>Ga0207896_1000002_pt1 | contig 1015941 bp, 943 predicted proteins | sample LinPmetageLP36_FD_184049 | JGI IMG/M metagenome (GOLD analysis project Ga0207896, IMG submission 184049) | Marine viral communities from the Pacific Ocean - LP-36 (SPAdes) | ecosystem: Environmental > Aquatic > Marine > Oceanic | place: Pacific Ocean | collected 2010-06-15 | reverse complement strand
TCATGATCATTATGCTCCTTGTTGTTGGAGCACCAAGGATTATGCCGAAAGCGATCAGCGGTATCATACAAAATACCGTCATATACGAACACCATGCGGCATAATCCCGGTTGCGGCATTATGACCATTATGCCGATATCGGCATAATTCTCACTGGACCGGACATGCCTCGCGGCTTGGCCGCGACCAGTCGGGCCGATTTGGAAGCGCCGCCTATGCCCGGGAGGAACTGTGCGCCGAACTGGCGTCCGCCTTCTTGTGCGCGGCGCTCGGTATCGTCCCGTCCGTACGCCATGCTGATTATCTGGGGTCCTGGCTCACTGTGCTGCGCGCCGATAGCCGCGCGATCTTCAAGGCAGCATCGCAGGCCAGCAAAGCGGCGGACTATCTCCTGGCCTTTGTCGATCCAGGCACGGAGCGGGCGGCGTGAGCGCCCTTCCCGCCCTTGCGTCAGAGCAGACGGCCATCGGCGAGCAAGTGCTGGTGCCCGGCGTCCAGCCGATCACGCCCGCCCAGCGACTGGCGATGCTGGCCAACGCGCCGATGCAGCCGCGCCGCCCGCAGCGCCCGGCGGATCACGGCCTGTTCGATACGAACGCCCGCAACCAGCTCGAGATGTTTTGATGAGGTTCGCCGCGCCTTCCCCCTTCCGAAGGACGGCAACCCCGCGCCGCAATCCCTGCGGCGCGGGCCACCGGTCCCGCCTCCACCGCACCCTCCTATGCACCGGAGGCGGGGCCACCCAAACCAAGGAGTGAAGAGCATGCAAATCAACTATATCCCGCTGGACCACCTGTCGGTCTCCAAAGCCAATATGAGGGCAGGCAAGAAGCCGCCCGATGTGAGCGACATCCTGCCCTCGATCATCAAGCGCGGCGTTATCTCGCCATTATTTGTACGGCCTGATCCTGCCCCGAGCAGCGGCGATAAATGGTGCGCGGGCCATTTCGAGATCATTGCCGGCAAAAGGCGTTATTATGCCAGCCTTGAAGCTGCCAGACAGGGCAAGGATGATATCACCCTGCCGTGCATAACGCTCGGTGAAGGCGACGATGCCGAGGCGCTGGAAATCTCGATGATCGAGAATATGCTACGCCAGAACCCCGATGCGGTGACGCAGTGGGAAAGTTACACACGATTGGTCAAGCAAGGCCGCAGCGTCGAGGACATAGCCGCGACCTTTGCGCTGACCGAATTGCAGGTCAAACGAATCCTCGCGCTCGGCAATCTGTTGCCGCGCATTCGCGAGGCCTACCGCGCCGAGGAAATCGACGCGGCAACGGTCAGGCATCTGACCCTGGCGACCAAGGCACAGCAAAAGGCGTGGCTGGCTTTGTTCAAGGATGGCGACAGCCATACACCGCGCGGGCAGCAGCTGAAAGCGTGGCTGTTTGGCGGTGCGTCCATATCGGTCAGCATGGCCTTGTTCGATATGGACGCGTTCCGGGGCCAGATCGTGACCAACCTGTTCGAAGAAGACGGCTATTTTGCCGATGCCGACCAGTTCTGGGCGGCGCAATCTGCCGAGATCGAACAGCGCAAGGCCGCCTATCTCGCCGCCGGATGGAGCGATGTCCAGATCATCCCGGCGCATGAACATTTTTCGTCATGGGAATATGAGAAGACCCCCAAGCGCAAGGGCGGGCGTATCTATATCCAGTGCCGCGACAACGGCGAGGTGATCTTTCACGAAGGCTATCTCACCCGAAAGGAAGCGCAGCGCATCGGCAAGGGTGACGGCGACAGCGGGGCGGGCACGACCAAGCCAGCGCGGCCCGAACTGACTGCGGCGCTGACAACCTATGTCGATCTGCACCGTCATGCAGCGGTGCGGACCGAACTTGCGGCCCGGCCCCATATCGCCTTTTGCGTCATGGTCGCCCACGCCATCTGCGGTTCGCCGCTCTGGAGTGTGAAGGTGCAGGAGCAACATTCGCGCAATGATGCGGTCACCGAAAGCATCGAAACCTTTCTTGCCGAAACCCGCTTCGACGAACGCCGCCGTGCGGTGCTAGGCATTCTGGGGTTTGATCCCGAACAGGCCAGCGTGACGCGGCAGGGCTATGACGGCGCGGACCTTGTCGCTGTGGTGAAGCGATTGCTAGAACTGCCCGAAACTGCGGTGCTGGACGTGGCAGCCGTAGTGATGGCCGAGACGCTGGCGAGCGGCAGCGCGCTGATCGAGATGCTTGGGGTCACGCTCGGTGTGAGCATGACCGATTACTGGCAAGCCGATCAGGCCTTCTACGATCTGCTCCGCGACAAGGAAGTGGCAACGGCGGTTCTCGCCGAGGTCGGCGGCAGTTCGGTGGCAAAGGCCAATGCAAAGGAAACGGGCAAAGTCATCAAGGGTGTGATTGCCGATTGCCTCAACGGCGAGAATGGCCGCAAAAAGCAAGAGGCGTGGGTGCCGCGCTGGATGGCGTTTCCGCCTTCGGCCTATACGACCCGCGGCGGGTTGCCACAGTGACCGCTGCCAATCGGGCAGCGGCGATCGCTGAAAGCGAAGCGGCCAGCGAACCCGGCTCCGATATGCCGGTCGCGGCTGCAGAGGCCCAGATCGCGGCCGAGCCCCAATCAGAAGCTGGAGAATGCGCAGAAGCGGAACAACTTGCGGCATAAGCAGCTTGGCGCAGGTGGCGGACAACCGCCGCCTGCGCTTATTCTCCCAAGGGCTGAAAACAGCTCATGGCTGTCCGTTTATCGGCAAATATCACTATCGGCGCCAGCGTTTGAGCCCACGTGAAACCGCCAAAAGCCTTATCGCATGCCCGTCGGACCGGATCGCGGCCGGCCAGGTCTAAACTCGTATATACTTTAGCCCATTCATCCGGATAGTCATGCAGCAGCATTTCGGTATCTGCGTCGTCGCTCGTTCGCGCTTCAAGTGAAAGAGCGAAGTAATCAAAGCCCATTCGCTGCGAAGCCTGCTTGAGCGCATCTTTCAATTCATTCGCCGTTTCGATGTCAAATAAGGAAGCGCCAAACTCTTGAGCAAATCGAACACGCATTTATCAACCGTCCGATTTTGCGGGGCGCCACCAACACGCTGCCGTTCAATCGCCTGGTTATCCCGGACGGCAGGTTCCAATCCGCTTTTCCGGTTTGTTTAAGCCTATACCCCGAGCGAGAGCTGCGACCCTCCTATCGATGCTGGCGAACACATTTCTACTTCAGCAACCATGCCACGAAAGTAAATAATGTCAGCTAACTATCAAGAATGTTACCGTTTCTGTCAAAGCACACTCATATTTATCCATATGCCTTATTCAAATTATCGAAGATGAGCAAAGACTCCTGGTTGGAGCAGCGCCCTGTACCCCTCCCGCATCAAATGATGTGCTTCGCTTACCAGACGCTGTGTGTGTCTCCGTTCGGATGATGACTTCCATTCTATTGCTCGCCCCAGATCAGATCTTGGATATATGACTGTTTGGGCCAGCTGGCGCAGTGTCCGCCGACGGCCATCGGGCAAAAATAGACTGTCGAGGACCGCCAAGAGAAGTTCCAGTCTTCTGCGCTGATATTTGGTAGGCCTTGTTGGCCTGAGAGTTTCTGCGCCTTCCAGTGCTTTATTGAAGTCCCGTATCGCGCGGATACGAGCCTCAAGCCACGGGTCGTGTCGTAGGATGTAACCGCCTTCCCATCCAGGTCACGTCGGTTTGATCAATATTCGGTAGCGGCGGTATTTTCCCTGGAATACCATGTGCCGGCCTTCGTGGTTCGTGGCTTCGTTTGCGATATGAAGACCGACCTCAGCTGCCCTGCTTATAATGGCTTGCGCGCTGCGAGAATCATCTCGAAAGATGATGATTGATGGCGTTTGTCCTGCTCGCCAGATTGCAGGCTTATTCGATGCATCATGATTCGGAGGGATAGGGAAACTCCAACCCCCAGGTTCTGGCCATTTTCATATTCTCGTCCCCGGCCACGTACTGTTCGTACCCGCTTACAATATTGCAATATTGTGCTTCTTAAGCAGGGTTGCGTCTGAGAAATTCCTGCGCAAAATCGATATGATCAAATGGCGGCTGTTGCTCAAAATGGATTGCCATCACAATAAACTCCTCTCGCACTGGAGCTTACCGGTTGCCGCAATGATGTCGCTTCTTCGATAAGGGGAGGCCTATCCCCAAATCTTGTTAGTCTTTGCTGGTACAATCCGGACTGCCGATCCGGCGCCATCTTCTCTTTTATTGCCGGTAGACCAACGCAATTTCGACCCAATCCGGCTCCGGTCCCTAACGAAGGCATTAGGGATCTCGTTATTCAGCCAGTCATCGCAGCAACCGACGCCTTGGTTCCGCTGACGGCGGCGCCATCAATTATGGACCACGACAGGGAATCTGGAACTCTCCTTGCCTAAATTAAAATTATCGGTATGGTTTATCTCAATCGCCCTAAAGAGGGCGAAGGAGGAGAGCGATACGATGCCATGGGATTTCGAAACAGACCCAGAATTTCAGGATAAGCTCGACTGGATGGAGGAGTTTGTCCGTGAGAAGGTCGACTCCCTCGGCATGCTCGGCATCCATCCATATGACGTTAAGAATACTCGCCGGAATGAGCTTGTGCGCCCTCTACAGCAAGAAGTTAAGCAGAATCACCTCTGGGCCTGCCATCTTGGCCCCGAGCTCGGCGGCCAAGGTTATGGTCAGGTTAAGCTGGGACTTATGAACGAGATACTGGGCGGCACAACATTCGCTCCAATCGTGTTCGGATGCCAAGCGCCCGACACCGGCAATGCAGAGATTATTGCGCACTACGGAACACCAGAACAGAAGAAGCGGTATCTACTACCCTTGTTGAACAACGAAATCGTCTCCGCGTTTTCGATGACCGAGCCGCAGGGCGGCTCCGACCCGACTAACTTTGTCACCGAAGCAGAGTTTGATAGCGATCATTGGAAGATCAACGGCGAAAAATGGTTCTCCACCAACGGCAAGTGGTCCGAATTCCTGATTGTGATGGCGGTGACCAATCCCGAGGCACGGCGTCATGAACGCATGAGCATGTTTATCGTGCCGACTGACACGCCCGGCGTTGAAATTGTACGCAATGTCGGCATTTATGGCCAGCAGGATGGATCCGAAAGCTATATCCGTTTCAAAGATGTCCGCGTACCGGCCAACCATCTGTTGGGCGATCAGGGGAGCGCCTTCGCGATCTCTCAGACCCGACTCGGTGGCGGGCGCGTTCACCATGCCATGCGCACCGTTGGCAGTTGCAAGCGCCTTCTCGATATGATGAGCCGCCGCGCGGTCAGCCGCAAGACCAGCACCGGGCGGATTGCCGATTATCAAGCGGTACAGCTGCAGATCGCCGACAGCTATATCGAGTTGGAGCAATTCAAGCTGTTGGTGCTCAAGACCGCATGGATGATCGACAAATACCAGGATTATAGGAAGGTCCGCAAAGACATAGCGGCGATCAAGGCGCTTATGCCGAAGGTTTATCACGACATAGCGGCGCGCTGCATCCATATTCACGGATCCTTGGGCGTATCGAATGAAATGCCTTTCGTTGGTTCGCTGATCGGCTCGATGGTGATGGGCATCGCGGACGGCCCCACCGAGGTTCACAAGGTGACAGTGGCCAAACAACATCTGCGCTCTTATGCCGATGTAGATGATCCGGTTTTTCCGGAATATTCGTTAATAAAGCGCAGCGCGGACGCGCACGAGAGGCACGGGAATGCATCCCGGCAGCCGGGGCGCTAGCGGCAAATGGTTGTCACTGCGCTCGCCCCAAAGCTGGGCCTCATCACCAAAATGCTCTATGGCATCGGTTCTGTTGGATATGGTATCAAGGATGTCGCGTTCCGTTCATTCCTGTTGCTCTATTATAATCAGGTCGTTGGCGTTCGGGCGGATTTGGTATCCGCTGCCATTTTGGTGGCGCTCGTTTTCGACGCGATATCGGACCCCATCGTTGGTCAATGGTCAGACAATATCCGGACACGCTTCGGGCGTCGACACCCCTTCATGCTTGCCTCTGCTATCCCCGCTGCGGGCAGCCTGCTGCTGCTGTTCATGCCGCCCGACGGTATAAGTGGTTTGGCTGCTTTCTGGTATATCGTGATTGTCGGGTGCAGCGTGCGTACCTTCATCACCTTTTACGAGATACCAAGCTCCGCTCTCGCCCCCGAGCTGACCAGCGACTATAATGAGCGCACGTCAGTCGCCAGCTTCCGCTTCTTTTTCGGCTATCTTGGCGGGATCGGTATGGCGTTTCTGACACTGATGGTCTTCCTCGCGCCGACTGCGGAATATGAGGTCGGGCAGCTCAATCCGATGGGCTATTGGCGCTTCGCGGTATTTGGATCGCTAGCGATGTTCTTGGCTATCATTGCCTCGAGCCTAGGCACGTTGCACCGCGTGAAATATTTCAAACCGCCTCCACCCAGCCCCTGGCTTGGCATTTTCAATACCTTGGGCCAGATGCGCCAGACTTTCTCGCACAAGGGCTTCCTCGCGCTACTCGGTTTCGGACTACTGAAATATACCGGCATCGGCATGACCTCTGCGTTATCGATCTATTTCGGCACCTACTTATGGAGCCTCACCTCATCGCAGCTGGCGATACTCGTTCTAGATTCGCTCGTCGGGGCTAGCCTTGGTCTGTTCATTGCCCCTTTACTTTCCAGGAAATTCGGCAAGCGCAATGCGGCGATCGGCCTTGCTGTTCTGGCTGTAATGTTCGGCGCAACTCCGTATATTTTGCGTTTGACCGGCCTGTTTTTTGAAAATGGTGATCCGCTGCTGGTGCCTACACTGTTTTTGATCTCCAGCCTTTACAACATGTGCGGTTTTTCCTCGGCGGTGCTCACCCATGCCATGGTCGGCGACGTCGTGGAGGAGAGCCAACTCGCGACCGGCCGCCGATCGGAGGGTCTATTCTATGCAGCCAACACCTTCATGCAGAAAGCGACATCCGGTCTGGGCGTTTTTATAGCCGGCATGCTTATCGCTTTCGTCGGCCTCTCACCCGGTAGTAGTCCAGAAACCATCGACCCGGCTATACCGCTACAGCTCGCGATCGTGTATGTTCCGGCCTTACTTATCCTGTACTTGAGCGCCGCAGCCTTTCTGATTTTTTATAAAATCGATCGCAATAGCCACGAAGCCAATCTTGAGAAACTGCGCATTCGTGACCGGGAGTCCGAATATGGCGTCGAAAGTATCGCGAGTTCGTCCGGTTGAGGCACGTGCAAACTTTCACCACAAGCGCCGCCCAGTGCAGCAAAAACATCGAACAGGAGGAACCTGATGGCAACCCAAACCAATGTTGAGAAATCTAGTCCGGACGAGGCTTTCCGGGAGGAAGTGCGTTCGTTTCTTGGTGAAAACTTTCCCCCCGAATTGAGGAACAAAGGCAATGCGATGGCTTCGGTCGAAGGGCCGGGCGGAGAAACCGAAGCACAGAAAAACTGGCGTATCGCATTTGGATCACGGGGATGGGGCACGCCCACTTGGCCTGCGGAATATGGCGGTGGTGGCCTCGGTCGCCAACAGGCCGCGATTCTGAATGAGGAACTTGCCAAGGCGGGCGCCTACAACCCGATCGGCGGAATGGGTGTCATGATGTTCGGCCCAACCTTGCTGGAATACGGGAACGAGGCGCAGAAAAAGGAACATATACCGCCAATCTGCCGTGGTGAGATCCGTTGGTGCCAAGGGTATTCCGAACCGAATGCCGGGTCGGACCTCGCCAATCTGCAGACATTTGCCGAAGACAAGGGCGATCATTATGTCGTCAACGGCCAGAAAACGTGGACCAGCGGAGGGCAATGGGCTGACAAATGCTTTTGTCTCGTGCGCACGGACAAGAGCGACAAGCATCTCGGTATTTCCTTCCTGTTGATGGATATGCACGCGCCGGGCGTCGAAGTCCGCCCGATCCAGATGATCAGCGGAATGAGTCCGTTCTGCGAAACATTTTTCACCGACGTTGAGGTTCCCAAGGAAAATCTCGTTGGCGAGGAAGGCCAAGGCTGGACCATCGGCAAGCGACTGCTGCAGCATGAACGCACAAATCTTTCCGGCGGTGGAAGCGTGGTACGCCGCGCCGGATCAAACCTAGCTGATCTCGCCAAAAAATACCTGGAGACCGATGAAAGCGGCCAGCTTTCCGACAAGATCATGCGCGACCGGATCGCGGATTTCGAAATCCGCTGGACCGCATTCTTGCTGACTGCCCGCCGCGCAGTTGAAGAGAGCAAAGCATCTGGGGGGGTATCGGAAATCAGCTCCGTGCTCAAAAAGCTGGGCACCAAGCTCGGCCAGGAACGGTCCGAAATGAGTATCGAAATCATGGGTCTGCAGGGCCTTGGGTGGGAAGGTGAAGGCTTCACCGACGCTGAACTGGCCGGTGTGCGCGGATGGCTCTTCGGCAAGGCGACAACGATTTACGGTGGGTCTACCGAAATTCAGAATAATATCATTTCCAAGCGGGTGCTTGGAATGCTCGATCATCAATAAGAAGAGGGAACTTAAAAATGGCCGTTCTCAATGAAGAACAAGAAATGCTGCGCGATATGGCGCGCGAATGGTCCACCAATGAAAGTCCGGTTGCCGAATTTCGCAAAATCCGGGCAAGTGGTGCTCCCGAAGCGTTCAATCCAGCCGCATATAAAGCGATGGCCGAAATGGGCTGGACCGGGGTCATTATCCCGGAAGAACATGGTGGCAGCGATTTCGGCTGGATGTCGGTAGGCCTGATCGTCGAAGAGCTTGGTAAAACGCTTACCGCGAGCCCGCTGATCGCGTCGACGCTGGCGGCTTCGGCGATCATCCTTGGAGGAACTAAAGAGCAAAAGTCCAAGTGGCTGCCCAAAATTGCCAGCGGTGAGGCAATCGCTACGCTCGCCATTGACGAGGGACCGCACCACGCTCCCGCGAACATCACCAGTTCGGTCAGCGATGGCAAGCTATCGGGAGTCAAAGCGTTCGTCCATGAAGCGCATGCAGCAGACCTGTTTGTGGTCACTGCAATCGACGGGCTATATCTTGTCGAGAATGGTACCGGCGTGAGCCTTTCCACTCGCAAACTGACTGATCAGCGGAGCCATGCTGAAGTGACATATGCAGGCGCGGTAGCTTCCAAACTGGAAGGCGGTGTTGACAATCTGCTCGAGCAGATACTTGACCGCGCGCGAATCCTGACCGCCTGCGAAATGCTCGGCATGGCCCAGCGCGTATTTGACACGACGCTCGATTACCTGAAACAGCGTGTGCAATTCAATCAGGTACTGGCCAGCTTTCAGGCCTTGCAGCACCGGATGGCCGATCTGTTCGGCGAACTGGCATCCATGCGGTCTGCGGTAGAAGGCGGACTTCAAGCCCTTGACGCCGGGTTCCGTGTATCAGAGGCGGCCTGCATTGCAAAAGCCCGGGCAAATGATGTACTGCACCAGATAAGCCGCGAAGGCGTTCAATTGCATGGCGGCATGGGAATGACCGACGAATATGACATCGGATTTTATTTGAAGCGGGCCAGAATATTGGAAGCCAGTTGGGGATCTTCTTCTTATCTGCGCAATCGCTTTGCCAGTCTGAGCAGCTACTAAGCGCTTGGATCCGGTAGAGGATCTGGACGGAATCTATGAGAAAGCCAGTGCCCAGAACCGGGCGCTGGCCGATCATGCGCGCTTCGTGGACGAGAACCTGAAGCGTAATTTCATTGCGAATTTTATTCACGGCGTTCTGGGCATGACGGGTTTTCGCCTGATGTATGCCCCTACGATCATTCCCGCTTATCTTATGCTATTGACTGGCAGTGCTGCGGCCGTTGGTCTTGGCAGCGCGCTCTTGCAGCTCGGCGCGACGATATCGCCGATAGCCAGCGGGTCGCGGATCGAACACCGCAGCCACATATTATCCTACGCCATCCGCGTGGGATCTTTGATGCGTCTGCAAATTCTGGGCATGGCGCTGGCGGCATGGTTTCTGACCGGCAATACTTTGCTGGTCGTCACCCTGAGCCTGTTCCTGCTGCTTGGTTTTTTTACCGGAGCGCAACGCGTCGCGTTTCAGATGTTGATGAGCAAGCTGATCCCGATCCGCAAGCGTGGTCGGTTACAGGGCTATCGCAATCTTGCAGGGGGCTTGATCGCTGCTGTTCTCGCTTGGGTAGCGGGCAATTATTTCATTGCCGACAACTGGTTGGGCAATGGATATGCGACGACATTTCTGTTCGCCTTCCTGCTGACCAGTGCCGGACTGGTCGTACTCAAAACCATGATCCGCGAACCGCCCGCGCCCATCTCTCGCCCGCAGATGCCAATGTTGGAAAGGATCAAGGAATTTCCTGGTCTGCTGGCTGAAAGGGACTTTCGCGGCTTCCTGATTGTGCAGTGCTTTGCTACCGCCGCCCGTGTCGGGGCACCCTTCTATACGATTTATGCCGGTAGCTTGCTTGGCCTCGACGGTGCCTTGATTGGCGGTCTCAGCTTCATGTTTCTCGGTTCCGATACGATCGCAAATATTCTTTGGGGTCCAATGGGTGACCGGCTTGGTTTTCGTATTGTCTACATCGGGTCGCTGTTGTGTTCGGTGGCCGGTGTCATCACTCTGATGATGGCGGGTTCCACCTATCCGATTTACGCGGCGTTCATACTTCTGGGCTTCGGCACATCAGGCTGGATGCTGGCGGCTAGCACAATGGTGCTTGAATTTGGAAGTCAGGAAGACATCCCTATGCGGCTCGGTCTCGTGACAACGGTCGAAGGCATCATCGCCGCCATAGGACCCGTAGTAGCCGGCGTAGCAGTCTACTTTATCGGGTTCGAACCCCTTTTCGCTGCCGTTCTGGCTGCCCTTGCGATAGCTGCCGCGCTGATGATCTTCAAAGTACAAGAGCCACGTAATGTGATCAAGGAAACGTGACCGCCGGGCTTCAGTATTATGTATCAGTTATCAATCATTCCCTTGAAAAAGGTAGACGCATAAACCCGAATCGCTTCTTGTGGATCACTGAAACGTTGTGCCCATCGTCGCCCCTCATAGGCTCCGTTCAGCGTTGACATCAGCACCTGGCTGGCGATCAGGGGATCGATAGGGCGAACTGATCCGTCAGCGATACCGTCAATCAACATCCCGGCAAACCGCCTGGCCAAATGGTTGTAACGCATCACTACATCAAAGCGATAATTGCTTTCGAGCGCTTGCAGCGCGGTCGTGCGGAGCAACGGTGTCTTATCATGGAATTGCAGGTCGACCAGTTCGGCCATCACGCTCGACAACCGGGTCGCATAGTCGCCGTCAATGCTCAATCCCGCCATCTGAGCTGCCGAAAGCCGGTCGTAGCCTTGTTGAAAGCAGGCAAGGACCAGATCGTCCTTGGTATCATGATGATGGTAAAAACTACCCTTCGTTACATTCAGAATTTCCGCGATCCGGTTTACCGAGGCACTGCGATATCCGCGCTCGTTGATGGTCACAGTTGCGGCGCGCAGAAATTCTGCATTTTGGCTGGGTGCGTCGCCGCTATCCGTGCGCCAGTCTCCGCTCAGCTTCTGAGGATTCCACTCATTATGGGCAGCAGATACTCCGTAAGCCAAAACATCGAAAAGGCGCTTTTCAATGCGATCGAAATCCAGAACCGAATAACGCCTCGACCATGCTGGCCACCACATGACCGCTTCCAGCAATACATGCGCCCGCACCGTGTAGAGTGCTTTTTGCGTACCATCTATGGGCTTCCCGAAGAACTCACGGACGATGTTCACGATCGACCGGTATCGGCTAAGCAAGCCTGCCTGCGATCCTTCGTCCAAGGTGCGCATTTCCGAAAGCGCTGTCAGGAGGCCTGACTCCCCTCCCCGGATCCGTTTGCGGAGAGCTACGTGCTCGGCGATATAGTGGCGAAGACGTTCCGCTGGAGTGGACTGCGCACGCGCATCCCGTGCCATTTTTTCCATAAGGTCAAGCGTCGCGTCATAGACGGCGATGACGAGCTTGTCCTTGCGCGAGAAATAATATGTAATGCTGGTGGCATTGAGGCCGATCGCTTTCGCCACGGAAGCCAAGGTGGTGGCCTGCACACCCTGTTCGTTAATTAGCACCGACGCCGCCCTGATGATGACATCTCGTTTCTTGTCAAATTTTTTGGTCGCCGTGTTGCTCTTTACCATCGTCATCGGTCGCTATTGGCCCCCACTGTGCGTACATTACTTTATGCTGCGCATGCTCGTTATATCATGTCAGGAAACCCGCATCAGAACAAGCTGCGCAGGTCTTTTTTGAGAATCTTGCCATTGGCGTTGCGCGGCAGAACATCCTCGGTAAAAACGATCCGGACTGGCACCTTGAATTTGGCCAGACGGGCAGCAACCCAGTCCTGCAACTCTTTTTCGGTCGCCGCTTCCCCAGGTGCAAGATGAACCACCGCTGCCGGCTCCTCGCCCAGCTGCTTGTGCGGCAAGCCGATCATGGCTGCATCGGTAACAGCCGGATGATCATACAGCACATTTTCGACTTCCGAGGAGTAGATGTTTTCGCCGCCACGCAAGATCATATCTTTTGCCCGGTCCACAATATAGCACCAGCCTTCCTCGTCGAGCCTGGCGAGATCACCGGTTCGGACCCAGCCATCGACAAAGGTTTCTGCGGTGGCTTCGGCGTTGTTCCAGTAGCCCTTCACCACCATAGGCCCGCGCGCCCATAATTCGCCAACATCACCGATGGGCCTTTCCTGTGTGCCGGTCTCATCCATGATTTTCAGATCGGCAACCGCGACCGGTGGCCCGCAACTATCAGGCCGATTCAGATAATCCTCACTGGAATGGCTGGTAACCGTCGCCATCGTTTCCGTCATGCCCCATCCATTCCCCGGCAAAGCGCCGAATTCGTCACGGATCTTGCGGACCAGTTCGGGCGCGGCGGGAGCGCCGCCGTAGGCCACGGCCTCCAGACTGGACAGGTCATAATTCTTGCGTTCGGGATGCTCGAGCAATTGCCAGGCTATTGTCGGTACGCCGCCAGTCGAACTGACTTTTTCGCGTTCGATGATCTGGAACGCCTGAACCGGGTCCCACCGATGCATGAAAATCACGGTATTCCCGGTCGTGACGGCACCCATAAGACCAGCTGAACATGCTGTTACATGGAAAAGCGGAATAACCGTCAGGCCAACTTTCTGGACCGGGTCCGGTAACGCCGCACCGCGCCGGAGAACCGCGCAGGCAGCACTATATCCCCCCGACATTATATTTGTGCAAAGGTTGCGATGGGTGCCGAGAGCTCCCTTTGGTTTTCCGGTCGTGCCGCTGGTATAGAAAATGGTCGCGTCGTCTTCTGGCAGAATTTGAACCGCAGGCAGAGTGCCCTCGGGCAACTCGGCGAATTCGGTTGGCTGACCAATTATTGATTCCAGCGTTTCGGCATCTTCAAGTATATTCTCGCAGCGTGATACGAAGACAGTTTCCAATCCCGAAATTGTCGACATATGGGGGCGGATACGGTCCCAGCGCTCATCATCACAAATAAGCAATTTGGTACCGGAATTGTCGAGCCCATAGGCAAGCTCCTGTCCGGTCCACCATGCATTTAGCGGCACGACGATAGCGCCGATTACCGCTGCAGCGAAGAATGCGACGGGCCATTCGGGGAGGTTACGCATGGCAACGGCCACGCGGTCTCCCTTTTTGATGCCGCGTCGCTGCAATTCCTCCGCTAACCGGCAAACTGCCCGAAACCACTCATCATATGTTACCCGTTCATCCTCATAGATCGTGAAAACACGGTCTCCATGCGATTGCCCGGCAAGGGCAATCGCACGCAGGCTCTCCGGAGCATTTTTCCATGTTCGGGTTGGAACACCGTTGATATTGACGGTCTCCATCTCAAATTTCGAACCTGGCGCCGTCAACAGGGCCGCGCATTCTTCACGCGTAATGACTGGCCATCCAGCAGGCGTCTCCCATCCAATCGCGGATGCCATATTTTGCGCTCGCGTCTTGCTCACCATGATCAGAGTACTTCAAACAAACCAGCTGCGCCCATACCGCCCCCCACACACATGGTGACGACAACATATTTTTCGCCGCGGCGCTTGCCTTCGATCAAAGCATGGCCAACACAGCGCGCACCCGTCATACCGAATGGGTGGCCGATGGAAATCGAACCGCCATTCACGTTGAGCTTGTCGTCCGGAATTCCGAGCTTGTCGCGACAATATAACACTTGAACTGCGAATGCTTCGTTCAATTCCCACAAACCGATATCATCAATCAACAAGTCAAAGCGTCCAAGCAGCTTGGGGATAGCAAAAACCGGACCAATGCCCATTTCATCGGGCTTGGTGCCGGCAACGGCCATGCCGACGTAGCGCCCCAGGGGGGCCAACCCACGCTTCTCAGCGACACTCGCTTCCATCAGCACTGAAGCAGCGGACCCATCGGCGAGCTGCGAGGCATTGCCAGCCGTAATACAGTATCCCTCACCCATGACCGGGCCAAGCTTTGCGAGGCCCTCCATCGTCGTGGTCGGACGATTACAATCATCCATTGAGATCGTCACATCCTTTTGGCTAACCTCGCCAGTCTCCTTGTCGGTCACGTTCATGCTCGTTGATATTTCAATAATCTCGTCGCTGAACTTGCCGGCTTGCTGAGCGGCGGCCGTTCGTTTCTGTGATTGAAGCGAATATTGGTCCTGCAATTCGCAGCTGATCCCATAACGTTTGGCGACGGTCTCAGCCGTCCCGATCATCGGCATGAAAATATCAGGATGCATCTTCAGCAATTCCTCATCCCGCATCGGCTTTCCTGCTCCCGAGCGCCCGGCCGAAATGGACTCGACCCCGCCAGCAACGCAAATATCCATGCGGTCGACGATGATCTGCTTTGCAGCCGTCGCTATGGCCATGAGTCCGGACGAACATTGGCGATCCATGGTCATCCCCGGCACTTCCACCGGCAAACCGGCGCGAAGAGCAATCTGACGCCCCATATTGGAGCCTTGCGCACCGCTCTGGTTTGCAGCTCCGATGACCACATCGTCAATCTCCGCAAGATCAACCCCGGCGCGCGCGACTGCCGCCTCAACAGACCAAGCCCCCAATTCGACCGGATGAGTTGCATTGAAAGCACCGCGCATCGATTTGGACAACGGGGTACGGGCAGTAGACACAATAACGGCATCGCGCATTTCAGATAATCCCTCTCTATTATGAGACCTTATGATTCTTAGCCTTTGATTTATGCAGATAAAGTCGCAATTAGCAAGGGCAGAATCTAATTTCTGAAAATATGGTTTGATGTTCATTTTCAAGTAAACTACGGTATAACTCATACTTTGAAATTAAGGTATGCCCGAGACCAAAAACGAAAAAGACTGGGAGATAGAGGATAATGTTTGAGCTTAAAGATGCGCGCAAGCTTGGCTTTGACGAAATCCGCCTAACCCGGGTCGACGAATTTCTAGAGCAATCCTATATTAAAACCGGTAAGCTAAAGAGCGCGCAAATTCTCGTGGCTCGGTCAGGTTCCCCTGTTCATTATGCCAAGTTCGGCAGCTTGCGCGATGACGGCACGCCAATGCGTGATGATGCCTTGTTCCGAATTGCATCCATGACGAAGCCGGTCACCGCAATCGCTTTCATGCAATTGGTGGAGCAGTGCAAGATTGCGGTGGAAGATCCGGTCGAGCGCGTCATTCCGGAATTCAAAGATCTGGGAACATATACCGGCGGTGGAGGTTCGATGCCATTCGCCCCGACCAAAGGGGGCAAATCGATGCGGTTCGTTGACCTGCTGTCGCACATGTCGGGACTGACTTACGGGTTTCAAAACCGCAGCAGTGTAGACGCTGCCTACAGAAAAGCTGAGCTTGATCTCTCGCGCGATAAACTGGATTCTGACAGCTATATAGCAGCCCTCTCGCGCATCCCGCTGGAATTTGAACCCGGCACGCAGTGGAATTACTCTGTTTCAAGCGATGTGCTTGGAATTGTAGTCGAGCGGCTATCCGGCTTGAGCCTGGGCGAGTATTTTCGGCAGAATATTTTCGAACCGCTTGGGATGCATGATACTGGGTTCCGCGTTGCCGAGGGTCAAGCAGATCGACTCGCAGACGCCTACAGCTACGTGCCGGGACAGCCGCCGCGGCTGATCGACAAGGGGGCCCAGAGCAAGCTGCTGAATGACGGCATGTTTGAAAGCGGAGGCGGGGGCCTGATCTCGACGATTGCCGATTATCACCGGTTCTGCACAATGCTGGTCAACAAAGGCGCACGGGAGGGCGCGCGGATTATCGCGCCCAAGACACTCGATCTGATGACCGCAAACCATCTTCCGGGAGGGGCGGACCTCACCGAAATGTCGCAAAGCCTTTTTTCGGAAGCTAACAACTCCGGAACCGGCTTCGGCCTTGGGTTTGCCTGCGTGGTAGATCCGGCCAAAACGCTGATGCCGGCCAGCAAAGGCGAATTTTACTGGGGCGGCGCATATTCGACCGCATTCTTTATCGACCCGATCGAAAAAATCACGATGGTGTTCATGACGCAGCTCTATCCTTCGAGCATCTACCCTATCCGCCGACAATTAAAGACGCTGATATACTCAGCATTAAACGACAGTAATATTAAAGGAGAGTGAGACAATGAGTTCCCCTATTTCAACCGAGCGCCAAGGCAATGTCTTGGTAATCATTTCCGACAATCCGCCGGTGAATGCGCTGGGCCAAGCCGTACGCCAAGGGATAGCACATGGAATTCAGCAAGCGGGTGACGATGACGGCATCGAAGCCGTTGTCATCCGCTGCAATGGCCGAACATTCTTCGCCGGTGCTGACATCACCGAATTTGGCAAGCCGCCCAAGGGGCCAAGCTTGCCTGAAGTTTGCGATATGATTGAAGCCAGCGAGAAACCTGTGGTTGCAGCTATCCACGGGACTGCGCTTGGCGGCGGTTGCGAGATCGCACTTGCTTGCCACTACCGCATCGCGGTTCCACCCGCAAAGATTGGCCTGCCAGAAGTCAAGCTGGGGCTTATTCCCGGTGCAGCCGGCACGCAGCGCCTTCCCCGCCTTGTCGGTGCTGAAGCGGCCCTTCCGATCGTGGTCACCGGCGTTCCGATTGGCGCCAAGAAAGCAGAGAGCATCGGTCTGATCGACACGATCATCGGCGAAACCAGTCTCGAGAAGGATGCGGTCGCATTCGCGAAAACGAAGATTGGCCAGCCATTGCCTCGCGCCTCTCAGGGTACTGCCAACGAAGACGGTGTTAAAAATCCGAACATCTTCGACGAATTTCGCGCTAACAACGGCCGCAAGCTGCGCGGATTTGATGCGCCGAACGCGGGTATAGAAGCAGTCAAGGCAGCGGGAGAAATGTCTTTCGCAGATGGGGTAAAGAAAGAGCGCGAGCTATTTACAAAGCTGATGACGGGCACCCAGAGTGCCGCCATGCGCCATTATTTCTTCGCCGAACGGGCGGCAAATAAAATTGACGACGTGCCTGCAGACACTCCGCTCATCCCCATAAACAAAGTCGGCATAATCGGAGCCGGGACCATGGGTGGTGGCATTGCAATGAATTTCTTGTCTGCCGGGATCGAAATCGTCATTCTGGAAATGAAGCAGGAAGCGCTGGATCGCGGCATGGCCGTCATGCGCAAAAATTACGAAAATACGGCAAAGCGTGGCCGCATGACTGCTGAGCAGGTCGAAGCGGCAATGGGCCTACTGACCGGCACGCTGGAATATGATGATCTGGCCGACTGCGATCTTGTGATTGAGGCAGTCTATGAAAATATGGAGGTGAAGAAGGAAGTCTTTGCCAAGCTCGATAGCGTGGTCAAGCTAGGCGCGATTCTGGCGTCGAACACAAGCTATCTGAACATCGATGAGATCGCGACCGCGACCGAACGTCCCGGCTATGTTCTCGGGTTGCATTTTTTCAGCCCGGCTAATGTGATGAAACTGCTCGAAATCGTTCGCGGCGAGAAAACCCGTCACGACGTACTTGCCACAGCGATGAAGCTGGCCAAGAAAATTGGAAAAGTTGCTGCGGTCTCGGGCGTCTGCCCGGGGTTCATCGGCAACCGCATGCTGTCGCCGCGCCAGCAGCAGGCAAACCAGCTGATCATGGAAGGTGCCAACTATTGGGATATTGATGATGTCCTGCTTGAGTTCGGCTTTCCCATGGGCCCGTTTCAGATGGGCGACCTCGCCGGAATCGACATTGGCTGGCATCGCGATCCATCGAAGGTAACAACAGTTCGTGAAGCCTTGTGCGCTGCGGGTCGTTTTGGACAGAAAGCGGGCAAGGGATTCTACGATTACGACGAGAGGCGTAGCCGCACGCCATCGGATGAGGTGAAAAAAATTATCTCGGACTTCGCCGAGAAGGAAGGCCAGAAACAGCGCGACATTCCCAAAGAAGAGATCAAGCAGCGTCTGCTTTACCCGATGGTCAACGAAGGGGCGAAGATCCTCGAGGAGAAGATGGCGCAGCGGGCCAGCGATATCGACGTTGTCTGGATAAACGGTTATGGCTGGCCGCTCTACACCGGTGGCCCGATGTTCTGGGCAGACAGTGTCGGTCTCGATACGGTCGTCGCAGGACTTGAGAAGCACAACCTTCCGGTCAGCGATTATCTGAGCAGAAAGGCAGCGGCCGGAGAAAAGTTCACGCGCTGACGCCTCATCAACATCTTGCCTGTTGAAAGAAAGGGAGGTCACGGCTTGGCCTCCCTTTTTGTCCGACGAAATTGATAAGGTGGCAAGTGCACGCTGTTCCATGTCAGCCTCACCCGGAACATCCCTTCCGCATCACTTTTGAGGGCGAGTAAGGCTCCGAAGACACTACTTGGGGAGAGCGCGAAAAGGCTTTGAATCCAAGCATGATCAATTGACAGATTGAAGCTAGGGTATGAACCACGCCTCAGCCTTTGCCAGATAACGACAGACGAACAGCCGAAATTTTCTGCTATCAAGTATTGTATGCCCGATGGGATTGCGCGCAAAAAGGTCGCATAAACGGTAATATAACGCTCCAATCAGCGCATATTCCGCAATATTCCTAAAAGTTTAAAGACAGGGTTTGATAGGATCAAAGCAAGGAGTTACGTCAAATAGCTTGACATGTCGCCCTCATTCCACTCCATTAGAAGTATCGGTATGCCACAAAAAAGTGTGCAGCCGGATGAGGAGAGGAATATGATCCAGCAAAAACAATGGTACACGTGCGCCATGTCCGCTTTGGCAATTGGTATGGTTGCACTGGCTCCTGAAACCGCGTTTGCGCAGGCAGCCGATGAAGGGTCCACAGAAGCGGCCAGAGATCGCACAATTGTGGTCACCGGATCGCTGATCCGAGGCACTCCGGAAGATAGCGCGCTGCCCGTTGACGTTTTTTCAACTCAGGACCTAGCCGAAGAGGGCATTAGTTCACCGCTTGATTTCATCAAAGACATCCCGGCCGTTGGCTCGGTGCTTGGCGATTCCAACCAGTTCTCATCTTCAGCACAGGGACTTGGCGGGGTCGGCACATTGAACCTGCGCAACCTGGGCCCAACCCGCACTTTGATATTGCTAAATGGCCACCGCACCATTGTTTCGCCGGGTGATGGCCTGGTCGACACCAATCTTCTGCCCATGTTTGCCCTCGAACGGGTCGAACTGCTGAAGGACGGGGCTGCCGTAACCTATGGCTCAGATGCCGTTGCAGGGGTAGCAAATTTCATCACCCGCACAGACTTCGAAGGAATCGAACTTCAAAGCGACTATCGGTTCATCAGCGACAGCGATGGCGACTACACAGCCAGTATTCTGGTCGGCAAGAACCTCGGTCCAGACGTCAATATCCTGGCAGGCTTCGGGTACCGCCATCGTTCTCCGCTCGCAGCACTTGATCGTGACTATGCGAATCTGGATTACGAAACCAACCCGGCCGGCTATTCGGTAGTAAGCAATCCGGCGACTTACTTTCCAGCGATCAGGCCTGCCGGACCTATCCGCAACAATCCAGCGGCAGCAAGGCGCCCCACTGTGATTTCGGGAAGGCCTTTTCAAGATACCGGTTGCGGCGACCTTGGCGGCACACAGCTTTTTTCAGGCGGCACAACGCCGCTATGTGCCTATCAGTTCACCGACTATAATAATCTGGTCGAAGAGCAGGACTTCTATCAGGCATTCGCGCAAATAAATGTTGATCTGTCGGATACGGTACATTTCAATGCGGATGTCTTGTGGGCACGCAGCGTAACAAAAACGGCGCTGTCGCCTTCCTATCCGTCCACAACCGGCCCCGCAGGCCCAGGGACCCGCTTCAATTACTTCGTCCCAAGCACGAACCCTGGCTTCGCAGATTTTGCGGCGCAGACCGGTTTTCCCAGTGCTATCGGCCCGTTCACGCCGGGCGCTGCCATTCTTGTCTATCGTCCATTTTCTCTCGGCGGCAATCCGCTGTCTGGCGAACCATATGGCAACGAAAGCTTTAGCAAGAACAATAGCTGGCGCGTTTCCGGCGGATTGGATTTCGACATTTCTTCGACTCTGAAAGCATCGCTTCAGGGCACCTATATTCAGGCAAGTTCGGAATCTTTAGTCCCCGACTATCTGCCGGTTCGTTTGCAGAATGCTCTGGACGGCCTTGGCGGTCCCGCCTGTGACGCTACGACAGGCACACCCGGCCAGGGCGGATGCATGTACTTTAATCCGTTTTCCAACGCGATTGCACTTAATCAGGCCACCGGGCAAACCAACCCGAACTATACTGGTGCCGCAGGTCAGGTAAATTCCAATGATCCGGCGCTGGTTGAATGGATGTTCGGCAACACCGGCACCAATCAGCAGGAACGGCAGGTGGTTGTCGATGCCCTGATCAGCGGCGACCTTGGCGGACTGGATTTTGGTGCGGGTCCGGTCGCGTTCGGCCTCGGCGCGCAGTACCGTTCCACCAACTTTGAAACGATGGGGCGCAATGACGACGGCCTGTTCCTGAACGATTCCAGCCGCAATCCCTGTCCGGTCCTTGGCGACACGACCTGCGCCGTTCCCACCGGTCCCTTTGCATTTCTGGGGCAGTCTCGCAGTGTCGCGCTGGAAGGCGATGTCTACGCAGTCTTCGGCGAAGTGCAAATTCCGATTTTGGAGAATCTGGAGATCAACCTGGCATTGCGTTACGAAGATTATGGCGGGCAGACCGGCTCCACGCTGGACCCCAAGGCCAGCTTCCGCTTCGAAGCAACGCCATGGCTCGTTCTCCGCGGCTCTGCCAGCACCACGTTCCGCGGCCCTCTGCCAAGCAATATCTCGCCTTCAACCCGCACTGCTTTGCAGGCAATCAATGCGGCAGACGGCAGCTTTCTATCAGTGGACATAACAGGCGACCCTGCACTGAAGCCGGAAAGTGCGTTTACCTATAATATCGGCGCCGTCGTCAATACGGGCGGATTCAATGCCTCCATCGACTATTGGAGTTATGATTTTGAGGATGCGATAGCGACTCAAGACGAAAATGCGATTGCCAGCTCGGTAATTCCAACGGCAGCCGGTCTCGCCGATTGTAGCAACCCGCTTGCATCCCGCCTCACTTTCTCTGGCGGCTGCGTTCAGGGGGTCACGACCGGTGCCGACCTCGCACGCATTCAGACATTCATCGTCAATAGCTCTCCCGTAAAAACGGACGGCATCGACCTTAAGGCGGATTATACCTTTCTGTTCGGTGAAGCTGCATTTACCCTCGGCGGGGCGGCGACATGGACGCTGAACTACGATGTCGATCCACAAACGGTTTTGGGCGTCCAGATTTCCGACGCCTATGACGCAGTCGGATTTGCGAATTTTGACCGGTCGCCCGGCACTATTTCCGAATGGAAAGGCAATGCATTTGCCAATCTCAAGATCGGCAATATCAACGCCCGCTACGTTTTCCGTTATTCCAGCGGCGTAACCGATGACCGTTGCCCGGACAATGCACCGTGCTTCACGTCGACTTATGGAACGAGCGCCGGTGATCCGACGACCGAAACGGATTTTGGACGTAAAATTCCGGCTATGACACAGCATGATTTCACACTGCTGTATAACCTTCCGGTCAATTTCGCGACCATTCAGCTTCAGGCATCTGTGGAAAACATCTTCGACGAAGATCCGCCAGCAGCACGCTTCGAGCTGGGCTATAATCCTTTCATCGGCAACCCGCTGGGCCGGACCTTCCGGATTGGTGCGAAAGCGACTTTCTAAAACCGGATTCGCAATTTGAAATAGAATATGCCCGGCGTGATAACATGTCGGGCATATTTGACAGAGCAGACCGGAGAACGGGGCCTAAAACGCATTTACGCACCGGCAAACAACCGACGTCCAACGAACAAAAACTCGCGATGGGCGCTAAAGCCGATACAATCATCCGATTGACGGTTTCAATGATTTAGAATATCCGGTATGCCTCTATAAATTAGATGGAATTTGATGAACAACAGTCTCGTAAATCTATTAAAACCGCAACATGCTGGCAATGGCCATTTTACCGGAAAGCCGGGTCCGGCGGCCGGTCCACGGATGTTCGGCGGCCAAGCGATCGCGCAGGCGCTGATGGCAGCCTCGTTGGAGGAAGACGGCGAGCGGCTGGCTCATTCCCTTCATTGCTACTTTCTGAAAGCTGGGCACGCCGATAAACCGGTCGACTATCTGGTGACTCATCTGACCTCAGGGCGCAGCTTTTCAACCCGGAGAGTGGAGGCAATGCAGGATGAAACAGTGATCTTCTCGATGATCGCGTCGTTTCAGACGCCCGAAATCGGATTCATGCATCAGGATGATGCGCGCGACGTCCCGCATGTTGATCAAGCCTCTGCCGCACTGGAAAGCTGGCTGCAGCAGAATGAAGATTCACCGATACGTACCATGATTGATCGTATGACCCAGCGTCCGATTGAGATCATACCCCTTGATCCATCCGCGTTGTGGGGAAATGCACCACAGGAACCCAAGGCCGGTGCCTGGATGCGCATGCGAGAACCTGCACACGCCGGTCCCCAGATGAACCGCGCCCTGCTTTCCTATGCGTCCGATATGCTGTTTCTTCGAAACGCCATGATGCCGCACGGACTACGCCCGGGTTCGCGCCAAGTGCAAGCGGCCAGCCTCGATCATGCCATCTGGCTCCACGAGACACCGGATTTTGACCAGTGGCATCTGTTCCAGATGGATAGCCCGTGGGCCGGTGCGGCGCGCGGCCTGAATCGCGGTCATTTTTACACACAGGACGGGCGGATGGTCGCAACGGTCAGCCAGGAAAGTCTGATGCGACCGCACGGAAAAGCCCGTGAACGGCTGACGGATCAAGAACTGTTGCCCTCCGCCCCAGCAGTGGACCGCTAATTCCGCCCGATTGATGCCGTCAAATCAACCGGAGTACCGGTCGCGCAACCGATAGCAGCGCGCATGGCCCAGATTCTTGGCCATCGGCCTGCCAAACCGTGCTTACAAATTACTCTCGTCAATCATTCTCTCGACAATTTTGGTTTTGTACCACTGCAAGAGCTCGAACGCTTCTTCGATATCCTTATCGTTACCCGTCACGATCAATTCCAGTATCAGTCCGCGCATGGCGGCTTGATGCAGACGGCTCATGGTATCGATCAACTTGTCAGAAGTGATGCCGGCATGGCGAGCAAGTTTTTTGGCTTTGGAAGCCTGAAACCTGTCGAGCTTTGCGACAATGCGCGGGAGATTCGATATTTCAGGATCGTTGCGGGACCCGATGAGAATTTCCAGAATCGCAATAGATTCAGGCTCGCGCATGTTTGCCCAGACGGCATCAGTCAGCGATACAAACCGGTCCACACCGGACGTCTCGGTTCCAAGCGACGCTTTTCTTTTGGCGGTAAGTCTTCGAATTGCTTCGCGCGCCACTGCCTCAATCAGTTCGGGCTTCCCCGGAAAATGGTGGAGCAGGCCGCCACGGCTGATTTCAGCCAGCTCTGCCACATGCACCATGGTCGTGGCGGCATATCCTTCCTCAGCCAAACAGTTGATCGCCGCCTTGATCGCCCGCCGGCGGGTTTCCTCACGCCGGTCTGCTTGCGACCGGCGCTTGGAACTGGAATCCGGATCTGTCATGTGTGGCTCGATCTTCGAAGTTATACTGTGCAGGATTGTTGGCAGGCCCTTCTGCCCCACTGCCAATCCGTAGGCAAGCTGGTTATTTCTGACCTATATGAGACGGACCATACGCTCAGTGCAGCTAGAATCGCGCAGTCGCCCCAAGGAAGAAACGCCTGCCGATAACGTCATAGGCAGACGTCGGTGTGACCGATGCGCCCCCAAACTCGGGTGGTTGCTTGTTGGTAAAATTGGTGATGCCGGCCCGCAACTCAAACGATTCATTGGCAATCAGCCGCCCGATCAAATCGAAATAGCTTACAGCTGGAACGCCTTCGGCCGAAGTGCCGGGGTCGGTGGCAACGATCGAATTGGCCTGCTTGCCAATATAGCGCCAGCGAAGTGACAATGATCCGAGCGATCCTGCCAAGCCCACAGTCGTGACATGTTTCCATTCCGGATGAGTTGAAGAAAACCCGTCGATTTGTGCGTTGCCGACAGTTCCCGCATAATCATAGACGGGCTCCGACGCCACCGACTGGATTTTATAGTCGATGACATAAGTGACGGCACTGGTCGCGAAGAGGCGGCCGAGACCGGTAATATTGAGCCCCGCATCGAGCTGAAAATCCAATCCGGACGTCTTGTACCGGGCCAGATTGAAAAGGGGCTCTTCGATAACGGCAAGGAGGCCCGAAGCATCACGTTCGATCAACTGGCAAGCCGAATTCTGTGGGTCATAATCGGGATTTTGTCCGCCGAAATTATAGCATTGGTTGAGCGCTATCGGGCTGGTTAGATATCCGATCGCGTTATCGACGGAGATCGTATAATAATCGACAGAGACCGAGAAGTCATCAAGCACATCGCGCATGAAAGACGGTTGAAACACAGTGCCGACGGTATAGCTGTCGGCGGTTTCTTCGGAGAGATCGGGGTTGCCGACGCGGAAAGCCGCATTGGCAGAGCCGGAATAGGAATAACCGTCAATCAGCGACTGCGGCACGCCCTGCGCAAGACACAGAGCGCGCACCTGTGTCGCGGATACGCCCTGGATCCGTCCATTGCGAGCATCACCGTTGATATCGCAGGGATCTCCCCCGCCCTCATTCGCTCGTCCGATGATACCGATAGCGCCTGCCCGAGGCGCGAACAGGTTGCCCAGGCTTGGGGCGCGGATGGCCCGGGAATATCCGCCGCGCAGGCTCAGACCTTGAACCGGGGTCCAGTTGGCCCCGGCCTTGTAGGTGTGCACGCCGCCGATCCGGTCGTAATCGGAATAGCGATAGGCGAGATCGACTTCCAAACCATCTATGATGGGAAGAAGAATCTCACCGTATAATTCAGCGACCGCGATGTCTCCTGCAGAAGAAGACATGCCCGAAGTTCCAAGTGCCTCAGGTGCGGTGGTCACACCGGGCGTGCCGGTTTCTGTGGGGCTGTTGCGCGGATCGATTATGGCGCGATATTTGTTTTTGCGATATTCCGCACCGACCGCGAAGCCGACCGGACCCCCTGGAAGCATGAACAGCTCCCCGTTGATGTTGCCTTGCACCACTGTCTGTTCAAAGGTGAAACGATTGGTGGTATCAAAGGTGAGATAGTCCGAGCATGACTGGGACGCGGGTGCGAAGCCAAAGGGGTCATATCCGCCTTCGCAAAGGCTGGCGCCACCGTCGGCGGCACTGACTACCTGATTGAAGCGGCTGCGACTGATCTGGTTGAATGTCGTCGAATCCTGAGTTGTCTTGCCCTGGCTTACGTAAAGCTCAAATCCGATTGACGACCCGAAATTCCCCTTGATTCCGCCGAGCGCCTGATAGACCTCATAATCTTCTTCGATGGCAAGGCGGCCGATCCGTGTGCCGGTAAAATAATAAGAAACCGGCGCGCTCGGGACCGGACGGGCATTCAGAAGAATGCGCAGATCAGGCGTGATAAAAGGATTGTTGGCCGATATCTGAATTGGCTCGACTACGGATTGCAGAACCCCGGAGGCGGAGGTCTGGCTGACCTTGTAATTGGCGTAATTCAGCTGCGCAAAGGCGGTTATATTATCGGTGATATCAAATTCACCACGTCCGAATCCGGTGTACCGGTTGATCGGCAACTGAACGGTGGAGTCAAATTGACTGCGCTGCCGGACCACGCCATCGGCGACCAGAAATCCTGTATCCGCAGTGTTGCGGAGGTTCAAAGCGCCGGTGCGGGCAATGATTGTGCCGTCTGCGTTCACATTGTAGCTGCTCGATACAACCGGAACGCTGGTTCCATAGACATTGGCAAACAGATTGCGGAACGCTGCAACATTGTCAGGACGACCGAAGCCGAAGGGATTGCGTCCGGATTGGATGATCAGCCCGCTTGTCGGAGAAGATGTACCATCTTGATTGTCAAAAAATGCTCGCGAATTCTGCGAAGCGGTATCCCGGCCGAGATAGGATCCTGAGAGAAAGAAGCGTCCGCGCTTGTCGGCAAAATCGGTGCCCCATGTCAGCGACCCGCTATAGGTGGCTGCATCGCCCTCTTGTGATATGCCGGTGCTGCCTTCTGCTTCAAAGCCCCGAAACCGGTTATTGAACTTGAAATTGACAACCCCTGCGATGGCATCGGACCCGTAGACGGCGGAAGCGCCGCCGGTAATGACTTCTACTGTGGATACCAGGGCCGACGAGATCGTGTTCAGATCGACCGAGCCAGACGTATCGGATGGCTGGAATCTTCTACCGTCAAAAAGAACCAGTGTGCGCTCCGACCCCAGCCCACGGAGATTGGCATTGGCGCGTCCGCCGGAACCTCCGGTGATGGCCGATGTTTGAGCACCTTGTGTTGCCTGGAACTGGGGAAGCGCATTGAGTGATTGTTCCAGCGTTGCCGGGCCTGCGTTTTGGATGAACGACTGGTCAATTGTCGTGATCGGACTCTCGGCGGTAAAGTCGCGTCTGACGATGCGTGATCCGGTAACGACAATCGGGTCAGCTTCGTTTGTTCCAGAGGCTGCGGACAGTCCAGATTCATCACCATGCGAACCGGCAGCTGGTATTGTCTGGGCGAGAGCAGACCCACCCAATCCTGCAAAACAGACGCCGCATAGTGCGGCAATACGAACAAGCCTCATCATCTCTCTCCCATATCAGGTCCACCTTATGGGGTACCTGCCGCCTTTCCGGTCGTTGTACCGCCTAATGATGACTCAAATACCGACAGTCAAGTATGTTTTTAAGTTCGCTGAAAGTTGCTGGAATATATATTCTGCATCAACGTCCATTCACGACGCCGCAAAAGCATCAGCAGGCAGCGTGACCGTGATCGGTAGCGTAGTCTGGCCCGCGGCCGGGCTCGCAATTCTCGGTCAATCGAATGAGTAATGCGGAAGCCGAGAAAGATCGTGCGCCCGCTCTCCGCGCGCCCATCTGGTCCTTCCCACCACGAATTGCTCTTCGGGATCAGTGGTTGCCGCCAGCCCCGACGCCATGAACGCTGTCCGCATGGCCAGGCGATCCTTTGCCGTCAGAACGGGAACCGCGCCGGCAGATGCATGAGGATCGGGGGGCAGCAGTCCGCCATTGCCGCCCCCGAGCCATGAATAATAACGCATATGCGCCCAGGGGTGAGCACCGCTGCGAATCACGTTGGCCTGGATCTCGAAAAACCGGCTGGCCACGGGCTGAATGGCGGTCGCGACCCTATCGGCCAGCTCCATTTCCCCTTCGCGGCACGCCCGCAAAAGTCGATTGCCCAGTTGGCTTTGCGGAGTTTGCACAGCCTCCGCATTCCATTGCCCGCTCCAGCCGATTTCGAAATGACGGCTGAGCAGCGGGACAAAATCCAGATTGACCGGACCGATTGAGAGCCGGTCGCCCAAGCGCGAACATAATTGCAAGGTCGAGGTCAGTGATACCGGCTGCGACACCTTTATCGCGACAACATTCCCGCAGTTGGCCAGTCGATCATAGACGCTGATTGGCTGACCGGCAGGGCCCAAGTGGGGAAAGTTCCGCCCATTACCTGTGGCCGCATAGAGCATGATGGGCAGGTCAGTAGCTGATATGCTGGCCGCCATCGTTTCATATAAATCGGTTTCCGAAATGTCACCGGCATAGCTTGATGCGAGGAGAATCAGGTCGACACCCATTTTTTCCAGAGCGCTGATCATTTTTTGGTCCCGGGACGCGGTCGAGCCGACGGCAATGCCGTGCACGGGAATGCGCCCCTTCGCTTCGTCCAGCACAATCTGGTAGAGTTGCTGCCATCTGGGGTCGCCGGGCGGCGTCCAGTTGATCATCGGCATGGTCCCGGAAAAGCCCTGTGCGATGGCATGGTTCACATCGAATCGAATGGCTTCCTCATCCAGACTTTGCATGTCGGCATGAAAACTCGGCAAGAACAGGTTGATCAGATCGCGCAGATGTTCACCGGCCCATTTCCGCTGTGATGTCGAGCGGTCCGGGACCAGCCTGTTGATCGGCAACGCTTCCATATTCAAGTAGATTCGAACCGCAGGAGCTCGATGATCGGATCAACCGATGGGGCGTGATCAAGCCCGGCACAACGGTTGATGAGTTCCCGAGTTTTTCCATCGCCAAGAATCGGGCTGACCAGTTCATGCGCCTTTGCCTCGACTTCCTGACGGCTCAGCGGATGGGTTGGAAATCCCGGCACAAAGGCCACGAAACGGCTATGCGATTTTCCATCCGCTGTTCGAATCGTAACCCGTGCGCTTTCGGTGCGGTCCTCGCCCTCCCCGGTATCCTGCGCTTGGTCGGCGACCACCTTGACCTTTTGCGCAAATGCCCTGACTGCCTGATCATTGTGCATCCGGTCCAGCGACTGCGCGTCAGTGAAATCCAGACGTCCATCCAGCATGATAATTGCTGCCAGATAAGGAATGTTAAGCGCCGGCATGTTGGCGCTGCGGAACGTGGCTGCGGAACCTGGCATCTCGACGGTGATGTCGAGGACGTTTTCGGGGCTCACTGTTTCAACCAGTTCGAGCAATGCCCGAACTGTCGGCTGGGTGGGGCCTCCGACCGGATAGCGCTTCATGGCGGCCAGGCTCAGTTCAAAATTTTTGCCAAGGTTTTCGGTCAGCAAGGAAGAGTCTGCTCCATTTCCCGAGAAGGCAGGCCACCGGAACCAGGTCTTCTCAGTGTCGAAACTGTCGGGAACCCCGGTGAATCCGACCGATGCCATCAGGGCAGACTGAACACCATTGCGTGCGCCCATTCCGGCGAAGACAAAGGCCTTTTCGACATGGCCGACATCCAGCATCCATTGCCAGGATCCGGACGCTTGCTGGGCGCAATAGGCCAGCATGTGGTTTACCTGGGTCGTGTCCAAATCGAGCAGCGATGCACATGCCGCGGCGGTGCCAAAAACAGGCCCGATTCCATGGTTCGCGATGCCTGCATTCCACAGGTTTCTGGTGCCGATTGCCTTTGGCACGCGTCCCGCCATTTCATAGCCAGCCACGACAGCGCTCACCAGATCATGGCCGCTCCGCTTTTGGTGGCGTGCAACTTCCAGCGCCGCGCTGACAATCGCCGGCCCCGGCTGCACATAGGCGGACGGGATAAAATCATTGATTTCCGCTGCATGGGCCGTCATCGCCGAGGCGAAGATGGCATCGATCAGGCTGGCAGTCTGCCGGGAAGCAAGGATCGGACTCCCCTGACCAGGGCTGATCGCAAGTGCATATTTCCTTCCGAGCTTCGCCGCTTCCAAACTATGGCAGGCAATGATCGACGCGAGCGTATCCAGAACATGCAACCGCGCACGCTCCCGGATTTCTTCCGGCACATCGGCTTCGCTTGCCCCGGCGATATAGGCGGTGAGGTCCGCCATAACCGGTAGAAACGGTGCCTCTGGGCGGTCATTATATGGTGCTGGCTGACCGGCTTCCGCTGCGTGAGCGCGCAGGCCGCCGCCTACCAGAGCGGCTGCCAGACCTGTCCCCGCAATCGCGCTGCGCCGCGACAATGCAAATCGGTTGTCTTCCATCAGAATGCACTCTGCCGATTCAGCCAGCCTCTGCAGCGCCAGTTCATTCACCGGTGTCCCGCGCTGCGCCGATCTCTTCCCAGAGATCGCGAAACTGGGACCGCGGATCAAGCTCTACATGAGCATCGCTGTCCATGATCATCGTCGCCCGTTTGGCGTTTGTATAGGCTGGCCATTCCGGCAGATATTTGTTGGCCGGCTCGCCATTGGCGGCAAAGGATGCCCAGGACGAGGCGATGCGTTGGGCCATCGCGACGCTATCTGCACTCGGACCATTCAAGCCGCCGCGGACACTGTACAGGCTTGGCGCGACGTCAATACCATGGACGGCGCCGTATCGTCCGCCGAATGCCGGGCTCGGCCATTTCCAAAGATAGGTCCAGACTTTTGCGCCACCCTGCTTGGCTTTGCGTTCAGCCTGCTGAAAAGCGCCTTTTCGGAACCATATGTCACTATCCATACGGGCTGCCAGGATGAATGGTGTCTCATCGGGATCTTCATCGCGATACATATCGACAACTTCCTTGGCCCGTTCTCCTGCTCGTTCGCGGGCGAAAGCGAGCAGTCGCTCTTCGGTCATGTTGAAGTCGATCATGCGATAGGATCGTTCATCAAGCGCCGTGGAAATGATCATGGGGACGTCGCTGCTCACTTCCGGTGCATCGGGATCGAACGGATGCCTTGGCAGGGCAATGCCATCGACCACTGGTGCGAACGAAGTGGGTGCTTCGCCTTGTTGCCGGGCTGCGGCCTCCAGCTTTGCCTGGGTCTCTAGCAGGGTCGTCCACGGGATCGCTTGCAGGGCCGCGACATCCTTGACCTCGAGGGCCTTCATTAGCCGGGCAGCGTTTTTTGCGGCCATCTCGGCCGGCATCATGCGCAACGCGGAACCGCTCATCACCCCGGCCCTGTGGAACAAGCCCTTGGCGTCCGGCATCGCCATCAGCGTGCTGGTTTTGGCCCCTCCGCCAGACTGGCCGTAAACGAGCACCCGCTCGGGATCACCGCCGAATTGAGCAACATTGGCCCGGACCCAGCGCAGTGCCGCAACGATGTCCTGCATTCCGACGCTGCCGGAGGAGGCAAAGCGCTCGCCACCCACCTCGGCCAGATGCAGGAAGCCCAGCGCGCCAAGACGATGGGTTACCGAAATAACCACACTGTCGCTGAACCGGGCCATTTGCTCGCCGTCCATGCCGCTGTTGTTGCCCGAGCCACCGTAGAAACCACCGCCATGCAGCACGACGATAACCGGCTTCTTGGCTTGCTGGGCTAGATCCGGAGACCAAAGGTTGAGCGCAAGATTGTCTTCGCCAGGTCCTGATGGCTGGTTTTCAAACATGATAAGATCGGCATAGGCATGCCGGCGATCACCTGGAACTTGCGGCGCGGTTTCAGAATATTGCAGTGCGTCTCGCACACCTGCCCATTTCTCTACCGGCTGGGGAGGCATGAAGCGATTGGCACGAGAGGTCGGTGCGCCATAACGAATGCCCAGAAACTTGGCGACGCCCCCTGCCAGCATGCCCCGGAGGCTGCCGTTGCTGGTTTCTACCACCGGAAAAATCGAAGCGCCCCAAAGCGGACGAGCCAGGGCCAAGGCTCCACCGACCATAGACAATCCGACAAAACTCCGGCGGCTTGGCTTAAAAATGGTATTCATCGCAACTCTCCCTGTTTGGCAAACCATTTTAACGGGCGCCCTCATTTGCGTTCATGATGCATGCAACCTGCACGTTAATCAAGAAACAATCGTGACTGTCGGTATTTATTCCGCTAAGACCCTTCGTCTACAAGCCAGCAACCCCCGGACCGTGTGCGCTGCGCGCCGCGAATCGAAGGCGAGCGGAATGTGGCAATGATCAACAGGTACGCCGGAGCATATCCACCCATGCGTCCCGAGAGAGGAAATTTGAAATGACGAAAATGAATATGCATCCACGCCGCTTTCTCACCAAAGCCACTCTGCTACTTGCCGGCGCGATGTCGGTCTGTCTCTCGCCGTCAGCGACTGCGGAAGTTCAATCTACAGACCAGATCAAGCCGCTGCTCGAGACCAGTCACGGACCGGTTCGTGGGACCCGCAGCGAAGATGGAGAAGTCATGATCTTCCGCGGCGTCAGATACGCAGCGTCAACCGAGGGGAAGCGATTCGAAGTGGCGCAGCCTCCGGCACCGTGGCGGCAGCCGGTCGACGCAAGCACGTTTGGAAATGATTGTCCGCAGCGACCGTCCGGGGATGTTCCGGTGTTTGCGTCCTGGGTCAATAATCAGCCGCGCAGTGAAGATTGCCTGTTCTTGAACATATGGACGCGCGGCCAGTCGGACGGCAAGAAGCGGCCGATAATGGTATGGCTCCACGGTGGCGGCTATGTCACGGGATCTGGCTCCAGCCACGGTTATGACGGAACCCGGCTGGCAGAGCGGGGCGATGTGGTGGTGGTTACCTTGAACCATCGACTGAATGGATTTGGCTATCTCCATCTCGGCGGCCTTAGCGATGACCCTCGCTATGCAGACGCCGGCAATCTGGGCAGTCTGGATATCATCACGGCGCTCAAATGGGTTCGTGCCAATGCTGAAGCGATCGGCGGCGACCCCGAGAATGTGACCATCTTCGGGGAATCGGGCGGAGCGGCCAAGGTATCGACATTGATGGCGATGGAGAAGGCGGATGGCCTGTTCTCCAAGGCCATTGCCGAATCGGGGTCGATGTCGCTGGCAGGATTTTCGCCGAGAATCGGAACGGGCATTGCACGGGATATTTTCAAGACCGCGGGCCTCGAGCCGGGCGATGTTGCAGGTCTCGCAGCCTTGCCCATGGATGAATATCTCAAGGTGCTGATGGATTCGAGAAGCCGCGCCGCCTTTTTCCGGCCCGTGGCCGACGGCCGATCGCTAAAGCGCCAGCCGTTTTCACCGGATGCCACGCCTGTTTCTGCCGATATTCCGCTGCTGGTCGGCACCAACCGCACGGAGATGCGCCTGCAGGCTGGCCTCGCTGATCCGGAAGCTTTTGCCTTGTCCTGGGAACAGCTGCCCGGAAAGTTGAAGCCTGTCGTCGGTGATGCCGACGTCGAAGCCGTCATCTCCGGCATGCGTGAGGCCTATCCCGAGGCAGATGCCAGTGAAATATATTTTCAGGTTGCGACATTCCGCAATTATCGCGGCACGGCCCTGCGTCAGGCGGAACGCAAGAGCGCCCAGAATATGGCACCTGTCTATATGTACCGCCTCGACTGGGAAACGCCGGTCGAAGGCGGTCGGTTGAAATCCCCGCACGCCCTCGACATCGCTTTCGTGTTCGACAACGTCGCCCGCTCTACATCCTATACTGGAACCGGGCCCGAGCAGCAGCGTATGGCGGACCTGATGTCCGAAGCCTGGATCGCTTTTGCCCGCACCGGCAATCCCAATACTGCGGACCTTCCGGAGTGGCCACGCTATGACGTCACCAATCGGGCAACCATGATTTTTGATGTCGAACCGCAGGTCGTCAAGGATCCTGATTTGGAGCGCGAGCTGCTTCAGCGTCTTCTGCCCGAAGGACGCGGCTTGTGAGGCCAGTTGCTCTGGCCGGATGGACTGCTTTGCTGCTGCCCGGTTGCGCGAGCATTGCCGAACAGCCGATCCATGGCGCGACGTCAATCATCACGACATCAGGCGAACTGAGTGGCGAGCCAATGCAAGGCGTCCGTGTCTATCGGGGCGTTCCCTATGCCAAGCCGCCGGTTGGGACGCTACGCTGGCAGGCCCCCCAGCCGGTCAAATGGGACGGCGTACGCGATGCCAGTAGCTTCGGTCCTGCCTGCCTCCAGCCGGTGAACGAAGACGGCAGTCCCAATTTCGGTGGCTATGCCGGACCCGTTTCAGAGGACTGCCTGACGCTTAACATATGGGGCCCCCGAGACGCGCGAAAGGCGCCCATCATGCTCTGGCTATATGGAGGAGGAGGAGTCGTCGGTGCGGGCAATATTTCCACCTATCATGGCGACGCATTTGCCCGCGATGGCGTAATTCTGGTGACAATCAACTACCGTTTGGGCGGGCTTGGTGGCTTTGCACATCCTTCGCTTACTGCGGAAAAGTCTGGCGGTCCGAATGCCAATTACGCGCTCATGGATGCCATCGCAGCACTCCAATGGATCAAGGATAATGCCGTGGCATTTGGTGGCGATCCTGACAATATCACACTCTTTGGGGAAAGCGCCGGAGCCACGATGACCGCCAATCTGGTAACTTCGCCGCTCGCCAAAGGGCTATTCGGAAAAGCCATTTTTGAATCCACCGGATCCTTGGCAACGCCAGCAACGTCTCTGAAAAAGGCCGAGGCAATCGGTGGAAAAGTTGCCCGCGATCTGGGGTTGCCAGCACCAACGGCGGCGCAATTGCGCGCCGTGGACGCCAAACGGTTTCTCGCCAACAGAATTGCAGGCTTCGGCCTGCGCACGATAGCCGATGGCGTCGTCCAGCCAACATCGATTATGGATGCTTATAAAGCCGGGGTACAAAATGACGTAGTGTTGATGATCGGCACCAATTCTGATGAAGGCCGGCTGGAAGGCACGCAAAAAGTCGCGGCGCTGGCAGAGAAAAAGGGGCCGGTCTTTCAGTATTTCTTCGACTATGTTCCGGATGCGCTGAAAAATGAACATCCCAACGGCTCGCCTCATGCGGGCGAGCTGCCATTTGTATTCGACACATTGGACAGCTACGCGCTGCTCCCAGACCGGTCGGTTTCCCAGGCGGACCGGAAGGTTGCGCGGCTGACACATGCCTGCTGGGTGGCGTTTGCCAAGGCCGCGCCCGGTACAACGGCCCTAGATTGCGGCGGGCTATTTCATTGGCCGGCGCGAACCACAGCCAATGGTCATGCAGTTGCCCGCTTGTCGCTCACCCCAAGCCTTATACCAGCGAGTGATCTGAAATCGCCGCCTAATGGCGCGCCCCCGGGAAAGACAAGTCGTCCATAAAGCATAGATTGAACAGCGCGAATGGGCGGGGTTTGGTGACAGTGGCAGTGCGAAAAGTGCGCGTTGCCCTCCAATTGCGATATACGCCAATACCAACGTCAATCTTGTCAGGACGCGGATCTGCGCTGCAAGCAGCAATGAGCGCCAGTAAGCCATCGGGCGGACTCGAAGCGAGCCCAGCGAATATCGCTTCTTTCAGGCTGATACTTGCGCGCATGTGTAGCCCTGGGTGCCGGGGGTCAGCACCCGGTCGCTGGGCAACAGGCCAGCAACTTCCATTGCGGAGCTCTCGCGAAGCCGGTCGTAGAGAAGCGCGAAATCAGCGTCGCGTCTCTGGGCTAGCAAATTCTCGAAGCTGTCGATGACGAAATAGGCCTGTTGATAATCATCAATCCGGTACCGCGTGCGCATGACCCGATCAAGATCGAAACCGATGCGGTTGGGAGTGAGATCGTCAAGAGCGAAGATGCCTTCGCCATAAGAGGAGACAATACCGGCACCGTAATCCAGATACCAACATGATCACTTTACGGCTATGTTGCAGAAAGTTTTGTGTAAATCGCAATTCAATGGGAGAATTAGGCCGCATAGGTGCGTTTAAAAAGCAGGTAAGTGTGCTGCCGCTTTGGCCTGCGTGCTTCTAAGAGACGTATCGCTGCTCCAAAATCATGCAGTGTGACGGTTCATGTTCGCCAAGCTCGCGAGTTCCCTATACGCTATAATCTTTCCGAGACGCTTAGCGGAAAACTACGCCATACTTGGATATGCACCCCAACCGCTAGGTTACATAATGCTTACATTCGGAAATTGAAACTAAATGTAAGCAAGGAATTTTATTTCCTCAAACCACTAAATCCATGATTTTTCTTGAAAAAACTGGAGCGGGCGAAGAGATTCGAACTCTCGACCCCAACCTTGGCAAGGTTGTGCTCTACCCCTGAGCTACGCCCGCTCGGCGTTGCTGCGACACTTGGGTAATCACTTGGTCAGCAGCACATTGAGGCGCGCGGTTAGCATGGGTTTTCACACCCCGCAAGCCCCATTTGCTCTCCTGGGGCCAGCAAATGCAAAAATATCCTTGGCATTGACGCCTCGCTCCCCACATAAAGCGCTCTAGATGATCGATTTGGGCGCTGGTCCGGGCATTGGCCCGGCGCCATAACAGGAGCATGATGTGGCAACAGCAGGACTGACAGTCGAAGAACAGAAAGCGGTGGAGGTTTTCCAACGGGAGGTTGTGGGACCGAGCATGGAGAAGCTCGTTATCCTGGATTTCTGGGCCGAATGGTGCGGACCATGCAAGGCGCTGGCACCGATGCTGGAGAAGGTCGCCGCCCAATATGCCGACAAGGGTGTGGTGCTGGCCAAGATCAATGTCGACGAGAATAAATTTATTGCCGCACAGTTCCGGGTGCAGTCGATTCCCACCGTCTACGCGATTTTCCAGGGAAAGCCGGTCGCCGATCTGACCAGCGCACGCAGCGAGAGCCAACTCACCGGTGCGCTTGACCAGCTGCTCGAGCAATTGCCGGTCGGCGGCGGCGCTGAACCGGAACAGGATATCGCACCTCTGCTGGCGATGGGCGAGGAAACGCTGGCAGGCGGCGATGCCGAGCGCGCCGCTGGCATATTCGCGCAAATTGCCGAGATGGCACCCGACAATGCCGAGGCGGTCGGAGGGCTGATTCGGGCGATGGTCGCGGCAGATCATCTCGATCAGGCCGAAGCGGCGCTCCAGGGATTGCCCGAACAGCTGCAGAGCGACCCGGCGATAGAGCGAGCCCGGACCACCCTGCAACTGGCCAGGGACAAGCCGGATGAGGGGGCTCTTGAGGCGCTGAAGGCCGCTGTCGAGTCGGACGGGAAGGATCATCAGGCCCGATATGACCTGGCCAGCGCCCTGATCGCGACAGGCGATCATGAGGCAGCGGCAGAACATCTGCTGGCGATCATCGCCGCGGACAAGGACTGGAACGAGGGCGCGGCGCGGCAGAAACTGCTGTCGCTGTTTGAAATGGTCGGCCTCGAGGATGAATGGGTCGCTGCCACCCGCCGCAAGCTCAGCGCTGTGCTGTTCGGATGAGCGAAACCAAACGCCTCTCGATTTTTCCCCTTTCCGGGGCCCTGCTGTTTCCCGGCATGCATCTGCCATTGCACATATTCGAGGACCGCTATCGCGCGCTGATCAACGACGCGATGGCCCGGGACCGCCAGATCGGCATGATTCAGCCCAAGGAAGGTGGCAATCGCCCTGCCCTGTTCGACGTCGGCTGCCTTGGCAAGATCATCGATATCGAGGCGCTGGACGACGGTCGCTTCAATGTCGTGCTGGAAGGCCTGGCACGATTCCGGATTATCGAGGAAATCGATGCCTCGACCGCGTTCCGGCAGGTCCGGGCGGAAATCGAGGACGATATGGAAATGGACGAGGTGCTGGCCAGCGCCGAACGCGCCGCGCTTGAAATCGAATCGCAGAAATTTGCCGAATTGCAGGGCTACCAGGTGGACTGGGACAGTATCGGACGGCTCGACGACATGGCCTTTGTCAATGGCATCGCACAGATCGCACCCTTTGACGTCGCCTCGAAGCAGGCCTTGCTGGAAGTCGATGGCCTTGCCAACCGCGCCGAATTGATCATCCAGCTGCTGCAGTTTTTCGGCCGGCAGGATGGAGATGACGACCGCGTGACTTTGCAATGAGCCACGGCGCGCCGACTCGGGAACCACAGGACATTGATCCGGAACTGCTGGAAATATTGGTCTGCCCGATGACACGAACGGCACTAATCCACGATGCAGAAGCGCAGGAACTGATCAGCGAAGCCGCCGGCCTGGCCTATCCGATCCGGGATGGCATTCCGGTCATGCTGGTGGAGGAAGCGCGCGCCCTGAAGGCATCAAGGGACGATTGAAGGAGTTGCTGGTACAGCGTTGCTGATAGTGACGCCAGGACAAGCCCAAAGCCGTCATTCTCTCACGAAGCTGGCTCGGCCTGCGCCGGGAGGTCCTTTTCTTCCTGCTCCGAAGAGTTGAAGTGGGTCAGGGTTATCGCCAGCACCAGCGCTGCAATAATCGATCCCCAGGTCACGATATGACCAAGAAAGAGTTCCCTCTCTCGTTCATCGAACCGCTCATCTTCATTTTCCATCATATCAATCATAATCTTTACTCTACGCGACTGTACAACACTCGATTCTACCCGAACCGGTACATTTGGTTCCGGACATTATGATCATATTGGGTTTCGGGATTGTGATGCCGGATCATCTCCGGGTTGATCCAATTTATGGGAGAATTTGGATCAACCCGGATTTGATTCCCAAAGAAGTGACCTCGCAAGGACGCTTCCTCTTGGTTCTGGTCCGAAGCCGATTGCAGCTAAGGAATACTGACCAGAATATTCCATTCGTCACAGATCACAATATGATCGCACGCCGTATTGCCGTACAGGCAGACCGGAAACCCGGACCACCCTTACAACATCCAGCGCCAAGGGCTTCTTGCTGAACAGCTACGAATATGAACCCACATTTCGCTTTTACCGAGTGTCAAACCGTATCAAGCCTCTCCGGCGGCCGTTACAAGTTAACATAGCCGGCTTCACTATGGCGAAATTCCGCGAAAAATTGTCGAGTCCTGTTAACACTTTGTAGCGGTTACATGGGCTATAGCGCCGGCATGGACATTCAACATGACATTCTTTGTACAACGGAATCCGACGGTTAGCATTATGCCGACCATTCCTTTTTGCCAAATGATTGACCCTGACATATGGTGACACAATGACCAGCCTGACTTGCGATAACCTTAACGAAAAGGAAAAAGAGGCCCTGCAGCTGCTTCTGCAGGGCCATGATGCCAAAACCGCAGCCCAGGCCATCGATGTAACGCCTAATGTGATCAATGAACGGTTGCGATCCGCGCGGCAAAAACTGCAAGTCACGAGCAGCAAGGCTGCGGCGCGGATGCTGGCGGAACATGAGGGATATGATCCCAAAAATTTTGTGGCCAAGAATATTGGGATTGCGCCAGGGCCCAAATCCCCCGCAGTTTACCCCTTGCCTGGACAACAGGCAGCGTCACCCGACAGGGTCAGGGAAGTGCAATCGGCATATCGGTCTTATGCCACATTTCCCAACCCGCTTCTGTCAGTGCCGTTTCGCAAGCAGGGAGAATTGGGCAACGATCTAAGCAAGGGAGCAAGAATCTGGGCGATCGCCGACCTAGCGGTCAAGCTCGCCTTTGCATTCGCCTTTGTCTGTCTCGCCGCCATGGTGGTGAGCAGATTGATCAGCCCCGGCTAATCCCTGGTTTTTTGGTCACCTAAGGACGCCCCAGTATTTTGGCGTCAGGAGAGTAACATGTTGAACCAACGTATTGAAGCCGCCCGGCCAATCGCCACGAAAATCCACGAGGTCGAAAAATCCCTCAATCTGACCATGGTCCAGATGGGCGAACTGATGAGCAGCATAGCATCCGCCCGGCTTGCGCCAGGCACGCGCTTTTCCCTGACTGCGGGCATGGAAGCATCCGAAAAGCTAATCGATGCGGCAGCCCAGACGGCTCGCTCCTACCGGGATGTTGTGGCCGCGCATCAACATCTTGCGGAAGACCGCGAAGATGCCGGATTGCGGACCGTTAGCTGGGGTGATTTTTCTGAATGTCCTCCAGCACAGGCAAGACACGGTGACGAAACACCTAATCCACTTCATGTCGTCAAAAGCGCCTAGACAATTAGATGAAGCTGGTCCGGAACGAAGTAATTTGGTCCGGTTAGCGAATGTCTCGCACTGACTTATTCCTCTTTCTCCTAGCTGCCATTTGTATGTACTCGGCAGCCAAAGGAGGACAGCCTGAAAGAAAGGCCGTGATGATTTTCATTATCGGCTTCGTGATGTCAGTCATCATGGCCTCTCCTTCGGACAACAGGTTTACCCATCCCGAAATAGGCATTCTGATTGTTGATTTGGCGATGTTGGCCGCATTTCTAATGCTGGCGTTAAATGCAGAAAGATACTGGACAATATGGATATGCTCGATGCAGATAATACAGGTTTTGTCACATATCCCAAAGATGCTCATTCCCGAGCTGCTTCCCCAAGCCTATTTCGTAATAGGGGCCATCTGGGCCTATCCGATGCTGATCGTTCTGACCATTGGCACCTATCGCCATCAGCAGCGCCTACAGCTGTACGGGGCCGACAGATCCTGGAGCGACTTTTCAGCCTTGCAAAAATAGACAATGCTTCTGCCGTCGCAGAATCGCTGATCGATGAATTCGGCTCCTTCGCGGCGGTCTTATATTCCGATTCCCGTGCGGCCGAGAGCAATCCCGGCCGGGCCATCCTGTCGGTGGTCCGCGATGCGATGCTGATCTCGTCCAAGGAAAAGATGGTGGATCGCATCTGCCTGTCAAAAGCCACGGACGTGATTGAATATCTCATCGTCGCCATGGCGCGGCTGCCGGTCGAAGAAGTGCGCGTATTGTTTCTGGACTGCAAGAACCGGCTGATCAGGGACGAAGTCGTGAGTCGGGGATCGATTTCCGAAGCCCCCATCTATCCGCGCGAAATCCTCAAGCGGGCGCTCGCTCTGGACGCCTCGGCGCTAATTCTCGCGCATAATCACCCGTCAGGGGATCCCAGCCCAAGCGATGGCGATATCGACGCCACGTCCAGACTCCTGAAAGCCGCAAAGGAACTGGGGATAACCGTTCACGACCATATCATCGTTGGCAGTGAGGGCTGGGTCAGCCTGCGCGACTGGGTGGCATTCCCTTGACCATCTTATATATACATCCGCGCCCGCGTGGCGGCTGCGTTCACAAAGGGAGACGCAGATAATGGCGTCGCCGATCTCGGAAGAGCAGCGGGCCAAACTCCTCCGCTCCGAAACCCGCTCGCTTTTGCAATCCCCCGATTTCATCCGCTCGCCAGTCATGTCCCAACTGCTGAGCTATCTGGTGGAAGAGGCCATTACCAACCCGGGGAACCCGCCCAAGGCCTATCAGGTCGCAGTGGACGGGCTCGGCCGTTCCGAGGATTTCGATGTCCAGGCTGACAGCTATCCGCGCGTTCAGGTCGGGCGATTGCGCAAAATGCTCGCCGCCCATTATGCCATTTATGGTGGTAAGCACCGGCTGCATATCCCGATAGGCCATTATGCGGCCGAGATCGAAGTGGATGAAAGCCAGCCGGAAGACAAGCTGATCGGCCTGGCATCGCCGGATACGGATCAGAACAGCTTGAAACTGGAAAAAAGCTTCCTGTTTTCGCGGCTTGATCACCGGCAGAGCACCTTCGGACTGGCAGCCTTCTTTCTCCCTATCGGGATTGGCCTGATCTGGCTGCTGAACACCGCCACCGCCATTCCGGCGGACATTGCCGACGATCCGGCGAGCTATAGCTTGCCGCCCAAGATATATGTCATCTCCTCGCCTCGGGAATCCGGAGAAACAGCCAGCGACAGAAGCGCCGCGATTCAGAATTTCTTTGCCGATGCCTTCGCCAGGTCGGCGCAAGTTCGGCTGGCGGCCGGACGCCCGGACATGAGCGTTGAACAGGGGCAAAACTCCTATTTATTCGAAAGCCAGGTGACCGAAGGCCCGACCGGCCCGGAAGTCAGTTTTTCGCTGACTTCTCTGTTGAAGAGCGAAACCATATGGTCGACCCAAATGGCCCTGCCACAATCAACCGCCGACTATCCGGACAAGTTCGGCTCCATCGCCAGCCGCGTCGGCAGCGCCTACGGTGTGATCGCTACGGACCAGCGCAAGCGCCTGCCCGATGACGCGATGACCGGTTATTCCTGCCTGCTCCGGTTCGAGAGCTACCGGGCCAATCGTGATCCCGAATTATTGCCGGTTGTGGAATCCTGCATAGAAAAGTCGCTGGCTGTGGACCATCTCGACAGCAGCATGCTCGCGGCAGCCTCGTTCCTCTCCTTTCTCCGCGAAGAGGCGACCGGCAGAAAGCCGGACCCAGAAAAGGCGCTGGAATATGCCCGTCGGGCCATGATTCGGGGAAGAGAACATGCATCGGCCAATTTTGCGCTCGCCCGGTCGAGTTTCCTCAACGGCAATTGCAGTCGCGGCAAGGAGTTTGCCGAAAAAGCCGCAGCGCTTGACCCCTATGAAGCGACCATCCAGGCACAGGCTGGTGCCTATCTGTTCGCCTGTTCGGATCCTGATGCGCTCAAATATCTGAACCGCGCAATTGCACTGGATCCCCGGGGTTCGATCCTCGCAGAAACTGCGCTGGTGCTGACGCTGCTTGCAGAGGGCAAAGACAAGCAGGCGCTGGAATATGCGGAGAAAATCGTCCCGTCCAGCACCGGAGTTGGTCCCTATTATGACCTTACCATGGCCATGGTTTATGCCAAAAACGGCCGGGTTAAAGAGTCGCGGCTATCGTGGGACCGCCTGGTCGCCGCCTATGGCAACGAGAAAGACGAAAGCCCGGAGCAGCTGATCCGACGCCTGATTACCAATCCCTTGCTAGCCGAGCGGGCCGTCCAGTTGCTCCGGCATACCGGCATCGTCAACACCTTGTCCGAAACCGATAGCGACCTGGACGCTGCGAACAAACCCGTCAAAAGCTTGCGTTCAGCCCGTCCACCACAAATTGCACGGCAAGCGCGCCCAAGAGGACACCAAGCACGCGGGTGATGACCGCCTCGACCTTGTTGCCCAGGATTCGCATCAGCGGCCCTGCAGCAATCAGGCCCATCAAAGTGAGTAACAGCACCGCCCCCAGCGCGCCGAGAATGATCATCGCATTGTCGACACCGTCATTCTGCGACGTCAGCAGCATGACTGCGGCAATCGAACCGGGCCCGGCAATCATTGGCATGGCCATCGGAAAGATCGACACATCCTCGATCTCGGGCTGCTCGATGATTTCCTGCGCGCGGTCCTCGCGCCGTTCGGTGCGTTTTTCGAAAACCATTTCCAGCGCGATCAGGAACAGCATGATGCCGCCGGCAATCCGGAAGCTGTCGAGGCTGATGCCAAGCGCACCCAGCATCTGTTCGCCGAAAAGCGCGAAAACCAGCAGGATCACTGCGGCAACCACAATCGCCCGGATCGCCATGATCCGGCGATCGCGCGGCGGCGCGTCGCTGGTCAGGCTGGCGTAGATCGGGGCGCAGCCGGGCGGATCAATCACCACGAAAAAAGTGATGAAGGAAGAGATGAACAGTTCGATCATTTGCCGGACGCGGCGACCGTATATTCATGCACCCTTTTGAAACTGCCATCATCTTGCGCCAGATCGACATAGACGATGCGTGAGCGATCATCCTGGAGAGCGGCGTGCCATACCAGGCTGCGGTCCGGCGAGGCTGCGGTCATGCTCCTGCCGGTCAGACCAGCCTGCACGGAATCCGACGGTATTTCCGCTTTGCAAGAGGCAACATCGGTTTCCACATAGTCCGGTTCTGCGAGCGGGCTGTCCAGCGCATCGCCATCATCGAACACCCATTTCCACTCCGTTTTCTTGTTCGGTCGGCGCTGGCCGAAATCCTGCTGCTGCCAGATCGTGGTAAAGCGGCCCGAGTCGCCCTTGGCATTCTGCCAGGCACCAGTGGACACGGCGATGCTGCCATCACAGGACATATAGATATGATGCGGCTGCCAGGTGACCGCCTGGGCGGGATCCGCCTTGCCCTTCAGCCACTGCTGCGCATTGACCAGATCCGGGGTGAACATGATCGCATCGTCGGTAGCGGTTTCGCGAAAGGCGGTCCACTGCCCTTCTTCCTGGGCCAGGCGGGCAAAGGCCAGTTCGGCCTGGACGATCGCGCTGGGATTGGCCACAGGACTGCCCATCACCCGGTCATAGCGTTCGCGGTCGTTCAGCCGACCACCGCCAGCGGCACAACCGGCCAGCAGCAGCGCGATCCCCATGGCGGCAAATATTCGCATCAGAGCCCCTTCGGTTTTTCCAGTCCGGCGCGCGCGGATGCGGCGACCAGCGTATTGCGTAATAGCACCGCAATGGTCATCGGGCCAACCCCACCCGGCACAGGAGTGATCGCACGCACATGGTCCAGCGCTTCGGCGGTCGCGACATCGCCGACCAGACGGCCCTTGTCCTGGCCCGGCGCGGGTTCCAGCCGGTTGATTCCGACGTCAATCACGACCGCGCCATCCTTCAGCCAGTCACCCTTGACCATCTCGGCGCGGCCGACGGCAGCGACAACAATATCGGCGCGGCGGACGACATCGGGCAGGTTCCGGGTGCGGCTATGCGCCATGGTCACGGTGCAATTTTCGGCCAGCAGTAGCTGTGCCATTGGCTTGCCGACCAATATGGAACGCCCCACCACGACGGCGTCGAGACCGGTCAGATCGCCCAATGTATCTTTCAAGAGCATCAGGCTCCCGAGCGGCGTGCACGGAGTCAGCGCTTCTTCGCCATTGGCCAGCCGGCCGGCGTTGATCACATGCAGGCCATCGACATCCTTGTCGGGGTCGATCGCCATGACCAATGCTTTCTCATCGAGGCCCTCTGGCAGCGGCAGCTGAACTAATATCCCGTCAACGGTCTCGTCGGCGTTCAGCTGCTCGACCAGCGCGATCAGCTCTGCCTGGGCGACATCGGCGGGCAGCCGGTGTTCGAAACTTTCCATGCCGGCGGCTATCGTCGCCTTGTGCTTGGACGCAACATAGACCTGACTGGCCGGATCGTCGCCGACCAGCACCACGGCCAGACCAGGCGCGCGACCGGTCTGCTTGACAAAGGCCGGAACTGCTTCGCGAATCCGTTCGCGCAAACCGGCGGCAAAGGCCTTGCCGTCAATGATCTGCGCTGCGGTCAACCGAGAAGCGCCTGGGCCAGCGGCGGCAGGATCGCATCCTGAAGAATGATTATGCCGATGATGACGACCATGGGTGTCAGGTCAATAGCACCAAAGTCCGGCATGATCTTGCGGATAGGATTGTAAATCGGTGCGGTCAGCGCATCCAATGTGGTCCAGATCGCCCGGGCGATGTCATTCTGCAGATTGATAACGTTGAAAGCCAGCAGCCAGCTCATGATCGCCTGCACGATGATGACCGTTATCGCCACGTTGAGCAGGATGGAGATGATCTGAAGAATTGCAAATGCCATGGCGGTCCCTTTATCGATAATCCGGCAGAGCGGCCAGCGGTTTGTCACCGGCAGCGCCAGAAATATGCTGTATCATCTATATAAGACAGCCTGTCGTTTAATCAACCGGTTCAAAGTCGTCGCGGACCAATGTTCCCGCGCCCTTGACGGTGAAGATTTCGAGCAGCATCGCATGCGGTATGCGGCCATCCAGGATAACCGCCGCATCGACGCCTTCCTGCACCGCCTTCACACAGGTTTCCAGCTTGGGGATCATACCGCCCGAGATAGTGCCATCGCGTACGAGTTCACTGATCGCTCGCGGCGCAAGATCGGTCAGCAGCTCACCCTGCTTGTCGAGCACGCCAGCGACGTCGGTCAGCAGGAACAGCCGCGCCGCGCGCAGTGCCGAGGCAACCGCACCTGCCATGGTGTCGGCGTTGATATTATAGGTATGGCCATCCTCGCCCACGCCGATCGGTGCGATCACCGGAATCATCCCGGCGGACGAGATCATGTCGACGACACTGCGGTTCACCGTTTTCGGTTCGCCGACATAGCCGAGATCGATGATCCGTTCGATATTGCTGTCCGGATCGCGTTCGGTGCGACGCAGCTTGGCCGCCTTGACGAAGCCGCCGTCCTTGCCGGAAATGCCGATCGCCCGGCCGCCGGCCTTTTCGATCCAGCTGACCAGCTCCTTGTTGATCGCCCCGGACAGGACCATTTCGGCGATTTCTGCCGTTTCCTTGGTGGTCACGCGCAGGCCGTCGACAAATTTGCTTTCGACCCCGATCCTCTCCAGCATCGCACCGATTTGCGGGCCGCCACCATGGACGACGACGGGATTGATCCCGACCGCCTTCAGCAGCACGATATCTTCGGCAAAATTGCGCGCCAGCGCAGGGTCGCCCATCGCATGGCCACCATATTTCACGACAAAGGTCTTGCCGGTATAGCGCTGCATATAGGGCAAGGCATCGGTCAGCGTTTCCGCCTTCGCGAGCATCGCGGGATCGGGTGAATGGTCGGTCATCGGCGTCTTTCAGTATAGAGGTGCGGCAAAAGCAAGTATTTAATCAGCTTTTGGAGAGTTGTTTCACCTTTTCCAGCGTGCCGGTGACATGGCCCTGCGGCTTCATCGCGCTGTGGACAAAGACGATCTTGCCATCCTGACCGATGACATAGCTGGTCCGGTTGGTCATCGCCAGACCGGGCGCCATCCGGACCCGATAGTCGGCAATGATCTTGTCATCGGCGCGGGCGACCGCGAACTTGTCACGGCATTCCGAGGTCGAAAATTTCTTCAGCCCGTCGATATCGTCACCGGACATGCCGATCACGGTCGCTCCCGCCGCGTTAAATTCTGCCGTGGCATCAGCGAACATATTGGCCTCGATCGTGCAGCCCTCGGTGAATACCTTAGGGAAGAAATAGAGCACAACAGGACCGTCCTTCAGCTTGTCGGCGAGCGAAAATTGAAACTCCTTGCCAGCGAGCGCGCCGGTCGTGGTAAAGTCGGGCGCGGTCGCACCAACCTCCAGCGGTTCGGCATTGGCATTGCGCGCATAATAGACAAAGGCACCGCCGCCAACGACGGCCACGGCCAGCAAAATCAATATCCATTTTTTCATAGCGTCATTCCTGTTCAAGTTGCGCCTTCAGCGCATATAATTGGTCCAGCGCCTCGCGCGGCGACAGCGCGTCCACATCAAGCCCGCCCAAGGCTTCGCGCAAGCTATCGGATTTTTCTTGGGTTTCTGCAAGGCTCGCGGCGAATAGCGGCAGATCCCCGAGACCGGCAGCCAGGCCACCTGTTTCCGCCTTGCCAGCCTCCAGCTTGTCGAGCACCGACTTGGCGCGGTTCAGAACCGGCTTCGGGATGCCGGCCAGTTTGGCGACCGCGAGGCCGTAGCTGCGGTCGGCCGGACCCTTGGCCAGTTCGTGGAGCAGCACCAGATCGCCCTTCCATTCGCGGGCACGGACATGGTGCAGCGACAGGGAATCGAGCCGGTCGGCGAGCCGCGTCAGTTCGTGATAATGGGTAGCGAACAGGCAGCGGCAGCGGTTGGTCTCGTGCACCGCCTCGACCACCGCCCAGGCCAGCGCGAGACCGTCGTAGGTCGAGGTGCCCCTGCCCACCTCATCGAGGATGACGAAGCTGCGCTCGGTCGCCTGCGACAGGATCGCGGCGGTTTCGACCATCTCGACCATGAAGGTCGACCGGCCCTGAGCGAGATTGTCCGAAGCGCCGACCCGGCTGAACAGGCGGTCGACGAGACTGAGCTTGGCCGATGAGGCAGGCACAAATCCCCCGGCCTGCGCCAGAATGACGATCAGCGCGTTCTGCCGCAAAAAGGTCGATTTACCACCCATATTGGGTCCGGACACCAGCCACAGCCGCTCGTCCTGACGCAGGGAACAGTCATTGGCGACAAATGCCTCTCCCTTGGTCGCCAGCGCTGCCTCGACCACGGGATGACGGCCAGCTTCGATAACGAGCATATTGCCATCGACAAATTCGGGTCGGCACCACTGGCCCTCGGCGGCGCGCTCGGCAAGGGCGGCTGCCACGTCGATCCGGGCCAGCGCATCGGCGCTTTCGCTGATCGCCTGCTTGCGTGCCAGCACCCGGTCAACCAGTTGCTCGAAATGCGCGGCTTCGGCAGCCAGCGCATGGGCACCCGCCTGCGATACGCGCAGCGCCTCTTCGTGCAGGTCGGTCGAGTTGAACCGGACCACGCCGGCGAGCGTCTGCCGGTGGGTAAAGCCCGAATTTTCCGCCATCAGGCTGTCGCCGTGCCGGGCGGGAACCTCAATGAAATAGCCGAGCACGGCGTTATGCTTGATCTTGAGCGTATTGATCGCGGTCGCCTCGCGGTAGCGGGCCTCCAGCGTCGCGATTGCCTTGCGGCCGTCCGAACTGGCGCTGCGCAATTCGTCGAGCGCGGGGTCAAAGCCGGTGGCGATATAGCCGCCGTTGGCCATTTCGGTGGGGGGAGTCTCGACCAGCGCGCGGGTCAGCAGGTCGACCAGCTCGCCATGACCATCGAGCGCGGGAAGGAGATTTTCCAGCAGTTCCGGCAGGCCCAGCGCCAGAGCGAGCCGCTCGCGCAGAATCCGCGCGCCGGCGAGGCCATCGCGAATTTGGCCGAGATCGCGGGGGCTGCCCCGTCCTGCCGATACCCGGCCGAGCGCCCGGCCGATATCGGGCAGCGCCTTCAGCTCAGTGCGGACATCGTCGCGGATCGCCGAACCATCATGGAACCATTGCACCAGTCCGAGCCGACGGTTGATCGGCTGTTCGGCAAACAAGGGGGCGGACAGATCGCGGGCCAGCAGGCGAGCGCCGGCGGGGGTCACGGTACGATCAATGGCATGGAGCAGACTGCCCTCCCGTCCGCCAGCCAGCGTTCGGTCGATCTCCAGGCTTGCCCGGGTCGGCCCGTCGATCGAGAGAAATTCCCGCGTCTCCCGTCTTTTTGGCGGATGCAGATAGGGAGCATGGCCTTGGGACACATGGTCGACATAAGCGATCAGCCCGCCGGCGCTGGCCAGCTCGGCACGCGAAAATTCGCCCATGCCATCGAGCGTCGCCACCCCGAAATGCTCGCGCAAACGCCTGTCGGCTTGCGTACTGTCGAAATGTTCCTTTGCCCAGCCGGTTGCCTTGGCAAGCCGGGGCAGCAGCGACGGCGGACAAATGATTTCCGAGGGCGCGAGCCGGGCCAATTCCGCATCGAGCGCATCATCGGCGATGGTCGCCATTTCGAAATTGCCGGTCGAAATATCGGCCGCTGCCAGTCCGATCTCGCCCTGCACTTCGGCCAGAGCAACCAGCATATTGTCGCTGCGCGCGTCGAGCAAATTGTCTTCGGTCAGCGTGCCGGCGGTCACGTAGCGGATGATGTCCCGCGCCACCAGCGCCTTGTAGCCGCCCCTCGCTTTCGCCTCGGCAGGTGTTTCAACCTGTTCGGCAATAGCGACCTTGAAACCGGCCCGGATCAATTTCGCCAAATAGCCTTCGGCAGAATGAACCGGCACACCGCACATCGGGATCACATCGCCGCCATTCTTGCCGCGCGAGGTTAGCGCAATGTCCAGCGCTGCGGCCGCGAGCTTGGCATCCTCGTAGAAAAGTTCAAAAAAGTCGCCCATCCTGTAGAAAAGCAGACAGTCGCCCGCCCTTTCTTTCAGGCCAAAATATTGTTCCATCATCGGTGTCACCTTGTCGGGTGCCGATGACGACGCTTTGCTGGTTTTTTCCACCTTGTCCTGAGTCCGGGTTGCCATGCCTCGCGATAGCCGAGTGCAGCCCTACATAAAAGGGCGGCGAACATATCGTTTTCAAATTTACTTGATATTGCGGCGCTGCGTCAAAGCGGGTAAGCCCGGCGCCGGGACATGACCATCCGATCGGCGCACATTTAAGCCGACACTCAAATATGCGGAGATATAATTTGGCTGACAAGACCGAGACCAATCTGGAATTTTCTGAACGGGAAGCCCTGCTGTTCCATTCCCATGGCCGGCCCGGAAAAATCGAGATTATCGCCTCGAAGCCGATGGCGACCCAGCGCGATCTCAGCCTCGCCTATTCTCCCGGGGTTGCCGTTCCGGTCCGGGCGATCGCCGAAGATCCTTCGAAAGCCTATGATTATACCGCGAAAGGCAATCTGGTCGCCGTCATCTCGAACGGCACCGCGATTCTTGGCCTCGGCAATCTTGGTGCGCTTGCCGCCAAGCCGGTGATGGAAGGCAAGGCGGTCCTGTTCAAGCGCTTCGCCGATGTCGATTCGATCGATCTCGAACTCGACACTGAGGATGCAGAAACCTTCATCAACGCTGTGCAGATCATGGAACCCAGCTTCGGCGGGATCAATCTGGAAGATATCGCTGCACCCGATTGTTTCATCATCGAGCAGACCTTGCGCGACCGGATGAATATCCCGGTATTCCATGATGACCAGCACGGTACCGCGATTATCGCAGCGGCCGGCCTGATCAACGCCTGCCTGCTAACCAACCGCAAGATCGAGGACATCAAGGTGGTCGTCAATGGTGCCGGCGCGGCAGCTATTGCCTGCGCCTCGCTGATCAAGAGCCTTGGCGTGCCGCATGACAATCTGACCATGTGCGACCGGACCGGGGTCATCTATCGCGGTCGCGACGATGTCGACCAGTGGAAATCCGCCCATGCCATCGATACCGATTCGCGCACTCTGACCGACGCGCTGAGCGGCGCCGATGTTTTTCTGGGTCTGTCTGCCGCGGGTGCACTGAAACCAGAAATGGTCAAGCATATGGCACCACAGCCGATCATTTTTGCGATGGCCAATCCCGATCCTGAAATCACTCCGCCTGATGCCAAGGCGGCGCGGCCCGATGCGATTATCGCCACCGGCCGTTCTGACTATCCCAACCAAGTCAACAATGTCCTGGGCTTTCCCTTCATCTTCCGCGGCGCGCTCGACGTGCGGGCGACCCGGATCAACGAGGAAATGAAAATTGCGGCGGCGCATGCGATCGCCGAACTGGCGCGCGAACAGGTCCCGGAGGAAGTCGCTGTGGCTTATGGAGGGAACGCACCGAGCTTTGGTGTCGACTATATCATTCCCGCCCCCTTCGATCCACGTCTGATGGACGTGGTATCGGCGGCGGTGGCCAAGGCGGCCATGGACAGCGGCGTGGCCCAGAAGCCGATCGAGGATCTGGATGCCTATCGCCAGAGCCTGAAGGCCCGCCTCAACCCCACCACCTCGGTATTGACCCAGGCCTATGAAGCCTGCCGCCTGTCGCCGAAGCGGATCATCTTTGCCGAAGCCGAGGAAGATGTCGTGCTGCGCGCAGCCATCCAGTTTCAGGACGGCGGCTATGGCACGCCGGTTCTCGTCGGGCGCGACGATCGCGTGCGGGAAAAACTCAGGGAACTGGGTGTGCGCGATCCGGACAGTTTCGAAGTCCACAACAGCCGGAACAGCCCTCTGGTCCCCGATATGGTGAGCATGCTGTACGATCGCCTCCACCGCCGCGGCTATATGGAGCGCGATATCAAGCGGATGGTCAACCAGGACCGCAACATATTTGGCTCGGCGCTGCTGGCCATGGACCAGGGTGACGCAATGATCACCGGGGTTACCCGGCCCTATTCGCAAACCTTCCGCGATGTTGCGAAGGTGATTGATGTCGAGAAAGGCCGCACCGCGCTTGGCATTCATATCATGGTCGGCCAGCATCATACGGTTTTCATGGCCGACACCACGGTCAACGAACGCCCGACCGCGCACGAACTTGCCGATATCGCCGAACAGACCGCTGCGGTCGCTCGGCAGATGGGACACGAACCGCGCGTTGCCTTCCTCAGCTATTCCACGTTCGGCAATCCCGAAGGGCGCTGGCTGGAGAATTTGCGGGAAGCGGTGGCGCTGCTCGACCAGCGGCGCGTGACTTTCGAATATGAAGGCGAAATGGCACCCGATGTGGCGCTCAATCCCAAGCTGATGGCGAACTATCCGTTCAGCCGCCTGTCACAGCCCGCCAATGTGCTGGTCATGCCAGGCCTCCAGTCCGCCAACCTGTCGGCAAAATTGCTGCGCGAACTGGGTGGCGATTCGGTGATCGGGCCGATGCTGGTCGGTCTGGAAAAATCGGTACAGATCGCCACCATGGCATCCAGCGCATCGGAACTGGTCACGCTGGCGGTGCTCGCCGCCAGTGGCATTGCCAAATAGGCTAGCTGCTAAGGCCTGGTCGGATCGTTGCTGGGGCCCTGTGCTCCGGGAGCGCCGACCGCGCCAATATTGCCGAACAGTTCTTCAAAGAAGGACCGGTTACGACCCAGCGTCGGGGTCTTGTCGCCATCCGGGCTGATGTTAGCTACCAGCTCCAATCCGGTCCGGTCGACAGCGCTGACATTTCCGTCGGCGTCGAATTTCACGCGCATAACCAGCTGTTCGCGGGGATGCGGGTTGTTGAAGCCATATTGGCGCGTGTCGCGGGACAGATAATACCAGGTATCGTCGTCAAACTGACCCGTAAAGGTGGGGCGTCCCAGAGAAGCTTCAACCGACTGGCGATTGTCGACGCCCGGCTGGATGGCCGACATCAGCACTTCATCGGCAATATATCCCTGATGGCCACGCACCTGGGTGCAACCGGCCATCGTCATGGTGCCAGCCACCAGCCCGAGCCACAGGCTGTATTTCTTGATATTGCCGACCATCTAACTCAATCTCCACTATCCAGCCAGCGCCGTATCAGCACCTGACCCGTCATCGCCCATTGCATCTCGGGCCATAAATATCAATATGCCCTGTATCCAGACTTAACAAACGACCCGATCGTCCATAAACTTACGATCCAACCAGCGGAACCAGCAATGTCCTTTTTCAGCAAGATTTTTTCCAGAGACAATCCCAATGCGAAATTGCAGCCGCTGTACAATGCGATCGTCAGCGAGGGACGGCAACTGGGCTGGTATGAAGAAGCCCAGGTGCCGGACAGTCTGGACGGACGGTTCGACATGATCGCGGCGATATTCTCGCTGGTTCTGATCCGGCTCGAAAAAGATGAGGAGCGGGGTCAGGATATTGCATGGCTGACCGAGCTTTTCATTCGCGACATGGACGGCCAGTTGCGCCAGATCGGTATTGGCGACATGATTGTCGGCAAGCATGTCGGCCGGATCATGGGGGCGCTCGGTGGCCGGGTCGGTGCCTATCGGGAGGCGCTGGAACAAGGAGCGGACCTGCGCGCGGCGATTGTCCGCAACATTTTCCGTGGCGAAAAGCCCGACGAGGCCGCGCTGGACATTCTGGCCAACCGGTTGACTGCCTATCATGCGGCGTTGCAAGCGAGCGCCACGGATGCGATCATAGCGGGCCAGCTGCCGGCCAGCGGAACGACGGCATGATGGATAAGCCTGAATTTTCTCATATCGTGAAGCTGTCGGAAATCGGCTCCACCCCGCGATCGGGCAAGCTGTCCGCCAGCGAGGAAGAACGACAGAAGCTGGCTGAGAGATTTGATCTGCCCAAAATTACCACGCTGGATGCGACCTACACATTGCATGGCGGCGAGGACAGGATCGGTTTTAGCGGCCGGATCGAATCGGATCTGCAGCAGCGCTGTTCGGTAACCGGGGAGAGCTTTCAGGTGCGACTCCGCGAAGAATTCGAGATCGCCTTCGTGCCCGAACTGAACATTGACGGCAGTGACGAGGAAATCGAGCTGACCGAAGAAGATTGCGACATCATCGAATATGACAACGGCCAGATCGATCTCGGTGAAGCGATTGCACAGACGCTCTACCTGGCGCTTCCCCCCTTTCCACGCGGCCCCAATGCCGATGTCGTGGCGAGCGAGATGCTGAAATCGGAAGAGGAAGCCGGTCCGTTCGGGGCGCTGGCGGCGCTCAAAAAGAAGCTGCCCTAGGCGGTTTCCTTATCCGTCTTGCGTTCGGCTGCATTGGTCAGACGTTTCTGAAGCCCGTTCAGCCGCTGCTTGCTCGTGATTTTCCCGCCCAGCAGATCGGTAATGTAAAATGTATCCACCGCGCGCTCTCCGTAAGTGGCGATATGCGCGCTGTGCACCGTGACCTTGGATTCGAACAGTGCATAGGCCAGTTCGTTGAGCAAGGCCGGTCGGTCCTGCGCATTGACCTCAATCACTGTGAACCGGTTGGACGCATCATTGTCGACCAGCGCGAAGGGCGTGATGACAAAGGCCCCCGCGCGCGAATGAGCGAGCGGACGAGCCTCCAGCTTGATGGAGAGCTTCGTTCGGTTGGCCATCGCATCCTCGACCGCTTTCTTGAGCCGGTCGAGCTGCCCTTTTTCGGAAAAAGGCTTGCCGTGCGAATCCTGGACCAGAAAATTGTCCAGCGCCATGCCGTCGCGGGTGGTGTGGATGCGCGCATCGATGATATTGCCACCGGACACATGGATGCCCCCCGCGATCCGGTAGAACAGGCCCGGATGATCGGCGGCATAGACAGTTATTAATGTAGCACCGCGTTCGGGATAGACATCCGCGAAAATAGCGAGGTTCGTGTCTCCGGCGTCGAGCACCAGCCGGACATTCTGGGCAATGATATCATCCGGCTCTGCGATCCAGTAGGCATCAGGGAAACGCTGGACCAGTCTCCTGAATTCGGCTTCCGGCAGTTGCAACGCCTCGGCCAGAACCGCCTTTTTCTCGTCGATTCGGTCCTTGCGGCCACGCTGCTTGTGCCCCAGCAGCAGCACTTCCTGGGCCGCCTCGAACAGGTCGGTCAGCAATTGTCGCTTCCAGCTGTTCCAGACTCCCGGTCCGACCGCGCGGATATCGACAACGGTCAACACGGTGAGCTGGCGGAGACGCTCGACGCTTTTCACGCGACTGGCAAAATCCTGGATGGTCTTGAAGTCCGACAGATCCCGCTTGAAAGCCACCGCCGACATCAGCAGATGATTGCGCACCAGCCAGGCGACCAGTTCGGTTTCATGCGGTTTCAGGCCAAGCCGCGGGCAAAGCTTCATCGCCACTTCCGCCCCCAGGACGCTGTGGTCGCCGCCGCGGCCCTTGGCGATATCGTGCAGCAGTGTCGCAACAAACAATACCCGCCGATTCTGCAATTTTTCCATCGTCGCGGTGCTGTTGGGATGGTCGGCCTCCAGGTCACCGCGGCCAATTTTGGCGAGCAGTCCAATCGCCCGGATACTATGCTCGTCGACCGTATAATGGTGATACATGTCGAACTGCATCTGTCCAACCACGCGGCCAAAATCTGGTATGAAACGGCCAAAAATCGCTGCCTCGTTCATCCAGCGCAGCACCAGCTCGGGATCGCGCGGCGAGCAGAGCACATCCAGAAACAGTTTGTTGGCGCGCGCGTCCTTGCGAATGCCGTTGTCGATCAGCTTGGAATCACGCCGCGCAGAGCGCATCGCCAGCGGATGGATTTCCAGCTCATGCTTGTCGGCCAGCCAGAAGATCTCCAAGAGCCGGACCGGGTCTTCCTCAAAGAATTTTTCATTGGGCAGAGCGAGCCGCCCGCGATCGAGTACAAAGCCGTTGAGTTTCTTTGGCTTCCGGGTCAGCGACGGCAGGAAACGGCGCACCCCGGCATTATGAGTCTCGTCGAGATGGGCAAGGAACACACCGGTCAGGTTCCCCACCACTTTGGCGTTCAGAAAATAATAGTGCATGAAGCGCTCGACCGAAGATTTTCCTGGCCGGTCGGCAAAGCGCATGCGTCGGGCGACCTCGGGCTGCAGATCGAAGGTCAGCCGGTCTTCTGCTCGACCGGTTATGTCGTGCATATGGCAGCGCACCGCCCAGAGGAAATTGGCCGCCTTGCGAAAACGTTTGAACTCGTCGGCAGTTAGCAGGCCTACATCGACCAGTTCGCCGGCGGATGTCACCCGGTAGATATATTTGCCGATCCAGTAGAGCGTCTGCAGATCGCGCAGGCCGCCCTTGCCTTCCTTGACATTGGGCTCAACGACATAGCGGCTGTCGCCCATTTTCTTGTGCCGGGCATCGCGCTCGGCGAGCTTTTCTGCAACAAAGCTGCTGTCAGTCCCGGCAACCACATCGCTGAAGAAGCGCTGCTTGGCTTCGTCATAGACACCGGTGTCGCCCCAGATATAGCGGCCCTCCAGCAAGGCGGTGCGGATCGACAAATCATCCTTTGCCATGCGCACCATTTCGTCAATCGAGCGACTGCTCTGCCCGACCTTGAAGCCGAGATCCCAGAGCCAGTAGAGCATTGCCTCGACCACCTGCTCGGCCCAGCTGTTGGTTTTGTGCGGGGTGAGGAAGGCGATGTCGACATCGCTGTGCGGGGCCATCTCGCCACGGCCATATCCTCCGACCGCCATCACCGCGATCCGTTCACCGGACGACGGGTTGCTTACCGGATATTGATGATGCACCGCAATGTCGTGGATCAGACGGACCAGCTGATCCACGAGAAAAGATTGTGCAGCAGCCATCTCGTGACCGGCGGAAGGCCGTTTCACCAGGCGCGCGCTGATTTCCGCTCGGCCATTGTCGAGCGCTTTCTGCAGCAGCGCCAATATCTTCGGCCGCGCCTGCGGCATGCCATGCTCCGCGATCAGCTGCTCGATCTCGTCGGCCAGCACCCGGCGGTTGATGATATCCCGCTGGCGGCTGATCCGCGTAGCGGGATCAGCCGGAGCAGCGGGAATATTGGCGCGTGCGTTCATCCGGTCGCGGCCAGCTCATCCCGATGCTTTTTCGCCAGGACAATTTTTGCGATTTTTGCGGTGCCGAGTTTCGGCAGCGGTTCTTCATATTGCCAGACATGCACCGGCAGCTTGAACGGCGCGAGCTGGTGCTTGAGCGATTCCATCAGTTCTTCCTCGGACAGACTATGTCCTTCCTTCGTATGATAGACGAGGGCCGGCACTTCGCCAAACCGTTCGTCTGGAACCCCGAAAATGCACGCCTCGGCAACCGCCGGATTGGCATAGACAGCAGCTTCCACTTCCTGACAGCTGATATTCTCGCCGCCACGAATGATGATTTCCTTCTTGCGGTCGACGATGAAGAGATAGTCCTCGGGATCGAGATAACCGATATCACCGGTGCGGAAATAGCCGTCGTCGGTAAAGGCTTCGCGGGTTGCCTCCTCGTTATTCCAGTAGCCGGTAAAATTGGCGGAAGTGCGGATACACACTTCGCCACGCTCGCCCTGCGGCATCTTGTTGCCGTCATCGTCGAGGATTGCGACTTCAACAATCGGGGGCGTCGCGCGGCCCGTGCTGTCCGGCTTGGCGAGATAATTCTCGTTCTGGTTGGAACAGCCGACCCCGTTGGTTTCGGTCAGGCCATAGCCGATCACCGGATAGCCATCGCCCATTTTCTCCTTGATCCGCCGGACATGCTCGACCGGACGGGGCGCACCACCGGCGGCCATGGTGACGCAGCTGCTGAGATCATATTTGTCGAAATGCGGGTGCGAATAGATTTCCATGCTCATCAGCGGCACACCGACAAAATAGGTCACGCGCTCTTTCTCGATAAGCCGCATCGCCTCTTCGGCATCCCATTTGTTCAGCATCACCAGCTTCCGCCCGATCGCATAGCTGACCAGCACCAGCGGCACCGAGGCGGTGACGTGGAACAGGGGCACGCAGACCATTGCGGTTGGCTGGCCTTCCGGCATCGTGCCGGCTTTGGTCATGATATTCACCAGCACCAGTACCGTGCCGACGAAACTCATCGCACCCTGAACAACCGCGCGATGTTCGGAATAGGCACCCTTGGATTTTCCGGTAGATCCGGATGTAAACAGGATCGTTGCATTGTCATCGGGCTGCATTTGCGGCAGCGGCGTTTCCGCGCCACCGCCCTTCTCCAGCATGACCTTGAGCCCTTCGAGAGGCAGCTTGTCATGTTCGAAGACCAGCAATGTGGCGCCGTGATTGCGTTTGGATTCAACCAGTCGCTGGGCGCGCTGATAGTCGGCAAACACGAAAGAACAGCCAACATCCTCGATCCCGTCGGCGAGTTCGTCGCCTCGCCACCAGCCATTGAGCTTGGTGGAAATGCCGCCGGCCATCGTGATCGCCATGTCAAGAACGATCCAGTTGGCGGAATTGCGTGCGGCAATACCGATCCGGTCGCCCTTCTGGACGCCATAGCCTTCGACCAGCCCGCCGGCCAGCGCGCGCGCCGCAGCATAGGTCTCGGCAAAGGTCAGCCGGATTTCACCATCAACCAGAAATTCCTTGTCTGCGTGCTGGTGGCAGAAATAGGCAAAATAGTCGGAAACATTCTGCGGCGCATTCTTGAAGACCGGCAAATCGACACCGTATTTGCTGATCGTGTCGAGCTCCAGCAACTGGCCAGGCTGGGTCAACGCCTCCAGCGTTTTGTCGATAACCATATCCAATTCAGAAGTCGCCATTATTCAAGTCTCCCGTTGTTCCCTCTTGGTATAGGGAATTTTCCCTTTATATGGACAGGAAACCACACGGGGAAAAGAGTTGATTGATATTATCTTGGCCAATGCTGCCCAGTTTACCCAATTTAGGGAGCTTGGCCTCTCCCCCGATGCTGTGGACCTTGGGTTTTTCCAGCTCAAATGGTATTCGCTGGCCTATCTCGCCGGCATATTGATCGGCTACTGGTATCTCACCAAACTGATCGCCCAGCCGGGTTCGCCGATGGCACGGCGCCATGCCGATGACATGATCTTCTGGGCAACGCTCGGAATCATCATCGGCGGTCGTCTCGGCTATGTGTTTTTCTACAGTCCCGAGATATTGCAGGATCCAGTCAGGATATTGCAGGTGTGGAAGGGCGGCATGTCGCTGCACGGCGGCACGATTGGCGTCGTGCTCGCCCTATGGTGGACGGCGCGGCGCGAGAAGCTCGATTTTTTGCGGATGTGCGATTATATCGCCTGCGTGATCCCGTTCGGCCTGTTCTTCGGACGGCTTGCCAATTTCGTCAACGGCGAGCTGTGGGGCCGGGCTACCGATGTGCCATGGGCGATCGTTTTCCCGATGGGCGGCGACGTCGCCCGCCATCCCAGCCAGCTATATGAAGCGGGACTGGAAGGTATCGTTTATTTCCTCGTCCTCTCCTTCCTCTTCTGGAAGACCGATGCACGCTATCAGCCTGGCAAACTGGTCGGTGCTGGCCTGCTGGTTTACGGCTTCAGCCGTTTTACCGTTGAGTTCTTCCGCGAGCCGGATGCCCAGCTCACCTGGCTGGTCGAGCAATCGGGCTTCAGCATGGGGCAGTGGCTGACGGTGCCGATGATCCTGCTGGGCGCCTGGCTGGTACTGACTGCGAAGAGAAGACGCGTGCGCGTCGAACCGGTGGCGGGAGACAAGAGCATTGCCTGACGGCATCCAGGCGGATCACCCTACTGCAGCGCATATAATCGCGGACCGGATCGACCGCGAAGGCCCGATCCCGCTCGGCGACTATATGGCGATTGCCAATGCCCATTATTATGCCAGCAAGGACCCGCTGGGCGAAGAGGGAGATTTTGTCACCGCTCCGGAAATCAGCCAGATGTTTGGCGAAATTGTCGGTATCTGGCTTGCCGATCTGTGGCTGCGCAAGGGGTCGCCCGATCATTGCCATTATGTCGAGCTTGGTCCAGGGCGCGGCACCCTGGCACATGACGCGCAGCGATCCATGGCAAAGTTCGGCTGCAGTCCGGCCGTCCATTTTGTCGAGACCAGCCCGGTCTTGAAGGCCAGGCAGGCGCAACGCCATCCCGACGCCACCTGGCATGACGACATTTCCGACCTGCCGGAAGACGGGCCGCTGCTGATCATCGCCAATGAATTTTTCGACGCCCTGCCGGTAGAGCAGTTCGTTGCGACCTCCGGGGGCTGGCGACGACAGATGGTGGCGCGCGATCGCAGCAAATTTGTCGCCGTTCCGAGCGTCGATCCTGCAGAGAATCCGGCTGGCGGCACCACCAGCGGATTTCCGGACGGCACGATATTGGAACGCTCGCCGGTCAGCGTGGAATGGGTCGGCAATCTGGCCAACCGCCTAGCGAAACAGGGCGGTACCCTGCTGATCATCGACTATGGCTATACGAGGCCGGGCACCGGCAGTACTTTGCAGGCGATCAAGGACCATATGCCGGTCAGTCCGTTTGACTGTCCGGGTGCGTCGGATCTCACCGCCCATGTTGATTTTCATACGCTGGCCAATATCGCGCGTACCCGTTTGCTGGCCGTTAGCGGCCCGGCACAACAGGGCCAATGGCTGAAGTCGCTCGGCATCGACCAGCGGGCCGCGGCGCTGACCGCGGCAAGCCCGAAACAGGCCGACATTATCCGGGCTGCGCTCCACCGGCTGACCGGCCCGGAAGAAATGGGATGCCTGTTCCAGGTCATGGCGACCACGGCAATCGACTGGCCCGAACCCGAAGGGTTCAGCTACGGAGAGGAATAGCGGCTCCGGCTAGCCGTTCAGCCCACCCATTCGGCAACGTCGGCAGCCACTTTATTGGCCGCCCTGTTCAGGCCCTGCCCGACGGCGCCGGGTTCCGCCGCAAAGACCGATTCACTGGCTTCGAACCGTTTTTTCAAGACCGGCTTGTCTTTGGTCATCTTGACCGCGTCATAGGTGACGGTGACCGTCAGGCTGGGTCCGTCGAGGCCGAAATTGACCAGCTCGCCGGTGATATAGGTTTCGGCAAGCCCGCCCGCTTCGGTGGCGGTAAGAACCAGCCGCCCGTTGCGCGCCGCGATCGTCTCGCTGAGCAGATCCTGAAACAGGCGCGCAGGCTTGTCGACCCACACGGCATCTTTCAGATAGGCAATGGCGCTGCCGGTGGTCTGCACCGGTACGCGAACGGTATTCAGTTTCTGCGGAGCGGCCGGCAGGGCGACGACTAGCGAACCGGCCTGGGGTCCGCTCTGCATGGCTCCGGCGGACAGTTTCTGATCCGGCGTAAGCGAGAGCAAGGAGGGCGGCGGTTCAGCGCCGCCAAAACTGACGCAGCCACCCAGCGCTGCTGTCGCGCCCAACAGGCCGGCAGCTGTCAAAAGTTCCAATTTGCGCATCATATCTGCCCCTTCATTGTCCCGGCTCATAGTCGGGCAGCGTCGGTGCCGACAATAAGGATCCCGCCCCGCCCTGATCCAGCCGCTCGGTCACACTGGTCATCGACTTGGTCAGCGCCTGCATATCCTGCACCAGCTGATCGACTTCCGGCAGCGTTTTGTTCGAAAAATGCTCTGCCCCTGGCTGCGCATTTTTCAACACGCCTTCCAGGGCGCGCAAGCTCTTGTCTGCGGCCTCCAGCGTATTGGCGAGGTTCTTGGCTATCGGCTGACCATTGTTGGTGAGAAAGTCATTGGTACTGTCTGCCACCAGCGACAGCTTCTCGGCAGTCACGCCAGCGTTGTGAATGGCAATTCGCGATTCTTTCATCAACGCTTCCAGCTCCGGTGCCTGCCTCGCCAGGCTGGCGGTCATCTTGTCCGTATTCGCCAGGATACCGCTGATCGATTTCTGGTTCTGGTCCGACAATAGTTCCGTCAGCCGTTCGGTAAGGGTCGCCAAGCGCTCCACCACGAGGGGGGCGCTGTTGAGCAATTCGCCAAGCGCTCCGGGCTTGGTCGGAATCACCGGGACCCCTTCCGGGCCGAGCTCGGTGATCGGCGGAGCGCCCTTCTTGGCCCCATCGAGCTGAATATTGGGCGGTGCGGTGAAGCTGACGCTCTGGATGGTGGCGGTAGTGCCTTCGAGGATCGGCGTATCCTCGCTGACCGCGATGCGCACGCGTACGAAATTGGGATCCTTTTTCCACAGCTCCACCTTGAGCACCTGCCCGGAGGGCACGCCTGCAAAGGTTACGCCGGTCCCTGCGGCCAGACCACCAACCGACTGGGAAAAGAATATGTCATATTGCTTGGTCTCGCCGTCGCCAAATCGGACAATCCAGACCAGAAAGGCTGCGACAAGCGCCAGCATCGCCAAAGTGACAACACCGACAAGGATATGGTTGGAGCGCGTTTCCATCTATTTCACCTCTATGCCGAGCGGTGCCGGTACCTGCAACAATTCTCTGATTGGTTTCACGATCGTCATCCCAGCATCTTTTTTCCGGCAGAAGCCATCCGGCCACGCGGGCCATTGAAATATTCCTGAATCCAGGGATGATCGAGGGCAAGCAGTTCGTCGATCGTACCGACCGCGATCACCCGCTGGTCAGCGAGCACCGCGACCCGGTCACAGATTGCGTGCAGCGTATCGAGATCATGGGTGATCAGGAACACGGTCAGGCCCAGTGTCTGCTGCAATTCCTTGGTGAGATTGTCAAACGCGGCAGCACCCACCGGATCGAGCCCGGCGGTTGGTTCATCAAGAAACAGCAGTTCCGGATCCAGCGCCAGCGCCCTGGCGATACCGGCGCGTTTGCGCATGCCGCCGGACAGTTCCGACGGATATTTTGGTGCTGCGTCGGGCGGCAGACCGGACAGGCAGACCTTATACTTGGCGACTTCCCGCCGGAATTCGCGGTCCATATCCGGATAGAATTCGCGGATCGGCACCATCACATTTTCGGCAACGGTGAGCGTTGAAAATAGCGCGCCGCCCTGAAACAGGACGCCCCAGCGCTTGCGGATCTCGATCGTCTCGGCATCGGATTTGCCCAATATCTGCTGGCCGAAAACCCGAATCTCGCCCTCTTTTGGCGTCTGCAAACCGATAATCGAGCGCATCAGCACCGATTTACCGGTGCCCGATCCGCCAACCACGCCGATGATTTCACCGCGGCGGACATCGAGATCGAGATTATCATGCACCACCTGCTCGCCAAAGCTGTTGCGCAGGCCATGAACGCTGACAATCGGGCCGTCGTAATCCCGGTCATAGGTAATGGCATCCGAATCGCTCATCAATTCCATCCGATCCAGGTGAAGAAGACCGCGAAAAAGGCATCGAGCACGATCACCAGGAAGATCGCCTGCACTACTGCGGCCGTGGTGCGCATGCCCACATCCTCGGCATTACCCTTGACCTGCATGCCCTGATAGCAGCCGGTGATCGCTATGATCGCGCCAAATACCGGCGCTTTCACCAGTCCGACGTAGACATCGGTCAGCGGAACCACCTCGCGGATTCGCGAGAAGAAGGTTGCCGGAGGGATATCGAGTTCGACCCAGCTCAGCAGACCACCGCCGATGATCGCCACAATCGACGCGTAAAAGCCGAGCAGCGGCAGCATGAATACGGCCGCGATGAAACGTGGCAGTACCAGCGCTTCAATAGGCGATACGCCGATCGTGCGCATCGCGTCGATTTCCTCGGTCAGCTTCATCGTACCAAGCTGCGCAGCGAAAGCTGAGCCCGAACGCCCCGCCACCATGATCGCGGTCATCAGCACTCCCAGCTCGCGCAGCGTCAGCCGGCCGACGAGGTTAACGGTGAACACTTCCGCACCGAACTGCCGCAGCTGTACCGCGCCCTGCTGCGCGATCACCAGGCCGATGAGAAAGCTCATCAGGCCAATGATACCGAGCGCCCGGACCCCGACGACGTCGAAGCGCTGGATCACCGCGTTCCATCGAATCTTGCCAGGATGCCGCAGCAAACGGAAAAAGCCGACCATGATCGCGCCCAGAAAGCCGACCAGCCCGCTCAGCGTGGTGAAGGCGACGGTGGTCGCTTCGCCAACCTCGTTCAGCACGCGAAGAACCGGATTGGGTGTTTCGGGACGAATGTCAGCCGCCTGGTCGGCTGCGGAGACCGCAGCAATCAGACGCTGGGCGTCATCATTGGCACCGACAATCTCCGCGTCCCTGTCGCGGGCGGTCCGGTGCACCAGCCAGGCACCGACCGTGTCCATATAGCCGATATCTGCTATATCGAGCCGGCTGATAACCCCGTCATAATCCCTGAGCCGCTCCGGCAAATCTCCCAGGCTGGCAATCGAAAGATCGCCGGAAAAATGCAGTGTCACCGCTCCGTCTTCGGTCGTTTCTTCTACAAAATCGCTGGGTATTGCCATCGCATCTATAGGTGACCGAATTTTGGACAAAGCTCAAGTGATTAAACCGCTCAAATATTTGGTGCTTTTGGGCAGTGCTGCTATGGGAGCGCTCGAACGGCAATTGCGGGATGGCATGCAGAAAATATCGCTTTACGACATGGACCGGACGATCACGGTGCGCGGGACCTACACGCCCTTTCTGTTCCACCAGCTGTTCGCGCGGGCACGATGGCGGCTGATGTTCCTGCCGCTGCTGCCGTTTGGCTTCATGGGCTACGGACTCAAGCTGATCAGCCGCGGACAATTGAAGACCTTCAACCAGCGCCTGCTGATGGGCAGCGGCCCGAAACTGGCCGATTTGCAGCCGCATATCGACCGGTTTGCCGAGAATGTGCTGCGTTCCAACCGCTACCAGAAAGCGCTCGACCAGATCGAGGCGGATCGGGCCGAGGGCCGTACGCTGGTGCTGGTCACCGCATCCTACGAACTCTATGCCGAGGCAATCGCCCGGCGGCTCGGCTTTGACCATGTGATCGGCACCCGGCTCGAAGTCGATGGCGAAGGCCGGGTGCGGCCGAAGATCCTCGGCGAGAATTGCTATGATCATGCCAAGATCGGGCGGATCGAGGCGCTCTTCGCGGCGCAGGGCTGGCACCGCAACGACAGCCATGTCCGCGCCTATTCCGACCATTTCAGTGACGGGGCAATGCTGGAATTTGCCGACGAGGCGTTCGCGACGACTCCGACTCCGCCACTGCGCCGGCTGGCCGAGCAGCGCGGCTGGCCTATTGTCGACTGGCGCTGATATGGCGGCCCCTCTGTAGACGGTTGACAGTCTGCCGCATCCATCGCAAGCGCTCCGCCATGAGTATCATTGCCACCATCATGAACAGCGCCACCGGAGCGCCGATCCAGAAAATGACCTTCAGCCGGATGCCCAAGCCGTGGGCCTCGTTCACGCTCGAGACCGGTGAACGGGTCACCGCCGAGCGGATCGATGTCGGCACACCGGCGCATGGCCGGTTCGTCGCGCCAGTCGATATATGGGTGACGCCCAAGTCCGGCAGCTGACCGATGAGCGTGGCGTTCCGCAGAGAAGGCGATGACGAGCATCTGGAGCCGAAATTCGAGCACCCGATTCCGGTCGGCCCCAATTGGGTCACGGCGCGCGGGCTGCGACTGATCAGGGAGCGGGTCGCTTCCCTGCAGGCAGAGATTGCCAAGCTGACCGACGAAACCGCGCTCAAGATCGCCAAGCATGACCTGCGCTACTGGAACACCAGACAATCAACGGCGGAGCGGCAACCGATGCCGAGCGGCGACACGGTCGAATTTGGCACCCGGGTCACCTTCCTGCTCAACGGCAAGGAAAAGATCCTCTCCATAGTCGGTGACGACGAGGCCGATCCGTCCAGCGCGCGCGTTTCCTTTTCCGCACCGATCAGCCGCGCCATGACCGGGCTGGCACCAGGAGAGTTTGCCGATTTTGCCGGGCGCGAGGACGCGATTGAAATAATGTCGATCGAAGTCGTCGCGGAAGATTGAGGCGAGTGGCCGGGATTGAGTGCGTCATGCCGCGCGCGGCAGGGGGCCATTCCGAACTTTACGATCCGACGTGTTTTTGTTTTGTGTAAATTTTACCGGAAAGCCCCCTGATTCCGGGCTTTTCCTCTCGTTCCAAGCGCGCCGAGTGTCATCTTTCGACGGGCGCGAAATGCTCTGCGGCTGATATTGGGCCGGGACTGTCCGCCTTGGGCTATTCAGCTTGTCAAAGAGCCTATTTCGAGCTTTTTTGAGAAAGCGGTGCCATAATAAGCGATCCGGCGGGTGTAGGACAGCGGAAATAACCCTCCGCCCCCAGCTTGCCTCGCAACTTCTTCATTCTGATCCGCTGGTCCAAACATCAACGGCCGCGAAGGGCCAGCCGGAGGGCAGCGCACACTAGGCGAGACCGTCCCTCGCCTCAGACCGCAGCCAGTGCCTGGTCGAAATCGGCGATCAGGTCATCCGGGTCCTCGACGCCTATCGAAATCCGCACCAGATTGTCGGTGATGCCGAGGGCTGCCCTGCGCTCGTCGGGGACCGACAGGTGAGTCATCGCTGCCGGCAGGCTGGCGAGCGTTTCGGTGCCGCCGAGGCTCACCGCGAGCTTGGCGATCTTCATCGTGTCGAGGAAACGGAAGGCCTCGGCCTCGCCGCCCTTGATAAACAGCGAAAAAGTCGAGCCGGCGCCGCTGCAATGGCGCTTGTAAATGTCCTTCTGGCGCTCGTCCTCGATAAAGCCGAGATAGCCGAGGCCGTCGACCTTGGGATGGTCGCGCAGGAAGGCGCAGACCTTTTCGGCATTTTCACCGGCGCGGGTCATGCGCAGTTCCAGCGTCTCTAGGCTGCGCATCAGCATCCAGGCGGTGTTCGGGTCGCAGATCGTGCCGATCGTGTTCCGGATCGCGCGGATCGGGTCCATATGGGCCTTGCTGCCGAGTACGCCGCCGGCGACCAGATCGCTGTGGCCGCCAACATATTTGGTGAGGCTGTAGATGACGATATCGGCGCCATGTTTCAGCGGCTGCTGCCAGAGCGGGCCGAGGAAAGTGTTGTCGATGGCGATCGGCGGCGCGGCATCCTTGCTAAAGACCTGATCGCGGGCATCGGCGACGCCCTCGATATCGACCAGCGCATTGGTCGGGTTGGCCGGGCTTTCGAGATAGATAATCGCGACCTTGCCGCCGTTGCTTTTCGCCTTTTCCTTCGCCTGTTCGAGCATCACAGCGACATCGGACGGAGACGCGCCGGCCGGAAAGTCGAGGAAGGTGACGCCGAAGCGGCCGAGGATCTTGTTGATCAGCGTTTCGGTCGCGGCATAGAGCGGGCCGCTGTGGACGACGACATCGCCCTGGTTGACATTGGCGAGCAGCACGGTGGTGATCGCCGACATACCGCTGGAAAAGACCAGCGCATCCTCGGCCTCGTCCCAGATGCTCAGCCGGTCTTCGAGGATTTCCTGATTGGGGCCGTTGAAGCGCGAATAGACGAGGCCATCGGAACCACCGGGCCGCTTGCCGGTGATGCCTTCGAAAAAGCGCTTGCCAGCGGCGGCATTTTCAAAGGCGAAGGTCGAGGTGAGGAAAATCGGCGGTTTCAGCGATCCTTCGGACAGTTCCGGATCATAGCCGTGGCCCATCATCAGCGTCGCCGGCTTCAGCTTGCGGCCGCCGATTTCCTCGATCGGAGCCTTGGGCATGCGGCGGGTGACCGGAATGCCGGCGACGTCATCATTATGATCGGACATATTCTTCTCTCCGTTCTGTCAACTCTTGGCGAAACAATGGACGAAAAGCTACGTCGTTACAACGGCAACCATCCAGATGCAGCCGATTATGATCGGGATGCCGGCGAGGTCCAAAAGAAAGCCGGACTTGAGCATTCTCGGCAATTCGATATGGCCGGTGGCCCAGGCGATGGCATTGGGTCCGGTGCCGCTGGGCAGCATGAAGCCCCAGCTGGCGGCCATGGCGGCGGGCACCGCAAGCAATATCGGATCGACGCCGGTCGCCAGGATCAGGCTGGCGACCACCGGCATGACGCCGCTGGCGGTGGCGACGTTGGAGGCAAATTCGGTGACGAGGATCACCAGCGCGACCAGCGCGATGGCAATGACGATCACCGGGACGGTCCTGAGCGGCTCCAGCATCAGGCCGAGCCAGTCGGCGAGGCCAGATTCGATGATTCCGGCGGCCAGCGCCAGACCGCCGCCAAACAGCATGATCACGCCCCAGGGTGCACGGTCGGCCTCGTCCCAGTTGAGCAATTGGCGCCCGGTGCCATCGGGCAGCATGAAGAGCAGCAGCCCGCCGAAGATGGCGACGCTGCCGTCGTGCAGGGCCCCATCCGGGAAGAAGGGCTTGATCTCCGGCAGCAGCAGCCAGCCGAGCATGACGAGAGCGACCACCGGAACCAGCCGCTTTTCCGGCAGGCTCCAGGGGCCGGACGCACCGATCACCGCCCTCGCCCGCTCGCCATCGAAACTGTTGCGACCGACCTTCTGAACCACAATCAATATGGCTGCGGAGACGGGGATGCCGATGATGACGATCGGCAGGCCGAATTTGAGCCAGCCGAGAAAGTCGATCTGCATGCCCAGGGTCTTGTTGATCAGGCCGACGGCGATGGCGTTGGTCGGGCTGCCGACCAAGGTGCCAAGACCGCCGATCGAGGCGGCAAAGGCAACGCCCATGATCAGGGCACCGGCAAAGCCTTCGGTTTCCTTTTCCTTTATGCCGCCGGCGACAAGCACGGCGAGCGCAATCGGCACCATGATCAGCGTCGAGGAGGTATTGGAAATCAGCATGCTGAGCAGGCCCGTGGCGGCCATGAAGGCGAATAATATGCCCCAGGCGCTTTTCCCCGACAGACCGATGATCGCCAGTGCCAGTCTTTTGTGCAGGCCGACCCGCTCGATCGCCAGCGCCAGAAAGGCGCCGCCGAGGATCAGGAACAGGATTGGCGAATAATATTCGCTCGCCGTTTCGGCAGTGGTCATCACGCCCATCGTAGGCAGCGCCAGAAATGGCAGCAGAGCGGTCGCGGTCAGCGGGATTGCCTGGGTCATCCACCAGATCGCCATCAGGATGGTTAGCGCCGCGGCCTTCCACGCCTGGGGACTCATCGATTCCGGGTGAGGGAGCAGCAGCATGGCAAGGAACAGGGCCAGCCCGACAAACAGACCGATGCGTTGCGTGTTCATGCTCTCTCCCCTCCCTGCGTTACATCAACCCGCCATTTTGCGCGGTCCTGTTGCTCCGCGTCCCAGCTTTCGCCGGGGTGACCGTGGAAATCAATCTTATTCCGCCATGCCAATCAGCGAGATCTGCCGACCATAGCCCGGTTCGCCGCGGTGGCAGGAGCGGCGGTAGCTGTAATAGCGGTCCTCTTGGACGTAGGTATCGAGACCCAATTTGTCGACGCCGCCGGCGCCCGCATCGTGCAGGCGCGCCGCGACATAGGATTCGATATCGAACTGGAAATGACCGGGCTTGCCGGCGGCGAAGAAGCGGCCGTTGGCCGGGTCGGCGTCCAGAAACCGGGTGCGGAAAGCGGCATCGACCTCGTAGCTGGGCTGGGCGATGCAGGGACCAATGGCGCAAGCTATATCGCCGCGATCGGCGCCGAGCTTTTCCATGGCGCTGAGGACATTGTCGGTAACGCCGGCCAGGGCGCCTTTCCAGCCGGCATGGGCAGCGCCGATGACACCGGCTTTGGCATCGTGGAATAGCACCGGCACGCAATCGGCGGTCAGGATACCAAGCAGCAGCTTTGGCCGGTCGGTGACCATCGCGTCGGCCTGCGGGCGCTGGTCAAGCGGCAGCGGGCCGGTGACGGTGACAACATCCGCGCTGTGGATCTGGTGCACGGTCACCAGTTCGCTGCCTGGCGAGACGCCTTCGGTAGCGCGGCGGCGATTTTCCATGATGGCGTCGCGATCGTCATCACTGCCGAGACCGATATTGAGGCCGCTGTAAATACCGTCCGAAACGCCCCCTGCCCGGCCCAGAAAGCCGTGGGTGACGCCTTCGAGCAAGGGGGATCTGGTGACATCAAGCAAGGCTTTTGTGAACCTGTTCGGAGACATCTTTCGACAGATCGGGCTGCGCAGCGATTTTCTCGAGCGCCAGCCGCATCAGTTCCGACCGGCCGCGCTCGAAGCGGCGCCAGCGGCCGAGCGCCGGAATGAAGCGCGCTGCGGTCTGGGGATTCTGCTTGTCCAGCGCGATCACCATATCGGCAATCATCTGATAGCCCTTGCCCGACGGGTCGTGGAAACGAACCTGGTTGCCGGTGAAGGCGCCATAAAGCGCGCGCACCCGATTGGGATTGGACAGGGTGAAATCGGGATGGCGCGAAAGGGCATCGACGCGTTTCAGCGTGTCGGGCCGCAGCGACATCGCCTGCAGCGAGAACCACTTGTCAAGAACCAGCGGGTTACCCTTGAATCGCTTGTAAAAATCTTCAAATGCGATTGCGCGCTCCTCAGCCTCGAGATGAGAGAGCACGCCCAGCGCGCCCTGCATCGCAGTCATATTGTCGGCCTCGCGATATTGCTCGAAGGCGGTCTCGGCAGCATTTTCGGTGAACGAGGCAGCGAGATAGCCAAGCGTTACATTGCGCAGCTTCCGCCTTGCCCTGGCTTCAGGCTCAAGCGAGAATTCGCCGGGCGCGCAGGCCTTGTAGAGCTTGCGGAACTGCTTTTCGAACTGCACGCCGATCTTGCCGCGCAGTTTCTCGCGCTCATCGTGGATCGCCTGCGGATCGACCTCGACCATTTGGTCGCCCAGAAATGCTTCGCTTGGCAGCAGAATGATCTCGGCCAGAAAAGCGGGATCGAGCGACGGGTCGGCAAGAATCCGGGCGATCGCCAGCAGAATGATGTCGCGGTCGACCGGGGTGCCGGAAATCTTTGCCGTCAGATAATGGGTCATCAGCTGCTGCATCGCTTCGAACCGAGCGAACGGATCGTCGTCATGCGCCGACAGGAACGCCAGTTCCTCCGCGCTCTGGTTGCTCTCCAGAATGATCGGCGCGGAGAAGCCGCGGTTGATCGACAGGATCGGATGATCCTTGTGGCCGTCAAAGGTGAAGCTTTTTTCCGGCTGGTCGAGCAGCAGCAGCTGTTCCCCGTCATGGGCACCGCTTTCCGGATCGAGCAGCGCCGTGCGCAGCGGGATGACCAGATCGGACGGCGCCGGCCTTTCGCCCTTCTGGGCAATTTTCTGCGTGCAGTGCAGCGTCGCGGTGCCGGTCTGCGAATCGTGCGACAGCTTCACCGACACTCGCGGCGTACCCGCCGTTTCATACCATTTGCGGAACTGTTTCAGATCGATCGAACCGCCGTCTTCCATTGCGGTGACAAAATCCTCGCAGGTCGCTGCCTCGCCATCGTGGCGATCAAAATAGAGATCGGTGCCCTTGCGGAAATTTTCCGAACCCATCAGCGTCGCCATCATCCGGATGACTTCCGCACCCTTGTTGTAGACGGTGGCGGTGTAGAAATTGGAGATTTCCTGGTAGCTGTCCGGGCGGATAGGATGGGCCAGCGGGCCGGCATCCTCGGGGAATTGCGCCGCGCGCAATATCCGCACATCCTCGATCCGCTTGAGCGCCGCCGAACCCATGTCGGCGGAAAAGCTCTGGTCGCGGTAGACGGTGAATCCCTCCTTGAGACTGAGCTGGAACCAGTCCCGGCAAGTCACTCTGTTGCCAGACCAATTGTGAAAATATTCATGCGCGACGACGCCTTCGATGCCGTCGAAATCGCCGTCCGTCGCAACCTCGGGGTCGGCGAGAATATAGCGCGAGTTGAAGATATTGAGTCCCTTGTTCTCCATCGCGCCCATGTTGAAGTCGCTGACGGCGACGATGTTGAACAGACCGAGATCATATTCGCGGCCATAGGTCTCCTCGTCCCAGCGCATCGCATCCTTGAGCGCCTTCATCGCGTGGCCGGTACGATCGAGATCGCCGTCGCGAACCCAGATATTGAGTTCGACAGGCTTTCCGGAGCGGGTGGTAAAACTGTCGCTGTTGGCGACCAGATCCCCCGCGACGAGAGCAAAGAGATAGCTCGGCTTCAGCCAGGGATCGTTCCACTGCACCCAGTGGCGGCCATTTTCTGCATCGCCCTCGGCAACCTTGTCGCCATTGCAGAGCAGGACCGGGAATTTTGCCTTGTCGGCTTCCATGCGAACCGAATAGCGGCTCAGCACATCGGGACGGTCCGGTGCGAAAGTTATGCGGCGGAACCCTTCCGCCTCGCACTGCGTGCACAGCATGCCGTTCGAGGCATAAAGGCCCATCAGTTGGGTATTGGTCGAGGGGTCCAGTTCGACCTCGATCTCGACGATATGCGACGCGCCATCGAGCGGCAGGACCAGATCGCCCTCCACCAGCGTCCAGTCGTTGCGGATCGCGCCGTCAACCTTGACCGAGAGCGGCAGGATGTCATCGCCCTGCAGGACCAGCGGCTCATCCGCCTTCGCGCTTTTCGAACGCCGGACATCGAGTTTCGACCGCACCAGGGTTCGCTCGAGAGCAAGATCGAAGTCGAGCGCGATTTCCGGGATGAACCAGGCGGGCGGACGGTAGTCCTCGCGGCGGATCGTCGCAGGATCACTGGGGGCTGGCGCGGCATCGGCCATTTCGTCGTTTGGAGCTTTTTGAATATCTAACATGGTCTCGCCATAAGAGCCATTTGCACCTCGCGCAATTGCGTTTATGGCTGAGGCAAAGGGAGTGGGTCATGTCCAGATTATTGCTTTTTGTTGTCGCCGTCCTGTTGATCGCCGGGCTGCCGGCGGAAATCGCTCTCGCCCAGAATGGCGCGCCGGCTTTTGATGTCGAACAGGCAAGCCGCGCCTATATCGACAGTTTGCAGGGCGCCGATCTCGAGAAATCCAATGCCTATTTCGAAGGGGGCTATTGGCTGATCCTGTGGGGCGCGCTGATCGGTGTGCTGGTCGACTTTGCTATTCTGCAGTCACGCCTGTCCGCCCGGTTCCGCGACTGGGCTCAACGGGTTACGAGCAAAAAATGGCTGCAGCCGGGCCTTTATGCCCTGCCCTATGTGATCGCGGGCTTTCTGTTCACCCTGCCGTGGACCATTTACACGGGCTTTTTCCGGGAACGGCAATATGGCCTGATGAGCCAGGATTTTGGCGGCTGGTTCGGCGAACAGGTGATTGGGCTGGTAATTTCGCTGATCGTCTTTCCGCTGCTGCTGATGGCGATTTTTGCGGTGATCCGGCGCGCACCGAAATCGTGGTGGATCTGGGGCACCGGAGTGATCGCGGCCTTTCTGTTCATCGGCCTGCTGCTCGGGCCGGTGTTCATTTCACCGCTGTTCAACGACTATACGGAAATGGCCGACGGGCCTCTGCGCGACCGGATCGTCGCGATGGCGGCGGAATATGATATTTCCGGCGACCATATCTACGTGTTCGACCAGTCCAGGCAGCACAAGCGGATATCGGCCAATGTTTCGGGGGTCGGGCCGACCATCCGGATCTCGCTGAACGACAATCTGCTGGAACGCACCGGACCGGACGAGGTCGCCGCGGTGATGGGCCATGAAATGGGTCATTATGTGCTGGGCCACACGTGGCGCATTGTGCTGGTGCTCGCGCTGATCGTCGCGCTGGGACTGTTCCTTGTCGCGCAGCTGGCCCCGCGGCTGATCGAGCGACACGGAGCAAAATGGGGCGTAGGAAATATCAGCGATCCGGCGGCGATACCCCTGCTGAGCCTCATCCTGACCGCCTATTTCTTCCTTGCCACCCCGGCGATCAACAGCCTGATCCGGATCAATGAAATCGAGGCGGATCGCTTTGGCCTCGACACGGCCAGGGAGCCGGACGGCTTCGCAAAAGTGGCGATGCGTTTGTCGGAATATCGCAAGATCGAGCCGGGACCGATCGAGGAAATGCTGTTTTTCGATCACCCGTCCGGCGCCACCCGGGTGCGTGGAGCAATGCAGTGGAAGGCGGATCACGTCAAAAATCCGGCCATGCTGAGTCCGGGCCGGCTGGAGCAGGAATAGACGATGGCCAACCGCATGCTGATTTTCGGGATGGGCTATTGTGCCTCGCGTCTTGCGGACCGTTTGCGAGCGGAAGGCTGGGAGGTGATCGGCACGCGCCGGGAAGCGCGGGACGGCGCGCTGGCCTTTGATGACACGCCATCGGTTCGGGCAGCGCTGCAGTCCGCCAGCCATGTCCTGTCCTCGGTGCCGCCGGCCCGCGACGGCAGCGAGCCGGTGCTGGACCATTATGGCGCTGCGATCCGGGCCACCCAACTGAAATGGAGCGGCTATCTTTCCTCGACCGGCGTCTATGGCGACGCCGACGGCGCCTGGGTCGACGAGAGCGCGCCAATCGGCTCTGGCCGGCGCAAGGCGCGCAGCGAGGCCGACCAGAATTGGCAGGATCTGCGCGACGACATGCACGTGTTTCGTCTGCCCGGCATCTATGGACCCGGGCGCAGCCCGCTCGACCGGGTGCGCGAGGGTAGATCAAGCCGGATCGACATGCCGGGACAGGTATTCAGCCGGATTCATGTGGACGATATAGTCGCGGGGGTGATTGCCTCGTTCGAGGGTCCGGCGGGCGCCTATAATATTTCCGATGACCTGCCCACGCCGCAGCATGAAATCGTCGCCCATGCCGCGCGGCTGCTAGGCATGGATGTGCCGCCGCTGCAGTCGCTGGAGGAGGCCGATCTGTCCGACGCGGCGCTGGGCTTTTACGCCGAGAACCGCCGCGTCGCGAACGGCCGGGCCAAGCGGCTGCTGCGCTGGGAACCGCGCTATCCGGATTACAAGGCGGGAATGCAGGCGCTGCTGGACTGAATATCAGGCCGGGATGCGGGGCAGTTTCGGCTTGCGGGCGCGCAAGGCGACCAGCAGCCCGAGCATGGCGAGGACTGCGCCGGTCGCCGCCAGTCCTGTCCAGACATAGCCTTCGAAGATCGTCGACAGGATCATCGCCACCACCGGTACCAGCACGCTGGTATAGGCCGCCTTGCCCGGGCCGATCTCGCGGATCATGGAGAAATAGAGCGGGAAGGTCACGACCGACCCAATGACGCCGAGATAGACGATGCCGCCCCAGTAGGCGAAACGGGTTTCATAGACCGGCGGCCCGACGGTGACCCAGGAGATGACGACATTGATCAGCGCTCCGAACAGCATCGCCCAGGCGAGAACGGTGATGATCGGATAGGATTTGAGGCGCTGCCCCGCCTGCATGACATTGGCGACGGAGGCTGACATGATCCCGCCGAAGGTCAGCGCCGCGCCAAGCAGCACCTGTTCCAGGCTGGCGGGGGAGGATCGATATTCGTGCCAGAAGAGCAGCGCAATACCCGCCGCGGCAATCGCCGAACCGCCAAGAAAGGGTGCGGTAAACTTGTGCCCCAGAAAGATGCGCCCCATGATCGCATTGGGCACCATCAGCAGCGCGAACAGCACCGCGACCAGTCCCGAGGTGATGAACATCTCGGCATTGTAGACAAAGTTGAAATTGAAGGTGAACTGGAAAAAGCCGAGGATCAGCGCCAGCCCGTAGCCGACTGCGTCGAGCCGGAACGGCAGCCGCTTGAACGCAGCGAGAGCGAACATGGCGACAGCGGCGATGATGAACCGGTAGCTGACCGACCAGCTGACCGGCACTTCGGATATCTGGTCCTTGATCACCAGCCAGGTCGAGCCCCAGATCAGCGAGATCAGGACAAAGGGGATCATGATGCGGGGGCTGAACAGGCTGGGTTCAGTGCTCTCTTCTTCACTCACAATGCGGCGATCGCTTTGGCGAGCGGGCTTATATCGTCGGCGCTCTGGTTCCAGCTGGTGACCAGCCGCGCCTGCCCCTCGCCCCAGTCGTAAAAGTCAAAGCCGCTGGCGCGCAACTGAGCGGCCTCGTCGGCGGAGAGCCGGATGAAAATCTCGTTCGCCTCGACCGGATAGAGCAGCCGGTCACCGGCGGCGTCAGCGATGATCCGGGCCCCGCCATTGGCGGCACGGGCATTGTCTAGCCACAGATCGTCTTCGAGCATCGCCAGAATCTGCGCGGCAAGGAAGCGGCCCTTGGACTGCAGATGGCCGGCGCGCTTGCGGCGATAGCGGGTGTCGGCGGCCAGCTTGCGGTCAAAGAAGATCAGCGCCTCAGCGCTCATCCCGCCATTTTTGACGAAACCGAAGCTGAGCGCGTCGACCCCGGCCTTCCAGGTGAGTTCCGCCGGCGAACAGCCGAGCGTGGCCGCGGCATTGGCAAAGCGGGCACCATCCATATGCAGGCCAAGGCCGCGCGCCTTGCAGACTTCCGACAGTCCGGCGACTTCGTCGGGACGGTAGACCAGACCATATTCGCTTGCATTGGTGATCGAGACGGCAGCCGGCTGGACCTGATGGACATCGTCGCGGATCGCCGCGCAATGGGCTTCCACGGTTTCCGGCGCCAGCTTGGCCCCTTCGCCGTCTAGCAGCATCAGCTTGGCACCGCCGGTGAAGAAACCGGGTGCGCCGGCTTCATCCTGCTCGATATGGGCTTCCCTGTGGCAGATCACGCCCTTGTGCGCCGGGCATAGGGCAGCGAGCGCCAGACAATTGGCGGCGGTGCCGGTCGCCACCCAGAGCGCCTCGACCTCGGTTTCAAACAGGTCGGAAAAGGCAGCGTTGAACTGCGCGCTCAGCGTGTCGCCGTCATAGGCCGTATCCGGCGCGTTCGCCGCAGCCATCGCTTGCAGCAATCTGGGGTGCACCGAGGCCGCATTGTCAGAGAAAAATCGCATCGCCAGCGCATGGATCAAGCCCCGCGGCGCGTCAAGATGGCTAAGCTGAGAAGCCAGTGACTAGAAAAAAAGAAAGCCGGTCGCGGAGTCCGCTTGGCAAACCGAGGCTACCGGTCTTCTTCTGCAGCTTTTCGTGCCCGCCGGTCGGCGCGTCTGCGTTGCTTTTTCTCGAGAATTTTCCGGCTCGCTTCGTCGAGCAGCACGGTATCCGCCATTACCGCGCCACGCTGGCCAATCGGCCGGTCTGCCCCCAGGGTCGAATCCTGAAAGGTCTGCCGCTCGGTTTCGGCGTTTATTTCAGCGCCGATCAGCACGGAATAAGCCGACAGAAACAGCCACATCAGGAAAATCACGACTGCGGCCAGCGAGCCGTATGTCGCGTTATAATCGCTGACATTGGCGGCATAATAGCCAAAGCCGATGGTAATCCCGAGCCATAGCAAGGTCGCCACAACCGATCCGAGCGACAGCCAGCGCCATTTCGCCGGGCGACGGTCGGGAGCATAGCGAAAGAACAGGCCGAAGGTCAGGCTGACCAGAAATCCTGCCGTGATCCAGGTTGTGATTTTCAGGAATATCAGCACATTGTCGCCTAGATAGCCCTGCAGAAAGTTGCTGATATAGGTGAAGACTGAAATCGCCGACAGGCCGATAATCGCGACGACCGCCATACCAATGGTAATTTGCGCGCCAACCCAGGTGGTCATGAATATATTGCGCGATTCATGCTCCTCGTAGATGATATTCAGCGCCTTCATCATCGCGTTGGCCGCCCGCATGGCGCCATAGGTTGAGACCAGCAGCGCCAGGGCAAGGCCGAAGCCCTTGGCAGCCTTGCTGGTGCTGACAATCGACAGCAACTGTTCCCGCAAAATGGTCAGCACCGCGTCGGGCAGGATGCCGGACACCTGCTCGATACTGGCGGCAACCGTGTTGGGATCACCGATCAGCCCGTAGAGCAGCGCGATCACAGCGATCAGCGGGACAAAGGCAAGAAAGGCGAAAAACGCAACCCCGGCGGCGAGCAACGGCAGATTGTGAAAGTCGTTCATCACATAGAGGCGCTTGAGCACCGCCCACCACGCTCTGGGCGGAAAATGCAGCGGCGTACGGGCGCTGGCCCCTGGCGTCGCGGCCTCGATATCATCCAGTTCACGATCTTCATCATGCTGCGGTTGGTGAATGGGATCAGCGGTCATTGGCGGTTTTGCCCCTGGTTTCGGCCAAATGTTCGTCCTCTGTCGCGGATTGCATGATCTTGTCCGTTTCGCGCCCTTCGGACAATTTCTGGTCAACGCCAGCTTCGATCTCGCTGGCCGCTTCGTTCAGTTTCTCGAGATTATCCTGATATTTTTCATCGAAATCCTTCTCGCATCCGCCGAGCGAGAACAGGGAGACTGTCAACACAAGGGTCCGCAAATGCATCAATAATCTTTCCGGTAGCGCACATTCACGTTCGAGCCGCCGAAGCTGCCCACCGAACTCAGCACAGACAAGGCCGGGGTCAGGCTGATTTCGATCTGGGTTGCCGTATAGCCGCGGGCATCGGTGACAATTTCCACATAGACATCATTGGAAATATATTGACCGGCGGCGATTGAGGTGCCGCGCCCGGTATCCTTGTCGGCCCCCAATATCCGAAGACGATCGATACCGACGGATGACTGAAGCACGCCCAGCGGGTTGAGCCCCCCGCCGCCACCGCGGAGGCCGTTGAGAGACGAAGCCAGCTGTACCGCCTGGATCGGAGTGAGTTCGCCGATCGAGTTGCCGAACAGGATCCGCGCCATGATCTCGTCCTGCGGCAGACTGGGCGTGGAGCTGAAAGCAATTTCGGGATTCTCCGCGCTGCCAGTGATATTGACATTGATATTGACGTCATCCGCCTCGCCGCTGGCCACGAGCCGCAATGTCGGGTTGGTCATCGAGTTGCCGTCGAAGCGCAGACGCCCGGACTGCAGGTCAAACGACCGCCCGGCGAAACCCAGCGTTCCCCGGATCAGGTCGATGCCGCCGGTCAATATCGGCGCGCCCGTCGTCCCGCGTATCTTGATATCGGCGGACCATTCGGAATCAAGGCCCATGCCGCTGACATAGATTTGATTGTCAGCGACGAGATCAATATCCAGCTTCCAGTTGCTCGGCACTCCTCTGATCGGGTCGGCATCGCCGGTAATCTTCTTGCGGCCGAGAGCGGGCTTGCGCCGGACGCCGGTCAATGTCGCAACCTTGGTCGAACCTTCATAGACGATTTTATAGCGCGTTTCCGGCAGACGAATGCGGCCCCGGATGGTCGCGGGGGTTGTCGCGCTGTTGACCAGCTGGATATCGCCGGTCGCCGACGCGGCCAGGTCATGCCCCTTCGCGAGGGTCGCATTGTCAAGATTGAGGGCCAACTGGAGCGGATAGCCCTTGTCGGAACTGAGCGAGACAAAGCCTGCACCGCGGATTGTACCGTCGCCGGCATTGGCGGTAAGTTCGGTGACTTCCAGCCGGTCATTGGTAAACTCGCCCCGTATTTTCATATTGGTCAGACGCGTGCCGTAGGTGTTATTTTCGTAAATAAGATTATTGGCCCGAACGACGCCGGTCAGTACCGGTTTCTGCACCCGGCCCGAGAAATCAGCGGCCACACCGATGGCGCCCTTCAAATCCTGATCCGGCAAGGCAGCGAGCGAGAACAGGGTGCTCGCTGGACCATTGTAGCGGATACCGCCGGACAAGGGGGCAGCAAGCAGCCTTGTGGTCCAGGTGCCAGCGCCGGGCGGCAGCGGAGTCAGATTGACCTGCATCCGTCCGATAACCGCTCCCCGGCGGCGAACGATGGCACGCGCATTACCTCCATCGGGCAGCAATCGTCCAACCAGATGGAGATCGACGGGCTGCGAGACCGAGGCAAGGCTGGTACGGGTAAAATCGTCGATCCGCAGCCGAGCGTCCGCTTCCGGGAACGCCGCCGGCGAGCTTTGTCTAAAATCAAGGCTGCCGGTGGCCGTTCCGCCCAGCCCAAGGCCCGGCATCATCGGGTTGATCAGTGCCAGATTGACATCCTGCAGCCGGCTCTGGATATTCAGTCCGCGTCCGTAATCGCCCGCCAGCTGGATGCTGCCTTTCGAAAGATCGATGGTGGTCGGAAGCAATTTATACTGGTTATTATCGGGAATGATCCGTGCGGCGTTGCGGGTTTTGAACGACACCCCGTTGGCGCGTCCGTCAAGCGCCACGCGCCAAAGCTTCGGATCAAGAATGGCATTGGCGGCAAAGCGGAACGGAAATTTGTTGCGCCCCTCGGCCATGATCTTCGCCGTGCCCTGCCCGCCGCGATAATCGATCTTCGCCCGCGCGGCTGCAATCTGCAATTCCCGCATTTCCAGGCCCTGGACCTGAACATCGGCAACAACCTGCGGCTGCTCGAACATAATGATGTCGGCGTCGATGATCGCGCGCTGGATTGCCAGGCCAGCTGGTCCCGGCAAAACCGTATCGACGGCAGTTGCGTCGATGACAGCCCGTTGCTTGCCGCTATAGTCGCTCAGCATCACATCGCCGTTCACACCAGACCCGTTGGCCGCCAGCTGTCCGGCAAAAGGCCCTGCCCCGGTTTGCCTGATCCGGCCGGTCAGGCCGACGCCAGCAAACCGGGTTCCGGAATTGACATCGACCGTCAGCGGTCCGCTACCGGCCAGAATATCGACATTGGCGTCGAAGGGCCCGTAATCACTATCGCCACCGGCGACCACGGCATAGCCTTTGGCATTGCCCCTGATGGTGGCAACCACGTTGGCCATGCCAATTCCAAGACCGGGTCGGGCTGCCGCGACCGTCGCGACCGGCCGGGCGACGGTGCCGCCGACCTTGACGCCGATCGGACCATATTGATCGGACATGCCCTTGGCGGCGAAATCGATGCGGCCGGACGGGGCATAGCTGCCGCTGCCCTGGGTAAGCCGGAAGGACGGTGCTGCGACGTTCAGGCTCTTGATCCGTGCCACCCCGTTGCTGCCATAGGATATGTCGGCGACGATCAGGCTGTTGCCGCCCAGAAATTCCCGCGCGCCGTCGTTGAAAATCTGGCTGGAACGGGCGCGAACCGTCCCGCTCAGCGCGAATGCTCCGTTTCCGCCGGATTTCAAATCGATGTTGCTGTCGATATTGAAGACACCCACGCTCTCCACGCGATAGCCGTTGATCCGGCCGTTGAGCCCGCCAGTATAGGTTCCTTCGTTCAGATCGGCGAGGACCACTGCGGTGGCATCAATCCGGTCGGAATTGATCTTGAGATTATCGGACAATAGCCGACCGTTGGCGAAGGCGAAATCACCGTCGAGCCGCACATTGGTCAGCAAGGACCCGATGCCCTCATTCAGGCCCGCGATCCGCTGCGCCCGCGCCTGTAGCGGGATCCGCCATTGCTCTTCGTCCATTTGTGCGCGGCCGCTGGCCCGCAGGCCGATCACGCTGGTCTCGTCAAATCCGATGCGCGCCGCGTTCAGCGCATATTCGATCGTCGGGGATGCGAATTTGCCGTTCAAAACCACGTTCGCGGCGATGCCCGCACCGCTCAGATTGGTGGCGATGACCGATGGCGTGAGCAAGCGAAAGTCGACGGAGAGATCACGCATGCTGTTGTTGCCGAGATCGACAAGGCCTTTGGTCGACAGCGCGAAATTGTCGCTTCCGACCTGGCCCCTGATATTGAATTTTCGCTCTGCGCCCGCAGCGGTAAAGTCGATATTGGTGACCGGTTCCAGCATATTGCGGCTCGGGCCGGACAGAAACAGTCCGGGCCGCGCATCGCCGCGCACCGTGAAAGTGCCGTTGCGTGCCGCTATTGCAACGTCTGCCAGCATTTGCTCGCCGCTTTTGCCGGTGAGCGCTCCGTCCCATCTGGTCCAGTCACCCTTGCCGTCCAGCGACAGGGTCATCGGCTGAGCGGTCCCCGACAGCCCGGCAATCAGCCCGTTGGCGGGAGCGTCCAGATCCAGCGCTATGGCGAGAATATTCTGATCCGGAACAGCATTGATCTTGAAGGCAAGCCGGTCGCCACCAGCCACATCGGGCGCGACAATCGCTCGCAAATTGCCGTTCAATATCGCCCGGGCGTCCGCTATTTTCACATCCGAGGCTATGCTGACCAAATGCCTTTCGCCGGTGACGGCCTTGGCAATATCCAGTTCACCGATTTCCAATTTCCCAATATCGATATCGAGGTCGGGCAGCAGGGGCCCTTCGGACGGGGTGGGCAGAAGTTCGGGCATGCGCAGAAATTCCGCCTTGGGCACGATCAGCGAACGAATATCTACATGGCTTCCGATAAAGGCCAAGGGCCGCCAGTCCATTTCGACTGTCTCTGCGGTTGCAAAAACGCCTTTGGGATCCCGTATTTTGAGATCGACAATTTTCATCTGACCATAAATCGAGCCATCGATCCGGCCGACTTCGAACTGCATGCCATTTTCGAGCTGAAACGCTTCGATCTGCTTTTCAACGAAGCGATGACCGCTGCTGCTGTCGAGCCAGAAATAGCCCGTCGTCACCAGAACCAGCAGGAGCGCAACCAGCGCGCCCAGACCGATGACAAATTTATTTTCCCATAAACCGGGCGAGTGGGCAGCTGTCATGGTTTCGGACTCCGCCATCAGAACGCCTGACCGATCGAGATATAAATGGATACCCGCGATTCGCCGGGCTGACGGTTGATCGGGGTTGCCACGTCGAGCCGGAGCGGACCGAAATTGGTATAAAAGCGCCCGCCAAGGCCGACGCCATAGCGCAGATTGTCAAATCCGGGCGTCGAGCTGGTATAAACCTGCCCGGCATCGACGAAGCCGACGACACCATAGTCGCCGAAACGATAGCGTATTTCCGCTGCGCCCTCGACCAGACTGCGTCCGCCAATCGGGCGATCCTCGGGATCTTTCGGCCCCAGTTCCTGATAGCCGAAACCGCGCACCGATCCCCCGCCACCGGCATAATAGCGGCGCGACGGTGCGATCAATTCGCGATCGGCACCGGCAATCGAACCGACCCGCGCGCGCCCGGCCAGAATGATGCCGTCGCCGACCTGATAATAAGCCGTGCCTTCCAGCAGGCCCCGGCCGTAAAATTGCTCGCCGCTGCCCAGCGACGCTTCGGGAGACAGTTTGGCCGACAAGCGGAAACCTTCGGTCGGATCGAGAAGATTGTCAGTGGTGTCAAAAGTGACTTGTCCCGGCAGGGCCGCAACATAGAAAGTGCGCCGGTCGCGGCTGCCGTTGGCAAAATTGAAATCCTGTTCGTTGGTGCCGATAATTTCGAAGCCATAGCTGTAGGTCAGCCGCTTTTGCCAGATCGGCGTGCTGTCATAGGAAATCCGTCCGGCCAGCTTTCCGGTAAAGGCTTCATAGGCTTCGAAATCGCTGTGTAGCGCGGATATGCCCACCTCCACAGTCCTGTCGCGGCGACCGGCATTGCTGCGGCGGAAGGTCAGTGCTGCGCCCTGCTCCTGGGTTCCGGCAACCGCGCTGCCGATCAGCGCGCCTTCCGGCGGGAACAGGTTGCGATGCGTCCAGCTGCCTTCCAGGCGAAAACCCTGCCCGGTGCCATAGCCGGCGCTGCCGGCCAGGGTGCGGGGCGGGCCGGCCTCCTGGTCGACGTTGATCGTTGCATATTCGGTGCCGTCCGGCGCCAGCTCTCCGCTCGGCGACGGCTTGACCGACACGATCGAGAACAGTCCTGTGGCGACCAGAGCCTTGCGCAGATCATCGACCATCCGGCTGTCATACAGCTCGCCTTTTTCGAAGCGGGTTAGCACCTTGATGTGATCCGCATCGAAGGCGGTGGTGCCGCTGGTGACAATATCGCCATAGCTGCTGCGCGGCCCGGTTTCGACCGGCAGCGTATAATCCCCGGTGCCGGTTTCGGGGTCGAGCAGAATATCGCGCTGCCCGGTCTGGGCAAAGGGATAACCTTCCTGCGGCAGGACAACGGCGATATTGGCTTCGGCCGCAAGAACCCGCTCGGCGACGATCGGCTCGCCCGTTGCGGGTACGAAATTCTTCTCGATCAGATCTGCCGGGACGACCGGGCCGGCATCGAACATGATCGCGCCAAAATCGTAGCGCTGGCCCGGGGTGACCTTGAGCACGACGACCAGCTTCTCGCCTTCGGCCTGCGGCGGTTCGACCACGCCATCGACCGAGGCATCGAAAAAGCCCTGACCGGACATGATGTCCAGAAGCAATTGCTGGTCTTCACCCATGCGTGCGGAGACCATCGCCCCGTTGGCGGCCTTGCCGTCGCCGTCTTCCAGCGCCGACAGGTCCGCAAATCGCGAGCGAATGTCGGCTGCGCTGACCGGGCGTATCTGCGATTTGCCACTGTCATCCAGAGAGTCCAGGCCGTCGATCCGGTAGTCATAGCGCAGGGTCGATGTCTGCGCGCTGTCGTCGGCTTCGGTATATTGGCTCTCATCGAACGGCTCGACGTCAAACCGGTCGATAGCTGTCAGGGGATCATCGATTTCGGGATCATTGACCGGTGCGTCCGCAATCAACTCCTGCGGATCACCATCCTGCAGCGCCGGCAAGGCCGCGACGCCGTCCTCGGCATTTTCCTGGCGCGCTTCGCGCTCCAGTCTTTGCTGTTCGGCATCCCAGTCGGTCACGCTGCCCATGGCGGCGTCCGGACGGTCATCAATCGCCGGAATGGTCGCGTCAAATTCCGAATCGTCGATAATGGGTTCACGGCGGTCCTGCGCGGTCTGTGCGGCATCTGCCTCTTGTGCAAAGGCAGGATGCAGCCCGGCACTGCCCAGCGAAAAAACTGCCGCGACAGTTCCTAAAATCGTTCCGTTATTCATTCTGGTCCAGCATCTACCCGCATGCATTGAAAAATGATATGCCTTGCTTGCCGGATCAAGCCGATCAGCGCGCCGATCTCCCCCGCTCACAACGTCAGAAGCCATACCCCCGAGATTATCATTTGGTTCCCGTTAATTGAGAACCAGCGAGAATGTCGGGGAAGGCAATGGTTTTGCCAGAGGGATGGTGGACAGGATAGGATTCGAACCTATGTACGCTTACGCGGGCAGATTTACAGTCTGCTGCCTTTAACCACTCGGCCACCTGTCCATCCGGGTATCCAAGGCCGCCATCGGCGACAAGAGCGGCTCAATGACGAAGGCAGGGCAAACTGTCAATGCCGCCCTTGCAAATTGATTGAAAAAAAAGGCTGTCCGCGGGTGGCATAGCGGCTAGAGGGGGAAAATGGCACGCAAAAACAAATCCATCAAGAAAACCGGCGGCGGTCTCAAATTCTGGGGACGGCATGCGATCGAGGCAGCGCTCGACAATCCCAACCGGATCATCAAGAAAATATCGATCACCCGCGAGGCGCTGGCAACCCTTGAAATTCCGTCGGATATCGCAGTCGTGATCAGCGATGTCGCCGATCTCGGCCGGGTCATTCCGCGCGATGCACCCCATCAGGGCATGGTAGCCGATGTTGATCCCCTGCCCGATATCTGGCTCGGCGAGATCCTGGAGCAACAGTCTGACCGGCCGCTGCTGCTGCTCGACCAGGTCACCGACCCGCATAATGTCGGCGCGATCCTGCGCTCCGCCGCTGCCTTTGATGCAGCCGCGATCATCACCCAGGACCGCCATGCGCCACCGGAGTCCGGCGTGCTGGCCAAGTCGGCGTCGGGCGCGCTGGAAATCGTGCCCTGGGTCCGGGTGGTCAACCTGTCGCGCGCGCTCGATGAAATTGCCGAGGCCGGCTATTGGCGGATCGGACTGGACGGCGATGCCAGCGATGAACTGGAAGGCGCGATGGGCACCGGCAAGCTGGCGCTGGTCATGGGGGCGGAAGGCGAAGGGCTGCGGCAGAATGTTTCCGCCCATTGCGACGCGCTGGCCCGCCTGCCGATGAGCCCGCGGATGGAAAGCCTGAATGTTTCCAATGCCGCTGCGATTGCCCTATATGCGGAGTATACCAGAAAACGGGGGGAATAGCCGTGGGAATCTATTGGAAATGGGCGCTGGCACTGGTCGCGCCAATGCTGCTGGCAGGCTGCCTGCTGATTCCGGGAAAGTTTGAATCGCAATTGCGGCTGATGAACGACGGAACCTACAGCTTTACCTATGCCGGCCAGATGCAAATGGCCGAGGGTGATGACAATCCGATGTCCTCGCAATCGGGCATGGCCGGGGACGAGGCCGACAGCGGCGACGCAGCGAATGACGCACAGAGAAACAATGCCCTGAGCGCGATGTTCGGCGGAGCGGTGCCGGGCGATGATGAAGGCATGAGAAAATTCGCCGAACAGCTCGCCAAATATGACGGCTGGAACCGGGTCGAATATATGGGCGACAATCTGTTCGAGGTCGAATATGCGGTCAGCGGCCGTTTCGACCAGATGTTCGCTTTTCCGACCATTCCCGGTGCGACCATGCAATTTCCCTTCGTCCAGATCATCCGGCGCAGTCGCGGCGAGCTGGAAGTGCTGACTCCGGCGATGGCCGGTCCGGGCGGTCTGGCGGGCGCGATGGGGCCAATGCCGATGGGCGGCGAGGCTGACAAACCAAAGATGCAGCCGATCGACGGGACGTTCACCATCGTCACCGACGGCGAGGTGCTGGGCAACAATAGCGAGGATGGCTTGACTCTCGATGGTGCGACCAAGACCATGCGCTGGCAGGTCGATGGCAAGAGCGGACCCGACGGCAGCCCGCGCGCTATCGTCAAGCTGGCGAAATAGAAGCGACGCACACGACCGCTTCACCCTTCGAGACAGTTCCCAAAGTTCGTCAAAGTTGGGGCCCATGAGCGGTTTTGCGCGTCTGTCTGGGGAGAGAGGGCGTGTTGGCCTCGCACGAAGCCACGAAGCGGAAGATGCAAAGGCAACAGCAGGAGATGGGCCCCTGCTTTCGCAGGGGCACAGAAATTCAGTCTTCTTCGGCGATCCGGACCTTCAGGCCGTCCAGTTCGTCCGAAACTTCGATCTGGCAGCTGAGGCGGGAAAACTCGTCACGGTGATCGCTGCTTTCGAGCAGATCATCCTCGTCTTCGCTCATTTCCGGCAGTTTTTCTTTCCAGTCGGCATCGACATGGACGTGACAGGTCGCGCAGGAGCAGCAGCCGCCGCACAGCGCCAGCAGCTCGTCAAAGCCGTTGTCGCGAATCGCTTCCATGACGCTGATTCCCGCATCGACGGAAACCGCTTTTTCTTCGCCATCGCGGCCGGTTACATGAATCGTTGGCATAGCTACCCCTAACTGACTGTTATTTGAAAATCCCGCACGCTATGTCTGGACCGCCAAAAAGAATCAAGGGCCGAAAAGGCGACAGGAATCCAATGGGCCTATCAAAAGAAAGGATCAAAGCCGGGCTGGACCATGTCAGTGCTGTCGAGCCCAGACTGGCAGCAGCCCTTGCCCGATCGGGCTATCCGGAGCCGCGCATCCGTCCGGCAGGCTATGAGACCCTGCTCCGCACCATTGTCGGCCAGCAGGTCAGCGTGGCCTCTGCCGCAGCCGTCTGGAACAAGCTGGAAGCGCGGCTCGGTGAAGGCTGCCCGGCGGAAGCGCTGATCGCGACCGAATTTGACGAACTGCGCGCCTGCGGGCTATCGCGCCAGAAACAGGGCTATGCCAGAAGTCTGGCCGAACTGATCCTGTCCGGCGGTCTTGATCTCCACAATCTGCCGGAGGATGACGAGGAAGCGATTGCGCTGCTGACACAGATCAAGGGGATCGGTCGCTGGTCGGCGGAAATCTACCTGCTGTTCGCCGAGGGCCGCCCCGATATCTGGCCGGCCGGTGATCTGGCGATCCAGGTCGGTGTCGGCAATTTTCTGGAACTGGCGAAACGGCCGTCCGAAAAGGATGTGCGGCAGATGGCCGAGGCATGGTCCCCGCATCGGGGAGCGGTGGCGATCTTCACCTGGCACCATTATCATGTGATGGTGATGTAACATCCTGGATCGACCCCGTCATTGCGAGGAGCCGAAGGCGACGTGGCAATCCAGAGCGTCTTGCCGTCATCCAAAGGGATTGCCGCTCTGGATTGCGTCGCTGCGCTCGCAATGACGTGCCTGGTGCAAGGGACCAACGAGAACTTGTTACCGTCGGTCGCCTGACAGCGCAGCCCCCTCTCTCTCCACGTCTTTAGAGATCAAGCGGGTGGTTCCACCAGGCGGTGTCGGTAAAGGCGCGCATGTCGAGTTCGAAGGTCCAGGCCGAGCGGTGCTGGTGAGCGATGTGGAAATAGGTGTCGGCGATCGCTGACGGCTCCATGATCTCGTCCTTGCCATGGGCCTTGGCTTCCCGCAATTTGGCGAAACGTTCCGGCCCGAGCAGCTTGCCCAGCGTATCCGGCGCGTTGACCGCGCTGTCGATCAGGATATGGGCGATATGGATATTCTGCGAGGCGAATTCGGCGTTGAGCGTCTGGCAGAGCATTCTTCGCCCGCCCATGGCAGCGGCATGGCTGTGCTGTCCGGCATTGCCGCGTATCGCCGAGGTGGCGGAGGTCACCAGCAGGGCGCCGCCGCCGCGTTCCACCATCTTCGGAAACAGTTTCTGCGCCACCCGGAACAGACCGAGAGTACCCACCCGCCAGCCCAGTTCGAAGGTCTTGAGCGGGGTATCGGCCAGCGAGCGACTGCCGATCTGCGCGCCGAGATTATAGACGAGGACGTTGATCGGCCCGATATCGGCCTCGACCTCGTCGATCAGCTTTTCAATTGCACCCTCATCCACCGCATTGAGCAGATGACCCGATGCCTGACCGCCGGCCGCCTCGATTTCGGAGACCATTTGATCCAGACCCTGCTGGTCACTGCGGCGGCACAGCGCCGCGTGATAGCCCTCGGCGGCAAAGCGCTTGCCGACATGGCCGCCGATCCCCGCGCCCGCGCCGATTATCATGCAAACATCGGTCATGGGCGCTGTCTTTCGCTGATCACTTGAGAAACGGATTGAGCCGCATCACCTCTTCCATGAACGACCGGGGTTTTTTCCAGTTGGCGGTTTTCAAATTGGTCTTGAGGTCCAGCGTCTTGATCGCATCATTGATGAAATGGACACAATTGCGCTTGTTGAGACTGTAGCTTTTCTGCGGGATTGTCTGCCATTTCTGCACCACACCCATCAGCTCGCGATATTTTCGGTCATCGACCTTGACGGTAAAATGCGGATTGCTGCTGGCTATATAGTCGGCCGACGGCGCCTTTACATGACCGTTGACGGACCCGAACAATATCGTCGGCGAGACGTTGACGGCGGTAAAACCGAAGGCGGTATCGACCTTCTTGCCATCGGACGTCTCTCCCTTGGCGACGAAGAAGGCATGCGGGAAATTCTTGCCGAAATCGTGCGAATAGAAAGTCACGGCCACCTCTGCCCGGGCCGCGACCGAAAAGCTGGCCGTCATCAGCAGCATGGCCAGACCGGCGATTCTCCATATATATGCAAATCCAGATTTCACGGTCGTTCCTTCACCTTTCCATCGAGCCAGAGCGCGGCCTGTTTGGGAGTTTTCTTGTCGTCCTTGCGATCGACCATATAATTGGCTTCACGCATATTTGCCACCGTGATTGCGCCGGTCAGGGGTTTCAGGGCTGCCACAAATTTATCGTCGCCGCTGCGTTTGGGCGCAAGCAGCAGGATCGCCTCATAGGATGGCACCGCCCCCTTGCTGTCTTCGAGTACGACAAAATTGTTTGCCGCGATCCGGCCGTCGGAGGAAAAGGCAGAGATCACGTCGACCTCGCCGCTGGCCAAAGCCGGATACATGAAGGTCGGGCTGAAGGCGCGCGCATCCTTGAAGCGGATCGGATAGGCATCCTGCACCATTCGCCATTCGGGCCGTTCGAGAAATTCCACATCGGTACCAAAATTGAAATCGCTCGACACCCGGGCCAGATCATCAAGGGTTTTGAGAGACTTTTGGCGGGCGTCTTGCGGACGGACGGCGAAGGCATAGCTATTTTCAAAACCCAGCGTACCGAGCATCGTGACTCCATGACTGGCCTTTGTCCATTCAGCAATTGTGTCGAGCATCGCCACCTTCGGCTGGCTGTCGGTGCGCTGCATCTGGTTGGTCCAGATCGTCCCGGAATAGTCGACATAAACGTCGATATCGCCCTCCGCCAGCGCCTGATAGACCACTGCCGATCCGAGGCCGTCCCGGTAGCGGACGGCATAGCCTGCGTCCTCGAGCCGCGAGCCGATCAGCCGCGCAAGGATGAACTGTTCGGAAAAACTCTTCGCCCCGATCACGACGATATTGTCACGAGCGATCAGCAGCGGCAGCGTCGCGATGGCGAGGCCGGCGGCAAGGATGACCGCACCCGCCCAGCCCCACAGGCGGCGGCGTTCGCGGATGCCGCGTTCGATCAGCCCGAGCGAGAAATCGACCGTGATTGCGAGCGCCGCAGATACCAGGCAGCCCGCCAGTACCAGCGTCCAGTTCTGGGTCTGCAGCCCGGCAAAGATCAGGTCGCCCAGACTCGGCTGGCCGACCGTCGTCGACAGCGTGGCCGCGCCGATGGTCCAGACCGCCGCGGTGCGAATGCCGGCCATGATCGTCGGCGCGGCCAGCGGCGCCTCGACATGGCGCAGCTTCTGCCAGCTGGTCATGCCCAGGCCATCGGCCGCCTCCGCCACCGCCGGATCGACGCCGGTCAGGCCGGTGACGGCGTTGCGCAGGATCGGCAGCAGCGCGTAAAGAGTCAGCGCAAGCAGCGCCGGCAAAAAGCCGAAGGCGGAAATGCCGCCGCCGATCAGCGCCGAGACGCCGAGCAGCAAGGGATAGAAGAGCGCCAGCAGCGCGAGACCGGGGATGGTCTGGATCAGGCTGGCGGCGGCGAGCGCGACAGCGGCAATTTTGGGGGACCGCGCTGCCCAGATCGCCAGCGGCAGGCACAGGACCATCGCCAGCAGCAGCGCGGAAAAGCTGAGCTGCACATGCGCCGCGAGCAGTTCCGGCACGCGGGCGAGCGCCTGGCCCCAGCCTTCCCTCACGCTCGCTTGCCCAAAGCGATCAGATGGGCGGCCTGGGCGCGCGGGATGGCGACAAGCGCTTCGGCTTCCGCCCCGACATCGCCCGACAGAAGTTCGGCGGGCGTGGCGTCCGCCCGGATCCGGCCACCCTCCATCACCAAGATGCGGTCGGCCAGATAGAGCGCTTCGGCCATGTCGTGGGTGACGATGATGGTGGTCAGCCCCAGCCGTTCATGCAGCGCCTTGTACTGGCCGGTCAGATTGTCGCGGGTCACCGGATCGAGCGCCCCGAACGGCTCGTCCATCAGCATCAGGCCTGGGCGCGTGGCCAGCGCGCGAGCGACGCCGACCCGCTGCTGCTGGCCGCCGCTGAGCTGATCCGGCATGCGGGTTGCCATATCCTGCGGCAGCTCCACGAGATCGAGCAGCTCCGCCACCCGGGCATTGCGGCCCTCTTTCTCGCCGGCGAGTTCCAGTCCGATGGCGATATTACGGGCAATCGTCATATGCGGGAAGAGACCGATATTCTGGAACACATAGCCGATCCGGCGGCGCAGGACATGGGGATCGATCGAATCGACCGCCTCATCGCCGATCCGGATGGTGCCGCTGGTCGGCTCGACCAGCCGGTTGATCATCTTGAGCAGAGTCGATTTTCCCGAGCCCGACAGTCCGACCAAGGCGACCAGCGAACCGGCAGCGATTTCCAGCGAAACCGAATCGACCGCACGAAGCGCGCCGTAATGACGGCTCAGCTGGTGCAGGCTGAGGGAAGGACCGGAGACAGGCATTGGAGATATAGTGACGCGCTTTGCCGTGCATGTCCAATCCCACTTGACGCCCGTCCCAAAAACGGGTCGAATGAACATCAATGTTAATAAGGAGGCAGGAGCGGATCATGGGCTATCAAAGCGGGCAGAAAACAATTTTCATCACCGGCGGCGCATCCGGCCTGGGCCGGGAAGTGGGTCGCTATTTCGCCGAGAAGGGCTGGTTTGTCGGGATTACCGACGTGAACGAGAATGGCATGGCGGAAACGGCCTCGCTTCTGCCCGAGGGCCGGAGCTCGGTGCACCGGCTGGATGTCACCGACCGGGCGCAATGGAAACAGGCGGTCTCCGCATTTGGCGAGATCACCGGCGGCAAGATGCATGTGCTGTTCAACAATGCCGGCATTGGCGAAGGCGGTCCGATCCAGGAGATGACCGACGAGGCCATAGACCGGATGATCGCGATCAATCTGACCGGCGTGATCAGCGGTACCCGGGCCTGTTTCGAGATGCTGAAGAGCACGCCCGACAGCTGTGTGCTCTATACCGCCTCGGCAGCGGGCATTTACGGCGTGGCCGATCTCAGCGTCTACAGCGCGACCAAATTTGCGGTGCGCGGTCTTGCCGAATCGCATGATATCGAGTTCCGCAAATATGGCATCAAGTCACGCTCGCTGATGCCCGGCTTCATCGACACCAATATCATTTCCGAAGTGGTCGAGGGCACGAACCAGAGCGGCAAGGAACGGCTGGAAGCCGCCGGTGTCATGGTCAGCCCGGTGTCGATCATCGGGCCTGCTGCATGGCAGGCCGTGCACGGCGACAAGGTCCACACCCCGGTCAACAAGATGGCCAAGCAGCTGGCCTTTGCTGCCCGCTGGATGCCGGGCCGGGTGCGCAAACAGTCGGTCAGCCTGGCCAGCAATCTCGGCGACGTTCTGGCCGGAGAGGAAGACAACAAGCGCTAGAGGCAGGTCTCGATGAGATCGGCCAGATCCAAATCCCGCTGCGACAGGCCACCATCGTCACCGGCGTCGTGGGTGGTGAGCGTGACTTCGACCTTGTTGTAGACATTGAACCATTCGGGATGATGGTCGGCCTTTTCCGCGTGCAGCGCGACGCGGGTCATGAAGGCAAAGGCTTCGGTGAAGTCACCGAATTTGAAGGACCGGCTGATCGCGTCGCGTTCCGGGTCATATTCCCAGCCCGCCAGCTTCTTCAAAGCCTTCTTGCGTTCGTCATTGGTCAGTTGCGCTACCATATTTCTTGCTCCTTGCTTGGCTTTCGCGCCAATTCGTGCCTTAAGTCTGTGCGATGAACGAGGGACAGTCAACCGGAAGAAGCAATCGGCTCGTCGCCGAGGCGCTGGGCTGCGTGCGCGGCGGGCGGATATTGTTCCGGGGCCTCAGCTTTGCCCTCGAGCCGGGACAGGGCGGCCTGCTCACCGGTCCCAACGGCGTTGGCAAATCCAGCCTGCTTCGCCTGGTCGCCGGCTTGCTCCAGCCGTCTGCCGGCATCTGTACCGCCCCCCAAGCGAAGGCGCTGTGCGACGACCGGCTGGCGCTGGACGAGCATCTGCCGCTCGAGCAGGCGCTGGGCTTCTGGGCGAGGCTGGACGGACAAAGCGAAGCGGCGATCAGCGCTGCGATGGCGCGTGCCGGGCTCGGCCATCTGGCAGAGGTGCCGGTCCGCTATTTTTCGACCGGGCAAAGACAGCGGGCGCGGCTGGCGCGGACCTATCTCTCGGGCGCGACATTGTGGCTGCTCGACGAACCGGCCAACGGGCTCGACAGCGATTCGGTGGCGCAGCTGGGGGCAGCGCTGCAGGCCCATCTCGACGGTGGCGGCATCATTCTGGCGGCGAGCCATATTCCGTTGCCGATCACCTTTGACCTGTCGCTGCAGCTGCAGCCACTGGAAGAACTGGAAGCATGTTTGTGATCCGCGCGATTGCCACGATCATCTGGCGCGATGTGCGGCAAAGCTATGCCAGCGGCGGGACCTGGCTGCCGGTGATATTCTATCTTTCGGCGGCGACGCTGTTTCCCTTTGCGGTGGGACCGGACCGCGATCTGCTGCTGCAGACCGGCGGCGGGATATTGTGGATCGCGGCGCTGCTGGCGACGCTACTGCCGCTTGACCGGCTGGTCCAGCCTGATCTGGAGAATGGCTTTCATGATCAGTTGATTGCACGCGGTTTTTCGGATGAAATCTTGGCTGCGGCGCGGCTCGTTTCGCACTGGCTTTCCTTTGGTCCGCCGCTGCTGTTCGCTGCCTTTCTGGCGAGCGGACTGATGGGTCTGGAAGGCGCTGCGCTGGGCACGCTGCTGGCCAGCCTGGCGATCGCGACCCCTGCCCTCGCCGGGCTGGCGGTGATGATCGCGGCGCTGACCGCCGGTCTGAAAGGCGCAGGCGCGCTCGGCGGACTGCTGCTGGTGCCGCTGGCGATTCCACTGCTGATTTTCGGAGCCGGCAGCCTGTCGGCGCAGGGGAGCAGCGCGCTCATGTTTCTCGCCGCGATCTCGCTGCTGCTGGTGGCGATCACCCCCTTTGCCGCCGGTGCGGCGCTGAGTGCGCTGCGCGAATAGCGATCGGACTGTCAGGCGAATGAAGTCCTAGTCCGGATTGTCCGGCAGAGGATTTTCCCTGTAGAATTCGACCTGCATCTTCATCGGTCCAAGCAGCCTGACAAAATGCGGCGATTGCGGTGGAATGGGCGCAGGTGCATCCACTGTTACGCGCCGGCTGGAGGCGGGATCGATAAAGACGAGTTCAACCTCGCCCTCAAGCACCCGCAGCAGACCCCAGGTTCCGTCGCGGGTCCTGTGTTCGTTGCGCAGGGAATCCGGCAGGCTGAGCTCATCGAATATCGGTGACGCACCATAAGACGCGACGGGTTGCGAGACACCGTTCATCGGACGAAGGCCCGGATGGCGGCAAAGGCGCAGGCGAAGACCGCCAGCAGAGCCAACGCCGCCAACTCGAAGGTCCGGACTTCGTGCGAGCGCCGGCGGTGGCTAGGAAAGTCCCGCATTTCGGCGGCGATTTCAGCGGCGACCGCCTGCCCGCCCTCGATCTGAAAATCCATCAGCACGACGGTCTCTCCTGTTGCTTGGAAACGGTTTCCAGGCCGTCGCGCTGGACCTTGATACCCATGAGCAGGCTGGCGGCGATCCGGGCGGCCGCCGCACGAAAGACCTCTGCTGCGGCTTCGCCAGGGGCAACGCTGTCCAGCGTCCGGTTCCAGAGCAGCAGCCAGCGGTCAAAATGGACGGCATCGAGGCCACCAATGGCGATATGTTTGAGCATCGGATTGCCGCGAAACCGGCCGGACTCCAGTGTGACGGAGGCCCAGAAATCCTTCATCCGGGCAAGATGCGGCGTCCAGTCCGCAACATGGGATTCAAAGATTGGCCCGAGCAGGGCATCGTCGCGGACGGCGCCGTAGAAGCGCTCGACCAGATCGGAAATAACGGCATCATTTATACCCAAGGCATGGGCCTCGGCGGTCTTTTTCGCCCGCGCGCGTTCGGCATAGCTGGCTTCAGTCATGATCGCGACTCCTTTAAGATGTATTTTATATGCACTGTTTATGCCGCTTGGCATTTAAATGCAATATATGATATGCATCTTTTATGAGATTATCCGTCCAGACCGACTATGCGCTGCGCACCCTGATGTATCTGGCCGCCCATGACGGCCAGCATTCGATCGCCGAAATAGCCCGGCAATATGGCATATCGAAAAACCATCTGATGAAGGTCGCCCAGCGGCTGGCTGCGGAGGGCTTTGTCGAGAGTATCCGCGGGCGCAGCGGCGGGCTGATGCTCAACCAGCCCGCCGACACCATCAATGTCGGCCAGGTCGTCCGCAGGTTCGAGGAGTTCGGCGGCTTTGTCGAATGTTTCGACGTCCGGGGCAATGGCTGCGTTGTCACGCCGGTCTGCGGCCTGCGCCATGTTCTTGCCGACGGGATCGAATCCTTTCTGCGCCATCTGGACGGATTCACCCTTGCCGATCTGGTCGGGGACAAAGCAAAGTTTCGTGCCGTCTGGGCCTAGCAGCAGCACCCTGCCCGCATCGCCAGAAAATGTGCAAAAATCCGGGTCATTGCCATAAAAATCCTGTAACAGGCTGGCCATGTCCAATTCAAACGCCCTTCTGGTCGCCTTGCGCCAGATCAACCGAGCGATCGATTTGCAGTCGAAGAAGCTGGAGAAAGAAACCGGCCAGACGACGCCGCAACTGTTGCTGCTGAAGGAGCTGGCGAAGCACGGCCGGTCGAAACCGTCGGTGATCGCCAAGTCGGTGCATCTGTCTCACGCCACGGTCACGTCGATTGTCGACCGGCTGGAAAAATCAGCCATGGTGACGCGCGAGCGAAGCGAGGACGACCGGCGGTCGGTGGAGATCGTTCTGACCGACAAGGGCCGGACCTGCATCGAAAATGCACCCGAACTGTTGCAGGAAGATTTTCTGATCGCCTTTTCGAAACTCGAGCCCTGGGAGCAGAATCTGCTGATCTCTTCCGTGCAGCGCATCGCGGTGATGATGGACGCGAACCAGATCGAGTCCGCGCCGATCCTGGAGGTTGGCGAAATCTAGTCCCGGGTAATGACTTCGGTCATGTCCTCGTTCGACGGCAATTCCCAGGGCAGATGCCGGTCATCGAGCACGACCATATTCTTGTCGGTGATCAGCGTACCGCCGGTCTTGTAACCCAGCAGTTGCATCGCCGTCATGGTCGGGTTGCGGGCGAGAGCCATGGTTTCATCGGACGAGAAATTGGTCAGGCCGCGGGCCAGCTCGGTGCCGGATTCGCCGTAAATGTGGATGACATCGCCTTTGACATAGGGGCCCTGGATGGAGAGCACGTCTTCCCGGCCGATATGGCGCGGCCCCGCCTTGAACGCTTCGGCGGTCTTTTCATTGACGACGATGCTGCCGGCCATCTGCAGCCGGTCGGACAGCCAGTTGGCCCAGGCGGACTCGGGCCGTTCATTGGCCAATATCGTGGTGTGCGGCCGTTCGCCATTGAGCACCGATGTCACCGGATTCTCATATTCGCCGTGTGCGATCAGCGTCTCGCAGCCAGCATTCTGTGCCATATGGGCGGCCTGTATCTTGGTCAGCATGCCGCCGCTGCCGAGGCTGCTGACGCCTTCGGTGACCGCGAGATAGGGAGAGACATCGCTCAGTTCCTCGACCAGCTTGGCCCCCGGCTGCGACGGATCGCGGTCGAACAGGCCATCAACCTGAGTGAGAATGATCAACTTGTCCGCCTGCAGCATCTGGGCAATTTTCGCGGAGAGGCGGTCATTGTCGCCAACCCGGATTTCCTCGGTCGTGATCGTGTCATTTTCGTTGATGATCGGCATGATATTCGCATCCAGCAGCCGGTCGACGGTATTTTTGGTGTTCAGGAAGCGCTTGCGATCCTCAAGGTCGCGCAACGTCACCAGCACCTGCGCGATTTCAAAACTATATTCGTGGGCAACCTGCTTGTAGCCATTGAGCAGCAGCGGCATGCCGCAAGCGGCGGCGGCCTGCTTGTCCCGCAGACCGGCGGTCTCCGGCCGTTCGCCGATCATGTTCAATCCCAGGGCAACCGAACCGGACGAGCACAAGATGACTTTTGCCCCGGATTCGCGCAGCTGAGCGATGTCCGAGAGCAGATTGTGCATGAACGCCCAGCGCGGAGTCAGCCGTTCTGAATTGGCCAACAGACTGGACCCGACTTTTACAACGATGGTTTTGCCTTGTACCATTGGATTAAATGCCCTTCTTTGATATGCCATGGAGGTAGGGACGGAACCTGCCCAGCGCAATAATTTAGTGATCAAAATAGATATTTTTGCACAAAAGCTTTAATAAATAGCATTTGTTGACATGTGTGTTTTGTATTCTAAGGATATACCACCCTTCCTGTCACCAACAATAAGAGATTGATTTGAAAAAGATATTGCTCCTCGGATGCGGAAACATGGGCGGCGCACTGCTAAAGGCATGGGCTGCAAACACCAACCACGAGTTCACGGTGGCCGATCCGGCCGATCCGCCGCTGCCCGATAATGTGGCGCAGGTCGGTTCTGTCGACGAACTGGGCGACGCGATGTTCGACTATCTGATCGTTGCCCTGAAGCCGCAGCTGATCGACACGGTGCTGCCCGACTATCTGCCGCATCTGTCCGCTTCCGGCGTGATCAGCTCGATCGCGGCCGGATATTCGGCAGAAAAGCTGGCCGCACACGCTCCCGGCCGGTCGGTCATCCGGATCATGCCAAATCTTCCTGCCTTCATCCGCAAAGGCGTCAGCGGGCTCTATGCCCATGGCAGCGTCACCGAAACGGCTTCGCAGGACATAGAGCAACTGGCCCTGTGCTCGGGCGAGATTGTCTGGGTGGACAGCGAAGACATGCTCGACCGGCTGACCGCAGTGGCCGGAAGCGGTCCCGGCTACGTGTTCGAGATGCTGCGCGCCTATATAGAAGCCGCTGAAAATCTGGGGTTCAGCGCCGAGGACGCCCGGACCATGGTTCTGGGGACCGTCCAGGGCACGCTGGAAATGGCCCAGCAGTCCGACAAGCCGCTGGAGGAACTGCGCAACAATGTCACCAGCAAGGGCGGGACGACGGCTGCGGGACTCAATGCCCTCAACGGCGACGGGAAATATTCAGACCTGATCCGCGACACGCTTCAGGCCGCATATGAGCGCGCGGTCGAACTCAGATAGGCGCATCGGCTTTTGACCGCTCAGCATTTCGCAGGAAGGGGAGTGCCAGATCCATCAGATCCGGCACTCCCCTTCCCGCCTTTCTGACCGTCCTAGGTGAGCAGCGAGACATTGCCTCCCGCCGCCGTGGTATCGATGCAGACATGGCGCTCGACCAGACACTGGTGATCAAAATCCTGCTCAGTGATCACCGGCAGCAGCGCGCCTTCGCGTTTGGCCAGGGCGATGCGGATCGCGCGGATATCCTCGATGTCGCTCCAGCAGACCACCCCGTCCATGCCGGTCAGGGTCGACAGCATTGCGCGTGCCAAAAATCCGTCCAGCGCCTGATCGCCGCTGGCACCGGGCACGCAGATCAGCGGTTGGCAGCCTTGCCGGCGCACCGTTTCCGCCTGTTTCACGGCATCCTCCACCGTTGGGCCAAGGCAGAGGATTTTGCCGCGCGCATAGGTGAACAGCTCGTTGGATTCGCCGGTCGGTCCCGGCATCATTTCAGAACTGCGGGGCCGCGCATCGGCCGCGGGCAACTGGTCGAGCGCTGTCTGCACGGCATCGCGTGACAGGTCCTCGCCGCCACTTACCGGGCTTGCTGGCCGGCTGTGTTCGTAAAAGCGCGGCAGATAATGCGGCCCGCCGGCCTTCGGACCGGTGCCCGACAGGCCTTCGCCGCCAAAGGGCTGGGAGCCGACGACGGCGCCGACCTGGTTGCGATTGACATAGATATTGCCGACCTTGAGCGCGCTGGTCAGCTTGTCAATGCGGCGCTCGATCCGGGTCTGCAGGCCAAAGGTCAGGCCGTATCCACGATTGTTGATATCGCGAATGACCTGGTCGAGCTCGTTATGTTCAAAGGTCGCGACATGCAGGACCGGCCCGAATATCTCTTCCTCCAGATCGTTGATGCCGCCCACCTTGATCACCGCCGGGCCAACAAAATGGCCGTCATCCGGGGTCTCCAGCTGCATCAGCAACCGGCCTTCCGCCTTGGCAGCGGCAATATGCTTGCTGATCTTGTCATGGGCCGTCTGATCGATGACCGGGCCGATGTCGGTCGACAGCCACCAGGGGTTGCCGATCTCGAGAGCGTTCATCGCCCCGTTCAGCATGTTGAGAAACGGCTCCGCGACATCCTTTTGCAGATAGAGCACCCGCAAGGCCGAGCAGCGCTGTCCGGCCGACTGAAAGGCCGAGGTGATGATGTCGCGCACGGTCTGTTCCGGCAGCGCGGTCGAATCCGCGATCATGCAGTTGAGACCGCCGGTCTCCGCGATCAGCAGCGAATCCGCCTGGCCATGTTCCGCGATATTGCGGTGGATGGTCTGCGCGGTGGCAGTCGAGCCGGTAAAGCAGACGCCGTTGATGCGGGCGTCGCCGCTGAGCGCTGCGCCCACCGTCGCGCCTGCGCCCGGCAGCAGCTGCAACGCCGGCAGGGGCACGCCAGCTTCGTGCAGCAAATTGGTTGCCAGCGCCGCGATCAGCGGGGTCTGGTCTGCCGGCTTTGCCAGCACCCCATTGCCCGCTGCCAGCGCTGCCGCCACCTGGCCGGTGAAAATCGCGAGCGGGAAGTTCCATGGAGAGATGCAGCTGATCAAGCCGCGCGGTTTGCTCTCGGGATGTTTCTCCGCTTCCTTGGCGTAATAGCGCAGGAAATCGACGGCCTCGCGCAATTCGGCAATGGTGTCGAACTGGGTCTTGCCCGCTTCCCGTGCCAGCAGCGCAAAAATTTCGCCGTGATGCTGCTCATAGAGATCGGCTGCCTTGCGCAGCACCGCTGCCCGCTCGGCGACCGGCGCATCCCAGGGCCTGGCCTCGCTGATGGCGTCGAGCGCCTGCTGCTCGTCGGCCTCGATAACCTCGCCGACCTGCAGGTCCTTGAAGGCAGGATTGAAAATCTTGTGCGCACTGCCGCTGGTCACCGGGCGTACCGTGATCGGCGACGAGCGCCAGAGCTTCTCGGCGAAGGGCGCGCGTTCCGACACATAGTCGTTCATGTCGGTACGATTGGCGAGATCCCAGCCGCGCGAGTTGAGCCGCTCCGGCATATAGAGATCGGCCGGCTTGACGATCCTCGACCGACTCGCCTCCTGATCGGCCTTCAGGGTCTCGAACGGATCGGTGGCGATCATTTCGGCAGCGACCGAATGATTGGCCAGCTGGTTGACGAAGGAGGAATTGGCGCCATTTTCGAGCAGGCGGCGCACCAGATAGGCGAGCAGTTCGCGATGCTTGCCGACCGGCGCGTAGATGCGTGACCGGACCTTTTCATTGCGCAACAGGGCCTCGTGCAGGGTTTCGCCCATGCCGTGGAGCCGCTGGAATTCGAAATCCTGCCGGTTGCCGGCTATTTCGAGAATCGCCGCGACGCTGTGCGCGTTATGCGTGGCAAATTGCGGATAGATGCGGTCGGTCATGTTGAGCAGCTGCGAAGCGCAGCAGATATAGCTGATGTCCGTAGCCGATTTGGTGGTAAAGACGGGAAAGTCGGGCACGCCGTCCATTTGCGCGCGTTTGATCTCGCTGTCCCAATAGGCGCCCTTGACCAGCCGGACCATGATCTTGCGGTCGAGCTGGATCGCCAGCGAATAGAGCCAGTCGAGCACGAAACTCGCCCGCTTGCCGAAGGCCTGCACCACGACGCCGAAGCCGTCCCATCCCGCAAGGCGGGGATCGCTGAGCACCATCTCGATCATGTCGAGCGACAGTCCCAGGCGATAGGCTTCCTCGGCATCGATATTGAGACCGATATTGGCATCGCGGGCGGCGCGGGCCAGTTCGCCGACGCGTTCGGCCAGCTCGGGCACGGCCTTGGCCTGCTGGCCCATCTCGTAGCGGGGATAGAGCGCCGACAGCTTGATCGAGAGACCCGGATTTTCCCGCAGATCGTCGGACACGGCAACCCTGGCGATTTCCTTGATCGCATCGGCATAGGCGGCGAAATATTCATCCGCGCCTTCCTGGGTGATCGCGGCTTCTCCAAGCATGTCATAGGAATAGGTTGCGCCCTTTTCCTTCCATTTCTCGGCCCGTTTCAGCGCCAGCTTCATATCCTCGCCGAGCACGAACTGGTTGCCCAGTTCCTTCATCGCCTGGCGCACGGCTAGGCGGATGACCGGCTCGCCCAGGCGCTTGATCGCGCCCCGCAAGGCATCGAGCGGTCCCCGGCTTTCCGGCTTGTTGATCACGCTGCGCGTCATTTCGAGGGCGTAGGTCGAGGCGTTGACCAGCGAGCTTTCCGACTGGCCGATATGGTCGCGCCAGTTGGACGGGCCGATCTTGTCCTCGATCAGGTCATCGATCGTCTGATTGTCGGGGACGCGCAGCAGCGCTTCGGCCAGCGTCATCAGCGCCAGCCCTTCATCGGTGGACAGGCCATATTCGCCGAGAAAACTCTCGGTCAGCGTCGGCCCGGAGGCGCTGCGCACTTCGCGAACCACCTGGATCGCGCGTTCCTGGATCCGTTTGCGCATATTTTCGTCGGGGCCGAAATTCGAAATCAGATATTCCAGAATTTCCGCCTCATCGGTGCGATGATGCGTGCGGACCTTGTCCCGGAAGTCGATAAGAGTACTCATGAATCAACGTTTTCCTGTATGCTTGATGGCAGATTCGAATATCCCGGCGCGACGGGACAGGATCAATCTATTGGTGGGGTTTGTCAGTCGTCTGATGGACAGAGACTATCGCAATAGGCGGTTCGAAGGCAAGTCTTGTGATCCCACCGGCTGAGAAAGCTCAACTGCTCCGAGCTGCCACGATCCGGTCCGGCTGTTGGCCATCTATCGGGCCGCCGTCTTTTCATATTGCGTCTGTTTCACCGCGGGTACGGCCCGGAAACTGCCGGTCTGTGCCGCCGCCCAATAATGGGCATAAGGCGTGTCGCCGGGGGCGTCGAGCAGCGCACCATTTTCCAGAAACGGATAGATATGGTCGATCGAACTCGACTTCGCCGCGTTCAGGCGCTCGTGCAGATGGTGCGGCCGAATCTGCCACGGGCTTTCCAGCCCCATGGCCACGACGATATCGCGCAAGGCCGAGACGGTCTGTTTCTGGAACTGGTAGACGCGCTCGGCCTTGTCCTCGATCACCAGCGCGCGCTGGCGAGATTCATCCTGGGTCGCAACACCGGTCGGGCAGTCGCCGGTATGGCATTTCATCGACTGGACACAGCCGAGCGAGAACATGAAGGCGCGGGCCGCATTGCACCAGTCGGCACCGAGCGCCATGTTGATCGCGAGGCCGGCCCCGCTGACGACCTTGCCGGCTGCGCCGAGCGAGATCTGATCTTTCAGCCCGGCACCCACGAGCGCGTTGCGCACCAGGATCAGTCCCTCGCGCAGCGGCATGCCAACCCGGTTAGAAAGCTCTACGGGCGCAGCGCCAGTCCCGCCTTCGGCGCCGTCCACGACGATGAAATCGAGCAGCGTGCCGCTTTCCAGCATCGCCTTGATGATCGCGAAAACCTCGTGCGGCTGACCGACGCACAGCTTGATGCCGACCGGCTTGCCGCCGGACAGCTCGCGCAGCCGCGCCGCCCATGCGAGCAGCTCCAGCGGCGTCGAGAAGGCGCTGTGCGCGGCTGGCGAAACACAATCCTCACCGACCGGAATCCCGCGGGTCTCGGCAATCTCGGGAGTCACCTTGGCACCGGGAAGCACCCCGCCATGACCAGGCTTTGCCCCCTGGCTGAGCTTGATCTCGATCATCTTGATCTGGTCGAGAGTGGCCGTCTTGCGGAACGCGTCCTCGTCGAAATGCCCCTGGGCATCGCGGCAGCCGAAATAGCCGCTGCCCAGTTCCCAGACGATATCGCCATCATAGAGCGCATGATATTTGCTGAACGAGCCCTCGCCCGTATCATGATAGAAATTGCCCCGTTTCGCACCGAGGTTCAGGGCTGCGATCGCCTTGCCGCCGAGCGAGCCGAAGCTCATCGCCGAGATATTGAGGATCGCAGCCGAATAGGGTCTGGTGCATTGCGGGCCGCCGATGGCGAGACGAAATTCTGCGGGTACGGATTCATTGGGGGCGACCGAATGGCTGAGCCACTCATATTCGTCGGAATAGACGTCCAGCTCGGTGCCGAAGGGATGGGTCGACGTCTGGTTCTTTGACCGCGCATAGACCAGCGCCCGGGCATTCTTGTCAAACGGCCGGCCGTCCTGGTTGCTCTCGACAATATAGGAGCGCAGATAGGGCCGCAGGTCCTCGAACAGCCAGCGGAAGCGCGCGATGAGCGGATAGTTGCGGCGCAGCGAGTGTTTTTTCTGTACAAAATCGAGGACCGCGATGGCGAGCAGCGGCAGCGTGAACGCAACTCCCCACAGCGCGCCGGGAGCGCGGGTCGCCAGCAGCAGAAACAGGCCGCTAAGCAGCAGCAGGATCAGGGGGACCGAAAATCGAACAATCCAACCGGGCATATTCATTCCTTCTTGCACGAGCCGGACAGATGCCCTGTATCGCAGTCACACGCAACCGCTAGCGCCGACGTTCGCCCACCCTTTTGAAAGATGCGCCGGAGACGGATCAAACGGATCGCGCCCGTCCGCTATTCCGTCAGATGAATCGGCAGCGCGGTGGAATTCTTGATTTCCGACAGCGCGATACTCGACGTTATTTCCTGTACGCCGGGCAGCCGGGAGAGCTTTTCGAAGAACAGGCTTTCATAGGATTCGATATCCACCGTTACCACACGCAGCAGGAAGTCGACCGTTCCCATCAGCACGAAACATTCGATGATTTCCGGGATATCGGCAATGGCCGCTTCAAAATCCGCAAGATGCGCCCGGCCATGGGCCGACAGCTTGACCTGGGCAAAGACCTGAGCGCGCAATCCGACCTTTTTCCGGTCGACCAGCACCACCCGTTTGCGGATCACCCCGGATTCCTCGAGCATGTTGACCCGCCGCCAGCAGGGCGACTGCGACAGGCCAACCTTGTCCGCCAGTTCGCCGCTCGAGATCCGGGCGTCTTCCTGCAGGATTTCGAGAATCTTCTTCTCGTAGCGGTCAAGATGCATATTCTATTCCCAATATTTTGTATTAGTGGATATTTTATGCATTAATCATTCTTTACAGTCAATATTAGACCAATAATATCGGCGATTCTGGCCTAGATATGAATAGATTTTCCGACAAACCTTTTCAGGAGCCTATCATGGTCAACCACCGCAACCCGCTCGTCACCCACGAAGCCGTCTATAATTTTGAGGACGATGCAACGGGCGTGAAGGCGATCATTGCCGTCCACTCGACGTCTCTGGGGCCAGCGGCCGGCGGATGCCGGGCCTTGCGCTATGAGAATTACAATGATGCCGTGGAGGATGCGCTGCGGCTGTCCGAAGGCATGGCCTACAAAAATGCTCTTGCCGGCCTGCCCTTTGGCGGCGGCAAGGCGGTTCTTATGCTGCCAGCCAATGCCAGCGCGCCCGATTTTGACCGAACGCGGATGTTCGAAACCTTTGGCCGCTGGGTGCAAAGCCTGGACGGTGCCTATGTGACGGCAGAGGATGTCGGCTGTTCGGTCCAGGACATGCAGGCTGTGGGGCATAGCACACAATTTGTTGCGGGCCTTCCGGCTCGCCCCGGACTGGCAGGCGGCAATCCGGCACCCTGGACAGCGAAGGGCGTTTTCCTCTCGATCGAAGCGCTGGCCCGCCATCGCTTCGGTTCCGGCCTGCAGGACCTGGTGGTTGGCGTCCAGGGCCTTGGCCAAGTCGGCTTTGCCCTGTGCGAACTGCTGCACGAGGCGGGCGCCAAGCTTCTGGTCAGCGATGTCGATGCGCGGGGTCCTTCGCTGGCTGTCACAAGATTTGGAGCGGAAATCGTCAAACCGGACAATATGGCGACTGTGGCGATGGACATATTCGTTCCCTGCGCGCTCGGAGGGATTCTGACCGAGGAAAACGTGCGGGAGCTGAAGGCCGGCATCGTCTGCGGCGCGGCCAACAATCAGCTGGCAACGGTCGCACAGGGCCAGCAACTCGCCGATCGCGGTGTGCTCTATGCGCCCGACTATCTGGTGAATGCCGGAGGCATCATCAATGTCGCGGCGGAATATCTGGGTGAAACAACGGACTCGGTGGAAACCCGCGTGGCGCAGATCCCCGCGAGACTGATGCAGTTGGTCCGCCAGTCCGAAGCGGAGAAAGTCGCCACCAATCTGCTCGCGGACCGGATGGCCCGGGATATCGTCGCGTCGGGCCAGCCGTCGAAGGTGGCGTAAAGGCGGGCGCCTATTGCGAAGCGGCGGCCAATTTTTCGGCCTGCCGCAACTCGCGCAGCGGATTGCCGGGGCGCTTCGCCCATTCGCTTCCCCATGGGTCACCGCTCCGGCGGAAAAAAGCTCTTGGCCCGTCTTGCCTGGTTGATGGAGCAAGAACGCCCCTTTGCGGCCGTCAGTGCCTCTCATTTGGGTAAATCAGATAATTGTTGTCCTGATATGAAAATATCTATATTCCTAGAGAATATATAGCAAGAATTGACGCTCTTATCTGTTCGAGGGCCGAGCATTGGAAGCTGAATTTGCAAGTGAAGAGGAGACGTCGGATGAAGGTGACACAGAAGAGAAAATCGAGGATCGCATCGCTCGCCCTGAGTCTGATGGGCGGCACGGCGGTATTGTTCATGCAGGCACCCGCCCAGGCCGAGGTTCAGGGTTCGGATGTTTCCGGGGCCATCTATTCCGCTCCCGAAGACTGGACGAAAAGCGCACAGGGTCCGGTAACTGTCTTTGTCTCACCTGAAAAAGATCTGAGTCTTGCGATCGTCAACATCGATTCTGCGCCGGACGCGCGCGCCGCTGCGGCCAAGGCATGGGCGGCCTACAAGCCTGCCACGGACGAACGCGCTGTACGCCTGGTCACGCCTGGCGCGGCAGGCGATGGCTGGGACGAGCGCGCCCACATCAGCTATGAAACTTCGCCCACCGAAAAAATGGTGGTGTCGGCTCTGGTGATGAGAAAAGACAGCGAATGGACGGTGATGATTACTGACGGCGCTGATACCACCGCGAACAAGCGCTACGCCGCGCTTTCGATCATGGAACAGAGCCTGCGTCCAGCCGGTTACAAGCCGGAGACTTTTGCCGGCAAGACCGCGCACCGGCTGACACCCGAGCGGATCGAGGCGCTGCGCCAGTTTGTCGCCGATTCCGCCCGCACGCTTGATGTCCCGGGCGTCGGGATCGCGCTCATTGATCAGGGCAAGGTGGTATGGGAAGGCGGCGTCGGCGTGCGGGCGCTTGGCTCTCCCGAACCGGTTGACGAGCATACAAAATTCATGGTCGCCTCCAACACCAAGGGCATGGCCACCCTGTTGCTGTCCACCCTCGCTGACGACGGCATGCTGGACTGGGATACGCCGGTGACCTCTCTCTATCCTTCCTTCCGGCTGGGCAGCGACGAAACCACCAAATCGACGCTGGTCCGGCATCTGGTCTGCGCCTGCACCGGCCTGCCGCGCAGGGACTATGCGTTCGTTCTCGCCGACGCCGGTGCACCGGCAACCGATACATTCCGCCAGCTGGCCGAATCCTACCCGACCAGTGATTTCGGCGAGCTGTTCCAGTATAACAATCTGATGGCTTCGGCCGCCGGCTATCTGGGAGGGTCGCTGGCTTATCCCGACATGGAACTGGGCGCGGCCTTTGACCGGGCGATGGACGAGCGGGTCTTTGAACCGCTTGCCATGGTCGATACCACGTTCGATTTCGATGCGGCGATGACCGGCAACTGGGCCAGGCCCCACGGCCTTGATGTCGACGGGCAGGTGCACGTCATCTCAAACGACTTCAATCGCACCGTCGCACCGCACCGCCCTGCCGGGGGCGTCTGGTCAACCGCGGCCGACATGGCGCATTATGTCCAGCTGGAACTGTCCAAGGGTCTGGGTCCCGACGGCAAGCGTGTGGTCAGCGAGGAAAATCTGCTTGAACGCCGCAAGCGCGGCGTGCCGGTGGGAGAGAATAGCTGGTATGGCATGGGCCTGTTTGAAAAGATTTCCTGGGGGATTCCGGTCGTGACCCATGGCGGCACGCTGCTCGGCTACCGCAGCAATTTCTTTGCCCTGCCCGAAGCCAATATCGGCGCCGTCATCCTGACCAATGCCGACAGCGGCGCGGCGATGATCGATCCGTTTTTCCGGCGCCTGATGGAAGTGCTTTATGACGGCAAGCCGGAAGCTGCGAGCGAGATTGCCGTGATTGGCGAGCGCATCAAGACGCAAACCGCAAAACGGCGCACAGAACTCACTCTGCCGGGCGACCCCGACGTGCTCGACAATCTGGCTTCCAAATATGTCAGCCCGGGCATCGGTTCGATAACGATCAGCGAACGGGATGGCACAAAATGGATGAAAGGCGGCTTTATCGAAGGACCGATTGCCACCGAGGCCAACCCGGACGGCAGCGTTTCGCTCGTTTCGGCAGCACCAGGGGCGATTGGCCTGAGCGCGCTGGTTGGCGAAACTGATGGTGCCCGCACGCTGACCGTGCGTGATGCCCAGGACGAATATGTCTATACCGAGGTTCGGTGACTGACATTTGCTGAAGGTCTGCCGGTCCCGGGTTCAACCGTCTGCGCCCGATACCGGCAGGCCTCAGTCATCGACAGGATGGAAATCTGCAAACGGTCCGGGGACCGCCAATGGGGCTGGTGGTGGCGGCCTAGCGCGACGGCGGATCTAGAGTTCTTCGAGCTTTTTCTGCTCTTCATGAATCGACAGCAGCGACTGCATCAATTCCTCGTCGGGGCTCGACATGACACCCAGCACATCCGCCTCGTCGCAGCTGTCGGCGGCAAGATAGGCATGCCCCATCTTGGCGTCGATATAGATCGACTGTCCTTCTTCCAGCGTAACCGGGTCATAAAATTCCGTGTAAACCGTGATCCGGCCCTTCAGCACATAGATATATTCCTCACCCTCATGACGCACAAGAGAACCGAATTCCTCGGGAGTCTTGGCCCGGATTTTGGTGATGACCGGAATCATGCGCTTTTGCCGAAGTTCCGTGCACAGATAATAATAATCGTAATTTGCAGTTTCGACCCGGACGGAATTTTTAATATCGCCAATGCTGCGCCGCGCCATGATCGATGGCCGTTCCGGCTCACTGTTCTCGGCAAAAAGTTCGGACATCCGGATGCCCAGGCGCTGACTGACCTGCAGCAACTTGTCGTAAGTCAATGTCAGACGATCATGCTCCACCTTGGACAAGGTGGATAGCGGAATACCGCATTTCGCGCTCATCTGCTTCAGCGTCCAGCCATTGGTCTGGCGCAGATTGCGAAGAATGGAGCCCAAGGTTACGTCAGAAGCGAGCATGATTACCTTCAATTTATTCTGTATGTCTCTGACAATATTGAATCTGCTTAGTCAACTCAAACCTCCGCTTAGCATTGAAAGGAGATTTTGAGAAATTCCGGACGCATGGTTTCATTTCCGCCTCAGCCGTCCCTGTCAGTCAAGCGGGGAACCCTGCTGTTCTTACCATCACAAAATCCTTCCCGGTGGCCCTGGCGAGAGGGCGGTCACCCGAGGCGGGCAATGTGAACCGAACCGGACCAGGGTGGCACAAGCGTCCGATCTCGCGCCTGACGGCCGCATCATCACTCACTCCGGCCCGATAAAATGATAGGCCGTATAGGGTTCAAACGAGAAGGACAGACGGGCGCCGCGATCCGTCTGGTAAAATTCCGCCCGTTCATAAGGGCCGCCGTCCGGCACGCCTGTGACCTTTTCGTAGAGATGTGGCCCGATCCGCTCCCAGATCGCCTTTTCACCCTCGACCAGGATCTCCAGACTGTCCGGCCCCTTTGCGGTCACCATGATGTCATAGTCGGTGTTCGGCACCTTGCCATAGTCGCGCCGGTTGGAACGGTACCGGCCCATTGGTGCGGTTTCGGTCGCGCCGCTCCAGCGTGCCGTCGGCTTCTGCGGAAACATATATCCGGCAATCGCCTTGGTAAGCACGGTCCGGGCGTCAGAACTGCCCTCGCCGCCCGACATCGAAATATAATATCCGAATCCCAGTTCGGGAGCGATTACGAGATCGGAGTGAAAATCCACTGTATTGCCGGCATGGCCGACAAGCCTGGGACTGGCTTCCCGTTCGACGAGAAAACCGTGCGCCATTCCTTCGAGGCGCGGCGCATTCGCCGCTGAATCGCTGACCAGCAGCCGCACCGATTCCGGCTTCAATATCCGCGTTCCCTCCAGCGTGCCGCCATTCAGCATGGCCAGCATGAACCGCGCCATGTCCCTGCCAGTGGAGACCGATGAACCGGCAGGCATCACCAGGCCGAGATATTCCGGTCCCTTGGCTACAAACTGGCCATCCTCAACCTTGTAGCCGGTCGCCATATTCTCTTCCATCGCCCCCGTCAGCGGCTCCGAGAAGGTAGTCGCTGTCATGCCCAGCGGCTTGAATATGTGATTGGCCGTATATTCATCAAAGGGCTCGCCCGAAACGCGCTCGACGATATAGCCCGCCAGCATCGCCCCGAAATTGGAGTAGGCCGTTTCAACGCCGGGGGCCCAGACGCGGCGGGGCACCCTTGCCTTCATCCACTCGCTGTAGGGCATCAACTGCTCGGCATCATAGACAATGAAGTCGCTGATATCGCTCATTCCGGGGCGGTGGGAGAACAGGTCGCGGACCTTGATGGGAGCGAAACCGTTGCGGGGAATTTCGAAGTCGATATAGCTGTTCACGTCGGCATCAAGATCGACTGTGCCGGCTTCGATCTGCTGCATCAGCGCGACCCAGGTGAACAGCTTGGAAACAGAACCCGGGTGGAACAGCGTGGCATTCGGGTCGACGGGAGTTTTGGCCTCGATATTCTTGAAACCATATCCCTTGTTGGATACTGTCTGTCCGTCATAGACGACCGTGACGACCGCCCCCGCCACTTCACTGTTTTTGAGCTGGTCGGCCACCATCCGATCAATGAAAGAGGAAAGCGCTTCGAGTCTTTGCCGCTCAATCTTGTCGACCGCCACAATCGCTGGTGCCTCTTCCATCGGCACCTTCGCGCCAACCGGAAGCGGCAGCAACAGCGCCGGCACGACTGCCAAAAAGACATGATTTCGGAGCGATGACAGGGCCGAGGTAAATTTCGGTGACATAGACAATATCCTTTACGCAGGTTCTCCAATCAGGATTATTTGGCACATTAAGTTATTTCTGTCAAAAAGCTGGAAAAATAGAGAGTTCTATCGCTAAGAAAAAAGCATTAGCAATTTGCTATGGCAATTTATGCTAAAATAATCCTGATTGGATAGAATTCGAATTTTTGGGAAACACCATGATTCAGGCTCGGCCAGAGCAGAAGCATGACTGCCAAAACGACGCTCGGCGTTCCCCTGAACGCCGACGGCGATGAGGTTGGCAAGCAGAAGAAATGAGCGGCGCAGTGCCATTCCAGGGATTGGCGTCCGATGATATAATTCTGACCAAAATATCCTGCACACCAGCAGCTATTGGCAAAGCATGAACGGCATCCTGGACACCCTTTCCCAGTCAATTGCCGTCACCGCGAGAGCGGAAAAATCAGCGACTACGGTCCATCGCAGCGCACATGACAGCAGTTTTCGTAATTTATGTTGCGATTTTATGAAAGCTGTGCAAATCAGTACAAAATGAGAATGTTGTCCTGTAATGAAAATTTACACTAGATTCGACAACAATTCTTCAATCGAGGGAGTAAGATATGACGAGCAAAGTGACGAAAAAGCAAAACGCGCTCTTGAAATGCGGCTATGTTAGCGCCGTTGCCATAGCGCTGTTGAGCACGACCGGGGTACAGGCTCAAACACAAGCCGACACCAACGACGACAAGGATAATGTCTCGGAAACGATCATAGTTACTGGTTCGCGAATCAACAAGGCAGGATTTGATCAGCCGACTCCCACCACCGTGATCGGGAGTGATGAACTCCTTCAGGGTGACCGGTCAAGCATCCAACAGGTTCTGAATGATCAACCGCAATTCCGTCCCACCGTCACCCCGACAGTTTCGGTCGGCAACACGAGCAGCGGTACGGCCCCGGTTGACCTGCGCGGTCTGGGTACCGTGCGGACGCTGACCCTTGTCAACGGACGGAGGTTTGCTGGCGACAACAATCTCAACTTCGTTCCCGCCAGCCTGATTTCCCGCGTCGAGGTGGTGACCGGCGGCGCTTCGGCAGCATGGGGATCCGGTGCCGTCGCCGGGGTGGTGAACATCATTCTTAATGACGAACTCGAGGGACTTTCGCTTGGTGCGGACTATGGCATTTCCTCGCGGGGGGACGGCGCGCGCTATGGCTTTGAAGGAAGCTATGGTACGTCCTTTGCCGACGGTGCTGGCCATGTCATGATCGGCGCGGAATATGTGAAAGACAAAGGGGTTCTCGACCGCAACTCGCGCAAAAATCTTGGCAGCGCGAACTTTATTCCTGTCGCCGGAGGACAGCAACTGGTCCGGGATGTAAACACCCTGCCCTTCGGCATCAGTGGCGGAGGCGGTCTCATCACTTCCGGGATTTTTGCCGGACAGACATTCAATCTCGATGGCTCCCTCCGTCCGTTTGACGGCCCCAATGCCCAAGGCGTGGGTGGAAGCGATGCGGTCGGCCTGTACGATCATATCATCGTATCAACGCCGGTTGAGCGCCTGAGCGTCTATGCCCGGGCAAGCTATGAGATTGGAAATGCAAAGATCTGGATCGATGGCACCTACGGTCGTTCGGAATCCGACTATGACTTTCTCCCGGATTTCCTGATACCGCCGCTAACCATCCAGTCAGACAATCCCTTCCTGTCCGGCGGAATACAAAGCCAACTGGCCGCAGCAGGCGAAACCAGCTTCAGCTATTATCGACTGTTCGATGACCTGTTGATGCTGAGATTCGACGGCATCCGCGAAAACAAGGAAGGCGCGATCGGTATCGACGGCACCTTCGGCAACGGGTTCCAATATAGCGCCCATTACAGCCATGGCGAGATCGATAGCGACGAGTCATTGTCCAATGCGCGGCTCGCTGCCAATTTCAACAATGCGGTCGACGCCGTGCTTAGCGGAGGACAGATCGTCTGCGCCATCAATGCCGATGCATCTACCGCCAATGATGACCCTGCCTGTGCGCCGCTCAATCCATTCGGACGTTATAATGCCTCAGCGGAATCGCTCGATTATGTGACCGGCACGCAGCGTTCCTTCACCACCAGCAAGCTCGACTCGCTGGGTGCCGAGGTTCAGGGCGATCTTTTCGCGCTATGGGCTGGTCCGGTCACTGTTGCTGTTGGCGTAGAAGCGCGCTGGGAAGAACTCACAGGCACGCGTACACCGGAGACGGTGGCGGGCGGCTTTGGTATTCCTGTATATGACTCAGACCTGACTGGCGGGTTCAACGTAAAAGAAGGCTTTGCCGAAGTTGTCGTGCCGCTGCTCGATATCGAAGACAAGTTCGCCCTCGATTTCAACGGGGCCGCACGCTATTCTGATTATAGCACTAGCGGCGGCATCTGGTCCTGGAAGGCAGGCGGTACGGCACGCCTGTTCAACGATGTGCTGCTCCGTGTCACCCGGTCGCGCGACATTCGATCCCCGTCAATCGACGAGCTTTTCTCGCTTCGTTCGATCAACGTCAGGCCGCTGGTCGATCTGGATACCGATGGCCGCGCGGCAGCCAATCCGGCTTATAATCCCAATCCGACTCTCGTCACCACGTACACCGGTGGCAATCCGGACCTGAACCCCGAAATCAGCAGCACGCTGACTTTTGGCGGATCCATCTCTCCATCCTTCCTGCCCGGCTTCCGCCTGTCGGTTGATTATTATGATATCAGCATCACGGGCGCTATCACGACTGTAAGCGGCTCCGCGCTTACTGCAGCATGCGGAGGGGGGAACGCCGAGGCATGTTCGCGCATCACTCGCGACGACACTGGCACGGTCGTACAAGTGTTGGCGAACTACCAAAATATCGCCCGTTTTGAAACCAGCGGACTGGATTTTGAGGCAGCCTATATTCGGCCCATATTTGACGGGTCCTTGAAAATCAGGGCTATCGCTTCCTATGTGGACAAATTTGTTATCGGCGGCACAGACACCGCAGGGGATGTTGGATCCGGCACTCCAAATGGTGTGCCGAAATGGCGCGGCACCTTGAGTGCGGGTTATGATAATGACGAATTCGGTGCCGATGTCCGCGTCCGCTATGTTGACGGCGGCCTTTATGACCATTCGCTCACCACCGTGATCAACAACAAGACCGCTTCCGAGACCTACGTCGACCTCGGCGTCCGGTTCAAAGTCAATGACCGGTTCACGCTCTCCGGCAACGTCAACAATCTGTTCGACAACCAACCGCCATTGTCGCCCCAAGGCAATCCACATTATGATGTGATTGGCACCTATTTTTCCGTCGGTGCCAAGGCGAAATTCTGATTTACCCCTTATAAATCAGACAAGGCGGCCAGTGAAAACTGGCCGCCTTTTTTTTGGCTTTTGGGATAGTTGGTGCTGGCGCCCGGCTCCGGCCGCGCTGCCGCTCCGGCCTGTTCCTGCCCGTCGGCTTAACGGATGACTGGCAGATCAATATAGGACGGGTTCGCCATATCGTGATGGATATTATTGTCGGCCACGACCGCTTCGCTTTCCTTCGCATTGTCCCCGCCGCTGTTGAGGTTGCGGATAAATTTCGGGAAGTTGGACGACGTGACTTCCACGCGGATTCGATGCCCCTTGCCGAACCGGATACTGGTCGTCATCGGGGTCGGCCGGATCGTGTAGACCTGCCCGGGGACCATCATCTTCTGTTCATCATAGCCGTCGCGATAGCGCGCACGCTGGATGGTGTCGCCGATGATCCAGGCTGTGCCATCCGGAGCCACATCGACAAGCTTGACCGCAAAATCGGTATCCCTGGCGCTCGACGACACGCTTAGCACCGCATCGACAAAACCGGTGACATCGAGCGGGGTTTCAAGGGGGTCGCTGGTATAGACCAGGACATCGTTTCTCGCCTCGATCGCGCGCTGGTCGGCGGCCCCAGGAATGACGATGCCGCCATTGCAGCAATCCCCGCCACCGATGGTCTGGACCGGGTTCAGCGGGTCGTAGCGATAGGAATCCGGCTGCTCATCGGGGTCCGGCATCGCCATGCTCAGCCTGCCATCGCCGTAAAGACTGTTGGCCCTGCCCTCGCTGTGCAGATAAAAGCGGACCGACCGGCTTTCGGCGGGGGGCCACTGCTGCGCGGACTTCCATTCATTTTCGCCCATGTTGAAATATCGGACGTGCGGTGTTGTCGCGGGAAAGGCTTTCCGGTCGCCCTTGAGCCAGCGATCGAACCAGCCGAAGATCGCGCCATCGACATCGAAGCTGGTGTCACCCATTTCACGGTCGCCAACCACCGTGTCGGGGCCGAGCTTGCCATAGGCGCAATGCACGGTTGGAGCGACGACGACATATTGATTGTCGCGCGTCTCCTTGTCCTTGCCTGCGGTCCGGGCGTGGTTGAACAATTCCATATTGGGACCGATCGACACGTCGTACCATGAATTGAACCACAGGCTGGGCACGCCCCAGCCCATGTCCTCATGATATAATCCGCCCTCTCGCCAGGCCGGATCGCCCGGTGCGCGCGCGATAAGCGTCTCGAATGTTCCCGCCGGCTCATCGAGGTCCTTCAATATCTCGTCAGCCGGCAGATGCTGTATCTGTTTCGTCCACTCGACCTCCGGCTTGGAGGCGGCCAGGCTGTTGTAGCCGGCAATGCGTGCACGGGTCTGCTGGTCGAGACCCGAGGGGATCTGGGCGCGAAGGGGATTGTCGACATTATACAGCCATGGGATGAACAGGCTGCGCGGGACGCCTCCGGTGTACCAGTTGCCCTGCTCCTGGAAGCGGCCGACCTTGCCGATTCCCGCTCCCGCCGACATCGGCACCATCGCCTTGTGCGCCGGATGATCCATGCCAGCAAGCGCCAGCTGCCATTCTGCCGAGGAGGAGCAGCCGAGAGTTCCGATATTCCCGTTCGAGAAATCCTGCGCCGCCAGCCAGCTCAGCGTGTCATAACCATCGGTTTGCGGCTTGCCGAGTATCTCATATTCGCCTTCGGAAAAATAGCGGCCCCGCTCGTTCTGCACGACAAAGACAAAGCCTCGCTTCACGGCTTCAACAGCGTAGCGCAGCGTTCCACCCTTGATGTCATGCTCGCTGTACGGCGTTTTCCACAGGATTACCGGAAACGGTCCCTTGCCCTGTTTTGGCGTATAGATGTTGGTCGACAGACCGACTCCGTCCCGCATTGGCACGAGGACCGCCAGTTTCGCGTCCGCATGGTCGGCCAGTTCGGCTTTCAGCGCCTCCTCGCTATATTTGGAATAGTCCTGCGCCACCGCAGCGGCAGGGAAAGCGATCGGCAGCGCGGCACTGCAAAGGGTTGCCGCCAGTAGAAAAGTCTTTTTCATTCGCTGCCTGTCCTCTTCGTTATGGCCGGCTATTCCGCATTCAAAACAGTGACCGAGATCGCCGACGCATTTTCCGGCGTGTGATAGATGCTGTGGGTCTGTACCTGAAAATCCTCCGGCTTTGCCTTAAGGATATTGGGCACCCAGCTTTGCGGATTGCGACTGATAAGCGGAAACCAGCTGCTTTGCACCTGCACTGCTATTCTGTGACCCTTCTTGAACACGTGCGAAGCATAATGCAGGTCGATATCATAGTCGAGCACCGCCCCGGGCACCAGCGGTTCGGGATTTTCATAGCTTTTGCGAAAGCGGCCCCGGAAGACATCATTGGCAATCATTCTCTGCCGGCCGCGCAGCTCTGCCGGCGTCTCGTCATCATCAGGATAGACGTCCAGCAGCTTCACCACCCAGTCGGCATCGCTGCCGGTCGTGCTCGCGAAAAGCCGCGCCGCAACCTCGCCGGAAATCGTGACATCCGCCGGCAACGGATCACTCTGCCAGAACAGCACATCATTGCGGCTGGCAAAGGGTGCCTGGTCATCCGCCAGCCAGGTGGACCAGGTCGATCCTTTGGTCAGGAACGGCTGGATATCGCTGCGCTGGCGGTAAGGCACCGGGTTGGCCGGATCGGAGACGAAGCTCGCCGCTGGAGCCTCACCCGCCTCTGGCGGCTCAAACGACAGTTTGCCGCCCGCACGCAGATAAAGATTGCGCGCTTCGGCCTTGCCCTTGAGCGGCCATGAATCCAGCCTCTGCCACCGGTTGCTGCCGGTCTCGAACACCAGCGCTTCCGGCTGGTCGAGCGTTCCTTCGCCCTTCAGCCAATATTGGAACCACGGCAATTCGACCTGGGAGCGGAAATAGGTTCCGGTCTCCCCGCCCATCTCGAAGGGGCCATAGCTGGCGCCCTCGCCTCGCCAGCCGCCATGATTCCACGGGCCGATGACGATATAGTTCAACCCGTTTTCGTCACCCTTCTCCTGATTCTTGTAGATCTCGAGCGGGCCATAGAAATCTTCCTGATCATACCAGCCGGCGACGATCAAATTGGGTACCGCAACCTTCGCCGGCATCATCTGCGACGGACGCGAACGCTTCCAATAATCGTCATAATTGCCGTGCTCGACAAAATTCTGCCAGCTCGGCGCTTTGCGCCCGAGATGCTGCTCGTCCAAAGTGGCGAGATCGGTCTGCCCGAGGTACCAAGCATAGCCGTCATCGCTTCCGAACTGGAACGGCTTCATTGTCTTGCCGTCGGCTTCAAGCGCGCTCACCCATGACCAGGCATAATCCAGCCGGAACGCGCCATTATGGGCAAAATCATCGCCGATAAACATATCCTCGGGAGAGGCTTGCGACGAGACGGCTTTCAGGGCGGGGTGCGGATCAATGGTCGCCATCGCTGCGGTCCAGCCCCCGTAGGAAACGCCGGTGACCGCGACTCTGCCGTTATTTCCGGGCAGATTCTTTACCAGCCAGTCGATCGAGTCATAGGTATCGGTGGACTCGTCTATGCCGTCTGCGGTGGTTTTCCTCGGACGCAGGGTGACATAATTCCCTTCCGAGCTGAAGCGGCCGCGAATATCCTGGAAGACGAAAATAAATCCATCCTCTGCCAGATAGCCGTAGGATCCACCTTTTTTCAGGGAGTCTACAATCCTTTCCCTGGTGAACCCGTAGGGAGAGCGCATCATGATGATGGGCAGCGCCGTCTCTTGATCGGCGGGTCGCCATATTTGCGCGTGCAGCCTCACGCCGTCGCGCATCGGCATCATCGCGTCCTCGCTGACATAGCCAATGGACTCCGCCTTTTCGGCAACGGGCGTGGCCGTTTCTGCGGCGAGCGACGGCGCGATCGAGCCAAGGGAAAAAGCAAGCGTTGCTGTAAGGGCAGCTGCGAACCTGACAGACCATGCTGGACGATATTTTTGAATCTTCAACTCACCTCTCCCGCCCCGGGGCATTGTTGGGGCTATTTCTCCCGCGCAGCGTCCGCCGCATCCACTATCCGCAAGATATTGCCGCTCCACATTTTCTCTATGTCCGTGTCGGAATAGCCCGCCTGCTTGAGCCGAGCGGTGACCTTGGGCAATGCGTTGATATCGGCAAAGCCCTTGAAACCGCCGCCACCGTCCCAGTCACCGCCGAAGCAGGTGTGATCGACGCCAGCAACCTTGATGACATGCAGGACCGCCGCCATATATTTCTCGAAATCGACCGCCCAGAGTGGTTCGGATTTCTCCAACGCATTCCAGGCCTTGATAAATTCGGCCTGCTCGCTCGGCGTCATCTCGCCGATATAATCGAGCTTGCCAAACAGTTCCGCTTTTTCGGGAGGAAGGTTCATCGGTGCCAGGAAAATCGTCGACACACAGATCGCGCCTCCCGATTCGGCCAGCTTGCGAATGCGGGCATCGTCCAGATTGCGGGGAAGGTCAGATACCGCTTTCGGGCTCGTGTGACTCAGGATCAGCGGCGTCTTCGACAGGGCCACCAGCTGGTCAAAGGCAGTGTCGGAAGCGTGACTGCCGTCGATCACCATACCCAGCCGGTTCATCTCCTTCACCCATTCACGACCCAGCGGGCTAAGGCCGTTCCATTTCGGCGTATCGCCGGAAGAGTCGGCGAACTGGTTGTTTGACGAATGCACCGGTCCGGCCATCCGCACACCCCGCTTGTAGAACTCCTGCAACAAGCCGAGGTCTTTGCCCAGCGGATAGCTGTTTTCCATACTCTTGAAGGCAATCAGCTTGCCGGCCGCATCAATCCGGCGCGCGTCGGCAGCCGTGCGGGCAGGCAGAATCTTGTCCGCATTTTGCGACAACATCGCATCGATCTCGTCCGAACGGCCAAGGGCAAAGTCACGCGCTTCGGCATAGCCCTTGTCGGTCAAAGGCCCCTGTGCGGTGTAAATGGAGAAAAAGCCGCCATCAAGATTGCCCGCGGCCATACGCGGAATGTCCACCTGAACAATATCATTTTCCAGCGTATGGGCGTCGGCAAAGCTCCAGCCCTGACGGGAAAAATGTACTGGCACATCGAGGTGGGTATCCAGCACAAGAAAGCTGCTGTGCAACGCTTCGGGTGCCACCGGCAACGTCTGCGGAGAGGCGCAACCGGAGAGCAAAAGGCAGATCAGCAGGGATTTTCTCATGGTACGTCCTTTACTTGTATGGCCGGGTCATTCGGCAATCCGGGTTGGCCAGCATTTCTGTATAGCTTGACGACGCCCAGAGTCATCAGTGGCAGAATATAGACGCCGATGAATATGTAAGCGAGCGCGGTATAGCCACTCGCGATCAGGGCGATCAGGCCAAATCGGTCGGCAACGAAGATGCAGCCGATCAGGATTGTGACGGCAATAGCGATACGGGCGACGGTGCCAAGGCCGATATTGCGCCGTGTCCTCAGCACATGATCGACCCGCTCGTTGATCGAGTGGATTGCCCCCACGCCGCTTTCGAGAAGCGCAGTGAAGATCATGAGCTGAAAACCAATCTGGAACAGCGGATTGTTGAGTTTTTCCAGCATGAAATTGGACGGCAGTGTTTCCGCCTCAATGCCCGGATAAAAGGCAACCATGCAGACGAAGAACATGATCGCTGGCCACATCGCCAGCGGACCCGCGGCCAGACCGGCAATCACCGCATCGCGGCGGCTGGTAAGATGGCGAAGCAGCGGCAGAATGACCACCGCGCCGACGACATTATAGCTGGCATAGGTCACTCCGCCCAGCGCCCAGCTTTCCGGAGAGGCCGCGACCGCAAAATGATCGGCGATCCGTTCACCGAAACTGGTGAAGGCAAGAAGCATGAAGACGATATAAACAAGGTAGATGAACGGCGTGGCGAACTTGAAAAGCCGTTCGACCGATTCATTGCCCAAAGCGGTGGCCGCCACGATGGCCAATGCCAGCACGATGGAGCCTGCCATGACCGGAATGCCGAAAATAGCCGCACCGATTTCTCCGGCAGCTGCGCCAAAAACCGCAACGACAAGAATGATGAACAGCACATAGGCGATTTCGAAGATGATCCAGCCGGGGCCCAGCAGTGCGGCAAAAAAGCTGCGATAGTCAAAGGCCCTGAAGGCCTGGGCAAAGGCAAAGGTCGCGGCGCAGATCAGGCTCCAGAGGAGCATCGCCAGGACCATGCCCGCGATGCCGCCCCAGGGGCCGCTGACAAGGAAAAATTCTGCCAGCTCGCGACCGGTGGCATAGCCGCCGCCGATCACAAAGCCCTTGAACGCGAAACCGGGGAGCAGAAAGCGCTGGAAAAAGCTTGCCTTTTCGCTGACTGCCCCGGCGGTCATCATTCTTCGCCCAGGCAGGAAGTCACCAAGGCCTCGAACGCTGGCCCCTTGCGGATCGGGTCGGCAACGGGCAGTCCCAGACGCGCGCTTTCCTCCGCCATCAGCTTTTCAGCCTCGGCGGCGGCAAGCCCCGACGTGTTGAAAGCGACACCGCCACAGCGAATCGCGGGATTGGTACGCTTGCCCAGCCTGATGGTCAGGTCGATGACATCCTCGACGGCAGGCAGCGGAAAATCGGGCAAACCGAGAATGGTCTTGCGGCCAGGCTGGTGACAGACGACAAAGACATCAGGCTGGCTACCGTGCAGAAGGCCGAGCGACACCGCAGCATAGGCGGGATGATAGAGAGAGCCCTGCCCCTCGATCACATCCCAGTGATCGTCCGGCGCATCGGGACTGAGCATTTCGGCTGCCCCCGCTTCAAAATCCGAAATGACCGCATCCATCGGTATGCCCCCGCCTGAAATCATGATGCCGGTCTGACCCGTAGCACGGAAGTCGCAATTCACGCCCCGCTCCTTGAACGCCCGGGCAAGCGCAAGCGTGGCATATTTTTTGCCGAGCGCACAGTCGGTGCCGACGGCAAGCAGTCGCTTCCCGCTGCGTTTGCGTCCGGTGCCAACAGGAATGGCGCTGGGAGGCACCCTTATATCAACCAGTTGCTGTCCGGACCGCTCTGCCGCTTCGCGCAGCGCCGGCACATCTGACAGACGGGCGTGCAGACCGCTGACGATACTCAAACCTGCATCCAGCGCCTCTACCAGAGCCTCTGTCCAGCTTTCCGGCAAAACCCCGCCGGGATTGGCAACCCCGATGACCAGCGAGCGCGCGCCGGCCGCCTTCGCTTCCGCAGGTGTCATCGCCGGAAGGCCGATGCTTACCGCATCCGGCGAGCAGGAAAATTCGCCAACGCACAGGTCGGAAGCCCAGTCGCGCAGACCGAAGGCGGTCTTTGCATAGCCAGGTTCCGTAGTGTCGCCGAGAAACACGAGATAGGGCTGCGGAAGCACAGGCAGAGGATTGTCCTTGAACGATGAAGGGGCATTCATAATGATAATTTCCTAGAAGGGCCGTGACCGGCGCTGGTTATTTCCATGTATTGCGTAGCAGGCGCTGGAAATTTCCTCCGAGCACAGCCTTGATATTTTGAGCGGAATAATTGCGTCGCAGCAGTTCTTCAGTGAGATCGAACATCTTGAGCGGATGGTCAAAACCATCGACGTCAATCTTGTCGCGAAAGGCATAGCTGCCTTTATAGGCGGAACGCAGCATCTTGTTCTGCTCCGGCTTCATGTCATCATAGCCGTTGAGGTCCGAATCAGAGCCAATGCCGACATGCTCGATTGCCGTCAGTTTTACGACGTGATCGATATGGTCGGCAATATGGGTAATATTGGTCGGATCGGTCTTGCTCACGAACTGGCGGACCCCGGCAATTCCCATCACGCCGCCCTTGTCGCCAAGCGCCTTGATCGCTTCGTCGGTCTTGCTGCGGACATGGCCGGAAATGGCGCGGCAGTTGCTGTGCGTAAAGGCGATCGGTACGGGTGACAGCTTGACCGCATCCAGCGTCGTCTGGTCGCCACTGTGCGACACGTCGATCAGCATGCCGACCTCGCTCATCGCCTTCATGATTTCAACGCCATAGTCGCTGACGCCGCCGTCAACCCGCTCCGTACTGCCCGATCCCAGCAGATTCTGGCTGTTGTACGTAAGCTGCGAACAGCGCTGACCAAGATCATAGAAGGTTTTGACATCCTCTACTGACCGGAAATGATCGGCATTCTGAACGCCCATGATCACGCCGATCCGGCCGGTTGCCTTGGCGTGCTCCAGTTCGGCCATGGTTCCGATCAACGCAAAGACGTCGGGACTGCGGCCGGCATAGCCCTGCCAGTTGGCGAAATAACGCAGCGTATCGGTATAGGCGTCGGGGCCACCCAGGCCGAAGGAGTTGTGGAAGCCGGTTATGCCGCTCGCCTTATAGTCTGCAATCGCCTGCTCGCTCGGCGGCCTGGTATTGGCATCGGGGGAGAAGTCCATATGCAAGGGAGCCAGCATGTCGATGACCAGCGCCTCTCCCACGATATCCATCGCGCGCCTGGAATATTTTCGGGAGCTTGCCGCGCTCAGCGTATAATAGCCGAAATTGACCATCGGAAATGCCAAGGCAGCTCCCCCGGCTCCCGCTACAAATGATCGTCGGGTTAATCTTGCCTGCTTGTCCATTTGCAATCCTCTCGCTAGCCACTAGCCTGATCAGGACATTAATTGTCTATATAGAGAATTGTCAATGAATTTCTCGGTCTCTGGACGGAGTATCCCCGGATATGCGATGCACGTCTATGCAGCGCGCATTCCCCACAGTTCGGCAGGGCACCATATATTGCCATCGGAATATTCCACCGCCGGTGACCGGTCTTGATCGAGAAATGTCGGTCCGTCGAGATCGACCACATCACAAAGCTGGCCGACGATGAATGACGGTGCCATCGACAGGCTGCTGCCCATCATGTTGCCGACCATCACGCCCATTCCCAGTTCCTTGGCACGCCGGGCGATCGCCAGCCCCTCGGTCAGTCCGCCACATTTGTCGAGCTTGATATTCAGCACATCAAAACGGCCGACCATCGCGTCCACGTCCGCCAGGCAGAGAGCGCTCTCGTCCGCCGCAAACGGCATCCGCCGCTCGAACCCGTCGAGATCGCTTTCACGCCCTCTCGCCAAGGGCTGTTCCAGCAGCTGCACGCCATTTTCCAGAAGCACGTCAACCAGCACAGCGAGGCCGTCAATCTTATAGCCCTGGTTGGCGTCGACCCCGATCCAGCATTCAGGGCGAGCGGCGCGGACAGCATTGACCCGCGCATAATCCATTTCTGCATCGCCCGTCAGCTTGAGTTTCAAAGCCTTGAAATCCGTCAGCCGCGCCGCTTTTTCCGCCATTATCTCGGGGTCTTGCGCGCCCAGCGTGATCGTGGTGAGCAGCGGTTTTGGTTCGGAGGGCAATCCGGCGAGTTGCCACACCGGAGTCCCGCTTGCCTTGGCCTCAAGTTCCCACCAGGCGCAGTCGAGCGCATTACGGGCACCGCCATGCGGCAGAAGCTGTTGCAATTGCTCCCGGCTCGCACCGGCCTCGATCTCACCTCTCACAGTTTCGATGTCGGCCAGCATCTTCGCCTTGTCATCCCCCAGATAATAGGCGCCAGCCGCTTCGCCGCGACCGGAATGTTCGCCATCGGACAGGGTCACCAGCACCACCTCGGTTTCCGTGAACAGATGGCCGGAAATGCGAAACGGCTCACGATAGGGAAAGGTCTCGGTGGAAACATCGAGGATAATTGGTCCGGTCATCAAATTTTTCTTTCTTTTGGGGAAGGCCCGTCGGGCTATTATTTCTTCGCTGCAACCGGGCGGAACAGCAGATCCTGATAGTCGTAACTGAAATCGGCGATCGGCGAGAGCGGCTTCATAGTGACGCGGTCCACTGCTCCCTCGGCATCAAGCGAGAAGGTCACGACGGCCGGCTCAATCGCCTTGTCGGTCAGACGAGTGACGAAACTGTCATATTGATAATGTTCCAGCCGCCCGTTCATCCGCGGAGTCGAGGTGAAATCGATCGTCAGCCCCTGCTTGTCGCGCCCGACGACGATTTTGCCGTACCACGGATCGACATATTCCCCCGCATAGGCGTCAAGAGACCGGGAAGGCCCGACTTTTGCCGGTTTCGCCTGGGAAGATTTCAGCAGCTCCAGCCCTTTTTCGATCCGCTGCTGGCGGAAAGCCGCCCATTTTTCCGGCCAATCCGATTTTGGCGCATCGAGATAATGATCGAGCAGTTCGGACATCATGCCGCGCAGGACCTGACCATCCTCGGAATTGATCATGATCGCAAAGCCGACATCCTTGCCCGGGATCATCGCAACAACGGTCTGGAACCCGAACACCGCGCCGCCATGCGACACGATCTTCACCCCGCGATAGTCACTGACATCCCAGCCCAGCGCATAGGTATCGAAATTGGGCTGCGCCGCGGCCAGTGATGGTGGCAGATCGCCGATCGGCTGAAGCACCACCGGCGTCCACATTTCCTTCGAAGACTGTTCGCTGAACAGCCGCTCGCCATTCGGCATCTTGCCATGGGCCAGCTGGATTTTCAGCCAGGTCGCCATGTCGCGGGCGCTGAGCGCCAGGCCACCGGCGGGAGCAGCGGTCCGGCCCAGTTCATCACGCTCGTCGAGCATTTCCTGGTCGCCGGCACCACGCAGTCCGCCATTCATCCGCGCGTGCGGAAAGGCCCGGTTTTCGGCGGCAAAGCGCGGTTCGCTGGCGGCAGTGCTGTCGCTCATTCCCGCTTTCGCGAAAATATGCTCCGCAATATAGTCCTCCCAAGTCTGCCCCGTGACCTCTTCGATCAACTGGCCTGCGACCATGTAGAGGATATTGTCATAGGCATAGCCATAGCGGAAGCTGGTCGCCGGCTTGATATGGGCAAGACGGCGCACCGATTCCTTGCGGGTCAAATTGGTCCGGGGCACGAACAGCAGGTCGCCAGCCCCCAGTCCCAGACCGCTGCGGTGGACCAGCAGGTCGCGGATCGTCATTTCGCGGGTCACATAGGGATCGTACATCCGGAACCAAGGAAGATGGTCGATCACCTTGTCATCCCAGTCAATCATGCCCTGATCCACCAGCAAGGCCAGTCCTGCTACCGTCACCGCCTTGCCGGTTGAACCGGTCGGGAAAATTGTCGCTTCGTCGACCGGCTGGTTCCCACCAAGCTTGCGCGTGCCGTAGCCCTTCACCAGCGTGGCCTCGCCCTGCTCGACGATCGCGACCGCCATGCCTGGCACCCCGGCTTTCTGCCGAACCTCTTCGATCCGCTCGTCGAAATTTTCCGGTGGCTTTGCCATGACGGAAACCGAAAAGGGTATAATTAAAACAAATGCTGCTACATATTTCAGCAGCCGGTGGTCGCTGTTCATAGACTCAATCCCCATCTGGTTCCGCTGTTCCGATTCCCGCGACAAAGCGAGCGGTCAGCACTCAATTGAATAATTTGTAGCCTAGAATGAGAATTATTCCAAATCAGAAAATTCTCATTGTTTCTCACGAGAACCGATTTTGTGGATTTTACAGAGCGGTCACTCAGAAATTATCGCCAGTTGAACAGTAGAAGTGAAGGCAGCTGAATTGATGCTTATCGCTGACAGACCGTTTTACGAGTTCCGTGTTGCAGAACCGGACAGTCCGCAATCGGCCCAGTTCCCCCCGGCTCGGGCCCTGCTCCCAAGCGGCCATTCTGTCCTTTCCATCAGACGGCGCGGCGGCCGCCTATCTGCTGGACCAATGCGCATGGCGGCTGTCATGATAATGTTACGCTATCCTGCTTATACGCTCTCCTTTGCCAAGGAGGCCCCATGCAGCTGTTGCAGGAGCAATCGACATCGTCGCTACAGCGCCGTGCTGTTTTTCTCGGACTGTCGTTAACCGAGTTCTGGGAGCGCTTTGCTCTTGCGGGTCTCAAATCGATCTTGACCCTTCTGCTGATCGAAGAGCTGATACCGCAGAGCCGCAGCATATTCGGATTTGATCTCCTTCGCGCTTTTCTGGACTGGGCCGCGGATGGCGCGACGGGCCCCTTGGCGCTCGCGTCGCAGATTTACGGCTTCACAAATGCCCTGGTCTATCTTTCGATTCCGGTCGGCGGGTTGATCGGCGACCTTATGCTTGGTCGGCGAGGATCCGTTCTGACCGGAGGGGTGAGCATGATTGCGGGTCTGTTGCTGATGGTTTCGATCATCGGCTTCCTTCCGGGCCTGGTGCTGTTTGCGGCAGGAACCGGCCTGCTGAAAGGCAATCTTTCGGTTCAGGTGGGCGTATTATTCGAAAACGAAACGCAGCGGCGAAGGGCATATTCCTACTATCTCATCTTCCTGAATGTGGGGGTCGTCTTTGGCCCCCTGGCGATTGGAACGGCTGCGCTCCTGGCTGGCTGGCAAGTCGCCCTCGGCCTCGCCGCAGGCGGCCTAGCGATAGGCTTGGCCATCTATATCGCGATCGTCAGCGACAAATATTGCACGGTAGATTTCTCCGCAAATTCTCCTCGGGCCCCACTGGGTCGAGAGAAAGACGTAAAGGACCCCGGGAAGCGGAATGCGACAATGCGGCTCTGCGGGGGAATGATCGCCACCTATCTCTGCTTTGCCGCCTATGGGCAGATAGCCAATATCGTGCTGGTCTGGAGCCAGCAAAGGGTTGATCTTTCCATTGGCCCCTGGGACATACCGGTCGGCTGGATACTGGCACTGGATGGACTTGTGACGATCCTGCTCCTCTTCGCGTCGCAGGCGGTCTTCCGGCACCTGTCGAAGCGAGGAACGGAAATTGGCCCCCTGACACAGATTGGCCTGGGCTGCCTGATCTGTGCCGCGGGCTACCTTGTGCTCGCCTTTGGCGGAAACGCAATTGGCGGAAAAGCACCCCTGCTGTTGCTGCTGATCTATCTTGTCCTGGTCGACCTGGCCGTAGTGCTCGTATGGCCATCGGGATTGAGCATCGCGGCAAGTCTTGCACCGAAGGGACAAACCGGCCTGTGGGTCGGCCTGTTTTATCTGCACGGGTTCTTCGCCAGTCTATGGGTTGGCTGGATCGGCACCCATTATGAAACCATGGGCAGCACAGCGTTCTGGCTCGTTCACTCAGCCGTGAGCGCCGCTGGGGCAGTGCTGATTGCCGTCTCTCTGCTCTTTACCGCTCTGGCCCGGCACGACGCTTATGCAATTACGACGTCGGCGTGAGAGAAAGCTTGGGCGAACTCGGCATCAAGTCTCTTTTCAGTCACCAGAATGTCCACATCGGTCAATCGAGCCGTCCGCATCAGCCCATGACGGCCGAATTTCGATGAATCTGCGCCGAGCAATACCTTTTGTGAGGTGGCGTAGGCAATGCGGCTCATGGCAGCTTCGCCGGGGTGAAAATCCGAGAGGCCCATATCGAGACTGATCCCGCCAACCGAGAGAATCGACAGATGTGGGGTGAAGCCCGATATATATTCCTGCGCCGTCGCGTCCGAAAAGGCGCGGTATCCGTAATCCATCTCTCCTGAGGCCAGGAAAAGCCGGTTGTTGTTGATGCCCCCGAGGTCGGAAGCGACGCGCAGAGAGTTGGTGATGATAGTCAGCGATCTGCAGTCAACCAGTTGCTGGGCAATGTAGCAGGACGTTGTGCCGGAATCGATGAACAGGATGTCTCCGTCCGACACGAAGTCCGCGGCGGCCCTTGCAATGCGAAGCTTCGCCTCGGCGTTTGCCTCCATGCGCTGGTGCAGCGGTCCTTCCAGGGTCGGCGTCGCCAACCGTGCGCCGCCATGCTCGCGATGAACGACGCCCTGTTTCTCGAGAACCCGCAATTCGCGACGCACGGTTTCATCGGAAACATTGAGCTCTTCCGCAAGCCCGACGACCGACAGGGTGATGCCGCTGCGCAGCATTGCCACTATCTCGCGCTGTCGTGCAGATCTTTTCAACATAGGCTGTTCTATTCCGTCACATTCGGGTCAAGGTCTGGCCCGGTATCACAGAGCCGTGTTCGGTAATCCGGATAGCTTTCAAAGCATAGCCCGCAAAATGGCCAAAGACCATGAATGATTCCCGCCTGCCGAATGGACCGGCAGGCGGGAGCAGAAGAGCTTAGAATCCTAGCCGGAATTGCACCCGGGCATAACGAGGCGTCTGATAGGCTTCGGGCTTGCCGTAATTGGAATTTGGCGCATCGTTCGAAAGTTGGCCAAACTCGTTATAAGCAGTTACCCCCTTGCTGTTGAAGAGATTGAAAATGTCGAACCGGACGGACGCGTCCAGTCCATCCAGCGGCAGGCGGGCAACCGCGCTGACATCCACATTGTAGATCCAGTCGCCTTTGAATGCGGTACCGCGGGGCACGAGCTTGTCGTTACAGTAATAGCTGTAGCCATGATATCCGTGGGCATAGGGATCGACCTCCTGCGGCACCGTTCCGATACAGCTGTAGCTGCGTGGAGACTGAACGAGCGTGTTCACGCCAAGATCGAGAAATTCGAATGGCCGATAGCTGCCGAAGAGCTTGAGCGTGTGTCGCCGGTCGTTCGGCAGATAGCCGTAGGACCCGTTCTGGAAGCCCGGAGAGTCGAAGTCCGAAACCCGGTTGACGGCAAGCTGGCCGTTCTCCGACCGGACGCCTCCCTCATAATTGCCCTTGCTCATGGCCCAGGTGTAATTGGCCGACAGTCCCCATTTCCCGTCGAACTCGCGGTCAAAAGTAAGCGTAACGGCATTATAGTGCCGTTTCGGCTTATCATAGCCGAGATCGTCGGCGGCAAGCGTGACGGTCGGCTTTGAACCGTCGGGCAGCGGATTGATCTGCACCTCTATGTCTCCGCCGGGATTGGCGATGACCCAATTGCTGCCGCCGGGATAAGCGGCCGTGCATTCCGCCTCGGAAAACCCCTGATCGACGCAATAGGCACGCGCGCCGAAATCGACCGTGAGATCCTCGATCACATTGCCAAGTTCGCGATGGGTGAAATATGCACCCAGCTTGATGCTGTTCGACAGGCGATGCTCGGCACCCACGATAAACTCGTCAGCCGATTGCGGCTTGAGATTATTCGCGATCGCGCCCGAGGGGTCGGCCGGAGATCCGTCCGCCTGGACTTCGCAATTGGCGATACCGGTATCGGGGCATGCGCGCAGACCATCTCCACCAAGGATGGCATCGCCCGGCAGCGGCGTACCTTTCGCAGGATCGAGCCCGTTGAGCAGATTGTAACGCGTATAGGTCTCGCGCCCGCCCATGACGTTGAGATTGATGTCGGCTGCCAGCGGCAGATAGTATTTGCCGTAGAAACCGTACAACTTGGTCCGCCCGTCACCGAGAAGGTCATATGACGCACCGACGCGCGGCGCCCATTGATTTCCAGATTCGTAATAGGACTCGCCGTTGACGCCCTGGTTCGAGAACCGGTCGTTGCGCAGGCCCAGCTGCAGCCGCAGACGGTCGTCCATCAGTGCCCAGTCGTCTTCGATATAGAAGGCTTCGTTCTTGACCGTGCTGATACCGTTGTTCCTGTAGACGCGCGTTGTGTAATAATCGGTGCCCTCTGCAATACCCAGCCGTTCGGCCGTGTCGGCATTGGCGGTGAATATCTTGAAGAAGCCTTGGCCCATGGTCTGATGGACCTGCTCGGACGTGTCGGTTTCGTGATCGTAGCCGAGCCGCAGGTGATGAAAGCCGGCCATATCGAAGGTGAGATCGACGTCGCCGCGGAAGAATTCGCGTTCGTCAGTAGTATAGCCGTAGGCATCGGTGACCTTGTTCAGGCCGATATCGATACCCGCATCGCTCTGCCTGTAATCCAGCACACGCTCGTTATCGATATCGAGCGGCAGCGTGCCGTCGCGCAGCTTGTTCACGCCATATGCGCCCGACACAGTCAGCCAAGGCGTCACGGTACCGGTGTACCGCGCGACATAGTTCTTGCCCCCGCCGCGACCATTTGTGCCACCGGTCTCGGCCCCTTCTTTGCCCGTGGCGCGATCATATTCGATGCTGCGGGTGCGCGTTTCGTTGGTCGTGTCGAAATAGGTGAACTCGAGATGGTGGTCATCGGTGATATATCCATCCACCTTCACACCCCAGAACGGGCTGTCATTCACAACGCGCGTCGCATTGTCCTGGTCCTGATCGGGGGTCAGCGATTCGAACTTGCGGATTGAGTAGAGCCCATACACAAACAGGTGATCTCGAATGATCGGGCCGCTGCCCTGCATCACGATCTCGTGACGGTCCTGCGTCGCGCTCTCGTTATTGGTGGAATAGGTGGCGGGAGAGGATTCGCGCATGCCCTGGGGTTCCCACGTACCAAGCACGCCAGCGTGAAAGTCGTTACTCCCCGACTTGGTCACCGCGTTCACAACGCCCCCGGTGGCCCGGCCGAATTCGGCGGGCATGCCGCCGGTCTTGACTTCAACCGTCTTGTAGAAGTCGTAGGGGACTTCTACTGGCTGAAGCCCCATGCGGAAGTTGGTGATGTTGAGCCCGTTCACGTAAAAAGCGTTCTCGATGAAGGACGCCCCGCTGATCGCCACCTGGTCGGCGAAGCCGGCATTGGCACCGGAAGACCCTCGCACCGCACCCGGCGCCATCATCACAATATCCTGCAGCGAGCGGGCAATCGGGACTCTCTGGTCAATGTCGGCGACGTTGATGGTCGCACCGATCGTCGCATCTTCGAAATCGTTGATAACCAAGCGTTCACCGTTCACGACGATCGCATTGTCGCTGGCAGAAGAGGCGACCAGACTGAAGCTGTTGGCAGCGCCATTGTTGCGCGTGAGCGCAACGCCAGCCTCCTTATATGTCGCATAGCCGTCCGCTGTCACGACGATGTCGTAATTGCCCGGTGCAAGTTGAGGGATGGTGTAAGTCCCGCTGTCGTTCGTCGTCGCCGCGCGGTTAATCCCCCGATCGCTGGAAGTCAGAGCAACGATTGCTCCGGCGATGGGGGCACCGTCTTCCCCCGTAACCCGCCCCGAAGCGGTGACGTTGGTATAGTCCTGGGCGTGAGCTTCGCCATGCAGGCCGGCGAGCGCCGGAAGAGAAGTTCCGACCAGAAAAGTTGCCCGCAACAGGGCGGTGGCGCGCGCCCCACGGAAAAAATGAGTCATTGATGATCCCCTAACTGGATGTGTCCCGAGACCGGGCGCGCCAGCCATTTGCAGGCGGCGGTTCTTCTCGCCCGATCCGTGGAGTGCCCACTAAGGTTTGTAAGTGTATATTTTGTGACAATACATCATAATATCAACATTCCCTTTATTTTCTGACTGGTAACAAACTTCACGCCAGCGCTTTGCAATCCCACCAGGAAACCGTCGCGTTCGCTGTTAAACCGTCATTATCTTGAAACAATGCGGTTCCATAGCGTCCGTCCGACCGCGCGTAATGCAAAGAGGGCGGCAACCCGATTCATCATAAAGTGTGGCTTTGCTGTTGATATTTTTGGAGTTTTGACATGAAAAACCAACTTCGGCTTGGCCGAATAGCTATCCTGCTGGCTGCGAGCGCGGTATTTGGGCCTCTCGATACGGTGGACGCGCATGCCGAGCAGGTCTCGCCCGCCCCCTATTTCGCCGACATTGAAGTCGTGACCGGAGCTTCCGGCAGCGCCGAAACCGCGTCCGGATGGGTCTTCGATGATGCCAACCGGAATGGCCGGCGCGACAATGGCGAAGTCGGGATCGAGGGCGTCAAGGTGTCGAACGGCCGGGATATCGCGGTGACAGATGAGGAAGGCAGCTACAGCCTGCCGGCGCTCCAGGATATGAGCGTGTTTGTTATTCAGCCAGCTGGCTGGCGCGTTCCGACCGATGAGCGGTTCATCCCGCAATTCGCCTATCAGCACAAACCGGCCGGATCACCCAAGCCCTTGCGATACGGCGGCCTCGCCCCGACCGGCCGGCTCCCCGCAGCGATCAATTTTCCGCTGGCGCCGAGTCCGGTAGGCGAGGACTTCAGCTGCGCGATTCTGGGCGATGTGCAGGCGACATCCAATATCGAGGTCGGCTATGCCCGCGATACGATCTTACGCGAACTGGGTGAACGGGAAACGAAGCCAGCCTGCATCTTCGCGCTCGGCGATCTGGTAGGGGACGATCTCGGCCTGATCCCACGGCTGGCCGATGTGCTGGGCGCGGCGGAAATCCCGCAATGGTGGGTTCAGGGCAATCACGACTATGATTCGGACGCGGATCGGGATCGCGACAGTTCCGACACGTGGCGGCGCGAATACGGCCCCACCAGCTATGCTTTCGAGGTGGGGAAAGTCCTGTTTATCGGGCTCGACAACGTCGTCTATCCTTGCGGACTGGTCGACTACGAGAAGTTCGGCCGGGATTTCTGCGGAGAAGATCCCCGCAAGACCTATAACGGGCGCTTTACCGAAGATCAGATGACGTTCGTCGCGAACCTCGTCCGGCTCACGCCGCGCGATCGGCTCATCGTGATCGGGCATCACATCCCGCTGGTCGGTTTCGACAATCGCGAGCAATGGCAGCACCAGACCGACAATGCGGTTGGGCTGTACGAGATCCTCAAGGGCCGGGCAGCGCTCGACCTGTCGGGACACAGCCACACGCTGGAAAACCTGGCGGCCGGGGACTCCTTTGCCGGATGGCGCGAATCGGTCGGTGTCGACAGCATACCCTTCCGCCACGTCGTGGCCGGAGCCGTCGCGGGCGACTGGTGGGGCGGCGATTTCGATATGACGGGCGTGCCGATGAGCCTGCAAGGCGACGGCGCGCCTCGGGGCTATATCGACATGAAGGTGACGGGTCTCGACTACCGCCTGGACTATCTCGCTTCCGGCCAGCCCGAAAGCCGGGCCATGTCGCTTTCCCTGAACACGCCGGCCTTCCGCGAATGGGCAAAGATACTGCTCGACTGGCGCGATTCCGAGGCGCACCGGTCCGGCGAAGTGCCGCCTTTGAGCATTCAGGACCTGCCAGACGTTCAGCTCCTGACGCCAGCCGATATCGAGGCGGGTTCCTGGTTGACGGCGAATGTCTGGCTCGGCGACAGCGACACCGACGTCACGGTCTCAATTGATGGCGGCCCCGCCCTGCCCATGACGCGAACGCAGGAGGCCAGAGGCGAAGCAAGCCGCAACGGGCCCGAATATGCGGACCCCTTCGCCTTGCAACACCAGCTGACGGTTTCACGCACTGCAATCGGCAGCGCGTCGGGAATAGCGCAAAACCAGGGCTATATACAGGGTCGCCTGCCCCAGATGCCGCCGATGCCTCCCCGCCCGCAGGGTTCGGCCGCAGATCACAGCTCGCATCTTTGGCGTTTTCGCGTTCCCGGAAGCCTCACGCCGGGCACGCACACTGCCAGAGTATCCGTGATCCGGCCGCAGGGCACTCCCGCCTCGGAAACGATTGCTTTCGAAGTCCGCGAAACGCGACCGCAGCCGACCTTCAGATTCGACAAGTGGAACACGCGTGAGGACGGCTTGCGAGTGGAAGAATGAAATCCCTGCGGTCCCGACGCGAATTCCAGGATGGCAAGGCGGCTAGGCGGCTAGGCCCGGCGCTTTCGAGAGAAATTTGAATCCGGTACCAACGAATTACCGAACGCAGATCCATATTTATAGGCGTTTTCGACACGGTTGCCGCACTGGGATTCCGTGGATGGCGCCGTGCTTTATGGCTTGCACTCCTTTCGCTACTTGCACTCACAGCATCGGCTTTAATCGCGTGGCCCGTCAGTCTTTTTATCGGATCGTACTGGACATCGTTTGGGATCGTTGAACAGACTACGGATCGCTCTGTCGCTCCCCAGTTAAAGCATGATCCCAGACATTTGAAACTGTTCCCCCCGGCAGATGGAATGCAACATTGCGAAGTTTTGATGCAAAGCCAAAAATATCCCTTGTTGCCAGAATGTCTGCGGTGGAAGGTGTTGCCGCGAAGAGGGGTTTTGGGAGCAACACTTCATCACAGCATTTAGCAGCGATTCAAATCCGACAGCGTTTCGCATTCGGACATGCCCAAACCCTGCCGACCGGAAACATTGCGGGATGATGAGAGATTTGGTGCCTATTATTGATTGGGCAGCGATATGAAAGTCCATCCCCAAGGGCTTCGAATCGCTTGCATGGCTGGCTATTAACGCCCTTCTGAACCCCAAATTATCACCGCCCCCATCCAATCCGGAACATGCATCTGGGGCCAGCCTTTCGGGCCCTCGAGATAAACCGTTAGATTACCCCCGTATCATCTCCGCCAAATGGTCTCTGGCTGCGGATTCGAGCACGTGACATCGCCTGAAAGCGCGCAGTTCAGCCACTAATTCCGAGCATCATATTTGAGCTAGGTGCTTGTAATAAAAGGGAGATTAGTGTGGTGCCCGAGGGCGGATTCGAACCACCGACACAGCGATTTTCAGTCGCTTGCTCTACCAACTGAGCTACTCGGGCATCTGCGCCGGCGGGATGCGCTGGCGGCCTTAGGAAGCGACGCTATAGGCGGGGGCCTTGCTGCTTGTCCAGCCTAAAAATGGCGGTTTTGTTGCGCCGGTTCAGTCCTCTCCGTCACGACCGGAATCTCCGGCAAATTGATCGGCGAGTTCGTCTGGCGAAACCGCCGGTCCGGGAATTTTATAGCCGTCACCCAGCCATTTCAGCAGGTCACGATCCTTGCAGCCCGCGCTGCAAAAAGGCCGGAATTCTGCCGTGGCGACCCGCCCGCACACCGGGCATTTCGGGGACTTCGATCCCGCCATCGCTAGCCCTGGCCCAACAGGCCGGGAAAGAGACCGGTCAGCAGGATCGCCGATATGACCAGCGGGCACAGCCAGCGGACCAGGAACAGCCAGATGCGGTGCAGATTGCCGTCCAGCCCGTTCTCGCTGTCGATCAGCCGGCGGTCCGCAATCCAGCCGACAAATATCGAGACCAGCAGCGCCGATGTCGGCAGCAGGATTTTTGCGGTCAGTTCATCGATAATGCCGAACACCGGCTGCCCGGAGAAGATCATGAAATCGAACGGCTGGAAATCGGCCTGACTGTTGAAAGAGAGGCTGGCCCAGCCACCGATCAGGAAAGCCAGCCCGCCGAGAACCGCGGTGACCAGCCAGCGCGGCTTGTCGAAGCGACCGATGGCCCAGCTGACAGAGGCTTCCAGCAAGGCCACCGAACTGGTCAGGGCGGCAAAAAATACCATGATGAAGAACAGCAGACCGATCAGCGATCCCGCCGGCATCGTCTGGAAGGCGACCGGCAGGCTGACGAACAGCAGCCCGAGCCCGCCCTGCACCTGTTCCTGCCCGGACAGAATCGCATCCAGGCTGGCCGGCGCCAGAGCCGCAAAAGTGATCGGAAATATCGCCAGACCGGCGATGACGGCGACCGACGTATCGGCTGCGGCGATCTGGACGGATGTTTTGGCGAGATTGATATCCCGCGCCGCATAGGCACCATAAGTGATCATCAGCGCCGAGCCGAGCGACAGCGAGAACAGGGCCTGGCCCAGCGCGGACAGCTGCACCGAAGGATCGAGCAGCCGCGCCGGTTCGAAATCGAACAGAAAATCAAGCGCCGCGCCGAAGGCACCGGTAAATGCACCATAGACAGTGATGGCAATCAGCAGGATGAAGAATATCGGCATCAAATAGACCGCGACCTTCTCGATCCCGCTGCTGACACCGCGGCCCACGGCGACTACTGTCAGCACCATGAAGATGGCGTGCATCGCCAGCATCTCGCCTTCGTCCGCTTGCAGGGCGGGCAATATGCCCTGCACCTGATCGACCGAAGAGCCCTGGAGCGCGCCCTGGGTCAGGGTCCCGGAAGAGACAGCATGAGCCATGTCGCCGGCAAAAACGCCGATAAAATGAACGATCCAACCGGCGAGGACGCTGTAATAGGTCAGGATCAGGAACGCACCGACCATCCCGATAGCGGCTCCCACCGACCACCAGCCGGAGGCGCGTGATTCAATGGCCACCTTCTTCATGCTCTCGATCGCCGAGCTGTGGCCATGGCGGCCGATCAGCGTTTCCGAAAGCAGGATCGGCAGGCCGATCAGCAGGACGCAGAAAATATAGAATATGACAAAGGCACCGCCGCCATTGGCACCGGCTTCGGCAGGAAATCGCACCAGATTGCCCAGTCCGACGGCCGAACCGATCGCGGCCAGTATGAATGCGGTTCGCGAGGACCAGGCCTCGCCTTTTGCTATTGCTGCGCCTGCCATTTCACTCAACTCCCCGATTTTTGCCTGTTCGGCTTTGTTGCGCCTGTTACTAGCTGCGCATCAGCATCGGGCCAAGCGGTTTTCCGGCGAAAATATGGACGTGGAGATGGGCCACTTCCTGATGGCCGTTCTTGCCGACATTGGCGAGCAGGCGATAGCCCGGCTCGACCATACCCGCTTCGCGCGCAACATGGCCGACGGCGCGGACAAATGCGACAATTTCCGCTTCGCTTGCCGAGGCCGAAAAATCGTCCCAGCTGACGTAGCGGCCCTTGGGGATGACCAATATATGCTCTGGGGCCTGCGGGTTGATATCGTGAAAGGCGAGCACCCATTCATTCTCATAGACCGTCTTGTTGGGGATTTCGCCGCGCAATATTTTCGCAAAAATATTGTCGTCATCATAAGGCTCGGTCGGATCGATTGCCATCAGCTTGCTCCTCTTGCCGCTTTTTCATCCAGTCCTGACAGACCTTCCCGGCGGGCCAGTTCGGCGATCACGTCATCGAGCGACAAATCCATGTCGGCCAGCAGCACCATCAGATGGAAGAGCAGGTCCGCAGCTTCGCCGGTCATTGCCGCCGGGTCGTCCTGGACCGCTGCGATCACCGTTTCGATCGCCTCTTCACCCAGCTTTTCAGCCATTTTAGCACGCCCCTTGGCGCGAAGGCTGGCGACATAGCTGGTTCCGGGGTCGGCTGTACGCCGGTCCAGAATCGTTTTTTCGAGAGATTTGAGAATATTGGTCATTGCCGGGGGTTTTCGCGACAGGCAGCCGGTTCGTCAAGTCCTAGCGACAGAAGTTCGCCTCACCCGCAGAGAGATCGCCCATGAAAAAGGGCCACCAGATACTGGCGGCCCTTTTCGTGCCCGAAGCGATTGCTCGCCTGCGGCGCTATTTTAACGAAGATCAGTTCTTCTTGCGGCGCTTGGCAGCCACGCGGCCCGCTACCAGACCGCTCAGGCCGAGACCGAGCATCAGCATGCTGGATGGTTCAGGAACCGGGGTTCCGCCGCTGGAGCCCGTGCTACCGCCGCTGGAGCTGGAGCTACTTGAGCTGCTGCTCGAGCTGGAGCTACTGCTGCTCGAGCTGCTGCCCGAAGATCCCCAACCGGAGCTTCCCCAGCCGGAACTGCCCCAGCCAGAGCTACCCCAACCCGAGCTACCCCAGGTAGCATTCGCGGGAGCGCCTGCAGCAAACGCCATGGCTGCAATGCCGGTCAGAACTGCACATTTAATCGGTTTCAAAATTTATCTCCATCCAAGTTCAAATTGACTAGGAATAGTAAAGCAAGATCGCTGCCACTTTCGCAAAAAGCCCGGTTTTCTGATGATGGAAATAGTTAATCCCGTTTCCGGACGACCGGATTTTGTAAAATAGCCCGACATTAATCGATGGTCGCAGGGTCTGGATTGAGGCAAATCGACCTGTCAGGCATGCCGCCAGAGGGGGCCAGATCGGAAAAGTCCGCATCATCGCGATGTTCGCCAGCGGTCGCGAACGGGATCAGATACGGGCCGGAAGCCCCGCCGCGCGCAGCGCATCATGGGCCTCGGCAATACTATGCTCGCCAAAGTGAAATATCGAGGCAGCGAGTACGGCATTGGCATGGCCCCGGGTCACGCCCTCGACCAGATGGTCCAGATTTCCGACCCCGCCACTCGCCACGACCGGAATCGAAACGGCATCGGCGATGGTCCGAACCAGCTCGAGATCATAGCCGTCCCGCGTGCCATCGCGATCCATCGATGTCACCAGCAGCTCCCCTGCCCCCAGCTTCGCCAGGCGCAAGGCATGTTCGAGTGCATCAATTCCGGTGGGTGTGCGCCCGCCATGCGTGAAGATTTCCCAGCGCCCTTCGGCCACGCGCCGGGCATCGATCGAGGCAACCATGCACTGGCTGCCGAAGCGGGTAGCGATATCGCTGACCACTTCCGGGCGGGCCACGGCGGCGCTGTTTACCGCGACCTTGTCGGCCCCGGCCATCAGCAGCGCTCGCGCATCATCGGCGGTACGCACGCCGCCGCCGACGGTCACCGGCATGAAACAGACCTCGGCGGTGCGCCGGACCACATCGATAATCGTGTCGCGGTTTTCGTGGGATGCGGTGATATCGAGAAAGCAGAGTTCGTCGGCGCCGGCGGCGTCATAGGCCTGCGCCTGCTCGACCGGATCACCGGCGTCCTGCAGATCGACAAAATTGACGCCCTTGACCACCCGGCCATTGGCGACATCGAGACAGGGAATGACGCGAATCCGGACGGTCATAGGGAAAACCTGATAGCAGCTGTGCTCCGCACTTGATGCGGAGCCCGCAGGTCTGGGCGCTGCAGACGCCAGGGCTCCGGCTCGGGGGCCGGAGCACAATATTTGTTCGACGGGAATGTCATCGATTGGCCATTGCGATCGCGGTCGCCAGATCGAGCCGGCCGTCATAGAGCGCCCGGCCTGTAATCACGCCTTCGATGCCATCCTTGGCATGGAGGCTGAGCATATGGATGTCGTCGAGGCCCTTGACCCCGCCGCTGGCGATCACCGGAATATCGACGCCGCGTGCCAGATCGACCGTCGCCTCAATATTGCAGCCGGTGAGCATGCCGTCGCGGCCGACATCGGTGAACAGGATCGAGGCGACACCCGCATCTTCAAAACGGCGGGCAAGGTCGCGGACGCTGACATCCGACACATCGGCCCAGCCTTCCGTCGCGACCATGCCGTCGCGCGCGTCCACGGCGACGACAATACCGCCTTCATATTCCTTCGCCATATCCCTGACGAACTCCGGATCCTTGAGCGCTGCCGTGCCGATTACCAGCCGGGCCACCCCCAGCTCGAACCAGCGCTCGACCGTCTCGCGATTGCGAATCCCGCCACCCAGCTGCACATAGCCGGGGAAGCTGGCGACAATCGCTTCCACCGCTTCGGCATTGCGCGGCGATCCGGCAAAGGCACCGTCGAGATCGACAACATGGATATGCTCGGCCCCGGCGGCGGCAAACAGGCCGGCCTGTTCCGCCGGATTGTCGCCATAGACGGTCGCCCGGTCCATATCGCCTTCGGCCAGACGGACGACTTCGCCGGATTTGAGATCAATGGCTGGGAATACGATCATTTGCGTTGGTCCGTTCGCGGTGAGCCTGCCGAACCACGCTTATCAAACGGACAATGTCCTTCGGAGTCGCAGACGTTGCGCAGCAACACTGGCTCAGGACGAACGGCATTCCGCATATTCATGGTTTCCACTCCAGAAATTGCTGGAGAAACGCCAGTCCATAGGCCTGGCTTTTCTCCGGGTGAAATTGCACGCCGACGATATTGTCGCGACCGACCGCCGCCACCAGCGATCCGCCGTGGCTGGTCGTCGCCAATATGTCGGCCTCGTCGGCCACATCAAAATGATAGCCATGCAGATAATAGGCCTCGCCGCTCTCCAGCAGCTCATGTCCTGCGGTCGGGGTCACGTCATTCCAGCCCATATGGGGAATTTTTATCGTCTCGTCCGCTGACTCGATCGCCTTCACGGTCCCGCCGATCCAGCCAAGGCCGTCATGCGCGCCATATTCAATGCCCTTGTCTGCCAGCATCTGCATCCCGACACAGATACCGAGAAAGGGCACGCCATCCTTCCGGACCCGCTGTTCAAGAGCATCAATCATGCCGTCGATAGCAAACAGAGCATCGCGGCAGGCACCAAAGGCGCCAACGCCGGGCAATATAATCCGGTCTGCCTGCGCCACCATCACAGGATCTGCGGTCACGGCGACATTCCCCGCTCCGGCAGCCATCAGTGCATTGTGGACGCTGTGCAGATTGCCGGCACCGAAATCGATAAGAGCTATGGTTTCAGACATGGACCAGTCAACCGCCGAAGGCGCTCACAATCGAAGGCGCAGGATTGGTTTCGAGAAAAGCCCGCTGACGCGGGAATTGCACCTCAGCCACCCAGCTGCCCCTTCGTCGAGGGAATCGCGTCACCCTTGCGCGGGTCGCGCTCCACTGCCTGGCGCATCGCCCGGGCAAAGCCCTTGAAGATGCTTTCCGCGATATGGTGATTATTCTCGCCGTAGAGCAGCTCGATATGCAGCGTGATACCCGCCGCATCGGCGACGCTGTGGAACCAGTGCTTGAACAGCTCGGTGTCCATCTCGCCCAGCCGTTCCTGCGTAAAACCCGCGTTCCAGACCAGATAGGGCCGCGCAGAAATATCCAGCGCGACCCGGCTCAGCGTCTCGTCCATCGGCGAATAGGCGCTGCCGTAACGCACGATCCCGGCCTTGTCGCCCAGCGCCTGTTCAATCGCCTGTCCAAGCGCGATACCGCTGTCTTCGGTGGTATGATGCTGGTCGACATGCAGATCACCCTTGATCCGCATGGTCAGGTCGATCAGCGAATGGCGCGAGAATTGCTCGATCATATGGTCGAGAAAGCCGATGCCGGTCGACACATCAAACTGACCGGTTCCGTCGAGGTTGAGTTCGACAAAAATCTCGGTTTCCTTGGTATTTCGCTCTATTGTCGCTGTTCTCATGCAACAGGCCTATAAAGGCTTGGACAGATCAGGCAAGAATTTCGGGGCCTTTGCCCGGTGCGAAATTCATTTTCCGCTCTTGACCCCATGCTCGCTTCACGCCACCTAGTGCACATGAGCAATGATGCCCCCGATAGCCTGATTCCTTACGACGAGATCGTGCAGGAGGCCCTGCGTGCGGTTGTCGGACGGGTGCTGGGGCAAGTCGTTACCGGCGGCCTGCCCGGCGATCATCATTTCTACATCACTTTCAAGACCCGGGCACCCGGCGTCGATATTCCCGATCACCTGATTGCGCGGTTCCCGGACGAGATGACGATCGTCATCCAGAACCGCTACTGGGACCTGAAGGTCGACAAGGACCGGTTTGAGGTCGGGCTAAGCTTCAACCAGATCAGCTCGATGCTGCATATCCCGTTCGCGGCGATCACCTCCTTCGTCGATCCGGCAGTGGATTTCGCGCTGCAATTCCAGGTCGACGAGATTGAGGGCAATCTGAACGACCATGACCCGGCGGAAAATGACGGCGAGACGGATTCGGTCGAACCGGTCGATGACGGTTCCAACGTGGTGACGGTGGACTTCGGCAAGAAAAAGTGAGCGGGACCCGCACAGAAACCGACTCCCTGGGCGAGATAGAAGTTCCCGCCGATGCCTATTGGGGCGCCCAGACCCAGCGCAGCATCGAGAATTTTCCCTTTCCCCGCCACGAACGCATGCCGATCCGGCTGATCCACGCGCTCGCCGCGGTCAAGCAGGCCGCTGCCCGAGTCAACGGTATCCACGGCCTCGATCCGGAAATTGCCGCAGGAATCGAAAAGGCAGCCAATGCCGTGCGCACCGGCGCCTATGACAACCAGTTTCCGCTCAGCATCTGGCAGACGGGTTCCGGCACCCAGACCAACATGAACGTCAACGAAGTGATCGCCGGTGTCGCCAACGAGGCGATTTACGGCACTCGCGGCGGCAAATATCCGGTCCACCCCAATGACCATGTCAATCGCGGCCAGTCGTCGAACGACAGCTTTCCCACCGCCATGCATGTTGCCGCGGCGCGGGCGCTGGAGGTCGAGCTGTTCCCGGCGCTGGAACAATTGCACGACGCGCTGGCGGAAAAGGCGCAGCGGTGGAAAAAGATCGTCAAGATCGGCCGCACCCATTTGCAGGATGCTACTCCGCTCACCCTGGGCCAGGAATTTTCCGGCTATGCCGCGCAGCTCGTGGCCGCGCGCGACCGCATCGAGAGCGTCTTGCCGCGGCTGCACCAGCTGGCACAGGGCGGCACCGCGGTCGGCACCGGGCTCAACGCGCCGGAATATTTCGGCGAGCATATCGCCAAGGAAATCTCCAAGATCACCGGCCTCAAATTCACTTCCGCCCCCAACAAATTCGCCGAACTGGCGGCGCATGACACGATGGTCGAACTGTCCGGCTCACTCAACACGCTGGCGGTGTCGCTGACCAAGATCGCCAATGATATCCGCCTGCTCGGATCAGGGCCGCGCTCCGGCCTCGGCGAACTCGACCTGCCGGCGAACGAACCGGGCAGCTCGATCATGCCGGGCAAGGTCAACCCGACCCAGTGCGAGATGCTGACCATGGTTGCCGCGCAGGTGATCGGCAATCACCAGGCGGTGACCGTCGGCGGGCTGCAGGGGCATCTCGAGCTCAATGTGTTCAAGCCGCTGATCGGCGCCAATGTGCTGCGGTCGATCGAGATTATCTCGATCGGCATGTCCAGTTTTTCCGAACGCTGCGTGGAAGGACTGGAAGCCAATGAAAAGCGGATCAGGGAGCTGGTCGACAATAGTCTGATGCTGGTGACTGCACTTGCGCCGGTGATCGGCTATGACAAGGCTGCCGCGATTGCCAAATATGCCCATAAAACCGGTCAGACGCTGCGCGCATCCGCGCTGGAACTGGGTCTGGTTGACGCCGAAACCTATGATGCCCATGTTAAGCCGGAGAATATGGTCGGCGATCATCGCTGATCCGGGAAACAGGCCATCATGTCACTAGTCAGAAATCTGTTCACCACCTTTGTCGGTTACGAAGCCCGCCGACACACTAGCGGCCATGGCTTGCGCAACTTCGGCCTCGGCATGCTCGCCGCCCGGATCGCGACCCGGTCCGTCCCCGGCGCGCTGCTGGTTGGCGGGGCCCTGATCGCAAAGAAACTCTATGATGATGCAAAAGAGGCCGAGGCCCTTCCCGCATCCGAGGTCGTGATCGATATAGAAGGACACCCGGTCACGCCGGAAAACAGTGACAGGCTTGCCAAGCGTCAGTAATTCGCTCGCCCTGCGACGCTCATTTCCAGTACGACGTCACCGCCCAGACATGGCATTGACAGCTTTATCGTGATACAGAAGCCGAGAATCAAAGAAGCGCAGGCCAGATAATATGGCGAAGAAAAAGAAGGCATATCAAAAATTCGGCGAAGAACGGTCAGAGCGTCGTTCGGCGATTTACTACGTGACCAAGGGCATTGTCGCTTCGGACTCCCCACCATTTATTGCCCTCGGTGAGGGTGAGCGGAAGGCGGCATACAATACGCGTTTTGAGTCGGGTGGCACGGCCCGTAGGCCGTTTGGAAGCGATTTGCTCAAGATCGAGCCTGTCTCCGATCATCGGTTCGCGGACGAGAGTTACACCCCCTGGACATCGCAGCTGGCGGTGACCCGGTCTCGTCTCATTGGGCAGATCAATGGCTATGCCCTGATGCGCGCGGGCGCCGAGGCCGTGGAAAGCCAGATTCATCGCGAGATCCGATCGATCTGGGCCTCGATCGACAGTCCCGACCATCACCTTCAATATGTCAGGAGCCGCTTGGCCGAGGCGCTCAGTTAACATGTTCAGTCGCAAGAAGATCATCGAGGGCGGTCAGGAAGCTCTCGATATTTTGAAGATTACCGACAATATCCGTTCCCTGCAGACCAGCCAGAAAGAGATGGCCGATTCGATAGCGGCACTGGGCGAACTCATCAGGGATGTCCGCGCGGAACTTCGCGAGGTCAAGAACGAAGCGAAGCTGGACGCGGTCATCAAGGCCCAAGAAGTCGTCGGCTCGGTCCAGAACGGCTTTAATCAGCGAATGGAAGATATGGCGGTTAAGCTTGCGCTGCTGGAACGGGCTCACCCTGTGACCTATGCTCATGGCAAAATGTCCCAGCTCCCCAATCACGAGAAAGACAAAAAAGACGATAACGATTGTCGCTGACACTAATGTCAGCTAGCTTGGTCGACCGTAAAAGCGGGACAGGAGAGCATATTGGCGACCACCGCGCAATCGGGGCAAGCACCCCGCAAATTCTATGGCTGGACCAATGTCGGCCTGCTCTTCTTCATCCAGTTTGCCGCATCGGGCTTTGTCTATTTCGCCTATTCCGTCGTTTTTCCCGCGATGGTCGAAACGATGCACTGGAACCGTGGCACGGCGTCGCTCGCGCAGACGGTCGCGCTGATCATGCTGGGACTGGCCTATCCGCTGACCGGTTATCTGATCCATCGATTCGGCGTGCGCCAGACGGTTACCATCGGGCTCCTGGTGATGCTGGCGGGACTGATTTTGCTGGTGCTGGCCGTTTCCGCCATCTGGCAGTTCATTCTGGTCTGGGGCGTTGTCATGGGCCTGTCCTTTGCCCTGACCGGCCCGATCTGCTCACAATCCGCGATGATCAGCTGGTTCAGTATCAAGAGATCCACCAGCATTGGTATCGTCATGACCGGGGCAGCGCTGGGCGGTGCCCTCTCGCAGCCGATCCTGTCGAGCCTGATGGAGCAGTTCGACAGCTGGCGCGCTGCCTGGCTGCTTGCTGCCGTCATGGTCGTCATCTCGCTGATTGCTGCGCAATTTGTGATCAACCGGCCGCAGGATATCGGCCAGCACCCGGACAATGTCGATCCCGCGCTGGTCTCGGATGAACCAATGGCCGGCAATCTGCGGCCCAAAACCCATCGCACCGGTCATAACTGGACGATGAAGCAGGTTATCCGGACGCCGACACTCTATATGCTGATGCTGGTCACGCTGGGCTATCTTGGGACCTTCTTCTTTTTGCTGAACCACGGGCTATTGCATCTGACCGACAACGGACTGTCCAAAATCGAAGCCGCATCGATCATGGGCCTTGCGATTCTGGGCAGCGGACTGGCGCGGATTCCGGCCGGGTGGCTGGGCGACCAGTTTGAACTGCGCTGGACCCTGTTCGGCTCGATTGCGCTGATGGCGATCGGCCTGTCCGGCTTCTGGCTGGGCCATGGTCTGATCCTGCTTTCGGCCATGGGCATGCTGTTCGGCGCCGGATACGGCAGCCTGCTTGTGCTCGGACCGGTGGTGATCGGCAACTATTATGGCGAGCGCGCCTTTCCGATCATAAATTCGGTGCTGGCGCCGGTGATGCTGCCCTTTGCCGCCGCCGCGCCGGCCGGAGCGGGCTTTATTTTCGAGGCCACCGGCAGCTATGATCTGGCCTTTGCCGGAGCGGTTGCCCTGCTGGTCAGCGGGCTGATCGCCGCCTTCTTCATGAAGCCGCCAGCCACGCCGGGCTAGACATTGCCATCGCTGGACAGCAGCGCCGCGATCGGCCGGGTACCGGGACGGCGCGCCAGCACGATCATCAGGATCGTGGTGAACGGCACGGCCAGAATCGCCCCCGGAATGCCCCACAGACTGCTCCAGATGGCCAGCGAAACCAGCACCACCATCGGGCTGAGATTGACCGATTTGCTCAGCATCTTGGGTTCGACAATATTGCCGATCACCACCTGGGCGACCGTCATCAGGCCCGTGGCAATCAGCGGGATGGTCAAGGTGCCAAACTGGGCGACGGCAAATAGCGCCGGAAAGGCGACACCCACAAACGAGCCGATATAGGGGATATAGTTGAGCAGGCCGATGATGATCGCCCAGAGAGCGGCATATTCCACGCCCAGCAGACGCAATATCGCCCAGCACAGGATGCCGAGCATGATATTGATCAGCGTCTTGGTCGCCAGATAGCTGCCGATATCATGGTTGATCCGGGTGATCATGTTGAGCGTGTCGGTGGACGCGCCATCCGATCCGAAGGCCCGGCGCACCTTTTCCGGAAAACCGGTGATCTCGCTGAGCAGGAAAGAGGCGTACAGGATGGTGATAAACACAAATCCGCCAAAGCTGGTCAGCGAGGCCAGAACGGACTGGGCCAGCGCAGCGATATCGATCTCGGTAAAAAAACGGGTCGCAAATTCGCTGATCGCCTGGGCGGCGGCGTCCCTGCCCCGGTCAAAAATCGCGGTCGGCGACCCCATCAGTTCGGAAATCTTTGGCCGACCGGCACCCGCTTCGACCGGCACCGGGAACCATGTCACGAACAGATTTTCCAGATTGCGCTGGTAGAGTGGCAGCGAAGGCACCAGATTCTGCAGACTGGCAACCAGCATCCGGATCATCGCAAAAAGCAGCGCCAGCACCCCGATCAGAGCCAGAGTGGCACGCAACCACAGGGGCGTCTGGCCCAATCCCGGAATGCGGGCGACGGTGGCGCTGGCGGCATAGAGAATCTGCAGCAATATGATCGCCGTCACGATGGGAAGGATGATGTCCTTGCCAACGTAAAACAGCCAGCCGACCATGATGGTGATGCCGATCGCATAAAATATCGTACTGACACGGCCCTGGAACATGATCTGGCGATAGCCGGATTTTACCAGACTGTCATCAGCATGATTGGTCCCGCAGACAGGATCGAAAAACATCGGGACAAGCATCTTGACGCCATGCGCCCTTCTCGGCCAATAGCTGCTATGGCCGACAATATCTCTTCCCAGAATATCGACAATGATCACCGCGAACTGAACCGCAGGGGGCTGCTGTTCGTGCTGTCTTCGCCGTCCGGGGCCGGCAAGTCGACGCTGGCGCATATGCTGCTGAAGGCGGACCGGGAAATCGCCATGTCCGTGTCGGTCACCACGCGCCCCAAGCGGCCCGGCGAGGAACATGGCAGGGATTATTATTTCGTCAACGGTGACCAGTTTGAAGAGATGGTCGCCGACCACAGTTTCCTCGAATATGCCACGGTTTTCGGCAACCGCTACGGCACACCGACGGTGCCGGTTCAGCAGAGCCTGGAAGCGGGACAGGATGTGCTGTTCGACATCGACTGGCAGGGCACGCAGCAACTGTACCAGCGGGCCGGACAGGATGTCGTGCGGGTCTTCATCCTGCCGCCATCGCTGGAGGAATTGCGCAAGCGTCTGGAAAGCCGCAACACCGATGCACCCGATATCATCGAAAGCCGGATGCAGCGAGCGGTCAGCGAGATCAGCCACTGGGACGGCTATGACTATGTCCTGATCAACGACGATCTTGACGCCTGCTTTGCCAAGGTGAAGCAGATCCTGGCCACCGAACGGATGCGCCGGTCGCGGCAGACCGGCCTGATCGGCTTTGTCCGGGATTTGATGGCCGAGTGATCAGCGATCGGGTTGCGTCGCCTGTCTGACATAGAGGCCGTCGAAGACCGTGGTCCAGGTCTTGCCAAGGCCCGATGATTGTCAGACGCGCAGGAAGGGGACGGTTTTTTGGCGGATGTATGGTGGCGATTGCGCCCGAACGGGGGCAGTCAAAGGGGATGGCACCAGAAGCGTCGCAAGGACCGCGCCCAACAGGGGGCGAGCGCGGTATCGGCCGGAGCGGGAACCGGAGCTTGCCCATGCGGTAGGCAATATTCCCGTGTCCAGCCTGTTGCGGATCCGCATTCTGACACCACCCCCATGTCGAGCTTCCATGCGACCCGAAAGCAAATCTGCCATTCCGGATGGTCACTCAGCTCGCTTTTGCATAGCAGATCCGCACGCCGGCCGCCGGTTCATTCGACCAACGACCATCGACCGTCGATCAAAGCCCCGACCGGCAGCGGCTCTTGCGGCTCCGGCCTGCCAGGGTTGACCGCTTTCTCGCAGAGCCGCCAAAAGACCGTTGGTTTTACCCCGGCAAGGCGTTATCGGAAAAGATGGCAGCAGGGAGCAGCAGGGTGGAAGCAAGGGAAATTGAAGTCCTGATCGTCGGCGGCGGCTTTTCGACCATGCCGCTGATCCGCGAACTGGAAGCCAGCGGCATCGGCTGGCTGATGGTATCGCCGATGACCCCGATCTGGCAGCAGCTGGAAGCGGCCGATGCGCTGGATTTCGATCTGGTCAGCTCGCTGCAGAGCAGCATCTATTCCTTCGAACTGGTCGAGATGCTGAAGGAACAGGGAGACAAATTTACCGACGGCTTCCCGACCGCTCGCGAATTTTACGACATCCACAAGAAATATGCCGCGCGCCACGCCGCCAATATCCATCATGGCCGGGTCGACAGGATCGACAATCATGCGGACCACAGCATCGTGCATCTCGACAGCGGCGAACAGTTTCGCGCCCGCCATGTCGTGGTCGCCACCGCCTTTCGGCGGCTGATGAATGCCAATCTCAAGCAGATCAGGGTCGACGCCAGCTTTGCCGGCAAGAGCGTCGCGATCACCTCGACCGGCGACAGTTCCAATCTGCTGATCGCCAAGCTGGTTGCCCATGGCGCCAAGGTCCATCTGGTCACCAACGGCTTCATCATCCTCGACAAGATGTTCGCCACCTTTTCTCCGCTCGACGACGGCCCGCGCTTCGTGCCGCTCGACCAGCTGGAGTGCCATAATTTCTCCGAAATCAGCAAATGGAGCTACCGCGCCTTCATCGACGGCGGCTATATCCACGGGCTGATCCACCATCGCTTCGCACAGCTTTTCGACCGCGACAGCCTCGGCGTGCGCCATCCCAGGTCGATCCGTCCGCACAAGGATATCCGCAGCTTTTTCCGGGCAAAGGCGCCGGTCGAAAACGGCCATATCGCGATCAAATATTGGCCAATCGACGTCTACAAGCTCTATTGCGAAAAGACGCTCGAGCAGAAGATCCGCGACGGCTATCTGATCAACGACCTGCCCTTCTTTCTCGAACATGGCCATGTCAAGCTGTGGGACAAGACCGACGCCACCATCGACCACGAGACGATGACGATCAGCGAGGGCGGCGAGACGGCCAGCTTCGACCTGATCATCGACGGGGATCAGGAAGTGCCCAATATTCCGGATATCCGGATGCAGGGCGACGGTGGCATCTTTGCCTACCGGCCGCGCGAACAGTTTCTCGGCATCACCTCGCCGAAGCTGGACAATATCTACACCATCGGCTTCACCCGCCCGTTCACCGGCGGGCTCAACAATATCAGCGAGATGCAGTGCCTGCTGGTCCACCGGATGATCAGCGACCCCGCCTTTCGTGCGGAAATTCGCGGCAATATCGACCAGCGGATCGCCGACTATAACGCAACCTATTATGCCAGCCGGCCGGAGAAAAAGACCGACCATCTGGTCTGGTACGGCACGTTCACCGACGAGGTCGCCAGGGTCCTCGGCATCCGGCCGAAGCGCGGCGACATGCCGGGTTTCATGGGGTGGATGAAATATTATATGTTCCCCAACAATGTTTTCCGCTTCCGGGAGAAGGGCCGCTATGCGGTCGAGGGTGTCGATGGGCTGATCGCCCATACCGCGAAACAATATCATGATTACAAGGTGCTGGCGCTGCTGGTCATCCGCTATCCGTTTTTCGAGCTGCTGGCACTCGGCACGATCCTGCTGGCGCCGGTGCCGTGGTGGGTCAAGATTCCGGCCGCTATCATCCACAACCGCCTGCCGTTTACATCGACGCTGGTCGGAAAGTTCGGGCTGCCGACGCGGGAGAGCAAGGCGATTTTCAACTACCGCAAGGCGATCAGCTTTCCGGTGCTGGCCTATCCGGTGATCGCGGCGGTAGTGTGGGCTGCGGCGGGAATGGGCGCGGCCTTTGGCTTTTCGGCGGCGTTACTAGCCTATGTCTACGCCATGATCCATCTCGGCACCGCCAAGGGCTGGAACCGCAAATTCTTCTGCGACATGAAGAGCAAGCGGTCGCCGGAGATGGTCGGATTTTTTGAGCGGTATCGGGCGGTTTTTGGGCGGGTTAAACAATCAAATTAACGGGACAATCCGTGCAGGCCATCGCTAGAGTTTTGCTCTGACAACGCAAGTTTGAAGCTGTGGTTCAAGCTTTGCCAGAAAGAGGTCTGTTTGAATAATCGCTTTCTGAGCAGCGTCATCGGTGGTCAGAATATTTGCCTTGGCTTCCGCAACTGGCTTGGCATTGCTCTCTGCTTCTTCTTCATCTTCAGACAGAGCCTTGATTTCGGCTACGACTCCTGCGGGATCAAAAACCCCTGTTTCGCTGAGCCTTTGAGCGGTTATTCTTTCCACCGAGAACAGAGCCGCTGCCACCAGTTCGTGATATTTTCTAGCCGGCGAAAACTCGATGGTTTCCTTTATTCTCTCATTGGGCTTGAGCGGGTTTACGCGTTCGAAAAGAAATGAACTCACTATTGTCGACAATTTCTTTTTGGCGTCGGTTTCGACCTGAGTCGCTTTATCAATCAAAAAGGGGCTGACTCCAACCGAACGGGTCTTAATACACAACAGTGCGTCTACGGCACTATCGTACACGGACGCTTTCTGCTTTGGTGCATAGTAGTTTTTTCCACCTGACAATATCGAGTTTGCTGCTCCGCCAGCTATGGACACATCCCGGCCAGCGCCAAAAGCAGCGGCCGTAGCTGTGCCAGCCAACGCCAAAAACGACGGTATCTCGAATAGCTGCCGACCATTCGCAGCACTATGTGCACGACAGCGATATTCCAGTAAAAAATTATCGATCAATAAGAGGGCTCCCTCAGTATTTTTTGTGATCTTCACTCGTCCATTCCCGCTTGTGACAATCTCTTCAGGTCTGCAGCGAGATGAAAAAAAACGGTTACTGCCCTGAACTTCGGATGCATTGACCAGATTAACCGGAGGAGGCGAGAAACTTGTCGTTGAGCAGGCTGACATCATCGATGCTGACAAAAGTATCGGAACGGCTTTCTTGCTCATGTTCTATTCCCTGTTTGATTCTTGCCCACCTTCGGCCATTTATCGACCAACACCCGTGACCCCCATCACGCCCCCCATAAAACTCCCCCTTGAAAACAGAACAAACATTGAACATATAGCGCAGGTCACCCTGTTCTTTTGGCCCGCTGGACTCTCTCCGGCATCTTCTGCAAAGCACGCGCATGAGTCTTACCCACATCAAAGTCAAAGGCGCCCGGGAGCATAATCTCAAGGGCGTCGATATCGAGCTTCCGCGCGAGAAGCTGATCGTGATCACCGGCCTGTCCGGCTCCGGCAAGTCCAGCCTCGCCTTCGACACCATCTATGCCGAGGGCCAGCGCCGCTATGTCGAGTCGCTGTCCGCCTATGCGCGGCAGTTTCTGGAGATGATGCAGAAGCCCGATGTCGAGCATATCGAGGGCCTGTCGCCCGCGATCTCGATCGAGCAGAAAACCACCAGCCGCAACCCGCGCTCGACCGTCGCGACCGTTACCGAGATTTACGACTATATGCGCCTGCTCTGGGCCCGCGCCGGCGTGCCCTATTCGCCCGCCACCGGCCTGCCGATCACCGCGCAGACGGTGTCGCAGATGGTCGACCGGGTGATGACCCTGCCGGAAAAGACCCGTTTCTTCCTGCTCGCCCCGGTGGTGCGCGGGCGCAAGGGCGAATATCGCAAGGAACTGCTCGAGTGGCAGAAGGCCGGCTTCACGCGTGTCCGGGTCGACGGCGAATTTTACGATATCGAGGAAACGCCCAAGCTCGACAAGAAGCTCAAGCATGACATCGAGGTGGTGGTTGACCGGCTGGTGGTGCGCGAAGGCATGGAGCAGAGGCTCGCCGACAGTTTCGAGACCGCCCTGCGGCTGGCCGATGGCCTGGCCTTTGTCGATCTGGCGGATGGAACGGTTGAGGAGGCCTTGGCGGAAGCCGTTCGTGCTTCGACAGGCTCAGCACGAACGGTGATTGAAGAGGCTGGTTCGTCAAATAAATCCGTTCGTCCTGAGCCTGTCGAAGGACAGGGCGTCGCGGAAGCCCAGACCCCGTTCGTGTCGAGCGAAGTCGAGACACGCCTGTCGACTACGCTCGAGGCGAACGGAACATCGCCGCAATCTCCCCAGGGCAAGATGAAAGGCACCGGCCTGCCCCCCAACCGGATCGTCTTTTCCGAGCGCTTCGCTTGCCCGGTCAGCGGCTTCACCATCGAGGAAATCGCCCCGCGCCTGTTCTCGTTCAACGCGCCGCAGGGTGCCTGCCCGTCCTGCGACGGTCTCGGCGAGAAGCTCCATTTCGATCCCCAGCTGATCGTCCCCAATCCGGCACTGAGCATCAAGAAAGGCGCGGTGGTGCCCTGGGCGAAATCCAACCCGCCCTCGCCTTATTATATGCAGGTGCTGGGATCGCTCGCCCGGCAATTTGAATTCGATCTCGACACGCCGTGGAACGAGCTCAGCGAACATCATCGCGATATCATCCTTAACGGCACCCAGGGCCTGCCGGTGACCCTGCGCTTTCAGGACGGGCGCAAATCCTACGAGGTGAAGAAGCCGTTCGAGGGCGTCGTCGGCAATCTCAGGCGCCGGATGCTGCAGACCGAAAGCGCCTGGATGCAGGAAGAACTGGCCAAGTTTCAGGCCGCGGCTCCCTGCGAGACCTGCCATGGCGCGCGGCTCAAGCCGGAAGCGCTGGCGGTCAAGATCGCCGGCGAGGATATTTCCATCTCGACCCGGCGCAGCGTCGGCGACGCGCTTGTCTTTTTTGAAGGTCTGGGCGCGCAGCTGGACAAGACCCAGAGCCAGATCGCCGAACCGATCCTGAAAGAGATTATCGAGCGGCTCGGCTTTCTCAACAATGTCGGGCTCGACTATCTCAATCTCGACCGAACCAGCGGCACGCTGTCGGGCGGCGAGAGCCAGCGCATCCGCCTGGCCAGCCAGATCGGCTCGGGCCTGTCGGGCGTGCTCTATGTGCTCGACGAGCCCAGCATCGGCCTGCACCAGCGCGACAATGACCGGCTGCTGACCACGCTCAAGCGGCTGCGCGATCTCGGCAATACGGTGATCGTGGTCGAGCATGACGAGGACGCGATCCGCACCGCCGACTGGGTGGTCGATATGGGGCCGGGTGCCGGCGTTCACGGCGGCGAGGTTGTCGCCGAGGGCACGCTCAAGCAGATCCTGAAATCGAAAAAGTCTCTCACCGCCGCCTATCTCAACGGCACGCGCGAGATCGAGGTGCCGGCCAAGCGGCGGAAGGGCAATGGCAAGAAATTGACGGTGCACGGCGCGACGGCCAACAACCTGCAGAATGTCACCGCCTCGATTCCGCTCGGCACCTTCACCTGCGTAACCGGCCTGTCGGGCTCGGGAAAATCGTCCTTCACCATCGACACGCTCTACGCCGCTGCGGCGCGGACACTCAATGGGGCTCGAATCATCGCCGGCAAGCATGACAAGATCACCGGCCTGCAATATTGCGACAAGGTTATCGATATCGACCAGTCGCCGATCGGCCGCACACCTCGCTCGAACCCGGCGACCTATACCGGTGCCTTCACCAATATCCGCGACTGGTTTGCGGGTCTGCCGGAAGCGCAGGCGCGCGGCTACAAGCCGGGCCGCTTCAGCTTCAACGTCAAGGGCGGCCGCTGCGAGGTCTGCAAGGGCGACGGGCTGATCAAGATCGAGATGCACTTCCTGCCCGATGTCTATGTCACTTGCGAGGAATGCGGCGGCAAGCGCTACAACCGCGAGACGCTGGAAGTGAAGTTCAAGGGCAAGTCGATCGCCGATGTGCTCGACATGACGGTCGAGGACGCGGTCAGCTTCTTCAAGGCGGTGCCGCCGATCCGCGACCGGATGGCGATGCTATATGAAGTCGGCCTCGGCTATGTGAAGGTCGGCCAGCAGGCGACCACTCTTTCGGGCGGCGAGGCGCAGCGGGTCAAGCTGGCCAAGGAACTGTCTAAGCGCTCGACCGGGCAGACGCTCTATATTCTCGACGAGCCGACCACCGGCCTGCATTTCGAGGATGTCCGCAAGCTGCTGCAGGTGCTGCAGCGGCTGGTCGACCAGGGCAACAGCGTCGTGGTGATCGAGCATAATCTCGATGTCATCAAGACCGCCGACCATATCCTCGACCTCGGCCCGGAAGGCGGCGTCCGCGGCGGCGAGATCGTCGCGCAGGGCACGCCGGAAGAGGTCGCCAAGGTCAAGGCGAGCTACACCGGCAGCTATCTGAAGGATATGCTGGCGAAGTGATCTGCGGGGAATGGCATCGCCGTTCCCCCGATCTTCTGCCTAGCGGCGCAAGACCCGCGCCTGCCAGAGCAGCAACAGCGGCGACAATATTTCCACGAACATGGCGGCGAATTGCTCGGTTGGCGGAGCGCCGACCGTCAGATAGGAAACCACCCGGGCGCAGCCGCCTATGAAGAAGAACAGCATGGCGAAACGGAACAGCATCGCCCGCTTGCGGATGTCGCCGGCGCTGTAGAATAGCATCAGCCCGACGCCGATATAGACACCGGAGAGATAGCGATACTGGTTGTCCATCGCGGCGGCAAACGCATCCCCGCCCATATGTTCCGCCGCACCAAATAGCAGACCGTTGACCCCGAACCAGAGCGGAATGAATCCCATCAGAAAGGAAAGGATGCGGAATGCGGCCATATATATTCTCCTTCATGTCGTTCACGCCGCGCCTTTTGACCGGCATGTTGAAAAAATTCGCCTCTTGTGGATATGCGGAGCTGTCGGTGCCTAGACCTCCAAAGCCGCCACCGTCGCCTCAAAGTCGCTGTTGAGATTGCCCACGAAGAAACGGTCGACCGGCGTCAGATCGCTGATACAGTCAAAGCGCGCATTGATAATATTCTCGGTTGGCAGGGTCGTTGCGGCCTGTTCCGTCGTTGATTCCGTTTCCCCGCGGCACCCTTGCGCGGCCAGCCCGGTCAGCCATAGTGCCGCAACCGTCCGCAACAGCCGTGCCGACGATTTGCCCCCTGGTTTCATCCGCGTCATGATCATTCCCCCACCAGGCTCCAAGAGTGCCATTCACCGGTGCACCTGTCAATTTTTGTACGGTGCGGCGGACAGCTAGAGACGCTCCAGCCGGACCGGCAAACCGTCCCTGGGTTGAGGAATGGGAAAGACCTGCCACTTCGGCTCGTAATCCGGCCCGTCCTGCAGGACGATCCGGTTCTGGGTCAGCATCGCGTGCATCAATATCTTGATCTGCATATAGGCAAAATGCAGCCCGAGACACATATGCGCGCCGCCGCCAAAGGGCACCCAGGCATATTTGTGGCGGCCAGCGGAATTCTCCGGCGTGAAGCGGAGCGGGTCGAACTTGTCCGGTTCGGGCCAGTGCTTTTCCATCTTGTGCACGAATTGCGGGCTGATGCCGATATTGGTGCCGGCCGGAATAGTGTAGTTGCGAAAGGTGAATTCCTTGAGCGCCCGGCGCGGGATGCTGGGCACCGGCGGGATCATCCGCAGCGCTTCCTTGAACGCCATTTCGGTCAGTTCCAGCTGGCCCAATTGCTCGACCGTGAGCACCGTCCCGGCCGGCGCAACCGCCAGACATTCCTCGCGCAGCCGCTCCTGCCATTCGGGATGTTTGGCCAGCAGATAGGTCATGCTGGTCGCCGACGAGGTGATCGTGTCATGCGCCGCCATCATCAGGAAGTTCATATGGTCGACGACTTCATCCTCGGTCAGCAATTCGCCATTTTCATGGGTCGCGAGACAGATCTGGGTGAAGATGTCCTCCCCCCCCTTGGCCCGGCGCTCCTTGACCTGCGGGGTGAAATAGTCGAGCAGATATTCGCGCGCCTTCACGCCTTTCCACATCTTGGTGAACGGAATCGGTGCGCGCACCACGCCGATCGATGCCTGGACCTCGTCGACAAAGGCCTTGTTGATCTTGTCCGCCTCCGGTCCCCAGGGAATGCCCAATATGGCACTCGCCGCCGTGTCGAGGGAAAGCGACTTGATCGCCGGATAGAATTGGAACTCCGTTCCGCTCCAGTCTGCGACGCGTTCCAGAATACCCTCGCCCAGTACCGCACAATGATGTTTCATCGGCCCGGGCTTGAAGGCGACGGACAGCGCCTTCCGATCGGCCCGGTGCCGTTCGAAATCCATCAGCATCAGCCCGCGCGGAAAGAGATTGTTGAGCACCGGCCCCCAGCCCTGTTCGCTGGAGAATATCTTGTCCCGGTTGAACATCACCAGTTCGGTCGCATCGGCGCCCAGCAGCATGACATTCTGCTTGCCAAAGCTGTAGGTGCGATAAACCGAGCCATAGCGTTCGAACATATATTGGCCGAACCCGATCGGGTCCTTGATGACTTTCAGGGTCGTGCCGACGATTGGCAGTCCCTGTTCGCCGGGAATATGCGCCAGCTGTTCCTCGCTGGGTGGCTTCACCCAGTGCGGGTTGGCGCTTTCCTGATAGGGGTAACCATGCGGTTTTGCTGCAACTGTGGCCAACGAACATCTCCTGAAACGCGATTGGCCTCATTCTAGCTACTTTCATTAATGTCAGCAAGATACTCCATTCATAAGCTATTCAATCACTTGCCGTTATGCATGATGAAGAGAGAAAAAGGCCGTTCGACTCGGCAGGAACAACGCCACCGGCAGCGATATCTAGGAAAAGACCATGACCCATTCAGCCCTCCCCCGATTGCTCAAATCCGCCATAGCAGCGGGTGCCCTGCTGAGCCTGGGCGGCTGTATGTACGGCGGTTCCGGCTATTATGGCGACGGCTATGTCAACAATAGCCGCTATGACTGCGATCCCTATGCGCCGTTCGACGACTATTATGCCTGCGACACCGGCTATGGCTTTGCCAATATCGGATATGGCGGCGGCTGGTATGATCAATATTATTATCCCGGCCATGGCGTCTATGTTTTCGACCGCGGCGGCAGGCGCCATGCGATGCGCGACCGTGACCGCTATTATTGGGCCAGACAGCGCGCCGCTTATGGCGGGCATCATGCCAGGGGTCGCGATTACCGCCGGGGCCAGGATTACCGTCGCGGCGAAAGAGCCGACTGGCGCGACCGGGGCCATGGCGATCGTGACGGAGTACGCGATGGACGACGGGGCCACTATCGTGACCGCGGCGATCGCGACGATCCGCGCGTTCGCAACCGGCCCGGCGCTCGCCCGGGAAACCGGGTGACACGACCGGACAGCGTCGGCCAGGCGGCCCCTGTGCGCAATCGCCCGGACCGGACCAGCCAGCCGGTCCGCCGACCGACAGGAGCCATTCAGCAGCCGCAAGCCAGGCCTCCTGTCGCCCGGCCGGCACAGGCCAGACAGGCACGCCCCGAAGGCCCGCGCACATCACCGAGAATGAACCGTGTTGATCGACAACATGTTCAGGACCAATAGACCCGTCCAAATCCCGTTTGCCACAATCACCCGCCCAGACACCATTTCCGTCTGGGCGGGTTTTTCATGCCTGTCGCACTGCTGATAAAGGAGGGCCATCCCGCTTGACCAATGCGGTCGGTTTCCCGCCGCGCACCTCGCTTATTGGTTAACACAATTGTAATCATCGCAAATAGCCTATATCCTAGGGTTTCTGTCCCAGGACTTGAGGAAATATGTCGATGGCAACTGCATTTAGCGATATCCAGCCCGACGATTATATACCGTCGCAACAGCACCCGCAGCATGGCGTCATCATTGGTGGCCCGGCGGCGCGGGCGAAACGCATCGAATATGGCATATTACTCTCCTCGATGGTGCTCGGCTCGCTCGGCGCGCTCTACTGGACGCTGACCCATCAAACCGGCTGGGTCGAATGGTCGGCCTTCCTGTTCGGCTTTGCGCTGATCAACATGGGCGTCGGCATCGGCTATCATCGCTATTTCACGCACCGCGCCTTTGAAGCGGGACCAAAAATGCGCCTCGCGATCGGCATCATGGCGCAAATGGCCTGCCAGGCATCGGTGCTCAAATGGGCAGCCGACCACCGCCGCCACCATGCCTTTTCCGATGACGTTGGCGACGTGCACAGCCCTTATGTCGACGGCCACGGCAAGAAAATGGGAAGGCTCAAGGGTCTCGGCATTGCCCATTTCGGCTGGCTGTTCGACAATACCACCTCGGACATGAGAGTCTATGGCAAGGGCCTGATCGACGACCCGCAGGTCCTGTGGTGCCACAAGCATCGCTGGTCGATTGCCATATTCTCGAGCCTTGTCTTTCCGGCGCTGTGGGCGCTGGCCTTTGGCGGTCCGGAATATATCATCGGCACCATCCTGATCGGCGGCTTTTTCCGCAATTTCTTCTTTCTCAACTTCGTCATGGGTGTGAACAGCATCGGCCATGTCTTCGGCTCTCAGCGGTTCGCGACCAAGGACGGCTCACGCAACAACTGGTTCATGGCCTGGATGACCTTTGGCGACGGCTGGCATAACAACCATCACCAGCACCCGCGCGCTGCCTCGTCACAGGTGGCCTGGTGGGAATTCGATCTCAATGGCCAGATCATCTATCTCTGGGAGAAAATGGGTCTGGTCTGGAATGTCCAGCGCGCGCCCGCCTATGTGCGCAACGAAAAGGGCGAGTGGGTGCAGAAAGAGGCAAAGATCGCTCGAGCGGATCTTGCCGGGCCGGAAGCCATGTCAGCCGACGATGGCGGCATCATGTTTCCCGCGGACAAGCAGCGTCACAGCGTACCGGTCGAATAGAGCGCAACCGCTATTGTGACCGGAGGGTCATCGTAGCCGATATTGTGCCATTGTCCATCGGGTTGATGCTGAGCGATTCGACCGCAATTCCCTGTTGTTCGATCCGCGCCAGCCAGCCGAACAGAGCGGTCGGCTTGGCCGATTCCACAACCATATTGACCCGGCTATCCGATTGCGGCGTGACCGAGGCCACCGCGATGCCGGTCTCGCCGGCGCTCTGCCCGACAAAAGCGTCAATTGCGCCACTGAAGCGGACCACGGTTCCATCGACCGGCTGCCGCAGCGCCGCCACTTTCGCATCGATCCGTGCCTGCCGCTCGACCGCCGCAAGATAACGCTCTTCGGCAGACTCCATCGCCCCGACCATGGGCCGGGCGATGCCATAAAAGCCGATCAGCCCTGCAAGCAGCAGCCCGGCAATCCCGACCAGTATCTTCTCTCGCTGGCTGAGGCCCACGAACCAGTTTCTCGCATTCTCGATCATGGTGCCCTCACCGTAATATCTGCCTGCGCCGAACCCGTGGCATCGGTGCGCGGCGTTGCGGTGATGATGAACCCGGCTTCCTGCATCGCGATCAGAACGGGATTGATATCCTCGTTGCGAACAGCGGACAGGGTCGCCGAAACAATCCCGTTTTCACCATAGGCCATCCGGGAGATGGACACGGCGGGAGCCTGCTGCAGCGCGGAATAGAGCGCCGAAGCCGGCACCGGAAACATGATATTGCCGCGATTTTCGGCGATCAGCCGCTGATCCAGCGCGCGTTCGGCGCTGTCCGGATTGTCCTGCTCGCCGACCACGGTCGCAGCATGGGCGAGCGCGGCTTCGTCGGCGGTGCTCGCCGCCCAGTGATATTTGGCGAGCTGCACCAGCGGGATGGCAAGCGTGACAACGATCAGGGCAGCCACCATCCAGCCGAGCCGGCGTTTCTGCCTCGGGTCCATCGCGCGCTGGATCTTTTTCGCAAAGGGCCCGCTGCGGAAACTGAGGCCGGTTTTGTCCGCTGCAGCGACCATCATCGCGTCAAAATCGTCGCCCGTAATTGGCGATATGGTCCGGTCGGCAAAGAAAATTTCCCGGAGCGCGGGATCATCGCTCGCGATAAGAGTGCTGGTCCGCAGGACCCGGTCACATCCGAAATCCGCCGAAACCGCCTCGTCGCCGGCGGCCGGCAGCAACCAGCCCGAAGGAATGATCGCATCCGGATCGATGCCGAGCGCCTGCAGATGGACCAGACCCGCCGACAATATATCCCGTCCGATTGATGCCGTGACCGCTTCGCCCGAACCCGTCAATGCCCCGGCGATATGAACCTTCTCGCCTTCCAGGCTCGCCGCTTTTGCCGCCATTCTGGCAGCGGCAAGCGCCTGGCTTTCGGTTGCGCCTTCGATCGCTTCATGCCCCATGACGCTGGTCAGATGCGACGGGACCAGCGCGATCAGCAGAACATCTGCCGGCACCGAATCCGGCCCATAGGCCTGCGAGGCAGTCAGCGGGTCCGGATCGCATCCCCACGCCTGCACCGCACCATCAGCAACGTGCCACCAATAGAGCGACTCGTCGTCCGTAGCCGGAAAGGCGGTGAGAAGAATATCGGGGTTCACGCGCTGCTGGTCTTATTCGGCGTAGATATCGGCATTGTCATCCTCGCCGCCCGGTGCGCCATCGGCACCGAGAGAATAGAGATCATAGCCGGGCCCCTGACGTCCGGGATTGTCATATTGATAGGGACGACCCCATGGGTCATCGGGCAGCTTCTTGATATAGCCGCCCTGCCGGTAGCGTGCGGTTGTCGAGAGGGATGCGGGTGGTGCAATCAGCGCCTGCAGCCCGTCAGACGAAGAGGGATAGCCCAGATTGTCGAGCCGGAACATTTCCAGCGCCTGACCGAGTGTTGCAATATCCGCCCGCGCCTTTTCGACCATCGCACGATCCTGGCTGGGCAGCACATTGATCACCACGATCGTGGTCAGCAGGCCAAGGATGAAAATCACCACCATCAGCTCGACGAGAGTGAATCCATTGCGCTTTTTCCGCTTTTTGCTTGCCGGGACGGAAGCTTCGCCAGGCGATTCGATATCTGTTGTCATGATCATTCCTTTGCTCCGGTTCTATAGCCCGGCCAGATTCTGTAGCTGCAAGATCGGCAATAAGATCGCCAATATCACCAGTGCGACCAGCCCGCCAAGGGCCACGATGATCAGCGGTTCCAGCAGCGACAGGGCGGTGGAACTGAAATTGTCAAATTCCCGCTCCAGATAGCCCGCCGCCCGCGCCAGCATGTCATCCAGCTGCCCCGATGCCTCGCCGCTGGAGGTCATATAGACCAGCATCGGCGGAAAAACCCCTGTATTTTTCAGCGCAGTGGACAGGCTACCGCCGCCGCGGATTGCCTCGACCATATCTTCCGATGCCTTGCGCAATACGCTGTTGTGGATCGTATTGGTGGTCAGCTTCAGCCCCTCGATGATCGGCAGGCGGCTGGCCACCATGGTCGACAGGGTCCGGGCCAGACGGGCCGCGTGCAGATCGCGCAGCAACCGGCCGAAAAATGGCAGACGCAGCAGAAAACCGTCAAAGCGAAATTTGATCCGGGGCTCCTGCAGCGCCCGCCAGCCGATCAGCGCGGCCAGACCAAGGACAATCGCAATCATCCACCACCAGTCCGCAAGAAAGCCGGAAATGCCGATCACGATCCGCGTGACCAACGGCAGTTGCTGGTTCACATCGTCGAACTGCTCGACCACCTTGGGCACGACCGCGATCATCAGCAAAGCCACGACGATGATCGAAACCAGCGCCAGCACCGCGGGATAGGCCAGCGTGCCGATCAGCTTGCCGCGCAATTCCGCCTGCCGCTCGAGCAGGTCGGCCAGCCGTTCGGTGATATCGGGCAAGGTGCCGGAGCTTTCGCCGGCGGCGATCATCGCCCGGTAAAGCGGCGGAAAGCTCTTCGGTTCGCGGCGCATCGCCTCGGACAGGCGCTGCCCCTCGATCACCCCGCCATGGACGGTGGCAATCCGCTGCTGGACATGCGGCTTTTCATTCTGGTTGCCGATCAGCCGCAGCGCTTCCTCCAGCGGGCTGACCTGCGCCAGCGAAGAGAGTTGCCGCGTGAACAGGGTGAGTTCCTTGGAGGAGAGTTTTTTCGGGCCGAATAATCCAGCCGACGCCCTCGCCTGCTTGCTCTTTCCGCCATGCGCCGCTTGCATCTTGACCACATAGAAATTCCGCTCGGTCAGTTTGGCGCGCGCGGCGTCGTCGCTGGCCGCCGTCAGCCGCCCGGTCTTTTCGCGGCCCTTGGGGTCGATTGCGGTATAGGCATAGTCAGGCATCGACCGCCTCGCTTTCGCGGCGAGAGATACGGATGCCTTCTTCGGGCGTGGTCAGACCTTCGCGGACAAGGGCTCTCGCGGCCATACCCAGATGCGGCTGGTTCCGGAACGCATGCGCGCTGATCGCGGCCTCGTCGCCGCCATCATTGATCAGCTTGCGCAGCGTGTCATCGATGCGGATCGCCTCGAACACGCCGATCCTGCCCTGGAAGCCGGTGTGGGCACAATGCTCGCAGCCAGTCTCGCGGTAGACCACCGTGCCATTGTCAAAACCGAGCAGCGAGGCCAGGCTGCCATCCGCCTGGATCGGGGTGCGGCAATGCTCGCACAGCTTTCTGACCAGACGCTGGGCAATCACTGCTCTCAAGGTGGACGCCAGCAGAAACGGCTCCACCTTCATGTCCCGCATTCTGGTGATCGCGCCCACCGCATCATTGGTGTGGACGGTCGACAGCACCAGATGGCCGGTGAGGCTCGCCTGCACCGCGATCTCCGCAGTCTCGCGGTCACGGATCTCGCCGATCATCACCACGTCCGGGTCCTGGCGCAAGATCGCTCTCAGGCCGGCGGCAAAGGTCAGCCCAACCTTGGCATTGACCTGGGTCTGGCCAATGCCCTCAATGGCATATTCCACCGGGTCCTCGATGGTCAGAATATTGCGGCTGCCATCGTTGAGCTGCTTCAGGCCAGCATAGAGCGTGGTGGTCTTGCCCGAGCCCGTCGGACCGGTCACCAGAATGATGCCATTGGGTTCGCTCAATGCATCGGTCAGGATCGCGTGGGTGCTCGCCGACATGCCGAGCAGATCGAGCGAGATGCCTGCGCTTTCCTTGTCGAGAATGCGCATTACGACCCGCTCGCTGGCCCGGTTCGGCAGGGTCGAGACCCGCACATCCAGCAGCTTGCCGCCCAGCGTCAGGCTGATCCGGCCGTCCTGCGGAATGCGCCGTTCGGCTATATCCAGCCGCGCCATCACCTTGATCCGGTTGACGATCACGCCGGCGACATGCGGCGGCATGCGCAATTTCTCGGTCAGCACGCCATCAACCCGCATCCTGACCACCAGCCCGGTTTCATAGGGTTCGATATGGATATCCGACGCACCCTGCCTTGCCGCTTCTGCAATGATGCCGTTGATCAGCCGGATGGTCGGCGCATCATCGGCGCTGTCGAGCAGATCTTCTGCGCTGGGAATATCGCCCGCAATATCATCCAGCCCCTCACCGGCCAGTGCCATATCGCCGGCCATCGCCGCCGCCGAGCCATCCATCGCATAATGATCGCTCAGCAGCCTCTCGAACGCCGGTCCATCGACCAGCTCCACATCAAAGGGCAGCGCCAGATAACGACGCACCTCCAGCAAAGCAGAGGGGTCCGCGCCTGCCCGCATCGCGATCGAAGCCCGTTCGCCGCTACGATCCTGCAGGATCAGACCATGGTCGCGGGCATAAGCATAAGGCAGATCCTTGACCACCGCTGCGGTGACCGGTCCGCTGTCCGCTTCGGCAACAACCGCCTCTGTGCCGCGGGCGATCTTCATCATCTGTTCCCGCTGGTCTCGCTTGCTGGCAGCGGGGTCTGCTCGATCACGCCCTGATCGCGGACCACAGGAATATCGCCGGGCGCATAGATGATCTGGTCATCCGGACGCGCCTCGACCGATGGTGGCACGGTGCCGAGATAGTCGCGGACCAGCGCATCGATCGACGGTTCCTGATCGGGATCGCGGCTGAGCTGCTGGTCCCGGATATAGCCGTAGCGGTTGCTCGAAAAGCGGCGCGCGTCATTCGGGTCCTTGAGGATCGTCGGCCGGATGAAGACCATCAGATTGGTCTTGACCCGCGACTTGCCGCGCGACCTGAACAGCTCCCCCAGAACCGGGATATCGCCCAGAAACGGCACCTTCTGGATCGTCCGGCGCTCGTTGTCGTCGAGCAGCCCGCCGAGCGCGATAATCTCGCCATCGCCAACGGTGACCGTGGTATTGATCTCGCGCTTGTTGATGATCAGCTCGTTGAAATCATCGGACACCGGCCCGGCAATCGAACTGACCTGCTGCCGCAATTCCATCCGCACCTCGTCGCCGGCATTGATCTGCGGCGTTACTTCCAGCTCGATGCCGACATTCTGCCGCTGGATCGTGCGGAAGGCATTGTCGAAATTGTTCGACAATGCCTCGCCGGTCGACACCGGAATTTCCTGACCGAACAGGATGCTGCCCTTGAGATTGTTGTTCACCGTCAGCGAAGGCGTCGACAGGACATTGCTGTTGCTGTCCGACTGCACCGCGTTGATGATCGCCCCGAGCACCGCGCTGCCGCCAAGGCTGGTCGCAAAACCGCCAAATCCGCCGCGCGCGGCCAGCACTGCATCAGCCGCATTCTTCCGCAGCACATCGCCGACCGCGCTGTTGGTCGTGGTCGTCGTCGCGGTCGTCGTCGTCGTCGTCGTCGTGGTATCGAACTGCTTGGCCAGCAGGCCGCCCGCGACATCGACGATATTGGGAGAGGCGTTGGAGAAATTGGTCACCGCGAAGGGCACATCCTTGCCGCCGACCAGCCATTGCACGCCCAGCTCGCGGGCCAGATTTTCCGAAATCTCGACAATGATCGCCTCGACCACCACCTGTTCCTGGCGCGTGTCGAGCTGGCGGATCAATTCGCCGATCATCCGCTGGACATCGGGATTGGCCGCGACAATGATCGCATTGGTCCCTTCCAGCCGAGTCACGATGGCAGGACCACGACTGGCGATCCCGTTGCCCCCGTTGCCGCCACTGATGGCAGCGGGAGCAGGAGCGGATGCCCCTTCGCCCGCGGCCGCAGGCACAACCGTCGCGGAACTACCGCTGGTGCCGTTGCTGCCCAGCAAATTCTCGATCACCGGCAACAGTTGCTCGGCATTGGCATAGTCCAGCCGGTGGACGCGAATCTCGGTGCCTGATTCGGCTCCCTTGTCCAGTTCCCGGGCCATTTGCGCAAAGCGCGACACCGCGCCGGGATCGCCGCGCAGGGCGATGCTGTTGCTGCTGTCGATCGGCACCACGGTCACCGGCGCGCGCAGGCCTTCGCCGCCGCCCTGGGCGGCCAGTGCCTGCAGCGAGGTCGCGATTTCCCGCGCCCCGGCATTTTTCAGGGTGATGATCGTGCTGGCGGCGCTGTCGCGGTCGATTTCCCCGACCAGGCTGCGAATCCGCCGGATATTGTCGGCATAGTCGACGATCACCAGGCTGTTGGCGTTGCGGTTGGCGGTGATGGAGCCCTGTTTGCTGACCAGCGGACGCAGCGTTTCCAGCGCCTCGGTCGCGACAATCGATTTGAGCCGCACCACTTCGGTCACCAGCTGGTTGCCCTCGGCCCCGCGCGAACCGATCCGGCTCGGCTGCGATGCCGCGCCGTCGGCGGGCTGGATGCGATAGGCACCGCGAGTGGTCGGGATCGCCACCAGATTGTTGGCGCGCAGCGTTGACAGGAAAATCTCGAAATATTCCGAGCGGCTGAGCGGCCGGTCGGTGACCACCGAAACCTTGCCCTGCACCCGGCTGTCGAGGATGAAAGTGCGACCGGTCACCTTGGCGGCGTCCTGGACAAAGGCGCGAATATCGGCATCGCGGACATTCAGCGTATGCTGCGCCGACGCCGGCGCGGCCCACAGGCCGACGGCAAGGGCAAGCACGGCAAATATCCGGGCGAAGTGGCTACGCATTATTGGGCTCCAAGATTGACAGCAACCGGAACCGTATTGGCTCCGCGCTCGACTTCGACGGACAGGCGGGCACCGGGCTTGATCTGGCTCTTCAGCGCTTCGATATCGCTGGTCGAGCCGACCGGAGAGCCGTTGATCGACACGATGATATCGCCATCGCGGAAACCCGCGCTCTTGAACAGGCTGCCATCACCCAGCGGAGAGATCACGATGCCCGTGACCCGGCCCGCTTCATTGCGCGGTGCCAGCGATGCGATGCCGGGTATCTCGTTTCCGGCGGCTGCCAGCGAAACCGGCGCTTCGGGGTCTTCCGTGCCAACGGTCTGCGCCGGGATCGACTGGTCGAGATAGAGACTCTCCAGCACGCCCCCGCGACTGATGACGACATGATCAAATTCGACGCTGCTCAGCGTCACGCCGGACATGATCTCCTCGCCGACGGCATAATTTTCCTGCACGCCGTCCGACCCCGCCAGGATCGCCGATCCCAGTCCGGAGGCCTCGTTCATGCGGATGCCGAACAGCGTCAGCTGCAATGATGTGACAACATTGGCGGTCTGCGCCGCGCCACCACGGAAAAAGGGATCGAAACTGCTGAACAGCGTGAGCCGCGATTGCGGCGACAGCACCTCGACATCATTCGCGCGATAATCACCGACCGGCCCCATCGGGGTCAGCATCAGCCAGACCAGTCTGATCGCCTGAATCAGGAGCAGAAACGCCAGGACAGCCAACAGAACGGGATAAGGACCCCGCTGGTTATACCAGCGGACCATCGCCCCGAATCTGTCCGAATAGCTGTTACCCACGAATCCCCGCAACCTTGCAATCCCCGTCGCGCTATAGCGATTTCGCGACCGTTCGACGACTCATTGATGACGAAAATGTTACAACTTCGATCGGATTGGCGCGAAATATCAGGGCAGCTGCATGTCCAGCAGGGCGCCCAGATCATCCAGCGCCTGTTGCTCCGAGGACACCTTGATTGCTGCCATGCCGAGAGCCGCCGCCGGTTTGCAGTTGATGCCCAGATCATCAAGATAGATGCACCCGGCCGGCTCGACATTCAGCGCCTCGCACATCATCTGGTAGATTCGCGGATCAGGCTTGCGGATGCCGGCCTTGCTGCTTTCGATAATATGATCGAACCGCAGCATGATGTCTTTCACCGCCGCCGCTTTCTTGTCATCCATCGCCATGCCGGCGCCCTTGCCCGCGGGGACATTGTTGGTGATGCAGGATATCCGGATGCCCTCGGCCTTCAGCCGGTCCAGCGTCTCGACCATCCGAGGCCGCACATCGCCGGCCAGCCGCGCCAGCACATCGGCGCCACGCAGTTCGATGCCGATCGCGCGCGCTTCCGCCGCAAAGGCTTCGTCAAAACCGGCCGCATCAATTTCGGCCCGCTCGAACCTGGCCCAGGCATTGTCATCGGGATTGGCGGTATTGATCTGGCGGACGCTGTCCTTTGGCACGCCTTTTTCGGCCTCCAGCCGGTTGAACGCTTCAAACGGCGACGACGTAATTACGCCGCCAAAATCGAAAATCACGGTTTCATAGGTCATGCAACGGCTGCTCCAAAAATTGATCCGATGGCGGCAGTCGCGGCCATCGCCGCTGCGCCCCAGAAAGTCACGCGGATAACGGGTCGCCCGATCGGCGCTCCGCCCAGAATAGCGCCCGTCGCGCCGAGCGCGGCGAGCAGGGCCAGCGCCGCACCGGATACGACCCAGATCAGCATCTGGCCGGAGAGCAGAGCGGCAAGAATAACCGGCAGTATAGCCCCCGCCGCAAAGGCGAGAGCAGAGGCAAAGGCCGCCTGCAGCGGCCGCGCGGAATAATGTTTGCTCAGCCCCAGTTCGTCGCGAAGATGCGTGCCGAGCGCGTCATGGGCCGTCATCTGGTCGGCGACCTGCTCTGCCAGATCGGCGGTCAGCCCCCGGTTCTTGTAGATCGATATCAGCTCGATCCGCTCGGCCTTGGGCTGATGCTCCAGTTCCCAGGCTTCCTTCGCCCGCTCCGCCTTTTCGCTGTCGGCCTGCGAACTGACCGAGACATATTCCCCTGCCGCCATCGACATCGCGCCGGCGACGAGACCGGCAAAGGCGGTCAGCAATATCGTCTGCTGCGACGTCGCCGCCGCAGCCACGCCGACCACCAGGCTGGCGGTCGAGACAATGCCGTCATTCGCCCCCAGCACCGCAGCGCGCAGCCAGCTGACCCGGTCGATCCGGTGTGATTCATCATGCATTCTGGACAAGGACAGTTCCTATTTGTTGAGATATTCGAGTTTCATGCCCGGCCGTTTCCAGCGGGTCTTGACCAGCTTGCCGGTTGCCGACAGGCAGATCCAGGCATCCATCATGTCGTCGCCGCCAAAGCAGATATTGGTGGTGAATATATCCGGCGTCGCGACAAATTCGACCAGTTCGCCCTCTGGTGAAATCACGCTGATCCCGCTTTCGCCGATGGTGGCGACACAGATATTGCCGCATTCCTCCATCGCCAGACTATCGAAAAATTTATAGCCGGACGGGCGATAGAGCGGGATGCCCGGACCGCCGGGCCCCGCGTCGGGCGCAACCTTGCCGGGGGCGGTGATATTGAATTTCATCAGTCGGCAGGTGAAGGTTTCCGCAGCATAAAGCGTCTTGCCGTCTGGCGAGATGCCGATGCCATTGGGGTTATTGGACGGAAAAATCACTTCCTCCAGATGGCTGCCGTCGGCCTTGGCGTAGAAAATTCCGACGATGTCGTGGCAACGCTTTTCATAGTCGGTCTTGCCATGGTCGGTGAACCAGAAGCCGCCGTGGCTATCGAACTGGATATCATTGGGGCCGCGCAGGATGCAGCCGAAGTCGCCATCCTTGTAGAGCGTCTCGACCTCGCCCGTTTCGGGATCGACTCGCTGTATGCTGCCGCCAACATAATCCTTGGCGATTCCCGCCGGGGTCAGAAAACCGTTTTCGTCATGATATTCAAAGCCGCCATTGTTGCAGACATAGATTTTGCCGTCAGGGCCCAGGGCGGCGCCATTGGGCCCGCCGCCGGTTTCCGCAACCAGCTGCTTGGTGCCGTCGGGCAGCACCCGGGTGAGTCTTTGCGCCTCAATCTCGACTAATATGACGCTGCCATCACGCATGGCGATGGGGCCTTCGGGAAAGCGCAGGCCTTCGGTGACGATTTCCATGAACATCTCCTCTCAAATTTTTTCACAGTCATTGCGGGAATTCGGCGACAAGTCTAGTGCTATGGCAGAAGGTTACAGGAGCAGCCATGTCCTCTACAATATCCAATACATATCCCCGTACATTGCAATTCCACATCGATGGCGAATGGATTGACGGCGGTGATCGCGCGATCCACCAGGTCGTCAATCCCGCAACCGGGGAACCGATTGCCGATCTGCCGAAGGCGACGAAAGCCGATCTGGACCGCGCGCTGGACGCGGCAGAGCGGGCCTTCCCGGTCTGGCGTGACACACCGGTGGCCGAGCGCGCCACGATCCTGCACAAGGCCGCCGACCTGATGCGCGAGCGGGCGCCGGAAATCGGACGGCTGATGACCCAGGAGCAGGGCAAGCCGCTGACGCAGGCGATTGGCGAGGTCACTGCCTCGGCCAGCCATTTCGACATCATGGCAGAGGAAGCCAAGCGCTGCTACGGCCGGGTCCTTGTCCGGCCCGCCGGCCAGAACAGTTTCGTCAAATATCAGCCGGTCGGCCCGGTCGCCGCGTTCAGTCCGTGGAATTTCCCGGTCTTTACGCCGGTGCGCAAGCTCGCGCCCGCGATTGCCGCTGGCTGTTCGATCATTCTCAAGCCGGCCGAGGAAACCCCGGCCAGCCCGATCGAAATGATTCGCTGCCTGCTAGATGCCGGCCTGCCCTCCGGCGTTGCCCAGGTCGTCTTTGGCGATCCGGCGGAAGTCTCCAGCCATCTGATCACCTCGCCGGTGATCCGCAAGATCAGCTTCACCGGCTCGGTCCCGGTCGGCAAGCATCTGATGAAGCTCGCCGCCGACGGCATGAAGCGCACCACCATGGAACTGGGCGGTCATGCACCGGTGCTGGTGTTCGATGATTGCGATCTGGAAAAGACGCTCGATCTGGTGGTCACCGGAAAGTTCCGCAATGCCGGCCAGGTCTGCGTCTCGCCGACCCGCTTCTATGTCCAGTCCGGCATTTATGACCGGTTCGAAAAGGCCTTCACCGAACGCGCGCAAAAGGTCAGCGTCGGCGACGGCTTTGATTCGGTCGACATGGGCCCCCTCGCCAATCCCCGTCGGCCGAGCGCAATGGGTGCGATGATCGCGGATGCGCGGACCAAGGGCGCCGATGTTCGGCTCGGTGGCGAGCGGCGGGGCGACAAGGGCTTTTTCTTCGATCCCACGGTGCTGTCGCACGTCCCGCTCGACGCGAAGATCATGAACGACGAGCCGTTCGGCCCGGTCGCGGTGATGCGGCCGTTCGACACACTCGACGAGGCGATCGAACAGGCCAACCGCCTGCCGCTCGGCCTTGCCGCTTATGCCTTCACCTCCAATCTGCACACCGCCAATATGGTCGGTGACAAAATCGAGGCCGGCATGGTGGCGATCAACAATCTGACCGTCAGTCCCGGCGATGCCCCCTTCGGCGGCGTCAAGGAAAGCGGCCACGGATCGGAAGACGGCCCCGACGGCCTGAAAGCCTATATGGTCACCAAGGCGATCCATCAGGCCTGAAGTGTTCCCTCTCCCTTAAGGGAGTTCAAATCGGCTTCGGGTAGATCATGCCCCCGGCATGATCTAGAAATGATATGGGGTATTATTTCGGCCCGAAATCGATTTGAACTGGTTGCGACGACTTGGCAACTTGTTGCCTAGTCATAGCTGGGTGAGGGTGTACACTGGCTCGAGGGCAGAACGCCCTCATCCAACTCCGCCTAGCCAGCAAGCTGGCAAGGCTCTGTATCCTTCTCCCTCACGGGAGAAGGAAGTGAAGGACGAAGCAATGAAAAAACGCACCGGCGCACAAATTCTCGTCGACCAGCTGGTCATTCAGGGCACCGAGCGCATCTTCACCGTCCCCGGGGAAAGCTTCCTCTCTGTGCTCGACGCGCTGCACGACTGCGGCACCATCCAGACCGTCTCCACCCGCCAGGACGGCAGCGCCGCCTTCATGGCAGAGGCCGACGGCAAGATGACTGGACAGCCCGGTATCGCCTTTGTCACCCGTGGCCCCGGCGCGACCAATGCCAGCATCGGCGTCCATGCCGCGATGCAGGACAGCACCCCGATGATCCTTTTTATCGGCGATGTCGCCCGCGACGACCGCGACCGCGAGGGCTTTCAGGAAGTCGATTTCACCGCGATGTTCACCCCGCTGGCCAAATGGGCCGCCCGCATCGACAATGCCGCCCGCATTCCCGAATATATCGCCCGCGCCTTTGACACCGCAAGCTCCGGGCGCCCCGGTCCGGTGGTTCTCGCCCTGCCCGAGGACATGTTGCGCGACGAGGTTGAAGCCCTCGACCGGCCAAAGGTGATCGCCCCGGCCCAACCGCTCTGCCCTGATGCCATGACGACCCTGACCGACATGCTGCGCGACGCGACCGACCCGATCGCGATCATCGGCGGTGCCGGCTGGAGCGAGAAGGCCAAACATTATTTCGCCCAATATGCCGAGCGCATCGGCCTGCCGGTCGCCGTCGCCTTCCGGCGGCAGGACAATTTCCCCAACGAGAGCCCGGTCTATGCCGGCAATCTCGGCTATGGCCCCAATCCGAAGCTGACCCAGCGCATCAAGGATGCCGACCTGGTGCTGGCGGTCGGCGCGCGGCTCGGCGAGGCGACCACCGATGGCTATACCTTGCTCACTCCCGATCATCCCGACCAGATTCTGGTCCATGTTCATCCCGACCCCGACGAGCTCAACCATGTCTATCGCACCGATCTGCCAATCTGCGCCGAAATGGCCGAATTTGCCGAGCAGGTGGCGCTGTGGGATGACGACCTGCTGCCTTTCGACGCCGGCAAGGCCGCGCATCAGGATTATCTCGATTGGTCGAAGCCACAACCGACCGCCGCCAAGCTCGATCTCGGCCTGTGCGTCGCTGCGATGCAGGAACAGCTGCCCGCCGACGCGATCATCTGCAACGGCGCCGGCAATTTTTCCGGCTGGTGGCACCGCTACTGGAAATATGGCGCCTATCCCAGCCAGCTCGCCCCGACCTCCGGCGCGATGGGCTATGGCGTCCCCGCCTCGGTCGCCGCCGCGCTGCGCTTCCCCGACCGCGTCTCGGTGGTGGTCGCCGGCGATGGCGATTTCATGATGAACGGCCAGGAACTAGCGACCGCGGTCCAATATGACGCGAACCTGCTGGTGCTGGTGATCGACAATGGCAGCTTCGGCACCATTCGCCTGCACCAGGAACGCGAATATCCGGAGCGGCTTTCGGCGACCTCGCTGAAGAATCCGGATTTTGCCATGCTCGCCAGAGCCTACGGCGGCTGGAGCACGACGGTCGAAACCACCGATCAATTCGCCCCCGCGCTGGCAGAGGCGATGCAGTGCAAGGGCCTGCGCCTGCTGCACCTGAAGACCGATGTCGAGTTCCTGACGGCGGCTGGCGCCACGGTGAGCGGCTTGCGCAACAAATAGGCGCGTTCAGCCTCCGAAAAACTGCTGCATCACAAAAATCTTGATCCCCAGCCCGATCAGGATCAGCCCGCCCAGCACCTCGGCCCATTTGCCGATTCTCGCTCCCGCCAGCGCGCCCAGATAGACGCCGGGCCAGGTCAGGAGCGCCGTGGTCAGCCCGATCACCGCGCAGGCCAGAGCAATCGGCGCACCAATGCTCGGCAGGGTGATCCCGGCGATCGCCGCATCGATGCTGGTGGCAATCGCCACGACCAGCAGCGGCCATAGCGACAATTCTTTCAGTGGCTCGTCTGCGTCGCGGTCAAGGCCTTCCTTGATCATCCGCAGCCCGAGGCCGCCGAGCAGCACCAGCGCGATCCAGTGAGCGACCGTTTCGATAAAGGAAGCAAAGGCGATCCCAAGCCCCCAGCCCAGCAGCGGCATGATCGCCTGAGCAAGGCCAAAGGCAAGCGCCATCCGCAACGCCATCGACCGGCTCGGGCGACTGGACGCGCCCTGCGCCACCGCAGCGGCAAAGGCATCCATGGCGAGACCGAGGGAGAGGAGAATCAGGGAAAATATGATCATCGCGACGCCTTGAGAGCATTGCGGAAAAAACTCAACCGCCAGATGAGTTTATTCGCCCGCCATCGCCAGAATCGCCTGCCATTGCTTCTCCGTCACCGGCGCCACCGACAGGCGCGACTGCCTGAGGATCGCAAGCTCTTCAAGCTCCGGATTCTGCTTCATCGCCTTCAGCGTCACCGGCCGGGCCAGTTTCCGCACCGGCTTAACCTTGACCACGACCCAGCGCTCCGGATCGGTTGTGACATCGGGACTGTGCTCCTCGCTCACTTCCATGATCCCGACCACATCCAGCCCCTGACGCGAATGATAGAAAAACACCTGATCACCCTTTTTCATCGCCTTCATATTGTTCGATGCCTGGGCATTTTTGACCCCGTCCCAGGTGCCTTCGCCCTCGGCCACCAGATCGTCCCAGCCATAGACATCCGGTTCCGATTTCATCAGCCAGTATTGCGGCATATTTCGCTCCTGCATTCGTATCGGCCATTCAGCCGTCAGTGGTGACGGCGTCATTATCCCAGTACATATATTATTCAATCTTCCCCCCAACAAAAAAGGCCCCGCAAAACCGCGAGGCCTTCTTTTCGGTCGGGAATATTCTGAACCTATTTCGGCATCAGCACATTGTCGACGACATGGATCGTGCCATTGGTCGACGTCACATCCGCCTTGGTCACATGCGCCTGGTTGCCCGCGCCGTCTTCAAGCGTGATCGTGTCGCCGTCCATCGTCGCCTTGATCGTGCCGCCGCCCACGGTGGCGATTTCCGCAGTGCCGCCGCCATCGGTGATTGCCTTGGCAATATCGGCGGAGCTCATGCTGCCCTGAACCAGCCCATATTCGGCGATGCTTTTCAGTTCATCCTTATTGTCTGCCGACAACAGCTCGCTCAGCTCCTGCGCATCGATCTTGTTGAACGCTTCGTTGGTGGCGACAAATGCCGTGTAGGGACCATTGTCCTGCATCTCGGCACCCACACCCGAAAGGCCGATCAATATGCCAGCCGTGCTGAGATCAGCATCGCCCTGCAACACGGCGATCATGTTGGTCGGCTGTTTTTCCTCGGCCATGCGGGCGTCGAGGATTTCCTGTTCCTCTTTGCTCAGTTCCTGGGAACAGGCAGGGACCAGCGCCAACAGCATGGACGTCAGAATAATCTTGGGGGAGTTGAACATGAATTTCCTTTCTTGTGATCAATCCGCCTGCCGCGGGATGCGCACAGGCGATGACGAAATTCGCAGGGGCGGGTTACTAGGCTCTTCCGGGGAAAGCAAACCCACAATAATGGCAATGGAAAAGGGCTCCGCCAGCCAGCGAAGCCCTTCCAGTCCATTCGGGTTCGGGGGACAAAAACTAGCCCGGCATGACAACCGTATCGATCGCGTGAACAACGCCGTTCGAGGCATCGACATCGGTCAGGATGACGGTCGACTTGGCGCCGGTGCCATCTTCGAGAATCACGGAATCACCGTCGAGCATGGCCTTGATCGGCGCACCCTGCACGGTCGTCAGCGTTGCGGTGCCACCGCCATCGGTGATCGCCTTGACAATGTCCGCAGCCGTCATCTTGCCGGCAACGACATGATAGGTGAGCAAGCCGGCGAGATCGCTCTTGTTCTCGGGCATCAGCAACGCGCTCAACGTATCGGGATCGACCTTGTCAAAGGCTGCATTGGTCGGAGCGAACACGGTAAACGGCCCCGCGCCACTCAGCGTCTCGCCCAGATCGGCTGCGGTAACCGCGGTGACCAGCGTCGAGAAATCGGGATTGCCAACCGCGACGTCGACAATCGTGCCGGGCGCGGCTGTATCAGCCGTGTCCATCATTGCATCGGCAGAGCTGTCGTCAGCCGCTTCCACGGGTGTTTCGGAGGAGCAGGCCGCAAGCGCGATGATCGCGGTGGTTGTCAGTATGAATTTCGGGGAAATACGCATGATAGGCCTTTCAAAATTGCAAATATATCCCGCCCGATCACGTTCACGACCCAGCGGTAGGTACAAGCAAAATGGGCCATGGCAGGACAAGTTCAAACCTGTCCTTTCGGGCATGTCGGCGATTCAGTCCTTGCCGAGATGGACAAAGTCGCGGTCAAAGCCCTTGAGATTGGCACCGCCGTCGACCTCGATAATCTGTCCGGTAACGGCCTGGGCACGGGCCAGATAGAGAACTGCCTCGGCAATATCCTCCGGCGCGGGCAGCCGCTCCAGCGGCATCATCGCTGTGATATTGGCCAGCTGGTGCTCGCCATATTCACCCGCCGTCAGAGTCAGGCCGGGTGCCACTCCGTTGATGCGCAGCTTGTCGGCGCATGCGATTGCCAGCGACCGCACCGATCCCGCCAGAGCCTGTTTCGACAGGGTGTAGCTCAGCTGGTCGCGGTTGGGATTGCGAACCCGCTGATCCAATATGTGAATGACACAGGCCCGCTCGCTCTCGGCGGTCCGGCGCTGATAGAGAGCAGTGGTCAGCAGAACCGGCACCAGGCTGTTGACCCTGAAATGCTCCTGCAGATCCGCTTCACCAATGGACCGGGCGTCATCCTGTCCGAAAATCGAGGCGCTGTTGACGATCAGATCGGGCAGCCGGCCAAAATGGCTTGCAACCTGATCGAGCAATGTCGCCGCAGCGCCATCGACCGAAAAATCCTGCTGGAACCCGGACCATGTGCAACCGGTTTCGCTGAGTGTGTCGGCCAGCCGCTTCTCCGGAACCGTATCGCTATTGCCATGCAGCGCCAGCGCATAGCCCGATCCGGCCAGTTGCGCGGCGATTACCGCCCCTACCCGCTTCACGCCGCCGGTGACGAGCGCGAGCGGCGCGGTCATCTTCTGCTCCGGCTGAGCGTGATGCCGATCTGCTCCCCCTTTTCGGAGATCAGCAGCTTGACGATCTTCACCGTGACGCGCAGCACATTCTGGTCCTGCAGGAACAGCGTTTCGATAATATGGTCCGCGACCGCCTCGATCAGCTTGAAATGCACGCCCTCGGGCAGCGCTTCGGTCGCGGCATGTTTCAGGTCCATGTAATTTTTGGAATGATCGAGCGGCGTATCCGCTTCGTAGCGAGGCTGAACCTTCATCTCCGCCGCTATCGAGATGCGCACGGGCTGCGGCAGGTGGGTTTCCTCGGAATAGATCCCGGTGAGCACGTCAACGTCCAGATCGTTGACTTCCAGTAGCAAAGTATCTGTCATGGACATTTCCTGATCATGTTCCGGTCAAAATGGCAAGTCAGGCCGACCAGCGTGCAAAAATAGCGCTCGGCAACAGCAGCCCCCGCGGTTCTTCACGAACCGCCAGCTCCCCGACTTCGATCGACCCGCCCAGATGCGCCAGCTTTTCACTGAGCAGCCCCCCCAGCGCCAACGCCGACATGCGCACGGCGTAGACTGTCAGGAACAGGCAGCGGCTGTCACCGTCCAGCAATTTGCCGCAATTTTCGACCAGCCCCGCCAGATCTTCTTCCAGCCGCCAGATTTCGCCATCCGGGCCACGGCCATATTTTGGCGGATCGAGCAGGATCGCGTCATAGCGCCGTTCGCGCCGGACTTCGCGCGCGGCAAATTTCGCGGCATCGTCGATGATCCAGCGGATCGGCCGGTCGGTCATGCCCGACAGGGCGGCGTTGTCGCGCGCCGCGGTCACCGATTTCTTGGACGCATCGACATGCACCAGACTGGCCCCGGCAGCCGACAGCGCCAGCGTGCCGACGCCCGTATAGCCGAACAGGTTCATCATCTGCGGCGATTCCATATCCTGCAGGTTGCCGCGGAACCAGCGCCACACCGGATCCATGTCGGGGAAATAGGCGAGATGCCGGAACGGTGTACATTGCGCGGTAAAGCTAACCTCTTCCCAGTCCATCTGCCATCCGTCCTCGGGGACATGGTCCTGCAGATGCCAGCGTCCGCCGCCATCCTCGTCGGACGCGGGAATGAATTCTCCATCCGCCTGCCAGTCATCCCTTGCCGGGGCCCACATCGCCTGCGGCTCCGGTCGGATGAAGTGAAATGTGCCGTAACGCTCCAGCTTGCGGCCATGGCCCGAATCGACCAGCGCATAGTCGCTGCGCGGATCGCTGGTCATCACTATCGGATCAGAGCGGATTTCAGCCATCGGACGGCGTGGCATTGGCAGTGATAAACTGTTTCACCGTATCGTAATCGCCCGCCAGTTTCGTATATTTTTCTTCCCGGTCAAACAGGTCGCCAACCCGGCGCGGCAGGGACGGACGGACACCGGTCGCACGTTCCACGGCATCGGGGAATTTGGCCGGATGAGCGGTGGCCAGCGTTACCACCGGAACCGCCGGATCAAGATCGACATTTTGCGCCGCCGACAGACCAATGGCGCTGTGCGGGTCGATAATCTGGCCGGCATGCTGCTGCGCCCAGCGCATCGCCAGCGCCATATCGTCGGCGCCGACGCGGTGGCTGGTAAAAATGCCCGCTGCGGCTTCCCGCATGGCGGGTTCAAGCAGCATCTTGTGGCTCTGTTCAAAACCGGCCATCCGCGCCGCCGTCTTGCCCCCGTCCCGACCTTCGAGGTCGAACAGCAAGCGTTCGAAGTTGCTGCTTACCTGGATATCCATCGATGGCGCTGCGGTCGGGGTTACCGAGCCGGTCGAATAGTCACCCGCGCTCAGCGCCCGGTGCAGGATGTCGTTGACATTGGTCGCGACGATCAGCCGTTCGATCGGCAGGCCCATGCGCGCCGCCACATAGCCGGCAAAGACATCGCCGAAATTTCCGGTTGGCACCGAAAAGGCCACCCTGCGATGCGGTGCCCCCAGCTGGCTGGCGGCAAAGAAATAATAGACGATCTGCGCCATCAGCCGCGCCCAGTTGATCGAGTTGACCGCCGATATCGAGAAGCGGTCGGTCACTTCCCGGTCCGCGAACATCCGCTTAACCATCGCCTGGGCATCGTCAAAACTGCCGTCGATCGCGATATTGTGGACATTGGGTGTAAGCACCGTGGTCATCTGCCGCCGCTGCACGTCGGAAATCCGGCCATCAGGATGCAGCATGAAGATATCGACCTTGTCGCGGCCAGCCAGCGCGTCAATCGCTGCCGATCCGGTGTCGCCGGAGGTCGCGCCGACCACGGTCAGATGCTTGTCCTGCCGCGCAAGAAATTTCTCGAACAGCAACCCGAGCAGCTGCAGCGCGACGTCCTTGAAGGCCAGCGTTGGCCCGTGGAACAGTTCCAGCAGCCATTGCCGTCCGTCGAGCTGGACCAGCGGCGTCACCGCTGCATGGGCAAAGCGGCCATAGGCCTGCTCGCACGTTTCGCGCAGTTCCGCCTCGTCGAGCGCGTCGCCGACGAAGGGCTGCATCACCCGGACCGCGACCTCGACATAGGAAAGCCCAGCCATCGCGGCAATTTCGTCCTTGCTGAAGGACGGCCAGGATTGCGGCAGATAAAGACCGCCGTCGCCTGCCAGACCGGCAAGGGTGACTTGTTCAAAATTCAGTGCGGGCGCAGCGCCTCTGGTAGAGATATAATCCATGATGGCGAGCGGGTTAGGACAAGTTTGCGGATTGGGCAACGCCCTTGTTGCGACCACGCAGGGCAAGCAGGAAAATCACCAGCGCGATCCCGGCGAAGAGGAACCACTGCACCGCATAGGAGAGGTGATTGTTGGGAATGTCCTCCAGCGCGGGCGGCTGGCTTTGCTGCAGGCCGGCGACGGGCTCCGTGGCTACCAGACGGATGACATTCTGGCTGTCGGGGGCGATGACTCCGTTGACCACGCCGCCATCCCATTGCGGATCATCCGGCCGCTCCGACCATCCCGCCACCACTTGCGCACCCGGACCTTCTGCCCCGGCGGTTCGGCACTGGGCGATATGCGCCCAGCCTGACTGGCCATCGGCACTGCGCCCGCTGGTGGCTCGCCATCCCACCACTTCCAGACAATTGACGCTGGATTTTCGGAAATAGGGTGCATTGGCCGGATCCGGGACCGCGGGATAGGCTATTGGTGGCATGTCGGATGCGGCGGCATATGTCTCGAGCAGCCCGTTTTTCCATTCCGCCCGTTGCAACTGCCACACGCCCAGACCGATCATGGTGGCGACCGCTGCCAGCACCAGGATGGTAACAAATATCGGCAGCCGCTTGCTCATCGGCCATCACCGCCCTCGATACTGCCTTCGCGGGCATCATTGCGATGTTCCAGAATCAGCAATATCGCTTTCGACACCCGGAGCGAGCCGGTTACTGCAGCCACAGTGAGCGGTACCCAGAGCAAGATATGTACCCATATCGGCGGATGAAGATTGGCTTCCACCGCCAGCGCCAGTCCGAGAATGACCGCGCCAACGATCAGGGTCAGGAAAGCCGCGGGACCGTCGCCGACATTATACTGGCTGAAATCTAGGCCGCAGCTTCGGCATGTGTCCGAGAATCGGGTCAGATGGGCGAACAGCGTCTTTTGCCCGCATCGGGGACAAAGACCAAAAAGGGCAGCGGGAAGAACCTCCGGCTGCCCTTTCTTATTTTGGGTTTCGGTCAACGCGATGGCCTAGTGGACCGGTGCGCCCCAGCCGCCCCAGACGTAGACGACGATGAACAGGAACAGCCAGACGACATCGACAAAATGCCAGTACCAGGCTGCCGCTTCAAAGCCGAAATGCTGTTGCGGGGTGAAGTGACCCTTGTAGGTCCGCACCAGGCAGACGATCAGGAAGATCGTGCCGACCAGAACGTGGAAACCGTGGAAACCGGTCGCCATGTAGAAAGCCGAGCTATAGTTGATGCCGGCAAACGGGAACGGCGCCACGCTATATTCATAAGCCTGAATGCACGAGAACAGCGCACCCAGCAGAATCGTCAGCCACAGGCCGGTTTTCAGGCCCTTGCGGTCACCGTGGATCAGCGAATGATGGGCCCAGGTGACGGTCGTGCCCGAGCAGAGCAGGATCATCGTGTTGAGCAGCGGCAATTCAAAGGCGTTGAGGACCTCGATCCCCTTGGGCGGCCATTGCAGCAAGGCCGCAGCACCGTCCTGACCGATATAGTTGGTGACGACACCATCGACGATTTCAATCGGCTGGGGGAACAGCGAGAAATCGAACCAGGCCCAGAACCAGCCAACAAAAAACATGACTTCCGAAGCGATGAACAGGATCATGCCATAGCGCAGATGCAGCTGCACCACTGGCGTATGGTCACCCGCATGGGCTTCCTTGATCACGTTCGACCACCAGGAGAAAAAGGTCAGTGCGACCGCAACCGTACCAATAGCGAAGATGAGTCCGCCATGCGCCATATCATGCATCCAGCGGACACCGCCAATGGCCATGGCAAAGGCGGAAAACGACCCGACCAGAGGCCAGATGTCTGGCGGCAAGATGTGATAATCATGATTTTTGGCACCGGCCATAATATTTCCCTAACCTTGTCTCGAATTTCTCTTAGCTATCGCCTTTGGCGGCGTCTACTGCCTGGTCGTCCGCCGCGCGATAAAAGGTGTAGCTAAGCGTAATTTCCTTGATATCTTTTGTTTCCGGGTCGTCCAGTATCGCCGGGTCTACATAGTAAAGCACAGGCATCCGTACCGTCTGCCCCGGTTCGAGCAATTGCTCGCTGAAGCAGAAACACTGGATCTTGTTGAAATATTGGCCTGCCAGCAGGGGCGTCACATTGAAGGTTGCGGTCCCCATAACCGGCTTGTCGCTGTTGTTCGTCGCCAGGAAAATCGCCATGTCGCGGGCGCCGACGGTGACATGGTCGACGGCCTGCTCCGGCTTGAATGACCAGGGCAGCGCGGAATTGACGTTGGAATCGAACCGGATCGACATCACCCGGGTGGTGCTCTTGACCGTGGCCGCCTCCGCTTCGCCCACCCGCTGGGTGGTGCCGGCATAGCCGGTAACGCGGCAGAAAACCTCATAGAGCGGCACGGCGGCGAAGCCCATGCCGAGCATGCCCAGCCCCATCAGCGCCGCCATCATGCCGCTGCGCCGGTTCTTGCTGGAGAGGGAACTGCTCGCCGTTGCCATCAGCTACCGGACCCGATCTTGACGATGGTGATCAGATAAAACAGCACAACCATGAACATCAGCAGGCCGGCCATGATCACCGCACGCTGCTTCTGCCGGGCCTGATAGGCACGCTGCTCTTCGGGGCTCATCGGTGCCTTGTTGGGATCGATTTCGCTCATGCCAGGATCATCCGGTCGGCAACAAGGGCTGCGAACAGCGCAAACAGATAGAGAATCGAGAATTTGAACAGACGCTTCTCGGCCGCCATGTCTTTTGGCTCCGATGTCTTGCTGCGGGCAACCTGCCAGGCAAGCGCACAAAATATGCCGCTCAGCACGATCGCAGAGCCACCATAGATCGCGCCGGCCAGGCCGAGCACGAACGGCGCGACGGCGACGGCGGCCAGCACCAGGCTGTAGCCGAAAATCTGGTGGCGGGTCGACCGGCGACCGGCAACCACCGGCATCATCGGCACACCGGCCTTGGAATAGTCGCTGTTGACGAACAGCGCGAGCGCCCAGAAATGCGGCGGCGTCCAGAAAAAGATGATCGAGAACAGCAGCACCGGCATCAGCGTCACGTCGCCGGTCACCGCAGCCCAGCCGATCGCTGGCGGAAAGGCTCCCGCGGCTCCGCCGATCACGATATTCTGCGGCGTGCTGCGCTTCAGCCAGATGGTATAGACCACGGCGTAGAAAAAGATCGAAAAGGCCAGAAAGGCAGCGCTGAACCAGTTGACCGCAACGCCCATCAGCAGCACCGAAAAGACCGAAAGGCCGATGCCGAAATGCAGCGCAGTTTCACGGTCCATCCGCCCGGCGGGCAGCGGCCGCTGGCTGGTCCGTTTCATGACCGCATCGATATCGGATTCATACCACTGGTTGAGCGCGGCCGAAGCCCCTGCCCCCAGGCTGATCGCGAGGATCGCGGTAAAGCCGATCACCGGATGGATCGATCCCGGCGCCGCCAGCAATCCGCAGAGCGCGGTAAAAATGACCAGTGACATCACGCGCGGCTTGGTCAGCGCAAAGAGATCTTTTGCGCTGGCCAAACCGTCGATTCTGTGTGACGCGATGGTCATATTGCTATCCAAGCCTTCGACTGGACCTCAGATCACTTGATCTGCGGCAGGGTTTCGAACTGGTGGAACGGCGGCGGGCTGGACAGGGTCCATTCCAGCGTCGTTGCGCCTTCACCCCAGTAATTGCCTACTGCCTTGCGTCCCGCCAGCAGCGAGTAGCCGATGTTGACGAAGAAGATCAGCACGCCGACAAGCATCACGGCATAGCCGATCGAGCTGATCTGGTTCCAGTAAGCGAACTGCTCCGGATAGTCGGCATAGCGCCGTGGCATGCCCTGCTGGCCGAGGAAATGCTGCGGGAAGAACAGGATGTTCACGCCGATGAAGAAGATCCAGAAATGGAGCTGCCCCAGCAGTTCGTTGTACATCCGGCCCGACATTTTCGGGAACCAGTAGTAGAAGCCGGCGAAGATCGAGAAAACTGCACCCAGCGACAGCACATAGTGGAAGTGAGCAACCACATAATAAGTGTCATGCAGGTTGTCGTCGATGCCGCCATTGGCCAGCACAACACCGGTCACGCCGCCCACGGTGAACATGAAGATGAAGCCAAGCGCCCACATCATCGGCGTCTTGAACGTCATCGACCCGCCCCACATGGTCGCGATCCAGGAGAAGATCTTGATGCCGGTCGGCACCGCGATCACCATCGTCGCCGCGGTGAAATACATTTTCACGTTAACCGACATGCCGGTGGTGAACATATGGTGCGCCCAGACCACGAAGCCGACGACGCCGATCGCTACCATGGCATAGGCCATGCCGAGATAGCCGAACACCGGCTTGCGGCTGAAGGTCGAGACGATATGGCTGATCATGCCGAAACCGGGCAGGATCATGATATAGACTTCCGGGTGACCGAAGAACCAGAACAGATGCTGGTAGAGCACCGGATCGCCGCCGCCTGCGGCATCATAGAAGGTCGTGCCGAAATTACGGTCGGTCAGCAGCATCGTGATCGCGGCAGCAAGCACGGGCAGCGACAGCAACAGCAGGAAGGCGGTAACCAGAACCGACCAGACGAACAAAGGCATTTTGTGCAGGGTCATGCCCGGCGCACGCATGTTGAAGATGGTGGTGATGAAGTTGATCGCACCGAGAATGGAAGATGCGCCAGCAAGGTGGAGCGACAGAATGGCCATATCCACTGCCGGACCAGCCGAACCGCTCGTCGACAGCGGCGCGTAGACGGTCCAGCCGGTGCCGGCACCAAGGCCGGTACCACCCGGAACGAAAGTCGAACCGAACAGCAGCAGGAAGGCGGGAACCAGCAGCCAGAAGCTGACATTGTTCATCCGCGGGAAGGCCATGTCGGGCGCGCCGATCATCAGCGGCACAAACCAGTTGCCGAAGCCGCCGATCATTGCCGGCATCACCATGAAGAAGACCATGATCAGGCCGTGCGCGGTAATCAGCACATTCCACAGGTGATAGGCCTCATCCAGCGATGCTTCGCCGCCGCCCATCATGCCATTGTGGGCGGTCGCCCACATCTGCAGATATTGAATGCCGGGCTCTGCCAGCTCAAGCCGCATCAGACCGGAAATTGCGCCGCCAATGATGCCCGCAACGATAGCGAAAATCAGGTAAAGTGTACCGATATCCTTGTGGTTGGTCGACATGAACCAGCGCTGGAAAAAGGCGGGCTTGTGATCCGCGTCATGCGCGTGATCGTCGATATGGCCATCTGCTGTGATTGTTGTCATTGCACTTACCCTTATTGCGTAACTGGCGCGGAAGCGGACGGTGCGGTCGCTCCAGTGGAATCAGATGCCGGGACCATCTCCGGCGCGACAACGGTCGAGGTTTCTTCCGCGGCACCGCGGCCTTCAGCGCTGACTTCATTCATCGCCGCCTCGCCTTTCACCGTGCCGCCATTGGCGCGCACCCAGTTGTCGAATTTTTCCTGCGAAAGGACCTCAACCGTGATCGGCATGAAGCCGTGACGCGCACCGCAAAGCTCGGAGCACTGGCCGTAATAAACGCCTTCGCGGTCGATCTGAAGAACCTTTTCATTGATCCGTCCGGGCACCGCGTCGAGCTTGAACCAGGCCGAAGGAATGGCAAAGCTGTGAATGACGTCGGCTGCGGTGATCAGCAGTTTGACCGGCTTGCCCACCGGAATCACCATCCGGTTGTCGGCTGCGAGCTGGTGCGGTTCGCCGCGCGCTGCCGCTTCTTCTTCCGACAGCATGTTGGAAATGATTTCGAAATCGCCATTGTCAGGATAGCTGTAGCCCCAATACCACTGATATCCGGTCACCTTCACGGTCAGCGCATCTTCCGGTGCCGGCTCGAACTGCCGGGCCAGCAGGCTGATCGACGGCACCGCGATGACCACGAGGATCAAGACCGGGATGACCGTCCAGATTATTTCGATGAACGTATTATGCGTTGTTTTCGATGGCTCGGGGTTGGCACCACGGCGGAACCGCACAACGACCCAGAACAACAGGCCGAGAACGACAAGGCTCACGCCCACCATCATCGGCACCAGAATTGCACTGTTGATCCAGTGTGCTGTTTCACCGGTCGGGCTGAACTGCTGCTGAAAATCGATATTGCCATCGACCGGCATGCCGATACCGGGAGTCGGCTTCATCGGTGTATAAAGAGCAGGATCCAGTCCGGATGCGGTCGCTTCGGCCGCTGCCGGGGCGTCTGCCGATTCCACCGCGCTCGCTGCAGCCGGATCAACGACGGGCGCTGCCGGCAAGGCTTCCTGCGCCGACAATGCCGTCGGCGTGAGAATCAGGCCGATCGCCAGAATCCAAGCTTTCAAAAAATGAGTCATATATCGCTCAACCCTATCTTACCCCAAGTTTCGGTAGTTTTCCGGCAATGACACACCATATGGAATCAGCGAGCCCGGCCTGGATATAGTCCGATTGGGGCGGCTTATAGGCATGGTTGCCGTAAGCCTCAAGCTACCGAATAGATATTTTTTCAGTTTTTTGGCTTTAATTTATCTGGCATTGCGGTGGCAACATGCCCATTTGGACAGGACCATGGACCATAAGGCGGGATGAAAGAGTGACCGAAGAAGAGATTTTAGCCGAATTCCGGGCCAGCGATGCCCTGCTGGAAGGGCATTTCATTCTGTCATCCGGTCGCCACGGAGCCCAATATCTGCAATGCGCCCGGCTGCTGATGAACCCGAAACGCGCGGCGCGCATTGCCTCGGCCCTGGCCGACAAACTGCCCGGAAATATCCGCCGTTCGATCGATGTCGTGGTCTCGCCGGCAATGGGCGGCGTGATCATCGGTCATGAAATGGGCCGGGCGCTCGATCTCGACGCGCTGTTTCTGGAGCGGCCCGAGGGCACTTTCGAACTGCGCCGCGGCTTCCGCCTGGAACCCGGCCAGAAAGTATTGATGATGGAAGATGTGGTGACCACCGGCCTGTCATCTCGCGAAGCCATCCAGGCGATCCGCGACGCGGGCGGCGAGGTCATTGCCGCCGGTGCCCTGATCGACCGGTCAAATGGCGCCGCGCAATTTGACGTCCCTTTCTTTCCGCTGGTGACGCTCGACGTGCCTTCTTATGCCGCCGATGACCTGCCCCCCGAACTGGCAGCGATTCCTGCGATCAAGCCGGGCAGCCGCGCGGAAACACCAGCGGCGTGACCACGACAAGCCAGCATCCGCTTCGCCTTGGCGTCAATATCGACCATGTTGCCACCATCCGCAACGCCCGCGGCGGCGATCATCCGCAGCCGGTGCGCGCGGCGCTGATCGCGGCCGAAGCCGGCGCCGACGGTATCACCGCCCATCTGCGCGAGGACCGGCGCCATATCCGCGACGATGATCTGACGGTGCTGATGGACAGCCTCACAATCCCGCTCAATCTGGAAATGGCGGCGACCGACGAAATGCTGGCCATCGCCCTGCGCCACAAGCCGCACGCCGCCTGTATCGTCCCGGAAAATCGCGAGGAACGGACCACCGAGGGCGGACTGGACGCCGCGGGCCAGCATAATCGCCTGGCTGATTTTGTCGGCCAGCTAAAAGAAGCGAATATCCGCGTCAGCCTGTTCATCGAACCCGACCCCCGCCAGATCGAGGCCGCCATCCGCCTCGGCGCGCCGGTGGTCGAATTTCATACCGGTCGTTATGCCGAGCTGGTCGGCAGCGAGCGTGAAGCCGAATTGCGCCGGATCGCCGATGCCGCGGCGCTGGCGGCAAAAAACGGCATTGAACCGCATGCCGGACACGGTCTGACCTTCGACAATGTCATCCCGATTGCCGCAATCCCTCAGCTCAAGGAACTGAATATCGGCCATTTCCTGATCGGCGAAGCCATTTTTCATGGACTCGAGGGCAGCATCAAGCAGATGCGCGCGCTGATGGATGACGCCCGGTGATCATGGCGGCAACTCTTTCCTCCCCATCACAGATGGGGAGGGGGACCGCCCAAAGGGTGGTGGAGGGGCCCCTCACCCCATGCACCAATGCTCGCCTCGCCCCCTCCGTCGCCTCCGGCGCCACCTCCCCCCAGCTCCGCTGCAGGGAGGAATTGCAATGATCATGATACCGCCTCTTTCCTCCCCATCGCAGATGGGGAGGGGGACCGCCCGAAGGGTGGTGGAGGGGTCCCTGGCCCCGAGCACCGATCCTGACCTCGGCCCCTCCGTCGGCTTCGCCGCCACCTCCCCACAGCTTCGCTGCAGGGAGGAATTGCGATGATCATGATACCGCCTCTTTCCTCCCCATCGCAGATGGGGAGGGGGACCGCCCGAAGGGTGGTGGAGGGGTCCCTGGCCCCGAGCACCGATCCTGACCTCGGCCCCTCCGTCGGCTTCGCCGCCACCTCCCCACAGCTTCGCTGCAGGGAGGATTTCTGGTGATCATCGGCCTCGGCTCCGACCTCTGCAATATCGAGCGCATCCAGAATTCGCTCGACCGCTTTGGCGAGCGCTTCGAGATGCGCGTGTTCACCGAGCTGGAACGCGCCAAGGCGGCACGACGGCCGTTCACCAAGGCAGGCACCTACGCCAAGCGCTTCGCCGCCAAGGAAGCCTATTCCAAGGCGGTCGGCACCGGTTTCCGCGCCGGCGTGTTCATGAAGGATATCGGCGTCATCAATGCCAAAAGCGGCGCCCCAACGCTGGCCCTGACCGGCGGCGCCAAAAAACGCCTCGACGCGCTGACTCCGGCAGGATATGAGGCCTTTGTTCATCTCACACTCACCGACGATCATCCATGGGCACAGGCATTCGTGATCATTGAAGCCCACCCGCTTTAGGACCGCGCGTCGCATGGACCAGGAAACCAGAGACAGAAATATGGCACTCGATAATACCGCCGACAGCAAGACCAGCGACAAACCCGAAAAGGAAAAGACCGACTGGATCGGCGAGATCAAGAGCATTGCCCTGCTGCTGCTGGCGGTGCTGGCCTTTCACAGCCTGGTCGCCAAGCCCTTCTATATCCCCTCGGTTTCGATGATGCCCGGCCTGCTGGTCGGCGACCGATTGATCGTCAGCAAATATGCCTATGGCTGGTCCTGGGTTTCGCCCACCTTCCATATCGTGCCGCGCGTATCGGGCCGTCTGTTCGGCAAGATGCCGGAACGCGGCGACGTCGTGATCCTGACCCCGCGGGACCAGAGCAGCGACTATATCAAGCGGGTGATCGGCCTGCCCGGCGACACGATCGAACTGCGCGGCGGCCAGGTGTTCCTCAACGGTGTGGCCGTCCGCCAGGACGTCCAGCCAGACCTTCAGGTGCCTATCGACGCCAACAATCCTTGCAACCCGCAAGAATTTCCGGGCGCCCGCGGCGTCGATGCCGACGGCAATGCGGTGTGCAACCTGCCGATCCTGCGCGAAACGCTGCCCAATGGTGTCAGCTACAATATTATCGATCTCGGCCCGCAATATACCGATGATGTGGCGCCGGTGCAGATTCCGGAAGGCCAGGTCTATCTGCTGGGCGACAACCGCGATCTCAGCGCCGACAGCCGGGTCTCCAGCCCGCTGGGCCTGGGCGGTCCGATCCCGTGGGAAAATATCGGCGGCCGGGCGGAATTCATCACCTTCTCGCTCGACGGCACGACCTCGCTCAATCCGCTGACCTGGTTCAGCTCGTTCCGCAGCGGGCGCGCCGGACTCAGCCTGCGCCCTGACAGGGCCGAAGCAGCAGCCGAGTAGGGGAAAACCTGAAGACCGGGAAATGAAGTTCGCTGCACCTTCCCTCGTCTGTTCCGTTCGCACTGAGGCTATCGAAGTGCACCTATCGGCGTGAAGTGTCCTTCGACAGGATCAGGACGAACGTCAGACGGCTGACGTTAAGACGGTCTGGTTTGCCGCCCCGCCTTCGGCTCCTGCAAATGACAGCGGCCGACCCAGGTAAAGGCCCGGTCTCTACGTCGCTAGAGCCGCAAGCCTGCGGTTTCGTCGAGCCCGGCCATGATGTTGAGATTCTGCACCGCAGCACCCGACGCACCCTTTCCGAGATTGTCGAGCCGCGCGATCAGCCGGGCGTGATAGCCGCCGGCGTTGCCGCAGACAAACAGCTCAAGCTTGTCGGTGGCCGCGTCATTCTCGCTGATCAGCAGTTCCGTCCGCTCGCCCCTGCCCTCGACCGAAACGATCTTCGAACCGGCGTAAAAATCGCTCAGTTCTTCCAGCAGCTGCTCGGCAGTCACCGATCCGATCGGTCCGAGATGCAACGGGATGTCGACCAGCATCCCGCGAAACGCGCGGATCACCGACGGCGCGAAGATGACATCATGGGTCAGGCCGCCATGGCGTTTCATTTCCGCCAGATGCTTGTGATCCAGACTCAGACCATAAGCGCGGAACGCCAGATCGGGTTCCGCCGCAAAGCGCTCGATCAGCGCCTTGCCGCCACCGGAATAGCCCGACACCGCGTTCATAACATAAGGCCAGTCTGCCGGCAGCAGTCCCGCAGCGATCAGCGGCGCTAACAGCGCCAGAAAGCCGGTGGGATAGCAGCCCGGATTGGAAACAAAGCGCGCATTGGCGATTGCCTCACGCTGACCGTCGCGAAATTCGGCAAAGCCATAGGCCCAGCCCTCGGCGGTGCGGTGCGCGGTCGAGGCGTCGATGATCCGCGTGCGGTCATTGTCGACCATCGCCACCGCTTCGATCGCCGCATCATCGGGCAGGCAGAGGATGACAAAATCACTCTCGTTAATCGCAGTCCGCCGCGCCGCCGGATCCTTGCGTTCCGCTTCCGGCAGCTGGACCAGCGAAAATTCTTCCCGCCCGGACAGCCGCTCGGCAATTTCCAGCCCGGTCGTGCCCACGGCACCGTCGATAAAGATCGTCTTCGTCATAGTCAGCCTCAGGACAGCCGTTTGCGCGCCAGCACCGGCTGATCATGGTCAGCCGCATAGCGTGCCACCACATCGGCGAGCGGCTCAATCGCCACCTGCATCCGGTGCGAACCGGCGTGAATGATCCGTTCCTTGTCGACCATCAGGCCGACATGATTCGGGAAAAATACCAGATCGCCGCGGCGCAATTCCTCGCCCTCGCCGATCTCCTCGCCGAGCGCCGCCTGCTGCTGGTCGCTGTCGCGCGGCGCGGCAACGCCGGTCAGCATCAGGATCATCTGGATCAGGCCCGAACAATCCAGCCCGTCGCCGCTGCGCCCGCCCCACAGATAGGGCGCGCCGATCAGCTGCTCGGCCAGCGCCGCCGTCCCGTTGCTGCCGTCGAACACCACCTTGGTGCCGATCGGCTGGACATGGCGGACATGGACAAAGCCCTTGCCGGTCTTCAGATAGGAGCCGCATTCGCTGGGTTCGCCGCAGGCAATCCGCGCGCCCATCGGCAGCCGCTTCATCACGCCCGACTTGAAATCCGGCTCGATGAAGATCAGCGCCGCGCGCGCCGACACCAGATGGGTCGGCTCCGGCGTCTTCTTGCGGTGCTGCAGCGCATGGACCGGCACATAGCCGACATAGCTGTCATGGCCGCAATAGCCCCAGGCCCAGTCGCCGGCGATATCGAGCACGTAAAAATCCTCGCCATGCAGCAGTTCGGAAATCGCTTCATGATCCTTGCCGCTCTGCTTGCGGAGCATCGCCTTGGGCGCGGAACAGCGCATCGGCATCGGTTCGGCATAGTGCGGCGCAAACATCTTGCCGGCCAAAGCGATGTCCGCCAGGTCGCCGCGATGCGCGGTGGTCCGGGGGTCGAATTGCCCTTCCGGCCCGTTCAGCACGAATTTCGCGTGCGCGCCCGTATCTGCAGTTTCCATATCCATGCGTCCAGAATCCCAATAGCGTAAAAATGCCCGTTGCTCTGCGGCTTGTGCGCCCTGTTGCAAAGCTGTGACAATCGACCGCCTTTAGACGACCCGGGGGCGGTTAATCAAGCGGTGTCGCGGAAGCCTGATGTCTCGGCCTGCATTTTGGCTTTTTGCTGGGTCGGCCGGGCCCGCCATGAAGAAATCCGAACCTGAACACGCAACGATCCGCGCGACCGTGGAACAGATAGGGTTTTGCAATCCATGCCGCCCGGCCCCGCACTGCGCCTGACAATGAAAAAACCGGAGGCACGGAGCCCCCGGTTTCCTTAAGCCTGGCAGGAATTACCCTGCGTTCGCGCATTCCGTTTTAGAAACGGAGACCCGCCATGACCACGCCCTGGTGGCGCGATGTGTCGATATTGGGGACCAGCGAGCTGGTTTCATATTTGCCATAATCGGAATAGCGATATTCCAGACGCACGAACATATTGTTCGCAGAGGCTTCCAGTCCGCCGCCGACGCGATATCCGTCGAGCTTGTCGGAGACGGAGAAGGCATTGCCGACATTGTCGTCATAGGACAATTTCGCCTTGGCGTTGGTATAGCCGCCCTTGACGTACAGCATGGCGTTCGGGTCGATCTGGTAACCGACACGCGCGCCTGCATAAAGATCGCGTCCGGCGTTCAGGCTGGCTTTGTCGCCGGCGGTCAGGATATTGCGCTGCGACTCGCTGGCTTCCGATTCGGTATATTCACCTTCAAGACCAACGATCACGCCGCCGAGATTCATATCATAGCCGATCACGCCGCCATATATTGTGCCCTTGTCATTGCCGTCCAGACCATTGGATTCGAGCTCGACGCTGTCGACGCCGAGAACGCCTCCGACATAGGGGCCAGTGAATGGGGTCGCGTCCTGAGCAAACGCCGGCGTCGCAACAAATACGCTTGTCACTGCTAATGCCAAAATGCTCTTTTTCATAACATATCCTTTTGTTTAAATTTGCCAGTTGGGGCAAGGCGGGACATAGGAAACGCACCTTGCGCCTCAATGAACAACCGGGGTTCCAGACAAAACATCTATTTTCTGTTGCAAATATAACGCGTTAATTGGCGTTCCGATGGTAACGCGCAGCCGGATTTCAATAGGTCAGAAAAAAAATAGAAGGGCTCCGCAATCGGCCGCCGGTCACTGCCCGGCCACCGGAAATCGCCCCCCTCGCCGTGCCACGCCGCGTCCCCCTCGCCGGTCCCTTTCGGCCTTTTCCATGAGGATCAGGCGTCCTCTGCAGAACTGTTCGCCGCGCCAAAGGCCCGGGTCACCCCCGCTTGGACCTCCAGCGGCGCCCATGTTCATCGACCAGCAATAATAGCCTGACCACTCATGGGGTTCATGCGAGACATTGCCGGACAGCCCCCGTCCGGCCCATTTGAAGGAGCAAAACGATGAACAACCTTTCCCCCGCACAGACCAAAGGCGTGCTGCTCGGCGCGCTCGCGCTGATGACCCCCGCCGGTGCCGCCGCGCAACAGGAAGCCAGAGAGGACATAATTGTCTCCGGGCAGCAGGACACGCCCTATGCGGAACCGGAACTGGATCTGGCAGCGGCGCCCGCAGGGCCGGAGATCGAAGGCATTATCTCCGCGCGCGACGCCAGCCGCTTGCAGATCACCAGCGACGACGGCAACCGGACCGTCATTGCTCTCAACGATGCCACCCGGATCAAGGCCAGCAAGGGTTTCCTCGGCCTGGGCCGGGAAACGCTGGCCACCGATGCGCTGCTCAACGGTCTGCCGGTCTCGGTCGAGACCGTGCAAGCCGGCGGCGAACTGGTCGCGAGCCAGATCAGCCTGCGCAACAGCGATCTCAAGACCGCCAATATGATCCACAACGGCACCGCCCAGGGCTTTGCCGAGCAGACCGCGGCGACCGAGGCGCTGCGCGGCCGCATGGGCGATATCGATCAATATAATGTCAAGGGCACAACCAACGTCAATTTCGACACCGGCAAGGCGGTCCTGTCCGAACGGGGCAAGGCCGATCTGTGCGCCACCGCCCAGGCCGCCGAAGCAATGGACAATGCGTTGCTGCTGGTCGTCGGCTATACCGATTCGACCGGAAGCGACGAGCTCAACCAGCAGCTCAGCGAGAAACGCGCCGGCCGCGTGGTCAACTATATCCAGCAGCAGTGCGGCTGGAAGCCCTACCGCATGCTGACCCCCACCGGCATGGCGAAAGCCGACCCGCTGGCCAGCAACGACACCCCGCAGGGCAAGGCGCAGAACCGCCGTGTGGCGGTGAATATCCTGGTCAGCAAGGGCCTCGACGGGCTGTAGGCCAGAGACGAAACGGGATGCGCTACGGCGCATCCCGGAATTTCCGGACGGGAGCCGTAATTTGCTTCGATGTCCGAAAATGGGCGGTTAGCTGCCATTTAGAGCGTTCCGAATGGCGCCCGGGACCCGCCCCAATGTCAAAATCATATTTCCCCCATATAACCACGCGAAAGCTATCAGTGCGATCTTACTTCCTGCCGCGATGCCTTCCAAAGACCCAACGAATATCAAGAACATCAACGCAGCGAAGGAACAAAAAATCAATCCGTGCAAACTTCGAAGATCGTATCGCAGGGAGCGTCCCTCGAGTCCACTTTCGATCCAGAACTTCCCTTGGTCGTAAATTACGAGCGCCAACCAATTAGGAGTAGAAAAACCTTCCCACAAGGGAGAAGAGAACTCGATTGAAGAAGCGGTTTGCTCCGTGATCGGCTTTCGTTGCTTTGCTAAAAAATTTTCGAGACGTTCAAATATGATCGTGTCAGACACGTCGGACGGCAGCTTGGTCGCACCTCTCAAGTGCCAAATCATGTCTATCATCCAAACGGATTGAGCAGAGCAGCCAAGCCTTTGCAATGGGTTTGTTTCTTGCAAGCATGTTTTTAGGATCAACCGTTGGACGCAGCGATGTCTGAAATTGGGGCGAAAACGGCCATTCCCGGCAAGCTCCCCGCTATCTAGCCCCCAAACCGCCCCTGCAAATACCGCCAGCTCGCCCTTAATCCCAGCGCTTCGCCGCCCACCGGCCGTCCCGGCTTGGCCGCCGGCCGCCAGGCGAAGGTGTCGAAATGCGCCCAGGGCACCGCTTCCGGGGTGAATTTCTTCAGGAACAGCGCCGCCGTGATGCAGCCGGCAAAGCCGCCCGAGGCGCTGTTCACGCAGTCGGCGATCGGGCTGCTCAGCATCGAATCATAGCCGGACCAAAGCGGCATCTGCCACAGCGGATCGCTTTCCGCTTCGCCCGCCTGCAGCAGGCCATTGGCCATATCCTTGTCGTCGCAGAACATCGCTGGCAGATCGGGGCCCAGCGCCACCCGTGCGGCACCGGTCAGCGTGGCGAAATCGATGATCAGTTGCGGCTCTTCCTCGCCGGCCAGAGTCAGGGCGTCGCCGAGCACCAGCCGTCCTTCGGCATCGGTATTGGTCACCTCGACGGTCAGCCCCTTGCGGCTGTTCAGGATGTCGCCGGGCCGCAGCGCATTGCCGTCGATCGCATTTTCGACCGCCGGCACCAGCAGGTGCAGCCTGACCGGCAGACCCGCCTCCATCACCAGCCGGGCCAGCGCGATCGCGTGCGCCGCGCCGCCCATATCCTTCTTCATCAGCAGCATGCCGGCACCGGTCTTCATCGACAGCCCGCCGCTGTCAAAGCAGACGCCCTTGCCGACGATGGCGATCTTCGGATGGTCGGCCTTGCCCCATTTCAGCTCGATCAGGCGCGGCGCATGGGCGCGCATCGCGGCCTTGCCGACGCCGTGAATCATCGGGAAATGTTCTTCCAGCGTGTCGCCGCGAGTCACCTTCAGTTCGCCGCCATGTTTCTCGGCCAGCTTGTCGACGATCTCTTCCAGCCTGTCCGGCCCCATGTCGGCAGCGGGGGTGTTGACCATGTCGCGGACCATGGCGGTCGCCTCCGCCTGCCGCACCGCCTCGTCCTTCTGGGCGATCGCGTCGCCGACCAGCAGCACGCTCGGCCCCTGCCGGTCGGGCAATTCCTTGTAGCGGTCAAATTCGTGCTGCGCGATCAGCCAGCCGAACAGCGTGCCCTTGGCGCTGGTCTCGTGCAGGCGATATCTGCCTTCGGGCAGGCCGCTGCCGAGCCTGGCCAGCGACCAGGAATCCAGCTTGTCATGGTCCGTGACGCCGGCCACCACCGAAAAATCGTCGGCGACCGTCTTGTCATCGCTCCTGGTGCCGACGCGGGGAAGCAGCAGGAACGTGTCCGGCTTGCCGGAAAACTGGCAGGCCGTGACCATCGCCCGGATCGAATCCGGTTGCCCTTTCAGCCAGTCTTCGAAATTGCCCGTATCCAGGATCTGGATGGAGCGCGCGGTCTGGCCGGTATCGGCCTCGATCAATGCCTTAAAATCAGTCATTTGATCGCTATAGCCAGAGATGGTGCCAAGCGCGAGCGCCTATTCGGCTGCAATGACCTCCGGCTCCCGCCGCCCGTCCGTCACAGCGACAGGCTTCGAAAAAACAATCACCCCGTCATCCACCGCCTTGTGCCGCAGATTGATGATATCCTTGGGGAAATTCTGGTTGAGCCGCCAGGGCTTGCGGTCGCCCTGTTTCGGCAGCTGCGCGATCGCTCGCTGGACATAGCCGGAGCTGAAATCGAGCATTGGCTCGGTGCCCATCGCCTCGCCGGCAGGCAGGGTCGGGGTCGCGATCGGCGTGCCCTTGCGGTCCATCATGTTGATCAGCCGGCAGACATATTCGCTGGTCAGATCGGCCTTCAGCGTCCAGCTGGCATTGGTATAGCCCATGGTCATGCCGAAATTGGGGACGCCGGAGAACATCACGCCCTTGTAGTTGATTTTCTCGCTAAAATCGACCGGCTCGCCATCGACCGAAATGGCCGCATTGCCGCCCATCAGCATTTTCAGGCCGGTGGCGGTAACGATGATATCGGCCTCGAGAATCTTGCCCGATTTCAGCAGGATGCCGTCTTTGGTAAATCTCTCGACATGGTCGGTCACGATCGACGCCTTGCCCGACTTGATCGAATCGAACAGGTCACTGTCCGGCACCAGACACAGGCGCTGGTCCCACGGATTATAGCTCGGCGTATAATCGGCCATATTTACGTCCGGGCCCATTTCCTCGCGGACCATCTCCAGCAGGCGCCCCTTGAATGCCGCCGGCTTCTTGCGTGCCAGATTGAACATGAACAGGCCGAGCAGCACATTCTTCCAGCGAGTCAGCAGATAGGCCAGCTTGGACGGCAGGAACTTGCGCAGCCGCAGCGCCCATTTGTCCTCGCCCGGTCGCGACACGATATAGGTGGGCGAACGCTGCAGCATGGTGACATGCGCCGCCGTATCCGCCATCGACGGCACCAGCGTCACGGCGGTCGCGCCGCTGCCGATCACCACGACTTTCTTGCCCGCATAGTCCAGCCCTTCGGGCCAGAACTGGGGGTGCACAACCGTCCCGGCAAAATCCGCCTTGCCCGGAAAGTCCGGATCATGCCCCTCGTCATAGCTGTAATAGCCCGAGCACATGTGCAGGAAATTGCACTTCACGCTGCTCAGCGAACCGTCGCCGTGCTGCAGGCTGACCGTCCACAGCGCCTCTTCGCTCGACCAGCTGGCATCGATCACCTTCTGGCCAAAGCGGATCTGGTCCTGCAGGCCATATTCCTCGACCGTTTCATGGAGATAGGTGAGGATCGATGGCGCATCGGCAATCGCCCTGCGCGCGGTCCACGGTTTGAAATTATAGCCGAGCGTATACATGTCGCTGTCCGACCGGATGCCGGGATATTTGAACAGGTCCCAGGTCCCGCCCAGCCGCTCACGCGCCTCGACAATGGCAAAGCTCTTGCCGGGGCATCTTTTGGTCAGATGCACCGCTGCGCCAATACCGGACAGACCGGCCCCGACAATCAGAACGTCAAATATTTCATTTTCCATGATGCCCTATTACTGACATTGATGTCAGTTGGCAAGACGGGTTCGTACTGGCTATTCGCTGATCAGCGTCAGGCGGCGAAACAGGCCGGAATCAAGCTTGTCGTCGAATCGGCAACCGATATGGCCATTCTGGCACCAGATGGCGGTGGCCGGAATCGGGCTGCTCCCCTCGAACCGCAACCAGAGGCGGCTGCCTTCGGCAAAACGGGTCCTGCTGGCAACACGGCAGCCATAGATGGACAGATCAATCAGCTCGCCCGCCTTTGCCGTCCTGCCATGCTCGCGAATGGCGGCTCGCTGGATATGGACCTGATGGCGATAGCTCTGCCGATGCTCGATCAGGGCCGGTTCCACGGTGCGATATTGTGAATTCATGTAACCCATTGTTTCATCCCTCGCGGGGAAAGTAGTTTGTGTGGCTAAACAAAGGGTTAACCAGTCGTCGAATTCCGCCTCTCGACTATTCCGCCGCTTCGAGCGCCGGCTCGCTGTCGCCGGTCGCCTGATTTGAATTGGGACCGTAAAACCGGATCACGCCGTCGTCGACCGGCTCGGTCAGCAGGACTTTCTTGTCGAACAGATAGTCCTGATTCAGCTTCCACGGCATCGCGGTGCTGTTGCGCGGCAATTCGTTGATCGAGCGCTGAAGATAGCCGGACGAGAAATCGAACAATTGCTCCTGCTCCAGTTCCTTGCCCAGCACCGGATTGGCAATTCGAGTCGCGGTCGCGTCCATATGATTGAGCACCCGGCAGACATATTCGGACACGATATCCGCCTTCAGCGTCCAGCTGGCGTTGAGATAGCCGAACACGATCGCCAGATTGGGTATGTCGGAGAACATGCAGCCCTTGTAATAATAATGATCGGGCCAGTGCACCGGCTTGCCATCGACCGAGAAGGCAACCTTGCCGGCCACCGCCAGTTTCAGCCCCGTCGCCGTGACGATCACGTCCGCGTCCAGTGTCTCCCCGGATGTCAGTTTGATACCGCTCTCGGTGACGGTCTCGATATGACCGGTTTTCAGATCGGCCTTGCCCGCGGCAATCGCCTTGAACATGTCGCCATCCGGCACCAGGCACAGCCGCTGCTCCCACGGACCGTAGGGCGGCGTGTAATCTTCCTTCACATATTTGTCGCCAAGCTCTTTCTTCATCGGCTTTTCGAGCTTGTCGATGACCTTCTTCGGATTGTCGCGCGCGATGCGATACGTGAGGTCCTGCATCTTCACATTTTTCCAGCGAGTGATGTTATAGGCCCATTTTTCGGGCATGATCTTGCGCAGGCTGTTGGCGATCCAGTCTTTCGACGGCCGCGCTGCATACCAGGTCGGCGTGCGCTGCAACATGGTCACATGGCTCGCCTTCTCCGCCAGCACCGGCACGATCGTCACGGCGGTTGCGCCGCTGCCGATTACCACCACTTTCTTGCCCGAATAGTCGAGATCCTTGGGCCAGAATTGCGGGTGCACTACGTCGCCCTTGAAGTTTGCCAGCCCCTCGATCTGCGCATCATAGGGATTGTCATAATCATAATAGCCGGCGCCCATATAGACGAAATTGGCATATAATGTAACCTGGCTGCCGTCGGATTTCTCCGCCGTCACCGTCCAGCGCGCGTCCTCGCTCGACCAGCTCGCCGACAAGACCTTGTGGCCAAAGCGGATATGTTTTTCCAGATCATGTTTCGCCTTGATCCGGTGCAGATAGTTCATGATCGACGGCCCGTCGGCGATCGACTTTTGCTCGGTCCACGGCTCGAACTTGAAACCCAGCGTATGCATGTCGCTGTCGCTGCGGATGCCGGGATATTGGAACAGGTTCCAGGTGCCGCCGATCTCGTCGCGCCGCTCGACAATCGCGAAGCTCTTGTTCGGACATTTGTCGCGCAGGTGCACCGCCATGCCGATGCCCGAAATACCGGCCCCGACGATCAATATATCGACCGATTCGATTGCCGCTTCCACATTTTCCGCGAATTTTGTCGCCATGCCGTCTCTCCCAGCTTTTGCAATCTTATGCCATTGCTGGCGACCAGTTGCAATTGGCAATTTAATCGACCGGTTAAGGAGGCCGAACAAGGGCGGTTTCGGCGCCCCTGATAGGCCGGCCAACATGTCTCCGGACGCGGCAGACCTGCCTATCCGATCTTGCGCTCCTGAAGGCTGTCCTCGGCATTCGACGGCCGGATAATATGGTCGAGACTGGGATATTTGGACGGCGGCCTGACGATCCGTCCCTCGATTTCATGCGCCGGAATGGCCTTGCTGAACAGATGCCCCTGCACCTGCTTGCATCCCGCGCGCTTGACCTGCGCCAGCTGCTGCTCGCATTCGATGCCCTCGGCGGTCGTCACCATGCCAAGACTCGACGCCAGGTCGGCGACGGCCCGGACGATCGCCTGACAGTCTTTCCGGCTGACGATCTCCTCCACGAAGCACCGGTCGATCTTGATCTTGTCGAACGGGAAGCTGCGCAGATAGTTGAGCGAGCTGTAACCGGTGCCAAAATCGTCGAGCGCAAACCGCACCCCGAGCGAGCGGATCTTGTTCAACAGGTCGATATTGGCATGGTCCTGGCTCAGGATCACATTTTCGGTGATTTCCATCTCCAGCCGATGCGCCTCCACGCCGGCCGCGGCGAGACCATGAATGATCGTGGGCAACAGGTTGGGACTGCCCATCTGCGCCGGTGACAGGTTGACCGCAACGCTCAGATGATGCGGCCAGTTTCTCAGTTCCTGCAGCGCTGTCCGGATCACCCATTCGCCCAGCTGGACGATCGTGCCGGTGGTCTCGGCCACCGCGATAAATTCGTTCGGCAGGATGATGCCCCTGGTCGGATGATTCCAGCGGACCAGCGCTTCATAGCCGATGGTCTGCTCGTTCTCGATATCGATCAGCGGCTGGTAGAGCAGTTCAAATTGCTTGCGCTTGAGCGCGGTCTGCAGGTCCAGCTCCATCGCCCTGCGGTCCTGCAGCGCTTGCAGCATCTCGGGCCGGAACACCGTCAGCTGCCCGCGCCCGTTTTCCTTGGACCGGTACAGCGCGATATCGGCGCGCTGCAGCAGATCCTCTGCGGTATCGCCCGGATCGCGGGACAGCGCGATGCCGATGCTGATGCCGATCGAGACATTGTGCCCGTCGACACTCAATGGCGCACAGACCTTGCTAGCGATGTCCCTGCTGAGATCAGCGACATTCTGTCCCGCCGCGACCGCCCGCAGGCAGACCGCGAACTCGTCGCCGCTCAGCCGCGAGGCAATATCCTCGACCCCGATCGCTTCTTTCAGCCGGCTCCCGACCGCCTGCAGCACCCGGTCCCCGGCGCTGTGCCCCATCGTGTCGTTGATCGCCTTGAACCGGTCGACGTCCACATAGAGCAGGGCCAGGCTTTCCCCGTCGTCCAGCCGGGTCAGCGCGCGCTCCATCGAGCGGTTGAACGACGCGCGGTTGGGCAGACCGGTCAGATTGTCATAATGGGCCAGCCGGTCGATCTGGTCGTTGGCCGCCTTTTCGCTGGTGATATCGGTCGCCGCTCCGCGCAGCGCCTTCGCTGCCCTGCTCGTGGCAGTCATCGTCCGGCAGGAAATCCGCCACCAATGGTCTTCGCCCCGCACCTTGATCGGCAGCTCCAGATCGCGCACCGGCCGACCCTCGCCGATCATCCGCAGCAGCAGCTGGCGGGCCTCGCCCTCGCCGAACAGATCGGTGATCGGGGTGCCGTTGAGATCGTCGATCGACCGGCCCGCGGCGGTCGCGAACCGCTCCGACGCGCGGACGATGCGGTTGCTGCTGTCGGTTTCCCACAGCCAGTCGGCGCTCTGCTCGGCATAGTCGTTGAGCAGCAGCTTGACCGTTTCGGCCGCCTCCTTCTGCTGCGCGGCATAGATATGGCGCTTGACGAAATTGAAGAAGCACATGCGGTAGATCGAGTCGAGCGCAGCGGCGAAGAAGAGCAGCAGCGCCACCGGCTCCAGCCCGCCAATCCCCCCGACCGCGAAAAAGCTGATCGCCAGCGACAGCGTCAGCACGCCGATCGCGCAGGTCTGCGCGCGCGGGATGCTGCCATAGGTGAAACCGCCGACGACGATGCTGCCGAGGGCCAGGATCACGCTGGCCGGGCTGAACGGAATCTGCCCGAACGCCAGCGGAAAGGTTATGCACAGGCTGATCCCGAGGCTGACGATGACACTTTCCACGCACAGCATGCGCAGCGAGGCGTCGAAATGGGCGTAGTCAAAGGACCGGTGCTTCTGCCGGTGGAAATTGCGCACCGAGATAAAGGCGACCACGGCCAGCCCGAACAGCCCGGCGGCGAGAAATGGCGTGCTGGCATGGAGATAGAGATTGACGATCATATAGAGCGACACCGGGATCATGATCGTCGCGACAATCCGGGCCACTTCGCCGATCAGCCGCAGCTGCTGCCGCGCAACCAGCTCGCGGACCTTCGGATCGCGGTCGGCGTTGAACCGCCAGAATTCCTGGTGAATTTCGATCATCCTGGTGAGCATCAGCTTCGCGGCCTCGAATTCACTTCGTCTTCTCCAGATTACGGCACCAAATGCTCCCCCCCCGTCCACGCGATTTCGACCGCGCGAGCGGAGGGAGCATTGCCTATAGGAGATAATAGTTAAGGGAATTTCCGGTCCGCTGCACAACGCCGGAGCAAGGCTCTTAACAGCCCCGCAAAAGCGTGATAGCGCCCGCCCATCGAAACGATTTTCCTCTGGATCGGCCTCGCCCTCGCCGGCACCGGCCTCGCGTATCTGCTGCGCAGCGATCTGCCGTTCATCCGCGGCGAGACCCGCCATGTGCCGGCCCAGATCGTCCGCCACCAGATCAGCCGCCGCGGCGGCGCCACCCTGTACAGCGCGATCCTGCTGGTCCCCGACGAGCGCGGCGGCTTTATCGAGGTCCGCGATCCGCTGACCACGCCCTTCCCGACCCCGGTCATCGGCGAGCGCCTGACCGTCGTCCACCCCGCCGGCTTCCCGAGCCTGGCGCGGATTCCCTATCCGTGGTTCCGCGGCGGGGTCTATGCGGGGCTGGGCTATGCGTTTGTGGTTTGTGTGCTGGAGGTTACGGGGTTGGGGTGACCCACTCCCCTTCTCCCGTGAGGGAGAAGGATACGAAGCCTTGCCGCCGAAGCGTCAGCGCAGGCGGCTAGGCGCAGTTGGATGAGGGTGTTCTGATGGTGGTGGGTTGCTGTGCCGCCCTCGTGCAGCACACACGCCTTCTCCCCGGGATGGAAGGCAATAAAAGACAATAACGGTAGCGTGAATTGCGGGTGGAATACCTGCAATAAAGCTGCTGATCCCTAAAATTTGCTTTCCTACAGAAGCTCTTGTGGTTACGTCTCTTAATAGGAAAAAGAACGGGGGAGAAATATGGCAAAACTTATTAAAGGGGAAGTCGCTGGCTTGAACATCAGAATTCATCCGCATTCTGAAGACTTGTATCGTGACTTATTTCGAACTGCCTTCGCTGCAAAAAAAATCGTAAACCTGCGAGGAAACAGATCGGCAATTATAACTTCACTAACTCGGATTGGCAAAGACGACCGATATGTAAACGGGGTACTTACCACTTTTCTTGACTTTGATCTGGATGTGGAATGGCTAGATACTTCAACTTTACAAGAAGCTTCGGACAATGAAGTCCAGAAAGTTATTATTCCTGATCATCTCAGGCCCGACATGATCACATACTATTTTCGATTTGATGTGAAAAATCATGAGTTGGTTTTTGAACATTACAATCAAGGTAAGCGCCTCACCCATCAATCCGCGAGAAAATTTTTTGAGGGGCTATTCAAATACAAAAGGATCAGCAAGAAATTCGGAGATGTGAAGGTAACACTCATCCAAACCAAAGGTGGATTGGATGCAGTCTTCTCTATTCCTAGAATAACAAATTTGGAGGTTTATATTGAACAGCCCAACTCCGATCTATGGGATGGGGATTTTGAAGATCTCGTGGAGAAACACCTTGAAGACAAAAGTGCACGAAGTATGAAAGTCATATATGTAGCTGAGCAGGGCACAGGCATCGAGAGGGACAAGGATCTGGAAGCTCTCGTACGGACGAGTATCCGAAATGGGCGCACTGTGGCAAAAGGCTATGGTCCACACGGTCATGAAACTGTGACCACAGATAAGTTTCCGAAGGTTGTACAGGATAAGTTCGATCCTGATTTGGGAGAAAGTACAATTTTTCAATCTCTCGCCGATCGATTTAGAAACTAGGAAATGGCCCGCGCTTATTCCTCACTTTTATCGATTCTTAGTCGATACTGGCAAGATTATGGCGGATTGTCAGAATGGATTAAATCGCCCTTTGTTCATGTTAGCCTGATCGTTGCAGTCCTTAACCTCCTGAGAGTGATTGACTACCCTTGGCGACAGCTATCGCTTTCAGCTCTACCTACGATTTTAGGTTTTAGCTTAGCAGCCTACACAATCACTTTTACGTTGATGGGCAGTCGCCTTCACACGGCTCTTTCTCTCGCGATATATCCCGGACGAAACAATTCCCTACTAATCTCTGTTAACGCAACTTTTTTTCATGTTGTTTTTGTCCAAGCCCTAGCTCTCATTTTCTCGATCATTACGAATGGTACATTCTTTTGGGTACAATTAGGGTCACAACTGGACATAAACACATTGGCTGGGCGAGCACTGATTGTTATAATTTATTTCACACAGTTGCTTGGTTCGTTCCTAGTAAACTATGCGATTATACTCCTGTTCTCAATTGCGATTGCTATGTTTAGGTTGGGTAGGCTTTCTCAATCAGCTGCCATACCTCTGAGGACGGAAAGCACAGGTGACGGCAATGAGCGTCCCGAAAATACGGATCAGAACCAAACGACACAATAATTAAACTCCTTTCCTACACCAAGCCAAATAGGTTATATTAACCCCCTTTAACAAACCATACCCGCCACACCGCTCCCGCCGGAGCGGCACCGCAGTCGGGATGGTCTTTTGCAAGGAGTATAATCGATGACCTATCAGGATGAATTTGCGCGGCGGCTGGGCCAACGGGAGGGGGACGGCCAGGCCGCTGGCGGTCCTTCGACAGGCTCAGGACGAACGGACGAGGGGGAGAGACGTCATCCTGAACTTGTTTCAGGACCCCGCACGGCCAAGCCGGAAGATGGGGGGAAGACGGACGGGATCCTGAGACAAGCTCAGGATGACGATGATAACCATGTTCAGGATGACGAACTGATACCCCCCTCCCGCTTGCGGGAGGGGCCGGGGGTGGGCCCGGGGGAAACCTCAAGCGATGCCTCGGATTCAATAGACATCCCCACCCCTAGCCGCTCCCGCGAGCGGGAGGGGGATAGCCGCACCCCGCGCCACGATGGCTGGCTCCCCGAAACCCGCGTCAAGTTCCTCGAGGCGCTTGCCCGCACCGGCAATGTCCAGGCCTCGGCTTATTATGTCCAGCTGAGCCGCCAGTCGGCCTATGATCTGCGTCGCCGCGACCCGGATTTTGCCCGCGGCTGGCAGGCGGCGCTGGTGCTGGCGCGCGATGTCGCGGAGGATGTGCTGCAGGAGCGGGCGATCGAGGGCATCGAGGAGCCGGTCTATTATCATGGCGAGGTGGTGGGCATGCGCCGGCGCTATGACAGCCGGCTGCTGCTGGCGCATCTGGCGCGGCTGGACAAGATCGCCGAGGAGATACCGGCCCGCCGCGCCGCCGCCCGCTTCGAGGAGCTGATGGAGGCGATCCGCACCGGCGCCGACAGCGCGCCGCTGATCGCCACCCCGACCGACGACGAACTGGCCGCCGCCGCCGCCCGCGCCGAGGCGCCGCCCCCAGCGGCGGAAGAGGGCGACGAATTTTACGCGGTCCGCTGGCCGGATACCGACGGTCCTCCCGACTATTACCGGCTGACCCCGGAGGAAGCCGCCGAAATGGAAGGCGAAGTCCCCGGCCTGACCGCCACCCCCACCGGCACCCGCAGCGACGCGGTCATCACCAGCCTGCATTTCGATGAACTGGCCCGCGCCGAGGCCGCGGAGAAGGCGGCAGCGAAGGCGGCAAAGGATGCCCCCTGGCCGGACTGGGATACCGGACCGGACCCCCGGGAACTAAATTGATAACCCTGTAAAGTTTGTCAAGTTCATGCCCCCGTCATTGCGAGGAGCAAAGTGACGAAGCAATCCAGAGCAGCAACCACCGCCGGTGACCAGACGCCCTGGATGGCGTCGCTACGCTCGCCATGACGGATAAGGGGGTTCCGAGAGAAATGCCGATTATGCAAATACCGTTCGTGGTGAGCTTGTCGAACCACCCCTCTCGTCCGAGAGCTGTCCTTCGACAGGCTCAGGACAAACGGATCCGGCGAAGAGTCCTCATAAAACCGTTCGTGGTGAGCCTGTCGAACCACGCCTCTCGACCGATAGGTGCCCCTCGGAGTCGCAGACGGCGCGAAGCGCCACAAGCTCAGTGCGCACGGCAACTCGCGGCGGTTCTAAACCCCAACCCCGAACAGATCATGCTCGTCCGCATCCTCGATCACCGCATCGACAATATCGCCGACCGCAAGACTCTCCGGCACATTCCGCAAAAACACATTGCCATCAATCTCCGGCGCATCGGCCTCGGACCGCGCGGTCGCGCCGATATCGCCGTCCTCGTCGGGCTCGCCGATCTCGTCGATGATCACCGGCAGCGTCCGGCCGATCTTGGCCTGCAGCTTGGCGGCGCTGATCCGGGCGGTGACTTCCATGATCCGCTGGTAGCGCTCTTCCTTGACCTCTTCGGGCACGGGACCGTCGAGCAGATTGGCGGCGGCCCCCTCGACGGGCTCAAAGCGGAACGCGCCAACCCGGTCGAGCTGCGCTTCCTCGAGCCAGTCGAGCAGATATTGAAAATCCGCCTCGGTCTCGCCGGGAAAGCCGACGACAAAGGTCGAGCGGATCGTCAGGTCCGGGCAGATCTCGCGCCACGACTTGACCCGCTGCAGCACCTTGGCCTCGTTGGCCGGGCGCTTCATCCGCTTGAGCACGTTGGGCGCGGCATGCTGGAACGGGATATCGAGATAGGGGGTAATCTTGCGCTCGGCCATCAGCGGGATGACTTTGTCGACATGCGGATAGGGATAGACATAGTGCAGCCGGGTCCACACGCCCTTGCCGTCCGGCGTGCGCAGTTCGCCCAGCGCAGCAGCAAGATCGGTCATATGCGCGCGCACCTCGCGGCCCTGCCCGGTCGGGCCATTCCAGACGCGCGGCTGGTGCCGGATATCGACGCCATAAGCCGAGGTGTCCTGGCTGATCACCAGCAGCTCCCGGGTGCCCGCCTCGACCAGCTTCTCCGCCTCGCGCAGGATCGCGTCGGGCCGGCGGCTGACCAGGTCGCCGCGCAAAGACGGGATGATGCAGAAGGCACAGCGATGGTTGCAGCCCTCGGAAATCTTCAGATAACTGTAATGGCGCGGGGTCAGCTTCAGGCCGGCCTCCGGCACCAGATCGACAAAGGCACCGCGCGCCGCCGGCGCCGCCGCATGCACCGCGGTCACCACATCCTCGTACTGATGCGCGCCGGTCACCGCCAGCACATCGGGGAAGCGCTTCATGATCACATCCGCTTCATTGCCCATGCAGCCGGTAACGATCACCCGGCCATTGGCCGCCATCGCCTCGCCGATCGCCTCAAGGCTCTCTTCCTTGGCGCTGTCGAGAAAACCGCAGGTGTTGACCAGCACGACATCGGCGCCGGCATAGTCGGGCGACAGGTCATAGCCGTCCGAGCGCAGCTGCGTCAGAATCCGTTCGCTGTCGACCAGCGCCTTGGGACAGCCGAGCGAAACCATGCCGACTTTGGGCGGAGAGGGAATTTGGGTAGCCATAGGGCGCGGCCTTTAGGCCTGTTTGCCCGCCGAGTCACGATCAATGTTCGCCGCCCCCGTGCCCCGACCCCGTGCGCACCCCCGTGCCCCGGCGAAGGCCGGGGCCCATCTCGGAACCGTCAATCTTTCGCCATGGCCGAAGGACCAACCCCCGCATCGCCGCAACGCCCCCGATTGCCGAAATATCCCGATTTTGGTACAGAAAACCGACCCCGGCACACACCGGGGCACATTCTGGGGAGGATGATATGAACATATTCGACGTGAACTGGATTGCGGTCGTGCTGGCCGCGCTGGCGGGTTTTGTTGTCGGCGGCATCTGGTACGGCCCGATCATGGGCAAGAAATGGATGGGCGCGGTCGGCCTGACCGAGGAGCAGCTGAAACAGGGCAATATGGCGGCGATCTACGGCGGCGCCTTCGCCTTCAGCCTGCTCGCCTCGTGGACGCTGGCGCATACGTTCGCGACCTACGCGCTGGACCTGTCGTTCGGGGTCAAGATTCTGACCGCCTTTGGCGTCGCTCTCGGCTTCATCGTGCCGGCGATCGGCACCAATTATCTGTTCTCGCGCAAAAGCGCGACGCTGTTCTTCATCGACGCCGCCTACTGGCTGCTCTTCTATATCGCCATGGGCGCGGTGCACGCCTGGTTTGGCCAAGGATGACAGGAGGTTAGACTGGATATAAGGGACAGGTAAGACACCGGGGCTGCCAAAATCGGGAGGGAAAGACAGCGCCCGGCTGTCCTATCAATGCCCGGCCCCGAAAAGCGTTCCCGTCGGGTGCAGAAAAAAGGCGGTGCCGGTGAACCGATTCCGTCGCCAGTGCGTTGGTCTCGCATGAACAGGTCATGCAACAAAGGGACAAATAGATGGAACTGGTCGATATTTTGCGCTGGACCGCCAGCATCAGCGGCATGATCGCCGCGCTGATGGTGGCGCTCAACGCCGGTGCCAAAATAACCGGATGGGGCTTCATCCTGTTCTGCGGCTCCTCGATCGTCTGGGTGACCAGCTCGCTGCTCGACGGCAACAATCCGCTGGCGGTGCAGAATGTCGTCCTGCTCGGGATCAACATTTTCGGCGTCTACCGCTATCTCTGGCTGAAGCCCAAGGAGCGGGCCCCCGCCGCGAACTGACCGGACCGGCGGCTCAGGTCCTCCCGGCAAGCGTGTCGGCGATGATCCGCCAGACCTTGGGGTTGAAGCCCAGCCCCATATGTCCGCCATCGACGCGGATATTGCGGGCCTGCGGATTATAGATGTCCTTGGCGATATCGGGTCCGACGATGCCGTCGCGGTTGGAATAGAGGACGGTCAGCGGCTGGTCGAAGCCGATGCTGTTGCGCTCGTGCACCTCGCGCTCGAACTGGTCGAGCCGGATGTTGGAGGCCCGGGCAAAACGCTGGCCCGGCGTGGTATATTTGGGGCCGCCAATGATCGGCGTGCCCATGGTGATCACCTCGCGCACCAGGTGCGGCGACAGCCGAGCGACCTCGCGGGCAACGAGGCCGCCCAGCGACCAGCCGATCAGCGTGAACGGCTGCTCGCCATTGGCAGCGAAGCGCGCTTCGGCCACTGCGGTAAAGCGCGCGACATCGCGGTCGACCGAGCCCCGGTTGCGGCCCAGCGACCAGTCGGCGACGTCATAGTTGATCCGCCGCAGAAAGGCTTCCAGCGGCCGCAGCGACAGCTCGCTGCCGCCATAGCCGGGGATCAGATAGACCGGCCGCCCGTCGCCGCGCGGCGCGGTCACCAGCCGCGGCCACTGCAGGCCAAAGCGGACCAGATCGAGCGGCAGCGACAGCTCGCCCAGCTGCGCCAGCTTGCGCGGCGGTCGCAGTCCGGTCGGCATGTCTATCGATTGGGCCATCAGCAAACTCCGTCATTGGAGACGCCAGAATAGCCGCTGATCTCGCAGGTGCAACATGAACCATGGAACAGGCTGTTGCAGACTGGATCAGGCTTTCCCGGAAGCCCGGTTCTCGGTGCCGTTGCCAGGCATGATCTCGACGATGATATCACCCGCCTCGAGCGTGCTGGCCTCCTCCTCCCAGAAACCGAACACCGCATCTCCCCGGTAGATCCGCACGCCCAGCCCCGAGCCGACCACCTCGCTCATCGCCATGCCGACTTCCTGCTCGGTCACCGCCCGCTGGACCAGCTTCACCCGGCCGGTTGCGGAAGCCAGATCGCTGAGATAGTCGGAAATCTTGGCGCCCTCGCAGCTGCCGGCGAGCAGCAGCCCGGCGAAACTGACCGGATTGATCACGGTCGTCGCCCCCGCCTGCCGCGCCAGCAATTCATTGTCCGACGCCTTGATTGAGACGCTGATTGGCAGATGATAGGCAAGATGCCGCGCGGTGAGCACGATCAATATGCTGGTATCATCGCGGCCAGCCGACACGATCAGCGATCGGGCACGGGATATCTTGACGTTCATCAGCACATTGTCGCGCGTCGCATCGCCGTTGATCACTGCGCAGCCGAGCTTCTCGGCCTGGGACAGGGCATCGTCGGACGAATCGATCACGACAATCTCTTCCGGATTGGTGCCGCGAGCGAGCAGTTCCTGCACCGCTTCGCTCCCGCTCGTCCCAAAGCCGGCTATGACGATATGGTCGTGCAGGTTGCTTTGAATTAGTTTCATGCGCCAATTGTCCCAGGTTCGTTTGAAAACAAAATTATAGGCCGTGCCGACAAAGATTAGCACGACGAAAATACGAATAGGAGTCACGACCAGAGCATCGAACATCCGCGCCCGCTCTGTAACCGGTGCAATATCGCCATATCCGGTTGTAGTAATCGATATCATCGTAAAATAGACAACGTCCAGAAAGCTGACATCACCGTCATAGCTGTCCTGCAGGCCATTGCGGTCGAAATAGTGCACCGAAACCGCCATACCGATTAGAGCCAGAACGAACGTCACCCGCCAGGCAATATCGGCCCAGATCGGCAGACTGGAACGCCGCCGGAGCGTAAAATAGTCGGAGACCTTGCGGTTATTGTTTGCCATGTCCGGTTCAGCCGCGCTTCGGCAGATGTATGGTGGGATCGACCGGCTTGCGATCCTTGCGAATTTCGAAGTGCAGTTGCGGTTCCTGCACATAGCCGCTTTCACCGGCAAGGCCGATAATATCGCCCGCTTTGACCTTCTGGCCACGCGTCACATTCAGTTTGTCCGCATGCCCATAAGCGGTGACCCAGCCAGTACCATGACTGATCAGGATCAGTCCGCCAAACACGCCAATTTCATCACCACTATAGGCGACCACACCGTCAGCCGACGCGCGGATGGGCGTGCCTTTCGGAACGCCGATATTGAGGCCATCATTGACTTTGCCGCCACCCTTGCTGCCGAATGTGGAAAGGATGGTGCCATCCACCGGCCACTGAAACCGTCCAGAGAAACTGGCAGGCGTGGCAATTGTCGTATTTGGAGTGATCGCTTTCCGCCAATCCGAGGGTTCTTTGGCAGCCGCACCGTCGGCCAGTGCTGGCTGGCTACCGGTTACAATATCGTCAATATCCAGATTGAAGGCGGCCGCCCGTTGTTCAATGCTCAGATTGGCAGGATCGCTGGGCGCAGTGGCCGGCAACAGCAATTTCTGACCAACGCGCAGAATATACGGCTCTTCTAAAGTATTGAGCGCGACGATGTCGCTCCATGAGGCGCCATAGGCACGGGCGATTGCAATACCTGTCTCACCGGAAGCGACGGTATGATAGCGCCCACCTATGATTTTCAGCTGCTGGCCGGGGTGAATGACATAAGGGGCGGCCAGTCCGTTCGCCGATGCAATGATCTGCGATCCCGCTCCCGTCCTGTTGGCAATTCCACGCAATGTATCGCCGGGGCGCACAATATAAGTGCCCGATTCCACGGACCGCGCGCGCGGTGTGACAGGAGCGGCCTGCCATGTCGAAACCGGTGCCTCTGCTGGCGCAGTACCCAACGCCGCTGGATCCGTGGGCAACTGCGGCTGGACAGGTGGTGGAGCATAAGCGTCATGGCCCGGCGGGATGCAGGCAGTGGCTCCCAGGACCAGTGTCAGGATCGCAATATGACGCATATATGACCCCATTAACCAACTCTTCCCCTTGGGAACGCTATTAGCAGCAAAAGCGGAGCTTGCCAGCCCCGCTACCCAAAACATAGCAAATTCGCAGCTAACTGCTCAGAATCAGGGGTATAGCTTCTTCAAGCCGTCCATCGAACTATAATGGGTAAGATCCAGATGAAGCGGTGTAATGGAAATAAAGCCGGCGGCGATCGCTTCCAGATCCGTGCTGTGTGCGGGCGTTTCCACCATCGGTCCAAGACCGAACCAGTGATATTCAAAGCCGCGCGGATCCCTGTTGCTGACAATCTGCAAACGACCATAATCACGGATACCTTGGGACACGACCCTTACACCCTTGATATCGCTAGCCGGGAGCGCCGGAAAATTGATGTTCACTAGCGTCCGGTGGTCCATGCGTTGCTTGATCAGCGGACGCAGTACGCGTTCACCCCATTGCAGTGCGGCGTCAAAAGGAACATTTGCGCCGATATCCTCGCGCGCGTAGGCTTGGCTGAGAGCAATGGACGGAATGCCCGCCAGGGCGCCTTCCATCGCGGCCGATACGGTTCCCGAATAGGTGACGTCCTCGCCCAGATTGGCACCCCGATTGACCCCCGATAATATGAGATCGGGCGGGCCGTCTTTCATGATCTTGGCAACCGCCATCATCACGCTGTCGGTCGGCGTTCCGTCCACCGAATATTGCTGGTCGCCCCGTTTGCGGATGCGCAGCGGCCGGGTCAGGGTCAGCGAATGTCCTGCCCCCGAATTTTCGTCGGACGGAGCGACAATCCAGATGTCGTTGGAAAAATGCGATGCGATATCGAGCAGGATTTTCATCCCCGGCGCGTCGAAACCGTCATCGTTGGTCAGCAAAATACGCATCAGGCTGGCTCCAGCTTCTCTATGCCCCCCATATAGGGACGCAATACCGACGGGATGACAACAGAGCCATCGGCCTGCTGATAATTTTCGAGAACCGCAACCAATGTGCGCCCCACGGCAAGCCCCGAGCCGTTGAGCGTGTGAACGAATCTGGTCCCCTTTTCCTCGCCCTCGGGACGGAAACGCGTGTTCATTCGCCGCGCCTGAAAATCCCCGCAATTGGAAATGCTGGAGATCTCGCGATAGGTATTTTGGCCCGGAAGCCAGACTTCGAGGTCAAAAGTCTTGCGCGCAGCCGCCCCGATGTCGCCCGCGCAGAGCAGCATTTTCCGGTAGGGCAGTTCCAGCGCTTGCAGGATGGACTCCGCCGCGGCGGTCATCCGCTCATGTTCATCTTCGCTTTGATCGGGATGAGTGATGGCGACCAGTTCGACCTTCTCAAACTGATGCTGGCGGATCAGACCCTTGGTGTCCTTGCCTGCAGATCCTGCTTCGCTTCGAAAGCAGGGAGTAAGAGCGGTGAGCCGTATCGGCATTTGCGCTTCTTCCAATATCCGCTCGCGGACACTGTTGGTCAGGCTGACCTCTGCCGTAGGGATCAACCAGCGGCCATCCTTGGTTTGAAACATATCTTCCGCAAACTTTGGCAATTGGCCAACACCGAATACAGCTTCGTCGCGCACAAGCAGCGGCGGAGCACATTCCTGAAAACCGTTCTCGGCGGTCTGCTGGTCGAGCATATATTGCCCGATCGCTCGCTGCAGCCTCGCCATCTGACCGCGCAGGAAGGCAAAGCGTGCACCTGACATCGCGGCTGCCGTCTCAAAATCGAGACCCAGCGGCGGACCGATGTCGCTATGCTCTTTCGGATCGAAATCGAATTGACGCGGCTTGCCCCAGCGTTCGATCTCGACATTGCCGTCTTCATCTTCACCAAGCGGGACATCGTCTGCGGGCAGATTTGGCAAAGTCGCCAGAATATCCTCCAGCTGACCAGAAATTTCGCGCTCCTTTTCCTCCAGAGCCGGCATCTTGCTTTTCAGCTCAGCAACCTCGGTCATCAGAGCCTGGGCTGCTTCTTCATCACCTCGCCCCTTGGCCTGACCAATAGACTTGGACGCCTCGTTGCGACGAGCCTGGCCATTCTGGAGCTCGGTTTTCAGCGCGCGACTCTGTTCGTCGAGCGCCAGTAAATTCCGGGCGAGCGGATCCAGTCCGCGCTTCGCCAGCGCTGCATCAAAAACTTCCGGATTCTCGCGTATATATTTTATATCATGCATGGCCAAAGCCTATGCCGAGCGTCTGTTTCACTTGCAAGACCACAAAGAAAAAAGCGACCGGATTGCTCCGGCCGCTTTTTCAACGTCTCGTGATTGCAATTGCTTAAGCGGCAACCGCCGTCTTCGCCTTGCGGCGACGGGCGAACAGAGCCGCCGCCGCTGCACCGAACAGCAGGACGACCGGTGGAGCGGGAACATCGGTCCCGCCTGTCGAGCTACTACTGCTACCACCCGATGACGAGCTGGAGCTGCTGCTGGAAGAACTTGAGCTGGATGAACCCGACGAGGTGCTTCCACCAAAGCTTGAAGATCCGCCGGTGGCACCCGATGAGGTGCTGCTGGAACTGCCGCCCGAGCTGGAAGAAGAGGAACTGGAACTGCTGCCGGAAGAGCCCGAGCTACCGGACGAACCATGACCACCAGAGGATCCGTGGCCCGGCTTGCCACCGGACGAGCCATGCCCGCCGCTCGAGCTCGAAGAACTCGAAGAACTGCTGGAGGAGCTACTGGATGAACTGGAAGAAGACGAACTGCTTCCCCCTGTGGATGTACTTGTGGAGCCGCCGCTAGTGGAGCTGCCGCCCGACGAGGTGCTTGTTGAACCACCGCTGCTCGTCGATGAAATGACAACACTGCCGCCACCAGAGCTGCCGCCGCCAAAAAAGCCACCAAAAAAGCCGCCACCGCCGCCATATCCGCCGCTGCCGCCAATCACGACCGGGATCGAGCCGCCACCGCCATCGATAGGTGGAGCGGGTGGAATATAGGGAGGCAAGGGGACTGGAAGCGGCTGTGGCGTCTGCGCCACGGTCACGACCGTTGGCTGGCAAGCCGTAACCGTCTTGGTCACGGTGCGGCGCATCCGCTTGATTTTACGTGCAGGCTCGCCCCGTTTCACCACCCGGGCACGCAACGGCTGCTTTTTTGACATTTTCTTTACATATGGGGCAGCTGGCGCCTCGGAAACATGCACAGCGCCGCCGCCAATCAGGGCGCCGCCGCAAGTGCAGGCACATAATTTTGCCAAAGCCATCCGTACCGACATAATATCATCTCTCTTCCGCTGTAGACCCGAGCTGGAAATCGGCTTTGCAATACCGACCTGCCTGTTCGAGGTCTCGACATGCATCAGAAAGACAGAATAATTCGTAAATCACAAATACATTAACCCTGTTTCGCCGCACAAAATCGAGAAATATGTTACCAGCTAGTATCCATCCACGGTTAATGTCCCGAATTGGAACCCTTTACGATGGGTTCGTTGAGAAATCCCGAAAATTCAGATTAATTTATGGGCTTGAGACGATCCAAACCAAATTGAGAGCGTCAAAAAAATTCAGTCCCGTCCTATCGGGACTGCCGGTTGTTTTCCGATTTCGGGCTTATTGAATACACAGCGATTTTGCTTCTTGTTTCCGGCGAGTCCGCTGGGTATAGGCCCGCCCTATATGTGGTCCAGCCCTCCGGATTCGGGTAGGGCATGATGTTTGGAGAGTATGTTGACATCCTCGGTAAAAAAAGCATCCGTAAAAAATGGCACAAACGGCGCAGATCTGGTTCTTCCTGACGACTATGAGCCTAGCGAAGACGAAGAGTTTATGAACGAGCGCCAGCTCGCTTATTTCAAGCGCGCGCTGAAAAAATGGAAGCAGGAAATCATCGAGGAATCCAAGGAAACCTTGGCGCATTTGCAGGATGGACCGATACAGGAAGCGGATCTCAATGACCGGGCGTCGAGCGAAACGGACTGGGGTCTGGAACTCCGGACCCGCGATCGTCAGCGCAAGCTGACATCCAAAATCGACTCGGCACTGCGGCGGATTGAGGACGGGGAATATGGCTATTGCCAGGTGACCGGCGAACCGATTTCGCTGGACCGACTGAAGGCGAGACCGATTGCCACGATGACCGTCGAAGCGCAGGAAGCGCATGAGCGGAACGAGAAAATCTCCCGCGATCAGTAATAGCTAGCGCTGCTGAACCAAAAATTTAGCATTTTTCCCTGTTTTCCGTCTATCATGGTCAACGGAACGGAAAGGCATGCCGCATTTTTCCCGAGAAATTCCGGGATAAATATGGCCAGATATTAACCAAATTTGCACTTATTTCGCTCTAATATTTGGTTTGCGACACATGTCATTACAATTATCGACTACGGGAAACCCATGAAAGAAACATTTGACGATAATTTGAAAATGAACAGCCAGGCAGTCGGGCACCCGAAACGGGAACTCGATCGGGACAGTCTGTTTCTGAAAGCGGAATTACGTATCGTCGATGGCGATGATTGCGGTGAAGTGCGCATCCGCAATCTGTCGGCCGGCGGCCTGATGGCCGAAGCACCGGTGCTCACCAAGCGGGGCGACAAGGTCGAACTGGAACTGCGCAATATTGGTCGCGTTACCGGACATGTCGCCTGGGTCGCCCAAGGCAGATTCGGCGTCGCATTTGATCATCCGATTGATCCGAAACTGGCTAGAAAACCAGTCGGGAAAACCAAATCGGAGCTGCCCAGCTATCTACGCCCGTCGGTCCAGAAATCCGCGGCTTTGCGCCGACGTCCGCCGACGCGCTGAGCATCTGGTCAAAGTTTAACAATAAGCTTGATTAGAATAACTTCCCTGCATAGGACCCGTTAATCAGTCGATTAAACGGGAGCAGGACATGGCAGGACCATTAACCGGAATCAATATTGTCGAATTTGCCGGAATTGGTCCCGGACCCTTTTGCGGCATGATGCTCGCAGATCAGGGGGCAACCGTAACAGTTCTCCATCGGCCCGGCCAGGCACCGGACCCCCGCCTCGCCCTCTCCCGCTCCCGCAAATTGGTCGAGATTGACCTGAAATCGGACGACGGAATTGCAACCGCCCGGAATATGGTAAAAAATGCAGACGGTCTGATCGAAGGCTTTCGCCCCGGTGTGATGGAACGTCTCGGACTGGGGCCAGACGTGTTGCTCTCAGACAATCCCAAACTGGTCTATGGCCGGATGACGGGATGGGGCCAATATGGTCCGCTGTCGGCGGCGGCCGGACATGATATCAACTATATTTCTCTTTCCGGCGCTTTGCACGCCTTCGGACGCGCGGGAGAGAAACCCACTCCCCCGATCAACATGGTGGGTGATTTTGGCGGCGGCGGCATGGTGCTTGCCCTAGGCATGGTGTCCGCGCTCCTCCATGCCAAGACCGGCGGCCCCGGTCAGGTTGTCGACTGTGCAATGACCGATGGCTCTGCCGCATTGATGGCGATGATATACGATCTCCACAACATCGGCAGATGGCGCGATGATCGCGGGGTCAATTTGCTCGACACCGGGGCGCATTTCTATGACACCTATGAGACGGCAGACGGTAAGTTCATATCGATCGGATCAATCGAACCGCAATTTTATGCAAAATTGCGGCAGGTGGCAGGACTTGTGGAAGATTCGGATTTCGATGCCCAAATGGACCCGAAACAATGGCCGGTGTTGAAGGAAAAACTGACCGCCCTGTTCAAGACCAAGACACGGGCCCAGTGGTGCGAGCTGATGGAGGGCACAGACATCTGTTTTGCTCCGGTCCTGTCGCTAACGGAAGCGAAGAGCCATCCGCACAACGTTGAGCGGCAAACCTTTGTGGATGTCGGCGGATTGCCGCAGCCAGCCCCGGTGCCACGCTATTCGGTTACCGTCTCCGATCCGCCCAAGCGTCCGACCTGAGCGCCGGCTGTTATCCGGTCCGCATAACGGGGGCCAACGGGCAGTTGCGTGCCATCCCGCAAGAGTACAAAAAGCTTGCGACCTTCACGGCGAACCTCCGCAATACAATCCCGCCGGACGATGATGGACCGGTGAACCCGGACAAACAGGCTGGCGGGCAACTCCCCTTCCAGCGCACGCATGGATTGATGCAACAGATAAGTGCGACCGTGCAGATATAGCCGCATATAATCCCGCTCGGCTTCCACCCATTCTATATCCGAAACGACCAGTTGCACGACTCCCTTGCCATCCTGCACCCAAAGGCGCTGATCGATATCCGGTGTCCCGTCGGCTTCATCCCGCGCGCGATTTGCGATAGCCCGATGGACAGCCTCGCGCAGCAGGGATTCCTTTACCGGTTTCATAAGATAGTCGGTGGCTTCCAGCCTGAATGCCTGCACCGCATAGTTGCTGTGGGCGGTGGTAAAGATTATTTCCGGCACCCGCGCCAGATCCAGGCAAAATTCGGCCACCTTGAGTCCCGACAAATCGGGCATATCGACATCCAGCAGCAGAATATCGGGCGGCCGTTGCCTGATCTTCTCCAGGGCGTCGCGTCCGCCGCCGGCCAGTTCGGTGTCCCCGAAGAGTCCGGTCCGCTCGCACAGCGCCTTGAGCCGAGAGCGCGCAAGCGGCTCGTCATCCACAATCAGGACCGAAGGTGCGTTCTTAGCCACCTTCAGATATCCTCGAATATCAGTGACGGATCGGGCAGGACGATAGTGGCAATCGCCATTCCGTCCTTGCTGTTTGCCAGAAGCAATGACGCATTTTGACCATATAATGCTCTCAGTCGGTTCTGGATATTGGAGAGACCGGTTCCGGTGCCACCGTTGCCTTCATCAGGTATTTTAATCCGGCCATCATTGGCGACACTGATCCGCAGCCGATCGCCCTGAATCTGAGCGGAGATAATGACATTCATCGGGTTATCTGTGCCGGAAACGCCGAATTTTATCGCATTTTCGATCAGCGGCTGGATGATCAACGCTGGTATGCGCCAGTCATTTGCAGCGGGATCAATGTCGACGGAATAGAGCAAGCGCTCGGGGAAACGCATACGTTCGATCTCGAGATAGCGGACCTGCTGCTCGATTTCCTGTTCGACCGTAATCATGTCTTCCGCGCCGCCCGTCAGGACCGCCCGCATATAATCGGCCAAATCATCGACAAGCTTTTCCGCCTGTTCGTTTCTCCGATCAATGATCAGACTGCTCACGGAATTGAGCGCGTTGAACACGAAATGCGGATTCAGCTGGTAACGCAGCGCTCGCAATTCGCTCTCCCGGTTCACCCGCTCCAGCTGCCGGCTGTGCGCCGTCATTCGTTGTACATCCTGACTGTGCGACAAGGCGAGATACAGAGCCCCCCAGCCCGCGAGAATGAAATAGCGGGTGAACGCCTCGTCCAGAATATAGGGCCAGTCGAAACTCATAAAATCAATCGGCTCGAACAGATAGGTGAAGTCGAACAGCTCCGCCTCATGGTTGAACACGATATGGTCAAGAATCGCGATATAGTTAGCCAGGATTATGGTCGGCAAGCTGAGCATGAAGATCGCGCCACCTATGCCACTGCTGCGCACTGCGATCAGCAAGCGGTAGAGCATCCAGGTGAAGGCGATACAGATGCTCGTCATCAGGATTCGCTGGACGAACAGAGCCTCCACATTGCCCTGGGTCATATATAAAAAACGGCTCGTCACGAAGAGAAAATAGGCACCCCAGATCCCGAATATCGATTTGATCGCAATGTCCCGATTGACAGGGAACAAGCGGTTAAAAAGTGAAACCTTCCCGGCGGGTGCCTTTTGGGCTGGGCGAATGGTGGTTTCGGGCTTCACGAAGCCAGTTTGCCGCCAGTTCTGTCAATACCCCTGCGGGTGCGCCAATAGGTCGCGAAGCTGGCCAGCCAGTGGCCGCCGGAATAATAGGGCGTGCGGACAGACTTCTCTCCTGTCTCGCCATGCAGTTTTGACGATGCCAGCAGCGATGCGCGGCGCGGATCATCGACTGGCAGACCGGAAGCCATGCCCTCCAATGCCCAGGCACGCGACAGATTGAGGCCGTCAAGATGCACCAGCTTGCCGTCGGTGGGATCGTTCACGATACCAACCGCGAGCCAGTCATCGCTGCCGTCGGTGGGAATCTCTGGCAAAAATTCCGATAACCAGCCGGCATATTCGCTCTCGTTCATCACGCGCCGCATCAGGTCGGCCACCATGAGGCAGGAGGAGAGGAAATCCTCTCCCGATGGCTCATAGGCCATCGGACAATTGATGTCCTTGCGATGAAACGCCAGAGCCTTGTCACGCACCAGGCTGGCCATTTCTGTGTCGCCACTGCGCTTGGCCCAATCGAGAAACAGGCCAAAGGCAAAGGCGGACTGGTTATGGGTCCCCAGCCGGATCGGATAGGCCAACTTTGGCAGCCAGTCCTTGATATTGCCCACGATCACCGCCTCGAGCGATGCCAACCGCGTCAGCCATGCCTTCGCCTGCTCCGCCTTGCCGCCCTCGTCCTCGGCGATATCGCGCAGTTCGGCAGTCAGCTGCAGGAACCATGCAAGCCCATAAGGCCGTTCAAAGGTGTTGCGGCCTGCCCCGTTAAAATAGGCTAGCTCGCCGGCAATTTTTTCTTCGGTAAAATTCGCGGACAACGCAGCGGCAATCTCTTCATCCATCTCGGGAACGAGATCCTCGCCCCACAGGCGGGTCAGCAACCAATGACCGTGGACGGCGCTGTGCCAGTCGAAACATCCATAGAATACCGGCGTCAGTTTCGCCGGTTCAGCGACATCGGCGGCGCTGCTCATCAGATGACTGATCTTGTTGGGATATTGTTTGTTGATGCAGTTGAGAGCAATCCGCGCATAAGCCTGTTCCGCGCGTCGCGGCTCCAGACTCTGGTCCGCAGGATCGGGCGCTATATTTTTGCGCTCAAACACGCCCTGTTCAGGCGATGAGGCCGCTTCGTCTTCTTCCGCAACCGAGCAGCCCGCCAAAATCGTAATCATAAACGCGATCAGTCCTTTTCGATAGATCATCCCAAGCTCCCCAAACATCATTTTCCACTAGAGATGATTTGACCCCTTGGCAAAAGCCTATAAGGCAAAAAAATCTCTCCCGCCATTGCCAGTTCCGGCCAGGCGATTTGCAGTGGAACAGATAATATCGCGACGCAACCCGCCATATTCCTGACCGGCAGCCCGCTGCGGCATATAACAACCATGTCCCTGACCGCCAGCATTGGTCTGCTGACCATGTTCATCGTCGACTTCGCCGATCTATTTTATATCGCCCAACTGGCGGACAGTTCCCTGACTGCGGCCATGGGTTTTGCCGCGACCCTCCTGTTTTTCGCAACGGCCTTTCATATCGGCCTGATGATCGCCACCAGCGCGCTAGCATCCCGGCACATCGGCCAGGGCGATCCCGACCGGGCGCGGCGCTATCTGACCAATATTCTGATACTGAGCATGATGTTTGTGGTACCGCTCGCCGCCCTGTTTTTCCTTTTTGCCCCGAACATTCTCCATCTGGCCGGGGCCGACGGCGCTGCCAATCAGGCCGCTACCGGCTATATCCGAATATTTGCGCCTTTCCTGCCGTTCAGCGTCGCGGCGATGGTTTGTTCCGGTTTTCTGCGGGCCCATGGGGCAGCCCGACGGGCGATGAACGTGACGCTCAGCATGGGCATTGCCAACGCGATTCTGGATCCAATTTTCATTTTCGGCTTTGACTGGGGAATCAACGGTGCTGCGGTCGCCAGCGCCTGCGCCGCCATCATATCGGCGCTCTTCGCGATCTCTCCGATCGTCAGAGACTATGGCGGGTTCGACCGCTTTTCCGTGCCCGGTTTTCGAAGAGATATTCCGTCGATCATGGCAATACTGGTTCCCGCCATATTGACCAATATTGCGACGCCGGTGGGTGGTTTCATATCCTACCGCTTCATCGCCGATTATTCCGACAATGTGATTGCCGGATTCGCGGTTGTCGGCCGCGTCGTGCCGGTCGCCTTTTGCCTGATGTTCTCGCTTTCCGGTGCCATCGGCCCGATCATCGGCCAGAATTTCGGGGCATTGCAGTTCGACCGGGTGCGCACCACGATCAAGCAAGCAACCCTTTTCGCTCTCGCCTATACGATGATCATCTGGCCGGTCCTCTATCTGCTCAGCGGGCCGATCAGCGATGCCTTCCATCTCGTCGGCGAAGGACGGCATGTATTCTGGCTGTTCGCGCTGCTGTTAACCCCGCTCTTCTTTTTCAACGGAATGCTGTTTATCGGCAATGCCGCCTGCAACAATCTCGGGCGGCCGACATGGTCGACAGCAATGAACTGGCTCCGCAACACGCTTGGTATCATCCCGTTTCTCTGGCTAGGTCGCGAATTTTACGGACTGGACGGCATCGTCGTGGGACCCGCTATCGGCGGGATAATATTTGGCATTGCCGGCTATATGGTGGCGCAATATCTGGTGAATCAGCGCGAACGGCGAGCCCCGTTAACCGGTTAACCTGTCGCGAACCCGCGTCCCATCATGGAACAGCGCTGTTTTGCCCCGCGCAGTGCCTTTGCGAACCGGCTATATCGCGCCTGTTTCACCCATTTGGGCCCAATCAGGTATTTTGAGAACTAATGCGCGTCCCGCCACCCTATGTCCCTCCTCTGAGCCGTCATCTGCCTGACTTTGGTCTTGGCAGCATGCCGGAGCCTGCGGCGAGTGCAGAACCCGTGGGCCGGGATGCGGCAGATGACCAGCCAAAACCGGGAAATGCCCCCTCCCCGGCGTGGCATCAGCGCCTCTCCTTCGCCAAGATGACAGGCCGCGAAAAGATTGTGATGGCATTTTTCCTGATCAGCCTGATCCTGATACCGACAGCCATGCCGCCATCGAGCGTTGATGCCCAGCAGATCAATCCGAGCGACCCGCGCCTGCAGCCGGTCGAGCGGGCCGAAGAAAATTTCGCCGGGTCTGCCTTTTATTTCATCGATCCCGATTATGCAGTACCGAAAAATTATGGCGACCTTGGCATCGACCCTCTCGCGGATCCGGGAGCGGGATCGACCGGCGCCTTGTCGGACATGGGCGCCGGTGATCTGGCGGCACCGGCCCATAGCATCCAGCCGACCGCCTTTCGCGGCTCGGCAACCGACAACAGCCGGGCTCTCTATTGCCTGGCCCAGGCGATCTATTATGAGGCGGGGCTGGAACCCGATGCCGGTCAGCGCGCCGTCGCTCAGGTGATCCTCAACCGGGTCCGCCATCCCAGCTATCCGAGCACGGTGTGCGGCGTGATCTATCAGGGCAGCGAACGGGCCACCGGCTGTCAGTTCACCTACACCTGCGATGGTTCGCTGCGCCGCAAACCGGCGAAATTTTTCTGGGACCGGGCCCGCAAGGTCGCTGCCGAGGCGCTTGCCGGCAAAAGCTATTCCACGGTCGGTACCGCGACCCATTATCATGCCAGCTATGTCTATCCCTACTGGGCCCCAAGCCTGCGATTCCTGGGAACGGTCGGTGCCCATCGCTTTTACAGCTGGAAGGGCAATGCCGGCAAGGCAACGGCCTTCAGTCAGCTGTATCACGGGGGAGAGCCGTTGCCCGCACCGAAGCCGCGCCGCTATGATGTCGCCAGCGGCGGGCCCTCAGCCGCGTCGCTCGACCCGATCGCGCTCGAAAAAGCCTATGAAGCAGCCCGGCGCAAGGCCGAAGCCGAGGCCATGCAATCCGAGAGAGCGACAGCGTTGGCAGCAGACAATGCCCGCCGGCATGATCGAGCTGCTCCGGGGCTGGATATCAACAGGCCGCAATCCTACCAGGCTCCTGACTATAGCAGCGAGGCCAAAGCCAGAGGCGGAGACGAGGCCTTTGCCGGACAGAATCTGCCCGACGTCAGCCAGATCAAACCCGAATTCCGCAACAGCGGCAGCTGGAAGAAAAAGCCGGCAGGCTAGTCTTCAACGGCGGTTTCCCGATAGTTTCGCTAGCAACCAACGTTGGGTTTCCCTTGCCATTGCCCTTGACTCCCGCCTAAAGGCTCTCGATTTTACTGGAAACGAAGCGGAGCGCTCTGATGGCGACAAATTGGACGGCAAACAGCTGGCGGGATTTTGAGGGGCGGCACATGCCCGAATATTCCGACGCTGCCAAACTGGCAGAAGCCGAGGGACTGCTTGGCAGTTACCCGCCTCTGGTGTTTGCCGGGGAAGCCCGCAGCCTGAAACAGGACCTGGCCGAAGTGGCGGCGGGCAAGGCATTTCTGCTGCAGGGCGGCGACTGCGCCGAAAGCTTTGCGGAATTTCATCCGAACAATATCCGCGACACGTTCCGCGTCATCCTGCAGATGGCGGTCGTCCTGACCTATGCCTCGAAACTGCCGGTGGTGAAACTCGGCCGTATGGCGGGCCAGTTCGCCAAGCCGCGCTCTTCCGATATCGAAGTGCAGGATGGTGTCGAGCTGCCAAGCTACCGCGGCGATATCATAAACGGAATCGAGTTCGATAGCAGCCGCCGTGACCCGGATCCGGAGCGGATGGTGCGCGCCTATAACCAGTCGGCCGCGACGCTCAATCTGCTCCGCGCTTTCTCGACCGGCGGCTATGCCAATCTGAAGCAGGTCCATGGCTGGACCCATGATTTCATGGCGCGCAGCCCCTGGGCCAAGAAATTCGAGGAAATGGCCGACCGCATCAGCGAGGCACTGGCATTCATGGAAGCCTGCGGGATCAATCCCGACACCGTGCCGCAGCTGAAGGCGACATCCTTCTACACCAGCCATGAAGCGCTGCTGCTGCCCTATGAGCAATGCCTGACCCGGCAGGACAGCCTGACCGGAGACTGGTTTGATACCAGCGCCCATTTCCTGTGGATCGGCGACCGCACCCGGTTCGAGGGATCGGCCCATGTCGAATTTCTGCGCGGGATCGGCAACCCGATCGGCATGAAATGCGGCCCGTCGCTGACCCCCGATGCGCTTTTGAAAATGCTCGATACGCTCAATCCGGCGCGCGAACCCGGGCGCATGACCCTGATCTCGCGCTTTGGCCATGACAAGGTGGAAAGCGGTCTCGCACCGCTCGTTCGCGCGGTGAAACGCGAGGGCCATCCGGTCATCTGGTCCTGCGATCCGATGCATGGCAATGTGATCAAGGCGGACAGCGGCTACAAGACACGGCCGTTCGACCGCATCCTCGCCGAAGTGCGCGGCTTTTTCGCCGTCCATCGGGCAGAAGGCACGTTTGCCGGCGGCATCCATTGCGAGATGACCGGGCAGAATGTCACCGAATGCACCGGTGGCGGCGTCGCCATCACCGATGCATCGCTTGGCGATCGCTATCACACCCATTGCGACCCGCGCCTCAACGCCGCACAGTCTCTGGAGCTGGCCTTCCTGCTGGCAGAAATGCTCAATCAGGAGCTATCCGACCGCACCCGGGAAGCCGCCTGACCGTGGCCGAGAAGATCAAACCGGAACGGATGCGGCCGGAAGATTACGCACCGGGGGAATCGTCTATGAGACGGGGCGCGACCTATGTCCGCAAGGAGATCGTCAGCAAGGGAGTCGGCTTTGGCAGCGCTCTCGCCATTGCCATCAGCTTCACCACCCACAAGTCGATATTATGGGCGATCATCCACGGATTTTTCTCCTGGCTCTATGTGATCTACTACGCTCTGACGCGATAGGCGGCCGGTTGTCGCACGACCGCGGTCAGCGTCCATTGCCGAGCGTCTCCAGTCGGTAGCCATAGCCGAAAACCGTAAAAATCCGGAATCCGTTCTCCGGCTTCAGCACCAGCTTCGACCGGATGCGTGAAACATGCATGTCGAGGGTGCGGGTCGCGAGATGGGCGTTGGTGCGCCAGACCGTTTCCATGATATAGCGCCGTGAGAGGGTTCGGTCGCGATTGCGGAACATCAGATCGGCAAGCTCGAACTCCTTCGCCGTCAGCGCAATTTCCTTGTCGCAAAAGCGAACCGTCTGCTCGATGCGATCGAGCAGATAATTCCCGAATTGGGCCGTCTTTTCCATGGCGGACACACCCGTATTTCTGCGCAACAGGGCATTGATCCGGGCGGCGATTACATTCCTGTCCTCGGGTTTGGTGATATAGTCATCGGCACCGGCATTCAGCGCATCACTGATATCCTGTTTGGCGGTGCGGCTTGCCATCATGATCACTGGGGGACGGTCTTCGACTGCGCTTTCCATCCATTTCAGAACTTGCATGCCATTCTTCCCAGGCATGTTCCAGTCGAGGATCACCAGATCGAATGTGTCGCGTAACAATGCATTGGAAAGGGATGTACCGTCAGCATAGCCGGAATAAATATTCCCTTGTCCCTCCACTATGTTTCCCAAATATTCGATAATTTCCGGATCCCCATCCGCTATCGCTACCCGCATTTCAACCCTCCGAGCAATCCACTAACCTTAACGCGGCGAACGCTTCTATTAACCTATTTCGTTTACTATTATTTCCAGAAACTTTGCCAGAAATACGATTCCCTATTTACAATCATTTACATATCAGCCGTTTATCGAGAATTTGGATTTGATCCGGGCAGCGGCATCAAGACCGCCTTTCATAGCGGTGAAGAGGGAACGGATTGGGAATAATAGCCGACGGATCAGCCGAACCAATCCTCGTCAAAAAAACAGGGCTGGACGGTGCCTCTGCACATTCCGTGCGGTTTCACAGCGGCATTGGGGAACCGCTGCCGCCCACGGACGGCCTTATTCAGACAGATTATGCGGCCTGGTCGTTGCGCGCGTTTTGCGCAGGGTCGTCCGACACAGAGTCGGTCGTGCCGGAGCGGCTGTCGGCCAGGGCCAGCTGCCCGCTATCGTTCGGCCGCCCATAGAGAAAGCCTTGCCCGATGTCGCATCCGGAATCGATAACGCTTCTCGCATTATCATAGGTTTCAACACCCTCGGCGGTCACTTCCAGTCCCAGATTGTGAGCCAGGGCAGTAACCGCCCGGACAATCGATTGTGACGCCGAATTTGTTTCAATACCACGCACGAATGACCGGTCGATTTTCAGCTTGTCAAACGGCAACTCGGACAGATGGCGGAGCGAAGAATATCCGGTACCAAAATCATCAAGAGATATGCGGATACCCTGGTTTTTAAGGGACAGGATTACGTTACGGGCAGCGTCAAGATCGCTTACCAGGGCACTTTCCGTAATCTCTATCTCAAGCCGGCCGGGTGCCACACCGACGTCGAGCAAGGTTTGCAATATGCGCTCTACCAGCCAGTCGTCACCAAATTGAACGGGAGACAGGTTTACCGCAAGATGCAGCTCGTCCGGCCAGTTTTTTGCCTCAAGTGCGGCAGCCTTCAAGACCGCAAAAAAGAGATCGGAGATCAGACCAGATTCCTCGGCAATGGCGATAAAATCATCCGGCATCCGCATTGTTCCGTCCGCCATATGCCAGCGGGCCAAGGCCTCGAAACCAAGTATTCTGCCGTCACGGAGATCTACCAGCGGCTGGTAGAAGGGCTTGATTTTCCCATCCGCAATTGCCTTGCGCAAATCGCTTTCAATCTGGGCACGCTGGATCGCCGCGAGTTCCATACCGGCCTCGAAAAATGAAACGGCGTTGCCGCCTGTTCCCTTGCCGCGATACATGGCCGCATCGGCTTGCGCGAGCAGCGCATCTACCGAAGTGCCCGATATGTTGGTGGTTACAACACCGATGCTGGCGCTGACCGAGACCGATCGATCACCCAGATCAAACGGTTGTTCAAAGATCAAAGACAGCTTTTCCACCCTGCTTATCAGCTGATCGCGAGATGCGATTCCGCTGAGCATCGCGCAAAATTCATCGCCACCGATCCGGCTGACCAACCCCTCATTACCGACCGCAGTTTTCAACCGCTCACCAACCGCAAGCAGCAACTGGTCGCCAGCCAGATGGCCGTACAGATCGTTCACCGGTTTGAACCGGTTGAGGTCAATGGCAAGCAAGGTGACCGGCGCGCGCGCTGCATTCTCCAGCGCGGATTCTATCTCCATATTTGCCTTGCGGCGGTTAGCCAGCCCGGTCAGCGGATCGTGCAGGGCCATTTCATTGGCCTTTTTCTCGGCTAACAGCCGGAGCTTCAATTCCTGCTTCGCTTCAATAAGCCGGCGCACTGCGAAAACGCCAAGCGCAAGGGGAAGCAGCAGCAATCCGGTCAGAAATTCATCGAACTGCCAGTGTTCATGCTGCTCTGTATATATAACAATTTGCTCAAATCCATTGAGAGCGTGGGAGCCACCCAATGTGATCAGATAGAATATTACGATAATCGCAAAGTCTCTATGTGGCGCATATTTCTTTTCGGCGGTAAATTTTCTGAGTTCCAAAGACTGCTCCCAATGGTGCGATAAATATCCCCCACCGATCAGCCCTCAGAATAGCAGATATATATTAAGCCTTTACTAAGCACTGAACGCAGCCATCAGCACCCGCGATGGATCGCGGCCAGAGGAAAATCGCTTTCTTCATTGTGGAGTTGGTTGGGGTGGCAGGATTCGAACCTGCGCATGGCGGCATCAAAAGCCGCTGCCTTACCACTTGGCGACACCCCAATATTTGCGGGCCTCATTCTGGCGGGCCACGCTGGTGAACGGGCCTATTATCCAGTTTGCCCGCAGGGGGCAAGAGGCAGTTATATCTAAGCTTCGAACAGTCTTTTGACCCAGCCGTGATTATCCGGTGCAATGCCGCGCTGGATATCAACCAGCCGCCGCTTCAATTTTTCGGTCAACTGGCCGGGACCACCGCCGCCGATGGTGAATTCACCCTTGCGGGACCGTACGGTACCGACGGCGGTCACAACCGCTGCCGTCCCGCAAGCAAAGGTTTCAACCAGCTTGCCGCTGGCGGCATCGGCCTCCCATCGATCGATGGAATAGGGTTCCTCTACCACGGTCAGTCCCTCTTCCCGAGCCAAGGTCATGATCGAATCGCGAGTGATGCCGGGCAGAATGGTTCCACCGAGAGGCGGTGTGACAAGCCTGCCATCATCCATTGCGAAAAACAGGTTCATACCGCCCAGTTCTTCCACCCATTTATGTTCGGCGGCATCCAGGAAAACGACCTGATCGCATTCCTTTTCGATGGCTTCCGCCTGTGCAATGAGGCTGCCGGCATAATTGCCGCCGCATTTGGCCGCACCGGTGCCGCCCGGCGCTGCCCGGCTGTAATCTTCAGACACCCAGATCGTGATCGCCGAGGCGCCGCTCTTGAAATAGCCGCCTGCGGGGGAAGCAATCACCAGATACAGATATTCCTTGGCCGGGCGAACGCCCAGAAACACTTCGCTCGCAAACATGAAGGGACGGAGATAAAGGGAACCGCCCTCGACCGAGGGGAACCAGTCGCGATCGATATCGACCAGCGCCTCCACAGAATCGAGAAAGGCCTGTTGCGGCAATTCCGGCATCGCCATACGACGGGCCGACGCCTGGAACCGTTTTGCATTTGCTTCGGGGCGAAACAGGGCCGTGCTGCCATCGGTGAGACGGTAAGCCTTCATGCCCTCGAATATTTCCTGGGCATAATGGAGCACCGAGGAAGCGGGATCCATCAGGATCGGCTCCCGTTTGGTGATCCTGGCATCGTGCCAGCCTTGCGCTTCGCTATAGCGGATCATGGCCATATGGTCAGTGAACAGGGTCCCGAAACCCGGATTTTCCAACAGCCGAGACCGCTCGCTTGCCATCACCGGCGTCGCGCTCGGCTCCAGCTTGAATTCCAGGTTTTGATTGTCTGCCATATACTGCCGCTTTCGCTGTAATTCATGCCCACCAATGGAAGAATTGGAAGCATATCCAATTGTCTTGCAATCCCCTAATCAGCCTGTCAAGATACGTCAACATGACTGACGTATCTCGCACTGCAATTTCCCCCGGAGCCTCGCCCCTTTTTCTGCGTGAAGACGAAGTGCGCCGTGGCATCGAACTGCTGTATTTCGGCTATACCAGACTGACCAATGCGATCGACCGGGAACTGGCAACGCAGGGCCTGGGCCGGGCGCACCACCGCGCTCTATATTTCATAGCCCGCCAGCCTGGTCTGACCGTCGGCGAATTGCTGAAATTGCTGGCGATCACCAAACAGTCGCTTGGCCGCGTGCTGAAGGAATTGCAGGACCGGCAGTTCATCCTGACGTCCCCCGGTGTTCTCGACCGGCGGCAGAAATTGCTGCGCCTGACGGAAAAGGGTGCAAATCTGGAGGCCGAACTGTTTCGGCAATTGCGCCAGCGCCTTTCGTCCGCCTATGTTTCTGCGGGACAGGAATCCGTCACCGGCTTCTGGCATGTTCTGGAAGGCCTGATCCCGGAAAGCGATCGCAAGATGGTGTTCGACCTGCGCGGAGACAATCTCTGAGGCGATCGCCGGCGAGGCGCTTCCTGCGGTCACCAAATAATATCAAAATACAAGGCCAGCGAGACAGGCGCCAGGTACAGGATCAGGCTTCGCCGGCGGTATCGACCATCGCATGGGCAATCGCATCCTGGGGGCTCTTGTCGCTCCACAAAACAAACTGGAAGACAGGATAAAATCTCTCCCATTCCTCGATCGCCAGATCGACAATCGTCTGCGCCTGATCCAGACCCAGCAGTCCGCTCCCGCCGAGCAGGGTGGCATGGCGGAACAACAATATATTATTGTTCGACCACAGATCAAAATGACCCAGCCAGAGCTGCTCGTTGATCAGCCCCAATGTTTCGTAAATGGCCGTTTTCTTCTCATCCGGAACGCGGATCTCCGGCAACAGCAGAATCTGGAGGACATGATCTTCGTCTCGCCAGATCGCGCGCATCTGATAGCTCGTCCAGTTGCCCTTGATCTCGACCGAAAGCTCGTCGTCGCCGACATGATTGACCGACCAGCCGCGCGCTTCGAAAAAGGCCGCCAGCATATCGACGGGCGGTGCTTCGTCCTGATCAAGCTCTTCCCATTGGTCGTCAAGCATTACGGTTTCCAGATCCTTTGTAACTAGACGCTTAGTGGCGCAAGCACCGGATCAGGGCAAGGCAAGGCGCTGCCAGCCGTCACATTGATTGTGGGAACGCTGTGGATAATGAACGCCCGACCGGGCGGGATTCAGTCGCCGGTTTTCGGGGGCGCGGACTTGCGCGCGGCCGGTTTCGGAGCAGCGGCTTTTTGCCCGCTCGCCTTGCTCGCAGTCGCGCGTTTCGCCGCAGGCTTGCTTGCCGGAGCGGACGCGGCCTTTTCCAGGGCATCGACCCGTTTCTTCAGCGCGTCTGCTTCGGCCCGCGCCTTGGCAGCCATTTCCTTTACCGCATCAAATTCGTCGCGCGAGACAAAGTCCATCCCGCCGAACCATTCCTTGGCACGTTCGCGGGCACTGGATTCGGCTTCGCGCCCGACGCCGGCCACGGTCCCTGCAAGACCGTTCAGCACTTTGGAAAGATCGTCGAAAAAACGGTTCTGGCTCTGCATTTCATTAAACTCCGTCACTGGCCCGTCGGACCGGAAAAATATAATCTATATCTGGGTTCTCGCAGCCGGAACCACAAGGGTCTCTGCGCCCGGATTGAGCCAGTCGATCTCTTTATTGAGCGCCGCGGCGAAACAGAGCCATGCGAGATAGGGTACCATCAGCCAGGCGGCAGCCTTGCGGACCCGGCCAAAAACCAGTGTCGTCGCTAGCGCCAACAGGAAGATGATGACAAGAAACCAGAAAGCGGCCGTCACCTGGTGCATGCCGAAAAACAGAACCGGCCAGAACAGATTGAGGGCATATTGCGCCAGATACAGGATGATCGCAGGAGCGCGCAGTGGTGCTCCCCGCGCGTGCAGCACCATCGCAAAAGCCGTGCCCATCATCGCGTAGAGCAGTGCCCAAGCGGCCCCGAAGGCCCATCCCGGCGGTTGAGCGGCGGGCTTGACCAGGGCCTGGAACCAGCGATTTTCGTCACCGCTATTGGCAAACTGGCTGAACGCAAATCCGAGCAATACGGTGATCGGGACGATGAACAATATCCACCGCAACAGCGACATGCGCAGCTGACCTTTTGAAGCAATCTGATTCACAGGGCGGCATCCTTGATCGAGAAATTACGCGAATCGTCAGGGCCGCTTGTGCCCGAAACCCTTGTACTTTTAACAATTTTTGGGCGCTTGGCCAGCCTTATGGCGCTGATTATATGCGAGGCCGGTCAGAATAAGATTACTTCGTGCCTTGGTATTTTTTTCATCATCGCCATCTTGGAGAAACGGGGCGCGCCGGCGGTAATCGGTACAAACCTTTGATTGTGACAAATAGGACGGGCTGCTAGGCGCTTTTTATGAACGATAAAACGATTTCTCCCGAACCAGACGCCCCTCCCGCATTGCTCAAAAAGATCGGCAACCTGCGGATGGTTTTTGAACGGGCGGTCAACTATCCCAAGCAGATTTCCCTGGCGCTGCTTGCCCTGCTGGTCTCGGCCACGGCGACGCTGGCGATCCCGGCGGGCTTCAAAACCATCATCGACAAGGGCTTCATAGCAGGGAACGGCAATGTCGCGCCTTATTTTCAGGGTCTGCTGGGGATTGTCGCCGTTCTGGCTGTCGCAACCGCCTTCCGCTTCTATTTTGTCAGCTGGCTGGGAGAACGGGTGGTCGCGGATATCCGGCTCGCCGTGCAGAACAATCTGCTGCGTCTGGCGCCAGGCTTTTTCGAGGAAAACCGGCCCTCGGAAATCGCTTCGCGGATGACTTCGGATACGGCGGTGATCGAACAGGTTGTGGGAACAACCGTATCGGTCGCGCTTCGCAATATCGTGATCGGCCTCGGCGGGATCATCTATCTGTTCACTCTCGCTCCGGCCCTGACGGCCGGTCTGCTGCTGGCGATTCCCGTCATCGTGCTGCCGATCGTCTTTATCGGCCGGAAGCTCACCAACGTTTCCCGCTCCAGCCAGGACCGGGTAGCGGATGTCGGTGCGATGATCGCGGAAACCCTGGGTGCCATGAAAATTGTCCAGGCCTTTGGCCAGCAGGACCGGGAACATGAACGGTTCCGCGGCGCCGTCGAAAGTACATTTGATACCGCCAAAAGGCGGATCCGCCTGCGCGCGGCGATGACCGCGATCGTGATCGGCCTGATCTTCACCGGCATCACCATGCTGATGTGGCGGGGCGCGATCGGCGTTGCCGAAGGGACCATATCGGGCGGCACGATTGCCGCCTTCGTGCTCACCGGCGGCCTCGTTGCCGGCGCTTTTGGTGCCCTCACCGAAGTCTATGGCGACCTGCTGCGCGGCGCGGGTGCTGCCGGCCGTCTGGCGGAACTGCTGTCCGAAAAGCCGGGCATCGCCGCACCAGCCAATCCGATTGCGCTGCCCGAGCCTTCGCGCGGTCAGATCGCGTTCGACAATGTCAGCTTCGCCTATCCGACGCGGCCCGACGCGCAGGCGCTCCGCAATTTCTCGCTGACCGTATCGCCTGGCGAGACGGTTGCGGTGGTCGGGCCGTCGGGGGCGGGAAAATCCACCCTGTTCCAGCTCGCCCAGCGTTTCTATGATCCGCAGGCGGGTTCGGTGCGTATCGACGGCGTCGCCCTGCCTTCGGCTGACCCGGCCGAGATCAGGCAGCGCATGGCGCTGGTCCCACAGGAAACCGTATTATTTGCCGCCTCCGCGCGCGACAATCTGCGCTATGGCAAATGGGAAGCGACCGATGAGGAAATCTGGGAAGCGGCGCGCGTCGCCAATGCCGAGAAATTTCTCCGCGCCCTGCCCGATGGGCTCGACAGTTTCATGGGCGAAGCAGGCACGCGCCTGTCCGGTGGACAGCGTCAGCGGATTTCGATCGCCCGGGCGCTGCTGCGCAACACCCCGATCCTTCTGCTGGACGAAGCAACCTCGGCGCTGGATGCGGAAAGTGAAAAGCTGGTGCAGGACGCGCTCGATCATCTGATGCAGGACCGCACCACCATTGTCATCGCTCATCGGCTGGCAACGGTACGATCAGCAGACCGGATCATCGTGATGGACGAGGGCAGGATTGTCGAACAGGGCGACCATGACAGCCTGATCGCCAAAAACGGTCTCTATGCCCGGCTGGCGGAGCTGCAGTTTAGCAGCGCTGAGACCAGTCGACCGAAAGCCCCCGTTCAGATCTAGGTTCGGGAGCGCGGACGACCCGCGGCCCGCCTCCCTATGTGATGCCTCTACCTTTGAGGCGCAGCCCCTCTTCGGGATAACCGGGGAGACCCTGAACCTGCACAGAATAGACTGCACCGCAGGCTGTCAGGCCCGACCGGTCATCACGCCTCGTGCGCTCAATGCTGCGGCGGCTGGAGGATAGTGTCAAAGCCGTGAGATGATCCCCTTCTATGGGAAGATTGGGCACAAAAAAAGGGCCGCGATACCAGATCGCAGCCCCGTTTTATTTCTGTGTAGCAACCTAGTTCGGCGCGCGGCTGGCCTTGTTGAAGCTGCCATATTGTTCGTTACCAACGAAGCCGAATTTGGTTACGCCGCTGTCCTTGATCACTGCCAGGGTCCGGTCGGTGGTCAGATAGGCGCTCAGCGGATCGGGCTGGAACTGAAGTTCCGGCTCGGGAACCATCGATTTGGTCTGCGCCAGATATTGTTTTACCTGATTCAGCGATACCGGGGTATCGTTCCAGATCACCTGGTTTGTTGCCGTAATCCCCAGACGATTTTTGACCGGATTAATGATCGGTTCGTCCTGCGGAGAATCGTCCGAAACCGGAAGATCAATTTTCACCGCGTGCGTCTGCACAGGGATTGTGATGATGAACATGATGAGAAGAACCAACAGGACGTCGATGAGCGGCGTCGTGTTCATCTCCATCATTGGCTCGCCATCATCTTTTCCGCCACTCATAGCCATTCGTGCGTCTCCTTAACTCTATAATCTTCAGCTGCCGGTCGGAACTATTCGACGACAATCGGGGTGGAAATAAAGCCCACTTTGGCAAAGCCTGCGCGCTGCATGGTATAAATCGCACCACCGATGCACTTGTAGGGGGTGTTGATGTCACCGCGGATATGCACTTCGGGCATATCTTCCGGCGTCATATTCTCGACTCCGCCGAAGGCATCAATCTGATCCTCGAGCTGCTTCACCGCCTTGGTCACCAGTTCAGTGGAATCCACTGGGGTTGTGTTCCAGTAAACGCGACAGTTACCACCAGGAGTGGCACCTGAATATTCGGGATCACCCGGGTCACGTCCTGCGGCATCGGTTGTCGTTATCGACAGCAGCACATTTTCACGCTTGGTTGTGGTCACTTCAAAGGGAAGCACCGGCAGTTCAAGCTTTACGGTCTGGATAACCACAGGGACCGCGATCAAGAAAATGATCAGCAGGACCAGCATAACGTCCACGAGTGGGGTAGTATTAATGTCGGATAGAGGAGTTTCCTCTCCGCCACCGCCCCCAACATTCATCGCCATAGGATTTTATCCTCTCAAAACTAAACCATCTAAAGAGAGCGAAAGCCCTCTCGTCGTGCGTTGGCCGGGCTGCCCGCCGCAACGGCGGCTGGCGAACCCGGCCCTCGACTTATTTCTTTACAGCAGGTGCAGCAGGCTTCGCAGGAGCTGGAGCGGTCTTCACGCCACCAGCGGTCGTTGCGATCGGCTTAACACCACCGTCCGAAGCCATATAGCCCAGAACGTCATTGGAGAATGCAGCAAGCTGTTCGGCGATCCGCTTGTTGCGGCCCTGCAGCCAGTTATAGGCCAGAACAGCAGGAACAGCCACACCAAGACCAAGAGCGGTCATGATCAGTGCTTCACCAACCGGGCCAGCAACGGCGTCGATCGATGCCTGGCCGGCGATGCCGATTTTGATCAGAGCGCGATAGATGCCGATAACCGTACCGAACAGTCCGATGAATGGCGATGTTGCGCCAACGGTTGCCAACCATGGCAGGCCGGTTGCGAGTTTCGACTTGATCAGATCTTGCGACCGTTCGATCGATCCGTGCAGCCAGTCATGCGCTTCAACCGGATCGGTCAATTTGGCATGGTCGGCGTCGGCCTTGATCGCGTCATCGACGATCTGACGGTAAGCGGAGTTCTTGTCGAGCTTCGCAGCGCCTTCCTTGAGCGTTCCTGCACGCCAGAAATTGGAGCGCATGGCTGCGCCCTGCTTCATGATCTTGTTCTGTTCGAACAATTTCGAAAACAGGATGTAGAAAGAAGAAACGGACATGATCGTCAGAATTGCGAGAACGGACCAGGCGATAACGCCGCCCTGTTCCATTGCTTCGATAAAACCGAACGCATTTTTTGGTGGAGTGGCTGCAGCGGCCAAAATTTCAGTCAACATTTTAACATTCCCCTCAGGATAAACTAATTGCAAAAAAACTGTTGCGGGAAGGGCATTTCGAAGCGCCCCTCCCAATATACATTATTTAGGTATCTGCCAACGAACGGCGTTGGAATAGGATCCGGTTGTCGGATTGCCGTTCGCGTCCAGAGCAGGCTTGAAGCGCGCACGCCGCGTCAGGTTTTTACAGGCAGCCTCATCCAGATCAGCATGGCCGCTAGAACCTGTGACCTGACAATTGGATACCCGGCCATCAGCATTTACGGTCAGCCGGAAACGCGTCGTACCTTCCCGTTCTTCACGCAGGGCCCGCGAAGGATAGTCGTTCGCATTGGCCCAGCTTCCGGGATTGCCACGCGGCTCCGGGGTCGCCCGTTGGGGCGGAGGAGGCGGTGGCGGAGGAGGCGGTGCCGGCGTCGCAACAACCGGTGCCGGCCGCGGCGGTGCGGTGGGAACCGACTGAATCACCGGACGCGGAGCAACCACAGGAGCAACGATGGGCGGAGGTGAAACCACAGGAGGTGGCTCAATCGGCTGCTCGGGTGGAGGTGGTGGTGGCTCTTCCGGTTCTGGCGGCTCTTCTTCATCAATGTCGATCATGTCCAGCTGCGAGGCAACCTTCTTGACGGCAGTATAGGCTAGGCCGGTGACCAGCGCATAGCCAAGTAACAGATGGATGATGACGACAAGGACAATCGATATGACCTTGTTCGAACTCATCTCTTGGTCAGCATAAGCCATTCAGAAATGTAACTCCTTTTTCCCCATCACAAGGCATGTTACTCCATTGCTGAAGTTCCAAACAAAAAGCGCGAGGTTCGGAAACCGTCGCGACCCTTTATCCCCATGACCACTTTTCGTTCGCTTGAAAGCTGTCTTAAATTTGTTTTAACGCGCTACTCCCAGACAGGCAATCGCTTTGTTGGTTCAGCATCGATTAAGCTGTTAAAGAACCACAATAAGGGCTAAAATCCGCCATCCCAATTCCTGTTTCAGAGAAAATCATGCGCTCTTTTTTGCTTTTCACCCTCGGTCTTATTGCTCCCCAGATTGCTGTATTTCCAGCTTTCTCGCAAGTCATGGAGGCGAGCGATCCGCTCCAATATGCGGACATAGCGGACCTCAGCACAGATGCGCCTATCATTATTCATATTACCGTCAAAGAGGCGATAAAAGTCGATCCGGAACGGGCCCCGAATGCCCCTCCGGGAACCCAGCGCTTTTATATTGTGGCCGCCACCAATGCCCTGATTCGGGGTCAGGGAGGGGTTGGAGAGACGATTCGCTATGTCGTCGACCTGCCTCTGGATGCACGTGGACGGGCTCCAAAAATCAAGAAACAGCCGTTCATTATTTTTGCCCGCCGCACGCCGGGCGGCGGCAGTGACGATGTCCAGCTGATCGCGAAAGATGCCCAGATCGCCTGGACGCCGGATCGCGAACAGCGCGTCAGATCGGTGGTCCGCGAGCTGCTGGACCGCAACGCGCCACCGGCCATTTCCCGGGTCGCCAGCGCTTTTCATGTTCCCGGCACGGTGATCGGCGAGGGTGAAACGCAGATATTCATCGAGACGGAAAGCGGAACCCCGATTTCGATCACTGTGCTGAAACGGCAGGGCCAGCGGAAATTCTGGGCCGTATCGCTTGGCGAAATTGTCGATGAAGCCGCCCGGGCACCGGTCAGAAACAGCCTGCTGTGGTACCGGCTCGCCTGTTTCCTGCCCCGTCAATTGCCGGCCGGCACGGTGGCCAGCGATACGCCCGCCAATGCCCAGCAGGCGCGCGCAGACTATCAGATGGTGCTCAATGACCTCGGCGCCTGTCCGAGATCGCGTCAGCCCTGATCCGTCTGATCCAGCCCAACTAGTACTGGCTTTCGTCAAAGGCGGCGCTAATAAGGCGCCTTCAATCTTACCCTGAATCAAAGAGGCAATTGACCATGACCGCTCCGCTCCGCATCGCGCTCGCTGGACTGGGCACCGTCGGAACCGGCGTGATCCGGCTTATCGAAGAAAATGGTGCCATGATCGAACAACGGGCCGGTCGGCCTATTGTCGTATCTGCCGTTTCCGCCCGTGACCGCACTCGTGACCGCGGCATTGATCTTTCAGCCTATCCCTGGTTCGATACGCCCGCGGCGCTGACCGAACAGGAGGATGTCGATTGCGTGGTGGAAATGATCGGCGGAGCCGACGGCACCGCGCTCGAACTCGCGCGCAAGAGTCTGGCAGCCGGCAAATCCTTTGTCACCGCCAACAAGGCGATGATCGCCCACCACGGGATGGAACTGGCGAAGACCGCCGAAGCGGGCAACCTCTCCCTGCGCTATGAAGCGGCGGTTGCCGGGGGCATCCCGGTGATCAAGGGACTGCGGGACGGAGCATCGGCCAACCGGATTGAACGGGTTTACGGCATTCTCAACGGCACCTCCAATTATATCCTGACCGAAATGGAAAAGCACGGGCACGCGTTTGACGACGTGCTGAAGGAAGCCCAGGCCATAGGCTATGCCGAGGCTGATCCCGGATTTGACATTGATGGTGTCGACGCAGCGCACAAGCTGGCGATTCTCTCGGCCCTGTCTTTCGGCAAGGCGCTCGACTTCGAAGGCGTGGAAATCGACGGCATTCGCAATATCATGGCGGCGGATATCGGCCAGGCCAAGGCACTGGGCTATCGTATTCGCCTGCTGGGCATGGCGCGCATTGATGACGGCAAGCTATTCCAGCGGGTCAATCCCTATCTGGTGCCGGAAAGTCATCCGCTGGCGCATATCGACGGCGCAACCAACGCCGTGGTGGCGGAAGGCAATTTCTCCGGCCGCCTGATGTTCCAGGGTGCCGGAGCCGGCGAAGGCCCGACGGCATCGGCGGTGGTCGCCGATCTGATCGACATTGCCAGAGGCGATGCCGGTACTGTATTTGCCACGCCAGCCAGCCAGATGGAACCGTGCGAGCGCGCGGAAAGCGGCAACCGGGTGGGCAAAAGCTATGTCCGCTTCATCGTCGCCGACAGGCCGGGCGTACTGGCCGAGATCACCGCGGCCATGCGTGATGCCGATGTTTCGATCGAGAGTCTGATCCAGACCGAGAAAACCGCGGAAGGCTCGGTGCTGCTGTCGATGGTCACCCATGACAGCCGCGAATGCAACGTCCTCAAAAGTCTGGCGGCGCTGTCCAGTTCGGCAAGCCTGCAGGCCGCACCCGTGGTGATGCATCTGCTCAGCGATCAGGACTGATCATTCGGCGGGAGCGAGCGGCCGGATCATCGCCTGTTTCACATAGTCGCGGTCGGGAACTTCCGGGGTAACGGCCTGGAAGACGCGGCCCACCCCGCCGCCGACATTGCCGCCGTTGCCGCCAATACCGACGCTTACCACCGACAGGCCCTTGAAACAGTTGCGTTCGTCCATCGTCACATAGCAGCGACCCTGCTGGACGATTCCGGGATTGGCGCGGGGCAAGGGTTCCCGGATTCTGTCGCCCGCGTCCACGGCCAGTTCGGGAAAGGGCAGTCTCTGCTGCCGGTCGATTTCCGGCAGACCGCACACCACAATCTCCTCGGTCGGCCGGTACAGCAGACAGCCATCGGCATCGACCGCAGCCAGTTTCCTGGCATTTTCGACAAGCTCGCTGGTCCGGTCGCCCGGCTGAAGCGACTGGCCCGGCGCAGCGGCCGGCATCAGCAGAAGGAACAGAAAAACCTGTCTCGACATTGCAATATTGCTCCCCTATCGGGATTGAAAATCTTATATCTTGAAAAGGACTAGTCAATAACATGCCCAAAGCAAGCGACATATTAGACCGCGTATTGGTCATGGAAATGGTCCGCGTCACCGAAGCAGCGGCGATATCGGCAGCGAATCTGATTGGACGGGGTGATGAAAAGGCAGCTGACGCCGCCGCCGTCGAAGCGATGCGCGCTGCACTGAACGAACTCGACATTTGTGGCACCGTGGTCATCGGCGAAGGCGAGCGCGATGAGGCACCGATGCTGTTCATCGGCGAAAAAGTTGGACGCGGCTGTGAAGGCGAGGCCCCAGCGATCGATATTGCGCTCGATCCGCTGGAAGGCACGACCATTACCGCAAAGGCCGGCGCCAACGCGCTGGCCGTGCTGGCCATCGCCGAAAAGGGCAACCTGCTGAACGCGCCCGACGTCTATATGGAGAAACTGGCGGTTGGCCCGGGCTATTCCCCAGGCATCATCGATCTCGACAAATCGGTGACCGAAAATGTCAAAGCCGTTGCGAAAGAAAAAGGCGTGGAGCCGGCCGAGATCATCGTCTGCGTGCTCGACCGCCCGCGGCATGACAAGATTATCGCCGAATTGCGCGATATCGGCTGCGGCATCATGCTGATCCCCGATGGCGATGTCGCCGGTGTGATAGCAACGTCCGACGAAGACACGACGGTCGACATGTATATGGGCAGCGGCGGCGCACCCGAAGGCGTGCTGGCAGCGGCAGCCCTGCGCTGCGTCGGGGGCCAGTTCAAGGGCCGCCTGCTGTTCCGCAACGATGACGAGCGCCAGCGCGCCTATAAATGGGGCATTGACGATCTCGACAAGATTTATGACCTGAAAGAGCTGGCGAAGGGCGACGTGATCTTTGCCGCAACCGGGGTCACCCACGGTTCGCTGCTGGAAGGTGTCAAGAAATTGCGTGGCGGCAAGATGACGACAGAGAGCGTCGTCATGCGCGCATCATCGGGCACCGTACGCTGGGTGAAAAGCGAACATCGCAAGAACTGATGGACAAGAGCTTGGCAGAGTGGCTGACAGGTCAGGCGAGACAGCTGCGTTTCTGCCTGTTCCTGTTACCCCTGCTGGTATCAGCCTGTATTTCTCCGGTTGCATATGGGCCCATACCGCATAGCGACTATGTCGCGAACGACCGTTGCCGTCCCAGCCCACGGCCGGAGGAACAGTTTGCGGACAAACCCTATTTTGCCGTAATCAGCCGCCTGCCCGATTGCCGGACGGAACCGGTCGTCTTGCTCAGCCAGCGCAGCGACACCGTCCGCTACGCCCGTTTTGGCACCCCGGCCGACATGGAAATCACCGATGCCAAAGGCAAGGTGAAGACCGAGGAGCGCGTTCCCCTTGCCCTCGCCAGCAATCAGCAATGGTGGGATGATCTGGCCGCCGAAACCGAAAAGCACGATGGCCGTATTCTGCTATATGTTCATGGCTTCAAGGAAACATTCTTTACCAGCGCGCGCGACAGTGCGCAGATCGCCCGGCTTTCGGGACTCGAGATACCGATCGTGCACTACAGCTGGCCCTCACAGGGTGAGTTTCTGAAATATGCCGCCGATGAAACCAACATGTATTATAACGAACGGCAGTTCCGCAGCTTTCTGACCAGGTTGGCGCAACAGCCATGGACCAAGGAAATCATCCTCGTCGCCCATTCGCTGGGCGTGCGGCTGGCGATTCCCGCGATCGAATTTGTCGATCGCAACAGCAGCAACGCCGATTCGAGCAATATTTCCAATATCATTCTGGCGTCACCCGACATCGATCGCCAGGATTTCGAGCGTGATATCGCCGAAACCGTGCTCACCATGCGCCGGGTCAACAATAACCGCCGGATCACCGTCTATGTGTCGGCAAGAGACCGGGCGCTGGGCCTGTCCTATAATTTCCACGGCTATCCAAGGCTCGGCCGGCCGGATTGCTTCAACCCGTTCGAGGCGGCCTCGTTGCGCGAGCAAGGCTATCCCGAACGCTGTTATGCCGCCAAGACGACCTATGACACGGAGCCGGAAAAGAGCGGGTTGACCATCATCGACACCACCGCCGTCAGCCGTGGCCAGTCCGGACACGGCGACTATCTGCGCAGCGCGCTGGCCTGCAGCGATTTCGCTGCGGTGGTGAACGGAACCGAAAGCAAGACCAGCAAACGCAAGGCCACCCGGCTGCTGCATGTGTTCGAACTTGTCCCCGATCCGGATGGCGCTGAACCGGACGACCTGGCGGTGTGTCGCCGCAAGCCCGACTGATATGCCTGTCGGGCCGGTATAGATGCAGAGAAATTCGCGGCCACTGGATGCACTGCTGGCCAGAGCCCGGGCCTGCACGATCTGCGAAGGTCTGCCCCTGGGGCCTGCTCCCTTGCTGCAGGCGGGCACCAATGCACGAATCCTGATCGCCAGCCAGGCACCTGGCAGCAAGACCCATGTCAAGGGCCGCCCGTTCGACGATGCCAGCGGCAAGCGGCTGCGCCAATGGCTCGGCGTGAGCGAGGAGCAATTTTATGATCCCGAGAACTTCGCGATCCTGCCGATGGGCTTCTGCTATCCCGGCAGCGGTGCCGGTGGCGACCTGCCGCCGCGTCCGGAATGCGCTCCGGCCTGGCGCGAACCGCTGCTGCAGGCGATGCCACGGATCGAGCTTACGCTTGTTCTGGGCCAATATGCTCTGGACTGGCATCTGGGAACACGGAAATCCCGCACCCTGACCGATACAGTGAAAAGATGGCAGGAATTCTGGCCGGACCTTCTGCCCCTGCCCCACCCCAGCCCGCGCAATATCCGCTGGTTCATGGCCAATCCGTGGTTCGAGGCGGAGGTGATCCCGGTGCTGCAGGACCGCGTCCAGGGCCTGCTCTAGAAAATACCCATCGCCAGCCCGGCCGCCAGCGTCGCGCCGATCTCCGCGCAACACTCCCGATCCGCTTGGGTGATCGTTTTCGCCGCCAGGATTTCCTTCTCGGTCTGCGCATGGGTGCAGATGATCGGCGTGTCGGTCACCTTTTTCAGCCGCCAGCCGGTCGCAATCCGTTCCAGCTGGGCCCGGGCATTCTCGCCGTCCGATCCCGCGCAGATCATCGCCGCATAGGGCCGACCCTCTATCTTGCCGAGCACGGGATAATAGCAGCGGTCGAAAAAGGCCTTCATAACCCCGGCGATCGCTGCCAGATTTTCCGGCGTCGCGAAAATATAGCCATCGGCGGCCATCATGTCCTCCGCCTGGCAATCCTCCGCTCGCATCAGGCGCACATTCGTGCCCTCCTCGCCGCGGCCTGCCTCGGCTGCGGCCTTGGCCATCTGTTCCGTGCCACAGGTAAAGCTGTAATAGACGATCAGGAGCCTTTTCATGTCTCGCTGTCTAGCAGGGAACAGGCGCATTGTCAGCGCCGCCGCTTTGACGCATAGCGCAGGCCATGAACGCAGTATTGAATGTCGAGAAATCCCTGTCCGGCCAGAGCTGGCGCTGGCGCAGCACCAGCGCCGATGCGCGCGATCCGGGCTTCCAGCCCGATGATCTGGTCACCCAGCTGCTGCTCGCCCGCGGCGCCAGCCGGGACACGCTGGCGGTCAACCGCGATCCGACGATTCGCGGCTTCATGCCCGATCCGTCGGTCTTTCGCGACATGGATGCGGCAGCGGACCGGCTGAGCCATGCGATCCGGAAACAGGAAAAGGTGACGATCTTCGGCGACTATGATGTCGACGGCGCGACCAGCGCGGCGCTGCTAATCCGCCTGCTCCGGGATCTGGGTCTGGAGGCCGGCTATTATATCCCCGACCGGCTGATGGAGGGCTATGGCCCGTCAGGCGAGGCCTTGGTCGAGCTGGGCAGGCAGGGCTGCGATCTGGTGGTCACCGTCGACTGCGGCGCGATGGCCTTCGAGGCGCTCGACATGGCCCACACTGCCGGGGTCGAGGTGATCGTGGTCGACCATCACAAATGCGCCGCCGAGCTGCCGAAAGCGATCGCGCTGGTCAACCCCAACCGGCTCGACGAAAGCGATGCGGGTGCCGAACATGGCCATCTCGCCGCCGTCGGCATGGCCTTTCTGCTCGGTGCGGCGCTGGTCCGAACACTGCGCAACCAGGGCTATTTCAAAAATCGCGCCGAACCGAAACTGCTCGAGCTGCTCGATATTGTGGCGCTCGGCACGGTCGCCGATGTCGCCCAGCTGCGCGGCCTCAACCGCGCCTTTGTCGCGCAGGGCCTCAAGGTCCTCGCCGGCCGCCAGAATATCGGCCTGGCGGCGCTGATCGATGCCAGCCGGCTGAAGCGCGCGCCCATCTGCTCGGACCTCGGCTTTGCCCTTGGCCCCCGCATCAATGCCGGTGGCCGGGTGGGCAAGTCGGATCTGGGCGTGCGCCTGCTGACCACGCAGGATCCCGAGGAAGCCGCCGCGATCGCTGCCGAACTCGACCATCTCAACCAGGAACGGCGCGCGATCGAGGCACATGTCCTGGAAGAGGCCGATGCGATGTGTTCGGCGCAGCAGAACCAGGCGGTGGCGGTGCTCTCGTCCAAGGGCTGGCATCCCGGCGTGATCGGTATTGTCGCCGGGCGGATCAAGGAAAAGCTCCATCGCCCGGCGATCATCATCGCGCTCGACGAGGAAGGCATCGGCAAGGGCTCCGGCCGCTCGATTGCCGGCATCGATCTCGGCGCCGCGATCATCGCCGCCAAGGACAGCGGCCTGCTGATCGCCGGCGGCGGTCATGCGATGGCAGCGGGCATCACCATTGCGGCGGACAAGGTCGACCATTTTTCCGAATTTCTCAACGACCGGCTCGCCGACGGTGTCGGCAAGGCGCAGGATGGCAAGGCGCTGCTGCTCGACGCGGTGCTGTCGCCAAAGGGCGTCAATCCGCTGATGGTCGAGGCGATGGACGGTGCCGGTCCCTATGGCATGGGCTGGCCCGCACCGCGGATCGCGACCGGACCGGTGCGAATCATCAAATGCGATATTGTCGGCACCGATCATGTGCGAATGATCGTCAGCGGTGATGACGGAGCTTCGATCAAGACCATTGCCTTTCGCGCCGCCGAAAGCGATCTTGGCCAGGCGCTGCTCAGCGCACCGCGCGGGCGCAAATTGTGGATCGCCGGCCGCGCCAAGATCGATGACTGGGGCAGCCGCCCGGCGGCAGAAATCCATCTGGAAGACGCCGCCTGGGCCGATTGACCGGGCGGCAAGGAGGCTGAACGGCCAATATATCGCCGCGTCCGCTCCGGAGCCGACAAATCGCACTGCAATTCCGGCGAAAAGAGGGTTGACCAAAGGCCGGCACCCCCCTAATGGCCGTGGCTCGCTGACCGGCAATCGGTATGGCCCCTTCGTCTAAGGGTTAGGACGCGGCCCTTTCACGGCTGAAATACGGGTTCGAATCCCGTAGGGGTCACCACTTCTTCGGAAGATGAAAGCGATTTATTTATCAATCGCGCCGGGTCGCATTTTCCCCTCATATGGGCACTATAGCTGCCGAAGCGGACGGTCGGTCACCTTTCCCTGCAGCCACCGCCCAAGCGACCAGCTTTTGCAGGCGCTGCCCCCTAACGCTGCCGAGGGGCGCCAGGCGCAGGCTGCCAGATATCGAGCTGATCCGATACTCCGCGCATTGCATTTATCCGCTGGCGACGGCGATATTCAAACATGTTGGGCGATTTAATCGCGCGATTGACATGGCCCAGATCATCTGTTCTTCATCTGACATCATCCTGCAGGAGAAAAAAATGTCGGTCGTTACTACGGAAAAGCAAGATAATGTTCTGGTCATCATTGCAAACAATCCTCCGGTCAATGCGCTGGGGGCCGCCGTTCGCCAGGGACTGGTCGACGGGATTGATCAGGCCCTTTCGGATGATGGCATCGAGGCGGTGGTCATCCGCTGCGATGGACGGACTTTTTTTGCCGGGGCGGACATCACGGAATTTGGCAAGCCGATGAAAGGTCCCAGCCTCGCCGATGCGCTTGATCAGCTGGAGGCAAGCAACAAGCCGGTGGTTGCGGCGATCCACGGGACAGCTCTGGGCGGCGGCTGCGAGGTCGCTCTCGCCTGCCACTATCGGGTTGCGGTGCCGTCGGCAAAAATCGGCCTGCCCGAGGTCAAGCTGGGCCTGATTCCCGGCGCCGCCGGAACCCAGCGCCTACCGCGTGTGGTGGGCGCGGAAGCGGCCTTGCCGATGGTGGTGACCGGCAACCCGATTTCGGCGACAAAAGCGCACGCCATCGGGCTGGTCGACAAGATCGTCGGAGAAGACAGTCTGGCCGAAGACGCCATTGCCTTTGCCCGCGAACAGATTGGCAAGCCAGTGCCGCGCTCTTCGGAAGGCACCGCCAACCGGGATGGCGTTGAGAATCCTGCGATATTCGACGAATTCCGCCAGAAAAATGCCCGCAAGCTGCGCGGCTTCGAGGCGCCGGAAGCGGCCATTCAGGCGGTGAAAGCGGCGGGCGAGATTTCCTATGCCGAAGGGGTGAAAAAAGAGCGCGAGCTGTTCACCCGGCTGATGAGCGGCACCCAGTCGGCGGCCATGCGCCACTATTTCTTCGCCGAGCGGGCCGCCAACAAGATTGACGGTATTGATCCGAAGATCGATCTCATCCCGATCCACAAGGTCGGTATATTGGGCGCCGGGACGATGGGTGGCGGCATCGCGATGAACTTCCTTTCCGCCGGTATTCCGGTGACGATTGTCGAACTGAAGGAGGACGCGCTGGACCGCGGCGTCGGCGTGATCCGGAAAAATTACGAGAACACGGCCAAGCGTGGCCGGATGACCGAGCAGCAGGTCGAGGACGCGATGGCCATATTGACCCCCAGCCTGTCCTATGACGATCTCGCCGATTGCGATCTGGTGATCGAGGCAGTGTTCGAGAATATGGATGTCAAAAAGCAAGTCTTCAGCAAGCTGGACGCCATTGTAAAACAGGGCGCGATCCTCGCCAGCAACACGAGCTATCTGAACATCGACGAGATCGCGGCGGTGACGAAGCGACCCGAATATGTTCTCGGCCTGCACTTTTTCTCGCCAGCCAATGTGATGAAATTGCTGGAAATCGTGCGCGGGGAGAAGACCGCTGACGATGTGCTGATGACCGCGATGAAATTGTCCAAAAAGATCGGCAAGGTCGCGGCGGTGTCAGGTGTCTGCCCCGGCTTTATCGGCAACCGGATGCTGAGCCCGCGCCAGGAACAGGCCAACCAGATGATCATGGAAGGCGCCAATTACTGGGAAGTGGACGATGTACTTCTGGAATTCGGCTTTCCGATGGGGCCGTTCCAGATGTCCGATCTGGCCGGTGTCGATATCGGCTGGCACCGGGATCCGGAGCGGATCGAAACGCTGCGAGACGCGCTATGCGCCGCCGGGCGCTGGGGCCAGAAGGTCGGCAAGGGATTTTATGACTATGACGAGGCGCGCAACCGGACGCCGTCGGACGAAGTCAAACAGATCATCGCCGAATTTGCTACCAGGGCGGGCAAGGAACAGCGCGCAATCTCCAAGGACGAAATCCGCGAGCGATTGCTCTATCCGATGGTCAACGAGGGGGCCAAAATCCTCGAGGAGGGCATGGCGCAGCGGGCAAGCGACATCGATGTCGTCTGGATCAACGGCTATGGCTGGCCGCTCTATACGGGCGGGCCCATGTTCTGGGCCGATACGATCGGGCTCGACACGGTGGTTGGCGGACTGGAAAAGCACGGACTGCCGGCAGCCGAACTGCTGCGGGACAAGGCCAGCAAGGGAGAAAAATTCAACGGCTAGCGCGGCCGCGAAGAGCGGCTGTCAGATCGCGGTTTTGGCACTAGGATTGGCTGCGCAACGCACAGTTTAAGGATTTTGCGGAGAGGCTTGGTGCGTCGCAGGGGAGATGGCGGCAGCGTCCCTCATCCGCTCGCGGAACAGGTCCTGCAGCAGGGCAAGAAAGGCCCGGACCGCGGGATTCGCGCGGCGGCTTTCCGGCCAGAGGGCGGTTATATTGTGCCGCTCGACCGCATAGCTGGCAAGGACCGGCACAAGTGTACCGCTTGCAACATGGGGCGCCGCGATAAAACTGGCGGTCAGCCCGATGCCGCCGCCGGCGACCAGCGCGGCCACCAGCGCATCGCTCGCATCCACAATGATCCCCGCTGTCGGTACGATCTCGATGGATCGTTCGCCGAGCCGGAACGGCCAGCGCGAAATCTGGCCACTGCTCTGATAGCGCAGCGCTACCGTTTCGTGCCCGGCCAATTCGTCCGGATGGTCAGGAACGCCCCGGCGTTCCAGATAGGCCGGTGATGCATAGCAGCAGAGCTGGTGCGGCGCGAGGCTGCGCGACAGCAGCCGCGAATCGGGCAGATCGCCGATCCGCACCGCGACATCTATTCCCTCGTCGATGATATCGACAAAATGGTCGCTCAAACGCAGGTCGACCGTCACCTGAGGATATTTCTCCCGGAATGTCGCCAGAGCGGGTGCAAGCAGATGAATGCCGATCGGAAGCGGCGCGGCAATGCGCAGGCGGCCCGAAGGCTCCGAACGCGCGCTCTTCGCCGCCTGTTCAATCTCCTCCGCTTCGTGCAGCAGCCGCAGCGCCCGTTCGTGCAGATCCCGCCCTTCGGGCGTCAGCTTCAGCGAGCGGGTGGTGCGGGTGAACAGCGAAACGCCCAGATTCTGTTCCAGCCGCTTGATACTTTTGCTGACAGCCGATGGCGAGACCGACAGCATCCGTGCCGCCGCAGTAAAGCTGCCGAGGGAACCGGCGCGGGCAAAGGCAATCAGGCCGGTGAGTCTTTCGAGACTGTTTTGTTCCGTCATGGCACTACTGTAAGAACTTTACGCACCATTATCAATCTGAAGGCAATTCCATATATCCCCGGTGCAGCATATTAACCGATGGAGACGATGATGACCGAGATGATGAAGGCGATACGCCAGCACGAGCTGGGCGGACCGGATGTCCTTGTTTACGAAGATGCACCGAGGCCAGAGCCGAAAGCCGGTGAGGTGCTTGTTCGCGTGCAGGCGGCGGGAATCAACCCGCCCGACTGGTATCTTCGCGAGGGATACAAGGCCCTTCCCCCCGAATGGCAGCCGCCGGTCCGTTTTCCGCTGATCCTGGGAACCGATATTTCGGGCACGGTGGCGGCGGTGGCCGATGATGTGGAGCGTTTCTCGGTCGGCGACGAGGTCTATGCGATGGTCCGCTTTCCCGCCGGCCTCGCCGGAGACAGCCAAGCCTATGCCCAGTTTGTCAGCGTGCCGGCGTCGGAACTGGCGCTCAAGCCAGCGGGAATCGACCATGAGCACGCGGCCGCAGCGCCGATGTCGCTGCTGACCGCGTGGCAGTTCCTGATCGCGCTGGGCCACGATGAGCAAAACCCGCTGCAGCCGCAGCAGCATGTACCGGTGCCACTGGCAGGCAAGACCGTTCTGGTGAACGGAGCCGCGGGCGGAGTCGGACATTTTGCGGTGCAGCTGGCGAAATGGCAGGGCGCGCGGGTCATCGCCGTGGCCTCTGGCAGGCATGAACCGCTGCTAAGCGAATTGGGCGTCGACCAGTTCATCGACTATGCGAAAAGGGCGCCGGAGGATGTCGTGCGGGATGTCGATCTTGTGGTCGATGCAGTGGGCGGCGAGAAGACCGGACGCTTTCTCCAAACATTGAAGCGTGGCGGCGCGCTGTTCCCGATCTATCCGCTGGGCTTTTCCGGTACCGATGAAGCCGAAAGGCTTGGGGTGACCGTCTCGGCAACCCAGGTCCGTTCGAACGGAGCACAACTGGCGGAAGCGGGTCGTCTGCTTGATAATGGCACGATCCGCGTCGTGATCGACAGCAGCTACCCGCTCGCTGAGGCGCGCAAGGCGCACGAGCGTGCCGCTCAGGGCCATATTCAGGGCAAGATCGTGCTCACTGTAGAATGATCGCGCAGATGGAGACGGTCAGACATCTTCGGTTGGGGTGATATTTGCAATGAGTGTGACAACCGTCTGATATAACATGACCACGGTTCCTACCATGAGCGCGCTTATCCCGACCATGAACGCCAGCAACACCTTGTATAGCGTAGGATACCATTGCGGCGGCAACTTGTCGAATTCCCCTACCGGCATGGTGAGCACCAGCAGCAATGCCACCGATCCGATCAGCGACAGCGTGCTTAAAAAGCTCACGCGAGCGATGCGTTTATAGATCGGCGCATCAAAATCTTCGTCCACCCGTTTGACAAGGCCCACCAGCGTCAACATCAGGGCCAGGATCGTGCCCGAGCCCCCGACCATCGCGCTGCCCAGATACAGGCCAGAACTCGACAGAGCGGTCACCAGCACCTGCGCTTCGGCCGATGAGTAGATCGATCCTGTCAGTCCATAAGCGATCCCCCCGAATGCAAGGACGCCAAGGGCGGAAAGGGACGCTTTTGTTTCTGGTGTCATAAGGCGCTAGAGCATGTGTGCCCTTCGCTGGTCCTGACAAATGTTAATGTCGGAGGAAATGATCGGCGTTTCAAACGATCTGTTGCCAGCAGGCTGAGGAAAACCAGCATCTGGTTGCCTCAGTTCACCGGGTTAACATTTGTTACGAAACCCGCCGGGACAAATCTATAGAGTCAGCGCCGATCCGCTTGAAGGCCACCCGATATTGGCATTTTTGATCTGGACCGCCCTTTTAAAGGTTAGCGATTTGACGCGTTATTTTTTTCATGTTGAACGACAAAAATCGGAACCGGATAATTCGGGTTTTGAATATGCCAATCATGCCGAGGCGAAAAAAGCGGCGGTCCGCTATGCAGGTGAACTGCTGCAATATAATCCGGACTTGTTTCAGAAAACCGGCAGTCTGAAATTGAAGCTGACGGACAGCAACGATCATCAAGTGCTCGAGATCAAAATATCTGCGATACACTAGATTTCGGCCCTTATTTCAGCCTCAGCTCGCTGTCCACATGCAGGCGTCCTTCCCCATAAAGATAGGAGCCGTCAAACTGACACATATCCTTCAGAGCCTGCAAATCATGGATGTGCAGCATCGGCCGGGCCAAGGTCGCGATCTCCGCTTCCCGCAATTCCGCTGCGACGCGGTTGATATGAATGGGCGAGATACCGCATATATCCGCCAGATCCTGCTGGGTCAGCGGAACACGCAAGATATTATTCTCGACCAGCCCGACAAAGGCCATGCGCGTATGCAATTCGCAGATAAAATGCGCCAGACGCTCCTTTGCGGACAATCTGCCCAAACGGAAAATCCATTCCCGATGCATTGCTGCATCAAGCAGCGTGCTGAACCACAATATGCGAGCCAGATGCGGTTCGTTGCGCATGATGTCGCTAAGCACCTTGTGCGGGACATAGGCAATTTTCGCCTCGCCCAGAGCACACACATCATGATCCAGTCGCTTCATGGCAAAGCCGTGCAAATCCACAAAATCACCGGGGACATGAACGCAAACAATCTGCCGGTCCCCGTCAATCCCGTCAATATAGCGAAGCATGTAACCCTCAACCAGATAGGTGCTCCGCTCAGCCAGTTCGCCCTTGCGGATCAGAACCTCTCTGGCCGGCAGAATGACACAGCGGCCGACGGCATCTTCCAGCACCTGCTTTTCAGATTCGCTCAATGCCTGACGCAAGCGTCCTTCCAGAAATAGCTCAGTGATCATTTTAACCGCTTAGAGTGCATTACCGAAAATGGCCAATCCATATGCTTAGGAAATCTAGAAAAGCAGCAAGTCAGATGGCCATTTTGAGGCCAGCACTGTCCTGACAGCTGTCCAGCCGCTTGCAGGGCGAAGGTCAACTGTCCCGAATTTACATATTCCGGCACGCTCCCGATTCTCTCCATTGCCTGACGTAATTCCCTGCCCCAAACTCTCACAATCTTGCGAATTGATAAATAGCAAGCGACCTAGATCTTGGTCTCGGTTGCCACATCTTCATCGCCACACAAATCTTCGAGCACTTTGTCTACCGCTTTTAACCTGTCCGCGAGAGAGCCTTCTTTGGACTGGCCCATCGGCTCTGTATTTGACATGCCTTCCGATTCCGCGACCAACCTGCTGTCGAGATCATTCTTCCAGCGCCTGAGCATCTCGCATTTTTCCTCGTTGGTCAAATCAGGGGCGGCCGCCAGTTCCTGGGGGCTGTCATAAGACGATAGCGATGATTTATCTTTCTTCGGCATTTCATGTCTCCAATTGTTACTCAGATCTGTCCGTATCCCGGTCTGATGCAGCATCTTGCCACTGATGGGGCCTAAAAGTACATTGCCAATCCTCACCAACCGCACGTCCGCTATACTGACGCGCTTCCGAAACCGATCCATGAACCGCCAGCATCGGATTGATCGACCCGGTCCAGTCCTTGTCTCGCTGCAGGATCTTGGCGCGCATATTTTCATATTTGCCCGCATCGCGCAGACGCTCGAACTGATCATGCAGATTGAACACGATCGCGTTTCGCGAAAATCGCCGCGCCTGTCTGCTGGCGCCGGGATGAAGGCCAACCGCAAAAAAAGCCTGGCCGCCGAAACTCAAGCTGAATTCGGGATGGCTGGGCTCGGCAGCGACACTGCCATCATATGCGAAGCCGTGGAATTCGTCCTTGTCGTGCAGAGATTGCAGCCGGTCCCACAAGGCATGTTCAAACTGTTCTTCCGTCAGGACCTCTTCGGACTGGAAAATCACCACCAGACTTTGAAACATGGTTTGATATTTTGTATATTCGCTCGCGAATTTGCCGAGCGCTTCGATGATTGTCAGGTCATCCCATGCAGACCGGATATCCCGCGCTATCACATATTCTATCTGATTTTTGCCCATAGCACTTTTGGCACCCAGACAGGGATAATCCGGTTGCCCTATAAATTTTTCAAACGCGTCCGGAAGTTCTGTCGCCATATTCATTTATGATCAGCCTCTTTGGTTTCGCCAATCAGGAGCCGCGAAGGCAAATATTCGATCTGCATAGTCCTGTCCCGATCTGCACTCGAGATTAGTTTTCCCCCGACAAATTTCCTTTCACAAAGAAATCACGGGAGCCCAACTGCTTCTCAGGTCAATATGTTCGTGTGGGAAAGATTATGCCGAATGAGAGCTCGACGGGTCTTAACAAATATTAGTTCATGCGATGTTCTTTTGGCGGGCCGGGAATGACCACAGCTCCGTTTGCGCAGCGCGTAGCATTGAAACCGTTGTTGCTCCGGGCCTCAGTCGCTCTTCGGCGCAAGGCGCATCATGCCTTCCTGCACCGCCGAGGCCACCAGAATGCCGTCCTGCGTATAGAGCGAGCCGCGATTGAGACCTCGCGCATGTCCCGTCCAGTCGCTGTCCATCACATAGCAGATCCACTGATCGGCCCGGAAATCATCATGGAACCACATCGCATGATCGAGGCTGGTCGAAAATAGGCCCGGCGTCGCCCAGTGCAGTCCATGCGGAATCATCGACGTCGACAGTAGCCCCATGTCGGACGCAAAGGCCAGGGTCGCCCGGTGGATAAGCGGATCATCCGGCAGCGGAGCCACCGTCCTGAACCACTGATACTGGCGGGCCTTGGGGTCTTTGCCTTCGGGTCGAACGCTGCGGACATCAAAGGGGCGCGGCATGCTCATATGCTCTATCTGCTCGTCCGAGACCAGCGGATTGCGGGCAATCTGCTGCAACGCGCTCGGGCATTGCTCGGGCGGCAGCACATTCGGCATCGCGACCTGATGCGTCAGACCATCGGCAGGCTTCTGGAAGGAAGCGGTCAGGTTGAAAATGACCTTGTCATTCTGCCGCACCACCACCCTGCGGTTGGAGATGCTGCGCCCGTCAAAGTCGCGGTGCACCCGGAAATGCAGTGGCTTGGTTTCATCCCCGGCGCGCAGGAAATAGGAGTGGAGCGAGTGGATTTTCTTCTCGTCCTCGACCGTCCGATCGGCCGCGATGATTGCCTGGGCAATCACCTGTCCGCCAAAAATCCGTTCGCGCGCGGTCGTCTCGAGCGCAGGAAATGTGAACTCGTCTGCCGCATCGGCAGTCAGGTCGAGGGTCCGGAGCAATCCGCCGATCAGCTTTTCCGCAGGCACCGCAGCGCGTTGGGCCAAGGCGGCCGACAAGCGCCGTTCGACCTGTTCATCCGTTAGTTTATCCAAGATTCGTCCGATTCTTCAATATGGCCGGGTGGCGATTGTTAGCGCGTTCAGGAATAAATCTCGAACAGTCCGGCACCGCCCTGCCCGCCGCCGATGCACATCGTGACCACACCCCATTTGGCACCGCGCCGGCGGCCTTCCTGCAAAAGATGCCCCGCACAGCGCGCGCCGGTCATGCCGAACGGATGGCCGATGGCGATCGAGCCGCCATTGACATTATATTTTTCCGGATCGATGCCGAGCCTGTCGCGGCTGTAGAGACACTGGCTCGCGAAGGCTTCGTTGAGTTCCCAGATATCGATATCGTCGACGGTCAGGCCCTGCCGTTCGAGCAGCTTGGGCACGGCAAAGACCGGACCGATACCCATTTCATCCGGCTCGCACCCGGCAACCGCCCAGGACACGAAACGGCCCAGCGGCTCCAGTCCGCGGCGCTCCGCCTCCTTCGCTTCCATTAGCAGAACGGCGGCAGCTCCGTCCGACAATTGGCTGGCATTGCCTGCGGTGATATATTTGTCTTCGCCCATCACCGGTGGCAATTTGGCGAGGCCCTCCAGGGTCGTGCCGGGACGGTTGCACTCGTCGCGATCGACCGTGTAGTCGACAATGCTCTCTTCCTTGGTTTCCTTGTCGACCAGCTTCATCCTGGTCTGCATCGGGACGATTTCATCGGCGAACAGACCGGATTCCTGGGCCGCCGCCATCCGCTGCTGCGATTGCAGGGCATATTCATCCTGATATTCGCGGCTGATATTGTAGCGCTCCGCGACAATATCGGCGGTTTCGATCATCGGCATGAAAATCGCCGGTGCAATCTGCAGGATTTCTTCGTCGATCGATCCTTCCGGTGCGCGGGGGCCCTGCATCGAAATGCTCTCAACACCGCCTGCAACCACACAATCGGCGCCATCGCCGCGAATATGGTTTGCCGCCATCGCAATGGTCTGCAGACCGGAGGAACAGAAGCGGTTGACGGTCGCTCCAGCCGTTGTTTTGGGAAGACCAGCGAGCAGCGCTGCATTGCGTCCGACATTGGGCGCTCCGTGCGCGACATTGCCCATCAGGCAATCATCGACAAAACCGCCTTCCACGCCCGCTTTGGCCACCGCATGTTTGACCGCATGTGCCGCCATCGTCATCGGCGGGGTGATGTTGAAGCCACCGCGACCCGCCTTGGCGAGCCCGGTGCGGGCATAAGAAACAACGACAGCTTCGCGCATGATGATTTTCCTTCCGATTGCGTCCGACCCTTTTTTCAAAACAGTGGCCGGTTTTGCCGAGAGTTATAAGAGGCCGGATCAAAATGTCCACTTCCCCGAGGCCTGTCCCTGAGCCTATCCGATCCGGTCAATGGAGTCGCAAAATCGGCTGGCTTTGCTATGGGCCACGGCATGTGCATCATTTCTCTCGCCTGGCAGGCCCATCCCCGCTGGCAACTGGTCGCGATCGGCAATCGGGACGAAATGCATGCGCGCCCGGCAGAGCCGCTGCGGCGCTGGCCGGAGCATCCGCACCTGTTGGCGGGGCGCGATATCCGGGCCGGCGGCACCTGGCTCGGTATTTCCGAGCAGGGTCGCTTTGCCGCTGTAACCAATCTTGCAGGCCACGGCCCGCCGGACAGCAGCCGTGCATCGCGCGGGGACCTGCTGAAGGATTTTCTCGCTGGCGAGGGGCGTTATGCCGATCTTGACACGACAGTCTTCCCGAACTTCAATCCCTTCAATCTGGTCACCATCGCCAATGGCGAGGCGGAAGTGCATTGCAACCATCCGGAGCCGCTCAGCAGACCTCTTGAGCCGGGCATTCACGGGCTGACCAATGGTCCGCTCGACCGGCCCTGGCCGAAGGCACGGCATCTTGATGCAGCGCTGAACGACTGGCTGCAAAGCGGTTCGCAGGACAGCAGCGCGCTGCTGGATGCGCTGGTCAACCGGAGGACCTATCCGCGCGCAGCGGCAATGGTGCCTGGCCCGCCTGCCCCGCTGGAGCCAGCCAGTTCAGGAATATTCATCGACAATCCGGTCTACGGCACCCGCTGCAGCACGATCGTGACGATCGACTGGTCGGGAGAAGGGATGATTCGGGAACGGCGCTATGATGATACGGCCATGGTGACCGGCGAAGATCAGATCTTCTTTAGCTGGCCAGGCTGACAAGGACTACGTTCTGGCAAGGCTCCTGGCATAGCGCTCACCACCGATCACGTCCTTCAACAGCTCCGGTTCGATCCGCCGATCCTCGCCGTCGGTGTGGAGAACGCAGACATCGCCAGTGGTTTCGGCAATAACCGCCAGAACCTGGGAAAACTGGAAGGCATTGGATTCGCGCAACTTGCCCCAGAGGTCGCTCTCGGTCATTTTCGCTTTCTTCAGCTGGTCATGCTGCACTTCGCCGCCGATCATGATCAGTCTCGGCTTGTTGTCGGCCATCATCTGAAGGCCGGGAAACCGGCTGCGCAGGACAGCCATGCCGATCTGCAGTCCGAACAGAGACACGAGAGCAGCGATGCCGCTGGCGAGCGGCGGATCCTTGCTCATGATCACCGATGCCAGCACCGAACCGATGGCAACGGTCACGGCAAAGTCGAAACCGCTCATCTTGGAAAAGCTGCGAACGCCGGCAAGCCGGGTCAACAGGATGACTGTTATGTACATGCCGGTGGCCGACAGCGCGATCAGGGCGACCTGGGGCCACCCTGTCATCACCCAGTCACTCCACATCAGACTGACCTCGCTTTGCGGTCAATGAATCAGGCAACTTCCTGTTTCTCCACTGGCTTGCGCTCGTTGAAAATCCTCGCCAGCTCTTCGGCTCGCTCGTCGCTCAAATCCTTTTTGGCCGCAGCGAAAATCTCATTTTCTTCCTCATCCATATGATGCTCAAGCCGCTCGCGTAGGGTTTTGAACCGGGTTAGCCAGCCGCTGCTGGAAAATTCCATATCGACCAGTTCCTCGAAATAATCTTCCGCTTCCTTGTGCTCGGCAACCGAGTGACGGCCCTTGTCCTGGAGATCCGGCCGGGACAGCATCTCGGCATAGAGCGACTGTTCCTCGGCGTTGGCATGGGCAGACACATCGATCCGCAGTTTCTCGAAAGAATCGCGGCGTTCTTTGGTGTCCCCGCTTGTGTCGGCGACCCGTTCCAGCATTGCGCGGTGCCGGTCATGATCCTGTTTGAGGCGGGTAAATATATCGGTCATAATGTCTCCATCGGTCATATTCTCTCCCCCTCGACGCGCGAACCGGTTAATAGTTGCATTTCTCCTGATAGCCGCGTGTTTCAGGGAAGGCAGTCTGCTCGATCGCCGGGTCAGCCATCCGCTTCGATACGAACCAGAACCTGATCAAAGGGGCTGTTGCCCGCATTGAAAAATATTTCAGCATCTGCGCAACCAATCTCGGTGTCAGCTGTTATCAGGGTTGAATGGATGTCGACCCACGACCCTGCGTTGCTTTCATTCCTCAAAGACCGGCTGGGAAATTGGTCCTATCGTATACCCCCCGTTTACCAAGGGGCGAATTTTCCAGCTACTTTGCCCATCCCAATCAACCTTTCCCAGCCATGCGCCCTCTGACATCGACGCGTGGTCCAGACAAAAAAATGGCCAGGACATAGCCTGGCCATTTTTATCGATAATGTAGGAAGTTTACTTTTCCGACGGCATCGTCACATCGACGTCAGGAACATCGACCGTAACTTCTTCCGATCCGACTTCGACATCAGCTGTCTCTACGTCGACTTCAGGCATTTCACCCGCATCTCCGGAAACATCGACATCCACCGATGGCATTTCGCCTTCGTCTTTAACATTCGCTTCGCAGCCGGCGAGCGTCAGGCCAGCGGCCATTACTGCAGCAATTGCAATCTTTTTCATAGTGAACTCCCTTCATTGGTTCTTATAAGCAACGCCAGCTTCTAGATAGAGTTGCGCCCCACCGCAAATTTATTCGCGACCGAGTCGCATCCTGAACGCGTCCAGATGGAAATAGCCGATATCAAACTGGCTGATCTCCGCCAGCCGGCGCTGGTCCTTGAACAAAATCCATCCATTGTCCCGCTCCAGCAAGTCATCCCGTTCCAGTTGCCGCAAAACCCGGTTGGTATGGATAGGGGTCAAACCGAGCGCATCTGCAATAACCGTTTGCGTTAGCGGAATGCGAAACCCCTCGTCGGTGCCGGCGCCGGCACCGGCACCCGTGATCAGGACCCGCCGATAGAGCTCGAGCAGAAAATGGCCAATCCGTTCCCGGGCCGTCTGCTTGCCATTGCGAACGATCTGTTCGCGCAGAAACGCTTCTTCCTGTACCTGCATCCACCAGAAGGCGAGTGTCAATTTTCCGGATTCGGTAAGCAGACGCCGGAATTCCGAAGGTCTTACCGAAAGTCCCTTGAGGCTGGTTACCGTTTTGACGGAATGATCCGATTCGGCCGCCACCAGCACCTGAAGGTCGAACATGTCGCCCGGCAGGAGCACGTTCAGGACCTGACGCCGGCCATCCTCGAGCGTCTTGTACCGAATGGCCCAGCCTTCCTTGACAATCAGCACGCTATCCATTTCCTGGCCGGCATCGATGATTTCGGTATTTTTCTCGAAATGCTGGTCTCGTCCGTTGATCTCCATGATGACCTGGTGGTCCGCATCATCAAGATCGGCGTAAAAAGATATCCGCCGAAGCAATGCTTTGCGCGCCACTAGCTATACCCCCGCTCATCAGGAGCCGGGAAGGTAATCTTGCATTTCAGGCCATCCAACGCCCAGTTCCTTTCAATCTTTCCATATAAATTGCGGGTTATACTATGGTCGATAAGCGAGGAACCAAAACCGGCTTCTGACGGTGCCGCCTGCAGAGGGCTTCCCCCGGTTTCCGCCCAGTTCAATTCAACGATATCCGGACCATCCTGCTCGGGGCGAATGGCCCAGCTGATCCTGACCGCCCCGGTGTCGTTGGTAAGCGCGCCATATTTTGCCGCATTGGTAGCCAGTTCGTTGAGCACCAGCGAGAGCGACACCATCGCGTTTTCGGCAAGAATGATATCCGGGCCGGACCACTGAACTCCGGGGTAAGTCCGGCAAAGATCATCCACCAGAGCGGCAAAGGATCCCGTGACGAAATTGGTATCGAGCAGGATTTGCTGGGCCCTGTTGAGGGCGCTCAGGCGGTTGTGAATCCTCTCGATATAATCATCAATCGAAGTCGCGGAATTTTTCGTCAGCGTCATGATCGATTGCAGGGTCGCGAAAAGGTTGCGCAGACGATGATGGAGTTCGCGGGTGTGCAGCTTCAGCTGTTCCTGCTGGTCAATGCTGTGGGTTATGTCCTTGTTGATACCGGTCAGCGTCGGCCGACCATTCGCCTCTAGATAGTCTCCATATCCCTCGAGCCACCGGATCTCGCCCGAGGGCAAGACGATGCGAAAACGTGCCTCGAATTTCTCCAGCTCGTCCACGGCCGCACTCATCGCCAGCCTGACGGTCTCCCTGTCTTCGGGATGGACGCGATCAAGGGCGCTTTCCACTTCCGATGCGGCTTCACCGGCATCCTCGCCCCATATTTTCATATAGGCGCCGCCCCAGTCGATCAGCCCAGTTTCAAGATCTATCCGAAAGCTGGCAATATCGCTGAGAGCGAGCGTCAGGTCGAGATTGGAGCGGGCGACGGCGGCCGTTTTTTGTGCCTGTTCTCGCAGGCCAATTTCACGGCTCAGTTCCATTTCGCTCATCACGATATCCGCCATGCTCTTCAGCTGGTTCAACTTGTTGGCCATTATCCGAAAGCGGGGAACCGTGTCCGCGATCCACAAGGCACCCAGCACTTTACCATTGGGTGCAATCAATGGCGCACCCGCATAAAAACGGATGAAAGGCTCCCCCCTTACCATCGGGCTGCCGACGAACCGGGAATCCAGCGAAGCATCTTCAATCACGAGCGGTTCGACACTTTCGATCGCTCGCGCACAGATCGATTCATTCCGGTCGATCTGTGTTTCCGCAAAGCCGACCGATGATTTGAACCACTCCCGGTCCGCATCAATGATAGAGATCGACGCCAGCGGCGCGGAGAAAATATCCGCTACCAGCTGCGTAATTCTGTGAAAGGCATTTTCCGGTGCTTTATCGAGCACTTTGTAGCTGCTCAACGTCGCCAACCGGTCAGCCTCTCGCTTGCGCTCCGATCTGCCGGTCACTCGACTGCCCGCTTTCATATCTGCTCCATTTTTATACCCTCAGGCTATAGAATAACGAACGGTTAACCCATGATCTTGTTGCATGCGAGCGGAACCAAACATGCAAATCGCGCGTTGTTTATAGAGAATCCGGATAGGAAATAACCCCAAAGGAGACTTTTGCATGAATAACGACGATCGTGAAGAATTATATGAAATGATTGACGACGTCGGCACGGCAATGCTGGTGACAGAGACCGATCGTGATTTGCGCAGCCGTCCGATGAGCGGAAAATTATATCGTGACAGCGGCGAAATTTGGTTCCTGACGGAAAGCGGGTCCGATAAAGTGAAAGACATTTCCGAGGACAAGGCCAGCAATCTGACCTATTCCTGCCCTGAAAAAGAGACCTATATTTCTATTACCGGGACCGCTGAATTGAGCCGCGACGCGAAAAAGATTGACGATATGTGGGGCCCATGGGCAAAAGCCTGGCTGCAATGCGAAAAGGATGACCCAAAGGTCGCCGCTATTCGCTTCAAACCCCAAATCGCTGAATATTGGTCGGAGCCCTCCTCTTCGCTGGTTCAGGCATGGGAACTGGCGAAAGCCAATATCACCGACGAAAAACCCGATATGGGATCCAATAAAACCGTCGCGATGTCCTAGCCCTGCTCAGACCACAGGGTGATCACAACGCCAATAAAAAGGGCAGAGAGTCAAAACTCCCAGCCCTTTTTGATTCAATATGTCCGCTGCCTAGCGCCGGGCCATCAATGCTCCGAGGATCAGCCCGAGTCCGGCGGTAGCGGCAATGCTCACGATCGGGTTTTCCTGGATCGTGGATTGCGCCTTTCTGCGCCCCTTGGTGCTGACTTCGACCGCATTGGCCCGCGCCTCTTCAAATTTGGTTTTCGCATTGGCACGAAGCTCCATTGCGTTGGCTTGCGCATCGGCCTTGACGGACTTGGTCAAGGTTGCCAAATCCTGTTTCAGTGTTTGCAGATCCGATTTCACCGCGCCCATTTCTTCAGAATAATTGCCTGTCATGTCATTTTCTCCATCTTCTGTTCAATAGACTTACGACCGACCGGAAAAATGGTTCCATCCCGAACGGCAATGCAAAGATAAAAACCTCAGCAGACCAGCGAAATTTTATGGAACCTTTTTCTGTTTCGCGCGTTTCGAGCCAATTACGGAGATACAATATATGTCACTTGCTCAAAGCCTGAAACCTCATCTTCCTTATCTTCGACGCTATGCCAGGGCGTTAACGGGCAGCCAGAAAAGTGGTGATGCTTTTGTAAAAGCGACGCTGGAGGCAATCATTGCCGATCCCGCGTCGGTTTCAGAAGACGACAATGTGCGCGTTCGCCTGTATCGGATTTTCTCCGGTATCTGGGAAAGCGCAAATGTACGGGTGAACGATGACCCCGACGAAAACACCGCACAAAGCCATTTGAACGCCATCCCGCCAATCAGTCGGCAGGTGTTGCTGCTTACGGCGCTGGAAGGTTTTTCGATCAGTGAAGTCGCAAAAATCGCGGACGTTGGCGAAAGCTCCATCAATGGTCTGCTGGAAGATGCCATTTCGGAAATCGACAAGGAAATCAGGTCCGACGTTCTGATCATCGAAGACGAGGTTCTGATCTCTATGGAACTGCAGCAGATCGTCTCCGGTCTGGGGCATAATGTCTGCGGAACGGCAACGACCCACAAGGGCGCGCTCGACGCGGTCGCGAAAGCGAAGCCAAGCCTGGTGCTCGCCGATATTCAGCTTGCGGACGGAAGTTCCGGCATCGATGCGGTCAAGGATATCCTGGAGAAGATATCGGTCCCGGTCATCTTCATCACGGCATTTCCAGAGCGCTTGCTCACCGGCGAACGGCCGGAGCCGACCTTCCTTATCACCAAACCATTCCAGCCCAATGCAATCCGGGCAGCGATCAGTCAGGCCCTGTTCTTTTCCACGGCCAAGGAAAACGTCCAGGCATAAGGGCGACCCCAAAACAAAGCACAGAAGCCTGGCGGCCCGACCCCATCGAAGGGGAAACGGCCGTCAGGCTTCTGTGCTTCATCGAAATGCCGATTTCAGTTCAGCGGAACTCTAAAGGTCAAGTTTCTGGGCTGAATCAGACCCGCAAAAGGGTTCAGGGAGCGATCTTCTCGACCGCGCCGATAATATTTTCGAGCGCGGTTGCGGTCATGCTCCCATGGCCGTCTGAGGCAGAAGTGAACCGGCCCTCTTCCAAAATGGATTCCAGCGTCTTGCGGGCACGCGATACGCGGCTTTTCATGGTACCGACGGCACAATTGGCGATATCCGCAGCTTCCTCATAGGAATAGCCGCCAGCGCCCACCAGAATGATTGCTTCGCGCTGGTCATCCGACAATTCCATCAGACCCCGCTGCAGATCGGCCAGATGCAACGGCTCCTGCTGTGGAGCGGGTGCCGACAGAATGCGTTCCGCGACAAGCTCATCATAATTGGCGGTGAATTTCTTCCGGCGCATGCTGGAAAAAAAGGTGTTGCGCAAAATCACGAAGGTCCATGCCCGCATCGAGGTGCCGGCAATGAAACGGTCCCGTGCGGCCCATGCTTTCAACAGCGTGTCCTGCACCAGATCATCCGCGACATCGCGATCACCTGACAGACTGCGTCCGAAAGCACGCAGATGCGGAATGGCTTCCGTCAGCTGCTGCTTGAACTGAGAAGGCGATAGCGCCTCGGGCTTACTCATTTCCGTCCGATCGGATGGCGTCCGACTCGTCCTCGTCGTCCACATCCAACTGGTCCAGAAGCGTCAAAATGTCGTCAGGCAACGGCTCGTCGAGAACATTCAGATACATGTTCTTCAGTCCAAGGCCTAGTCTCTGTTGCATATCATCCTTGCTTTTCACTGGCATGTCCTTTGACCGCTTTTCATTTTCACCGGCCGTCGATGAACCCTTTGAACATTTGTCTCGGTTCGCCAAAGCATACCTCGTTTATTGATCGGTTGAAGACAGAACACTCCATGGCCCTAAAGGTTGCATATAAAATTATCGAGGAAAAATGTCGCCTGTCCGGAACAATCCACGCGCCCATGCGTTTCAGAAAAGAACGAGCAACAGCGGAGATTTTTGAGATGACCGACAATAGCGAGAAGAAATCCAACTTGAAAATGGAAGGGGAGGGAAGCCGCGAAGGTTCACGCCGCTTTCAGGACGCCCAGCATGAATTTGCCGAAAAAGGCGATGTCGAAGGCAAGGCCAAAGAAGCGGCCCGAGCAATGGAAGGCGAGGAAGCCGCGGAACTGGAAAAAGCCAGAAAGGCATCTGCAAGCGGTAAAGTCGGCGACTGACGCTGCCAACAGCGCGACATTATAATCGAAGAAAAAGGGGATCGGCCTAACCGCCGCATCCTCCTTTTTCTTGGGCACGATGCTACTCGGAGGCCTTCATTCCAAAGGACAGAAAGCTCTGAAACAGGGTTCGCGTCGCCTCGCTCACATTTTCGTCGGACAATATGACCAACATATCCGCCGCCGAATCGGATTTGGCCGGCATCGATTGATCGGCCATACGCCATTCGGTAAACTGCCGGCGAGCCAGCTCGCGGTGACTGACGATAGTCAAGCCGCTGTGACGATCGTCCCGCTCGATGCGTCGCATACAGTCATTGGCCGCCGCTCGCTCGCCTTCGATACATTGCAGAAAGTTGAAGCCGTTGAACAACATCAGCCCGGTAATTCCGGAACGCTCGTTATTGCGAAGCGAAGTTGCCATGATCGCCTCGATATCGGCCTGCTCCAGTCCAGGACGTGCCGTACTCACATAGACGAGGGAAGTGATCGATTGGTGGGGCACGTGTGACTTTCTATTGGCGGCGGTTTTTTAGCCCAACCTTCTACTGAAAGCCACATAATCAATTTGCTGCTTTCGTGCTCTAACATAGATTAACGCAGGGCCTGGTCATTCGACCGGCTGCTTGTCGTCGAGCAGATCAGCCGAACCGTCATCGGACCGCTCGGAATCCACCAGTTTCTCGACATGATCTTCGCGAGATACGTCAAGCGTCTCTTCTGTACCGACTTTCCTCGGCTTTTTGCCGGGCATTTCACTGACCTGGGCCTGGCTCAGATTGGCCAGAGATTTCGCTGCCCCATTGTCAAAGCGCAAACGATATATCGGTTCTGGCAGTGCAAAGCCGGACTCTTCCAGAGCATTTTTGGTAACCCGGATCGCGGCGCCCCGGGCCTTGCGATAGTCGCTGTGGCGCTGGTCGATCCAGCCGTGAAAGGTGATCAGGATATTGGAGTCGCCGACTTCCCTGATTTCCGCCGTTGCCTCCGGATCATTCAAAACAAAATCCTGACCGTTGATCGCCGCCAGACCGGTTTCAATCGCGGCGGCGGGATCATCATCTGCATCCACGCCCAGTTCGAAACTGAACCGCCGCTGCGGGTTGCGGGTGTAGTTCAATATTTCCGCCTTGAAGACGGTGGCGTTGGGAATCCGCAAATGGTTGCCGTCAAGAGTCATGAGGATGGTTGCGCGCGACGTCAGCCGGACGACACGACCTTCCCGATCGCCAATCAGCACATGATCATTGGCGCGAAACGGCTGCCGAATGCTGAGCATGATACTCGACATATAATTGTCGACCGTGTCCCGCAGAGCGAAACCGACGGCCAGTCCGATCACCCCTGCCCCGCCAAGCACGGCACCGATCAGCGCGGTCGCGTTGAGAATGTCGAGAGCGATAAAGATTCCGATGAAGATGAACACGACCCGGATCGAACCGGCGATCAACTCGGCCAGAAAAATATTGGGCGTCACCCGTTTCCAGAACCCCATCAGCGAGGCGAGCAAATGGCCCAGGAGCCCGACCACTGCGGCCACGAGAATGGCGATCCCGATAAGCGGCAGAGCCGACAGAAAGCTTTGCAGACTGGTTCCCAGCTTATCGACGACCGGCTCGACATTTCCGCCAACCGACAGATCGCGTTCAAATCGCGTATCGACGGTGACAACCCCCGACACCCGCTGCGCAATGGCCTTGGCGCGATCGGCGGCCGCATCGTCGGCGACGGATCCCGACAGGCGGACCACGCCGGCGTCGACGGCAACCGCGACTTCCTGCATTCCATCAATTTCCTGAAAAATACCGCGCAACCGGTTGGCGATCGCGCGATCATCGCTGCTGTTCGCGGCGGGGTCTATCGCAGGCTCGGGCACGGCTTGCGGCTGATTGGGCAACTCCACCTGGGCATGGGCCACACCGGACAGGCCAGAGCCGCTGGCAGACGGAAAAACCGCCATCATCAAAATCAGGGCGGTCAGCAGCCAGCGATGTAGAGACATATAATTCCGATCGGTAATCTTCGCATACGCCATAGCATAGCAATAGTTCCCGCTCGCAGGCAAAATATAGTTGGGAACCTACAGACGCGTTCGATGTTGTTTGATCATAATCACAATGAAATGAGGAATACATGACAGATAATAAATCCGCGGACATATTGAATGATGTCCTGGAAACGCTGATCGACTCCACGCACGGCTATGAAAAAGCCGTGGAGATCGCAGAGCGTCCGACATACAAGAATTTCTTTTCCCGCCGTGCGGCATCGCGCCGTGCGATGGCAGCTGCGGTTCGCAACGAGATAACCCAGCTTGGCGGTACGTCCGACACGGACGGCACCATTCTGGCTTCTGCCCACCGGGTATTCATGGGGCTCAGCGCTGCGATGCAGGACAATGATGAAGCTGCGATCAACGCTGTCGAAACCGGCGAAGAACATCTTCGCAAGAAATTCGAAGACGCGCTTGGCAATGATGATCTGACCGGATCGGCAAAGACATTGCTGCGGAACTACCAGGGCGAATTGCGCGCTGATGGCCGCCTGATCGATCATCTTGAAGACGCAACGGGCTGAACGAAGATTTTTTCAAACTTTAAATAAGGGGAATTTATCATGGAATATGGCATTATTGGACTATTGATTCTGGCTTTGGACATCTGGGCGCTGATCAGCGTCTGGGGAAGTGGATCGTCGATGGGCGCAAAGATTATCTGGTCGCTGATCATCCTGATCCTGCCGGTTATCGGCCTGCTGCTCTGGTTCTTTGTTGGACCAAGAGGATCGGCAAGCGCCATCTAAGTCAGCTCTCTCGGGAGTAACATATAGATAACAGATATTGGCTCCGATATTCGCCTTTCCAGGTCGGGTATCGGAGCTTTTCTGCTAGAAGCCCCCCTCGCTCGACTAGGAAATGCTCTCGGGAGACGATCATGGCTGAAAATTCATCCAGCAACGCGCTGGCAAACGAACGAACGGAACTGGCCGAGGATCGCACCGACTGGGCAGAAGACCGGACCATCATGGCCAATGAGCGCACCTTTGCCGGATGGATGCGCACCGGCTTGGCGGCGGTCGGCATCGGACTTGGCTTCAACGCGCTGTTTGGCAAGCTGGAGCCTTTGTGGGTGCCAAAGGGAATCGCCACGCTGTTCATGCTCATCGGCATTTTCATCTTCTGGGTCGCTCAGCGCAATGGCTGTGCGGTTCAGGAAAGACTGAGTTCGCACCATGCCAATCCGGTCAAGCGCAACAATTTGCGGATCATTTCAGGCTTGATGGCCACGGGCGCAACCACCCTGATTGTCGCGCTCTGGACGATGGACTTTACCGGCTGATCAGGACTGCTGTGCAACCAATTCGTTTTTCGCTGGTTGGTAATAGGAATGCAATTCAGCAGACACAGGAGAATAACGTGCGTTTCATCATCAGAACCATCGCCGCCGGCGCCATTTCAATCGCGGCCAAAATCATCATCAAGAAAATGCAGGAAAAGAACCAGCCTGAGCCTACCGTTCAGCCAGCGGAGTAATCCCCCCGGCTTTTGCCTATTGCGAAATGATCCCGGCGATAACATTATCTGCCCGTTTCGGGTCAAAAATGTCATTGTCTGCTAGCCATTTTTGCACTTCATCGACATTCGGTGCCTCATAGGGACGGAGCCGGCGTCCCTTTTTCCCCAGCTTTTCGACCGCTCCTATCAGAGAACGGGTCTCTGCCATCGCCGCTTCCACCTCTGCCTGGTCGACGCCCAGATGCTCTGCCAGCAGGTCGTTGCGCGTATGGGTGATCTGCTTGGATATATCTTGGCCGGGCGAGGCGGAGGCATCAATCGCGACGTCGCATTCACTGTCAAAACCGAGCGAGCGATTGTTGAAATTGGAAGAGCCGATACGAAGATACTGGTCGTCGACGATCAGAATTTTGGCGTGAACGTAAATCGGCGTGCCGCCAGCGGTAAACGGGTGAAAGATCCGGAATCGATTATATTTGTCTCTCCGCTTTAACGCTTCATGGATGCGGGCACGCCCGGAATCCATGATTTCGGATTCCAGCCAGCCTTCTGCGGATTCCGGATTGACGATCATGATTTCCGGACCCGATTCCTCGGACAGGCGCTCTGCGATCGCACTGGCAATCCGAGCCGAGGCAAAATATTGGCTCTCCGCGTAGATGAAATCTTTTGCTGCAGCGATCAGGTCGAGATAGAGATTCTCGATTTCGTTTACGCCCTCCTGATTATCCATTTCCGGCAAAGTCCGGGCAATCGCGATCGGACAATTGGTGAAATCGGCTTCGAGACCCTTCGGCCAGCAGTCAGCGCTGGCGGTGACTGTCTTGACCGGCTTGCCACCGGCATCGCGCCAGTGTTGCTCCGCATATTCGGACAAGGCTTTGGCGATATCACCCTGAACCACCATCGCGGCATCATGCCACGGGCCGGCGTCATGCCCGTCCGGCTGCAGACGGTGCCTGTGCTCTTCCTCATGGGACCTTGTATCCCAGCGATTGTTGGTCACATCAATGCCGCTGCAGAAAGCGGTATCTTCGTCGATCACAACAACCTTCTGATGATGCGCTGCGCCCACCGGATGATGGGCATCGAGCTTGAAATGAACCCGGCGATGGAAATACCAGCGAATCAGCGTCATCAGCCCGTTCACGCGCAAGAATGATTTCAGCGCTCCGGTATCCCAGCGCAGCAGATAGATTTCGAGATCGCGGTTATTGTGTAGCAGCCAGTCAAAATAGGCACCGATCCTCAGGGGGCCATCCGGGGTTTCTTCCGTATCATGCATTTCCACGCGTTCATCGAAATCCCAGCCGAGCAGCATGATTCTCTGTTTTGCCTGAGCCAGCGATTTGCGCATCGCCCGGAAATAATTTTCCCCATCAATCAAAACCGTAGACCGGTCAGCATGTTCGACGCGCCAGCAATTGTGTCCCGGCTTGAATATGTTCGACATGGGGTTCAACCTTTTCTGCAATCTGAAGATCCAACTATCACAATAATATATGCAACCAATCGTTTATTTCCGTGTTTGTGAGGCATGAATGATACAGCCGGCGACCCGCTCAACACTCTGGAAATTTTAGTCGAGCAAGTGCAGGCGATGTGGGCGGGTCTGGTCGCCCTGCTCCCGAGTCTGGTCATCGCCATCCTGTTCCTGTTCTTGACCTGGATCGTCGCCCGGTTCGCCACCAATATTGCCGAGCGCCTGACCGCCAAGACCGCGATGCGGCCATCGCTGCGCGAACTGGTCGAGACGCTGGTGAAAATTGCAATCTGGACGGTTGGCCTGCTGATCGCCCTGACCATCCTTCTGCCCGACCTGACCCCCGGCAGCCTGGTCGCTGGACTCGGTGTCGGCACCGTAGCCATCGGCTTTGCCTTTCAGGATATTTTCGAGAATTTTCTCGCCGGCATTCTGATCATGATACGCGAAAAAATGCGGATTGGGGATTATATTAGCTGCGAGGGCATCGAGGGCAGAGTCGAACAGATCATGCTCCGCGAAACCCATGTCAGAAAAATGTCCAACGAACTGACCATCGTTCCCAATTCAATCCTTTTCAAAAATCCGGTCGAAATACTGACCGATCGGCAACAGCGGCGGCACGAAGTAATAGTCGGCGTTTCCTATGATACAGACCTGGAAGAGGCGAGCAGCGTGATCCGGTCCGCTCTGGAAGCTTCGGATGCTACCGACGACCAGAAGCCCATTGATATATTTGCCTGCGAATTCAATTCCAGCTCGGTTGATTTCAAACTGCGCTGGTGGGCGGGTTCGACCCAGCGTGACATGCACGAAAGTCGCGATGTTGTAATCCGGCTGGTCAAGCGAGCGCTGGATGATGCTGGCATCGAAATTCCTTTCCCCTACAGGACGCACACGTTCAAGGAAGCGATACCCGTGGCTTCCGCCGCAGATTGATGCTAATTTCCTGAATTCCGTTTGAGACGCAAACCATTGCTCCGATCGGTGAGAGCGGTTTGGCGAGGAGAAATGCGATGGCGGAGACAGGCTCGTTTCAGAATCAGGCCCGTTCGGTGGATGTCACGCTCGACAACGGCACCCATGTCTGTCTGCGACGGATCCGCCACTCCGATATCGGACGGATAACGGACGGGATCAGCCAGATGTCCGACCAAAGCCGCTATCTGCGCTTTTTTTCCGGATCAAAAACCATGCCGCCCTCGGTCGTGGAGCGGCTTGCGAGCGTCGATGGCACCCATCATCTGGCATGGGGAGTGGTCAATATGGATGAACCGTCCCATCCCGCCATCGCTGCAGCCCATGTGTTCCGCGAAACCGAGACCAGCGATGCTGGCGAGTTTGCGATCGCTGTCCTCGACCCCTATCATGGCCAGGGCGTGGCGCGTATCTTGATGCTGACGATTTTTCTCGACTGTTATTGCGAAGGTTTTCGGCGATTGCAGATCGACATTCTGCGGAACAACAGGAAAGCGTCTGGCCTGATACGGGCCGTCGGCGCCAAAGCGGGCGCAATGGAAGGGCCAGTGGCGCAATATAGTCTCGTCATCCGCGACGCAATTTCTGCGCTTCAGCAAATGGACAGCCCCCGCGCTCTTCAGGATATTGCCGCAGCATTTTCCGCTGACTGAAAGTCGCAGATCATAGCGATTCCCAAAAAAATCGCCTGTCATGCAACCAAAGCATTTTGCCCGAGTTATAGACCTTAATCCCCGGACGATGTTCCAAGTTCACCTTCGATCCGGAGATTGTGCCAGAAAACGCGACCCCGGCCCGTTGTGTATGCCGATGATCGTGTTTTCTGGCCCATTCCCCAAAAGCCCCCCACCGGTTGATACTTGCTGGTCAGAGCAAAGCCCTCATTCTTCTTGGACAGCCACAACCTTTGCGGACCGAGCCCGCAGATCCTTGATGTCCGGCTTGTGACCAATGACCTCAAGCGCGCGTTCGAGGGCATCGCTGGATGCTTCCGCCGCGGCGACAGAGAAGAGTTGCGGCCATGACTGTGCCAGAGCCTGCAGGCATAGCTGGATACGTTGCTGTACCTCCACCATACCGGCCCCGTCACGTGCAATCTTGGTGAAGAAATCGGTGAACAGGTCCCTTATTTCTATCGCCGGGCCATGGATTCTCGAATATCGCGGATCTTCGGTATCTGCACTGGCTTCGGCAAAAATCTCAAAGCAGCGCAGGCCGCTGTCCAGAACGGAGATCGCGGTGCCGGGATCATTCACGGCCGGCGACAGCGCTCGGGACGCAATTTCGGAAAGCACCACCAGACCAAATCGGGGGTCCTGGTCAAAGCTGCGGTCATGCTCCACCAATATGGCATCCTGAAAGCGCTGCGGATCCAGCGTCTTTGCCTCTTTCCCAGACAGATAGAGCAAGGGGCGGGCCGGATAGACCAGCTTGCCGGGGTGGATGTCGAGATATACCGTGACATCATGTTCCTCGGCAGTCTCCTCCAAAAGCTGCATATCGAGCGAGGTCACCACTCCGCTCGCGATATCACAGCGGACGGCGACTGCATCCGACGGGATTTCAACCGTCGGGAGTGCGTTTAGGAAAGGATGCTCGCCATGCCAGCGCAGCGCCTTGGACGTCGCGCGTTCCACCCGCTCGATCAGATCATTCATTCTGCCAAACGTCGACAGCTGCTGAATCCAGTTGATCAGGGTGCCGGTGATCAGGACGATCACGGTAATCGTCGCGAAAAACAGGATGATGCGACCGCGATCATCATAGAAACCGGCAGACAGTCCAATAATGCCCACGATGCTGAACAGAAACGTGCCGAGAAATGTCGACAGCGCATTTTGCGAGCGGTCATCGGCCAGCATCAGAGCGATGGTCCTGGGGGTCGCGGTGCTGGTGGCCGAGCCATAGGCCGACACCATGATCGACACGGAAAACGCGATCACCGCCAGCATGCTTGATGCCAGGATCGATAATATATCGCCGACCGAACCGCTGGCCAGATCGAGATCCGATTCATAGGGAATCAAGGGACCGATCCATTCCGCCGCCACCGCCGCAAATATCGCCGCCACGCTGAAAAGCATGGCCCGAAACCAGATTTTTTCTGGCAAGTGCGAAATATATTTTTTCAGTTGTATCAGCATGCACGGCCCTTGTCTGTCGGAGCGAACGCGCGCGGACTCGCACCCCGTTCCGTTCTGCTCCTGTGCGAAATTCTGTTTGTTGTGAACATCATGTGGCAATAGCTCCTTTTTAAAGGAGCTGCCAGCGCGGTTTCCTCGGTCATTCGGAGACGGATGTTCATGCTCACGCTTTCCAGCATCCGGCGAGATGATCGTCGGTCATCCCGATCGCCTGCATATAGGCATAGATGATGGTGCTGCCGACAAAGCTCATGCCGCGCTGTTTCAGCTTTTTCGAGATTGTGTCGCTGACCCGGGATGTGGTCGCCATCTCCCCGAATTGACCGGGGCGGTTGACCGGGGGCGGGCCGTCAAGGTGCCCCCACAGCCACCCGTCGAAGCTGCCGAACTCCTGCTGTATCGCCAAGAAGGCCCGGGCGTTTTTGCGCACCGAATAGATTTTGAGCCGGTTGCGGATGATCGCCGGTTCCTCTCGCAAGGCTTCCAGTTCTTCATCCTCCATAGCGGCACAGCGGCCGACATCAAATCCGTGGAATGCCCTGCGATAGCCTTCGCGCTTGCGCAACACCGTTTCCCAGCTGAGGCCAGCCTGAGCGCCTTCCAGGATCAGATTTTCGAACAGAAGCCGGTCGTCATGAACCGGGACACCCCATTCCCGGTCATGATATTCGCCATAAAATTCCTTGCCCGGCTGTCCGCCAAAGCAGCGCTCCTTGCCGTCGCTTCCCGTCACTGTCATGGGACAGGATTAGCGGCACCGGGGGAGTTCGACAATTTTATTCAGCAGGCTGTACGTCGGGTGCCCGCCCACCGTCCGGCCCCCACCAGCCGAACCGCCGCTTGCCGGCGTTAATCAGCCGCGGAACCGGTGCGTTGCGATCCATCCATTCCGCATATTCCTTGTAGACCGGATCGCTCAGCAGATGCTTTTCCTCGGTCTTGGCCCGCCAGTAATAGACACCGCTGACCACCGCCATCAGCGCGGTATTGCGCACAAGGTCGACGATGCTGCCCGACGTCACCATGAACGGCATGCTGGCCAGCCACCAATAAGCGTTCTTGGCCAGATAGGCGGGGTGTTTGCTCCAGCGATAGGGACCATGGGTCAATATGCCGCGATGGGTCAGATTGGAAAAGCGCAGACCAAAAGCCACGGTCGCTGCGGCATAGATGCCCGTCAGGATCACCAGCAGCCCGCCCCACATCCACAGGATCGTCGGGTGGCCCTCAAGCCAGTAGGCCCAGTCTGCTATATTGACATGATAGTTGAGCGGTCCATTGTCGCCCATCAGGATGAACGGCGGATAGCACATCAGCGCCGCAACCCAGCCAGCGAGATAGGGGTTGGCGGTGCGGATATGCGCGTCGAGCGGCTTCATCGTCAGCAGATAGCCTACAGTCGCAAACTGCACATCGACAACGAACATCGCGGTGATCAGCCAGCCGACGATCGCCACCGGGTTGCCGCCTATATCCGCCAGATCCAGCCGGACCAGATCCCCGAACCCGCCCGGCACGATCGAGATCATGAACGCGAGGAAGAAGCCCTTGACCGCCCAGGCCCGCAGATGATGATAGACCTGTTCCCGGTCCGATTCATTCTTCCCGCCGGTCAGCAATTGGCCGAAATGCCAGGCGCCGTCGCGCGGTTCAATGGTGAAGCGATCCATCATCAGCACATAGGGAATGGACAGCACGAACACCCACGGGGCAGCGGCCTCCATCATGGCCATGGAAAATTGATATTGTCCCGTCCAGTACCAGCGTCCGACGCAATAAATGACCGCGATCAGCCCCCAGGTCGCCCACAGGCCGGTCAGTTTCACCAGACTGATGTCAAATGTATCCTTGAGCCGTTTCGGATTGTGCCAGTCGATCCCGGTGGAGGGCCGCAGATGCACCTTGTCCATCAGCAGCGACCAGATCACCATCGGTACCGCACAGGCGACACAGGCGACGAGCGCCGAATAGGGGCCGTCCATGCCATATTGCCGGGCGATCAGCACCCAGCATGCCAGTCCGATCAGCCCCGAGACACCTACGCCGTAGGAAACCGCCGAGCGCGGGCGCGGGTCATCGCCGCCAGATTCTTGTCCAAACATGCGCATGCTGTAACCGATAATGGTAAGCAAGGAGTGAACGGAGTGACTCCGGGGAAAAATCCTCGGTTTCGTCTAGGAAATTTGCCGGGCCTCCTCTATATCCTTCTGTAAAGGCGGGTGGAATCAAGTGATGATAAAAAACGGAAATCTTATGAAAAATATCGGCCTTTCGCTCTCGGTCGCCATCCTGACCGTAGCCTGCTCCAATGGCGACGACGCACAGGCAACGGGCAATGCATCCGCGGAAAAGCAGGCGCTGTCTGATATTTCACCGATTGATCGCAAGCCTTTCGAGACCAGTGCAATCGCCAGTTTTGACGAACCATGGGCGATGACCTTCCTGCCCGATGGCCGGATGCTGGTCACCGAAAAGGCGGGCAAGCTGCAACTGGTCGATGCCAAGGGGCAGAAAAGCGAGATCGCCGGCGTGCCCGAGGTTGATTATGGTGGTCAGGGCGGCTTTGGCGACATTGTTCTCGCTCCCGATTATGCGACCAGCAATATGGTTTATCTGAGCTGGGTTGAAGCCGGCGAAAAAAATACCCGCGGGGCGGTGGTTGGCCGGGCCCGGCTGGACCTGAAAGGCGAAAAGCCGGCACTGGAAAATCTGAAAATCATCTGGAAGCAGAAGCCAAAGGTAGAAGGCCGGGGCCATTTCTCCCACCGCATCGCCTTTTCTCCCGATGGCGAATATCTCTTCATAGGCTCCGGTGAGCGGCAGAAGTTCGATCCCGCCCAGGATATGGCCGCCAATCTCGGCAAGATCGTCAGATTATATCCGGACGGCGGCGTGCCGAAGGACAATCCGTTCGTCGACAAGGATGGCGCGCTTCCCGAAATCTGGTCGCTCGGCCATCGCAATATCCTGGGGCTGGCATTCGACAGCGAGGGACGCCTGTGGAACCAGGAAATGGGGCCGAAGGCGGGGGACGAACTCAATCTCGTCCAGCGCGGTGCCAATTACGGCTATCCGATCGTCTCGGAAGGCGATCATTATGACGGCAAGAAAATCCCGAACCATGACACCCATCCCGAATTCGCAGCGCCGAAAGTCGCCTGGGTACCGACCATCGCTCCCAGCGGCCTGATCTTCTATTCGGGCGATCTGTTCCCGGCCTGGAAAGGCAGCGCCTTCATTGGCGGTCTTGCCAGCCAGGCACTGATCCGCGTCAGCTTCGATGGCGACAGCGCCAAGGAAGCCGAGCGTTTCCTGATGGGCAGCCGGATTCGGGAAGTGGAACAAGGACCGGATGGCGCCATCTATGTGCTGGAAGACGGCAAGGGCGCCAAGCTGCTCAAGCTGACTCCGACCAAATAGGGCCTTTCCAGCCGGACAATTATTGCGAAGCGGTGGTGGTCGTTCCGGACAGGTCGCTCAAAAAGTCGCGGACCCGCTTGGCGTTGATTCCCAGATCATGGACGCCGTCGCGGCTCACCGACCGCATGTCGATGATGCTGGCAGCGCCATTTTCCGCCGCCCGGGCGCGGATGACGATGTCATTCTTCATCCCGAACAGCGAGACGGTATCGGTTGCTTCCAGCCTGCCCTCATCCGGATTCACGCTGGCGATGTCCCAGTCGCGATCTTCTGCCAGCCGCTGCGCTTTGCCGATCACCGCCGCTACCGGCTGATCGATCCGGACCGAGCGGATATCCGGATAGGCATCCTGATGCACCGTCGCCCAGCGCTGGCGCGGATTCATGCCGCGCTTGTCATCATCATTGGCGCCCGGAATATTGTCCCAATTGTCGGCGCGCAGGCTGAGCACGACGAAAGGCGGCGGATCGGCCAGATCGGTGGTAATATCGTGAATCGCGGGCAGCGTGACGTAAGCCACGCCATAAGGCGCGAGATATGCCAGAAACCCAAGCGTCGCCAGCGTGCCCAATCCGAGCAGCGGCCAGCGCGTTTCCCGGCCCTTGCGACGGTTCAACAGGACGAAAACGACCGCCAGCACCAGCGCCAGAAGCGCTGCAAGAACGATCCACGGGACTGCGGCCATACCAGCCTGCCAGCCCCAGAGGCCGAGACCGCTTCCGCCTGCTGCGATCAGGAACGCCAGCGGTGCCCCCACGCCGAGCAGCGCCACCAGCCAGCCTTTTGGATCGCGTCGAAGCGACCCCAGCTTGCCCGGTTTCGCTGGCGCGGTCGCCGCAGGCCTGTTGCCGCTGGCTGGTTCGTTGTGGTTCGTCACGCGTACAAACTCCCTAAACAGGTCAATCTTCTAGCCGCCGCGGCACCATCTGGCAATTGCAACCTATGCCGCTCGACATTTGCTTCAAAGCGGAGTAGCGCGCGCTTTTCCTGATTTACGAGACCACCGCATTGACCAGCATCATTCCTCTCGCGGAAATTGATCCGCAACTTGTCGAAGCCCTGCTCGATTCCGCCTTTGGCACGGATCGCCACGATCGCACCGCTTACCGGCTGCGCGAAGGCATGACCATGCTCGAAGGCCTGTCGCTGGCGGCCGTCGACGAGGAAAGGCACGAGTTGCTGGGATCGATCCAGTGCTGGCCGGTCGCCCTGACCGATCAACAGGGAAAAAAGCATCCCATGATCATGGTCGGCCCGGTAGCGGTCTATCCCGACTTCCAGCGCGAAGGTATCGGACGGGCGATGATGACGGCCCTGCTGAAGGAAATCCAGCCGGATGATCCACTGCCCCTCGTGATGATCGGCGACCCGGAATATTATGAGCGCTTCTTCGGTTTCAGCGCAGAGGGAACCGCAGGATGGTCGCTACCGGGGCCATGGGAGCCGTCGCGGCTGCTGGTCCGCAGCAACCCCAAGCATCCCTTGCCAGAAACCGGCACGCTTGGCCCCTGGACACAATCGCGAGTCTAAAGCTTTACAGAAATGGTGCCGGGCAATAGTCCGGTTGCATGCCCTATACGCCCCCACCCGAACTTGCCTCGCTCTCTCTCGCAGAAATCGCCGAATTGGCCGCCGCGCAAAAACTGCCCCCGGTCGATCAATGGGATCCGCAGGAGAGCGGTGACAGCGAAATGCGGATCGCCGCCGACGGGACATGGTATCATCAGGGCGATCCGATCCGGCGCCCGGCCATGGTCCGCGCCTTTTCCAGCATATTGCGCCGGGAAGCGGACGGCAGCTTTGCGCTGGTCACGCCCTATCAGAAGCTGGGCATATTCGTCGAAGACGCGCCCTTTGTCGCGGTGGAACTGGAAAGCCATGGCAAGGGGGCCGAACGGACGCTGGCCTTTCGGCTGAACACCGATATTCTGGTGGTCGCAGGTGCCGATCATCCGCTGCGCTTTGGCGCGGACAAGCCGCAACCCTATCTGCAGGTGCGCAGCGGACTGGAAGCGGTGCTGGCCCGGCCGGTCTATTATCAGCTCGCGGAACTGGCACTGGAAGAAGCCGCCGATCCGCTCGGCATCTGGTCGGCTGGCACATTTTTTCCGATGGCAGCCGATTCGTGACGCTGCGCGACCGACTGGAAAGGGCCTTGGTCAGGGGCCATGAAAATGACCTCGACCATCTGCTCTACAACGAGCGCGACCATATCGACGATCTCAAGATCCTGCGCGACGCGGCAGTGCTGATCGCGGTGACCGACCGGCCCGATCCGGGCGTGATTTTCGTTCAGCGCCCGCAGCATATGCGCAACCATCCCGGCCAGGTTGCGTTCCCCGGGGGCAAGATCGATCCGGGCGACCGCGACCCGATCGACGCGGCGCTGCGCGAGGCGCATGAGGAAGTTGCGCTCGACCGCAACCATGTCGACATCATCGGCATGACCGACAGTTTCCAGTCGGGCAGCGGCTATAATATCCAGCCGGTGCTCGGGGTGATCCCGCCCGACCTGCCCTTTGTCGCTGACCCGACCGAGGTCGAAAGCTGGTTCGAAGCGCCGCTCGATTTCCTGCTCGACCCCAAAAACCGCAAAGTCCACGAGGGCACATGGAACGGCCGCAAGCGCCATTATTATGAAATCTACTGGCAGAACTATCGAATCTGGGGAATCACCGCGGGCATATTGAACAATCTCGGGAAAAGACTGGGCTGGGAACCATGAAACTACCGTCGGCAGACTGGACAGAAAGACGTGGCCTCGCGGCCCTGATCACAGCGCTGGACGGCAAGGCGCGCTTTGTCGGCGGCGCGGTGCGCGACACGCTTCTGGGCATCGCAGTAAAGGATGTGGATATCGCCACGCCCTTGTTGCCGGAGGACGTGATCGAACGGCTCGCCTCTGTCTCGATCAAGGTCGTTCCCACCGGCATCGACCATGGCACGGTGACCGCCGTGCTGCCCGACGGGCCGGTCGAGATCACCACGCTGCGCCGCGATGTGTCCACCGACGGACGCCGAGCCACCGTCGCGTTCAGCGATGACTGGCAGGAAGATGCAGCGCGCCGCGACTTCACCATCAACGCCCTGTCCGCCGATCCGGCAACGATGGAGATATATGATTATTTCGGCGGTCTGAGCGATCTTGACCAGCGACAGATCCGGTTTATTGGTTCAGCGGCCCAGCGAATCGCGGAAGACCATCTGCGGATCATGCGCTATTTCCGTTTTCTCGCCCGCTTCGGGCTGCACGAGCTGGATACGGATGCTTTTCAGGCCTGTGTCGACGCTGCCCCGAAGCTGGAGCGGCTGTCCCGGGAACGGGTCGCCGACGAGCTTCTCAAACTGCTTGCGACCAACGATCCCCGTTTTGCCGTTGGCAAGATGCTGGAGGGGAGGATTTTCGAGCATATCATAGCTGGAACGGACAAACTGGCCAGTCCGATTCTGGACAGGCTGGTCAGGCGCGAACAGGTGCATGGTATCCCGCCCGGTGCCATAAGGCGGCTGGTGGCGGTGCTGCCGAAAGCGGCGGAGCAAGCCGAAACCATCGCCAAAAGCCTGAAACTCTCGAAGAAGCAGCAACGGGCGCTCGGTGAGCGCCTGCCGGCTCAGCCCGAAGAAATGACCCAGCCTGCCGCCATTTTGTTTCGGGGCGAAAATGACATTCGCGCGCTTGCCTATCGTACAGGCGTCGATGCTGCTCGCGATATTGCCCTGCTGTTCGCCGATGATGACGCGCTGACCGATCTGCTGGCACGACTCAAAGGTTGGCAGCCACCCGCCTTTCCGATGAGCGGTGGCGATCTGATCGAGCGGGGGCTGAAACCCGGCCCGATTGTCGCCCGGACTCTGGCCAGTATCGAACAGGCGTGGATCGACAACGGCTTTCCAGACAAAAAATGGCTGGCAGAATATGTCGACGGCCTTGATTTCAGCCTGCAGACATGAGCAAAGTCAGTCAGAAGCAGCGACAATATTTGGCGGGCCGCAAGCGCCCGGTCAGGCAAGGATATAAGAGAGGCAGCAGATGACAGAGGCTCCAGGCAAGAATGTTCCGGTTGAAATGATCGCATCGCCGCGCAGTGATGCGGCCACCCATTGCACAGCGGCGGACTATGACCGTCTCTATCGGGAAAGCATCGATGAGCCCGACCCCTTCTGGTCCCGCCAGGCCGAACGGCTCGACTGGGAGAAAGCCCCCGCCACAATAGGCAACTGGTCCTACGATCCGGTTGCGATCAAATGGTACGAAGATGGCGTGCTCAATATCTGCCACAACGCGATTGACCGCCATGTCGCCGCCGGCAAGGGCGAGGTCACCGCGCTGATCTTCGAACCCGACGATCCGGGGTCGCCCGGCCGCACGATCAGCTATAATGAGCTGCAGGCTGAGGTCGTAAAGATGGCCAATTGCCTCAAGAAACTGGGCGTCAAAAAGGGCGACCGCGTCACCATCTACATGCCGATGATCCCGGAAGGCGCCTTTGCGATGCTCGCCTGCGCCCGCATCGGCGCGATCCACAGCGTGGTCTTTGGCGGCTTCTCCCCCGATGCGCTCGCCGGGCGGATCGAGGATTGCGACAGCCGGTTCGTGATCTGCGCCGACGGCGGTCTGCGCGGCGGCAAGCCGGTGCCGCTGAAGACCAATGTCGATGCGGCGCTGGAAAAAGTGTCGGTCGATGCGGTGCTGGTGATCAATCACACCGACAGCGAGGTCACCATGACCGAAGGCCGCGATCACTGGTATCACGAGCTGAAGACCGAGGTCGCGGAGGACTGCCCCTGCCAGCCGATGAACGCAGAGGATCCGCTTTTCATTCTCTACACCTCCGGCTCGACCGGCAAGCCCAAGGGCGTGCTGCACACCACCGGCGGCTATGCCGTCTGGGTCGCGACCACCTTCCACTATGTGTTCGACTATCAGCCGGGCGAGGTCTTCTGGTGCTCGGCCGATATCGGCTGGGTCACCGGCCACAGCTATATCGTCTATGGTCCGCTGATCAACGGCGCCACCCAGGTCATGTTCGAGGGCATTCCCAACCACCCGGATTTCGGCCGCTTCTGGGAAGTGGTGGAAAAGCACCAGGTCAATATCTTCTACACCGCCCCTACCGCCATCCGCGCCCTGATGCGCGAAGGCGACGGGCCGGTGAAGGCGCATGACCGCTCCTCGCTCCGCCTGCTCGGCACGGTCGGCGAGCCGATCAACCCCGAGGCATGGCGCTGGTATTATGACGTGGTCGGTGAGGGCAAGTCGCCGATCGTCGACACCTGGTGGCAGACCGAGACCGGCGGCGTGATGATCACCACCCTGCCCGGCGCGCATGGCATGAAACCGGGCAGCGCCGGCAAGCCCTTTTTCGGTGTGCAGCCGCAGCTGGTCGATGGCGATGGCAATATTCTTGAGGGCGCGACCGACGGCAATCTGTGCATCACCGCCAGCTGGCCGGGCCAGGCGCGCAGCGTCTACGGCGACCACGGGCGTTTCATCCAGACCTATTTCACCACCTACAAGGGCAAATATTTCACCGGCGACGGCTGCAGGCGCGATGCCGACGATTATTACTGGATCACCGGCCGGGTCGATGATGTGATCAATGTCTCGGGCCACCGGATGGGCACGGCGGAGGTCGAATCCGCTCTGGTCTCCCACCCCAAGGTCGCGGAAGCGGCCGTGGTTGGCTTCCCCCATGATATCAAGGGCCAGGGTATCTACTGCTATGTCACGCTCAACGCCGGCGAGCCGTCATCCGAGGAACTGGTCGCCGAACTGCGGCTCCATGTCCGCAAGGAAATCGGCCCGATCGCCACGCCCGACCATCTCCACCTCACGCCCGCCCTTCCCAAAACCCGCTCCGGCAAGATCATGCGCCGCATCCTGCGCAAAATCGCCGAGAATGATCACGGCGCGCTGGGAGACACATCGACGCTGGCTGATCCCGGGGTGGTCGATTCCCTGGTCGAGGGACGTTTGAACAGGTAAATGTGCTCCGCACTCGATGCGGAGCTCGGGAGGCAAGAACTGTTCTTTATGGCGCAGGGCCTCGCATCAAGTACGGAGCAGGTTTGCCTGCGCAGGCAGGCATCCATCTCCCGTCGGTTCCGCTGGGCACACCCGGGAGATGGGCCCCTGCCTGCGCAGGGACACGTAGCCTCAACTAGCCGTCAAACCCAACAAACACCGCAGCCTCTTCCACCGGCTTGCGCGTCGACACCACGGCATTGGCCGGAAAATCTTCATCCGGCCAGCCCAGCGCGATGCTCTTCATGATCACCTGATCCTCGGCAATCCCGGCATGCTCGCGGACCACCGGCGACTGCATGATGCCCTGGCTGTTGATCACCGTGCCCAGCCCCCGCGACCAGGCCGCGTTGACCAGCGCGGTTGCCACGGCACCGCAATCGAACGGCGTGTCATCGCTGCCATCCACGGCCCGGTCGTAGGTGATGATCACGCAAACCGGTGCGTCAAATTGCCGGAAACCGCGCATCACCCAGTCCTGCCGGGCCTCCTTGTCGTCGCGTTCGATCCCCATCGCCGAGAACAGCTGCTTGGCCACGCCGATCTGGCGCTCGCGGTGCGCGCCGGCAAAGGCCTCGCCGGTGCGAAATTCGCGCGATTGCGGCACGCCGGCCAGCATCCGCTCGGTATTGCCCGCCCGGATCTTTTCCAGCGGCTCGCCGGTAATGACGTAGAAATTGTACGGCTGTGTGTTCATCGACGAAGGCGCGCGCATCGCCAGCTGGAGAATTTCCTCGATCAGCTCCTTCGCCACGGGCTCCCGCTTATATCCCCGTATGCTGCGGCGTCCGAGGACAACTTCGTCAAACTGCATGGCTGGCTCCGTTCAATAATATCTGCCGCTGGCTAGCGGACAAATGCCCCCATGCAAAGCCCGCTATTGCCAGTGGCGGGGCGGAAAGCTGCCATTGCCGGAAAGCCGGCCTGCTATTTGGGTGCATGGCGCCGACAACCTGCTAAGCCCGTACCCATGAAAGACCATTTTGAACGCCACAAACAGCCCTGGACCAGCGAAGAGATCCAGAAGCTCCATGCCTTTGCCAAAAAGGGGATGACGCTCAAGGCCATTTCCAAGGCGCTGACCCGCAGCGAGGAATCGATCCGCACGCGGACCAAACTGGACAAGATCAAGATCGCCAAGAAACGGTAAAGCCTTTCTCCCCGGAGGGGAGAAGGCTCGCCGATCAATCGAACTTGCCCGTCTTCGGAAAACCCGTCGGCGGCAATCGTCCAGCCGCACCACGCGCAACCCGCCACATGGTCAGGTCATTCTCGGTCCGCGTGCGGCCCGTTTCGCCGCCCATCGCCCAGCTCAGGCCATCTTCCAGCTTGAACACGGTTGCGTCGGACAGGCCACCGTCCTTGTAACGCTGCAGCATCACGCCCTGCCCCTTCGCCATTTCCGGCATTTCGGAGAGCGAGAAGACGACCAGCTTGCGATTCTCGCCGATCGCCGCGACATGGTCGGCCTCCTCGGGAACCGGGCGGACCACCAGCAGCTTTGCATCGCCCTTCAGATTGGCAACCTGCCGCCCCTTCTTTGTCTCCGCGACAACATCGGCGATATTCGCCACAAAACCGCGACCCCAGGTCGAGGCGAGCAACAGCTTGCCCTTCATGTCAGCCACCATCAACGCAATCGGCTCCGCGCCGGCTTCGAGATCGACCATCGAACCCACCGGCTCGCCAAAGCCGCGTGCGCCGGGCAGCTTGTCCGCGCCAATCGTGTAGAAACGGCCGTTGTCGCAGGCCATCAGCAGCTTGTCGGTGGTCTGCGCATGGAAGGCATATCTCGGCCCGTCGCCCTCCTTGAACTTGAAACTGTCGGGCTGCGACAGGTCGGCGTGGCCCTTCATCGCCTTGATCCAGCCGCGCTGCGACATGATCACGGTGACCGGTTCCTTCTCGATAAAGGCTTCCAGCGAGATTTCCTTCGCGGGCGCCGCCTCGATCAGCATCGTGCGCCGCTTGCCGAGATCCGTATCCTCGGCATAGAGCTTGCGCAGATCGGCGAGATCCTTTTTCAGCCGCGTCTTCTGCCGCGCCGGGCTTTCGATCAGCTTTTCCAGTCCGTCGCGCTCCTCAAGCAGCTTGTCCCGCTCGCTGCGCAATTCCATTTCTTCCAGCTTGCGCAAGCTGCGCAGCCGCATGTTGAGGATCGCCTCGGCCTGCCGGTCGGTCAGCTGGAACTCGTCCATCAGCATCGGCTTGGGCTCGTCATGGTTGCGGATGATCTCGATCACGCGGTCGAGATTGAGATAGGCAATGATATAGCCCTCGAGCAGCTCCAGCCGCGCGGCAATCTTGTCGAGCCGATGCTGCGAGCGGCGGACCAGCACCTCGATCTGGTGCGTGATCCAGTGTTGCAGCACCTCCTTGATGCCCATCACCTTCGGCACCCGGTCCTTGTCGAGCACATTCATGTTGAGCGAGAAGCGGTTTTCCAGATCGGACATCCGGAACAGCGCGTTCATCAGGTCCTCGGGATCAACAGCGCGGCTTTTCGGCTCCAGCACGATGCGCACCTGCTCATCCGATTCGTCGCGGATATCGGCGAGGATCGGCAGTTTCTTGTCGGCAATGATCTGGGCAATCTGCTCGATCAGCTTGCCCTTCTGCACCTGATAGGGAATCTCGGTGACGACAATCTGCCACGCGCCGCGCCCCTCGGCGTCTTCCTTCTCCCACTTGCAGCGCACCCGCATCGCGCCGCGACCGCTTTCATAGGCGGCATCGATCACCGATTTCGGATCGACCAAAGTACCACCGGTGGCCAGGTCCGGACCCCTGATGATATCCATGATCTCTGCATGTTCAGCCTTGGGCGAATCGATCAGCAGGGTAGCCGCGTCGATAATCTCGTGGACATTGTGCGACGGGATACTGGTCGCCATGCCGACGGCGATGCCGCTGGCGCCATTGGCGAGCAGGTTCGGGAACAGGCCGGGCATCACCTCGGGCTCTTCGTCCTCGCCATTATAGGTCGGTTTGAAATCGACCGTGCCCTCGTCCAGGCCGTGCATCAGCTCGATCGCGGTGCGCGTCAGCCGGGCTTCCGTATACCGATAGGCCGCCGCATTGTCGCCGTCGATATTGCCGAAATTGCCCTGACCGTCGACCAGCGGATAGCGTAGCGAGAAGGTCTGCGCGAGCCGCACCATCGCGTCATAGACCGACTGGTCGCCATGCGGATGATATTTACCGATGACATCACCGACGACGCGGGCGCATTTCTTGTAGCCCTGCGACGGCTCCAGCTTGAGCAGCCGCATCGCCCACAGCAGCCGGCGGTGCACCGGCTTCAGACCGTCGCGCAGATCCGGCAGCGACCGCGCGGTGATCGTCGACATCGCATAGATCAGATAGCGTTCGGACAAAGCCGCATCGAACGGCGCCTCGACGATCGCGTCAAATTCATCTTCGGGAGCCGCTTCGGGCGCATCGGTAACATCATTCATGGCAAAGGCGATAGCAGGGTGGATTCCCGGTTGGTAGGGGGAAAGTGGTGCTTATCGATGACAACACCGTTCCCCGGCGCAGGCCGGGGCCCATCTCGTGAACCTTCGTCATCGCATAAGGGGTATTGCGCGCGCGGCCTCGCGTTCGCACTCCCAATGACGCACCCGTCTGAACCATCCATCAGGAGATGGGCCCCGGCCTGCGCCGGGGCACTAAACTTCTCAACCCACCACCCGCTCGCTGCGATAGTAGAGAAACGCAAACCACATCGCGACCGCGCCAAGCAGATGCCAGACCGCATGCCCCTGCAGCAGGCTATCCGGCGCGCAAAGCTGTCCGTTTTGGTCAAGATTCCAGATGGTGAACGCCACAATATTGGCGATAAGACCCGCGACATAATAGCCGGTGCGGACGTGCGACCGCCGTGGCCGCGCAAACACCAGCTCCAGGATGATCGCGGCGAGCAGGACCACCGCAAACAACCAGCGGCGAACCTCCGGCAGCGCATAGAGGATTGCGACCAGCACCACACACAGCAATGCATAATAGATCATCGCCCGCCGGTCCCGGATATCGCGCCATTTCGCCACCGCGCTGACCAGAAAAAATCCGCTGACCAGATACATGCCAAGCACATCGAAAAACTGGCCCCACAGGGTCAGCGTCGCGTGCAGCAGGACCGAGCCGATCCCGACGATCACGGCGGCGAGTCCCAGAACGCTCGCGGCGAGTGGCGGAAAGCCCGAAATCCACTCGCGCGACCGCGCCATCAGCATCATCAGCAGACCGGCAAAGACATAGGCGAATGAGGAAATGCTGTTGGCCGGCTGCAACAACAGCGCACCCGCTCTCGGCGTTTCGCAAAAACAGCGGGTGGCGGTACAACTGGCCGGAGCAAAGCGCGCCCAGTCCGGGCCGATCCAGTTCAGCAGGCCAATTGTGATCGCGGCGATCAGTACCGTAAGCGCAGCCGCCACGATCAACCGGCCGCCGGCGTGGCTCATCGGTCCAGCCATTCGGCCGGCAGCGTCAATCCCTCGCGCTCATTGTCCCAGATGATGCTCATGATCCACCAGCGCCCGGAGCAGTCGAGGCCGTCATTCCAAAGATGCACCATGTTCACGCCGCGAAACTGGATATCGGGATGGTCCGGTGTTTCCCGCGCCTCGTAGGCGCTAAAGACATGCGCAATCTGCCCGAATCTGTCGATCTTCCGTCCAATCTCGATTTCGTAGAAGCTTCGCCCCTCCAGCATCAGAACCGTCGCCTCGACAAATTCGTCAAAGCTGAATGTGAAGGCGACCGGCTGGCCGTCGATGATCCGCGTCCGGGTAATCAGCGCACGCGGATGATATATTTCGCGATCCCGCTCCCAGTCCTGTCCGCCCGGCCGCCCGGAAATACACTCATAAAGGGTTTTGATGATGTCATCGATGGTGGCATATTTGGTCATGGCTATCGCCTTCTGTCCGTTCATGCGGTTCCTCACCATGAAACGGGATTGTTTGCGCCGCAAGCCGCTTTCGCATATAGCAAGGTTCGGTTGCCCCGATCCGTTCAATCCACCGTGATTCGAACCGTCGGGGCTTGATTTTTTGTCGCTCTCTTTGCGAAGTGGAATCCTGCAATGTCCCGTCGTCGCCAAATCTATGAAGGCAAGGCCAAGATCCTGTACGAAGGGCCGGAGCCAGGCACCATCATCCAATATTTCAAGGATGATGCCACCGCTTTCAATGCCGAGAAAAAGGGAACGATCAACGGCAAGGGCGTGATCAACAACAGGATCAGCGAACATATCTTCACCCTGCTGAACCATATCGGTATCCCGAGTCATTTCATCCGCCGCCTCAACATGCGCGAGCAACTGGTCAAGCAGGTCGAGATCGTCCCGATCGAGGTGATCGTGCGCAACGTCGCTGCCGGCTCGCTGTCCAAGCGCCTCGGCATCGAGGAAGGTACGGCGCTGCCGCACACCTTGCTGGAATATTGCTACAAGGATGACGCCCTGGGCGATCCGCTGGTCGCGGAAGAACATATCGCCTGCTTCGGCTGGGCCAGCCAGGAGGAAATGCAGGATATTTCTGCCATGGCGATCCGGATCAACGATTTTCTCGCCGGGATGTTTGCCGGTATCGGCATCAAGCTGATCGATTTCAAGCTTGAGTTCGGCCGGGTTTTCGAAGGCGATTTCTCTCGTATCATTCTCGCCGACGAGATCAGCCCCGACGGCTGTCGCCTGTGGGATATCGAGACCAACGAGAAACTCGACAAGGACCGCTTCCGCCGGGATCTTGGCGGAGAAGCCGAAGCCTATCAGGAAGTCGCTCGTCGACTGGGCCTGTTTCCGGAAGGCGTCAGCGAAGTGCTCGATCTCAACAGCGAACGAAAGAAGCGCGGAAAATAACCAAAGCCTCTGATTGCTGTTTCAACGCGGGGATGCGAAGCATTTCCCCGTGAATGGCCTGTTTGCTCGCCGGGTCCGAAACGAAAATAGCATAATTGGCCGTCGGGCTTCTCCAATTTCCCTTCTTGCTCTTGCCCCACCCGATCTTCCCGCTATAGCAAGGCGATATTACCGGCGGAAAAACGCGAGGGCGCAGGATGAAAGTCAGAATATTTGTAACGCTGAAAGATGGTGTCCTGGACCCTCAGGGCAAGGCCATCCATCACGCACTGGAAAGCCTTGACTTCCAGGGCGTTAATGACGTTCGCGCCGGCAAGCTGATCGAACTCGATGTCGATCCGTCGGTTACGCGGGAAGAAATCGACAAGATGTGCGACAAGCTGCTCGCCAATACCGTGATCGAAAATTATCAGATAGAACTGCCGGAAACGGCTTCCTGATGCAATCTGCAGTGATCGTTTTTCCCGGTTCCAACTGCGACCGCGACATGGCCGTCGCTCTGGAAACCGTTTCGGGAAACAAGCCGCATATGGTCTGGCACGGCGACAGCGAATTGCCGTCGGGCCTCGATATTATCGCCATCCCGGGAGGCTTCTCCTATGGCGATTATCTGCGCTCCGGCGCGATGGCATCCCGCTCCAGCATCATCAAACCGGTGATTGAAGCCGCAAACCGCGGCGTCAAAATCTTGGGGGTTTGCAACGGCTTTCAAATTCTGACCGAAACCGGTCTTTTGCCTGGCGCGCTGATGCGCAACAGCAATATTAATTTTGTCTGCAAGGACGCCGAACTCGAGGTAACGAATAACACCACCGTTTTCACTTCGCGCTACGCAAAAAATGCGTCGATCTCCATTCCGGTGGCTCATCATGATGGCAATTTCTTTGCCGACAGCGAGACGCTGGACAGGCTGGAAAACGAAGATCGCGTCGTGTTTCGCTATCGCAGCGATATCAACGGATCATCGCGCAATATTGCCGGGATCATCAATGAAGCGGGCAATGTTCTGGGCATGATGCCGCATCCCGAGCGCGCGATCGACGCCAAGCACGGCGGCACCGACGGACTGGCTCTGTTCGAAAGCCTGCTCAACTAGGGCGCATCAGCACCCGATTCCATTTTAACTCTTACCTTCACGCCCGATGATTCCGGCCCGTTGGCTATGGAGGTTCGACGGCAATTGAGGCCATCATAGCGATGGCCTGCTCTCCTGCTCCATAAGCGCCGCGGTTCACTCCTCACCGTCTTGCGCCAGCGCACCCGGAGACCATGAGCGAGCGTCCACAGACGCAGGCAAACGCGGCGGCTTTCCGAATTTCCCATTTCCATCAGTCATTGCGCCGCTCCAGACCGCAAAGAGACCTGCTCTGCCCCCGTCGGTTGCCAAAAGCAGAATGGCTCATTTGCAAACGCGAATGGCAAAAAAAAGGGCCGGTCCAAAGACCAGCCCTTTTCAAATTTGGTAGCAATGTTGCTATTAGTTACCGGAACCTGGTCCGTACATAACTTCAACACGACGGTTCTGCGGTTCGCGAACACCGTCTGCGGTTTCAACGCGAGGACGCGATTCACCGAAGGCTTCGCTGGAGATCGCTCCGCCGCTGATGCCGCGCGATTCAAGATACGCACGGACAGCTTCGTTGCGACGCTGGGACAGACCGACGTTGTAGCTGGCGGAACCAGATTTGTCAGCGTGACCAGCCAGCATGACCTGAGCCGAACCACAATCGCCATAAGCCGTAACCGCGTTGTCGAGAACCGAAGCCGCTTCTGGCGTGATGTCCGACTGATCCCAGTCAAAGAACACGATATAAGGGCCAGGCGCACATACAGCCGGTGGTGGCGGTGGTGGCGGTGGTGGTGGTGGAGGCGGTGGTGGTGGAGGCGGTGGTGGCGGTGGTGCCGCTGGTTCGCCGCCGAAGTTGTAGATCAGGCTACCCAGAATGGAGTGGGTACGCAGACTTGTATCAGCTGTACGGCCGACCTGGTCGACGAGATTGATGCTTTCATGGTTGTAGAACCGGTACTTCAGTCCAACATCCCAGTTGTCGCTCAATGGAGCGCGAACGCCTGCAAGTACTTGCCATGCAAAGCCGGTGTCCGAATCATCAAGATAAGGTCCGGCAAAGATGTTGGTTACTTCGGTCCGAGCCACGCCGACGCCGCCGCCAACGAATCCCTGAATGCCGTCATCGTCACCAAAGTCGACCATTCCGTTCAGCATGAAGCTGAGCGAGTTTACTTCGCCATTGATCGGTGTGGATCCAGTAAAAGTTCCCGCACCATTTGGATTGGATGGAATTCCAGGCGCAGATGCGACCACATCATTTGCAGATGCAGACTTGTAGCCAACTTCGGCTTCCAAACGGAAACCTCCGAAGTCATAACCTACAATACCATCGACATCGTAGCCGGCGTCGTGATCGGTTGTCAGCGCATTTTCGGTGCCAGCAAGATCAGTGTCGACATCTTCAACGATCATTGCACCGCCCTCGGCACCAACATACCACTGGCCATCACGGGCCAGAGCAGGTGTCGCGAGCGCTGTGGAGGCAAGCGCCATTCCTAAGGCAAGCTTCCGCATTTATATTCCCCTTCTCAATTAGGTTCTAAATTCACGCCGCTTTCTAACCTCAAGCTCCGTTTAGTGCAAGCAGCCAAATCGCAGAACTGTTGCGAAAATGTCGCCATTTTCGGTATTTAGGCCAAAAAATAGCTTGCGACGCTCGCTGAATCGCGAGATTCATCAATGCCAATTCGAATGGCACCATGCTTTCAGGAAGCGGAAGATAGAATCCCGTTCGCTGTCAAAGCAAGCAGAATCGATTCGATCACGACCCGGGCCTCGGCATCGATGACGCTTCCCCCGGCCGGACCTGCGATCTCTTCAGACAGATGCCACGATTCCCGGTAAACTGCGAAACGGCTTGCCGATTCGACATAGATTCGCATCATTGGCAGGGGCGAGATGAACAGCCATCCGTTACCCGTCCAGCCGGCAATTTTATCCTCCTGATCCAGCCATTCATCGGTGGCTTCCGGTCCGACCAGCCACGACTGCCCGGCAACAGGCACAATCGCTGCCGGGTCAGTCTCGATGGCCTGCACTATGGGGTGAAGCAAGAAGTCGATTCGCGCGAGCGCCTCGTTGTGGAACAATTCCTTATGTGCCTGGCCGGCGGCAAGCAGCGGGATCTTGAACCTTGCGGTTTCCAACAATGCCATGATTTTGCTCTTTCCAGAAAATAGTCGCAGCAGAATATGAGAGGATTTACAGGATGATATCGAACTTCAAGGGCGGAGACTGACCAGCCGCACCCACCTGGATGATGGCAACGCCAACCGTGCTGATATCGGCGGTCATAAACGGCTCCATTTCTTTTGCATCCAGAACGATCCGCGGCTCCGCTGTTTCCCTAAAAACCGGTCCCGGCAGGACATCCGCAGACAGTTCAACACGATATTTCTCCGATTCCTCGGCCAGGGGGACTTCCACATGATCGGACCAGATCGTTCCTGCCCGCGACCGGCGCGTCCAGCGTATCTCCAGGGCCCCGCCATCCAGAAATTGCCAGGCGGGATGCACCGGGGACCAGGGCATCAGGGCGCGGCCGGGTGAGTCGATCGCCGCCGAAACGGCAACCGGATCATCCCGGCCCAGCGCGAGCACGGCGACCGGCGCAAAGGGCGCGTAATAGGCAGGGGCAATTTCCAGCATCGATGCCCCGTCCAGCAACACAAAATCCTCATTGGGACCATGGCCGGTGATTTCATTTTCCGTACCGCCCAGCCCGCGCATCAGCCGGGATAGGCGAAACCGGCCCGGCGCCAACGGCACCGCCTTCGCGAACTGAACAAGCTCTTTCCCAAGAAGCGCGATATTGCTGCCGGCCAGCAGTTGCGAAACATCGGCATGGCCCAGCGTCATCGCCGAATGGCGCAAATCCACATCGACATGACTGATCTCGTCGATCAGCGCGGGATTGGCCGCGGCGAGCGCGCCCAGACTCCTGCCGATCACGCTGGGCGCCGGTATCTGGCCGATAAAGCTCCCTGCTTCCCCGCCGGCTCCGGACGCAAAAAGCTGCGCGTTGCGCCATCCCGCATCTCCCGCTGCCGCTGCATAGAGCCTGGCCGAATCCGACACCGTCGTCGGCGCATCGATGGCGAATGGCAGGTCCACCAGAACCAGACGGGTCAGGCCGGCGCGCTGATCGGGATTTGCGACGATTCTGCCCTGATCCGGTTCGATCCCGGCAAGATCTCTGTCCTGTCTCGCCCGCATCAGCGAAAGCTGCACGAAGCCGCCGCCTATTTCGCATTCCCGGACGCGCCAGAGCCCGGCGATGCCGCCAAATTCTGCAAGCATGCCCGGTCGGCACAGTCGGCTGTCCAGCGGCAGCGCCAGCTGCAGGGTAGAACGTTCCTCATATTCCGACCACAGACGGTCTGCGGCAATTTTTCTGGCTTGCCCGGCGACCATCGTCGCGGGAAAATCCCGCATGACAGCAATCCGCCCGCCGCCAGGGCGAAAGGCCGACTGTATACCGGACTGATAGTCGCGCGCCGGGTCATAATAGCGGATCGACATTTGCCTGGGTACCGCGGAAATCGATGCCGTGCGCCTTGTCGGGGGCGCAATGTCCTGCTGTCCCGCAGTGCGAAGAAAATCTCCCTCCAGCGTCAGCGCGGAGCCGGGCTCTGCAACAGAAGGCACAACCGCGCCGATCCGGTCCATGCTGCGGGGATCGGACGAAAAGGACAGCGCGATGGACTCGCTCAGCAAGCGCAGCGCCGCCTTCCGGTCCTCGCCACCCACCGCGAAGCCGGTCACTGCATCGCCCGGTTCCATGGCTATCCGCTCGCCCGATATGTCCGCGACAAGGTCCGCAAAGCTTACCGCGCCATCGTCGGCTATCAGTTCGAAGGTCAGCGACGGAATCCGGTTGCCATAATCGGTCAGGTCCATATCCTCGAACACCGCCAGCGCCAGCCCGCGATAGGCCGGTGTGCGGCCCCCTGCTTCGGCGCTGGCCATCAGCCCGTCCACCGGCTGATCCTCCCCGCCGCGATAGAAGGCAAAGCCCGTTTCGGTCTTGAAATCGCCGGCAGCACCACGGAAGATTTTCCCGTCCGCCCAGATCCGCCCGATAGCGCTGATCCGCCGGCTCGACAGCGCGACCGCGAAACTGGCGGAATAGCTGTAAATGGTCGCGCTCGGTCTTCCCTTGCCGCCGCCTTCCCGGCTGCGGCTTTCCTTCAGGTCCGTCGCCCAGATCACGGTGCCAGCGACCCGCATCCTGCCGAAAATCCGCGGTATCTGCGTACCGTAGCTGGACGTCTGGATCGCCAGTTCCTGCAGCCGCGGGCCCTCGCGCCCCTTGGGACGGAACAGGATATTCTGGTCGAGCTGCTGGCCGATGATGGAGCCGATCGCGCCGCCAATCGGCCCGCCGATCGCGGACCCGACGGCGGTCAATACCAGTGTCGCCATTCAATCCTCCGCCAGCCTGAAAATTGCGGCAATCGGCCAGGGCGCTGCCCCCGGGCTATAGACCACCTTGCCAAGCCCGGCGTGGGGGTGGACAAAGCCATCTCCGGCGCGGATCAGGAAATGCCACTGCACCGGACTGGGCCGCGCCAGAATGATGTCGCCCTCGCACAATGCGCTGTCCGGCGGGAATCGTTCGAACCCTGCCTCCGCCATGAAGGCCGCAATCGCCGGCTCGGACCCGCCCCGGATTGAATAGCCATTGGGCACGTCGCAATCGAAGCGCGCCGCGATCAGGCATTGCTCGGCCAGACCGATGCAATCCAGCCCGCTGTCCTCGTCCCGGCCATGCAGGCAAAAAGGTGCACCGCACAGGGCTATCGCCTTGTCTGCCATCGCCTTCGGTCTCCCTTTCAATCTCATGCGCCGGGATAGCGGGTCAGCAGATCGTTGCCCGGCAGATAGGGTTCGCCGCGAAAATTCACCGCGTTGGCAAAACGGTCGCGGCACGTGGCAAAATTCTTGTTGCAGCCCTGGGTAAGCATGACCCGCGCCCCCTCGGCAACCGGCCCGGCCGGAGGGTCCGCAAGCCTCACCCTATTGTCCTGTCCGTCGACAATCGCATGGCTCAGCCCGCAATTGGGTCCGTCCAGAAACCGCAGCGAACCGAATATATAATCGGCGGCACTAGCGGGGATTGCGATCTCCTCCCCGCTGGCCGAAACCACCGCCCCTTCCATCTGGAACCGGTGCAGACCGAGCTTGCACTGGCGGTCCCCGAACTCTGCCCGGCAGGTCGGCGAGGTCACCGGCGCCACCGGCTCGTCGAGAAAGGACGTGGCTCCCAGCATCTCGACCGTGAAACGGTCGCCCGATCGGCTAATCTCCCCGAATTCGCCGCAGATCAGCGGCAGCGCCTCCGCCTCCGGCTGCTCCCAGTCGACCAGCGAAATATAGAGCCGCGCGCCGTCCCAGCGCCCGGCCTCGAGATCCGCTTCGCTGATCGCCGCGTTGGTCATGACCCCGGATATCTCGACATTGTCCACCTCGACACGGTCGGTCAGCGCAATCGTCGACGGTACCATGCCCGGCACCGCCCGATAGCGAAACGCGTCAATCACCAGATCGCGGTCATGCGAGGTAAAGCCCAGCGCCACTCCGTCCGCCCGTTCCAGCCGCCACAGATAGGCGCTGCTGGTGACCGCCCGGTCCAGCCAGCCCAGACTCATGACAGCTCCCGCACCTCGACCAGCAGCACCTCGGGGATATCACCGGCAAGAAAGGTCGCGTGATTCACCGTCAGCTGGTCGCTGGCAAAGCGCACCGGTACATCGAACAGGAAACCGGCGGTGAGATCGCTGCCCGCCACCGGCGGACTGTCGAACATCACCACCCCGCCCGGACCCAGTGTCCAGCCGGCGACCGGCTGCCCGTCGACCGCGATCTGCACCGAATCCGGATCGGGCCGGGTGATCCGCCGTTGCTGCGCTTCTGCGGCCGACTCGCCATAATGTTTCAGCAGCTGAAAGTCGGTCTGCTGGCCGTCGCCCTTGCCCAGGAACTGGTCGGTCGGACTCGGCTCTGCGACCATATCGCCCGAACTATAGTCATAGGGATCGCGGAACCGAAACGCCTTGGCCGCCCCCCGCCGCGCCCGGAAAAAGCCGATCAGCACGCGCAATTCCGCCTCGCTTCTTATGCCCGGACCGACATCGAATTCCAGCCGGGCATCGGCCCAGTCGCTGTTGCGCTTCTCGTGCCCCGAGATAGTCGTCACGATATTGGTCGAAAATCCCGGCGACACGCTGGCCCCCCGGCCAATCGCCAGCGGAAATTGCACATCGTCAAAAGCGTTCACATCCGCTTCCTCTTCCTGAAAATAGGTAAACCCGTCCCGCGCCACCTGCGGCAGCGCCCACACATGGATTTCCGCCGCGCCGCGCGCTCGCGCATCGGCGATGGCCTGCGCCATATGGGCCCAGACAAACCGGTCTTCTTTGGCGAGTACGAAACCGGCAAAATAGTGCTGCTGGCCAGCGGGATAGCCCAGCCGCTGGGTTGCCAGCGCGATTCCCTTGCGCGTCGCCGAACGATGGCCGGCGATCACCCAGTCATAATCCTCCAGCTGCAGGATATCAAAGGCGGGATCCGCCCAGCCGACCGGCAGATTGGCCCGCTTGGCTTCCGGCGCGGCCTCGTCAAGGATCGTCGGCAGATAGGCCAGCAACAGTGTTTCCACCGGCACCGCACCGGCTTCGCTCCGGACCGCCTCCAGCAGCTCCGCCGTCGACTGCGCCAGCAGCACTCCGGCATGATCCAGCATCGCATTCTGCGCCTCGCTCTTCGGACCATCAATGGATGGAATGCTGACCGAAAGCGCACCAAAAGCCGCGCTGGCCGCCGCATCATACAGACAGACCCGCCGGTCGGGCATGATCCACCACCAGGGTTCCCCCACCTGAAATCGAATTGCAGCCCCCGCATCGCGGGCGATCGCCACAAAAGCCCGCGCCACCGCCCGCAGATAGGACATCGCATTGCCATTGGCGGGCGACAGCAAAGTCGATGGCGGCTCCCATCCGGTCAGCGCCGGATCGCCATTTTCCGCGCGCTGCTTCCAGTCGTTCCAGCAATGGGCATCGAACAATTCGTAAGAGAGCGAGAGGATTACCGAAAAGCCCATGGCCTTGGCGCGCATTATCAAATCACGATGCCACACCGCCGTCGGCTGATTGATCGCCGCAAATTCCTCACCCGATTGCGGTGCAGACAGGCTGACATAAAGCCCCTCGCCGACCGTCTCCAGCCGGAAATAATGGCTCATCCCCAGATAATGGTTGATCGACCCCCGATAGCCCAGGGCCCGGACCGTCCGCAGCAGCCGTTCCGGCGTCTGGTTGAAACTGTCATCATAGGCGGTGGCCATCGCCAGGCCGTGTTCCGGCACCATGATATCCCCGATTTCCAGTACCGCGCCCTCGCCATCGGTCCGGAGATCGCTTATCTCGACCCAACCGACCCTCGGCGTGGCAAAGCGCGTGCCCAGCCCGTCATAATCCGGCGGAATGATCGAGACAAACAGCCGGTCGATATCCTCCGGAAACACCGGATCAGCTTCGCCCGGCAACTGAAACCCGCCATCGAGCGCCGAAAATTCGATCGAAACCAGCGCATCCGTCGGCGTGCCGCTGGCATAGTTCCACAGCCTTACATACCAGCTCTTGGGCTCGCCCGCGGCATCCCGGCCCTCGATCGTCAGCGTCGGCCCGTTGATCGCATCCAGCGGCATGATTCCGGAAGAGCGCCAGCGAAATTGCCAGCTCAGCCGCGCATAGTCGCGCAATGTTTCATAGCCGAGCAGCGGGTGATCCAGCCCGTCCTCGCTCTCCCAGATCAGCCCGGCCAGCTCGTCGCTGTTATAGAAGACCGCATCGACGCGCAGCGCATCCGGCGCAGTCGTCACCACCGATGCCATCATCGGCCGCGGAAAATTGATCGTCCAGAAACGCGGATCAAAGCGCTGAATGTAGCTGCTTTGCTGCCCCGTCCTTTTGTCCGCCAGCCAGAACCCCATATCAGCCCGCCTTTGCCGTCAGCGCCTGGCGCACCGCCCGCGCCAGCTGCCGGCTGGAGCGGCGGATCTGCTCGGGCGCGCTGGCCTGGCCATGGTCCGAAATATGGATGGTCATCCGGATATTGGGGGCCATCGGCTCCGGCGCGACCGGCTCAATCCGCCCGGCAGCGGTCGGCACAAAGACCTCTGGCCCCCGCTCGCCGACCCGATAGGCCCGCCCGCCGGTCACCGGTCCCCCGGTCGCTCGCCCCGGTGCCCCGGCAAAGGCCGACAGCAGCGAGGCACCAAGCTGCACCAGCCCGCCGCCGGAACCACCAAACAGGCTGTTCAGCCCGCTGTTGATCGACGCCCGTGCAATATCATGGATCACCGACAGCGCCACCCGCCGCAGATCCTCGAAATCCAGCGACCCGCGCCGTATCGCCCGGCTGAGCGTATTTTCCAGCACCGACCCCGCCCGCTCCAGCCCCGCCGCAAAGGGTCCGTCGAGTTGTCCCTTCATCTCGGCCACGTCCCGGGCAAAACCGGCGGTATCCGCGCGCACGCTGACCACCAGCCGTTCGATTTCCTCATCCATCGGGGAAGGTCTCTTTCAATTGTTCAAGTTGTTGTGCGTCCAGGGGGACAGCGAGTTGATGGTCCGCGTCGCTGCCAGAGAAGGCCGCAAATATTACCGCCAGCTCGGCGGGCGTCGCGCGCCAGAATCGATCAGGCGTCCAGCCAAGTGTCGCGGATAACATGCCGGATAATCTGGAGGCGCTGGTGGCGAAAATTCTGTTCTCCCGCGAAGGCGGGAGTCCATCTCCCGCTGGTTCGGCCGACGAGGGTCCTCGAGATGGACCCCGGCCTTCGCCGGGGCACAGCTCCCTATTCACCACCGCCCGACAAAATCTGCCTGAGCAAGATCTTCAGCGCCGGCGTCACCCCGGCCAGCCCGAGCGCCATCATCCCCTCGCCCAGCTGATCCCGCGTCAGACCCTCCGGCCGATCCCGCACCACATGCCAGAACAGGGTCACAATCTCCGCCAGCAACAGCCGCCCGCCAGCGGCCCGCTCGACCAGATCGAAAAGCGAACCCAATTCCTCTTCCGCCGCCACCAGCGCCGCAAAAGTGGGCCGCAGCACGATCCGCTTGCCGTCAATGACGAACTCCGCCTCGCCGCGCAGCCGATTGGCCGGTTCAGACATGGACCACCGGCCCGGAACTCTCCAGGCTCAGCGTATAGCTCCGCTCGCCATTATAATCCCCGCTATAGTCCAGCCGGGCGACCAGAAAATCGCCCCGCATCCGCTCGCCGCCCTCGAAGCTCAGCTCGTAACTGTCGATAATCCCGCCGAGCGCGTGATTCTTGATCCGCATCTCCGCCTCCGACCCGGTGAACACCCCGGCCCCGGATACCGAAACCGATCGGATCCCCGCGCCGGACAACAGCTGCCGCCAGCCGCCGCTGTCCTTGCTGGTGATCGCCACCGGCTCGCCATTGACCGTCATCTGCGTCGTCCTCAGCCCGGCGATCGTGCTGTAGCCCACGGGACTGCCGCCATCGCCGATCTTGAGGAGAAAGGCGCTGCCTTTTTCTGCTGCCATATTCTGGTTCCTTTATGAGTTTAGTGCCCCTGCGCAGGCAGGGGCCCATCTCGTGCCGCTCGAACGGGGCACAAAATATCGATTGCTCCCGATCGCCAGATCAGGAGATGACCCCCCGCCTGCGCGGGGGCACTAGTTTCTCAAAACCTTCGCCCGATATTCCACCAGCCCGCTCCACGGCCCCGCCGCCCGCCGCAAGATCCGCGTGCGCCGAAAATCAAACGTAACAATCTGCCACCCCTCCGGATCTTCCAGCCCCGCCTCCAGCGCTTCTTCAACCAGCGCCATCAGCCGGTGCACGCGCGCCGCTGTCTCACCGTCATCATATATGGTCAGCGCCAGACTGAGCTCACGCCCGACCCCGCCCTTATGGCTCCAGTCGAGCGACGCCCCCGTCGTCAACGCAATATAAGGAAATTTCGCGCGTGCCGGCGGCCCGTCGAATATCCCGCTGATCAGGTCGATCAGCGCCGCATGAGCCTGCAGCCGAGCAACCAACTGCCGCTGCACCGCTTCCAGCGCCCCGCTCACCGGACCGCCCGCAGCAGAAAGGGAATATCGCGCAGGCTGCTGTCCGCCAGCAACCGCGTCTTCAGCCGCCGCCCGGTCAGCACGATCCCCTCGCCGGCTTCGCTAATCCCCACATCACCCGGCAATTCCGCCGCCAGCACCGCCGCGATCTCGACCTTCACCCTCGCCAGCCGCCGTTCGGCCAGCGCCTCGCCTCGCTTCCGCAACCGCTCCATCATCGTCTTTCCTCCGCCAGCAATATGGTCTTCGGAATCAGCCGATATTCCAGCACCACACTCGATATCGTCATCACCCGCTCGCCCCAGAGCAGCCGGTCCCCCGGCTGGATCGCCCGGGTTTCCCGCAAGACAAACCGCCAGCGCGGCATCGCCGACCGGCTCTCCGCTTCGCTCTCCCGGCTCCCGCGCAGCGCCTCCGCCGCTGCCCAATATTCGCCGACTGGGTCAAATTGTGCTTCCGCCGAACCCAGCGCATCGCGCCCGGCGCTCTGCCGCTCGATCACGATCCGCTCGCGCAGAACCCCAGAAAATTCTCGTTCCATCACGCCACCCGCATCCGCCGAAAGGGTCGCCACAGCGCGGTCACCACCCGCGGCGGTCCGGCCACATCGACGCCATCGCGATTGGCGTAAAGATAACCCGCCAGCCGCACGATCCCCTGGCGCAGCCCCGCCGGCAGCCCGTCCCAGTCCGCCGCCAGCCCGCAAGTGTAGACAATCCGGATGCGCGACGCATCGCTCTCCTCCCGCAGCCGCACCCAGCCCAGCCCCTCGCTGTCGATATCGATGGCATAGCCATCCACGCCCAACAGCGCTGCAGTCCCGTCCGCCTCCACCGTCTCGAACGAGACAATCGCCTGCACCGGCAGCCGCTTCAGCTTCTGCCAGGCCTGCCACGCCGGCAGGATATCGGTCACCGTCCGCACGATCAGCATCTGGCCGATAAAATCCTCGCACAGGCCGGCGGCGCTGCGCAGGAACATATCGATCGCCGCGTCATCGGCATCATGGTCGATCCGCACAAAGGCCTTCACCTCGGCGATCAGCGCGGCCGGCAGATCCGGCCAGTCTGCAAGGGGGAAGCTCACGGTCGCGGCATCCTTTCATTGAATTTTCAGGAAAATTGCGCCCGTGCCGGCGGGAGAAGGGGAGCAACCGGCACGGACGCGCTGCGCCGAAGCGCAGCAAGGGGGCTTCAGGAAGCGCTGAACTGCATCAGCTTGATCGCTTCCGAATTCATCAGCTGCCCGCCCACGCGCCTGGTCGCGTAGAAATGGACAAACGGCTTGTTGGTAAACGGATCGCGCAAAATATGCGTCGCCCGCCGCTCGGCGATCAGATAACCGGCCCGGAAATTGCCGAATGCGATCGCCAGGCTGTCGGCCGCGATATCGGGCATATCCTCCGCCTCGACCACCGGATAGCCGAGCAAGGTCGCCGGCTGCCCGCTGGCCAGCGACGGCTGCCACAGAAACGCCCCGTCCGCGGTCTTGAACTTGCGGATCTGCGCCAGCGTCGCGCTGTTCATCACGAACGCCGCGCCCTGCCGGTAGGCGGGCCGCAGCGTATGTACCAGATCGACCAGCACATCCTCGCTGGCGAAACTGCCCGACGAGCCGGATGCCACATATTGCAGGGAGCCAAAGGCCCGGACATCATCGCTCTCGTCGGTCACCGCCGCATTGAGAAAGCCGCGCGGCTGGTTGACTCCGGAGCCGCTGATGAACGCAGCACCCTCCGCCCGGGCAAACTCCCGCGCGATCTCGTCGGCCAGCCAGGATTCGACATCGAACGCCGCATCATCCAGCATCGCCTGCGACGCCGCCGGATTGGCATAAAGCTCGCCGCTCGGCGGCGCGATCTCGTTGAAATCCGGCGTATCGGTTTCCGGCCGACCCGCCGTCTCGCTCACCCAGCCCGACGGAGTGCCGCCGGTCGTCACCAGCTTGCGATAGCCAGCCGTGCCCGTCTGCACCACGGTAGCAATCGAGCGAATCGGCGAGATATCCTTCAGCGTCGCCCCGATCAGCGCATCAATTTCCTGCGGCACGGCAAAGCCGCCCTCGGGACCCGAAGCGCCGGAAAAGCTTTTCAGCTCGACCCCCGGCTGCTCGCCCCGGCGCAAATATCTGGCAACAAAATCCTGCGAAGCCGCAGAAGACGGCATCGCCTTCGCGCCATCAAGAGCAGGCCGCGCCGCAATCTTGCCGATCGCATCAACCTGCCCCTTCAGGCCATCAACATCACCGCGCAACGCCGCAATCGCCTGGCCATGCTGCTGCGTTTCCTCGGCGATCAGCACCGCATCAAAAGACGCTTCCAGCGGATCCGCCTTGGTTTCGAGAGGGGTATTGGGAGAGAGTTCCATATCATTCCTTTCTTGGATCATTCCTTCAAACAAACATGAGACTCACGCGAAGAAGCGAAGGCGCGAAGGTGCCAAGCGAGTGAGACCTCTTCGCGCCTTCGCGTCTTCGCGTGAAAAAATTAGACTTTTTGAACCAGATGCACCCGCGCCAGATCCTGCATCGGCGCCGTCACCAGCGAAATCTCCGCGACATCCAGCTCCAGCAATTCACGCGGGCTGGCACCAGCCGCCCGTTTCACCCGATATCCAAAGCTAAGCCCCTTCACCCCGCCACCGGCCAGCATCGCCGCCGCCTCCCGCCCGGCCCGCGTCGCGGTCGCGACCGTCCCGATCACCCGCAACCCGCGCCGGTCCTCGCGGACAAGATCCACCTGCCCGATCCGCCGCAACGGATCATGCTGCCACAATAGCGGCAGGGATTGTCCTTCCGGAAACGCGCCAAATGCCCCGCGCCGGATAATATCGCCGCCCCGGTCGATCCGGTCAAAAATCGCGGCATAGCCAGCAAAGCGCAGGGTGTTTGAGTGTTCCGTTCGCTCTGAGCCTGTCGAAGCACCTCTCGCGGCGATCTCCGTTCGCCCTGAGCTTTTCGAAGGGCGGTCCGTGGAGATATCCGTTAGTGGTGAGCCTGTCGAACCACGCCTCTCGGACGATAGGCGCCCTTCGACAGGCTCAGGGCTAACGGAAGCTCGCCCCATATTCACGACACCAGATGCCCCAGCCCCAGCCGCATCGCGATCCCGACCAAAAGCAGCGCCAGCACCGTCCGCACCACCCAGCGGACCACCGCCTTCCACGCGCTCGCCTTGGCATCGCGCCAGGCGCGGAGCAGCTCGCGCAATTCGTCGATATCATCCTGCGCCGTCGGATCGGCCAGCCCCAGCCGGTCGAGCACCCGCGCCGCCCCGCTGTCCGTCGCCTCCTCGACAATCGCCCGCAGCGTGACAAGATCAGCGCCATCGCCCTCCGCCTGCGCCATCAGGCGAGCGAGCATCTCTTCGTTTTGCATGGTTGTTCCTTTTTTTAACCCCTCCTCTTCAGAGGAGGGGAAGGGGTGGTGGCGATGCGCCAGCATCGCTCGCGCAAGCGACTATTGCGCTTGCCGACAGGCCCCACCCGAACCCCTCCCCTGAAGGGGAGGGGTTTTAACTTTCCTCAAACCCCCAGCATCGCCCTTTTCTCGTCCTTCGACAGAAAATCCGCCTCGCAAACCTGCTTCCACAGGCGCTCGCGATCCTCGGACAAGGCCGGGATCTGGTCGCGGTCGACCGCCAGCGCCACCTCCGGCCACCAGGCTCGCAGCGCCTCACCGAGTCCGGCCAATATCTTCCCTGCGAGCGGCAGGATCGTCAGCCGCCACAGCGCCCGGTTGGCCTCGCGATAATTGGCGTAACTATTGTCCCCCGGCAGCCCGAGCAGCATCGGCGGCACGCCAAAGGCCAAAGCAATCTCCCGCGCCGCCGCTTCCTTCAGCGCGACAAAATCCATATCCGCCGGGCTCAGGCTCATCGACTGCCATTTGAGGCCACCCTCAAGCAACATCGGCCGCCCCGCATTGCCCGAACCGGCAAAGCTCGCTTCCATCTCCGCCTTCAGCCGGTCAAACTGCTCCCCGGTCAGCGCCGACCCTTCGACACCCGGATCATAAACCAGCGCTCCCGATGGCCGCGCCGCATTATCCAGGATCGCCTTGTTCCACTTCGCCGCCGCATTATGCACCGCCACCGCTTTTGCCGCCGCGCCCAGGCAACCGAGCCCATAATGGTCATCGGTCGGGTGAAAAGCCTTCAGATGGATGATCGCCGCCCGCCCCATCCCATCCTGCGCAGCAAAGCGCGTTACATGCTCGCCGGCCCGGTAGACATAAGCCACCGGCCAGCCCTTGGCATCCGGCTCCACCGTCACCCGGTCGGGCCGCAGCGCATAAAGCTCGTCCGGCTGCCCGTCGCCGCCGGCCATGACCTGCACATAGCCATTGCCGTGCAGCAGCAGATGCGCCGCCAGCGTCTCCAGCAAAGACTGGCCGGCGCTGCTGGTCTGCACCAGCGCCGCCACCCGTTCGTCCACCGGCAGCAGCGGCGCCCCGCCCACGCCCTCTGCCACAATCCGCACCGCCCGCTGGGCAATGGCATTCTCGACATAGGCTTCGCGCACCCGTCCCTCATAAGAAAAAGGCGCGTCCCCCGAAAGAGCCGCGCCACCATATGTGCCGATATAAGACCGCCCCAAAGGCGGCCGCAAAGAACCACCCCCGCCCTTGAAGGCGAGCGCGATATTGTTCCACAATGTCATGTTATTTCCTTGGTTCCGCAAGATTGTGCTCCGCACTTGATGCGGAGCCCTCTCGGCGTTCAGTTTCCAACCTCCAGAGCTCCGCATCAAGTGCGGAGCACATAAACAATTACGTTCCGCTAAAGCATCGCTGCCTGCCGTGCCCCTGCGAAGGCAGGGGCCCATCTCGTGCACCGGTTTAGCTGCGCCTGAGAAGTGGCGAGCGCCTGTCTCAAATCTTGGCGCAAACCAGCACCATTGCGAATGACGAGAAGCCTCGAGATGGCCCCCTGCCTTCGCAGAGGCACCGTCACCGCACCCTCGGCACCCGTTCCGTCCCCAGCATCAACTCCGTCAACGCCCAGACCAGCGCATCGGCCCGATCCGGCGACCGCCCCGGCCCGGCATAGCCACCACCAATCAGCAACCCGCACAGCTCGTCCTCATGCTGCGGAAACGCGCCAACATGATGCGCCCGGCCATTTTCATAAAGCGCCGCCACCGGTTCCGCTCGCGCCACCTTGCCGCGCGCAGCGTGAACCAGCCTGACCGGCAGCGAAATCTTCGCCGCGTGCAGCACCGATTTCACCATCGCCCCGCCCTGATTGGCTTCGGCAATCACCCGGTCTGCGCCCCACAAATCCGCAGCCCGCGCCACTGCCCGCGCCCATATCTCCGGCCGCGCCTTTTCCACGCTGGCATCGGCCACCACATAGGCCTCACCGTCCCGGCCCAGCCCGGCCACGACAATCCCGCAGGCATCGCCGCTAGTCGACGCCGGCGGATCAACCCCGATGACAATACGAACCAGACCAGCCCCCCGTTCGTCTCGAGCGCAGTCGAGAGACCCGCTCGGCCTGGCGCCCGTGTCTCGACTTCGCTCCACACGAACGGCACCAACCCGGCACCCCTCAATCATCGCCCTGGTCCACAGCGCCCCTTCCAGATCCTCGATCAGCTCCCCGTCCAGCTCCTGCCGCCCCAGCCGGGTCCCGCCATAATCCGCAGCCATCGCGGTCAGAAAGGCAACCGGCAGATGCAGATCATTATCCTGCGTCCGCCCCCTGCTGATCACCACATCTTCGGCATCGACCAGCCTCCGCACCAGCGCCACCGGCCGCGGCGTCGTGGTCGCCACGATCTGCGGCCGCAAGCCAAGGCGCAGGCCCATTTTCAGATTGTCCCAGGCCGCTTCCGCCTGCCCGCAATTGTTCATCCACTTGGCAATTTCGTCGCACCACGAGTGACTATGCTGGGGCCCCCGCAAGCCTTCGGGTTCCGCTGCCGAATAGAGATGCGCCTGCGCGCCACTTGCCCAGCTCAGCCGCTTCAGCGACGGTTCCCAGACCGGCCGCTGCTTCGGCGGCGCGATCGACAGCAGACCGCTTTCCCCTTCGACCATCACCGTGCGGGTCTCGGCATAATTGGCTCCGACCAGAGCAAAGCGGGCGCTGCCGTCGCGTTCGGCGATGCTGCGCACCCATTCCGCTCCCGCCCGGGTCTTGCCGAAACCGCGCCCGGCCATGATCAGCCAGACCGACCAGTTGCCGTCCGGCGGCATTTGCTCGGGCCGCGCCCAGAACGGCCAGTAATGGAGAATGGCCTGCTGTTCCTGATCGCTCAGCGACGCGAAAAGCGCCTTGCGATGCCGCGGCTGCAACCGGGCGACACACTCCGCGTCGCTGCCTTCATTCGTCATTATCGGAGACCGGTGGTGTTTCCTCCCGTTCCCGCCCGAGCAGCTTCGTCCGCATATCCGCCAGTTTCCTGTCGAGATCGGCGCGTACCTGCTCTGGGTTGATATCCTCCTCCGCCGCGCGGATCAGCGCCACCATCTGCTTGTGGGCCAGCAGCAATTTGATCCCGACCCCGTCATTATAGTGTCTGACCGTCGCCACCTCTTTTCCATCGTGGAAAACGGGTTTCTCGACCCCGTTGCGCGCCCGCTCGAGCATATCCATTTCGAGCAGCTCGTAGCCCGCCGCCAGCGAGCGCATCCATGCCCGAAAGAAAGCCGGATCGCGCTCGCGCCACAGATAGACGGTCGATACCGCAACCCCGGCGACGGCAGCCGAATTCGCCACATGCGAACTGATCGCCAGCTCTTTCAGAAATTTCAGCTTGCGCCTGTCGTCAAACAATCCCCTGACTTCCGATTTTGCCATAGTTCACTCCGTACCGGATCACCGCGAACCATCCGGACACAAAAAAGGGCCTTCCGGTGCGAACGGCCCGGCCGTCTCGGCTGGATCGTTCAGAGCCGGTCGGCCCGAATCACAATTTCGCGATGTTCCTGATATGTACCTAAACAGCGTGACAATGTCAAGATATTTTTACCTATTTGGTACATTATTCTCGAGATCAATCGTTGGCAACACCTGTTCGGTGATATAGTCTGCCGCCATTTCCGCCAGTTTCCGGCCCATATGCCAGTCCAGTATCTGCATATCCGGAATGATCGGCGGATTGACCAATATATCCTCGTCGCCGAGCATTTCCTTCGATGCCATCCGGCTCGCCACCACCATCGAGCGCGACATGATCTCGACGATCGAGGGGAATTCCGCCTTGCGCTTGCGCCGCAGAATCACATCCCGCAGCAAGGACCATCGCCCCCGGATATCCCCATATTGAACGTCCGTACGCCAGACCTCGTGCGGATCCCCCAGCGACACCACGATATTCGGACCGGCCTTGATCCCGTGCATCACCTTGACCGGCACATTGTCGAGCACGCCGCCGTCGACCAGAATATTGCCGTCGCTGTCGATAAACGGCGGCAATATCGTCGGCAGCGAGCCCGACGCCCGGACGCATTCCCACAAGGGTCCCCGCCGGTGGATATGCAGGCCATTGGTCGACAGATTGGTCGAGACACCGAAAAAATTGATCGGCTGATCGGCAATGTCCCGGGTGCCATAGCGGTTCCTCAGTTCGCTATCGAACACCGTCGGGTCGAGCAGCGAATAGATTGGCAGGGTGAACCGCCGCATCGCCCTGGCATGAATGAACATCGCTTCCATCTGGTCGAGCGTCTCGCCGACCGACAGGCCGCGCGCGATCGCCGCGCCCATCGCCGCGCCGGCACTGGCCCCGCCGATAAAGTCGATCGGAATATCCGCCTGCCGCAGCGCCTTGATCACGCCGAGATGCGCGCAGCCCAGCGCTCCGCCACCCGCCAGCACCACGCCGACCGCCCGGCCGGTCAGAAACCGGGCGACCTTCGTGAAATCCGCATCCTGATCGAGGGCGACATGATGGTGCAGCTTGGGACCACGCGGATCAATCCATTCGCCGCTGTGGCTGATCGGCTTGCTGGCATTGGTGCGGAGCAGCAGCAAGGTCCGCTGCGGGTCCGCGATCCAGCCCATCGCCGCCTCTTCCATGGCATTGGGCGCGGGGTCCATCTTGCCGGGCCGCCCGACCATGACCAGTGCATCGGCGTTGCGGCAGACCATCTGCCCCCAGTCTTCCGACCCGCTGCCATCGATCAGGACATAAGCGCCCTTCGCCTCCTGTTCCGCCAGCCACGCCTGATATTCATGCGCATCGGCGGCCTCGCTGGTCGACCGGTCGATCGGCACCACCGGCGTCGTGGGCCTGACCACCGCCTCAAAGGCCGCCGCCAGCCGGGCCAGGAAGCCGTCCGGCATCTGGCTGCTGCCGGCGGACAGCAGCGCAATCACCCGCGGATTTTTTGCCGTTTCGGACGCAGTCCGCGCGGTCGCCACCGCCAGCCGGACCGAGACCAGCTTCAGCATTGCCGCATTCAGCTCCGGATGGCGCAGGGCGATCGCGTCAAACGCATCCCGCGAGACTTCCAGCACATGGGAATCGCGCGTCGCAATCACATCGGCGGTGCGCTTGCCACCAGCAAAAAACGCCAGCTCGCCCACCGCTTCCCCGGTCTCGATATGCGCGACAATACGGCTCTGGTTGATCACCACGCGGAAGCGACCGGATTCGACAAAATAGAGCGCATCAGCATCGTCGCCCTGGCGCACCAGCGCCTCGCCGCCGGCAATCTGGCGCATGACGGAAACCGATTGCAGTGCCTCCAATGCTTCCAGCGCCACCCCGTCAAACAGGGCGTGTCGGCTCAGGTCCGGCTTTTCTGTTGGTTCCACCACGCAAAACTCCCCGTTGGTGCGACCCGTCAGAGATTCTTATCCGGTCTTACCCCGCCACAATCAAGGGGCCGCTTGTTCCATATGACATATCAGACCACGGCTGGGCGCAATCTCATTGGCCAGCATCGCCAGATAAGCGGATTGCAGCGCTTCCGGTCCGGCGACATCCTCAATCGTCAGATAGGCGCTGGCGCCTTTGACAAAGGCAGCAAATTGCTCGTCCACCCGCGCCCGAAACGCCGCCGGCCCGATCTCCTTGATCAGGCTTTCGGCGGCCGTGGGGGCAAAGAACAGTTCCGGCTTCGGCCCCTGCAGATCATTGGCGCCACCGCGCTCCTCGACATGGGTCGCTCCGACCAGCGAACTGAACTTGAGATTCTTGCCCCAATGCCGGTGAATATCCCCGAGCAGGGAGCCGTTACCGGCAAAATCGACCGAAACCGTCGCCCGGTCGGCATCGGCCGACGCCAGATCGTCATAGTCCAGCACCTCGTCATACAGCCTGGTCCCTTCGACAAAGCCCTTGTTGCCCGCCGAGGTCAGGCCGATGCGCCGGATTTGCGGACTGAGATTTTTGGCAACCATCGCCAGACCCAGAGCGGTTTTCGACGACGCACTGGTCATAACCAGTGCCTCCGCCCCGAACCAGTCGTTCGACCGCATGAAATGTTCGATCAGGAAACTGGTGGTAAACAAGGGCTGAAAGATCGCCCGCTCCGCCTCATGCGCGCCCGCTCCCGTCCCCAGCCGCTGATATTGATTGTAGATGATCGCCAGCCCCTGGCGGTGCGCCGCCCCGTCGACAAAGCCGCCATCCTGCACGTTCACCGGCGTCACCAGCAAATGGCGCGCCATTGGCAGATAGCCGTAAACCCGCTCGCCGACCGCGATATCTGCATGTTCCGACGCCGTCACCCGGGCAAAGCCCCAGACCGGAACAATGCCCCATTTGGCGTCGCCGGTGGGAAAGAAATTCCAGTAGCCAAAGCCATCCCCGACCACCGCATAGGTGATATTATTGGCGGTCAGCGCATATTTCTCGATTTCCAGCAGAATCTCGCCCGCTGCCAGAGCCGGCTGGTCGCTGTCCCGCCACTGCGTCTGCGCCAGATCATTCTTCTTCACCCACAGGCTCTGCATCATCCTTGCTCCATCCGATTTTCCGGTTGCCGGACAGCATAAGCGCTCGCCGCCATTTGGCAAAAGCATTTGCCAAAAAGCGCTCGCCTGCTAATCCTGCCGCCAATGGAATATTGCGCGGCCACGCGCCATCGGGGAGAATTTTTGTGAGTGCAGCACCGGCTTCGGGTTTTGAGGCGGCGATCGTGCCGATCACCAATGTATCGGATTTCATCTGGGGCGGCACATGGGAAGGCACCGAGATCCTCCCGATCCCGCCGATGGTGGTGTTCCTGCTCGGTGCCGGCATCTATTTCATGATCGGACTGCGCGGCTATCCGCTGCTCCGCCTGTTTCCCGCTCTCGCTGGCCTGTTCAAAAAATCGTCGGACGAGGGCAAGGGCGAGATTTCTCCCTTCGCCGCGCTGTCGACGGCGCTGTCCGGCCAGGTCGGCACCGGCAATCTCGCCGGCGTAGCCACCGCCATCACCCTGGGCGGCCCCGGCGCCATTTTCTGGATGTGGGTGACCGCCCTGTTCGGCATGGCGCTGGCCTTTGCCGAGGGCTCGCTGGCCGTGCGCTTTCGCGAACAGGCCGCTGACGGCACCTATCGCGGCGGCCCGATGAGCTATATCACCATCGGCCTCGGCCCGAAATGGACCTGGCTGGCAGTCCTGTTCTGCCTCGGCACGCTCTTCTCCGCGCTGGTCACCGGCAACGGCATCCAGGCCAACAGCCTCGGTGACAGCGCCAACGAACTGTTCGGCGTCGAGGAATGGATCGGCGGCGCGGTGGCTGCGGTCGCCGTCTTCATCGTCATCATCGGCGGCATCAAGTCGATCGGCCGGGTCGCCGAAACCATCGTCCCCTGGATGGCCGGCGCCTATCTGCTGATGGCCTTGATCGCTCTCGTCATCAACATTCCCGACCTTCCGGAAACCTTCGGCCGTATCTTCGGCGGCGCCTTCAACGCCCAGTCGGCGAGCGGCGGCTTCCTCGGCGCAGCGATCATCATCGCGATCCGCGCCGGTGTTGCCCGCGGCCTGTTCTCCAACGAGGCGGGTCAGGGTTCGACCCCGATCGCCCACGCCGTCGCCCAGACCAACGATCCTGCCGCGCAGGGCCGCTTTGCGATGATGGGCACGTTTATCGACACCGTCGTCATCTGCACCATGACCGCTCTGGTGATGCTCACCGTCGAGGGCAATTTCACCCATACGCTGGCCGACGGCACGGTGCAGGCGGTAAAACATGCCTGGCAGTCCGACCTCAACGGCTTCGCCATGACCTCGGGTGCCTTTGCTGCTGCCTTCCCCTTCCCGGTCCTCGGCATTCCGGTCGGCACGCTGATCGCGTCGGTGGCGCTGATCCTGTTCGTCTTCACCACATTGCTCACCTGGAGCTATTATGGCGAGCGCGCGATCACCTATCTCTACGACCTGATCCCGGGTTCGACCCTGACCGGCGAAAACCGGCTGCATTTCGCTTGGCGGATTCTGTGGTGCCTGGTGATCTTCGTCGGCTCCTTCGCGCCGCTCGAGCTGATCTGGCGGCTCGGCGACATCTCTAACGCGGTCATGACCCTGCCCAATATCGTCGGCCTGCTGGCGCTGTCCGGCGTGGTCTTCGCGCTGGCGAAAGGCAACCGCTCCGCCGGTACCGACCATGGTCGCGAAACACCGCAGGAACTGATGGAAGAAATCACCGGCGCACCGGGGCACTGAATGAACTTTTCTTTGAACCTCAAGCGCCGGGCGGGCGCATCCGCGCCCTTGGCTATCGCGCCAACAAGCCGCGGCGGCCAGTCGGCCTTGCCTCGCTACGCTTGGTATCATTTCCATCAAACCGAGCGTAGCGAGGCAAGCGCGACCGCGCGCCCGAGCTTATGCGAGGAAAGCCAAGGGCGCGGATGCGCCCGCCCGGCGACTGAGGTAAAATAAAATGCTCAAACGCCTCTATGACTGGATGCTCGACAAGGCGGGTCATCCGCAGGCCAGCAAATGGCTCGCCGGGATCAGCTTTGCCGAATCCAGCTTCTTCCCGATTCCGCCCGACGTGATGCTCGCGCCCATGTGCCTGGCGAAGCCAGAGCGGTCTTGGTGGTACGCGCTGGTCTGCACCATCGCCTCGGTACTGGGATCGCTGCTCGGCTATGCCATCGGCTATTTTTTCTTCAAGACGGTCGGCCTGCCGATCCTCGACTTTTACGGCGCCACCGAAAAATTCGATCTTTTTGCCCAGAGCTTCAACGAACAGGGCTGGGTCGTGGTTTTGCTCGCCGGCTTCACCCCGCTGCCGTTCAAGGTCATCACCATCGCCGCCGGCAGCACCGCGATGCCGCTGCAGATTCTGATCGGCGCCGCCATCCTGTCCCGCTCCGCCCGCTTCTTTCTGGTCGCGGCGCTGCTGCGCTTTTTCGGGCCGCCAATGAAAAACTGGATCGACCGCAATTTCGCGCTCGCAACCACTTTGGTCGGCATCCTGTTCGTTGGCGGTTTTGCCGCCGTCCGCTGGCTGCTATGACAAGCAACAAATGCTATCAGCGCGGCAGCAATTTTTAAGTGGTCCAGCCACGGCGCATTTTCTAAAGGCGAATCATGAGCACCAGACAGGTTTCAGACAGCAACGATCCTGTGATCGAGAATATCACCCAGCTGGTCGAGCCCATGGCCGGCGGCGAAAAGCCGAAGGATCGCTGGCGGATCGGCACCGAGCACGAGAAATTCGTCTATTGTACGAACGATCACCATGCCCCCAGCTATGACGAGCCCGGCGGCATCAGGGATCTGCTGCTGGCGATGCGCGAATTCGGCTGGCAGCCGGTCGAGGAAGGCGGCAAGGTCATCGCCATGTCGGGCAGCGACGGCGCGATCAGCCTCGAGCCAGCCGGCCAGCTGGAACTGTCCGGCGCCCCGCTCGAAAATCTCCATGAAACCTGCAACGAAACCGGCCGCCATCTCCAGCAGGTGAAGGCGATCGGCCAGAAGACCGGCAAGGGCTTCCTCGGCATGGGCATGTGGCCGGACAAGACCCGCGCCGAATTGCCGATCATGCCAAAGGGGCGCTACAAGATCATGCTGAACCATATGCCGCGCGTCGGCAATCTCGGCCTCGACATGATGCTGCGCACCTGCACCATCCAGGTCAATCTCGACTATGCCAGCGAAGCCGACATGGCCCAGAAATTCCGCGTCGGCCTGGCGCTGCAACCGCTGGCCACCGCGCTGTTCGCCAATTCGCCCTTCACCGAGGGCAAACCCAACGGCTACCAGAGCTTCCGCAGCCATATCTGGTCCGACACCGACCCGCACCGCACCGGCATGCTGCCGTTCGTGTTCGAGGACGGCTTCGGCTACGAACGCTATGCTGAATATATGCTCGACGTGCCGATGTATTTCGTTTTCCGCGACGGTAAATATATCGACGCCGCCGGCCTCAGCTTCCGCGATTTCCTGAAAGGCAATCTGTCGGTGCTGCCGGGCGAGAAGCCGACCATGTCCGACTGGACCGACCATCTCTCCACCGCCTTCCCCGAAGTGCGCCTGAAAAGCTTTCTCGAAATGCGCGGTGCCGACGGCGGCCCGTGGAACCGGATCTGCGCCCTGCCCGCTTTCTGGGTCGGCCTGCTCTACGACCAGACCGCGCTCGACGCCGCTTGGGACCGGGTCAAACACTGGACCATGGAAGAACGCGAAGCCTTGCGCAACGCGGTGCCCGAACAGGGCCTCGACACACCGCTGCCGCGCGGCGGCAAGCTCAACGATCTGGCAAAGGAGATTCTCGAAATATCCTCCGCCGGCCTCACCGCCCGCAACCGCCTGAACACCAGTGGCGACAATGAAAGCGGCTTCCTCGATCCGCTCCGCGAAGTGGTCGCCAAGGGCAAGTCCCCGGCCGCGCAACTGCTCGACCGCTACCACGGCGAATGGAACGGCGATGTCAGCCGCATCTACGACGAAATGAGTTTCTGAGTACAAAACCTGTGCGGCACAAAGCTCTGTGCTCCGCACTTGATGCGGAGCCCTGGCGGCAAACGCAAAAGTGATATTGTGCTCCGCGCTCGACGCGGAGCCCCGGGAGGCAAGAGGAATCCGTTTAGCGCCGTGCTCCGCACTCGATGCGGAGCCCTGGGAGGCAAACACCCTCTTCGCTACGCAGAGCTCCGCGTCAAGCGCGGAGCACACCCCTCTTCTCTACGTTAAAAATCGAACGCCTGCTGTTCAACCGCACCGGACTCCTCCTCAACCGCCTCCGCCCCTTCCAGACTGGCCAGAGTCAGCCCCAGCAACCGCACGCCGTTCTCCACCGGCATGATGCTCGCCAGCAGATCGCGGCCAATCCCGGCAAACTCATCCTTGTCCGCAATATAATGATCCACCGAATGCGACCGGGTCACCTGCCGGAAATCGGCATATTTCGCCTTCAGCGTCACCGTCCGCCCGCGCGCCTCGCATTTCTCGATACTGGTCCAGACGATATCGATGATATGCTCCAGCGCATCCTGCAGCTCGGTATCGCTGACCAGATCATCGCTATAGGTCCGCTCGCCGCCGACCGACTTGCGGATCCGATGGGCACGGACTTCACGATGGTCGACGCCGCGCGAGGCGCGAAACAGATAGCCGGCCGACTTGCCGAAATGCTGGCGCAGAAAATCCTGTGATTGCGCCCGCAAGTCCGCTCCGGTGTGAATGTCCAGCTTGGCCATCCGCTCCGCCGTCTTCGGGCCAACGCCAAAAAAGCGCCGCACCGGCAGTTGCGCCACGAAATCGGCGCCCTGATGCGGCTTGATCACGCAAATCCCGTCCGGCTTGTTCTGGTCTGACGCAATTTTCGCGATAAACTTGTTGTAGCTGACCCCGGCGCTGGCGGTGAGTCCGGTCTGCTTCTTGATCTCCGCGCGGATCATCTCGGCGATCCGGGTCGCATTGCCAATCCCCATCTTGTCCTCGGTCACGTCGATATAGGCTTCGTCCAGCGACAGCGGCTCGACCAGATCGCTGTGCATCCGGAAAATCGCCCTTATCTGCTGCGACACCTCGCGATAGACCTCGAACCGGTGCTTGACGAAGATCAGGTCGGGACAGCGGCGCTTGGCGGTCACCGAAGCCATCGCGGAGCGCACCCCATATTTGCGCGCTTCGTAGGAGGCAGCCGCGACAACCCCGCGCTTCGAGGAGCCACCCACTGCCACCGGTTTGCCCCGCAATTCCGGAAAATCCCGCTGCTCGACGCTGGCAAAAAAAGCATCCATATCGATATGGATGATCTTGCGCTGCAACAGATCGGGGGCGGAGTCGGACATCGAACCAGTCTAGCGCCAGTTTCCCCGCTTGGGGAGAAACTACATCTCTTCGCTGAGCGATTTTCGATAGCTCTCGATCAGATCAGGGCCCGGATTGACCCGGATCGTTTCGGGGAAACTGGCCCGCATGCCACAACTCATAAACTCTTCGGCCTCGGGATATTTTCCATATTCCGGCTTACCGCTCGCAAATATTTCCAGCCGGTCATCGAAAATCCGGAAAATCGGGATCGGCGGACCTTCCGACACCGGAATATACCAGCCCGATGGCTTGTCGAAATAGAGATGCGAGGCGGAGAGACTGCACAGATGGGCATTGGCGCCAACGGCGCGCCCCTGGATCGTATAAAGGCCATCCGTGCCTCGCTCGACCAGTATCTCGGTCATCGACGCCCCGGCCAGAACCGCTATTATTCGATCGAATAGCTCTGACTGTCGGACTGCAGCTGGGAGCGGCAGGACATCTTCGATGAACAGGGCCGACTCGCCCGGAGCCAGCCAGCTGCTTTCGCCAAGCAGTCCAAGCAGCCGGCCCTTGCGCAGATCATAGCTCTCCCGGATGCAATCCACGGGATAGTCTGCCGTCGCACAAAGGTTCCGCTGTTTCAGCCAGGCCAGCTGACTGGCCCCGACACCCGGATCAGCCATCTTCGCTCGCTGATAGAGCGCTGCGATATCGCGATCCGCGCGCCGCAAGTCGCTGGCATATTCGCCGCAAATTTCCCGCTCGACCTTGCTCGCCGCTTTCGCACAATCGAAAGAAGCCCGCTTTTCCAGCGCTGCCTGCCGCGCATTTTCGGTCAACAGCACCTCAGCTTCTTCAGGGCTGATCGGCACGTCATTATCGCCCCCGCGCAGGATGACGGGACCGCGAAATTCTGCCTCCGCCAGAAAGGGCAATTGGCCGGGGCCGATGATCGTTCGATCCAGAATTGCTCCGGCCAGTTGGACATCATAAAGACCAAGACTGTGCAGGGTAGCGCCCGAAAAATCGGTACCCTTCGCGCTGATCCGCTCGCCCCCCTGATAGACCGGACAGCCGTCCGGCACCGTGATTCCGCACTCGAACCGAAAACCGGTCATATTGGCATCATCGACATTCCAGCCCGCGACGCTGCCCTCAAACCAGCCGCCATCGAAATGACCATCAGAAAGATCGGCTCCCGCCGCCATCGTGTTTTTCAGCACTGCATCGCGAAACAGGACCCCCGGCATCGACGCACCGGCCATATTGGCGCCGGTCAGATCCGCCTTGATGAAACCCGCGCCGGATGCCTTCACCTGGCTGAAATTGGCGCCCGCCAGCTTGCTCTCTTCAAAACAGACGCCCGACAGCAGAATATCGCCAAAATCCCAGTCCGAAAAATCGCCGCCCTTGATACGCGTGACACCCCCTGCCGGCTTGCCAATGGCTGCTGTCAGGTCGGAGAGCGACCGAACTCCTGTCCCGTCGATTTCCCGAATCGCATGGCCGGAGCGCTCCTCTCCCCAGATATCGCCATAAGCTGCCCGGCAGCCCGGTTCGGCCGTCGCCGTTTCCGCATCCGCCGCGCTCGCCAAGCCCAGCATCATAAAGGCCAATTGCCAGGGCAACCGTCTGTTCATCCGATATTTCCTCCCTGCAGCGCCTCGCATTGCGTCCCGCTCGCCATTTAAACTATAGCCACAACCGCCCGATCTTGCCATAGCGCGGCGGTGCAAAACAAAGCTCTCCCTTTTCCGATTGGCCGTGTTGAACTGATCATCATGATGGCCAGCCTGATGGCGCTCAATGCGCTGGCCATCGACATCATGTTGCCTGCGCTCGGGCTGATTTCCGACCATTTCGCCTTGCCCGAGGTCAACGACCGGCAATGGACTATCACCTCCTATATCTACGGCATGGCGATTGGCTCGATTCTCTACGGCTCGCTGGCCGATCGTTTCGGGCGCAGACCGGTGCTGCTGGTGACCATCGGCATCTATACCGGATTCGGTATTCTCTGTGCTCTTGCCTGGGATTATGATCTGCTGCTGCTCGCCCGCTTCATCCAGGGGCTCTCGGCATCGGCCATGGGCGTGCTGGCCAACAGCATCATCCGCGATCGCTATGACGGCGATGCCATGGCCCGCGCGATGTCGACGATCATGATGATCTTCATGATCGTGCCGATTACCGCGCCGCTGCTCGGCCAGCTGGTCCTCCATGTTGCGCCGTGGAAGGCGATTTTTCTGGTGCTCTCCACCGCCGGTCTCGCCTGTTTCCTCTGGGTGATCACACGGCTCCCCGAGACGCTCCATCCCGACAACAAGACGCCGATAGAGTTCAAATCGGTGACCGCTGCCTGGTACGGCGTCATTTTCAACCGCAACAGCTTTGGCCATGTCATCGCCAGCGGCCTGATGATGGCCCCGCTGTTCGCCTATATCGCGTCGGCCCAGCAGATATTCTTCGATGTCTTCGGGGCCGGCGACATATTCGTCTATATTTTTGCCCTGAATGCGGGAGCGATGTCGGTCGCCAGTTTCACCAATTCCCGCATCGTCATGCGCTTTGGCGCGCGCCGGGTGTCGCAGACCGCGCTGATCTTCTTCATCCTCGTGTCGATGGTCCATTTCGGCCTCGCCGAAGCCGGATGGATCAACATCTGGTCCTTCACCGCCGTGCTGGTCCCCTCCATGGGCATGGTCGGCTTCACCGGCGCCAATTTCAGTTCGATCGCGATGCAGCCGTTCGGCCGGACAGCCGGCGTCGCATCCTCCTTCCAGAATTTCGCCCGGACCGGCATTTCCTCGACCCTGGGGGCCGCCATCGGGCTGCAGTTTAACGGTACGATCCTGCCGCTCGCCACCGGCTTTCTGGTCTGCGGCATCGCGGCGCTGGTGCTGATTTTCTGGGCGGAACGGGGAAAATTGTTCCGCCGTGTTCAGACTGGCGTAACCGCCAAGGATCTATTGCCGCAGGGCTGACCCCCTGCAGGACAAGGACGATTCCATGACCCTATCGATATCCGGCCCGATGAAACTGGCGCTCGCCCTGCTCCCGGCCGCCATGGCCTTTGCCACGCCGGCGATGGCGGCGAACTCGATCCTCGGCGACTGGGTCACCCAGGACCGCGATGCCATCGTCCGGATTGCAAAATGCGGCAAGACGGTCTGCGGACGAATCCAGAAATTCCTGGTGACCCCGCCCAATGGCCAGGGCCAGAAAGATGTCCACAATCCCGACAGGAAGCTGCGGGACCGCACGGTTCTCGGCATGGCGATCCTGACCGGCTTCACGCCCGATGGCGATCTCTGGCGCGGCAAGGTCTATGATCCGAAAAGCGGCAAGACCTACCGCTCGGAAGTCAGCCTGCAGTCGACGAACAAGCTGACGATGAAAGGCTGTATCCTGTTCATCTGCCAGGGCCAGAACTGGACCCGCACGAAGTAAGCGTGCCCCGGCGAAGGCCGGGGCCCATCTCCCGATATTGCCGCACAAAGCAATCGAAACGATGTCCGCTGGTCTCAATGCTGGCGCGCTCAATACCTTGACTGTGCGCCGAAAGGCCACGAGATGGACCCCGGCCTGCGCCGGGGAACAGAAACCATCAATTCTTCTTGTCCATCTCCGCGATCCATTCCCGCAGCAGCGCCACGCCTTCCGCGTGCACCACCGTCCGCCCCACTTCCGGCATGCTGATCCCCGGCTCCAGGCTGTTCAGCCGGTAGATCATGATGCTGCCGTCCGGATCCCCGGGCGCGATATCGAACGCGTGGGTGCCGCTGCCTCGCCCAGCCGCTACCGGCCGCTTGTTGACCCCGATCCGCACCGGCATGCTCTCCTCATAGGTCAGGAACAGGCCGGAGTTGCTCGCCGAGCCATTGATATTATGACAATGCGCGCAATTGACATCGAGATAGCCCCGCGCCCGGTCGTTCAGCGGCGCACTCGCCTCGCCCCACAGCGGCACGCGATAATCGACCGCCGGCTCCCGGTCGATCAGCCCCAGCCGCGCAAATTCGGCCAGCTGCCCGTCCCGCGTCAGATTCCGCGCCTTCGGCCCGATCGGCGTCACTTCCCCCGACAGGGCATGGCATTCCTTGCACTGGTTCTTGTTCGGCACGCCATAATCGATCGACCGCTGCTTGCCCGAAGGATCGGTGAAAGTCACCGGAATCCGCGCCCCGGCGACCTTCAGCACCGCCTCGGTCTGCGCCTCGTCCCAGACATAGGGCAACGCCAGCCAGCCATCGGCCCGGTGCAGCAGCACTCTCGTCTCCAGCAGCCGCACCTTGCCATCCATCTCATAACCGAAGCTCTTGATCAGCGCCGATCCCACCGGCAGATCGAGCAGCCCGTCGCCCCTGGCCTTCGCCTGCTCGCCTTCCGGCACATAGAGAAAACGATATTTCTCCGCATAGTCGGAGAACAAAGGCATATTCAGCCGATAGGGCGTCACCCTGTCATTCGGCTGCCAGCCCGATGCATCGCGGAAGAAATGATAGTCCGACAGCAAGCGCGGCAGGCCATCGGACAGGATCACCGCATCCGCAACCGGCGCCGGCGCGCGGGCACCGGCCGAAAAGGCCAGCCCCAGAACCGCGCAGACGGACAGCAGCAACCGCATTATCGGACAGCATCCTCCATCGCCTGGGGCAGCGTGACCGGCTTGAGCTGCCGGCCGTCAAACGGCTCGCTCGCGCCCTGTGCCAGCGCCGGCCTGGCTTCGGTCAGCGGCTGGCCCGGCTTGGTCAGCCCCATCGACAGCACCGGCACATCATCCCCGATCAGGATCTGTTCCCCCGTGCCATCCTCGATGATCGGCGGGATCGCGCCGCCAAAGGCAGCCTTCAACTGATCGCCGCCGGGAAAGGCCGGCTTGTAGCCCGCACGGCCATGGTCATTTTCGAATATCCGCACGCCGATCGGCCTGGGATTATAATTCGGGTCATTCTGCTCCTGGGTATAGGACACGATCAGGATATTGCCGGTGCCATTTTCCGCCAGCCGGTTGCCGAAAACCTCGACATCATAATGGGACATCACCATCACCCCCATGCCGGTCGGCACTTGCGCCACGATATTGCCTTCCGGCGCGAAATTGGGCGTATTGTTGTCGACCACGATATTGTCGAACACCCGCACATTGCGCCCGCCCTGTTTCGGGATATTGGGCAGGTCGAACACCAGGATGCCGCCGGTATTGTTGACCGCGATATTGTTGTAGACATCCGCGCCAATGCTGTTCTCGATCTCGATCCCGGCGACATTGAACTTTGCCACATTATTGCGGACAATGATATTCTCCGACTGGCCGACATAGATACCGGCATCCGACGATCCGATCGCGGTGCAGCTGTCGACCAGCACATTCTTGCTCTCGACCGGATAGATCGCATAGGCGCCATTCTCGGCATGCGGCCCGCGCGTCCACTCCACCCTGATCTGGTAATAGACGATATCGTCGGCGCCCTTCGACTTGATGCCGTCGCCCTTGCTGTCCTCGATCGCAAAATCGCGCAGCACGACATGATCTGAAGTGACCAGCAGCCCCTCGCCCGCGCCCAGCTGCCCGGCGAAATTGAGCACCGTCTGGTCCATGCCCGCGCCGCGAATGGTGACATGGTCGACATCAAGCGACAGGCCGTCGACCAGATCGAAGCGGCCGGCGCCCAGTTGCACGACATCCCCCGGCTCGGCCAGGATCAGCGCTTCCTGGAGCCGTTCCTGGGCATCGCTTCCGGGATCGACGGTGACGGTTTTGGCAAGGGCAGGAGCGCTCAGGCAAAGCGCGGTGGCAACCATAAGACTGCGGATCATATCTCTCTCCTACAAGAACGAGAGATAATGCCGCAAAATCATGCCGATGCCAAGAGCATTGACATGGATGTCAATAGATCAGGCTGTAGCGCGATCAGCCGCCTGACAGAATCCATTCCACCGCCGCGTCGGCGTGAATCTCGGTACTGTCGTAGATCGGCAGGATATTGGCCTTGGTGTCGACGATCAGGTCGAGCTCGGTGCAGGCCAGCACCACCGCCTCGATCTCCTGCTTGGCAATATTGGTGATATAGGTTTTCATTGTCCGCTCGGACTCGCGCTTGGGCTGGTTGAACATCAGCTCCTCGTATATGATCCGGTCGATCTCCTCGACCCGCTCCTCATCCGGCGGCGAGAGCGAAATGCCTTTGCCGACCAGACGCTTGCGATAGAAACCCTCGGTCATCACGTTGCGGGTGCCGACCAGCGTCGCCGACTTGATCCCGTCGGCCACCATCTTGTCGCCGACGCAATCCGCGATATGCAGGATCGGCACGCCGACCTCTGGCTGCACCCGGTCGTAGATCTTGTGCATCGCGTTCGAGCAGATCAGCACTGCGGTGGCGCCGCTCTTCTCCAGCCGCTTGGCCGACCGGGTCATCAGCCCCGCCGCCGCGTCCCAGTCGTCATCCGACTGCAGCCGCGCATAGTCGCTGAAATTGACGCTCTCGATCAGCAGGTGCGGACTGTTGAAGCCGCCCAGCCGCTTTTGTACACTGCTGTTGATCCGCGTATAATAGCTGGCGGTCGATACCCAGCTCATCCCGCCAATCAGGCCCAATTTCCGCATTATTGTTGATTTCCCTGAAAATATCCGAAGCCGGCGTCTAAAGCGCCTTTACAATTTCTTCGCACATTTTCTTCGCATCGGAAAGCAGCATCATCGTCTGGTCCATATAAAAGACCTCATTGTCGACGCCGGCATAGCCGACACCGCCCATCGAACGCTTGACGAAGAAGATCGTCTTGGCCTTTTCAACATCGAACACCGGCATCCCGTAGATCGGCGATCCCTTGTCGGTCTTCGCTGCCGGATTGACCACGTCATTGGCACCGATGATGAACGCGACATCGGCCTGGGCGAATTCGCTGTTGATATCCTCCAGCTCGAACACCTCGTCATAGGGCACATTGGCTTCCGCCAGCAGCACGTTCATATGGCCCGGCATCCGCCCTGCGACCGGATGGATCGCATATTTGACGTTGACGCCTTCTTCCTTCAGCATGTCGGCCATTTCGCGGACCGCATGCTGGGCCTGCGCCACGGCCATGCCATAGCCCGGAATGATGATCACATTTTCCGCCTGTTTCATCATATAGGCCGCATCCTCGGCCGAACCGCGTTTCCACGGACGATCGATCTTGGCGGCGCCGTCACTCGGCCCGCTCTCCGCGCCAAAGCCGCCGGCGATCACGCTGATGAAGCTGCGGTTCATCGCCTTGCACATGATATAGGACAGGATCGCACCGGACGAACCGACCAGCGCGCCGGTGATGATCATCGCCGTATTGCCCAGGGTAAAGCCCATCGCCGCTGCCGCCCAGCCGGAATAGCTGTTCAGCATCGACACCACCACCGGCATGTCCGCGCCGCCGATCGGGATGATCAGCAGGAATCCGATGAGAAAGCTCAGCCCGACGATGGTCCAGAAGATAGCGCCCGTGCCGACGGTGGGGGCGATCGCGAAATAGGCGGTCAGGCCGATGATCCCGGCGAGCACGCCAAGATTGATCACATGGCGCAGCGGCAGCATGATCGGAGCGCCCGACATATTGCCGTTGAGCTTCAGGAAAGCGATCACTGATCCGGAGAAGGTGATCGCACCAATGGCTACGCCCAGCCCCAGTTCGACGCGGCTGACCGTCAGGATTTCACCCGTCGCATCTAATATGCCAAAAGCGCCCGGATTGAGATAGGCAGCGATGCCGACCAGCACTGCGGCCAGTCCGACCAGACTGTGAAAGCCGGCCACCAGTTGCGGCATGTCGGTCATCGCGATCTTGCGGGCGGTGATAAAGCCGATGCCGCCGCCGATCAGGATCGCGACACCGATTTCCGGCAGGCTGGCGATACTGTGCGTCATCAGAGTGGTGCCGACGGCAATCAGCATGCCGACCATGCCATAGCGGTTGCCCGCCCGGCTGGTTTCCGGCGAGGACAGACCGCGCAGCGCCAGAATGAACAATATGCCGGCCACCAGATAGGCAGCGGCAACCCAGGGGTTCACCGGCTCGCCCGAAGACGCAAGCGCCGGCGTGACCGGCAGCACCAGTGCCCCTGCGTAGGCAGGGGCCCATCTCCGAAACGACCGTCCAAATGCAAAAGCGCGAGAAAAACGCTGAATCACGTCCAGAGTACGCTCAAAAGAAGCACCCATTATTTGCGCTCCTTTTTCTTGTACATCGCGAGCATCCGCTCGGTCACGGCAAAGCCGCCAAAAATATTCACGCTCGCCAGCACCACGCCGACCAGACCCAGCCACTTGGCCGCCTGCCCGCCATCCGCCTGCGCGCCTGCCGCCGCTGCAATCAGCGCCCCGACGATGATCACCGAGCTGATCGCATTGGTCACCGCCATCAGCGGCGTGTGCAGGGCCGGCGTCACCGACCAGACCACATAATAGCCGACAAAACAGGCCATCACGAAAATCGAAAGAATTGATATAAAATCCATTGCTACCCCCTAGTTCGCCAGAAGGCGCTCATTCACGACCTTGCCATCTCTGGTCAGCCTTATGCCGATCGTCACTTCGTCGTCATCGGGCAGCACCGGCCGTTTTGCCTCTTCGTCCCAATAGGCGGAGAGGAAATTGTACAGGTTGCGCGCGAACAGCGCGGAGCTGTCCGCTGCCATCATCGCCGGAATATTGCTTGCGCCGATAATCTTGACGCCATGTTTCTCGACCACCTGCCCGGCAACCGCGCCCTCGACATTGCCGCCCTGTTCGGCGGCGAGATCGACGATCACGCTGCCGGTCCGCATCGTCGCAATCTGCGCGTCCGAAATCAGCCGCGGCGCCGCGCGCCCCGGGATCAGGGCGGTGGTGATGACGATATCCTGCTTGGCGATATGGCTGGACACCAGCTCGGCCTGGGCCTTCTGATATTCCTCGCTCATCTCGGTGGCATAGCCGCCCGAGCCTTCCCCCTCGATACCTTCGACCGATTCCACGAAGATCGGTTTCGCGCCGAGCGACTGGATCTGTTCCTTGGTGGCGCTGCGCACGTCGGTCGCACTGACCTGCGCGCCCAGCCGGCGCGCCGTGGCAATCGCCTGCAGGCCGGCGACGCCGACCCCCATGACAAAACAGCGCGCGGCCGAGACCGTGCCCGCTGCGGTCATCATCATCGGAAACACCCGGCCATATTCATTGGCCGCCAGCAGCACTGCCTTGTAGCCGGACAGGTTGGATTGCGAGGACAATATGTCCATCGATTGCGCGCGGGTGATGCGCGGCATGAATTCCATCGCCAGCGCATCGATGCCAAGCTTGGCATAGTCATCCACGCGCTTGCGCTCGCCGAACGGATTGAGACTGGCAATCAGCCAGGCCCCTTTCTTGATGCCCTTCAATGATTGCGGATCGGGACCCTGAACTGCCAGCACGATGTCGGCATCCTTCAGCACCGCCTGCCGCGTGCCGATGGTCGCGCCCATCTCCTGATAATCGGCATCGGCGACGGAAGCGGATTCACCCGCGCCCTTTTCGACGGCCATGGTGGCCCCGAGAGCGACGAACTTCTTGACCGTTTCCGGCGACGCGCTCACACGCGCCTCGCCGTTGGCGAGTTCCTTCAGTACCGCAATTTTCACACTTGATTCCAATCCGTTAGGAAATGAGAACGACCACCAATGTTACCACAACAGCCGCCGCAATGGTGCCGACCTTGAGCATCGACAGAAATTTCGCGTAGGTGTCCTGGGCTGTGCCCAAATTATTATTCGCAGTCATGATATCCCCATGTTTAATTGCAAAACCGGCGCGAGGTGTAACCCTATATTACCGACGGCTCAAGCCTTACCCACCCACAATTTGGATAGAATTTTTATCGCTCCTTTAATCGGCTCTTTACCGATTGCCGCTATGGAAATGCTTCATTCTGGGACAATCGGGACAACAATGGCACAAAACGGCACAAAATTACTGCTGCTGATCGATGACGAGCCAGCGCAGTGTCGGCTGATTTCGGCACTGGCTTCGCGGGCGGGTTTCCGCACGATCTATGCGCGCGACGCGGAAACCGCGATTGCCACGCTCGGCACGCAGGACGGGATGATGCTGGACGCAATCATTCTTGACCACTGGGTGCCAGGCTCGGAGGCCACCGACCTGATTATCGAGCTGAAGGCTCGCCGCCCTGCCCTGCCCATCCTGATGCTCACCGCCGTCGGATCGATTGCCGAAGCCGTCGACGCTGTCCGCGCCGGTGCCACCGACTATCTGATCAAGCCGGTTGCCCCGGAACGCATGCTCAAGGCGCTGAACGCCGCCGTCGAATCCTCAAAGGATGACGGCGAACTGCGGCCGCTCAGTGAAAAAATCTCGGTTCCCCTGGCATTTGAGGAGATCGTGGGAGCGGCTCCCGCCTTTCGCGCAGCACTGGCGATCGCCGCCAAGGCGGCGCGCGCGCGGGTGCCGGTGCTGATCGAAGGCGAAGGCGGAGTGGGCAAGGAAGTCATTGCCGATGCCATCCACGCCGCCAGCCCGCGGTCAAAATTGCCGATGCTGAAGCTGAATTGTGGCGCAATTACCGGAAATCTGCTCGATTCGATCCTTTTTGGTCATGAAAAGGGAGCTTTTACCGGCGCGTTTGACCGCAAGATCGGTCTGCTCCAGCAGGCCGAGGGCGGCACGATCTTCCTCGACGAGGTCGACCGGATTCCGCCGGAAACCCAGGTCCGGCTTCTCCGCTTCCTGAAACATTCCGATATCCAGCCGCTGGGCAGTCCGAACAGTTTCCAGCTCGACGTCCGGATCATCGCCGCGACCAACCGCAAGCTGCAACGGGAAGTCGAAAACGACAATTTCCGCGAAGATCTCTATTATCAGATGAACGTGGTGCAGCTCACAATCCCGCCGCTGCGCGACCGCACCGGCGACATTCCGGCCCTGGCCCGCCATTTTCTCGCGCGGCTTGCGCTGCAGCCCGGCCTGCGCAGCCTGGGCATTACCGACGAGGCGCTGAACCTGCTGCGCAGCTATCGCTGGCCGGGCAATGTCCGGCAGTTGCAGAGCGTTTTGTTCCGCGCCGCCGTCATGTGCGACCATAATGCGCTGAGTTGCGATGAATTTCCCCAGATCGCTTCCTTTGTTGCCGAATCCGGCAACGCCAGCCCGCATCTGACCAACAGTCCCGAAGGGATCGGCATCACCCTCTATTGCGAGGACGGCAATCTGCGGCCGCTGGAAGATATCGAGGCCGATGTCATCCGCCTTGCCATCGGCCATTATCGGGGCCGGATGACCGAAGTCGCCCGGCGGCTGGGCATCGGACGCTCGACGCTCTATCGCAAGCTCGCGGATCTCGGCATAGATAACGCGGCATAATTTGCCTTCCTGTTGGATTTGACATTTTCGGCCAAATCCAACAGGCCCGCACCGGCCCCGGTCCAGCCCGAATCCCGCTTCAATCCAACATGCCCATTGATGTTTCCCGCTGCTGGCCTTAAGTCTCGGCGATATGAAAAACATGCTTCCAGTTCTTCCATTCGGTGCCGCCCTTTCGCTTGCACTGCTCCTTTCGGCCTGCGGAAAACAGGAAGCGGTCGGCGATGTGCCATCGAGCGAGGAACTCGCTCGCCAGGCCGATGCTGCAACCCAGGCGATCCGTGACCAGGCTGCTGCAGCAGAAGGCAATGGCGAAAAAGCCCCGGTCGATCTCACTAGCATGGAAAGCTATACCAACGCCTTGCGCGGCTACACGATCATGGTGCCAAGCGGCTGGACGGTGGATGAATCCGCCAGCGACGACAATGGCCGGGCCTACACAGAGTCGCTGAGCGGTACCAAGCTGGCCGTAAGCTGGGTGGAAAATCGCGAGGATATGGCCTGGCTCAAGGCAGTCGAGCGGGTCGAGGACGGCAATGAATCCATGACCGGCGAGGCCGTCGGCCAGAATGAATATCGCGCCTCCGGCACCCTGACCAATGGTTTGAAATCCCGCCAGCGCTTGCTGCGCAAGCCCGACGGCACGATGGTCCAGGCGGAAGTCAGCTATGCGGACGACCAGGCCAAGTCAGCCGAGCCTTTGGCCACAACCATTCTGGACAGCCTGACTCTGCAATAGCGCAAATCTAGCGGTTGAGCTTGGCGTCCAGAAAACTGGGCATCGGGCCGTTCCAGCCGTCGTCGATATCATTGTCATCCCGAACAACCGGCGGCTTTTCGTCCCGGGTCTTTGCGGAGCGCGCCGGCTTCTTCGGTGCATCCTCTTTCCGTGGCCTCTTCGGCCGATCTTCTTGCTGCGGCCGCTCGGAGGCCTCGTCCTTGCGTGGCGCGCTCGCCTTGGCCGGTTTCGCCTTGGCCTGGTCTGCTTTTGCCGGAGCGGGCTTCCCGCCAGCCTTGGCCGGCCGCTCCTTGCGGAGAGGAATTTTCATGCCGGTCAGCTTTTCGATGCTCTCGACATGCTCCGCATCGCTGCGGGTGATGAAGGTAATGGCAACGCCGGTAGCGCCTGCGCGCCCGGTCCGGCCGATCCGGTGGATATAGTCGTCCGGATGCCAGGGAATATCATAGTTGATAACATGGCTGACGCCCTTGATGTCCAGCCCGCGCGCGGCAACATCGGACGCGCACAATATGTTGATTTCGCCCGACTTGAACCGGTCGAGTTCTGCCAGACGCGAGCTCTGGTCCATGTCGCCATGAATCTGTCCGGCATCGAAGCCGTCCTTGCGCAGGCTCTCGCAAAGATCACGGACTTCGGTCTTGCGATTGCAGAAGATGATCGCGGTTTCGACGCCTTCATTGTCCAGCAGGTCAACGATCAGCTTGCGCTTGGCCTTTGGAGCCACTTCGATCAGCGACTGGTCGATCGAGGTATTGGCCGTCGCTGGACGTGATACCTCTATATATTTGGGATTGTTGAGGAACTGGTCCGACAACTTCTTGATCGGCGGCGGCATCGTCGCCGAAAACAGCATCGTCTGACGCGTCGCCGGCAATTTCGAACAGATCGATTCGATATCGGGAATGAAGCCCATGTCGAGCATCCGGTCCGCTTCGTCGATGACCAGCAGTTCGCAGCCCGACATCAATATCCGGCCGCGATCGAACAGGTCCATCAGCCGTCCGGGCGTGGCGATCAGCACATCAACACCCTTTTCCAGCGCCTTGATCTGGTCGCCCATTGACACGCCGCCAATCAGCAGCGCCATGCTGAGATTGTGGTTCTTGCCATATTTCTCGAAATTTTCTGCAACCTGGGCCGCCAGTTCGCGGGTCGGCTCGAGGATCAGCGAACGCGGCATCCGCGCACGCGACCGGCCATGCGCCAGAATGTCGATCATCGGCAGCACGAAACTTGCCGTTTTGCCCGTGCCCGTCTGGGCGATGCCGATGATATCTTTCATCATCAATACGGATGGGATGGCTTGCGCCTGAATTGGCGTCGGTTCGTCATAGCCAGCCTCGGCTACGGATTTCAACAGTTCTTCAGACAGGCCGAGATCGGCAAATTTCATAGTGGTTCCGGAAAAATATAGGATGCACCCTGCATCCTGTCTTAGCCTCTTGGACTCCGGCGGGCAATGATCGCATATCCCGGATTTGTCAAGCTTTCTCGCTTGATCTAGCGTTCAGGGACAAGTTCTCGAAATCGTTCAATCTCGCATTTGGCCCCGGTACGCGAATGCAGGATATCGCGGCCTGCACACATTTTGCCATCTTCGGTTTTCTCTACATAGAAACCGGAGTAAAAGCTGCGCGCCTGGCACGTCTCCTCAAGCTGCGCCCTTATTCGCTTGCGGTCCCTGGTTACCAGATCGAGATAGCGATCCGCAAACATCTGCACACCAAGTATATTGTTCATCGGCAGGCATTTGCCGATCTTCTTCTCGCGATAGGTCTCGCGCGCGGTGTCCGGAAACAAGTCTGTCATCGGTGCCAGGGAAGAGGGTCGCCGGCGAGGCACCCGGATAATCACCCGCTTTTCGATTCGGACCTGGGCATAGACCAGCGGGCGCTCCGGCACGTAGGACCTGGTCGCTTCCTCCGGCGAGATATTCACCGGTTGCATCTCGCGCATGTCTGGTACCGAGAGCAGCAATATTGCTGTAAGTGAGAGGCTCACCATAATCCTTTAACTAACCCTTGCCTTCGCTATATCAACTGTGATTGAATATTCCATGAACTGGGAAGTTGGCCTCTGCCGCTCTCTCGAAATAACTGACCTGTCGCTGCGTCACCCGAATGGTGGTTTTGCGGACAGATATCACCACTGCGCAGGAACATGAAAATGCCCGACACAGCAAAATGGTTGGAACAGATGCGATCGGCCGTGGGGGCAAAAGGATTCACCACCACAGGTGAAGATATGGCGCCCTGGCTGACCGACTGGCGCGGGCGCTATACTGGCGCGGCAGCAGCCATGGTGTCTCCGGCAAGCACGGAGGAGACCTCCGCGATCGTCCGGATCGCCAACGAAAATGCCGTGGCCATCGTGCCACAAGGGGGCAATAGCGGCATGGTCGGCGGGGCGACCCCTGATGCCAGCGGGCGATCGATCATCCTGTCCCTGCGCCGCATGAACAATATTCGCGCGATCCGTTCGGACGAACAGTTGGTAGTGTGCGATGCCGGTGTGATCCTGCAGAATCTGCACGAAGCCCTGGCTGCCGATGGCCAGAGATTCCCGCTGACTCTGGGCGGCAAGGGTTCGGCCACGGTCGGAGGACTTGTTTCCACAAATGCCGGAGGCACCCAGGTGCTGCGCCACGGTACGATGCGCTCCCTGGTGGCTGGCATCGAAGCCGTGCTGCCCGATGGCAGCATCTACGAAGGACTCTCTGCCCTGAAAAAGGACAATCGGGGCTATGATCTGAAACAATTGTTCATAGGCGGAGAAGGCACGCTCGGCATTGTCACGGCAGCGACCTTGAAAACCGTACCGGCACTGGTTGATCGCTGTGTGGCCTGGGTGGCGGTTGGCAGCACCGACGCTGCCTATCAACTGTTCCGCTTTCTCCATGCACGGGTTCCCCAATCGCTGGAAGGCTTTGAGATCATTCCCCAAACCTGCCTGGAATCGGTGTTGCGCCACATATCTGGCACCCGCCCACCGCTTGCTGGCGGGCATCCCTGGCATGTGCTGGTCGAAATCGTGCGTGATCAACCGGATGCACCAGATCCGAAATCCATCATGGAGAATCTCCTTGCCGATGCCCTGGAACGGGGCCTTATCGAAGACGCAACGCTTGCGGCGAGCGAACAGCAAGCCGAGGATTTCTGGAAAATTCGCGAATCCATTGCCGAAGCGGAGCGCGCCAATGGGCCGGCTCTCCAGCATGACATCAGTGTTCCCGTTCACGGCATGGCCCGGTTTATTGACGAGGCATCGCCAGTGATCGAAGCCAAATTTCCCGGCACGAAAGTTGCTGCCTTCGGCCACATGGGAGACGGCAACGTGCATTTCCACGTCAAGGCTCCGGAAGGGGTGGAAGCTCAGCAATGGATGCGGGAATCTGCGAAACAGATAACACCCCTGGTCCACGACCTCGTCATTGCGGCGGGCGGCTCCATTTCGGCCGAGCATGGAATCGGGCAAAACAAGCGCGCCGAACTGGAGCGCCTGTCCTCCGGCGCGCGCCTTTCGATGCTGCGCGCTATAAAAATGGCCATAGACCCGGGGAATATTATGAACCCGGGCAAACTCGTTCCCCTTGCGTCCGGTCAGTCAGGCTCTTAAAGCGCAAAATAACTATTTCTGTCTCAACTGTAATTTTTCGGAGAATTTAACCATGGCGAGCACGCCGCAAGCACAAGCCCTACCCATGTTCTACAAGGACCTGATTCCGCTCAATTCAAAGGAACATGCAAAGTGGAAGGTCAAGGGACTCGACAATGCGTCCTTCATGCAGTCGCAACACGCCATTCCGATTACCTCTGATGAATTCATGAGCGCTGCCCGCAACTATCCGATCGTATTTTCGGTCGGGGAAAACAGCGTTCCCCTGATCCTTATGGGCCTGAACGAAGGCGTGAACACCTTCATGAACGACCAGGGGCAATTCAGCGAACCTGCCTATGTTCCCGCCTATGTCCGCCGCTATCCGTTCATGCTGGCAAAGCTGCGCCCGGATGCGGATGAGCTCTCGCTGTGCTTCGACCCCACGACCGATGCCATCGGGGAATATGAGGAAGGGGATTCTCTGTTTGACGAGGATCAGCCAACCGAGACCACCAAAAACATCCTGAATTTCTGTGAACAGTTTGAACAGGCTGGCCAGCGCACCGGTCAGTTTGTCCAGGAACTTGAAAAAATGGGTTTGTTGATGGATGGCGAAGTTTCGATCCAGCAAACCGGTGTTGAAAAACCTTTCATCTACCGTGGCTTCAAGATGGTTGACGAACAGAAGCTGCGCGACCTGCGCGGTGACGAGCTCCGCAAGATCAACCAGAACGGAATATTGCCACTGATCTATGCCCATCTTTTCTCGCTGCAATTGATGCGCGATGTCTTCGCGAGGCAGGTCAGCGCCGGCAAGATGCCACAAGTCACCGAAGCCCCTTCCGTACAGATTTGAGCCGTTCGCCCGGTCCTTCTGTCCGAATCGACTGAAGCTGACAAATCGGATCGATATTTTTCCTAAACGGGACTTGCAACTCTTCGGGACAAGCCCCACATAGCGTTTGTATCGGTCTGCATCCCCCGATCGGATCGGTACCGGCATTCCTCTGGAATGCCACCTCCCTGAACCTTGGCCACCTCGCCGCATCGGCGAGGTGGTTTTTTTATTGGGCGACCATCATTCCGCTGCTTCAAGCTGGTCGCGGCCTGTCAGCTGCTCTGCCAGCATAAGGCAGCAATTTCGGATCATATCCGCGATCGACTGGGCAGCCGCAACCGGCTCGCACAATTTCTCATCGAGATACAGCGCCCGGTCCACCTCGAGCTGGAATGCATGAATATTGCGTGCCGGCTCACCGTGCCGCTCCAGAATATAGCCGCCGGAATAGGGATGGTTTGTTTGAACATGATAACCCTGCAACCGGAAATGAATCCCGGCCAGCTCGGCATAGCGCGATTCGCAGCTCCGCCCGAACCGGTCCCCGATCACAAACCCGATCTGGCGCCGATTTTCATCCTGCACCGGTGGCATACTGTGTAGATCCAGCAGCAGCGCAGAACCATGCGCGGAGCGTATCTGCTCAAGCAAATGGGCTACCATCAGGTGATAGGGCTCATGATCTTTGTCGATTCGGTCGATGATATGCTGATGTTGCCATTTTTCGCGCCACAAATTGCCCGCGCCATGCAACCGGCGCGGCACTAGCCCCAAACCGCCCCGCACTTTTTTACTGATATGGGGTGTCTGAGTCGCATCCATGCCTGCCACCATATCCGGATCGATTTCTGTCTGGCTGCGATTGAGATCGATCCATGCTCTCGGCTTTCGGGCAATGATCGCGGGAAATCCCGACGCAATGGCCGATGCCGCCAGCCGATCGGCATAGCGGTCCTCCAGTCGCAGGAGATGGGACGGGGACACATTGAGGTTGGCGAGCAGTTCCGGCGGATAGTCGCGGCCGCAATGAGGCACGCTCACCAGCACCGGAAAGTTGAGCGCCGTCACATTGGAAAGGCTGTAGGCGGGTGCCGCGGGCAAGGTTGGACCGGCAATCGGGTTAGCCATGTTTGCCCCCGAAAAAATAAGGCTCTTCATTCAAAAAAATCGCGCGATTCGGGAAAAAATTAACCGATTTGCACTTATATACCGCCCTCGGCATAAGAGCCGGTCTGTATTCAGGCATTATCGGGAAGGTGCGACAAAATGATCAGGATTCTCCTCGCGGAAGATGAACAGGCGATGCGTGAGCATCTTACACGCGCACTAGAGAAAGCCAACTATGAAGTTGTAGCGGTCGACCGGGGAACTGCGGCTGTCCCGTTGCTCGACACGCAGAAATTCGATCTGCTGCTAACCGATATCGTGATGCCGGAGATGGATGGGATAGAGCTCGCCCAGCATTGCGCGACCGTCTGCCCCGACACACAGGTCATGTTTATCACCGGCTTTTCCGGGGTAACATTGCGCGCGGGAGAGTCTGTTCCCAAAGCCAAAATATTGTCCAAACCCTTTCATTTGCGCGATCTGGTTCTGGAGGTCGACCGGCTGTTCGAGCCCGACAGCATCAGCGACCTGAATTAAGTCTTGCGCCAGCCGAAGCGGCTGGCTAGACGGCCTCCAGCGTGGGCGTATAGCTCAGTGGTAGAGCACTTCGTTGACATCGAAGGGGTCGGGAGTTCAACTCTCTCTACGCCCACCATTTTCCGGATATTTTCAGGCGGCAAGAGCTACGCCATTGCCGCTGTCCCGGCTTGGCGGATGGCCATACCAGCACGTGTAGGCACGGGTAAAAGCACTTAATTCACTGTAACCCAGCTTGGCCGATATTTCGGACAGATTGCGGGTCCCTTCCAGAAAATAGAGCTGACAGGTATCGCGTCGCACTTGCTCGAGTAGCTGCCGGTAGGAAAGGCCCTCGGCCACCAATTTCCGCCGCAATGTCCGTTCCGCCATGCCGAAGGTTACCGCAGCGGCGTCCAGGCTGAGGCCGGACTTGTCGAGCAGATACAGAAGATATTCATAGGTGAGTTTCGCGAGATTTTGCCGTTCGAACCTGTTGCGTGAAAAAAAGGCTTCTTGCTGACGGGCCGCCTTCAAAATCGCCGGATTATAGCTCTCTATTGGCCTGCTCATGACCCGGTGATGATATTCGAGATAGGTGGACGGCCCGTTGAAGTGGCAGGCAATAGCGGGTGTCTCGGAACCGGCTTCGGGAAAGCCCCTGAATCCTTCTGGCCGGGGATGGGCAAAATGCGCCGCCTTCACGGTTTTGAAACGCCCTTCCGCCAACCGCTCACCGCAATGATAGACCAAACCCAGCAGGATGTGCACAAGATCGGGTGAGACTGGTTCGTCATGGTTCCAGACCAGACGGTCGCCGGAGGACAGCGGCATCAGCCTCACAATCGGCCGGCCTCCGCCCAGCTGTTGTTCCGCAACCAGCTGGACCAGCGCGTCACCAAAACTGGGTTGGAAAAAGGCCGAATACCCCAGGTCGGAAAACCCCCGCGGTACCATTTGCTCGCTGATCGCACAATGAACATCGGCGCGGTTCAGTTCCTCCTGAGCCGCTGCGCAGAGGCGGGCAATCGAATCATCCCCCAACTGATAACCAGGATCGCGCAATTCGGATTCGGAGCATCGCAGGGCGCTCAGGAGCCTCGGCTTGCGGGCCTCAAGAGCATGGCAGCCGAGATAGGCGCGGTACAGAAACTGGGCCGATATCTTGAAACCTGTGGATGCCGGATAGTCCATGAGACCAAGCTAGGAGCGGAGATGGATGACGCTCAACTGGCTTTCGACAAGGATGTAAAATCGACGACGAAAATGTCAATTATAGTTAATTTTACAAGAAAGCGGTCAAATTCAGTACCGAATGACCGATGCGCCCCATGTAAATCCGCCGCCCATCGCTTCGAGCACCAGCAAGTCTCCAGGCTTGATTCGGCCATCGCGAACAGCGGTGTCGAGCGCGAGAGGGACCGATGCTGCCGACGTATTGGCGTGCAGATCGACCGTCTTGATCACCTTTTCCGGTGCAAGATTGAGCTTTTTCGCGGTCGCGTCCAATATCCGTGCATTGGCCTGATGCGGCACGACCCACGCGACATTTTCTATAGATTCCCCTGCTTCTTCCAGCACTTCCTTCAGCACCGACGACAGGTTCACGACAGCATGGCGAAAAACCTCGCGGCCTTTCATGCGCAGCTTGCCGACCGTTCCGGTCGTCCCCGCACCGCCATCGACATATAACAGCTGATTATGCGCGCCGTCCGCGTGCAAACGGGTGGCGAGGATTCCCCTCTCCCCCTGCTCTGCAGCAAGTACCACCGCACCGGCGCCATCGCCAAAGAGGACGCAGGTTCCCCGGTCCTCCCAATCCAATATACGGCTGAATGTCTCCGCACCGATCACCAGCGCATTTCGCGCGCTTCCGGCGCGAATCATGCTGTCTGCTACGGAAAGCGCATAGAGAAAGCCCGAGCAGACCGCTGCTACATCAAAGGCCACGCAGCCATTGCAGCCCAGAGCATCCTGAACAATCGTCGCAGTTGCCGGAAATGTCTGGTCGGGCGTTGCGGTTGCGACAATGATCAGATCGATATCGGCGCTGGTGAAACCTGCTGCCTGCATGGCTTTTTGCGCCGCTTCGATGGCAAGGCTCGACGTTGTTTCGTCATCCTCTGCGATATGGCGGAACCGGATGCCCGTGCGTTCGACGATCCATTCGTCTGTCGTGTCGACCCGCTTGGCCAGATCAGCGTTGGACACACGGGTTCGCGGCAATGCCGAGCCGGTTCCCTTGATAACGGCGCGCTTGATAACTGCGCCGCTCACTTCGCCACCTCTGCGACCGGGGCTGCTTCGCTGATTTTTTTCAAATCTTCGCTGATACGCTCCAAAATACTATCCTCAACCAGCCGAGCGGCAACTTCCACGGCATTGGCAACGCCCTTGGCATCCGCGCTGCCGTGACTCTTTACCACCACACCATTCAGCCCCAGAAATACCGCGCCGTTGTGATTATTGGGGTCCAGCTGGTCGCGCAACATCTCCGTTGCCGGCCGGGATATCAGAAACCCGATTTTCGACCGCAGACTGCTCAGGAAGCTGCGTTTCAGCAGGTCAGTGACAAATCGCGCGGTTCCTTCCAGCGCCTTGAGCGCGACATTGCCGGAAAATCCGTCGGTCACGATCACATCAACCTCGCCGGTCGATATCTTGTCCGCTTCGGTAAACCCGAGAAAATCCATATGCAGCCCGGCCGCCCCTTTGAGCGTCGCCGCGGCTTCCTGGATGGTACCGGTCCCTTTTGCTTCTTCCGTCCCGATATTCAGCAGCTTCACCTTGGGTCGGTCGAAACCGTGCATGATCCGGCTGTAGGCGGCGCCCATAACGGCGAACTGCACCAGGTTCCGGCTATTGCATTCGGTATTGGCACCGAGGTCCAGCATGACCACATCGGTGTCTTTCATCGTCGGAAGCAATGCCGACAAGGCGGGGCGGTCGATGCCCGGCATGGTGCGCAAGGCGAGCTTGGCGATAGCCATCAGCGCGCCGGTATTGCCGGCGCTCACCGCAGCGCTGACCTCGCCTGATTTCACCGCGTTGACGGCCATCCCCATGGAGGTGGTCTTGGAATTGCGCAGCGCCTGCCCCGGCTTGTCGTCGCCGGACACAACGTCAGGAGCATGCAGGATTTCAGATGCCGCACTGAGATTGGGATGATTCTTGAGCGCTTCTTTTATCTGCGTTTCATCGCCGACGAAAAGAAACTGAAAACCGGCGTGCCGGTGCCGTGCGAGCGCCGCACCGGCAACCATGACGCGCGGGCCTTCATCTCCGCCCATCGCATCAATCGCGATTCGCGGCCTCATTCCCACCGGTTATTCCCCTTGATTGCGCGTAAGAAGCCCAGAGACTAGCCGATTAAAGATCAGCGGCCAAGACTTCACGGCCATTATAATGGCCACAGGCTCCGCACAGATGGTGCGGGCGCTTCAATTCGCCACAATTCGGGCATTCCTGATAGGCTTCGACTTTCAAAGCATCATGAGACCGGCGCATACCGCGTTTGGACGGCGTAGTTTTTCTTTTAGGTACAGCCATTGCTAAGCCTGTTCTTTACATTAAAAATTACATAGCATGTTCAATATGCCAATCAGCCAAGTTAATCAAACCAGTCCCTGTTATTGCAGAGAATCGCTTGGTCTTGGTTCAGCAGATTGCACGCGAAGTGGCGCGTATAATCATTTTCCTGTGCGTTGCAAGCATTGTGCCTCTATAGCCGGTCGATAATTTTCATATATTTGAGGTGGACGATGATTTTACCGATAAGTTTGACGGTGGCCGGGGCTGCCGCGCTGATAAATATCTGGCTGATGATCCGCGTGACCCAGGTCCGGACGAGTGAAAAAATCAGCATAGGCGACGGCGGCAATGAAAAGGTCATTCGGCGAACGCGCGCCCACAGCAATTATATCGAAAGTGCGCCGTTCGTGCTGATTCTGGTCGCCGCGATCGAGCTCGCAAGCGAGACCTCGCCGATATGGCTATGGATCATCAGCGGCATGTATCTGCTTGGCCGGGTGGCCCATGGCGTCGGCATGGATGGCGGCAAATTTGGCAAGGGGCGTATGATCGGAACGATCATCACGCTGCTGACACTTCTGAGCCTAGGAATCTACGCGATCACCATTCCCTATCTGCAGGGATAAATTTTCTCGACCCAGCAGACAGCTTTTCCGTCTTTGCGATCGCCGGGATATTCACTCCGCCGGTAATGTGTCCGGGCGCAGATAGGCGAACATATGCGGTATATAATCCGCCTTGCCGAGTTCCACCTTGTGGTTTCGCAAGATGGCATAAGCGATCATCAGGTGAAAATAAAATTGGGGCAGCGCCCAGTCCCGCGCATATTGCTCGGCGGTCAGATCGAAAATCATGCCGTTCGGCAAGGCATGGGCGATCATTCTTTCCGGCTCTCCGTCGAGCGCAGCCGGCCCCACGCCGTCGAGCAGCGCCAGGGTCTCCTCAATCCGCGTTTGCGCAGACGCGAGCGAACCGGGCCGGTCACCCGCGTTGCGCCCTTCATCGAGCAGCTCGGCCAGAGAGGCCGGAAAAGCCTCTCCGCGCAGCCGGTATAAGGCTTCATGCGCCTGTACGCAGGCAAATCGAACCTGTGTTGCCAGAGGAAACATGTCCGGCGCAAGGCGAGCAGACAGCAGCGCCTCTGCTTCCGCTGACGGCAGTTGCGCCACCACCTTCTCCAGCCAGCCAGACAGCGTCTTCAGCATCTGTGTATAGGTAGGCACGAGCAGCTGGGTTAAGGACATGTTTCGGTTCTTCCGTGTAAATCTGATTTTGACGACGGGAACTAGCGCGCGGCCAGAACATCATCCGCAACAAAGGCGTTGGTCTTGCGCTCGTAGCCGAATTGGCTGGTCGGACCGTGACCGGGGATAAAGGTCACATCATCGCCCAGCGGCCATAGCTTCTGGGTAATCGCATTGATCAAATCTTGGTGATTGCCGCGCGGAAAATCGGTGCGGCCGATCGATCCTTGAAACAGCACATCGCCGACCACGGCAAGCCTTGAGGGCTGATGGTAGAAGATGACATGGCCCGGCGTATGACCGGGGCAGTGGATCACATCAAGCACCAGATCGCCAACCGTCACCTGGTCCCCGTCCTTCAGCCAGCGATCCGGCTCGAAGCTCTTGGCAGTCATGCCGAAACGCGCGCCATCGCCTTCCAGCTGGTCGATCCAGAACCGGTCATCCTCGTGCGGCCCTTCGATCGGAATACCCAATTCCTCGGCCAGCATCCCGGCCTGACCACAGTGGTCCAGATGACCATGGGTAAGAATGATCTTCTCGAGATCAACCCCGTGCTCCTCAACCGCAGCCTTGAGCCGTGATAGATCGCCACCCGGATCGCTGAGCGCAGCCTTGTTGGTCTTGGTGCACCATAGAAGCGTGCAATTTTGCTGGAGCGGGGTAACCGGAATAATCACGGCCTTTAAGGGTGCATCTGTCATAGGGGCTATTTGGTGGCAATAATCCAAAGTTGCAAGCCGCGTCTTGGCAATCTGGTTACAGCCGTCGCCCCGTCCAGACCACTCGGCCGATGATATTCACATGGTCCGCACTGACATCCTCCCAATCGGGATATTGCGGATTGTCGCTGCGTATCGAAAGCTTTCCGGACGGACCCATGGCGACCCGCTTGACCAGAAGCACATCATCCATGCGCAGCACATATATGCCGTCGCGCAACGATCGGGAAGCAGCCCCGTGATCGACCATGATGTCATCTCCATCGCCCAGAGTCGGAGCCATGGAGTCGCCATCGACCACAATCAGCGACAGATCGGCCGGATCGGCACCCAGCCGCCGGATCCATCTGGGGGCAAAGCCCATCGATTCAGCATATTCGTCGTCCGCCAGCGATCCGGGACCGGCGGACGCGCCGACGTGCAATTGCCGGATTCGGAGCAGGCCATCTGGTCTCTCGCGCTTCTTTCGCGAAAATTCGCGGATGGCCGGAGCACCGAGCAGGCGCTCATCCACCCCGTAAAATTCTGCCAGCCGGCGGCGGTCATCCTCATCCAGCTTCTTCGGCGAACCGCGCCGGATATATTGCTGGATATAGGCAGGATTTTTGCCGAGCATTTTCGAGATCGCAGCGAAATCATGTCCGTTTTCACGGATCAGCTTCTCCAGATGGGTGCGCGGGTCGTCGGTCACAATTCCCTTTCTTTAGTCATATTGGCTGAAATTATCAATAGGATTTTTCCTAGACATGTAGGAAATTTCATCTCAGATAGGAATTTCCCTATTCAATGAGTCGTCAGGACGACCAGCAGCGAGAAGGAGATTGCCCATGCCATTGTTGCGAAAAATCGAGATATTCCTGAAGGAAACGAACATGGCGTGGACAAGGTTCGGGCGGCTTGCCGTCCGCGATCCGCGCTTTGTTCAGGACCTGCGCAATGGTCGCGAGCCAGGGAAGACAGTTTCGGAGCGGGTGGAACGCTTCATCAGCCTGTGGCGTGCTGATCATGTCAACTGAGCTCAAAGGACGGACGGTTGTTCGACAATGGCCGGGCTCCGCGATTGTCAGTCAGATAAGAGCCCTTACCCGGAGCCGGGCCAGCGTCCGGTTGTACCGCGAACGCGCATGGGCAAGCATCACCTTCTCGGGAATGCGCTATGGCTTCTCTATTGAATATCCAGATACCGCCGATGCGGAAGCGGCGCGGAAATTGGCCCGGGCTCTACCCGAACACGAATTTGCGCTCCCCGGCTATTTTGTGGCCGATGCCGTCATCACAGGTCAGTCGGATTTGCGATTGACCGTCGAAATCCTGATAATCGCAGATCCGGTTCAGCCCTCCTGACTATCAGCGCTGGGCGGTCATTTTTTCCAAAGTGCCGAGCGCGGCCTTCAATGCGGCATCCATATCGGCATGCCTTGCCTGTGAACTGTCCTTTTCGACCTTCTCAACAGACCGCAGCGACGGGATGGCCACCGGAGCAGGCGCGGGCGACATATCCGGAACGGGACTGCTGTTTTCCGGATCCGGCGTGGATTTATTTGCCGGTGCAGGCGAGGCCCGTTCGCGCATTTGCAGAGCGTCCAGGCGAGCCAGTCCGGCTTCCAGCCGATCGGCCAGCTGGGCAAGGGACAAACCCGACAAATCCGCGCGGACTGTGACCGGCTTTTCTTCCGACTCAACATTTGCCGAACGGTTCTCAACCGCCAGTCCCTGCAAGCGCGATTGTGGCTCTTCATCGCGGATCGACGGCTCGGCGGGCGCTGCCTGCTGTGCGACCGGCGCTGCTGGCTGCGCTTCTTCTGTCTTCATTATTGGCTCGTCAAAGCGCTTGACTGTTTCTGCAAGCGGCATGCCGAGATCGGAAGAGGCAAAAATCGGCTGGCGAGCGGGAGCGTCCGGGTGACGGTCCGCCGGCCGGATGTTCGGAAGATCTTTCAATTCCAGCACCTGCCCAGGCGATTTTTTTGGCTTTTTGAGAAATTTGGTCAGCGACTTTGCCGAAAAATTCAACTTCGGAACAGCAAAGCCTGCTTTCTCCTTTTGCTCCTGATCGGCAGATTCCGCAGTCAGGTTTTTCCGAATTGCCAAGCTCATATCGGAGCCTCCTTCATTTGATTTCGTTTTGTGATTGAGGAACAAATATAGCGCCGAGGCAGATATCATGCCCGCCGCCACAGCGATCAGCCCGCGTGCGGTATTTCCGAGAGGCGGAGCGGCGGCCGGAACGATTTCCGACAGCCCGGTCGCACCCACGATATTCTCAAGATAGACATGCGGCAGGGTCGCGATCACAAGCGCTGCCGCAATACCGCCTGCGACAGCCATGACCGGTTGTTTGAACCGCGCGAAATCCTGCTCTATTTGATCCACATTCTTCTCCAACGTCTCAGGCTGCACGCTCGAACGATTTGCGCGCAATCAGCCTTTGGTAAACAGGAGCATAACGCAAAATGTTTGACGACCAGTTACGATCCGTCTCGACAAATTTCCGCGCTGTTTCAATAGTTTGAGACCAAGAGGTTCGATTTTCGAGCAGGCTGGCCAATTTTGCGGCGATTTTCCCCGGATCGCCGGCAGGGAACAAGGTGCCGGTCACGCCATCCTCAATCAGTTCCCGGTGCCCCCCGACATCCGACGCCGCCACCAGCCTGCCTTGCGCCATTGCTTCAAGAGGTTTCAGCGGTGTTACAAGATCGGTAAGCCGCATCGACTTGCGGGGATAGACCATGATATTCATAAGACCATAATAGCGCTCAACTTCGCCATGTGGCACGCGACCGGTAAATGTTACCGCGCTCCCGATGCCAAGCCGTTCGACCTGGCTCTGCAATGCAGCTTCCATCGGCCCGCCGCCAACCAGCAGCAAATGCACCTCCGGATGGGAAGCCAGCAATATCGGCATCGCTGCAATCAGGTCATCCAGCCCTTCATAATCATAATAGCTGCCGATGAATCCGAGAACCGATTTTCCCGTCAATTCCAGTTCGGCCAGAAGCCGGTCATCTCGCGCTGGCGGCTGACCGAACAGGTCCAGGTCCACACCATTGGGAGATATGGTGATTTTTTCGGGCTTCACGCCGCGGCTGATCAGATCGGATTGCAGGCCCTCGCAGATTACCGACACCGCATCGGCACCATTGATGACATGATTCTCCAGTTGCCGGGTCAGCCAGTAACGCGGGCTGTTTTCCCTGCCCGTGCCGTTGCCGACCGCAGCATCTTCCCAAAAGGCCCGAATTTCATAGACCAGCGGCAACCCGCTTTTCTCTGCCGCACGCAAAGCTGCCAGCCCATTGAGGGCCGGCGAGTGAGCGTGCAAAATATCCGGCTTCCAGTCGTGGATGACTTGCTGGACACGCTCGGCCAGAACAGCAATTTCCCGCCATTCGCGTACCGGCGATGGTCCCTGAACCTGAGCGAGGGTTCGATAGAAATACAGGCCGTCAGCCTCTTCCATGGCCTGTTTCGCACTATAGCCATGCTGATTCTGACGCACTCCGGTGACACCGGCCACCGTCAATCCGCTGGCAATTTGCGCCTTCATGATTGCCCGCGTACGAAAGCAATAGCCGCTGTGCAGAGGCAAGCTGTGATCGAGTATGTGAAGAATCCGTGTCATGGCTCAAAGTCTTGGCAAAAAAGGATTAACGTCCCGTCAACCCAAAGCCTGTATCGGGCAATGATAGAAGAGCGCGTTTTCGCCGCTCGTGCCGGGATGAATGGGGCAAATGGTAGATAATTTTTCTATCTTGTTAACGCATGGACTGTTGCTGATCGCGGCCTGGCGCCTCATGCATCGCGACGATCTGGATAAGGAAGCCCCCCCCGAACCCGACAATGAACCCGCCAGTTTCGTGAAACCATCTTCCCCCGCCGGACTGCGGCGCGATGCGTGATCTCTTCTTTGTCGGCTATCTGGTCGCCCTGCTGCTAATCGCTTTCAAGCGGCCTTTCCTTTTCACGCTTATCTACGCCTATATCGATATCGTCGCTCCGCAGCGACTCAGCTATTTCATGCTCAACTCGATCCCGCTGTCGCTGGTCGTCTTCGCACTGGCTCTGCTCGGCTATTTGATTGCAGACACCAAGAAAGACAGCCGCTTTTCCTTCCGTCAGGCGATGATGATATTGTTGCTTGCCTATTGCGGATATACCACCGTGCAAGCGGAGGTCCCGGCCGCGGCACTGGAAAAATGGGATTGGGTGTGGAAGGCCCTGGTTTTTGCCATTTTCCTGCCCCTGACCCTCAGGACCAGATTGCGGCTGGAAGCACTGGCATTGTTCATGGTGCTATGTGCGGGCACATTGATTATTACTGGCGGAATCAAGACACTGGCGTCCGGCGGCGGCTATGGTGTGCTGGTGCTGCTGGTGGACAATAACAGCGGCCTCTATGAAGGATCGATAATCTCGACGGTCGCCATCTGCATCATTCCGCTGATCCTCTGGCTCTCTCATCACGGAACCATTTTCCCGCCCGACTGGCGCGTCAAGCTGTTCGCTTATGCACTGATCTTCTCCGCCCTGCTGATCCCGATCGGAACCCAGGCGCGGACCGGTCTTGTCTGCATCGGGGTCTGGGCCGTTCTGCAATTGCGCTTTGTCCGCTACCGGATGATTTATGCCGGACTGGCAGTGGCAATCGGTATCTTGTCGATTCCGTTGCTGCCCCAAAGTTTCACCGAACGGATGGGAACGATTGAAAATTACAAGGCGGACCAGTCGGCGTCGACCCGGCTCGCGGTCTGGCAGTGGACATGGGATTATGCGAAGCAACATCCCTTGGGCGGCGGCTTTGATGTCTACCGAATCAACAAGCTGACCTATGAACTGTCGGAAGTGGACGTCAGCCAATATGAGGAATGGGGTATCGACCCCGATGATGTCGACGCCCGGCTGGTGGAAGACGAGGCACGGGCTTTTCACAGCAGCTATTTTGAAATGCTTGGCGAACAGGGCTATCCCGGCCTGATCCTCTGGCTAATGATCCATGTCGGAGGGCTATGGCGGATGGAACTGTTGCGACGGCGATATTCGAAATCGCAGAAGCAGGCCGAACAATGGGTCGCTCCGCTCGCCATAGCGCTGCAAAATGGCCATGTCATCTTCCTCGTCGGCGCCATGTTCGTAGGAATCGCCTATCAACCGTTCGTTTATATGCTGGTGGCGCTGCAAATAGGTCTCGACACCTATATGGCACGACGGTCGGCAGAGGCCCGGCAGCTTCCGATCGCCAAAAATTTGACCGGCGGAGCACAACCAAGTACTTTGCCGCAATCGCGCAGACCCTTTGCAAATTGAATGGCGCTTTCCACCGTGCACGGTAGAAGCGGTGCATGGCGCTCACTGTAACTGTCACCGTCGAACGATGGCCTGTTGCTGGCTCTTTCATCATCAGCCGGGGTGCAAAAACCCATGTCGATGTTATTCTGTGCGCCCTATCTGACGGGTCGGTCACCGGACGAGCGGAAGCGACACCAATCTATTATGAAGGCGAGAGCGCGGAAGAATGCGCGGACCAAATAAAGCAATTTGTTGCCGAGCATCCAAAGCTCGATCGCGCGCTGTTGCTTCAGAAAATGCCCCGCGGAGCGGCGCGCAACGCCCTGGACTGCGCACTGTGGGATCTGGAATGCCGGAAAATGAATATTGCCTTGTGGCAGCTGGCTCGCCTGCCGGAACCGGCCGCAACCGTATCGGCCTTTACCATTTCGCTCGGCACCCCCTCCCTGATGGAAAACCATGCCCGTCAGGCCGCAGCCGATGGTTACACGCTTCTGAAACTGAAACTGGCCGGGAACAATGATCATGAGCGGGTCGCCGCCGTCCATCGCGGTGCGCCAGCCGCCCGCCTGATCGTCGATGCCAATGAAAGCTGGAATGATCTCGACATCGCCGCCGAAGCCGCGCATCTCGCGCAATATTCCGTCGAATTGATCGAGCAACCGGTCAGCGCGGGCCATGACCATCTGCTGAGTGGTGTAAATTCGCCGGTTCCGCTTTGCGCCGACGAAAGCTGTCACACCAGTGCCGAGATCGAGACAATCGCGCCTTATTACGATGCCGTAAACATCAAGCTCGACAAGGCAGGTGGCCTGAACGAGGCGATCGCCATGGCCCGGGCGGCACAGGCAATGGACCTGAGCATCATGGTCGGCTGCATGCTCTCGACCTCGCTGGGCATCCGCCCGGCCTTCGCCCTGGCCCAGATGGCGCACTGGGTTGATCTCGACGGCCCCTTGCTGTTGGCAAAGGACCGCGATCACGGCTTCCGGTTTGAGTCAGGCAGAATATTGACTGTGGACGAAGCAAATTAGCCGTGCGGCCTAGATGCCGTCCATATATTCGATGACCGGAGCCGCCGCCATGCACGGCGCCAGCTTCGGACCCGCTGCGCGAAAATGATCCGACTTGCCATGCGCTTCCAGCGCGGCCTGGTCGACGTAGCGCTCCAGCACCTTATATTGCTGAGGATTATCCTTGCACCGGAAGACCGAGTAAAATTCGTTGCCCGGCTCGTTAGCCCGAACGGCTGCCATCAATTCGGAAAAAATGGCTTCAAAATCGGCATTCTTGTCTTCGGCCACAGTCAGTGTCGCGATTACGCCCACGGTTGCCATGATATCATCTCCCATTAAAAAAGGGCCGGCGGTTTTCCGCCGACCCTGAATATTTCCGCTATCAGAAAATCTCGAACAGTCCGGCAGCGCCCTGTCCGCCACCGATGCACATGGTGACGACGGCATATTTTGCCCCGCGACGCTTGCCCTCGATCAGGGCATGGCCGGTGCAGCGCGCGCCGGTCATTCCGTAGGGATGGCCAATCGAGATCGATCCGCCGTTGACGTTCAGGATTTCGTCGGGAATACCCAGCTTCTGCTGACAGTAAAGCACCTGCACGGCAAAGGCTTCGTTCAGTTCCCAAAGGCCGATATCGTCCATTTTCAGGTCAAAGCGCTCGAGCAATTTGGGAATCGCGAAAACCGGACCAATGCCCATTTCATCAGGCTTGGTGCCAGCGACGGCCATCCCGACATAGCGACCCAGGGGATTAAGCCCGGCTTTTTCTGCTGCTTTGGCTTCCATCACAACGCAGGCTGCAGATCCGTCGGAGAGCTGCGAGGCGTTGCCAGCGGTGACAATCTTGTCAGGCCCGAGCACCGGATTAAGCGACTGAAGGCCCTCCAGCGTCGTCGAAGGACGGTTGCCTTCATCCTTGCTGATCGTAACCTCGACGTGGGAAATCTCCTTGGTTTCCTTGTCCTGCACGCCCATCGTGGTGGTCACTTCGACAATTTCGTCATCAAAGCGGCCGGCTTCCTGAGCGGCGGCAGTGCGCATCTGGGACTGCAGCGCATATTCGTCACACGCTTCGCGGCTGATGCCATAGCGCTCGCCTACCACTTCCGCCGTCTGCAGCATCGGCATGTAGATGTCGTCGTGCATTTTCATCAGTTCACGATCAGGCTGAACCCGCATTTCCGCTGTCTGCACGGTCGAGATCGACTCCTGCCCGCCGCCGACGACAATATCCATGCGGTCGAGCGTCACCTGTTTGGAAGCAGTGGCAATCGCCATCAGGCCAGAGGAACATTGCCGGTCGATCGTCATGCCGGGCACTTCGATCGGGAAGCCCGCGCGCAGTGCAACCTGGCGGGCCAGATTGCCTGCCTGCGAACCCTGCTGCAACGCGCTGCCCCATACGACATCGTCGATCATACCGGGATCAATGCCCGCTCTTTCGACGGCTGCTTTCGCAGAATAATGGCCCAGCGTCGCACCGGTCGTCGTGTTGAAGGCACCCTTGTAGGCGCGGCCTATGGGTGTACGGGCGGTGGAAACGATGACTGCGTCACGCATGTAGATATTCCTTTATGATTGATATCGGATTCGAACTTTGGCGCTATTGTCCCCGTTAACCACGCAATTAACAAGGGATTTTTTCAGGACCCTGCTGCCGCTACGGCACGCTAGTCCTTGCTGGCAAGTGCCCCGAAACCGCCTTCGGGATAAGGCAAGATCATCTCGCCATCGGGGGCCGCGGTGAAAGTGGTCTGTGTGGGATAGGCAAATTCCAGACCCGCTTCATTAAAGGCCTGCAATATCGCAAGTCCGATCTGGTGGCGGCCTTCATAGACCACATCATAGTCGCTGCTCATGATATCGAAATCGAGCTCGAAATTGATCGAACTGTCGCCGAATCCGACAAAGCCCGACCGGATGAACACCGCCTCGTTTTCTTCCACGATCTTCTTGAGCAGACCCGGAATCCGTCGCGCCTCATCCGGTTTGGTCTGATAAATGACGCCGATGCCGAAGCGTGTCCGCCGCCTCGCCAGGCGAGTCATATTGACGATTTCCTTGCCCAGCAGATTGGTGTTGGAAATGATGATTTCCTCACCGGTGATCGCCCGCAACCGCGTACTTTTGAGGCCGATTTTCTCAATTGTTCCCACCGTCGTATCGTAGCTGATCGTCTCGCCGCGGCGGAACGGCTTGTCAAAAATGATCGACAGGGCCGCGAACAGATCGGAGAAAATGCCCTGGGCCGCCAGACCGATGGCAATACCGCCGACTCCCAGACCGGCGATCAGGCCGGTCACATCCACACCCAGATTGTCCAGGATCATGATGGCAGCGACGGCGAAAACCACGAAAGTAACCAGCAGACGGATGAGCGTCATCGCATTTTCCAGCGTCTCATGCTGATCCGGGTCCTGCGAGGTCCGGCGGACGATCAGTCCGAGAATGACTTCCCGCAGCCAGAAGGCAACTTGCAGCACCGCTGAAATCGTGAACAATATGTGCACCACCCGGTCAACGCTCGACGGGGCGCTGGCAAAATTCACGACCAGCTCCGCAGATACCATCAGCATGAAAAATTTGCTGGTACGGGCAATGGTCTTGCCCAGGATCGCCCGATAGCCTGTCAGGTCGTCGTTGTTCCGCACATATCGCGCGGCCAAACGCTTGATCGCTCCGAGCAGGAAGAAGATTGCGGTACCTATGGCGACTGCAAGAAGAAGTTCCATATAGTGGTTCGAAAGCCACGTTGACCCGTCACTGATCAGTCGCTGAACAGATGCACCGATATCCGGCATTGCGGGCGAGGAGGCTGTATCAGATGTTTTTGTCATAGAGCTTCAGCTAAGATGAAGTGCGGGCAATAACAACCCGTGGAATGCAATCTTCACGGTCACCGCTGATCGCCCGTGCCAGCACGGGCAGCGATGAGAAATTCCACATTGCCCTTGGGGCCGGTAATAGGGCTTTCCGTAACCCCCATGATGTTCCAGCCGCTTGCGATCAGCCAGTCTCTGACTTTGTCACAGGCCGCCTGGCGAACCGCTTCATCGCGGACAACGCCCCCTTTGCCGACATCGCTGCGCTCCGCTTCAAATTGTGGTTTCACCAGCGCCACCAGTATCGCGCCTGGCTTGGCGAACTCCAGCGGTCGTTCCAGCACCTTGACCAGCGAGATGAAACTGGCATCGCATACGATGATGTCGATCTTTTCCGGAATATGCTGTTCGGTCAGGATTCGGGCGCTGGTCTGCTCGTGCACCACAACCCGCTCGTCCTGGCGCAGCTTCCACGCCAGCTGGTTGGTGCCGCTATCCACTGCGTAGACTTTCTTCGCCCCGCCCTGGAGCAATACGTCGGTGAAGCCTCCCGTGCTGCTGCCGACATCCATTGCGGTCATCCCGGCGACATCTATCGCGAAATGACGCAGCGCATGGTCCAGCTTGATACCGCCGCGCGACACCCAGGGATGGTCTTTGCCTTTGAGTTCAATCGCTGCATCGCTGGCAATCTTGTGACCCGGCTTGTCGATTTTCTTTCCCGCCACGCTCACCAGGCCTGCCATGATATAGGCCTGCGCCTTGGCGCGGCTGTCGGCGAGGCCGCGATCGGCCAACAGCTGGTCAACGCGTTGCTTCGGGACTTTGGGTTCTGAACTGGACATCGGAAATGAGGACTAGCCTAGCCCGATCCTTTTGGCCATATTCCTTGGCTATGAGAATCATTGCTATCCCTCGCCTCCTTCCCTTCGCGCTGCTTGCTCTCGCAGGCTGCTCGACGGCGATCCCCGAACCGGCTCCAGCTCCCGAGCCCATCAAACCTGTCGCAACCCCCGCGCCAGCACCAGCCCCGCTTTCGGACAACTGGATTGACTGGCCGATCACCCCTGGTACCTGGACATATCGGGAGGATGGCCGTGGCTCGCTGGCGCTTTTCGGCGAAATCGGAAAAGATGCAGTATTCATCATCCGCTGCGATAAATCGCGTCGGCAATTGTTCCTCTCCCGCGCCGGTGCGGTTGGAAACCGGGCCACCATGCTATTGCGGGCCAGCGCCGGGCAGGCATCCTATCCAGCGATCAACAGTGGCGGAACGCCCGCCTATGCCGCGATCTCGGTACCTCCCGGCGACCTCATGATGGACCGTATCGCCTATAGCCGCGGCCGCTTTGCGGTTGAAACCAGCGGCCTGCGCTCGCTCGCAATCCCCGCTTGGCCGGAATTCAGTCGTGTGGTGGAAGATTGTCGCCGGTAATCCGATGCTTATCAGGCCGGAACGCGCAATTGTGACAGCAAAATAAAAAATTTCAAGTCTTGTTCACGAGTCGGATTTGATTCACACCACAATGGTCGAACAGCGGAGAGAAGTTCAATGCAACAGTTCGTATTTCATTCACAAGCGAAAGGAGGTGGTCCGATGTCTCATGGTTCAGCACAGGGGTCGGAAAAATCCGTTCGGGGGGCATATCTGATCTAGAAATCAGGCAACCCGGCAGCGGCACTTCCTACCGCTGACCCATGTTCAGAGGCTGTTGGTCCTTCGGGACCGGCAGCCTCTTTTCATTTGGCCCGGTCAGAATTTTCTAGATATTCCTCGCGGATCATGAAATCGCGAATACCGATCCGCACTTCGCGGAAGAACTGGATAAGGGCCACCGAAAGCAAAAGCACTGCGGTGATGAAAGCGCCTGCGACAACTTCTGCCAGCAGCGGATAGCTGGTCAGCCCCATGACAAATAACAAGCCGATCAGAATACAGACCACAATGGCACTAACGACGCTGAAATAGATGGCGCTGTTCACATATTTGATCCGCAACTGCAGATCCCGCAATTCGTTGACGCATAAAATATGCTCCGCTCCCTCGGTTTCGAGAAAACGATTTTGCATGAGCCGGGAGCGGTCAATGATCCGGGCCAGCCTGCCGGTAAAAATATTGAGCATGCTTCCCATGGCAACCAGCAGAAAAGCCGGTGCCATGGCGATTTGCAATACGGTCACGATATCCGCCTTCGCGAGATCCGATAGCACCGGTATCATGCCTTGATCCTGATTCGCACGGTCAGGCCTTTCGCCGGTTTCTCGTCCCACAGCGCCAAGTCAAAACGTTCCGCATCGGCCCTGGCACGGTCGAGCACGGCTTTCGGCACATCGGCGCTGGCAAAAATCTGGTCGGCGCGGCCCAGCAGGCGGGCTTGCCGCAAGGTGAGATCATCCGGATCCGCGCTGGTCAGCAGCATATCCTCAACTTCGGAGAGGTCCCTTGCGAAAGGCATGGCCAGCCAGGTTTCGAGATTGGCTGACGAGCTTTCCGACAAAGCATCAAGAACGCCGCCAGGATCCAGGGCCGCATCAATGGCCTTGCGACGCTCGGAGCCTTCAGGCCAGATCTGCTTGATCCGGTCCCGCGCAGCAGAAAGGCCGCTGGCGAGAATGCCGAGATTCCCCGGTATCAGTTGTTCCAGCCGCTGACGCAGCGACTTCGCAAGACCTGCGGAGGCTCCACCGGTGCCAATGGCGATCAGAACCGGATCGCGGTCGACAAGCGCCGGTGTCGTATAATCGCACAAGGCAGACCGGTCGACGGCATTGACCAGAAGACCTCGCGCCTTGAGTCGCTTGACTGCGGCCAGTGCTTCCTCATCATCCTCAAGGGCAACCACCGCAAGCGCAGCGTCCGAAGCGGCTTCATCGTCGACCATCACGGCGCCAGCGCGTTCGTACAGCCGCCGCTTTGCATCCGCCATTTCTCCAGTGCCTAGCAATATGACCTTTCGCCCGGAAAGATTCACAAAGATCGGCAGCTGGTTCATTTCAGCCAGTCGGGCACATGTTCGGCCGCCATGATCGTTGCCGGCTCGATCCGGTCGGCGACCACCGCATAGCGATCGCCATCGACCAACACCTCCGGCACCAGAGGCCGGCTGTTATAGGTATTCGCCATGGTTGCACCATAGGCGCCGGCGGTGCGGAATATGCCGAGATCATCCGTCTGCACGCGATCGACCACCCTCTCCTTGGCGAAAATGTCACTGCTTTCGCAGATTGGACCGACGATCGATGCCACCATGGTCTCGCCGCTTGGCTCCACGGCCTCAAAATCATGCCATGCGTCATAAATGGCTGGCCGCATCAAATCGTTCATCGCTGCGTCAACGATCACAAAATCGCTGTCCAGGCCGGGTTTGATCCGGATCACCTTGGTGATCATGACACCGCTATTGCCGGCGATGACCCGGCCGGGTTCGAACATCAGGGTCACGTCCCAGCCCTGCGTCACCCGCGCAACCATCGCGCCATATTCCGCAGGACTAGGCGGGTTGTCCTCCGGCTTGTAGGGTACGCCAAGGCCGCCGCCCAGATCGACATGCGTGATGAGATGTCCCGCACTGCGCAACTGCGTCACCAGTTCACCCATTCTTGCATAGCATTTTTCAAGCGGGTCAAGCCGCTGCAACTGGCTGCCGATATGGACGGCCACCCCGCGCAGGTTCAGTCCCTCGAATTTCGCAAGACGGGCATAAATATCCGGCGCGACATCAATCGCGACTCCGAATTTATTTTCCTTCTTGCCGGTTGAAATCTTCGCATGGGTTCCCGCATCGACATCGGGATTGACCCGCAGCGTTGCGGACGCCTTCACGCCCCGGGTGGCTGCTATCTCCGCCAGCATCTCGCCTTCTTCTTCCGATTCGAGATTGAACTGCCCGATGCCCTTGTCGAGGCCGAGCGCCAGTTCCTCGCGACTTTTGCCAACTCCGGAAAAGACGATGTCTTCCGCCTTCATTCCCGCCGCCAGCGCCCGCTGCAATTCACCGCCGGAGACGACATCGGCGCCATAACCCTGATTGGCCAGAATCCGCAGGACCGCCAGATTGGGATTTGCCTTGACCGCGAATGCGAAGTGAATTTTACCGGCATCTTTCAGGCCTTCACGAAAGACGCGCGCATGGCGCTCGAGCGTCGCCCGGGAATACACATACACCGGCGTGCCGACTTCTTTCGCGATTTGCGACAAAGGAATATCTTCCGCGTGCAAAACACCATTTTTAAGCTGGAAATGGTCCAAAATCTTGTACTTTCAAACGGTTGGAACGGGATTAGCCAGGGGGCGGCAGGTCAAATTCGTCATCCTGCCGTTTTTCCGAGCGGCGCAGCAGTTCGTCACTGCGCTCCGGTTTTGCCTGGCTTGAAGGGACCAGCAGCTCTTCTCCGCTGGGCGCTTTCATTTCACCATAGACGGGTGGAGGCAGCGCTTCACCCTTTGCGGGCTGCAAGGCGCCACGGTTGCCGCATGCGGCGAGCATGACCGTGACTCCGGCCAGCAACAGGATCGAAGGAATTTTCTTCATTTCAGCTCTCCGGGCCCAATGTTTTCCGTGCCTTGGCGATCTGCACCCTTACTTGATCCGGCGCGGTCCCGCCATAGCTGGATCGGCTCGCCACCGAAGCATCGACACTGAGTACGCTGAACACATCGGAACCGATGCGCCTGTCGATCGCCTGAAACTGTTCAAGCGTCAGATCGGCCAAGCTGCAATTCTGTTGCTCCGCCAGAGCGACCACCGCGCCTGTGACATGATGCGCCTCCCGAAATGGCAGTTTTGCCTCCCGCACCAGCCAGTCGGCAAAATCGGTCGCGGTGGAATATCCTGATTCCGCCAGCGCGCGCATCCGCTGGCCGCTGAATTCCACTTCCGCGACCATGCCGGCCATGGCGGCGATCGACAGGCCAAGCAGATCATGGGCTTCGAATACGGGGGGCTTGTCGTCCTGCATGTCCTTGGAATAGGCGAGCGGCAGCCCTTTCATGGTGATCACCAGCGCGTTCATCGCGCCGGCGATGCGCCCACAATGGCCGCGCACCAGTTCGGCGGCGTCCGGATTGCGCTTCTGCGGCATGATCGAGGAGCCGGTTGAAAAACTGTCCGGCAATTTGATGAAACCGAACGGCTGGCTAGCCCAGATAACGAATTCCTCGGCCAGACGAGAGAGATGCAGGCTGCATTGGGTTGCGGCCATCAGATAGTCGAGAGCGAAATCCCGGTCCGAGACCGAATCCAGGCTATTGGCAGTCGGACGATCAAAGCCCAGCGCCGATGCTGTGTTCTCACGATCAATCGGGAATCCGGTCCCTGCCAGTGCGGCAGCACCGAGCGGCGACTCGTTCATCCGTCGCCTTGCATCGGCGAAGCGAGAACGGTCGCGCCGGATCATCTCATAATAAGCCATGAGATGATGGCCGAGGCTGACCGGCTGGGCCGACTGCAGATGGGTAAAGCCCGGCATGATTGTATCGGCATGCTCTTCCGCACGCGCGACAAGCGCCTTCTGCAGGGCAGCCAGAGCGCTGTCAGCCATATCCATGGCATCGCGCACCCATAGCCGGAAATCGGTCGCGACCTGGTCATTGCGCGAGCGGGCAGTATGCAACCGTCCCGCCGCTGGCCCGACAATCTCCGAAAGACGGGCTTCCACATGCATGTGGATGTCTTCCAGATCGAGATTTTCGGCTATTCCGTCCGCTTCATACTCCTGGGCAATCTGGTTCAGACCGTTGATGATTTGTGTCGCATCTTTCGCCTCGACGATCCCCCGCTCCGCCAGCATGGCCACATGAGCCAGGCTCGCGCGGATGTCGTGCCGCCATAATTTCTTGTCGAAAGGTATGGAGGCGTTTATCTCGCGCATGATTGATGAAGGGCCATCGGCAAATCTGCCGCCCCACATGACATTGGAATTTTTCGTGACTTTAGTGATGCGTACCGTCCTGTCGATGATGCTGTTGGTGAGCCTAGGGGCCTGCGATAGAGACTCCGGCGAAGCGGGGCAAGAATTTGCTGACAGCAAGCCTCAGGAAGATGGCGAGACGATCGAGAGCGGCAAGGCCATGGTCGGCAAGCTGGACATTTCCCAGCGCGGCACGGCGATGGTCGACACGCCCTTCCAGGCCCCAGACGGCAGCGCGGTCCGATTGCGCGACTTCACCGGCAAGCCGTTGCTGGTGAACATCTGGGCGACATGGTGCGCACCTTGCATTGTCGAAATGCCGATGCTGGACAAACTTGCCGCGCGGGAAAAAGAACGGCTTAAGGTACTGGTCGTGTCTCAGGACATCCAGGGCGCCGAAAAGGTGGTCCCGTTTTTCGAACGCGGCAATTTTCAGGAACTGGAACCCTATGTTGACCCGGAAAATGGTTTGAGCTTCGGCTTCGGGTCGGGCCTGATGCCGACCACCGTGCTCTATGACGCGCAGGGCAAGGAAGTCTGGCGAGTGATCGGGGCCATGGACTGGGATGGCGCCAAGGCTGCCGCATTGCTGGAAGATACGCTGACGAACGGCTGAACAACGCCTTTCCGGTCCGCTCCGCTGGTGGAGCCCAAATGGACTGGCACGAATGGTTGGCCTGGCGATGCTCCGGCTGGCTCTGCTTCGATTGCCATGAGGTTGGTTGGACACACAGCGGCCCGCGTAATAGCGCTATCCCATTTCGGCTGAAGCGAATGAACGCTGCACACCAACTCCGACTCTGCGTCGGAATGGTGGTGGTGGGCGATGACGGGCTCGAACCGCCGACATCTTCGGTGTAAACGAAGCGCTCTACCAACTGAGCTAATCGCCCCATGACCAGATGCTTGGTAGCATCATTGGGCTAGGCGAGCGCCATTGCCAAATCATCGTGCCTTTGGCAAGCCTATTTGCGCTTCGGGACCAACAAGTTGTTCCGCAGCAAATTTTTCACACGCTTCTGACATGACCCTTCAGCCTATAACCAAAATCCAAGCTGACTCCGCGATTCGCCAGTTATGCCTCTTTATCCACAGCATATAATTCTTTGTTTACAACACTTTACAAAGATATTTAGAAAAAACCGGGGCTTGCCGCTGTCAATCGAAATATTTCATTTTTTTTACACTGCGGCGCTTGATCGACTCACTCCGACGGGCTTACTAGAGAGGCTCGGCTGGTGGCTACGATTGCAATATCCGAGCCTAATTTGAAAATATAGATGACCGTTGAAAACGTGTTTTCAACATCAGATCGGTTGTGCCTGATTCATTCCCATGGCTGGGGGTAAGGCAGATCGGCTTAAATCTGGGTCTGCGGTCAATTGTCGGTGTTGTAATCGGGCGCCAAAATGGGAAGTTGTCGGGGGATGTTTGTGAACGAAAAAATAGAAGACCGGAATGACAGGCTGCCAGTGAGCAGGCCTGCTTCCGGGGAGATTGTTACGTCATCCGACCTGGAAACCATCTGGATCAAAATCTGTGCCGGCCTTCGCCGCGATTTGGGTGCCCAGATTTTCGGCCAGTGGATCAAGCCGATCAAATTGTCCGCCTTTGATTCGAATACAGGTATGTTGCAGCTCGAACTGCCCTCCGAATTCGCTGCCGCCTGGGTGCGGGATCGCTACGCCGAGCGCCTGTCGCTGGCGTGGAAAGCCCATGACTCGACGGTAAATCAGCTTGTATTTCGGGCCCAGTCCGGCTCCGCCAAGATTGTGCCGATGGCGCATGGCAATGACTCTGCTCCGCAAGCGGCAACGACTCTTCCCCAAAGCAAATTTCGTCTGGACCTAGATCCACGGATGACGTTCGACCAGTTTATTGCCGGCCATTCCAACGTCCTGGCCCTAAATGCCGCCCAGCGCACGGCCGCGGCAGACAAGCCGCTGTTCAGTCCGCTCTATCTTCAGTCCTCGACCGGACAAGGCAAGACGCACCTGATGCATGCGATCGGCCACGCCTTTCGTGAGGAATTTCCCGCCGCGACCATCATCTACATGTCGGCCGAACGATTCATGATCGAATTTGTTTCCGCCATGCGGCGCAACGAGGGCATGGAATTCAAGGCATCCCTGCGCGAAGCGGACCTGTTGATGATCGATGATATCCAGTTCATCGTCGGCAAGAATTCCACCCAGGAAGAATTTCTCCACACGGTCGACTCGCTGATCAGCCAGGGCAAGCGCGTGGTGGTGGCAGCAGACCGCCCGCCGCAGGCACTGGATGGTGTCGACCAGCGCCTGCTCTCGCGCCTGTCCATGGGCCTGGTCGCCGACATACAGTCCGCCGGTCTTGAACTGCGCCGCGACATTCTACAGCATCGCCTGGCAACAATGCCGCACCAGCATGTCTCGGAAGAGGTCGTCGATTTTCTCGCCCGCACGATCAGCCGCAATTTGCGCGAACTGGAAGGCGGTCTCAACAAGCTGCTGGCCTATGCCCAACTCACGGGACGCGAGATCAGCCGGGAACTGGCCGAAGAGCAGTTGTCCGACATATTGAGCGCCTGCCGCCGCCGGATCACGATCGACGAAATCCAGCGCACGGTCTGCGAATATTACCGACTCGACCGCAACGAGATGTCATCCAAGCGCCGCGCCCGTGCCGTCGCCCGTCCGCGACAGGTTGCCATGTATCTGGCAAAGGTGATGACGCCGCGCAGCTATCCCGAGATCGGCCGGAAATTCGGCGGCCGTGACCACAGCACAGTGATCCATGCCGTCAAGCTGGTCGAGCATCTGCGCGGCGAGGACAGTGAAATGGACAATGATGTCCGGATGCTGCTCCGCCAGCTTGAAAGCTGATTGGCGGAGCAGCGCTTGACTTATTTTTGCTCGGGAGCGACCGAAATCCGGACCCGCTCGCCGCTGTTCCCCGGAAAGTCGGTAAACATGGCTTCGACCAGGTTCGGCACAAGATAGGTCAGGTTCTTTGAGCGCGACAATGCTTCTGCCTTGCCCTCAAACAGACGCTCACCATCAACTGCCCGGTCGATCTTCATATCCAGTTCGGTCGTGTACACGGTAAAGCTGCGAACACCGTTATAGCCGGAAAAAGCCGGCCCGCCGAACAGGAACGGGTCGTGGAATCCATAGAGATAGCGATGGCGTCCGTAATATCCGCCGAATCGGCCAGAGGGATAGAAGGGGTCATAATCGGCCACCACTTTTTCCCGACCCTTGTCGATGTCATAATCCATTCTGACAATCAGCTCCGCTGCCGCGGGGTCGGCGCTTCGGCGATAGCCAAGATCCATCATACGCTGTTCGACCAGTGACGCATATTGCCCGAACTCCAAGCCGCCCGCCAGCTCGGGATCGTCAGCCACGACCGCAAAGCTTTGGCCAGTTGTGTCCGGAAGAGCGACGAAACGTTGCACGTCGGCACGGAAAGGAGTGGCGCAAGCTGCCAGAGTCAGCACCGCAAGCGGTGCGAGCAGCGGAAGCCCCTTTCGTGTGATTCCAAATTTACCCAAAATACTCATCTTTTATCCTTCAGATTACTCAGTAACTTTACCTGTATGATAAAGGAGGCGTGCTGAACCGGCTTTGAACAGCGACGAATTGATCCTTCCGACCAACTTGCACCCTATAACGGCGGCTGCACAAGCAAAATCCGGCATCAAGGACAGGGCGCTCGCATGATATCGCAACGTTCCGTCACCCGGTTCAGCCGAATAGTGGAGCAATCGAACATACAGCAGGCAAAAGAAAACCCGCCACAATCGGGCGGGTTTTTCTGTTCAGGTCTGAAAATCCGATTAAGCGGTTTGCAGCGCGGCAACCCGTTTTGTCAGGCGGCTGAATTTCCGCGAAGCGGTATTCTTGTGATACAGACCCTTGCTCACACCACGAGCCAGTTCAGGCTGTACTGCTTTCAATGCCGCTGCTGCGACGTCCTTGTCGCCAGCCTCGACGGCTGCATCGACGGCCTTGATCTTGGTGCGGATCTGGCTCAGGCGATTTTTGTTAATCGCGGTGCGGCGCGTGTTGCGACGGATACGTTTTTTTGCTTGCGGCGTATTAGCCATGAAAAACCCTCAAAATCTGAAATTAAACGCCGGGACGTTGCGTACCGCTACCGGCTCAAGACGGCGGCCAATAGCGTGACAGCCGATTCTCGTCAATAGCTTAGTGAGCCGCTTATTTCTGGCATCGCGAACAGTAAAAGGTTGACCGTCCGCTGTCGACTCGCCGCTGCACCAGCGCACCGCATTGGCAGGCCTGCCCTTCGCGGCCATATACCAGCCAGTCCTTCGCGAAATAGCCCAGTTCTCCGCTAGGTTGCACGAAATCCCTCAGCGAGGACCCTCCGGCAGCGATGGCGGCGATCAGCACCCGCTTGATCGCGTCAACCAGCCGCTGATAGCGGGGCCTCGAGATCGCGCCGCCCTTCGCCCGCGGCGATATACCGGCCATATGAAGCGCCTCGCAGACATATATATTGCCCAGCCCCGCGACTATCCGCTGGTCGAGCAGCAGCTGTTTGATTGGTGCCTTGCGATCCCTGGTAGCGATTTTCAGATATTCTCCGGTAAAATCGTCTCCCAGCGGCTCCGGTCCCATCAATATAAAAGGCCTGTAATTCGCGAGGTCTGCAGCGCGCACAATATCCAGCGAGCCGAATCGCCGCGGATCGTTGAGCGCCAGCCGGTGACCCGATTCGGTTTCGAGCAGCAGATGGTCGTGTTTCTCGATTTCCTCGGGATCGATCCGCCAGCGGCCCGACATGCCGAGATGGAAAATCATCATGTCGCCGCGATCGGTCTCGACCAGCCCGTATTTTGCGCGTCTGCCCAAGGAGGTCACCACCGCCCCGGTCATCCGTTGCCGTAAATCGACCGGAATGGGCCAGCGCAGATCCGCTCGCCGCGGTTCGACCAGAGTCAGCCGCTGCCCTTCGAGCACGGGGCGCAACCCGGCAACGGTCGTTTCCACTTCTGGCAGCTCAGGCATGATGGTCCTAATCCCTTACGGTCCAATGGGCAGCTACAGAGTGATTGCAGTGCTGCCAAGGCTCGTCTACTTGGGTTGCCAAAGAAAAATCAGCACAGGCAAGAAATGGCTATCGAAAGCAAAACCGTCTCCTTCGGCTATGAAGAGGTCGACGAGAGCGAGAAGACCGGCAAGGTCGGGGCGGTCTTTTCGAGCGTTGCCTCGAAATATGACGTGATGAACGACGCGATGAGCGCCGGCACTCACCGGCTTTGGAAGGACCGCTTCGTCCGCCGGGTCAAGCCGCGCGCCGGCGAGAATATTCTGGATATGGCCGGTGGTACCGGCGATATTGCCTTTCGCATGGTCGACAGCGGCGCCCATATCACTGTCGCGGACATCAATGCGGAAATGCTGGCTGAGGGCGTCGACCGGGCGCTGGCGAAAGACGAAACACGGTTGGTCTGGAGCCAGCAAAATGCCGAGGAGCTGAACTTCCCCGACGCCCATTTTGATGCCTATACGATCGTCTTTGGCATCCGCAATGTCACTCATATCGACAAGGCACTGGCCGAAGCGCACCGCGTCCTCAAATATGGCGGCCGGTTCTATTGCATGGAATTTTCCCAGACCAAATGGCCGGGGTTCGACAAAGTCTACGAAACCTATTCCCACAAGATCCTGCCCAAGGTCGGCAAGATGGTCGCGAACGACGAGGCCAGCTACCGCTATCTTGCCGAATCGATCGCAAAATTTCCGCCGATGGAAAAATTTCGCGCGATGGTCGAGGCCGCCGGGTTCAGCCAGACGAAGGTTGAGCCAATGATGGGCGGCCTCGTCGCTATTCACAGCGGCTGGAAAATCTGAGCAGCCGCCAGGGATGACCAGCAACCGTACCCATATTTTCCGCTTGCTCAAATGGGGCCGCACGCTTGCCAAACATGGTGCGCTGCGCGATCTCGAGAAGCACAAGGCGACACCACCGCAAGTACGGCGTCTGTTCCGTATCGCGCGGATCGGGACGTTCCAGCCGAAAGAGCCGAATTATTCCGCAGCGCTGCAGGCAATCGGGCCGGCGGCGATCAAGCTGGGCCAGACGCTGGCCACCCGTCCCGACGTCATCGGCGAAGCGGCCGCGCGCGATCTGCTGCAACTGCAGGACAGCCTGCCGCCCGTTCCTTTTGCGCAGATTCGCGACGAGATCGAACTCAGTCTCGGCAAGTCGCTGGACGAACTGTACAGTCATATCGACCCCGATCCGGTCGGCGCCGCCTCCATCGCTCAGGTGCACCGGGCAACCACGCTGGAAGGCAAGGATGTGGCGGTCAAGGTGCTGCGTCCCGGCATCATCAAGAAATTCAGCCAGGATATTGAAACCTATGAATGGGCCGCCGCCCATCTCGAGGCTCTGGGGGGCGAGGCGAAACGTCTGCGCCCGCAATTGGTCATCGCCAATTTCCGCCGCTGGACGATGCGCGAACTGGATCTGCGCCGTGAAGCGGCCAGCGCTTCGGAACTGGCCGAGCATATGGCCCAAGTAGACCAGTACGAGATTCCCGCGATTGACTGGGACCGGACCTCGGGCCGGGTGCTGACGCTCGACTGGGTCGACGGCATCAAGATTTCCAACCGCGAGGCGCTGGTCGCTGCCGGTCATGATCTGGACGCGATCGCCAATCGGCTGGTGCACACATTCCTCAAGCAGGCGATCGAGGCCGGCTATTTCCACGCCGACATGCATCAGGGCAATCTTTTCGTCAAAGCCGACGGCACCATCGTCGCGATCGATTTCGGCATCATGGGGCGGATCAACAAAAAGGCCCGTGTCTGGCTGGCAGAAATTCTTTACGGCCTGACTACCGGCAACTACCGGCGGGTGGCCGAGATCCATTTCGAAGCGCAATATGTCCCGGATCATCACAGCATGGAGGATTTCGCCACGGCGCTGCGCGCAGTCGGCGAGCCGATGCGTGGCAAGCCGGTCAGCGAACTGTCGGTCGGAGATATGCTCGACGGCCTGTTCGCGATCACCCGCGACTTCGACATGGAAACCCAGCCGCACCTGCTGCTACTGCAGAAAACAATGGTGATGGTCGAGGGCATTGCCACCGATCTCAACCCCCAGATCAATATGTGGGACACCAGCGGGCCCTATGTAAAACAGTGGATCCGCGGCGAGCTGGGACCGGAGGCTGCGATTGCCGACCGGATCAATGATGATCTCGAAACGATCCTGATGCTGCCCGATATTGTCCGCCGGCTCGACGCTCAGCTTCCCCGCAAGGGCGGAGCACCGCCTGCCCTGCCCTTGGCAGACGTCGAACTGATGTGGGACAGGCGGAGAAAAGGTCCGTCCGGAGGATTCTGGCGCTATGCGGTGACCACAATCATTGCCGGCGCTGCAGGTGCCGCCGCGATGTTCCTCTGGGGATGACGGGTCAAACCAGGCCTGCCCATGCCAGTTCACATGTTGCTTGGCTTTGAGCCAGCTTGTCCCTAAATCGAATAGAATGGCAAAACCCAAACATATCTTGCTGATCATCGCCGGCGGCATCGCGGCCTACAAGGCGGCGGAACTCATTCGCTTGATCCGGAAATCCGGCATGACGGTCCGCTGCGTGCTGACCGAGGCGGGCGCGCAGTTCGTGACCCCGATGACGCTCGCCGCCCTGTCGGAAAACGAGGTGCACACGACCCTCTGGTCACTGAAAGACGAGACGGAAATGGGCCATATCCAGCTAAGCCGCGAGGCGGATCTGATTGTCATCTGTCCTGCCACCGCGAATCTTCTGGCAAAAATGGCGGGGGGCATCGCGGACGATCTGGCCACCACTGTGCTGCTGGCAACCGACACCCAGGTGTTGGCCGTGCCGGCGATGAATGTGCGCATGTGGCAGCATGTCGCAACCCAGCGCAATATCGCCCAGCTGAGGACGGATGGCATCATCGTCATGCACCCCGATGAGGGCGATATGGCCTGCGGTGAATTTGGCCCCGGCCGACTGCCCGATCCGCAAGCGATCATGGCTGAGATTACACACCGCCTGGACGAGAACCGAGCGGCAGAGCTCCCGGGTAAAAACGAACTTGGTCCCAATCCGCTCGACGGGCAACCCGCCTTTGCTCCGGACCAGCATCGCCCTCTCCATGGCAAACATGTTCTGGTTACAGCGGGGCCCACGCATGAACCGATCGACCCGGTGCGCTATATCGCCAACCGTTCTTCCGGCCGCCAGGGCTTTGCCATTGCCGCTGCCGCTGCCGAGGCCGGAGCGCGCGTGACTCTGGTCGCCGGACCTGTCCATCTGCCAACGCCGGCGGGCGTGATGCGAATCGATGTCGAAACCGCACGGGAAATGGACCAAGCAGTGCTAGGCGCCCTGCCCGCCGATGTTGCCGTCATGGTCGCGGCCGTCGCCGACTGGCGCGCCGACAGTCCGGCAGAACAGAAAATCAAGAAGGAAGGCGCCGCCCCGGCTCCGCTTCAGTTGACCGAAAACCCCGATATATTGGCAGGCCTTGCCCGGCACGAGCAGCGCCCTGGTCTGCTGATCGGCTTTGCCGCAGAAACGGAGAAGATTGACCAGCATGCCAAAGCAAAACTCGAGAAAAAATCCTGCGACTGGATTGTCGCCAATGATGTCTCCGGTCCGGTCGGGGACAGCGTGATGGGCGGCGCCGACAACAGCGTGCATATCGTCACCCGGAGCGGCAGCGAAATCTGGGAACGTCTGCCCAAGACAGAAGTGGCACGCCGGCTGGTTGCCCGGATTGGCGAGGCACTGGCCGATGCTTGAACCTGTTGATATTTCCGTCAAGCGGCTCGCTCACGCCGGTGACTTGCCGCTGCCATCCTATGAGACCAGCGGCTCCGCCGGCATGGACGTGCGCGCCGCCGAGAATATCGTAATCGCTCCCGGCCATCGCGGACTGGTCGGGACCGGGCTGGCTTTTGCCATTCCGCAGGGCTATGAAATCCAGGTCCGCCCCCGCTCCGGCCTTGCCCTGAAAAAGGGTATCGGCATTCCCAATTCGCCCGGCACGATCGACAGCGATTATCGCGGAGAATTAAAGATCATCCTGTTCAACCATGGCGAGGAGGATTTTATCATCGAGCGCGGCGACCGGATCGCGCAGATCGTTGTGGCTCCGGTACAGCGCGGGGTTCTCAAAGAGGTTGACCGACTCGACGGAACTGCGCGAGGAGAGGGTGGCTTTGGCTCAACAGGAGTGTAGGAAATGAGCATTTCAACGCTAATATTGGCAACAGCACTGCAGGCAAGTCCGATCGCAAGCGCAGATCTACCGCCAGTGCCTGACGACTTGAATGAGGTGCAGGTTGCAGAATTTCGGACCAACCCAGAATATGGCTATCAGGAGTCGCTCAAGGCAAAAAAACTAACGGCCGGATGCAAGCCAACGCAGAAGGTTAACGACGGCGAATATTATTTCGTCGAGGTACTTCTGCTGACCGATGGCAAGGGCAGTCTCCGTCAAGTGACGCCAATCTCCATCCAGTGTCCGGCTTTGGAAAAATATGTGGGCGAATATTTTGCCCGTGAAGGCAAAAATAATATGAAGCCTACGCCCGATGAAAAGCCCGCTTGGCGGCGCAGCATCCTGAAATTCTACTGGTAAGCTATTGGACCTTTCAGATGCACAGCTCGACCGCTATGCTCGCCATATTGTGCTCAGGGATATTGGCGGGGCGGGGCAGAAGAAGATTCTTGATGCCCATGTGCTGGTCGTGGGAGCTGGCGGGATTGGCTGTCCGGCGATTCAATATCTGGCGGCGGCGGGAATTGGCGCGCTGACCATCATCGATGATGATGTCGTGTCGCTTTCGAATCTGCAGCGGCAGATTTTGTTTGGCGAAAAGGATGTCGGGAAGGCGAAAGTGGAAGTTGCCAAAGTTGCCGCGCAGCGTATCAATCCTGATGTTGAGATAATTCTATTAAATCAAAGACTTAGTTCAGAAAACCTGCCCGGCGATGGCGCAGAATTTTTTGCGCCGTTCGACGCGATCATCGACGGCAGCGACAATTACCAGACCCGCCTGCTGGTCTCTGACCTTTCGGTGAAACACCATGTACCGCTGGTTTCTGCGGCGATCGGGCAGTTCCAGGGGCAGCTCGGCACCTTCCGCGGCTGGGAAGCGGACAAGCCCTGCTACCGCTGCTTTGTTGGCGACGCGCTCGACCCCGATGATTGCGACAATTGCAGCGAAGTTGGCGTGCTCGGCGCGATGGTCGGGCTGATGGGCAGTTTCGCGGCGATGGAGGCGATCCGCGTGGTCACCGGCTTCGGCCAGGATCCGTCCGGAAAACTCCAGCTTTTTGATGGACTTGCCCCATCGATGCGCAGCATCAATCTGCCCAAGGATCCGTATTGCAAAAGCTGTGGCACCCCGCAAACTTAAACACTGCCAGCCGGCCTTGCCTTTTCGCTGCCGCTGGCGGATAGTTGCTCGCTCAAGGGGGACCAGACCATGACCTTACCGGTAACCGCACTCGCCGCCGCCATTTGCGCGCTGCTGCTGATCTTCCTGAAATTCCAGGTGATCGGCCAGCGCATCCGCACCGGAACCATGTTTGGAGCCGGCCAGGACGAGAAGATGAAGATGGTCCGCGGCGCCCATGCCAATCTCGCCGAAAATGCGCCTATCGCGCTGATCCTGATGGCGCTGCTGGAAATGACCAGCGCCCGTCACTGGACGCTGACCGGACTGGCGGCGCTGTTTCTGGTCGCTCGGGTGGCCCATATCATTGGCATGTACCAGCATCACAGCACCGGCTCGGTGCGCTTTCGCCAGGCCGGCGTGATGGGCACGACGATCGCGATTGTCGCGATGGCGCTGTGGGTGATCTATCTGTTCGTCACGGTGAATTTATAGGGCCTTTGACCCGGGCCGGTCAGGGGGCTGGTTCGGGGAGAGCGGCTCTTGCCGACAGGGCTCCGCATCGGGCGCGGCGCACGGCACCATGGTCCAGAATGCGCCGTGAAAGCCTCACAATATCCTGCTGGATCGCAATGGCGCGATCGGCTAGTGGCGCGCGATGATTGAAAGCGGGTCGCATGTGCCGGGGATTGATCCGGCCAAGTTTGGATTGCTCCCGCACGGGGCGATGCGCTGGGAACAGCCGCACGCGTCGCTCGAGGGGCTGATCGGCGACTATTTCATCTTCGATTCCGAGGGCCCAGAATCGGTCGGATCGGTCGAATGGATGCTGCCCAACTGGCCGGTGATCCGCTTTGCCCTCGCCGAAAACCCGATGACCATCGAAGCGCCGGACTGGCGCTGGTCGCCGCTGCTCGAAGCCGGCTTTTACGGTCCCACCAGCCGGGTGCTGAAACATACATCGTCCAGCGGCGTGAGCATGGGCGTCAGCCTGACACCGGCCGGCGTCGCGCGCCTGTTCGACATCGATGTCGCTGACTATCGGGACCGGATGGTGCCGCTGCAATCCCTGCTGCCGGATGGATGCGAGGAACTGGTTGCCGAACTCAGGGCGTCGGACCAGGGGCCAGCGGTCAAGTTCATCTTCGATCGTTTTTTCCTGGCGCGGATGAACCGGCCGCATCCGGCGGAGCCGCGGATCATGGCGCTCAACCGGCTGTTGCTGGATGACGCGATCCAGACTGTCGGCGACCTCGCCAGCGCTGTCGATCTGCCGGTCCACAGTCTGGCGCGGCTGGCGAACAGCCGTTTTGGTTTCCCGCCAAAGACGCTGCTGACCCGAACCCGTTTCCTAAGATCGCTGGTCGCGCTCAAGCTCGCAGACTCTCCCCATGACTATCGCCTGATCGATGAAGGCTATTCCGACACATCCCATTTCCTGCGCGATTCCAAACGGTTTCTCGGCATGACGGCGCGCCGCTTCCTGAAGCTGGAGACACCCTTTCTCGACGCGGTGCTGCGCGCGCGCCTGCTGGTCCTCGGCACCGCCACGCCGGCGCTGGGGCCTGCCATTTACAAGAAGGCGGTGACGGAGGATTTGTAGGCTTTGTGCTCCGCACTGGATGCGGAGCTGGTCGGCCGAAGGACGCTTCTTGCCGCCAGGGCTCCGCATCAAGTGCGGAGCACGGCGCCAGTATCAGCGCTGCTAGAAACTGGCGCCGTCGACTTTCTGCACCGGCAGATGCTGCCAGTCGGCGGGATCGAACAGCCGCATATTGACGCCCATGCGGTCCGGCGGGGCGGTGATCGGGGTCCAGTGGCTGGCGATACCGCAGGTGCCACAGTGCCAGGTGGTGATCCTCCGGTCGCCCTGAACATAGGGGTGCAGCGTATCGGTGGCGGCGTCAACGGCGACCGCATCCGGATGCCAGTAGCCGCCGATCCAGCCGGTCTTGCGGCACAGCGAGCAATTGCACCGGCTGACCTGCTCCGGCGGAGCCGGTACGCTGATCGTCACCGCACCGCAATGGCAGCGACCGGTCAGCGCGGCCCCTTCAGCACAGGCCATGCGACAGGACCTCCTCCACCCAGTCGGGCACCAGATCCCCTGCCCGGCCCATGCGGCTCTCGTGAAAATGGAAACTGCCCTCCGACGGGTCGAGATTCATCTCCAGCGTGCGCGCGCCATTATAGCGGGCGGTCTGGACAAAGCCGGCGGCGGGATAGACCGCGCCCGAGGTGCCGATCGAGACGAACAGGTCGCAGCGGCTGAGCGCCCGCTCGATCCGCTCCATCTGATAGGGCATTTCGCCGAACCAGACGATATCGGGCCGCAGCCGACCGGGCTGATGGCAGTGCGGACAGGCGGGACCCTCCGCCATCACCCCCTCGAACGGCGAGCGCGCATCGCAGGCGAGGCACCAGGCGCTGTTCAGCTCGCCGTGCATGTGGAGCAGCCGGGTCGAGCCGGCGCGGTCGTGCAGGTCGTCGACATTCTGGGTGACCAGCAGCAGCTCGCCCGGCCATTTTGCGTCCAGCTTCGCCAGCGCCTTGTGCGCCGCATTGGGATGGACGGTCTTCAGCTTGGCGCGGCGCTGGTCATAGAAATTCTGCACCAATTCGGAATCGCGCGCAAAGGCCTCTGGCGTCGCGACATCCTCGACCCGGTGGCCCTCCCACAGGCCGTCCGGACCGCGAAAGGTGGCAACGCCGCTTTCGGCGCTGATCCCGGCGCCGGTCAGGATGACGATATTCTGGATGTCTTTCATAAAAGTCCTGTTTGTCATGCTGGGATCAATATTGTCTATCGCGACGAGGCACGGTCCCGCCGTCCTTGCGAGGAGCGACAGCGACGACGCAATCCAGAGCCGCGAGCGACGCCCTGGATTGCTTCGCTACGCTCGCAATGACGATGTTCTCGTTGTGGTTCATGCGACCCATCATAACCGTTCGCTTCGAGCGAAGTCGAGAAGCTTTGCACGCTTTCCAAAAACCGTTAGTGGTGAGCCTGTCGAACCACGCCTCGCGTCTATAAGCGTCGTTGGCTTCGCCGACCTTCGGTTTGACAAGCTCAGGACTAACGGAATTAAATGACCAAGACGACAGGGACCGCAATATGACAGCCATCGGAATTATCGGCAGCAAGGGCCGGATGGGACAGGCGCTGGTCGAGGCGATTGCCGAGGCGGGGCTGGACCATGCCGGCGGAGCGGACCAGGGCGATGATCTGGCGGCGCTGGTTGCGGCCAGCGATGTGCTGGTCGATTTTTCCTCGCCCAGGGCGCTGCAGGCGACGCTGGATGCCTGTATCGCGGCGGGCAAGCCGGTGGTGATCGGCACCACCGGGCTGGAAGACGCGCATCATGCCGCGATCGACCAGGCGGCGAAGCAGATTCCGATTCTGCAGACCGGCAATACCTCGCTGGGCGTCAATATGCTGGCGGCGCTCGTCGAGCAGGCGGCGAGCCGGCTGGGCGACGACTGGGATATCGAGATTTTCGAGATGCACCACCGGCACAAGGTCGACGCGCCGAGCGGCACCGCCAAATTGCTTGGCCAGGCCGCCGCCCGCGGCCGCAGCATCGATCTGGAAGCCCATAAGGAAAGCGGGCGCGACGGGATTACCGGCGCCCGGGCGAAGGGCGCGATCGGCTTTGCGGCGCTGCGCGGCGGATCGGTGGCCGGCGATCATATGGTGATCCTGGCCGGCGACGAGGAACGGATCGAGCTGAGCCACCGGGCGGAGAACAGGATGATCTTTGCGCGCGGCGCGGTAAAGGCGGCGCAGTGGCTGGTTGGGCAGAAGGCCGGACGGTACGGGATGGATGGGGTTTTGGGGTTTTAGATTAGATTTTATCGGAGTTCTACCCAAATTCTAATGAGTCTACTCCAAGATTGAGATACTAATGCTTATTGTCCAAGTACCACGTCAATTTACAATCTATAAGTCGACTGACCTAACCAGTCAGATAATAGGGCAAAATGGCTATCCTATCGATCAAGAGATGACATTCGATTTTGCAAATTTAAGTTGGATAGACGGCGGCGGTTTGACAGTCTTAGAGAACGCTCTTTCATGGCTTCGAGTTAATAACGTTAAAACATGGTTCAATAATCACTCTCGAAGATCCTCCAGTGCCATTTGCTATTTAGATGATTGCGGCTTCTTTAGAAATCATACAGGCGAACCGATTAGATCAAGCGCCAAATGTCGTGGAACAACGCTGGCCTGCCGAAAGATTGAACATACCGATTGCCATCAGTGGCTAGACTACACCTTTTTGCCGTGGATATCTGGAAGCACGGGGATTCAACAAGGGGCATTTGCTAGCTTGCGAACGTGCATTTCTGAAGTTTTCAATAACACCTTAGATCATTCCAACTTTGAGAGTGGTTTTGTCCATGTTCAGTTTTATCCCAACCGCAATGAAATTCGTGTGACACTATCTGATTTTGGACGCGGCATTCCTAATTCAATCCGTGAACGCTACGGTCAACTTGACGATGCGGAAGCGATTTTACGCGCGACGGAAGAAGGAGTTAGCGCAAAATCAACGCCAAGAAACCAAGGAATTGGACTTAGCTATCTGATGTCGTGTATAGGTCGTACGAAAATGTCGGTAGCCATAATTTCATACGCTGGGCGTTTGACCTGCTTTCCTACAGGAAACAACTTGTTTACTAGGCATAAATCATATTTGGATAGCTATTATCCGGGTACATTGATAGAATTCTCTATTGATGTCAGAAATTTTATCGGTGATGAAATCGCTGAAGAAGAAGAATATTCATGGTAATCAATATCCTGTCGATTGTTAGCCGATGCGATACTCATGCGGATGCAGATATTGTCTATAAGGCTTTGAAAAGTGCGCTAACGGTGCATGGAAGGGTGAAGCTATCATTCGCCGGTGTTTCCAGCATTTCCTCCTCGTTCGTAAATGTAGCACTGGTCCCATTGTTGGATGATATGACCTTCTCTGATATTCAAAATAGAGTAACGGTGGCCAACATTGCTCCACAAGCGGCGGATATGATAAAAAGATGCTTCAATGCAGCATTGAACAAAAACAAGGCTGCATAGAGTAGATTGGCTTATATCCCGGGCTGCGCTGGGATGACGGTTACTGATTTACCCGAACAATCTCACCCCGCACGCTTCTCCCGCAACGCGGACCGCGCCGCATCCGCCAGAAAGCCCGAGCGGTTCTTGGCCACCTGGTCGATGGCAGCAACCAGCCCTTCGTCGAGGGTGATATTGATCCGCACCGCCTTGCCCGGTCGTTCAGCCCGCACCAAGATGCGCGCCGCCTCTTCGACCTCCGGATCATGCGGAATCCCGTCGAGGGGAGATGGCGCGGCCAGGCTGTCGCCATATTCGGCGGCCACCAGCAGATGGCCGGTCAGGGCTTCCTCGGCATTTTCCGCCGCCTCCTGTTCGGTGGCACCAAAGGAGGTGCAGCCCGGCAGGTCCGGGAAAAAGACCGCGAAGCCGCCGGTCGCGCGCTCGATGATGGCGGGATAATAGACGCTGGCCACTTTGGGTTCTTCCTTTCAATCTCTCAGCTTCAGGCCGCTTTGGCGCTCGATGCTTTTCAGCGTGCCGATGGGCAGGTCGGATTTCGGATGCGGGACGGTTACCGTACCCGGATGATCGCGATGCCGCAGATGCTTGTGACTGCCGCTCTGCCGGACCTCCTGCCAACCGGCCCGCTTCAGCCGTTTCAGAACCTCCCTGCTGCGCATCACCCTCTCGGACACTTTGTTCTATAATGTGTATATATACACATTGATGATTGTTTTCAATGGAAATGCGGTCGGCGCGACTACCCACCAGCGGCACCCCTCATCCGGCCGCCGCCACGCAACCAAAGCGTGCGGGGTGCGTTGATCGCGAAAGGTTTAATCCCCCACAACAAAAAGGCAGAAACTCATGGATATTCTGATCGCCGGCGCTACCGGCAAAACCGGCCTGCGGCTTGTTGACCAACTCAAGGCAAAGGGCCATGCGCCGATCGCTTTGGTCCGCGAATCTTCGGACACCGGCGCGCTGCCGGACGATGTGGCGCTGCGGCGCGGGGATCTCACCGATCTGGAGAGCGGAGTCTGCGATGGCTGCGACGCGGTGATCTTTGCCGCCGGATCGGGCGGCTCGACCGGCCCGGAGATGACCGACAAGGTCGATCGCGACGGCGCCAAGCGGCTGATCGATCTGGCCGCGGACGCGGGCGTGTCGCGTTTTGTGATGCTGAGCAGCGTCGGGGCTGATGATCCGGACCCGGACAGCGAACTCGCCCATTATCTGCAGGCCAAGCATGAGGCGGACGAGCATCTCAAGGCCTCGGGTCTGAGCTATGCGATTGTCCGGCCGGTCAGCCTGACCGACGATGACGGCAGCCGCGACATGCGCTTTGGCGACGAAGCGGATGTGAAGGGCAAGGCCGCGCGCGGCGATGTGGCTGCGGTGCTGGCCGATGCGGTCGAGGATGATGAATGGACCGGCAAGGCGCTGGTGATGCAGTCGATCCTGCCCGACGCCTGACCGCGGCGGGAGTGGGGCTGATGGCCGTATTGGCGGCGAGCTTTTCCTGGCGGAGCGAGGGATTTGGTTTTGGCGGAGGCGACTAGCTGCCGGTGCGGATCATCTGTGCCGGGGCAGAACGGACCGCGCTTGCCTTCAGAGTGATCGGTTCTGCCTTTATTCTGGCGCTAGTCGCGTTCATCTGCCGGATGGTACGACGGTCCCCGGACTCCGGCGCTGGCATAACCGCGCCGACATCGATCGGCGCATAGTCGGCGCTGTCCAGTGCGGCATAGTCGAGGGGCTCGTCGTCGAGCGTCTGACCAAAGCTCTGCTCGTTCCAGTCCTGCAGCCGTTCCATGCGCAGCCGGTCGGCCCTGCGCGCCGGTTCCTCGGGCATCAGGATTCTGGCGCCATTTTCATAGCGGCCGATTTCATAGCTGGCATCGGCATAGTCCGCCGACTGAGCGCTGGCCTTTCTGGCAACGAGGCGGGGGGTCTTGTAGGCATTCTGGCCCAGCGCATAACGTTCGACCGGGTCGGCGGGCGGGCTGGCGGACAGGCGGGCGTGCATCGATTGTCTGGTGAGATCGCCGAGGCCCATTCCGGACAGCAGCGCAAGGGAAAGGCCGATTACGGTCCAGGAAAAAATCTCCGTCGGCGTTTTCTTTCGATTGCGCATGATCCCCTTACGCGCGGCCTTGCGATCGGTTCCCGGAGGGGACCAGAATCGCGACGGCGGGATCGGTCCCTGCCCGCTGCTCCGGCTTGCCAAAGCGGCGCGCAGGCCATAGGCGAGCGGGATGGATTTTGATGATCAGCTGCAGCGCTATTTCGGCACCACCGACATGGCCGCGATCCGGCCGGAGGCGATGGCGGCGGGGATCGAGCATATGCGGGTCGACTTCGGGCTGGAACAGGATCGCGGGCGGCGCTTTGCGCTGTGGGCTTTGCTCTATATGCTGGGCACGCATCTCGATCTCGACACGGCCTTCGAGGATCCGGCGGACCGGGATATGGCGCGCAACTTCATGGATTTGATGGACCGAGTGCAGGACGACTAAGCGCGCCATGAAAAAAGCCGATATTTTCGAATTCTACGCGCCGTACAGCTGACAACCTATCACCGGAGAGCCACCGGGAGTTATGGTTCAAAAGACATGCAACGATCACAGTAATTCGTGACTCCGCGATTCACACCTCATTTTTCAATCGTATCCAAGCCTTCGCTAAGGGTTTTACGCATTGATTTCACAATCGCGTGCCGCTGGGCTCCAGCAGTTTCATCTCGCGGTGCGGCATATAGTCCGCGAAGGAATGCGGAGTCCCATTGAGATAGGGTGGTTAGAGGGACATTCTCCATTCGCAAATCGTCAAACAACGTCAAAATCGTGGGGCCTGAGGATGGTTTTTTGTCGCGCGTCATGCCTGCCAGCATCCGCAGGGCAATATATGAGGAGAGCCCCTCAAAAGTCGCTCCGTCAATTTGTCCAACATCAACCACTGCAATGCCGACTGCAAAATTTGACTTCACACGATTGCCGATAAGCGAGCCATGCGTGTTGTTCATGATAAGGCCGGCATAAGCAGTCAAATCGTTTAAGGCGGGCGGAGGCCTCAATGCGTCCCGGTCAAGAACCCTTCCGTCGGAACTGCGCTGATCGACACCCATCAATATGCTGACGGCTTGCTGTCCGGCTTCCGCGTTTCGCCGCTGTTCGGGCGAGAGCTCGGAATATTGACGAGGCACAGAAGTTCGCAGATTCTTAAACAGTTTCGCCGGATCGGAACTAAGCACGACCCCCATATTTGGGGTACAGCCAACCTTTCCAACCTTATGGCCGATATCCTTGATTATCTCTTCAATATTGGCTTTTATGCTTTGACCATGGTGTGGTTCCCAACCGATCATTTCCAGACAGATTGGCGTATCCCAAATCGCATATTGTCCGTTGAATTTTGGCAACGAAACCTGCTTAACATATGATTTCGTCGCCTGCTTAACAGTTCTACCATCGACAATGATTTCTTCATTCTCGCGAACAGCCGCCGATACACTTTGCTCAAAAAATAGAACAAATAAAAACGTTATAAATAATAAACGAATGTTCATAAGTCCTTCTCTCAGGGATTTCGAATTCGCACGAAAGAGACGTTACGTCCAACACAAAATATCGATAACAGAAAAACACCGTGCCCTCAATACTACATCCTGTTAGATGACGCTGACAGAAGATATTTTACGTCCAGATTTTCTGGACACACCGGAGTATATCATGACAAGCGCTGTGTTCCCAAATGGAGCATGATTAGTCGCATTATTGCACCCGTCTTCGTGATTGAGGGCCGCTTGGATTCTTTGTCCTAACGTTTGTATTTTTTGTCGTGAACGACCATGATAGGCGCGATGAAAAAAGCCGATATTTTCGAGTTCTACTCGCGCCTCGCCGCCGACAATCCGGCGCCGGAAACCGAGCTTGCCTATGGCAACACCTATCAGCTGGTGGTGGCGGTGGCGCTGTCGGCGCAGTCGACCGATATCGGCGTCAACAAGGCGACCCGCCGGCTGTTCCAGGAGGTAAAGACGCCGCAGCAGATGGTGGAACTGGGGGTCGAGGGGCTGAAGGAGCATATCAAGACCATCGGCCTCTACAACACCAAGGCCAAGAATGTGATCGCGCTGTCGGAAATGCTGATCGCCGACTATGATGGCGAGGTGCCGGCGGACCGCGACGAGCTGGTCAAGCTGCCCGGGGTCGGGCGCAAGACCGCCAATGTCGTGATGAACTGTGCCTTTGGCGCGGAGACCTTTGCCGTCGACACGCATATTTTCCGGGTCGGCAACCGCACCGGGCTGGCGCCGGGCAAGACTGTGCTGGCGGTCGAGAAAAAGCTCGAGAAGCAGACCCCGGCGCCGTTCCGGGTCCATGCCCATCACTGGCTGATCCTGCACGGCCGCTATATCTGCAAGGCGCGCAAGCCCGAATGCTGGCGCTGCCCGGTCGCCGACCTGTGTCGCTACAAGAAGAAGACGCCGGCCCCGGAATAGGTGCTGGCGGCCTAGCCTGTCTGCGGATCGCCGGCCATTCAGCTTTCCGCAAGATGAACCGCGCTAGTCTGGTGCCAGAATCGCAAGATATCGACGGATCATGATAGGAGAAGACCATGCATGTTCGAACACCCGCCTTCCTGTTTGTCGCAGCCGCGCTGGCCACCGGCAGCGTTGCCTTTTCCGCCGAAAAGCCGGCCAAGGACGAGAGCACGGAGATCCGCATGATCGGCGAGCCGCAAAACTGCATCACCCGCTCGAGCATCCGTTCAATCGATGTGGTCGACGACCAGACGATCGATTTCAAGATGAACAATGGCGATATCTACCGCAACCGCCTGCCTCAGAAATGCAGCGGCCTGGGTTTTGAGCAGGCCTTTTCCTACAAGACCTCGACCAACCAGCTGTGCAGCGTCGATATCATCCATGTGCTCGACCAGACTGCCGGTCGGCTCGACACGCGCGGCGCCTGCGGCCTGGGCCAGTTCCAGCAGATCGAGAAAGTCCCGAAAGACCACAGCGGGCATTAGCGGACGATCGGCACCGGGCCAATAATCCGGCAGCCCAATTATTTGATTGGCAAAGCGGCAAAGTCGCTGCTAAACGCCCGTTCGGCGATAGACGCCCCAGCACCCGTAGCTCAGCTGGATAGAGCGCTGCCCTCCGAAGGCAGAGGTCACAAGTTCGAATCTTGTCGGGTGCACCATTATTTCAATGACTTGTCACATCTTGGTAAGCTTGAAAAACTGAAAACTCACCAAAAACTCACCAACCAACTTCGCCCCTTCTTCAATTCGTCAGTTCTGCCTCTAACGCGACGCCAAGCGCCCTTGGCCACCAATCCTTGCAAACGAGGCGATTTGGTGGATCGAAAACCTCGCTTATAAATAAAACTGCAGGCCAACATTTTTTGCCCCGCTGATCCGTCTGGATTACTTTGCGCCTGATATCGTCACTGCAATTCTCGAGGTCACCCAGCAGTCATCCCTTACGCGCTAAATCTTGCTGAGCCCCAATGTCTCGACCGACTAAGCTATTCAGCGCTAGTTGTTCGAGTTCCCCACACCCGAACGGCATAACAGCCCGCGACTGCTTTTTGGGCGAGGCATGTAACCCGCAGGCTCATCGTTTTAGAAGTCCGGCCTGGATCGTATGGCCAAAGATCATGATCCACCTGACGCCAGTATCATAGGTCTGCTTCGCGCCCTATTGTCGCCATTCTTAAGGCAGACGCTCGTTCCTGAAAGCGGCCAATGCCTGAACTAGTTGCGCTTACACCATAATGACCGAAACAGGGTGGGTTGCTGAGGGCAGCTTACAGACGGCGATAGTCGATAATCGGACCTGCAATCGGTCACCTTTATAGCGGTCCAGAAAGTAACGCCACGCCGCCTTGCGATAGTTAGGATCAAGCTTATCGAATATTATTCTCTGTCTGGAATGCGCTCAAATTGTCGTCATTCCGAAAGGAGAGTCTCTTTACTGATACTGCCCTTCCTGCACTTGATGCGCTTATTGCAAATGATTCGCAACTGATATAGGGTTCCCGACCGTCAGCTATGCCTATCAATTCCACCGCCCTGTCGCGTCTGTTGCTTGCAGAACGCCGATCGTTGCTCCGACAGGTGAGCCGCCTTGTCGGGCGCGATAGCGCCGAGGATGTGGCGCAGAAATTGTGGTTGAAGATACAGGCCGTTCGAGACGACCCGCCGATCCTAAACAAGCACGCCTATCTGCGGCGGCTGGCCCATAATGTCGCCGTCGATCACATAAAAGGCGATCAGCGAACGACAGGCGTGGCCCAGCATGTGGAAGCTCTGCTGTGGGAACAAGACCATGAACCGGGACCGGACCGGATTGTGGAATCGCGGGAAACATTGCAGCGGGTGCGGGATGCCTTGGCAAATTTGCCCGAGCCGACGCGGACCATATTGCATCTCACGCGCATCGAAGGCCTGACGCAGCGCGAAACTGCGGAACGGGTCGGCGTGAGTTCCACTACGGTTGAAAACCACCTGCGCCGGGCGATAGCGAAACTCGCTCGTATTCGTGACGGCGACCCGGACGAGAAATAAATATTCCGGCAATTGCTTGGGAAAAAGCTATCCAGAAACGTCTTATTTTATAGCGTTAATCTAATCAGCGAGCAATTCGGATCATCTTGTATAATAAACATGAAGAAACAGACCATTTCAGACCCTGAGCGGAAAATCGATAGCGCGCCCGCTGACGTGAGCGAGCGTGCACAATATTGGATTGTTCGCCTCGCCTCGAGGGAAATGGAGCGACAAGAGTTGGAACGGTTGGAGGCATGGCTGGCCGAAGATGATAGCCATGCCAGCGCCTTCGCTCGTGAGCGTGCGCTCTGGCAAGATCTGGATGCCGTTTCCGATAGTTTCCAGCAATATAATATAATGGCCCCTGGCATGCGACCTGCTGCTGTGCAGAAGCGTCCGCGCATCTCCCGCCGTCGGATTGTTCGTGCGATCCCGTTAGCGCTGACGGCTAGCTTGGTCGCGATGTTTTTCGGCCAGACATTGCTGATAGAAATGCAGTCGGACTTCCGGACTGGAGCGGGCGAAATCCGGAGTATAGAGCTTTCGGATGGTTCCACTGTTCTGCTGGATAGTGCGACAGCGATCGCTGTTGACGTCGAAGGCGAGCGCCGCGTTGTCCAGTTGTTGAAAGGCGGGGCATGGTTCCAGGTTCAGCATGAATCCCGTCCGTTCCTGGTGGAAGCCATGGACGGAGTTACCCGCGATGTAGGAACGGCCTTTGAGGTGCAGAGGGAGGAGGAAGCCGTTCAGGTTTCCGTGACCGAAGGTGCCGTTGAAGTGCAAGATCTTGCGAGTCAGGCAATTTTTCCTCTTAAAGCAGGCCAAAGAGCGCGCTATTCCGACGACGGCCTTGTTCCGATGCCATCTCGGCCTGTCGCGACGCTGGCGTCGTGGCGTAATGGCGAAATATTGTTCGACCAGCAGGATGTCGAGGGGGCGATTCTTAAAATCGCCCGCTATCGCAATCCTCCGGTCTGGCTGCTCGGCGATTTCGACGCTTTGCTGCCGGTTAGCGGTGTTTTCCTGATTTCCCGTCCGGATGAAGCGCTGAAGACGATCGCCCGAATGCGTGACCTGCAGATGATCGAATTGCCCGGCGGCATCGTAATTTTACGCACTCACGCAAAATAAAATTTTCGAAGGGGTTGGGGAAAAGCCTCCGACATCAGTCTATCTTCTGACAGCTACTGCTATTGACTCGCAATAGCGATAATGCACCATCATCTGGTTGATGCTGTGATGTTCTGAAGGGATTGCAATATAATGATATCGAGAAATAGCCGTAGTCTGAAGGCGCTTTTTGTTGTGCGTCAATTGATGTTGGCCGGTACTGCGCTGAACGTCACTCTGGCCATGCCAGCTGTTGCGCAGGAAAAGACTGCGGCGCCCGCCAATGTATCATATAATTTCAATATTGCCGCTCAACCGCTTCGGGCTGCACTGCGAAAAATCATGCAACAGGGCAATATCCAGGTCGGATTCGAAGCCGCGGAAGTAGATGGCAAGCGCTCCGCTTCGGTATCAGGCGATATGACTGTGAACGAAGCATTGGCCCGATTGCTCGTCGGAACCGGGCTCACCTATCGCGCGCTCACCAACGGGTCGGTGATATTGGAGCCGGTCGCTTCCGTCGATGACGATTCGATTCAGCTTCCGACGCTAAAGGTAGAAGGCACTAATGGAGGAGCAGGACGAGGGGGAGTTTCCGGCCTTGGAGCTGCCGGTGATGCCGTTGCTGCCCGGGATGCACCTTTTCGCAGCGCCGCTTCCACCGCGCATATTTCAGCGGAGCAGATTCAGCAGAACCGCGGCACCTCGCCGGGTGATTTCCTGCGCGGCATTGCCGGTGTACTAAATGCCGACAATCGCAATTCCGGTGCTCTGGACGTCAATATCCGGGGGATGCAGGGCATGGACCGGGTACCGGTGGTGATTGACGGGTCGCTGCAACAGTCGACCGTTTATCGCGGCTATTCGGGAGTCGCGGGCAGGACTTATCTGGACCCCGATCTGGTGGGCAGCGTGACGATCGAAAAAGGCCCGAGCGCGGCCGCAGATGGCGTTGGAGCAACCGGCGGAGTAGTGCGCGCAAACACCGTGGGTGCGGATGATCTGGTGGCGGAAGATGGAAAATTCGGAATCCGTTTCAAGGCCGGATTGCAGGGCAATAACGTCGACCCGCCCGCCGTGGGCACGCTCGGCACTGGCAATGGTTCGGAAGAACGGCTGGACCGTCCGGGCCTGTTAGATCTGAACGGCTATAATTTCAGCATCGCCGCAGCACACCGGTTTGAATCGTTCGATCTGGTTGCCGCTTACGCGCGCCGCAAGACTGGAAATTATTTTGGCGGTGAGCATGGCAAGGTGCAGTCAGGCAGCCGCCGCTACCAGCATGGCGAGGAAGTGCTCAGCAGTTCGCAGGACAATATGTCGATCCTGTTGCGCAGCGTGATCCGGCCAAGCGAGGACATTGCGCTGGATCTGTCCTATATGCGATACGAAAGCGATTTCGGAGAGATGATGCCATCGCAGATCATCCGTTTCGGCGGCGCGTTACAGGCACCGCTCAGCCGGACCCATGTGAACACCTATACCGGACGTTTGCGCTGGGATCCCGCAGACAATGACTATCTCGACCTGCATCTCGACAGTTGGGCAACGGATAATTTCACCAGCATCGAAACGCTCTATCGCTATACGCTCCCCAACGGGACGGTGCTAAACGACGATGCGGCGTTTCAAAGCCAATCCAATCGCTGGGGCCTGCGGCTCTGGAACGATTCCCGTTTCGATACCGGGATCGGCGCGCTCGCTCTCAGCTACGGCGGATCCTATACGCGCGAGCGCCTGAAACCGCCGCCGGGATGGGAAGATTACAAGGGCAACTCGGGATATAGCGCTTTCGTGGAGCCCCGCGACGGCTGGCGCAATGAATATAGCGCCTATATATCCGGAGAACTCAAGCCGGTTGACTGGCTCACATTCAATGCAGCGATGCGCTATACAAAGGTCAAGTCCCACGACAATAATCTGGTCGATGTTTCTATCGGTTCTTCCGGCGACCGGGACAGGGCGATCGGCTATAATGAAGAGAATAACAGTGGCTTTTCGCCAATTGCCTCGGTCATCGTGGAGCCGCTGCCCGGATTGCAGTTTTTCGCCCGCTATGCCGAAGCGATCCGCGCCCCGAGCCTGTTTGAGTCGACGACTGGTTTCTCTTTCTATCCGGATCCGGACAATCCGGCGCGTCCCGAGCGGTCACGCAACAGCGAGATCGGTCTGAACTACCAGACGGATTCGCTGATCTTTTCCGATGATGTCCTGCAGGCTCGGATCAGCTATTATTCCAACCATGTGGATGACTATCTGACGCGCGGCGGCAGCGATGGCCTGACGTCGGTGATCAATATCGACAGTGCCGAGTTCCAGGGCGCGGAGCTCTCGCTACGCTATGACACCGGCGACATCTATGCCGAACTGGCCGGTTCTGTCCTGACTTATGAAGAGTTCTGCACCAAGGCGGGAGCATGCCGGGAAGGCGGGACCGCCAACAGCTATATTCCCTCCCACCTTCCGCCCAAGAACAGCCTTTCGGCGACGCTGGGCGCGAGACTGTTTGACGAGCGGCTGCACGTCGGCGGGCGCTATACCCATATGGGGGATCGCGGCAATACGATCTATACATTTGGCGGATCGACGACGGTTGTCGACTGGGAACCCTATGATGTGTTCGATCTGTTCGGGGATTTCCGCATCGATGACCGGATGAGCGTGGAATTCGCAATCGATAATATTACCGACCGCTACTATATGGACGCGCTGACACTGGGCCTGATGCCTTCGCCAGGCCGGACGTTCCGGCTCGGCTTCACCGGTGCTTTGGGCGGTCCGGCAAAGGTGGAATCTGATGGTCAGCGCCAGCGTGCGATGGAATCCTATCTGCTCGGGAAACCGGCGACCGGTTCGTTCGACGGGGACTGGAGCGGCTTCTATCTCGGCGTGGCCGCAGGCTATGCCGATATTTCGAGGAAAGGCACGACCACCGACGGTGCCGGCAATGCGGATTCCGTAGCCGCCAGCGAAAGCGCCGATCTGAGTCATGGTGACATGCAATGGGGCGGGTTTGCCGGCTATAATTTCAATCTCGGTGGCAACTGGGTTGTCGGTGTTGAGGCCGATTTTACCCTGATGCAGGGCAAGGCCACGCGCTATGCTATTTCAGAAGAAATCCAGACCACCTCCAACGGCTTTTACGAACTCGCTGCCGACCAGGAAGCGCAGGCATCCATGGCCTATGAGTCAAAGTGGATGGCCACAGCACGCGGACGGATTGGCTATGCAACTGGTCGGGCACTATTTTACGGCACCGGCGGCCTTGCCTTCCTGAAGGAGGAGCAGACCCGTGGCCAGTATATTGACACATATGCTGTGAAGAACCTGACTCCGGAAAATCCCTATGGCTATCTGACGGAGCGCTCCTTTACAGAGACGGACAGTAAAACGCGCGCCGGCTGGACGCTTGGCGCTGGTGCCGAAATCGCGCTCGGGAAGAATGTCTCGCTGCGCGGTGAATATAGCTACGCGAGATTCGGGCAGAAGGACTTCCTGTTCGAGGATGCCCGGTCCGGCGTTGGCAAGTCATTCAGCTACAATGAAATCGTCGGATATGGTGACCCAATACTCTACGAGATTCCGGGATATGGAACAGTCGAAATCCCCAACCCGATCTACGAAAAGGTCACGCAAATCGGCACCTCCGATATCGTGAACGGACGCCGGGCCGCCAGCAGGGCCGATGTTCACGGGCTGAAAATCGGCCTTACCTTTCGATTCTGATATTCGGAGACATTGTGATGACTGATATGATTGATACTGTCGCTCCGTCGCGGGCGAAGCGACTGAAGGCTTTAACACGCGAAGTTCATGACGCACTGGACAAGTCCGTGATGGAGGCATCCAGTTTTGAAGATTTACTGGGCTATGGCCGCTTCGTGCAGATGCAATGGGCGTTTCACCGCCAAATTGATGCACTCTATGATGATGGGCGGCTACAGACGGCCCTGCCCGGATTGCAGGATCGGCGCAGGATGGCGCTGATTGTGGCGGATCTCGTGGACCTCGGGCTTGGTGTACCCGAAGTGCAGAGCGGCCCCATTTTCCAACCGGGTGAGACGCCGGACCTGCCGACTGCATTGGGTTGGCTCTATGTCGCGGAAGGATCGAACATGGGCGCGGCCCTGCTACGAAAGCAGGCTGCCAGAATGGGGCTTTCGGACGCTTTTGGCGCTCGTCATCTTGCTCCGGCAGAAGGCGGCCCAGCGGCGCATTGGCGGGAATTTACCACAGCGCTGGATGCTGCCCAGTTGACCGACACGGAGGAAGCCCGGGTCGTGCAAGGTGCGCAAGCGGCCTTTGCCTGTGTGCAGGAACTGGCCCATGCCTGTCTTGGCTGAGCGCAATCCGGATGAATTCGGCGGTCAAGAACTGCTGACGCGCAGCCGAACGGCCCGGATGCTCTGGCTGGGGCTGGGGCTGTTGCTTTTGGGCGTGGGCTTTGTTGGCGCCTTTCTTCCGCTGCTGCCAACCGTCGATTTTCTGATCCTGGCGCTGGCCTGTTTTACGCGTTCGTCGTCCAAGCTGGAAGCATGGCTTTTGAACCATCCGCGCTTTGGACCGGGTTTGCGGGCCTGGCGTCAGGAAGGGGCAATTTCGCACAAGGCCCGTATCGCTGCATGGAGCGGCATGGCTCTAGGCTATGGCTTGTTTCTGATCGGCGCTCGCCCGGGATTGCTGTTCGGGAGCGTGGTGAGCGTTGCCATGCTGGCCAGCGCGCTGTGGGTCGCCAGTCGGCCGCTTCCTTCCGGGAGTGAGCGAGGTGCTCCGGGAAAATGAAGCATATGCAATTGTCAGATATCGGTCGAAAAGCGGCATCGCCGGAGACCTTTCAGGGCACAAAAGGGCGAGAATTGGAAGATTCTGTCACAAGTGTTGAGCCCGGACGCTATGGCAATTCCTGTGCTTCAGACAGATCGGTAGCGCTGACATTGACATTGGCTATTCATGCGCTCGTCGTTTGCGGCTTCATCGTCCATTGGGGCGTTAGCCATGTGACGCGGGAAGTGCCTGCACTGACGGTGTTCAATGTTGCGCCGCCAGCGGCGCCCCCCGAGCCAATCACGGAGGTGCCACCCGGACCGGAACAGGTAGAAAAAGAAAAGCCGAAGCCCGAACCGCTTGAACAGGATATCGAACCACCGCACGTGCAGCTTGTCAGCGACAATCCGACATCTGTGTCCCGCCCTCAGCCTGATCCTGGACCGCCTGTTGAAAAAACCACAGCGCCGGTAAGCAAACCAGCCCCGCCAGCCGCCAAAACAAGCAATGTCGATGTCAGCTGGGAAGCAAAGCTTCTCGCTCATCTCGAGAAATTTCGGCGCTATCCCGCTAGCGCAAAAGCCCGCCGAGAACAGGGCGTGGCCTATATCCGGTTCACGATGGACAAGCAGGGCAAACTAATCAGTGCGCAGCTTTCCCGGTCCTCCGGTTCCCAGCGCCTCGACAAAGCCGCGCTTGCTACAATTCGCCGGGCGGCACCCTTTCCAAAGCCCCCGCAGGACCTCCCGGGAGACCGTATCGAGATCACCGCTCCGGTCGAATTTTTTATGCGGTGATGACCGAATAGCGGGTCGGCCGACGCCAAGCCTGATTTTTCGAAAAGCCTGCAAGCTCTGGCTTTGGAAAAAGAGTAATATACGATAAACCGAATAAATCACATTGATACGATTTGTCGTATATAGGTTCTGCAGTATTGGTCAATCCCATGGGTTGCGCTTGATCTTGAAGAAAGGGTCAGTTGCGTGTCTGCAGGAGCAGAAATCCTGTATGGTTCGCGCACCATCCACGCGGATGCCACCCGCTTACCCTGCCCCGAATATCCAGGGGTCCGATTATAATGTGATTATAAAACATATAGGAATGGCGATGGCACGCCGACAGCGAACCGTTACCCGGCAAAGCACCATCGAGAAACCCCGGCTCAGCGTCTGAAATATCCCTGCCACTTGAAGACATCCCCGAAGCCAATCAGTCCATCGAACATCGGGTGAGCCCCTAGCCCCCCAATTCATCGACCTCTGGTTTGTGCCCTAAACAAAATCTTTACATGGTTCCCCTAGACACCGATGCTGGCGCTACTGAGCTTCAGATCAAAGGCGCAGTCAACGGGGAGCCCATGAACCAGCTATATTCCAGACAGGACTATCAGGCCGAATCGGCGCTTTTCGACAAACGGCTGGGTTTTCTGGACCTTTATGATCAGGCCGCATCGCTGGTTCCGATCGGGGCCTGGTCCTGCGATCTGGCGAGCGACCGGCTGAACTGGACCGATGGCGTTTACGACATTTTTGGACTGCCAAACGACGCAGCCGTGGAACGCCAGGACGCGATCCGAATGTTCAGCGAGGAATCGCGGGATCTGCTTGAGCGGAAACGCGCGCAAGCGATAGAGCGCCGCCACGGATTCACGCTGGAGGCGAGCATCCTTCGCCCGGACGGTGCCGAGCGCTGGATACGGATTACGGCCGCCGCGCGGGGTTCGCACGGGCGAAGCGAAATATTGTTCGGCATGAAACAGGATATCACGGATGACCGCATGCGGTGGGACCTGCTGCGGGCGCAGGCGGAATGCGACCCGCTTACGGGCATCGCCAACAGAACGCCCTTTCAACGCTTTCTCGATCCGCCCCCCAGGGAACCGGCCACCGATCTCATCGGCACGCTCATCCTGCTGGATATTGATGATTTCAAGCGGATCAACGACCGCTGGGGTCACGCTGCCGGTGATGCCTGTCTGGTCAATTTTGCGGAACAGCTGCGCAGGACATTCGTCGACGCGCATCTGGTCTCGCGGATCGGCGGCGATGAATTTGCCGTGCTGCTGCCCCCCTCGGTCTCGCAAAGGCAGGCGAAGGCGAAATTGCTGTCGCTTACTGCCAGGCTCCTTCGGCCGATTCAGTGGAACGGCGACCCGCTGACGCTCACCGTGTCGGCTGGCTTCGCCTTCGCGTCCGGCGACGACAGCTATGACGCCCAAATGCTGTTCAACACCGCCGATGAAGCGCTCTACTGTGCCAAGAAGCGGAAAATAAGCCGCCGCGCGTAGCGACGCGACCTCCGGTCAGGGCCTGCTTTGGACAAGATTCACGGTCTGGCTGCCGCCGCGACAGGACAGCGATCCGGAGCGTCATCGCCATGTCAGATTCCGATAGCCTGGCGATCGTGGCCCAAGTTCAATCAGCATTTTTGATAGCTCAATTTTGTTAGGCCAAACTGTTAGGCGCTAAGCCTTCGCCGATGTCCTAAAGTCCCGGAAAGCGCAAAAAAGCGCTGGAAGCAAAAAATTTAGGAGGAGATTCGGAATGGCGAAAACCGCATTGCGTGCAGATTTGATCTATGGGACATCATTGGTAGTTGCCATGATGGTGGCACCAACAGCAGCCCATGGGCAGACAGCGGCGCCATCCGCAAATGGTCCTCAGCTGACCGCCTCCGCAAAGCCCGCAAGTAACAGTCTCGCGGCAGCCGTCCTCGCCCAGTCCGATACGGACAGCGCCCAGCTTCCCGAAACGGCCGATGCCGACCACGCCCAGACCGGCGGCCTGCAGACGATTGTCGTCACCGCTCGCCGCCGCGAAGAATCGGCGCAGTCGATTCCCGTATCGGTGCAAGCGATCGGTGCCGAGGAAATCGCCGCGCGCGACCTGAGCAGCCTCGAAAAGATCGCGGCCGCGACCCCCAATTTCACGATTGCGCGTTCCTCCAATGGTGCCGGTGCCCAGCTCACCCTGCGCGGCATCGGATCGTCAGCAACCTCGATCGGCATCGAGCAGTCGGTCGCGATCGTCGTCGACAGCGTCTATTATGGCCAGGGCCGAGTCATCAACGAGGGCTTTTTCGACCTGGCGCGGGTCGAGGTATTGAAGGGTCCGCAGTCGCTCTTCTTTGGCAAGAACGCGACCGCCGGCGTTATTTCCCTGACCACCGCCGACCCCGGGCTGGATCCGGAATTTATCGGCCGGGTCGGCTATGAATTTGCTGCAGAACGCGCCTTTGCCGAAGCGATCATCTCCCAGCCGCTCACCGATACGCTGGGTCTCCGGGTTGCGATACGCGGTTCGCGCATGTGGGGCGGCTATTATACCAACGAGCAGCAGACGATCAGCTATCCCACGCTCGACGTCAGCAACGGCACCACCAATCTGCATAGCGCCGCCGCCGCAGCGACCGACCAGCCACAGGAACGCGAACTCATCGGTCGCGTGACCCTGAAATATGAACCGGATGACCGCCTCACCGCCAAGCTGAAGGTATCCGGCACCTATAACCGCACCGCCGGCAATGGCTGGAACTATGTGGCGATCGATTGCCCCACCGGCCAGACCACCAACGCCCCGAATTACACGTGCGGCAGGAATTTCACCCTCCACCAGAATGATTTTCCCGTGGATATCGCGCAAAACTATCCTTTCGCGCGCGAAGATGGCAGCCTTTACAATACCTATAAATCCTGGGCGGCAACCGGATCGCTGGAATATGCGCTCGACGATATGACCGTCAGTTCGATCACCAACTATAACTGGAACAACAACAAGTTCGCCTGCGATTGCGACTTCCTCAGCGCCGGCGTCTGGGCGACGGAAAATGCCAGCTATCATGCGTTCAGCCAGGAACTGCGGGTGCTCACCGACTTTGATGCCCCGGTCAACCTGATGGTCGGTGCGCTTTACCAGAAAACCCGGCGCGACTTCTTCCAGGCGGTGATGTTCGCCAATCTGGAAGATTCAACCGCCAGCGCGAGCAATCGCTATGTCGCCTATTCCAAGAAGTCGCGGACGGACGGGGAAACACTGTCCGGCTATGGCCAGCTGATGTGGAAAATAACGCCGACGCTGGAAGCCACCGGCGGCGTGCGCTATATCCATGAAACCAAGGACAGCAGCTTTACCCAGCCCTATGTCAATGTCGGTCTGCAGGGGCTGTTTGTTCCCGAAGGCGCGGCGGTCAACGGCACGATCTTCGGCAACCAGACGTTCAACGACTGGTCCCCCGATTTCACGCTGCGCTGGACGCCGACCGACGATCTGATGCTCTATGGTGCCTATCGGGTTGCCTATAAATCCGGCGGCTTCTCCAACAGCGCGATCAACTCGGCGCTGTCCGCCAATCCATCGGGCGATCTTAGCTTCAACCCCGAAAAGGGCAAGGGATTCGAATTGGGGGTCAAGTCGACTCTGGCAGACAATCAGCTGCAGGCGAACCTGACCTATTATAATTATAATTATACCGATCTGCAGGTCGACTTTTTCAACTCGCAGATTTTTGCTTACATCACCTATAATGCCGGCAGCGCGCGGTCGAAAGGCGTCGAACTGGAACTGGAATATGCGCCCTATTCGATCCCGGGGCTCCGGTTGCGCGGCAATGTGAACTATAACAAGGCGCGCTACGAGGATTTCATCGCGCCCTGCTATTCCGGTCAATCGATCGCGGCCGGCTGCTCGCTCAATATCGCCGGTGTGCCGTCGCAAGATCTCAGCGGCGTGCCGACAGCAGTAGCCCCCAAATGGACCGGTACGGCGGGAATCGCCTATGAGACCGACGTGTCGAACAGCCTGAAACTGGGTACCAATATCGACATGCGCTACAGCGGATCCTATATTGGTTCGAGCTTCGGCGACCGGGCGACGACGCAATCGGCCTATGCCGTTCTGGATGCCGGCATTCGCATCGGCGCCAGCGATGACAGCTGGCAGCTTGCCCTGATCGGCAAAAATCTCACCGATAAATTCTACTTCACCGGGGGCGGCACCGCCCCGTCGACGGGTTCCGGCACCGGCACCGCTGCAGCGGTGCGCGGCGACGCGCTTGGCTATGGCGCCTTCCCCCGTACGGTGACGGTGCAGGCCACAGTACGGTTCTGATCGGAGACAAATGTGCATGGCGGTCGGCCCCCGGCCGCCATGCCGGACTGGAGAGTGAAACATGACCCAAGACCCATCCCGATCGGCCGATCTGCCAAGCCGCGAGCAGCGGATCTCGGACATGCTCGACAAGCAGGACTGCACGGAACTGGTGCATCGCATGGCGCGGGCGATCGACCGCTGCGACGGAGAGCTGGTCAACCAGTTGTTCCACCCCGACGCCACGGATGACCACGGTAGCTACAAGGGTAGCGCCAGGGATTTTGTTCCCTGGGTGATGGAGGTCCTGAAGGGCATGCACCGCACCCAGCACATGATCGGCAATGTCCTGATCAAGCTGGATGGCGATACCGCTTACGGGGAAAGCTATTTCATCGCCCATCATGCCATTCCCGCCGAGGATGGCAGCGACAATTTCATGATCGCCGCCGGACGCTATCTCGACCGCTTTGAGCGTCGGGACGGCGAATGGCGCATGGCCCATCGCGGCGCCGTCTATGACTGGAGCAGCGTCAGCCCCTCCACCGATATATGGGACCGCGCCACCATGGCCGATTACAGCTTTGGCGCCCGCGGCAAAGCCGATCCATCCTACCCTCATTTCGCCAGCCAGACGTCATCGTGACGGCAGGCTTTCATCACCGGAAAATTCAGAGGAGATAGTCTTATGTCTACCGTCGTCAGCAAGGAAAAGTCCGACGAAGCACTTCGGACCGATACATCAAAATTGCGCGAGCCGGAATTCCGCAACACGCCGATCACCCCGGATCGCTATTCGTCGAAGGAATGGGCCGACAAGGAATGGGAGAAGATCTGGACCAAGACCTGGCAGATCGCCGGCGTCGCCGCGCAGCTGGACAAGCCAGGCGACTGGATCACGGCCGATTTCGGACCGGAAACGATTGTCTGCATTCAGGGCGAGGACGGCGAGGTCCGCGCCTTTTACAATGTCTGCCAGCATCGCGGCATGCCGCTGGTCACCGGAGAACAGGGCAATGCCAGCGGCAAGCGGCTGACCTGCCCCTATCACGGCTGGGCGTATGAATTCAGCGGGCGGCTGAAGGCGGTTCCGGACGAAGCCGATTTCATCCAGGGTTCGCCGTGCGGCAAGCTCAACATGGTTCCGGTGCAGTGCACGGTCTGGGCGGGCTTTATCTGGATCAACATGGACGAGAATGCCGTGCCGCTGCGGGAATTTCTTGGCCCGATCGCCGAGCAGATCGAGACCTATCCGATGGACAAGATGGTCCGCACCCACTGGATGACGATCGAGGGCAATTTCAACTGGAAGCTGGTCCAGGACAATTTCAACGAGAGCTATCACGTCCCCTTCGTCCATCCGCAGACCAAGTTCGTGATGGAATATTCCCACCACCATTGCCAGTTCGACCTCTATCCGCAGGGTCATGCCCATATGATCATGCCGGGTGCGGGACCGACCAAGACGCTGCGCGGCGGCGAAAAGGAAACGCTGGAGCAGCTGGCCGAGGAAATGGAATTCTGGGGCCTGAATCCAGACGATTTCCGCAAGGGCAAGACCGGCGAGATCCGCAAAGCGCTGCAGAAAGCCAAGCGCGAACGGGGCGCCGAGAAAGGTTTCGACTTCTCCAGCTATCAGGATTCGCAGCTGACCGATCACTGGCACTATACGATCTTCCCGAATCTGTCGTTCAGCCTCAAGCCCGACGGTAATATCTGGCTGCGCGCCCGGCCGCATGAAAGCGATCCGCAGAAATGCTATTTCGACATGTGGTATATGACGCTGTTCCCCGAAGGCACCGACCGCTATTATTCGCAGAGCATGGCCGAGTGGGTCGATGTCTCGGTGCCAGCGCCGCATGTCCAGGGCAAGGTCGGCGAAGTGTCGATGGGCCCCGGCATCGATCAGGATGTCGAGGTCTGGGAAGTGCAGCAGCGCGGGCTGAACTCGCGCGGCTACAAGCGGGACTATCTCGCCTGGCAGGAACGGCGCCTGCGCTTCTTCCACGAGAATCTGGAACGCTGGATGGCCAACTAGCCAGAACCCAGGCGGCGGAGCGCTATCGTTCCGCCGCTATGCCCCTGGCCAATATGCCGTTGGCGATTTCGGCAATTTCCTCGGCGGATTTTTCTTCCGACCAGATACCGTAGCGCAGCCCCAGAAACACGTTCATGCCCATGATTGCCCAGGCATGGGCCTCTTCCAGCGGGCCGCAGAAATCGCCGGCGGCGCTGCCTTCCTCCAGCCGCTCATGGATACGCTTTGCGGTCTCCTCATAATGCAAGCGATAGCTGGCCGGATCGACAAATTCGGATTCGTCGATGATCCGGTAGATTTCCTTGTGCTCGCGGGCAAAATTCATAAACGCCTCAAGCGCCAGCTTTTCCCGTTCGAGCGCGCCCTGCCATTCGGTCATCGCACTCGCCGCATGGCTCTTCACGCGCGCGCTCATATCCTTGACCAGCGCGCTGAACAATTCATCCTTTGAATCGAAATAGGTATAGAAACTGCCGAGCGCGGTGCCGGCGCGCTGGGTAATTCCGGTGATCGAGGCTTCGTGAAAGCCCTTCTCGCCGAATTCCAGCGCCGCCGCATCCAGCAGCTTGCGCTTGGTCTTCAGGCCGCGCGCGGTGCGGGGCTGCTTGTCCTGAGACTCGATATGTTCGCTATATTCGGTGGCCATAATGTCACGGCTAACCGCATTTGAGCGGATAAGCAAATTTCTAAGTTGAAATTTGATTCATGTTTCAATATAGCGCCTTTCACGACCCGGAAATGCCGGGCATATATTCAAGGAGGATGCTATCATGAAATTCCAGCACACCGTCAGCTATGCAGCCATTGTCACCGGACTAGCGGGTGGTCTCATCGCTCCTGCCAGCGTCCATGCCCAGGCCAGCGAAGCGGCCGAGCAGAGCGGCGACGAAGGCTTTATCGTTGTCACAGCGCGCCGCCGCGAAGAGCGCCAGATCGATGTTCCGATCGCGATCACCTCTTTCTCCTCCGAAAAGCTGGAGCAGCAGGGCGCGATCGATATCACCGATATCGGCCAGACCACGCCCAACACCACCCTGGAAGCGTCGCGCGGCACCAACTCCACCCTCTCCGCCTTCATCCGCGGCATCGGCCAGCAGGACCCGGTTTCGGGTTTCGAGCAGGGCGTTGGCATCTATCTCGACGATGTCTATCTCAACCGGCCGCAGGCCGCGGTGCTCGATATCTATGACGTCGAGCGCATCGAGGTGCTGCGCGGACCGCAGGGCACGCTCTACGGCCGCAACACGATTGGCGGCGCGGTCAAATATGTGACCAAGGCGCTGCCGCAGGACCCGTCGTTCAAGGCGCGGGTGACCTATGGTACCTATGACCAGGCCGAAGCGGTGGTCACCGCCAGTATGCCGATTTCCGATCTGGTCCGGGTTGGCGCATCGGGCGCGCGTCTGTCGCGCGGCGGCTTTGGCAAAAATCTGACCACGGGCCTCGAAAATTACAACAAGGATATCTGGGCCGCTCGCGGTACCGTCGAGCTGGGCGGATATGGCGAGCCTGTGCTGATCCGCATTTCCGGCGACTATACCAGGGACAAGAGCAATCCGCGCGGTGGCCATCGTCTCATTCCGGGTGCCGTTTCCGGCGCGCCGGTGCTGGACGATGTCTTTGATACCCGCGGCGGGCTCAACGACCCGGTCCAGGATATCGAGGCTTATGGCCTGGCGATGAATATCACGGCCAATCTCAGCGATACCGTGACCTTCCGGTCGATCAGCGCCTGGCGCAAGGATGACACCGCCACGCCGATCGATTTCGACGCGCTGCCTGCGGTCGATCTCGACGTGCCCGGTCTCTATCTGAACGAACAGATCAGCCAGGAATTCCAGCTGCTCTATGAAGGCGACAAGCTGAACGGCCTGGTCGGATTCTATTATCTCGATGCCAAGGCCGACACCTTGTTCGATGTCCGGCTGTTCACGACGGTCCCTGGCCTTACGGCCTTCACGGAAGCCGATGTCGATACCGAAACCTATGCGGTTTTCGCCGATTTCACCTATGACTTTACCGAGCAGCTCAGCCTGTCGGTCGGTGGGCGCTATACATGGGATGAGCGGACGGCCAGCATTCTCCGGCAGAATTATGTCGGCGGCGGATCACCGACCTTTGGCGGTGCGGGTATCGCGGCCGGCGCACCCGGCACCGATTTTCAGGGCAGCGCCAACTTCAAGAAATTCACCCCGCGCGCGTCCGTGAGCTTCAAGCCGACACCGGACCACAACATCTATGCCAGCTTCTCGCAGGGCTTCAAGGGTGGTGGCTTTGATCCGCGCGGCGTCGGTATCAACGCGCCAACCAGCAACGCCAGCGGCATACCGAGCGATGCCGAGATCGCCGACTTCCTCAGCTTCGAGCCGGAATCGGTGGACAGCTACGAAGTGGGCTACAAGGGCAGCCTGCTCGACGGCGCGCTCAATATCGCGCTCGCGGGATTCTATTCCGACTACAAGGACGTGCAGATTCCCGGATCGGTGGCCTGTACCGTAGCCGGCCTACCCTCCTTCTGCGGCGTGATCAATAATGCCGGCAAGGCGACGCTGAAGGGCGTCGAACTGGAGGCCAGCGCGCGGCTTGGTCAGGATATGTTGGCCAGCGGTGACCGGGTGATGCTGTCGGGTTCGATGGGCTATATCGACGCGAAATATGACGAATATATCACCAATATCACCGCGACCACCGGCCCTAATGCCGGCAAGCCTGTGCCGACCGATGTCGCCCAGTTCCGTTCGGTGCAGAACACGCCGGAATGGACCGCCAGCGGAACCTTTTCCTATTCGACGCCGGTCGGTGACGGCGATATCTATTTCGGCACTACCGTCTCCTATCGCAGCAAGGTCAACCAGTTCGAGATCGCCAACCCCTATATCGACCAGAAGGGCTATGCCCTGTGGGATGCCAATCTCGTCTACAATGCGCCGGACAAGCGCTGGAGCATTGGCCTGCATGGCAAGAATCTGACCAACAAGCGCTACAAGACATCGGGCTATACATTTGTGGCTGCCAATCCCGAGACCGGCGAACTGGCGCTGGGACCCAACGGCCAGCCGATCCCGACGCTTGGACCCGAAGGCACGCTGACCGCCTTTTACGGCAATCCGCGCCAGGTCTTTGTCACCGCCGGCATCAAATTCTGATCGATCGCCAGGTCGATAGGATGACATATGCCGACCACGGCTATCGCAGCGCCGACGGCCGGCTGGACCTCTACGCCCGCATCTATGAGGGCGAGGGCCGGCCGCTGCTGCTGATGCACGGGCTGACCCGGAACAGCGGGGATTTCGAGGCGCTGGCCGGGCATCTCGCCGGCAAATATAAACTGATCGTCCCCGACCAGCGCGGCCGGGGACGGTCGGACCACGACCCGGACCCGAAAAATTACACGCCAGCCATATATGTCGAGGACATGTTCGCGCTGCTCGACGGGCTCGCTATCGACCGCATGGGTCTGATCGGCACCTCGATGGGTGGCCTGATGGCGATGATGATGGCGACGATGCAACCCGAACGGTTTGACAGCCTGATCCTGAACGATATCGGCCCGGCGGTTGACGCGACCGGCCTTGCCCGGATCCAGTCCTATGTCGGCGCGCTCGCACCGTTTGACAGCTGGCAGAAGGCCGCCGACCATTGCCGCTCGGTGCATGGCGATTCCTTCCCGGACTATAGCGCGCAGGACTGGCAGGTCTTTGCCCGCCATGTCTGCGAGCAACGGGCCGACGGCCGGATATATATGGCCTATGACCCGGCGATTTCCGAAGGCCTGTCGGGCACCGACCCGACCGTCGTTCCGCCCGATCTCTGGGCGATATGGGACCAGCTTTCGGCCCTGCCCGTTCTGGTGGTCCGGGGCGCGTTGTCAGACATACTTTCCGCCGCTACCGTCGCGGAGATGAAGCTTCGTCATTCCGGGACATTTGCCGCCGTGGACATCCCGTCGCGCGGCCACACGCCGATGCTCGGCGAGCCGGAGGCCTTGGCCGCGATCGACCGTTTCCATGCGGAGCTTGAAAACTAGATGGCCGGGCAACCCGCAACAGCTGGCCGGACGACATCGCCCAATATCGCGCTGGCGATGCTGCTGCTTGTCTATATCTTCAATTTCGTCGACCGGCAGATCCTGGCGATTCTGGCCGGTCCGATCCAGGCCGATCTTGGCTTGAGCGACACCCAGATGGGGCTGCTCGGCGGCATCGCCTTTGCCCTGCTCTATTCCACGCTGGCGGTGCCGCTGGCCTGGGTCGCGGACAAGACCAGCCGCAGCTGGGTGATCACCATATCGCTGGCGATCTGGAGCGGCTTCACCGCGCTGACCGGCCTCGCCCAGGGCTTCTGGTCGATCTTCCTGACCCGGCTGGGCGTCGGCATTGGCGAGGCCGGTGGCGTTGCGCCTTCCTATGCGGTGATCGCCGATCATTTTCCGAGCAACCGGCGCGCCCGGGCGCTCGCCATCTATTCGCTCGGCATTCCGCTGGGATCGGCGACCGGCGTGATCGCGGGTGGCTATATCGCCGCGAGCGTCGACTGGCGGCTGGCCTTTTTCGTGGTCGGCCTGTCCGGCCTGCTGATTGCGCCCTTCTTCAAATATTTCGTGCGCGACAAGGTCAAGGTGCCAGCACCCGCCGGGCAGCCCGTGGCAGCCTACAGTTTCATGGGTACGGTGCGGCTGCTCGCTGGCAAGCGCGCCTTCTGGTTTCTCGCCTTTGGCGCCGCGTCCAGCTCGATGCTCGGCTATGGCATCGCCTTCTGGCTGCCCAGCCTGCTGCAGCGCAGCTTTGGCCTCAGCCTGATTGAGACGTCGCTGTTCTTCGGCTCGATCCTGCTGGTCGGCGGGGTGGCCGGGGTGCTTGGCGGCGGCATGATCGGCGACTGGCTGGGAAAAAAGGACAAGGCGGCCTACGGGCTGGTGCCGGCCGCGGCCTTCCTGCTCGCGGTGCCGCTGTTCGCGGCGGGCATCATGAGCGGCTCGGCGACCCTCGCCTTCATCCTGTTCCTGATCCCGCAGGCGCTCGCCTATGTCTGGCTCGGGCCGGTCCTGTCGGCGGTCCAGCATCTGGTTCCGGCCGACGCCCGCGCCACCGCCTCGGCGCTGTTCCTGCTGATCAACAACCTGATCGGCATCGGCGGCGGCATATTCTTCCTCGGCGCCCTGTCCGACTTTCTCACGCCCATCTACGGCGAAGACGGGCTGCGCTATTCGATGCTCTACTCGCTGAGCTTCTATGGGCTGGCGGCGGTGCTGATGGCGCTGGCGGCGAGGCCGCTGCGCAGCGAATGGATCGCCGAAGACTGAGCCGCCGCGACCGGCTTCACTGCTCCATGATCGCATTATGCTTGAGCGTCTGTTTTTGCAGCGCTGCTTCGAACGCCTGCTCCAGCTTCGCCATCATCGCCGGAAAGCCGGTGTGGTCGACAAAGGCCAGCGGGTCGCCCGCTTTCTGCTTTTCGCGCTTGGCCGCCATCCCGGAAAATTCGGGATGGTTGGTGAGGAAAATATCCGGTTTCCAGTCCCTCGCCTTGGCGAAGGTCTTGCGATAGTCGTCAACAATGCCGTCATATTGCGGCGGACCGACCAACCGATTGGCGGCGACCGTGGCGGAGCAGAAGAACAGCGCCTGATAGGTCTTGCCATCCTGCACGACCGGCATCGTCCAGCTGGTGCAACCGCGGCTGTGGCCCGGCGTGATATGGGCGGTGAGCGTGATATCGCCCAGCGTCAGCGTTTCGCCGTCGGCAATCGTCCGGTCGACCTTCAACGGCGGCGCGTTCATCGAACTGTCCTCCTCGGAGCCCAGATAGAAGCCGCCTTCCAGCGCCGAGCGGTCGCCCTCGCTGGCGATCATCTGCGCGCCGGTCAGCGCCTTCAGTTCGGCGAGGCCACCGCTATGGTCGAGATGGGCGTGGCTGTTGAGCAGGATCTTTACATCCTTAGGGTCAAAGCCGAGCTTTCGGATCGCGTCGGCAACATATTGCCCCTCGCCCGGCATACCGCCGTCGATCAGAATATGGCCGGCACTCGTCGGGATAAAATAGATGCCGAGTCCCTCGGTGCCGACATAATAGATGCCGGTCTTGCCGCTGCCGATAATCCGGTAGGGGGTGACCGCCGCGTACCAGCCGGGGAAATTTTGCCGCCAGTCGAATTGCCCGGGGTTCTCGTCCTTCACCGGACTGGAGATGCTATCCGCGACCGCGGTAGCGACCGTTTCCGGCGGGACAGCCGCCTGCTCCTGCGCCATCGGGGCACAGCCCGCCAATAGCAATGCCATGCTTCCCGAAATCCAGCGCATATCATTCTTCTCCGTCTGTCCGCTTGCTAATACGGGCGAGATGAATACACAATGGCTGCTATCGTTGGAAAAAGCGGGCGGTATCCTCATCCATCGGGAACATCAGCTCGATCCTGGTTTCGCCCGCCTTGGTATCCTGCACCGAACCGAATTGCGCGATCACCGAGAACAGCGACAGGCGATTTTCGCCGACCCGGAAAATGGTCGGGATCACCGCCTGGTTGAGATTGATCGTAGCCATGTCGGCCTTGCGGACCCGGTCGTGCGCGGCCAGCCGGCCGGCCATTGCCGACAATCCCTCGTCGCCGCCCAGTTCCAGTATCTCGGTGCGCAGGCGCGACAGCGTCAGCACCGCAACCTCTTCCCAATTCTCGATCAGGTCGAGACCGGCGGTGGCGATCAATATGTCGACCAGATTGGCCGGCCCGCCAGGCGCGGCCAGCGCAACGATTATCTCGGCGCCCTTGTTGCTGGTGACGATATTCCAGTGCCGGTCGATGGCATAGCCGGGGAAGGGATCATGCTGATCGAGCAGCGTCGCGATTGCCTGATTGACCGGCGCCAGTTCCGGCGCGTCATCGGACAGGCTGGGATAGACCGGCGCAAAGCCCGCCGCATGCAGCGCCTGATTGGCGGCGGGGCGGGGCAGCTGCAGCGCTTCGGACAGGCGCAGCACCATCGCCCGACTGGGATTGGCGCGGCCCGATTCGAGAAAGCTGAGATGACGCGCCGACATCTCCGCCTCGAGGTTGAGATCGAGCTGGCTGAAACGGCGGACCTTGCGCCAGTCCTTCAGGATTGCACCAAATTCCGACGGCATGCCCTGTCCTTCGCCCTGTTCACACGTTTCCCCGCCAATAGCACGAATCGCGCGCCACGCACTTACCCCGCAGGTAATTGTTTTGAGGGACGGGGCATGGTCAAAGGACTCGGAAACCGAAACAGGAGATGATCATGTCACCCCCAGCCTCCGGACGCTATATCCGCATCGTCGGCAGTTTTTCCCTTCTGGTCGCGCTGATATTTGCCCTCGCGGGAGTCAATGACTTTACCGGTGCCAACGATCTTTTCTTCCGTCTCGCATCGTCAGGCGGCAATGGCGTAGCCGGGCTGGACACGGCGGAAGCGAAACTGGCGATGGCGATTGCCGGCGGCGTTTTTGGCGGCCTGATGGCCGTGTATATCTTCATCACCGCGCCGGGCGTGGAACAGGGCAGCGAGCTGGTCCGCAAGGGCTCGATCTATACATTTCTGGTCTGGTTCGTAATCGACAGCAGCGCATCGGTGGCGTCCGGCAACCCGCAGAATGTCATCCCCAATATTGTGTTTCTGGTCGTATATCTGGTGCCGCTGCTGTTGGTGAAGCGAACGGATTAAAGCTACAGTGCTCCGCACCTGAGCTTTGCCGGGCGAGCAGTTCTGTAGCCGCCAGAGCTCCGCATCGAGTGCGGAGCACATTGCCGCCAGCCTAGCCGCGCCCGTTCACATCCTTGACCCAGGGACCAAAGGGCGAGTTGCCCAGCATCGCCACTTGCGTTTCGGCGCTCACCTTGTTGATTGCCAGCTGCGGCTTCGCACCGGGATGAACCGGCAGGCGCAGCGGCCGTTTGCCCGGAGCCATCGCGATCAGCCCGGCAATCGCGCGGGGCACATCCACCGGATCGGTCGAGCCTCCGCTGTTGCGCAGCGCGCCGTCGACCAGCGCCTGATAGGCGGCCTTGCGTTCGTCATCGGCCTCCGCCAGCATTTCCATCGTATAGCGGTTGCCATTCTCCCAGATCTTGGTTGGGTAGCCGCCGGGCTGGACGATCGTCACATCGACGCCGTGCGGCACCAGCTCATAGGCCAGTTGCTCGCTCATCGACTCGACCGCGAACTTCGTTGAGCTGTACAGGCCCATGCCCGGCACCATCACGCGGCCGAGCTGGGAGGAGATATTGACGATCAGACCGGATTTGCGCTTGCGCATCTTCGGCAGGGCCGCGCGGGCGACCCGCTGGTAGCCCATCACATTGGTGTCGAACAGTCGCTGCATCATCGCCAGATCCTGCAGCTCGACCGGCGCGCCGGTGCCGATGCCGGCATTGTTGATCACCACATCGAGCCCGCCGCCATTGAGCCGTTCGGCTTCGGCAACCGCCTTGTTTACCGAGTCTTCGGACAAAACGTCGAGATCCAATATCGCGATATCCAGATTCCTGTCCGCCGCCGTCTGTGCCAGCGCTGCTGCTTCCGGGCGCGGCAGATTGCGCATGGTCGCGAACACCTTTGCCCCCCGTTCGGCATAGAATATCGCGCCGAGATTGCCGAAGCCGGATGAGCAGCCTGTGATCAGCACGGCCTTGCCGGTTAGATCGGGCTGGCCGGCGGCAGCGGCGGTGGCCGGACCGGCCGCCAGCGCGACGCCGGTGGCAGCAGAGGCGGCAAGCAGCTGGCGGCGGCTGAGGGATGAGGCACGGGCGGAATCGGTCATGGCAGCTCTCCTGAAAAGCGACGTCACCGGCACATTAGCACAATATCCCTGTCAGCCGAAATCTCGCCAGGCCGAGTGCGGAGACCCGCGCCGCACGCAGGCCCGGATCAACGGTCGGGTAGCGCTATGCCTTCAATAGGCGCTCGCCGGGACGGCTTTCTTCGCATCGCTTTCCGCCCGCTGCCGGCTGGTCGCATCAGCGATCAGTGTCTGCGCGGCCTTCACCGCATCGGCCTCGACCATTTCGCCGTCGGCAATCTGCGTCCCCATATCGAGCAGCTGTCCGCTGATCACCGTGCCGGTCTGGGCCTCTTCTTCGATCACCACGCCGTTGCCAGTAGCAAAGGCCTGTTCCCAGGCGTCCCGGACCCTGCTCCAGTAGCCGCTGGTCTTCGCCCAATAATCTTCCGCCGCCTGGACATTATAGCCGTCGAACCGGGTGTAGCTGTTAAGCACATATTCCTGCACAATCGGCTTCAGCGCGCCATCGACCATGCCCATTTTTATATTGTCCTGAAAATGGATCCAGCCACTGGGTGTCGGGCTGTGCCGGTTGATTCCGTAATAGCGGTCATAGACCGGGTGGCGCACCGCATCGCGCCGGGCCAGCGGCCGCCATGTCCAGTTCGAGCGCCAGCGCCGGACACCGCCCTGCGTTTCCCATTCGCCGAGCCCGGCATAGCGCGGGCTGTCGTCGACCTGATAGACGGTCTGCGACCAGCGGCCATGGCTGCGCTTTTCGGGTACCGGCTGATATTCCCAGGTGTTGCGGTCGGAATAGACCAGCAGCTTGTCCGGTTCATATTGCCAGTCCTGGCGCCAGTGCTTGACGATGAAATCCTTGCCGTCGGCGTCGACGACCAGCAGATGCTGCAGCACGATTTTTCGGCCCGTATCCTCGATCACCTTCACCAGTTCATGGCCGCCCGAGATCTTGCGGTCGAGCGGCTGATAATCGGCTGCCCAGGCGGTCGATTCCTGCATGTCGAAACGCACCTTGAACGCCCCTGCCATCGCCAGAATATCGGCGCGGTCCGCCTCGAACGCCGATTTTTCTACCTCGGCCGGTCGTTCGGGTATCGGAGGATGGGCAAGCGCCGGAGCGCTGGCAACAGTCAGCGCCAGCAGCGCCGCACCGATCCGGTTTTTCAATTTGATGGTCATGATGATGTTCCCCTTGCAGTTAGAATGTGACGCTGAGCGAAACGCTGGCGTTGCGCCCCGGCTGGGTGAACGCGTCGGTAATCGCCGAGCCCGCTTCCAGTCCCCGGACGTTGCTCCACAGCGCATATTTTCGGTCGGTGATGTTGAAGATCCCGGCCCGGATTTTGAGATTGTCGGTGAGCCGGACAAAGGCGGTTGCATCGATGATCGCCGATTCCTGCGGCCGGAAACAGGTCGCGCTGCAGACGCCGATGGTCTCGTTTGCCTCTTTTCGCGCATTGTAGCTGACGATCACTTCGCCACCGAACGCGCCGGCGGGATCATGATAGCCGAGGCCGAGGATCGCATTGAGCGGATCGATCGTTGACAGCGACTGGTGCGGGCGGTTCGGTGACTGGATCGTGCCGTCGGCGAAGGCAATGGCAAAGCGGGCGCGCAATCCGTTCGCTGCCCGATAGCTGGCCTTGGCCTCGACCCCCTTGACCGTCACGCTGTCCAGATTGACGAACTGATACACTGCCGGATCAGCGGGCGTGAAGCTTCCGCCCACCTGTTCCTGGCTGATAAAGTCGTCATAATCGGCATGAAAGGCGACCAGCGAAAGGTTTATCTCGTCGGTCGCATAGCGAATGCCGGCCTCGAAGCTGTTGCTGGTCTCCGGCCGGAGATCGGCATTGGGCAGTGACTTGTAGCCAAAGGCCAGATTTTCAAAGAAATTATTGACCTGGGTGGGGGTCGGTGCCCGGAAGCCATGGGCATAATTGCCGAACAGGCGGACATTGCCCAGCTTGACAACCGCCCCGAGCTTGGGAGAGAGTTTCGACCCGTGCTGCGCGCTGGGTGTGAAGCCCGGCAGCAGGGGATCGTTGGTCGGATTGAGGTCGTAAAAGTCGTAGCGCAGCGCCGGATAAAGAGTGAGCGCGCCGCCAGCCAGCGTGATCGCGTCGCCCACAAAAACGCCACCCAGAGTGAAGTCCGTCGCGGGGAATGCGCGGGTCGGAAATACTTCGCCGGTCGGCGGCTCGGTGCCGTCGCGCAGGCCTTCCTGGCGGGTCTGGCTGATATCGCCGCCGAGAGTCAGGACATGCTCGATCGAACCGGTGTCGAAGGACGAACGGAGATCGGCCATCGCACCAAAGACCTCGTTGTCGAACGTGTTCAGCCGTTCGCGGTCAGGCCGCGGCGTGGCCCCGGTCGGGCTGCGCTCCTCAAGGGCAAATTGCCGGTCCTTGCCGTCCTGCCAATAGGCGGCCAGATGCGCATAGTCGATCAGTCCGGACCCTTTTTCGCCGCTATCATATGTATAGTCGATCGAAGCCCGGCTGCGCCGGGTCTTGTCGCGTGCGGTCATCCGGTCGACTATCCAGCTGGGCGTCGATCCGAACAGGAACACCGGACCCTGGCCCGAGAGGATGTCCGAAAACAGTTTGCGCTCGAGATATTCGCCGGTCAGCCGGACCTTGTGCGCGCCCCGGCTCCACACCAGCTTGCCCAGAAAGGCGTTTGATTCGCCGTCTTGGGGATTGGGCGTTGTCCGACTTGCGTCATTGCTGTCGATGCTCCCCTTGTTGTCCAGCTCTTCAAAATCCCGCCGCGAATAGGCGAGCATGGCGGACCAGTCTCCGGTCCGCCCGGCGAGCGCCGCGGTCTCGGCGAACTCCTGATCGGCGGAACTATATTGTGCGCGGGCGAAGCCGCCGAGCGCGTTGCCGCCGCGGATAAAATCCTCCGGATCGGACGTGGTGAAGCTGACCGCGCCGGACAGACCGTCGCTGCCATAGAGGGCCGAGGCAGGGCCGCGCAGGATTTCCACCGACTTGATCAAGCCGACATCGGTGGCATTGCCGCGACCGACATCTTGGGCACCAAAGCTGAAGCCCTGCGGCGAGCGGATGCCGTCGACCTGGATCAGCACGCGGTTGCCGCCAATGCCGCGAATATTGAAATCCTCGTTACCGGCCCGGCCCGTGACATCCTGCGCGGCACCAAAGCGCGCAGGCGCGCGGCGCACCGACACGCCCGGTTCGAAGCGGACGATATCGCGCACATCGGTGGCCAGTTCATCGGCGATCTGCTGCTGGTCGATGACGGTGACCGTAGCGGGTGCATCCACCACCGCCACCGGTGCCCGGGTAGCGGTGACCGTGATGATATTTTCATCCGCGTCCGCACTGGCATCGCTGGCTGCCACCGCTGGCTGCGACACGCCCAAAGCCAGAAAACTGCAGCTGAATGCCAGCCCCCGGTGCCGGAAGTTCGATCTCATAAATATATCCCCGTTTTTATTGCTAATGCAAATGATTCGCATTTGTAATTAGTGAGGCTGGCGGCGTCCTGTCAAATGATAATATGCAAATGATTGGCAATAGCATTGATGGGGTGGTGAAACCGTTGCGGATGGGCCACATCCCGGCGCTTGTCGAAACGCAATCATCGGACTAGACCATGGTCGCCCTATTCATCATCGACGGACCCTCCATGACCCTGATCGGCCCCGCCTCCCACAGCTATTTTTCACAGCGACTTCGGCTGCATTATGCCGACTGGGGCAATGAGGAGAAGCCGCCGCTGATCCTGCTGCACGGCGGCAAGGACCATTGCCGCAACTGGGACTGGACGGCGCAGGCGCTGCGCGACGACTGGCATATCATCGCGCCCGACGTCCGCGGCCATGGCGACAGCCAGTGGAGCACCGACGGCCATTACGCGATCATGGCAATGGTGACCGATCTGGCCCAGCTGATCCACCAGCTCGACCTGTCCCCCGTCACGATTGTCGCGCACAGCATGGGCGGCAATATCGCGCTGCGCTATACCGGCCTCTATCCCGACATGGTGCGCAAGCTGGTCGCGATCGAGGGGCTGGGGCCAAGCCCGGAGATGCTCGCCGAGCGCAACAAGACCGGTCCGCTGCAGCGGGTCCGCAACTCGATTGAGGAAAAGCGCAAGGCCGCTGCCCGGCAGGTGAAGCGCTATCCGACCTTCGACGATGCGCTGAAAAGGATGCAGGACGCCAACCAGCATCTGTCCGACGAACAGGCCCGGCATCTGACCACCCACGCCGTGATCCGCAACGAGGACGGCAGCTACAGCTGGAAGTTCGATCCCTATGTGCAGCACTGGGACAGCATCGACCTCGGCCAGGACGCGATCCACGAACTGTGGAGTAATATCACGTGCCCGACCCAACTCCATTATGGCGCGGACAGCTGGGCGAGCAATCCGGAGAAAGACGGGCGTCTGCAATATTTCGGTGACAATGTGGCGGTAAAGGAATTCCAGCGGGCGGGCCACTGGCTGCACCATGACCAGTTCGAGCAGTTTGTCGGCACGCTCAGGGACTTTCTCTGATCGGCATGGGGCCCAACGGCTGGCACAGGTCCTGCGGTTCAACAGGTTGACCGTGACAGCAGGAAAATTTGTGATAGATTGCCATTTATAAAATGAAGAGGACGGATATGACTGCCACGAGACCCCGCACGCGTTATGCGTCGCTTTCCATTTTCCTCCACTGGGCGATGCTGCTGCTGATCATCGGGGTTTACAGTTGCATCCTGCTGCACGAATCCTTTCCCAGAGGCAGCGACATGCGCGCCGACCTCAAGACCTGGCATTTCATGCTTGGCCTGTCGGTGCTGGCGCTTGTGATCATCCGCATTGTCACGCGGCTGTTCACCACAAAGCCGCCGATCAAGCCGGAGCCGCCGGCATGGCAGATGCTGCTGGCCAAAGTCACGCATCTGTCGCTTTATGCGTTCATGCTGGCGATGCCGCTCCTGGGCTGGCTGATCCTCAGCTCCGCCGATGCGACCATTCCCTTCTATGGGCTGGAGCTACCTGCCCTGGTCGCACCGGACAAGGCTCTGGCGGAACAGATCGAGGAGGTGCACGAAACCATTGGCACGATCGGCTATTTCCTGATCGGCCTGCATGCGCTTGCCGCGCTGTTCCATCATTATGTGGTCAAGGACAATACATTGCGACGGATGCTTCCGGGAAAGCGCTCGGCTCGTTAAGACCTTCTCCCTCACGTGAGAGGAGAGATTCAGGAAATCATCCCCCGCAAGGTCACGATCCGGTCCGCCTCTTCCGCCGGCTTGTCCTTGCGGATGCGATGGATGCGGGGGAAGCGCATGGCGAGGCCAGACTTGTGCCGCTTGCTTTCGTGAATTGAATCAAACGCGACTTCCAGCACGAGCGACTTCGCCACCTCGCGCACCGGGCCGAAGCGGTTCAGCGTGTTCTGGCGGACAAAGCGGTCGAGCCATTTCAGCTCCTCGTCGGTGAAGCCGGAATAGGCCTTGCCGACCGGCAGCAGCTCGCCATCCTCGGTCCAGCAGCCAAAGGTATAGTCGGAGTAAAAGGACGCCCGCCGACCGTTGCCGCGCTGGGCGTACATCATCACGCAATCGGCGTTGAGCGGGTCGCGCTTCCACTTGTACCAGTGGCCGGTGACCCGGCCAGCGAGATAGGGGCTTTCCCGGCGCTTCAGCATCACCCCCTCGATCGCTGCGTCGCGGGCGCCGGCGCGCATCGTCTCCAGCGCAGTGAAATCGTCGACCTCGACCACCGCCGACAGGTCGAAATGGTCGGAATTCAGTTTCGGGACAAAGGCCTCGAGCCGTTGGCGCCGCTGGTGCCAGGGCAGCAGCCGCAGATCCTCCTCGCCGTCCATCAGCAGGTCGTAGATGCGGACAAAGGCGGGAAAGTCCTGGCGCATCTTTTTCGACACGGTCTTGCGCCCCAGCCGTTTCTGCAGCGCGTTAAAGCTGGCCGCCTCGCCGCCCTGGTCGGTGCCGCGGACCAGCAGTTCGCCGTCGATTACGCCGTCGCGGTCAAAGGCTTCGACTATATCCGGGAAGGCGGCGCTAATATCGTCGCCGCCGCGGCTGTACAGCCGGGTCTCGCCACCGAGATGGACGGCCTCGACGCGGATGCCGTCCCATTTCCATTCGACTGCATATTCGCCAAGATCAAGGCTGTCACCCTCGAACGGATGCGACAGCATGAATGGCCGGAAGAAAGGGGTGGTGGAAAGGTCGGGCCGCCTGCCGCCCTCTTCTGCCCATCGGAACAGGGCCTCATAGGGCGGATCGAGCGCGTGCCACAGCTCCTCGACATCGTCGATACCCACGTCAAAGGCCTGCGCGAAGGCGGTCTTGGCCAGCCGCGCCGACACCCCGACCCGCATCCCGCCCAGCGCCAGTTTCAGCATCGCATAGCGGCTGTTGGCATCCATCGCGTCGAGCAGCGAGGCGACGACATCGGGCGCGGTCGCCCGGGTGGTGGCGGACAGCGCCTGCACCACCTCGTCGACCGTCGGGTCGCCCTGTTCCCCCTCCGGCGCGTCCGGCCAGACCAGCGCGACGGTTTCGGCTGTATCGCCGACATGGTGACGCGACAGGCGGAACAGTTCCGGGTCGATCCGGGTACCGGCAAGATTGCGGATGGTGGCGGCCTTGACCGCCGGAAAATCGAGACTGTCGGTCAGCGCCGCCAGCGCCCAGCCGCGATCGGGATCGGGCGTGGCCCTGAGATAGGCGGCAATCGCCGCCAGCTTGGCGTTGCGCGAGCGGGTGTAGATCAGACTGTCGACCAGGGCGGCAAAGCGGCGCATCAGCCGTCGTCCCCGTCTTCGCGGCCGATCATCGCCAGCGCCCGCGCCTTGATCTGGTGCAGCTCGCACCAGCGCAGCAGCCCGTCCTCGCTGCCATGGGTGATCCAGGTCTCGCGCGGCGCCAGTTCGCGGATCGTGCCCGTCAGCTCGTCCCAGTCGGCGTGGTCGGAAATCACCAACGGGATCTCGACCCCGCGCTGCCGGGCGCGTCCCCGCACCCGCATCCAGCCGGAGGCCATCGCGGTGATCGGATTCGGCAGCCGCCGGCTCCACTTGTCGATCAGCGCCGACGGCGGGCAGATGATGATCTGGCCGCGCATATCCTCCTTCGGCGTGTCCATCACCAACCGCAGCTCGCCCAGCGACACGCCGAGCTCCTCATAGAGCTCGCACATCCGCACCATCGCGCCGTGCAGATAGATCGGCTTGTCCCAGCCGGCGCGGCGCAGCTCGGCGATCACCCGCTGCGCCTTGCCCAGCGCATAGGCACCGACCAGCAGGCAATGGTCGGGCTCCGCTTCCAGCCGGGCAAAAATCTTGTCGATCTCGCCGGCAATCGGGGGATGTTTGAACACCGGCAGTCCAAAGGTCGCCTCGGTGATGAAGATGTCGCACGGCACCGGTTCGAACGGCGCGCAGGTCGGGTCGGGCCGCCGCTTGAAGTCGCCGGTGACCACCACCCGCTCGCCGTCATATTCCATCAACACCTGCGCCGAGCCCAGCACATGGCCGGCCGAGTGCAGGCTGAACCGCACCCCGCCGCGCTCGAACCCGTCGCCATAGCCGACCGGCGTCCCCGCGTCCGTGCCATAGCGCAGCCCCATGATCGCCAGCGTCTCCGGCGTCGCCCAGACCTCGCCATGGCCACCGCGCGCATGATCGGCATGGCCATGGGTGACGACGGCCCGCGGCTTCGGCACCGACGGATCGATCCAGATATCGGCCGGCCGCACATAAATGCCCTGCGGATGGGGTTCGATCCAGTGTTTCGCTTTGGCCATTAGGGAATAGCGTATCGGAGGGGGAAAGGTTCCGGTCGAAGGGACCGGGGGCGTTGTTGGATGGGTCCAGAGAGTTTTGCGGGACTCCTAGGGACAATTTCCTAGGTGGCTTAGGTCAATTCTCATGAGGGCTTGAAACACTATTCATTTTAGATTAAGGATATAGAACCGCGACACAGGAACGTGAGCGGTCCACTCTTGTGTTTTTTGAACAAGAGGCGGTGACGCTACAAGATGTGGTCAACCCACTCTTCTGGTAAGCCTTAGGATCGTTGACTGACTCTGTTGCCGCTTCCGGTGACGTCGATCTTAGATCGTCAAGCAGGAGGAGGATGCGCACGGAGAAATTCAATCACTCCCTAGCACCTCGGAACGTAACCAACTGTTGCGGTCGAGTAGACGTGTGATCTTGGCCGCTCGCTAAGGAGTATTCAATTATGACTTCAAGTTCCAATATGAAAGAGGTCCGTCGTGTACTGGTACGCGATGGCTTTACCGTCATTAAGACCCGTGGAGGACATTGGCGTATCAGCCATCCTCGCATGAAGGGCCCGGTGTTTGCGCCTGACACGCCCTCAGATCATCGTGGCATCAAGAATTTGATGGCAATCATCCGTCGCAAGATGAATCCAGCCAACGACCAATAACTTGAACACATCGGCCACTGCCGGTGGCCGATGTCAGTTTCATCAAATATTTTCAAGGAATTCGATATGATAAAATCTGTTTCGGACGATCACGTCCTACCGCGTCCAGTGGAGTTACTGCCGAGTTACGCCAACGCAAAATCCCGGCAAACTTTGGCTGATCGGCTCACTGGTGCTTTCAAATTGTCGGATGCCTCAGCATTCGCAATTGCAAACGCCGTCGTTGACCCCTCGGAAGTTCGCAAATCTATCGGTGAGCCCTCCGACCCTGATGTAGAAAGGATCGCGGTACCCGGCGGCACATTGTTCGGTATTAGGACGAGCGTATGGGCGCGGCGTACCATTCCGGATCCAAGAAACCCTCGAACATTGCCATCAAGACGGCATCCTTTTGCAATTGACCCAGGCACCGGCGGGGAAGAGTCAAAATTCAGACCACTTCCTGATCCGCAATCACTTGACGCTGACCAACCAGAACTCGCCGAATTAAAGGTTGAAATCGAAAGCCGCCATCATCTGACTTGGGCATGTCAGCAGGCTGCGGCCTATGTGCTTGGCGATAATGATTGGCGCAAATCAATTGAATCGCAAGGCGTAATGGAAGCAGTATGGTTAGTAGCAACTACATACCAACATGCAGATAACTTTGATCCTGTAACAACGCTGACAACCGTTGAAGGTTCATCCCGCGCCACTGCCGTACACAATATCCTTGGAATTCACACAGCTGACGTTCCTTACGATACCAACGACGCCAGAATGCGTGCACATATTCGCAAACTTAACGAGCGATACGGCCAAGGCGAAAGAGATACTGAAACATTGGTCGCACTGAGGTGCGAGCGAATTCCCGCGCTTATTCTTGTTGGATTTGAACCTCATGAAAAAGGAGCGACTGGCTTTCCGACAGCGGTCAAATCATTCGTTGCATTACGCCATGTTGATCCCCCAAAGCCTTGGGGCGAGGGTCCAGAAAATGAATCTCTTGCCGATGAAGTTTTGGATGAACTCTATCGGCGAGATTTGATTTCTATTACGGAACGAGAGTATTATGCTGGATCGTGCACGCGTACAGAAGCCCGTGCGGCCCATTTACCAGATGACCCCGTTATGAGGGCCAGCAAGATTGTACACCTATTTGCCAGCGATGATGAGCGGATTGCAGAAGCAATTAGGGTCGCCGTAACCAGCCAATCAACGCGTAAGCGGATGACAACAAAGTTGACTAATGAACTGGCTACCGCCCTTATCCTCAGAGCGGTCGCTGATGACCGTGGCAAAATCGATCAGATTCGACGCTACCTGAGGCATGCCTTTGGGAAGGCAGCGCACCGAGAAGCTTGGGATGCAACTGGCCGCGACACAGATCAGCTTGAAAAAGCCGCTTTGAAAGAAGTTCACGAAGCAATTGGTATGGGGAATTCGGACGAACCAGGACCGGCATCTCTCGAACTTGCCATACGAGCATCTTATCCTCTCGTAGTAACAGGACGTCTGAACGCTGATCGAGGAACGTCAGGTAACGATCAGCCCGATCGGCGTACACCCGGAGAAGTTCTCGACGCCGTTCGGCGAAGCCCACAAGGTATTCACCAGCTGGCGCAGGCACTGCGAGATTACGAACATGATTTTGCAATTCGTGCCGTTGATGAAAAGGGGTTGGTGAAGAAAATTAGCAATGGCACGGCTGATCTGACGGTTAGCGATATCTATCTGCGTAATGAATATCCTCCTGCTGGCAAGGCGAAGGCAGCGAAACCGGGAGATACTCCTTCAGATCATTATGATGCTGCTATCGAAGGGCTGGCGAACGCGTTCAACGAGATAGAAAATTGTTTCGTTGCTCTTTCGAAGGTCAGGGGAAATGACGACCAACCTCTGGTAGACTCGAGAGGAGTTGAAACACGGCTGACGGATAGCTGGCGACAACTCTTGGGAAAAGTGGACGAAGAAGTTGTTATCTGGGCACGAACATATAGAAAAGTATTTGGGAAGGCGCCCGTCCCCGTAGAATTCCCAATCGATGATCATGAAGACGATTCTGATCCCTACGCGGAATCTGATGTTGATGATGACGATTTGGAAGAACACGAATTATAGATCAATGCCGAGTGGATAATAATTCCTAATTTTCGCTCGGCGATTTCTACCTGAGAAAAATACTGGGAAAAGAACGCAGAATAATTTCTCTGCCAATGCGGGCAATGTGAGAACCAATGTGATATTCCCCCTAGACGTATCACATCGTAATGTGATACAAAATCCCCAGTATCACATTGAAAAGGCGAGTCCCATGAGCAAAATCCTGATCGAACAGCTGATCGAACTGATCGAGTCCGGCAAGGAAACCCGCGCTGGCCTCGCCCGCGCCGCCGGCCTGCATGCCAACAGCCTGCGCAGCCTGGGCCAGGAGGACTGGAATCCGACCGCAGAAACGCTGGGCAAGCTGGAGACCTATCTGGTGCGCGGCGGCAGCGGGGTTATGGCGACGGCGGAAGAGATCATCAACGAGGCGCGCAACGGGCGCATGTATATCCTGGTCGACGACGAGGACCGGGAGAATGAGGGCGACCTGATCATCCCGGCGCAGATGGCGACGCCCGACGCGATCAACTTCATGGCCAAATATGGCCGCGGTTTGATCTGCCTGGCGATGACCCGCGACCGGGTCGAGGAACTGGGCCTCGACATGATGAGCGCCAACAACCGCGGCGCCTATGAAACCGCCTTCACCACCTCGATCGAGGCGCGCGACGGCGTCACCACCGGGATCAGCGCCGCAGACCGCGCGCGCACCGTGGCGGTGGCGATCGATCGCACCCGCGGCAAGGACGATATTGTCACCCCGGGCCATGTCTTCCCGCTGCAGGCGCGCAACGGCGGCGTGCTGGTCCGTGCCGGCCATACCGAAGCGGCGGTTGACGTGTCGCGGCTGGCGGGTCTCAACCCGGCCGGCGTGATCTGCGAGATCATGAAGGATGACGGCGAGATGGCGCGGCTCGACGATCTGATCGAATTTGCCCAGCATCACGGCATGAAGATCGGCACGATCCGCGACCTGATCGCCTATCGGCTGCGCCACGACCATTTGACCGAGCGCCGCGAGGAAGCCCGTTTCACCAGCCGCTGGGGCGGCGAGTGGAACGCGATCACCTTTTACAACAGCGCGACCGAGAGCGAGCAGATCGTCTTGCAGAAGGGCCATGTCGATCCGGACAAGCCGACCCTGGTGCGGATGCACGCCACCGCGATCTTCGCCGACCTGTTCGGGCAGGATACCGACCGCGCCAACATGCTGCAGGAATCGATGAAGATCATCGGCGAGGAAGGGGCGGGCGTGATCGTGTTCATCAGCCCGCGCGTCCCCGATCTCTATTCGCGTCAGGTGCGCAGCCTTGCCGGCGGCAAGCCAGTGCCAATGGACCAGCTGCGCGACTATGGCGTCGGCGCGCAGATTCTGAGCGAGCTCGGCGTGCATGATATGGAGCTGCTGACCAACACCAGCCATGATCTGGTGGGTCTGGATGCTTATGGTCTCAGGATTGTCGGACAGCGGGCGGTACCGGCCAACAGCGGCAGCGAGGCGCGCAAGGAACTGGAGACGGCATAGCAATCATCCGCCCCTCCTCTTTAGAGGAGGGGACCAAGGGGTGGTGGCGATGCGCAAGCATCGCTCGCGCAAGCGAACAACGATAGTGCCGCCCGAAAGAAATGGAAAACCGAAGAGTCGTTCTTCGACGAGAGACCCCCCCCACCTCCTCCTTCGAAAAGGAGGGGCCAAGACACAGAAAGAAACTGAAAATGGCAAAATTCCTGATCGTCGAAGCGCGGTTCTACGACCATCTCAACGACATGCTGATCGAAGGGGCGACCGATGCGCTAACCGCAGCGGGGCATGAGCATGAGCTTCTGACCGTGCCGGGTGCGCTGGAGATTCCGGGGGCGATATCGCTCGCGATCGACAGCGATCTTTATGACGGCTTTGTCGCGATCGGTGTGGTGATCCGCGGTGAAACCTATCATTTCGAGATTGTGGCGGGCGAAAGCGCGCGCGGCCTGATGGCGCTGTCGATGGACGGCGCGGCAATCGGCAATGGCATTATAACGGTGGAAAATGAAGAGCAGGCGCTGGCCCGAGCAGACAAGACCCGCAAGAACAAGGGCGGCGAAGCGGCACAGGCGGCAATTACGATGTATGAGCTGGGGTTGAAATTCAGCCACTGACAGCAGCAGGACCCTTGTCCTACCGCTGTCAGAGCCTGATTAAGCCTATTCGGCCGGGGTACCGGCAATAGCGGCCGTGAATTCGGCTTCGGTCATGGTGATGGCAATAGCGCCGTCGGGCTGTGCCATGAACGCATTCACAGGCAGTTTCACTTCTTGGCCTTCATGATCGACGGTCACATATTCGGCATCCTTGCCCTTGACCGTGCCGATCACCGCAGCGCCGGTTACCGACTTGACCTCGGTGCCCGGGGTCAGGCTGGCCAGCAATTTTGCTCTCGCATCAGCGGTCGCCTTTGCTACAGCTGCGTCAAGATCAGCCTTGGTCATCATGATCGACAGGCCATTTTCGGCCTTCGCGAAAGCGTCGGTGCCGAGGGCTGCCTTGTGCGTTCCGGTATCAACAACCACGACGGAATCGCTGACGGACTCGACCGTACCGACTTCACCGCCCTGCGGTCCGAAAACCTTCATGCCGGCCTGGGCTTCAACCGTCGGCGCAGCATCCTGGGCCAAGGCGGGGGTTGCAGCGAGCAACGCCGCGCCAGTCATCAGGGTGAAAAAATTCTTCATATAATACTCCTCAAGGTTACAAAATGGCCATTTTATTACAAGACACGGGCTAAAAAGCGCATACGCGACTTGTTAAGGCTATTGAGGCGAACCGACGCACCGACAGGACAGGCTGCACTGCAGGCGCGATCGGCGCGCTTATCCGCAGATCATGCGGCTTTCTGCGTCCGCTTGTGCAGACCTTCGCGGACCTCTTCGATGATCTTGGCGCAGAACGCGTCGAGATCGCCCGGGTTGCGCGAGGTAATGAGGCCGTTATCGACCACCACTTCGCTGTCTTCATAGCGCGCGCCGGCATTGATCAGATCGGTCTTGATCGACTTGTAGCCGGTGACCTTGCGGCCCTGCACCAGATCTGCCTCGATCAGCAGCCACGGAGCGTGGCAGATGGCGGCAATCGGCTTGCCGGCATCGAAAAATGCCTTCACAAAATCGGTGGCCTTGGTTTCTACGCGCAGGAGATCCGGATTGATCTGTCCGCCCGGCAGGACCAGTGCGTCAAAATCGCCTTCGCTGGCCTTGTCCAAGGTCATGTCGACGGCGATGCTCTCGCCCCAGTCCTTCTCATCCCAGCTTTTGATCGAACCGGATTCCAGGGACACGATCGTGATCTCTGCGCCTGCGTCAAGCAGCTGCTTCCGGGGCTCGAAAAGCTCCGATTTTTCAAAGCCGTCTGTTGCCAGAATTGCTATTTTTGCATTTGAAATCTTCGTCATTTCTGTCTGCCTTTCGTTGGGGGGTTTATATGTTATCTACGCGGCAGCCGGGGCATTGGTTCCATAACAGCGGGGAACCCTCCTGGCTTTCCTGCCGATCAACCCGAGAGAATTCCGCTGCGACCGGCTTCTCCCGGTCGGCGAACGGAACCAAAAAAGAGGCAGTGCGTAAGTTTTGGAAGATGCAGCGCTCCGCCAGTTCGTTGAGCGCGCCCAAAAAAGGAGAAATATCTCATGACTATCAAGACCGCAGACCTTCGTGACATGAAAAGCGATATCAAACAGGCCGACCGTGCCAAGATGGCCGAAAAGCTTGGCCAGGCTCTCGCGTCGACTTATGTGCTGTACCAGAAAACGCAGTCGGTCCACTGGAACGTGACCGGCCCGCTGTTTGTCAGCGTCCACAAGCTGACCGAAGGGCAATATGAAGATCTCGCCGCATCGATCGACGAGATTGCCGAGAGGATTCGGGCGCTGGGCGCCAAGACGCCGGTCGGGCTTTCCACCTATATCAACAACAGCGTGATCGACGATCAGGTCGAATGGGGTGATGTTGAAGCCATGCTCAAGCAGCTTTCCGGTGACAATCTTGCCGTTGCCGACCAGATGCGCGAATTCGTGAAGATCGCCGAAGAAGCGGACGATGTGTTTACCGCCGACCTGCTCACGACACGGATCGGGGCGCTGGAAGAAGCATCATGGATGCTCTCGGCCAGCCTATAATCTAATCGCCGCAATCTGAAAAACAGGAACAATTATGAAAAAGAAGTTGGAAAAAAACGAAGCCCGTCAAGGCTTCACGACCCGTCACATGACCATAGTGCTCGGTATATCGATAGTGCTTGCGATTGGGGCGCTAGCCGCCGTGACGGGTTTCTTCTGACTCCTGTTTGAACATTCCAAGGGCGCCTTGCCGCCCCTGTCCCCCGACAGGGGCGGGCTTTTTATGGGCGACCGCGGATCGGTTAGCAGCCGTTTCAGGGCCCGCCTGAGCGACCGTTTTTCTGTCTCCGGCCCGTTTGTCAGGGCTTCCTGTCTGCCATCCGCTCATGCGTCGCATTGGTGGTGAGTTGGTGGTGAGGACGCATAGCGCTCTGCTGCCCTCCACCGGGAGCGTAAGGATGGTGGCATTCGCCTTTCCGATCGCATAACGAAAAGCATGGCTTTTGACGTGCATCATAAAGAAATTTTCGCGGCGGTTGCGCTTGTTCTAACCTTTGTCGCCTTTGTCCCTTATTTCTGGTCGATCTGGCAGGCAAAGACCCGTCCCCATGTTTTTTCCTGGCTTATCTGGGCGGCGGGCACGGTGATCGTCGCGATTGCGCAATGGACCGATGGAGCCGGCGTAGGTGCGTGGCCGATTGCCGTGTCCGGCCTGCTCACATTCCTGGTGGTGTTTCTGGCGCTGACCCGATCCCCGGACATGTCGGTGGTCAAACTGGACTGGCTGTTTCTTGCCCTTGCCCTGACGGCATTGCCCCTGTGGTTTTTCACTTCCACCGCGCTATCCGCGGTGATCGTCCTGACGGTCGTTGACCTGCTCGGTTTCGGACCCTCCGTCCGGAAAGCCTATCAGCGGCCCCGGGAGGAAAATGTCGCTTTCTTTGCCATCGCGGTCGTGCGCAACGGATTCGTAATTGCGGCCCTTGAACATTATTCGTGGACAACGGTCCTTTTTCCCGCGGCAGTGGGCGGAGCCTGCATTATGTTCGTGCTCCTGATAGTCGCGCGGCGGCGCATTGAAAATCCTGCATAATCTCCTGATTCCGATATTTTCTGTCTAGAATGATGCTTAGCCGCCTGGCCCGTAGTCCAGTCCTGTGCACCGGTAATGACGAGTCTGCTTGACCAAATCCCTCCATTCTCTATTTTAGAACAAACCATGAACAATAATGATTTCGATTCGGGAGAACCCCTGCCGCTTAATTCCGCTGCTGTGCCGAGAACAGCCAGCCAGAAGGCAGCAGCGCTGAAGGCGCGGCTGGCGAAGATTCTGGCGGCCTCCGGCACAGGAACAGCGGAACCGGACGACCAGCCGTCCCACTTCACCCTGGGTGTCGACAGGATCGACACTGCCCTGCGTGGCAATGCAGGAGTCGATGGCCTGCCGCGCTCCGCCTTGCACGAGCTGCATGCACAGAGCAAAGACCACCGGACCAGCGCGGCTGCCATGGCCCTGCTGCTGGCGCAGCGCTGCCGGGCACTGCACGCGGACCGCAAGCCGATCCTGTGGATCAGCGAAAGCGGCGAGGCCAGACGGCAGGGCCGGCTCTATCCGCCGGGGCTGGCGGAACTCGGGATCGATCCCTCTGCCATCCTCCATGTCGACGCGCCGGACAGTATCGCGGCGCTGCGCGCGGCCGCCGACGGCGTACGGTCTTCGGCGATGAGCGCGGTGATTGTCGAACTGGCGGGCAAGAAGCCCAAGGGCCTCGACCTGACCGCGACCCGGCGGCTGTCGCTGTCGGCGCAAAAGGCGGGCGTGCTCGGCCTGCTGCTGCGCTGTGGCAGCGATGCCGACAACCCTTTGCCTACTGCGGCCTTCAGCCGCTGGCAGGTGGCGGCCGCGCCTTCCCTTGCGCTGGAAGCCAATGCCCCCGGCGATCCAGCCTTTGACATCACCCTGCTGCGGCATCGCAGCGGTCTTTACGGGCTCAGCGCCCGACTGGAGTGGAACCGTGACGAACAAGCCTTCCGCGAGCAGCCAGGCGAGGGCACGCCGCATGCTGGCGCTGTTCCTGCCCTGGCTGGCGTCCGAGCGGATCATCCGGGAATGCGGGCCGCCTGACCATCCCTTCGCGCTGACCGCAAAGATCGGCGGCGCGATGGTGATCATGGCGGCGGACCGGCAGGCGGCGTCCCTGGGACTGGGCCCGGGCATGAAGCTGGCCGACGCCCGGGCACGGGTGCCCGACCTGCTCGCCTTTGACCATGATCCGCGGGCTGATGCCCATCTGCTGGCGCGGCTGGCGGAAGCCTGCGAGCGCTACACACCGATGGTCGCGGTCGAGCCACCCGATGCGCTGATCCTCGATATCACGGGCGCAGCACATTTCCATGCCAGCGAGGACGCGCTGGCGCAGGATGCCGAGGACCGGCTCGATGCGGCCGGCTATGGCGCTGGCTGGGCGCTGGCCGGAACGGCGGATGCCGCGCTGGCGCTGGCCCGGCACGGCCTGAAAGAAGGCGCCGAGGCGCAGCTGCCGGTGGCGGCGCTGGCCATGGATGACAAGACCCACCAGTCGCTGGAGCGGGCCGGGCTATACCGAATCGGCGATCTGGCCGAGCGCCCCCGCGCCAATCTGGCAGCGCGTTTCGGGGCCGAGCTGACGCTGCGGCTAGACCGGATATTGGGTCTGGAAGACCGGCCGATCGATCCGCTGCGCCGGGTCGGCAATATCGTTACCGAGCGCCGCTTTGCCGAGCCGCTGACCCATATCGATGCGGCGCTGGAATGTCTGTCGGAGCTATTCGCGGAAGCCGCCGAGCGGCTCAACCAGCGCGGCCAGGGTGCGCGCATGGTCCGCATGCTTTTGTTCCGCTGCGACGGTGATATTGCCCGGCTCGGCTTGGAAACCGGTGCGCCGACCCGCGATACGGCGCTGTTCCAGCGGCTGCTGCGTGAGCGGATCGACGCGCTCAACGACCCGCTCAATCCCGGCTTCGGCTATGACCTGATCCGGCTGAGCATCGTCGCGACGGACCCCTTGGCACCGCAGCAGCTGCGGCTGGCGGGCGGCGAGGACCGGCAGGAGGACGAGGTCGCTCTGGTCAGCCAGCTCAGCACGCGGCTGGGCCGTGAGCGGGTGCAGAAATTTGTTCCTGCCGACAGCCATATCCCCGAACAGGGCCTACTCGCCCTACCCGCGCTCAGCGCGCCCGCACCGGTGGCATGGCAGATGCAGCCTCCCGGCGATCCGCCGCTGCGTCCCCTGCACATGTTCGACCCGCCGCAGCGGGTGCAGGTGATCGCCGAGGTCCCCGACGGTCCGCCGCACCGCTTCACCTGGCGGCGCAAGGCGCATCAGGTGATCCGCTATGAAGGGCCGGAGCGAATCGCCTCGGAATGGTGGCAGCGCAAGGACGGGCAGCAAAGGGGCAATGGCGGCCTGACCCGCGACTATTACCGCGTCGAGGACGCCCGCGGCCGGCGCTACTGGCTGTTCCGGCACGGGCTTTATGGCGAGGAGAAGGCCAATCCGGACTGGTATGTGCATGGGCTGTTTGCGTGATGGAGAATATCTGTTGCCCTGAATCCGTTCGTGTCGAGCGAAGTCGAGACACCAGCGGCCTATCGACTTCGCTCGACACGAACGGACATGGCTCCTCACAATGACGATCTTCGCCGAACTCGCGGCCGCCACCCATTACAGCTTTCTGCGCGGCGCTTCCTCGCCCGCCGACATGGTGATGCAGGCGATGATGCTGGGGATGACCGGGATCGGCATTGCCGACCGCAACAGTGTCGCCGGGGTGGTGCGGGCGCATGCGGCGTTGCGCCGAGCGCACGAGGATGCGGCGGAAGAGGGGCTGGTGCTGCCGGACTTTCGGCTGATCGTCGGATCGCGACTGGTCTTTGCCGATGATACGCCGGAGACCATCGTTTATCCACGCAACCGGCGCGGCTGGGGGCGGCTGACCCGGCTGCTGTCGACCGGCAATCTGCGGGCGGAGAAGGGAGAATGTTTTCTCTACGAGACGGACTTGCTGCAATGGTGCAGCGAGGACTGGGCGCTTATCATCCTCTCTGAAGCGTCAGCTTCGGGGAGGGGGACCGTCAGCCAGAGCGCAGCGGCGGCTGATGGTGGGGGGGCTTCGGTCGTCTCTATCGGGCACCGGCCCCTCCACCATCCTGCGGATGGTCCCCCTCCCCCCGCTGCGCGCGGGGAGGATATTATCAGCCAACTCCGCTCCCTCACCCCGCATATATGGATCGGCGCGACCATGCCGCGTTCCGGGCCGGACAAGCGTTATCTCGCTCGGCTGAACGAACTCTCGATAACAAGTGGCATCCCCCTGCTCGCCACCAATGACCCGCTCTATGCGACGCCGGAGCAGCGGCCGCTGCACGATATTCTGACCTGTATCACCGAAAAGACCACGATTGCCAGGGCGGGCCGCCTGCTCGCCGCCAATGCCGAGCGCTATCTCAAGCCCGCAAAAGAAATGGCGCGCCTGTTTCGCGACCATCCAGAAGCGATTGCCGAAACGCAGAAGCTGCTCCGGCTGGTCGATTTCACCCTCGACGAGCTGAGCTATCATTATCCCGAGGAACCGGTGCCCGAGGGCTGGACACCGCAGGGCTGGCTGGAACATGTCACCTGGTCCGCCGCCCATGCCCGTCACGGCGCGACCCTGCCGGAGCGGTTGCGCAGCAAGGTCGAGGAGGAACTGCGGCTGATCGCAAAAATGGAATATGCGCCCTATTTCCTGACCGTCCACGATATCGTCAAATTTGCCCAGGACCAGAAAATCCTCTGCCAGGGGCGGGGGTCGGCGGCGAACAGCGCGGTCTGCTATCTGCTTGGTATCACCTCGGCCGATCCGATGGAGCATGATCTGCTCTTCTCCCGCTTCATCTCCGAGGAACGGCGCGAGCCCCCCGACATCGACGTCGATTTCGAGCATGAGCGGCGCGAGGAGGTGATTCAATATATCTATGCCCGCTATGGCCGCCACCGCGCCGGCATCGCGGCTACGGTAGTCCATTATCGCTCGCGCAGCGCGATCCGCGAGGTCGGCAAGGCGCTTGGCCTGTCCGAGGATATCACCAGCCGTCTGTCGAGCACCGTATGGGGCAGCCACGGGGGCAAGGAGCCGGACAAGCGCTTTGCCGAAACCGGGCTAGATCCGGACAATCCCGAGATCCGGCGGCTCGGCGATCTGGTCGGCCAGATCCTGCAATTCCCCCGCCATCTGTCGCAACATGTCGGCGGCTTCGTCCTCACCCAGGACCGGCTCGACGAGACCGTGCCGATCCACAACGCGGCGATGGACGACCGCACCTTCATCGAGTGGGACAAGGATGATATCGACACGCTCGGCCTGATGAAGGTCGATATCCTGGCGCTCGGCATGCTGACCTGCATCCGAAAGGCGTTTGACCTGATGGAGAGCATCAACATCCTCCCCGAAGCGCGAGCTTCGGGGAGGGGGACCGTCAGCCAGAGCGAAGCGGCGGCTGATGGTGGGGGGGCCTCGGGGATCGCTCTTGTGCACCAGCCCCTCCACCATCCTGCGGATGGTGCCCCTCCCCGTGCTGCGCACAGGGAGGAAAAATGGACGCTGCAGAATGTGCCGCACGAGGATTCGGCGACCTATGACATGCTGTGCAGGGGCGACAGTATCGGCGTGTTCCAGGTCGAGAGCCGGGCCCAGATCAACATGCTGCCACGGCTGAAACCGCGCGAATTTTACGATCTGGTGATCCAGGTGGCGATCGTCCGCCCCGGTCCGATCGAGGGTGATATGGTACACCCCTATCTGCGCCGGCGTTCGGGCAGGGAGAAAATAACCCTGCCCTCGCCCCAGCCGCCACATGATCGCCATGAGCTGAAATCGATCCTCGGCAAGACCTTTGGCGTCCCCCTGTTCCAGGAACAGGCGATGAAACTGGCGATTGTCGCCGCCGATTTCTCGCCCGCCGACGCCAACAAGCTGCGCCGGGCGATGGCGACCTTCCGCAATGTCGGCACGATCCACCATTTCCGCGAGAAGATGGTCAGCGGCATGACCGCCAAAGGTTATGAAGCGGATTTTGCCGAACGCTGCTACAAGCAGATCCAGGGCTTCGGCAGCTACGGCTTCCCGGAAAGCCACGCGATCAGCTTTGCCCGGCTGGTCTATGTCTCGAGCTGGATCAAGTGCCACCACCCGGCGGTGTTCGCGGCGGCTTTGCTCAACTCGCAGCCGATGGGCTTTTATGCCCCAGCCCAGATTGTCCGCGATGCGCGGGAACATGGAGTGGAGATCCGCGAGCCGGATGTGAATTTCAGCGACTGGGACAATGGGCTGGAGAGAAATGCTCCCCTCCCGCTTGCGGGAGGGGTTGGGGGTGGGTCCGAAACACCAGACAAGCCCACCCCTGGCCCCTCCCGCAAGCGGGAGGGGGACGTCTCCCTCCGCATCGGCCTGCGCCAGATCGACGGGTTCCGCGAGGCCTGGGCCGAACAGATTGTCGCCGCGCGCCCCTTCAAGACCATCGAGGAACTGGCCCACAAGGCCGGGCTCCCCGCCCGCGCGCTGCGGCTGCTCGCCGATGCCGATGCCTGCCGGTCGCTCGGGCTGGACCGGCGGCAGGCGCTGTGGGAGGTGCGCCGCACGCCGGTCAACACCCTCCCCCTGTTCGAGGCGGCGCAGGCGAAGGAGCTCGGGCTGGAGCAGGACACCCGCCTGCCGGCAATGACCAAGGGCGAGCATGTCGTCGCCGACTATCAGAGCGTGAGGCTGTCGCTCAAGGGCCATCCGATGCAATTCCTGCGCGAACGCTTACGGGCGATGGGCGTGCTCAGCTGCGCCGAGCTGGGACTGGCCAAAAACGGCTCACAGGCAAAGGTCGCCGGCGTCGTTCTGATCCGCCAGCGGCCAGGCAAGGGCAATGCGGTCTTCATCACACTGGAGGACGAAAGCGGCGTGTCCAACCTTTTGCTCTGGGCCAGCCGCTTCGAGAAGATGCGCCGCCCGGTGATGGCGGCGCGGCTGATGCTGGCCATCGGCGAGGTCCAGCGCAGCGTCGAGGGCGTGACCCATCTGATGACAACGCGGGTCGAGGATTATACGTTCATGCTGGACGAGATCACCGTTCACCAGAGGCCCGATGTGCCCATGACCCGCGCCGACGAGGTCAACCGCCCGGTCTATCGCAACGAGGACCGGCGGGCCGCCCGGGCGGAACGGGACGCGGCCCAGCCCGCCTATCCGCGCCACGGCCATCCGCGCAATGTCCGGATCTTGCCGAAGTCGCGCGATTTTCATTGATTGAGGCACATTGGCAATAGCTTGCGTGGTGCCCGTCCGCAAATATACAGATATCTTCATAATCCGGGAGTTCTTGTACTGTACGCGTCCCGCCTAGGTCATCAGCACTGCATTCACTGGGCGGCGCAGCGACATGGGCATGGCCTGTCCATGACCAAAGCGCATAACGATATTGGGCCGATATCCTTGCATCCCAACCAAAGCTGCCAGATCGGGGCGCAATTTGGAAACTTCGGTGGGTTGATTGATAAACGCTGTTTTCAGACCAAGTGCGGTTGCTTGAAGCGCAAATCGTTGGCAGGATCGACCCGCTTGCACCCAATGTTCTGGATCATTCTTATCTGCAACAAACACCGCAATCCCGGCCGAACCATCAATCTGCCGGATATATTTGTCATTCTCGCTCTTTGTCTTGAAGGATAAAGAAAATATCGGGCGGCCTAACCAGCTCGGTGCGCTTGGATTGCCGCTACACGCGCTAAAAAGGCCATCGCGCATAGTGATTGCGTCCCTGGGGTTGAAGCGAATCCATTGCTTCAGCTCCTCAACAAAATCTGCATCCGCCATTTGAGCGCTATTTCCGGCGGTCACCAGATCGCGGACCAGATTGATCTGGGGCCTATCGGTTATTAGGAACATATTTACACCATTCACTTGCGCTGCAGCATCCAGTGATCTTAGCTCCGCTATACTAGCTGGTCGGCCATCATAGTCCGCTCTGGTAGACTGCCGTCTGGGGATCGCATCAAACAAAGGCGAGCGATCTGCCTGTCCTGCCACCATCTCCACCACGACTTTGCCATTTTCAGCCGGATCAAATCGCAGCTCACTCGCGCGGCCAGTCGCAGCGCCGGAAATCATGAGATTCTCGGCAGCACAGCCAAGGCTCGCGAACAGATGATGGTCATCAGGATCGACCACTATCGTTCGCCGTGAATAGTCCGGTAAAATCTCAATGCTGTTCTTCTGCACACGAAATTTCCAGGGCTGGGTATTGTGGCCGTTGGCCGCCAGCGTGGCGCAGCGAATCAGGTCGCGATCATCAGGCTGCAACGCCAGCGGTACGCGCAACGTTGCAGCAAGCTTTTCATAGTCCTCCATTGAACCGGTTTGCTTGACACCGATGGCGGCGGCAAATCCGCCTGCAGCTATCAACGAACCTCCACCTATCAAAAAGTTCCGCCGGTTCATCTGGGCTGTTCCTCTGGCAAGGTCATGCGGGTCAATCTCCCGTGGAAATAGTAAGATTATGACCGATGGGCAGCAATACGTACTTGAACGGATAAACCCCGAGAATGCGGCCTGCCTCCTGACTTTGCGTGTACAAAACGGGCCAACGGAAAATCACCCTTGCGGCCATCCGCGCAATGCCCGGATCCTGCCGCAGTCACGGGATTTTCACTAGGCCGGTGCGGTTTCGAACTGCTGCTCGCCTGGGGCAGCAGATAGCCGATGAAGAAGCTGGACAGCACCAGCCCCTGGGTGGACAGATCCGAGCCATAGGTTTCCACCATCGGATAATCGCGGCCGAGATGGTGAGCCGGTCGATATAGCAGATGAGAATGGCCAGAAAGGCCGTGAGTGCAAGCTGATGGCGTTCTGCATAGCCATCCCCCCCGATGATACCCACCGGCCTTGCTTAAAATCGCCAGGTTGGGGCTATTTCCTTGCATATCCTGCGCAATTTCCCTATAGTATCATTTGCAACTATATTGTGCTTTGGCGCATCCCTATCTTTTGAGGAAATCTTGTGGCTGATCTGTTTGAAAATCCCGTGGGCCTGGACGGCTTTGAATTTGTCGAATTTTGCGCGCCGGAAAAGGGCGTGCTGGAACCGGTGTTCGAGGTCATGGGCTTCAGCCGAATCGCCCAGCACCGGTCCAAGGACGTGCATCTGTGGCGGCAGGGCGGCATCAACCTGATCATCAACTATGAACCCAAGTCGGCGGCCTGGTATTTTGCCCGCGAGCATGGCCCCTCCGCCTGCGGCATGGCCTTCCGGGTCAGGGACGCGCGCCAGGCCTATGCCTGGCTGCTCGAAAAGGGCGCCGAGCCCGTGCATGTCGAAACCGGCCCGATGGAACTGCATATCCCGGCGATCCGCGGTATCGGCGGCGCGATCCTCTATCTGGTCGACCGCTATGAGGGCGGCGAGCGTGAGGAAAATCTGTCGATCTATGATATCGATTTCGAATATCTGCCTGGCGCCGACCGTCATCCGGTCGGGGCCGGCTTCCACACGATCGATCACCTGACCCACAATGTCTACGGTGGCCGGATGAAATATTGGGCCGACTATTACGAGACCCTGTTCAACTTCCGCGAGATCCGCTTCTTCGACATCAAGGGCGAATATACCGGCCTGACCTCCAAGGCGCTGACCGCGCCCGACGGCAAGATCCGCATTCCGCTGAACGAGGAAGGCGAAGGCGGCAAGGGCCAGATCGAGGAATTCCTGCGCGAATTCAACGGCGAGGGCATCCAGCATATCGCGCTGATCTGCGATGATCTGGTGACCTGCTGGGACCGCCTGAAAAAGCTCGGCGTCCCGTTCATGACCGCGCCGCCGGCAACCTATTATGAAATGCTCGACGGCCGCCTGCCCGGCCATGGCGAAAATGTCGAGGCGCTGCAGACCCGCGGCATATTGCTCGACGGCAGCACCGAGGGCGGCCAGCCGCGCCTGCTGCTGCAGATTTTTGCCGAGGCGCAGGTCGGCCCGGTGTTCTTCGAATTCATCCAGCGCAAGGGCGATGACGGATTCGGCGAGGGCAATTTCAAGGCGCTGTTCGAAAGCATCGAACGCGACCAGGTCGCGCGCGGTGTCCTCAATGTGAAGGAGCCTGCCTGATGGTTGCACCAAAGATCAATGGCGTCCACCATGTCGCCTATCGCTGCAAGGATGCGAAAGAGACGGTTGATTTCTACAAGCGAGTGATGGGCATGGATTTCCAGCTCGCCTTTGCCGAGAATGAAGTCCCCTCGACCGGCGAATATGACCCCTATATGCATATCTTTCTCGACGCCGGCGGCGGCAATATCCTCGCCTTTTTCGAACTGCCCGAGCAGCCGGACATGGACCGCGACCAGAATACTCCGGCCTGGGTGCAGCATATCGCCTTCAAGGTGAATACGCTCGACGACCTGATGGCGGCCAAGGCCAATGCCGAAGCCGAAGGGCTGGAAGTCATCGGCCCCACCCATCACGGCATTTTCAAGTCGATCTATTTCTTCGATCCCAACGGCCACCGGCTGGAACTGGCCTGCGATATCGGCACCGAAGAAGAGATGGCCGAACTCCGCCGCGTCGCCCCCGAAATGCTAGAGGAATGGAGCCGCACCAAGAAGGCCCCGCAACATGCCGCCTGGCTGCACGCCAAGGCGCGCGACGAACATTAGGTTTTCACATTGAACAATGCCGTGCTCCTGCGTAGGCAGGAGTCCATCTCCTGAAGCCTCGACAAGAGGCACTGGCCGGAGATGGGCCCCCGCCTTCGCGGGGGAACGGAGCAGGATGAAGGAACGCATATGAAACTCGCTACCCTGAAGAACGACACCCGCGACGGCCGTCTGGTCGTGGTTTCGAAAGACCTGACCCGCTGCTGCGAGGCGAGCAATATCGCGCCGACCCTGCAGGCAGCGCTCGACGACTGGGAGCAATGCGCGCCGAAGCTGGAAGCGCTCTACCGCGATGTCGAGCATGAGACGGTGCCCTGCGAACGCTTTCACGAGCGCCTGGCCGAATCCCCCCTGCCCCGCGCCTATCAATGGGCCGACGGCAGCGCCTATATCAATCATGTCGAACTGGTCCGCAAGGCGCGCGGCGCGGAAGTGCCGGAGAGTTTCTACAGCGACCCATTAATGTACCAGGGCGGCAGCGACGCCTTTCTCGGCCCGCGCGACGACATCCCGCTCGGCGACCCCAAATGGGGCTGCGACATGGAGGGCGAGATCGCGGTGATCACCGACGATGTGCCGCCCGGCGTCAGCAGCGAAGAGGCCGCCGGCCATATCAAGCTGGTGATGCTGTGCAACGATGTCTCGCTGCGCGGCCTGATCCCAGGGGAGCTGGCGAAGGGCTTCGGTTTCTTCCAGTCAAAGCCACCCTCCGCCTTCTCCCCGGTCTGCGTGACCCCCGACGAACTGGGCGATGCCTGGAAAGGCTCGGTCATCCACCTCCCGCTACAAGTCGACTACAACCGCGAGCCCTTCGGCCGCGCCAATGCCGGCAAGGACGCGACCTTCAGCCTCGCCGACCTGGTCGCCCATGCCGCCAAGACCCGGCCCTTGTGCGCCGGCACGATCATCGGCTCCGGCACCGTCTCCAACCAGGGACCCGATGGTGACCCAGGCAAGCCCGTTTCAGAAGGCGGCTTTGGCTACAGCTGCATCGCCGAAATCCGGATGATCGAAACAATCAATGATGGCGAAGCCAAGACGCCGTTTATGTCAGCGGGCGATACCGTGAAAATCCAGATGCTGGATGCGGATGGTCACTCGATATTTGGCGCGATCCGGCAGGAGGTTGTGGCGGTTTGATGGGTCGCCCTCTTCGCGGAGAATGCCGAAGCGTGGACGGTCTGGAAATTCGAAGATCGTTAAAACCGCGTCTTGAATGATGGGGAAACGCTAAAAAGCGGGAAATTGGGCTTTCTCAATGTCCCTTGCAGCAGATCGAAATATTGTGCCCAAGCAAATTTATTCCGAATCTCGTTTGGTTGTTTGAAAGTGTAGAGTTTTAGACCATCAATTTCGCCGGTAACTGTGTACCCGGCCATTGCGATTGGCTTGATGTATAGACGAATGGCATAGCGTATGTTGTTCAGAAACTCTGCGATATTGCTCGCGTGAAAGGCGAACAGGTGCGTGTGAAACCAGTCCCAACAATCGGGGAGTGCGAGATAGGCATCGCTCTCATCAATTTTGATGTTGTTCTCGGCTAAAATTGACCGCAGTTTTCTTGCTTGCCCCCCAAGCCTGAGGAAATTGTGTTTGCCTATGTCACCGCTCATGCGGATGAAGTCGATACGCTTTATGCGCAGATCAACCTCCACCTCTATATTTGAAAACCAGACTTTTTCAACGAAAGCATAGCCTTCCAGCCAATTGATGAAGCAATCCACTACATCTCGTAAATCTCCAATTTCTTGCCCGATTTGTGGACTTTCGCAGATCCGACGCAGGTAAAACAACGTTGTGTGATCTGTCGCTAGATCACCACTAACGGGCTTCGGTAGGTCGAATGGAACTTTATTATTTCTACCAACTACTGGCGAAAGGAAGTCGCGCAGCAGAATACCGAACTGGCGCAAGGTATCGGAGGTCTGCGGTAGAAGGTTGGTGTCCGTTCGCTTCTCACCAAGCGAGCAGAAAATAGCCTGGTTTACCATATCATCAACCATGCCGATCACGGCGTTGAGGACAATTGCCTCTTGTTCCATTTCAGTGAATGTCATGAGTTAGGTCTCCTGATACACCCAATTTTGACCCTAGCCCCACGGCAACTTTACCTCCACAAAATAGGCGCCTATCCTCAAACCGGCACCGCCGTCTCATATTTGATCCGCTCCATCGCAAAGCTCGCCGACACATCCGACAGCGGCACCGCCTTGATCAGTTTCTTGTACACCCGGTCATAGTCGGCGACATCGCGGACCAGCAGCTTCAGCAGATAGTCGACCTCGCCCGCCATCCGGTATAGCTCGACCACTTCCTCGACCGCCGAGGCAGCGGCAGCGAATTTTTCCAGCCACTTGTCGCTGTGATCATTGGTCCGCACCGCGACAAAGACGGTCATGCCGAAACCGACCGCCTCCGGCTCGACGATCGCCACCCGGCGAGCGATGATGCCGTCCGCCTCCATTCGCTTGATCCGCCGCCAGCAGCCATGGGTCGAGAGGCTGAGCTGCGCCGCAAGATTTTCCAGCGACAGGCCGGCATCACCGACGGGAAGGCTTTCAGAATATTTGCGATTAATATCGTGAATATTTTTCGCCTCATCGGAAATATGTAGAATATTATCCCATTTATCGAGCAAAACAGCCAAATAACGGCAAGGACTTCCCTCCGCGCGCCAGCTATAAGCCCACGCATATGAGGACAAGGGAAAATATCATGCTGGATTCTGTAGGGCGCGCGGGAAAAGACAAGCTGCAGTCGCTGTCGGCGCTGATCGGCAACACGCCCCTGATCCGGATCCTGGCGCGCTGCGAGGGGCAGGAAGTCACCGTCTATGCCAAGGCGGAAATGTACAATCTGTCCGGCAGCATCAAGGACCGGATGGCGCTGGCGATCCTGCAGGATGCAATAGGGCGCGGCGAGCTGCTGCCCGGCCAGACCATTGTCGAGGCGACCAGCGGCAACAGCGGCATTTCCTTTGCCGCAATCGGCTGTGCGCTTGGCCATCCCGTCACCATCTTCATGCCCGACTGGGTCAGCGCCGAGCGCCGCGCGATGCTGGATATCTATGGCGCCGATACCCGCCTGGTCTCCCGCGAGCAGGGCGGCTTTCTGGGCTGTCTGGCCGCGGTTGAGGAACTGGGCGAACAGGGCGCCTATATGCCGCGGCAATTCTCCAACCCGGTCAATGCCGACGAACATGCCGAGGGTACCGGCCCCGAATTGTGGCAGCAGGTGGCAACGGACGGCGGCACGCTCGGCGGCTTTGTCGCCGGCGTCGGCACCGGCGGTACGGTGATGGGCATGGGCCGCTATCTCAAGGGCCGCGACGCCTCCATCGCCGTCCATCCGGTCGAGCCGATCGAATCGCCCACGCTGTCGGTCGGCCACAAATGCGGCCAGCACCGGGTGCAGGGTCTGTCGGACGAGTTCATCCCGGAAATTCTCAATCTGTCCGAACTGGACAGCGTGATCGGCGTGCACGATGGCGACGCGATCCTGATGGCGCAGAAGCTGGGACAGGAATTCGGCCTCGGTGTCGGCATTTCCAGCGGCATCAATCTGGTCGCCGCGATCCGCCTCGCACTGCAGCAGCCGGTCGCTGCCGACGGCACGCGCAAGGCAGTCGCCACGATCTTCGCGGACAACAACAGCAAATATCTGTCGACCGATCTCTCGCGGACCGAGCCCTGCTGCGACGGCTATTGCACGCCGACGGTCGAGCTGCTGGACATGCGGATCATCCGCTAAGTTTTGCCATATTGCGGTCATCGGCGGATAGCACATCCACGGTCAGGCCGATCAGGTCGGTATCCTCGGGCGCATCGGGCAGCACGCCGATCGCCGGCAGGCCCTGCTCATCCTCCAGCCAGAGACTGGCCGCCCCGCGGCTGGCCTTGCCATAAGGCATGGCATAGCTTTTGATCACCGCCTTGCCGTTGAAGAAATGATTTTTCTTCACATGGTCCGGCTTGGGAATCCGTACCGGTTCGGCAATCCGGTCGGGTGACCAGCCACCGGCGACCGGCTGCGCGGCATAGATGCCGACCGATTCCTTGTTGATCACCCCGCCATTGGCCGAGATCATCCCCGGCTTGCTGCCATCCTTGCGCAGCGCCTCAACCAGCGCGACCATGCCGTGCGCACTATAGCTGTTGCCGGGTCCGCCAAAGAAGCTGAGCCCGCCGGTCAGCGTGTAGGAGGACAGCGGCCGGTCGGGCGAACCGAGCGCATCCATCGCCAGCGATACCGCGACCGGGAAACAGCTGTAGATATCGATCGGCCCGAGGTCCGTCGCCTCCAGTTCCGCCAGTTCCAGCGCCTTGGGAAAGGCAAGCTGCATCGCCGGCGAGATCGACAGATCGTCCTGCTGGCTCATCAGCGGCACGCTGGCATCGGCGCCGCTGTGCAGATAGATCATCTTCTCTTCGGCTATGCCCAGTGCGGCGGCGTGGCCCGCCGTGGTCAGGATCACCGCCGCGCCCAGCTCGACCGCATCCTGCGCCACCATCCAGCGGCGATAGGGATCGTTGAGCCGGTAATTGCCATGCTCGTCGGACAGCAATTCCGCCGCTGTCCATTGCCGAGCGAATTGCGCATGTTCGCGAGTCAGCGACACGCCGGCAAAGGCTTCCCACAGCTCGGCCATGCTCTGCGCATAGCTGACGCGATTCATACCCAGCCGCGCCCGCCGCGCGTTCTCCACGATGCCATAGGCCATCGGCATATTGATAATGCCCTGCCGCCATTCATAGGCGGTCAGCATCTTGTCTTCACTGGTAATCAGATCGGTCATCTCGCAGGTCGCCGGCTGGCTCCAGTCGAGGTCGTGGCCGCTCCGCCGGGCGCGCTTGACCGTGCCCATATTCTCCGCGCTCGACAGGATCACCGCCTTGTACTCGCCGGCATGGACCTGGCAGGCTAGCTTGTTGAGATGCTTTTGCGGGCTCTGGCCACCGACATCGCCATAAAGCAGAGTCGCGGGGTCGAGACCGGCCGCGGTGGCGACCGCCTCGGGATGATTTTCCGGCGAACCGAAGTCGTGCGGCAGGCCGCTGTCATGAAACAGGCGAATCGACAGCAGGCAGTCAATCGACGCCGCCAGCTTCTCTCCCGCGCCGCTGTCGGCCAGCGCCTGCTGAATCGCGGCCGCCGCCAGATCGACCGTCGAGGGCCATTTAAGACCCTGCGATTCTTTCAGTTTTTGTCCGCTCGCTTCGCCGACGCCGACCAGCACCGGCGCCCTGGGATCTGCCAAAGCCATTGTTAATTCCCTCAAAATAAACAGTTCATCAATCGATTAAAACTGATAACAGAGAGCCAAATCTATGCACCTAATAATTTGAGGACTTTTGAATGAGCGGATGGCCAGAGCTGAAATGGGACACGGAACCAACGGGTCCATTGAAGGGGTTGAAGATCGTCGACATGTCGACCGTTGTGCTGGGACCTTTTGCCACTCTCAACTTCGCCGACATGGGCGCCGACGTGATCAAGATCGAAAATGGCGAGGGCAAATTTGCCGGCGACATGATGCGCCACGCCGGGGACAGTCCGACCGGCGATCTCGGCCCGATTTTTTCCTCGCTCAACCGCAACAAGAAATCGATCACGCTCAACGGCAAGGATGCCGACGACAAGGCGGTCATTCTCGAACTGCTGAAACATGCCGATGTGTTCTTCCACAATGTCCGGCTGGCCGGGATGGAACGGCTGGGGCTGGATTATGAAAGCGTCAAGGCGGTCAATCCGGGCATCGTCTATGTCCATTGCGCCGGCTTCGGCCAGGGCGGGGAATATGAGAAGCGGCAGGCCTATGACGACCTGATCCAGTGCGCCTCCGGCTTTGCCAGCCTGTTCGAAATGCGCGGCGACAGCGGGCGGCCGCTCTATATGCCGTCGCTGGTCGCCGACAAGACGATCGGCCTGTTCGCGGTCAACGCGACGCTCGCCGCCATGTACCACAAGGAAAAGACCGGCGAGGGACAATTTGTCCAGGTGCCGATGTTCGAGGCCTTCACCTGGTTCAACATGGTCGAGAATCTGTGGGGCGAGACCTTCATTCCCGGCAACGGCAGGCTCGCCTATACCCGATCGATCAACGCCAACCGCAAACCCTATCCGACCAAGGACGGCTATATCGGCCTGGTCCCCTACAGCGATGCGCAGTGGGAAAAATTCTTCGAGCTGGGCGGCAAGCCGGGCGTCTTCCAGGAACCCCGTTTCGCCACCTACAAGGAACGCACCAAGAATATCACGGAGCTCTACGCGCTGATCGAGGAAATCGCCTCGACCAAGACCACCGACGAGTGGCTGCCGCTGCTCGACAAGCATAATATCCCGGCGATGCGCTACAACAAGATTGCCGATGTTCTGCACGATCCGCATCTCCAGCAGGTCGGCTTCTGGCAGGAACGGGAAGGCGAGAAGATGGGCAAATATCGCACGATCAAGCACCCGGTCCATTATTCCGCCAGCCCGGCGAACATCTATGCCGATCCGCCGACGCTGGGTGCCGACAATGACGAGATCCGCGGCGCGATCGGCATGCCCGCCAACGACGCATAAGAAACAAGAAAAAAGCAGGACAGGAGCCACTCGATGAATTTTGACTTCTCCGACGACCAGAAATTTCTCCGCGATGAGGCGCGCAAGTTTCTGGAAGCCCAATGCACGATGGCTCAGGTCCGCGAAGTGCTCGACGACGACAGCAAGAGCCATAATGACGGGGTCTGGAAGAAGATTGTCGACATGGGCTGGCTCGGCGCGGCGATACCTGAAGAATATGGCGGGCTGGGGCTGGGCATGCTCGAGCTTTGCGTGATCGCCGAGGAACTGGGCCGGACGCTGGCGCCGGTGCCGTTCGGCTCCTCCGCCTATTTCTTTGCCGAAGCGCTGAAGCTGGCGGGCAGCGAAGAGCAGAAACAGGCGCTGCTGCCAAAGGTTGCCGACGGCAGCGTGATCGGCTGCCTCGCGGTCAGCGAAGGACCGGGCGAGATTGCCGCCGGCACGATTGCCACACGGCTGAAGGATGGCAGCATTTCAGGGAAGAAAATCCCGGTCACCGATGGCGATATCGCGACTCATGCGGTGGTCCTGGTTAAAGATGGCAGCAGCGCCAGCCTGGTCATTGTCGATCTCAACCAGAGCGGCGTGTCGCGCCAGTCGATCAAGACGCTGGAGCCGACCCGCAGCCATGCAGTGATCAACTTCGACGGCGCTAGTGCCGAACTGCTGGGAGAAGCCGGCAATGGCATGCCATTGCTTGACCAGATCAACGACCGGGCTGCGGTGCTGCTGGCATTCGAGCAACTGGGCGGTGCCTCGCGCTGTCTGGAAATGGCCAATGCCTATGCCAAGGAACGGCAGGCCTTTGGCCGGGCGATCGGCGGTTATCAGGCGATCAAGCACAAGCTGGCCGACATGTATGTGAAGAACGAAGTCGCCCGCTCGAACGCCTATTATGGTGCCTGGGCGCTGTCGAGCAATGCGGCAGAACTGCCCGAAGCCGCCGCAGCGGCGCGGGTCGCGGCCTCGGAAGCCTTCTGGTTCGCCTCCAAGGAAAATATCCAGACTCATGGCGGCATGGGTTTCACCTGGGAAGTCGACTGCCATCTCTTCTACCGGCGCGCCAAACTGCTCGCCGTTCAGGCGGGCAGCCCGGCGGTGTGGAAGGAAAAGCTGGTCAGCGCGCTGGAGGCGAAAAATGATTGAAGCTGAGGCCATGAGTGCCGTTCGCCCTGAGCCTGTCGAAGGACAGCCGGATGCGCGCACTCGTGCTTCGACAAGCTCAGCACGAACGGAAATTTCCGACAAGTTTGAAGGAAGGTCATAAAGATGGATTTCAACGACACCCCCGAAGAAGCCGAATTCCGCGCCGAGGCGCGCGCCTTTCTCTCGCAGCATCTGAAGCCCAAGACGCCCGGTGCCTTGCGCTCCGGCAGCCGGGAAGATTTTCTCGCTCGCGCCAAGGCCTGGCAGAAGACCAAGGCCGAGGGCGGTTTTGCGCAAATCACCTGGCCCAAGGAAATGGGAGGCCGCGGCGGCACCGTGATGCAGCAGGTGATCTGGGGCCAGGAAGAGGCGAAATTTGACGCCCCGACCGGCCCCTTCGCGATCGGCCTCGGCATGTGCATTCCCACCGTGATCGCCTTCGGCTCGGACGAGCACAAGCAGCGCTATGTCCAGAAGGCGCTGAAGGGCGAGGAAATCTGGTGCCAGCTGTTCTCCGAACCAGCAGCCGGGTCAGATGTTGCCGGTCTCAAGACAAAAGCCGTCAAAGATGGTGACGAATGGGTCATAAATGGTCAGAAAGTGTGGACTTCGGGCGCCCATTATTCCGATTTTGGCATCCTTTTGGTCCGCACCGATCCCAATGTGCCCAAGCACAAGGGCCTGACCATGTTCATCGTCGACATGAAGCAGCCGGGCGTCGACGTCCGGCCAATCCATCAGGCTTCCGGCGGCAGCGAATTCAATGAAGTCTATTTCACCGATGTCCGCATCGCCGACAAGGACCGGCTGGGCGAACCCGGCATGGGCTGGAAGGTGGCGCTGGTCACATTGATGAACGAACGGCTGGCGGTGGGCGGCTCGCCCGGTCCCGACTGGAAGGAAATCATGGACTATGCCCGCTCCGCCGGCACCCTGTCCAACCAGGCGTTCCGCGACAAGCTGGCCGACTGGTATGTGGCCGCACAAGGCTACAAGCTGACCAAGTTCCGCACCCAGACCGCCCTGTCCCGCGGCGAGACGCCCGGGCCGGAAAATTCGATCGGCAAGATCATCAACGCCAACCATCTGCAGGACATCTGCAACAGCGCGATCGAGATGCAGGATCATTTCGGCCTGATCGTCGACAAGGATGAGGCCCCGTCCGACGCCGTCTTCCAGGAAAGCTTTCTCTGGGCGCCGGGACTGCGCATCGCAGGCGGGACCGATGAAATTCTGAAGAATATCATCGCCGAACGCGTTCTCGGCCTGCCGCAGGATGTCCGCGTCGACAAGGACAAGACCTTCGCGGAAATGAACTAGGCGTCCATCGATGGAGTTTCCCCGATCTGACAAGATCATGCCGGGAACCCATCGGCTTTGACGATCATGGGTCACCGCTAAAAGGCGGCGCTTATAAATCCGCTTGCACGGGACGCAGAAAAACTTGCGTGATCCTGTCGATTGCAAATGTTACCAGTCGTCCGAACCGAAAAAAGGAATCATCGCATGGCCGCAGATCTGCCCGACTATACCCCTCCCAAAGTCTGGAAATGGGACAAGGAAAATGGCGGCCGGTTCGCCAATATCAACCGGCCGGTTGCTGGCCCGACCAAGGATGTGGAACTGCCGGTCGGCAAGCATCCGCTGCAGCTCTATTCGATGGCCACGCCGAACGGCGTGAAGGTGACGGTGATGCTCGAGGAGCTGCTGGCGCTCGGCCACAAGGGCGCAGAATATGATGCCTATCTGATCAATATTAGCGAAGGCGACCAGTTTGGCAGCGGCTTTGTCGGCATCAATCCCAACAGCAAGATCCCGGCGCTGATGGATCACAGCACCGACACACCGACGCGTCTGTTCGAATCCGGCTCGATCCTGCTCTATCTCGCCGAGAAATTCGGGGCCTTGCTGCCCACCGATCACAACAAGCGCACCGAAGCGCTGAACTGGCTGTTCTGGCAGATGGGCAGCGCCCCCTATCTCGGCGGCGGCTTTGGTCATTTCTATGCCTATGCGCCGGTGAAGATCGAATATTGCATCGACCGCTTCGCGATGGAGGTGAAACGCCAGCTCGATGTGCTCGACCGCCATCTGGCCGACAATGAATATATGGCGGGCGACGAATATAGCATTGCCGATATCGCGATCTGGCCCTGGTATGGCGCTCTGGTCCAGAATCTCGTCTATGAAGCCGCCGAATTTCTCGACACCGCGTCCTACAAGCATATGAACCGCTGGACCGACATGATCGGCAAACGCCCCGCTGTGCAGCGCGGCAAGATGGTCAACCGCGCCTGGGGTGACCTCGAAGGCCAGCTGCGCGAACGGCATGATGCCAGCGACTTTGAACTGCGCACGCAGGACAAGCTGGAACCGGAAGGCGAAGCGGCGGAGTAACCTCTCCTACTTCAATATCCCGGCCATGATCAGGTCAACCGTCTGCTCGCGATAGGCATCGCGCATGCGTTCGTCGAAATCGTCGCGGCCATAGCAATATTTCCACACCAGCTTGCCGGTGAAGAAGCGGTCGGCCGCACCGGTGACGGCGGAATAGAAAAGATCGGGATCGACTTCGCGAAACACGCCCGACTTGATGCCCTCGCCGACGAATATCTTGTAGGCGCCGGACAGCGGCTTCAGATATTTGTCGGCGATCTTGCGCGCCCCTTCCGGCGGCAGTTCGCGGATCAGGCGCATGGTCAGCCGGTTGAGATAGGGAAATTCGTAATAGATATCGATCACCGCACCGATATGATGGCGCAGCTTGTCTTCCGGCGGCCAGTCCTTCTTGATCAGCAGGCCGACCTGGACGAGAATATTGTCCATATCGCGTTCGAGGATCGCCTCGAGCAGACCGTCCTTGTTGCCGAAATAATATTTGACCAGCGCGCTGTTGAGCCCGGAGCGCACCGAAAGTTCACTGAAGGAAATATCGATGGTGTCGCCTTCGCGCATGATCTGGCTGGCCGTCTCGATCAGCTTGTCGCGCGCACCCGCCTCATTATCTCTCGTAGCCAATTTGTCGACGCCCATCTGTCATCCCCCTCGTGCACCACGTCACAATTTTGTCACTTATAAACAGGTTCTGTCCACCATGGAAAGCTGTCTGGCAAGTCGCTGGACACTTTGTCGGGATAGCTGGGGCTACGCTTCTCCAGAAAGCTTGCAATCCCCTCTTTCGCATCGGCGGATTTCGCCCGATTATAGATGATCCGACTGTCGATTTTATGCGCTTCCATCGGATGATCAGCGGCAGGCAATTGCCATAGCATCTGCCGAGTAACGGCCACCGATACCGGCGCCGTATTGTCGGCAATCTCGCGTGCCAGCGCATAGGCAGCCGGCAGCAATTCTTCCGGCTTGTGCAGCGAGCGGACCAGACCACCCTTGAGCGCTTCCTCGGCGTCGAACACCCGGCCCGTCAGGCACCATTCCAGCGCCTGCGCCCGGCCGACCAGATTGGGCAGGAACCAGCTTGCCGCGCCATCGGGCGCGATGCCGCGCCGGGCGAAGACATAGCCGAAGCGCGCCGTCTCGCTGGCGAGGCGCATGTCCATCGGCAACAGCATCGTCGCGCCGACCCCGACCGCAGCGCCGTTGATCGCCCCGATGACCGGCTTCAGGCACTGATAGATGCGCAGGATCAGGAGCCCGCCGCCATCGCGAACGCGGGGATCAGAATAATCCTCGACCGGCTCGGCACTGGCAAAGGGTTTGTTGCCATCCTCCGGCGTGAGGTCTGCCCCGGCGCAAAAGGCGCGGTCGCCGGATCCGGTGACCACCACCGCCCGCACATCATCATCGGCATCGATTCGGTCGAAGGCATCGGTCATTTCCCGGATCATCGTTACAGTGAACGCGTTCATCTTGTGCGGCCGGTTGATCGTGATCGTCGCGATCTGGTCGGCAACGTCATAAAGGATCTGGCTATATTCGGTCATGCTGGTCTCCTGGGGATACAAAAAGGGCCGCGAGTGTCTCGCAGCCCCTTGTGCTTCGTTTGTTAGCGAGGTGCCATCCTGATGCCGCCGTCGAGCCGGACATCCTCGCCGTTGAAATATTGCGTCTCAATCATGCACATCGCGAGCGCCGCATATTCGTCCGGCCGGCCGAGCCGCGGCGGATGCGGAACCATGGCGCCGAGCGCATCACGCACATTTTGCGGCGCACCGGCGAGCAGCGGCGTATCGAAAATGCCCGGCAGAATGGTGTTGACGCGAATGCCTTCGCGGGACAGGTCGCGAGCGATCGGGAGGGTCATGCCAACGACGCCGCCCTTGGATGCGGAATAGGCGGCCTGACCGATCTGGCCGTCTTCGGCCGCCACCGATGCGGTGTTGACCATCGCGCCGCGATCGCCGTCTTCCATAGGATCGAGCGTCATCATGCCCGCCGCCGACTTGGCGATGCAGCGGAAGGTGCCGACCAGATTGACCTGGATCACGAAGTTGAAGGCATCGAGCGGGAAATGCTTGATCGAGCCATCTTCCTTGGACCGGCTGGCGGTCTTGATCGCATTGCCGATACCGGCGCAATTGACCAGAATCCGTTCCTGGCCATTGGCGGCGCGGGCCTTTTCAAAGCCGGCGTCGACGCTGTCATCATCGGTGACATTGACCTTGCAGAACACACCGCCCAGTTCGCTGGCCAGCGCCTCGCCTTTTTCCTCGTTGAGATCGAACAACGCGACCTTGACGCCCTTGGCGGCGAGCCGGCGAGCGGTTGCCGCGCCGAGACCGGAGGCACCACCAGTGATGACGGCTGAAATATTGCTATTGAGTTCCATAATCCTGTCTTTCTTCTATCATTCGTCATCCTGAACTTGTTTCAGGACCTCTTGCCGCACGGTGCGAATTCGCCCGGGGTCCTGAAACAAGTTCAGGATGAGAGTATTTAACTAAAGTTCTATGATTAAACAACAAAAACATATATAAACATCCACACAGAGCCTACACAGATACGGCAAATCAATGACTTAGCCCGCCGATCTGCACGGATTCTGCACAGTGGAGCATGGCGATGGCGTTTATCACCGATAAGGAAGAACTCAAACCCGGACTTATAATCTTCCGGCGAGGCGATGTGACGCATCGCAATTTCTACTGCCGGATAAAGCTGCCGAAGGACGACCGATACAAGACCATTGCATTGGGGACGCCCGACCGGGATGCCGCGCGCGACCGCGCTTTTGACCACGACGCCGATGTTCGCTTTCGCCTCAAGCATGACGTGCCGGTATTCAACCGGCCCTTCCGCCAAGTCGCGGAGGAATTTATCGCAGTTCAGCAGCGCCGCGCTGATACGGGTGAGATTTCCCAAGCGCGCGTCAAAAATCTAAAAAATGTGCTGCTTGGTGCGCTAGACCGTTATGTGGGCAGCACACAGATTCATTTAGTGGGCCAAGATCGCTGGGCAGCTTATCCAACTTGGCGGCGCGAGAATGGCAAGGGACGCCATCGTGCGCAAATCAGCGATTCCACTATCAGCTTTGAAATGGGCGCATTCAATGCGGCCATGAACTTTGCCATCCGCAAACGCTATGTTCCAGCAAACCAGCGCTTCGAGAGCAAGCCCAAACTCAAAACCATGCGCCGCGATGAATTCACGCTGGAAGAATATCGCAAGCTGCATACGGCGGGGCGCGCTTGGATCAAGAAGGCAACTAATGCGCCCGGCACATGGTCGCGCACTATGTGCTACAATTTCATGCTCATCATGTGCAACACGGGGATGCGTCCGCCAGAAGCCAAAAACCTGCGCTGGCGCGATATTATGCCCGCGAAAGATCGCGACGGGAAAGAGATCGTAGTCCTGTATGTTCAGGGTAAGGGCAAATCGCGTAAGTTAGTCGCGCCTAAAAGCGTCGGTGACTATCTTGACCGCATTCGCACTATCTCGAAAGCCACCGAACAGGACGATGCGGTTTTCACCACCATCAGCGGCAAACCCGCCAAATATCTGTTTGAGGATGCCGTTGAGAAGCTGCTGACTTCAGCAGGCGTCAAAATTGGCCCGAACGGCACGCCGCGTTCAACCTATTGCTTCCGGCATACCTATGCCACCTTCCGACTCAGCGAAGGTGTCGATGTGTATATCCTTGCCGAACAGATGGGCACCTCGGTCAAGATGATCGAGCAGCACTATGGCCATGTGAACACTATCAAACATGCCGACCGCGTTTTGCAGGGCATGAGCGGGTGGGAGCCGATGATGAAGGATATTGCTGACAATGATAGCACGGCCAGAGCGTCGGCGGGTGTAAAGGCGCGGCTCGTGGCAAAGCCCGTTCGCCGAACGAGAACGCCAAGGGGATAATCATTCGCCTCGTATCGGTTCTAATAATACTAGCGTCGCGCTGGGATTTACAGCGTGGACAAAATAACACCATTTGCCGACATGCCGCTGGCATCCTTGTTCGTGCGAATGGGTTTAGCTTGCTTGGCAGACCTGTGGGGCATCGTGTTTGAATGCGCCCTGCTATGTAAGACCTTTTCGGCTATATCCCGATGCGCCGCTGGCGCAATTAATCGGGAGATAGGCCAAGCAGGGTTGGGAAGTAGGGGAGACGAGCCTCGATTCACCCCCAAGTTTGCGCTCTACCGCGTTCGATTCCGCTTCGCCGCTGGCGAGTTAAAAGTGGAAAGGACGTGGTTACTACCTTTGGGGACGTCGGTTCAGATGCACGGTTGTAAATCAGCCCCGTTGCCCAAAAGATACGGAGCCCATACGACGGCAATTGACATCATTCCAGATTATCATTATTGTCACTGCTCATAGTGAGGATGATGATGATTCGGTATTCCATATTTGATATTGCCGCAAATAAGGCGACCCTAGCAGGCAGCGCAATGGGGCGGCAAATGCTTGCCAGCCTCATCGGCGAAACCAAGCCGGTAACCGAACCGGTGGTTGCATATCTAGACTTCGCGGGCGTTGATATCGCTACCGGCTCCTTCTTGCGCGAGGCCGTTCTTGGCTTTCGTGACTTTGGGCGCAATGCCATCGGGATGCTGTATCCGGTAGTGGCAAACGCCAACGCAACCATCGAGGAAGAACTTTCTGTATATCTCAAGGATCGCAACGACGCGATCTGGGCGTGTGCGCTGAGTGACGCGGGAAACGCCTCACAACCGCATATTCTTGGCGAACTAGATGCCGCTCAACTGTCTACAATGAAGCTCATTGCAAAGCATCATCGTATTTCGGCACCGGAACTGGCGAAGCTCCGCCCTGATGAAGGAATAGGAACCACCGCCTGGAATAACCGTCTCGCAACGCTCACTGCAAAGGGCATCCTGATGGAATTCAAGAGTGGTAAATCCAAGACTTTCGCGCCAGTAATGGAGGCAAACTGATGGGTGTCGATTTTATTTGCGAACAGTCAGGAAAGCCGTGGCGCAAACGCTGGGACAAAGGTCTCGACAGGTTTAAGTCGCCCGGTCTTTTCGACGTTCAGTTCTCTAACAAGCAGCGCATTGTTACTGCCGATCTGAATGGCGGCTCGAATCTCAAAGCTGGTGATCAGGTAGTGGTGCAATGCGATGGTCAGGCGGTCATTGTGTGCAGTGGCCATCGTCAGGTGGGTGCAATTCATGGGAGTCCAGCGGATGTGCGCGCGGCCATCAAAGGGTGTGGCGGCGTTGCCCTTGGCACCGTCGAACGCGTCGGCCTGTTTGGTAACAATGCGGAATTGAGCATCCGATGACAAAACGCCCCCAACAACTAGAGTCTCATCCAATTTCAAATACGCAGGCGCTATGGGACGATGCCGAAAACGCTTCCGCATCGCTCGGATGCTGGACCTGTGTGGATCGCGGCACCTGTGGGGGCGCGCACAAAAATTCCAGTTTTTTCGACTGCACCGATTATTGTCGCTGTGCGGACAAGGCATCTTGCGATTTGGTATGCCGAGGAAATCCCGCGGCATTCGTCGCCCGTGTGCGCGAAGTCGATGGTTTCAAATTGACGACTGCGCCCCGCGCGCCCGGCGTGAGCGTCGATCCGCTGCCGAGCATGGTGCCGTTCATTGAGCACAATTCGGCAAGGCACGGACGGCTTAATTTCCCGATCGTTGCACTCCCGCTCTATGCGCTCATTGACCTTGGCAAGGCAGAAATGAAATTCAAAGACCGCGAAGCGCTCACCGCTAAATTCGGCATTGAGCCACAAGTTCGACTTGTCGTTTCTGGAGTGGGGCGAGACCGCAAGATAGAGCGCTATTGGGAACTTCCCAATCGCGTAGAGCTACTTACCCAGCTTCAATCGCTGGGTATTGCACTCATCACACCACCTAATTTTAGCGTGCTGACCGACGTGCCACGAACCGATAATCTGCACGCGATGAAACGGATCTTGCTAGCGTGGATTGAAATGGCTGAGGCCGGACTGCCCGCCGCGCTTCATGTCAACGCTCGCACCGAACGCGACTATGAGCGCTGGGCCGAACTCATTGCCGTTCGCTCCGAAATCCAATCGATTGCCGTTGAGTTTGCAACTGGAGCGGGGCGCGGCTGCCGGATTGACTGGCACGTTGCGCGCCTTCGTCAGCTTGCCGCCGACGTAAACCGTCCGCTGCGATTGATTGTGCGTGGCGGAGCGCGCGTGCTGGAACCCCTTCGGCAATCATTTGATGCAGTCACAGTGATTGATACCGATGCGTTCAATAAGACCCGTTGCCGCAAGCAGGCCTACTTTTCCGATTCTGGTAAACTGCAATGGCGCGGACACCCAACAGCTAATGGCGAGCCGCTTGACGGTTTGCTGCAACAGAACGTCGCTACCCTGCATAGCCACCATACCTATTTGGAACGTCTACACGCAGATCGAAGGGTGGTGCGTTCAGGGCAAGGCCCCATCATTGCAAAAAACGGATATGGATAATCCGACCATTGGGGCAACCTGAGCCAAGACCGACGCGCCCTCGGTGAAATCGCGACCGGGCCGAAGGGTCAGCGCGTGATCACCGCTGCGAAATCGCAGTTCGGCGTTGTGACCAACAAGCGCACGAAATAGCTGATTGAAGCCTTGGCCGTGCCCCGTCTCTGAGGGAAAACGCGAGACACCATCCGTGATCGCCAACCCCAGTGCTACGCCAGCATCGTTTACGTCCCCGTATTTGGGATTTTGCCGCAGGCTCGAAAGCACACCGATACCTTGATCGGCTACCACGAATTCAAATGAGTTGGTTGTTGTTGCGTAGGCAACCACTCCGGTTTCAGGTTCGCCGCTGTGCTCATAAATGTTGTCTTGAATTTCGATTAGCGCACCGAGCAAACCTGCAACAAGGTGGGAATTCAGTCCCTGAGCTTTGGCGATGTTTTCTGCATGAGTCGTCCATTGGTCCCATTCCGGCCCCGTCGAAGTAACCGGGTTGATGGCAGAAAGGGGGAACGCACCCGCGCAATCGTCATAGTTACTACCGAAAGGGCATCGTGTCTGTAGTGCTTGATTTAGGCGTACGGCAAATGAACTATTTACCGAAACGCCGCGATATTGTTCGCTATGTGCCATTGCTGCGAGTGCAATCTCGACTAGCGGGCCAATACGGCCAGACTTTTCCAAAACGATGGAGTCATGGCCCGCCAATCGTCCTTGTCCCGCTTCGCGCAGCAAATCATCGGCGGATGCAAAATCTGCGAGAATAGGCTTCATTTATGTCTCTATGCTCTGTTCAGACACAGACATACGCCGCCAGCAAACCCACCAGAGTTGCATTTTCTGTAATCGCTTTGTCCGGGATCAGTGCATAGCGCCAATGCTTCCCATCTCCATCGGCAGCAAACTCGTTAGCGTGTTTAACCCATTCCGATGCGGCACGGGCTTTTTCTAGCACGACCGGATCGGTCATTTCGTTATCGGCTTTCACTTCCACGATCAGCTTTTCGTTATTGGTCTCTATCACGAAGTCGGGTTCGTAAGGTTTGCCCGGTTGATATTCGATTCTGAATTGCCCGCGCCCCGGCTTTAACCAGCGTAGCACATCCTTTTCAAACCCACTGTCAATCATTACCGCAAAGCGCCGTTCGGGATCAGAATGAAATTTGTGAAACTGATATGGGCTTTTGCTGCTGCCGGTGAAGGTGTGGCCGGGAGTCGTTGAAAGCGGCATCGCGGGCTGAGACATTGGCAACAGTTTGGCGAGTGAATAGCTGAATTGCTGCGGTTGCAACGCGCGGAAGGAACGCACCTTGCTTGCCCGATATTCAGCGGGTGTTTGCCGGTAGTGATCTTTCATCTGCGAAAAAATTCGCTGCGCGAGCAACTTGCCATGTGCCAGCGCGACGTTCTCGACTTCTTCCTCAGAGGTTAGGTAGCTGCGGAGATAGTCGATCAGCTGACCGGCGAGCTTGTAAAGCAGATCGGCCTGGCTGTCATAATCAACCTGAGGGTAATCCATAAGGTGCTTGACGAGATAATTTTCGACTTGCGTCTCTTTCGGCCCCTCCAACGCCCGCGCCAGTTCGCGTTGTGATTGGTCTCGCATGTTGCGGATCAACAGGCGGTCTGAGATTGGTTGCAGCCTAATGTCGTCCATACTGCCAAGGTCAAAATCCTCGAACCAGAAATTCACTTCCCGGCTGGGCAGCACAACGATTTCTGGAATCTCAATTGTGTTATCGGCAACGCTCGCGGTGACGATACCGACCAGCTTCGCAATGTCTGGCGCTTGTACAATGCCGTCGAGCGACCCTTGACTCTGCCGCGCTTTGGCAAGCCGTGTTACGTCAGCCGCAATCGCTTTCTGGACTTCGGGCTTATGCAAATCCTTGAGACCGCCTGTCAGTTGCCGCTCATATTTATCACGGATTACGTCAATTGTGGTTTGGGCAATCTGGCGATCTTCAGCACTGTCAAAGATAAACGGGGTCCGTTCTTCACGGACACCTTCTGGCAAATCCTTGCCGGTCAGTGCCGCCTCGAATGTCGTCGGCACTTCCATGATGGATTGTGGGTCGGTTGAAATATCGCCGCCTTCGCCAATGCGGTATTCCTTCATCTGAACCAGTGAATTGGGTTCCTTTGCCTTGCTAATGACTTCGCTGAAACGGTCATGTGCAATGACGGTCAGTGTATCGACTGCCTCGTTTCCGGTGCGTTCGCCGTATGGCAGGCGCAGGCCGCGTCCCAATGTCTGTTCGGTGAGAATGTCGGAGGCCGACGCGCGCAGCGGAACGATGGTATAGAGGTTAGTTACATCCCAGCCTTCTTTTAACTTGTTGACGTGGATCACGATGTCGGTGTCGCCCGCTTCCTCTAGCGTCACCAGCCGCTGCGAAGCTTCATCGCTCTCAACACCGGTCTGATTGGAATGCACTTCAACTACGCGCCCCTTGTAGGCTGCATGGAAAAAATCATCGCTTTCGATCCATTCGCGCAGTCGCTTGGCTTCCGTTGTGTCCTTAGCCACCACTAGCATGAACGGGTGAACATGCTTTCGCCCGGTCTGGCGGGCATAAAGCTCCAGTTCGGTTTTCACGTGTTCGTGATAATGCGCCCCGTCTTCCAGCATGATCCGCTCTAGACTGTCGGCATCATAGTCCTTGGCGTTGAAATCCGCGCGCGTGGCGACGGCGGGTTCCTTGACATAGCCATCGGCCATCGCGTTGCCGAGGCCGTAATGGTATATAACATTCTTGAAATCTTTGGGCCTTGCGCCAACCGTCTTCGGTGTAGCGGTGAGTTCCAACCCAAGCTTCGGGTCAAGTTCAAACACCGCCTGCGCCGCCGCCTTTGCGCGGTAGCGGTGCGCTTCATCCATCAGCATAACTAGATCGGGCAGCTTGGAGAGATAGTCGAAATAGCTATCGCCTAGCGTTTCGCGGAAGCTGCGGATTTTTCCGCTTTCGCGGTTAATCTTGTCCACGTTGAAAATGTTGATGATCGCTTCATTGCCGAACAGATCGGCCCCGCGAATTCCGCGCCCTTCCTGCCATGTATCACCTGTAACAATCACCGGCGGCGTTTGGGCGAATTGGGATATGCCGCGAAATACATATTTGGCTGAGGATTGCTTCGAGAAATCATCGACCAGCTTGTTGTAAATTGTCGTATTTGGCGCGAGGACGAAGAAGTTTTTGGAACGGCCTGTAAGGTAAAGGTAGGAGATGAACGCACCCATCAGCCGAGTTTTGCCGACGCCGGTTGCGAGCGCGAAACAGAGCGAGGGGAACAGCCGCTCGAATGCTTCAACACTGGGATAGCTTTTTCTGATTTCAGTAAGCAGCGCATCCATATCGCACGGTGCGCTGAAATCCATATGCGTCAGCACATCGCCGAGGATACCTAGCGCCAGTTCTTGCGGCCCGCGCAAAGATAGCCGTTGAGCAATCTGGCGGCGAATGCGGGTTTCAGTTACGGAATCACTCATCACCCGTCTCCCCGCCGAACAGGGGAAGAGCATCGGCATCGGGCGCGCCATCATTTTCAATCAGCGGCAGGTTCGCGATGTTGAGCGAATAATCGTCGCGGCCCCATTCGCACTTTTGCAGGATGGCAGTGGGGATTTTTACTAGCGTCAGATTTTCAAATGCTTCCACCTCTCCGCTATACGCCTTACAGCAGATTAGTAGCGAACGATCAGTGCCGACATCCTGCGAAATCTTCGCGCAAGCCTCGTGCGTCAGGCTTTGGGTGGTCACATAAATAAAATCGGTTTCGGTCGATGCCCCGTGCCGCCAATAATCCTCCGCCGATGGCGCATAAGTGAATCCCATATGCTTGCACATCGCTTCCGCTAGCATCGCCGGATTATAATCCTTGGCAATTACCCAATTGCCATATTTGTCCTGGGTGAGGAGCGATGGCGCGAGCGTGAAATAGCGGAAACCGCCACCACCCTTCCATTCGACTGCCTTACTGATCCCCCCTTGATCGCTGCCGTCGATCACCTTTTGTAGGCGAGGCACCACATGCGTATCAGCATGATCGCCAATTTCGACCGTTATCCAGCGCCTCCCCATTTTATGCGCCACGGCTGCGGTAGTACCGGAACCAGCGAATGAGTCGAGAACAAGATCACCCGCATCGCTAAAATGCCGCAAAATGATTTCGAGCAATTTTTCGGGCTTCTTGCCGCTTCTAAACTCGACCCCTCCCTCATGCCTGCAATTCCCAAAACTACCCGCCAGATCGTAAAAATTTTCAATCGGCATAGATTGGCTCTTCGATTCTTTGGAAGATTTTGCTTTGGGTATTCCTTGAAAATACTTCCCTTTCGTGGCTCCTTCACGCTTTGGACCAGTGAAATATCTATGTGGAAGGTGGTCGTCGCCTATCCCTGATACCTTATACAATACCCCCAGACCGTCACCAGAAACTCTACCATCGATGAAATCCCGGAAAAATCTGCCGGAGGAGTTTCCATCCAAAATCGTTCCCGTTGCCCAAATCTCTTTCAACCCTTCGTCCGACGGAGCATCTTTACGAATGTCGTATTCATGCTTCTCGAATATGGTGACATCTTTCCCGCCCATCTTAACTTTGCGACCCGAGGATTTTTCATCAATGTAGTAACAATATTTTTCATCTGACCATTCCTTTGATGGCAGATTGGGCGCGGCACCCCATTTATTTCGATAAACATGGATCATCTCGATTTCCTTATGAAAATCCATGTCTTGTTTAAGTGTTTTTTGCGGATAACGGACTTGAACATAAAATGTCGTGAGGTAGTTTTCTCGTCCCATTATCTCATCAAGCAAAACTTTAAGATAATGACCCTCACTGTCATCGATGTGCGCACATAGAAATCCATCGTCGGCCAGCAGGGATCGTAGAGATGTAAGACGCTCGCGCATTAGGCTCAGCCAAAGCGAATGCTCCAAGCCATCATCGTAATATTCGAAGGCATTGCCGGTGTTGAACGGTGGATCAATGTAGACGCACTTCACCTTTCCTGAGTAATCCGCTTCCAGCGCCTTGAGCGCGAGCAGATTGTCGCCCTTGATGAGCATGTTATCGAAAATGTCAGCGTCCGACCGCCGTGCGGCGGCGTGAGTGCTCTTGTCCGGGTTTTCAATTAGGATGCGCGGCTCCAGCTTGGGGCGATCCTCCTTGCCGGGCCATGTCAATTCAAGTTTGGTTTTTTTCTTCATAGTCTTCGATAATCATTTCTTAGCTAATTGTCTTGTTTTCGCTTATATTGTTTTGAGGCGGTGAATGAAATGGTAAGCTAAGTCGCTTTGCATTGTCGATTACAGCGTTATTCCACCGTCCAGCGCAGCGTCATCAGCGTGGTGAGTGTCGGATGAATGTTCAGGCTTTCGGCAAATTCGTCGAGCTTGTCGCTGACATCGCGCCGCACCTTCTTTCGCCGTTCAAATTTGGACAATTTGAGATCATCGACCTCACCCTCCATCCGCTTGACCTTGCGGCTGAACGCCACTTTGTCCTCCATCGACAGATCAGGCGACCGCTTTTGCCGTTGCAGTTCCTTGACCTCGGTTTCTAGCACATTGATCTGGGCATCAAGCTCAATCTCAATATCCGCCGCGTAACGGTCCAGTCGGTCTTCTTCGGCTTGTATCCAAGCGAAATTCTCATTCTTGATTTTGTCTGAAAAGGCCGCAAACTCTGTATGCTCTATGGCTTCGAGCGCGGCTTCATCCGGCGCGGAATGCGGGAGTGACGGCGCGGCTTTAGCCGGTACCATGAACATTTTGTCCGCAACCTCGCTGGGGATGATCGCGCCTGCGTCGCTAATGCACGCGATCAACAATTCTTCCCGCATAGCATCTGGCGTTGGCATCACAGCCCTGAACACGCGCAGCCAGCCCGACTGCCCCGACAAGTCTTTAACCGCCGCCATCTGACCCGCATACGGAAAGCCATCGGGCCGGAACGTAAGCGCGGCAGGCTGGTTGGCGTGATCGCGTGACTTCGCAGCCTCGACGACTTCCAAACCCAGCCCGTCAGATACGCGAAAAAATTGCCAGTCATTATCATCAGCGGTCGACCACTGAGTCGTGAATGTTCTACCGCCATGATCGAAACGCTGACTATCGGGTGTAGGGAACGCAGCTTCGGGCAATTCCGCCTTGGCAATAGTCAGGAGCCGTTGCCGGAATTCTGGCACACTGGTCGCCAGTTCCGCTTGGCGGTGATGGAGCTTTGCAATCACTTCACTGTCCAGTGCGCCCAGGACCTTTGCCCGCGCCGCTTCCATATCGGCGTCGATCTTGTCTTCTATCGAAGATTTCAATGCGTCGAACTCAAATTCTGCCTGTTCTGATGTGCGGCAGTCTTGCACAATTCGCAGCACTTCGCGCTCAAAATCTAAACCACTGACAAGCGAACCCAAAACCTCGTCGCTCGCGCCAAACACACCTTCAAACAAATGAAATTTATGAGCGAGTAGATCATGAATTCTCTGCTCGGTTTGATTTTTGAGATTGAGCATGTTGACCACTGTTACGTCAATCAACTGTCCGTAACGATGACAGCGACCGATACGCTGTTCAACCCGCTGCGGATTCCACGGCAGATCATAGTTCACAATTAGCGAGCAGAATTGGAGGTTGATGCCTTCCGCCCCGCTTTCAGTCGCGATCAGGATAGCTTTGTCATCCCCCTTGAATGCCTCAACAATCGCCGCTTTCATATCGGCTGATCTTGAGCCAGAAATTTTATCGGTCCCTTGGTGGCGCTCCTTCCACGCTGCATATACATCCTTACTTGCAGGGTCAGCATTGGAGCCGTTCATCAAGACGATCTGACCAGTATAGCCATGCTTGCTGAGTAGTTCGTTCAAATAGGTTTGTGTGCGGACGCTTTCGGTAAAAATCACCGCCTTGCGTTTGCCGCCTTTAATGGCAATTTCGTCAAGCACCACAGGCAATTGGTGGAGAAGCACTTCTCCCTTGGCATTGCTCCCGATAGAACGGGCGAGCGCAAGGTAAGATTCCACTTCTGCTATTTCCGCCGCCAGTTTAACTGGATCAATGGGTTCAACCTCATCCGCCTCATCATCCAGATCAGCCTCTTCAAGCGTGGTCTGAATGTCTTCAACATCATCCGTAATATCGAGAGTCGCACGTTCCTTGCGGCGCAGGCGTTCGATCAGTTTGTCGAGATAGCCTGCAACCGCAAAGGTTGACGAGCCGAGGATTTTGCGGACTTGCAATACGACGAGCTGGTTAGCTCTGTCCCCGTAGGAAATGCTATCTTTACGCTGCAAGAAAGCCGACAAATTATTGTAGAGTTGTAGTTCGTCATCCGACGGATCAAAAGTAAAGGTGCGGGCGTTCCGCTGTTTGAAATTGATATGACCCGCTTTTTGAACCTGTTTACGTAACGTCCGGTGACAAATCGGTGCTAGTCGTTCTTTCAGCACGTCGAGCGAGCTAGTTTTTGCCGAGGCTCCGGAATATTGGGATTTGAAGGCATTTTCACCTCCAAAATGCTCATCGTCTATCATCGAAACGATGCCGTAAAGTTCCATCAAAGAATTTTGTAACGGCGTTGCCGTAAGCAGAATTTTGAATGGGTCTTGCAATGCGGCCTTTAAGTCCTTTGCACGCTGCGAGCCGCCTTTTTTGTAAACATTGCGCAAGCGATGGGCTTCATCGAAAACTACCAGATCCCATTTTGCTGCCCGCAGTTCATCAGCCCTGCGCGCTGCAAATTCATATGAGGCGATCACAATGCCGTCGGCGTTTTCAAACGGGCGCACGAGGTTGTTCTTTTCCATCGCTTTGTAGGTTGCAGCTTCAATAATGGTACTGCGGAGCGAGAATTTCTCGAACAGTTCCTGTTGCCATTGCTTTCGCAGCGATGCGGGCACGATCAAAATTATTCGGCGTTTGTGCTCTGCCCATCGTTGGGAGATCACCAATCCCGCTTCGATCGTTTTGCCTAAGCCTACTTCGTCAGCGAGAAGAACGCCTTTAGAAAGCGGAGACTTAAGTGCAAAAAGTGCCGCATCGACCTGATGTGGGTTCATTTCAACTCTTGCAGAAGTAAGTGAGCGCGTAAACGCTTCGTCGTCAGTGCCTGTCAAAGTAAGTTTATGGGCATGATAATGTGCGTGAAGCTGAGTAAACACTATTTGATTCATCCGTTCTATTCACTTGATTCTTTGGCATGGTTTGGAATTTCAAACAATTTATATCCTCGGGTATCTGCAAGTTTGCCAGTGAGGGGAACATAGTGCGCTGCCTGACGGCGACCCGCTCTATTCGCATACGCGCACCAAGCCTAGGGTCTTGGCCCTTCGGGTGACGATCAGGAGCGTGGAATAATGCGCGGGATATTCTAATGTCGCACTCTTTCCCGCTGCGCTCCTTGAGGGTGCGGAGTCTTTGAGCTGACCCGCTGGCACTCTCGCCTCTCGACTGACCGGACGCCCGCTGGCCCACAGGTCCGCGCGCAGGGCGTCCGGCTGGCGTCGCGCCGTGCAAGGGTGCCGTTGTTGTTGTCGCCTTGCGGCTGATGGGAGCCTAACCGGCTCCGTTTCCGTTATTATTGGGAACGCCAAGGGCTTCGCCCTCTCGTTTCCCAAAGCAGAATAATTACCCCCGTGTGGCGGTCGCTGCGCGCCCGCTGGCCCGCGCCGAGGGTAACGATTCAGCTTTCCCTCCCCCTCTCATCCTCGCCGGAAGGCAGAGCCGCATGTCGCAAGGCGTTTGCGGCTTTCAGCCCAAGAGGAGGAAGAAAATGTGTGATTTACAATTGATGTATCGCGAGTGCGGAGCGGAAACGCGGGACGATTATTTGCGCGGTGTTGCGAACGAGAACGGCTTGCCGTTGGCCTGTGTGCGCAAAATTGCCGACCGGCTTGGCGAGCGCGAGGATTTCGGGGCGTTGGTGCTGATTTGTGAAACCCGCAGGGGGTTAGTCCGATGAGCAACGTAATTGAGAATAGCGCCGCAGTGAAGGAGCAGACGGCGCGAATTGCCCGACTGAACGACCTTGCGCGTCGCGCAATGGGCGTTGCTTGCACCGCCGTTGCCACCGCCGGTTTTCGTTCCCTGACTGATAATGACCAGTCACAGGTGCGCGAGCTTATCGAAACCTATGACGCTTTCACCGAAGATAACGACCCTCATGGCGAACGTGATTTTGGGTCGATCTATCAGCTTGGCGATGGAAGCTGGACGACCGAGCGCCCGCGTAGCCAAGACGAGGAACGCGAGCGAGTGTTCTGGAAACTCGATTATTACGACCGCAACATGGAGTTTGCCAGCGAGGACGCTGCCAATCCCGCCATGACGCGGCGCGTCCTGACCATCATGTTGTCCGATGAATATTGAGCGGAGGCAGACGATGACCAAGCACAAAACCTTACCGCAGATTACGCCGCCCGATCCCGACCAGATGATGATTGATGGCGTAGCGCCTGTCAGCATGGGGGAGCGGCTTGGCTGGCTTGCCGATCAACCGATGCAGCCGCGCCGTGCGCAGCGTCCGCTCGACATCGGTTTCTGGAATCCGATGCGTAATCAGATCGAGATGTTTGATTGAATTGCGCGCGGCCCGACCTTGATGGTCGGGCCATAAGCCGTTGCTACCACCGGCAAGAAATCGGCACGGCAGATTATAGCTGCCGTGCTATTTACGCGATCAACAAGGGCTATTGCCAATTAGAAATGAACAAATCCACCAGAGATTCAATCGGCGTTGGCAGTGCCTCGCCGTCACAAGTCAATCCAAGGTAAGTTGCTGCACGAGTAGTGCCAACATAGAGATATTTGTCGAATATGTCGGGTTGGTCCAGTGCAAGCTGATCAATTCCTACGAAGAATACCGCTTCAAACTCAAGCCCCTTGATATGCTGGACATCAAAAACGCGCACTTCACTAGTTTCGCCAATCATCCGGCCCTCATAGCAGGCCGCCGCGCGAATACTGAAAGGCGACAAGGCGACATTCAACGCATCCGCCACCGGTTTAACTTGATCTTCGCCATTGACGAATACTGCGGTCGAGGGCAGCTCGTCTGTGCCCGCAAACCTCTCGATTTCACAAATGCGCTCCGTCAACCAGCTCGCCAGAGTGCGCACGTCTGCAAGAGATGTGCCCAAGACGGGGTCAAGGCCTTCATTGTCCACATCGGGCGGTAAACTTGCCGTGGATCTATTTCCTTCTGTTTCAGTAAGTAGGCGAGTTGCCAATTCATGTAGCTGCCGTGTCTGACGATAAGCCACCGTAACAGCCCTGAGTTCAATGCCAGCTATCGCCCACGATAGATCATCGTCAGTCTTGCTGCCCCATCTCGTAAGGCGCTGGTTATAGTCTCCGCAAATAAAGACCGACTGAATTTTTGGGTCTGCCAGCGAAGCCATGCAGCGTAACTGGATCGGCGAAAAGTCTGTTGCTTCATCGACCACGATCTGGTTGTTAAACACGCCTGCCCACGTTTGGAGTGCCGCAAACGCTGGTTCGTCCAGCGCGCGCGTTATTGATGCATCACCAAGCATTGCATGTATTGATTGCAGGATAGCGAGCAAGATTAGGTCAACCTCGAGTGGATGGACTTCGGTAGCTGCCCCTATATACCACTTCGAGTCGCTCCGCCGTTCCCTGCGGAAATGTCGGTATCGTTGTGCCATGCGGCTGATATATATGCGCGACGGTGCGACAAAACGTCGGACGTCTGCTCGGATTTGAAGACTCTTACCAATTTCGATGCTTTCACCATCTTCCATACCGCGATCACCCAGCCATTCGATTATCCGGGCAGTGCGACCCGAACCTGCACGACGGCCTCTCGCCCGAACCCGTGCATGCGCACGAAGGGCACGTTCATAGGCTGCTATGGCACCGGGTTTCCCGGTTTTGCGTTCTTGCGCTTCGGCTTCGTCTTCGTCACCATCTTCAATCTCGTCGGAATCAGATAAAGTGCCGAGGCTATCGAGAAAAGTGGCGAACTGGTCGAGAAAGTTTTTGTCACTATTATTTTGTAGAGTCAGCGCACGCCTGATGCGCTTATCTGTCTCGTCTTTGATAGTGTCATCTAAAGTCCGGCACGCGGGTGCTAACTCGGACAATGACAAGAGCCTACCTACAAGGGTTGCCGAATTGCTCTTCGTCAACACGCTCTTTAGCCGTAATCCCAAAGCCACTGCGTCAGGCATTTTACAATGCTGGAGACGCTCCGCTGAGTCCTCAAGTTCGGACCAAAATGCTCCTGACTGCCACGCATGGAAATCTTCAAACCACCTTATAGGATCGGCTATGCCCGCGTCGGTGATCGTTTGGACATATTCAGGTTCTGGCATTGTTAATCCATTGCCGCGCGCATTCTTCAGAAAGCCGAAAATATTACGTGCAAGGTGCCTCCGGTATTCGTCCCAAGTTTTCAGTCGTTCGGCTGAGGCGGGAATTTCATTCCTATCAAATGCCGTTTTAACAAACTGTTTGAGCAACTCCGTAGGCGTAAAAACTAACCAGCTTCTGGCATGTTCGGACGTACCAGCGACGGAGTTGGCGACCAGATTATTTTCATTTTCATCAAGGTAAACTGTTTGAGTCTTTTGGCCGAGTCGACGTATCAACGTAGTTGTTTTCCCTGTGCCCGGTGCGCCGAGAATGGCTAATCTGCTATCGATGGGAAGTCGGAATATATCATCTTGAAATTGATCTAGAAGTGGCTGACTGCGTAGACCCATCTTGTCTATAATTCTGCGGCTTTTTGTCGATTTCAGTAATTCCGAAGCGCTTTCTTCTGCAAGAATACGTTCAATTTCGTCGGCGGTGTCGAGATCGATATGACCACTCTCAACGAGTGACCGCAATGATGTGATAATAACTTGGCCGAAGTCTACATTATTTACTGTAGTATCCCGCGCATCCCATTGTTCATCATGTTCTTCCGCAAGGAACGTAGCGGTCTCAATGGTTTCTATGTAGCGCCCGCCTATTTCGAGGCCGTAACCTATGGGTTGCGACGCGAACCGACCCATCGGAGAATTATAGCTTGCCAGCTGAGCTTCCCCGATTGGCCCACCTTCTGGCGTTCCGCTACAAATGAAGAAAGTTTGTTTCTTACCTTCATCGTCAATCGTTACCACCCTAGCTATTGCCGGTTGCCTAACCAAGTTTGTCCGGGCTTCCCGCATCTGGCGATTTAATTCGTCCATAGTTACGTGAGTCGGTTGTGCAGTGAAACTATTGTGAAAGGCTAATGAGGATGAATTTAGGCCGGAACTATGCGACAAGTTTCTTTTAGCGGCGTCAGAAATTGTCTTAAAGGCAATCAAAGTCTGATTTGCTAAATAATTGAGCGCGCTTTTACTATCATCGCCTATATTCATATTATGGCACCCCCTCCAAATTTGCTTAAGCGCAAACTCTCTACCGGCATTCGTAGCGGAACCTATTCGTTTCTGCCAAGCGGGATTTTTCTATCTCACCGGTAACGCAACAATACGGAAGAATTTCTGTCTTCGCCTTACTAAAGTTTTGTTGTTCGACGATTGTTTCGCTTAGGCCTGCACGGCTGCCCTATCGGCACGTCAGCTTTTGGCTGCTGGACCGCTAATAAGCGTGTATGGATATTTATGGGCCGTTTTACGGATATATTTGCATTTATGGATATTTATGGGTATAAATATGGATATGCCTATCAACATAGCCTCGTTGGCGATCACGCCGCAAATGCTCTCGCTGATTGCCGAGATCGATGAGTTCAAAGGCGCATGGCGCGCCTTGGGAACGCTTGCGCCTGATCGCCTGTCGGCATTGCGGCACGTGGCGACGATTGAAAGCATCGGTTCCTCGACCCGCATTGAGGGAAGCAAGCTATCGGACAGTGATGTTGAGCGGTTGCTGTCAAATATCGAAATTCAGAACTTCGCCACCCGCGACGAGCAGGAGGTGGCGGGATATGCCGAAGTGATGGAAACCATCTTCGCATCGTTCGACGAGATTGCGCTGACCGAGAACCACATCAAACAATTGCACCGCGACTTGCTGGCGCATAGCAGCAAGGATGCGCGGCATCGCGGCAGCTATAAAACCAACACCAATCATGTCAGCGCCTTCGATGCCGAGGGCAAAGAAATCGGCGTCGTGTTCGAGACGGCAACGCCGTTCGACACCCCGCGATTGATGGTGGAGCTGATCGAATGGGTTAATGAAACGCTGGACCAGAAGCAGCTTCACCCGCTGCTTGTCACCGCGATTTTCATCGTCGTCTTTCTCGAAATCCATCCGTTTCAGGATGGCAATGGCCGCTTGTCGCGGGTGCTAACCACCTTGCTGTTGTTACGCAGCGGCTATGCCTATGTGCCTTATTCCTCGCTCGAAAGCGTGATCGAGGCCAGTAAGGAGGGCTATTATCTGGGCCTGCGCCGGACGCAGGGAACAATCCGAAGCGAAGCACCCGCTTGGGAGCCGTGGATTATCTATTTCCTCCAGTCACTCCGGCAGCAGAAATCGCGACTTGAGGCGAAGATCGATCGCGAGAACCTGCTGATTGTCAATCTGCCTGAACTATCGGTGCAGATTCTCGAACTGGCAAAAGCGCATGGGCGGATCACTGTTAGCCAGATCGTCAGCATGGCAGGTGCCAATCGCAACACGGTGAAGAAGCATTTGCAGGCGCTGGTTTCGGCCAATCATCTTGCGCAGCATGGTAGCGGCAAAGGCACATGGTATGGCCGCGTCTAAAGCGTGGCGAACTATCCAATACCGACACCAATATCCCAATTCTGCAAACCTTTCCCGACTGGAAATCAAACAATGTCACCGATTGACAGACGTTTGGCCGCTTGACGCTGCCTTAATACCCGCAAGCAAAAAACCGGCATTCTGCCTACGGTTTCCATAAATGGAGCCTCCGTTTTTTGGCTTGCGCGCAGGCAGCGCGCGTCCCTTTTATGTCCGTCAGGACATTTCGCCTGACACCATCAGGAGAATACCCGTGCAGAATATCGTAGAATTTCACATCATCGGACGGCTCGGCAAGATCGATGCCGCCGAGAAAGTCACCCACATCTCGGTTGCCGTAAATTACAACCGCCGCGAAGGCGAAACATGGAAGTCCGATCCGCAATGGCATCGCGTCACCCTGTTCGGCAAATTGCGCGAACGGCTTGCCAAAACCACAATCGGTGATCTTGTCCGCATCACCGGACGCATCGGCCAGTCGAGCTACAAGGTCGAAGGTCAAACCCGCTACTCGGTTGACTTGATCGCCGACGGCTTCGCGATCCTCGCCAAAGCCAAAGGTAAGTCTGCCGCCGATGAAGCTGGCGAATGAGCATCCAGCGGGGCGGCTTTGCCGCCCCGTTTCTTTTCCAAATGACTGACGTTGGGTGATTGGGTGGACGCCCCCCGGCGGCATTGATGTGCCATAATGGAGGTGTTTACGGGCCCGCAGCAAAAAAGCTGCACCAAGAGGCCGGACAGATGGCAGCATCCGACTACGTGCCAAATCTCCCAAAATACCGCTTGCATCCTAAGGGGCGTCCACAGATGGGAAGCGGTTAGGCAGCTTTTGGACAGCTGCATGAGAAAGCAGACGTTTCTCCGATTGCCGATTTGGCGCAGTAAGCCGACGGTTCGCAGCTGGTCCCTAATTTGTATTAGCCGCCAATCGACAGAAAGAGGGGGAACCACAGCTAACGCCCGGTTCGCAGCTGTCATACTCGTGCGACGGGCAGTCATTTCCTTTCTTGCTTTGACATGAAGCGCGCTTCTCTGCATATAGATGCTACGGGCCGTATATCCGGCGCCCGTTTGAGGCAGTATGCCCAAGCCGGACCGATTGGTCATGGCTAAAGGGCACGCAATGGATACTTCACACCAGCAAAGTGCGGCGGGATCGGCGCGGTCGGTTCCGTTTACAGAAGCTGTACGCGTATGGGCACGCGTTGCGGCGCTCAGTTTCGGCGGCCCGGCGGGGCAGATCGCCGTGATGCACCGCATTCTGGTGGAAGAAAAACGCTGGGTCGGCGAGAACCGGTTCCTGCATGCCCTCAATTATTGCATGCTCCTGCCGGGGCCGGAAGCGATGCAGCTGGCAACCTATATCGGCTGGCTCTTGCATGGCGTTCGCGGAGGTCTTGTCGCCGGATGTCTGTTCGTCCTGCCCGGTTTCGTCGCCATCCTGGGGCTCAGCATCCTCTATGCGAGTTTCCAGGATCTGAGCTGGGTCCAGGCGGTGTTCTTCGGCATCAAGGCTGCGGTGCTGGCGGTTGTCATCGAGGCGCTCCTGCGGATCGGCAAGCGTGCGCTGAAAACCTGGCCGATGTATCTGATCGCCGCCACCGCTTTTGTCGCGATCTTCGCTTTCAACGTGCCTTTTCCGTTCATCATTGCGGCGGCGGCCCTGGTCGGCTTTCTCGGCGGGCGTTTCGACCCTGACCATTTTCTCGTCATAAAAGGACGCGAAGTTTCGGAAGAGGAGGATGCATTTTCATCCGAACCATTCCTCCACGCAGGTAGCCCGGAAAGCGCACGGCCCAGCTGGAAGGCGTCGATACGTACCGCGCTGATTTGGCTTGGTCTGTGGGCCGCGCCGATCCTGGCCTTGGTTGCGATCGTCGGGCCGGATCATGTCTTCACTGACCTTGCGGTTTTCTTTTCCAAGCTTGCCGTAGTCACCTTCGGCGGAGCCTACGCGGTGCTCGCTTATATGGCGCAGGAGGCTGTGCAGACGCATGGCTGGCTTGCCCCCGGAGAGATGCTGGACGGTCTCGGAATGGCGGAGACCACGCCCGGTCCGCTGATTCAGGTCGTGCAATTCGTCGGCTATATGGGCGGCTTTCGCGAGGCTGGCGGTATCAGCCCGCTGCTATCGGGTATCATCGCGTCGGTTATCGTTACCTGGGTAACCTTTGTCCCATGTTTCCTATGGATATTCCTCGGTGCACCCTTCATCGAAAAACTTCGCGGAGCCAAGCTGCTGACCGCCGCCCTGTCGGCAGTCACGGCCGCCGTCGTGGGTGTGATCCTCAATCTGGCCATCTGGTTCGCTCTACACGTGGCATTTTCAGAACTGAACGAATACCGGGGCTTCGGGACAAGCCTGCTCGTTCCTAATTTGGCCAGTATTGACATTGCATCCGTCGTCATCGCTGCGGCAGCGCTCATTGCGATGTTGCGGTTCAAAATCGGGATGCTCACCGTCCTTGCAGTGAGCGCCATTGTCGGTGCGGCCTATTATCTCGCAATACTCGCGGCCTGATGCGCGAACCCAAAAGGAGAAATATCATGAAACCCTTTCGCACTTTCTTTGTCGCCGCCGCACTCGGCCTCTCTGTTCAAGCCACGCCCGTCCTTGCCGATACCGATACCGCGAATATGGCAGCCTTGATATTCGAGGCTTCGCATGCCGAAGTGACCACGACCGATGACGGGGTTGCACGGATTGGCTGGGTGCGTGACGACGTGCTGGTCACGGTGGACGGCATGCGCCTCGATCCCCCCGCCGGTCTCGGCTCATGGGCGGCGTTCAGGCCAGTCGATGGGGGCGTACTGGTGATGGGCGATACTGTTGTGTTCGAGGACGAGATCACGCCCGCGATGGACGCCGCCCTTGCGAACGGATTGACCGTCACCGCCCTGCACAATCATTTCATATTCGACGAGCCGAAGGTGTATTTCATGCACATCGGCGGTCATGGCGACACGGCCAGACTCGCTGCCGGCGTCAAGGCGGTGTGGGATGCCATCAAAGCCGTTCGTGCACAGGCACCCGTGCCGCAGCGCAGCTTCGGCGGGGCAACGCCGGATGCGGACGGCACTATCGATGCCGCGTCTTTGACGAACACTCTGGGCGCGCAACCCAGCGTCAATTATGGGGTGGTGAAGTATACCTTCGGTCGCCAGGGCCGAATGCATGGCGTAGACATCGGCGGGTCGATGGGCCTGACGACCTGGGCGGCGTTTTCCGGAACGGACGATCTTGCGGCTGTCGATGGCGACTTCATAATGACCGAAAGCGAAGTGCAGCCTGTGCTTCGCGCCCTGCGTGAGCGCGATATCCATATTGTAGCTCTGCACAACCACATGATTGGCGGCGAGCCTGCCTTCTATTTCCTTCATTACTGGGGCGTCGGACAGGCAACCGAACTCGCCAATGCAGTACAGGCGGCGCGTGAGGTGCAAGCCAGGATAGAGTGATGTTCGAACTGGACGTTGCATCGCCAGGTTTGAAGGCACACCGCGTAACCGGCCCAGTAGTCGTTTGAAGTCATAAATTTATCGCACGGCTGCTTATCTAGAACCTCGCAAGCTGACCTAATGACCGCAATTGGGTCGAAAAAAGACATAGCCATCATGTCGCATCAAACAGGCCTGTAAATTCCTTGTTCTCGTAATATTTCAATTTCTTCACGATGAGCGGGCTCTCGCCAACGCGCATGAGCAGCAGCGTATCGGGCGCGAGTTTCATGATTTCATTGGGGTCCATGAGATTGCGGGTGGCGAGATGCTGGGTTTTACTCAAAGATCGTTCGGGGTCTTTGAGCATCACATCCTTTTGACTCTGTCCGCCGGTTTCATAGGTGATGGTTTCGCGGCCCATCGTCTTCGAAAGCATATCGGCGGTGTCATAATCATTGACCCCAAATGCTTGCAAAACACCGGCGTTGGACAAGAACGTCCCCGCGCGTGTCCCATACAAACTGCGCAGTTGGTGGATGTCCTGCAAAATAGGCCAGAGTTGCAGCCCGTAACCTGCCATCAAGCCCATCGCGCGCTCGATAGGTTGCAGCCGCCCGAGCGCCGCAAATTCATCGAGCAGGAACAAGACGGGACGCTCCGGCTTAGCGGATGAGCGCGCCATTTCGCCTATGGATTGCGCCACAAGCAAACGCAGCCAGCGCGAATATGTATCGAGCCGGTCGGGCGGAAGGATCAGGAACACCGTCGCTACGTCTTCCTTGAGATCGGCAAAGGCAAAGTCAGACCCGCCCACCACAGCGGCGATACGCAGACTATCGAGAAAATGCGTGTGCCGCTGCGCGCCCGATAACACGCCCGCCGCTTCGCGGTGCGACTTGCTCAGATAGCGATTGGCGGCGCGCGCGATCAAGCCGCCTGCGCGGTCGCTGGCCTGCATGACCGTGAGCAATGCCGTGAAGTCGTCAGGAGCCAGCGTCAGATAATCCCGAACGCTTGTGAGATTTCTATGTGCCGCATCATCATGGCAGACCACATAGAGGATGATGCCCGAGATCAGTGCTTTGGCCTCTTCGTTCCAATGCGCTTCGGTTTCGGCTTCGTCGAACACCAGCGCGTCGGCGAGCGTCATCGCATCTTCGGCCAGATCGAGGCTTTTGCCGTCAAGCCGGTCGAGCGGATTATACCGCGCCGTTTCCTGTCCCGAGATGCCGAACGGATCGAGGCAATGGACCGGCCCGAACGTCTCGCGTGCCCGCATTGTGACAAGAGCATTCTCTCCCTTGGGGTCGATACAGACGACCGAGCGATTGGCGGTGAGCAGATTGGGAATGATCGTGCCGACACCTTTGCCGGAGCGCGTCGGTGCGATGGTGATCAGATGGGCGGGGCCATCATAACGGAGCAACCGGCCCGATGTGTCGCGACCAATTAGGAGATCGCCTTTGTTCTTTGCCAGCGCGTTCACATCGCTACGCGATCCGAACTTTGCCGACCCCAGCGTATCATCGGGGCGGGCAAATCTGACCTTGAGATAAATACCGCCGATCCACAGCGCGATGCCGCCAATCAGGATGAGCCAGAATGCGGTCTGCGTTTTTGGCAACCACCACGCGATGAGCAACACTCCAGCGAACAGCAGTAACGCGCATCCGTGGAGGCGGCTACTCACCGATTAATCCTCACCGCTTGGGGTATCAGCCAGTGTCTTGTCATGGGTAGATACACCTTCCGCATCGAACGCCCGCTTGCCGCGCCGCTTCCACAACGCCATCGCGTTCACGCCATCTTCGTCTTCGGCTTGCGCGGCCAGATCAAGCATCGCGCCGTAAAGAGTAGCGCGGTCATCATCGACCAATTCGACCAAGCCTGATTTCTGGACGAGGCCGCCCAATTCAATCAGATGTCTTGTTCGTTCCCGTCGCTGCACAACCCACTCCCTCGTGTCAAATCTTCGTTGACCTGCCTCTGCTCGCCGCTTCGCCGCTAAGTTTCTTTTAAGTGCCTGATTGGTTTTTTCCAGCAGCGCGATTACCTTTGCGCCCGCGCTTTCCGAGAAAGGTCGCACCATCGGTGCGCCAGCTCTCCTTTACAGAATCGAGCTTGGCTTCCTGCACGCCTTGGCGGAGCATCCCGGCAATAACTTCAAGGTCAAGTGCATCGGCACCGGTGGCTACCACCAGTGCGCCAAGCTGTTCGACTTTTCGCGCCTTGAGCTTCTTCGCCTTGTCCGCGAGCGCTTTGAGTTCAGCATCATAGTCTCGGACTTTACGCATTGCGTCTCTCCGTATATTGCCGTTTAGACTCGCAACATATGCGAAAACCGTCTTTCAGACAAATGCTTCATAAAATCTAAGGACCAAGTCACATCATAATTGCGTAAGTAATTTTGAGTGCGCGCTTATACGTTGTTGCCAACGTCGCTTAAAAGTGAGAGATTGCTTAGCGTAATGGCGATCTACCATTTCTCTGCCAAAGTCGTGAGCCGTGCGGGCGGATCAAGCGCGGTTGCCTCGGCTGCCTACCGTGCAGCTGAACGCCTTACCGATGACCGGCTTGGCCGCGATCATGACTTCACCAACAAGGCCGGTGTCGTCCATTCCGAAATCATGCTGCCAGACGGCGCGCCGGAGCAACTCGGCGACCGTGAAACGCTGTGGAATGCAGTCGAAGAGGGGGAGGTTCGCAAGGACGCCCAGCTAGCGCGTGATGTCGAGTTTGCCATTCCACGGGAGATGAACGAGGCAGATGGCGTCGAGCTGGCGCAAGATTTTGTTGCAAGAGAATTTGTCGCGCGCGGTATGATTGCAGACCTCAATGTCCATTGGGACAAAGCAGCAGATGGCAGTCCCAAACCCCATGCCCATGTCATGCTGTCGATGCGCGAAGTTGGACCGGACGGCTTTGGCCAGAAGGAGCGCGACTGGAACAGCAAAGAGCTTTTGGGCAGCTGGCGCGAGAGTTGGGCTGACCATGTAAACACCCGCATGGCGGAGCTTGGCCTTGATGCCCGCGTCGATCACCGGACGCTTGAGGCGCAGGGCATTCCGCTTGAACCGCAGCACAAGATTGGTGCGGCAGGTTCACGGCGCGCTATCCACGGCGAGGAAGCCGAGCGCGCCGACGATCATATGCGGATCGCCCGCGAAAATGGCGACAAGATTATCGCCGATCCTGCCATCGCTTTGAACGCTATAACTCATATGCAAGCCACATTCACTAAGCGCGACCTTGCCCAGTTCGCGTTCCGGCATAGCGACGGCAAGGATCAGTTCGATGCGGTCATGGCCTCGGTGCGCGGCTCACCTGAACTTGTCGCATTGGGAAAAGACGGCAAAGATCAGGAGCGGTTTACCAGCGCCGATATGATTGCAGTGGAAGAACGACTTGGGCTGTCCGCGTCGATGCTGGTCACGAGCGAGCGCCACAGCGTTGGCGACCACAACCGCCATGCTGCGCTTGATGGAGCCGCCGAACGCGGGATGATCTTGTCGGGCGAGCAACGCGATGCCTTCGATCATGTCACCGGCAGCAAAGGCCTTGCGTCGATCGTGGGTTATGCCGGGAGCGGCAAATCGGCCATGCTTGGCGTTGCGCGTGATGCGTGGCAGCGGGAAGGCTATAATGTTCGCGGTGCTTCGCTATCGGGCATTGCTGCTGAAAATCTTGAAGCCGGGTCTGGCATCAGTTCACGGACGATTGCGAGCTTTGAATATCAATGGAAGCATGGACGCGAGTTACTTGGCGAACGCGACGTGCTGGTCATCGACGAAGCGGGTCTGACCGGAACCCGCCAGATGGAGCGTGTGTTGTCATCGGCGCGTGATGCGGGCGCGAAAGTTGTGCTGGTTGGCGACCCCGAGCAGTTGCAGGCGATTGAAGCGGGGGCCGCGTTCCGCTCGCTCGCAGAAGCGCATGGCGCGGTCGAAATTACCGAAATCCGCCGTCAGCGCGATGACTGGCAGCGCGGGGCCACCCGCGCGCTCGCCACCGGACGCACAGGCGAGGCTATTCATGCCTATGGCGAGAAGGGCATGGTTCACAGCGCCGAGACACGCGAAGATGCGCGCGCCGAGCTTGTCGAGGGCTGGAATGAAGCGCGCACCAGCGATCCTCACAAAAACCGGATCATCCTCACCCATACAAATGCCGAGGTGCGCGACCTCAATATCGCGGCCCGCGACAAGTTGCGCGATCATGGCGAGCTAGGCGCAGATGTTGGTGTCGAAACCGAACGCGGCAACCGCGACTTTGCCAGCGGCGACCGGATGATGTTCCTGCGCAACGAGCGCGGCATGGGAGTCAAGAACGGGACGCTTGGCACGGTCGAAAGCGTATCGCCCGGACATATGGCCGTCCGCACCGATGACGGACGCAGCGTGGCGTTTGACCTGAAAGACTATGCCCATATCGACCACGGCTATGCCGCGACATTCCACAAATCGCAGGGCGTGACGGTCGATCAGGCGCATATACTGGCAACGCCCGGGATGGACAGGCATTCGGCCTATGTTGGCCTGACGCGGCACCGTGACGAGGTGCAACTCCATTATGGCCGCGATGATTTTGCCGATTCTGACAAACTTGTACGCACTCTGTCCCGCGAACGGGCAAAGGACATGGCGAGCGATTATCCGCTTCCCAACTCAGCCGCCCGAGGTTTTGCCGAACGGCGCGAGTTCCGGTTTGGGGAAGTTGCCCGCGATATGGCATCCAAGGCAAAGGGACTGTTCGCTGACCCCGACCGCATTGCGGCGTTGCGGGGCCGTCTCGACAAGGCGCTCGGACGCGAGCCGCCATCGCCGCCTAGCGCCGAACAAGCAGCAACCAAGGATCAAGGGCAGGATCGCGATACCAATTCTGCCGCATCCCGGCTTCACGCCCGAATGGCCGAACTTGGCAAACAGGTGCGTAAGGATGATGAGCGGGATCGTGACCGCACGAAAGATCGGGATCGAGGAGGGCCAGGACGATGAGCGACACGCAGGACGATCCACTGTTGGGGCTGTTGACCGATATTGCCGAAGGTGTTGCAAAGTTGGCAGCGCGTATGGATGCAATTGAGAAAAGCGCTGCGGCGCATCAGGAACAGGTCAACGAGGCTCTTGCCACTATCGCAGAGATTGCCACCCGCACATATTATGTCAGCAAGCCGGCCACCGCGTTGCCCGATGATGTCATCAACACCAGCGTGATGGACGCTATTATCGAACGTTGGCCAAAGGATGCGGTTATCACCATGTCGAGGCAAGACCGCCAGATAATGAGTGAACTTGACCGTCATCCCGGCGAAACAATAGACAAACTCATTGCGCGCTCACAGGATACTGCCGATCAGAGTAACGCCAATCGCCTTCGGATGGCTGCGTTTCTAACCTTGCTCAATCAGGAGAGGGAGCGAAGGCTCAAAGCCAAGGAGCAAGGTGTTGAACGCGAAGGGAAAGGACGGGGGCGGTAGAGGCGCTCAAGCAATGAGCCGGAATTTGCTATTCTGAATTCATAGCAGACATTCAGCTAACGCCCCAGCTGCGGACATTCCGAGGGCCGGGGGTGACTGCGGGTTACGTGTCTGTTAGGTGAGACCGCTAATGGCGATCGGAAGTCGATCAGCCTTCAGGAGAGTATGCATGCTTTTTCACACCATGGTCGGATCGAACGACATTGAACGATCCAAGCGCTTCTACGACACGGTGCTCGGCACCTTGGGTGCAGGGGAAGGGACGCGGAACATCGCCGACAGCGGCCATACCCGTCTGATCTACAATAACGGCAACGGAACCAACTTCATCGTCAGCCAGCCGATCAACGACGAACCGGCAAGCGTCGCCAACGGCAGCACAGTCGCCTTTTCCTGCGACTCGCCCGAGCAGGTGAAGCAGCTTCACGATACCGCCGTTGCCGCTGGCGGAACCTCGATCGAAGCTCCGCCAGGACCGCGCGAAACTGCCTCCATGGGCACCATCGAACTGGCCTATTTTCGTGATCCCGACGGCAACAAACTGTGCGGAATTCATTTTCCTGCCTGATCCGTCAGGCACGGGTCTGCTTCTAAACCTAGCGGACCTCGATCATGCGATCCCGCGAATGTCCGCTTTCCACCGATTTTGCGACATAAAGCAGCGACCATGTCGAAATAAAAGCAGTCCGTCAGCAAACGCCCCAAACACGGACATATCGCGACAAAAGCGAAGGCCTTTAAAGCCGACATTCGCCAAATCAGTAAATCTTGCCCTACCCTTTGAAAAACTCACCGCGATGGTCGTGACTTTCGCCGTTTAATCGTTGATCTTTAACGGGGGTGAGGGCGGCGGCGGTGGTGGAGTATATCCTTTCGGCATCGGTGGGGGCGTTGGAGGGTTAAGGACGCTCTCCTCCGATTGAAGATCAATCCGGCGGCCTTTCTCACCCGTCCCATCGACCAACACGATGCTGTCGGTCCCAGTGCGTATCACTATCGGATTGGCGGTCAGCATCGTCATGATCGCCCTCGGTCCATTGGTCGTCGCACGTTCTACAGCGCGGCAATCGTCCAAATTGATAGTGTTTTTTGCAGCGAGCCGCGCTTCGCGGTTCCAGCGTATCGGAATCGGTAGGTCGGAACACTGCGACCACACCATGCGATTGCGTCCTATAGTTACAATCCCTTGGTTCTCGCCAATCCCGAAACCGCTTGACCCCCATCCATCGTAGGTTGTGGATATTTGCGGAATCCAGCGACCTTCGATTTCCAAAAATTTTGGCTTGTGAATTTGATACCAACGGTCTGGGCTAATAAGAACCAACTCTTGCGTATCGCTTTTGAGAAAGACGCGGTCCGGCTCCAATCTACGCACTTCGGGATTATTGCTGAAAAATCCGAAAAAACGCCCATCACGTGCTGCGCGAGCTGGCTCACAGCCCTCCAATGTCTGCATGTGCGATCCATCGCCAGTATCCCGCAGGATACCGTCCGTTCCGAGTTGAACTGGATTGCCAGACTGGTTGCAACCTATTTTGTAGGTTAGGTAATCGTCGGCGATCTGAACAAAGGCACTGCGCCACGGTGTGCCGTTTCGCCATGAAGGTTCGAACTCCTCAAACCGCTCGATGAGCCAAAACCCTTCTATGTCTTTCAGCGAGCTTATTAATTCGGTTTCACCTCTCGCCGAATTGGCGGCAGTTTTCTCCTCGTTGTTTTGAATGTCGCAACCCGCGACGGGCGCACAGCATGCTAATGCGAGAAGAAATTTGCGAGTTGAATATATCACCATGCACTAACCGTTCAAATGGGAAATGGCTCCAATACCTTTCTCCTGTCGGTGCTAGTCCGTTAAGGAAATACCAAAGCCGAAAGTCGATGGACCGCTTCCTGCCCAGTTTCAGTTATTAGAACTGATTAGATAAAAATAAAAGCAGCTGGTCGGTAAACACCCCATTTTCCGACTTTTACGAGAGCGAAATCGTTTGTTAGAATCTGCCATTCAATCGGAACATCGAAATGATAGTTAAATTTACGCCAGAAAGCTGTTAATCCTAGGTTGTGCTGGAGTGCGGCAAATGAACATCAGAATGTAGAGAGTATCTTGATGAAAGGAGGCGAGCGCAGATTCTTTGGGAAAAATGTAACAGCGTTCCTGTGTGTTATGCCTTTAGCGTGTAACCGAACGGCACGACCAATTTCTGGAGCAGAATGGATGAAGCTATCACCATTTTTATTGGCCTTTCTGGTCGCCGGATGTATGTCGCCTTCTACTAACCGTGAACACAGACAAACTCCTGTTTTCCCTCGGATGATTTTTGATCCCGATATTTTGACGACAGCCAGACTTGCTGGTACCCTTGAGCAGCGTGGGAAGTGTCTTGTCATAGCCACCGATGATGGAAAGCTTGTCACGCCATACTGGCCAAAGCAATCGACATTGGGGAAGGACAACAAAGGTTATTTCGTTAAGGATACCATGTCCGGTGAAATAATTCGCGTCGGCGACTTCATTGAAGGTGGAGGTGGCTTGGCATTTCAAAAGGGTTACGGAGCTGAACGGCTCAAAAAGATTAATGCCCTTGTTAAACCAGACATTCCATTTGAGTGCAGTGATAATATTGTTTCCTTTCATAGTTATCGCAAGACGGAAATATGGCATATGGGTCTTGAATGATATGGCTCTGAATTCGCTTAGAATGCCTAATGAAAGTAATGTCTCGAAAACCCAATATCGCTTCTAAAAGCAGACGGTCGGTAAACCACCCACTTGTTGCCATTCACAGATGCTTGATTGATCGTGATCGCCTTTAAGCAGTCGATCCGCTGTTGGCACTACAAGCAACGAAATGATGGACAAAAGTCACTCTCGCTGGCAGACGCACGTACATGTTCAAACGGCAAGAAACTACACAGAACCCCAATTTATTCTACACAGTTCCTACACAGGCCAATTATGTCGATATTTGTCATGCAATATCAATATAATACAGAACTACCGTCCTTAGTTCAGGATGACGATTATTTACATTAGCCCAGACGCTCGATGATCGTCACATTGGCCTGACCGCCGCCTTCGCACATGGTCTGCAGACCATATTTCGAGCCGCGCGCTTCCATGGCGTTGAGCAGGGTGGCCATCAGCTTGGTGCCGGAAGCACCGAGCGGGTGGCCGAGAGCAATCGCGCCGCCATTGACGTTGATCTTGTCGCGGTCGGCACCGACATGCTTGAGCCAGGCAAGCGGCACAGGAGCGAAAGCCTCGTTCACTTCATAAAGATCGATATCGCCGATTTTCATGCCGGCGCGCTGCAAGGCGCGGTCGGTTGCGAACAAGGGCTCTTCCAGCATGATCACCGGGTCGCCTGCGGTGACCGTCAGATTGACGATCCGCGCGCGCGGGGTCAGGCCGTGATCCTTGAGCGCCTGCTCAGAGCAGACCAGAACCGCGCTGGAACCGTCGCAAATCTGGCTGGCGTTGGCAGCGGTGATGGCGCCCCCTTCCTGCAGCAGCTTGACCGCGCCGATGCTTTCCATCGTCGCGTCAAAGCGGATGCCTTCGTCGACCTTGTGCTGTTCTTTGCCTTCGGCGGTTTCGATTTCGATCGGGACAATTTCATTGTCAAACGCGCCGGATTCGACTGCCTTGATGGCCTTCTGGTGGCTTTCCAGCGCAAATTCGTCGAGATCCTGGCGAGTGAAGCCGTGCTTCTTCACCAGCATTTCCGCGCCCATGAACTGGCTGAACTGGATGCCGGGATAGGCCGCTTTCAACCCTTCCGACATGTTGGTGCCGAGACCGGCATCCTTGAACAGCTTGAAGGTCGAGCCCATCGGCACGCGGCTCATGCTTTCGATGCCGTGCGCCAGAACCATGTCCTGGGTGCCGGACATCACGCCTTGCGCCGCGAACTGGATTGCCTGCTGCGAAGAGCCGCACTGCCGGTCAATCGAAACCGAGGGAATGCTGTCGGGCAGATTGGACGCGAGCACCGCGTTGCGACCGACATCGCCGCTCTGTTCGCCGCCCTGCGAAACACAGCCGGTGATCACATCCTCGATGGCACTGGCATCAAAGTCATTGCGATCGGCAATCGCATTCAGCGTAGCGGCGCCGAGATCAACCGGATGTACGCCCGCCAAACGGCCGCCACGACGGCCTCCCGCGGTGCGAACCGCATCAACAATATAGGCTTCTGCCATAGTCATATTCCTTATGATTGGTTGAGAGTCGAAAATTTAACTGACCGATTAAACCGCACCGGCGCTAGCGTCAAACGAAAAAGCCGGCCATCACAATAGTGATAACCGGCCCTTTCGCGTCATATCTGCGGGTATCAGGCAGGAACATTGTCTTTCTTGACAGTTATTACCTGCGGATAGGTGAATTCGAGCAGGCCTTCCTTGCCATATTCAGCGCCAAAGCCGGACTGCTTGTGTCCGCCAAAGGGCGCGAAGGGCGACAGGTGGAGAAATTCGTTGACCCAGACGGTGCCGGTTTCAAGCTGCTCGGCAACCCGGACGCCCTCGTCGGGATCGGCAGTCCAGACCGCACCGGCCAGACCATATTCGCTGTTGTTGGCGCGGCTGATCGCTTCCTCGGTGGTGCTGAACTTCATCAGCGGCATGACCGGACCGAACTGCTCCTCGGCGACGATCCGCGCGTCTTCCGGCGGATTGTCGAGGATCGTGATCGGCACATAATAGCCCGGGATATTCTCCTCCTTGGCATCGCCGCCGACCAGGAATTTATAACCATGGTCCTTGGCATCCTGGATCAGTTCCAGCACCCGCTCATATTGCTTCTTGTTCTGGATCGGACCGACCGCCGTGCCCTGCTGCGAGCCGTCACCGACCTTCACATTCTTCGCATAGGCGGCAATCGCGGCGCTGAGCTCGTCATAAATATCCTCGTGGATATAGATGCGCTTCGCCGCAACGCAGATCTGGCCGGCGTTGGTGAAGCTGGACCAGAACAATTGCTCGGCAACCTTCTCGACATTGGCGTCGGGCAGGACGATGGAGGCGTCATTGCCGCCCAGCTCCAGCGTGATCCGCTTGAGATCCCTGGAAGCGCCCTCCATGATCTTCTTGCCGGTCGCGGTCGAGCCGGTGAAGGTGATCTTGTCGATATCGGGATGGCCGGTGATCAGCGGACCCAGGCTGTCTTCGCCAGTGATGATATTGACGACGCCGGGAGGGGCGACATCCTTGATCAGTTCAGCCAGACGCAGGGTGGTCAGCGGCGTGAACGGCGACGGCTTGAGCACGATGGTGCAGCCCGAAAGCAGAGCCGGCGCGATTTTCTGCACCGCCATCATCACCGGGAAATTCCACGGCACGATGCCGCCGACCACGCCGACCGGCACACGGCGGGTGCGGCTCAGCCGCTGTTCCGTATCCTCGTTGATCTCGTCTTCCAGTTCCAGCGTCGCCTGTGATCCCGCCATATAGGCCGCGCCGGCGATTTCGCCCTGTGCCTGGGCATGGGGCTTGCCCTGTTCTGCGGTGAGCAGGCGGAACAGTTCGTCATTATTCTCGTTGATCACGCCGGCGATCGCCTGAACCACCTTGCGGCGCTCGTCGATCGGTGTTTTCGACCAGCTCTTGAAGGCGGCACGGGCAGCGGCCACGGCCTGGTTCAGTTCATCCTCGCCGCAAGCGGGCACCTGACCAATGACTTCCTCATTCGCCGGATTGACGACATCCAGCGTCTTTGCCGTGCCGACCATCTCGCCGTTGATCAAATTCTTATATTGGGTAACCATCTTGCTCTCCTTCGGGATCTGCCATTCGATTCTGTTTGAGTCACTTATACTGTATTACAGGGCCGCCTGCGCCCTTCATTTTGATAGAGTGTAGCGGATCGGCAGGGTCTTCAGCCCGCCGACAAAGGTCGACTTGGCGCGAACCGGTTCACCGGCCAGCTCCAGCGTCTCGATCCGGTCGAGCAGCTCGTTGAACAGGATTTTCATTTCCATCCGCGCCATATGCAGGCCGAGACATTGATGCGCCCCGGCACCAAAGGAAAGATGACGGTTGGGCGAGCGGCTGGCGTCAAACTTGCGCGGGTCAGAAAAGACAGCCGGATCGTGATTGGCAGCAATATAGCTGATCATCAGCCAGTCATCCTTGGCGATCTTATGCCCGCCAAGCTCGGTATCCTCGGCTGCCGTGCGCATGAAATGCTGCACCGGCGTGGTCCAGCGGATCGCTTCCTCGACAATGCCGGGCAGCAGGTCGCGGTCGGCCTTGAGCCGGGCAAATTGTTCCGGATCGCGGGCCAGCGCCATCATCGCCCCGGCGGTCGAGGCCGAGGTCGTGTCATGCCCGGCAGCCGCCAGAATGATATAATAGCCGGCCATGTCGCGGTCGCTGAGATGGGCGCCGTCGACTTTCGCATTGGCGATCACGCTCGCCACATCATCGGTCGGGTTGGCGCGTTTTTCTTGCGTCAGCTTGGCAAAATAGGCTTCGAAATCGGCGACCGCGCCGACCACCAGCTGCATGATCTGCTCCGGCGTCATATTGGCCATGCCGGACTTGTTGAGATCTTCATCCTGTCCGCCGAACATCTGCTGGGTGAGGAACAGCATGCGCTGCTCGTCCGCTTCCGGCACGCCCAGGATCTGCATCACGACGTGCAGCGGATAGGGAGCCGATACCAGCGGCACGAAATCGGCCTCGCCGCCGGCATCGACCAGCCGGTCGACGGTGCTGCTGGCCAGCGCGCTGATCTCGTCTTCCATCTGGCGGATATTCTTGGGCATGAACCAGTCTTGTGTCAGCCGGCGATATTGCGGATGGGTCGGCGCATCCAGAGCGACCAGCGAACGGACCAGATTGGGATCACCGCCGGTGATCGACTTGACAAAGGCACCGCTGTTCTTGTCGCTGAAGGTCACGCTGCGCGGGCTGTTGAGAAACAGCTTGTTGTCCTTGCTGATCCGCATCACATCGTCATAGCTGGTGACCAGCCAGAACGGATCGTGGATCTCATCATTGACCACTTTCACAACCGGCGTCTCGCTGCGCAAGCGATCAAACCGGTCGAGCAGGGCATCCCAATCGACATAATTGGCCGGATCGATGATCGCCTGTGCATCCGGGCCGGTTAAAAGAGGTTCAGCCTGCGTTGCCATCCTGCTCTCCCACTTTCTCCTGCTTGTTCCAATATTCGTCGCGCAGCAGCCGCTTGTAGAGCTTGCCGGTGGCATGGCGCGGCAGTTCGGGACGGAAGTCGATCCGGCGCGGTACCTTGATGCCGGAGAGCGACTGGCGGAGATAGGTTTCCAGCTCCTGAGCCAGCGCCTCGCCCGCATCCGCCATATCCATTGGCTGCACCACCGCGACCACTTTCTCGCCCAGATCCTCGTCCGGCGCGCCAATAACGGCGGCGTCGGCAACCTTGGGATGGGTGACCAGCAGATTTTCGATTTCCTGCGGATAGATATTGACGCCGCCGGAAATGATCATGAAGCTTTTGCGGTCGGTCAGATATAGAAAGCCATCTTCGTCCAGCTTGCCGACATCGCCCAGCGAGGTCCAGCCCTTGGCATGGGTAGCCGCCTTGGTCTTCTCCGGATCATTGTGATATTCGAACTTGGAACCGCTCTCGAAATAGATCTGGCCTTCCTCGCCGACCGGAACTTCCTCGCCATTTTCGTCGCAGATATGCACCACGCAATTGATCGGCTGCCCGACCGTACCCTTGTGCGCCAACCAGCCTTCGCTGTTGCAGAAGACAAAGCCATTGCCTTCGGTCCCGGCATAATATTCGTTGAGCACCGGGCCCCACCATTCGATCATCGCTTCCTTGATCGGAACCGGTACCGGAGCCGCAGCATGGACCGCGCTCCTGATCGAAGAGATGTCATATTTCGTGCGTATCTCTTCCGGCAGTTTCAGCATTCGGACAAAATGGGTTGGCACCCACTGGCCGACATCGCATTTATATTTCTCGATCAGCTGCAGCGCATGTTCGGGATCGAATTTCTCCATGATGACGCTGGTGCCGCCGAGCGCGTGCACCGACATGTTCCAGCGCAGCGGCGCGGCATGATACAGGGGCGCGGGCGACAGATAGACGCAGTCCTTGTGGAAGCCGAAAATCGCCTGCGCCAGCACGGCAATCTTGTTCGGTGCGGCAATGTCATCCTCCAGCGGCAAGGGGAGCTTCACGCCTTTCGGCTGGCCGGTCGTGCCGGAGGAATAGAGCATGTCGATGCCCGCGCGTTCGTCGGCGATCGGCGTGTCGGGCATCGAGTCGAGCACCGGCTCGATAGCGCGCTCGTCATCCACTCCGAAGACGAGTTGCTCGACATCGGGATTGAGTTCGCGCAGCCGATCAACCACCGGCAGCATCTTTTGCGAACTGATCAGCAGCTTGGCACCCGAATCCTTCAGGATATAGCTGACCTCGTCGGCGGTCAGGCGGCTGGAGATAGCAACCTGGAACAGGCCGGAGCGCTGCGATCCCCAGGTGACCGGGAAAAATTGCCGGTGATTTTCCATGCAGATGGCGACCGTGTCGCCGATCTTTACGCCCCGGCTGCGATAGAGCTGGGCCACCTTGTTCGACAGCCTGTCCAGTTCACCATAAGTGATGATCTCCCCGGAGCTTGCCATGATCACGGCTGGCTTGTCGGGATTTTCCCTTGCGTGGACAGAAGGATGCATGGCCGAATGTTCTCCAGGTAATCGATCGCCTGTTTTGGCGATTCGCTTTCCCGGCACCATGGTTTAATCGTACGGTTAAATCAATCGATAGTCACATCCACGGGCAATCAGATGCGGCAATTGTCCCTCAATTCTCCACATAGATATCCACAGGCACAGCCAGATCGGCAAATATCCGGCCGATCGGCGCCATGCTGGTAGCACCCTGTTCGATCTCGCTTTCCAGCATCGTCTGGCTGGCCGCACCCTTGAGCAGCACCACCACGGTGCGCGCTTCGCAGATCGCCGCCTTGGTGATCGTCACCAGCGGCGTGTCGCCATCGTCGGGGAGCAGGCCGGCTGCGATTTTTTCCGGCGGACCGGCGAGCGCCTCTTCCATATCGGCGCTTTCCATGATTCCGGCGGTGCTGCCATCGGCGCCCATGCCGAGCAGAACCAGATCTGGTGGCCATTTCGTGTCGCGCAGCCGCGCATCGGCTGCGGCCCCGGCCATATGATAATCCTCATGCTCCGGTGCCAGCGGCAGCACCCGCGCGCCGCGGGTCAGGAACAGGCTCGCCAGCTTCTTCACCTGACTGCGCGGATCGTCGAGCGGTACCAGCAGATCGTGGGTCGGGATGATCGTGACATATTTCCACTTGATCGGCTTTTCGGCGAGCGCCTCGAGCACAAGCATGATGTCATCGTCCGCCGGCAGGGCCAGCAAGGCATCACCGCGCGCATCAAGCGCGCTCTCGATGATGAACTGGATATCACCAGCGACCGCAGCCACCTTCTCTGCCGGATCGTCAAAGTCCCACCATTCGAGCTGGGACTCATCCTCTTCGGGCAGGTCGTCTATATCGAAATCTTCCAGGGCGTCTTCAAGTTTGCTCATTTTGCTTTCCGTTGATCCTTTTCCCATGCTTCTAGCCCCTGTTCCGGTCGAAACAAAGGTCAAACATGAGATTTTTCCTGACGCTTGGCTAGGTCTCAGGCGGCGCGTCCGGCTGCTCGTCGAGCACCAGCGCCGAGGGCCGCAATATGGTCAGCGAAGCGGGCGCACCGCTGCCCTGCTCGCGCGCGCTGATATCGACCTGGACGAAGCGCTGGTCCTCGGTCAGCTTGGCCTGCTGCGCCCATTGCCACTGCCAGCCGCCATTTTCGACCGTGCCGCTCTCCTGGCCAAGCGCCGGCGGACGCGGATCGGTCAGGATTTCGACCGCGCGGTTGCGGACCACCGACTGCGCGACGACGCGCATTTCCAGCTCGGCGGCATTGTGCGTGGTATAGGCCTGCAGCCGGATCAGCGACAGCGCGGCGAGGCTGAACACCGACAGCGCGACCAGCATCTCGATCAGGGTAAACCCGCGTTCGCCGTCTCTGCCCGACCTCCTCATGGCGCGGCCCCGGCCAGCGTCACGTCACCCATCGGCGCAATCAGCACCCGGCGGCTCTGCACATCGCCCTGCAGCACAAGCTCGGCCTGGTCGCTGGGCAGGCCGGTGCTTTCGAAACTGATCATCATCGGCTTCTCGCCGGTCTGCGCGGTCACGCCGTTCGACCAGTCGGTCGACACGAACGGCTTGTCCTCGATCACCGACCAGCTGCCCTTGCGCCGTTCGAGAAAACTGTAGCCGGAGGGCGTGACCTGCACCGCCATCGGCCTTGACTGGAGGATCGCATTGTCGCGCAATGCCGCAGTGCGCGCGGCGAAGCGCTGGGCATCTTCCTCGAGCGCGCTGCTGCCGCTCGGAAAGGAAAAGACAACGACCGACGCCATCAGCCCGATGATCAGCAGCACGACCATCAATTCCACCAGCGTGAAACCTGACGTGCCCTCACTTGCGACTGGCATTTGCTTTCGGATCATTATCGTTCATTTAGCGAGTTGAGCGGCGCGAGTCTTGCAGAATCCATGAACCCCTGCAATGACGGCGGCACGTAAGAATGAAATGCATGGCAAGGACAATTTTATGGCTGACGTAGTTCTCTACGAAAAGAATGACCGCATCGTGACAATCACGCTGAACAAGCCGGAAACGCGCAATGCGCTGTCCAAGGATCTGTGCGAAGCGCTGGTCAACGCGATCAACAAGGCCGATGCGGATGCCGGCGTCAGCTGCGTCGTTCTGGCCGCCAGCGGCAAGAGCTTTTCCTCCGGCGGCAATCTGCACGAGATCAAGGCGATGACCGCCGAACAGCACATGACGCCGATGGAAATCGAGAACTGGTACAGGACCGGCATCCAGCGCATCCCGCTGGCCTTTTCCCAGATTTCCGTACCGGTGATTGCTGCGGTCAATGGCCATGCGATCGGCGCGGGCAATGACCTGGCTACCATGTGCGATATCCGCATCGCTGGCGAGGACGCGATCTTCGCGGAAAGCTTCCTGCGCGTCGGCATCATTCCCGGCGACGGCGGTGCCTGGCTGCTGCCCCGGATCATCGGTCAGGCGCGCGCCAACCAGATGCTCTTCACCGGCGAATTTATCGATGCGCAGAAAGCGCTGGATTATGGCCTGGTCTCGGAAGTGGTGGCCGGTGACAAGCTGCTCGAACGCGCCTATGAACTGGCCGAAATGGTCGTTGGCCTGCCGCCGCTGGCGATCCGCAAGACCAAGGAACTGGTGCGCACCGCGCAGAGCGTGACACTGAAGGAAAATCTCGATCAGGCAGCTCTGTTCCAGGGCGTGTTGCAACAGATGGACGATCATCGCGAGGCGATTGATGCGATACTCGAAAAACGCAAGCCGGTGTTCAAGGGGGCGTAAGCGTTCTCCCGCGAAGGCGGGAGTCCATCTCCCGATGGTGCGTCGAGGAAATGTCGGGAAATGGCCCCCTGCCTGCGCAGGGGAACAATTGGAGGGATAGAATGAAAAAGTCCGCAATTTTGATCGCAGCCCTGATATCGGCAGCGCCTCTATGGGCCGCCCCTCCCGAAGGCATCGCCACCGAAGCCACAAAGGCCGCCAATGCCAGGGTAGCGGCTGAACTGCCCATCGCCGACCAGAAGGACTTCGAAAACGCCAATCGCGGCTTTCTTGCCAAAATCCCCGGCGACAAGATTCTCAACGCGGACGGCTCGGTCGCCTGGGATTCCCGCCAGTTCGACTTTGTCGAGGGCGCCGCTCCGGACACGGTCAACCCCTCGCTCTGGCGACAGGCGAAGCTCAACAGCATCCACGGCCTGTTCGAGGTCGTCCCCGGCATCTACCAGATTCGCGGCTATGACCTGGCGCAGATGACGCTGATCGCCGGCAAGACCGGCTGGATCATCATCGATCCGCTGACCACGCCGGCGCCGTCGAAAGCCGGATTGGCGCTGGCCAACAAGACGCTGGGCGAGCGGCCGGTGGTTGCGGTGGTCTTCACCCACAGCCATGGCGACCATTTTGGCGGCATCGCCGGGGTCGCCTCGCCCGAGGATATCCAGGCGGGCAGGATACAGGTCATCGCCCCGCACGGTTTCCTCGCCGAGTCTGTCGGCGAAAGCGTGATCGCCGGCACCGCAATGAACCGGCGGGTGCAATATCAGTTCGGCACGGCTCTGCGGGTCGGCACCACCGGCCATGTCGGCGGCGGCCTCGGGCAGAAATTGTCGAGCGGTGATATCTCGCTGGTGCCGCCGACCCGTTCGATCAGCAAGGACGGCGAGACGCTGACCCTCGACGGCATCGCTTTCGACTTCATGGACGCCGGCGAAACCGAAGCGCCGGCCGAGATGATCTTCTACATGCCGCAATTCAAGGCGCTGCACAGCGCCGAGGTCGCCACCCGCACCTTCCACAATGTGCTGACTCCGCGAGGCGCACTGGTCCGCGACACGCTGAAATGGAGCAAGGTGATCGACGCGATGCTCGCCAGATATGGCGACAAGGCGGACGTCATGCTGGCTTCCCACCACTGGCCGACCTGGGGACCGGACAATGTGCAGACGGCCCTGAAAAACCAGCGCGGCATCTATCGCTATGTCCACGACCAGACGATGCGCCAGGCCAACCAGGGCGCGACCATGGACGAGATTGCCGAGAATATCGGCGAGCCGGATTTCGCCAAAACCGACTTCGGCGTGCGCGACTATTATGGCACGCTCAATCACAACAGCAAGGCGGTCTACCAGCGCTATTTCGGCTGGTGGGACGCGGTGCCGGCCCATTATCACGAGTTGCCGCCGGTCGAGGCCTCGAAAAAATATGTCGCGGCGATGGGCGGGACAGACAGAGCGCTGGCGGTCGGCGAAAAGGCTTTCAACGAAGGCGATTATCGCTGGGCCGCTACGGTCTTCAACCATCTGGTGTTTGCCGATCCTACCAGCGAAGCTGCCAGAGAATGGCTGGCCTCGACCTACGAGCAGCTCGGCTTCCAGGCCGAGGCCGGGACCTGGCGCAATATCTATCTGGTGGGTGCCAGGGAATTGCGCGAAGGCAATAATGTGAAAAATTCGATCAGCACCGCCAATGCCAAGGTGCTCAGCGGCATCCCGGCGGTTGACCTGTTCGACGCCATGGCAACCCGCTTCAATCCGGCCAAGATGCAGGGTGACGGCGGTATCATCCGCTTCTGGTTCCCCGACCGGAAAGAGGCGGTCAGCATTGATCTCGACAAAAGCGTGATGTTCCCGCGCGGGGAGGATTACGCGATTACCGCCGACGGATCAGACACGCAGATCACCATCAGCCGTGACCTGTTTACCCGATTGCTGATGCGCAAGGTCACCGCACCGGAGTTGATCCGCGACAAGGAAATGCTGATCAGCGGTAATACGGCCTTGCTGGCAGCTATGTTTGGCGCGCTCGACGAGGTAAATCCGCAATTCGATATCGTGACGCCATGATGACTCGCGGCACAACGCCAAAATCCGTTCGTCCTGAACCTGTCGAAGGACGCTTGCCAGGGTGCTTCGACAAGCTCAGCACGAACGAGACTGATTTGATAAGGATCGCCCATGCAAAGATTTAACTTCCCCGTTATCCAGCCCGATCCGGCGCTTGAAGAGTTGCGCGCAGAATTGCAGGCTTTTCTGAAGGAAGAGCACGAGGCGGGCAATTTCGAACCGGAACCGGAATGCTGGATGGCCGCTGCCGATCCCGAATTTTCGAAGAAAATGGGCAAGCGCGGCTGGATCGGTCTGACCTGGCCCTCGCTATATGGCGGCCATGACAAGAGCGCGCTCGAACGCTATATCGTGACCGAGGAAACGCTGCGCGCGGGCGCACCGGTGGCCGCGCACTGGATCGCCGATCGCCAGCACGCGCCGATGCTGCTTGCCCATGGCACAGAAGAGCAGAAGCTGGACATCCTGCCGCGCATCGCTGCCGGCGAATGCTATTTTGCCATCGGCCTCAGCGAGCCGGGGGCCGGCTCCGATCTCGCCAATGTCAAAACCAAGGCAGAAAAAGTCAGCGACGGCTGGAAGATCAATGGCCAAAAAATCTGGTCCTCGGGCGCGCATATCGCTCATTATATGGTGGCGCTGCTGCGGACCTCGCCGGCGGATGGCCGCAACCGCCATGTCGGCCTGTCGCAGATTCTGATCGATCTCACCCTGCCCGGCGTCACCATCAAGCCGATCGTTGACCTGTCCGGCGATGCCCATTTCAACGAGGTCTATTTCGAGGATGTGATCGTCCCGGACGACTGCCTGCTCGGTGACGAGGGCGGCGGCTGGGCGCAGGTGACCGGCGAACTGGCCATGGAACGGTCCGGCCCGGAACGCTTCCTGTCCAGCTATATCACGCTGGAGACCGCAGTGGGACAACTGAGCGGCAAGATGGGCTCCGATTCGCATGCGCGTCTCGGCAAGCTGATCGCCAGCCTGCGCACCCTGCGCGGCATGTCCTGGGCGATCGCCAATCTGCTCGACCGGGGCGTCTCGCCCGAAACCGAGGCGGCTCTGGTCAAGGATCTCGGCAACCGGCTGGAAAATGACCTGACCCAGCAGGTGCGCGCGATGCTCACCGACCTGCCGTCGGACGAGTGGAGTCCGGAGATGCGGCGAATCCTGAATATCGGCGTGCTGCGCTCGCCGCCGAACACGCTGCGTGGCGGCACCACCGAAGTGATGCGCGGCATTATCGCCCGCCAACTGGGGCTACGCTGATGAGGGTTACAGAGCAATGTGCTCCGCACTCGATGCGGAGCCCTGGAGGCAAGAGCGCACGTTGTAACACAGAGCTCCGCATCAAGTGCGGAGCACAGACGGAGACCGTCACATGATCAATACCGAAGGCATGGTCGCCGAAACGGCCACGAAAATCTTCACCGACCTGTGCCCCCGCGAGGTTCCGCACCAGGCCGAGGCCGGTCAATATCCGCAAGCCCTGTGGGACGCGCTCGCCGAAAACGGCCTGCCGCTGGCATGGGTCAGCGAAGCCAATGGCGGCTTTGGCGCTGACTATGACGAGACCTTCGGCGCGATCTGGGCATCGGCGCAGGCCGCATCACCAGTGCCGTTCGCCGAGACGCTGATCGCCAACTGGATGCTCGACCGGGCCGGGCTCGAACCCGCGGACGGCAGCGCCAGCTTCGCGCTCAGCGGCCGCACGCCAAGCGCCGACATTCCCTTTGGCATGCATGCCGACAAGATCGTGCTGTTCGACGCCGCGCATCACGAGATCGGGCTGTTCGACAATCGCGTCGCGGTCCGTTCGCCCGAGGAAGCCCTGTCCCCCGACGGCATGACCCAGTTTGTCTTTTCCGGCCATGTCGCGGAACAGTCCGCAAAAGCCGACCTGTCGCGACGCGGGTTCGAGGCGCTGATCCTGACCGTGCGCGCGGTGCAGATGGCTGCGGCGATGGAGGCCGCGCTGAACCTGTCGATCGACTATGTCTCGCAGCGCGAGCAGTTCGGCCGGCCATTGTCCAAGTTCCAGGCGATCCAGCAGCAGCTGGCGGTCGCCGCGTCGGAATGCGCCGCTGCCACCATGGCCGCCACCCAGGCGGCCAGCGCCATCGCTCGCCACGCCGACGATCCGGAACAGGCCTGGCACGAAGCGGTCATCGCCAAGGTCCAGATTGGCCACGGCGTCGAGGCGGTTACCGTGCCCTTCCATCAGGTCCACGGCGCGATGGGCTATACCCAGGAATATGATCTGCACCATTATACCCGCCGGCTCTGGGCCTGGCGCGACGCGCTCGGCAACGAGCATCTCTGGTCCCGCCGGCTGGGCGAGGAGCTGGCCGCGACCTCTCCCGACCAGATCTGGAAAGGCGTCACCACAGGCGACTGGACGGGCGGCAAATCGCTTGCTAGTTAATCGCGCGATTAAACTGATTCCCGGATGGAGCAGACATGCTTCCAATCCTTCCAATGACAGGAGCAAATCCCAATGAAAACACGCATCACTGAACTGTTCGGCATCGAGCATCCGATCATCCAGGGCGGCATGCATTATGTGGGATTTGCCGAGCTGGCCGCTGCCGTCTCCAACGCCGGCGGACTGGGCATCATCACCGCCCTGACCCAGCCGTCAGCGGCGGCGCTGGCCGATGAAATCGCTAAATGCCGGGACATGACCGACAAGCCGTTCGGCGTGAACCTGACCTTCCTGCCGGTGGTCAACACGCCCGACTATGAAGGCATGGTCAAGGCGATCATCGAGGGCGGCGTCAAGGTCGTCGAAACCGCCGGCAACAATCCGGTGCAGGTATTGCCCGCGCTGCACGACGCCGGCATCAAGGTGATCCACAAATGCACCGCCGTCCGCCACGCGCTGAAGGCGCAGAGCATCGGCTGTGATGCAGTCTCGGTCGACGGCTTTGAATGCGGCGGCCATCCCGGCGAGGACGATATCCCGAACATGATCCTGCTGCCCCGCGCTGCCGACGAACTGGACATTCCCTTTGTCTCCTCCGGTGGTCAGGCCGATGGCCGCAGCCTGGTGGCTTCGCTGGCGATGGGCGCGGAAGGCATGAACATGGGCACCCGCTTTATCGCCACCAAGGAAGCGCCGGTGCACCAGAATGTGAAGGACGCGATCGTCGCCGCCAGCGAGCTTGACACCCGCCTCGTCATGCGCCCGCTGCGCAACACCGAGCGCGTGCTCAACAATCCCGCCGTCGAACGGCTGCTCGAAATCGAGAAGGAAAAGGGCGACGACCTGCAATTTTCTGATGTCATCGAACAGGTCGCGGGCGTTTACCCGAAGATCATGATGGAAGGCGACATGGATGTGGGCGCCTGGAGCTGCGGCATGGTTGCCGGCCTGATCAACGATATCCCGACCTGTAAGGAACTGATCGACCGGATCATGGCCGAGGCGGACCAGATCATCAACCAGCGGCTCAAGGGGTTTATGGCCGCCTGAGCGAACAACAAAGCCCCCGGAACCGCTTCCGGGGGCTATTGCTTGAGTAAATCGGTCAGTTTCACCGGATCGCATTGCCGATCACCGCGCCGATCAGGCCGCTGCTGATAGCGATCAGCACCGCATCATTGCCGGACCGCACCCACTGATAGCCGCGTGGCGCATTGGACAGCCGGTAGGCGCGGGGATTGTGGATCACCCGGTAATTGGTCGCATAGCGCCGGTCGAACCGCTGGCCCTTGGCCCAGTGCCGCTGGGAAACAGCGCCATAGCGCCGGCCATCATAGCGGTCCCGCTGCGCGCTCTTTCTCGTCGTGGTTTTCGTGACCACGCGCTTGCCGTTCCGCTGCGTGACCGTCTTCTGGACCACGCGCTTGCCATGCCCGTTTTTGACGGTCTTCTCGACGCTTCTGTACTGGGCGGCCTGCGCCTGCGCGGTGACCATCGGCGATACGGCCATGGTCGTGACTGCCAAGGCCATCAGAAATTGCTTCATCTTCCATTCCTTTTTCTATCCGGCGCCAACTCCGGCGTCACAGACAGAAATAGGGGCAAGCTGTCGCAGACCTTTGTCAGATTTGCGTTTTTTTGTAGCAGATTGTCGCGGAAACCCTGTCCGGTTCATCTGGCGATCAGCTGGCGGCCATGCTCATTCCGCCCACAGGGCCAGCACCGCCCTAAGCGCCGTCACCAGCGCCAGTGGCTGATCGAGCATCAGATGATGTTCGGCCTCGGGAATCGCGATCATCGGTATATGGCTGCCGCCGAGCTCGCGGAGATAATCGGCGCTGTCATCATCGAACAATTTGCTCTTCTCGCCATAGACGATGGCCAGCCGGTGCGGCAGATCGACGATCCGCTGCGGCGTCTGCGCCCATTTTGCCATATCATTCTCGTTGCGATGGAAGACCATCGGATCGAACTTCCACGACCAGCCCTGCTGCTCGCCGTCTTCGATCCGGCGCAGCGAATGATAGGCCATATATTCAAACAGGAACGGCTGCTGCACCGGCTGTGGCGGCGACAGGACAAAGCGGGCATGGGCGGATTCATAATCCGGATAAAGCTTGTTCGGCCTGTCGGAACGGCCCGAACCGGGCGGTCCGCCGCCGCCTTTGAAATGCTCTGCCAGCCGTGCCGGCCGCATCACCATCAGGTCGCAGATGATCAGCCCGCCAAAGCGCTCTCCCGCCATCTCCATGGCGGTCAGCGCGACACCCGAACCAAAGCTGTGGGCGATGAGCTTCGGTTTGACGTCACCGGAAAACAGATCCAGGGCATCGGCGAGCGCCACCATATCGGCGGCGCGCTTGTCCCCGTCGCAATCCGGCGTCATGGCGCTGTCGCCCATGCCGGCGAGATCATAGGCGATCACGTCATATTCCTTGGCCAGAAACGGCGCGATAAAGGCGAAGCAGCGCGCATGGGCGAGGAAACCGTGGGTCATCAGCAGCGGCGGCTTGCCGCGCGTGCCCCAGCGGAAATAATGGACCCTGTGCCCGTTCACTTCGACAAAGCTGTCCTCGCGCGGCACCGCCATCGCGTCGGTGAACCAGGCGGGCAACTGCTGATCGCCAGCCCAGATATCGACAATATCAGGGCTGGCCGTTTTCACATGTTCATTCATCGGAGAGCTTATTCACCCTTCCAGTCGGGCTTGCGCTTCTGGGCGAAGGCAAGCGAGCCTTCCTGCGCATCCTTGGAGGTGAAGACCGGCCCGGTGATTTCCGCCTGTTTCTTCCACGCTTCTTCGCTACTCCAGTCATAGCTTTCATTGATGATCTTCTTGGTCGCTTTCAGCGCCAGCGGGCCATTGGCGGCAACGGTCGTCGCCAGCTCGATCGCTGCGTCCAGCGCCGCGCCTTCGGTCACGCGGTTGACGAAGCCCACTTCATAGGCGCGCTGGGCGGTGAAGAAATCACCGGTCAGCGCCCATTCCATGGCGATCCGCTTGCCGACGATCTGCTGCAGCTTGATCACGCCGCCCGCCGCCGCGACCAGGCTGCGCTTCACTTCCGGAATGCCGAATTTCGCGTTGACGTTGGCGACGCACAGGTCACAGGCCAGCGCCAGCTCCAGACCGCCCGCCAGTGCATAGCCCTCGACCGCTGCGATCAGCGGCTTTTCCGGACCCTTTTCGGTGATGCCGCCAAAGCCATAGCCTTTGACCGATGGCGTCTCGCCGCGCAGAAATCCCTTGAGGTCCATGCCGGAGCAGAAGGTCCCGCCGGCGCCGGTGATAATCCCGGCGTTGAGGCTGTTGTCACTGTCGAGCTGCTCCATCGCCGCGCGAATGCCCTCGGCGGCGGCCTTGGTCATCGCATTCTTGGCTTCGGGCCGGTTGATGGTGACGATGATAAAACCGTCGCGAATTTCGGTAAGTACTTCTGACATTTTTGTTTCTCCTTGTTTTTACCCGTTCGTCCTGAGCCTGTCGAAGGACACCGCTAGCCGAGAGGCGCACTTCGACAAGCTCAGTGCGAACGGAAATTTTAATCCCTAGTCAAACAGCAACCCTGCCAGTTTGGACCGCTGATAGGCCGCGTCGCCGATCAGCGCCCCTGACAAAATTGCTTTCCGCCGGTGCAGCTGCGCGTCGCAGTCATGGGTGAAGCCAAAGCCGCCGTGGAACTGGATCGCACGATCCGCTGCGGTGGAATAGCTCGCATGCGACTGCGCCGCCGCCATCCGCACCGCGACCTCGCCGCGGCCCTGCTCGCCCCAGCTGTGCGCAGCGCTGTAGAGATGCGTTCGCGCCTTTTCATATTCGACATAATTGTTGACCGTCGGATGTTTCAGCGCCTGATAGCTGCCGATGATCTTGCCGAACTGCTTGCGGGTCTTGAGATATTCCAGCGTATAGTCGATCACCGCCTGCGCGCCGCCGGTCATTTCGGCGGCATGGATAAGGCCGGCTGCCAGCTCGATCTTCTCCAGCGTCTCGCGGGTCCGCGACGCGTCAAACAGCGCGTCGGCGGAGACGGTCACGCCGTCCAGAGTCACTTCATAACTGCGCGCGGTTTCGTCGATCACCTTTTCGCGGCGCAGTGCGCCATCTGGCAGCGCCGAGCGTTCGATCAGGGCAAAGCGCACCGCGCCGTCCATCTTGACCGAGGCGATGATCAGTTCGGCGCTGTCGGCCCAGAGCACCAGCTGCTTCTTGCCGGACAGGGTTATAGTGCCGCCGCTTTCGGTCGCGCTGCATTCTATATTGGCCAAGTCCCAGTCGCCATTGTCCTCGCGCAGGGCCAGGGTCGCCGCCGCACCCGCCGCGATTTTCGGAAGCCATTTGGCCTGCTGCGCTTCGCTGCCCCCCGCGAGCAGGGCCTGTGCCGCCAGCGTGGTCGATCCGAAGGGCGTGCTCATCAGATTGCGGCCCATCTGCTCGGCGATCGGCACGACTTCGGCCATCGACAGGCCGACGCCGTCATGCGCTTCCGGTATCGCGATCGCCAGCCAGCCAAGCTCGCCAATCTCTTTCCAGATCGCCGGATCATAGCCGAGATTGTCATTGATCAGCCCGCGCACCTGGTCGATCGGGCTCTTGTCGCGACAGAAATTGGTCGCCACGTCCATCAGTTCGATCTGCTCTTCGGTCGTGCCGATTGTGCCTAGATTATCCATATCATCCTCGTCTCTCAATCCGTTCGTGCTGAGCTTGTCGAAGCACCTTCTAAAGGCCCTTCGACAAGCTCAGGGCGAACGGGTTTCTGTTCTGATTATTATCTCGTTTTCGGCAACCCAAGCGCATGTTCCGCGACGATATTGCGCTGGATCTCGGACGTGCCGCCACCGATGGTCGCCGAGAAGCTGTTGAGATAGCTGCGATGCCAGTAGCCATCGTCGACCGCATTCTCGTCGCCAACATAATAGCCCGCCTTGGTGCCCTGGAAGGCGAGCGAAAATTCGGTCAGCTCGCGGATCAGCTCGGTGCGGGCCAGCTTGTTCATCAGCGGCAGGCCCATTGGCCGGTCCTGCATCAGCTGCGGCATGCGCCGCCGGGTATTGTTGAGATTGAGCGCCTGGATGTCGATCATATATTGCGTCATCTTGTCGCGCATCACCGGATCGTCGAGCAGCGGCTTGCCGTTGCGCACGGAATTTTTCGCCAGCTCAACAATCTCCATCACGTCCAGTTCCTTGACGAAAAAGCCGCCGACCGGCTTGACCTTGGCGCCGCGCTCATATTCCAGCGTCTTCATCGCCATCGACCAGCCATTGCCCTCGCCGCCAAACAGGCAGTCGGCGGAAATGCGGGCGTCGGTGAAGAAGGTCTGGACGAAGCCATATTCGCCGGTCAGCTTCTTGATCCGGCTGGTGGTGATGCCGTCGATCTTCATCGGATTGAGGAAGAAGCTGAGCCCGGCATATTTGTTCGGCGCGTCAAAATCGGTGCGCGCCAGCAGGATCATATATTTCGCCCGGTCGCCAAGCGATGTCCAGATTTTCGAGCCGTTCAGGACATAGTCGTCGCCGTCCTTGACCGCTTTCAATTGTGCATTGCCAAGATCCGATCCGTTTTCCGGTTCGGAGAAACCCTGGCACCAGATATCCTCGGCGCTCAGCATCGGCTTGATATATTTCTGCTTCTGCTCCTCGCTGCCGAGGTCGAGGATCAGCGGCCCGGCCCAGCCATTGCCGATCGCGTTGAGCATGATCGGCGCATCATATTTCTTCATCGCCCGTGTGGCGACGCGCTGATATTCGCTGTGCAGTCCGCCGCCGCCATATTCCTTTGGCCAGCTGGCACCAAGATAGCCCGCTTCATAGACCTTGCGCTGCCAGTCGCGCAGAAAATCGAACTGCTGGTCGGTCGACACTTCCATGAAGGTCAGCGGCAGCATGAAGCCCGGATCGCGCACGGTATTTTCCCTGAACCAGGCGTCCGCCTGCTCGGCATAGTCCTTCAGTTCGGCTGCACTCGGTTTTTCGGCCATAGGTCCTTCTCCAGTTTCTTATCAATAGGGCCAGTGGCACGGCCCCATTGGCTAGGATATTGCTCAAAACACTAGTCGGTTAATTGAACGATTAAATTGCAAAAAGCAATGGTCGGACCCTGCTTAATTGAACCCGTGGAGAGAAATATGACCAGTGACAATTTTAGCGGGCAAAAACATGTCATGTGCCGAGCCTGTCATGCGCATTGCGGACTGATCGTCGATTTCGAGAATGGCGTGCCGGTCAAGACCCATGGCGACAAGGATAATCCCGAATTCGAAGGCTATAGCTGCATCAAGGGCCGGCAGCTGGCCAATTACCACAGTTTTGATACGCGGCTGCTGACCAGCTATACCGGAATGAAACAGGGCGAGAAACAGCCGGTGCACTGGCGCCATGCGGCGTGCGATATTGCGGCGCGGCTGGAGCGTATCATCGGCGAACATGGCCCCGATGCGGTCGCCTCTTATGTCGGCACCTTCGGCTATAATAATGTCAACGCCCATGCCTTCATGCTGGCGCTGATGGACGCCATCGGCTCGACCTCGGTCTATGACAGCGTCACCATCGACCAGCCCGGCAAGGGCATTGCTCGCGCCCTGATCGGGCCGTGGCTGGCGGGGGCGCCGCGCGTCGGCGACTGGGACGGGCTGATGCTGGTCGGAACCAATCCGGTGGTCTCGATGAACGGCGGGCTCGGCATGAACCCGGCGAAAAAACTGCACGATGCCAAGAAGCGCGGGATGCAGCTGATCGTGATCGATCCGCGCGTCACCGACAGTGCCCGGCAGGCCGATATCCATCTGCAATGCCGCCCCGGCCAGGACCCGATCCTGCTCGGCGCGATTGCCAGGGTCGTGATCAATGAAGAACTGTACGACAAGGATTTTGTCGCCGGCGATGTCGACGGTTTCGAGTCGCTCAAGCAAGCCGTGCAGCCCTTTGATGCCGGCCCGGCCGCCGACCGCGCCGGCGTCGCGGCGGACGATATCGTCCGCGCCGCGCGCATGTACGGCAGCTGGAAGAAAGCCAGCATCAGCGGTGGCACCGGCACCAACATGTCGGGGGGCGGCAATATCACCGAATATCTCAATCTCGCCCTGACCTCGATCATGGGCCACTGGCTGCGCGAGGGCGACCGCAACCGCCGCACCGGCGTGTTCACCAAGCCGGCGCCGCCGATCGCCGCCACCCCCGGCCCGATTCCCGCCTGGGGGTTCGGCCGCAAATTGCACAGCCGCGATCTCGAGCAGAGCATTTCCGGCATGCCGACCGCGGCGCTGCCCGACGAGATCCTGACGCCGGGCGACAAGCAGGTGAAGGCGCTGATCTGCCTCGGCGGCAACCCGATGCTCGCCTGGCCCGACCAGCTCAAGACCTTCGAGGCGATGAAGGCGCTCGACCTGCTGGTCTGCATCGATCCGCGCATGTCGAAGACCGCCGAGCTCGCCGACTATGTGATCGCGCCCAAGCTCCATTATGAAGTGCACGGCAACACCGCCGCCCCTGAAGTCTATGGCGGATTCGGAGCCGGCTGGGGCTTCGAGAATAATTATGCCCAGGCCAGCCTGCCGATCATGGATGTGCCGGAAGGCGCCGACCTGTGCGAGGAATATCAGTTCATCCATGCCCTCGCCTCGGAACTCGGCAAGCCGCTCAAGGTGAAGTCCTGGGCGCTGCTCGCTCATCCCCAGGAGCGGGAGGAAAAGGCGACGCTGATCCCGCCCGGCGAAACCCCCGATCCGATCAGCGCGTGGAAAGCCTCGCTCAATGGCTGCCCGGCGGATATCGCCGGACTATATGCCGACGAAGAGGTGCAGAAGGGCAGCATCGTCGACGCGCAGGCGCTGCTGGTCCAGCCCAAGCCGGCTGGCTGGGAAGGCAAATTGTCGGTCGGCAATGAAGCGATGATGGAAGAATTGGAAGCATATGCGGCAAAGCTTGGCCAGCCGGTCGAGGATGGCGACTTCCCTTTCCGGCTGATCGGGCGGCGGATGACCGCGATCCACAACAGCAACTGGCACGAGGATCCGGTGCAGCGCAAACGCGTGCCGCACCACCCCGCCTATATGAACCCGGCCGATATGGAAGCGCTCGGCCTCACCGAGGATCAGCCGGTCGAACTGGAATCGGCGCGCGCCTTCATCAGCTGCGTTGCCAAGGCGGACAAGACCGTACGCCAGGGCTGTGTCTCGACCCCGCACAGCTGGGGCACCAATCCGGACGAGAAGGAGGACCCGCTCGGCGAGGGCGGCAATACCGGGCGGCTGTCCTACAACGACCGCGACTTCGACAGGCGCACCGGCATCCCGCTGATGAGCGCGATCCCGATCCGGGTGAGGGCGAAGGAAAAAGATCTGGAAGCTGCGGAATAACGACAGCGCCCTCTCGCGCAGGAAGAGGCAAGGGAAGCTTGCCGGCTTGTCTGGACAAGTTTTCGGGGCTTCAGTTATCCAGCACGATGCGATAGCGCGCGTCTCCACTCTCCAGATGCGCGAACGCCTCGTTGATCCGGGTGAACCGAAAATGCTCGGTGACCACCCTGATATCGTGGCGCGCGCAGAATTCCAGCATGTCGGCAACGGTGTGCGGGCTGCCGACCAGCGAGGAGGACAGCGATAGTTGCGAGAACATCAGCGGCATCAGCTGCAGCTCGGCCGGCACTGCCTGCACGCCCAGGAAATGCAGCCGCCCCTTGGGCTTCAGCATCGCGATGATCTGGTTCCAGTCGAGCGCCACATCCACCGTGCTTAAAATGACATCGAAACTGCCGGCTGCTTTCGCCAGAGCCTCCGGGTCGCGAGAATTGATCACCGCATGCGCGCCCAATGCCATGGCCTCTTCCGTTTTCGAACTGCTGGAGGTCAGCGCGGTAACATGACAGCCCCAGGCCTTGCCGAATTGCAATGCCAGATGCCCCAGCCCGCCGATACCCAGCACGGCGATGCGGTCGGTCGGCCTGATGCCGAATTTCACAAAGGGGTTGAAGACGGTGATGCCTGCACAGAACAGCGGTCCGGCGTCGGCGGAATCGAGATCATCCGGCAGCTTGATCACGCTGACCCCGGTGGCGCGGACGATATCGGCAAAGGCGCCGTGGCGGCCCGGAGAGACCGTCGACTGCACCGATTCGCAGAGATTATGGTCGCCATCCAGGCATTGCCGGCAGGTCATGCAATAATGCGAATGGCCACCCAGCCCGACCCGGTCGCTAATCTTGACATGCGAAACTTCCGAACCGATATCGATCACCGTGCCGGTCGCTTCATGCCCGCCGACAAAGGGAAACAGCGTCGCCCCCCAGACATTGTCGCGCAGGCTGAGATCGGTATGGCACAGTCCGCAATGTTCGACCTGTATATCGATATCATTGGACCCCAGCGGCCCGAGTTCATATTCAAAAGGTTCAAGTTCGCTGCCGGCCTTTGGCGCGGCATAAGCTTTGACAGTGCGCATAACGGGTCTCTCCATCGATCGCTTTGGGAAAATCGTAATCGGATCGAAGGTCGCATATCTGACCACCGCCGGACACTGTCATATCAATGGAGGGCCGCCATGATCAGCAGGAGGCCTGTCCCCCCGATCCATACGGCAATAAAAAGGGCCCCGGAAGCGATCCGGAGCCCTCATCAAAATTTCATTTTGTCAGCCTAGCCGACCACGATCATCACCAGCGACGTGGCGATCAGCGCCGGCGTCTCGATGCCGTCGATCTCGACAACGACATTATAGGTCAGCAACCAGCGGCCAGGCTGTTTCTCGACCGCATCGACCAATGTGTGGCGTCCGCGCACTTTTGATCCTGCGCGAACGGGGTTGAGGAAACGAACCTTGTCGAAGCCGTAGTTAATCCCCATCACCGTGCCTTCGAGGCCCAGCGTGGTGCCGTAAGAAAGCTTGGGCAGCAGCGAGAGGGTCAGCAGACCGTGGGCGATGGTGCCGCCAAAGGGCGTCGCCTTGGCTTTTTCTTCATCGATATGGATGAACTGGTGATCCTCGGTGCAATCGGCAAATTTGTTGATCCGGTCCTGGCCGACTTCGACCCAGTCGGACACTCCGACTTCCTTGCCCTTCCAGGATTCGAGTTCGCTTGGCTTGATTACTGGCATATATTGTCTCCTAAAATTCTTGGGTATTGCCGTCAGTGGTGAGCCTGTCGAACCACGCCTCTCGTCGAGAAACGCCGTTCACCTGCGGTGGCCTTCGGCTCGACAAGCTCAGGGCTAACGGAAACCGGAAAAAAATTCCGGCCTTACCTAGCCCTTTGATTCTTCCTGCATCCGGCGGAAGAATTTGCCGCCCTGGCCGCCGCCATTGGCATATTCCTGCATGCCGGTTTCATCGAGAATCTTGTCGATATTGTCGGCGATCGCTTCGGCAGAGCGCTTGTCTTCCGGCAGCCAGATGCCTTCGGTTTCGAAGATTTTCGCCGCGGCATAGCCACCGGCGCCTGCGGTCAGGATCGTCTTCGATGGCGCACCATCGCTGCACAGATAGACCACCGCCGGGGTTACCGCTTCGGGGACCAGCATTTTCAGCGCCTCTTCCGGCATGATGTCTTCGGTCATGCGGGTCGCCGCAACGGGAGAAATGCAGTTGGTGTGGATGCCCTTGCCGGCCCCTTCCTGGTGCAGGCTGTTCATCATGCCGACCAGTGCCATTTTTGCCGCGCCATAATTGACCTGTCCGAAATTGCCATAGAGGCCGGTCGACGAGGTCGTCATCACGATGCGGCCATATTGACGTTCGCGCATGTGGTCCCAGACCGCCTTGGTGCAATTGGCGCTGCCGGTCAGGTGAACATCCATGACAAACTGGAAATCTTCCATCGTCATCTTGTGGAAGCTCTTGTCGCGGAGCACGCCGGCATTGTTGACGAGAATATCGACATGGCCCCATTTGGCGATCGCGTCGGCGACCATCTTTTCGACGGCCGGCATATCGGTCACGCTGCAGCCGGCTGCCATGGCTTCGCCGCCTTCGGCTTCGATTTCGGCAACAACCTGTTCGGCCACGGTAGCGGACCCGCCGGTGCCATCGCGAGCGCCGCCAAAGTCGTTTACCACCACCTTGACACCGCGCCGCGCCAGTTCCTTGGCATGCTCGCGTCCGAGACCAGCGCCTGCGCCGGTGACGATGGCGACGCGGTCGTTAAATTCTACAGTGCTCATGGCAAGTTCCTCTCTGGTTGAACGATTGGCCGAACCGATGCGCAATCACATCCGGGGAGTCAAGCGGCAAAACCGCTATTTTGCGGCAGTTTTGGCGCGAACCCGGCCTGCCGTAGCGGCAGAGGCGGAAACGCGCTTTTTGGGTTTTTTCGGCTGCTTGGCCTTCCTCGACCTGGTCTTTTTGTCCGCCGCGGCCTTTTCCTTTTTGGCCGCCGCCATCAGGTCGGAAAAGCTGCGCGAAATGCAGGTCGCATAAAATTCCGGATCCGGCATGATGTTGCGATCCGCGAGAAATGTCAGGATGACATTGCCGTTATAGCTGGTCACCACATGGAACAGGCCCTGCCCCTCCGCGAGGATTCCCATGCCGAAACTTTTGACCAGCTTGGCCCCGGCAAAATACATCGGCACCATCGGCCCCGGAACATTGGTGACCACGCTGTTCACCGCCGGATTGAGACGCTCGACCATGCCCGCACGGATCATCATCTTGGTCCCTGCTGCGGTCAGGCCCGCCGGCATCGCACCCGACAATTCCATCAGCGTCTTGGCGCCCAGCGCCTGGGTCATCGCCTTCGATCGCCGGGTTTCTTCCATGATGAATGTCAACCGTTCCCCGGCGTCGGCGAGATGGGTTCCCACTCCGACCTGCATCATGGTGACCTGATTGCCGGCGCTATCCCTGTCATCATCCGACCGGACCGACACTGGCGCCCCGATTTTCATGGTCTTTTGCGGCAGGTCGTTCTTGGCTTTCAGATAAGCGCGCATCGCGCCGCTGACCACCGCGATCATCACGTCGTTCACCGTTGCACCGGGAAAAGCCGCGCGAATTTCCTTGATGTCCGACAGCGCGAATTCGCGCCCGTCAAACACGCGGTGCGGGCTGAGCTTCTTGTTGAACCGGGTCTTGGGAATGCCCCCCTTTGCATCATCGCGCTGGCGAAACTCCCGTTGCACCTCCAGCAGCCGTTTCGGCATCGGGATCAGTTTCTGCAAATTCTGGAGGCCGCGAACCGGATTGGCGATATTGTTGAACTGCGCCTTGGCAAGCAGGGCAAGCGGATTGGGATCCTTTTCCGGCTCGAACTGCATGTCGAACGTGCGCGGCTTCATCTCGGCGTCAAGATCGTGCAGGGCCAGCGTCATCTGCAGCCCGGACTGGCCATCGATCGCTGCATGGTGCATCTTGTGCAGCATGGCAAAGCTGCCCTTCGGCACGCCCTCGACATTGTCGAGCCCCTCGATCACCGTATATTCCCAGAGCGGCTTGTTCATGTCCATCGGCCGCGCGTAGATCCGCGCCACCTGAATGCACAATTGCCGCCAGTCTCCCGGCTTCGGCAGCGCAATATGGCGGACATGATATTCAAGATCGAAATTTGCGTCATCGACCCAATAGGGATGGTCGAGATCGAGCGGCACCCGCACCAGTTTCTGGCGGAAAATCCGGGCCCCGTCGAGGCGCCCCTCGATATAGCGCAAGATGTCCTTGAACCCGACCTGGCCGCCCGGCGCGGTCGATGGATCATAAATCAGCAGCTGCCCGATATGCATCGGTGTATTCGGCGTTTCGGTATAGGCAAACATCGCATCCAGCGCGCTCAGCTGCTTCATCGCAATCCTCTCATTTCGCCATTATCGCGCCGAGCATAATTCAATTCGATTCAATAAGCGACTCCGTTCAGACTCGAAATTCCGCGCATCTCGGCACCGCCAGCGACAGCACAGCCGCTGGTCAAACGGGGCGCCAGTTCTTCACCAGATATTGCGGCGGGACAGCCCGGCCCCAGTAAAAACCCTGGCCATGATCGGCGCCCAGCAGCCGCGCCTTTTCCAGATGAAAGGGTGTTTCAATGCCTTCGACGACCGTCTTCGCGCCCCGCATATGGCAAAAATCAATGACCGAGCTCAGCACCCCGATCGGCACACGATTGTTACAGAAGGCCCAGAAAATTTCCTTGTCCAGTTTCAGCTCGGCAAAAGGAATTTCGGCGATCCGGTCGAGATTGCTCTGGCCGGTACCATAGTCGTCAATCGATACGGTCAGCCCATAGTCCGCCAGCATCCGGCAGATTTCCGCAACCACCTTGATATTGGCAACCCGGTTTTCCTCGGTGATCTCCATGATCACCATATTGCTGACCGTCCCGACCTGCCGCAGTCGTGCAAACAGCGCGTCGACAAAATCGGGCTGGGTCAGCAATATCGCGCTGCAGTTGAAAGAGACCGGCGCACCCCTGCGCGATTTGCGAAGGGAGCGGGCGAGATTCATCACCTGATCGAAAACATTGATGGTCGCTTCGATTTCCAGAGACATTTCGGTCGCGGCCGAGAAAATCGTCGCCGGGCTGATCGCCCGCCTGGTTTTGAGACGCGATAGCGCTTCATAACCGACGACCTGACCATCCGCCAATGCATGTTTTGACTGAAATTCCACGACGAGATTGTCGAGCAACCTGTCGCTTGCAATCAGCGCCCTGATATATTCCGCATCCCGGTCGATCTTCTCGCAATCGTCGGCATATTGATCGATCAGCTGCACAAGCATGTTGGGTTCAAACGGCTTGGCGAGGGTCGCGACGATTTGCGGGCTGCCCGCTTGCAGCGACGGGGCGCTGCCGTGATATAATTTTCTGTCCGTTCCGGTCATCAGGACAAGCGGCAATTTACGATCGACCGAGTCAAATCCGGTCAATAATCCGGCGCTGTTCTGGGAAAGTCTTTCCTTGTCCGCGACAATGACATTCGGAGCAAAGGCGGTGGCGCCATTCTCGTCCCCAGGCGAAAAAACGCAGGCCACGGAAATTTCGCGCTGCTCAAGATCGTCCTGCAAGAAACGCGTGAAGGCACTCTCTTCGTCAATGACGAGGACCCGTTTATTAGACATGGCTGGGGCTTTCGATCAGTGAAGATCCGGCAATGGATCCTTAGGTGGTTGCGCCCCGGTTTGTTCGGACGCGTCCTGCTTGGCCCGATCCTCTGTACGATATTGCGTAAGATAGCTTATTCTCAAGCCGGGCAGGCCCGCCTTGTCGATTGTGTCCTGCCAGGAGATAAATTCTTCCAGCGAGAGATTATATCGGTCGCAAGCCTCCTCCAAAGTCAGCAAGCCACCGTTCACAGCGGCAACCACTTCGGCTTTGCGCCGGATCACCCATCTGGTCATATTATTCTTCGGCAGGTCCTTGAGGCTAAGCGCCTCGCCGAAAGGGCCAATGACTCTCTCGGGCCTTCGTTGCCGACCAATTTCCATATCACCTCCCAGAGATCGGGTTACACCGCTGATGCAAGTTGCAAAGAAGTGACCCTAAAGGGATTCCCCTTTACAGTGATTTACAAATGCATCAGAAACTGTAAATAATCCGTTACAAACTCTGGTTAATACGGCATAAATACTTGGTCTATAAATAGATATAAAATATAAATATTTATTCTTTACCGATTATTTTATATCATTATAGTATTAATTGATCTACTTTCCACAGATACTTGAACAATTATTTTCAGATCTTGGCAGACCCGATGGCCAAAAGAAACCCCGGTGTAAGGGACACCGGGGTTTTTGGAAGGCTGATTTGGCCAAAATGCGGCCGCTTGTTGGGGACTTGCGGCTCTCGGAATAGTGGTCAGTTACTGATCATCATAGCAGTTTCGGAGGGCTTTCCTGATCTTGCTGCCGCCATAATTGTTACACTGGCACGCTGGGCCGAGCCGTTGGCCTCGCTCATGCAGATGCGGTGGTCCTGCATATCTGCCAGGTTTTTCGAATCATAGGCGCCGCACACCTTGCGCACTGCGCCTTTCAGCCGGCCCTGCAGCGTGGCCTGGCCATCCTCGCTGTTCAGATCCAGATCAGCATATTCGACAGCAGCAGTGCGCACGATCCGGTTCTGGGCATTGGCGCTGGCAGAAAATCCGGTCGCGGTTACGGCGATTGCGGCGGCGGCACACAGGGCCTTGGTAAAGATGTTATTCGACATTTTCTCACTCCTCAAAAATTTGTTCGGGGCGGTGCCAGAAACGGGGGCCGGCACTACCCGCCAGGGTAAGGCGGGAGCGCAATATCCTTAGCCGGGGAAGGGGCTGTCTGGAGAGACGTGGGTTATGCTCCCGCCTCGCATTCCTAGGTAGCGGAGCGAAGCGGATCGAGCAGCCGGCGTTCGACAGACCGCCATTTTGATCGGCAAACGCCGACCGGCTTCGACGAACGGCAATCGCCCGTCGACCAAGCTATCACCATGTAACTTTTGTTACGATTCAAATGGTTACAGATGACACCGAATCATGCTGTATTAGGACACTAAATCAGTCCGGAGAGGGGACTCGACGGGTCGGCATACATTCGCCGCCCCATCCGTCCGGACAGATAGGCCTCGCGCCCGGCCTCGACCGCGAGCCGCATCGCGCGCGCCATCCGCACCGGTTCCCTAGCCTCGGCAATCGCGGTGTTCATCAGCACGCCGTCGCAGCCGAGCTCCATCGCCACCGCCGCATCGCTGGCCGTGCCGACCCCGGCATCGACCAGAACCGGCACGCTGGCGCCCTCGACGATCAGCCGGATGGTGACCCGGTTCTGGATGCCGAGCCCCGACCCGATCGGCGCGCCCAGCGGCATGATCGCGACCGCGCCGGCGTCTTCCAGCTGCTTCGCCGCAATCGGGTCGTCGACGCAATAGACCATCGGCTTGAACCCTTCCTTCGCCAGCACCTCGGTCGCCTCCAGCGTTTCGCGCATGTTCGGATAGAGCGTCTTCGCCTCGCCCAGCACTTCCAGCTTGACCAGGTCCCAGCCGCCGGCCTCGCGCGCCAGCCGCAGGGTGCGGATCGCGTCATCGGCATTGAAACAGCCGGCGGTGTTCGGCAGATAGGTGACTTTCTTCGGATCGATAAAGTCCATCAGCACCGGCTGGTTGCGGTCGGTGACATTGACCCGGCGGACGGCGACGGTGACCATTTCCGCACCGGACGCCTCGACCGCTGCTGCGTTTTCGGCGAAATCCTTGTACTTGCCGGTACCGACGATCAGCCGCGACCGGAAGGTCCGGCCTGCCACCGTCCAGCTGTCGTCACCGGACCCGCCGCCGACGAAATGCACGATTTCCAGTTCATCGCCCGGTTCGACCATGACATCTTCCAGCGTCGACCGGGTGACGATCTCCCGGTTGCGCTCGACCGCCACCTTGGCCGGGTCCAGATCAAGCGAGCGCACCAGATCGGCGATCGATCCGCCCCCTGCAAATTTGTGGTCATCGCCGTTCAACCGGATCTGAATTTCAGCCATTTCGGTAACTTTCATGTCTTTGATCTCGCTTTTCAAAAACGAGCCATATAAAGAGGGCGCTTCAGTCGCAACCAAAAGCCTTGGGGAGGAACCAATATCTTGGCGGCCAAGACCATCTATATATTGAACGGACCCAATCTCAACCTGCTGGGCATGCGCGAACCCGAAATCTACGGATCGGAAACGCTCGACGAAATTGCCGGACAAGCGGAAGACCATGCGCAGACGCTGGGTTTCGACGTCGACATCCGCCAGAGCAATCATGAAGGCCATCTGATCGACTGGCTGCACGAGGCGGCGGCGGAGAAAGCCCAGGCCGTCATCCTCAACGCCGGCGCGCTCACCCATACATCGATCGCCCTGTATGACGCGATCAAGGCGATCGACACGCCGGTGATCGAAGTGCATCTTTCCAATCCCGCTGCGCGCGAGGCGTTTCGGCACAAGAGTTTCATTGCGCCGGTTGCAAAAGGAACGATTTGCGGCTTTGGTGCTTTCGGCTATCAACTGGCGCTCGACGCTGCCAGCAAATTTTAACGACTGCATAAGGACACAATATGCCTGCAAAGAAAGAAACGGGTGAAGGCATGAATGTAGATATCAAGCTGGTGCGCGATCTCGCTGCCATACTCGAAAAAGCCGGTCTGACCGAGATTGAAGTCGAGGATGGCCACCGCAAGATCAAGGTCGCGCGCGGCGGCGGCACCTTTGTTTCGGCCCCTGCCCCCATGGTTCCCGCTCCCGCGGCACCAGCTGCCGAGGCAGCGGCCGCCCCGGTTGACGATCACGCCGGCGCGCAGAAATCGCCGATGGTGGGCACTGCCTATCTTGCTGCCGAACCGGGCGCGGACAATTTCATCAGCGTCGGCGACAAGGTTGCCGTTGGCGACACCTTGCTGATCGTCGAGGCGATGAAAGTGATGAACCCGATTACCGCCGAAACAGCAGGAACGGTCAAGGCCATTCTGGTCGAAAACGGTCAGCCGATTGAATTTGACCAGCCTCTCGTGGTGATCGCATAGATGATGGTTGAGTCACTCTGTTCGTCTCGAGCGACGTCGAGAGACAATGCTCTCCATCAATTACGGCGCGGGGGCGTTGCCCTATGACCATTGAAAAAATCCTGATTGCCAATCGCGGCGAAATAGCGCTGCGAATTTTGCGCGCGGCCAAAGAACTCGGCATCGAGACCGTCGCCGTGCACAGCACCGCCGATTCAGACGCGATGCATGTGCGGCTCGCCGATCAGGCCGTCTGTATCGGGCCCCCGGCGGCCGCCGACAGCTATCTGTCGATCCCGGCGATCATCTCGGCCGCCGAAATCAGCGGCGCCGACGCGATCCATCCCGGCTATGGTTTCCTTTCCGAAAATGCGCATTTCGCCGAAGTCGTCGAGGCGCATGATATCAAGTGGATCGGCCCCAAGCCCGAGCATATCAAGATCATGGGCGACAAGGTCGCGGCCAAGAAGACCGCGGGCGATCTCGGCATTCCTCTCGTTCCCGGCTCCGACGGCGCCGTCAGCGAGATCGAGGAAGCGAAACGCGTCGCGGCGGAAGTCGGCTATCCGGTGATCATCAAGGCGGCCTCCGGCGGCGGCGGCCGCGGCATGAAGGTGGTCAACAGCGAAGCCGAACTCGAAACCCAGATGAAACAGGCCGGCACCGAGGCCAAGGCGGCGTTCGGCGACGCCACCGTCTATATCGAGAAATATCTCGGCGATCCGCGCCATATCGAATTCCAAGTATTCGGTGACGGTCGCGGCAACGCAATCCATCTCGGCGAGCGCGACTGTTCGCTGCAGCGCCGCCACCAGAAAGTGCTCGAGGAAGCGCCCTCGCCGGTGATCAGCGCCGAACAGCGCGAAGCCATGGGCAAGGTCTGTGTCGACGCGATGAAGGGCATGCAATATCGCGGCGCCGGCACGATCGAGTTTCTCTACGAAAATGGCGAGTTCTATTTTATCGAGATGAACACCCGTCTGCAGGTGGAACATCCGGTGACCGAAATGATCACCGGTTTCGATCTGGTGCGCGAACAGATTCGCATCGCCGATGGCCGCGACCTGTCGGTCGCCCAGGAAGATCTGGTGTTCAGCGGCCACGCCATCGAATGCCGGATCAACGCCGAAAATCCGAAGACCTGGGCGCCGTCGCCCGGCAAGGTCACCGGCTATCATCCGCCAGGCGGCATGCATGTCCGCGTCGACAGCGGCCTCTATGCCGGCTATTCGATCCCGCCCTATTATGACAGCATGATCGCCAAGCTGATCGTCTATGGCCGCACTCGCGACGGCTGCATGATGCGGCTGGCGCGCGCGCTCGACGAATTTGTCATCGAGGGCGTCCAGACCACCATCCCGCTGCACCAGAAGCTGGTCTATGACCCGGAATTCCAGTCCGGCGAATATACGATCAAATGGCTGGAGGAATGGCTCGAGAAGGATAATCTGAAGGATTAGCCGTTCACCTGCAAAGGTGGGGGTTCTTCTATTAGGAATGCAAAACCGATCTTGCTCCCCCGCGTAGGCGGGGGTCCATCTCCCGACCCCTCCTGTATTAGTTTGGCAACTGTTGCGCGCCCTCGCCCTCCGCGCACCAGCCATACAGCCCGTCACCAATCTCTGTACTAGATGGATCCCCGCCTGCGCGAGGATGGAATGAACAGGAACTTCGTTCAGGTTCATTCCACCTTTCCTGAACATAACAACTCAGTTCAGAGATCTGACAGGGTTAATAAACTACTACCCGTTGCACAGATGCGGCAAATGGAGTCGCCAGCAACAGGAGTAAGCCATGCGTATATTTCTTATCCCCGGCCTGATGGCTGCCACGATGTTGACGCCCGCCGCCGCGTCGGCTGCCGAAATCGCACCCACTATCAATGGCGCGCCGGGTATCGTTCAGGTGGACCTGAACGGCAGCGCCGCCTTGCAGCGCGACGGTGGCAGTGAGCGGCGTGCAGAACGCCGCGCCAATCGCGATAATCGCGGACAGGCCAATATTGACTGGCGAACCCGAGGCGATCGCGCTGAAATGCGGCAGAACCGCCGGGCCGATCGCGCTGAACGCAACTACACTCCTGCCCCAGGCCCCGCTCAGCGGACGGTACGCCCGGACCGCAATGTCAATCTCGCGGCCGAGCGGCAACGCCGGGAGGTCCGGGACCAGCGCAACCAGCGCGTGGACCGGAATGTCGCCAGCCGCCAGGACTGGCGCCGGGATATCAGGCGCGGGGATCGCAATAGCGACGGCAGGGTCGATCGCCGCTGGGACCGCAACCGCGATGGTCAGGTCGACCGGCGCTATGACCGCAACAATGACAATCGCGTCGACCGCCGGGTTGACCGCAATCGGGATGGCCGGATTGACCGGCGCTATCGCGATCAGCGCCAGTATAGCGGCAATCGCGACTATAATCGCTACAGCCGCAACTGGAACCACAACTGGCGCAACGACCGCCGCTATGACTGGCGCGGCCACCGCCAGACACACCGAAACTATTACCGGCTGGGCCGCTATTATGCACCGTATCGCGATTACCGCTACCGCCGCCTGAGCATCGGAATCTCGCTGGGATCCGCTTTCTACGGCTCGCGCTACTGGATCAACAATCCGAGCTATTACCGGCTGCCGGCTGCCTATCCCGGAACCCGCTGGATCCGCTATTATGACGATGTTCTGCTGATCGACACCTATAGCGGCGAAGTCATCGACGTGATCTACGACTTCTTCTGGTAAAATCGCAGAGCTGAAGAAAAACCCGCCGCCTCACCAGGCAGCGGGTTTTTTATGCCAATCTTTCCCCATACATCGCCTGCGATCCCGACGCGGATGGAGAGGCTGGGCGCCGGGCGGACTGGCCCGGTCCGCCACGATCATCCGTTCATTCAGTTCTTTTCAAAGGCGACATGTATTTCGAGTTCGACCTCATCCGACACCAGCGGAATGAACCCGTCGACACCAAAATCGCTGCGCTTGATCATCGTTGTTGCGGAGAATCCCACCGTGCCCTTTTCACTAAAGGGATTGGTCCCTGCACCGGTGAATTCGGCATCCAGCGTGACCGGCTTGGTAATGCCGTTCAGTGTCAGCTCGCCGGCGATTTTGGCGCTATTGCCGGTCGGAGTCACGCTGGTCGACACGAAACGGGCGTCGCCGGGTTCTGGGCCAAAGAAATCGGGCTTGGCGCCATCTTTGCCAGCGCGCAACAGATGATCCGTCAGACCGGTGCTGGCCGTGGTCACCTTGGCGACCGGTATCGTTACATCGACGCTGGCTGCGGAAAGATTGGCGGGATCGATCGTCAATGTTCCGGTTACATCGCCAAACAATCCGATATAATCGCTGAATCCAAAATGATTGACTTCCCATGCGATCAGCGAATGGGCGGGATCGGCGGCATAACTTCCGGCGACCACTCGTGTCGCGTCCACCTGCCCCGGTACCTGGGGAGTGGACTGCGCGAAAAGGGGAGCCGTTGCGGCCAGTGCGACGAGAATGAGGGGGTAGCGCATGATATAGTCTCCTTGAAACGAGAGCCACGATTGGAACATGGCTTGAGAAGGCAGATGGGAAGCGTCTGGCGAAATCATCGTGGAATTGGCGCACTTTGTCAATTGATGCGCCCTGCCCGCATGGAGAAGCGTTTCGGCCTGAGGCCGGCTGTGCCCATGGCCGCCATGACCGTCCCGTCTTCGCGATACTAAAATTTGGTGCGCGGCCCGCGCCTTTGCGGTTGCAACTTTCCCCGGCTGCAGACAAAAGTGCGCCGAAATAACAGGAGAATCTTGATGATACGCTCGCTCAGCCTGACCCTATCCACTCTGGCGCTGGCGATGGTCCCTGCCACTGCCATGGCCGAGGACCAGATCATTCGCGTCGGCAATCTGCTGACCGATGCCGCCTCTTCTCCCAGCGGGCCAGCGACCATCATCGTCCGCGACGGCAAGATTGCCGAAATCCGGCAAGGTTCGGAACCGGTGTCGGACGCCAATGCCACAATCATCGATCTCGGCACCAAGACCGTGATGCCCGGCCTGATCGACCTGCACGTTCATCTGACGGGCGATCCCGGCGGTGATTTCTGGAAGGAAACCACCGAGCCCGCCGAATGGGGCGTGGTCGTCGGCGCCAAAAATGCCCTGCTGACGGCGAAAGCCGGCTTCACGACGGTACGCGAAGCAGGTTCCTCGCAATATAGCGCCTTTGCGCTGCGCCGGGGCACCGCCGAGGGCATCATTGCCGGCCCGCGCATCATCGCCGCCGGTCCCGCGCTGGCGATCATCGGCGGCCATGGCGATGTCTCCGGCTTTACCGAGGATATCAACGACCTGCTGACCAGCGGTTACAGCTGCACCGGCGCGGTCGAATGCGCCGCCAAGGTCCGCAAGGCGTCGCGTGCCGGGGCGGACGTGATCAAGATTACCGCCACCGGCGGCGTCCTGTCGCAACAGGGTCGCGGGTTGGACGCGCAATTTACCAGTGAGGAAATGCAGTCGATCGCCGACACCGCCCATGCGCTCGGCCTCAAGGTCATGGCGCATGCCCATGGCGCGCGCGGTATCGAGGCGGCATCGCGGGCCGGCATCGACACGATCGAGCATGGCACATTCGCCGACGAGGCGGCGCTGAAAGTCATGAAGGCCAATGGCACGGCGATGATACCAACGCTGATGGCATTCAAGGGCGTCAGCGAAGGGCTCGGCAAGGGCGTCTATACGCCGGTGGTCGAGGACAAGATCCGGATGACCCTGGGCAAGGTGGGCAAGGCGGTGGCCATGGCCAGGCAGATGGGCGTCCCGATCGCCTTTGGCACCGACGCCGGTGTCTTTAACCACGGTCGCAATGCCGAGGAACTGCAGCTGATGGTCGATGCCGGCCTGACGCCGCGAGAAGCCGTCGCCAGCGCGACCACCGGCGCGGCAAAGCTGCTCGACATGGACAACCAGATCGGCCGGATCGCGGTCGGCTATTCCGCCGACCTGATCGCGCTCGACGGCAATCCGCTGGACGATGTCCGCAAGCTCGAGGAAGTTGACTGGGTGATGGTGCGCGGCCGCGTCATCGACTAGGCTACAGCCATGGCCAGGACATTTTCGAAAAAGCAGAACGAGCTTTATGCAAGTCCGCGGCGGATGGCGGCCGCCGGCCGGCTTGTGACCGAGACACTGAACGCCCATCCCCGGGTGCAGTGGCTGGAAAGCCCGTATATGCAGCTTTATGTTCACCAGAATTTCCTCAGCGATGCCGATTGCGATCTGCTCATCGACATGATCGACAGCGACAGCCAGCCCTCGACCCTGTACGAGGGCACCCAGCGCGAGGGCTATCGGACGAGCTACAGCTGCAACGTCGATCCCGCCGATCCCGATATCCGCCGCATCGACCAGTCGATCTGCGACCTCATGGGCCTTCCCCGGTCGCACAGCGAAATCCTGCAGGGTCAGCGCTACCAGCCCGGCCAGCAGTTCAAGGATCATCACGACTATTTCCACGAAGGCGAGAAATATTGGCAATATGAAGGCCCCAATGGCGGCCAGCGCAGCTGGACCGCCATGGCCTATCTCAACGAGCCGGAACAGGGCGGCGCGACCGCCTTTCCGCAGCTCGAATATCAGGTCGAACCGCGCCGCGGCATGCTGCTGATGTGGAACAATATGCGCCGCGACGGCACCCCCAATATCGACACGCTGCACGCCGGCAGACCGGTCGAAAAGGGCACCAAATATATCATCACCAAATGGTTCCGGCTCAACCGCTGGCAACCGGAATCGCAGCGCTGAACCGCCCTCGCCCCGACCAACGCACGAACGGTTTCGACCAACGACATCAGTGCCCCGGGGAATTCGTTGCAGACGATACTTTACCGTGTTAGCCCGCCACAACAGCTTTGCACAGGGAACCTCACATGATCAAGAAACCACTCGCCCTTTTCGTCGGCACCAGCCTGCTCGCCATCGGCAGCGTCGCCAGTGCCCAGCCGCTTGCCGCCATCAGCGCAGCGGCGATCGAGCATCACGACAAGGCGGAGACGACCGAGGCCGAGAAGCTCAAGGCCCTGTTCGCGAAGAGCGACGAGGACAGTCTGAAGCGCAATCCGATCGGCGCGCTGTTCCGCGGCGACGAACGCTATGCCGACCAGCTTGGCGACTATATTTCGGATGAATATTTCGCCAAGGAAAAGGCCGCCGAGACCGCCGAACTCGCCGCGCTGATGAAAATCGACCGCAGCAAGCTGAGCGCCACCGACAAGATCGCCTATGACGTGTTCAAGCGCGACAAGCAGCAGGCGCTGAAAGGCTATTCCGACGAGATCATGGCGCTGACCGTCGTCCGCCCGGTCAACCATTTCAGCGGCTTCCACACCTTCTATCCCGATTTTGCCTCGGGCAAGGGCGCCGCACCGTTCAAGACGGTCAAGAATTACGAGGACAATCTGAAACGCCACAAGCAGTTCATCGTGATCGGAGACCGATCGATTGAACGGTTCCGCGAGGGCATGAAAAGCGGCGTGGTCGAGACCAAGCTGACGATCAACAATGTCATCGAACAGCTCGCCACCCAGATCGGCCTCGGTCTGGAGGACAGCCCGTTCATGGCGCCGACCAAAAATTTCCCCGAGGATTTCAGCGAGGAAGACAAGGCCCGCCTGACCAGGGAATATTCCGCGGCGACCCAGGAGATTTTCGCCGGCTACCAGCGCATGCACGATTTCCTGAAAAACGAATATCTTCCGGTCGCCCGCGAAGGGGTTGGCCTCAGTGCCATGAAGGGCGGCGACGTCCTCTACGAAAATCTGATCGAGAACACCACGACCTTGCCGCTCAAGGCCGACTATATCCACAATCTCGGCCTCAGCGAGGTGAGCCGGATCAAGACCGAAATGGAAGAAATCAAGGCCGAGGTCGGCTATGACGGAACCCTGTCCGAATTTTTTGAATATCTTCGCACCGATCCGAAATTCCACCCGGAATCGCGCGAGGCGCTGACCCAGGCCTATTATGACATCGGCAAGAAAGTCGACGCGAAAATCGGCGAGCAGTTCAAGGTCCTGCCGAAATCGCCGCTGGAAATCCGTCCCTATGACGAATCGGTCGAAAAATTCCAGGCGGGCGGCTCCTACCAGAGCGGCACGCCCGACGGCTCGCGCCCCGGCGTCTTCTATTTTAACGCCTATGACCTGCCCTCGCGAAGCACCTCCGGCATCACCACCCTCTATCTGCACGAAGGCGCGCCGGGCCATCATTTCCAGATTTCGCTGGCCCAGGAAAATACCGACCTGCCGAACTTCATGCGCTTTGGTGGCAACACCGCCTTTGTCGAGGGCTGGGCGCTCTATGCCGAGAAGCTCGGCTTCCCGATGGGACTCTACACCGACCCCTATCAGCGCTTCGGCCATCTCGACGACGAGATGCTCCGCGCGATGCGGCTGGTCGTCGATACCGGCCTGCACAGCAAGGGCTGGACCCGCGACCAGGCGATCCAGTATATGCTCGACAACAGCAGCATGGGCAAGACCGACGCCACCGCCGAAGTCGAACGCTATATCGCGATCCCGTCGCAGGCCCTGGCCTACAAGATCGGCGCGCTGACCATCCAGCGGCTGAAGAAGGAAGCGCAGGATGCGCTCGGCGACAAGTTCGACCCGCGCGAATTCCACGATCAGGTGCTGAACACCGGCGCGCTGCCGATGACCGTGCTGGAAACCAAGATCCGCGACTGGATTAAGTCGCAAGCTTAGGATTGCGGCCAATCGTTGGCACTGAGCCTGTCGAAGTGCGCGTCTCGATTGTAGGCGGGATTCGACAGGCTCATCCCTGACGGACGTTGAACAACACGTCCCCCGTCATTGCGAGCGCAGCGGGACAATCCAGAGCCGCGCGCACCGCACTGGATTGCTTCGTCGCTGCGCTCCTCGCAATGACCGACCGACAAAACAGGAGGGGCTTGTTGCAAAAATCCCTGTCCTACAGGATCGGGACTATGATAATCACGCCTATGGTCGATTCCATAACCCCATATAAAACCCTTCCCTTTCTGCGCCTTTGGCGGCCAAAGCTTTTTCTCCTTTAGGGGGTGTGACCCGTGTGACCCTGATCTTCTGCACAGCGGATATTTTATGACCGACAATCCCCTGCCGGCCGCCCGCGATATTCTCGCCAGGCTGATCGCCTTTGACACCACCTCGCGGAACAGCAATTTGCAGCTGATCGCCTGGGTTGAAAATTATCTTGGTGAGCACGGCGTCGAGTCGACCCGCGTCGTCAATGATGATGGCTCCAAGGCGAATCTCTACGCTACCGTCGGCCCCAATGTCGCAGGCGGGATAGTCCTGTCCGGCCACAGCGATGTCGTGCCGGTCGACGGGCAGGACTGGCAGACCAACCCGTGGCTGGTGACCGAACAGGACGGTCTGCTGCACGGACGCGGGACCTGCGACATGAAGGGGTTTATCGCGCTGGCGCTGGCCGCCGTGCCCTTGTTCAAGGACGGTACGAAGCCGGTGCATCTGGCGTTCAGCTATGACGAGGAAGTCGGCTGTCTCGGCGCTCCTGCGATGATTGAGGCGATGGCCGCGAAGCTGCCGAAACCGGCGCTGGCGATTATCGGCGAGCCGACGATGATGAAGGTGGTCACCGGGCACAAGGGGATCACGGTTCACGAAGTTGAAGTGCTGGGCCACGAAGCCCATTCCAGTCTGACCCATCTCGGCCTCTCCGCCAATATGGTGGCGGTCGAGCTGATGCACGATCTTGCCGAACTGGCGCGCGATCTCTGGACGAATGCCGACCCCGCCTCGCCCTTCGTGCCGCCCCATGCGACGCTGACCATCGGCAGGATGGAGGGCGGCACCGCCGCCAATATCCTGGCGCGCCGGGCGCATTTTGTCTTTGATCTGCGCTGCCCGCCCGATGTCGACCCGGAAGCGATACTGGCCCCGTTCAAGGCAAAGATCGCGGCGCTCGATAGCGAAATGAAGCAGGCCTTTGCGGAAGCCGGAGCAACGATCACCCGGCTGTCCAACGCCCCGCCGATGACACCCGCCGGATCGCAGGAAGCCGAGGCCTTTGTCCGCCGACTGACCGGCGACAATGGTCCGGCGGGAGTGGTTTCCTATGCTGCCGAGGCTGGCCAGTTTCAACAGGCCGGCTTCGCTACCGTCATCTGCGGCCCCGGCTCAATCGAACAGGCGCACCAGCCGGACGAATATCTGGCGGTCGAACAGTTTGAGCGGGGCGCCCAGTTCATGAGCCGGCTGGCGAAGGCGCTGGCTTGATAGCAGGAGAGACATCCCGTTCGTCCTGAGCCTGTCGAAGGACGAGTGCGGGGAGTCGTGGTTCGACAGGCTCACCACGAACGCGATGCTGCCGCGACCGGCTAACGCTACGGCATCCCCAATATTTGCAAAATCGGCAGAAAACAGCTATATTGGGGGCAGAAAAGGATCGCATCATGCCTGCTGTAAAAGCTGCAAAACCCAACGAGATTTTCGCCCGTGAAGAATGGGCCGGGCTGACTCGCGTCTCGCGCTGGCACGGTCTGTGGCTGGCGGCGCACGGCTGGCTGATGGTGGCGCTGGTCACCGGCGGCACCGCACTGCTCTGGCAATGGCACTGGCTGGCCGGACTGGTCGCGACACCGATCGCGCTGGTGCTGGTCGGCGGTCGGCAGCTCGGCCTGTCGATCCTGATGCACGAGGCCGCGCACGGCCTGCTCCATCCGAAACGCAAGATCAACAATTTCGTCGGCCAGTGGCTCACTGGTGCCGCGACCGGCAGCGACCTGCACAGCTATCGCGCCTATCATCTGACCCATCATCGGTTCACCCAGCAGAGTGAAGACCCCGATCTCGGCCTGTCCGCCGCTTTCCCGACCAGCAAGGCGAGCATGCAGCGCAAGGTGATCCGCGACCTCACCGGCCAGACCTTTCTCAAGCAGCGCGGCAGCCAGTTCGCGGTGGCCTGGAAAGGGCTGAAAGCGATGCTCACTCCGTTCGTCCTGAGCCTGTCGAAGGACCCGGATGCGCGCCGTTCGTACTTCGACAAGCTCAGCACGAACGGGAACGGAAAGCGCGACCATTCGGCCGGAACCCCGCTCAACCGCAATGGCGCAGCCGGCGTGGCCGCTCCGGTGACTGATCTCGAAGGCGCGAAACGGACCACCCGCACGGTCGGGCGCTTCCTGCTGGTCCAGCTGGTCGTGCTGCTGGTCAGCCTGGCGACGCTCGGCATCATCCCCTTCCTGATCTGGCTCGCCGCTCTGGCGACCACTTTTCAGCTGATCCTGCGGATTCGCAATATCGCCGAACATGCCTGCACCACCACCGGCGGCGATGACCCGTTCAGCCATGCGCGGACGACGAAGGCCGATATGCTGATGCGGATGACGCTCGCGCCCTATTGGGTCAATTATCACAGCGAGCATCATCTGTTCATGGGCGTGCCCTGCTACAATCTGCCGGAGGCCCACAAGCTGCTGATTGCCAAGGGCTATGGCGCGCGGATGACGATCGCCAACAGCTATGCGGAAGTGTTGCGGACGGTCACCAGCCCGGCAGCGGCCTAGGCCTTCTGAACCGCAGCCTTGATTGCGCCGAGGTCCGCTTCCAGCTTGGCGATCTTCTCGAGCATCAGCAGGTCGATTTTTTCGTGCAGCCGGATGATATCGATCTCGGCCCTGAGGTTGACCTCATAGTCATGCGCCGCCGCGATCCGGTCCTTGTTGGAGGCCCGGTTCTGGCTCATCATGATGATCGGCGCCTGGATCGCTGCCAGCGTCGACAGCATCAGGTTGAGAAAGATGAAGGGATAGGGGTCAAAGGCGGCATCGAACTTCCCCAAGATCTTGGAGTTGATCAGCATCCAGGCGAACAGCACCAGAGCAAAGGCGATGATGAAGGCCCATGAGCCACCGATCGCAGCGACCCGGTCCGACAGGCGCTCGCCGAAGCTGGCCCGTTCAGCCGCCAGTTCACCGGCATCATCGGCGACAATCTGGCGGGAGACAATCGCCTCGAGCACACCCCGCTCTTCCGGCGTCAGCGCGCCGACCGGCTTGTGCAGCAGCTGCTCGCTCAGTTGCTCGACCGTCCGCTTTGCCATCTCCACCCTCCGTCGCTGCTGTGCTGCCTGCCGTCTAGTCCCGCTTCCTGATGAAACGATGTGCCGAGCGGTCCTTCCGCGTTTCCGCCGGATCGAAAACCTCGCCGTTCATCGCGATATAGACACCCGGCGGCAGCGTCTGGGTTGCCGCAAGGGCAAAGCCCACATTGAACTCGGCATCGCTGTTGCGCAGCGTCGCCGGCTGCATCGCGCCGGTCAGCACGATCGTCTTGTCCGCAATGTCGGCCAGCACGCGCGCAGTATCGACCATCGTGTCGGTACCGTGGGTGACGAGGATCTTGTCCGCATCGCTGGCCGCGACCGCGTCATGAATGGTTTGCCGATCCACGTCGGTCAGCTCGAGACTGTCCTTGCGCATCAGCTGGGTCACCCGGTGCGGAACGAACACATTGTTCTCGGCCAGCATGTCGGGAAGGCCGGTCGCACCGATCTTATACTCGGACAGGGCGTCGAAATAGACCTTGTCGATCGTTCCGCCAGTGGTGAAGATATCGATCATGCGAGCGCTTCGGCGATCAGTTTGCGGCTGTTCTCGACGCCATAGAGCGCGATGAAGCTGCCCATTCGCGGTCCCTGCGAGGAACCCAGCAGCGTCTCATAGAGCGCCTTGAACCAGTCGCGCAGATTGTCGAAACCGCCTTCCTTGCCGATCGTGTAGATGATCGTCTGGATATCCTCGGCCGGTGCATGTTCCGGCAGTCCGGCCAGTTCCTGGTCGAGCCGCTCCAGCGCCGCCACCTCAATGCCTTCCGGCTTGCGCCGGTGCAGGGTCGGAGCGATGAAATCCTTGTGATAGGCCATCGCATTGTCGATCAGCCCGTCAAGATCGGGATAGCGTTCCGCTGTCGCATCCGGCGCATATTGGCGCAGATAGCCCCAGATCTGGTCCTTCTCGGCATCGCCCATCACGCCGACGAGATTGAGCAGCAGGCCGAAAGTGACCGGGATCGTGTCGGTCGGCACATCGCCATTGTGGACATGATGCACCGGATTGCCGAGCCGCTTGTCCGGCGTCTGCTCGTGCCACTGGGCCCGGAACTGGAAATATTCGTCGACCGCACGCGGGATCACGCCGAGATGCAGCTGCTTCGCCGACTTGGGCTCACGATAAATATAGAAGGCCAGGCTGTTCTCGGACCCGTAGCGCAGCCATTCATCGAGGCTGAGGCCATTGCCCTTGGACTTGGAGATCTTCTCGCCCTTCTCGTCGAGAAACATCTCGTAGATCAGGCCCTCGGGCTTGCGGGCGCCCAGCACCTTGGCGATCTTGCCCGACTGGACGCCGCTGTCGGTCAGATCCTTGCCGTACATCTCATAGTCGACGCCCAGCGCGGTCCAGCGCATCGCCCAGTCGACCTTCCATTGCAGCTTGGCGCCGCCGGAAAGGATATTGTGCTCGATCATCTCGCCCTGATCCTCGAACCGGACCGTCCCGGCCTCGGCATCCACCACTTCAACCGGTACCTGCAGCACATGGCCGGTCTTGGGGCTGATCGGCAATATCGGCGAATAGGTTGCCTGGCGTTCCTTGCCGAGCGTCGGCAGCATGATGTCCAGGATCTGCTGGTTGCGTGCCAGCACCAGCTTCAGCGTCTCGTCAAAGGCGCCGCTCTGATATTGCTCGGTCGACGAGACGAACTCATAGTCGAAACCAAATTGGTCGAGAAAGTCCCGCAACATGGCATTGTTGTGCGCGGCGAAACTCTCGAACTTCTCGAACGGGTCCGGCACCTTGGTCAGCGGCTTGTGCAGATGCTCGGCCAGCATATCCTGGTTGGGCACATTGGTCGGCACCTTGCGAAAGCCGTCCATATCATCGCTGAACGCGATCAGCCGGGTCGGGTTTCCGGTCAGCGTTTCATAGGCCCGGCGCACCATGGTCGTGCGCAGCACCTCGTTGAACGTGCCGATATGCGGCAGGCCCGAGGGACCGTAGCCGGTTTCGAACAGCATCGGTTCGCCACCGGGTTTCGCAGCAGGCGCGCCGCGCTCGCCGCGATAGCGTTTGAGCAGCTTGCGGGCTTCCTCGAACGGCCACGCTTTGGAATTCTCTGCTGCTTCACGATAATCGGTCACGAATTTGTCCTGTTTTTCTCTATATGCTGCGCAAATAGTGGCCTTAGCCTGTATAGCAAGTTAGAACAGGACAAAAGCAGGAGATTGGTGATGTCATATTTGGTTGCGGGGGTGCTCCTCTGGAGCATCGTTCATCTTATGAAATCGGTCACGCCCGGCCTGCGCGCCTCGATTCAGGGTGCCATCGGCGAAGGGCCGCACAAGGGACTGGCGGCCTTGCTGCTGCTCCTATCCCTAGGGTTGATGATCTACGGCTGGCGCACGACTCCGCCGGAATTTGTCTACGACCCGCCCGGCTGGGGCCGCCATCTCAACATGCTGCTGATGATCTTCGCCATCTATCTGATCGGCGTCGCGCAGGGCAAATCCCGGGTGAAGCGATGGATTCGGCATCCGATGCTGACCGGCATTGTGATCTGGGCGATCGGTCATCTGCTTGCCAATGGCGACAACAAGTCGCTGGTGCTGTTCGGCGGTCTCGGCCTGTGGGCGCTGATCTCGATCATCACCGTGTCGCGCCACGAGGGAGCATGGGTCAAGCCGTCGGAAGTGGCGACACCGGGCCGGGAAATACTCAGCATCGTCATCGCGCTCATCCTCTATGCGATTCTGTTCGCGGCTCATCCATATTTTGCCGGCGTGCCGCTCGTCGGTGCGTATGCTGCCTGATCGCATCGCAACGTCTTGACCAAAAATGCCCTCCCCTATCCGGCACTGCACGCCAGCCATAGCGGCATCTGGATCTCTTCCATCGAGGGCGAAACCCGCGCGGTCGGCAAGGGTGAAGCAATCGGCCGCGTCGCGGAAACACCGCATATCCTGCTCAATGCCCCGCTGCTGGGACAGAGGCTGGGCTACCCCGATCTCTCGGGTCTCGATCTTCTGGAACTCTTCGCTTTCATCCATCCGGCGCAGTTCATCGTTCCGACCCCGGCGGGTCTCGCCAAGGCGCTCGGCCTGACGCCGCCTGAGCAGGAGGCCGATATCGCCAGCCTCTATCGGCAGGCAGCAAGCCTGTTACTGGATGGACTGGAAGCACCTTATTGGAAAGAGCGGGAGGGGGCGTGGAGCAGCGCGCAGGCGCTCTACCGGTTGCGCTGGCCATGGGCCGGAGAAGTAGGCAAAAGGCTCGAAAAGCCGGTCGAGGCCGAGCGCTGGCTGTTCTCGAAACTGTCGGAATGGGAAGAAGAGCCGGCGCGACCGGCGCCGCGCTCGATTGCCATGGACGAGCAGGCGACGCTGGCGCGACTGGAAGCGCTGACCGGCCAGGGAGCGGAAGACCGCAAGGGCCAGAAAAGCTACGCCGCGGCGGTCACGGGAATCTTCAACCCGCGCAAGATCAAGGGTGCGCCGAATATGCTGCTCGCCGAAGCGGGCACGGGGATTGGCAAGACGCTCGGCTATCTGGCTCCGGCCTCGCTGTGGTCCAGCCAAGCTGGCGGTGCGGTGTGGATATCCACCTTTACCAAGGCGCTGCAGCGCCAGCTCGACCGCGAATCCCGGCGCATCTACCGGGATGAGGAAACCTTCCGCAAGAAGGTCGTTGTGCGCAAGGGACGGGAAAATTATCTCTGCCTGCTCAATCTGGAGGATGCGTTGCAGGGCGGCTTTACCGGACGGGCGGCGATCCTCGCCCATCTGGTTGCGCGCTGGGCTGCCTACAGCAAGGACGGCGACATGATCGGCGGCGACCTGCCCGGCTGGCTGACCACCCTGTTCCGCCGCAACGGTGCCACCGCGCTGACCGACCGGCGCGGCGAATGCGTCTATGCCGGCTGCCCGCATTACCGCAAATGCTTTATAGAGAAGGCCGCCCGGGCGAGCCAGCAGGCCGATATCGTCATAGCCAACCATGCGCTGGTGATGGTCAATGCAGCGCGCGGGCGCGAGCAGCAGAATCGGCCGACGCGCCTGATTTTTGATGAAGGCCATCATCTGTTCGACGCCGCCGATTCGATGTTCGCTGCGCGCCTTTCAGGGCAGGAAGCGATCGAGATTCGCCGCTGGGTGATCGGACCGGAATCAAAAAGTCGCGGGCGGCGGCGCGGACTTGCTGCCCGCCTCGCCGATATCGCCTCCTATGACGAGGACGGCGGCCGTGCGATTGAAAGCGCGCGCCTTGCCGCCGAGGCCATGCCGAGCGACGGCTGGCTCCAGCGCTTGGGCGAAGGAGAGCCCTATGGCCCGATCGAAGCGCTGCTCCAGGAAGTGCGGGCCATGGTCTTTGCCCGCGACGAAAGCCAGAGCGCCGATGCCGGCTATGGCCTGGAAACCGAGCTTTCGGATGTCGAGGGGCCGATGATCGACGCCGTCGCCACCGCCGCCGAAGCGATGGACGCCTTGCTCCGGCCACTGGTCCGCCTCGGCCAGCGCATCGAACATCTGATCGAGGAAGGGCCGGACTGGATGGATGCCCCGGCCAAGGCACGTATGGAAGGGGCGCTGGCGAGCCTCGGCTGGCGCTGCGAAACCCTGTCCGGCTGGCTCTCGCTGCTGTCGCGCATCGGTGGTCCGGCTGACCCCGATTTTGTCGACTGGCTGATGATCGACCGGTTCGAGGGCCGGGAATATGATATCGGCATCTGCCGCCACTGGCTCGATCCGACCATACCGGTCACGGAAGTCGTCACCAAACCGGCGCACGGCATATTGGTTACCTCGGCGACGCTGAAAGGCGGTGGCGGCTGGGAAACCGCACGGGCGCTGAGCGGAGCCGTGCATCTTGATCATGCGCCGCAGGAATTCGAGGTCGCCAGCCCGTTCGACTATCCCAACCAGGCCAAGGTGATCATCGTCACCGATGTGAAACGCGGTGACATGGCAGGGCTGGCCGGCGCCTATGCGCAGCTGATCGAGGCGTCCGGCGGCGGCACCCTTGGCCTGTTTACCGCCATTCGCCGCTTGCGTACGGTCTATGCCCGCATCGCCGACCGTATGGCGCAAAGCGGGCTGCCGATTTACGCCCAGCATGTCGATCCGATCGACACCGGAACGCTGGTCGATATCTTCCGCGACGATCCCAAGGCCAGCCTGCTCGGCACCGATGCGCTGCGCGACGGCGTCGATGTGCCCGGCCAGAGCCTGCGGCTGGTGATCATGGAATCGGTACCCTGGCCGCGTCCCACCATTTTGCACCGCGCCAGAAAGCTGGCGGGTGGCGGCAGCGCCTATGACGACCGGATCATCCGCGCCCGGCTGGCCCAGGCCTTTGGCCGGATCATCCGCCGCGCCGATGATCATGGCCATTTCGTAATCCTCTCCTCGGCCTTTCCCTCGCGTCTCCTTTCCGCCTTTCCCCAGGGCACACCAATCGAACGGATGCCGCTCGATCAGGCGCTGGCGGAGATCCGCAAGGCCAAATCCGAAATCCCGCAATCCGGTCTTTCAACTGAAACAAGTTTGATGCATGACAATCGGCAATGAAAAAACTCACGCTCCTGCGCCACGCCAAATCCAGCTGGGACGACCCGGTCGAACGCGATTTTGATCGTCCCCTTAACGACAAGGGCAAGCGCGCTGCCGCGATGATGGGCCGTTTTGCCCGAAGCAAGGCGCTCAGCTTCGATCAAGTCCTCGCCTCTCCCGCCGTCCGGGTGATCGAGACGCTGGAAAATTTCGAGGAGGCCAGCGGCCTGGCGCTGGAACCGACATGGGACCGCAAAATCTACCTCGCCTCGTCGGCTACCTTGCTGGACGTGCTGCGCGGTGCCAATCGGGATGCTGATCATATACTCATGGTTGGCCATAACCCCGGTCTCGAAGATCTGATCTTCGATCTCATCCCGGACGATGGCACCTCTCCGGCCCGCGACGAGGTTGAAACCAAATATCCGACGGCCGCACTGGCCGAGATGACGCTCGCGATCGACAGCTGGGCCGATATCAACGAAAAATGCGGCAAGCTCGACCGTTTTACTCGGCCAAGGGATCTCGACCCGGAACTGGGGCCGGATTACAACTAGAACGGCTAAACGAAAATCTGCCGCCGACGCCGGGTAATCCTGCTCTTTCCAGCCTGCGTCACTGATCCCAAATAAATTCCCCTTCCTGTCCAGATACGGGTTCAGACAATGGAAATATTTGGTGCGATAGGGAATGAAGGTCTCTTCCCGCAACCGGAGCAAGGATCATTGCTATCGCCCATTTTTCGGCCCGCGCTTTCCTCGCCCTTGCGGCCATTCCATTGCTCTCGACCCTGTCGCCAGCAAAGGCAGAAGAAGGCACTGCGGCTGCCGAACCCGAACGATGGTCGATTCTGGTCACCTATGGCGAAGACAAATGTCCTGAATCCGACGAAGGGGAGATCGTGGTTTGCGCGAACCGTCCCGAAGAAGAACGATACCGGATACCCAAGGCCGTCCGGGACAAGGAAAAGGAAGAGGAGGCGCATTATGCCGCATCCTGGACAGCGCAGTTCCAGAATCACGAGGATGAGGCGCGGCTGGGGCGCCCGAACAGCTGTTCGCCGGTTGGCAGCAACGGCTTTACGGGTTGTCAGGCTGACATGTTGCGCGACTGGTTCGCCCAGCGCAATATCGACAGGGCGGAAAAATAAGCCCTGCGCTATGCCTGACTGAGCGCTTGTAAAAGCTGGTCGCGGATCGATTTCAGCTCCGCGAGAACCAGACCATTATCCTCCAGACCGTCCTCTGCCCGAGGGGCGGATTCTGCCACCGATTGCGGCGCATTTTCTACCATTTCCGGCCTTTTGCGCCGTGAGGTCAGGAATTTTCGTGCTCCCTTGATCGTATAGCCTTCTTCGTTGAGCAGTCGGTTGATCAGCTTGACCGTTTCAACATCTTCAGGGCGATAATGGCGCCGCGCACCCGCCCGCTTGAGCGGGGTCAGCATGGCAAACTGATCTTCCCAATAGCGCAGGATATGGGGCTTGATCTTGAGCTCTTTGGACAGCTCTCCGATGGTCCGGAAAGCCCCTTGTTCCTTGGTCATACTCTACTCCCCCGGTGCGCCGGGTCCATTAACCTGCGGCAATAATCCGGTCACGCATCGTCTGGCTGGCACGGAAGGTCAGCACCCGCCGCGGCGCGATCGGCACTTCAATTCCGGTCTTGGGATTACGGCCGGTGCGTTCACCCTTGTCGCGCAGAACGAATGTCCCGAAACCCGAAATCTTCACATTTTCGCCGTCGACCAGAGCTTCGATCATATGGTCCAAAATCGATTCCACCATGACCGCGCTATCGGCTCGGGAAAGACCCACCTGACGATTCATTGTATCGGCAAGATCAGCACGAGTCAGAGTGTTCGTGTAGCTCATCACAATATCTTCCATTAAGAGACTGAAAAACAATCAGGCTATAATGCAGATACTCACTTTTGTAAATGTCGGCCGCAAAATTACGAGTAGATTTCAGCCGACTAGCCCGATAAGCGGAATGGATGACTGAAACATATCCTCAACCTGTCGCCCTGTCCGAACTGCTTGATCAATGCGGACCCGGCGGATCCGACCATCCCGTTGATTTGCCGCAAAGCTGGACCCAGGGGCGCACCGCCTTTGGCGGACTGTCGGGCGCACTGGCCTATCACGCCGCCAGCCATATCGAGAACGACCTGCCCCCGCTGCGGTCGGCACAGATTGCCTTCACTGGTCCGCTGTTCGGAACATTGACTGCGGAAACCGCCATGTTGCGCCGCGGCAAGAACACCGCATTTGTGCAGTCGGAAATTTTTGGTGACAAGGGTATGGGGCTGCACTGCAATTTCATCTTTGCCGCGCCCCGTGCGACCGAGGTGAAAATATCGGACATTGACGATCCCGATTTCCCGCCGATGCCCGGCGAAGAAGGCCTGCACAGCGGCCCGCCGCAATTTTTCACCTCGAACATGGAATATGTCGGCAAGCGGATCGACACCAGCACCAAGACCAACCGCCTGACTCGCTGGATGCGGCTGAAACAGCGTGCCGGCCTGGACCCGGTCGCGGAGATCCTCTGCATGTGCGACAGTCTGCCGCCCTCGGTCATGGGTTTGCTCGACCAGAATGCAATGGTCAGCTCGATGAACTGGCAGGTCAATATCATAGCGGAAACGCTGGCAACGGACGATGGCTGGTGGCTGATCGATTCCCATACCCACCACGCCGACCATGGGGCGAGCAGCCAGTATATGAGCATCTGGAACAGCCGCCGCGAACTGATGGCCACGGCGATGCAGAGCGTGGCCTATTACGCCTGATGGGAGCGGAGGAGAACCGGTGGCAAAAACCCAGTCTCGCCGTGATCGGCACGGGTATTGCCGGCCTCTCTGCCGCCTATTTGCTGAAAGACCTCTATCGGGTCACCGTCTTTGAAAGCCAGGCCCGTGCCGGGATGGGGGCGCACAGCGTGGATTATGTCAGCAACGGCGTAAGCCGCCGGATCGATATCCCGCTGCGCATCTTCTGCCGCGGCTATTATGAGAATCTGTTCGCGCTCTACAACCATATCGGCGTCGAGATCGTCACCAGCGACCATAGCGGAATATTTGCCGACGAGGCTGGCAGGGTCATGCTGCATTACGGCAATATCCAATGGGGAGGGTCGCAAATCTCCTATCTGAAAGGCCGCAGCTGGTTGCGCCGTGAGGCCTGGACACTGGCTCTGCAGAGTCGGCGGTTCTTTGCCCGGGCGAAACGGGATGCCGGTCAGGCCGGTCTCGCCCAGATATCTTTCGGTGAATATCTGCAGCAATCGGACCCCGGCCAGGCTTTTGTGGGCACTATTCTGCTGCCCATGCTGTCGGTCACCTGCACCTGCGACTATAGCGCAGTGTGCGCCTATCCGGCCGATATCATGCTGGAATATCTGACCTGCGGGATTCACGAGATCGGGATCATGAGCGCCGCCAAGGGAGTGGAAGACATTGTCCCGCGCATGCTGGTCGACGTCGACCTGCGGACCAACAGTCCGATCGCCACCATTGAACCGGCCGGCGAGCGGCTGCGGGTTGTCACCAGCTCAGGTGCGGACCAGTGTTTCGACAAGGTTGTGGTTGCCGCACAGGCGCAGCAGGCCGCTGCGATGATTTCGGGATTTGACGACCGCCGGGCCTTGCTCAACCGCATTCCGTTCGAACGGTCCAGCATGAGCGTCCATACCGATCAGCAGATTCTCCCCGCGCCGGCCAAGAGCCTTTCACCGGTCAGCTATCATGTCCCGCATGGCAGCAGCCGGGCCGAGGTATCGGTCGACCTGACCAAGGCGATCGCTCGTCTCTCCGGTCAGGAAACCGTGTTCCAGACCTGGAACCCGATGCGCCGTATTGCCCCCAACCGGGAACTGGCGAGGGTCGACTTCACCCGGCCGACCGTTACCCGGGACAGCCGGGAGGCGGTCAGGGCCTTGCAGGCAAGCCAGAGCCAGCCGAGCAACCGGCTGTGGCTGTGCGGATCCTATATGGCGGAGAAAATTCCGCTGCTGGAGGCTGCGGTGGAATCCTCTGTCGCCGTGGCTGAACAGCTGGGCGCCGCTATACCCTGGAGAGCCGGCGCCGCCGCAGCGAACTGAAGCATGGCGGAATTTCACGATCTTGCAGAACTGGCGCTCAACGGTGATGGCCAGTCCTGGGGCAATCTGGGATATTGGCCAAACGCAACGAACTATTCCGACGCCTGCCGCGCGCTCGCCCTGTTGCTCGGGGAACAGGCCGGTCTCGATCACAGCTCGTCCGTTTTTGACGCCGGTTTCGGTTGCGGCGACCAGCTGCTGCTCTGGCTCGACCATTTTCATGTCGACCGGATCTGCGGCGTCAACCTGTCGCGAAGCCAGACCGCTTACGCCAAAAGAAAGCTCGAGGAAGCCGGCCATCCGGACAGCGCCGCCGCGATAGGCCAGGGCGATATCAACGATCCCGGGCTCTGGGACGCGGTTCTGGGACGGAACCAGCCTAGCCATGTACTGGCCCTCGATTGTGCCTATCATTTTCCCAGCCGGGCGGAATTTTTCGCCGTGGCGCAATGGCATCTTGCGCCGTCAGGCCAGCTGGCTCTGACCGACTTCATGTTGTCGGACCGCCATGATAGCGATGGTCTCGCCCGTCACCTGCTGCGCTGGATGCTGAAAGTATCGCGTATCCCCGAGGCCAATATCGTCGACCGGGACCACTATCGGCTTGAGCTCGAGCAATCCGGTTTTGCCGACATCCGGATGATCGATATCAGCGCATATGTGATGCCGGGACTGGCGCAGTTCATCCGGAGGCTGCGACAGGACAAAGTGGCAGCCGGGATCAGCAAAAGGCCGGGATGGCCGGGACTGCTAAAATACCGGCTGACGGGCAGGTTTCTGGAATGGGCCCATCGCCGTTCGATCCTGCGCTATTGCCTGATCATCGCCACCAAGGCGGGCTGATCCGGCAGTCGGACCGGGATCAAATCGCTTGCGAAACGCCGGTCCGCCCGTCATCTTGCCGGGACATATACGTCGACGGATGACAGAAGCAGGACCAGACTGGCCCCGGCTTTATGAAAGGAAAATAGCGCCATGAGCCAAGACGATCTGCTCGAAAATTATCGCCGCGCCTTCGATAACAAGGTCGGTTTCAGCCGCAGACCGGCCCTGATCATGATCGACTTCTGCCAAGGCTATTTCGATCCCGATTGCGATCTCTACGCCGACGTGGAAGACGCGCTAGCCTCGGCCTTGCGGGTACGCGAAGCCGCGCAATCGGCGAAAATTCCGGTTATCCTGACCAACGTTTCCTATCATCCCAGCGCGATAGACGGGGGCCGTTTCTTCGAAAAGGCGACACCACTGCGCTATTTTATCGAGGGCAATCCGATGGCGGCCTTTGCTAGGGGGCTGGAGCCGCGCGCAGAGGAACTGGTGGTTACCAAGCAATATCCCAGCGCCTTTTTCGGCACCTCGCTTGCCTCCACCCTTACCGCCATCGGGGCAGACAGCGTATTGCTGACCGGCCTGACCACCAGCGGCTGTGTCCGGGCGAGCTGCGTCGATGCCATGTCGCACGGCTTTCGCACGGCGGTCATTGCCGATGCCTGCGGTGACCGGCACGAAGCCCCCCATGAGGCCAATCTGTTTGATATGAACGCCAAATATGCCGACGTTGTCAGCGAAGAAGAAGCTCTTCACTTCCTTGGGGGATTGTCGACTGAACGGGCGGCGGGGGACCGATAAATTACCCGATGGTCATGGCAGACACCGGCCAGCCTGCCCGATGAGAAGGTCGGGGGTCAGAATCCCTTCCGCGCTGCCGTCGAACCGGGTGGCAGACAGGCGGGCGCGGATTGGGCGTGCCTAGGGTGCGGCTGGTCCGATCCTCATCACCACACTCTGATCCTCGTCGGTCACGACATAGAGCTTGCCATCCGGCCCCTGCCTCACATCCTTGAGACGCTGGTGCAGGCTGTCCAGCAATATCTCCTGCCGGACTTCTTGCAAATTATCGTTTAACACAATCCGCAGCAGTGCGCCGGTTCCGTTGATCTGCCCCCGCCTGGCGCTGGTCACGAACAGGTTATTCTTCCATTCCGGCAGGATTTCACCGGTGTAGAAGGCGATACCATTGGGCGCAACAGATGGCGACCAGAACATCAGCGGCGCCTGGATGTCGGCAGCAACCGGATTGGTGGGCAAGCTGGAACCGCCGTAATCGGTCCCGAAGGTAAAGCGGGGCCAGCCGTAATTGCCGCCCGGCCTGATTTCGTTGAGTTCGTCACCGCCCTGGGGACCATGTTCCGACGCAAGGATCCGGCCGGAGCGAGGGTCCATGGCCAGACCAAGCGGATCGCGGTGCCCATAGGTCCAGATTTCTGGTCGCGCGCCTGCTGTTTTGACAAAAGGATTATCCGGCGGGATCGTTCCGTCCCGCGATATCCGCAGAATCTTTCCGTAAATATTGTCGGTCCGCTGGGCCGAGTCGATATCGCCTACGCTCAAAGCGCCCACTGACACGAAAACTTCATTGCCCCTGCCAAACAGGATACGCGATCCTCCGGCTCCGACCACGGCCTCCCCTTGCAGCAGGTCTTTCAATTTGGTCAGGCGCATTCCATCCAGCTCACCGCGCGCCAGAACAGTCGCCGCAGTAATACGCTGGGTCGCCGTATCCAGGCCGATCGGCTTGTTATATGTGAAGAAAATCTGCCGATTGGTCGCAAAGTCCGGATCGAGAGCTATAGCCTGAATGCCCAGGACATCGTCCGGATGAAGATGCGGGAGATCGACATAGGTGGGGATATTTGCGATCGGCTGGGCGATCAGCTTGGGATCGGCCCCGGTTGCCCCGCGCAACAGGCGCAGCCGCAGCCCCCTCTCGACGATCAAGGCATCGCCGTCAGGAAGAAAAGCCAGGCTATAGGCATGCGAAAGTCCGCTCGCTATAATTTCAACCTTGACCCGGGCTTCTTCTGCGGAGGCGAAAATAAACGGCCCCGGACCCGGCAGCTGGGAAGGCACGCCCACTTCTTTCACATCAGAGGAATATGCCGGGGCTGGCATGACCGATGCAAGTGCAGCGGTCACACCCAAGGCGGCACCTCGAAGCGTCTTCCGCCCCCAATATTCTTCCAGAAACTTTACCAACGCCTTCTCCCCTGTCCCTGCACGAATTCTCCGCGCATCTTAGACTAGTCCACGCGCAGAACGAACGGTAATTGCAGAACCGGCCAGTTCAATGCCATCTTGGGTCAGGCGGCATGAACTGGCCTATATCAGTCGCGGCGTCCGGGGCGTGACGGCACGAACATGCGTTCCGGCTAGGCGATCAGGGTCTGGACCGGGACATATTCATAGCCCAGATCATGCGCGACCGCCTCGTAGGTCACCTTGCCTTCGTGGACATTCAGTCCGGCGGCCAGATGGGGGTTGGCTTTCAGGGCTGCCTTCCACCCCAGATTGGCGATACGCAATGCGTGCGGCAGAGTAACGTTGTTCAGCGCATAGGTGCTGGTACGAGCAACCGCGCCCGGCATGTTGGCGACACAATAGTGAACGATGCCGTCGACGACATAGGTCGGGTCAGCGTGAGTCGTTGCGTGTGCGGTTTCGAAACAGCCGCCCTGGTCGATCGCAACGTCAACCAGAACCGCGCCGGGCTGCATCGTGGACAGCATGTCGCGAGTCACCAGCTTCGGTGCCGCGGCGCCGGGCACGAGTACCGCGCCGATCACCAGATCAGCCTGCGCCACTTCAGCAGCCAGCGCTGCACGGCCGGAAAACAGGGTGCGCGCACGGCCTTCAAAATGGCTGTCGAGCCGTTCAAGCACCGCCGGATCACGGTCCAGAATGGTAACATTCGCTCCCAGACCAACCGCCATTTGCGCGGCATTGAAACCCACGACGCCGCCACCGATAACGACGACCTTGGCCGGCAGCACACCCGGGACACCGCCTAGCAGCACGCCCCGGCCGCCATGGGCCTTTTCCAGCGCCGTGGCACCAGCCTGGATCGACATGCGGCCAGCGACCTGGCTCATCGGCTTCAGCAGCGGCAGGGAATTATCGACGCCAGTGACGGTTTCATAAGCAATCGCAGTCACCCCGGATTTGATGAGGTCGGCAGTCTGATCGGCATCGGGTGCCAGGTGCAGATAGGTGTACAATATCTGTCCTTTGCGAAGCTGCGCGCGTTCAACCGGCTGTGGCTCCTTGACCTTGACCACCATTTCACATTCGGCGAAAATTTCGGAGGCGGTCGCCTTTATCGCTGCACCAGCGGCGATATACTCTTCGTCATCGGCACCAATACCTTCGCCGGCACCGGATTCGACCCAGACCTCATGCCCGTTGGCGGTCAGTTCATGAACGCTTTCTGGCGTCAGGCCGACGCGATATTCATGGTTCTTGATTTCCTTGACTGTACCAACACGCATCGAAAATTCTCCCTCAGAAATGATAGAGAAATATATAGAGCTTTCGGCGTGGATATTCTTACCAAAGCAGTGGTCATTTCGGCGAAAAATGGTAATATATCCCACTAGAGCGGGTTCTAACGGGATATATTATATGGATCAGGTCGACCAATCACTGCTTTGTGCCCTTCAGGACGACTCGGCGCGTTCCATTGCGGAGCTGGCTGAGTTTGTCGGCGCTTCCACGTCGGCCTGCCATCGCCGGATCAAGTCGCTGGAATCGGCTGGCGTTATCCTTCGCTACTCCGCCGTGCTCGACCCGCATCGACTGGGGCTCAACCTGCAGGCATTTGTCGAAATCACCCTGACCAGCCAAAGCCGCGAAGCGATGGACTGTTTCGAGCAGGCCGTAGGCGAGTTCAGCGATATTCTGGAGTGCCATCTAATGTCGGGAAATGCAGATTATATCCTGCGCATTGCAGCACGCGATCTGGAACAGTTCGACCGGATTCATCGCGATTGCCTGTCGCGGCTGCCAGGGGTCAGCGCAATGCGATCCAGTTTCGCCATCCGCACAATCAAGAACTGGAGCGGATATCCTGTCGGCTGACGAAAGCGGTATATGACACTGCGCTAATCCGCTCTATAAAGCTAATCCGCTCTATAAAAAAGCTCCGGAGCCGCTAATGCAGCCCCGGAGCAGAAATTATGCGAAGTTCCAAGCAGAAGGAACGTCGCTCCATATTTTGCCTCGGACTATTTTCTGAGCGAGACCGTCAACCCAATCGTGCGGGGACGGAACGTACCGGCACGATAATATGTCGAGCCCGGAGTTTCATGGAACAGCGCCAGCAGAGGCTGACTGTTGGTGACGTTATTCATGAATATGCTGACATCCAGACTCGTATCATCGGAAAGATCAAATTTGCTTCCGAGACGCAGGTCAAGCTGCGAGGTGGCAGGCGGCCGTGGCAAGTTCGGATCGGTCAGCGGCGAGTTGAGATCCAGGGGCTTCTTGATCCGGCTGCTGTAACTGAAATCAGCCCGGCCATAGATTTCCGCGTCGCCCACAGGCTGGACATATTCGCCGTTGAGCTGGATCGTCCAGGGTGCCACTCCGGGGAACGGCTCGCCTGCTTTTCTGACCACAGTATTGCCTGGTCCCGGGATTGAAGAGGTATACCGGGCATTCACGTAGGAAGCCGAGGCACCCAAGGTCAGTCCCGTGACCGGCCTGATCGAAAGCGCCAGATCGACACCGTCAATCTTGGCGGTTCCGAGGTTGAGTGTGGTCTGGATCGTGCACTGCGGCAAGACGATCAGGGTCTGTACGTTCTTCCAGTCAACGCGGTAGGCCGAAAGGTCAACCGCCAGCTTGCCATCAAACAGCCGGTTCTTGCTGCCGATTTCATAGCTCCAGATGGAATCGGGTTTCACGTCGAGCGTAGCATAGGGATCGATACCGATGGCCGCAGCGTCGTCAACGCAGTTGCCGCCGACCGGCGACGCAACACCAGAACCGCGCACGCCCTTGCTGGCACTTGCATAGAACAGATTGTTCTGATCGGCCTGGAACGAGACACCGAACTTTGGCGTAAAAGTCTTGCTGGTCGTATCGGCCCTGTCGGTCTGACCATCACTGGAAAGGACCGGCCCTGCTCCAAATCCGGTGAATTCGTATTTCGCAATCGTATAACGCGCACCCGCCGTCAGCTTGAGCCGGTCAATAACTTCGTAGTCAGCCTGCGCATAGGCAGCATATTGCCGGTCGCGGTGCTCGTTGCGCACAAAATTCGAATATTTCCCTTGGTAAAGCTCGGTTCCGAAAAACGAATCGGTAAGACTGTCAAATGGCGGTTCACCGTTCGCTTCCTGCGAAAGATTGATGATATCAAGAAAACGCGGATCATTGGCCGCATATTGATCCCGCACATATGACTTCTGGTAGAACAAACCCGCAATCCAGTTGAACCGATCAGACTGGTTATTGTCCTGCAGACGCAGCTCCTGTGTGAATGCAGTTTGTTTGGTCAGGTTCAATGTGCTCGGCGCATAGTCCTCGAAGCCGGCCGGGAACGGTCCTCCGGTGAAACCACCCGTGAAGACGTAGCTGAGCGAAGTGTCATCGTTGGTCGTTTCCGTAGTGCGATGGAGATAGGACGTATCGGAAATCAGCGATACGCCGCCAAGATCAAGCTCTGCCTTGAGGGCAGGCAAGGTGAACTTGTCCTTGCGCGGCTCCGCACGCTGGTTAAGGCTCATTCGCAGATCACCCGATTCACGGTCGGAAGTCGCCAATTCGAACCGGGATCCGTCGTTGATTTTGAGATCTTGATGGTAGACCGATGGCGTCAGCGTCAGCATGTCTCCCAAGCGGAAACCCAAGGCCAGTCTTGCGGAAAAACTGTCCTGGCTGTTGCTGTCCTTCCGGACCAGCTGCTTGGTATATGGGTCAAGCCGGTCGATATAGCCGCCATCGCGCCTGAGCCAGGCACTGGCCCTGAACGCGATCTTGTCCTGTACGATCGGTGCCCCCACGGCCACGCCGCCTTCGTAACTGGCCGCACCATGTTTGGTGGTCGCCAGCTCGGAACGCGCATAGACGCTCAGGTCGTCGTAATTGGGCTTGGGCATGATGAAGCGGATTGCGCCGCCGACCGAACCGCTGCCGAACAATGTGCCCTGCGGTCCGCGCAGCACTTCGACGCGTTCGAGGTCGAAGACCTGCGGATAGACATTGCCCAGCGAGGGACTAACGCCAACACGGGTCTGTACCGGCGTGTCGTCAATATAAACGCCCGTGGTGGGAATTCCTGACTGGGAATCGACTCCGCGGATCGCAATAGTGGTCTGACCGGTGCCGTACACCGTCGCGCTTTGCCCGAAGGTGATGCCCGGCGTTATAGACGCAAGGTCAGCAATCGAACGGACACCCTGGACATCCAGTTCTTCCTGGCCCTTGGCGACGATGCTTGCCGGAGTCCGGCTGAGCACCGTAGATTTGCGGGTTGCCGTGACAACGATTTCCCCCGGAAGTGCCGCTTCGCTATCGGAATTTTGAACGGTGTCGCCCTGCGCGTCCTGTCCATATGCGGGCATCGCCATGGAGAGCGGAATAACCGCGCTCGATATCATAAAGGCTCTCATAAACAGCGCGCGGCTGTTGGTGTGGTTCCCGTTCAAAATAAATCTCCCTCTTTAATTTAACATCAAAAATGCCGTCAATTTTCATATTACATGACGGTCAAAAACGATGTGCCACCTCCCTGATGACAGCACCTAACAATGAGAAAACACCGAATCATTGTATGAATATACATATTTCAGGTTTAAAATAAATGCAAGTCGCGCTATTTTTATGCTGACCGGTCGGCCCAAAACGATTCCGGGCTTGTGGCAAGCATTTAACCAAAGACCATTGCCGGATGGCTCAGCGTGACTACCATGGCAAAGGCCAGCGATCCGATCCGCGGGCCTGCAGACGGATTTGGAAGAATGTAACTGGAGTTGGGTAAATGGATAGATGAAACCAAAACTGGAGAAAAATCTTCTAGCCCGTTTCGAGAGCGAAACAGCCAAGTTTCGCGCGGTTCTGGCGAACGGCCGTTCATCCAATCAAGTGGCGCTGTTCGATTTGCTCGTTGAACGATCTATGGATGAAAGGTCGCCCAAAGAAATCGAGATCGCCCTGGCGCTATTTGGGAACAAGGCATCTCTCGACACCAATACGGATTCGGGCGTCCGCGTTTATGTTCATCGCCTCCGCAAACGCATTGATGATTATTACCGCGGAAAATCCGGCACCCGCCTGGTCATCCCCAAGGGTGAATATCGGATTGTGCTGGATGAGGTGGATGCTCCAGAGCCGCCCCTTGGCCCGCTGGCTCGTATCACCCGGCTCCTGACGATAAATCCGACGCTCAGCATCGGACTGTCGTTCATTCTGTGCGCGGGTCTGGTTTTTGTGAGCTGGCAGATCTGGCCGACCGACCGTTACCGGACATCGGGCTCGGTGAATGCGCGACCGGACCTCTTTGCGGGGACCAACGCTTGGCAAGATCCATTGTTCGCCATAGGGGACAATTTGCTGCTTGCCGAAACGGAAGACCAGCTCGTTACGCAGCGCATGATACTGGATCCCGAAGTCCAGACGCGCGAAGAATTTGGCCGCTTTTTGATAGCTCATCCGGAAAAATTCTATGAACTCTACGATTTCAGCCTCAGATTTGCGCCCATAGAAACAGTCGAGATTGCCTGGAAAGTGCAGGAAGCACTGACAGCATCGGCCAGTGGCAAAGGAAAGGACGCAGCAATGATGCCGGTCTCATCGATCCGTATCGACGAGTTGCAGTCCCACGATGTTATTTATGTCGGCAGGTTGTCGCAGCTGGGCATGCTACATCAATATGCTTTTTCTCGTTCCCGCCTGCGGCTGACCGCATATGATCGCCTTACCGATAAACAAAGCGGAACGGTCTTCAAGGGTCAGGTCTATCTCGAAAGTCAGTCGAAGCCCGAGCCCGATTACGGCTATCTCTCTATACAGGCGAGGCCCGCAGGCCGGACATTGATGATTATGGCCGGACTGGGTGATCGGGGAACCGCAGCGATCGCCGATCTGCTGCACTCACCCAAAGCCCTGGCATCTTTGAAAAAGCAACTGGGTTCAGCCCGCCATTTCGAAGCCTTGTTCGAAGTCACAACTCTGCCGAGCCGCCCGGCAAGCCGTCGCCTGGTTTTGCTGAATCCGCTACCCTGACAATAAGCTGTATATTATCGCTTGGCGCGCAATTGATTTTCCTTTAAGTTTGAAACAAAGGAGAATGATGAGATGCGTATAGCTTGCTTGGGCGGAGGACCTGCTGGGTTATATTTCGCCATTTCGGCAAAATTGCGCGATCCCGCACATGATATTCATGTATTCGAGCGGAATCGGTCGGGCGAGACCTTTGGCTGGGGCGTGGTTTTTTCCGATCAAACCATGACGAATCTGATGCAAAATGATTCGGTCAGTGCGGAGGAAATGGCCAGCAGCCTTGCCCATTGGGACGATATCGAGGTGCAGGTTTCCGGCCAATCCGTGATATCTTCCGGCCATGGCTTCATCGGCATTGGCCGCAAGCGATTGCTTGAAATATTGAGCGATCGCGCGAAAGCGCTGGGTGTCACCATTCATAACGAATTTCCGTTCGATGCCGACCTGTCCCGCTTTGCCGATTTTGATCTGGTCGTGGCGGCCGATGGCATCAACAGCGAAGTGCGGACGGCCAATGCCGAAAAGCTGGGGGTTACGGTCGACCAGCGAACCAACAAATTCTGCTGGTTGGGAACCACCAAGCAGTTCGATGCCTTTGCATTTCTTTTTGAAAAGACAGATGCAGGCTGGATATGGGCGCATGCCTATCGCTTTGACGAAACTCACTCCACCTTCATCGTCGAATGCTCACCGGAAACCTGGGAAGGCCTCGGCTTTCAAAACATGGAGCAGCCCGAATCGATCGCCTTGTGTGAAAAGATTTTCGCGCGGCACCTGGATGGCAACCCCCTCATCACCAATGCAACGCATCTGCGCGGATCAGCCGCCTGGATCAATTTTCGCCGCGTGGTTTGCGAAAACTGGTCCTTCGACAATGTTGTCCTGCTGGGCGACGCCGCGCATACCGCGCATTTTTCCATCGGGTCAGGAACAAAACTGGCTCTTGAGGACGCGATCAAGCTTGCCGAAGTCCTTGATCGACCAGGGCTTGATGACCGTGCAGCGCTAAAAGACGCGCTGAGTGACTATCGCGATCAACGGCATATCGAGGTTCTCAAAATCCAGAACAGCGCCCGCAATTCAACCGAGTGGTTCGAAACGCTGGATCGCTATATCGGGTTCGAGCTGCCACAATTCGCCTATTCGCTGATGACCCGCAGCCAGCGGGTCAGCCATGAGAATCTCAGGGTCCGCGACCCCGATTGGCTGAGCGGCGTTGAACGCTGGTTTTCGGGAGGAGCCTCGGAGGACCATAGTCCGCCACAGCCCATGTTCACCCCTTTCACCCTGGGCGAGATGCACCTGGCCAACCGGGTGGTTGTTCCTGCAATGCTGACCTACAGCGCCGACGAGCGGGGATGTACCACCCCTTTTCACGCGGTGCACTATGGCGCGAGGGCATTGGGCGGAGCGGGGCTTATCATCACGGAATCGCTAGCCGTTTCCTCCGAAGGGCGAACCACCCCGGCCTGCCCCGGACTTTATGCTGATGAGCAGCTGGACAGCTGGCAAGAGATGGTGACCTTCGCTCATCAACACAGCAAGGCACGAATGTGCGCGCAGCTCAGCCATGCCGGACCACGCGGAAGTTGCCAGATCCCCCAGGGAGCCAAGGGCATGGATGTGCCCCTGGAACAACCATGGCCCCTGATCGCTGCATCCGCCCAACCCTGGCGGACAGGAGGTCTCGTTCCCAAGGCAGCGGACAATGCGGATCTCGACCGAATCTGTGAGGATTTCATTGCCGCTGCGCAGCGTGCAGAAAAGGCCGGGTTCGACATGATCGAGATCCATGCTGGCCATGGAACATTGCTGGCGAGCTTTCTTTCGCCCGCACTCAACACTCGGACGGACAGCCATGGTGGAAGTCTGGAGAATCGTCTGCGCTATCCGCTGCGTGTCATTGAAGCCGTACGCCAGATGTGGCCTTCCTCGAAACCGCTGGCCGTGCGTTTCTCGGCGAACGACTGGCTGGGGGAACAGGGCATGACACCTGCCGATGCAGTTGTCACCGCGCGCGCGTTTAAAAATGCCGGGGTGGACCTGGTCGATGTGTCCGCGGGTGAGACGAGCCCTGACGCGAAGCCAATCTACGGACGGATGTTCCAGACTCCCTTTGCAGACCAGATTCGCAACGAAGCGGGAATTTCCGTCATCGCGGTTGGCAACATATTCGAAGCCGATCAGGTCAACTCCATCGTCACCGCAGGCCGCGCTGATCTTGTGGCGCTGGGTCGGCCCCATCTTGCCGATCCGGTCTGGACACTGCGCGCGTCGGCTGCGGCTGGCGACCACACGCAGTTTGTTCCTCCCCCCTATATCTTGGGACAGGAACAGGCGCGCAGGCTTGCCGAAAAAGCAAAAGGCGCACAATGACGGGAAAAAATACCGCTCTAACCCAAGATGAGGCCATTACATTGTCAAATAAGTCTAACGAAGAGGCTCTCCCTGCCGGAGCAGGGTCTTCCGAGCTGCGGATGTGGGTCAGGCTGCTGGCCTGCGCCAAGATCGGCGAAAAACAGTTGCGCCGGAGATTCGAGGACGAGTTCCAGACCACCCTGCCACGCTTTGATGTACTGGCCGCACTTCACCGGGCGCCAGAGGGTTTGCGGATGAGCGCCTTGTCGCGGGCTCTGCTTGTATCAAACGGGAATGTGACACTCGTTGTCAGGCAATTGCAGGAAAACGGCCTGGTTGAAACGCATATCAACCCCAAAGATGCCCGATCCGCCATCGTATCACTGACCGCCGCCGGAAAACAGCGGTTCATGATTCTGGCAGAGGCGCATCATCGCTGGATTTCCGAAATATTCGATGGCGTATCGGAATCCGACATGGATATGTTGGCGCAACTGCTCGGTCGCGTCCGATCTGAACTGAGCGGGGATCACTGAACATGGCATTTCAGACTTCTACCCAGGTGCGCTTTGCCCATGTTGATGGCGCAGGTATCGTGTTTTATCCGCGCTATTTTGAAATGCTGAACGGTGCAGTGGAGGACTGGTTCGCGCTCGCACTGGGCAGCGATTTCCGGAGCATGCATCTTGAGCGGGGTATCGGTGTCCCTTCCGTGCAGGTCGAGGCAGAATTTTTGGCGCCCAGTATGCTGGGTGACGTGCTGACTATCGAGATAACGCCGACGCGGGTCGGCCGAAGCAGCTGTTCCTACGAAGCCCTTTTCGCCGCAGACGGGACGGAGCGGATGAAAGCCAATGCCACCCTCGTGTGCATGGACATGGCCTCGCAGAAAGCCATTCCCTGGCCTGACGACATCCGCCTGCGCATGGTCGACGATCTGGTTCCGGCCGACTGAAGCCGCGCTTGCACCGCCTTGAAGCGGTGCAAGCGCGCTTATGATCGATCAGGCGGCAACGACAGGGTGCCGCAAGGTTCCAATCCCCTCGACGCAAGCGACAATCGTATCACCCGGCCAGAGAAATTCCTGGGGATCACGCCCGGCACCGACGCCGGCCGGCGTTCCGGTGGCGATGATATCGCCTGGCTCAAGCGTAATGCCCTTGCTGATATCGGCAACAAGCTCGTCGACCTTGAAGAGCATATGGCTGGTATTGCTGCGCTGTTTTTCGACACCGTTAACGGTCAGCCAGAGATCAAGAGTCTGAGGGTCGGAAATTTCGTCAGCGGTCACCACAACCGGACCCATCGGGCAATAGCTGTCCTGCCCCTTGGAATAGATCCACTGGCCGGCGCGACGGCAATCGCGCGCGCTCATATCGATGCAAACCGTATAGCCGAAGATATAGCCGAGCGCCTCTTCGCGGGAGACCTCCTTGGCGCGGCTACCAATGATGGCGGCCAGTTCCACTTCCCAATCGAGCTGCTGCGTGATCTCGCTATTGTGCAGGATCGGTTCATTCGGGCCGATCACCGTGGTGGGGGGCTTGGAAAAGATGACCGGCTCGCGCGGCAGATCGGGGGAGCTGTCCAGTGACTTTGCGCTTTCCGCGACATGTTCCGTATAATTGAGACCAATGCCGAACACGTTTTTGCGCGGACGCGGGATTGGAGCGAGCAGCTTCACATTGCCAAGCGGTATCATACTGCCGAACGGCAATGTCTCTCCGCAATCGGCAATCAGCGACGACACCGCGGCAACCGCAGCTGGCCCAAGATCAATAAATTCCAGCATGGTTGCCGGCAGTTCGACGCCCTTTGCGACCCCGAAACGGGCCAGATCCAGAACATTATCGCCAACAATGGCTCCCAGACGCGCTTCAGCCTCAACCGAGGCCCGGTAAGTAACAAGTTTCATTATAGTTCCTTGGTTTGAAAATCAGGATATTATCGGCTGGTGCCCGCCATTGTCGCCGAAGGCTTCTTCGCGATAGAGTCCCAGAGCACGCATCACCGGCAGGTCGTGGAAAGCGAAAAGGCACGCGTCCTCCGTCTCCGATGCATTGGCATGTTCATGATACATCCATGCCGGAACGACGAAAATATCGCGTTCCTGCCAGTCGAAGCGCTGCCCGTTGATAATGGACCAGCCCTTGCCCTTGCAGCACTGATAGACAAAGCTGCCCGTCTGCCGATGGGCCTGGGTGCGCTCACCCGGGCGCAGCATCTGCATATGGGCCCCGATCGTCATCATCACCGGACCGCCGGTGTCGGGATTGACATATTCCATCAGCACGCCGTCATAGGGCGAGCCGTCGGTGACCCGCGCATATTTTTGCAGCGCCTCATAAGTGGGCGCCCATTCATATTTCAGCAGCGGAGAATATCGCTTGTCCCACGTCGATCCCCAGGGACGCAGGCCCGGGTTGGCCCAGGTGGCAACCGCATCGTCCACGGGATAGGTGACGGCCTGACTGAGATCAGGGTGCACCTCATAAAAATTCGCCTCAAGTGCATTCATCATCGGAATGTCGAGGCCGTCCTGCCAGATGCAAATCGAGCCGTCCTCTGCGACGCCATGTTCGTGCCACGTCCCGTTGGGGGTCAGCACAAAATCGTTAGCGCCGAGCGTCATCTTGTGCCCGTCGACATTGGTAAAGGCTCCGGAACCCTCCATGATGAAGCGCAACGCAGAGGCGCTGTGGCGGTGCGAAGAGGCACATTCACCGGGCTTCATCACCTGCAACCCGGAATAGAGCCAGCCGACCGCGGCCACGACATCCTTCCGCCCGGGATTCTCCAGATAGACCACACGCCGTCCCGCCTCTTCCGGGGTAACGAGATCGAGCGCCTTCAGCACATCCTCACGCAGATCCTGATATCGCCAAAGCATCGGCAACGAGGTCGACACCGGCTCCCAGGGCTCGATCTTGTTGGCGACCGTCCACAACGCCCCGGTCCCGAGTTCGGACAAGCGTTTATAATAAGCCACGCGATCGGGCGTGTCGGTCACATTGGCGCGGCCCGCCATATCCTCTCTATATTGATCATAACTGGTCTCAGACATTGGAACGCCTCCTCAATTTATTATAAGCTTAAAATAAATTGCACAGATGTCAAATGGAACTATGGTGGACCGCAACGAAATCGATCATTTAAGGGGTATCATGTCAGAATCATTTACCGCAGCCGTGATCCAGGCGGCTTCTTTCCCGCAGGACTCGCTTGCATCCGCCGAGAAAGCGGTCGGTCTGATCCACGAGGCTGCCGCCAAGGGCGCAAGACTGATGGTGTTTCCGGAAGCCTTTTTGGGTGGCTATCCCAAGGGCGCGTCGTTCGGCACACCGGTCGGACTGCGCAAGCCAGAAGGGCGCGAGGATTATCGAATTTACCACGAATCGGCGATCGATCTCGATGGTCCTGAAGTCGATCTGCTGTCGGAAGCCACTGCCGCTACCGGAGCTTTTGTTGTGATGGGTGTGATTGAGCGCGAGGGCGGCACCGTCTATTGCACAGCGCTGTTTTTTGACGGCGAGAACGGACTTGTCGCCAAACACCGCAAATTGATGCCGACAGGCGCGGAGCGCCTGATCTGGGGCTTTGGCGATGGCTCCACCCTGCCCGTGATCGATACGCCGCTCGGTCGCATAGGGGCCGTCATCTGCTGGGAAAATTACATGCCGATGCTGCGCATGACGATGTATGATCAGGGTGTTACCCTGTATTGCGCGCCCACGGCGGACGACCGCGATGCATGGGCAGGTTCCATGCGGCATATCGCTCTGGAAGGACGGTGCTTTGTTCTCTCCGCTTGTCAGCATATTACCCGCGGCGCCTATCCGGATGACTTCGACTGCGCTCTGGGCGATGATCCCGACACAGTGCTGCTGCGCGGCGGCAGCATGATCGTGGCACCCCTGGGCGACGTTCTCGCCGGACCGGACTTTTCAGGCGAAACGATTCTCTATGCCCAGATCGATCCGGACGAAGTGGTACGCGGGAAATATGACTTTGACGTCACAGGCCATTATGCCCGGCCCGATATATTCAACCTGACAGTCGACGTAGCTCCAAAGCGCGCCGTCCGTCGCACAGAGGAAAGCTGATGGAATTCAACTTTGCCAAGGTGGCAACAGCGGATCGTTACAAGCTGATGAGCGCATCGATCACTCCGCGGCCGATCGCCTGGATCACTACAGTGTCCTCGGATGGTGTGCGGAACGCTGCCCCGTACAGTTTCTTCAACATGATGGGATCGGAACCGCCGCTGGTTGCGGTTGGACTGATACGCCGCCCGGATGGCAGTTACAAGGACAGCGCGCGTAATATTCTCGATACCGGCGAATTCGTGGTGAATCTGGTCAGTGAAAGCGACGCGCCAAACATGAATTTGACGTGCATTGATGCCCCGCCCGATTTCGACGAACTGGATGCTGCGAACCTTTCCACCGAACCATCCAGCCTGATCGCTCCACCCCGGATCGCATCCGCGCCGGTATCGATGGAGTGCCGGCTCTATCAGAGCGTCGAGGCTGGCCTGACAACGGTCGTGCTGGGTGAAGTCTTGCGCTTCCACATTCACGATGATCTGGTCGATGCCGACCGGCTGCATGTCGATAGTTTGGCCATGAACCTCGTGGCGCGTATGCACGGTGCGGGCTGGTATACACGCTGCAAGGATTTGCTCCAGTTGCGCCGCCCGGAATATGCCGAATGGATCAAGACACAGAAATAGGATTCAGACCTAAAGCGGTTCGTTCCAATCACGAACGGGCAGGATCTCCAGATTGCTGACCTTGCCATTGTCGGTCAATCCTATGCGCACCTCCATAATGCCGCCCTTGTAACGCGCCCGATAGCGAGAGGCGGTTTCAGCGCACCCCTTCCGCTTGTCGAACAGGGCGACCTCTTCCAGCCCCCCCAGTTCGCTGACCATCCCTCGATAGAGGGCCGTCAGTTCATCAAAATCGAGCTGGGCGAAATCAACATAATCCGCATAGTTTGACTGCCCTGAAGCGATAGCTTCAAGAAGGGCACGAACTCTTGCCGTTGCGGCGGGATCGGCATCCGGCCTGGGAGCAGAGCGGTCGCGAGCGAGCGCAGGATCGACCAGAGCTGCCAGCCCCCGCGCAAGATGCTGCACATCAGCGCCCTCGCCGTTGACAAAAACGGCTAGGGTAAGGTCCTTGTCGGGATAACGCAGGGCATAGGTCTGAAAGCCTTGCCAGCTACCCGAATGCCACCATGACCGAGTCGCTGGTGCAAGAAACCATCCGGGAGAATAAGCACAGGTCGATCCGTCATTGAGTTTTGCCGGCTGCGCCAATTCCTTCCAGGAACTGGGGAGAAGCAACTGTCGCTGCGAAACCGCATGGGCCCAAGCCGCGTAATCCAGCACCGACAGATACATTGAACCATCGGCGGTTGAATTTGCGGTCTGCGAGATCCATTCCGCGTTCCGCAACTTCCCTTCCCGAACCTCATATCCGGAACTCCGGTTGGGAATGATCGCCAATTCGTTGATCCCGCGGGCTGAATGCATGCCCAAAGGGTCAAACAGTCGCTGCTGGAAGAATTTCGTCCAATGCTCTCCGGTTATTTCCTCGATCACGAAGCCCAATACGATATATCCGGCGTAGCTGAAGCGCCAACGCGATCCGGCAGGAAAGTTCAGATCCTCCGCCGCGATAATCGCAAGCAGCTGATCGGTGGTATAGTCGGTTCGAAAATCGCCGTTTGGCGTGGCCGGGAGTCCGGAGGTGTGATCCAGCAGTTGGCGGATCGTGACCTTGTGCCATTTTTGCGGCGCGCCCTTTAAATATTGGGTGACTGGCGCATCCAGGTTTAATTTTCCATCTTCCACCAGCAGCATGATCGCCGCAGCCGTCAATTGCATGCCGGTTGCGCCGGCTTTGAAGAGCGTATCGCTATGTACCGGGACGCCCAGTTCGATATCCGCCTGACCGAAGCCTTGTGCGCGCAAAAGCCTGCCTTTTTGCATGATCGAAATCGCCACGCCCGGCGTGTTGCTTGCCACCATCTCGGCCTGAACCAGATCTTCGACCGGATCGGCATGCGCGACCTGCGGCATGATAGTGAGACACAGAGCGATACACGAAGTGCGGAAAATTGATATCATGCCAGATCAGTGGCGCAGAATATCGCATTCGAACATTGCGAGAAAGACCAGAATATTTCTAGTCCCGGACAATGACCCGCTGGCGGCTCATGGATTCGCCTGCTGCAGTTTGAAGGCCTCAATCGGTCGATAGACTGGCATATTTTCAGAATTGTCCCAAATGCCGCTGGCCCGGAGAACCCGATCAAGGATCAGCGTTGCGCCAATATTGACATTCTTCATTGTGCGCACTCGATAAAGCGCCTCGAACCCGTTTTCTTTACTTTTTGCGTCAGCCTTGATTGCCAGCAACTGGTCCGGGTCGCCAGCGAGCTCCGCCGCTTCTTTCAGCCCTGCATCACCCAGAGCTGCAATGATCAAAATCCGGTTATTCGCGGGACCGGAAAACCCAGCGATATAGGCGAAATCGCGCCTGGCAATCCGCTCGTCCGTCAATATCATGCCATCTGACTGATAGCGTTCCCCATTGCCTGCATCAATCAATGCGTCATTCCCCTTGCTCAGTTCAAAGCCGGAAGCCTGCACGAGAGGATCGCGCAGCAATAGCGGCATGCCGCTGAACTGCCCGACGTAGATTATGTCAGAATTTGTCAGCATTTCCGGCGTCAGCTGAGATGCAGCCGTCAACCGCAAGGATCTGCCCTGAAACGCGGGAACTTTGGCTATCGTAGCCCGGATATTGGACAAGGCCTCGATCGTGCCGCCGCTGACAAACTGTTGATTATAGTCGACAGAATCCTCGACCTTTGTCGGGTTGAGCATCTGGAAGATGGTAAGATCTTCCCGCGTGGGAACGGACCTGTCCCAAACCAGTTGCGGCGCAGCATCTGCATTGCTCCTGTTTGCATCCAATCTGGCGAAAAGATAATAATCGCCAATAACAATCATCAGCGGTCGAACATTGCCCTCAAAAGGCTGCCATGCCACGGTTTTAGCCAGAGGATCGGTATCGCGACTGGTCCAGACCAGCGCCAGTCCGCCGATCGTCATGACCGCCAGCCCCAATAGCGCGACCCGAACCGGCAGAGACAGGGAAGATGCGGACGCCCATCTTGCCAAGCGGCGCAGGGAATTGGGTTCGTCGCCGTCAACCAGATTGATACAGTAGCTGCCAACGGGAATTTCTATTCTGGGGCCGGACTTGCCCGCGAACGTTGAATCGATCAGCTTGCGAAGCCGATATACATAGACCCGGACGTTGGCATCCTGCGATCCGTCCGTACCGGAGTCATCAGCGAAAGCCTCGTCTGCAATCTGCTGTTCTGAGGGAGTTTCGCCGCATAGAGATTTTTCAAGCAGATAGTCGAACAAACGCAGCAGTTTATCCGAACGGTTGCCTTCCAGAACGCTTCGAACATCTGATGCAACATCGATTATTCGCTCATGGTGCCGGTCATTGCCTGCTCGATCCGGCTGCTTCTGGTCCATATTCATAGTTCACAAATTACAACAATGACGCACTAATGCAACAATTGATGGCTAAGAAGTAACACAAGGCAAAAAGCTCCAGTGCGATTCTTGTGCTTCGGCAAGGGCCACGGACAAAACCGGAGATGTTCGCGCCATCCCCGGACCAGTCGCCCGCAAACCGCGCGTTTCAGCCACTTCGTAACGGTTACACAACGCTAATCAGCTGTGCCCCCGTCCCGGATTCCCGTATGTAATGGGGAACCGGTTCGCAGAGGACAGGGCAGAAACGCGGCGGTAACGGGCAGAACGCCTGTCGCAGCAGAGCCCCCTCCGATATCGCAAAGATTGATGTCTCAGGCGGTACGAACCCGCCTGGACGAAGGACTGCGAGCGTTGCTACTAAAGGAGAGACTGAAATGACCATATCCAAAAAAATTGCAGGACCGCTTGGAGGCTTTTGCCTGCTCGCTTCCGCTCTGGCCGCACCGGCCTTCGCTCACCATTCCTTTGCCATGTTTGATCAGACCCAGATTACAAAGAAGGCAAATGTAACCGTTTCCGAGTTTCGCTACACCAATCCGCATTCATTTGTCGTGGTGAACGTTCAGGAAAACGGAAAAATGAAGCGCTATGTGTTCGAATGCAACAGCATTAACATGATGGGGCGTGCCGGATGGAAGCACAATACGATCAAGGCCGGCGACAAGGTGGATGTCACATTCTATCCGCTGCGCAATGGCAAGCCAGGCGGCATGCTCAAAACTATCAAAATCCCGGATGGTCGCACCCTGAACGCTTGGTGATCATTTCGACCATATAAAAATTCAAGAACATAATCGGCATCTGACCGCACATCCGGTCTGCAAGGAGATAGAAATGGTATTACACAAGTTCACCATGCTGACAGCGGTGGCGCTTTCCCTGGGCGCCTGCGCTGCAGTCAGTGCCAAGGCCCCGTCGCCAGCACAGGCCGCTCCCGCGGCCGCGTCTGGAGATCAGGTGACGGAGCCAAACATTACGGGCGTGTGGGAAATTTATCCCGACCCCTTTGCAGGTGACGAAAACACCTTTCTTGAGCTTCCTGTTCCGGGCGACGGCCCTAAACTGAAAGAGCCCTATGCCACGCAGTGGAAGAAACTTCGGGACGAGCGGGATGCGCTGATCAAGGCGGGTACGCCTCGGGTAGACCCCAGCACCCAGTGCATGCCAGAAGGCATGCCGATGATCATGGGAGCGATCTTCCCGTTGGAGATTTTGCAGACCCCCGGTCAGATCACTGTTCTGGCAGAATTCCTGACCCAGACACGGCGCATCTATCTCGACAAGCCGATGCGCGAGCTTGATGATATTAATCCGTCATTTTATGGATTTTCGTCGGCGAAATGGGAAGGCGATACGCTGGTCGTAACCACCAAGGGCGTGAAGGAAGACACGCATTTCTTTGAAATCCCGCACAGCCGTGAAATGGTGATCACCGAACGGATGCGGCTGACAGGCCCAGACCTGATGGAAAATGTCATCACCATCGAAGATCCTGTCATGCTTGAAGAACCCTATACATTTACCTACGGCTACCGGCGCAATCCCGAATATGAAATGCTGGAATATTACTGCGAGCGAACCGACCCGCTTTTCAAGGTCACCGAAGATGGCACGGTCGAAATGAAGACCGCTGACGAGCTTGAATAAACACCTGGCTCTCGGATCGGAGCACAGACTGCTCCGATCCGGCCAGACCCCGGGGGGATTCGATGACTCATAGACGCGAATTTCTGGAAAAGTCCCTGTCGGTCGGGCTAGCAACCTTTTGCGCTGGGTCCTTGTCGCCCGTGTTTGCCCGCCGCCCTCAGTTGAACCCAGCCATGGCTGTCAGACGCGCCATGCCCGTTGACAGTTCGATCATGCGGCTCGGCGGCCTGGGCGATGGATACAAGATGACCATCGCAGCGAACGGCAAGCAAATCGTCGTGGTCAATGATGGGCCAGGCTGGGCACCGCCACCGGCAACTTTTTACAGTACAAAACTTTGGGAAGTGGAAGGCGAGCCAGAGACGGCGCGTTTTCAGATGCTTGACGGCTATCCCAATGTCGATCGGGCAGCCCATCCAGAAGGCGCGCCGCATTATTATGGCCACGGCGTCATCGCCATCGGCCCGCATATCTACCAGTTTCTTGCCACGCTGGACGATGCCGAAGACCGGCCGCGCCGCTGGACCGGTGCCAAGCTTATCTATTCCGCGGATAATGGCACGACCTGGCACAACCAGGATGGCTCAAGCCCGGTAATATGGGAAGACTGGGAGCAGCAGAGTTCTGCCAGTTTCCCGTTCTTCAATGAACCGGATGGCTGCTTTTCGCTGCTTGCATTCTTGCAGCAGGGCAAGGCTTATGCCGCGAACCGGGACGGCTATGTTTATGTTTATGGTCTAAACGGCAGCGTCGACGGACTGATGAATCAACTCGTCATGTTCCGCGTCCCCCAGAACAGGCTGCTCGACCGCTCTGCCTATCGCTTCTTTGCTGGTCATGGCCACAGTGGCACAGCGCGCTGGTCAGCGGATATTGCCGATCGCCAGCCGGTGCACAATTTCCCCCTTGGCTGGATCAACTATACCAATTTATTCCCCGGCGATCTGGTCGTCGAATCCTGGTTGCCCAGCGTGGTTTATAACGCACCCCTTGGGGTATATATGATGGCGAGCGCCGGGATTGGCAGCGCGCCCGATGGTACCGAGTTTGGCAAGCCAAGCTATCTCGGCTTATGGGTATCGAAAAATCCCTGGGGACCTTGGCGGCAAATTCACGAAGATTCCGCATGGACGCCCGGCGATGATCAGGGCGCTCGCGCATATGCACCTCAGATCGCTCCGGGCTGGATTGCACCCGACGGAAAATCCTTCTGGCTGGTCTGGGCCGACCTGGCGGGTATCCGCGAATTTGGCAGAGATGAAGCGCTGGTCGATGCGGAAATGGCCAAGGCCAGCGACGCCAGCGAACGCACGATGATAGAGGCGGAAATTCTCCGCCGCTACATGCCCGGCTTTTCGATGAATGCCCAAAGGGTGGAGTTGAAGCTGGACTAAGCGCCTTTCCCGATTGACTTGCCTCACCTCTATATCTATGCATTTGCATATATTGAAAGGTGATAATTATGGCAGAGAGATCGTTCGCAAAAGAAGTTGAGCATTTGCGCCTTGGAGATGGCGATGTCTTCAAGGGAGAAGCGATTCTTGCGATCACCAAGGGCTTGCTGCAGGCTGGCGTTTCTTATGTTGGCGGGTATCAGGGTTCACCCATATCCCACTTGATGGACGTGCTGTCGGACGCGCAAGATATCCTGGGCGAGCTGGGGGTGAATTTCCAGAGCTCCGCCAATGAATCCACCGCAGCCGCAATGCTTTCCGCTTCGGTCATGTATCCCCTGCGCGGCGCAGTGGCCTGGAAATCAACGGTGGGCACAAATGTCGCCTCGGATGCCCTGGCCAATCTTGCCTCGGGCGGCGTAACCGGCGGGACGCTGGTGATCATTGGCGAAGACTATGGCGAGGGTTCCTCGATCATGCAGGAACGCACCCATGCCTTTGCCATGAAATCACAAATATGGCTCGTGGACCCCCGCCCCGATCATGGCCAGATCGTTGACCTGATCGAAAAAAGCTTTGAATTGTCGGAAGCATCGAACACCCCGGTGATGCTCGAAGTGCGCGTGCGCACCTGCCATATGCATGGCAGTTTCATAGCCAAGGACAATGTCAAACCCCCTTTCTCAATCGACGATGCGTTGAACAACCCGAAACGCGACCTAGGCAGAATAGTGCTGCCCCCCGCCGCCTATGAGCATGAACAAGAGAAAATCCACCATCGTCTCCCGGCCGCTATCGATTTCATCCGCAGCAACCGGCTGAATGAATTTTTCGGACCGGAAACCGGCAAGGTCGGCATCATGTTGCAGGGCGGGATGTACAATAATGTGATCCGTGCCTTGCAATATCTCGGGCTGTCGGATGCTTATGGGAACACCCAGATTCCGCTTTATGTGATGAATGTTACCTATCCCGTGATCGACAGCGAGATAGAGGAATTTGCAAAAGGCAAAGATGCCATCCTGATGGTGGAAGAAGGCCAACCCGAATATCTGGAGCAGGCGCTCAACACCGTTCTTCGGCGCAGTGGCGCATCAGCAACTATCTATGGCAAGAATGTCCTGCCGATGGGCGGCGACTATTCGGTCGAAGCAATCATGCACGGGCTCGAGGCTTTTCTAGAGGAGACTGACCCCCATATCATGGGCAATCGCCCGCCCCGTCCGGACGCAACTCCGGTGCTGGCCCAACCAGCCGTCAAGAAATTGAAATCCGTTGTGCCTGCGCGGCCGCCAGGACTGTGTACCGGCTGCCCCGAGCGGCCTATTTTCGCGGCGATGAAGATGATTGACCAGGATCTGGGCGAACATCATGTTTCTGCCGATATCGGCTGCCATCTCTTCTCCATCCTGCCGCCGTTCAACATCGGCAACACGACCATGGGCTTCGGCCTCGGTGGCGCTTCGGCTTCTGCTTTCAGCCGCAGCACCGGCAAGCGTTCGATTGCGGTCATGGGTGATGGCGGTTTCTGGCACAACGGGCTGACGAGCGGGATTGGCAACGCAGTTTACAACAAGCATGACGGCGTCTTCCTCATCGTCGACAATTTCTATTCCTCCGCCACGGGAGGGCAGGACATCCTCTCCTCTCGCGCACATAACAAGTCGCGCAAAACCAACAATCCGATCGAAAAGGCCGTCCGCGGCGTGGGTGCGACATGGGTCCGCGAAGTCGACAGGACGTACGACGTCGGCAAAATGAAGCGGGTGCTGCACGAGGCCCTGACCACCAAGGCGGAAGGCCCGAAGATCATTATCGCGTCGTCGGAATGCATGCTAAACAAGCAGCGCCGCATACGTCCGATCGAGGCGAAGGCGGTCAAGGCCGGCAAGCGCGTGGTCAAGCAGCGATTTGGCGTCGACGAGGATGTATGTACCGGAGACCATGCCTGCATCCGGCTGTCCGGCTGCCCGTCCCTCTCGGTCAAACAGCTCGACGATCCTCTGCGCGACGACCCGGTTGCCGCGATCGACAATAGCTGTGTGGGATGCGGGAATTGCGGCGAGGTCTCCGAGGCTGCCGTCCTGTGCCCTTCCTTCTATCGCGCTGATATCATCAATAACCCGACATGGTGGGACCGCTTCAAGGCAAAAGCCGCAATGGGGCTGATCAGTTCGCTGCAGAACCGGCGCGAGCGTCGGCGCATCGTTGTGGAGGCGGCATGATGCGCGACGAAACGGTTAAGCTTCGCCTGGCGTCGGCAGGGGACGCCACCGAACGCCCGATCTCGATCGCGGTCGTCGCTATGGGCGGCCAGGGCGGTGGCGTGCTGACCGGCTGGATTGTCACACTGGCGGAAAATGCCGGCTGGGTTGCGCAGTCCACTTCGGTTCCGGGCGTGGCCCAGCGTACCGGCGCCACAATCTATTATGTGGAAATCATGCGACCACAGGATGGCAAGAAACCAGTCCTGGCGCAGATGCCGACACCTGGCGACGTGGACGTGGTCATCGCATCGGAATTTATCGAGGCCGGACGCTCGATCCTGCGCGGTATCGTGACCCCTGAGCGCACCACTCTCATTGCTTCAAGCCATCGCTCCTTTGCGATTGGCGAAAAAAGCGCCCCGGGGGAAGGTATTGCCGACAGCGGAGCTGTCACCGAAGCTGTGGGTGTGACGGCGCTGAACAGCATCATATTCGACATGAATGCGCTCGCCGCCGCCAATGGCAGCGTCATTTCGTCGGCGATGTTCGGCGCGCTTGCCGCCTCCGGCGTGCTGCCCTTCGCAGTGGCAGATTATCATGCCGTAATCGAAGGCAATGGCAAGGGTGTCGCTGCCAGCATCAAGACATTCGATGCGGCATTGGAACAGGCGCGCGGCTCGGGTGAAGCCACGCCTCCGCAAAAAGCAGCCCCGACCACCCAGATTGTTCCCGCTGCCAAAAGGCGCGTTTCACCGCGCGCTGAAGCGCTGGTTGCTCGCACCGAAACCGGTTTCCCTCCCCAGGTCGCGACCATGGCACGCGTGGGCCTGGCAAAAGTCATCGACTTTCAGGATTTGGCCTATGGTGCCGAATATCTTGACCAGCTGGAGGCCATCCATCAGCTTGACATAAATCTGGGCGGCGCAGAGCAAGATTATGCGCTCAGCGTCAATGCGGCCAAATATATTGCCAATGCCATGGCTTATGACGATGTCGTTCGCGTGGCCGATCTGAAGACCCGCGCGACACGACACAGCCGGATCGGAGAGGAAATCGGTATTCGTCCAGACCAGTTGTTCGAGACCACCGAATATATGCATCCGCGTCTCGAAGAGGTCATCGGCCTTGCGCCGATCTGGTTCGGCCGCTGGCTCCAGAACCGCCCAGGACTTTACGGATGGCTGGATCGACGGATCAGCAAGGGGCGCAGGGTGCGAACCTATTCCCCGGGTTGGTTCCTGATGCTCTATCTTGTCGCCGGCATGCGCAGCTGGCGGCGCGCGTCGCTCCGGCACCGGGACGAAACCGTCCATCGCGATGCGTGGCTGACTCTGGCGAGCGAGCTTGCATGCAGCAACTATGCACTCGGTGTTGAGCTGCTGCAATGTCAACGGTTGATCAAAGGCTATTCCGACACGCATGCCCGCGGCATTTCAAAATTTGCAAAAGTGACCGAAGAGATCAAATCGATCGCACATCGAGAGGATGCAGCCGAATGGGCGCGCCGGTTACGCGAAACGGCAGTCCGCGAAGCGGAGGGCGATGACCTCGACGGACTGATCCAGACCATCCGGTCGTTCGCCTGATTAAAACTTGCCCGTGTTAGTGGAAGATAGCATTAAGCCAGAGATGCTGTGCTGCCGAATCCGTCCCGACAGGACAAGAAGATGATGCCCCGGTCCGGTGCATCCAAAACTGTCGTTGAGCAACCGCGAAACCCGCGCGGTGTCGAAGCACAGCTATGGCTTGCGGTGATGGACTTTCATGGCGATCTGTTCGTCCGCCTGAACCAGGCGCTTGGAAAGGAATTCGGACTCACGCTGGCGAAGTTTGACGTGCTGGCTCAGCTCTATCGATTCCGCCAAGGCCTCACGCAGGTTCTCCTGTCGCGCCACCTCAAGGTCACCGGTGGCAATATTACCGGGCTGGTTCGCAGACTGGCTGCCGACAAGCTGATTACGCGTGAAATATCTTCCGAAGACCGGCGCGCAGTCGTCGTGCGGGCCACTCCGAAAGGCATTGCACTTTATTGTGCGGCCCGGCAACACCATGACGCGCTTCTCAAGCAATGGTTCGAACAGATCAGCAAAGAGGATTTGCGCGACGCACTGACATCCCTGTCGTCCGTGTCCTCTCGCTTAGGCCCCGATCGGATGGAAAGTAAAATATGAGCAAATCCAAGCCGCCCAGATCATATCAGGAGCTGGAGCATTACCTCCCCTATCTTGTAAACCGGCTGGCGAATCTCGGGCAGGCGGCGCAGAATCGCATGCTGCAGGCAAATGACATCAATCTTGTGTCGCTGCGCACATTGTCCATTCTTGAGATCGAAGATGGGCTGACGATCAATGAGATCGCGGAACGGACCTTTTCCGAACAATCTTCGACCAGCCGTGCCATTGAGGCAATGGTTTCGCAGGATCTTGTCGAACGGCGAACGCCGGACCATGACCAGCGGCGGCGTGAGGTCAGGCTCACGCCCAGAGGCCGCGCCCAATTGCACGATAGCTGGCCATCCATGGAAAAATATTTTGAAAAAGTAAGTGCGGGTACGACCCCGGAAGATCGCGAAACCTGCCGCGCGGTTTTGGTGCAAATGCTTGAGAATTTGGCACGGTTTGACCATTGATCCTCCTGGTTCGCTGCCCCCGAACAACGAGATTGACAGAATTTAATTGATGTATAAACATATGCATTTGCATATCTCTTCGCTTTGCGCGTGCAGCGTGCTGGCGGATAACAGGGGCTGGATTTCATTGTGAACGACGACACTATATTCGAACGCTTCGCCGCTACGGCCGCTCACTGGCCGGACAAGCCGTTTCTCAACATTCTCCCCGAAACTGCAGAGATTTACGGAATCCCCGCTGGCGAAATCACCTATAGGGAAATGCTCGAAAGGGTTCGGGCGCGGCAACGCTCCCTGGACGAAGCAGGATATGGCGAAGGCACGCGGGTCGGCCTGTTGCTGCAAAACAGGCCCGAGTTTATCGAAATCTGGTTTGCGGCAAACAGCCTTGGTGCTTCCGTGGTTCCGATCAATCCCGATCTCCGCCGCAGCGAGCTTGAATATCTGATTGAGCATTCCGAAATGGCGGCGGCCTTTGTCGTGCCGGAACGGAAAGCAGAGGTGGCCGAAGCGGCGCAAGCCGCAGGTAGCGCAATGACCCCCGTTGCGCCTGCCGACCTGATCCCGGCGCTAGACAACAAGGGGCGCGCGGCATCGGGCGATGGTGCTTCGCGCGAAGCGGCCTTGCTGTACACTTCAGGAACCACTGGCCGCCCAAAAGGGTGCGTTCTGACCAACGAATATTTTCTGCATTCCGGCGATTGGTATCGCGACGTCGGTGGCCTTATTTCCTTGCGTCCCGGCGAAGAGCGAATGCTGACGCCGCTACCCGCATTTCATATGAACGCCATGGCCGTATCGACAATCGCGATGGTCACCATGGGCGGCTGCCTGACCGTGCTAGACCGTTTTCATCCCTCAACTTGGTGGGATTCCGTCCGCGAGAGCAAGGCGACCTGCCTGCACTATCTGGGTGTCATGCCTGCCATGCTGATGAAGTCCGAGCCCAGCGCGCAGGATAAGGAACATGGCGTCCGCTTTGGCTTTGGGGCTGGCGCTCCTGCCGAACTCCACGGGGCGTTCGAAGAGCGCTTCGGTTTCCCGCTGATTGAGGCATGGGCGATGACGGAAACCGGCAGCGGCGGCGTGATCAGCGCCCACCGCGAACCCCGCAAGATCGGCACGAGTTGCTTCGGACGACCGACTGACGAAGTGGACATTCGCATCGTTGATGATGCAGCCAGAGATGTGGTGGGAGATCAACCGGGCGAACTGCTCGTCAGGCGCGCTGGCGACAATCCCCGCTACGGTTTCTTTCGGGAATATCTGAAAAATCCGGAAGCGACAGACGAAGCGTGGCAGGATGGATGGTTCCACACCGGCGATATCGTGTCGCGTGATGCAGATGGCGACCTGCACTTTGTCGATCGCAAAAAGAACGTTATCCGCCGGTCCGGCGAAAATATCGCTGCCGTGGAAGTCGAAACGATTCTGGCCAAGAATCCGGCCATCAAGCAGGTCGCGGTAGCCGCTACCCCCGATCCGGTTCGCGGTGATGAGGTCGTCGCTTTGGTGGTGACCGATGACTCTTGTAGCAATGCCGGTGCGGCAGCGGAAATTGCCCGCTGGGCGCTGGAGGAAATGGCCTATTACAAGGTGCCGGGCTGGATCGGCTTTGTCAGCGAACTGCCCCGCACACCCACGGAAAAAATTCTGCGGGCAGCCCTCAAGGATCTCGTCGCGGAAAAAATGGCTGCGGGCGATCTGCACGACACCCGGGCTCTCAAGAAACGGAGCAAATGAGCCGTACACCCGCCCCCTATGACGACGTTGCCGTTTGCGCCCCGGTCACCGCGCCTTATGTGCGCTTCTCGCCGGAAAGCGCCCACTGGTGGGCAGGAAAGGTGTTGCGCCAGCTCGCACAGGACACCGGTTTCGGGCCTGCTGATATCGACGGATTCTGTTTTGCCAGCTTTTCGGCGGGACCGGATACCGCTGTCGGACTGACACAGCATCTCGGGCTGACGCCAAGATGGCTGGATCACTTGCCGACCGGAGGCGCTAGCGGCGTCATGGCGCTGCGGCGTGCCGCGCGTGCCGTGCAATGCGGCGATGCTGAAATCGTCGTCTGCCTCGCTGCCGACACCAACCAGATCGACAGCTTCCGGCACAGTCTCGCAAACTTCTCCCGCTTTTCACAGGATGCGGTCTATCCTTATGGTTTTGGCGGCCCCAATGCGACTTTCGCCCTGATCACTGATGCCTATATGCGCGCCTTCGGCGTTACGCGCGAGGATTTCGGCAAGCTGTGCGTCGCCCAGCGCGCCAATGCCATGTCTAACCCGCTGGCACTGCAACGCCGCCCGCTGTCGTTGGAGGCCTATCTCGCTGCCCGGCCCATTGCTGATCCCGTCCATCTCTTCGATTGCGTGATGCCCTGTGCCGGAGCCGAGGCTTTTATCGTGACTACGCCCGAGATCGCCAAGGCGCGCGGCCTTGCTGCCGCCAGCGTTCTGGCCACGATCGAACGACACAATGCCTTTCCGGAGGATCCTGTGCAGCTGCGCGCCGGCTGGGCTATGGATATCGATCAGTTCTGGGCTTCTGCCGGGATAAGCCCGGCGGATGTGGATAGTCTGCAGGTTTATGATGATTATCCGGTGATCGTCGCGATGCAGCTCGCGGACCTCGGCTTTTGCAAACAGGAAGACGTCGCCGACTTTATCCGGAGCACGAGCTTCGCCATCGACGGCGACCTGCCCCTGAATACCAACGGCGGCCAGCTGTCTGCGGGTCAGGCTGGCGCGGCCGGTGGTTTTCAGAACATGACCGAAGGCTTGCGCCAGATTCTCCGGCAGCCGCTGGGTGATCAGGTGCCCGATGCAGAAATTTCAGTCGTATCGGGCTTTGGCCTGGTCAACTATGATCGCGGCATCTGTACCGGCGCCGCTGCGCTGAGGGCAATGAAATGACCGAGCGTTCCCCTCGCGAAAAGCGCGATCCGCTGGCGCGCAAAAAGGCCCGCCATGTTTCCCCCGCGACCCGCAGCCGCGCCATGCATGCAATGTCGGCCCGCGCCGCACAGGGCCGTTTCGTTCTGCAAGTCTGCACCGACTGCGACAAGGCCACTTATCCACCACGCGACGCCTGTCCCTATTGCTGGGGCGAACTTGTCTGGCAGGACCGCCCAAATGGGGCGGAAATATTGTGCGAGACGGTCATCCGTACATCCACCGACCTGTATTTTCGGGATCATCTGCCCTGGCGGATGGGCAAGGTAGCCCTTGATGCAGGGCCGGTGGCCCTCGTTCACCTGCATCAAGATCTTGGCGTGAACGACCGGGCTGCCGTGCGTCTCATGCTGGATCGAGGCGGAAACGCGGCCCTGTTCGCTCTGCCACCCACGGGAGAAATTGATATGACCGACCCGCAGTTGCGCGAATTCACAGTGCCTGTCGTGGGCAAGACCGTGCTCGTCAGCGATGCCAGCAGTGCGATTGGCCTGGCGGTGGTCAAGGCCTTGCACGATGCCGGGGCAGGTTTGATCGTCGCCGGGATGCTGCCGCCCGAACGGTTGACCGACCAGAAGCATCCGATACTCAACCTCGACGGCGTTCAGCCGGTACCGCTCGACATCGTCGACCAGGTCAGCCTGTCCGAGGCGCTGAGCAAGGTCGGTGGCCCGCTCGATATCGTGATCAACACCGCTCGCCATGTGCGCGGCGGCGGCGTCAGTGAGCAGGCCAATATCGTCGAGCAACGCCGCGCCTTTGACGTGTCCGCGATTGGTTTTACCCGGCTGGCGCAGGCCTGCGCGCCGATGCTGGCGGGACGATCCCACGGCGCCTTTGTGGACCTGATCTCGAGCGATGCCCTGGCCGGTGCGACAGACAATGCGGCTTTTGCAGCGGCCGAAGCGGCCCGATTGTCCCTCCTTCAGTCCTTCCGCCATGAAATGCGCGCCGCCGGCGTGCGAGTCCTCTCGGTCTTTACCGGACCGGTCGAGGATGAACATCATCAACCGGTACCACCGCCCAAGGTCGCTCCTGCCCGCCTGGCAGCTGCGATTGTCGACGCCTTGCATCAGGGCCGCGAACAAAGCTGCGTCGGCGACGTGGCCAGCGACGCCATGGCGCGCTGGCTTTCCGATCCAATGCTCTATGCCCGGGAGAAGAACCTATGAATATGTCTACCAATCCTGCGCTCGCTGCGATGCTTGGCGAAATCGCTAGCGGCGCAATTCGCGTGATCGATCTTACCAATATATTATCCAGCGATTTTCCGGTTATCGTGTTGCCATCAGAGTTTGGCCAGTGCGAGCCGTTCCGGATGGAAACCGTCTCGCGCTATGACGGCAACGGCCCGGCCTGGTATTGGAACAATATCTCGATGAACGAGCATACCGGCACGCATTTCGACGCCCCGGCGCACTGGATAACCGGTCGCGACATCCCCAATGGCACGGTCGATGCTATTCCCGCAGAGGACTTCATTCATCCTGCTGTGGTGATCGACATCGCCGATGAAGCGGCAGCAGATGATGACTTCATCGTCACCCGTGGGTTTCTGGAAGAATGGGAAAAGCAAAACGGCCCGATCCCCGCCCGTCACTGGGTCCTGCTTCGCTCCGACTGGTCCAAGCGGGTCGGTACATTATCCTATCTCAATCTCAAGGATGATGGTGCCCATTCGCCCGGACCCGACGCGGATGCGATGCGCTTTCTGGTTCACGACCGCGACTGTATCGGCCTTGGCGTCGAAACGGTGGGCACGGATGCGGGACAGGCATCGCTGTTCGACGAACCACTGCCTGCGCACTCGATACTGCACGGCAATGGTCGCTTCGGCCTGCAATGCCTGACCAATCTCGACCAGTTGCCGGTTTTCGGGTCCGTCATCGTGGCGACACCCCTGAAGATCAAGGGTGGCTCGGGCAGCCCGCTGCGAGTTATCGCATTGGCACCGGATAAAGACTGAGACCAAACTGGCTCACCTGGGTCTTTAGGCGGCCTGTCACCCAGCAACAGCACAAAGGTGACGGGCAGAACGCTTGCCCCAATATAGCTTCGAGGCTTTTCTGTATTTCAGAAATTCCCGTTCCATCTCGCTGCGCCAGGAAGCTGTGCGTTGTCCGATTTCGCAATGATAGTTCGCGCTGACATAAATCTGAGGCCGAAAGCCGCATAACATCGAAATTACTCGAGCTTCTCTATCGTGTCATCCTTGCAGTTGCCCTGTGGCAATGCAAGAAAGGGCACTACAGTCCACCATGTCTGGCCGAAAATACAAATTATGATGCTACAAGTGCAATACCGCCTGACGAGGATATTGCCATTGGTTATGATTGAGAATCCATTGCCGATGGACACAGGAGGATAACGCCAAACTCATGACCACTTATCGACAAGAGAAAGCATCGGCCGGCAGCTCGCTTCGCCGTACCCTCGGTACCGGCGACATCATCTTCATGATCCTGGCATGTGCTGCGCCGATGGGGGTTCTGGCCGGCATCATTCCCTTGGCCCTGGCGTTCGGTAATGGCGCGGGCATGCCGGGAACACAGCTTCTGGTCTGCGCCGTCATGATGCTGTTTGCCATGGGCTATGTGCGGATGACGCCACATGTGCGCAATGCCGGGGCATTCTATGCCTATATCGCGCTCAGCCTGAACAAGGAGGCGGGGATTGCCGCAGCCTATGTCGCGGTGATTGCCTATATTTGCGCCGCAGCATCGGTGCTCGGAGCGATGGCATTTTTCGCGTCGGACCTGCTCCAGAGTCTCTTCGGTGTATCGACACGATGGGAAATCTGGGCTGGTCTCAGCATCGCTATCATTTCCTGGCTCGGCTACCATAAGATCACCATGGCCGCGAAGGTGCTGACCATCGCTCTGCTGCTGGAAGTCGGCCTGATCCTGCTGATTGACGTGCTCATTCTCTACAAGGTTGGTTTCTCGGGTCTGGACTTTACCAGCTTCACGCCCACCGCGATCTTCGCACCTGGCTTGGGGATCGCGCTGATCTATGCCATCAATGGCTGCATCGGCTTCGAGGCGTCCGCAATCTACCAGGAAGAAGCTCGCGATCCTCAGCGCACTATTCCGCGCGCGACCTATGGCGCGGTGATGGTTCTGGGTACCTTTTACGTGCTTTCCTCATGGTGTCTCGTCCTGGCAATCTCTCCGGACAAGGTCCAGGCCGTCGCCGCTGCCGATCCGGGCCGCTTGATGACCGGGATCGCGGCGGAATATCTTGGCGTCCTTGGCCGGGATGTATTCAGCCTCCTCACCGTGACCAGTCTCTTTGCCGCCACGCTTGGCTTTTTCAACAATATCGCGCGTTACCTGTACGCCCTTTCCCGCGACGGTCTGATTCCGAAACCCCTGGGCCGCATCCACCCTGTTCACGGCTCGCCCTATGTCGCATGCCTTCTGCTTACGGTGGTGCTGACGGTCGTGGTCGGGGCTTTTGCCGTGGCCGGACTGGATCCCTTGCTCAGCCTCGCCACCAGCCTGTCTTCAATGGGTGCGGTGGGCCTGGAAATCCTGATCACAGCGACTTCGCTGTCGATTCCGCTGTTCTTCGCACGGCGCGGTGAATTTTCGTTCGGCAAGACGGTCGCGCCTTTAGTGGGAGGCCTGATCATCGCGGTGATCACCTATCTTTCACTGGACAATTATTCCGCGCTTACCGGAACCGATATTGCGATTGTGAACCGGCTTCCGTTTCTTTTTCTCGGGCTTGTCGCGGCCGGCCTGCTGCACGGCCTCTACCTGCGTAAATATCATCCGGAAATCCACGCCCGCGTCGGATCGACCCATGTGGAGGGTGGCGCGCCCCCCTCAGATACAACCGCAGGCGAACCGATCCCGCAAGATGCCATAACGACAGAGAAGCATTCATGACCATGGCCGAAAATATGACACCGCACAGCCTTGCCGCATCCTCGGTGAAACTGCCCAGCGGGAAACTGCTGATCAATGGGGAGCTGGTTGAACCGCTTGGTTCGGCGAACATGATCGACGCGATCGATCCCGCCACTGGACACACTATCATGTCCTTTGCCGCATGCAGTTCGGACGACGTTGATCGCGCCGTCAAGGCTGCGCGTGCCTGTTTCGAAAGCCGTGCCTGGCAAACAATGCGACCGCTCGACCGGGGGCGTCTGCTGGAAAAACTCGCCCTGCTGGTCGAACAGCACCGCGATGAACTCGCAGCGCTCGAATCGCTGGACAGCGGCAAGCTGCTTGCTGTCACCAACGCCATCGATCTTCAGTTCACGATTGACGGGCTTCGCTATTTCGGTGGCTGGGCTTCGAAGATCAACGGCGAATATGTGACTCACAATCCACTGGTCCCCGAAGACGCAATCTATCGCGCCTATACACAGCGCCGCCCGGTTGGCGTGATCGGCGGGATTACGCCGTGGAACTTTCCGATCGGACAGGCCATCCAGAAGCTTGCTCCGGCGATTGCTTTTGGCTGCACGGTTGTGCTCAAACCTTCAGAAGAATCTTCTCTCACCACGTTGCGGCTTGGCGAACTGATTGCGGAGGCAGGCTTTCCGGCGGGCGCAGTCAACATCATCACCGGCTATGGTGCCGAGGCCGGATCAGCGCTGGTCGATCACCCTCAGGTCAGCAAAATAGCCTTTACCGGATCGACAGCGACTGGCCAGCGGATCCTTGCCGCATCTGCTGCCACCATGAAGCGAGTCACGCTGGAACTGGGCGGAAAATCCCCAACGATCGTTCTGGCCGATGCCGACCTCGAACGCGCCATTCCCGGTGCCGCCGCCGCGATATTTTCCAATTCGGGTCAGATTTGCACCGCCGGCTCGCGTCTGCTGGTCGAAGCGCCGGTCTATGATCAGGTGATGGACGGCATCTGCCGGATCGCTGATGGCTTGCAGCTGGGCTCGCAATTTGATGCCGCGACCCAGATTGGGCCCCTGATCTCGAGCCGCCAGCGCGAACGCGTCAGCTCGCTGGTCGAGACCGGCAAGAAAGAAGGCGCGACCGCACTGTCTGGCGGCAAGTCCGGCGACGGCGATGGCTGGTTCTATCGACCGACTGTACTAGCCGATGTCAGCCGTGACATGACCGTGATGCGCGAGGAAATCTTTGGACCCGTAGTCTGCGCGATGCGGGTAGAAGATCCTGCGGATTTCGTATCGCTGGCGAACGACACGCCGTTCGGCCTGGCGGCGAGCATCTGGACCAGCAATCTTGATCGCGCGCATATTCTCGCCGAACGGATCGACGCTGGCACGGTATGGCTCAACACGCATAATATACTCGATCTTGCCATGCCTTTCGGAGGCAGCAAGATGTCCGGCTTGGGCCGCGAATTCGGTACCGAGGCGGTGCACGCATTCACGGAACCAAAGGCGGTTTGCATGCGGCTCGAAGGAGCCGGTGCATTCGGCTGATCAGAGACGGACGGGCCGAGCGGCTGCGCTTTTGGCAGTGCGCTCCGCCAGCACGACACCGAGCAACGCCAACAGACCGCCAACCACCAGCGGAAGCGTGAGCGGCTCGCCCAGTGTTACGATAGCCAGAGCGGCTGTAACCAGCGGCAGCAGGTTGAAGAAAATGGACGCCCGCGCAGAGCCGATCCGGGCGATGCCATTCATCCACAGCAGCGGTGCCGCCACAGAACCGAGAGCACCGGCATAGGCGATCAACGGCAATGCCTCCGGTTCCATTGCCTGATGGGGCAACAGCATGATCACCGGGAACAGCACAACGACCGCCGTGCACGACTGTACGAACAGCGATACGGTCAGCGGCAGCGAACTGCGCCACCGCGCAAGCAGGGCGCTGTACAATGCAAAGCAGGCGGTCGCCGCCAGCATCATCAGATCCCCCCTGTTCGGCGGGTGCGAAAGGAGCAGATCAAGCCTGCCCTGGCAGACGACGAGGACGACTCCCAGCAAGGATATAAGGGCGCCGGCGACACTCCCCCCGCTGATCGCGAAGCCAAAAAGGACGCCGGACAAGCCGATCGCCATAAGCGGCATAAGCGTCTGGATGATGCCAATGTTGATAGCCGTGGTATGGGCTGCGGCGACATACATCAGATAGGGAAACAACGCACAGCCCAGCAAGCCGAGCACAATCATCCGCGGCAATTGATGTCCAAGCTCTGCCCGGTGGCGGAGAATCGGTCCTGCAGCAAACGGGGCGAGCAGCAAAGCCGCGACCAGCCAGCGGAAGAAGGTTACGTCAGCCGGACTGATCACCGCGGCCGACAGCTTGGCCACGACCGCATTACCGCCCCATAGCATGATAGCCATCAGGGGCAGCGAGGAGTCCGCCCACGCTGATTTGGTCGGCGTCAGAAGCGATCCAGCCGATAGGGTGTGGGATCTATGACTGGCTCGTTGCCCATCAGCATATCCGCCACCAGCGCCCCTGCGGCTGGCCCGGTGCCAAATCCATGTCCGGAAAATCCGGTCGCGAGCGTGAGATTGGGCAGCCTTTTGACCTTGCTGATAACCGGCATGGAATCCGGCGTCACGTCGATCATGCCACCCCATTGCTGGGCAATTTTGGCCTTGGCAAACTCCGGCCAGGCCGCGATCAAATTCCGCATCGCCTCGTCATTCAGCGACTGATTGACCGGCGGGTCCATGGTCCGCACCTTTTCGAACGGCGATGTCTGCTCCGCCTTCCAGCGCCGCTGCAGCGCCAGATCATCAAAAAATTCCCGCCCGAATGATACCCGTAAATTGTGCCATTGCGCCATCAATGTCGGCAAATATTTCAGGCCGATCAACAGATGATCCAGCGTCAACGGCGCAAACAGCGCCCCGCGCTGGGTGATGGTGTAGCCGCCATCGAGCCGCTTGCGGAATGAAAAATCGGCACCGCCCACCGCACAATCTGTCGGACCTTCCATCGGTTCGGTGCGCAGAACCGCAGCGACCAGCGGCAGGGTGAGAAGCCCGACACCATGGTTGGCCAGAAATCGGCGCGACCAGACGCCGCCGGCAAGCACCACCTGGTCGCAACTGATTTCGCCTTGCTCCGTCACTACCCCGCTGACCGCGCCCCCGGTGGTCACAAGCTTACGCACGGCACAGTTTTCCACTATAACCGCGCCCTTGGCCATCGCGGCCTTGGCAATCGCACTGCATGCCATGGTCGGTTCGGCGCGGCCGTCTGATGGCGTAAGGATTCCCCCGACCCAGCTGCCGGTGCTGCCGGGGATCAGGTCTGCAATCTGGGCGGGCGTCAAAAGACGCGAGTCGAGACCCGATCCCCTGACCGATTCCAGCCATGTTTCATAAACGGACTGTTCCTTCTCCGTCCGGGAGACATAAGCGATCCCCGCCTGGCGGAAACCACAGTCATCTCCCACCCGGCCGGGCATTTCGCCCCACAGCCGCTCGGCCAGCTGCGCCATCGGCAGATCGACCGGCGGACGCATCACTTTGCGTACCCAGCCGAGATTGCGCGAAGATTGCTCGCCGGCAAGCCGTCCCTTCTCGATCACCACCACCGGCACGCCCTGCTCCGCGAGACACAGAGCTGTCGACAGTCCCACAATCCCTGCACCGATCACGACCACCGTGGTCTGCTTGGGCAGAGTGCCGGAAGTTTCTACGGGAACGATTTGGGGTGCCATAGTGAAAGCCTTGAAAAGGGGAGACAAGCGCGGCTCCCGCCACGCCTGTTGTCAGAGCGAAATCAGCAATTCCTTGACCTCTGCCTGTGAAACGCCGCGTATCGCGACCACGTCAATTTCGACCTTATACTGGGTCGATCCCAACGGCGGACAGGTCATGGTCAGCGTCGGATTGATCCCGCGCATACGCAGGCCGTAAGCGGTCATCACCGTTTCCACATCTTCCGGAAATTGCACAAACACGCGAGCGGACACGACATCACCCAGCCCTGCATCAATCGACTTCAGCGCAGAGGAAAGATTGTCGAGCACCTGGTTGGTCTGCTCGGTCAGGTCTTCCGGGATCAGCTTGGTCGCCGGATTGCGACCGGCCGTGTTTGACACAAAGATCATATTGTCGACCGCGACGACACGCGAATAGGAACCATGTTCTTCAAATTTGTTGCCGGTTTTGACCTTGATAACTTGGGGCATGAATCTCTCTTTTCAGATAAAGGAAAGTATAGAGGAAGAGGGCCTATTTCAGGGCGGGCTCCTCCCAGAGGTTGAGTTTGACACCGATGCCGTTGGCAATGGCGTTGCGGTAGACCATCGTTCCCCAGGCGACATCCTCGACGGCCATGCCGCCCACGGAAAGAATGATAATTTCTTCATCATTGCGGCGACCAGGCACGTCACCGGAAACAATTGCGCCCAGATCTTCGAGCGCGTCGCGCGCGAGCTTGCCCTCTTCGATCAGATCATAATATTTCACCCCGACGGCCGGGATATGAATATGCCGGGGTGCGGGCAGCTCTTCGAGATAGGCTTCGTAGAGTCCGGTAAAATCCAGTACCTTGCGGATGTCGCTGCCGATCATGCCCTCGTCGATGTTGCAGGGCGCGGGCATCGACAGGAAGGTTCCCGGTCGCACCCATTCCCGGTATATGGTGGGATATTGTGACGGATCGCCGGTCGCGACGGAGGCACAGAAGGTGACAATATCGGAATCGCGCACCACTTCTTCATCGGTATCGACCACATGCACATTCGGTATCTTTGGATAATTTTCGGCCACCCATCCTGTAAAGGCATCCAGATTGGCCTTGCCTCTGCCCTTGATCTTGACCGTATCGATCATGGGACAGGTGGCCATGAACGCCGCAAGCGACGTGCGCGCCATGACGCCAGGACCGACAATGCCGACAACGCGCGAGTCCTTGCGCGCGAGGTGGCGCGCGCCGACACCCGGGATCGCGCCGGTACGATAGGCCGACAACAGATTGGCAGACATCAGGGCCAAAGGCGCGCCGGTATCGGCATCGTTGAGCATGAATGTCAGGATAGAGCGCGGCAGCCCCTTGTCCCGGTTGTCGACGTTGGAACCGTACCACTTCATTCCCGCCGTACGAAACGAGCCGCCGAGATAGGCTGGCATAGCCATGAAACGCCGGTCCGTGGTGTTTTTTGGCATCTCCGGAAAAGGAGAATCGTCAGGAAACATGACGACCGCTCCATGGGAATTGTTATTCCCCCCGGCCATCCGATAATCGCCGATGTGGAGCAGATGGAACATCTCTTCCATCGCATCGACGCACTTTGCCATATCCGTGACACCTGCCCGGATCATGTCGGGTTCGGATAGATATAGAAAATCAATCTTGGGCAGATCCGGCAAGACAACGGATTGACCTTTGTCATTTACGGACAGCTCGGCCCCTTGCTCCCCCTGTCGTTCGCTTTCCAGATTGCCTACCGATTCAGACACACATACACCTCAGAAAAAATTTAACGCCACAGTTCCCCAGCATCCGCGCGGAAAAAGGACTAAAGGTCAGATTTCGGCCATCAGCGTGAGGATGTATATTGCAGCTAGGGATTGACCTTTTGCATAATCGGCCATATCTTTTTTCCGGTCATGTCCGAACCTAGCACCGATTTATCGTCGCGCGATGCTGCAAAGGGCAACCTGGGAACGATCAGGCTATTGTTTCTCGGCGCTTTGATCGATGCCCTGGCTGATGTGGGGAAGCGGATCGATCCTATTTTGCGCGAATATGGCATGTTCCGCTCGCAAATGGACACTCCCTATGAATTCGTGCCGCTGCACCGCTATGTTGCACTGGTTGAAGCAGCGTCGGAAAAATTCGACCGCCCCTATCTGGGCCTGGAAATGGGAGCGAGCTTCGGCCTTGCAGATATGGGCCCCCTATATGCGCTGCTCCGCGCATCCGGCAATCTGAGAGGAGCATTGAACTATCTTGTTCTGTTCCAGTCCCGCCTGCAGACCCGCACCCTTTTCGACAGCCGGATCGAACAGCAGACCACCACCTATTTTTATCGGATCGAGGATGAACGTATCTGGCCGCGGACGCAGGATTCTGAGTTTGCAATCGGCGGATATGCCACTCTGATCCGGCAGCTTATTTCGGCCAGATGGGCTCCGGTTTCGGTTCATTTTGAACATTCGATTGCCGGGCGCGAGGAACGTCTGGCACAATATTTCCGCGCACCGGTGCTGGGCAATCAGCTGAACAACGCCCTGGTGATCCGGAACGAGGATCTCGACAGGAACCTCGCCAGCACACTGCCTTCCGAAGACCTGAAATTGCGCAGAATTTTGGAATGGCACCTGCTCGACCTGATGGGCCCCGGCGCCACACCAAGCGAAAGCTTCGTGTCCCTGACAAGGGATATCATTGGTCGCTGGCTGGGGCGCACCCATATCGACTGCGCGTCGGTCGCGGCGGAGCTCAAACTTTCGGATCGGTCGCTGAGACGGCGCCTGACCGACGAAGGGACTTCATTTCGCGAACTGCTTCAGGAAGCCCGCAAGGAACGCGCCAAGACCATATTGTCCAAGCCGGGCATGTCCCTGGCGGTCGCCGCCGAGCAGCTGGGCTATTCCGATACGGCCGCCTTTTCCCGGGCGTTCAAGGAGTGGACAGGCGTTTCCCCCGGTAGCTTTCCGCGCAAAATCGAAGATTGAGCCATTCCGCCACAGGCGGAACGGACGCCCCTCAAAAGTCTGCTGGTTTTGCAATCGGTCGCACTTTGTCGGCATCTGCCTTCAGCAAATATCCCTGCCTTATTGCCGTGCGCTTGGCTGCCTCGAACTTTTTCACATAAGCCCGGTAAGAGCTGTACAATTGCCTTAGCTGGTCCGCCGGCAAGACAAGCTTGGTGTCATAGACCAAGCCGCAATTCGTTTCCTGTTCAGTCAGATAGGTCGCTGACGGCACCATTATCCAGGGCGGACGAACGCCGCCGATCATATTGCGGCTTGCCCCGTCCCTGACCACGCCATTTCCTTGACGAACAACACGGGGTGCCTTGGGCATGGGCTGGCCGGTGCGAACCCACTTGTCCATCGCGTTCAGCAGCGCGGCAGCGACCACTTCAACCGGTTCGTCGTAAAGGGTCTGGCACTGCGGGTCATCGCCCTTGCCAACATCACCGGCCAGAAATTCCCGGTGCTGGGTCCCCAGATCAGCCATGCGCAGATGCGGCATACCCGTCACTTCATAATAGCGCAGCATCGGCTGGTTGGTGTCCGGCGGCAGCGCGATTCCTTCCAATACGTCATGCATCAGTTCGGATTGGCTATAGATCGTCACAAAAGGCACGTCGGCAGGCATTTTGCGGGGAACCCGCACAACATCGCCGCCCACTTCGCCAAAGGCCATCTTCCCGGTCATATAGGCATCGATCAACGGCCGGCCATCAGGCATACGCCAGCTCTGGTGCCGCCCCTGATCGAGATAGTCCATCCACACCTGCGCCGTCACCGCCCAGCTATTAACATAAACGCGTTCAACCTGAAGCTTACCCATCGGGCCGGTCGGCAGATTGGATTTCAAAAGCAGGGCAAGCTGCGCGCCGATCGCCTGGGACTGCGGCACGAAGGGGTCAGGCGCACCGCCGCGCATGAAGCGCGCCGGGTCATAATAGGACCCTAGAGGGGCATAGCGGGCATAATCATACTCGCGCATGAAATCGAAGTTCACGATACCCGTATAAAGATGGTTCGGATCGGATGCGCCGGCCTCCGCTTCGCCTTCGCCAGGCGGGAATTTCGGATCAGCCGCCGGCTCATTGATGTTGAGAGTGTAGCCGACATAGCCATAGCCCTTGCGCAACAGATAGTCGCGCGTGAGTATCCAGCCTGCACCCCGTTCACCAAACCAGCTGAAAGGTTCGATAACGACGGTCCCGTTGAACTTGGCGGGATCGGCTGGACGGCGCACAAGAATTCGGGTGATATAGGGGGCATCGAAAAGCGCATCGCCGGTCGCGGTAATCGCCGGACCAACCCCCGAGAGATAGAACTCCTCTTCGACATATCCAGCCTTGACGAGGTCGCTGAATTCGGTCCCGCTCCGGTTGGCCGACGACAAGGGCGGCTGCGCCGAAGCCGGTACCGGAAGCGCAACCGGAAGGCTTGGAAATTGCGCTGCGACGGGAACAACATGTCCTGCCAGCAGCGCAACTGTGAAAAGGATCCGCCGGAACGTCACTCTGCTCAAAACGTCTTCCTCCGGTCACCAGTGGAGCGAGTGGTCAGAAGAACAGCGTCTCCAGCGTGAACCCGATCCAGCGACCGAGAAATATGACGGTGACCCATAGGATGAACGACACGGCGCCGGACACACGCGCTGCGGTCGGCGGCGGCATATCTTCGTCCCACTCGGCGATTCTGCGATAGGTCGTGCTGTGGAACCAGACCATGTTGAGCCCGGCTACTGCGATAATCACCAGCTTGAGCAGAAACTGGGTATTGTTGGCGTAGGAGACGGGGTTCGACATGAACATCAGCAATCCGGTAATCGCCACCATCACGAAGGCGACCCAGGTGTAGGGCAAAAGTTCGGCGGTCAGTCGCTTGGCGCTCGGACGATGCGCGGCCACTCCAAACAGCCTGAGATCGACGATCAGAATTGTGCCGAACACGATTGCGAGTCCCAGCACATGAAGGGATTCCAGGATCGGAAAGGCATTGACGTTTTCGCGAATGGCCGAGGATATCGACAAATCATTTACTTGTTGCAGGACTGATTCAAGACTCATGATGAAAAATTCCATTGATTCGAGGAAGGCGACATAGTCGCGGACATGGCGATCAGGTGTAGGCGATGAACCGACCGCAGAAAATTACGGCACACCAGATCAGGATCATCAGCCACCCGAGCGCCTTGGACGCCTCGGGAGGATTTTCTCCTTCGGCCACACCGTCGTTCTGAAGAAGCGACTTGCGAGCCTTCAGGGTGACGAGGCTCGCTCCGGCGACCAACGCCATCTTCGTCCAGAATATCGTGTTGCCCAAGGTCCGCGCAGGTTCGGCCACCACCAGAATCAGGCCGGTCAACAGCAGGACGATCAGTGCAACTTTCATCCAGGGCAGGTAGCGGCGGAGCAGGTCCGCTGCCGGGCGGTCCGTGGCAAGCACCCCTGCGAAACGAAGCTCCGTCACCAGGGCGGAACCGATTACTACAGCAATCGCAAGAATGTGGATGGTCTGGATGTTCGGTATGATCCAGGTGACTTCTCGGAGTTCGGTCGAAACCGAAGTGGCATAGAGCCATTCACCGAATGCGGATATGGACATTGTTATTTCCCCTCTTTCTGAATTTCCCCTCTCTGCCGGGAGGGCCACCGGTCAGACATCGCCTGCCGGTATTTGTTGACCTGACCCTACAGGCCCGAAGGCCGGTTCCAAGTGGTGAAACGGTACGATACCGGTACAACTCGCCGTTTTGAGATGCGGTCCGTGCTGCATGCGCCACTGGCTTTTTCGGATAAAGTCTTTGTAAAACAGGATATTGGGTGCACCCTTCTTCCAGGATATGCATCAAAAGCTGCGCTTCACACCAAATCTAACCTGTCTCGGTTCGGTAATCTTGCTATTATATCCTTCGACCCCGCCAGCCGGTTCTCCCGGCAACCGCGTCGCATAGAAATAATCGACATCGTGGGCCTTGCTGTTCAATATATTGAGCAGTTCGATCGAGAATGCCCACTTGCCTGGCGTGAAGGCTGCCCGGGCATTGACCAATGTGGTGGCACTGCCCTTCGCGCTATAATCCTCGTTCAGCGCGTGGGGGCCCAGATGGCGAACACGCAGAGAGGCGTTGAAGCGGTCAAAGCGAGTGGCGAGGCCGAGCTCCCCGGAATTGCTCAGAGCACCCGGAATATAATTGGCCCCGGCTGGCAAATCCACATAGCGACTTTTCGCCGCGGTCCAGACCGCATCAACCGTCAGCCAGTCGCTGAGCTTCCACCATGCTGTCAGCTCGTAACCATGGCGACGCCCAGCGCCGCTGGGTTCAACCGCTCCGGAATCGCCGACATAGATCAGCTCGCTGGCAATCCGGCTCCACCAGTAATTTCCGGTGACCACAAGCCGACCGCGTTCGAACCGTACCCCCAGCTCGCGAAAATTGCCCTTGACCAGACCGGGCGCGGCGTCGGTCGGCGCAGTGACACCTCTGGCATCATTGCTGTGAAAACCCTGGCCATAATTCCCATAAAGGGCCAGTCCGTCCGTGACTTCGACATTGGCACCGATACGCGGCGAATAAATGCTGTCCTTGACCACACCGCCCCAGGCGTCCCCAGCCAAAGCCTTCGTATCAAAACGATAGAAATCGCCACGCAGCCCCCCGGTTATCATGACCGTCGATGCCGGCCTCCATTGCACCTCGGAATAGAGGGCAGCGGAATCTTCCCGTACGGCAAATCTGCTACGGGTAAAATCGACGACCCCCTTCACGCTATGGTCCAGTCCGACCTGGGAAATATCATCTGCCCGCCCTTCGGCTCCGATGGTCACGTGCAGGTCCTCGCCGAGCCTGAAGCCTTTCTCGATTCTGCCGCCATAGCCCCACATTTTCTCATACTGTCGCAGCTGGTCACCATTCACCGGATCATCAAGAAAATAGGTGAAGTTCGAAAACAGGCTCCAATCATAATGCTGCGCCCAGAGGGTCAGCCGCCAATCCTCCGTTCCGTCGATATTGAGCGTGAGCATATGCCGGTCGGTCCTCCCGGTCAGGGACGGATCAAGCGTGCCAAAAGCATTCTCCAGCAATGTCCCGATCGCACGCTCTGGAATTTGCTCCGTTGGATTCCACCGCGCGCTATAAATGCTCCCGCTCAGACTTATTCTGCCAAGGGGCACCTCGAGCCCATATTTGACCAGACCCGAATAGCTGTTCAAATCCTCTAGCAACGCCCATGGCCCGTCATTCTTTTTGGCCTGACCAATGAACATCAGATCGCCGCCGGCCAGAGATGTCGATCCACCTGCCACCAGCCGCCGATAGCCATAGCTGCCAGCCTCGATCGAGACGAAGGGTTCAAGCCTGTCCTTGGTCGTGATGCGCGCTGAAGCGACAAACCCGAAATCGCCGTCCTCGGCCCGATAGGGCCCTTTGCGATATTCAATCCGTTCGACCGATTCTGGAATCAGGCCACCGACATCAAGATATCCCTGGCCATGTCCATGGGTGCGCAAATTCATCGGCATACCGTCTATGCTCAGCGAAAAATCGGTGCCGTGATCAAGGTTGAAACCCCGCAGGAAATATTGGTTCGCTTTGCCGCCGCCGGAATGCTGCGTGGCGATCAGACCCGGAACGGCCTCCAGCAGCTCCGCCGGGCGAAGCAGCGGTCGGTCGGCCAGATCATTGCCTGCGACGGCGCCTTCGCTTGCGGCAACAGCAGACCCGATACGATGCTCGCCGCGGGCCGTCACGATAATCAATGGTTCGTCTGCCATGCCAATCTCCTCGGCGGCAGCGGGCACCGCCATTGCACCGGTCAGCAGGCCGCAGGGGAGCCATATCAGCCTGGCGTTCCCGCGTAGGCCTGTTCCTCGTAATTTCTTGATGCAAAATCTCTTGTCCGGCATGATCTTCCCTCTCACATTGTTGTGCGAAAGAGGCTGGCACGTAGAACATCGGAGGCAAGTTACGAACGGTTCGCAAAAAGACCTGTAAAGGCCGATTGCCCGATCGGGATCACATCAAGAAAGTCGCTTCGTCGGGGGAAACTCTGCGGTCTTGCGTAATCTTATGCACAATTTGCGAGCTGTAACATCACTGTAACCTATCCGTTACCACCAATAGGTTTCAGCGAGCCGACAAGAATGACAAGCTGGTTGCATCCAGCCCGTCACACTGTCTTTCGGGCGATAAAGATGGAGAAAAGAGGATGCGGATGCACTGGAAACTCGGAAGCGTGATGATATTTTGCCTCGCCAGTTGTACTGCGAGCGATCAGGGCGATGCGCCTCAAGCCTCCACCAAAGGGATGATGGCAGATCATGTTCAGCCGACCGCAGAGGTCTACTGGAACGCGGTCCAATATATCAGCGATGCCGATGGTTCGCGGGAAATCATCCCGGAAAACGAAGCGGAATGGCAACGCACCGCGCAGGCCGCCCAAAAGCTGAAGCAGCTGGGTGAAGATTTGAAGATGACGAAATATGCGGCAAACAAGGGCACGGACTGGAAAGATTTTGCACAGGGGCTCGTCGATGCGGCGGGTCAAGCCGAGCAAGCGGCCCAGGCCCATAGTCCGGAAAAGGTTCTTGAAGCAGGTGGCATTCTCTATAATGTGTGCAGCGCCTGTCACGAAGTCTATATGCCGGCCCCCGGCGGCCTGGCTCCCACGGACCAGAGCAATCCGATAACATCCGAATGAAGCCAGCCATCCGCCTCGCCTGGTTTACCGCGGCATCGCTCGTGGTTCTGGTGTGGTCTGGCTTGGCCCTTGCCCATGATGTGGCGCAAGGCGATCGCGCATTTGTCGAGGCAACCCAGGGTCCGGCCTTCTTTCCGTTTCTGTACCTCGGTGCAAAGCATATGGTCACCGGCTACGACCATATCCTGTTTCTCCTCGGCGTGGTCATGTTTCTTCGCCGCACCCGCGATGTGGTGCTTTACGTATCGATGTTTACCATCGGACATTCGCTGACCTTGCTGCTGGGCGTGCTTTTCAAGACCGGCGCCAACAGCCATCTGGTCGACGCGATCATCGGACTGTCAATCGTCTACAAGGGCGCCGAGAATCTCGGTTGGCTAAGACGGATCGGCTGGTCGGTCGACACACGCCTGGCGGTGCTGATATTTGGCCTTTGCCACGGCCTGGGCCTTGCCACCAAGCTGATGAGCCTTTCGATCTCTCCGGATGGCCTTATCTTCAACCGGCTCAGCTTCAATCTCGGAGTCGAGCTGGGCCAGATCCTCGTTTTGCTTTTCGTCGTCAGTCTGCTGAACGCCTGGCGGAGTGGCCGGAATTTCGAAAAACGCGCGGCACTGACCAACTGGTTTCTGGTCGCTGCGGGTTCGCTCATTATCATCCATCAGGCAGGGGAGTATTTTGCAACATGAATGACCACCAACCGGTAAGCGGCACCAAGCGACGCAATACCATCATTCTCGTATCTTGCGGGGTTCTCGCACTGGGTGCCATTGGCGTGCTGTTCGTGCTCCCGGCGGAAACCGGGATCGATCCCACCGGATTTGGCAAGACAAGCGGCCTGACCCAAATCGCCAATCCCGAAGCCGGCAAATTTCTGGAACGGGGCCTGAAGCGGAAAGATGTGTTCACGCCCTCTGCTAGCCCACTCGCGCCCGCGCCCGGTGTGAGCGATCACTGGACGCATGTGCTCCACCCATACGAGGAAATCGAGCTGAAATATGCGCTCGACAAGGGGGCAGCGATCACCTTCGCGTGGAGCGCCGACGGACCTCTGGCCTATGACATGCATGCCCATCCCTTCGACGGTGGCGAGGAACTGACGGAAAGCTATTCTATTGATACGGCTGACCGCCAGAGTGGCCGCTATGTGGCAGCGTTTTCAGGAATCCATGGATGGCACTGGCAGAACCGGAGTATGGCACCGGTCCGCCTGACCCTTGATGCGTCGGGCAAAATCAGCGGTTCGAAGATGCTGGACGGACGGTCCGAACAGGACCGCGCCCTTACCCCCAAAGAAAATTAGTCTCTGCCGGGTGCTAGCGCCCGGGCCTTACAGGCACCGGAAAAAGTCGAGCCGCAGCGAACCGAATCCGCTGCGGCTTTTTTTTAAACGGCTTTCGCCCTAGAATTCATATCCCAGATTAAGGCCGACAGTGCGCGGCTGGGCATAGTTGAACCAGTTCGCGTTAAAGGTACTCTGGTTGTAGAAACCGCCACCGATAACGCCGTGTTTGTTCGTCACATTCTGTACAAAGACATTGAGATTCCAGTTGTTGAAATCGAGCCCGGCATGGAGGTCGAACTGAACATAACCGGGATAGCTGGCGCGCAGCGGCGCATCCGCGGCAGAGGGCACGAATTCACCCTTGCGTTCTCCGACATAGGTTGCCGATGCCCCGAACGAGGCCGTGATATCGCCACCAGAAACAGGCGCCTGATAATCAAAGGAGAAACGACCTGAGTTCTTGCTGGAGAAGGGAAGCCGATCGCCCTCGGCCGCATAGACCACGTCCGATGCAAAGCTCTCGCGCAATGTTGCATCGACATAGGCCCACCAGGCTTTGACCGTCAGGCCGTCGACCGGCCTTGCTTCAATCGCGATTTCAAAACCGCGGCTCCGCGCCTTGCCTGCATTGCTGTTATAGGTGAACGTGCCAAGCGAAGACACCTGGGTGATCTGGATGTCGGTCCAGTCGATATTGAACAGCGATACATCATAGGACAGCGCACGATCCAGCAGATCGCCCTTTGCCCCAATCTCGTAGTTCACGGTCTTATCGGGCTTGAACTGGCAGGGCACCGGCTCGGCGGGATCTTCGCTGCAGCCAGCATTGGGACCGCCGGGCCGATAGCCCGTGGCAAGACGCCCATAAATCATGTGGTCTGGCGTGGGTTTGAACCGCGGCGTGATCTGATATGTAAAAGAGCTGCCATGGGCCTCTGGACTGGTCGTGCTGTAGAACGGATCCGCCGGATAGGGCGCGCCCTGAAACCATTGACGGTGAGTCATTTTCTGGTCGTTCTCGCTGAAACGTCCGCCAAACTGGATATCGAACTGGTCCGAAAGCCTGGCGGTCAGATTAGCGAACGCGGCATATTCCTGATATTTGATATTGTCGCGCCAGACCACGGGCACGCCATAGACGTCACCATTGTCAGGATTGATCGCAAATGTATCGATCGTGTAATTGCCCTTTTCATGCGTGTAAAACCCGCCGACGATCCAGTCGATACTGTCACCGACATTACCGGACAGCCGCGTTTCGTGCGACACCTTGTCGACATCATAGGTCTGCAGCAAGACATTGCCGAATTCGGTGATTGTCGGCGGGAAGATGGCAGGGAACAGGAAAATCGTCAGCGGTGAGGCGGTGAAATCCTGATTGTCATAATTGGTGGAGCGCGAAAAAGACGTGATCGATGTCAGGTCCACGCCACCGAGATCGGCATTGATCTCCGCCCGGTACATCTGCATGTCGGACTTGCTTCGACCGGAGCCAATCTGATCGGTCTGCTGATAGAAGGAACCGGTCGCGCTATCCACGTTCGAGGAACCGTAGATGTCACGCACCTGATACATCGCGCCAAGAGTCAGTGAGAACATGTCCGAAGGTTCCCACAAGGCAGTCAGCCGACCGCCCGTCACTCGCGACGAATTGACATCATTTTTACCGGTACGGACATTGTCGATATATCCGGGCTCCTTGCGGGTGTAGGCACTGGCACGAACCGCCACTGTTTCGCCCAGTGGCACGTTGATCGCGCCACGCACATTATAGCCGAACGATTGGCCACCCCCGCGGATCATGTTTACGCCGCCGCCGATCGAACCGCTAACTTCGCTCAAATCCGGAGCGATCGTCACATATTTGACGAGCCCCCCCATGCTGCTGGCACCATAGAGCGTGCCTTGCGGCCCGCGCAGCACTTCAATCCGGGACAGCTCGGATGGATCAATATCCGGAGCTGCTCCATAGAGACCGCCCTGCCCCGTAGAAGATCCGTACGGCACACCGTCGATAGTGAAGCCGACCACTGGATTGCCGGTCACCGGACTGGTTGTGATCCCGCGAATGGCGAGCTGCGCCCGGTTGTTCTGAAACTGCAGATTGACGCCGGGGACGCTGGCAAAGAAATCCTGTGCCTTGGTCTGGTTCTGCTGCAGCAAAGCATCACCCGAAACCGCTGTCAGCGGAACTGGCACATCTTTAAGCCGCTCCTCGCGCTTCTGGGCGGTCACGATGATTTCATTGGAGATCATCTCTTCGTTGGTTTCCGTCTGGGCTTGTGCGGCGGTGGCGCCGAAAGCCAGGCCTAGCAGTACAGATCCGGACAATGGAAAGGCCGACAATCTGGCAATTCTTCTTTTGGTATCATGCATAATATATTCTCCCTGATTAATATTCTGGCTGTCATATTTGACCGCATTTAGCGGTTCTGCTGACTGGTCCCTTCTGCAAATCTCGTTGTTAAATGGGCTTTTTGCGCCACGCGCGGTCTGGGTTGGCGGGTTTTGCGCCTGCGCCACCAGAGAAGGACTCCCGTCGCCGATATGCCGACAACAAGCATCCCGAAGGCAGACACGGCGATCTGCCACGCGCGGCCGCCAATCGCTGTCACATGCAAGGCGATCAGCCAGTTTGTAACGGTATTGCCTGCTCGCTGTCCGGTCGGCAGTTGCAGACCCAGGAACCGTCCATCGTGCGCATCTATCGCTATGGTAGCGGCGGTGGCCGGTGAATCGGTTTCGGTCGGATTGCCTTGCGCATCCAGCAGATCGCGCGAGGTGTGCATCAGAAAGAAGTAGATTCCCAGATCACGTCGATATTCGATCGCCGCAGGCTTGCCCAGAGTGAAGCCTTCGATCTGGGCCTGTTCCGCGAAATAGCGCTGTCCCAGCTCCGCCGCCTTGAACCAGTCGACGGGCGGGTTGAGCAGCGGCTGAGCCAGCGGTGCACGTGGAGGACTCTCCTGAAAATGCGCATATTCGACAAATTTGCTGATAAAGCCAGCATAGGGGCCACCGAGATTGAGCGCGAAGCCCGTGATCGCGAAAATCATCAGGAGGGGCCACAGCCACAGCCCGGATGCCCGGTGCCAATCAAGAATCTGGCGGTTGGAATTGGCACCGCGGGTGATTTTCCAGGAAGTGGACCAGCGCTTGATAAACGGTCTCGGGGTGCGGCCGTTCCTGGCAGGTTTTGCCTTTGGCGGAAGCGTCAGGTAAAAACCGGCGATGCACTCGACCCCCCAGACCAGGCCCAACGTCCCGATCAGCAATATGCCAACGCCAAGCGGGAATATCAGCGCATAATGCAAATAGTAGAGAAAAGAGAACAGGCCGGCCGGCTTCAGCGTCGCCTCGCCAATTATTCGCTGCCCCAGCCGTTCACCGGTATAGGGGTTGGCAAAGACTTCATCATAATCAATCGGATAGGGCTTTCCTGTCGCAGTATCGATCGCTGGCATGACCCGGGAAAAGAGTGACTGGTCCGGACGTTGGGGAAGCTGCAACGAGAAGACGTGCGAACGCGGATCCTCGGTTTCGAGCCGTTCGCGAATGACGAGAGCATCGTGCAGCGTCCACCCCTTCGCCTGAGGCTCCACAATCCGCATATCGGCATTAAAACTATTTTCGAAATCGTCATAAAAGGCGATTATGCTGCCCGTACCCGCAATGATAATCAGGAAAAAGGCAAGCAGAAGCCCAAGGTACCGATGGACCTTAACAACCCCGCTCTGCAATGCCGTCGGCCTGCTCAAACGCTTTCTCCAAAAACGCAATTCACCGGGCAACATATTCGGCGGTTGATCGGCATTCCCCTCGTTTGTCCGTAGCAACGGAGCAAACCGGAGTATCAGCCTCTCGGACCCACTTTCGATGCAGTTCCCTGTGACATATTTATGTCAGCTCAGAATGACATATGTTGCGCCAGACAGAATTGCCCATGTGGTCCGAAACATTGTAATTTCGGCCAGGCCTGCTGATGCGGAGGGAAGAGGTGAATAGCAAGGTGACGCGCGGACGTTAATTTTCCGGCGTTATTGGTGATTTTTCAGCCAATTAGCCGGTTATAGACTATACTGCCTTTTCGGCCAGATCAGCATCATATTCGGCGATCGCTTCGTGCGCAATACGGGTTGAGTCCATTCCCGCCGGGATGCCGCAGTAGACGGCAACCTGCAGCAGCGCCTCTCGGATTTCTTCGCGATTCAGGCCGTTGCGCAATGCAGCCTTGATGTGCAGTTTCAATTCATGCGGCCGGTTCAGCGCACTGATCATGCCAATGTTAAGCAAGCTGCGGTCCCGCCTGGACAACCCTTCGCGTGACCAGATTTCACCCCAGCAATAGCTGCTCGACAGCTCCTGCATCGGACGAGTGAAATCGTCGGCCTGCTCAAGCGAACGCGCGACATATTCGGCACCCAGAACTTCACTGCGCAGGGCCAGTCCCCTGGCCAGGCGATCATCGTCCATATTCCCTTCCTTCATCAGCCTACCTTTCGAGTCCGCCAATAAGGCAATATTTGATATTCATATATTCGGCCAGGCCGTGGCTTGAGCCCTCCCGCCCGAAACCCGATTCCTTGACGCCACCAAAGGGGGCGACCTCGGTTGAAATCAGCCCGTCATTGACCCCGACCATGCCATATTCCAGCCCTTCCATGACACGCCATTGGCGAGCAAAGTCGGCGGTATAGACATAAGCGGCCAAGCCAAAAGGCGTATCGTTCGCAATCCGCATGGCCTCGCTTTCGTCGGTGAAGCGGATCACGGGTGCGACCGGTCCAAATATCTCTTCATGGGCGATTGCCATGTCGGTGGTGACGCCGGTCAGAACCAGCGGCGCATGAAAGGCTCCTTGTTCGGGGATTGCCGGTGCTTTGCCAGCCTTCGATGCACCCTGCGCTTCAGCTTCCTTGACAAGGTCGGCGACACGGTTCGCGTCCTTGTCGCTGATCAGCGGCCCCATGCCAGAAGGGTTCTCCACCCCGTCACCGACTTGCAGCGCCGCAACCCGCGCCGTCAGGCGCTCGACAAAAGCATCGTGGACACCGGCCTGCACAAGGAACCGGTTTGCGCATACGCAGGTCTGTCCGGCATTGCGAAAGCGCGACGCCATCGCGCCATCAACCGCACTGTCAAGATCAGCATCGTCGAACACGATAAACGGCGCGTTCCCGCCCAGTTCCAGACTGAGCCGCTTCACCTGATCCGCGGCCTTGGCCATGATCACCTTGCCGACCTCCGTCGATCCGGTGAAGCTGATCTTGCGAACCATCGGATGGGTGCAAAAGACATCCCCCGCTTCAGACGAACGGATGGCCGGTGCGACCCGGAACAAATCCTGCGGGACCCCTGCCTGATGAGCCAGATTCTCCAGCGCCAGCGCCGAAAGCGGGGTCAATGCGGCCGGTTTTACGACGATAGAACAGCCTGCCGCCAGCGCCGGACCAACCTTTCGCGTAATCATCGCCAGCGGAAAATTCCACGGTGTGATGGCAGCACATGTGCCAACCGGCTGGCGCAGCGTCACAATCCGCTTTCCCAACGCATGGGGCGGGATCACCTCACCATAAGCGCGGCGAGCTTCTTCCGAAAACCATTCCACAAAGGCAGCGGCATATTTCACTTCGCCTCGCGCCTCATCCAGCGGCTTGCCACTTTCAAGCGTCATCAGCCTGGCCAGCGCATCAGCCTCTATGCACATCAGATTATACCAGGCACGCAGTACATCGCTGCGCTCCTTGGCGGTGCGGGCCGCCCATTCATGCCGTGCCGCCTCGGCACGGTCGACGATCCCGGTCAATTCCGCACCGTTATAGCTGCGGATCGTCGCGACCTCGCTGCCATCGGCAGGATTGGTGACCTTGAGCCCCGTTGCTTCAAGATATTCGGGTCGCAACAATTGCATCGCCGGGTCTGTCATCGTTTCAAAACTCCTGTACTATGGATCGGCTCAGAACATACGGGGCAGCACGTCGGTTTCCCCACCCTTGTCCTGCAAGCGATGCTTCACCGCTCCGGCAACATGCAGCACAATCAGGCCGAGCAGCACATAGGCACTATATTTATGCAGCGCGTCGAACACTTCGAACGCCTTGTCATTCTTGGGCAGCAACTCGGGCAGTTCGCCAAAGAAGAAAAATGGAACGCCGTCGCTCTGTGTAAAGCTCGCAGACATGCAATATCCCAATATTGGGATAAGCACGGTCAAGGCCATAATCGAACGATGCACCAGATGAGAGAGCGTCGTTTCCCAGCCGGTCAGCCCCTGCGGGGTCGGAGGCAGCATATGGCGATTGCGCCAGCGGATTGTGAGATGGACCAGCGCCAGCAGCCAGACCAGGACACCAAATTGCTTGTGGTTTGGATAGAACAGATCGAACGTTGCCATCGGCGTGGTTTCGGGGAGGCTCGTCATATACCAGCCTGACCAGATCAATCCCAGGATGATCACGGCCCTGACCCAGTGCAACAGTCGCATGGATAGTGGATATTTGATTTTTTCGTTCCCAGAAACGCTGTTCATCGCCAACTCCCCCTCTTCAAAGAAACACACCGCGCGAATAGCCGCCATCAATCGTCAGCGACTGTCCCGTAATCGCAACATCTTCTGATCCGGCCAGATAGGCGATAAGTCTGCCCACTTGACCGGGTGACAGCATCGTCCCGGAGGGAATCTCCGCAACGAACTCTGCCTCAATAGTGGCCGCATCAATATCACGCTCGTGCGCCATCTCGGCAAAAAGCTCATCCAGATGCGGAGTCCGGACAATTCCCGGATGCACTGCATTGACCGCGATGCGGAATGGCCCGAGCTGATCGGACAGCACCTTGGTCAGGTGCGAAACAGCAGCATTGCGCAAGCCGCTCAACGTGTCGCTCGATCGTCCGGTCAGTCCGCCGATGTTGATAATATGGCCGCCGCCCTGGCGCTTCATCGCGGGCACAACGGCCTGAGCATAGCGAAGATAGCCACCGACTTTGACATTGACGTCGGCCATCAGCGCATCGACATCGACCTCTTCGATCGCACCACCGATCGGCGTTGAGCTGGCCGCCGCGTTGACCAGCACATCGATGCGGCCAAATTGGTCCACCACCTGCCCGGCCAGAGAACTGACCGATGACGCGTTCCCTGCATCGGAGATCAGCGTGACCACTGGCGCTTCAACAAGCAGCCGCAATCTGCTCGCGGCCGCTTCCAGGCCGTCCTTGCTGCGCGCCGTCAGAACGATGGCAAAGCCCGCTTTGGCCAGTTCCTCGGCAAGGCCGGGAACCAGTCCGCCGCTCCCGCCGGTCAGCACGGCAACGCGCAGGCCTGCATTCATGGCAGCTCGGCCTGGATCAGCAACGGACCATGCAGCGTCAGGCCATGGCGCAGAGCTGAAGCCAGTTCGCCATTGGTGGTCGCGCGTACGGCCTCAACGCCGTAGCCTTGAGCCAGCGCGACCCAATCCACCCTTGGATGATCCAGCTTGGTCAGATTGGCGACCACCGCATCGTCCAGCGGAACGTCTGCGCGGCTGAGTTCGGTCTGCAGGATGGCATAGCGATGGTTTGCGGCAATGATGACGGTAACCTTCAGCCCCTCGCGCGCCATCGTCCAAAGCGCCTGCAGCGTATATTGCGCGCTTCCATCCGATTGCAGCGAGATGATGCGCGCGTCCGGTTGCGCCAGGGCAGCGCCAACGGCGCACGGCAGGCCCTGCCCGATCGCGCCACCCGTATTGGTCATGACCCGGTGCCGGGGGGCACGGTGGGCATTTTTCAGCCACGGGCCACCCATGCTCGAACCCTCCAGCGAGATGACCGCGTCCTCCGGCAATTGCACCAGCAGTTCCTCGACAATCGACGCCGCTGTCAATGCTGCCGCTGGTTCGGGTGAAGACGCCGGTGGGGTCGGCGCGGGTTCAGGCGCAGCGCTACCGCCCAGTTGGTCCACCAGGGCGCGGAGCGCAGCAACCGCATCCTGACCGGGCTCCGCCAGACGCACCAGCCGATCCTCGGGCACAAGCTGGCTCGGCCAGCCTTCATAACCAAAATAGCTTATCGGCATCCGCGCTCCGGCCAGAACGACACGCGCATCGCCCATCTGCGCAATAACATCATCGGGGAAATAGGCCTGTCGCTCGACCATCGGCAGGTCGCCGCCCAGCGTAACGATCGCCGGATATGGCTCCATCAGCAGCCGTCCGCCAAGAGCGGCAACCAGCGAAGCGCCAGCTTGAATCCCTTCCTCGTCCAGGGCGTTTCCGCCAAGCAATATAATGGTTTCACCCGGTTCAGCCAGCACAGCGGCAGCGGACTGAACGACATCGTCGGACACGGGCGCTGGCTGATAAGCAGCAGGCACCACCGGCTTTGAGTCTTCAGGAGCAAGTGCGTCGACCACGTCGGTCGGGAAAATCAGGGTCGCAGCTCCGCCTTCCGCCTCATTGGTCGCAGCAAAGGCCTGCCTCACCCCGTCGGTGATGGCTTCAGGCTTGCCGAGATAGATGACCTCCCGCGAAACCGGCTGAGCCAGCGAATGGATATCGGATGTCAAAGGTGCATCATAGGCCAGATGCCATGTCGCATGATCGCCGATCAGGTTGACAATCCGCGAACCTGCCCGGCGCGCATTGTGCAGATTGGCGATGCCATTGGCAAAGCCCGGGCCCAGATGCAGCAGCGTCAGGGGAACTTCTCCCGACACGCGGGCATAGCCATCGGCGGCACCCGTGCAGACGCCTTCGAACAGGCTGAGCACACAGCGCAGCCGTCCGTCGCGGGCAAGCGCACTGACCAGACCCAATTCGGTGGTGCCAGGATTGGCAAAACAAATCCGCGCGCCGCCGTTATACAGGCTGTCGAGGAGCAAGTCCGCACCAAGCTTTCCGCTGGCCGCTTTGGCTGTTTCTTTTTGAGCGTTCATAATATTTTCTTTCCTGTCAGCCCGCCGCAGCCCGGCCAGTGCGCAGCCCGGCCAGAAAGCCCTCCACCAGACGCATGAAACTCTCAGGCGCGTCATCGTGAACATAATGAGAGGCATCGGCAACGGTGGCGTGGCTTAGCACTGAATTTTTCGCTTCAAGCTCCCCGACCTTTGCGAGGTTGCAGAAGTCGGACCGGCCGCCACGGATCACCAGCGTGGGGGTGCTGATGGCAGAAATGACCGGGTGCAGATCAACAACGCGCGCCGGATCCGGATCGATCCTGGTCGCTGCAATGCCGTCGGCGTCATAGCGCCAGACCACTCCACCGCTGCCATCCGGCCGCATCGATTCAAAAAGGCGTTCCTCGATGGCGGTATCGGCCACGCCGGGGCGCAGCTTGCGCCAATAAGCCCGGGCCGTGGTCCAATCCGAAAAGCGGGTCGGCAGCGCAGCCATTTCCGCAACGATCCGTTCAAATCCGGCCCCAGACACCGAAGAACCGGCGGTAATATCTTCCACCACCAAAGCCGACAGACGCTGCGGATGCTTTGCGGCATAGCAGTAGGATGTGGTTCCGCCCATCGAATGGCCGACCAGGACGAAGCGATCAAGCTCGAGCCCGTCAACCACCGCCTCCAGATCGCTCAGATAGGCGTCGGTATAATAGTTGCGTTCGGGGTCCCAGTCGCTTTCGCCGCGCCCCCGGGCATCAAAGGCGATCAACCGCCAGCGATCAGACAATGCCGATGCAAGCTTGCGCCAGGTTCCGGAATAGCCACGCAGGCCATGCAGCAACACCATCGCGGGCGCAGACGGATCACCCCATTCGCGCACATGGATACCGATTCCGCCATTCAGAATCCGGCTGGTCCGCTCGTCGTCGAGCTGGGCCACCGGCTGCGGCGTGCGATCAGAGTCGCTGATAGCTTGCGCGCCCATGCTTCAGGTCAATCCGTTGCCTTCGGCGTCTTCGGCCTTGAGGCCACCAAGCCGCGCATTCAGTCGGCCGCGTGTAGCAAACGCCCAGCAGACGATCACTTCATCGCGGTTGGGTGCGTCATCAAACGACACGCTCATCGTGTCATAATGCGAACGGACATAAAGCGCGTCCTTGTGACCCAGCGGAATGTCGATAATCGTGCCGGGAACACCGCGCTTGCCGGTGGATGGCACCCATGACGCGCCGCCGCCGACCGCATCACGGATCGGATTGGCCGCCGGATTGGTCAGCAGGGCATTGCCATGCTCATATTCACCGTCAATGCCAACCATGATCGCCTTGCCATAGCTTTCGATCTTGACGGCGCCCGACAGCGCATTGAGCCGACGACCAATCTCGATCCCCAGTTCAGGTGAACCGTCGATCCAGCCAGAAAGATCTTCTACGAACTCGCCGGCATAGGGATTCTTGAGACACACACCGATCATATATTTGATTATCGGTTCGCCATCCGCAGCGGCACCGGTTTCCCCGGCCCATGTTTCCTCGACCTGACTGAACCATTTGCGGACATGAAAAGAACCGAAGTTCGGTGCGAAGGTCGTCATGTTATTCTCCGTGTCATTATTGTTTGGCTATAGACGTCGCTTGCGGGCAGAAACGGCCGAACCGTACGCCCTGTGGATATTAGAGGGCGGCCGGATCAACCGGATCGGCCTGCCCCTGGTTGCGGTTCAACTCGGCCTGAGATTCACCGGTTTCCTGAGGGATGCGCTGACAGAATACTTCGAGCATATGCCCGTCCGGATCATAGAAATAGATTCCGGTGGAAACCCCGTGATCAAGGATTTCGGCGATTTTGATGCCACGCTCCGCGAAAAATGAATAATTGCGGCGCAAGTCATCCATGCTGGTGCCGGCCATCTTCAGACCAATATGCTCGAATTCCTGACCGGTCGTTGCTGCTTCGGCAGCCGGGAAAAGAGCGATATCGTGATCGCTCACCCCGAAACTCAGAAACACACCGCCCTTGTACGGACCATCGGCCGCACGCGCCACGATCTTCATGTTGAGCACATCGCTGTACCACTGTGCCGAAGCCTCTGGATCTTTCACGAACAGCACGATGTGGGCAATCTTCTCTACCCGGATCGGAGACAATTCAATTTGTGACATGTGGTAGCCCCAGATCCTCCGGCACTCCCGGAATCCATGTAATATCCGTAATCTCGTTGAACTCGCGCCATTCCTTCGTCCAGGATTTTCCGGCATCGGTCGACCGATAGAGATAGCCGAATTTGCTTCCGGCGAGCATGAAGTCGGGATCGGCGGGATTGCCGCCAAAAGCCCACATGCAGGAATTGGACGGGCTGTCCAGATCGGCCTTCGTCCAGGTCAGTCCGGCATCGCCCGAGGTCAGGATCGCCGCCGTTGTTCCGGGCGTGCCATCGCCAATGCCCACCGCGACATCGCGGTTGCTGCCAGGCTTGCGCATCAGCAAACGCGAATAGCGCAGACCGAAGCTTTCCTTGGCGGGCTGACGGGTCCAGGTTTCGCCATCATCGGTTGAACGATACAGCGCGATGACGGTCAGCGCGAGATGTACCTTGGTTCCGTCGTCCTGCTTCAGAACCATGATATCATGAATATCGGAATTGCCGCCAAATTCGGACCAGCCGGTGTCGATCCGCTTCCAGGTGTCACCGCCATCGCGGCTGCGGTAGAGACCGCCTTCTTCCACCCCGGCCCAGACGTCATTGGCGTCATCGGGATCAACGGCCAGCGCCAGCATCCGCGGGCGGTTCACACCGGCGCAGAATTCGGGCATCTCAAGCGTCGTCCGTTCCCAAGTGCGCCCGCCGTCGCGCGAACGGAACAGGATGGACAGCGAAGGAGCGCCGGTTCCGGCATACATCACTTTCGGATCGCTCTCGCTGGCGACCAATTTCCAAACAGCAAAATCGTTGAGCGCGCAATCGACCTTGCTCCAGTGCACGCCATGGTCGGCACTGTAGAACAGGCCCTTTTCGGCACCCGCATACAGAGCGGTTGGATCAGCTGGATCGACCAGCAGACAGCGAACCCGGTCATCATATTCAAGGTCCTGCCCGATGTTGATCCGATACCAGTTCTTGCCTTCGTCATGGGTGCGGATAACCGCTTGCCCGTCGGTTGCAACTATCATGGTCCTGCTCATACTGCCTCCTGCTTATTGCATTTACTTCTGTCGTTCGACGACATTCAACTCAGATTGATCCAGATACTTTTGACTTCGCTGTAGAGCTCCATGGCTTGACGCCCATGCTCACGTCCCCAGCCGGACTGCTTGAAGCCGCCGAACGGCGTAGCATTGTCCACGAGATTGAAGCAGTTGACCCACACCGTACCGGCCTTCACTGCAGCAGCGAGCCGATGCGCCTGCCGCAGATCGTTGGTCCAGATACCTGCGGAGAGACCAAAATCGGAATCATTCGCCTGCGCCACCAGATCGTCCGGATCAGACCAGCTCAGTGCGCTCAGCACCGGACCGAAGATTTCTTCACGCACAATACGCATATCGCGACCGGCGTTCGCCATAATGGTAGGTTCAAAGAAGAAACCGTCATCATGGGTCTGGGGACGGCCGCCGCCGATCATCACATCGGCGCCTTCCGCCTTGCCGATTTCGACATAGGAATTGACCTGGTCCCATTGCTCCTGCGACACCAGCGGGCCGAAATTGACCGACGGATCGAGGCCGTTGCCGATGGTCAGCTTCCCCGCATGATCGGCGATACGCGCCAGCAGGTCATCGTGGATGGAGGAATGGGCATAAAGCCGCGACCCGGCGGTGCAGGTCTGCCCCTGATTGAAGAAAATGCCCGCAGCAATGGAAGCCGCCGCCGCATCGAGATCCGCATCAGGCAGAACGATCTGCGGGGACTTGCCGCCAAGCTCGAGGCTCACTTTCTTGAGATTGACCGTCGATCCGCGGACAATCGCCTTGCCCACTGCGGTCGAACCCGTGAAGGCGACCTTGTCGACTCCGGGATGATCGACCAACGCAGCGCCGGCTTCGCCGAAACCGGTGATGACGTTGAACACGCCGGGAGGAATTCCCGCCTCCAGGGCCAGTTCTGCAAGGCGCAGCGCCGTCAGTGGCGTCTGTTCCGCCGGCTTCAGAATGACGGTGCAACCTGCGGCCAGCGCCGGTGCAACTTTCCAGGCCGCCATCGACATCGGATAATTCCAGGGAACGATCAGACCACAGACACCCACCGGCTCGCGGACGGTGTAATTGAGAATCTTGGCACCGCTGCGAGGCGAGACCGGCAGCGTTTCTCCGCCAAATTTGGTCGGCCAGCCGGCAAAATAACGGAAGGTTTTGATAGACCCTTCAATTTCCACGACCTGCGTGAGCGTCGCCGGCTTTCCGTTGTCGATACATTCCAGCACCGCCAGTTCCGCCGCATCCCGCTCGATCAGATCGGCGAGCCGGTTCAGTAGCAACGAGCGGTCAACGGCGCTCATGTCGCGCCAGCTCGGATTTTCCAGCGCCTTGCGGGCGGCTTTTACAGCCAGGTCAACATCAGCCACGCCGCCCTCTGCAACCTGACAAATTTCTTTGCCGGTTGCGGGGTTGACCGTAGCAAAGGTCTTGCCCGACTGTGCCTGTACCGACTTGCCGTCAATGATCAGGCCCTGCGGCCCTTTTGAGAGCACGGAGCAGAGAGTTTCGGCTTGGGTGAAGGTGGAGGACTGTTCTGACATAGTGTTCCCTTAGGGTTCTGGAGCAACCAATTTCAGACAAAGCGGATAAGGGCTTCGTCGATTCGGATAATTGGATAGCGCAATCGCAAAATGTAAACAATACTAGATTTTTATCTTTCTTTGTTTCATATGCGCGACAATGAAAGCGGGTATGGATCTCCATCAAGCAAAGGGGGAATGAAGGTGCAGGACAATAATATGGCTCTTGAGCAGGCGTTGGGGGCCGCGGCCCACTCTTCGGGTTCAGCCGCCAAGCTGCCACAGCATGTTCCAACGGTTGAAGAAGCCTACGCCGTTCAACGCAATATCTACAACAGCAGCCATCTACCTGTGACGGTGTGGAAGCTTGGTCTCACCGGCGCTGAGGTCCGCAAGGCCTTTGGGACGGAAGAACCGACCGTTGGAAGGCTTGCCGCCAGCGGAATCTTTAACAACCGCAGCGAAATCCAGTTTCTCGGCCCGAAAATGTTCGCCGAAGCGGAATTGATCTTTGAAATGGGTGAGGATTTGCCGATGCAGGCCGAACCCTACACACGTTCCGATCTGTGCGCTGCCCTGAAAGGGATTTATGCCGGTATCGAGATCGTCCGGAGCCGCTTTGAAACCACGAAGCTTTCCTTGCCATTGCTGATCGCCGACAACTCCATGGGCCACGGACTGGTGCTCGGACGAAAGCTGGCCGTGCAGTGGGACGACCGTTTTGCGGACATCCCCGTCAGTCTGACGCGGAACGACGAAGCGCCGACGGCAGGATCCACGGCGCGCGTCATGGGAAATCCGCTTGATGCCGCTGTCTGGTTGGCCAACTGGCTGCGTGATAATGAAAATGACACTCTGAAACGCGAGCAACTGATCGCCTCAGGCACATGCACCGGTGCTACGGAGATGTTCGCCGGGGATACGATCAGCATCGATGTTGACGCCGAACAGGCTGCGCTCGTCAGGCTTTGTGAAGAAATTTAGAAGGAGATATTACAATGTCGTTAGAATTGGGACTCGAGGGTAAAGTCGCCGTCATAACCGGCGGCGGCGTCGGCATCGGAAAAGAAACCGCCCGCAAGCTGGCGATGGCAGGCGTGAAAGTCGTCATCGCCGCGCGCACCGAATCCAAATTGGAAGCGGCCGCGGAAGAACTGCGCCAGTCAACCGGAGGCGAAATCATCGCCGTACCGACCGACACCACGTCGAAGGACTCGGTTGAGGCTCTGGTCGATGCTGCGGTGGAAAAATTTGGCGCGGTGCACATCCTGGTCAATTGCGCAGCCGCTCCCGGCGGCCTGGTGCGCAACGCGATTGAGGAAGCGGATGAAGACGCCCTCATGCTTGACCTGAATACCAAATTATTCGGCTATTTCCGCACCGCAAAAGCTTGCGTCCCGCACATGCGCAAGGCCGGCTGGGGCAGGATCGTCAATGTTGGCGGCCTCACCGCACGCTGCACCGAAGCGCTTTCGGGCATGCGGAACACGGCGCTGGTCCATTTTACCAAAACGCTGTCGGACGAAGTGGGCAGCGACGGCATCACTGTTAACATCATTCACCCGGGTGTCACCCGCACCGAGCATATCGAGGAATGGTTCGCGGAAATGGCGGAAGAAGAAGGCACAACCGTCGACGCCATCGTTGCACGCGAAGCGGCCGACCCCGCTGCTTTGAAACGGATGCTGGAAGTCGAAGAAGTGGCTGATCCGATTGTCTTCCTCTGCTCTCAGCTCGGAAGCGGGATCACGGGCGAATCGATCGCGGTCGATGCCGGCCTGTCACGCGCCGTATTCCTCTAATCGCATGAAAAAGGGGTGCCCGCCGATCTTGGCGGGCACCCCTTTTTTGATTTTTGGACATCCTGCAACAAACACGTCTCAGGCAGGCTGTCGACTCCATCGCATGGTCACGATTGTTACCACGATACTGAGCGCCAATATCAGGCTGGCGGCGTAGATCATCACCGTGAACGATCCGGTGACCAAGGTAGCGGCGGCCGCAGCGGGCCCAAGCCCCGTACCGAATGTCTGAATCGACCCCATCGCACACACGACGCGCCCGCGCTGGCAGGCTTCCGAACAGATACCCGACAGCAGCGGCTGGGCAAAATTCCAGCTGAACATCATCATCGTGCACGCCAGGACGAAGGCCGTGGGCGTCACATGATCGCGAAACATCAGGAAGCTGACCGTGCCGATCGCACCGCTGAACACCAGAGGCCAGCTCCGTCCCCAACGGCGTGGCAAGACACCCGCCAGCCCCGCACCGACAACACCGGCCATGGTGCCGATCGACAAACCGTTCGCTATGGCTCCGTCCGTCAGCTGGCTCAACTGGCCGATCCGTTCGGAATAGCTCCACACCGCGCCCATTGCGAAGAACAGCAGGAACACACCAAGCAGCGCCCCGGATGCAGCGCGCAAATCAAGCTTGCCGCCGCCGGCGGCGAAAATATCGGGTTCATCCTTGCTGCCATCGGGGAACGCCCGCAGCGACAGCATCACCAGCCCAGCGAACCCTGCGATAGCGATGAAAAACGTGCTCGGCGCAACCACATCCATGATCAGCGGGAGCATATAAAGGAAGCCTGAACTGAGCAGGGCACCGGTAACCAGATATATCGCAAAAGCACGGTCGGGATTTTTTGCCCGGCCCAGTGCCGCAAAGGCAAAGCCGATCGCTATGCCTTCACCTGCGCCCGACACCACGCGCGCCGCAGCCATGGCCGGAAAGCTGATAACGGCGGCGGTCAACAGATTGCCCAGAACGATCAGCGTCAGCCCCAATCCCACGGCCAGACGCCAGCGCACCTTGGCCAGAGCAAAGGTGCTGAGGCCGATGGTCACGCCCATGGCGTTGATGTCCCAAGCGGCCAGATAGCCTAGCTGATCGTTGTCGAACCCCGTCTTCTGCGCGACGACCGCCAGAAACCCCGGGGTTATGAAGATTACAATCGCGCCGATCAGGCCAACCAATATGGCACTGATCAGGCCGCCCCGATCGAGGCGTTCGGTACCCTCTTCTGCGGCAGCCATACCGGCTATGGCGGTATTAAGTTCCATGTCGCACCCCTCCCAAGGCTATTTTCCTAATGGGCCGCGCGAACGATTGGCGCGGCCCCAGTGCGATCAGGATTCCAGGACGTCATTCACTGCGAGGGCGAATTTGTCCACAATCTCGTCAGCGTCAGCGCGCGTAATAACCAGAGGCGGCGCGAAGACCAGCGTGTCGCCCAGAGCGCGCGTGATCAGACCACGTTCAGCCGCTGCTTTCAGGACCTGGCGACCCGTCCGGTTTGCAGCCGGCAGGCTTTCCTTCGTTTCGCGGTCTTTCACCAGCTCGATTCCGAGCATCAGCCCCTTGCCGCGAATATCACCGACATGGGCATGCTGGCCCAGACGATCGCGCAATTGCTGCATCATATAGGGGCCTACATCGGCGACATTTTCCACCACCTTCAGATCGTCGATCAGCTTGAGCGCAGCCAGCGCAGCCGCTGCGCCAACCGGATGGCCCGAATAGGTATAGCCGTGCCCGAACACGCCAATCTGGTCGGCTCCTGCATCAAGCACATCCCAGACTTTCGGGGAAATGAAGACTGCCGACATCGGGAAATAGCCGGATGTCACACCCTTGGCCGACGTGATCAGGTCGGGTTCGTAGCCATAGGCCTGGCTGCCCCAATAGGTGCCCAGCCGGCCATAGCCTGAAACAACCTCGTCGGCGACGAACAGGATGTCATGTTTTTTGAGGATCGGCATGATTTCTTCAAAATAGCCTTCAGGTGGCGGAATGAGGCCACCGGCGCCCATCACCGCTTCTGCGAAGAAAGCCGCGATTGTGTCCGCTCCCTCACGATCGATCGTATCCTGCAACTCCTTGGCGAGGTGGCGCGAGAAGTCGCGCTCGGACATGCCTTCCGGGGCGTTGCGGTAATAATGGGGCGCACTCACATGCAGGATCGGCCCCTTGGGCAGGTCGAACAGATTGTGCATGCCCGGCAGACCAGTCAGACTGGCAGTTGCGACGCCCGAGCCATGATAGGCATTCCAGCGAGATATGATCTTTTTCTTTTTCGGCTTTCCACGCAAATTATTGTAAACCCAGATGATCTTGAGTTGCGTTTCGTTAGCATCGCTGCCCGATGTTCCGAAAAAGACACGCGACATGGGAACCGGAGCGCGCGCCAGCAGCGCCTCGGCGCACTCGCCGACCACATCAGTACCCAATCCGTTGAACGTGTGGAAAAAGGCCAGTTTTTCGCTTTGCCGAGTGATCGCCTCGGAGATTTCCTTGCGACCGTAGCCAAGGTTAACGCACCAGAGGCCGGCCATGCCATCGATATATTCCTTGCCCTGAATATCTCGTACCCGCACGCCGGAGCCCGATTCGATCATCATCGGACCATCAGCCTCGAGGTCGTTGATCGAGGTGAAGGGGTGAAACTGGCTGCGCTCATCGCGCAAGTGGGCCTGAGACCGCTGACTTGTCATAATGAAATCTCCTTAAACAGACCGCAACTCGGAGTCGCGGTGCAAAAATCTTGCGAAGCCTATACTTCGCGCAAAGTTCATCCAAACGCAACAGTATATATAGAAATAGCTTTATTTTTGCGTTACCGTAACAATTGACGCGACGCCCGGCGTCCGCGTCCGGTTCGAATAGGTGGCCCAACACACCATTGACACAAGCGGTCGGGTGCAACAGGAACGAAGCATGGAAGACAAACCAGATTTGGGCAACGTCATGGCGATGATTTCGTTTGCCGCTGTAGTGAGCACCGGTGGATTTTCCAGCGCTGCAAAACTGCTGGGCTATTCGAAGGCAGCGGTCAGTCGTCAAATCGCGAAGCTTGAACAAAATACGGGGGTACGCCTGCTTGATCGGACGACGCGCTCGGTTGCCCTGACGCCTGCCGGACGCGAGATGTATGGACGCTGTGCCAGGATCGTGGACGAGGTGAACGAGGCAAACCAGATCATCACCGGCATGGTGACTCAGCCACGCGGTGACCTGAAGGTCAACGCCCCGGTCGTTGCCTCGCTTTTCGATCTGACCTCAATCATTCCGCGCTTTCTGCACACCTATCCCGAAGTCCGCCTGCTGCTCAATCTGTCGGACAGCAAGGTGGATATGCTGAAGGGCCGTTTCGACGTGGCCTTCTGGATGGGTGACCCGTTTGATTCCAGCCTCGAATCCGTTCGGCTGCGGGTCTATCCAATGGTTCTGGTGGCTGCGCCCGATTATCTGGAGCGCGCTGGCAGACCGACCTCCCCAAATGATCTCAAGGATCACACCTGTATCGTCGAAACCCACCTTTCGCCCGTTGGTGAATGGCGATTGTCCGATGACATTTCCGTGGCGGTCAATCGTGGTCCCCTGACGAGCAATTCCGTCCGCATGGCACGAGAGGCGACTCTGCAAGGCCTTGGCGTCAGTTTTCTGCCTCGCTTTCTGGTCGAGGACGATATCGGGGCAGGCAGGCTGGAAACCCTTCTGACCGATATCGTGACGGAAAGCATCCCGCTTCATATCATATTCCCGCGCGGAAATTTTGCCCTGTCCAAGGTCAGGGCCTTTGTCGATTTCGTCCGCAGTGAAATGGTGGAAGGCAATGACGGCGGTCAGGGTGCAACCCTTGGACTAGCCTCAGCCATCTGAATTTCTGCGGAGCCTCTCCCGCGGTTATATTGCCTTTTGGGCGCCGCCGGGATCAATCCTCGGGCGGCGGCACATTCCAGTTGTCGTCGGCTCCCTGGATTGGCGCATCCCAGGCATCGACGGGCACGAAAGTCAGTCCCGAAATCTTGCCATTGGCGGCATAGCTCAAATTCACTTCCAGCAGACCATTGTCATAATGCGCCCGGTATCGATACGCCTGATCGCCTCCCGATTCGCCTTGAGCAAACAAGGCTATATCCCGCTGCGAACCCAGCATGTTCAGGGTCTTGCGATATCCGTACATCATATCGGCAAGATCCTGTTTCGATATGAAGGTAAAATCCTCATATTCGGTATTTCCCTCCGCAATCTGTTGCAGCAGGGTCTTGAGTTGGTCGGTGACGCGAGGATTGCGCTCGGCGATGGGCATCGCTTTCGGCTGCACGAGTTTCGGATCCAGCATGCCAGCGATGTGCCGCGCGATCGTGACGGGGCGAGCGCTGTCGCTGTTCGCAAGCACGACGATGGTCAGTTCGTCGCCCAGATAGCGGATGATGAAGCTCTGAAACCCCTGCCAGCTTCCGGAATGCCGCCAGACGTCTTGGCCTGCGCTGTTGTCGAGAAACCAGCCGAAACCGGCAGGATAGGTGCCGCCGTTCGCCAGCCGGGCAGGCTTGCCGATCTCGGCCCATGACTGGGGGGACAGAATCTTGCGATCATGCACACCCGCTTCCCACCGGGCATAGTCAAGAGGCGACAGATAGAGTGTCCCGTCAGCCGTGGAATTGGCCGCGTGGGATACCCACTCCTGATTGCGCAGCGCGCCCTTTCTCAGTTGATAGCCCGCAGCGCGATTGGGGATGAGAGCGAGGTCATCGATCTGCCGCGCCGTTTGCATGCCGAGCGGCACAAAGAGACGCTTGGTGAGAAAATCAGCATAGACCATGCCGCTGACCCTCTTGATAAGAATACCGAGCGCAACATAGCCGGCGTTGCTGTAATTCCAGCGCATACCCGGCGCAAACATAAGCTCCCGTTTGCCGATGTCGCGCAGCATTTCCTCGGGCGTATATTCGGTGCGTATATCTCCGTTCGGATTCGTCGGCAGGCCTGAAGTGTGATTGAGAAGCTGTCTGATGGTGATCGGCTGCCAGCTCGGCGGCGTTTCCGGCAGATAGGTGCGGATCGAATCATCGAGGCGGATCTTGCCGTCCTCGACGAGCAGCATGATGCCGGCGGCCACGAACTGTTTCGCGATTCCCCCCGTCTGAAACAGAGTATCGGGATGCACCGGCACCTGCAGCTCCAGGTTCGCCAGCCCGTAGCTTTGCACGCGCTGCAGCTGCCCATGCCGCATGATCACCAGCGCCAGGCCCGGAACCTGCTGCCGCGCCATTTCGACGTGGATATAATCGTCAATCTCGTCAGCACGGGCATTGCCGGCATATCCTGCAAACATAATCACCAGCAACAGGCCTGTAATTGCTTTCATCATCGGGTCCTCTCCTCAACTCGGTTTCGCGTTTGGGCCTCAACCTGCGTCGAGGCGGTTGGCGGACGCCGGTTCTGACCGGCGCCCGCCTTGCTGTTCACCTGCGAAAGGTTGCGCTGATGCCAATGGTTCTGGGACGAAACGCAGTCGCACGAAAATTGACGTTGCCCGTCGCTTCATGGCCCAGACCCAGAACGGGGTGATCATTCGTCACATTGTTGGCGAACAGGCTCAGATCGAGACCGCCGAAGCGGGCGCCAGCACGCAGACCAAGGACCGCTGTCGCCGGCGCCCGGGGTATCACCGGATCGACCAGAGGCGAGCTCAGATCGAGCGGCGTGTCATCATGCGTGGCGCGCGTAAAGTCTGCCCGCATGTACAGATCATGCTCGCTCACCGTGAACTCATATTCGCCGCTCAGATGGATGGTCCAGGGCGCAACATCCAGGGGTTCTCCTTTGCGGCGAATGATCGTGTTGTTGGGACCTGGAAGATCCGAACTGTAGCGAGCATCCATATAGGAAACCGACGCACCAAGCGTCAGACCGGGTAGCGGCCGCGCCGACATCGCAAGGTCAACACCATCCACCTTCGCATCCCCGAGACTGAAGATCGTGTGGTTCTGGCACACGGGCAAAGCAATCACCGTCTGCGTGTCTTTCCAGTCCACATGATAAGCCGAGACATCGACCGCCAGGCGCCCCCCGAACAGGCGGTTCTTGCTGCCGACTTCGTAACTCCAGACCGAATCGAGTTTGATGTAGCGCGGGACCATCGGATCGAAGCCGAGCAGATCGCCATCGGGAGCACAGCGGAAACCAACCGCATCCGCAATATTGCTCCCCCGCACACCTTTGGCCGCGCTGGCATAGAAAAGATTGTCGGGATCAGCCTGGAAGGACACGCCGAATTTGGGCGTAATCGGGTTGTGCTCAGACTCTTTCCGCTCGCTCATCCCGTTGCTGGTATAAAGAGGACCAGCCAGGAAATTGTCATAGACGAACGATGTGTTGGTGTAACGCACACCGGCGGTCAGCGTGACACGCGGCACCAGCTCATAGTCCAGCTGGGCAAATATAGACTTCTGCGTATCGCGATATTTGGAATGCTGGCTGATCACATAGCGACCCTGATAGAGCTCGACGCCGAAAATGTCGCTGATCGAACCAACCGGCTGTCCACCTTCGTTCTGGATGCCGTAATTGATCTGGTCGAGCAGCCCGAGATTCTGGGCATCGAAAGCATCCCGCGTCAGGAATCGCGAGTAAAAGGCCCCCACCACCCAGTGAAGGGGCGCATCGGAATCCGTGCTTTGAAGACGAAGCTCCTGAGTCAGGCCATTTTGCGACGTCGCATTATGGGTTCCGGACTGAACAAGGGGCAGATCTGGCGGCGGGAACGGTCCGTTATAACCGGACCAGATCGCGATATTCAAGGCGACGTCATCGCTTTCCGTGGTCGTCTTGCGAGTGAAGTAGGACGTGTTCGAAATAAGGCTGACATCGCCCAGATCCAGCTCCACCTTCAGCGCCGGCAGATAGAAGCGATCCATATGCGATTGCGGCTTCACATAATAGCTGGTGCGATAATCCACATTGGCCGGATCAGATTGCTTGGGTTCAAAGAGCGCACCATCGTCCAGTGTAACCTTCTGGAAAAACAGCGATGGTGTGATGAAAAGATTTTCCGTGGGCTGCCATCCCAGCGCAAGCCGTGCGGCGTAACTGTCACCGCTGTTGATGTCCTTCTCCACCACTTCCTTCGTGTATCGGTCAAGCCGGTCGACGAACCCGCCATCGTGCCGGTACCAGGCGCTGGCCCGAAACCCGAGCTTGTCCTCGATGATGGCTGCGCCACCCGCGACGCCCCCCTCGTAGCTGATGCCGCCCTTTTCGGTCGAGCTGAGTTCGGTTCGCGCATAGATCTTCGAGCCCTCCATGACGGGCGGTGGCGTGATGAAGCGAATCGACCCGCCCATCGAACCCGTGCCGAACAAAGTCCCCTGTGGCCCGCGCAATACCTCCACGCGTTCCAGGTCGAAAACCTGCGGATAGGCGTTGGTGAGACTGGGACTGATCCCCGTCCGCGTCTGGATGGGTGTGTCATCAATATAGATGCCGGTTGTCGGGATGCCCGACGTGGACAGAATTCCGCGGATGGCGATGTTGCTTTGCCCGGTTCCGTAGAACAGCGCGCTCGAACCGAAGGTTATGCTGGGAGTCAGGCGCATGATATCGTCTGCGGTCCGGACGCCTTGCTTGTCGAGCATCACCTGGTCCGTCGCGACAATGCTCAGGGGCACCCGGCTCTGGCTTTCGTCGCGTCGCGTCGCCGTGACCACAATATCCCCGGAATATTGGGTGGCTGATTGCGATCGACGCTCCTGTTCCGCCGTATCGGCAGCATAAGCGTGGGTGCTCAGAGCGCTCGCTGACACACATCCAAGTACGAATAATTTATGATAATGCTTGCGCAGTTTCATCTGCATTCCCCCTTCGTTCGTTACATCCGGAAAACGGTCAGGAGTGACTCTCCAGGGTTTTCCACTTCACCAGAAGTGATCAGGATGTTGCCCAAAGCGAGGCGAACAATCAAATTAAAAATGATTCATTTCTCATATTATGCATTTTATGGTAATTTTATGCGCTTATTTGCTGACTAAATTTATAATATTATCAAATACAAGAGATCGCATATCCTATCGCCAAAGCGGACAACCGCCGGTCGGCCGCAGGCGAGGTTCTAGGATCGTCGAGAGATGAAAAGAGCACGAGGTCCGCCATTGTGGCCGGCCATCCGCAAGCAGCGCGTGGATGAACCCCCGGATCGCCATGACCCGACTCGCGCGGCAGACTTGGAGAGGCCGCTCATGTTCAGAGGTCGGGAGATCAGGCACCATGACGGCCCTCGCGCGCCCCCTCCCCTGCACTTGCCTCGACGCCTGAGTCAGAGGCGCCTGACGATCAAAGGAGGTTATTCCGATATCAGCCCGATCGACAGGCGACGCATCGATTGTTCAGGCCTCCGCCTCTGCCAGATTGGCGGCAATCTGGTCTGCGGTTTCGGTCACGCGCTCAATGACGGAATCATTGTGCAACAGGGCAAATCGCTCTTCCGTACCCACGGCGCAGATGCTTCCCACCGCTTCCTTGCTGCCAGCCTGGAGGATCGGCGCGGCGATGCCCTTCAGGCCGCCGGTCAGTTCGTTGCTGGTCACGCAATAGCCATCCTTGCGGATTTTCTTGGCAGCCCGGGAAAAATCCTGCCACGACCAGTCATGATAAGGGTGATTGGGGTTGCCCGCGATTTTTTCCTGGAACAATTTCTGCAGTCGGCGGCCTTTTTGATAGGACACGAGAACCTTTGACTGGGCACCGGAAAACAGGGGGATCGGCTGGCCCCGCCCGAAATGAAACGAAAAGGTCTCGGTCGGCTCAACGATATAGGTGTTGATAATTCGATCATCATAAAACACGCTTGAAAACACAGCCAGTCGCGTTTCCTCGGCCAGCTTGTGCATCACGTCTCGCCCGGCGATCAGAATCGGATCATATTGCCGCATCATCCAGTCCAGTTCGATTATCCGGGGGCCGAGACTGTAACTGCCGCTGCCGACCCGGGTAATCAGGCCCGCATCGCAAAGATCTTTGACATGACGGTAGACCGTCGCCTTGGACAGACCGGTGCGTTCCAGAATAGTCTCTGCGCTCACCTGAAGCGAATCAGGGCCAAAGAAATCCAGAATCGCCAGTGTCTTGCTTAATGTACTCATTCTTTTCCTGCAGACCTTTGTAACAGTCTCTTAAGCGGTCGCCGATTTTTCGGCTTCTTCGCCTCTCATCTTTCCGACGACTGGCTCCACTATACAAGTCTTTTTCCTTTTGCGCCTTTTACAAGCGATGCGCCCCTTAGCGTGAGACCCGCTTCTTGCAAAAGCGAAGCCGACGCGAAATCGCAATTCAACCGATGCTCCCCGGTGACTTCGCCTCGACCGGACAAAGAGCAAATGTTGCGAATATAGATATAAATACACTTATTTAAACTCGATAAATTTGCTTTTTATGCAACATATGAGAATTTTTGTTGATTTAGACGATTATCTGGGATAACTGAAACGCTTCAACAGGCTGACGGCTTCTCGCTACTGGCAAAAATATAGGCCAGAAAGTCCTTTCTAAGCCCAACGAGGCTCGGTGCGGGGGTTCAGCCAGAAATAACAGATAAGCATTCGTGATCAGGGAGATTGCGAACAAAAAAGGGGGTAAATATGCGTTTGCAAATCCGTATGATGAAATTACTGGCACTCGGCTGCGTCTCAACCGCTGCCATGAATGTTCACGCCGTTGCAGCGGAACAGTCAGGGCAGCCCAAAGCTGTGGCAAACAGCCCCGCCAACTCTCAAGAAATTGTGGTCACCGCCACGCGTCGCGAACAGACGCTCAGCAAAGTGCCGCTCAGCGTTGTGGCGCAGGACCAGGAAGCCCTCGATATGCAAGGCGTGCGTTCAGCCGACGATCTGATGCGCCTGACTCCCAGCATAACTTTCGGCCAGAGCTCTCAATTCTATGGCACGGGCCAGTCCAATATTTCGATTCGCGGGATCCAGTCCACTTCGGGCATCCCAACAACCGGCGTCTATATTGACGATACGCCCATTCAGACGCGCACCGGCGTCAGTCCCAGCCTGACCAACGCCTATCCCCAGATTTTCGATCTTGAGCGCGTTGAAGTTTTGCGCGGCCCGCAAGGCACCCTGTTCGGGACCGCCTCTCTCGGCGGTGCCGTCCGCTTCATTACGCCGGACCCTGTCCTGAGCGGCACCAAGATTTATGCCCGCGCAGAGCTTTCAACCACTGAAAAGGGCAGTGAAAGCTATGAAGCAGGCGTTGCTGGCGGTACAGCAATTGTCGAAGACAAGATCGGCTTCCGCGCCAGCGTCTGGCACCGGCATGACGGAGGTTATATCGATCGTCTCGATCGGGTCACCCGGGACGTCGCAGAGAAGGACATCAACAGTTCCGACAGCTATGCGGCCCGCTTTGCCCTGGGATTGAAGCCTGCCGACAATATCACGATCACTCCTTCGGTATTTTACCAGGATGTGACCATCGACGACAGTTCACTCGTGGACATCAATTCGTCGGATATGGACAATAACGACTTCAAAAATGGCCTGTTCGCACGGCCGGAATCGCACACCGACCGCTTCTGGCTTCCGGCCTTGAAGGCGGTTGTCGAATTCGACAATTTCTCGATCATATCGAACACGTCCTATATCACCCGGAAGACCGCCACGGCGAGCGACGACAATACTCTCAATCTCGCCATTTTTGCGGAATATTATGATCCGGTTCCGCCCCCGGGATTCCGCGATCAGTTCGCCTTCACCGACAACAAAACAAGCCAGAAAGGCTTTACCCAGGAAATTCGCCTGCAGAACACCAGCAGCGGTCCCCTCAACTGGGTGGTCGGCGCATTTTACTCCCGCTCCGTTGTGAAGGACCAATTTGGCGGCGCAAACGTAAAGCTGCTGGAAACCGTGAACTATGGTCTGCAAAATGCCGGAATACCGCCGGCAAATTCGGTCGCCGAACTGTTCGGTGTGGAGCCCTATCAGGGCATCTATGTTGTCTTCCAACAATCGCGCTATGAGGATATTCAGAAGTCGGTATTCGCTCAGGTCGACTATGAAATTGTTCCGCGCGTCACAGTGACCGCAGGCGCACGCTATACCGACGCGAAATTCAAGCTGGACAATTTTGTCGCGGGTCCGCTCGTTGCAAGCGACGGCATCGTGGTAGCGGAAACGACCACCAGCAAGCCGCTGACGCCCAAATTCGGAATCTCGTTCCAGGCCGACAGGAACAATCTGTTCTATGCCAATGCCGCCAAGGGTGTTCGGGGCAGCGGCGTGTCCGAGCAAGCTGGCATTCGCTGCATCGACGATGGCATCAACATTGGTTTTGATCCGTTAAGCGCTCGCCAGATCAAATCCGACTCGCTCTGGAGCTATGAAGTCGGCAGCAAGAATTCCTTTGCGGACGGCCGCATCGCAATCGACGTTTCCGCCTACCATGTCGACTGGAAGAATGTGCAGGACAATCTGGTGCTGCCGATATGCCAGGTCCACACGACCTTCAATCTGGGCAGCGCCAAGATAGACGGTCTGGATATGGCCCTGTCCGTCCGCCCTGTCGACGGCCTGACGCTTTCAGGCTCGGCATCCTATATCAATGCGCGCTACAGCTCCGACCTGAAAAATGCCAGCGGCGTCGTCATCCGCAAGAGTGGCGAACCGCTGGACGTTGCTCCGTGGACACTGCATCTTAGCGGACAATATGATTTCTCGCTGGCGCAGGAGGATGCCTATCTGCGGGCGGACTTCACCCACAGCAGCCAGGAGGGCAAGCCGGTGGACGTCAGCTCGCCCCTGGTGGATCCGATGATCCCGCGGCGCCCCGCCTCGTCGCAGCTTGACCTGCGCGCCGGTGTGCGTGTTGGCGGAGCGGACGTCAGTCTTTTTGCAACCAATGTGCTAAATGCGCATCCTGCACTCGGCCTGGTCCATAGCACGCCCAGCGACCCGAACCTCCGGAGCGTGACGTTCCGGCCGCGTACTTTCGGTATTTCGGCGACATTCCGCCAATAGCCGAGCAGAAGATGGCCAGCAGCAACCATAAAGGCTCTAAAAAGATGTCAGATCAAAGCGATTCTTCCCGTTTCAGCGGCCTGTTTTCGGACCGTCGAACCCTTTTAAAGCATATGGGCCTGCTGGCCATCGGAACAGCGCCGATCTCGCTGGCAGGATGCGCTACATCGACAGCAGCGCAAACCGGTTCGGCTGCGCCGACGGTTAAATCAATGGTCAGACGGGAAGACACGACGCGCAACCTGGGCGGCATGGGTTTCGGCTATCAATCCACATGGGGTGCCGACGGTCGCGCTTATGTGATGGTCAACGACGGCGCCGGCTGGGCAGATCCCGCGACAGAATTTTTCAATGCCCGTATGTGGGCGGTGCGCGGCGATGTTGAAAATGCCCAGTTTTCCGAAATAAGCAACTTTCCGAGTTTAAGCTATGCAACCCGGCCGAGAGAAGCTCCCCGCTATTTCGGTATCGGATTGCTCGCCGTTCGCGAGCGCATCTATCAGTTTCTCAATACGCTCGACCGGGCGGAAGATCGTCCGCGCCACTGGACGGGTGCCAAGCTCATCTATTCCGATGACAACGGTCTGACATGGTTCAATCAGGATGGGTCCACACCCGTGATATGGCAAGACTGGGGAGAACAGTCGCGCGAGCATTTTGCGTTTTTCAACGAGCCGGACAATTGTTTTTCCATGCTTTCCATCCTTCAGATGGGCCGAAACTACAGCGCCAATCGCGACGGCTATATTTATGTCTATGGCCTCAACGGCAATGTCGATGGCCTGATGAATCAGCTTGTCATGTACCGTGTCCCGATAGCCGATATGCTCGACCGCACGTCTTATGAATATTTTTCCGGATGGCACTCCAGCGGTGCGCCACTTTGGAACAAGGACATCGCAGCGCGCTCGCCGGTGCACGTTTTCCCTCGAGGATGGGTGAACGACACCAATCTGTTTCCCGGCGATCTCGTCGTGGAATCATGGTTGCCCAGCGTCGTCTATAATGAGGCGCTGGGCGTCTACATGATGGCCAATGCCGGCATCGGCTGTGGCCCGGACGGCACCGAGTTCGGCAAACCGAGCTATTTGGGCTTCTGGGTATCCGACACGCCGTGGGGGCCATGGCGACAGGTCCATGAAGAGATCGCGTGGACTCCCGGCAACGACCCCGCGTCGCGCGCCTATGTCCCCCGTATCATGCCCCAGTGGATCGCTCCCGACGGCAAGTCCTTCTGGCTTGCCTGGTCGGACATCAAGGGCATCAGAGAATTTGGTCGTGACGAGGCCCTCATGACCGAAGCGCTTGCCAAGGCAAAAACACCGCAGGAACATAGCGACATTGAGCTGGATTTTCTGCGCCGTTACATGCCAGGCATGCGGATGAATATTCAGCGCGTCGACCTCAAGCTGGACTGATCGGAAGCGTATCTCCCACCGAGAACCAGCGAAAACACCCGCGCCGAATAGAAAAGCGGCTCTCGCCTGCAGGACGAGAGCCGCTTTTTAATTGTGTGTTCGCCCCACACAGAGGCCCGGTCATGCGCTCGCGGCCTGGTGCAATCCGATCGGCGGATCAGAAACCCGGCTTGTTGTCCCGGCCGATGATGCCGCCGCCGGCAATTTGCGGCATCACCTTCCTGTTCCGACAGGCTGCGCTATCGCCTGCCCGTCGCACCGAGCGCCTTTCGCCCGACATGTCTATTTCGTTTTCATTTCCACTGTTCCGTCGTCCTTGACCGTCAGCAGCGGATCCTCGGCTTCGCAATAATATTCCATCATGCGATATTTGTCGTTCCGTCTGTAGCCATAGGTAAACTGGTAGGGTTCAAGCAGCATCTTGGGGTCCTCGATCGTTATCTGGTCTTCCAGATAGCCTGGCGCAGTCAGCCGAATTCGCTCCCTGATAACCATCTCATCGCTGTGCGGTATTTCGAAAAACTCGGTTTCTTCCCGGACACCGCGCGTGGTGACCACCAGCGTATCCCCTTCCCATTTACCGACCGAAAAGCCGTAAAAGCTCGGTGCATTATCTTCCGGAGCAGGCATCTCGGTATCCAGAAAAATGCGGCGGGTCTGCGTCAGAAACTCGGCCAGCACGGTCACTTGTCCGGGATTTTGCAAGATCTGTATCGGAAAGATTGCGCCCATGATGGTGGGCATGCCTTCCAGCATGCACAAGGTACTGGGATCGGCAAGCGGAGTTCCCGCTTTCAGCATCGCCGTACGCTTTTCCCGTTGCGCCTTCCATTCTGTGGCATAAGGCTCTTTCAGCTTCGGGCCACCATTGGGGGCAGACAGTTCGAAAAACAGATTCTCATCACCGGCAAAGGGATCCGGGTAAATTTCCCAGATGCCCGTGATATTTGGTTCCGCCATTTCTTCATGGGCCATGGCATAAGGTGCCATGACGAATGCCGAAGGCGCCCCGATCATGGCGGCAACTGCAAATGCGACAGATTTCATTTTCATAAATACTCCTCTTTGAATCGGGTTCTGCAGCTTGAACTGCTCCTATCTGATCCGCGGGTGCGCACGCAGATCACAGACTGCGTGAGAATGCGTGCATGCGCAAGGCGTTCGATGACAGTGCTTTGCTGAAAACACGCGCCCTTCTCTCGACCCTTTACCAGGCCTTCAATGTTTTGCCGTTGGGCAATGTGATGGTCTTGAGCATCCCGCCGGGCTTGCCGTTTCGCAGGGGATAATAGATCAGATCCACCTTGTCTCCAGCCTTCAGCGTGTTGTGCTTCCAGCCTCCCAGAGTCATCAGGTTGATACTGTTGCACTCCATCACATAGATCTGGCCATCCTTCTCCACCAGAATGAAGGAGTGCGGATTGGTAAAGCGGAACTGCGTAACCTTTGCATCTTTTATCGGCAGCACTTTGGTCTGGTCAAACATAGAGAATGAATGATGGGCCTCGGCGCCGGTTGCCACGACAGCAACCCCCAGTGCCAAAGCGAGAATATAGTTCTTTTTCATATTTTACTCCTTCTTCTTGTGTGCGTAATAATTGACAGTCTGACAAATTGCCTGTTTCCATTTCCGCTGTGCCTCAGACATGGACCACTGTGGGCATCTTTGATGGTTGAATTTGCGTGCACAGAAGAAACGCGCAGGCAATGACACCGATCGGCAGCCACAGAACATGGTCGATACCCCAATGCTGCGCCACCGTCCCCGCGAGTATCGGGGCAAGACCACCACCGAACAGTTCCCCTGTGGCAATCACCACACCGGATGCGGTGGCCATCATCTTGGGCGGGACAGATTCGGCACATAGCGGCCCGACGGTGAGCGTTATCAGCGCCAGAGTGCCGAACATGACAAAGAAGAGGCATATGAACAGGCGCGGAACCGCTGGCCCGCTGGCGGCCAGCAAGACCAGGGCAACAAAAATGATCGCCGTTCCGGCAAGCATGATCGTTTTGCGCCCTAGCCGGTCCGACATCCAGGGCAGAATGACGGTGCCGGTTGCGCTGCCAAAGCCGATGGCCGACATGACGGTGCCCATCTGCGAAAAAGTCAGTCCCAGATGATCGAGCATATAATTGGGCAGGAACGCGGAGATTGTGGTGAGACAGGTCAGCCAGGCCAGCATCAGCGCCATGCAGATCCGTATATTGCCATAGCCGGTGACTGCCAGCCAGTCGGCCCAGACCATCGCGCCTGACGAAGGGCTCGTGGGACGCGCTGGCAATATCTTGTAGGTCAGCCACGCGCATATAAAGCCGGGGATCGCTATCAGAACAAAAATCCAGCGCCAATCCACTACGTGCAACAGAGGCGGGATAAGCAGCGGCGCCAGCCCCAGCCCGAAAAGAAGCGCGGTGACCTGCTGCAGGCCAACATTGCGCCCGCTCCGCTGGGGCGGCGAAGCCTCCATCGTTTCTGCGATGCTGGCCGGGACATAGGCGCCGTCAGCAAAACCCATCAGGGCCCGAACGAAGACCAGCGAGATCAGACCTGTCGCCAAGCCGCTTGCGCCAATCAGCACGGAAAAGGCAATCAGCGCGCCGACGAGCACCTTGCGACGACCGATCCGGTCGGAAAGGCTGCCCATGAACAGCGCCGAGATGCCCCAGGCAATCGCCAGGGAACCGGTAATCGTGCCGATATCCCTGTAATCGAGCGAGAGATCCTTCGCGATGACCGGAAACAGGGTCGAGATCATGAAACGGTCCAGCCCCACGAGCCCGAACGAGAGAGCCAGTATCAATACGGTGCGGAATTCCAGGCTGGTCTTGTCATCATATTTCTGCATCTCGTTATCTCCCGCAAACATTTGCTATAATCATCATTTTTCTCTTATATTGCGGTTTACGTTCAATATTTATGTGTGTAAAGAGGTTTAGTGAATCGCTAATCTCAAAATATGTAGGACGCCCTGCGTAAGAGGAGTGCGGCAAAAGACTATATGTTTGGACATTATTGGGGGCCTGAATGGATCTGGAACTAAATGGCAGCATTGCTGTCGTCACCGGCGGCGGCAGCGGAATCGGCAAGGAAGTAAGCCGTGTCCTGTCCCAGGAAGGCTGTACGGTCGTGATCTGCGCCCGCCGCATGGGTCCGCTGGAAGATAGCGCGCGCGAGATTTCCGCTGAAACCGGCCGCGAGGTCGTTCCTTTATATTGTGACACCAACGAGATGACAGCGGTGTCGGACATGGTCGACGCGGTCATCAGCCGATTTGGCAAAATTGACATTCTGGTTAACTCGGCCGCTGCCCCGTCCGGCGTGGTGCGGAACGATATCGAACATGCAGGTGACGACGAGCTGCTGGCCGATCTGAATACCAAGGTGATCGGCTATTTTCGCTGCGCAAAGGCCGTCTCGCCTCATATGCGAAGCAAGGGACATGGCCGGATTATCAATATTGGCGGCCTCACCGGGCGAGCCAGCAAGGTGATCTCCGGCATGCGCAATCTCGCCGTTGCGCATCTTACCAAGACCCTGTCCGATCAACTCGGTCCGGACGGCATAACCGTCAATCTCATCCATCCGGGCGTTGTCGAAACGCCGCATATCCACGAGCTCTACGAGCGCGAGGCCAAGAAACAGGGAAAAACGGTACCCGAGATCAAGCAAGGCTATACCGATGCCACGCCGGTCCGCCGCATTCTGGATGCGCGCGAAATCGGCTGGCTCATCGCATTTCTCGCCTCTCCAAAGGCCGCCGCCATCACCGGCGAATCCATCGGCATTGACGGCGGCTTGAGCCGGGGCATTTTTCTGTAACGACGCAACCGCAGAGACAAACGAAATAACCGCTTTGTGCGGAGAAATAATAGGATGCTTACAATGAAGCCTAAAGTGGTTTGCACACATCTGTCGCTGTTCGTTTCGGACCCCGACGCATCGGCCCGATGGTACGCCGATGTACTGGGCATGCGGGAAAGTGCCCGAAGCGAAAACTGGATCATGATGTCCTTTGAGGACCGGTTGCACGACATCGGACTGATCCAGGCCGACAAGGGCGCTCACCACGGAGGTCTGGGATTGCAGCATTATGGCCTGGAAATCGAGGGCGACAGCGAGACATTGCGCGCGCTGCACCGCATGCTGGTCGAAAAGGGCGTGGATATCGTGCGCATCACGGACCATGAAATCGGAAATGGCGTCTACTTCAACGACCCGGATGGCAATCGTCTGGAGTTTTTTCTGCAGACTGAGCTGGACCCCAAGAACGCCCAGGAACGCTTTACCGAAATGGGGGCCCCGAGCCGGGATATCGATTTCCAGGAACTTTGATCCGCGCCTTTCCTCAGAAGCCCACAATCAAGCGAGAGTAAAATGGGACAATCACGCGACGCCTTCTTTATCGGCAACCAGTGGGTTCCGCCCGCCAGCGATCGCCGCTTCGAATTGATCAATGCCTCTACCGAGGAAGTGATCGGCACGGTACCCGAAGCGGTGGAAGCCGATATAGACGCAGCCGTTGCAGCGGCGCGCAAGGCTTTTGATGGCTCCGGCTGGTCGGATGCGAAGCCGGCGGAGCGGGCCAACGCCATGCAGCGCTTTGCCGAGGCCATCACCAGACGAAGCGATGAGATTGCGCATATGGTCAGCATCCAGAACGGCATGCCGCTGAGCATCAGCCAAATGCTTGAGGGGCAGGCACCCGTCGATGTCGTGAAATATTACAGCGGTCTGGCCCATTCACTCGAGCAGGATGATATCCGCGACACCCCCATGCGCAAGGCCGCGCATGTCGAGAAAAGCCCGATCGGCGTTGCCGCCGCGATCGTCCCCTGGAATTTCCCGGTGACTCTGGCGCTCAGCAAGATAGCCCCGGCGATGATCGCAGGCTGTACCATGGTCATAAAACCGTCCCCTGGCACCGTGCTGGATTCCTATATTCTTGCAGAAGCCGCACTGGAAGCGGATCTGCCGCCGGGCGTACTCAACTGGGTCGCGGCAGATCGCGACGCCGGCGCCTATCTGGTCAGCCATCCGGGTGTCGACAAGGTGGCCTTTACCGGATCGACGGCGGCAGGGCGGATGATCGCCCGCACCTGCGGCGAACTGCTTCGGCCGGTCACGCTTGAGCTGGGCGGCAAATCCGCCGCCATCCTGCTCGAGGATGCCGACATCGACACTTTCATGGACAATATCCTCTTCACCTCGCTGCTCCACAGTGGCCAGACCTGCTTCAACGGCACACGGATTCTGGCACCGAAGAAGCGCCATGCGGAGATTGTCGATGCTCTGGTTGCATCGGTCGAAGCGCTGCAGATCGGCGATGCGCTGGATCCCGCCACCCAATTGGGTCCGCTTGCCTCTCGGATTCAGAGGCAAAAGGTTGAAGATTATATCGCAATCGGAAAGGATGAGGGCCGCCTTGTCGCAGGGGGCGGACGCCCCAAAAATACCGAACGCGGCTGGTTTGTAGAACCCACGGTCATTGCGGACCTGCACAATTCGGACAGGATTGCCCAAGAGGAGATATTCGGCCCCGTGCTTGCCGTGATAGCCTATGAAGGCGAAGAGGAGGCCATCCGGATTGCGAACGACAGTCCTTTCGGTCTGGGCGGCTCGGTCTGGAGCGCCGACACCGGTCGCGCCACCAGCGTCGCACAAAAAATCCAGTCGGGCACCGTGGGCGTCAACGGCTACCAGCCGCTGCTGGGTGCGCCCTTCGGCGGCATAAAGGCCAGCGGCCTCGGCCGCGAATTCGGCCCCGAGACCGTTGCGGCCTATCAGAATGTAAAGTCGATCTATATGATCGGTTGAGGCCAGGCCTGGAATGCAAAGCCGCGCACCAAAAGTCCGGCAGTCGCTGCAACTTCTTGCTTCAACCTCTTGGCCATATACTGAAATCGGCGGACCATCGCCGTAATGTAAATCTATATCCACGCCATGAAACGCTGCCAACTGCTTCCACCATAAAAGCTAGAACCGTTTGCGTATCGTGATCTGAACCGTGCGGCCAAGCGGATCAACGTCGTAGCGCCGATATCCGGCAGGAATGCTGCCATCTTTCAATACGACCCGGCGATAGGTATCGAACAGGTTTCGGATGTCGAGCGCCACGTTCAGGTCCGAAAGCCATTTCGGCTTCGGTGATGACGAAAGCAGGCGATCGGGCTGTGCGAACAGCCGCAGATTCACGGTCGTCATCGCCTTGTGCTGAAAATCGCTCGCGCCACCGGAGCTGTCCAGGTTGCGGAGCCGAAATCCATTTTGCCAGCTTCCATCAACGACTGCCCCGAAACCGGGCCGGCCGGCCGTCAACTGGACGCGAACCTGATGACGGGACTGGCCGGTGTCGCCGCTCACCCGATCAATCGGCGGAATACCGCGCCGGGTCAGCAGCTCGCTTTTGAGGAGCCAGCCGTGATTGACCGACAAGGACACGCGCCAAGCCGTCACGGTGCGCCCCGCTTGCCCCGCGACGGCGGGCCGCTGCCGCCTTTGCGGCGCAAGCTCGACGATCAGACCGTTGTCGAGCCGTTCGTCGATATCATGCGCGATGCTGATTGGACGGGCATCGACCGACAGCAGGCGCCCCGACACGTCGCGCCGTATCCGCTCTGGAAAGGCGAGCTCAACAGAGGGTGTAAAAGCGGGGAAAGCGCCAACGCCTCCGGTCGAGATCTGCCGCCGGTATTCCGACGTCAGCGTCAGTATCGGGCGCGCCAGCGGGCGAAGCGTGGCCCCAAGCGAGTAGAGGCTTTGCTTGCCGCGACCCAAATCCGGATTGCCACCGGTTATCCAGCGCGCGTCCGCAATCTCTTCGCGTCTGAAGTCGTATATGCGCCGAATTTCCTCGACATAGGGGCCGGCGATTTGATCGACATTGGGGATCAATTGGGCAAAAGCGGCGGTGGCGCGCACTTGCAGCGCTGCGAAAGGCGACCAGCTTGCCGCCATTTCGAACCGGTGGTGCAGCGGCGCGCCCGAAGCCAGACTGCCCCCCGCAGCGATATCGAAGGACAGGTCGCCAAGCGCCGAAAAACCGGCCGAACCGGCTTGCGAGATCGGAAGCGACAGCGACACCCGCGCATCGATCTGTTGTCGCTTGAATATGGCCTCATCCGCAAGTTTCGCGACGGCGTCACTGCTCCGGTTCAGCGACCAGTTGCGCGTGGCGTTGATCGAGATATTCGATGTCACCGGCCCGGCGGGCAAGGTCAGAATCGCACGATTCAGATTGATCAGCCCGGTCAGGCTTTCGCCGCGCGACGTCGATCGGTCCGTCACAATTTTGGAATCGGCGGTCAACCGTTCGATATCATTGTCCGACCAGGACCGGGAATAGCGAAGGGCGATATTGCTTTGCCAATCGGCGATGCTGCCAGTCAGCGTTGCAGACAGGCCGATATTGTTCGTCTGCTGCTCGCCGCGCAACGCGCCATCGGTCCGTCCGGGAAAGGCGGTTCCCAGCAATTGCTGTTGGCTGCGGCGGTTGGCGTCGATATTGATTGATCCGGTAAATTCGCCGAGCGGGCGGGCGACGCCAAGGTTCAGCGATAGGCTGTCCGACCTAGGCAACAAGGTGCGATATGCGTCGTCGCTGCCGAGGCCGCGATCGTCGACGCGGTCGCTTTTAAGCAGAGCATTGTCGTGGGACATCTGGACGCTTGCATTCCACCGCGAAGGTCCGGCAATGACAAAGCGACCAAGCGCCAACTGTCCATTTTCACGCCCGCCTGCAGTGGCAAGTTTTGTCCCCGCGTCGGCCTGCCATGAGGTGAAACTTTTCTTCAGCACCAGATTCACGACCCTTTGCCCGGGGGCATAGCCATAGCGCGCGGCGGCCTCTGGCTTCAATATAGCCAGCCGTGCCAGGGCTTCGGGTGGGAAGCCGTTAATCCCCGCCCCACCATCGACCCGCTTGCCGTTGACCAGGATGATTGGCAGTTCGTCGGGCCGCCCCGTCAAGGGCGCGATTTGCGACACCAGTTCGCCGATCGTTCCCGCGCCATAGGTGGCGATATCATCCTCGTCCAATTCGGTTTCGGAATCGACCCGCGCTTCGCCATAACGTGCGGTGACGACGATTTCTTCGGTGCCGGGCAGAGCAGTGTCGTGATCGGCATCCTCAGGAACCTGGGCCTCAGCGGACGCGCCAAGCACCGCTGCGGGCAGAACGATCCATAATGTCAGGAACAAGCGGCCGAAACGAAGAGTTCTTTGGTCTCGGGTGATCGCGGTGAAGAAGGATGCAGCGCTCATCCGGTCGGGGCATGTATCCGCATGGTGTGTATCCACATATACGCCATCTGTCCCCGCATCACGGATTCTCCCGCATTAATTATGAAGCCTGCTCTTACCCCAGTCGAGTGAATTGTGGCCGGGACATGACGGATGCAAACAGGGCCTGCTCTCAAAGCCGAAAGGGCCGCTGGCCCGGATAAACCGGGCAAGCGGCCCTCTGGTTTTACCCGATCAGGGGTAGGTGTAGGAAGCCGATGGCGACGTCGTGACGTTGCCCTGTATGCTGCAGGGTGAGCCACCCGGCGGGTTTGACGGGATGGTGTTGGAATGACTGAAAGTCAAAACACCGCCGGAAAGTGTCGCCGCAAGATCGCCTCGGCAGTTGCCGGTGATGCCGGTAACCTGGACATCGTGGATCACGACGCCCGTCGAGCTGGTTGCACTGACGTCATAAGGAAAGCCCGTGAAAGAAACCGCACCGCAAAGGAAACCGCTCGGCAGTGAGAGACTGGTAATCTTCGTGCCGCTGGGAGGGCCAGAGCTCGAAATCGTGCCGTCGGAACTGGTAGTGGCGCTCAGCGAGCAACTGAGGGTGATGCCCTTTTTCACTTGCACCGAACTCGAACTCGCGGTTCCGCTGCCCGACGGGGAATAGGTTCCCGCCATCGCGGTTGCCGGAAACAGGCTTAGCGAAGCCAAAGCGCAGATTGAAATTTTCGCAATATTTTTCATGATATGTCCTCTCCTATTTTTTTGTGATGGGAAGGAAACTGCCTCCCCACTATTGAAGACGCGCGTTGAAGCAAAGCGGGGGGATCGAAATCCATATATTTTGCGACTCGATCACGAACAAAAAGGGCGCGTCTCGCGACGCGCCCAGGGAAGAGCCCGACTGGTCTCCCGTTAGAATTTCTTGGTCACGCTGAAGCCGAAGATGCGGGGGTCGAGCGTGAAAATATTCGCGCTAAGCCCGGTATCGTCGCTGTTGGTAAAGGTGTTGGTGATCGGCGTGTCGTTGAACAGATTCTTTACATAGAATTGCATCGAAAGCTGCGATTTCGGCCGTTCCAGCGTCACCGCCAGATTGGCATTGTCCCAGGCGCGCAACCGGTCATATTCGGTATTGTACACCCGCGCATAGCTTTTTCCCTGGCGGTAATAATCGCCGCGGAAGGTCAGGTTCCAGTCATCCAGGAAAAAGGTATATTGCGCGCCGATGTTAAAGGTGATGCGCGGCGAATTGGGCAGTTCGTTACCACCGAGATCCGCATAGAAACCGCGGCCGCCATTGGGAGCGTCGGTCAGCGGATCATAGGTAAATCCAAGGAACTGATCAAAGTGAAGATTCGTTTCGACTTCGGGGTTAAAGCTACCATAACGCGTTGATCCGCCACATAGCGCGGATAGCATATATTCTCCCAGGCCATCGGGACCCGCAAAGAAGGACGACAGGATGGCTTCGACCTTGTCCTTTGGCGCGATGCAATTGGACGGCACGGCAAGTTGCGGCCTGACAACCACCCAGTCCTCATTGCCTTGGGTGCGGTTCATCACGTCGATCGATTGCTCCCCCTTGCCGATCCGCGTGCGCAAATAACCAAGGTTGGAATCGACGCGAAAGTTGCGCGACGGTCGCCACACCGCCTCAAATTCAAGCCCCCATGTGGTTGCATCGAAATTTTCATTGAGCGAGATGCGATCAACGATTTGCGAAACCTGATAATCCTTGTAGAGATTAAGAAACGCGGTCGCGTTCAGCGTAAAGCGTCCGCCGTCAAAGCTGTTCTTCGTCCCGATTTCAAAGGCGTTGATATATTCGGGCTCAAACGTCTGGGCGAGCGGTTGATACTGGATCACCTTGGGATCGATATCGACGCGCGGCGGGTTCGATCCACCGCCCTTGTAGCCATGCGAATATGAGGCATAGACAAGGGTGTCGTCCGTGAAGGACAATTGCGGCGACCAATCGACAACCAGCCGCCCGGTGAAGGCATTCCACTGCTGATCGATCGGTGGCAGCGCCGGATAGCCACGGCTGACGCGGCCGCCGCTTGACGGGCCGCTTTCGGTCCCGAAATTCTGCGCACCGAGCAGCAATTGGCTGGGGACCGGCGTCGACGTCTTTTTGTCATGGGTAAAGCGCGCGCCAGCGGTGATCTTCACGCTATCCGACGCCTGATAATAGGCTTCCCCGAACAATGCCCAAGATCGCGTCTGCACGATATTTTTGCTACGGAAATAATTATGCCCCTCACCGTTGATCTGGTCGATCGGATTGGGGTCAACATAGATGCATTCGCGAAATTCATTGCCTGCATCGCAATTGCGCGTACCTATTCCCGACGCGTCCGGATCGTCTTCGCGATTATAAAAATACTCGGCGAGAAGGCTGAACATGTTGTTGAAGACATAATAATCGTCCTGTGACTTGAAATTCAGCGCATTGGCTCCGATGCTGAAATTGAACGGACCCGCAAAATCGGATTGCAACCGCAATTCCTGTGTCCATTGGGTGTTACGCGATCGGCTGACATCAACGGCAAGCATTCTGTCTGATGGGCCGAGCTGTGGATCAGTATAGATACCACCCGGGGTTGGGCCCGGTACGTTGACAGGTATATAGCCAAAGTTGCCATTCCCGTCCGTCACAAAGTCGACTAAATCGGGGCTCGTTGAATCGGCAAATATCGGTGCCGATACGAAGCGATTATAATCCTGCGACGAATAATATCGGTCGCGCGAATAGGCGGTTTGCGAAATGAGTCGCAGATCGCCAATGCCCGCTTCCAGATTGAGCTGGAACACGTCATTCTTGGCCCGGAACACAGGGTCATAGCTGGTCGAAACCTCGCGCAAATTTCGCGATTGCACTACAGATCCATAGGCATCGAAAAGACGGTCAATGACGTAAACGGGCGGCCCACTGACGAGTGGGTTGGAACCCTTCTCACTTCCTATACCAATCGTCCCCGCCAAAGAAACGAAGGCAAAACTGGCCGCATTGGGTGCGCCGAAAGCGGCGTCGTCATAGAGCGAGCCGGGCAAGCACCCTTGGCTCAGCTTGGGACGCAAATGGTCCGGAACGGCCGTGTCCCCCACCATCTCCGATCCCGGATCGCGGGTGCATAACTGCTTGCCGGTCCGCGACCGTCGATCATCCTCTTCGAAATGCTGCCAGATGAAATTGGCTTTGAAATCGTCATGCGGCTCCCACTGTGCCGACAGCCGCGTCGACCACAGGTCGCGGTCGTTGATCCGCTTTTGCGTGAAGCTGTTGTAATCGAAACCGTCGCGCTTGGTCATCGTGCCCGCGGCGCGGACGGCGAAAGTGTCACTCAGCGGGATGTTGATCATGCCGTTCAACCGCCGCGTGTCATAGTTACCGACCTCACCCTTCACTTCCGCCTCGAAATCATAGGTGGGAAGCGCGGGCAGGACGTTGACGACGCCGCCGGTGGCGTTGCGCCCATATAGCGTGCCCTGCGGCCCGCGCAGAATCTCAATCCGTTCCAGATCGAAAAATTCGGCCTCGAACAAACGGTTGCGGATCAGCGGAGTGTTGTTGAAACTGACCGCTACGGCGGGGTCGCTGGATGCTGAAATCGCCTTGGTGCCGATGCCGCGGATCGTGAAATCATAACCGCTGAAATTGCTTTTGGAAAAGTTGACGTTGGGAGAGGTGCGCACCAGGTCGGCCCCCGATTCCACCTTCTTTTCATCGAGCGCGGCGGCGTTCAGCGCGGTAATCGAGATCGGCACATCGCTGATATTTTCCACGCGCTTTTGCGCCGTCACAACAATTTCCGGATAGTCATTCGCGTTGGCGGTGCCTGGTCCGTTTCCCACCGGGGCCCGGTCATCCCCTTCTGGAGCAAGCACAAAGATTTTTCCGTCACGACGAAAGCTGAGCCCGGTTCCCTTCAAAAGCCCGCGAAGCGCCGTTTCAGGGTCGGCGCGGTTGGTATAACCGGAAGTCCGTTTGCCGTTGACGAGGGCAGCGTCGCTCATGATCGTCATGCCGCTTTGCAGGCCGAAATCGTGCAATGCACGGCCAAGTGATTGGGCCGGGATCTGATAGGCCCTGTTGTTTTCGCCAGCTAGCGCCGTACCACTGGCAAGTGCCAGACAGCTCGCAGCAACACCGTTCAAAAAAAATTTGCGCAAATTACATGCTTGTAAACGCATGACTCCTCTCCCCCATAATTTATTTAGGGTTTTCCCCTATTGTTTGTAACGCCCGATATCAGGGTGTCATCCGGTAAGATGTTGATATTTTGGAATGGGGGGGATGCCGGACAAAAAAAATGCTGGACGCAATCTTGACCCTATCTTGCTCGACAACCGGTACGCCTGCCACAAACTGCTCAAATAACCGTTCGGTCTCAAAGCAAAATGACATTGAATGGTCAGCGTCCAGAAACGACTTCTCCGACCTGGCAGCCTAAAACGCAGGCTTCCGTCCTTTCAAATCTCGCGGAGAAATTGCCCAAAAATCCAGCGTGGTCGTTATCGATGTATGTATTGTCATCATCGCCATCGCTGTTCGTTGTCCGGAAATTCTAGACAGACGTCATCGACGACTATGCTAGTTGGATTTCTGGCGCCCGACTATTTTATTGAAGACCATTTCGTTCAACACATCCTTGCCTTCCAGCAGAACATCGTTCTCGCTTAAAATTGGCTGAAGGATTTTTCCAATCAAGCCTTCGCCAATCGCCGTGATCGCAACCTGATATACAATTTGGGGGGCAAGTGTCTGGGCCAACCGCTCGGGCATGTATTTTGCCAGTCTCTCCGATACCAGACTCTTTATGGTGTCGAGCGGTTCGGCAAGATAAGAAAGTTTGCTCGTCTCGGTCGATAAAATAATCCAAGCAAGAATTTTGGCATATCGTTCAGATGCAATTATCGCATAAACTGCTTCGAGTGCCTGTTCGATATTTTGTTCTGGCGACGCATCGCTGTGTGACAGGGCTTCCGACAAGTCATTTGTCAGACGGTGCAATACACGATTGACCAGGGCTTTATGAATTTCTTCCAGACTGCCAAAATGATGATGGGCAGTCGATTTTGCGATTTTGGCCGCTGTTGCGATTTCCTGAAATTTGAGATCAGCAGGGCCCTGCACCAATAATATATTTTCTGCGGCATCGAGAATTTCGTCTCGCGCTGTCTCAGGGCTACGACGCCTTCGTTTTGGCGCATCACGCATGAAGCCGCCACATATTTACTAAAGCTGGATAGTGCATGCTCCATCTTATCACGTGAGGAGACAAAAAAAAGCTGCATCGTGATGCAGCTTAAGTAAAGATCGCAAAGGACCCGTTGTCGAACGGGCATTTCTAGAATATTATCTTGTCCGAAAAACTTGTTTTTGATCGACGGATTCAGACATAGGCTTGACCATCGCTCAAGACATATCGTTCCGTCTTCGCAACCTTGCTACGATTGTCATGATCCCAGGGATGAAAACCTGGTTTGAAATAGCTCAGCCATGGCAAAGCCATGCGGCGATATAAGCCTGGCTTCCCGAGCAGAAACTTGGCAACCTGCCACCATATTTTTGGCGAACGCGACAGACCCCTATCTTTGAGCATCACGGCAATATGGTTAAGGATGAAATAATTGAACAACACCGTGGTTATCAGCATTGATCGGCATCGGAGAAAATAACCATTTCCTTTGGTGACCGCCGCCAATGTATCAAATGCCACTCCTTTGTGCTCGGCTTCCTCCAGAGCGTGCCACAGCCAGACCTTTTGGTAGTTGGGATCTGCGCCTTCAAGAAACGTGGAATCTGTCATCATGAGGTCGGACATCATGGCCGTAAAATGTTCCAGGGCACAGGTCGTCGCCAATTGGCGTTTTTCTCCGAAGTTTCGGCGAACCCAGTCCATTCGTTTTTTGATGCCTGAGTCCAGCTTCGTGGCACTGTAACCTTGTAAATCCAGTTGTTTATTATACTCAATATGCTCGCGGGTGTGAACGGCTTCCTGCCCGATAAAGCCTTTTATCTGTTTCTTGAGTACAGGATCATTCACTTGGTTGCGCACATTCCGGACGCTCTCGATGAAGAATTTCTCGCCCTCCGGAAACATAATTGAAAATGCGTTAAAGATGATCGTTTTGACAGGATCACCGCCATGCCAGTCACGTTCGGCAATCTTGAAGTGAAAATGTTCATTGCGCGGCTCCAAAACCATTGATCTCGAAATATCATTCATTGCCATATTCCTCGCTGCTATCGAATCACTGTTCGATAGCTATACCACTATCGAACGAATTTTCAATAGCTGTTGTATTCTTGTTTTTTTTGATCTACAGCATGCAGATAATAAGCCGCCGTTTAGAAAAGGAACGAATAGATTCAGGATAGGCGGAAGCGAATTTCTTTCACTAACTATGCCGATTAAGTTCAATTATATCATATAGTTATTTTGCTGGTCGATAGGATAGCCTGAAAAGTTATTGGGGGTTTTGGGGTCAAATCAATGGGAATGAAGCCGCCAATGATCTTATCCCTGTGCAAGGTCAGCAAGACCTTTGGTGGCGAGATGCGTTTTATGGCTTCACATTGCAGGCCATCTTTGCCGATTGCGGCAAGCTATTCCTGCGCGTGTTTAGAAGCATCGGTATCAGGGCGCCACGCCCTGCCTGTGATCGTAGGGCCGATAGATCTTAGCGAAAAAGGCGAACTGCGCGCTGTTACTATGCACCCGAGCTGCAGAACATCCGTTCGATACTTACATTGTTGGAGATGCTTTTCAGACCCGATCCAACCCTTGCTCTCTTCAATGGCGGCCATATGGCAAATTTGGAATCGCTGATATCACTCCGGAAAATAGACATGGGCCTGCTGCAGAGTGGTGCGGTTCGAAATGGCAATGCCGTTGTTCGGCTCGCCAGCGCTCTCAGCGCAGTTATATTTTCGAGCACTGCCTCGATCATGGAGTCTGGCGATTTGGCGATAGGCAGCGAGCTTCGAACCTGCAGGGAGCGGGATGCGGATAGCGACCTGGTCCAGCCATGAAATATATGTTCGCGATCAATCCCCCCTACCTTCCTTGCCTTACGTCAATGCCCTTGGGCGGGCCTTTATATGAAAATGATAGCATATCGGGAAGAAGACTGAATTGTGGTCATGTCGTTGAGTGTAGAAACAATCCATGGCAAGCCCATGAATGAGGCGGATCTCGTAGTCTGGACGACGCGGCTTAGCCCTGCTCTGAAGCGCTATTTTGCGCGGCGAGTTGATGTCAACGAAGTCGATGACCTGGTCCAAGAGGTCCTTGTTTGTATGCACAAGGTAAAAGAAAAAAATCGCATCGAAGATCCTGAGCGCTATATATTCACGACCGCTCGCAACACATTGATGGGTTATTATCGCCGGCGCACAGCTCGGTTCAGTAAATTTCATGATCCGATTGACGGAAATATCGAGTTGCCGGATCATATTTCGCCCGAACGGATCGCGATAGGCAAGCAAGAATATGAGCGAGCAATCTCCGCGATTCAGAATTTACCTCCCCGCGCCCGGGCTGCCTTTGTGTTGCACCGGTTCGAGCATATGACGTATCAACAGATTGCCAAGCACATGGGCATTTCAAAAGAGTCAGTGAAAGAACTTATGCACCGAGCTCTTGTGCACATCGCCGAAAGAATGGAAGCCGGGCAATGACGGAGAGGGATATCTCTGCCAGTGAAACGCCGCTTTCGGCTGCAGTATATTGGTTTAACAAGCGCGGAGCGGATGAACTGACCGCCGCGGATGAAGTCAAGTTCGAGGATTGGCTGGCGCGCGCCCCCGAAAATTACCGGACATACCAGAGCCTCGAAAGACAATGGCTCACAATGGGTAGAGTTGCAGAAGATCCCCGGATTTTGGAATTGCGAAAGCAAGATCGCGAAAATTTTCACGAACCGTTCCGATGGCGCGGTTTTGCAGCGATTGCGGCTATATTGCTCATTGTGATCATGTCGGGTTGGGGCGCCAAAAATTCCGGGTTACTGGATGCCTTTGTCGGTCACTCTGATCAATCGAAGCAGATAGCCCGGAATGAAGTGGGTCAACGCAGAGTGCTGACCTTGCAGGACGGATCAGTGGTTACGCTCGATACCAGCTCGGAGCTTCATATTCTCGATATGGGAAAGATTCGGTCGCTTCGGCTGGTAAAAGGTCGTGCATTTTTTGATGTGGCGAAAGATCCATCACGGCCCTTTATTGTGCAGGCTGGGGATAAAACGGTGGAGGCTATCGGCACCTCTTTCTCGGTCAGAATGGAGGAGGATCAAGTGATCGTCGCCCTGCTGGCAGGGAAGGTCAATGTAGAGCAAAAAGGATTGGTCGCTCGTCAGACGCGGCGAGTGGATCTTGATGTCGGCCAGCAGCTGGTTGCCAGCAACGAGTCTCAGTGGAAAATTGGCAAGATCGATGTCTCGCGCGAAACAAGCTGGATGACCGGGAGGCTTGTTTTTTTAAACGACTCTCTCGCCCAGGCGATAGAAGAGATGAACCGTTATTCTGAACGCAAGCTGTCGTTTGAAGGTGACATTGTTCCCGAGCAGCGGATCGTCGGGGTATTTGAGACGGGCGATTTGGATGCTTTTGTAAAGGCAATTGAACTGAACAGATTCGGGAAAGTCATATCGAAATCCGACAAACATATAGTCCTGGCACCAACCGATAAAAAGAGAATTTCGGAATGATCAATTCCATAATATATCTTTATGATATCCGATGACCATTCGAATATTATTCAGTCAGATATTTATCTGAACCTTTAGTATGCGGGAAATATAAACTTCCATCCCCCCGATCGAGAAAAGACCGCGTCTATCCTAGGTAGGATACAATAGATGAGGATCGCAGATCGCTGCAAACGCATTGAGAAGGAAATATGACAATTTGGAATCTCTGCGCCTGATTTCCATGAAACTTGGTGACCCGTGCTCCCGAACTGTCGCGCAAAGCGGTGTTGCCGCAAATCCAGTTGTGCTCCCCAAAGCCTTTTAAAACGGCATCAGTCCGAGACCGGATTGATGCCGATGACCAATGAAAGGAAATTTATGACCCTCGAAATTGACTTGTCTAGTAATATGCAGTCCGAAATGCCGAACTTGCGCTCCTGTCAAGGCAGTAGAAAAATTCGATCCGCCGGTTCTGCTTTCCAGCTCGCTGCCTTTGCCGCGGCTTTAACCTTCTTCCTGAGCCCTGCAACCGCAGCGAACGGCGAGCTTGATCCAACAGGTTTCTGGAAAACTGAAAAGCGGAATGGAGTGGTGGAGATATTTCGCTGCGGCACCGCCTTTTGCGGACGGGTTTCAGACGCTGCGATCCTTCGCGAAAATCCGAAACAAACGGACGTCAACAACCCTGATCGAGCTTTGCGTAACCGGATGGTTCGGGGACTCATAGTCCTTAAAAATTTTACGGGCGGAGCTGGCGAATGGACGGGGGGGCCGCTCTATGATCCTGATACGGGCGATAGTGCACCAACGGGACGACTGCGCCTTCGCGATGCAAGAACACTCGAAGTGCGCGGATGCATCGCGCGTTTCTTTTGCCGCACCCAGGTTTGGACACGCCTCCGACCTTGAACGGCCGGATATGCATAATTTACGTATATTGTCATCGGTAACCAGACAGACGGCTTATCAACTATTCGACGCTTGGGGAATTGGCCGGCCTTTTCGCGCAGGTCTACGGCGAGGCTCTTGTTGCGAGCCAACCCCGCCTTTGCGGCGGACGCTGGCGATCAAGATCGGAGGTGAGAACCGGGCCGGTTAGGATGCACCCAGTTCCAAAGCGTTGAGCTCGTACTTCGCGGTGGTTTTTTTCGCGACTTCCTCTGCCGTGACGCCGGGAGCCAGCTCGATCAGCTTGAACGGGCTGTCATGATCGGGCCGCTGAAAGACGCACAGATTGGTGATGATCATGTCGACCACATTGGTGCCGGTCAGCGGCAGCGTACATTCGGAGATGAACTTAGGGCTGCCGTCCTTCGCGGTGTGATCCATCACCACGATTATCTTCTTGACGCCTGCGACGAGGTCCATCGCCCCGCCCATGCCCTTGATCATCTTGCCCGGGATCATCCAGTTGGCGATATCGCCATTCTCTGCCACTTCCATTGCACCCAGAACCGTAAGGTCGATATGCCCCCCGCGAATCATCGCGAAGCTCGTCGCGCTGTCGAAATAGGCGCTGTGCGGCAGCTCGCTGATTGTCTGCTTGCCCGCGTTGATCAGGTCCGGATCGACCTCGTCGGGATAGGGGAAGGGGCCGATGCCCAGCATGCCGTTCTCGCTCTGCAGCGTCACATGCATGCCTTCAGGTATATGGTTGGCTACCAGCGTGGGAATGCCGATACCGAGGTTGACGTAATAGCCGTCCTCCAGCTCCTTGGCAGCGCGGGCGGCCATCTGGTTGCGGTCCCATGACATCAGGCAGCCTCTCTTTCTCGCGTGGTCTCAAATTCGATCTTCTTGTCATAAGGCGCGCCCACGATCATCCGCTGGACATAGACGCCGGGCAGGTGGATGCAGTCTGGATCGAGCGAGCCGATCGGGACGATTTCTTCCACCTCTGCAACGCAGGTCTTGCCGCAAGTGGCGGCGGGCAGATTGAAATTGCGAGCGGTCTTGCGGAATACGAGATTGCCGGTCTCGTCGGCTTTCCAGGCCTTCACGATGGCGAGATCGGCGAAGATGCCGCGCTCCAGAATATAGTCCTCAGGCCCGTCTCCGGTGTCGAATTGCTTGATTTCCTTGCCTTTCGCCACCTGCGTGCCGACGCCGGTCTTGGTATAGAAGCCGGGAATCCCTGCACCGCCTGTGCGCATCCGCTCGGCCAGCGTACCTTGCGGGCAGAACTCGACTTCCAGCTCGCCGGAAAGGAATTGCCGTTCAAACTCCTTGTTCTCGCCGACATAGCTGGCGATCATCTTCTTCACCTGCTGCGTGCGCAGCAGCATGCCGATGCCTTCATTGTCGATGCCGGCATTATTGCTGGCGAAAGTCAGCTTCTTGACCCCGCTTTCCCGGATCGCGGTGAGTAGCCGTTCAGGAATACCGCACAGGCCGAAGCCGCCACTGGCGATCAGCATATCGTCCTTGAGAAGCCCGTCTAGCGCCGCGGCTGCATCGGGAAAAAGCTTGTTCGCCATCTGCCGTCCTCCCTATCCCGCAGCCCCGATCAGTTCGCGGCCGATCAGCATCCGCCGAATCTCGTTCGTGCCTGCCCCGATGTCCAGCAGCTTGGCGTCGCGCATGTAGCGCTCCACCGGCCAGTCGAGCGTATAGCCCGCGCCGCCCAGCGCCTGCACGCTTTCGGCGGCGACCTTGAAGGCGTTTTCGCTCGCGAGAAGGATCGCGCCCGCTGCATCGAAGCGGGTCGTGCGCCCCGTATCGCAGCTCTTCGCCACCGCATAAGTGTAGGCGCGCGCCGATTGCAGCGCGACATACATGTCCGCAACCTTTGCCTGCATCAACTGGAAACTGCCGATCGGTTTGCCGAACTGTTGGCGCTCGCGCAGATAGGGGATGACCGTGTCGAGACACGCTTGCATGATGCCAAGCTGCAATCCGCTGAGCACCACGCGCTCGTAATCGAGCCCGCTCATCAGCACGCCGACACCGCCGTTCAATGGTCCCATCACGCGGTCTTCAGGGATATAGCAGTCGTCGAACACCAGTTCGGCGGTGGGCGAGCCGCGCATGCCGACCTTCGCGATCTTCTGGCCGATCGAGAAGCCCTTGTCGCCTTTCTCGATCAGGAATGCGGTGATCCCGCGCGACCCGGCGCTGCCATCGGTCTTGGCGTAGACCACCAGCGTATCGGCATAAGGCGCATTGGTGATCCAGAACTTGGTGCCATTGAGAACATAGCCGCCCCGGCTGTCGGACACGGCCTCTGCCTTCAGCTTCATCGAAACCACGTCCGATCCGGCGCCTGCTTCCGACATGGCAAGCGAGCCGACATGGTCGCCCGAAATCAGGCCGGGGAGATATTTGGCCTTCTGCTCTTCATTGCCCCAGCGGCGAATCTGGTTGATGCACAGGTTCGAATGCGCGCCGTATGAGAGGCCAAGCGACGCGCTCGCACGGCTTACTTCCTCGACGGCGATGACATGCTCAAGATATCCGAGACCCAGGCCGCCATCCTCCGGATCGACGGTGATCCCATGGAGGCCGAGCTCGCCCATCTGCTGCCATAGCTCGTCACGCGGAAAATAATCCTCGCGGTCAATCTTCTCGGCCAGCGGCGCAATCTGCTCGTCGGCAAAGCGACCGACGCTCTCGCGGATCATCTCGGCGCTTTCGCCTAGCTGGAAATCGAAATCTGGTGTGGCGCGCATTTGATACTACTCCTTGGAGCAGGACTTTAGATTTCCGTACAAAAAAGAAAAATTGATTTCCAGACTGATTTGCATAGATTGAATCTATGCTCACACGACAGCAGATCCGACAGTTCCTCGCGGTGGTCGATACCGGCAGCTTCACCCGCGCGGCTGAAGCCATTGGGGTAACGCAGCCAACCCTTTCAAGCGGCATCCGGGAGCTTGAAACGCATGTCGGCGCGAGCCTGTTCGATCGTCAGCGCCCGTTCGTGAGGCTCACTTCGGCAGGAAACCGGCTGCTGCCTATCGCCCGCCGGATCTCTCGTGAATTCCTTCGGGCCGAACGCGAGACGGCCCAAGTCGCCCCTGCAAACAGGCCGTTCGTCCTCGGAGTGTTCCCTTCTTTTCCTTCATCGAGACTGGCTTCGGGATGCAAGCAATGGGGCCCTGCTCAACTTACGATCAGGGAGCGCGATGAAACTCGTTTGCGACAGGAACTTCGCCAGGGCCAAACCGATGCAGCCATCGTAATCAGGAGTGGTGGCGAACCAGATAACCTGCGGTTCATTGATCTGTTCATCGAGGACTATCTTATGATGCTGCCATGCGATCACCCGCTTGCGACAAGGAAAATGATCCAAGCCGAGGAACTGGCCGATGAAGTGATGATTGCACGCAGGTCATGTGAATTGCTGGGCTATACTAGCGACTATTTCACCTCACGCGGCGTCCGCCCACGCTTCTCGTTCAAATCTCACAATGATGATCGGGCGCTATCTTTGGTTGCGGCAGGCATTGGTGTGACAGTCGCGCCTGCTTCGCTGATTGTCGAAAAAGTGATTGGTATTAAATTGGCTGACTTCAATGCAAGGCGAAATGTGGCCATTGCGGTCCGCAAGGACGATTATGATCTGGGCGGCCTGTATCGCCAGAACTGCATTCGACTGGCCCAATCGTTCAGCCAAAAATAAGCGAGGCCAATTCTGGCTTCCCATGCAGGTCGCACGGCAAGAATCCACTGGCAATGGGCCGAACCTAGTCAGAGTTGCACGGTCTCGACACCTAGGTCGATCGCTCGCATGGATAGGAGGCCTTTAACCAACGGGACTATTCGAAAGATTTTGTTGGCGACCGCGATGGGAACGAGGCGTGGTCGCCTGCCTTGAGCAAGCCATCACGCCATAGCGTCGCACTCTTTTCGTCACTCCTTACGGTACCACACGGTCTGCCAGAGTTACCCTGCCAACACCCGCTGCCGCATCAGTCAGAAGCCTGCGCCAATAGAAACGCCGATGGTTCGCGGACGAAGGATTGTGGCTCCGATCGCTCCACCGGGATATTCGGTCAGGGCCGGATATGTAGAGGCAATCGAAACATTGGTTTGAGCGTGCGAATTGAGCAGGTTTTTCGCATAAAGTTCGACCGAGAAACGGCCGACGTCCACCCCCGCACGCAGATCGACAACCTGATATCCGTCAAGCTCTGCCTCTCTGCCGCGTGACGCCAGGTAAGCGGGACTGAAGTTACCTGGCTGATCGCTGACCCGTCGAACCGACGCGCCAACATAGGCCTCGGCGCCACTCGGCAGCGCCTAGTCGTAATCAAGGTTGGTCGCGATCGACCACTCCGGCGTGGCCGGACGGCGATCGCCATCGAAACCACCAACCAGCGGTGAGGTGTCCTCTGTCAACTTTGCATCGGTATAGGCACCGTTAACGGATGCGGTGAAGCCCGGGACCGGACGCATGGTCACCAGGAATTCGACACCGTCGCTGGTCGCCTTGCCTCCATTGTCGTTAATGCCATAGCCGTTGGCCTGCGCAAACAACTGGATATGTCTCCAGTCGATGTGAAAGGCAGCGATGTCGATTGCGAAGCTGCGATCCGGCGTCTCGGCTTTCAGTCCGATTTCGTAGCCGATTATCGAATCAGAACCGAACGAGCGCGGGGTGTTAGCGGGCGCGTTGAGAGGGAGAACATTGGGGTCGCCCGGCCTGAAACCTTTTGCCGCGCGTGCAGAGATTGTTGCACGGTCGGACAATTTGAGCTGCGGGGCTGTCCCATTTAGAAAATTGGTAACCTATTCTCGCTGGTGCTCTTCTATCCGCAGCTCAATCCGATCAATCGTGCGCAGGAGCATCGCCGATACAGCGGCAATCGCGGCGAGCATCAGAAAATAAGCTGCGGAATCCATCTCGCTCCACAATGTGCCCACCATTCCGGCAGGGCCGATCCGGATCCTCCTCATCACGCCATGGGCAGCCGGACGCAACGGGGCATCAGCGATGGATGGAAACATCGTTCGGTTGCGTTGATGGCAACCAAGGCTTAATCATCGGGCATGAGCAATTGTTCAACCTGCGTTGTCCGCAACCGCGCAATTTGTGCGAGCCTCGAGACTGATGAATTGCAGCTGTTGGAGAAGCTTGGTCGAAACCGGACGATCAAGCGGGGCGAGACTCTGCTGTGGGAAGACGATCCGGCGCCGGTTGTGGCCAATATTATCGATGGCGTGCTCAAGCTCTCGATGAACCTGCAGGACGGGCGCGAGCAGATCGTCAGCGTCATGTATGCGTCGGACTTCATCGGACGACCGTTCGGCAAGGAAAGCCCCTATCGGGTGACCGCAATGACGGATGCACAGGTCTGCGTTTTCACGAGATCGTCCTTTGACAGTTTTGCGCGGGAACATCCCGACCTTCAGAACAAGCTGCTCCAGCGCACGCTCGATGAACTGGATCGCGCGCGCGAGTGGATGACGTTGCTGGGCAAGAAATCGGCCACCGAACGCATTGCGACTCTGCTGATCGAACTGTCCGATCGCCTGAGTGTCGATGGCTGCAGTCCGGAGACCCTCTATCTCGACCGTTTCGAGCTCCCCATGGACCGGCAGCAGATAGCGGACATATTGGGTCTGACGATCGAAACCGTCAGCAGGCAGTTTACCCGCATCCGGAAGGAAGGGATTATAGAGCTGCCGGAGCGGCGCACGGTCATCATCAGGGATCGACCCCGGCTGAAGGCCCTCGCACAAGTGGAATGACTCATGCCATTTTCGCGATTGGCGATCCCTTGATGCCTTCGATTTATCTCCGTCGTCGCTCGATATGCTGCTGTCATGCTGTTCGGTGACAGGAGTTTTTGACCGAGATCAAAGCGCAGCGCGGCTGTCGCACCTATCGCCTGCGTCATGTGGTCATATTATCCAGAATTGCTGGCAAAGCCAGTACCGCGCTATACGAGCTACCCGACGGCTGTGGAATTCAACAGCAGCTGTGGGGCAGAGGAATATGTTAGGGCGCTGCGCGACATCCCGCCCGGGACAGCGCTGTCGCTCTACGTCCATATTCCCTATTGCCAGTCAATCTGCTGGTATTGCGGCTGCAATACCGGTGCGGCGGGCAAGATCCAGAGACTGACGGCCTATCTCGAGGCGCTTGAAAGCGAAATAGCGCTGATCGGGAGGTTGCTTGGCGGACGCGGAAAAGTCCGCCATATTGCCTTTGGCGGCGGCAGTCCGAACGCCATCACCGCCGTGGAATTTGTGCGTCTTCTGGACCGGATCACAACGATATTTGAGGCGGGCATTCCGCAAATATCGGTCGAACTTGATCCGCGCGGCTTCACTTCCGAATGGGCGCTGGCGATGGCGGCGTCCAATGTTGGCAGGGTGAGTCTGGGCGTTCAGACCTTTGCGCCCCATGTTCAGGAAGCGATCGGTCGCGTCCAGCCGCTCGCCGATATCGAAAAAGCGGTATCCGCCTTGCGCCTGCGCGGCATTGATTCGATCAATTTCGATCTGATGTATGGCCTGCCCAAGCAGTCGTTGCAGGATCTGGATGAAACGCTGGTGCAAGCCATTCGACTCAGACCGAGCCGCATCTCCTTGTTCGGCTATGCCCATATGCCCGACATGATAGCTCGACAGCGGCGCATCGATGGCGAGAATCTTCCGGACGCAGAACTGCGCTTTGCTCAAAGCGCATTGGGCTATGAGCGGCTGACCCAGGCTGGCTATGTCGCGATCGGTTTTGATCATTTCGCCTTGCCGACAGATACGCTGGCCATCGCAGCGGAAGAAGGCCGGGTCCATCGGAATTTCCAGGGCTTTACCGATGATCCGAATGATGTCCTGCTCGGTTTTGGTGCGAGCGCGATCAGCCACCTTCCGGGAATCCTGTTGCAAAACGAGAAGAACGTCGGCCGGTACCGGTCGATGGTCTCGTCAAACCAGGTCGCGACCGTTCGCGGTGTGGGGATCGATGAAGAAACCAGGAAACGGGGCGCGATTATTGAGTCCCTGTTGTGTCAGGGGCAGGTCCATGCCGGGGCCTCCCGAATGCTGCCGCAGGCCGATATTCTAGATATATTCGAGGAAAAGGAGCTGATCTGCCGGCGGGACGGCAAACTGGTGATCACCGAGGCCGGGCGGCCCTATGCAAGGCATATCGCCTCGCTTTTCGACCAGTTCCGCAGCCAGCAGGAAACAGCAGCAGCAGCCTAGGCCGGGCCAATGAAACGGATTTGCTCGCCAAGCAGATACCGGACTGACGGCTTGAACTTGCGGTTGGTGCTGCTGGATTCCCCAATCCACGCCATGACCGCGAAGTCACTGAGAGGCCAATGCCCGCCCTTATATGAGTTTGTAGAAGCGACGAGGTGAAGGCAGAGGGCACCGCTGAGGGATGGCACGTTAAAGTCATGTTCGAACCACGGAAACCGTCTATATGTCGTCAGCCGATCTATATTCTTTCACATCGATCTCTCCGGCCATACGCCCGACGGCGACGGCAACAGTAGCGTCGCCGGTAACGTTCGTCATCGTCCGCATCATATCCAGAAGATGATTAATCCCTGCAACGAAAGCTATTGTTTCTAGCGGCACGCCGATGGACGAAAGCACAAGGCTCATCATCACCAGTCCTGATCCCGGTACACCTGCCGCGCCGATCGCGCCAAGAGTAGATGTGAGCGCGATCAATATATAGGAAATCCAGGTGAGCTCGATGCCGTAAGCTTGCGCTCCGAACAGCGCGATCACACCCAGGTACATCGCTGTCCCATTCATGTTGATGGTAGCCCCCAACGCTACGGTAAAGCTCGCTATCGAGTTTGACACCCCAAGGTTTCGTTCAACGCAGCGCAGAGTCACCGGTAACGCCGCATTGGATGAAGCGGTGGAAAAGGCTATGGCCTGTGCATCAATAATGCCGCGATAGAAATCAACCACGGGAAGCCGAGCAATGAAACGGATGATGAGCGGATAAACGATCACGAGAATGATGCCGCAGCCAAGATAATTTAGCATCACCAACTTGCCCAGTGGCAGTAGCGCTTCAAAGCCAAAGGTGCCGGCAACCCAGGCGATCAGCGCAAAGACCCCGAACGGCGTCAGTTCCATCACGATCATCGTCATTTTCTGCATGACCGCAGAACCGGCATCCATCGCTCTTGCGAGAGGAGCGCCCTCGCTCCCGGTGGCAAGGATGGAAACACCAAAGAGCACCGCAAAGACAATGACCGGAAGGATGCTGCCCTGCGCCATTGCCATGACCGGATTGTCAGGCACAAGATTGACGATCATATCGATGACCGACTGATCAGGCGGAACGGGAATTTCGCTGCCCTCAGGCAAGCTGATGATCAAGCCTGCACCGGGCTGGACCAGCTGCGCAAGGGTCATGCCCAGCGTGACGGAGATGGCGGCGGTGCACAGGAACAGTCCAATCGCTTTTCCGCCCACCGAGCCCAGCTTGCCGATATCGCCGATCGCGGTGATACCCGATACAAGCGAGAAGAAAATCAGAGGAACGACCAACATCTTGATTGACCGGATAAAAAGATCCCCGATCCACTTGATCGACTGGGCATTATCGCCCAGCAAAACACCTGCAAAAACGCCCAGAATCAAAGCCAAAACGACGCGCTTCCACAGAGCGGTGGTAAACCAATATTTTATCATATCGAACTTTGGTCTCCGTAAAGTTGGTCCAGCGTAGCAGTAGTCGAATTTGAGACCAGAGCCTTTTCCATGGCTCGCCATAACCAAAAGCTATATTGCAGCGAGATAAATCGATATCGGCGGGGTTTGGCGGAAAAGCCAGTGCGGATATAGCCGTATACACGTACACGGGCTTCGCCTAGCAATAGGTCAGGATAACCGAATTATGAGACCCATCATGGCCGCCGGCCGTTGCCAATCCCTTCCCGTTCGCTTGAGGATTTTATCATCACCCTTTCATTGTCATAGGTAAGAACATGCGTCTGCGTCATATCGAGATATTTCACGCCGTTTATCTGCACGGGACCGTCAGCGCCGCTGCCCGCGCGCTCAATGTGTCCCAGCCAGCTGTCACAAAAACCCTCAAGCATGCTGAGCAGTTGTTGGGATTTCCGCTGTTCGACAGACAGGCGGGCCGGCTGGTTCCGACCGACGACGCACACACGCTTTTTATCGAGGTGGCTGATGTCCAGCAACGAGTCTCCTCTCTCCGCCAGGTAACCCGAAACCTTCGCAATGGCAGCGGATCACTCCGCGTTTCTGTTTTGCCCTCGCTGGCACTCGACATTCTGCCGCGGGCCGTCAGCCTGTTTTCGAAAAAATACCCCGATGTCTATTTCGACCTGCAAACATTGCATCACGAGGAAATCGCCCGTTCGCTATACGAACGGGAGGCTGATATCGTCATCGCCTATCAGGCCCCGCCGGGACTGCCGGTCATTTCCAGCTGGCTCGGCGAAGGCGAACTCGGCCTGTTGTATCGGCGACAAGATCTGCCCGATTTGCCAGAGAGAGTTTCCCTGCAGGACGTCTGCAACGAAAGGTTCATCAGCCTCGCGGAAAGCGGCCCGATCGGTGATTTGCTCCGGCGCGAATTGGGCAGAAGCGGTATCGAGCTCAACGAAATTCTGTCTGCCCGCACATTTTATATCGGCTCCGCACTCGTTCGAAAAGGCATCGGGGTGGCGGTTCTCGACAACTTCACCGCTCAGGCGACGGTTGATGACGACCTGGTGTTCAGTCCGTTGCAACCAACGCTGGCTTTCGACGTGTTTGCCATAACATTGGAGAGCAGACCGTTTTCTCACGTGGCGCAGGAGTTTCTCAGCATATTTCGCACCTGCATCGATGAGGCATGAATTTGCAGGAGTGGCAAAAGCCACCCCTGCAATTTGGCGCATCCAGTCTAGAGACTAGAAATTGATTTTTGCGCCAACCCGAAATGTCCGCCCAAGCAGGTCATAGAGAGACTGGTTGGTTGCCGGCGTCGCATAGGCGCTTCCTGCAGGACCCGACCCCACTACCGGAGGGTCCTTGTCCAGAAGGTTGGATACCGAGACAAACAAGGTGAGGTCAGTCGATCCGTAGCTGAAATCGTGATAGGCCGAAGCATCAAGATAAAACGCACCATCAATATGGTTGGTATTGATGGTTCGCGCGGTGGAAGTCGATGCCGGACAGCCTGTGGTACACTCGACAAAACTGTTGTCGTATGTACCGGAGCTGATTCCGCGGCCAATCAGGTTCAAATGCAGTGGTCCGTTGGCATAGGATGCGGTCAGCCTGTACAGAAACTCCGGATTGCCCCCGCTGCTATTTTGTCCGGAGATATCGACAGCCGGATCAAGCCCATTGTCGAGGGTATTTTCCAGATAAAGCGTCGCGATGCCCCGCAAGGTCAGGGAGCCTGAACCGATCGCCGTACGGTAGGACGTCTCAAAATCGAGCCCGCGTGCCCGCTGCGAGGCAAAGTTGAACGGGCTTTCGAAAATCTGCAGGTTTGTACCATATTCATTCGGACCGCGCACAATGGCACTGCAATATTGGGTCACTCCATCGAAGCATCGATCGATGATGGTTTGCGCATCAAGCGAGTCGATGGCATCCTTTATCTTGATGTCGTAATAATCGACCGACACGGAAAAGCCCGGGACGAAAGACGGCTGGAAAATAACGCCTACGCCCCATTGATCCGCCTTTTCGGGATCCAGATTGGGATTGCCCGTGGCGGTTCCGGCAAACGGTGCCGACTGGTTATTGTTGAACGGATCGAGGACAGTATTCGATCGCGTGGAACCGGCCGTGAACAGTTCAGCCAGATTGGGTGCCCGAATATCGCGCGAGCGGGTGGCGCGGAATCGGAGGCCGTCAAACGGTTCGAAGCTGGCACCGACCTTCCAGGTGGTCACAAAACCCGAGGTGGAATAATCAGTGGCGCGAATCGCTCCGTTCAGGTCCAGGCTGTCGAGAACCGGTACCAAAAGTTCCAGATATCCTTCGGTTACCGAATAGTCGCCAAAGCTCGGCAGGTAGTTGCCGGTAAACCAGCCCGACTGATACTGGTCTTCGACATAGCCGGAGACCTCTTCGGTACGATGCTCGGCACCGACCGCGACCGCCACGGCGCCCGCAGGCAATTGCACGGTATCGAAGGACAGATTGGCGGCATAAACATTCTGCTCGAACCGCTGTAGACGATAGAGATCGCCCAGAACCCAGTCGACCGCCTCCGGGTCGGCCACATTTGTTCCGAAGCGGTTGAGCGGAATACAGCCGTTGTCCGGAGCAGTCAGCGATGAACGGCATACGATCGTGCCTGCTGCGACACCCAAACTGTTGCCGGCCGGCGCGAAGACGGCATCGGTTGCCTGGGTCAGGCGCGTATTGTTGGCAATACCCAGTGCCGACTCCCGTGTTTTCGCGATCCCCTTCTGGATGTAGGCATCCCAGCGAGCAACACTGCCGAACAGGTCAAACTCGCCATCTGCACCGACGACATATCGCTGAACGCCACGCTTGGTCTCGTTCGTGCGAATGCCAAGGTCTGCATTTGTCGTGCCGAACCGGAACGAGGTCTGGTTGGCGGCGACAAGCTGGTTGCGGATGCTGTCGGGCAGAAAAGCGTTGTCCGCCTGGATCGTGACATTGCCCTGATTGCGATGGATACCCAACTGTCCTCTGTTGACGGATCGAGAGTAGCTCGCCTGAGCAAAGACATTCAGCCAGGGCGCTACTTCGAAACTGATTCGACCAAAGATATTTTTCCGGTTTTCCGCCGGGTCGAGGGATTGGGTATCGTTCACTTGAGTCAGGCGCCAGTCTCCACCGACCAACCATGGATCCTTCACGACCCCGAAATCCAGTTGCCCGATCACCCCGCCTTGACCGAAATAGGTGCCGCGCAGCGGGCCAGTGGTGATAAGACCGCCCGGCGTCGCCAGACTGAGGCCAGCCTTGTCGATGATCAGCCGTTCCGGCGCACCATTTCCTGGCACATAGTCCGGATTGTTGATCTGGTACCAACCTTGATTGTTCCAGTCTCTCGGGACACCGTCCAGGCCGTCCCGGACCGCCAGTTCGCCGTTCAGGAGAATGTGCCCCCGTCCATCGGCAAACGGCGTTCCAAAGGTGACATCAAACTTGCGATTTGCGGCGTCACCATAGGTCGAGATGCCCATGTCGGCACTGGCCTTCAAACCGGTATAATCTTCATTGAGAATGAAGTTGACCACACCGGAGACCGCATCCGAGCCATAGGCGGCAGACGCACCGCCCGTAACCACTTCAACTCCGGAAATGAGCGCCTGGGGGAATGTATTGACGTCGACCTGCCCACCCAGTGCCGATCCGACCGACCGTTGCCCGTTCAGAAGCACAAGCGTCCGGCTTGTTCCCAGTCCGCGAAGGTTGATGGTGTTGAGACCGGAAGTACCCGAACTCATATTGAGATTGGAGTTGGCCGGGGTGGAACTGCCAACGACCGAAGGAATCTGGTTGACGAAGTCCGCAACGTTCGCTGGCGCGCTTGCATTTATATCCTGGATACTCAATACGGTCAGCGGTGTGGGCGCGCTATAGCCATCGCGCTGGATCCGGGTTCCGGTCACCACGATTGGCGTTACCGCCGTTTCCGATGCTTCTGCTGGCAAATCGTCCTGCTGGACCTGTGCCATGGCATTGGATGTAAATAGCAGACTTGCCGCCAGCGCTATATGCGACGTGATTAGTTTTCCCGACATTGTTAAGCTCCCTGTTGTGGCTTGGACATTAGCTTCACCCGCCCATTATTGGGCTAAGTGCTTCTGTTTCATATAATTTCTATCTGCGTTGGTGGTCGGTGCGAGATGTACCTAACAGCCATCTACGCTCGATTTCCGCGGCAATGGCCGACCAGCGGCCTTGCCGGTGGGAACCCCCTTGTCGATCGCCAGGACTCCGTTGACCAAAACCGTTTGCACACCGGTCGTGAAAAGCGTCGGCTCGATGAACGTTGCTCGCGGTGCGTATGCTTCTGGATCAAAGACGACCACATCGGCAAATGCGCCTTTTGACAATGTTCCCCGACCTTCGAGTGAAAATAATTTTGCCGGCACCGAAGTGCTCTGATCGACGAACTGTCTGAGGTTGATGACCTTAAGGTCCTTCACATAGGTGTCATACTTCCGGGCGTAGCTGGCGTAATAACGAGGATGACCCAAAGAGGCGTCCGAACTGGTCATGACCCATGGCCGGTTCATGAACGCAGCGATGTCGGCCTCATCTTGATTGAAGGAGGCCACTCTGACGTCAAACCGGCGCAACACATCAATTGCCGCCTGCACGGGATCAACGCCCGTCTCTTTCGCGATCTCCGCCAGGGTCTTGCCCTTGACGTCATCTGTACCGCTGGTAATCAGCAGCGAATCTGGACCACCACGCCGCCGCAGGTTATCCGCCATCTCCGTTTTGATCCTGGCCATCTGCTCTGGGTCGTCAAATCGTTCGAGAGTAGATTGACGACCGCCATCCTGAGCCCATCGTTGCAGCAGCGATGCGTCGAGCCCGGTGCCCGAAGCCGACCAGGGATATTGATCGGCATGCACGATTTGCCCTGCCGCCCGGGCCTTCTCAACCGCTGCAATGATCGTGGACGCCTTACCATGTACATCGACGCCCAGGGCCTTGATATGCGCAATATGCACGGGAATTCCGGCTTGCTTTCCGATGTCCAGCGCCTCGGATACCGCTCCTTCCAGGCCTATTGTGTAACTGGATTCGTCCCGGATGTGACTGTCATAAATACCCCCATGCTTTGCGGCGATCTTGGCCAGTGTGACAACCTCACCTTCCTTGGCATAGCTCTGCGGCGCATAGAACAAGCCGGTCGAAAGCCCGAGCGCTCCCTGACACATGGCACTGTCGACCAATGTCACCATCTCGGCCAGCTCCGCGTTCGTCGGCGCGCGATCTTCGCTGCCGATTACTTCCTTCCGCAACGCGCCCAGACCGATGTAGCTCGAAAAATTGATCCCGTAGTCACGACCGGATCCTTCGGCAAAAACTGCAGCTATGTCGGTTTCGCCACCGCCATCGACGCCGATGAACGCGGTGGTCACGCCTTGGGTTAAAAAGGGCATCACCAATCGCGCCGCCGGCAGTTCGGAACTTAGCGCATCGCCGACATGGGTGTGTGTGTCGATGAAACCCGGCGTAACAATCTTGCCTTTTGCATCAATCGTCTGCAACGCCGTGCCAGAGTATTTCGGCCCGATAAAGACAATCCGGTCGCCTGAAATGCCGATATCGCCCACAAAGGGCTCCTCACCGCCAGGATAAATTATGCCGCCGGCTATAAGAAAATCAATGGCGGCGTCAGCCTCCGCCGCCTGCGCGGCCGGGCTGCTCAAAAACAACCCTATAACGAACGAACTGGCGATGAGACGTGCGGTTTCTGGAATCTTATTTTTCATAATAGCCCCGAATGGTTGTTTAATTACATGGAGTTTGAACGACACCTATGTTTATGCCAATGATTTTTGTGCAGCGCAGTATAACCCTCGGATATACCTAACCCCAGAAGCTGGGCTTTGGCGGAACCATGGTCCCGCAAGTTTCCACCACGCCGTTGTCCCGGTCTTCGGTCAGCAACGTCGGTCCATCGAGATCGACAAAGGCACAACGCTGCGCGATGATCAGGGCGGGGGCTATGGAAAGCGAACTGGAAACCATGCATCCCATCATCAGGCCCAGTCCCTCGCGTTCCGCCGCCTCGAGCATTTCAAGCGCAGTCGTCAGGCCACCGGTTTTGTCGAGCTTGATATTCACGTAGTCGTAGCGGCGCGCCAACTGGCCCAGATTGTCGGTGACATGGCCAGATTCGTCTGCGGCGAGTGGAATAAGCGACTCGAACCCCTCCAGGTCCGCATCGTTTTTGGCTGGCAAAGGCTGCTCAAGCAGATCAACGCGAAGATCGACGAGCTGCCGCTGCCATGATCCGAGCTGATCTATGGACCAGCTTTCGTTGGGGTCAACGATCATCCGGGGATTTGGCGCGACTTGCCGCACAGCGCGCAAGGCGGCGATGGGGTCAGAGGCATCGACCTTCACTTTCAGCAATGGCACATCTTGCAGCTGCTGCGCAGCCGCTGCCATGTTCTCAGGCGTGTCGAGGCTGATCGTGATGGCCGTATCGACCGGCCCAAGTGGGCCCCAGCCGATCCGATCCACAACCGACACGCCTGTCTGCTTCGCTTCCAAATCCCACAAGGCGCAGTCGATTGCGTTGCGGGCAGCGCCCGGTGGCATGATCTCGATTAGCCGCTCGCGATCGGCTCCCGCCTCAATCTCGTCGCGAACAGACCCGATCTGGGCGATGACACTGTCAATCGTCTCATCATAACGGGTGTAAGGCACACCTTCGCCGCGCCCTATATGTCGGCCCCGTCGGATTTCCACAAAGATTGTGTCGGCGACCGACTTTGTCCCGCGAGAAATGCGAAAAGGCCGCTTCAGGCGGTAAGGGACGTGGATGGCTGAGAGATGGCGAAGCATTGTTCAATCCTGTCAACTATGAGGTCAGCGCCTTGCGCATAAGGGTCAACGCAAGGCAGTCCGGTTCTTTCCGCAATTTGATCACACACAGCCCGAGCTTCCTTTTCCGCCAGCATCGACGTGTTGACCGCGACACCCACCGCGACCACATCCGGGCTGGTCAGACGCGCCTGCTCGAGGTTGGCAGCGATCGTGCGCTCGAGGGAAGGCATCGGAAAGTGGGGAAGCCCGCGCATATGCTGCCGCGTTGGTTCGTGGCAGATAACGATCGCGCTCGGCTGGGCGCCGTGCAGGAGCCCCGTGGATACGCCGGCGAAAGACGGGTGAAAAAGCGACCCCTGCCCTTCGATCAGATCCCATCCCCCGTCGGTTCTTGCTGGCGCGAGCTGCTCTATGGCGCCGGAGATAAAATCGGCGATAACCGCATCGACCGGCACTCCGGATCCGGCGATCATTATGCCGGTCTGCCCGGTGGCACGAAAGTCAGCACGGTAACCGCGAGCCTGCATCGCTTGTTCGATACAAAGCGTTGCCACCATCTTCCCCACCGAGCAATCGGTGCCGACGGTAAGCAGACGAAGTCCCTGGCGCGGTAATCCGTTTCCAACCTTCAAATTCGCGGCGGGATCGCGCACATCGATCAACGTGCGTCCCTTCTGCGCGGCCAGTTCAGCGAGTTTGGGAATATCGCGCAATCGGTTGTGCAGTCCAGACGCAATGTCCAGCCCAGCGTTTAGCGCGGCTTCTGCATCTGCTATAAGTTCGTCCGTGAGCAGGCCGCCGGCACTTGCGACCCCTAGGATGAGCGTCTTGGCCCCGGCTTGCACCGCTTGTGCGAAGCCCATTTGCGGTAAACCAAGGGTCAGACTACTGCCCTCATGAACGAATTCGCCTACGCAATCATCAGGGCGAAACATCGCGATCCCGCGGGATGTCTTGATCGACAAAGGATCTGATGTGGATCCGAGATATAGTAAATATGGAGTTTGTATCATAGCGCCGACCGTTGTTAGAGTTCGACCCTTGGTAGGCGATTGAACTCCAGCGGTGATATCATATGCAGTATGAAACATATAACCCCACCTTATAGGCCGGGAGCCAACTGGAATTTGTTCAACATCACATCTTCCCGTTGACCAATTTCAACAAGGATCATGGGACGGCGCTCTTTCGGCTATGATTGGCCGATCTCAAAATGATGACCATCAAGGCGCGTCGCTCCCGAAAGGTATCGATCCGCGGAAGTTCCGCTAACCGATATCTCCTGCACGCCCAGTCATCGCTCCCGCTCCACGCCGGCCACCAGATGATTCGCGAGCGACGCCGATCGGGATCAATATCCGCGGCAGAACGCCGCTGATATCGGTCGCGGAATCGTATACGAGAAACCTGAATAGCCCGCCACCCGGTGATGGCGAACTGCTTCGCCAATCGGCATCATGGCAGGGCCATCTTCCAAGGCAGATTTTGTCGAAAGCCCTAACAGGGGCGTGCTGAACCGGCGTTCTTCGGGCAGGCTGGCATTCTCTATCAAGAGCACCGGGGTGTTTGCAGGCAAGCCGACTTCGATAAGCTGGCGTGAAATGCGTCAATGGTGCCCAGAAGAGGACTCGAACCTCCACATCCTTGCGAATACTAGCACCTGAAGCTAGCGCGTCTACCAATTCCGCCATCTGGGCCCATGCAGGGGATAATCATGTCGATATCACCTGATAGAGGCGGGCGATTAGCCGCTAGGTGGCCGGGCTGTCAATGATTCATATCGACAAAGCGACAGCATTGTCGACGGCTGGCGGGGACGCGGCACCCCGGCGTTGCGCCGGAGCGGCAAAAATGCTCTTGCGGCAGCGGAATCCACTGTTGCTTCGCCCGCCGCACTGGGGCAGAGGCAAAGCGGAAAACCAAGGCACGGGTGGAACAGGACCATGAATCTCGACGGACGACTGATTTGCATCTTTGGCGGCGGCGGCTTTGTCGGTCGCTATGTCGCGCAGGCGCTGCTGGAGCGCGGCGCGCGGCTGCGCATCGCCGAGCGCAATATCAAAAATGCCATGCATATCAAGCCGCTGAGCAATCTCGGCCAGACGCAATTTGTCAGCGCCGACGTGACCAGGGGGGACAGCGTCACGCGCGCGGTCCGCGGCTGCGATGCGGTGGTCAATCTGGTCGGCGTGCTGAAAGGCGATTTCGAGCGGGTTCATGTCGAGGGCGCGCGCAATGTCGCCGAAGCGGCGGCCGCGGCGGGTTGCCGGTCGCTGCTACACCTGTCGGCAATCGGTGCCGACAGCGATTCGCCGTCGCGCTACGGGCGCAGCAAGGGTGACGGAGAGAAAGCGGTTCTACAGGCTTTTCCCGACGCGATCATTCTCCGCCCGTCGATCATTTTCGGCCGGGAAGACCAGTTTATCAACCGCTTCGCCGGGATGATCGCGATGCTGCCGGTCGTGCCGATAATCGGCGGCGATACCAGGTTCCAGCCGATTTTCGTCGGCGATGTCGCCGATGTCGCGGCCCGGGCGCTGAGCCAGCCGGAGCTGTACGCCGGACAGACGTTCGAGCTGGGCGGTCCGGAAATCCTCAGCATGGGCGATATCAACCGGCGGATCGCCCGCATGACCGGACGCGACCGGACCTTTGTCGATGTCCCGGATGTCGCGGCCAGCCTGATGGCCCGTGTGCTCGGCCCGTTGCCGGGCGCGCCGATTACCGCTGACCAGTACCGGATGCTGCAGAAGGACAATGTCGTGGCGACCGGGGCCAAGGGGATCGATGCCTTTGGCGTATCCCCGACACCGCTGGCAGCAGTGGCGCCGGGCTGGATGGAAAAATATACGCCGCATGGCCGGTTCGGCGCCAGCGTCAAGGCGGGCTAGAGGCCGCCGGCCAGGGCCGGACTAGAAAAAGGCGAGCAGCGCGATGCCCATCGCCACGCGGTAAATCACGAAGACCATCATCGACGCCTTGCGCAAAAATTGCATCAGGAAGGCCATGGTCGCCAGCGCCGCGAGGAAGGTCATCGTCCCGGTGATCAGCGCTTCGGTCAGCAGCTCGGTGCTGGCGCCCATCAGATCCGGAATGATCAGCACGCCCGCGCCGGCCACGGCGGGGATCGACAGCAGGAAGGAAAAGCGCGCCGCCTCGACCCGGCTATAGCCGAGAAAACGGGCCGCCGTCATCGTCACGCCGGACCGGCTGGTGCCGGGAATCAGCGCCAGCGCCTGCGCCAGTCCGACGATCAGGCCGTCTTTCAGGCTCAGATCCTCAAAACTCTTGATCTGCCGCCCGAACCGGTCGGCAATGCCCAGCAGGATGCCATAGATAATCAGATTGATGCCGACCAGCGTGGTGCTGCGGAAGCCGTCGAGATAGCCGCCGGTCTTGAGGAACAGGCCGACCAGCACCGCGGGAATCGTGCCGATGATGATCCACCAGAACAGCCGCCGTTCAGCCGGCGCCTGGCCGATCCCGATCGTGGCGAGGCCGCCCCGGCCCAGCGACCAGACATCCTTGAAAAAATAGGTGATGATCGCGAGCAGCGAGCCGACATGGACCGCGATGTCGATCATCGGTCCCTGGTCCTCGAAGCCGGTGAAGACCGGCAGCAGGATCAGATGGCCGGACGAGGATATCGGCAGAAACTCGGTAACGCCCTGCACGATCGCGAGGAGCAGCATTTGGATGAAGGTCATGGACGTTCCGTATGTTGGCGTGGCCGTATGTTGGTTTGCTGCGCAATAGCGATTCGCATGGCGGTTGTCGTGAACAAATATAGGTCCGTTGCGGAACATATATCATCGCGATCCTCGCAAAAAAGGCAGGTATCCACAATGTGCAGGCATTAATAGGACATTGTTACTGTCCTTTATCGGAATTTATGCGTGACAGCGGCGCGATTTTTGGTTATTTCCGTTCCTCTGTCCGCCAAAGCGGGCGGTCGCCGACAATCATATATTGCAGGAAACGAGCATCTGGCATGGTAGAAAGCCCGGACAAACTGGACATGTTGAAATTTGTCGATCTGGGACAGGATTATCCCGAAAAGCGCCCGCCGGAACTGCGCGCCGAAGATTTTCAGGAGATCGCCGACAAATATGCGCCGGAAAAGGCCGCCGAACAGGCCGCCCGCTGCTCGCAATGCGGCGTGCCCTATTGCTCGGTCCACTGCCCGCTGCACAATCATATTCCCGACTGGCTGCGGCTGACCGCCGAGGGCCGGCTGCGCGAAGCCTATGAAATGTCCAACCTGACCTCGACCATGCCGGAAATCTGTGGCCGCATCTGTCCGCAGGACCGATTGTGCGAAGGCAATTGCGTGATCGAATTTTCCGGCCATGGTGCGGTCACGATCGGCGCGGTCGAAAAATATATCACCGACACCGCCTGGGAAGAAGGCTGGGTCGAACCGTTGCAGCCGGGCCGGCCGCAGGGCCAATCGGTCGGCATTGTCGGGGCGGGACCCGCTGGACTGACGGCAGCCGAATATCTGCGGGTCGCCGGTTATGACGTGCATGTCTATGACCGGCATGACCGCGCCGGCGGCCTGCTGACCTACGGCATCCCCGGCTTCAAGCTGGAAAAGCATGTGATCATGCGCCGGGTGCAGCGGCTGAAGGACGGCGGCATCCACTTCCACGAGAGTTTCGAGGTCGGCAAGGACGCGACGCTGGAAGAGCTCCGCGCCAGGCATGACGCGCTGCTGATCGCAACCGGCGTCTACCAGGCCCGCGCCATCCAGATGCCGGGCGTCGGCGCGCCGGGGGTCGAGGAAGCGCTGGATTTCCTGATCGCCTCCAACCGCAAGAGCTTTGGCGATGATGTGCCCGAATTCGGCCCGGATACGGGCGGCGGCCGCTATAACGCCAGGGGCAAGAATGTTGTCGTCATTGGCGGCGGCGACACCGCGATGGATTGCGTCCGCACTTCGATCCGGCAGGGCGCCAAATCGGTCAAATGCCTCTATCGCCGCGACCGCGCCAATATGCCCGGCTCGCAGAATGAAGTCCGCAATGCCGAGGAAGAGGGCGTGGAATTTATCTGGCTCTCGGCCCCGAAAGCGATCGAGGGCACGGATCATGTCACTGTGGTCAAGGCGACCCGCATGCGGCTCGGCGCACCCGACGCCAGCGGCCGCCGGTCGCCGGAAATTGAACCGGACAGCGATTTTACCGTCGACGCCGATCTGGTGATCAAGGCGCTCGGCTTTGATGCCGAGGACCTGCCCGGCCTGTTCGACAGCCCGGATCTCGCGGTCACTCGCTGGGGCACATTGCGCGTCGACCACAAGTCGATGATGACCAATCTCGACGGCGTGTTCGCCGCCGGCGACATTGTCCGCGGTGCCAGCCTGGTCGTCTGGGGCATCCGCGATGGCCGCGATGTGACCGAACATATGCATCGCTTTCTGAAAGAGAAGAAACTGGCCGAAAAGGTGGCGGCATAGGCCGCAGACGGAGCATCACCATGAAGACGATATTCTCGACATTTGCTGCCAGCCTGGCGCTGACGCTGAGCCTTCCCGCGGCCGCACAAGATGCAGAGCCAAAAGCAGGCAATAGCGAACGCGCTGCGGTTGCTCCCGCCCGTCTCGAAGCCGCCCGGGTCACGGTCGACTATCTGTTCCCGCTCGGCACCTACGAGCGGATGATGAAGGGCACCATGGACCAGCTGATGGACAGCATATTGACGCAGACCTTTGATCGACCGGTCGCCGAGACGATGAAAGGCTACGGGCTCGAGGACAAGACGCTCGACGAGCTGGGCGACTCGTCATTCAATGACATCATGAAGCAGCACGACCCCCATTTCGAGGAGCGGATGAAAATTTCGACCCGGGTCATGATGGACGAAATGACCGACCTGATGACCAGAATGGAGCCCTCTCTGCGGGACGCGCTGACCAGAATCTACGCGCGCAAGTTCACGGTTCCCCAGCTTGCCGAAATGAACGCCTTTTTCGCGACCGACACCGGCAGCGCCTTCGCGCGCGACTATATGATGGTCTTTGTCGATCCGGAAATGATGGAATCGATGATGGGCATGGTGCCGGAGATGATGCAGTCGATGCCGGCGATCATGAAAAAGGTCGAGGCAGCAACCGCACATCTTCCGCCGCCCGTCGCACAGCCGGCGGACAGGACCGACGATTCGCTGTCGCAGATGGAAGATAATCAATGACCCACGCATTTCCCACCCCCGAACATGAACGCCTCTCCCGCGAAGGCATGTACCGGCCGGAATTTGAAGGCGATGCCTGCGGCGTCGGCCTGGTCGCTGCCACCGATGGCAAGGCGTCCCGGCGGGTTGTCTCTTCGGCGATTGATGCGCTGAAGGCGGTCTGGCACCGCGGCGCGGTCGATGCCGACGGCAAGACCGGTGACGGTGCCGGCCTGCACGTCGACCTGCCCGAACGTTTCTTCGACGACGCGATTGCCGACAGCGGCCACAAGGTCCGTCCGAACCGGCTCGCCGTCGGCATGATCTTCCTGCCGCGCACCGATCTCAATGCGCAGGAAAGCTGCCGCACGATCGTCGAGGCGGAGATTATCGAATCCGGCTATACCATCTACGGCTGGCGGCAGGTGCCGGTCGACGTGTCGGTGATCGGCCAGAAGGCGCAGAACACGCGGCCCGAGATCGAGCAGATCATGATCGCCGGCCCGATGCCGGACCGACAGGACGCGCGCGAGTTCGAGAAGAATCTCTATCTCATCCGCCGCCGGATCGAGAAGAAGGTGATCGCGGCCCAGATCCAGGACTTCTACATCTGCAGCCTCTCCTGCCGCTCGATCATCTACAAGGGCCTGTTCCTCGCCGAATCCCTGTCGGTCTTCTATCCCGACCTGCTAGACGACCGGTTCGAAAGCCGGGTGGCGATCTTCCACCAGCGCTATTCGACCAATACCTTCCCGCAATGGTGGCTGGCGCAGCCGTTCCGCTGTCTCGCTCACAATGGCGAGATCAACACCATTCGCGGCAACAAGAACTGGATGAAGAGCCACGAGATCAAGATGGCGAGCCTCGCCTTCGGCGATCACAGCGAGGATATCAAGCCGGTGATCCCGGCGGGATCCTCCGACACCGCCGCACTGGATGCGGTGTTCGAGACCATCTGCCGCTCCGGCCGCGACGCCCCGACCGCCAAGATCATGCTGGTCCCCGAGGCCTGGCAGAACAATCCCGATATCGATCCCGCGCACCAGGCGATGTACGAATATATGGCGAGCGTCATGGAGCCGTGGGACGGTCCGGCAGCATTGGCGATGACGGATGGTCAATGGGCGGTCGCCGGAGTCGATCGCAACGCGCTGCGCCCGCTGCGCTATTCGGTCACCGCCGACAATCTGCTGATCATCGGCTCGGAAGCCGGACTGGTCGTGGTCCCGGAAAGCCAGATCGTCGAGAAGGGCCGCCTCGGCCCCGGCCAGATGATCGCGGTCGACCTCGACGCCGGCCAGCTGTTCAAGGACCGCGCGCTCAAGGACCGGATCGCCGCCGAGGAACCCTATGCCGATCTGGTCAAGGGTTTCCTGACCGTAGACGATCTGCCGCCCGCTCCGGCCGCGTCCGGCATGGGCTTTTCCCGCGAGGAACTGATCCGCCGCCAGACCGCCGCCGGCCATACGCTGGAGGATATGGAAATGATCCTTGCACCGATGGTCGAGGATGCCAAGGAAGCGGTCGGCTCGATGGGTGACGATACGCCGCTGGCGGTGATCAGCGTCAAGCCGCGCCAGGTCAGCCATTTCTTCCGCCAGAATTTCTCGCAGGTCACCAATCCGCCGATCGACAGCCTGCGCGAGCGCCATGTGATGAGCCTGCGCACGCGCTTTTCCAACCTCGCCAATATCCTCGAGCAGGACAGCCAGAACGAGGATGTCATGGTGCTGGAAAGCCCGGTGCTCAGCTGCGCCCTGTGGGAACGGCTGAAGCTCGGCTTTGGCGACGCGGTGGCCGAAATCGACTGCACGATGGGCACCAGCGGCGGCGCGATCGAGCTGCGCGACTCGCTGGCCCGGATCCGGGCAGAGGCGGAGCAGGCAGTGCGCGCCGGCAAGACCGAGATTTTCCTGACCGACGAGGATATCGACGAGGACCGGATGGCGATCTCGATGGTGATCGCGACCGCAGCGGTGCACACCCATCTGGTGCGCAAGGGCCTGCGCTCCTACGCCTCGGTCAATGTTCGCGCGGCGGAATGTCTCGACACCCATTGCTATGCCGTGCTGATCGGCGTCGGCGCGACTACGGTCAACGCCTATATGGCGGAAGCCGCAATCGCCGACCGCCACGCCCGCGGCCTGTTCGGCGATCTGTCGCTGGACGAATGTCTCGCCCGCCACAAGAAAGCGGTTGACGACGGCCTGCTCAAGATCCTGTCGAAAATGGGCATCGCGGTCATTTCCAGCTATCGCGGCGGCTATAATTTCGAGGCGGTCGGCCTGTCGCGTGCCTTGTGCAACGATCTTTTCCCCGGCATGCCGACGAAAATTTCCGGCGAAGGCTATGCGTCTTTGTTCATCAATGCCCAGGACAAGCACGCCGCCGCCTTTGAACCGGCGGTGGTGCGCCTGCCGGTCGGCGGCTTCTACAAGCAGCGCGCCGGCGGCGAGGCCCATGCCTATAGCGCCCATCTGATGCACCTGCTGCAGACCGCAGTCGCGCATGACAGCTACTCCTCCTATCTGCAATTCTCGCAAGGCGTGCGCGAGCTGGAGCCGATCTATCTGCGCGACCTGATGGAGTTCAACTACGCGCCGGTACCGGTGCCGATCGACGAGGTCGAGGCGATTACCGAGGTGCGCAAGCGCTTCAACACGCCGGGCATGAGCCTCGGCGCGCTCAGCCCCGAGGCGCACGAGACACTGGCGATCGCGATGAACCGGATCGGCGCCAAGTCGGTGTCCGGCGAGGGCGGCGAGGAGAAACGCCGCTACACGCCGTTCGAAAATGGCGACAATGCCTCCAGCCCGATCAAACAGGTCGCCTCCGGCCGCTTCGGCGTGACCTCGGAATATCTCGGCGCCTGCGAGGAGATCGAGATCAAGGTCGCGCAGGGCGCCAAACCCGGCGAGGGCGGCCAGCTGCCCGGCTTCAAGGTCACCGAATTCATCGCCAAGCTGCGCCACTCGACGCCCGGCGTCACCCTGATCTCGCCGCCGCCGCATCACGATATCTATTCGATCGAGGATCTCGCCCAGCTGATCTACGATCTCAAGCAGATCAACCCGCGCGCGCGGGTCTGCGTCAAGCTGGTCTCCTCCGCCGGGATCGGCACAATCGCCGCTGGCGTCGCCAAGGCCCATGCCGATGTCATCCTGATCTCCGGCAATACCGGCGGCACCGGCGCGTCGCCGCAGACCTCGATCAAGTTCGCTGGCACGCCCTGGGAAATGGGGCTGTCGGAAGCCAACCAGGTGCTCACTCTCAACGGCCTGCGCCACCGGGTCAAGCTGCGCACCGACGGCGGCCTGAAGACCGGGCGTGACATCGTCATCGCCGCGATTCTCGGCGCCGAGGAATTCGGCATCGGCACGCTCAGCCTGGTGGCGATGGGCTGCATCATGGTCCGCCAGTGCCACAGCAACACCTGCCCGGTCGGCGTCTGCGTGCAGGACGAAAAGCTGCGCGCAAAATTCACCGGCACCCCGGAAAAGGTGATCAACCTGATGACCTATATGGCCGAGGAAGTGCGCGAGATTCTGGCGCGGCTCGGCTATCGCTCGCTCGGCGAGATCATCGGCCGCACCGAATTGCTGCGCCAGGTCAGCCGCGGCGCCGAACATCTCGACGATCTCGATCTCAACCCGATCCTCGCCAAGGTCGATGCCAGAGACAGCGAGCGCAGCTTCCATATCGACACGCCGCGCAACGAGGTGCCGGACAGTCTCGATGCGGAAATGATCGACGATGCCAAGCCGGTGTTCGAACGGCGCGAGAAGATGCAGCTCACCTATACGGTACGCAACACCCACCGCGCCGTCGGCACGCGATTCTCCGCCGAGATCACCGCCAAATATGGCATGAGCACATTGAACGAGGACCATGTCCATATCCGGCTGCGCGGGTCGGCGGGCCAGTCGCTCGGCGCGTTTCTCTGCCAGGGGATCACGCTGGAAGTGTTCGGCGACGCCAATGACTATGTCGGCAAGGGCCTGTGCGGCGGCAAGATCGTCGTCCGGCCGATGGTCAGCTCGCCGCTGGTCAGCCAGGACAATACGATCATCGGCAATACCGTGCTCTACGGCGCCACCTCCGGGCAGCTCTACGCCGCTGGCCAGGCAGGCGAGCGCTTTGCGGTGCGCAACAGCGGTGCCAATGTCGTGGTCGAGGGCTGCGGCGCCAATGGCTGCGAATATATGACCGGCGGCAATGCCGTGATCCTGGGCCCCGTCGGCAGCAATTTCGGGGCCGGCATGACCGGCGGCATGGCCTTCGTGCTCGATACCGCAGGCGATTTCGAGAAAATGGCCAATAGCGAGAGCATCGTCTGGCAGCGGCTCGACAGCGCCCATTGGGAGGCGCATCTGCATGCGCTCGTCGAGCGCCATCACAAGACCACCGACAGCAAATGGTCGGAATCGATCCTGCGCGACTGGGACCGCTGGCGGGATCGCTTCTGGCAGGTCTGCCCGAAGGAAATGGTGAGCCGGATCGCGCACCCGCTGTCGGACAAGGAAGTGATTGAGGCAGCGGAGTGACCAAGCGGCGCAGGCTGCTGGCGTGGATGGCCCTTGCCGGTCTGGGCGGATTTCTGTCATACAGGCCGGCAGCAGCCATTGCGAAGGGAAAGCCCGCCATGCCCAAAATCACTCCGAACTATCTCGAAATGAAGGCCAGCGATCTGCCCGCCAGCAAGGCCTTTTACGAAAAGGCCTTCGGCTTTGCCTTTACCGACTATGGCCCGGACTATGCCGCGGTTGAGGGCGGTCCGGTGCAGATCGGGCTCGCCGCCGGACGCGAGCCGGTCGCTCCGATGCCGACCCTGGAGAGCGATGATCTGGAAGCATCCCTCGCTCAGGTGACCGCTGCGGGCGGCGAAATCGTCCGTGAAATCTTCGCCTTCCCCGGCGGCAGACGCTTTGAATGTCTCGATCCCTCGGGCAACCGGCTGGCCATCTATCAGCCGGGCTGACCCGGCAGAACGACGAGCCGGACCACTATCTTGCACGGGGTCGATCAAGCCTCTTTCCCCCGCGTCCAATCGGGATTAAGCGGGACTCATGTGGCAGTTGTACCAGTTCCCTCTATGTCCCTTTTCTCGCAAAGTCCGCTTGCTGCTGGGCGAGAAGTCGGTCGCCTATGAACTGGTGCGCGAATCGCCCTGGGATCAGCGCGACGAATATCTGGCGATGAACCCGACCGGGCGGACGCCGGTGATGAAACATGCCGAGCGGGACATCTGTCTCGTCGACAGCGTCGCGATCTGCGAATATATCGAGGAGACCGTCGAAAAGGTGCCGATGATCAACGGCACTGCGGTCAACCGGGCGGAAATCCGGCGGCTGGTCGCCTGGTTCGACGAGCAGTTCTACGGCGATGTCACCGCCCCGATGCTGCACGAACGGATGCACAAAAGGCTGGTCCGGCGCGAACCGCCCGATGCCAAGATCCTGCGCGAGGCGATGCGCCGCGCAAACCAGCATCTCGACTATATAGACTATCTGATCGACCACCGCAGCTGGTTGGCCGGCGCAACGATGAGTCTGGCCGACCTTTCCGCCGCAGCGCAGATTTCGGTCGCCGACTATCTCGGCACGATCGACTGGGCCGGGCACGAACAGACCAAGGCTTGGTACGCGATGTTCAAGTCGCGGCCTTCGTTCCGGCCCTTATTGTCCGAGCGCATGGAAGTGATCGCGCCTCCGGCCCATTATGAAAAGGTCGACTTCTAGATTCACCATGACCTGCTTCGTCATTGCGAGCGCAGCGAAGCAATCCAGGGCATCCTGCGCCGCTCTCGATTGCTTCGTCGCCTTCGGCTCCTCGCAATGACGAGAGTTTGCCCGGATTCCACACCGGTTGAATGGGATGGATATCAAAGAAGTTCAGAATGACGCTGCTTTCAATGATCTGAATTTCCGATTCGGGTCACTGGGCCCGGATAACCGTCATCAGATAATTGAGCGCCAGATTGTCGGACACCGAAAAGCCGCTTGCCGGACTGTAGGACAGGCCGCTGGTGTCGATCACCTGCAGACCCGCCTCGCCCAGCATTTTTTCCAGCTCTTCCGGGGTGATGAACTGCTCGTGATGATGCGTCCCGCGCGGAATCTGGCCGGTCAGCTCGGCCAGTTCCACCAGCATCAGTTTCGACAGGGTGGTGCGATTGGGGGTGGAGAGGATCATCAGGCCATCATCGGCCATTGCGCCGGCCAGTCCGGCAACAAAGGCCTGCGGGTCATCGACATGTTCGATCACCTCCAGCGAAGTGACCAGATCGAAGCCCCGGCCGGAAAAATCCTCGATTGCCTCGCTGCGATAGTCGATTTGCAGTCCCTGCGGCTCGGCATGCGCCTTCGCCGCCGCGATATTCTCCGGTGCCGCATCCAGGCCCGTTACGCCCGCGCCCAGTCGCGCCAGCGGTTCGCACAGCAGGCCTGCACCGCAGCCGACATCCAGCGCCCGCTTGCCCGCCAGCGGTTTCAGCAGGCTGCTGTCGCAATGGAAATGAAGGTCGATCGCGTCCCTGATATAGGAAAGCCGGACCGGATTGAGCCGGTGGAGCATCGCCGATGATCCCCTCGGGTCCCACCAGTCGGCTGCCAGCGCGCCGAAATGCGCGGCTTCTTCGGGCTTGATCGTGCTGCTACTTGCCTTTGTCATGTCCCCTCTTTATCAGGCTTTTCAATCCTGTTCAGGCCCTTTTTAACGAAAGTTTATCCAACAGCAGCATGGCACGTATAGTGATGAAATTCGGCGGCACCTCGATGGCCGGAATTGACCGTATCCGCCGGGTGGCGCAGATCGTCAAGCAACAGGCCGATGCCGGCCACGAAGTCGCGGTGGTGGTTTCCGCCATGGCCGGCGATACCGACCGGCTGGTCAACTTCTGCCGCGAAGCCAGTTCGCTTTATGATCCGGCCGAATATGACGTGGTCGTCGCATCCGGCGAACAGGTCACCTCCGGCCTGCTCGCCATTGCCCTGCAGTCGCTGGGTGCCAAAGCGCGCAGCTGGCTCGGCTGGCAGATGCCGATCCGCACAGTCGAGGCGCACAGCAAGGCGCGGATCGATTCGATCGACGGAGAGGCGCTGACCGCCGCCATGCAAAGCGGCGAGATCGCGATCATTCCCGGCTTTCAGGGACTCAGCGAAGACGGCCGGGTCACGACCCTCGGCCGCGGCGGGTCCGATACCAGCGCGGTTGCCATTGCTGCTGCGGTCAAGGCCGATCGCTGCGATATCTATACCGATGTCGACGGCGTCTACACCACCGACCCGCGCATCGTCACCCGGGCGCGCAAGCTCAACAAGGTGACCTTCGAGGAAATGCTCGAACTGGCCAGCGTCGGCGCAAAAGTATTGCAGACCCGCTCGGTCGGGCTGGCGATGAAGGAAGGCGTCCGCATCCAGGTATTGTCCTCCTTCACCGATGAAAATACCAACTGGACCGCCGACGACCTGCCCGGCACGATGATCGTTGGCGAAGATGAAATGGAGATTGAGGATATGGAACGGCAGCTGATCACCGGCATCGCCCATGACAAGAATGAAGCGAAGATCACGCTGACCCGCGTGCCCGACAAGCCCGGCGCGGTGGCGACGATTTTTGCGCCGCTCGCCGATGCCGCAATCAACGTCGACATGATCATCCAGAATGTCGGCCGCGAGAAGGGCGAGACCGACGTCACCTTCACCGTCCCCAATGTCGATCTCGACCGGGCGATGCAGGTGCTGGAGGAGGCCAAGGACAAGATCGGTTTCAACCGCCTGATCCCCGACACCAATGTCGCCAAAATATCGGTGGTCGGCGTGGGCATGAAGAGCCACGCCGGCGTCGCCGCGACGATGTTCAAGGCGCTGGCCGAGCGCGGCGTCAATATCCAGGCGATCACCACCTCAGAGATCAAGGTCAGCGTGCTGATTGAGGAAGATTATACCGAACTGGCGCTGCGCGTGCTGCACACGGCTTACGGCCTGGACGCAGAGGATGCGGCTTAGTTATTTTCCTTCCCCTTCGGGGGAAGACCAAGGGAGGGGAGTCATGGTGACCGCCCTCTCTTCCAACCCTCTCCGCTGAAGCGGCGAGGGCTTTAGAAAGAAATATGATGACCCAATCCACACTCCAGCATCTCATGCAGCGCGGCACCGACTTTCTCGGCTGCGAGACCGCGATCATGTGCGGGGCGATGTCCTGGGTCTCCGAGCGCAATCTGGTCAGCGCGATTTCCAACGCCGGCGGCTTTGGCGTGATCGCCTGCGGCGCGATGACGCCGGACCTGCTCGACACGGAAATTGCCGAGACGATGAAGCGCACCGACAAGCCGTTCGGCGTCAATCTGATCACCATGCATCCCGACCTGATGGACCTGATCGCGGTCTGCGGCAAACATCAAGTGACCCATGTCGTGCTCGCCGGCGGTCTGCCGCCCAAGGGCAGCCTGGAAGCGATCAAGGCAACCGGTGCCAAGGTGATCTGCTTTGCCCCGGCCCTGGCGCTGGCCAAGAAATTCGTTCGTTCGGGCGTCGATGCCATCGTCATCGAGGGCATGGAAGCGGGTGGTCATATCGGGCCGGTCTCGACCTCGGTCCTCGCCCAGGAAATCTTGCCGGAAATCGCCGGGCAACTGCCGGTCTTCGTCGCCGGCGGTATCGGCACCGGCGAGATGATCGCCGCCTATCTCGAAATGGGCGCCAGCGGCGTCCAGCTCGGCACCCGTTTTGTCTGCGCCCATGAATCGATCGCCCATCCCGATTTCAAGAAGGCCTTCATCCGCGGCAATGCCCGCGACGCGATCACCAGTGTCCAGGTCGACCCCCGCCTGCCGGTGATCCCGGTGCGCGCGCTCAAGAACAAGGGCACCGAGGAATTTACCCGCAAGCAGATCGAGGTCGCCAAGCTGCTCGACTCCGGCGAGATAGAAATGGGCGAAGCGCAGCTGCAAATTGAACATTTCTGGGCAGGAGCGCTCCGAAAAGCGGTAATAAATGGCGATATTGAGTATGGAAGTGTCATGGCCGGACAGTCGGTCGGCATGGTCAAGGCGGAGGAATCCGTGGCCGAAATTATCAAATCGTTGGTGGAGCAGGCGGAAACCGCGCTGGCCCGCTAGCGGTCAACCGTCTTGCCTAACCAATACAGTTTGGGCATAGGCAGGACATGACCGAACATGCTTCCAGTTCTTCCAGTTCCGATCCGCTCGAAGCGCCGGAAGCAGCCGCTACAAGCCTCTATAATCAGGGCCTTACCCCGCTGCATCCGTCGCAGAAAAGCCTCATCCGGATCCGCATGATCATCCGGTCGCTGGTCCTGCTGGCCCTCGCTCTGGTCGCCGAGATCGCGCTATGGGTTCAGCTCGGAACATCGCCCGGCCTGATCCTGATTCCCGCAACCCTGCTCGCCCTCCTGCAGATACTGGTGCTCCCGCACCGCATCTACCGCCGCTGGGGCTATGACATGGGCGACGAGCAACTCCGCGTCCTGCGCGGCTTTCTCTGGCGGACCGACACGATCGTCCCGTTCAACCGTATCCAGCATATCGATGTCGCGCAGGGCCCGCTGCAGCGCCTGTTCGGCCTCTCCACGCTGATCGTGCATACCGCGGGGACCCACAACAGCATCGTCACCCTGCCCGGGCTCGCCACCGCCGATGCCGAGGCCATGCGCGAGACGATCAAGGGCCATATCCGCCAAGACATGATATGACCGAGGTCTCCGCCAGCCCGGCGCCCGACAATAGCGCCCCGTTCCAGCACCTGCACCCGCTCAGCATCATCCTCAAATCTGTCGGCACGCTGGGTCAGAATCTGGTCGCGATCCTCGTCCTGCATTTCAGCATGTTCGACCAGAATTTCCTCTACACCGGACTCGCCGCTGCGGTGCTGATCGCGCTGGTCGTCGGAGTAACGGCGCTGATCTGGTCCCGCTTCACCTATCAGGTCACAGCCAGGGAAATCCGGATTCGGAGCGGCCTGCTCAACCGAAACAACCGCTCGATCCCGTTCGACCGGATTCAGGATGTCAGTCTCGAACAGAAGCTGATCAGCCGCCTGCTTGGACTCGCCACGGTCGCGCTGGAAACCGGTTCCGGCGGCGGCGAAGATGGCCAGCTCGATGCGCTGTCTCGGGCTGACGCAGAAAGCCTGCGTGACACGATTCGCGACTATAAGGCGGGTTTGGAGACCAGCGACGGGGAAGCACCGACAAGCGCCGTCGCCGATGATCGCCCGCCGCTGTTTGCCATGGACAATCGCCGTCTCTTGATCGCCGGCCTGTTCAACTTTTCCTTCGTGCTGCTCGCGATCCTAGGCGCCATTGCCCAGAATTTGGATTTTCTGCTCCCGGACGACTTTTTCGATCCCCGCCGCTGGCTCGACGCCTTGCCGGAAGCGGAAACCATCGATCGCCTTGGTTCCTGGGTGCGTTTTGGCGGTGCCCTGGCCGCGATCCTTTCGCTGATCGCCTTCGGCCTGATCAGCGGCATCGTCCGCACCTTCGTCCGTGACTATGGCTTCCGCCTCGACAGGGTGGACAGCGGTCAGCCGGGATTCCGCCGGCGGCGCGGCCTGTTCACCCTGACCGACATGGTCATGCCGATCCACCGCGTCCAGGCTGCGGTGCTGCAGACCGGTCCGGTGCGCGAGCACTATGGCTGGTATCATCTGAAATTCATTTCGCTGGCTGGCGACAGCGGCGGCGAAACCGACCACAGCGTGGCGCCCTGCGCCTCGCTGCCGGAAATAGACCCGATCCTTGACCAATGTGCCATCCGACGACCCGCGCCGGATCTCGACTTTCAGCCAGTCAGCCCTGCCTTCTGGTGGCGCGACGCGATTCTGATCTCGCTGCTGCTCGCCGCCATTGCCCTTGGCACGGGATTTCTCGTCCATCGGGGATTTTATGCGCTGATCTTGCTGGCGCTGCCGGTGGCACGGATCCAGTTTCTCAACTGGCGCCATCATCAATATGCGCTGACCGAAAGCCAGCTGTTTGTCCGCTCCGGCTGGTGGCGACGACGGTGCACCATGCTGCTGCGTCGCAAGATCCAGACGGTCGATGTCAGCCAGTCGCCGCTCGACCATCCACTGAATCTGGCCACGGTGACGATCGGCATCGCGGGCGGAAGCGGCGTGAGACCGTTGATGATCAGGGACATTGATTTTAACCGGGCCATGGCCTTGCGAGACGCGCTGATCGGCCGGCAAAATCATCCTTGACTAAAGGCACCAGATATCCTCGATAGTTGCCAAAGATATTTCCGGAGAGAGAAAATGCCAAAGCCAAGATTTGCCCTGCTGCTGCCGCTCGCACTGCTCGCCACCACGCCGGTGTACGCGCAGGCGCCTGCGGCCCAGCATGGCACTGCCCCGCAAGCCCAGGCCTTGCACATTATCATTGACGATTACTGGGCCTATCAGCTCGAGCAATATCCGGAATTCGCTTCCTCGCTCGGGGTGGAAGATCCGGTCGGACGGGTCAGCGATGCCAGCCTGGAGGCCGAAGACAAGCGCGTGGAAAAGGCCATGGCTTGGCTGAAACGGCTGGATGCGATCGACCCCAAGGCGCTGAGCGACGATGACAAGACCAACTATGGCATCCTCCGCCGGACGCTCGCCGAGGAGATCGAGGCGAACAGCTATGGCCAGCGCACGATCAACTTCACCAACCGCGGCGGCTGGCACCAGAATTTCGCCAGCATGCAAAACAACCTGCCGTTCCGCAACGCGCAGGATTACCGGACCTATATCAACCGGCTGAAACAATATGCCAAGATCAATGACCAGTCGATCGCCGTCGCCAACCAGGCGCTGGCCGGCGGCTATGTCCAGCCCTGCGTGTCGATGGAAGGCTATGAAACCAGCATTTCCGGCCTGTTGACGGAAGACCCGAAGGATTCGCGCTTCTACCAGCCATTTACCCGCAAGCGCCCCGAAGCGATCGACGAAGCGACGTTCGCAAGCATGGCGGATGCAGCGGCGGAAACAATTCAAACGATCATCACGCCGGCCCTGCGCAAGCATCTCGACTGGTATACCACAAGCTATGCCCCGAAATGCGCCAAGGCCCCCGGCATCTCGGCACAGCCCGGCGGCGCGAAATATTATGATTTCCGCATTCGCCAGATGACGACCACCGACAAGAGCGCAGACGAAATTCACAATATCGGGCTTAGCGAAGTGAAACGGATCCGCGCCGAGATGGTCGAAGTTTCGAAAGAAGCGGGCTATGATACGCGCGAGGCTTTTATCGAGCATCTGCGCACCGACCCGCAATATTATGCCAAGACGCCGGAAGAGCTGATGGAAAAGGTCGCCCGGGTGAACAAGACGATCGATGGCAAGATGCCCTCGATCATCGGCAAGCTCGCCAGACTGCCCTATGGCATAAAGGAAATCCCGGCGGAGACCGCCGAAGGCACGACTACGGCTTATTATAATCCCGGCTCGCCCGATGTCGGCATCGCCGGCTTCTATTATGTCAACACGTCAAAGCTTGACCAGCGACCCTTCTGGGAAATTCCCGCGCTCAGCGTACATGAGGCAGTGCCGGGCCACCACCAGCAGATCGCGCTCCAGCAGGAACTCGACATGCCCGACTTCCGCAAATATGGGGCCTTTTTCACCGCCTTTGTCGAGGGCTGGGGCCTCTATTCGGAACGGCTCGGCATCGAGATGGAACTCTATGACACGCCGGCCAAGAATATGGGCCGCCTGTCTTACGAAATGTGGCGCGCCTGCCGGCTTGTCGTCGACACCGGCATCCACAGCAAGGGCTGGAGCAAACAGCAGGCGATCGACTTCATGACCGACAATACCGCGCTCAGCGCCGCCAATATCGAGGCGGAGGTTAATCGCTACATCAGCTGGCCCGGCCAGGCTCTCGCCTACAAGATGGGCGAGCTGAAAATTCGCGAGCTGCGCACCAAGGCGACCAGCGAACTGGATGACCAGTTCGACCTGCGCGAATTTCACGATGTCGTGCTGGGCCAGGGCGCGGTGCCGCTCGATATGCTCGAGGCACAGGTAAACCGCTGGATTGCAGCGAAAAAAGCTAGCTGATCATTTGCCGTCGGGGCCGGGCGTCTTGTCCGCTCCCGGCGGTACCGCCAGATCATCCACGGCCTTCTCATCCGCATCTTTTGCATCCAGCCGGTCTCTGGCCGCTTCCGCTGCCTCTTCCCGCGCTGCGCGGTCGGCCTCGATTTCCAGCACACGCTCTTCCACCGCATCGGCTTCCGCATCGATCCGGGACAGGCGTTTCTGCCGTTCCTCCTCGATCAGCTGGCCCCAGTTGACCGTGTCATCAATGCCCTGCTCGGCATAGGCCTGACGCAGCAATTGCTGTGTGCATCCGGTAAAACCGCCTGCGCCAACCGGCGAGCAGCTGCTTGTGCCTGATTTTCCGACATATTCATAGGATCTGACGCGTTCCGACCAGGCCTGGTTCTTGGCCTCGCCCAGTTCGCCGCCCCGCAGGGTTTCCGGAATGCGATAGCGTTCGTTCTCGTCCTTGCGGGCGCAGACGACAATCTCGTTATCGGTGCTCGGCGGGCAAGGATCATCGCCGTAAATCACCAGCTGATTGACGCGGTCGCCCGGCTGGTCCTGGGCTTGCGCCGGGACAGCCAGCAGGCCAGCGCCGGACAGCGCGGCAGCGGAAAGCAAAAATTTCTTCATCATAATCGTTCCTTTGATCGCACCGGGCTGAACCGGTGCTGAAGCAGGTTGCGCTTCCTAAATGCGTTTCGACAGCCCGATTGCCACCCGACAACCCAGACGAATGGCTGCACTCAACACCGGATAGCCGGGAGCATCTTCCGCCCCCGAAGCGATTGCCGTTGCCTTATGCTCCAGTTCCTCTTCGCGAAACTCCGCAATCATACGGGTCAGCTCCGGATCATCCTCTGATTCCAGTGCATCCAGCTGTTCGCGATAATGCTGGTCAATTTCGGTTTCCACCGCCGCCGTGCAGGCCATTGCCGCTCGCGGCCCCATGGCTGCAGTCGTCGCGCCCAGCGCATAGCCGGCGATTTTCCAGAAGGGCTGCAGCGCCGTGGGCCGGACGCCGCGATCAGCGATCATCTGGTCGAAAGCATCGAGATGGCGCTGCTCCTGCTCTGCCATATGGTGGATCGCGCTGCTGTGTGGCGCATCATCACCCATTACCGCGAGCTGGCCCTTGTAGATTTGCGCCGCTCCATATTCACCCGCCTGGTTGACGCGGATCATCGACGCGATATCGGCCCGCGACTGGCCCGGTCTCGTTTCACCCATGATCGCTTCCTTTTCGTCTCGTCGCTATCATCAACAAGATGAGCGCCGCGCCGCTTACTGACAAGAGGAAATTGAAGCCCGCCAGAGAAATGCCGAACAGGGTCCAGGGCGCCACATCACAGCGCACCAGAGGAGCGTTCATGATCGAATCGAGCAGATCGCCGCCCGCCGGAAGATTGGTCGAGCAGGAGGTAAGACCTTCCCACCAGTCATATTCGACTCCGGCGTGGAAACCGCCAATCAGGCCACTGATCAGGATCGCGATGGCCGCAGCGACGACCAGAGGCACCGCCATGCTGATCCTGCGAAAGGCCAGAGCCGCCGCCGCAAGAAGGATGGCGACCAGATGCGGCCACCGTTGCCACATGCACATTTCACACGGGTACAGGCCAAAGCCATATTGGCTGATCAACGCACCGCCAAGCAGGGCTGCGGGAAGCAGGAAGGCCAGCCAGGCGGCGGTGCGGACGGATGCCATCAGCGCGGCCTAGTTTTTCGCAACGGCCGTTTTGCTGGTACTCTTTTTCGCTGCCTTGTTCATCGCCATTTTCAGCCCGTCGGGGCCAAGCCGACCGATGGTCTGCAGCGCATAATGCAGCTGAAAATCTTCCACGCCCTTCTCTTTCAGTTCCTCGGCCGTCTGGCTGAAGCGCGGATCGTCCTTGCCGTCTTCTTCCAGCACATCGTCCTTCAGCTTGATCTCGTTGATCAGGTGGCGGCGCAGATCGGATTCGCGGAACCGTGGACGGTCCTTGTAATCCGGATCGGACAATTGCGGCACATTGATATCGGGTTCAATCCCGCCTTCCTGCACCGACTTGCCCGAAGGCGTGTAATAGCGCGCCGTGGTCAGACGCAGAGCGCTGTCGTTGGACAGCGGCAGCAGGGTCTGGACCGAGCCCTTGCCGAAACTGCGTTCACCCATGATCAGGGCACGGTGATGGTCCTGCAGGGCGCCGGCAACGATTTCCGAAGCCGAAGCCGAACCGGCGTCGATCAGCACAATGACCGGCAGCCCGCCGGCGGCATCGCCGCTCTTGGCGAAATAGCGCTCGATATCGGATTTTTCCCGCCCGCGCTGCGAAACAATTTCCCCGCGCGACAGGAACACATCGGAAACCGAAACGGCTTCATCGAGCAGACCGCCCGGATTGGACCGCAGGTCGAGCACATAGCCGAGCGGCTTCTTGCCCAGGGACTTGTCGATTCCGGCGATGGCGGCGGCGACATCGGCACCGGTCTCGCTGGAGAAACTGTTGATGCTGATCACGCCGATCTGGTCCTTGACCTCCCAGGTGACCGGCTTGAGATCAATGATCGCCCGTTTCATCGACAGATCGAACGGCTTGTCCCGGCCGGGCCGGACGATGGTGATGGTGATCGGTTCGCCGGGCTTGCCGCGCATTTCCTCGACCGCCTCGTCCAGCGTACCGCCGTAGATCAGTTCGCCATTGATATGGGTAATATAATCGCCAGCCTTCACGCCCGCCTTGTCCGCCGGCGTATCCTTGAACGGAGCGATGACCTTCACGGCACCGTCTTCCAGCGTCACCGAAAGGCCAAGGCCGCCATAATTGCCGTCCGTCTGGGTCCGCAGATTTTCGAAATCCCGGGCATCCAGAAAGCTGCTGTGCGGATCCAGACTGCTCAGCATGCCCTGGATCGCGCCCTTGATCAGATCGGCATCGTCGACCTGATCGACATAGTCGTTCCGCACCCGCTCGAAGACGCTCATGAACTGCTCCATCTCGCGATAGGTATTGGCATCCACGGCGGAAATGGCCGAAGTCGTTGCGGGCAAAAGCGCAACGGTCAGCACAAGGGCAGCGGCTTGCAAAACGGGCTTTTTCATCAATCATGTCCTGTCGGTATAAATCGGTGCCAAATATAGGCGTGAATCGTCTCTAAAGCAAAGCAGCTTAACCAATAATGACACAAGTCTTCGACGAACGGCAATTCTGACGGGGCACCTTGCCGCCGCTCAGCCAATCAGCGCAGCGATATCGATTGGCCGGCCATGGCGGCGCAGTTCGACGGTCACCGTCGGATCATCCGACCCCGACTGCCCGACCGGCGCTCCCTGCACCACTTCATCGCCCACGGCGATACTGGTTTTCGCCATATTGGTAATCAGGCTGGTCCAGCCGGCATCATGCTCGATGATCAGGATATTGCCATAGCCGCGGTAACGCCCCGAATAGGCCACCCGTCCCGCCGCCGGCGCAACAATCTGGGCACCGGCATCCACCGCGATCGTCAGGCCGCGGGAGCGATAGCCGCTGTCCGATATCTCGCCGAGCCCGGTGACAATTTCCCCGACGACGGGCAGTCGATAGGCGCTCGCGACATCTTCGCTCAGCCGGGAGGTCCGGACCGGCGGCTCCTCGCCCTGTCCCGGCCGGAGCACGGGCCCGTCCAGCTCAGCCAGCGATTCACGGACCGCGCCGCTTTCGCGAATCTGGTCCATCAGGTCCAATATGTCCCGCGCTTCCTCGCCGAGCGCCAGCGCCTGTTCCTGCTCGATCCCGGCATCAGTGGAAAATTGAGCCGCATCGATCCGCTCGCTGGCTTCGAGGCCCGCCAGTTGTTGCCGCTGTTCGATCAGACGACGCTGGCTCTGGTCGAGCGAAGCAATGGCCCGCGCCGCTTGCCGGCGAAGCCGTTCGCCCTGCCGGACTTCGTCTCGCAGACTGGCGGTGCGCCGTTCAATTTCCGGCATCACCGCAGACAGGATCGAGCGCATGTAGATCAGTTCGTCGAGCGACCGCGGCTCGACCAGGGCCAGCGCGGTCGGCTTGCGGGTCATCATCTGCAGCGCGGCGGTCAGCCGAATCATCGGCCCCTGCTTCTCCGCCAGCCGCGCGCGCTGGCGCTGCTGCAGCTGGTTGACGATCGCGATACGGGTGCGCGCGGCCTTGATATCGGCTTCCGCTGCCTGGATGCGGGCAGCGAGCGCCGCGGCCTGGCTGGCGATACGGTCGGCATCATTGCTCGCCGCTTCCGCCTGGCGCAGCAGCGCGTTGCTGCGCTGGCGGGCGCGCTCGGACTGCTCGCGCGCCGACAGCAGGCTGCGTTGCTGTTCCGAAAGGCTCGGTCCGGGGCTCTGCGCGGACAGCAGGGCTGCGCCGGTCGTCGCCAGACCGACAAAAGCAAGGATCGCGAGAGCGGAGCGAACCATTCGCCTCATCCTTCCCGGTGATAGGGATGACCGGCGATTATCGATGTCGCGCGGAACAATTGCTCCGCCAGCATCGCCCGCGCCATCATGTGCGGCCAGGTCGCCTTGCCGAAGGAAAAGAAATGATCGGCGCTGGCGCGTTCTTCGGCGCTCAGACCATCGGCAGCACCGATCAGGAACCGCGCCTCGCGCGCACCATTATCCCGCCAGGTCGACAGCAGCTTGGCAAATTTGCTCGATGTCCAGTTTTCGCCCGCTTCGTCCATCGCGATAATCTTGGTCTCGCCCTGCAGCTTTGGTGACTTGCCGCCCTGGTCGGGCAGCTCGCTGATCTTCACGTCCCAGCCGATCCGCTTGACATAGCGCTCGACCAGCTCCGCTTCCGGACTGCGGCCAATCTTGCCGCGGGCGACGATATGCAATCTCATCGCCCGGAAATATCAGGCTTCGGCGACGGCCGGCGTTTCGCCTTCCTCGTCGACCGCCCACATCCGTTCGAGATTGTAGAAGCTGCGCACTTCCGGCCGGAACAGGTGCACGATCACATCGCCGGCATCGATCAATACCCAGTCGGCATTGGCCAGGCCCTCGACCCGGACAGTGCCGCCGGCCTGTTTCACCCGTTCCGCCAGCTTCTGGGCAATAGCCGCCACCTGCCGCGTCGACCGCCCTTCGGCGATCACCATATGGTCGGCAATATTGCTCTTGCCGGCAAGCGGGATGGAGACAATGTCCTGCGCCTGATCATCGTCGAGCGATTTCATCACCAGCGCATGCAGTGCATCTGACTCGGCCTTTCCTTCCTCGGAAGTGGCAGATTTCAGAACTTTTACCTTCGGTTTCGTCAACGTAAATCCTAATCTTCTGGGCCAATCAGTCGATGGGTCACCACGTCTGTGACGCGGCGATCCTGATAGTGCTGATGCCAATGGGGCCGGGCCATCCGGATCGCGGTGGCCGAGCGGGGGTCGGGACGATAGCGCAGGAATGTCAGCGCCGGCGTACTCCAGCTGGTCCAGTTACCAAGCTGGCTCGCGGGGTGGACGAAGCGCCGCAGCCAGGCCATTGCGGGAGCCGCAAAAGCATCATCATCATAGCCCGGTCTGGAAATAACTGCAATCGGCAATAATTGCGCTATTTTGCGCCAGTCTTTCCAGCGGTGGAACTGGGCCAGATTGTCGGCTCCCATGACCCAGACAAATTGCCGCTTCGGATAGCGTCGCACCAGCTTGCGCAGCGTATCATAGGTGTAGCGCGTGCCAAGATCGCGCTCGATCGCCGTCGGCTGGATTCTGCTCCGCCGCGCCATTTTTTGTGCCGATGCCAGCCGGGCATGGAGCGGCGCCATGTCCCTGGCGCCTGCTTTCAGCGGATTGCCCGGCGACACCAGCCACCAAAATTCGTCGAGTTGAAGTTGCTCCATCGCAAACAGGCTGATCGATCGATGCGCGCCATGCGCCGGATTGAACGATCCGCCCAGCAGGCCGGTGGTTTTCACGAATTGTGCGGCCTCTGGTAACAGGCGATGCTTTCGATCACCAAGCCCTCCTCGCCAAATACAAACGTCTCGATCACGCGCTGATCACGATGATTGGCATAATGGACAGACAGGCAGTCGGCGCCCAAAAAATATTCTATCAACGAAAATTCAAGATCTGGCGATTGCGATAACGCCTTGCTCCAATAGGCGCGCAACGCAGACTTCCCGTTCACCGGTGACGTCCCGGTCACCAAATGCGCACGCGGGGAATGAAAGCAAATATCGTCAGCATAATGTGACAATATTCGATCCAGGTCGTGGCTGTTCCAGCATTCTATCCATTCATCGGCGAATGTCCGGGCAGCTTCGGGATTCAAGGGCGCACTTGCCCGGTCCCGCGTACCACCCATTTATAGGTCGTAAGCCCTTCGAGAGCGACCGGCCCGCGCGCGTGCAGGCGACCGGTGGAAATCCCGATTTCGGCGCCGAGACCGAACTGCCCGCCGTCGGCAAACTGGCTCGAGGCATTGTGCATCACGATCGCGCTGTCGGCGCGCAGGATGAACCGTTCCGCCATATCTGTATCTTCGGTGACTATCACGTCGGTGTGGTGCGAGCCATGTTCGGCAATATGCGCCAGCGCCTCGTCGACACCATCGACCATGCCGACCGAAAGGACGGGGGCGAGATATTCGGTATCCCAGTCGGAGGCATCGGCGGAAACCACCCGCTCGTCCAGCTCCAGCACCGAATCGTCGCCGCGTATTTCGCAACCGGACTCCAGCAGCGCGCGAACAAGAGGTCCGGGCGCAGGATAGTCCTGATCAATCAGCAAGGTCTCCATCGCTCCGCAGATGCCGGTCCGGCGCATCTTGGCGTTGACCGCTATCGCCAGCGCCTTGTCGGGGTCGGCGTCCTTGGCGATATAGGTATGACAAATGCCGTCGAGATGCGCGAGAACCGGTACCCGGGCCTCGTCCTGGACCCGCTTGACCAGCGACTTGCCGCCGCGCGGAATGATGATGTCGATCAGGCCGCTGGCCTTCAGCATCGCCCCGACGGCAGCCCGGTCGGTGGTCTGGACCAGCTGGATGGCGTCGGCAGGCAGGCCCGCCTCGACCACGCCCGCCACCATCGCCTCGTAGATCGCGCTGTTGCTCTGAATCGCTTCCGAACCGCCGCGCAGGATCACGGCATTGCCCGAACGCAGCGCCAGGGCAGCGGCATCCGCGGTCACATTGGGACGGCTTTCATAGATGATGCCGATCACGCCGAGCGGTACCCGGACGCGCTCCATCACAAGGCCGTTGGGTCGTTCGGAGCGATCAATGACCTGTCCGACCGGATCGGGAAGTTTGCCCACATGCTCGACGGCCGCGGCAATGGCTTCGAGCCGTTCCGCGTCGATCATCAGCCGGTCGAGCATTGAATCGCTCAGGTCACGGTCGCGCGCGCTTGCCATGTCGCGCTGATTGGCTTCCAAAATATTCTGCTCGCTGGCGCGCAAGTGGCGCGCGGCAGCCGTGAGAGCAGTGGACTTTTGCGCATCGCTCACTCCGGTCAGTTGGGAGAAGGCAGCGCGAGCCTTGCGGCCCATATCGGTAATCAGTTGTGCAGGTTCTGTCATAGGGGGCTGCTAGCATGACGCCGCCGGCAATTTAACCCAAAATCTCGAAATAGTTGCAGCCGGAAATAGGGGATCAGTGCCAGAATCGATTCGCCACAACGCCGTAATGAACGACGAGTTCCATCGAATAGCGCAATTCACCCCATGAGTCGTTCGACTCGTCACGAGTCGCCCCTCTGCGATTCGCCAGCCCTCCTGCCCTCTGCTAGCTGCTCTGCGGGGATTACGAATAACAACGGCGGGTCATGCACAGAAACAATACCAAGCAAGGGCTAAAGGCCCGGCTGGACCATATGTTTACGGATCGCGAGTTTTTCATGCGATCGCACGGACAGGTCCGCTTTCTCACCATATCGGCGACATTGCAGAAGCGTGTATTTTATTCGGTCGCGGCCGCTCTGGCCTTCTGGCTGATTGTCACGCTGGCGATGATGGTCAACCAGCTGACCGTCAGCGGGGAACGCATGGCGCTTGCACAGAAAGAGGCTGCCGTGAACAGCACGGAAAACCGTGTTGCCACCTATAAGCAGTCGATCGAGGGGGTTGCTGCCGAGCTGAAGCAGCGCCAGGACGTGCTCGACCAGATGACGGAACAGTTTGTTGGCGAACCGCCAACGGCTTCGAAACAGAACCAAAGCGACGAGGAACTGTCCGAAAATACCCGCAAGATCAGCGCCGCTTTCCCCGAGGCCGCCCATCTTGCCCAGATCGAGGCCCGGCAGATTCTCTTCGCCCGGCGACTGACATCAGCCGCAATCCAGCGCACCGAACAGGCAGCGGAAGCGATTCGCAAATTCGGGCTGAATCCAGACAGGCTGGCGAAAAATTCCACCGATGCGATGGGCGGGCCGCTGATTCCCTTTTTCCGGGAAAAAGACCAGCATCTGCACCCCACGCTCGAACGGCTCAATCTTGCACTCCTGCGAATGGATGCACTGGAACGGACCCTGATTGCGATCCCGTCCGGCAAGCCTTCCAGCACCGGAATGATAACGAGCAGCTATGGCTATCGCCGCGATCCGTTCACCGGCGGCGGCGCCATGCACAGCGGTATCGATTTCAAGGGGCCGAAGGGCCAGCCGATTCTCGCTGCCGCCGGTGGCCGGGTGACGCACGCGGGATGGAAATCCGGCTATGGCAAGGCCGTGGAAATCACCCATGGCAACGGATTGATGACGCGCTATGCGCATTTGTCGCGAATCGACGTGGCTGCTGGCCAGAGAATCGAACAGGGCATACAATTGGGGGCAATGGGAAGCACGGGGCGCTCGACCGGGACGCACCTGCATTTCGAGGTGCGGCTGAACGGACGCGCCATCAACCCCCAGCCATTTTTGGAGGCGAATACAGATGTTCTCAAGGTCAAAGCCATCGCACGACAACGGGCCAAAGCACCAGGCCGCACCCAGCCAGGCGCCAGCCGTGGCTAGAAGCAGCGGCACCAGCGGCTCGAGCTTTTCCATCATCGGTGACGGCATCGTCATCACCGGCAATATCGAATCCAAGGTCGACCTGCATATCGACGGCGAAGTGGTTGGCGACGTGAAATGCCTGTCGCTGGTCCAGGGCCCCTCGAGCAAGATCAAGGGCGCGATCATTGCCCAGAATGCCAGCCTGTCGGGGTCGGTCGAAGGATCGATCGACGCCGGCGATCTTGCCATCGCCTCCACCGCTCGCATTGGCGGCGACGTCACCTATGAAAATGTTACGATCGAACAGGGCGGCCATGTCGACGGCAAGTTCAAGCACCGCAGCAACAAGTCGCCCAATCTCGCCAAATCCACCGTCAACATGAATGATATGGCGATTCCGCTGGAGCTGAACGAGGGTGACAAGGCAGCCTGAGCCGCCGTCCGCCCAGCCGCCGAATCAGTTGCGCGGCGCTTGTCGCCGATAGCTGAGCGCTTCCGCCACATGGATCCGGCCCACCGCATCCGAACCCGCAAGATCGGCGATCGTGCGCGACACCCGCAAGACCCTGGTATAGCCGCGGGCCGATAGCCGCATCGCTTCCGCCGCCTGGGCCAGCAATAGCTGGCCGGGCTCGTCCGGCGTTGCATATTTCTCCAGCGCCTCGCCATCGATTTCGCTATTGGTCCTTATCTCCAGATCGGCGTAGCGCTGCTGCTGAACCAGCCGTGCCGCTGCGACCCGTGCCGCCACTGCTGCGGAGCCCTCTGCCGACGGGGGCATGGTGAGATCTGCTGCCGACAAGGCCTCCACCTCGATATGCAGGTCAATCCGGTCGAGCAGCGGCCCGGAGACTTTCGCCTGATAGTCGGCGGCGCAGCGCGGCGCTCGTGAACAGGCGAGCGCGGCATCCCCCAGATGACCGCAGCGACAACCTTGTGTTGCTTTCGTGCAAATACGGCTTTGGCTTGCTCCCATTCACTGAAATAAAGCGGAAAACTGGCCGTCCCACCGAAATCTTGGAAAATCCACAAACCATCGGCGAACATATCAAGCGAGAACGGCAGATTCGCGGATTGCGACAGGTCGATGTGGCAAAAACTCTAAATCTCGCCCCTCACACGATTTGTGACTGGGAAAATGGTAAGAAGAGCATTGGCCATCCTAGACACTATCCACCTATCATCGATTGGCTGGGTTTTGATCCTCTCCCCGCCCCTCAATCCGACGGCGAAGCACAAAGGCAAGAAAGGTGGCGGCTTGGACTGACAAGCCAAGAGATGGCCGATCGACTAGGCATCGACCAGTCCACCTTGCTCAAGCGAGAACGGCATTGAAAGTTGCAGTACCGATGCATTGTTTTTGGACGGCAGGACGTCTCGACTGGCTAAGAAATGACTGATTTGCATTTCCTATGGAGGGAGTCTAGTCTAACAGGAAATAGTCTAGCTTGCGATAAATACCGGAGGGATTCAATGATTACAGAACGGAATTCGGCTTCCAATACTTCGCCGCTACTTTTCCGATACGCAACTCCGCGCACGTCGCACCCTGAGCTGCCAGGTCGTTATGATCCCAAGCAGCAACTTTGGGTTATCGATATCAATGGTGAGCGTCTACCTGTCGTCCATTCAGCAGACGATGAACTACTCGAAACGCGCACAACAACAAAAGTTGTACAAGAAGCTGACGATACAGACATATCAGCAGATGGAGCATTGTCTTGCTCGACCCTGGCAGAACTGGCGACAAAGACAGACGTTCAGCAAGAAAGCGACGATGAAATCAGCACTAAAGGGCCGCTAGAATTGGAAACGCGGACGGCCAACAATCAGGAAGGGGTTGATGAAGATTGGCCTCGTATGCTGATGGAGTTACAGACTAAGACATTCTCAAATGTCGAAGAAGATGACGATTGTTGGCATACGCAGTGACTAGGCCCACTTAACCTTGATCCTGCTGGCTACCAACAAACGTGATATTACGACAGATTTCATCGTGCTTGAGCTGAGGCGGCGCGATATACCATTTCAACGGCTAAATTGCGAGGACTTGCCTTCAAGCAGCGTCAAGTTTTCTCCGAGCAAGGAGCAGGATTGGCAGATCGAAATTGATGGCAGCATTCTATATCTCCGTGATGTGCGCGCTGCCTACTACCGCAGACCGGGCTTGCCAGAGCTGCCCGCCTCCGACGATATCGCCACACATGAATACCTAGCCAGTGAATGGTCTGCTCTCACACGCTCGCTATGGAACACCTTAGAAGGCCGCTGGTTGAATTCACCTTTTGCGATCCTTCGGGCTGAAGACAAACCGCGCCAATTGATGTTGGCATCGAAACTTGGCTTCCTCATCCCCGATACTGTGGTCACTAACAATTTTAAGGCGGTCACTGATTTCACAGCTAACCGTGGCACAATTGGTAAACCACTGCGACATGCGCTCATTGAGCGCGGTGAGACTGGTGAGGTGCTTTTTACGCACCGCTTAAAGCAAATCACCCCCGAAGACCTAGAGGCCATTTCGCTTGCACCTGTGATATACCAAGGTGAGATTCCGAAGTCATACGATGTGCGAGTTACGGTCATCGGTGAACAGGTGTTCGCCGTGGCCATCCATTCGCAAGAACATAAAGAGACGACGGTGGATTGGCGCTCAGGCACACGACTCGATCTTCATCATGAGACGATTCAGCTACCAAAAAAAGTGCGGCAGAAATGCGTCGAGTTAACCAAAGCGCTCGATCTACGGTTCGGCGCTATTGACCTAGTTGCTGACAAAGCGGGACAGTATTGGTTTCTTGAAATTAATCCAAACGGTCAATGGGCGTGGATTGAAAGGCGGACTGGTCTTCCACTCGCTACCGCGATTGTTGATGAACTATCCAGGATCGCAACATGAAAACAGTCGCCTTAGTTCGCGAATTTTTTTGGCCTCGGTTGGAGAAATGCAGCGGGGTTCAACTGGAGGCGCAGGGCAAACGTCGCGAGGATTCTCTAAAAAGTATCGATATGTTGAGTTTTCACCGGGACACTGAGGTTGCACTCGCCGAAGCCCGCCGATTCTCCGATGCAGAAGTTGAACGACGCCGAGGAACGGATCAGAAGGCAGCAACCTATCTTCCGCTCGTAACCGCGTTGATCCCGCTCATCCTAGGTGTTGTCGTTGCGTTTTGGGATAACAAGGTCGGTAGTGCGCCCGTATGGGTAAATGGGCTTCTACTCAGCTTGGCAGTTGCCTACACAGCTGCGGCCGGTATTTGGGCCTTCCGAGTGCTGGAGGTGTCGGTTTCGCACGAGGTAGGACTAGGTGACTTTGAGCAAGCGTGGAAAAAGCCCAAACCGTCGCAAGCGTTCGCCCGCCGAACCCTAGCTTACACTCTTCTCAATGGTGACCGAATCAATCAAAAGGTGACCTGTCTGAAAATGGCTCACGCGTTTCTACTACGCGCGTTTCTTACATTCTCTCTGCTCTTGCTAACGAACATCGCTTGGTTTTTTGGATCTTTAATCTACCAAAATCGATCCACTATCGCTTCACTTTTTTCGAGAGTTGCAACAGCAATTTTCTAGGGCACTTTCGTCCCCGCGAAGAACTATGACAGTTCGACTAGCTTGTCTTATAGTTAGTTCCGAAATGCCTCGAATGTCTGGTATTCTCTAAAAAATTACCGACCAGCAAGCAAAGTCATTTTCTAGAGGATAGTGCTAAGCAAACAAAAATGGCTGAAACCTCTTACCAGCTATAGGCTGGTGAGTTTGCTCATAAGGTGAGACACTAACCCAATCTGACAATTAAGCAACGCAAACCGGTAGTCAGTGTTTCTTGTCTCTCGGTGGGAACGGGTCGTTTCCTGGCGCAACGGTATCGGAGTCCCGAAACTTTCCGTCACGACCTTGAATACGAACTTCCCCGCCACCGATATTCTTGACGGTTTGCTTGGCAGCTGCTTCAGCGGCAGCTTGTGTACGGTGAACGCTACTCGCGCGGTCACTTCCACCTTTCTTTACTGCCCAGCCACTGTCATGTTTGACAACATAGCGATCATTGTCTGTTGGCATCTTCATTTCCTTCCTAAGCCTAGCGGTTGAAAAATGCCGCCATCCCACATTTAGGAACGAAGGCAGAACATTCAAGGTTGGATTAGAAAAATTTTCTACTTATTTTTTTGCTAACATTCAGTCTCCAAGCGCCTTAGAAATCTGCGCTCGCAAGAACTGCTTCGATTTCGACGATGACCGAATCTTATATCCGCGCACTATCGTCTCTGTTTCTTCTGACGTGTCTGACCCAGTTTCGAGCCGCTGCGCCAAATCACCCTCATTTAGAAACTGCACCTTTACCCGATGAGCATCCGATAGAGCCGGAGCGATGTGTTTATCCAGCGATCTCAAATGCCGATCCGAACCGGCCACTAACCACACTTCATCAGCGCCATAGCGCAAGCACTTTTGCACATTCAATAGCTCATGCTCCCTCGTCGTTGTTACCGACACTTCCACACAGATGACCTGTTTGTCCTTGCGCAAGATCACATCCACCCGACCTTCGCCGTCAAGGATAACTTCCTCTATGCTGGCACGGTAGCCCGCCGCCTCGCCAAGTTCTTTCACCAACCCCTCAATTGCACGGTGCCTTGCGCCGCCCCCGCCTTCTTTTCGGTGGACTGACGATAGCGCCGGTTCGATTGGCAGCTCGCCTATCTCAGCGGGCAGCGCGGCTTCAATCTCTGGCTCCGGCGCTACCTCCGGCAGTCCTGATCCGGGTGTTGGCCCCGGTTCTTCAGGCGGCGTCTTGGGCGCTGGCGGTGGCTCACGCGGAGGCTGATCTGGTGGCAGCCCATAGACTTGGCGAGAATACTCTAGCAACACCGTATGCTCATCGGCAGTGAGGCGATCTTGGCTTTCCACAAACCCCAGCGGCACGTTGAACGTCATAGCGGCAGGGGTGATGTTCTTGGCAAACAGTGCGAATTGAGTCTGACGATCAGACTTACGCTGGCCGAGGATCATATCTTTATCCACGCGAAATTCGCTGGCTAACTTTAAAGCATCACTGGCACTGATGCCGCCGGCTAGTTTGATTGAGGTGTTCGCTAACACCCCGGCCCGCGCACTGGTCGAGAATTGGTCCAGATGCTGATGGGCCAGCGTAATCGCGCCCTTATATTTGCGCACTTGAGCCAGCAATCGCACTAGCGTTTGATCGACTACGCCCTCCGCTTCATCAATGTATATGTAGGTTTCTGTCCGTTTCTCCGGAGCCAAACCCGCTCGCCTGATTAAGCCTTGACCAATCAACGCCACAATCATCCGCGCGAAAATATGCGATCCTTCCTCGCCCAAATATTCCTTTGATGTGTTGACGAAGATGATTTTGCCTTCGAGCATGGCGGAATCAAAATTGACGGTATTGCGCTTGGCCGAGAATAAACGATCAAGTGAACGGTTTGATAATACGCCCCAAAGGCGGGCCAATATCTGCTGCTTGGTGGCATTGAGGGACTTGTCAAAAAAGCGTGTTTCAAAAAATGTCCTGGCTGTGCCGGTCATTTTTTCCATGAATGGACGGAACTGCTTTCCGTCCTCCATCAGTTCTCGCAGCGTGTGGATATTCCCGCCGGGGATCTGCATCAAGAGCAAGCCGAGATAACGAAACAGGGTGGATTGGCGGCTCGTCAGTTCACTACCAAGCAGAGCGTCGAAAAAATACTCGAACAGTTCAATGGTGTTATTTTCTACCGTCTCCTGGGTCCGTGTATCCGCTCCTTCCAAATGCGCAATATCAAAGAGATTGAGGCCGACCGGATACTGGCTATCAGTAGGATCGATAAAAATGGTTCGTTTTCCGAGCTGTTCTGGCGTGAACAATGCCGTATGTGAGAGAGTTTTCAGAAGCGTTCCATCGGGATCAATCACCACTACCGACATTTTCTGGTCAAGCGCGCGCACCAGATCATCATAGATTAAATATTGCAGAAGCTGGGTTTTCCCATGGCCGGTGCCGCCGGTAATCACCGAATGTTCAAAGCGCACGTCATTCGGGATTGGAATTGGTACTGGCACGGTAAACAGACCGGCAAAGAACGTTTGATCAGTATACAGACCAGAAAGTTCCGACGCAGTCATGTTTCGCTGGTCCGGGGGAGCTAAAAACTGTTTGTTGGTGGTGTGGCGCTCGCTCCAACGAACGCCCGACGCCACGCAGAACCGTGCTTCGAATTGCTCTCGCGCATAATGAAACAGGTCTGGTTCTTCGATATCTTTGTCATAAAATGTACCCATCAACCGTTGGAGTAATTCGGCGAAATCATCAATAAAATGGCACAGCGGGGTTTCTGGGCTGAGGATAGGCTGACGGGCGAGAGTGCCATCAGGGTACGGATCAATGAGGACATTGACGGGTAGTTCAGCAATAATCCCGCGCAATATGATCGCCATTTTTTCTCGCCATAGGTCGAGATAATACTGTTCGTCGGAGAGCAATTTGACCGCCCGACGTAAATAGGTGCGCAGTTCCGAGGCAGATTCCAAAGACTCTTGGTATTTGGGGATAGTGGCAATATCGAACAGAAACGGCTCGGCGTGTAGCAACTGCCAGCTCACTTCAGCCAATGGCTGAGCGATCAAGGCTGACGGGCACAAGTCTGACTCGGCGCATACATCGACCAATAAATCCGTGATGTACGTGTATGCATCATCGGCCGACTGAAACTGCGAACCTGCGCGCAATCGTGTCACATCGTCAATAAGACGTTCTGTTTCTTGCTCGTCAGGTGGTCTTGAGAATGGCCAGCGCATCATTCGTCGCGCGGGTATTTGATAACCTCCTCGCCGCCAAATTGGTGGCAGGTCTGCAAAACGTTGTAGAAATTTTGGGCGGCTTCTTTGATCTGCGCCTCGGCTTCAATCATCTCGATAATGTCTCTGCATTCAACCGTCCGGCCTTTAACCAGATCGTTGACGGTAAATATATGCCCCTTGGCTTTTGCGGTGAAGATGGAGACTAATTGTTGCACTGGCCCTAGCCTCGGCAGTTTGTCCATAACCGACGCTTTTTCGTACATAATATCTTTACCCAACTTGTAGGTCCGCACATATTCAGCTTCTTCAGCGGTCAGCTGGCTACGGAGGTTCAGGACGAAGGTTATGGCGCCCAAGCCAGTGAAGCCAGTTTTTTGCGAACGAGATAGTAGTAGTTCCATGATTGCCCCCTGAGTGCAATTTCAGACGGCGGGATAGTGCAACAAAAACGGCTAATTACCTATTGACAGTTGCGGCCATCAGGCAGGCCCCAATGCAGATGCGCCAACGTTACCCTACTTGATTATTGTTTTACCCAAGTTCCGGCGAAGGCCTGTCCTACAACCACGCCCGGAGTATTCGGAAATTCCAACCTGTCTCCCGAAATGGTTCCTTTCGCTCCTCCATAGCCACTTCCGATGATGACTTGATCACCCTCAACCACAATGGACACCATATCCCCGCTCGGCGATAATATCCCTGTACCATTCTGCGTGAAGGTTACCGACCGATAGCCAGAAACCTCTCGCCCGCTTACGTGTCTGTAGGTTCCTGATATTTCGGCCTCGCTTTGGAACACGTCTTCGACGCTTACGTCACTCAGGCCCTTGTCAGAATGGCCGCCGTCACACGACGAGAGAAGCATTGGCAGCAGCAATAATATGGGTAGATAAGTCCTGGTTTTTCTCACTTCCGTCTCCTCAATTGAATTTGTCAGTCATTGCGGCCTTGAATTCCGCCAGTTCCTTGTCGACCGTTTCCTGTTTGGCGGTGGACCAGTTGCCAACCGCCACATATTGGAATTTCACGGTGCGACCATCGCCCTGCAATGTCACAGTGAGACTGATATTTTTTGTAACCCCCAGAAATACACCCTTGAGCATTGAGCCGTTGACGCCGAACCGGACACTGTTGTCGGATCGATTGGTGCCAGACAGGCGATAATCGAGCGCCTCTCCAACAGCGATAGTGTCGTCAATGAAATTGCTTGGTCGCTTGGGTAATACCATTTGGTCTTCGGTAACATTTTCCCGTGTGGGACTCGCCAGATGAGCTATGCCCATCGCTGCACCGCAGCCAGCAAGTGTCGAGGACATGGTTGTGAGGCCGATCGTAAGAGCGACGAGCCTGACATGAAGATTCACAAGCCTTCTCCGAAGGCAACGATGCTAACAGGTTTGCCAAACGGGTTCGCCTTGCCGTCGGATTTGCGGAGTGCCCAAAAACCGATCAAAATTAGGTGCCTGATACCATGCCGCCAAATGCTTTGAAGATCCATTGCCTGCCTCCTTGATATGCGATGTTCTTATATTAGAAAATCGCATATGGCAATATCCCATATAGCGCTTGTGCTGGATGCATTTTGGAGGCTCCAGCAAATGACCAAATCTGTCTTCACCGACGCCTACCGCACTTTCCTTAAGTTGATGATTGAAACACGTCGGGAGGCAAGCGTTCATCAATCGGAGCTGGCCGACCGCATACGCTGGGATCAACCGACCATCTCCAATGCCGAACGAGGGATTCGGCGCCTCGACGTGATTGAGTTTGTCACGATTGCAAAGGCACTGGACGTTGATCCGGTTGAACTGATGGCCGAACTTGTCCGGCGCTTACCCGATAAGATTGAAATTTAAAAAATGCACCGGCAAAACGGTATATAAATTAACGGCTGGAATGACATCGCTATACAAGGACCAGATGTTGTGATTAAAGCTTAGCATGCAGCCTGCAATCGAATACCCCCCTCCCAAACCGATACCGAAAGCGTTGCGCGAGAAACTCGCCTTGTGTTGTGAGCACCCTGAGCAGGTCATGTTTCTGGACATAGAAACTACAGGCTTGAGCCATTATTATGATGAAATTACTATTGTTGGTTGGTCGCTTGGCGGCCACTCCGGCACATTCATCAAGGGGCAGGACCCCACACAGCTCTTCAAAGCAGCTGACGCCGCCTGCGCAATGGTCTCCTTCAATGGCATCCGTTTCGATCAGCGGTTTTTGATACAGGAATTTCCAGAAATTCCGCTCCCAGAAGTGCATATTGATCTGATGTATTTGTGTCGACGTGTGGGGCTGACTGGTGGCCAAAAGGCGATAGAGATCGAATTGGGTGTCGAATTTCGCAACGATCTTGAAGGCGTTGATGGCTTTGCGGCAGTTCTTTTATGGCACCGATATTTGAGGGGAGACTTGGAGGCGCTGCGGCTGCTAATCGCGTATAATCGAGCAGACATTGCGGCGATGGGTAGCCTTTTTGATGTTGCCATGAATCGCCTCGGTTATCAACCAGACCTTATTAGCGGTGAGATAAGTTTTGTAGATTGGTCGGCACCCGCATCTATGGCCGATCTTCCAAAAAACCTCAAAAAGCCCTCTGCCGATTTAGTCCGAGCGCCCACGTTCCGTCAACTTTTTGGAGGCTTGAAAGCAGAAAAATCAAAAATTGTCGGTATTGACCTCACGGGTTCAGAAGCGCGACCAACGGGATGGTGTTCGCTCAATGGGAGGGAAGCTGAGACATGCACAATTTCGACCGATGATGAGATTATCGCCAGAACGATCGCCCAAAAACCAGACTTGGTATCAATAGATTCGCCGCTCTGTTTACCTTTTGGGAGGAATACGGCTTTTGATGATGACCCTACCCGCGATGAATTTGGAATTATGCGGCAATGTGAGCGCGAACTGAAGCGACGCGGCGTGAATGTGTATCCCAGTCTTTTGCCTAGTATGCAGAAGCTTACTGCCCGTGGGATAAGATTGGCAGGTATCTTCCGGGAGGCAGGGCTTCCGGTTATTGAAAGCTATCCGGGTGCTGCACAGGATATAATGCGTATCCCCAGAAAAGGGGCCGGAATAGAGTGGCTAAAGCTTGGCCTTCAGGGCTTTGGAGTGACTGGCAACTACATAGACGAAAAGGTTACTCATGACGAACTTGACGCCATCACATCAGCCTTGGTCGGAACGTTCCACCTCGCCGGGCTTTCGGAAGGTCTGGGGACCAAAGAAGAGCCACCATTGGTAATCCCGCAGCTACAAAAAGCACACAAAATTATGGTATTTGGTATCAGCGGGCCAATCGCGGCTGGTAAAACTACGGTTGCTAAATTATTAGAAGAAGATGGCTGCGCGTATACGCGATTCAGTTTGGTGATTGATGATATTCTGGCAGAGCGGGGCTTGGAATTAACCCGCGAAAACCGACAGGAGGTCGGCAACGAGATCAATCAGCACGGTCGGCAACGGGAATTGGCAGAGCGCACAATTGATCGGGTTGCAGGAGCAGAGAGAATAGTCGTTGATGGCCTTCGTTTTCCCGAAGATTATGCCTTTTTGGTCGAGAAATTTGGATTTAATTTTCAACATATTTTCGTTGATGCAAGCGATCAAAATCGCGCTATTAGATTTGCGAAGCGGCTGAATCTCGATTTCGAGAGTGCGAAGGAAGAATTCGAAAGGGCTTCCGCCGCGCAGGTTGAGATGATGGTTCCATTGATGAAAGATTTGGCGCATATGACAATTGAAAACAACGGCACCAAGGCCAAAATTTCAAACAGCATCCTGACAAGGCTCGGGAAATTGAGTGAGGAAAACTAATGCCGGTTTCCATCGTTGTAGGCGGCCAATTCGGATCTGAAGGCAAGGGCAAGGTTACACTTGAGCTAGTGAGGGCTGCAGAAGAGAAAAACGTTGCCGTTGTGCGAGTTGGCGGCCCAAATTCCGGCCATACGGGTTATGACCGATCCAAGAAACGATTTGCGCTCAGGCAGCTTCCAGCTGGGTGTATCGACAAGAATGTCGATGTAGTATTTCCGGCTGGCTCATACATCGATGTTGATGTCCTGCTGGATGAGATTGGTCAACTCGATTACCCGCATGATCGCATTTACATCAGCAAATATGCGAATGTGATCACCCAGTCACATAAAGATTGGGAACGAAATTCTAATCTTGGGTATTCAATAGGCTCGACTGGTAGCGGAGTTGGCGCAGCCGTAATGGCTTCGGTGGCACGAAATGCAGAGAATTTTAGCCTCCTGCGGCATGATGCCGAGCACTGTGAGCCGTTAGCTAAGTTTGTCTGCGATACGTCACACCTCATGCGAGTATGGATGGCAGCTAATTACAGAATAATTGTCGAAGGGTCGCAGGGATTTGGTCTTTCGCTCCTAGAGGGAGGGTATTGGCCAAAAGCTACTGCTCGCGGAACCACGGCTGCATCAGCTTTAGCTGATGCAGGTTTAAGCCCGAGAGATGTGGACAATGTTACCTTAGTTTTGAGATCGTTCCCAATTCGCGTGGCAGGAGACTCGGGCACGCTTCCTCATGAGACTAGTTGGGAAGAGATCGCCGAAGCCGCCGGCTTGAATCGCAACATTCAAGAATTTACTACTGTAACAAAAAAATTACGCCGCGTAGGCAGTTTTGATGCAGAACTGGTATTGCGAGCTCTTGAAGTGAATAATCCAGATAAGGTGGTTATGAACCACCTCGATTACGTTGGAGGATTAGATGACCTGATGGATTCCAAGAGCAAATTGAGCAGTTTCATCGCGAATGTAGAACTGCAAATTGGTAGAACGATAGATTATTACGGCTTTTCTGAACTTGATATTGTTAAAGTGCACAGAGAAAATGCATGAGTTCAATCAACAGCGAAGATGTCAAGAAAATTGCCAAATCAAAATTATCTGATTTTGAGCTAGACGATGAAACTGCACTGAAGCGGGCAGCCAAATATAAAATGGTGGAAGGTGTTGCGCCCGAACCAGATCCTTACCCGGCTGTAAAGCCATCGTTGCTATCGGCAGATCATATTATTCAATATGCTAACCTAACAGGCATGGTGGCACCGTTCGGCCCAGCACGGGGCGAAAAGCATCGATTAAAGGCGGCTTCTTATGAGGGTCGAATTGGGAAAGAAGCGTATAAGTTTGTTAAAGGAAACAGTTCGCCGCAGCCAATTTTAAAGGAGGGCGATAACAGTCTCATCGTGGAGGCCAATTCTATCGTGTTTGTGGAATGCGACCTCCATTTTCGACTTCCCCCATTTATAGCTGTTAGATTCAACCTTCAGATCAATCATGTTCACAGAGGATTGTTGCTCGGGACTGGTCCCTTAGTTGACCCAGGATTTTGGGGCAAACTTTGCATACCGCTACATAATCTGACAAATGAAGATTACGAGATTCCATTGAGCGATGGCTTGATCTGGATTGAATTTACGAAAACAACCTCTGTGCCGACAAGTGGTCGTCCGCCGTCTAACACCGACTGGGACAAAATACGGCGATTTATAGAGCATGCAGCCAAACCATTTGATGAGCTCAAGCCTGCGATTCCCATACTTAGTTCAATTCCCGATATGGTTGAGAAAGCCGAAGCAGATTCCGCAAGAGCTTCGGGAAACGCTCAGAAAGCCTCTGATGAAGCTACTGCAGCAAAGGAAGCCGCAATACGTTCCGAAACCTTCATAAAAAGATTTGGATTTGCAGCTGGTTTCGCAGGATTGATAGGCATCCTAACGCTTTGGGGAACTTATTACATCGACATGAAGAAGCAATTCGACACTGTAGGACCGGTAATTAGTCAGGTCCGAAATGATATCGATAGGCATCTTGCCCAGATTGACCGTTCGATTAACCCCGACGACGAGGCCTCAATTGTTATTTCTGATTTAGAACGAACCATTGAAGAGCAATCGAAAGAAATTGATAATCTTAGAGCTGATATTGATAAATTAACACCGTGCCGGAATTTTAGAAGCAGGCCTCCTCAACGTTGTGATTGATGATATATTTATAGCATCATTCCCATATGGAGCTCTAATGAAAGAGCCAAGACGATGCATGGCTCTTGAAAGGGTCACATCCCTTCCTGAACTTTGAGTTTGGAAAACACGATCGGTTGGAAATGTATGTCGCATTCAATACGCGGAACGGTTTCCATCATCCGCAATGCTGCCAATTCCGATATAGCCACATAGCCCCATTCATCAGCGACCAGTCCGGTCACAAATCCGAACGCGATATCATTGCCGTCATATTCGGTTAGATACCACGTCCCGCTCCCATAGGCGTGGAACAGCTTACAGCCCACAACCGGGTCGGCTCGATTTTCCTGACTCCGCAGTGGGAAGTCCTTTAACCGAATTTCTACCTCTTGGCGAATATCCATCACCCTATACTCCTTGCTCAATGCCAGCTTGATTGCTGACATGAGCGAATTTTACCGGAGGCAGCTTGTTTTGTGATGGTAGCTTGGAACCACCTAATCTGGGGCTTCCCATTGGGTGGTGTACACGGGATCGCCGTCCGAATTTGAAGGGTAATCATTCAAAAAACTGCCCGACCATATCAATTTGATCGAGCAGTTCTAGAATGACATTTTTAATCCAATGCGGCAGCCAACTGTGTTGTTGGCCCAAACCTTACTGATTCCGCTAAAGAAAGAGCTTCAAAAAGAACGGTACTACGGGGTTCATTGTCAAAATATCTCCGTACTTTTGGCCGCAGTGGTCGAAGAATCGGATAGCGTTCTATCAATGCATCCGCCTCTTCATATTTGTTCTTATACGGATTATCTCGCGCCACCTCCATATCCAGTACCGCCGACGTTTTGGCTTCGTCAGCGATCGACTGAATAATCCGCTTGGTGTGCCTGCCCTTGCGCACGGCATGAGCAAGGTTTTCCGTAATCACAACGTTGGGTGAAAATTCTTCGATCAGTTGCCGAGCAAATTCAGCTGCTTGCTCCACTTTTTCCCATGCTTTGGTGGACATGTGCCAATATAACACTTCGTCGCCCACCATGTAAATTACTCCGACTCGGCGATAGGCAGCCGCAAAGGCCAGATAGCTAAGCCCCTCCATTGTCCGCAGTTAGATCGCCAATTAATTGGGCGTGCAGACGTTTCAGAGTATTATCTCGGTTGAAGCTGGAAGTTGTATCATTGGTCTGGCTGTTCAAGGATGGCATTTTCCCAAACAAATCCTGTTTGGCCGTTTTTCTGACAGCAAGGTAAAGGCTGTCAAATGACCGATTGTATATAAGCGAGACTTTACAAGTTTCGAGCAAAGTTGGGAGCCGCTGACCTGCCTCCAAGTCAGCTAATTCGTTATCGCTCAACTCAAGCAGCGTTGTTACATCTCGAAATGATAAACCAGCCTTGCGGCGAGCAGCACATAGATCATGCGCAAATTGTGTGAACATAATTGTTTGATTAAACTGGTAACACCCAAGCAGTTTAAACGGTCAAACTTTCTCGCACTAGGTAGCTTCAGTCTCCCCATTTTATTTCATCAGTCACCCTAGATTCGTATATCACCTACGCGGTATTGGCGAGTTGGTAGCCGGATAGGTGGAACCTATCCGGGAACTGCAATACCGCGTTTGTGATTACTCTGGGGGTGAGCGTTGGAGTATAGGGAAGATTACCGCTTTTCGCATCCCCAATGCTAGATAGCGGGGAGCCACCCAAAGCGCCCTAGTCTCAAATTCTGGCAGGCCGCAAGATAGGCCCATGCACTTTCGCGATAATCCCGTAACCACAATTGGCGACGCCTATCATCGTCGCGGCGACAAGCCATTTGGCATTTACCAGTGCGATCGCCTCTCTCACGTTTATGTTATCGGCCAAACCGGAACTGGCAAATCTTCGCTTCTGGCCTCGATGGCGCGGCAAGATGCTGAGCAGCATCAGGGCTTTTGCCTCATCGATCCCCACGGCGACCTGGCTGAATATCTCCACCATCATATCCCCGGCGAACATATCTATTGGGATGTATCAGACCCGAACAGCCCGTTTGGCTATAATCCGCTGACTCGCGTTCCCGCCGAGTTGCGGCCATTGGTTGCCTCTGGCTTCATTGAAACTCTGAAAAAACAGTGGGCCGATAGCTGGGGTGCGAGGATGGAACATTTACTGCGCTATTCCGTGCTCGCGCTCTTGGAGCAACCGTTGACGGATATTCGCGACATCGTTCGCATGTTTGTTGAAGCAGAATTCAGACGCAACGTGGTGGCAACCATTCAAGATCCGCAAGTTCGCAGCTTTTGGACAGTCGAGTTTCCCAAAATGAACTATATGACCGCCATTGATGGCGTTGCTCCGATTTCCAATAAACTCGGCGCCTTTCTGGCTCACCCAACCATCCGCCAAGCGATCTGTTTGCCAAAAAAGCCGCTGCGATTTCGTAGTATCATGGATCAGGGAAAGGTGGTGATAGTTAATCTGGCCAAGGGCAAAATCGGCAACGACAATGCCAAGGTGCTCGGCGGCTTGCTGGTATCCAACATCATGAACGCTGCTTTCACACGACATGATATCCCCGAACCGCAACGCCGGCCGTTTTTTCTCTATGTCGACGAATTCCATAATTTTACAACGACAGCCTTCGCTGACATGCTTTCAGAAAGCCGAAAACAAAGCCTAGGGCTATGCTTATGCCACCAACACATCTCTCAGACCGAACAGCCGGTGTTTGACGCTGTGATGGGAAATGTCGGGACGATCATAGCGCTACGCGTAGGAGCCAAAGATGCACCGTTGTTGGCACGTCAGTTTGAGGGCATTGCTGCTCGTGACTTCATAAATCTGCCGAACTACCACGGGTTCATTCAGCTGCTGGTGCAAGGAAGGAAAATGCCAGCATTTTCCTTTCAAACTAGGGCGCCCCTCCCGTAATTTGGGGCGTCCGGTGCGCCCTAGTTTGAAAATATTGAGGCCGGTAAAATATTCTCATGTCAAAACGTGATTATCTCGAAGAATATTTATTACTCTGCAAGCGCATCTATGAGCGCAAAATCCTTGATGGAACATGGCCTTGGCCCGAAGATTCGCCAAATTCTGAGGATATGGTAGATTCCGAAGATAATAATCATGACTTATGAAAAAATGCTTTGGTTACGTTCGTGTCTCAACCCTCAAGCAAGGAGAAGGCGTTTCATTGGAAGCTCAAAAGGATGCAATTGAGGCCTTCGCTGCGCGAAACGATATTGCGATCAGCCAGTGGTTTGAAGAAAAAGAAACTGCTGCGAAAAAAGGCCGTCCGATTTTTAATCGAATGGTTGGAGACCTGAAGCGCGGGAAGGCAGACGGACTGGTAATCCACAAAATTGACCGTTCCGCTCGAAACTTTGCAGACTGGGCAAAGATTGGCGACCTGGCTGATGCCGGTGTTGATATTCACTTCGCCACGGAAACGCTCGATTTCAAATCGCGCGGCGGACGGCTAACGGCCGACATTCAAGCGGTCATTGCCGCCGACTATATTCGCAACCTTCGCGAAGAAACGATCAAGGGTATCAATGGCCGTTTGAAGCAGGGTCTATATCCTTGGGGCGCGCCACTTGGCTATCTCAACAATGGTGGCGGGAAGGTGAAAACGCCTGACCCGCAAAAAGCACCATTGGTATGTCTGGCTTTCGAACTTTACGCATCGGGCAACCATTCACTTAGAAGCTTGCAAAAGGAGCTAGAGCGGCGCGGCCTGCGCAATCGGCAGGGGAAACCACTTTCGCTATGCGGTCTTGAAACACTGCTCAACAATCCCTTTTATTGCGGCGTCATATACATCAAGCGGACAGGCCGGAGCTTTGCGGGCAAGCACGAGCCGATTATCTCCGTCGCTTTATTTGACCGCGTACGATCTCTGAAAACCGGCAAGTCTGGCAAAAAAGTAACCCGCCATAATCATCGCTATCGCGGGCTATATCGCTGTGGGGAATGCGGCGGCCCGATGGTGCCGGAAATACAAAAGGGACACGTCTATTATCGATGCAAGAAGACCGCTTGTCCGACCAAGACTATTCGCGAGGAAGCTCTGGAATTAGCGGCTCAGCATTGTTTGTGGAATATCGAACTGAAACCATCTGACATCATGGAAGCCGACCGGCGGATCGAAAAATGGATTGGTGAGGCGAAGGGTTTGGATTCACATAAGGGCATTGAATTGGAAATAACCAAAACGCGACAAAAAATAGACCGTTTAACGGATGCTCTCATTGATCGACTTATAGACGAGCAAACATTTTCGGAACGCAAGCGTCCCTTGCTTCTCGAAATAAAAAGCCTGGAAACTCAGATGGCAGAACAGGATAATTTGGCGAAAAAAGCGCGACGCCTCAAACAATTGGCCGAACTGGCAGATAGCTTTGCTAACACTTATGAAATAGGCGAACCGCACGAAAAGCGGCAAGTGGTCGAAATTGCCACGGCGAACCGAATTGTTGTCGGCAAAAACGTATATTTAGAGCCGGCAAAATGGGTCCGTGAGGTCCAAGATGTGGTGGCTGTCCTCTGTGGTGCCCATCGCAGTTACAGTGGCCGAACCGATGATGATGTAAAGACGCTCATTGAACAGCTCGACTTGCCAACGAAGACGACCCTACACAATCCCACTGTAGCAAAAACAGCGCCTGAACCGCTAGGGCGCCCCAATATTAATTAACCCGATCGCGAATTGCCTCCAACCACGAACGAATTTCTCCAGTACCATCTTGCTGATCTAATTCAGTCACTGTCATTCGATCCAACACTGTTGTGTTCAAACGTTTCTTCGCTCTGCTTTCTTTTGAGCCCTGAGTGTCGTCGTCCAATTTATTCCAGTCATTTGGGGAACCCGATGCGATATGGACTTGCTCAGCGAACAGAGATGGCACATCACACCAATCAGTATGTGTCATGGCAACCCCTAGTTCAGCTGAAACTGCATTAGGATGAATGTAATTCTCAAGCTCTCGCTTTCGGGTTAAAAAAGCTATGGATCCATCCCCTCGATTGTTTACCTCATCGACCTGCTTCTGGTATTTCGGATTAGCCTGATCATCGCTATCGTATATATGAACTTCAACAAGCTGGGCTGTTGCAAGATACTGCTTTTCCACCCAATGTTTTAAGTTGCCGCCACCGGTAATAACCCACGCTATGCGATGGTCGGTTTCAAGATTAATGAGAGTATCATCTGTAGCTTTCAGCTTGGTACATGCTCGGATCAGGAATTCGTAATCATTGGGACCCTCAAGGTAGATAGCCAACTGTGCTCGTTTGTCGGGTAAAACACCCAGTGATTCTACAGCTTTTTCGTATGTAGCGTCGCTGCCCGCTTCTACAATTGGCCGATTATCTGCATTTCGCACAACCAACCGAACACTTTCGATTGGAATTTGAGCTGCTACGCTTGGCACGTGAGTCGTCAGAAGTACCTGGGTGTTTGGGTCATTGCTCAGGTCAAGCAGTGACTTAATCAACATAACTTGGTTGTCTGGATGTTGGGAACTCTCAGGCTCTTCAATTGCGTAGATTACGCGCTGCGAGACACAAGTTTCCCGTCGCCGCTCTGCTTCAGCGCGAAAGAAATTCAGCAAAATTAGACGCCTTACGCCACTTCCGCGTTTGTTGATTGGAATATCATCATCACCGGACAGACTTAGTTTGAACCCATCCCATTTGGGTTCCGCTTTGAAAGTTGGCGTCAATTGATTTGCAAGGTTCGGGTCCATTTCCGCCAGTTTTTCAATTGTACGACGCGCCACTTCCATTGCGCTTGCCTGAACTTTTTCCTTTATTGCCTCAAGCTCTGCTGCAATATCTTTTACTGCCGCTTGTACGGCTATTTTCATCGGATCAGATACTTCAGGATCATCATCCTTGCTGGGTCTATCAGCTTGGAAAAGTGCGAATATCGGAAGTGATTTCTGAATTTGTTCCCACACCTTTTTTCCATCGTCCTCTTTGAGTGGAATCAGGCTTTCTGCTAGGGCCAAGTCGCCGAGGTGATTGCGAATAGCTTGACGAAGCGACACATTGGAGCGTTGGTCTATGCCAGTTAGGTCAACTCCAAGGTTGACAGCGCGTTCTTTGAGTTGCGGATTTTTAAGCAGTAGAAGGTCTGCGGCACCTTCAACTGTTGGATGCGATGCCTTGGCAAACACTTCCTCTTTCGGTGTTTTCAAGTTGCAGTCGTAGCGCTTAACGATTTCGAGTTCGTCATCAGTGGAAGTCAAAAATTCATCTGCAAACGTCGTTTCGGCACGAGCATCAATGGTCAAAGCGTTCGGCAATTCGCTAAATACGCATGAAATTTCTACGATCTTGGAATCTGAATGAACACAGCTATCTCCCTGTTCAATCTTTATGATCTGGCTATTGAAGAAAACTTCCAATGCTTCGAGAATTGAGCTTTTGCCTACGTCATTGCGCCCAATAATGGCTGTCAAATCGTCAACATCAACGGTTGTGGTCTCGTAATATGAACGAAAGTTACTAATCCTGATTGCTTTAAGTTTCATAGATTTAGTCTAACATCCAATTGCTTGGGAAATCGATCTGAGATATTCAAACCCATCAAAAAATGCTGTTGGATGAAGGGTGGAGAGTCAAACAAGACCTAGGATTGATTGTGATAACTCAAAATTTCAAATGGCGCGACCTCCATCACGATTTTTCTTAGAGTCGGTAAATTAGTGTGCAAGTGCGCGTTTAATATCGGCTGAAGTGCAAGGAATTGCCATTGGAAGTGTCGTGTCCCATGATTTTCTGCCTGCGGCGCAGCATCAAAACCATCAGATAAGATAAACTGAATAGAATCAAAAAGGAGCATTGCAGCATTTATGTGTAAAAAATGATATATGCTGTTCAATGTGAAATATTTATAATCAATGTCTAAATATTTCTGAGTTATAATAGCGCCGGAATCGAGGGTCTCTGTCGGATAATGAATTGTGATTGCTGGCGGGACCATTTCTAGAAATGACCAAACGTGTGGTGCCGGACCTCTACAATATGGAAGTGCAGAGCAATGAATATTAATGCATCTATATTTGGTGAAAAAATCTCGATCTAAAATAATCGAAGTACCAAATAATACGACTAGATCAGGGTTGTGCTGACCAGCTACAAATTTTAAATCGATCAGCTTACCACCAGAGTCAAAAAAAATGAACTTGCAATTTTGGCAAGGCATAGCTTGTAGCAAATCTTCTCTTTTTGTAACAAAAATTATCGTTTTTGGCAATTCACGCATTTTCTACAAACATAATGTAATTATTGTTGTAAAATCTCTTATTTTCTTCCCAGAAGTTTTTTATAGTTGGATATGACATAACGTCAGCAACATCGTACTCAAGTTGTTCAATGCGAATAAGCGAATTGGATAACTGGAGTTCAAATGAGCAACTTATGTGAAGGAAAAGGAAATTTAGGAAACGCCGTTGGAAAGGATCGAGTTCTTTAACCTGTAGATTCGTCTCATGACTAAAAACATCCAGAATTGTAGGGTGTTCGAATGTCAGTTGCCACAAATCACGATGGTATGCAGTGAGTTGAAGATAATTACTGAGTCTACGTGATCTAATTTCGCGTAACGCAGCCCACGCTGCAAATAGAAAACTCGTGATTATCGCGCCGGATTGAAGGAAAGTGAACCATTCTGCCTTCATTTACTGATTCAAAAAAAAGCTGAAATGTTGAGAATTGGCTTTTGCAAAGGAGAACAAAGCGAGTAAATTTTTTATACTGTCGGGATCGCTAACCATCCACCCACCCATGATATCTCCTTCTGCGGAATAATCATGTATGAAAGCAAGACGTGAATCAAAAATCATAAAATCATGATGTAAAAAATCACTAACAAATATTGATAAGGTCTCAAAATTAAAACAATATATTCTTTCGCCGTGCTGAGAATTATAATCATACACATTCAATTCCCAATCTATATATTTTGATCTAGGGAATACTATGGGCCTACATCGAGCAAACTCGACTCGTCTTTTGCATAAATCATTGTACAATGGCAAATCTACAGCGCGCGAAGCAGGGATCTTTCCAATTGCAGCCTTCAAGTCTCCTTCCATGGCGATCTGCCAGCTCTCGCTATCGGGTTCATTATAGTGTTGTTGTAGCTCAAACTTCCAAACTTGTGACCGCGCACTACTCCAAGCATCAGGAAAACGACCGAAGAATTCATCAGAACCCTCCAGTCGTTCGCTAGATGAAATTATATCTGTTGTTGAGACGAAATCCATTTTAATTTAATGCAATTTGCTAATATCCTTCGATGCTTGTTTGATTAATGATCGAGGAAGGACCACTATCTCCTCGTCTGGTCCGCAACCAGCCCCCTCTGGAAGTAGTCCGAGGAACTCGGATGTCTTACGCAGCCCTATAACTGCGATATCTCCGCTTTCGAGTTCCCAAATATCAGGGCATCCACTCGCGCCGCTCGAATTTCCTTCGCCTTTATGAATGTCAGGCCCAATGCGCTTTTTGAACATTTTCTGATCTCCTTTTTGCTACGGTGCCTGTTACTATACAGCAAAACAGCGCTTTAAGGAAGACTAGAAGTAAATAATCACTTGAACCGCACACTTTCTTTTCGAACAATTCCCATGGCGTTGAATAGTTAAGACATTTGCGTAGGCGGTTGTTGAAGGAGCGCGGAGTGAAAGTTCAGCCAGCCTCGCTGTCCCGGCTGCTGCTCGCGCACGGATTCACGGAAAATAACGCCGCTGGCTCGCAAAGCCGATCGAAAAGCTGACTCAACTCGACTCATTTTGATTGAGAGCAACTGCCCAAATGCCTAGTATTTTCAGATGAAAACTAAGAAAAAAGTTGGCATCTGGCTTCGCGTCTCAACTGATGATCAGATGCAAGGCGATAGCCTCGAAGTCCATCAACACCGCGCTAATCTTTACGCGGAGAGCAAGGATTGGGAAGTCATTGAGACCTATCGCCTGGAAGCGGTATCAGGCAAGCGTGTAATCGATCACCCCGAAGCCAAACGGATGATTGCAGACGTTCAGTCTGGCAGGATTTCCGGTCTCATCTTCTCGAAGCTAGCCCGCCTATCCCGCAATAACCGCGAATTGCTTGAATTTGCCGATTTATTTCAAAAAGCCGACGCCGATTTGGTATCCTTGGCCGAAAGTATCGACACCAGCACCCCTGCCGGACGTATGTTCTACAACATGCTGGCCGCCATGGCGAATTGGGAACGCGAAGAAATTGCTTCCAGAGTCCAAGCCTCCGTTCCAATCAGAGCCAAGCTGGGAAAGCCGCTTGGTGGTCCCGCACCATACGGCTACCGCTGGATCGACAGGAAACTCATCATCGATCGGGACGAAGCGCCGATCCGCGTTTTGATCTACACCCTCTTTCAAAAGCATAAACGTAAACGAACGGTGGCACGGCTCCTTAACGACATGGGCCACCGGACCCGCAAAGGTGCAAAATGGAGCGATACGACGATTGAACGCTTGATTCGGGACACCACCGCCATTGGCAAGAAACGCGCGAACTACAGCACCCAATCAAATGCCGTGACCGGTGCCTGGGAACTCAAACCAAAAGCCGATTGGGTCTTTCACGATGTGGAACCGTTGGTATCAGAAGAATTATTTAACGAGTGCGTCAGCTACCTTGATAGCCAACGTCTCAAAGGCAAGCGATACACTCGGCAGTCGGTAAACTTGTATATGGGCTACGCCCATTGTGGCTGCGGCGCTAAGATGATGGTGCCGAGCCAATCAAAAAAATACGTTTGCAAAAGCTGCAAGAACCGCATTCCCATGGACACGTTAGAAGAGTGTTTCTTGGTCGAAATTGCGGCTGCTGGCATTACCGGCCACGATGTTGACTTGAGGAAGAAACGTGCCACCCAAAAGATCGACGAACTCTCACTCCTGATTGACACCCACAAGGAAACCATCCGCAAGGTTGATTGCGACGTTGATACACTGCTGGACTTGTATCAGAAGCAAGCGCTCGATGAGGCTGGGTTTAAATCCCGCTATGATGAGAAAGCCGAACGCAAAGCTGAATTAGAGGAGGAACTGCCGCGACTCGTGGCCAGACAAGAAGCCATCCGGCACAGCGTTCTAAATAGCGAAAGTGCGTTTAATGAGACCAAGGACATTCTTGAACGATGGAATGATCTAACCAAAGAAAATAAACGGCTGCTGATTGAAGCAGTGTTAGTCCGCGTTGATATCAGTGAGGACGAGGTTGAATTTACCTTCCTGCATGAGCCGAGCGCACCAGCATCATTACCCACAGATCAATCTTCATCCTCAACCCCACCCAATCCACCCCTCTACAAAGAGGCCGCGCCAAAGCAACACAAGGTCACGGATTCATTGCGGCAACCATCTGCACCCGGGCCGGGAAGGTGACATGTGCATTGGCCCTCGCCACGCTGACTTCTCCCGTTTCCAGCGGCTGGCGCAGCGAATCGAGCACCGGTCGCTGGAATTCCGGCAGTTCGTCGAGGAACAGCACGCCGAGATGGGCCATGCTGACTTCGCCGGGACGAACCTTCAGCCCACCACCGACCAGCGCCGCCATCGAGGCGCTGTGATGCGGCGCGCGGAACGGCCGCTGGCGGGACATCTGCCCGCCCTCCAGCGTCCCCGCGACCGACGCCACCATCGACACCTCCAGCGCTTCGGCCGGCGAGAGGGGCGGCAATATCCCTGGCAAACAGGACGCGAGCAGCGATTTCCCCGACCCCGGCGGACCGTTCATCAGCAGATTATGTCCGCCAGCGGCAGCAATTTCCAGTGCCCGCTTGGCGGTTTCCTGTCCCTTTACGTCCTTGAGGTCCGGCCCATATTCGGGTTCGGGAGCGGCACCGGTTTCGGGCGGCGTCAATATCGACTGACCCTTGAAATGGTTGAGCAGCGCCAGCAGGTCAGCCGGAGCAAGCACTTCCACATCTCCGGCCCAGGCCGCTTCCGGACCCTGCAAGGCCGGGCAGATCAGGCCGAGATTGTTGGCCGAGGCATGGAGCGCGGCCAGCAGCACCCCGGGGGTAGCCGCCAGGCGTCCGTCCAGCGACAGTTCGCCCACCACGATATAGCTTGCCAGCGTCTCGGCATCGATAATGCCCATGGCGCCAAGCAGTGCCAGTGCGATCGGCAGGTCGTAGTGCGAGCCGGCCTTCGGCAGGTCGGCGGGCGACAGATTCACCGTGATTCGCTTGGGCGGCAGCGAAAGCCCCATCGCCGCGATCGCCGCGCGTACCCGCTCCCGGCTCTCCGCGACCGCCTTGTCCGGCAGCCCCACCACGTTGAATGCAGGCAAGCCGGGTGCAACCTGACATTGCACTTCCACCCCCCGCGCCTCCAGTCCGAGATAGGCCACCGTCTGAACCAGCGCGACCATCATGGCTGCCCCAATTTCATGTCCGAAACTCTGACGCCGCCAGCGAAGCGAGTCGAGCGTCAACAGTCGCCTGACCGCAACCGTCAAGGCACGCGGAGATCGGACCGCGAATCGGGTTAATATCGTTGCAACCAAGCCCCCTCACACTTTCGCAAGCGGCAGTGGTGCAGGAATAATCCATGAACTGGAGCAACCCGTCAGACAAGATTGCAGATCATGGCGCTGCGGGCAGCCGCCACGGCCTGCTGATCACCGCCCTGCTGCTCTGCGCAATGCTGCTGCTCCCGACCCAGTCCGCCCAAAGCGCGAGCAGCTATATCGTCACCGAAACGGTCGAGATTTTCGAATATGACCTGCACGAGCCCGATGCCCGGGCGACGCCGGCCAGCGTCGCTCATGGCCAATATGGGCCGTTCCGCGTGATTGCAGCGGACACGGTGGAAATGACCGGTACCGTGGACAGGTATACGCCCGCGCTTTTTCGCCAGATGATCAGGGATTTTCCCGCCATCCGGCGGATCGAAATGCTCGATTGCGACGGATCGGTGGATGAAGAAGCCAATCTTCGCTTGGCCCGGATGATACGCCGCGCGGGAATCAGCACCAATGTGCCGGCGCAAGGCTCGGTCCGATCCGGCGCGGTGGAGCTGTTTCTGGCCGGTGTGACGCGCACCGCCCACCCCGATGCCGAATTCGTTGTCCACAGCTGGATGGACGAAAACGGTCGTGAGGCGAGGGACTATCCGGCCAGCGATCCCGTCCATGCCGAATATCTCGACTATTATACCGACATGGGCGTGCCGCTTCCCGCTGCACAGGCCTTTTACGCGCTGACCAACAGTGTGTCCTTTTCCGAACAATTGCGTCTCTCCCGCCACGACATGGCGCGCTTCCAGCTGCTTCACTAATTATATCCATCCGCCATTCACGCCCGGTGCATCTTCAGGGACGATAATTGCGTCGGCTCGCTAAAAAAGCGTAGCGCGCTTGCGCGTGCTGCTGTGAAGCACCAAATGGAAGACGATGGACGATAGATTAGAAAAAAAACGTCGGAAATATACTGCCGGCTCCCGATTCCTGCTTTCGGTCATCGGCTTCATACTGATCATTATTTCGCCGATCATCGGCGCGATTCCCGGCCCCGGTTTCATCATTGTCTTTCCGATCGGCCTGGCTCTGGTCCTGCAAAATTCGCGCTGGGCCAAGAAACGCTATGTCGATTTCAAGCGGCGGTTCCCCCAATATGGCAAATGGACCGACTGGGCGATGCGCAGAAGGCATCACAAGACTCTACCCGACGATTTTGAACTCCCCATTCTCGGCAAGGTGAAGACCGGCAATCGGGGCAAGAAAGTATAGCGCAAACGCTTGACTTTCCGCCCCTGCCTGCCTAATCGCAGCCACAACGTATCGGCCGCAGCTTTTGGCGGCCTTTTTTATCGAAATTTTGACGTAGGATATTCGCGATGAAGCGTACATTTCAACCGAGCCGCCTGGTCCGCAAACGGCGCCATGGTTTCCGCGCCCGCAAAGCCACTGTTGGTGGCCGCAAAGTGCTGGCTGCCCGCCGTGCCCGTGGCCGCAAGAAGCTCTCTGCCTAAAACCAAAGTGACCGATCGTGCTGCGCCTGGCGAAGCACGTCTATCGCCGAATCCTCTAGACGAAGAGCGTCAGCCCTCCGATTTGGCAACCGCCGGTGCAAGCCGGCCCATCGAAGTGATTCGCAAACGTCCGGATTTTCTCGCCGCCAACCGCGGCAAGCGATTCGTAACCACCAGTTTCGTGCTGCTGGCACACAGACGGCGCGACGATCATCCCGTCCCCGCGCAAACCATCCGCTACGGCATCACCGTTACCAAGAAAATTGGCAATGCCGTTGCGCGCAACCGGATGAAGCGGCGGTTTCGTGCGCTGCTCGCTGCCGCCCTGCCCGGTCACGGCATCGCCGGCGTCGACCATATCATGATTGGCCGCAAGGCCGACGCGGAAGCCGATTTCGCGGCCTTGCAAGCCGATCTGGAAAAGGGCCTGAAACATCTGGCAAAAAAGCTGGGCTAGCGATGCTCAGGACCGTCTTGATCTTCTGCGTACGGTGCTGGCAATGGGGCCCTTCGCGGATTCTGCCTCCGACTTGCCGCTATATGCCGACCTGCAGCGCCTATACGATCGAGGCGATCGAGAAACACGGTGCAATTAGGGGTAGCTGGCTGGGGGCTAAACGGCTATTGCGCTGCCATCCTTGGGGTGGCTCGGGTTATGACCCGGTGCCTTGATACCCTCATACACCGATCCTATTTGCAACAAATGGCCGAAAGCGGGACGAAATAGTGGACGACAAGCGCAATATCATCATGGCGGTGCTCCTCACCGGTATCATTCTGTTCGGCTGGCCGCTGATGATGGAACGGTTTTTCCCGGACATGGCCAACAAGAACGAGGCGGTCGAGCAGGCTGACGTCCCGGCCACCGACCAGGTTCCCGCCGGCACCGGCTCTTCCACTACCGGTTCGACCGCAGACGGCACGGACATTGCCGCCGCTCCGGCGTCCGCAAAAATCAGGCCTCTGGCCACCGTGTTGCGGGAAAATCCCCGGGTTCTGATCGACACACCGCGCCTCAAGGGTTCGATCAACCTGAAGGGCGGGCGCATCGATGACCTCACGCTGAGCGATCATACCGTCGACATGAGCAAGAACAGCAAGCCGGTTCGCCTGTTCGCTCCTTCGGGAACCGAAGACGCCTATTTCAGCCGTTTTGGCTGGGCCGGTCAGGGCGTTGCCGTGCCGGACGACAATACGGTCTGGAGCACGGACGGCAGCAAGCTGACACCGGAAACGCCCGTCACCCTGAGCTGGTCCAACGAGACCGGCCAGAGCTACACGATAAAACTGTCGATCGATTCGGACTATCTGATCACCAGCGAGCAGAGCGTGACCAACCGCGGTGAAAATCCCGTTGCGCTCAGACCCTATGGGCTGATCAACCGGAAACGGGATCTCAACAATATCCCGCCCAGCGAAGCGAGCACATGGACCATCCATTCCGGTCCGGTCGGTGTTTATGATGGCGCGGCCAATTATGACGTGGACTACAAGAATCTGGCTGGCCAGGAACCCGGATTTTTCGCCAGCCTGTTCGGCACCTCTGCCGTGGCCGGAACCAACAGCTATGACAATGATGTCAGCTGGCTGGGCTTTACCGACAAATATTGGCTGAGCGCTCTGGTGCCGGACAATATTTCCAGTGTCGAGGGCCGCTTCCGTTCTGGCGGAAGCGATATCTTCCAGGCCGAGATTGCGAAAAAGAGTCCGCAGATCATCGGACCCGGCCAACAGCTGAAGACCACAACCCGGCTGTTCGCCGGCGCTAAGGAAAATGCGGTTCTGGTAAAATATCAGGACGAATTCGGGATTATCAATCTCGACCGGGCGATCGACTGGGGTTGGTTCTACTGGTTTGAAAAGCCGCTCTTCTATCTGCTGAACTGGCTGTTCAAGCTGGTCGGGAATTTCGGTGTGGCGATCATTCTGATGACCTTCATCGTTCGCGGGATCATGTTCCCGATCGCCCAGAAACAGTTCGCCTCCATGGCGCAGATGCGGGCCGTCCAGCCCAAGATGAAGGCTATTCAGGCCAAGCACAAGGACGACAAACAGCAGCAGCAGCAGGAAATCATGAAGCTGTACAAGGAAGAGAAGGTCAATCCGCTGGCCGGCTGTCTGCCGATCTTCCTGCAGATTCCGATCTTCTTCGCTCTGTACAAGGTGCTGATGCTGTCGATCGAAATGCGCCACCAGCCGTTCATCCTGTGGATCAAGGATCTCAGCGCGCCCGATCCGCTGACCCCGGTCAACCTGTTCGGCTTGTTGCCGTTCGATCCGCCGACCTTCCTCGCGGTCGGCATATTGCCGATCCTGATGGGCATCACCATGCACCTGCAGTTCAAGCTGAACCCGGCACCGATGGATCCGATGCAGAAGCAGATTTTCAGCATCATGCCGTGGATCCTGGTCTTCATCATGGCGCCCTTTGCCGCCGGTCTGCAGCTCTACTGGACCGTGTCGAACACGCTGACCATCCTGCAGCAGAAATGGCTCTACTCGCGCCATCCGCAGATGAAGGAAGCGATGGCGAAGGAAGCGGAAGAGAAAGCCCGCAAGGCAGCCGCGGACAAGGCCGAAGCATGACACCGCTCCATCCGAAGCTGTTCTCCGGCCCGATCAGCTTTCTGAAAAGTGCGCCGCAATTGCAGTTTCTGCCGGACCCGAAGGTCCCGGAAATTGCCTTTGCCGGCCGCTCCAATGTCGGCAAGTCGTCGCTGATCAATGCGCTGACCAACCGCAACGGGCTGGCCCGGACATCGAACACGCCGGGGCGGACCCAGGAACTCAATTTCTTCGATGTCGGCGATCCACTGATCTTCCGCATCTGCGACATGCCGGGCTATGGCTTTGCGAAGGCGCCGCCAAAAGTGGTCCAGAAATGGCGCTTCCTGATCAACGACTATCTGCGCGGCCGCGCGGTTCTGAAACGGACCTTCGTGCTGATCGATTCGCGCCATGGCATCAAGCCGGTCGACGAGGAAGTGATGGAAATGCTCGACAAGGCTGCGGTCAGCTACCGGGTGGTGCTGACCAAGGCGGACAAGGTCAAGCAGGAAGACCTCGACGCAACCGCTGAGAAGGTTGCGGCGATTGCCAAGAAACATCCCGCCGCCCATCCGGACCTGCTGCTCACTTCTTCGGAGAAGAAACAGGGGATAGACGAATTGCGGCTGGCGGTTCTGGAGGCTGTGCAGAGCTGAGGCAACGGCACCCTGCCCGACCAGCCTTTGCTCGACACCGCTGATCATATTTGGTTATGGGGCAATCTATGAAACTGATAATCGGAAACAAAGCCTATTCCAGCTGGTCGATGCGCGGCTGGCTGGCGTGCAAGCAGTCCGGCCTGTCCTTCGAGGAACTTACCGTGCCGCTCTTTGGCGACGACTGGGATCATGTCCGGGAGAGCGAGAATTTTGCGCCCTCGGGCGGCAAGGTGCCGATCTTGTGGGACGGCGAGACCGTGGTCTGGGACAGTCTGGCGATCATAGACTGGCTGGCCGACAAGACCCACCGCGACCGCTTCTGGCCAAAGGACGAGACCGCCCGCGGCATGGCCCGTTCGATGGCGGCGGAAATGCACTCGAGCTTTCTGGCGCTGCGCCGCCAGTGCCCGATGAACACACGGAAGATTTACGAGGGCCTCTCGTTCAGCGACGAGGTCCTGGCCGACGCCGCCCGCGTCATCGAGCTGTGGGCGCAAGCGCGTGCCCGCTTTGGCGGTGGCGGACCGTTTCTCTTCGGCACCTATGGCGCTGCCGACATCATGTATGCACCGGTGGTGTCTCGCTTCCAGACCTATGGCTTCCGCCTGCCCGGATTCGCCACCAGCTATATGCAGACGATCCTCGACCACGAGTGGACCGCGCAATGGATGGAGGCGGCCGAGGAGGAGCCATGGGTGATCGAACGGCTCGAACAGCCGGAAGCGGCTGAAGCCTGAGTCCCGGCCGATGACCGCACCGACCGCTCTCGAGCTCGCCCAGCGTCTGATCGCACAGCCCAGCATCACCCCCGCCACCGGCGGCGTATTTGACGAAATGGAAGCGATTCTGGAGCCGCTGGATTTTGCCGTCACGCGCTTCATCGCCGGCGAGGCACCGGACGGCCCCGTCGAAAATCTTTTCGCGATCCGCAAGGGACCGGCCGGCGCGCGCCATTTCGCCTATGCCGGACATCTTGATGTCGTACCGCCTGGTCAGGGCTGGCAGACCGACCCCTTCGTCCCGGAAGTGCGCGGTGATCTGCTCCACGGCCGCGGCGCCGTCGACATGAAGGGCAGCATCGCCGCCTTTGTCAGCGCCCTGCATCAGCTTCCCGCAGATCTCGGCACGATCAGCCTGATCATCACCGGCGACGAGGAAGGACCGGCGCGGTTCGGTACGGTGGCGCTGATGGACTATATGGCCAGGCATGCCATCGTCCCGGATCTCTGCCTGGTTGGCGAGCCGACCTCGGTCCACCGGCTCGGCGACATGATGAAGATTGGGCGGCGCGGCTCGGTCAACATGTGGATCACCGTCCACGGCACGCAGGGCCATGTCGCCTATCCGCACAATGCCGACAATCCGATCACCAGGCTGGGCAAGATCCTGAGCGAGATCGACTCGCTGCAGCTGGACGAGGGGACCGACTGGTTCCAGCCGAGCAATATCGAATTCACCGACCTTCACGTCGGCAATCCGGCGCATAATGTGATCCCGGCCAAGGCGGAGGGCCGCCTGTCGATCCGCTTCAACGATCGGCACAGCGGCGAAAGCCTCAGCGCCATGGTGCAGGAGATTGTCGAACGGCACGGCGGCGAACTGAAGCCGGTTATTTCCGGCGAACCGTTTCTGACTCCGCCGGGCGACTTTTCCGACATTATCGCCGGCGCGATCCGCGAAGTGACCGGTATTGATCCCGAACTGTCCACCTCGGGCGGAACCTCAGACGCCCGCTTTCTGGCGAAGATCATGCCGGTCGTCGAATTCGGCCTGTGCAACGCGACGATGCACAAGCTCGACGAAGCCGTGGCCGTGGATGATCTTGAGCAGCTGGCGAAAATATTCGCGCTGATTGTCGCGCGGTCACTGACCTGACGCTCTGCTCAGCGCCGTCGGCGTAATATAATATAGAGCGCGCCCGCCCCGCCGTGCCGCGGATGGGCCCGGCGCACCGCAGCGATATGCGAGGCGTGGCGGGAAGCGGCCAGCCAGTCGGCAATTGCCGCCCGGATCGCGCCGCGTCCCCCTTCCCGGCGGCGTTCGTCATCGTTGCGTGCCTTGCCAGTGATCAGCAGGATCGCGCGATGGCCAGCGGCAATACTGAGCTGCAGCGCGCCGTCGAGGCGCCCGTGCGCCGATGACAGGGTATAGCCGTGCAGATCGACGGTAACATCGGGCTGTACCATGCCCTTGGCGAGGCGACGGTCCCAGCCGCCATCGAGCCCGTGGCGCGTCGGGACCGGCTTCTGCTCGCGCAGCGGCACTGCGGTGCCTGGCTTGCCACCAAAGCTTTCCGCCGTGATCGGTCCCTGCAGATCGCGCGGTTTCTTGGCGACCGGAAGGCGTTCGATTCGCTGGATGCTCGCCTTGTCGAGCGGCTCGACGGTTTCGATCACTTTCTGCCAGAGCGCCTTTTCACCGGCGGTAAGGGGCCGGTCCGCCATGGCTACTGGCCCGGGTTTCGGCGCGCCGCGACCAGCCTGGCGACCGTTCCCTTGGGCAGGAACAGCAGCGCCTGCCCGCTGGAGGACATGCCGCCCGCGATCTGCGCGGCCTGCTCGCCTGCGCCCCAGAATGTATCAAAGCGGTTGGCGCCCTTGATCGCACCGCCGGTGTCCTGTGCCACCCACAGGCCGTCGGCAATATCGTGCGCCATGTCGAGAAAGACCGGTGCGCCGAGCGGCACGAACATCCGGTCGGCGGCCACCGAAGTGCGGGCGACCACTGGATGCCCCATCGCGCCGAGCGGGCCGGGCCCGGTCAGCTCGCGAAAGAAGACATAGCTCCTGTTCTCGCGCATGATCTTCATGCCTTCCTGCGGATGCGCCCGCAGCCATTCGACGATGCCCTGCATATTGGTCTTGCCGTCGGCGAGCAGCCCGCGTTCGCGCATCAGCTTGCCGATTCCGGTATAATCCTGGCCATTCTGTCCGGCATAGCCGATCCGCATGATCGACCCGTCGGGCAGCGCCAGACGCCCGCTGCCCTGAATCTGCAGGAAAAACAGCTCGATATAATCCTCTGCCCAGGCGAGTTCGAGCCCCTGTCCGGCGAGCGCGCCGTCATCGATCTGCGCCCGATCCTCGAACGGCACCAATTTGGTCCCGTCGACCTTGCCGCGGATTCTTTTGTCTTTCAGCTCCTCTGAAAACAGGCCGAGATCGACGTCGAGCAGATTGTCGGGCCGCCGGTAGATCGGCACCTGATATCTGCCAGTCCGGACTCTCGATCCGTTGATCTGCGGTTCGAAATAGCCGGTGGCAAAAGCCTTGCCATCGCCGACCTGCACGGTTTCGAAATAGGAAGCAAAAAAGCGGGCGGCATTCTGGTCCGGCCAGCTCTGGGCCGCGTCGCACGACAATTGCCAGTCGGAGCCCGTCGTCAGTCCGCTATTGTCCTCGCGCCGGACCAGCGAGGAACAGCTGGTGCGGAAAGACTGCAGCGCGGAAGCCGCCTTGGCATCGGCCAGATTGAGGCTGGCGATATCCGGCCCAAGGGCGACACCGGCACCGGTGGCCCGGTCGGGGTCATCCCCGATTTTTACGAGTTGAGCGGAATCGACCGGCTGAAACCGAGGCGGCGCGCCGTTCCTGTATGGCAACTGCGGAGTAGCGGCGGGGGTTTCGCCCTTTACCCATTCGCCCTCTTGCTGGGCGGGCGGTGGCGGAGCCTGACCGCGCGCCGTACCTTGCGGAATGATCGACATGGAGCAGGCGCTGACCATAGCCATGGCCGCGCCAAGCGCCCCGATTTTCATGATGGTGAAGCGGCGCGACCGGAGATCAGGCCTCATCGGTTTCGTCGAGCAGCCAGTTGGGGTCGGCGCTGGACAGGTCGCGGCTGAAGGTCCAGACATCGTGGGTTTCGGCTGCATCGGAAAGCGAGCCGCCGATCAGATTGCCCTTCTTGTCTTTGACGACCGCTGCAATATCGGCATCAAATTGCACCGTGATGCGCGCCACCGGCCGACGATATTCCGCCGCCGAAATGCGCGCGCTATCGATTCGTACCAGCTGATTCTCAAGAATTTCGCCCCGTTCTTCGCGCGCGTCGATGACTTCGACGAAGCTTTCGTAAACATCTTCGTCACACAGGGATTTCAATTCTTCCTTGTCGCCCTTCCAGAAGGCTTCCAGGATCATCGTATAGGCCGCTTGCGCGCCCTCGACGAACCGGCCGACGTCGAAATTGCGGTCGGCGCTGAGGATTTCCCGCATGCCGGGTTCCGCGCTGCTGTCATAGACCATGTTGGGCGTTCCGGCCGGTGCGGGCACGATATCGGGGACATGTGGCTTGGCGTCGTCCAGTGGCCGGCGGTCACCGCCGCGCGGCTCGATATTGCGCGGCATATGTTCCTGCTCATGGCCGCTGCGCTTGCCCAGCACGGAATAAAGACGCAAGCCTAGAAAAGCCGCTACCATAGCCAATAATACGATTTCGATGGTCACTTCACTATCCAATCTTTTCTTTGGCCCTATACATAGGCAGAAACAGGCGCGGTTTCAAATGGCATTAGTGGAAAAGCCGCTTTGCCGCAATCGGTCAGCCCTTTCTACGGCCCGATTTGTGAACCTGCACTTAGTCCTCCCTCCGCGCCTGTCGGGGACCATCAAAGCGGCTTACTCTTTCATTGCCCTTGCCTGCGTCCCCTGCTAGGCGCGCAGCGAACGGCGCAGCAATATGCGCCAAAGGACATGTTAGACTGATTTTCCGAAAGGACAGGCCCGATGGCTGACGAGAATGACAAGAGTGAATCCGAAGCAAACTCTGCCGGAAATGTGACGACCCCCGACCCGATGGCAAACGGTGCGGACACGCAGCCACAGATCGGCGTGATCTCGCAATATGTGAAAGACCTTTCGGTCGAGAATCCCAACGCGCCGGACGTGTACCAGTGGAACGCACAGCCTCAGATTGATGTGCAGTTCAACATCGGTTCTTCGCAGGTTTCCGACGAAGTCCATGAAGTCGAACTGAAGATCGACGTCACCGCAAAAGCGGACGAGGGCGTCGCCTTCGCCATTGAGCTGCTCTATTGCGGCCTGTTCGGCCTGCGCAATATCTCGGAAGAGCAGGCGCATCCGTTTCTGTTTGCCGAAGCCCCGCGGCTTCTGTTCCCCTTTGCCCGGGCGATCATCTCCGATGCCGTGCGCGACGCCGGATTCCAGCCTTTGCTGCTGGAGCCGATCGATTTCACGGCGCTCTACATGCAACAGCGCGAACAGATGGCGGCACAGCAATCGGGCGAGCAACCCGTTGGTAACGCCTAAGTCCTCTTGCTAGGGCGGCAGGCATGAACCTGCTGAAATCCACTGGAATCATCGCCGGGCTGACACTGGTCAGCCGGATTTTCGGCTTTCTGCGCGATGTCATGCTGGCCCGGATTCTCGGTGCCGGCGCAGCCGCCGATGCGTGGCAGCTGGCCTTTCAGCTGCCCAATATTTTCCGCCGCCTGTTCGCGGAAGGCGCCTTCTCGGCCGCCTTCGTGCCCCTGTTCAACCGCAAGATGGAAGCGGATGAAGACCGGACGGCCGCACAGACATTCGTAATCGAGGTGCTTTCGGTATTCGTGCCGCTGCTGCTCGTCTTTTCCGCGATCATGATGCTGGCCATGCCGGGCATCATCTGGCTGATCGATGATTTCGGCAGAGGCGGACGGACGAGCGGCTTTTCGATTTCGCTCGCCCGGATCACCTTTCCCTATCTCGCGCTGATCAGCGTCACGACATTGTTCGCCGCAATATTGAATTCGCTCAGCCGGTTCGCGGCAGCCGCAGCGGCACCGATCATGCTCAATATCTGCATGATCACCGCCCTGCTTGCCTCCTACTGGTTCAACGATGGCAATGACCCGCGCCAGACCGCCTATTTTCTCGCGATAGCCGTCGCTGCGGCCGGACTGGTGCAGATGCTATGGCTCTATTACTGGGCGCGCAAGACGGGCTTCCGCTTTCCGCTCAAGATGCCGCGCTTCAACGCCGATGTGAAGGAACTCGGCATCCTCATCCTGCCGGCGGTGTTCGGTGCCGGAATCTACCAGATCAGCCGCTTCATCGACCTGTTCTTCCTCGGGCGCCTGCCGGAAGGATCGTTCGTCTATCTGGCGATGGCGGACCGGCTGAACCAGCTGCCGCTCGGCATTATCGGCATCGCCCTTGGCACCGCGATACTCCCGGCGCTGTCGCGTTTCATCGCCAAGGATGATCTTGGCGGCGCGCAGCGGCTGCAAAGCAACGCCATCGAACTCGGCATGCTGCTCACCATCCCGGCCGCGATCGCGCTGTTTTTCGCTGCCGGTCCGCTGGTCACCTCTTTCTATGTCGGCGGCAATTTTACCGCCGGCGATGGCGAGACCACTTCTGCGGTCGTAGCAGCGCTGGTCGTCGGCCTGCCCGCCTATGTGCTGGTCAAGGTACTCATTCCCGGCTTCTTCGCCCGCAAGGATACCAGGACGCCGGTCTATACCGCTGCCATCTCGCTGCTCGTCAACATCGCGCTCAACCTGCTGCTGATTCCTTTCTATGGCATCACGGGTCTCGCCTTTGCCGGTGCCGCAGCGGCCTGGTGCAATTGCGCGATGCTCTACACCATGCTGCACTGGCGCGGCCATTTTCATCTGGAATGGACATTGCTGATCCGGATCGGGCGGATCACCCTGTCGGCCGCGGGCATGGCCGTGGTGCTGGTCTATGCCGCGCCGGTCGGCGAGGGCCTCTACGATGGCACCATCTGGCAAAGGCTCGGATCGATCACAGCTCTGGTCAGCGTCGGCGGACTGGTTTATGCCGCGCTCGCGTGGCTGACCGGAGCGATAGACCGCGACAAGATCACCATGCTGACCAAGAAGAAAGCGGCGGAAGCGGCCGCAAGCGAAGGAAGTTAAGACATGCGCACGGTATCGGGCATCCAGCCCACGGGTAATCTCCACCTTGGCAATTATCTGGGGGCGATCAAGAACTGGGTGAAGATGCAGGATGAGAGCGAATGCCTGTTTTTTCTCGCCGACCTGCACGCCATAACGGTGCACAATGACCCGGCCGAACTGTCCGCCAATTGCCGTGAAATGGTCGCCGCTCTGGTAGCCGCCGGCATCGATCCGGACAAATCGATCCTGTTCAACCAGGCCCGGGTTCCCGCGCATGCGGAACTGGCATGGATGCTGATCTGCAATACGCCGATGGGCTGGCTCGACCGGATGACGCAGTTCAAGGAGAAATCCGGCAAGCACAAGCAGCGCGCCTCGCTTGGCCTTTACGGCTATCCGGTGCTGCAGGCCGCCGACGTGCTGGTCTATCAGGCAACGCATGTACCGGTCGGCGAGGACCAGAAGCAGCATCTGGAACTGGCCCGCGACATCGCGTCCAAGTTCAACAGCGATACCGGTACCGAAACCTTTGTCCTGCCCGAACCCTTCATCGGCACGACCGCGGCCCGGATCATGAGCTTGCGCGACGGCAATGCCAAGATGAGCAAGTCCGATCCGTCCGATCTCAGCCGGATCAACATGAGCGATGATGACGACACGATTGCGCGCAAGCTCAAGAAGGCAAAGACCGATCCCGAGCCACTGCCCGACAATCTCGCGGATCTCGCCGAGCGGCCGGAAGCGAGAAATCTGGTCGGCATTTACGCCGCGCTCGCCGATCAGTCTCAGGAAGATGTGCTCGCCGACTATGCCGGCAAGGGCTTTGGCGATTTCAAACCGGCGCTTGCCGATCTCGCGGTCAGCACGCTGTCGCCGATCCGCCAGCGGTTTGAGGAGCTGCGCAAGGACAGGGACGCGATTGACGCGATCCTGAGCAAGGGTTCGGAAAAAGCCTCCGCACTCGCCCGCCCGACGGTGGAGGCTGCTTATTCCGCCCTTGGACTGCTGCGCGACTAGCCTCATTTGCGCCGCTCCCTCACGGGCAGCGGCGCAATAGACTTGCCTGCCTCGCCATTTGCGGTAAATGCTGGACCATGGATATTATCTCGATACGCGGCGGCAACCGGCTGTCCGGCACCATCCCCATTTCCGGCGCCAAGAACAGCGCTCTCACCCTGCTGCCCTGCGCGCTGCTGACCGACGAACCGGTCACGCTGCGCAACCTGCCGCGGCTGGCCGATGTCGACAGTTTCGGCCATCTGCTCAACCAGCTCGGCGTGTCGACGACGATCGAGGGCGCACGGCCGGAGGATTTCGGCCGCGTGATGACTCTGAAAGCGGGCCGGATCACCTCGACCGAAGCCCCCTATGATATCGTCCGCAAGATGCGCGCCTCGATCCTGGTGCTCGGCCCGCTGCTGGCCCGCGCTGGCGAATGCCGGGTCTCGCTACCCGGCGGCTGCGCGATCGGCAACCGCCCGATCGACCTGCATCTGAAGGCCATCGAAGCGCTCGGCGCCAGCATCGAAACCACCAGCGGCTATGTCATCGCCCGGGTACCCGACGGCGGTCTGCCCGGCGGCGATTTCACCTTTCCGGTGGTCTCGGTCGGCGCCACCGAAAATGCGCTGATGGCGGCGGTGCTCGCCAACGGCACCAGCATCCTGCGCAACGCCGCGCGCGAACCGGAAATTGTCGACCTGTGCAATATGCTGGTCGCGATGGGCGGCGAGATCGAGGGCATCGGCTCCTCCACCCTCACCATCTCCGGCGTCGACCGGCTGCACGGCTGCACCTATCGCGTCATGTCCGACAGGATCGAGGCGGGCAGCTATGCCTGCGCGGTCGGCATTGCTGGCGGTGAAGTCGATCTGCTCGCTGCCAAAGCCGACGAAATGGAAGCAACGCTGGACGCACTGCGCCACGCCGGCCTGTCGGTCGAGACCCATGCCAAGGGCATCCGGGTCGCCTCCGACGGCAAGCTCAAGCCGCTGACCCTGTCCACCGCTCCCTATCCGGGCCTCGCCACCGATATGCAGGCGCAGCTGATGGCGATGCTCTGTCTCGCCGACGGTGCCAGCGTACTCACCGAAACAATTTTCGAGAACCGCTACATGCACGTGCCAGAGCTCAACCGGATGGGCGCCGATATCGAGACCAAGGGTCGCACCGCCGTGGTCCGCGGGGTCAAGAAACTCACCGGTGCGCCGGTGATGGCGACCGACCTGCGCGCCTCGATGAGCCTGGCGATTGCCGGACTGGCGGCGGAAGGAGAGACCCGGCTGCAGCGCATCTACCATCTCGACCGCGGCTACGAGCGGCTGGAAGAGAAACTGGCGGCGGTCGGCGCCGATATCGAGCGGATCAGCGGCGACTGACCCACCCCCGCTAGCACTTATGGCAGCTTGTTTTTCCGCCGCTTTTGCCGTGTAGTCTCTCCCATAAAAGGGAGAGGACCAGACCATGTTTTCAGGGCCGATAGAAGATCGCCTGGCGATCCGCGAATTGCACGATGCCTATTGCGATGCCGTCCTGCGCCGGGATCCCGATGACTGGGGCGCGCTGTGGGCGGAGGATGCCGTCTGGTCGCTGATGGGCACCGAGGTCGTCGGCCGCGACAATATCGTCAATCTCTGGAACGGCGCGATGAGCCAGTTCGACGCCGTCAGCTTTCTCGGCATACCCGCCAGCCTCGAAGTAACCGGCGATACTGCCTCCGGCCGCTACCAGACCCACGAAATATTGGTCGAGAAGGGCGAGCCGCGGGTTGCCGGTGGTCGCTATGACGATGAATTCGTCAAGATCGATGGCCAGTGGCTTTACAGCAAACGGATATTCGTGGTCGTCGCCCAGTTCGGCGGAAACAAGCTTTAGGAGCATTGGGAACATGGCCAAAATACTGATCGCGGCGCATATCGATGTCGACCCGGCACAGCGCGAACAATGTCTTAAAACAGGCAAGCCCTTCATAGACGGGGCGCTGACCCAGGAAGGGTGCCTGTGCTACAGCTGGTCCGCTGACCTCGACAATCCGGCGCGGATCGAAGTGTTTGAGGAATGGACCAGCGAAGAAGCGCTGGCCCAGCATTTCAAGAATGTCCATTATATCAGCATGCGTGATCATATCGCCAAATTCGGACTGACCAACGCGGTGAGCGCCAAATACCGGGTTGATGCAGAGGGACCGGTATATAATGCAGAAGGCCAACCGACGCCTTCTTTCGACTAATCTGGACAGGAATTTGCCATGAACGAAGCCGTATCCAAATCGCTGTTCCAGCCGGACGTGCTGGTGGACCCGTTTGATTTCTACGAGGAAAAGCGCGCCGAAACCCCGGTCTTCTTCGACGAGGCGAGCGGCACCTATGTCGTGCTCGACTATGACCTGATCTCCGAAGCGGTCGGGCGGCTGGATGACTTTTCGAACAATTTCAACGCTCTGCTTTCCGGCGGAAAATCCGAGGAAGAGCTGAAGAATGACAAGGAACTGCAGGACATCCTGGCGGACGGCTGGCCGCAGGTGAACACCCTGCTGACCGCCGACCAGCCGGTCCACACCCGCTTCCGCAAGCTGGTCAACCTCGCCTTCTCCATGCCCAAGGTGAACAAGCTGGAAGACAGTATCCGCGCCATGTCGAACGAGCTGATCGACAATTTCATCGACAAGGGCGAATGCGAATTTGTCGAGGAATATGCCGTTCCGATGCCGGTCCGCACGATCGCGGTCCAGCTGGGTCTCGATGTAGCAGACGCCGGCACAATCAAGCGCTGGACCAATGCCTTCGTCGACCGGCTGTCCGGCCTGATGAGCCGCGAGCGGCAGCTGCAGACCGAGCGCGAAGTGGTCGAATTCCAGCATGCGCTGAAGGCCAATATGGACGAACGCCGCAAGGAGGCGAAAGCCGACATCCTGTCCGACCTGGTCAACGCCCGGGTCGATGGCGAGCGGCCGCTCGACGATGCCGAATCGCTGTCGATCGTGCAGCAGCTGATGGTCGCCGGCAACGAGACCACCACCGCCGCGCTGGCCGAAGGCATGCGGCTGTTTGCCACCAACCCCGACCAGTACCGGAAAATCCAGGACGACCCTTCCCTGATCCCCAACGCGGTCGAGGAAGTGCTGCGCATGTCGAGCGGCTCGTCCGGCATCTGGCGCGTGATGCACCGCGATGCCGAGCTGGGCGGCGTGATGCTGCCCAAGGGCGCGATGGTGATGATGCGCTATCATGCGGCCAACCGCGATCCCAAACAGTTCGAAAATCCCAATGAATTCCGGGTCGACCGCAAGAATGCCCGCACCCATCTGGCGTTCGGCAAGGGCATCCACATGTGCGTCGGCAACATGCTCTCGCGCAAGGAAATGACCGTCTCCTTCCAGCAATTCGCCAAGCGCATCGACAATATCCGGATTCAGGAAGGCGCCGAACTGCGCTATCCGCCAAACATGATGCTGCGCGGACTGGCCAATCTGCCGATCCGCTTCGACAAGAAATAGGCCTTAGAACAGGACAGTCATATGGGCATGATGGACGGCAAGGTCGCGCTGATTTCGGGCGGCGCGGAAGGCATTGGCGGCACCGCCGGGCAGCGCGTGATCGAGGAAGGCGGCTCGGTCATGCTGGCCGATATCCAGATCGGCAAGGCGAGAGACCATGCCGCATCGCTGGGCGACCGCGCCGATGCGGTCGAACTGGACGTGCGCGACCTCGATCAGTGGCAAGCGGCCGTCGATGCCACAAAGAAACGCTTTGGCAAGATGACCACCCTGTTCAATGTCGCCGGCATTTCCGAACCCGGTTCGGTCGACCAGGTCGAGCTGGAAAGCTGGAACCGGACCATCGACATCAATCTCCAGGGCACCTTTTACGGCTGCCGCGTCGGCCTGCCGGCGATTATCGAGAGCGGCGAAGACGGCGCGATCGTCAATATCGGCTCGATGCTGGCGATGCGCCCCGGCGCCCAGTTCGCTGCCTATTGCGCCAGCAAGGCGGCGGTGACCGCGCTCAGCAAATCGCTTGCGCTCCACTGCGCCGCCGAAAAATATCCGGTGCGGGTCAACACCGTCCATCCCGGCGCGATCGACACGCCGATGTACCAGCGCTATCTCGCCGTCTATCCCGGTCCGCATGAGGAGGCCGTGGAACTGTTCAACCGCAACCATCCGATCAACCGGGTCGGCCAGGCAATCGAAGTCGCCAATGCCATGCTTTGGCTGGCCAGCGATTTGAGCAGCTTTACCACCGCCAATGATGTCACCGTCGACGGCGGCGGCAGCTACCGGGAATAAAAAGGGCGGCCGGAGCGGGCCACCCTTGATCGCCGGACAGTTTGAAATGCGAAGTCCGGCCTTTACTATGCGCGTCTAGCGCGGGTTGCTGGCAACAATATCGACGACGGTTCCGCCGCCCGACCGCTTGTTCAGGGTGATCACATAGGCATCGGCCTTATTCGGTCTTGACCCTCCCAGAACATGCTCGCTGCCCCGCAACAGATATTCGGCATCATATCCGCTGCGCTTCGCCCTTGTATAATAATAATCGACAATCTTCTTAATCGGCGTGGCGGTGGTGAAGCTGACCACGCGAAGGTCGCATTTGCCAGCCGCTTCCTGCAGATTCGCTTTTGGATAGACCGCAAATTCCGGCGGCATCTTGCTGGCCCAGCCCATGTCATAGGTCAGCTTTTCATTGCAGGGGGGCTTGTTGCTGCGCGCCTCCTGCAACTCGGCCTTGTCGCCCAGCGTCAATCCCTCGTCGTCCGATGTCATTTGCTTCGGCTCCGGCGCGCTCAGCATTTTCCCGCCGAGAGCTGCGTTGGCAGCTGCGCTGCCATCTTCGCCGGTTCCCGGTGGCACCGACCCGTCCGCAGCCCCGTTGGCGCCGCGAATCGCATTGCGATTGGCCTGATCGGTCAGATCGGGATCGACAAGGATGGCATCTTCCAGCGCGTCATTCATCGCCGGGTCGGAGGTCAGATTGTCGTCCAGCTGGGCCAGTTCCTCGTCATTCGCGTCCTTGCTGCCGCAGGCGGCAAGTGACAGAGGCAGTGCGAAGGCTGCGGCAGACAGCAAGAGGGAACGGCTGAATTTGGACATGCGATTTGCTCCTGAATTTCGGCGAACAGATGCACCAAAAAGCGTTAATATTCCGTTAGGGAAACTGGTTAATCCGGTTACCGGTTGTTAACCTCTTGTCCCATTCCGGGATTTCACCCGAACGTCTCCGGTCCGTCGATTTCGCCAAAGCGGATCAGCCGGGACGTGAGCACCGCCGCCTGCCGGTTGACCACCGCTTTCTGATAGGCGGGATCGGTGACCATTTCCATGAAGGCGCCGCTGTTGGGATAGCGGGCGATGAACGCGGAATCCCAATGCTTGTCCTCCGGACCGATGACCATGCATTCCATCTGGCCCCGCCAGATAATAAGGCCTCCAACCCGCTCGAATATCGGCCCGCTGGTCTTGCCATACTCCTGATAGGCACGCGCGCCGCTCCATCCCTTGCCGGCGTTGGGATGATCTGCCGGATATTGTGCCGATTCGTGGAAACGCAGCAGATTGAGCATCTGGATCGGTACATCCCGGGGCAGCGCCTTGAACGCGTCAAAGGCTTCGCGGGTCGGGTCGAGATATCGGTCTTCTGCCATGCTCATGCTCTCCTATTGGAACTGCTTTCTGTTCTCTTGCCACTGTTCGCGCGATTGTCCCCAGTCGTCAACCCGCGCATCCTGAAAAGGCGCGGGCAATTGTGTCGGTCCGCGATTGGTCGCCCCCACGCGCTCCGCCAATCTGATAGAGGCCGTGTTCTCGGGGGCGATCGTGTGGCAGATATCGTCCCAGCCAAGCACATCCACGGCATAGTTCATGCTGGCAACCGCGGCTTCCAGTGCATAGCCCTTGCCGGAAAATTCGGCCGCTATCCCCCATCCCACTTCGGTGCCCGGCCAGCCTTCGGGATACCAGGGGCCGATCCGGCCGATCCACTGCCCGCTGTCCTTGAGCAGGACCGAAAACATCGCATAGCCCCGCACATGCCACGCGCCCACCATCCCGCACAGGCTGCGCCATGATTCGGCGCGGCTCTTGGTGCCGCCGATATAGGTGGTGACATCGGGGTCAGCCTGAAAGGCTGCCCAGCCTTCGAAGTCGTCACCATTGGGCGGGCGCAGGATCAGTCGCTCCGTTTCAATTCTGATATCCTCGATCGCCATCCTGTTTCTCCTGCAAACGGCAAGCCTACTATGCCGCTATTATTTTGCAAATGCTTGTAATCCGGGTGCATTATCCCTATAATACAGCCATGTTCAATCTGATCTCCCTGCTCATCGGCGTCATCGCCCTCGCTCTCACCTTTATCGGGCTGGTCCCGCTGCTCGGCTGGACCAACTGGCTGATCCTGCCCTTTGCCGGGATCGGGGCGCTGTTCGGCCTGATCTCGTCGCGCACCAGCGGCATGTATTTCTGCATCATTGTCATGTGCATTTCTGCCCTTCGCCTGTCGCTTGGCGGCGGCATCATCTGATCCGCCGAACTGCTTTACCGGGCAAGAGGATTTCTTGATTGCCCGGCGGCGGCGCTCCGCCTAAGCGCTGCCCATGTTCAATCTGCGCTCCTCCGGTACAATCGGCCTGATTCAGGCGCTGATCGCCTGTGTCTTCTGGGGCTTGATGCCGGTCTATTTCAAGCTGCTGCAGAGCGTCGATGCGCTGGAAATCGTTGGCCATCGAATCGTCTGGTCGGTGCCGCTGCTCATCGTCATTCTCTATTTCCGCAAAAATATCGGCGGTCTGGCCACCGCGCTGAAGGATCCCAAATTGCGTCTGGCCATGTTCGCCAGTTCCTGCCTGATCGCCGCCAACTGGCTGATCTACGTCTGGGCGGTACACGAGGATCACATCTTGGCTGCCAGTCTCGGCTATTTTATCAGCCCGCTGCTCAGCGTTTTCATGGGCCGAATATTCCTCGGCGAACCGCTCTCGGGCCGGAAATGGATTGCCATCACAATCGCCGGCGTGGGAGTCGCTGTACTGGCCGTGCAAGCCCTCGACACGCTCTGGATCAGCCTTGCCCTGGCCGCCTCCTGGAGCAGCTACGCACTGGTTCGCAAGATCGCGGACATTGGCCCGATCGTTGGGCTGACCGCAGAAACCGGCATATTGTTTCTGCCCTTCACCCTGCTGCTGATCTGGCTGACCTATGTCCTGCCGGCCTCTCCGGTGACTCAGCATTTCGGTGATGATCGGACAATCGACCTGCTGCTGATCGGCGGCTCGTTCGTCACTGCGATCCCGCTTCTGCTATTTGCCTCCGCGGTCAAGAAAATGACGCTCAGCGCCATTGGCCTTTTGAACTATCTGGCACCCACGATCCAGTTTGTCGTCGGCGTCTTTGTCTACAAGGAAACGATAACCCTGTCGCATCTGGTCTGCTTCGTGCTGATCTGGACCAGCATCGCGCTCTATACGACTGATTCCTATCTGGCCGGCAAGGCGGCGCGAAAGGCGCGATCCGTCTAGGCGCTGACGGTTCAGGACTGGGCGATTCGCCAGGGCAAAACCGCGCCCGCGTGAAACGGGACCAGGTTGGCGCCGGTCGATTCAATAGAATTGTCCACCGCAATATCGCGCCGTTCCAGGGTTACTCTGGCGTCATTGAGCGGCAAGCCGTAAAATTCCGGCCCATGCACCGAGGCGAAGCCCTCCAGCCGGTCCAGCGCCTCTTCTTCATCGAACACCGCTGCATAGCTTTCCAGTGCGAATGGCGCATTGAAAATACCGGCGCAGCCGCAGGCCGATTCCTTGGCATGGATTTCGTGCGGCGCGCTGTCGGTGCCGAGGAAATATTTGGACGAACCGGAGGTCGCCGCCCGGCGCAGCGCCAGACGGTGCTTTTCCCGCTTGGCCACGGGCAGGCAATAGGCATGGGGACGAATCCCGCCGGCAAACAGGGCGTTGCGGTTGATGTGCAGATGGTGCGGCGTGATCGTCGCGGCGATATTGGCACCCGCACTATCGACAAACTGAACCGCCTGTTCGGTGGTGATATGTTCGAACACGATCTTCAGGCCCGGCAGGTCGCGGACCAGCTTTTCCAGCACCCGGTCGATAAACACCGCTTCGCGATCAAAAATATCGATGTCGCCGTCGGTCACCTCGCCATGGACCAGCAGCGGCATGCCGATCTGCTGCATCCGTTCGAGCACCGGCATGATATGCGCCACATCGGTTACGCCATGGGCGCTGTTGGTCGTGGCATTGGCCGGATAGAGTTTCGCGGCGGTAAATATGCCGTTCGCGTGCCCCTCGGCAATATCGTCCGCATCCGCATCGTCGGTCAGATAGCAGGTCATCAGCGGGGTGAAACCGGCTCCGCCCGGCACGGCGGCCATGATCCGCTCGCGATAGGCCGCGGCGCTGGCCGCACTGGTCACCGGCGGCGACAGATTGGGCATGACGATAGCCCGACCAAATTGCCGCGCGGTAAAGGGCACCACCGCCTCCAGCATCGCGCCATCGCGCAAATGAACGTGCCAGTCGTCGGGACGTCGGAGGGTGATGCGGTCTTTGCTGTCGGTCATGTTCTGGTCCGTTGATCCTGCGCCAGCCGAAAAAATGCTTCATTTCGCCCGGCCCGGCGCTCGCGCCTTGGTTTTCTGTCCGCAAACCCCTACCTAAATGGCATGACCGAAACCAGACTTAATGACCGCGCCATCATCCGTCTTTCCGCAAGCGACGGATCCGAGGATATAAGACAGTTTCTGCAGGGCCTGGTGACACAGGACATGCTGGCAGTCCTGGCGGGCGCGCCGCAATGGTCGGCGCTGCTCAGCGCGCAAGGAAAAGTGCTGTTCGATTTCTTCCTGTGGTCGGACGGCGATGCCATATTGATCGACTGCGAAAGCGATCAGGCCGACGCGCTGGTCAAGCGCCTGAAACTCTATAGGTTGCGCCGCAAGATCGACATCGAACGGGATGATTCGGTCGGCGTCCACTGGGCTGTCGAAGCCGAAGGCAAGCCGGTCGACCCGCGCTTGTCGGCGCTGGGACACCGCTGGCTTGGCGATGCGAGCGATGGTCAAGGCGCCGACGAAGCCTACCGCAAGCACCGTCTGTCACTGGGCGTGATCGAGGGCACGGCAGAGCTGGGCAGCGACAAGACATTATGGCTCGAATGCAATGCCGCCGAACTCCATGGAGTCAGCTTCGCCAAGGGCTGCTATGTCGGCCAGGAAAATACCGCACGTATGAACTACCGGCAAAAGGTCAACCGGCGGATGGTAGTGGTACCGATCGCAGAGGCCGACGAAAAGCGCCAGCGCATCGCCTATCCGGACTATGCCCTGTCGGTCGAGCACCGCCGGGTGGAAGACATCAGGCAGCTCGAGCTGCCCAAATGGCTGGCAACCGCAATCCCCGACCAGTAAAGGCTAGGCAGCGTCGCTTTCGGGGGCAGCGCGTGGTTTGACGACCCGTTTCTTGCGAACAGGCTTCTTTTCAACCTCGACCTCGGTCGTGGCCGAAATTGCCGGCGGCAGGACGCTGGCGTCGAGACCGTTGCTCTCGCCGTTCTTTTCCGACCCGTCCTTCGGCGCTGCTGCCTTTTCGACTTTGCGCGGCCGCCGGGCGCGCACCGGCTTCTTCTCTTCCGGCATATCTTCCGGGGATGTTTCCTCGCGATCATTGCGATCGTTACGGTCATCGCGCTGCGGGCGATTTGGCTGACCCTGTTGCGAACGGTTGCGCTGGCCGCTGTCGCCGTCATGGTCGCTGCTGTCATCCTGGCCATTGCCCCGATTGTCCGAGCGATTATCGCCGCGCGGTTCCTCGCGGGCAATCCGCTGCTCTTCGCGGCGGGCAATGGTATCCGCATTCACGCGGAAATAGTGATCGGCAAACTGATGGTAATATTCGGCCTGGACGCGGTCTCCGTTGACCTGCGCATCCTGGGCCATTTTCTTGAATTTTTCCAGCATCTGGACGGCATTGCCGCGCGCGCGATTGTCAATCCGGTTGTCGCGGTCCGATCCGCCACTGCGGTTGCCTTGGGGACGGTTATTATTATTGGTGTTCCGGCCGCGCCCACGGCGGCCAGGCTGACGATTGTTCATCAAATTTCAGGTATCCTTATACCGCTAATAAACTTGGTCTTTCTCAAGTCATAGCCACACTCTGGTGGCGATTGCGTTGCGGACAACCCGTCCGCATCGTCCCATACAAGACAAATGCAGGCCGAAAACCAGCATCATCATCGAGTTGGGGGCAGGCCAGAGATTTAGGGAAAAAGCCAGAAATCCTCTGGGCCTGTTCAAGTCTTAGCGACTCGTTCCGGCAAAACCAAGCCCTTTTTACCGGCGGAGGATGATCAGTCGATCCTTTTTGGCCAAATCCTGTTTCAGTTCAACCTGATAGCCGCTCTCTTCCGCCATTTCGGAAACCGGACCAGCCTGATCATAACCGATTTCGAGCAGAGCCCTGCCGGTCGGCGACAGCAGTTTGTCGAGCGCGGGAATGATGATCCGATAGTCATCCAGCCCCTCCTCGCCCGCAAACAGCGCCCGATGGGGCTCGAAATCCGCGACATCGGCGGCAAGGCTGGCACCACTTGCGACATAGGGAGGGTTGGCAAGGATCAGGTCGAAGCCGGAGCCGAGCGAGTCCGTCCAGTTCGCTGTCGTCCAGTCCAAGAGCAGGAAACGGGCCCGATCAGACAGGCCGAGCGCATCGCCATTATTATGGGCAATCTGCAGGGCCGTCGCGCTGGCATCGATCCCGACGCCCCGGGCATCGGCAAATTCATGCAGGGCAGCCAGCAGCAACGCGCCGCTCCCTGTGCCCAGATCAGCGATCCTTTGCGGCGGCTTTGCCTCAAACAGGCGCATCGCTTCCTCGATCAGCAATTCGCTGTCGGGGCGGGGAATCAGCACATCGGGCGTGACCTGAAAATCGAGTCCCCAGAATTCCTTGCGGCCGATGATATGGGCAATCGGTTCGGATCGCTGGCGCCGCGCGACCAGGGCGGGAAATTCGGCTGGCGCTTCCAGTGCGGGCAGTTTCAGCAGCAGCTCGGACCGATCGATCTGCAAGCCATGCGCCATCAGCAGTTCCGCATCGAGCCGGGGGCTGTCTGAAATTTCGGCCAGCAGGAGCGCCGCTTCGCGCAGCGCGCTGGCGGCGTCACCCATCGAGATTGGCAAGCCGGCTGGCTTCATCCTCGGCAATCAGCGCGTCGATCAGTTCACCGAGCGCCGTGCCTTCGACAATTTCGGGCAGCTTGTGCAGGGTCAGGTTGATCCGGTGGTCGGTCACGCGGCCTTGCGGATAATTATAGGTGCGGATGCGCTCGCTGCGATCGCCGGACCCGACCATCGACTTGCGCGCCTCGGCTTCTTCGCTCTGCACCGCGTCGCGTTCCTGTTCATAGAGCCGCGCCGCCAGCACCTTCATCGCCTGCGCCTTGTTCTTGTGCTGCGACTTGCCGTCCTGGCACTGCACCACCAGCCCGGTCGGCAGATGGGTGATGCGGATCGCGCTGTCGGTCTTGTTGACGTGCTGGCCGCCGGCGCCGCTCGCCCGGTAGGTGTCGATGCGCAGGTCCTCGCTGCGGATCTTGATATCGACCTCTTCCGGCTCGGGCAGGACAGCCACCGTCGCCGCCGAGGTATGGATGCGCCCGCCGCTTTCAGTTTCCGGCACCCGCTGCACCCGGTGCACGCCGGATTCGAATTTCAGCTTCGCGAACACGCCGGTGCCCTGGATATTGGCGACCACTTCCTTGAAGCCGCCGACTTCCGAGGCATTGGCGGAGATCATCTCGACCTTCCAGCCCTGCTCCTCGGCGTAGCGGCTGTACATGCGGTACAGATCACCGGCGAACAGCGCCGCCTCGTCGCCGCCCGTACCGGCGCGGATTTCGAGCATCGCCGGGCGGTCGTCGGCGCTGTCCTTGGGCAGCAATTGCAGCGCCAGCGCATGTTCGGCGGCGGCCAGCGCCTTTCTGACGCCATCCACTTCGTCGGACGCCATCGCCTTCATCTCGGCATCATCGCCAGCCAGCATTTCGGCCAGGCCCTGCTGCTCGTCGCGCAGCGATTTGACATTGGCCGCCGCGACCGCGACCGGTTCGATCTCGGCATATTCCTTGGAGACGGCAACAAATTTGTCGCTGTCGAGATCGCCCGAGGCCATCATCGCCTGCAACTCGGCAAAGCGCGCCTCGATCTGGGCGATACGCTGGGGAGTGATAGTCGTCATTCCGGCAGCCGAATTTTCTGATCATTCACCAAAGAGAATTCACCTTCACCTAGTTCCATCTCGATCAGAGTCCAAAGCGCATGCATACCCAGCGCACCTTTATCCATATCTTCTTGCGTTCGGTGGCTGCTTACCAGCATTGATTTGGGAGAGCGGACTCCATCATCTCGTACAGTAACAATGACTGACACGCCCTCGCGCTTCGCTTTGTCGAATTGCTTTCGCTGATTATATTTTAGTCCCACCTCGATGCTACCATCGAAAGAAAACTCGTCATCATTCTCGGCAAAAGTGCCGTCAATGCCAGGCTGTTCAACTTCAAATACTCTGTTCCATCGATCACGGTCAATTTTCTTTATAAGTTCAGGTAATCGACGTCTAATATATGCGGATAGGGCACTGGCTTTGGCAGCGGCCATTGGTCCATCAGCCAAAACAACAAGACGTTCAGGCAGTTTGATATTACCCTGCGCTTCACCAACCAGCATCCCCAGCCGCTCGATCCCGGCCGCCCAGCCGACAGCCGGCGTGTGCGGCCCGCCGAGCGATTCCATCAGGCCGTCATAACGCCCGCCCGCCAGCACCGTGCCCTGCGCGCCCAGCCGGTCAGTGACAAATTCAAACGCCGTGTGCCGATAATAGTCCAGCCCCCGCACCAGCCGGCTGTTGCGCGTCCAGGCGACACCGCAGGCATCCAGCCCCTCGGTCACCTGGGCGAAAAATTCCTTGGCCTCGCTCGACAGATAGGCATCGATATCCGGCGCCGCATCGGCAATCGGCCGGTCCTGCCGTTCCTTGCTGTCGAGAATCCTTAGCGGATTGCGCTCAAGCCGGTCCCGGCTGTCTTCCGACAGTTGGTCGCGGTGCGCCTGAAAATGCTCGACCAGCGCGGCGCGCCAGGCATCCCGGCTTTCGGCATCGCCCAGCGTATTGAGCTGCAGGGTCACGCCGTCGGCAATGCCCAGTTCCCGCAAAAGCTGGTCGGCAAAGCACAGCAATTCCACATCCGCCGCCGCTTCGCCCGCGCCGATGATTTCCGCATCGAGCTGGTGAAACTGGCGGTAGCGCCCCTTTTGCGGCCGCTCGTAGCGGAACAGCGGCCCGTGCGCCGACAGTTTCAGCGGCACATGCTGCTGCCAGCCGTTACTGAGAAACGCCCGGCAAATCCCGGCGGTAAATTCAGGCCTGAGGGTCAGGCTGTCGCCACCGCGATCCTCGAACGAGTACATTTCCTTCGACACGACATCGGTGGTCTCGCCGAGCGAGCGGGCAAAGACCGCGGTCGGTTCGAACACCGGCATCTCGACGCCCTTGAAGCCATAAAGCCGCCGCACCCGCTGGAAGGTCTCGACCACGCGGCTGAACCGCTCCTGATCCTCGCCGAAAATATCCTGGGTGCCGCGCACCGGCTGGGGGGTCTGTATCTTTGCCATGGGCAGCCTTTAGACGGTGATCCGGAAAAGCGGAATATGTTTTTCTTTGCCTTTCTTCGCCCTTCAGAGGCAGAAATACGCAAACACTGGACGCCGCGAGCAAAAAGCGTCATTTGCACGCGAAGCCAATTCAGGGGATTTGTTTACATGCGTACCGCCGCCTTCCTGGGCCTTGTTCTGAGCCTGACTCTTTCCGCCTCCGCCGCCGCCATGCCCGACCATCTCAGCAAGCCGCAATATGTCGCTCCCCAGGACACGATTCCGGCCCCGCAGGACATCGCCTATCCCGGCACGATGCAGCTGGAGGTCGACGCGCGCGATCATGACCAGGGCATATTCCGCATCACCCAGACCATCCCCGTCGCCCAGGCCGGTCCGCTCACCCTGCTCTATCCGGAATGGTTGCCGGGCAACCATGCCCCGCGCGGCGAGATCGAGAAGCTCACCGGACTGGAATTCACCGCAGGCGGCCAGACGCTCGCCTGGGTGCGCGACAATGTCGATGTCTTTGCCTTCCATCTGACGGTGCCGGAAGGCGTCTCGCAGATTACGGCCACATTCCAGTTTGTCTCCGCGACCATGGAGAATCAGGGCCGCATCGTCATGGCCCCGTCGATGCTCAATCTGCGCTGGCATCAGGTCTCGCTCTACCCGGCCGGCTATTATGTCCGCCAGATCCCGGTCCAGGCAACCGCCCTCTATCCCGATGGCTGGCAGGCGGCGAGCGCGCTGCGCCCGAAATCGACCAGCGGCAATAGCGTCGTCTATGAAAAAACCGACTATGACACATTGGTCGACAGCCCGGTCTTTGCCGGACAATATTTTCAGACGATCGCCCTGACCAGTCGCGTCCATCTCAATATTGTCGCCGATGACGCCAAGTTCCTGCAGCCGTCGAAGACACAGATCGCTCCGCATGTCGCTCTGGTGAAGGAAGCCGAAGCCCTGTTCGGCAGCCATCCCTATGACCGCTACGATTTTCTGCTCGCGCTGACCGAGGACATGGGCGGCATCGGTCTCGAGCATCACCGCTCTTCCGAAAATGGCGTCGACCGGGAATATTTTACCGACTGGGATAGTGGCCCGGGCCGCCGCAATCTGCTGCCGCACGAAATGACCCATTCCTGGAACGGCAAATATCGTCGCCCCGCAGGCATGTGGACGCCCGATTTCCGGCAACCGATGCGCGACAATCTCCTGTGGGTCTATGAAGGGCAGACGCAATTCTGGGGCTATGTGCTGGGCGCGCGCTCGGGCCTCTATTCCAAACAGGATACGCTCGATGCCTTTGCCGCAATCGCCGCCGACATGGACCTCAGGGTTGGCCGGACCTGGCGACCGCTGGTCGACACCACCCATGACCCGATCATAGCTGCCCGGCGCCCCAAACCCTGGAGCAGCTGGCAGCGCTCCGAGGATTATTATAACGAAGGCCTGCTGATCTGGCTGGAAGCCGACCAGATCATCCGCCGCGAATCGCGCGGCAGGAAATCGCTGGGCGATTTTGCCCGCTCCTTCTTCGGCGGCAGAAACGGCGACTGGGGGGTGCGCACCTATGAAGAAAAGGATGTCATCGACGCGCTGACCGCCGTCCAGCCCTATGACTGGAGCAGCTTTATCGCCGAACGGGTCCACGGAACGACCAGCGAGGCGCCCAAAAACGGCCTGGTGCTCGGCGGCTACAGGCTTGTCTTCGTCGATACGCCCAGCGCCTATATTCTGGCCAATGACAAGCGCCGCAAGCAGCTCGATCTCAGCCACAGCATTGGCCTGGTCATGGGCGGCAAGGGCATGATCAAATCGGTGATCTGGGACAGTCCCGCTTTCCGCGCGGGACTGAAAGCCGGACTCACCATCTCTGCAGTCAACGGCAAGGCCTATAGCGACGCGGCCCTGAAGCAGGCGATCGAGGAAAATCGCGGGCAGGATGGCCCCATCGAGATTTTTGCAAAAAATGGTGAAGCTTATCACAATTTTATGGTCGACCATTCCGGTGGCCTGCGCTATCCGGCGCTGGAAAAAAACACCGAAGAGGGTGCTGATCAAGAAGGCGGCATAGACCGGCTATTGCAGCCAAAAACCAGATAAGGACCACCCCGTTCCATGGACATCAACAAAATCCCGATCGGCGATAACCCGCCGGAGAGCCTGAACGTCGTCATTGAAGTCCCGGTTGGCGGCGAGCCCGTCAAATATGAATTCGACAAGGAATCCGGAGCGCTGTTCGTCGACCGCATCCTGCATACCCCGATGCGCTATCCGGCCAATTACGGATTCATCCCGCACACATTGTCGCCCGATGGCGATCCGCTCGATGCGCTGGTCGTCGCCCGTTCGCCGTTCATGCCCGGCTGCGTCGTGCGCTGCCGGCCGATTGCGGTGCTCAATCTCGAGGATGAGCATGGCGGCGACGAAAAGCTGCTCTGCGTGCCGATCGACGCGACCTTTCCTTATTATCGCAAGATCGACGAAGGCAGCCATCTGCCGGAAATCGTGATGCAGCAGATCGAGCATTTCTTCACCCACTATAAGGATCTCGAACCCGAAAAATGGGTGCGGGTCGGCAAATGGGGCGATGCGGAACAAGCACGGCAAGTCGTGATCGAAGCGATCGAACTGGCGAAGAAGGGGAAAAAGGCAACCTAAACCCGGGTTGGGACGTTAGTCTGCTGAGCCGTCTAACAGGAGACCCCTTTTGTCCCGTGTCACCAATATCGAAAATTTCGCCCGAGCCGGGTATCTCGGTCGTGCCGTGGTCTATGGTCTGGCTGGATATTTGACCCTCACCACAGCCGAGTCCACAGGGACAACCGGCGTTCTTGAGGAAATCGAGACCATGTCGGCCGGCGGCATTCTGCTGTCACTGGTCGGTCTCGGGCTGCTCGGCTATGGCATATTCCGCCTCTATGGCGCGTGGATGGACCTGCAGGGCCATGGCAGCGACGGCAAGGGGATAGCGGTACGCATCGGTCACGCGGCCAGCGGACTGGGTCATCTGGTCCTGTGCTATCTGGCGTGGAAAGCCGCACTTGGCCTGTCCGGAGGATCGTCGGGCGGCGACGGCGAGACCGCAGGACAGGCAGCGGGCACCCTGGCATCCATGCCGATGGGTGAAATATTGCTCGGCATCGTGGGACTGGGATTTCTTGCCGCTGCAATCAATCAGGCGGTCAAGGCTTATAGCGCGAATTTCATGCAATTGCTGGATGCCGATGCCCCGGCCTTTGCCAAGCATGTCGGGCGAGCCGGCTACGCTGCGCGAGCCGTGGTCTTCGCCGTTCTTGGCTGGCAAATCGCCTCCGCGGCACTCAGCGGCAACGCCGAATCCGTCGGCGGAATCGGACAGGTGCTCGACAGCCTGCGCTCCACCAACTGGCTCTATATAGCGGTGGCCATAGGGCTGCTGCTGTTTGGGCTGTTCAGCCTGGTGATGGCGCGCTATCGTCGGATCACCAACGAGAATGTGCTGGAGCGACTGAAATCCTGACCCGCGGCAAAACCATCGCCCTGATCCTTGCAGGATGCGCGCTGCTCTCCGCCTGTGCCACACCGGAAACACGCGTGCGCAACGGCCTGATGAGCGCCGGGCTGTCCGCGCCGATTTCGGCCTGCATGGCCGACCGGATGGTGGATCGCCTGTCGCTGGGTCAGCTCGACAAGCTGAACGGTCTTGGCAAGCTTAAAAAGCGCAAGGCCGGGGACGTCACGATCAACGAATTTGTCAGACAGACCCGCGCCCTGCAGGATCCGGAAATCATCGGCGTGGTGACCTCTTCCGGCATTGTCTGCGCCGTCAGGTAAGCCCTGTCGCTGCCGCCGATCCGCTCGGACGGGTTTCCGCTGTAACCGTTTCGGAAGCAGCAACCGGACCGACAGACAATTATCTTGAATCAGGGTGGAAATGGCCCGACATCTGTGCTTAAGCGGCACGCAAGACTCGCGTCTACCATGTTATTTTTTCAAGCTCGATGAAAGGCTTCACATCTTTCCATGAACATTCACGAATATCAGGGCAAGGAACTGCTTGCCAAATACGGTCTCCCCGTTCCCGTCGGCCATGCCGCACTCACCGTTGAAGAAGCGGTCGCCGCAGCCGAGAAGCTTCCCGGACCGCTTTATGTGGTCAAGGCGCAGATTCACGCGGGCGGCCGCGGCAAGGGCAAGTTCAAGGAACTGGGCCCCGATGCGAAAGGTGGCGTCCGGCTGGCAAAGTCGATCGACGAGGTGCGCAGCAATGCAGAAGAAATGCTGGGCAACACGCTGGTAACGATCCAGACCGGTGACGAAGGCAAACAGGTCAACCGGCTCTATGTCACCGACGGCGTCGACATCGAGAAAGAATTCTACCTCTCGATCCTGGTCGACCGCGCCAGCGGCCGCGTTGCAATGGTCGTCTCGACCGAAGGCGGCATGGATATCGAAGACGTCGCTCACAACACGCCCGAGAAGATCAAGACGATCACCATCGATCCGGCCCAGGGCTTCATGCCGCATCACGGCCGCACCCTCGCATTTGCGCTGGGGCTGGATGGCGATCTCAACAAGCAGGCACAGAAGCTCGGCAAGAAACTGTACGAAGCCTTCCTCGCGATGGATTGCGAAATGGTCGAAATCAACCCGCTGGTGGTCACCGAGGACCAGCAGCTGGTCGTGCTCGACACCAAGATGAGCTTCGACGGCAACGCGCTGATGCGCCACCCCGACATTGCCGCGCTGCGCGACGAGACCGAGGAAGATCCTGCCGAAGTCGAAGCCAGCAAGTCCGACCTCGCCTATATCAAGCTCGACGGCAATATCGGCTGCATGGTCAATGGCGCCGGCCTGGCGATGGCGACGATGGACATCATCAAGCTCAATGGAGCCTTCCCGGCCAACTTCCTCGACGTGGGCGGCGGCGCGACCAAGGAAAAGGTCACCGCGGCGTTCAAGATCATCCTCGCCGACCCGGCGGTGGAAGGCATTCTCGTCAACATCTTCGGCGGCATCATGAAATGCGACATCATCGCCGAGGGCATTGTTGCTGCGGCCAAGGAAGTCGACCTGTCGGTTCCGCTGGTGGTCCGTCTCGAAGGCACCAATGTAGAGAAGGGCAAGGAAATCCTTGCGGGCAGCGGCCTGCCGATCGTGTCGGCCGACGATCTCGGCGATGCCGCGAAAAAGATTGTCGCACAGGTTAAAGCGGCGGCCTGAACGGACGGAAAACCAGACGCCGTTCGTCCTGAGCTTGTCGAAGGACGCTGGAGAGCGCCAGTTCGTACTTCGACAAGCTCCGCACGAACGGAGACGGCCTTAGTGCCGCCAAATCGAGAATGCTGCACCGCAGCGCAAACTTGACGTTTACGTGAACGTAAGCTAAGACGCTTGAGAAATAGAGAAGGAAACAGCAATGAAAATCCTGGTACCCGTAAAACGGGTGATAGATTATAACGTGAAACCGCGGGTCAAGTCCGACGGCAGCGGCGTCGATCTTGCCAATGTCAAAATGTCGATGAACCCGTTCGACGAAATTTCCGTCGAGGAAGCGATCCGCCTGAAAGAGGCCGGCAAGGCGGAAGAAATCGTCGCCGTTTCAGTCGGCCCGCAAAAGGCCCAGGAAACGCTGCGGACCGCGCTCGCCATGGGCGCAGACCGCGCCATCCTGGTGGTCACCGACGAGGAAGTCGAACCGCTCGCCGTCGCCAAGATTCTCGCCAAGATCGTCGAGGAAGAACAGCCCAAGCTGGTCATCACCGGCAAGCAGGCGATCGATGACGATTCCAACCAGACCGGCCAGATGCTCGCCGCCTTGCTCGGCTGGGGTCAGGGAACCTTTGCCAATACCGTAGAGCTCGACAGCGACTCGATCACCGTCAAGCGCGAAATCGACGGCGGCCTGCAGACGGTCAAGCTGAACCTGCCCGCCGTGGTCACCACCGACCTGCGTCTCAACGAACCACGCTACGCTTCGCTGCCGAACATCATGAAGGCGAAGAAAAAGCCGATGGATGAGAAAACCCCGGCCGATTACGGCGTCGACATCGCCAAGCGCCTGACCACCACCAATGTCTCCGAACCACCCGTCCGCCAGGCCGGTGAAAAGGTTGAAGACGTCGATGCGCTGGTCGCGAAGCTCAAGGCCGTGGGCGCCATTTAGCACCGTGAGCCCAACAGCTCCGTTCGCCCTGAGCTTGTCGAAGGGCAGTTTTCGCGAACGGTGCTTCGACAGGCTCAGCACGAACGGGTTTAGAAAGATTTGAAGGAGTTCCGAAAATGAAAACTCTAGTTTTAGTCGAACATGACAACAAGACCATGAAGGACGCCACCCTGGCCGTGGTCACCGCGGCTTCGCAGCTCGGTGAAGTCCACGCGCTGGTGCTCGGCTCCGGCTGCGCCGCCGTCGGCGAACAGGTGGCCAAGGTTGCCGGCATCGCCACCGTCCACGTCGCCGACGATCCGGCGCTGGCCAACCAGCTCGCCGAAAATGCCGCGCCGCTGATCGCCAGCCTGATGGAATCGCACGACGCCTTTCTCGCGCCCGCCACCACCACCGGCAAGAATATCGCCCCGCGCGTCGCCGCCCTGCTCGACGTGATGCAGATCAGCGACATTCTCTCGGTCGAAAGCGAAGACACGTTCACTCGGCCGATCTACGCCGGCAACGCGATTGCCACGGTCAAGTCCAGCGATGCCAAGAAGGTCATCACCGTTCGCGGCACCGCTTTTGACAAGGCCGCAACCGAAGGCGGCTCGGCCACAATCGAAGGCGTCACCGGCGCCGGTGAATCCGGCCTGTCGACCTTCGTCAGCGAAGAAATCGCCAAGTCCGAACGCCCCGAACTGACCAGCGCCAAGATCATCGTCTCCGGCGGCCGCGCGCTCGGTTCGTCCGAAAAATTCGAGGAAGTCATCACGCCATTGGCCGACAAGCTCGGCGCCGGCATCGGCGCCAGCCGCGCCGCCGTCGACGCGGGCTATGTCCCCAACGATTATCAGGTCGGTCAGACCGGCAAGATCGTCGCCCCGGAAGTCTATATCGCCATCGGCATCTCCGGCGCGATCCAGCATCTCGCCGGCATGAAGGACAGCAAGATCATCGTCGCCATCAACAAGGACGAAGACGCACCGATTTTCCAGGTTGCGGATATCGGGCTGGTCGCGGATCTGTTTAATGCAGTGCCGGAATTGACTTCGAAGCTGTAAAAACACTTAGCCCCTCCTCTTCAGAGGAGGGGTGGGGGTGGTGTCTCTCCCCCACAGATAAATTCGGAGACTGGCATCGAGCCAGTCCCATCCTGAACCATCGCAGCCCCTCCTTGAAAAAGGAGGGGTTGGTTTTTGCCCCACAGACGCAAAGACATGAAATTGTCGCTTTTTTCTGCTACGCAGCCAATATGCTTAGAACCATGCTATGCTTTTTATTGGCGCTCGGCACTATGTCGTCAGCACTCAGAGCGGAAGTCTATCAACCGCTTTCCCCCTGGAATATCGATTATGGCGAAACCAGCTGCGACCTGAAGCGGATATTCAAGGGGGAAACGGGAGAAATTCAAATCCAGATTTCGCAGGCCTTTGATCTGCAGGGCGGCAGTTTTTATGTCATCTCAAAGCCAAACGGCAAGAGACCGTCTTGGTTTGCAGATGTCAATTTCTCGATCGACGAAACCGGCACGCAACTGAAAAAGAACACGGGCTTCCAGATAAACCGGGAAGAGAATATACTGATTTGGCAAACCTACAAATTTGAACTCGATTATCTGGAAGACCTGCCAGACGAGGTGACGTTGCGGCTGAACACCCCAAAATATCCCGAAATTGCGCTCAGAATGACCGGGATGAAAGCGGTGTCGGATGCATTCCGGCAATGCCAGAGAAATTTATACGAGACATTCGGGCTGGATTACACGGAGACGGAACTGCTCTCGCGACAGCTTAAACCCGACACATCTCCAGGCGCATGGGTAAGTTCATTTGACTATCCGGACATCGCATTGAGGCGCGGTTATGAAGGCAAAGTCTGGTTCCTGCTCAACGTGGATAAAGAAGGCAGAAGCGAGAAATGCACGATTTTGCGTTCAAGCGGGTACCCCGTTCTGGATGTTACGACATGCGAAACTCTCCTGAAACGGGCACGCTTCGTTCCGGCACTGGACAAAGATGGCGAGCCGACGCCTGCTATCTGGACAAACGCAGTGCACTATTCGACGCATCGGTGAGGTTGACTGGCGAAACCACGTGTTCCCCTAAACCGTAAAACTCTCCCCGCACCCGCAAGCCCCCTTGGCGTTCGGATTGTCGAACACGAAGCCCGCGGTGAAATCATCTTCCACCCAGTCCATTGTGCTGCCGATCAGATAGAGCACCGAACCGCCGTCGACATAGAATATCCCGCCTGGGGTGACGATCTTCTCGTCGAACGCGACTTCCTCGGTCACATAGTCAACCGAATAGGCAAGCCCCGAGCAGCCGCGCCGCGGGGTCGACAGCTTCACGCCGATCGCGTCGGCGGGCGCCCTGGCCATCAGGTCGGCAATGCGCTGCTCCGCCGCCGGGGTCAGCGTGATCGCTGCCGGAATTTCGCGGGTCTTGGTTTTTGTGTCGGTCATAGTCTTTCTCCTTCTCCCCTCCCGTTTACGGGAGGGGCCGGGGGTGGGATTGTAAATGGCTTTAGGCCCACCCAGTTCCGCAGCAGCCTCGTCCCCCGGACGAGGCCGAGAGCTGCCGAACTCCCCTCCCGCAAGCGGGAGGGGAATAAGCCTTAAAGCATCCCCAGTTCCAGCTTCGCCTCGTCGCTCATCTTGCCGGGATCCCACGGCGGGTCCCAGACGAGATTGACCTCGGCATGGCCGACGCCGGGAACACTGCCCACCTGCAGCTCGATCTCGCCGGGCATCGATTCGGCAACCGGGCAGTGCGGCGTGGTCAGCGTCATGGTGACAATCGCATGATTGTCGGGGGTGATCTCGACGCCGTAGATCAGGCCGAGATCGTAAATGTTCACCGGGATTTCCGGATCAAAGATGGATTTGAGCGTATCGATCACCGCTTCATAGACATCGCCGCCGGCCTCGCCCGCCGGGGTCTCGGCCGGTTTCTGCGCCAGAAAGCCCTCGAGATAATCCTTTTTGCGGCTGAGCTTGGCCGAATCGCTTTCAGCCTCATAGGGCGAAGGCGCCATGACGGGAGTCGCTTTGCCGTTCGTGTCGAGCGTAGTCGAGACAGGTTGCTCGCCATCATCCGGTCTCTCGACTTCGCTCGAGACGAACGGACTATCGTCCACCGCATCCTCGACCTTCGCCAGCTTCGGCTTTGCGACGCTGTCGACTTCTTCCACCAATATCTTCCGTTCTTCGTTCATATCGTCACCTTATCCGAAAATCTTTCTGACGCGCTCGATGCCGTCCACCAGAGCGGCGACATCGCTGTCATCGCTGTAAATCCCGAAACTCGCCCGCGCCGTTGCCGGTACGCCGAGATAGTCCATCAGCGGCTGGGCGCAGTGATGCCCGGCCCGGATCGCCACGCCGCCTTCGTCCAATATGGTGGCGACATCGTGCGGATGCACGTCGCCGACCGCGAAACTCAATATGCCCATGCTCCGGTCAGGGCCAAAGACCCGCACCGAGTTGATCCCGGACAGCGCCTCGCGCGCCGTCGCCAACGTCGCGTTCTCATGGTCCGAGATCACGTCCATGCCGATTCCCTCGGCATATTGGATCGCCGCATCCAGCCCGACCACACCGGCGATATGCGGCGTCCCCGCCTCGAACCGGCCCGGCGGTGGTGCATAGGTCGTACCGTCAAAAGACACGCGATCGATCATCGACCCGCCGCCTTTCCAGGGGGGCATCGCCTCTAGCGTCGCGTAAGGCGCCCAGAGCGCCCCGATCCCGGTCGGCCCATAAATCTTGTGCCCGGAGAACACATAGAAATCGCAGCCCAGATCCTGCACATCGACCGGCAGCCGCGGTGCGGCCTGACAGCCGTCGAGCAGCAGCTTGGCGCCAACCTTGTGCGCAATCGCCGCCGCCCGTTTCGCGTCAAGCAGCGAGCCCAGCACATTGGAGACATGCGCCAGCGCGACTAGCTTGTGCTGCTCGGTCAGATGCGCCTCGATCCAGTCGAGATCGATCTGGCCGTCCCCGGTCAGCGGCGCGACATCAATCTCCGCTCCGACCCGCTCGGCCAGCATCTGCCAGGGCACGATATTCGAATGATGCTCGAGCTGCGACAGCATGATGCGGTCGCCGTTGGTGATGAATTTGTTGCCCCAGCTTTCGGCGACCAGATTGATGCTGTCGGTCGCGCCGCTGGTGAAGACGATCTCGTTCTCGCTCGCTGCGTTCAGGAAGCCCGCCACCCGCTTGCGAGCGGCTTCATAGGCCAGCGTCATATCGGCCGAACGCGCATAGACGCCGCGGTGCACGGTGGCATAGTCCGGGCCATAGGCGCGAGCGATCGCGTCGAGTACCGCCTGCGGCTTCTGTGCGGTGGCGGCCGAGTCGAGATAGTGCCAGTCCGGCCCAATGCCGGGGAAGTCGGAACGATAGCCCCCCTCCCGCTTGCGGGAGGGGTTGGGGGTGGGGAGGCCCAAACCGTTCTCAGGCCCACCCCCGGCCCCTCCCGCAAGCGGGAGGGGGGAAACATTCGCATGTTCACTCACGACAATCCCTCCATCACCTCAAGCGCCTTGCTCTCGATCGCTTCCCGCACCGCATCATCATCAACCGACACAAAGGCATCGGCAATGAACGCCTGCAGCATCAGCTTCTTCGCCGTCGTTGGGTCGAGCCCGCGCGAAGCCATGTAAAACAAAGCCTGCTTGTCCAGCTCGCCAACCGTCGCGCCATGGGCGCATTTCACGTCATCGGCGAAAATTTCCAGTTCCGGCTTGGCATTGGCGGTGGCGCCGCGGTCGAGCAGCATCGCCTTGACCGACTGCGCCGCATCGGTCTTCTGGGCATGACGCGCAACATTGATTCGGCCGAGAAAACTGCCGGTCGCCTTGTCCGCCAGCACCGAGCGCACCACCTGGTTGGAGGTCGCATTGGGTTCGGCGTGGATGGTTTCGGTAACGATTTCCAGCGTCTGATCACCAGAGCCCAGAATCGCCCCGCCCAGTTCAAAATGCGAGCCGTTGCCGAGCGTCGCCCTGACGTGAATCCGGCCATAATCGGCATTATGCGCCAGCAGATGCAGCGTGAAGGTCGCGTTGTCGCCGATCGTGACATCAAGATCGATCACCCCAACGCCGTCGACCACCGGCAGTTCGGCGATCTGCCGCGACTGGCGTTCGCCGGCCGGCACGGTAATTTTCTCGGGCCCGTCCAGCTTCGACCAGACGGTCGCCAGCGCCTTCAGATCGGCATAGCGCCATACTTCATCGCGCTTGGTGGGAAGCGGAGCGTTCATAAAATCCTCCCTGTGCCGAAGGCATGGGGAGGGGGACCATGCGAAGCATGGTGGAGGGGTAAAGCGCGCAAGGCCCCTCCGTCACGCCTGCGGCGCGCCACCTCCCCATGTCCTGCGGACAAAGGGAGGAAAGATGCTTCAGACAACATCACGCCGCCTCCGCTATCGCTTCATAGCCTTCATTCTCCAGCTGCAGCGCCAGTTCCGGCCCGCCGGTCTTCACAATCCGGCCGTTCGCCAGCACGTGGACGAAATCGGGTTTCACCTCTTCCAGCAGCCGTTGATAATGGGTGATCAGCAGCACCGCCTTGTCGGGCTTGCGCATGATGCTGTTGATGCCCGAACCAACCGTGCGCAGCGCGTCGATATCGAGGCCGCTGTCGGTCTCGTCGAGGATCGCCAGCTTGGGATCGAGAATGCCCATCTGCACCATCTCGTTGCGCTTCTTCTCGCCGCCGGAAAAACCGACATTGACCGCCCGCTTGAGCATGTCCATGTCCATCTTCAGCAGCGCCGCCTTTTCCTTCGCGAGCTTGATAAATTCCGCGCCATTGAGCGCCTCTTCCCCGCGCGCCTTGCGCTGGCTGTTGAGGCTTTCGCGGAGAAATTGCAGGTTGCTGACACCGGGAATTTCGACCGGGTACTGGAAGCCAAGGAAGATGCCGGCCGCAGCCCGTTCATGGGGGTCCAGTTCGAGGAGATCTGTCCCCCTCCCGCTTGCGGGAGGGGTTAGGGGTGGGGCTTCGCCAGAGGCCTGCCCACCCCCGACCCCTCCCGCAAGCGGGAGGGGAGTAAACGTTACCGAACCCTCGGTCACTTCATACCCAGGCCGCCCGCCCAGCGCATAAGCCAGCGTCGACTTGCCCGCGCCATTGGGCCCCATGATCGCATGGATTTCACCCGCGTTAATGGTCAGGGAAAGTCCCTTGAGAATTTCGGTGTCGCCGACGGTGGCGTGGAGGTTTTCAATTTTTAGCATTTGGTTTCTTTTCAGTTCAAAATTCTTGAGACGGTGCGTGACACCCGAGGAAATCGTCATGCTGAACTCGTTTCAGCATCCATGGTGCCCCAATCACCGACTGTGCAATCGGAGAAGTGGATCCTGAAACAAGTTCAGGATGACGAAGGAGGATGACTAGGCTCATCACCCAACCGAACCTTCCAACGAAATCGCCAGCAACTTCTGAGCCTCGACCGCAAATTCCATCGGCAGCTCCTTGAGCACTTCCTTGGCAAAGCCGTTCACGATCAGGCTCACCGCCGCCTCTTCATCCAGCCCGCGTTGCTGGGCGTAGAACAGCTGGTCGTCGCTGATCTTGCTGGTCGTTGCTTCATGCTCGATCGTCGCGGTCGGGTTCTTGACCTCGATATAGGGCACGGTATGCGCGCCGCTCTGGTCGCCGAGCAGCAGCGAGTCGCACTGGGTGAAATTGCGGACATTCTCCGCATTCGGCCCGACCCGCACCAGCCCGCGATAGGTATTGTCGCTGTGGCCGGCGCTGATTCCCTTGGAGATGATCGTCGACCGGCTGTTCTTGCCATTGTGGATCATCTTCGTGCCGGTATCGGCCTGCTGGTAATTGTTGGTCAGCGCCACCGAGTAAAATTCGCCGACGCTGCCTTCGCCGTTCAGCACGCAGCTCGGATATTTCCAGGTCACCGCGCTGCCGGTCTCGACCTGGGTCCAGCTGATCTTGCTGTTCTTGCCCTGGCACAGGCCGCGCTTGGTGACGAAATTATAGATGCCGCCCTTGCCGTTCTCGTCGCCGGGATACCAGTTCTGGACGGTCGAATATTTGATCTTGGCATCGTCCAGCGCGATCAATTCAACCACTGCGGCGTGCAGCTGGTTCTCGTCGCGCATCGGCGCGGTGCAGCCCTCGAGATAGGAGACATAGGACCCTTCCTCGGCGATGATCAGGGTGCGCTCGAACTGCCCGGTATTTTCCGCATTGATCCGGAAATAGGTGCTCAGCTCCATCGGACATTTCACGCCCTTCGGAATATAGACAAAGGTGCCGTCGCTGAACACGGCGCAGTTGAGCGTGGCGAAATAATTGTCATGCATCGGCACGACTTTGCCCAGATATTGCCGGACAAGGTCAGGATATTGCTTGATTGCTTCCGAAATCGACCGGAAAATGACCCCCGCATCCTCCAGTTCCTTGCGGAAGGTGGTCGCCACGGAAACGCTGTCGAACACCGCATCAACCGCGACCTTGCGCGCGCCCTCGACGCCGGCAAGCACCTTCTGCTCCTCGATCGGAATGCCGAGCTTTTCATAAACCCGCAGGATTTCCGGATCGACCTCGTCGAGCGAACCCAGCTTTTCCCTAGGCTTGGGCTCGGCATAATAATAAGCGTCCTGATAATCGATCATCGGGATGTCGAGCTTGGCCCAGTCCGGCGCTTCCATCTTTTCCCACTGGCGATAGGCCTTCAGACGCCATTCCAGCATCCACTCGGGCTCGCCCTTCTTGTCGGAAATGAAGCGCACTGTATCCTCGTTGAGACCCTTGGGCGCAAAATCCTGCTCGATATCCGACGACCAGCCGAACTCGTAGGTCGACGCCTTGTCGACGGCCTGCTGCGCCTCGGCATTCATCGCCTTGCGCTCTGCATCATAGTCGGATGTCTGGATGTCTTCGCTCATATCAATATCCCGTTCGTGTCGAGCGAAGTCGAGACACTCCGCCCGCTGTCACCGTCTCTCGCCTGCATGCGAGAAGGAGGGTGACTCATATGTGTTGAAGGCAAATCCGACAAGCTAGCCAAACTGACATCATCCAGCGCCTGCCGTATCGTCCGGTTGACCACGCCCCAATGCGGCTTGACGGTGCAGCCGCTTTCCAGCGCGCAATCATGATTGCCGTTGATCGTGCAGCTGGTAATCGCCAGCGGTCCTTCGACCGCCTCGACAATATCGGCAAGGCTGATCGATGCCGGCGGCCGCGCCAGCCGGATGCCGCCGCCAATGCCGCGCGTCGATTCGAACAGGCCCGCCGCGGTCAGCCGGCTGACCAGTTTCTTCGCCGTCGGCAGCGGCACGCCCGTTTCCTGCGCCAGCTTGGTGGCGTTGAGCCTTCCTTCCGCCAGACGCGCAGCGCCGCAATGGCGCGCAGCGGCGGACATCAGCACAACGGCATAGTCGGCTAGGTTGGAAAGACGCATATTCCTCGAATCGCTTGGCTTGAAATCTTAAACAAGACTGATTTAGTCTCATTTATCCAACATTGCAAGTCCGGCGCAGCCGGTAGCCGCGGAAAAAAACGGCAAACATGCTTCCAGTTCTTCCAGTCAGGTATCGGAAATCAGCGGCGGAATCTGGCCCTTCAGGTCAGCGCGCTGGTCGATCAGCCGCGCCGTCTCGCCCTCGCCCACCCGCAGCTGGGTGGGCGTGACTCCGGCAAAAAACTTCACTTCCCGGATCATGTGCGACTGGTCGTAAAAGGCGTCGACCAGCTCGAGCAGCTCTTCCTCATTATGCTCGGCATAGGCCCGCGCCGCGCGCAGCGCGCGATATTTGCGCGCCAGATATTTCGGCGGCATGCCATAGAGCTTGTTCACCATCCGCAGCACCTGGCGGGAACTCTGTTTGGACCGCTCCATCAGCAGGCCGACCGGTGGCGAAGGCTCTGATGACAGCCACTCGTCGACCATTTTGGCGAAGGCCGCGATCTCCGGCTTCAGACGCGGCTTCAGCGAGCGATAGATCTTGTCCGCCCAGCTCACCATCTCCTCGGCACTCTGGCAACCCCTCAGATATTCGAGATTCTTGTCGATTTCGCTCGTAAACACCTCGGCCGCATTGACGGCGCGATCGGTATAGTCTGCAGCGGATTTCTTGGTGGAAATGGCCCAGCCGCAAGGCAATATGCCGACACCGAACATCCGGAACGGCCCGGTCACATCAAAATGCATGGATCCGGTCGAAGGCCCCTGCAGCATCGCATCCTTGGCCGGAAAGCTGCTGCCGTCGGCAAAACTGATATCCGCGCTGCCCTCGAGCAGGAAGCGCAATTGGGCAATCGCGGCTCGCTCATTGTCGGCAAAGCGTGGCTGGTCTACCTCGAACAGATAATAGACCGAGACCAGGTCCCGGACATCCTCTGCAGGCGCAAAATATCTCAAGCTTACCAAAAGACGACCCCTCGATCTGCACCTTCCCCAAGATCCAGATTGTTATGGATGCGCTTTTATAGCTGAAAAACAAAGATAAAAAAATGGCCTGGCCAAATAAATAGCCAGGCCAATAAGGAAAAGAACTCCGTCGCCACCATTTTCCGGTGGCAAGAGCCCTTCGGGTCGCACGACCCCCTATCAATCTTATCAGTCGGGATTAATTGGACGGAAACGACAGATTAGGTTCATCCGCTTGACAATTTAGGACAATCAGGCCGAATCGCGCTCATTTGCTCTCAGCAATCCAGGCGTCTACCCGCTCCTCAAGAATGTCGAGCGGCACCGGTCCGCTGTTCAATACGACATCATGAAAATCACCCATGGTGAATTTGTCGCCGAGACTGTCCTGCGCCCGCTTCCTGAGCTCGAGAATCTTCAGCTTCCCGATCATATAGGCCGTTGCCTGCCCCGGATAAACGACATAGCGCTCGATCGCCTTGCGGATGTCGCCCGGCGGATTGGGCGTATTATCGGTCAGATATTGAATCGCTTCTTCGCGGCTCCAGCGCTTGTGATGAATACCGGTGTCAACCACCAGCCGGCAGGCCCGCCACAATTCCATCCCGAGCCGGCCAAAATCGCTATAGGGGTCCTGATAGAAGCCCATATCCTTGCCGAGCTCTTCCGAATAGAGCCCCCAGCCTTCGGTATAGGCAGTCCATCCACCAAATCTCCGAAAAGGCGGCAGATCGCCGAGTTCGGTCTGGAGGGTCCGCTGCAGATGATGCCCCGGCAAGCCTTCGTGATAGGCCAGCGCTTCCAGCTCCGTCTTCGACATGCTTCGAAGATTGTAGAGATTGACATAATAAGTGCCGGGCCGCGATCCGTCGGGTGCAGGGCCGTTATAAAAAGCCTTGCCCGCCGATTTTTCGCGAAACGCCTCGACCGGTTTGATGACCAGAGGCGCCTTTGGCAAAATGTTAAAAAATTCGGGCAATTTGGCCGTCATCGCGGCCAGCTTGCTGTCAACATCGGCCAGATAGGATTCGCGCGTGTCATAATAAAATTCATCGCTGCTGCGCAAATGCTGGAAAAATTCCTGCAGACTGCCCTCAAAGCCGACATCGGCCATGATCTTGCGCATCAGTCCGTGAATCCGTGCGACATTGTCGAGGCCGATTTGGTGAATCTCGTCGGCACTGAGATCGGTCGTGGTGTAATTTTGCAAGCGTTCGGCATAATAAGCCGCTCCATCCTTGAACCGCCAAATGCCGTCGCCATCGACCGCCATCGCCTGCTGCCGCTCCATTTCGGCGATCAGCTTCTCGTAGGCCGGTTTCAGGCTGTTCACCATCGCGGCTCCGCCACGAGCGACCAGATCAGCCTTTTCGCCATCGGGAATATCCAGTTCGGCGACCTTCTTCTTCAGATCGGCATAGATAGGCGAATCCTCGCCATCGTCAAACGGCGCACCGCTGATCACATTTTTCGCATCGGCGATCACATAGGGGAATACCCAGTCGGGAACGATGATGCCGTCATTCGCCCGCTCTGCCGACTGTCCGACCAGCGTGTCGATCAGCGGACCGGCAGCCGCAAGACGGCTGACATAGGCTTCAGCATCCGCCTTGCTCGCCACCCGGTGAATATTGATCAGAAACGCCGGAATCTGGCTCTGCGCGCCGTTCATCTGGTCAAAAATATAGGAATTGTGACGGAACGGAAACGCCTGCTTCGACCGTTCGGCATTGGCCTGAAACAGCCGGTAGCTGAGCTGGTCGGCTTCGTTCAGCTGGCTCTGGTCAAACTCGGCTTCCATCTTGGCAAGCGCCGCCTGCCCCCGATGATATTGCGCGACTTCGGCGGCATCGCTCGGGTCGTCCCACTTGCCATAATCCGCATCACGTACGCCGCGATAGGCCTTGGAAACCGGCGAGTGGGCGAGTTCCTGCTCGTCATATTCCTTGAAAAAGGCAGCCAGTTGCTCATGGAGCGTCTCCGTGGCCGGGGCGACCGTTTCTCCGGTCTGCGCTTGGCTTGCAGGCACGTAAGCGCCTGTGGCCAGCGCCAGAGCAGAAGCAGCGGTCAGCAACAAATTTCTCATCCAAGATTTTCCTTTTTCTGATATGATTTGCCTCGATCCTAACATCCCGCCGACATTTGCACAAATCTGCTGGTGGGTTCCTGCCGTGATCGACAGGCGTGGACAATTTTCAGACGGTATATAGTCTCAATATATGAGGATCGGCAGCCCTCCGGTCCGCAGCATCCCCGGCACCCAGGGGCCAAAATGACGGCTCGCCGCTCCTGCAGGAAGTCAGTTTCGCCGATCGCCGGCCCCGCTGACGCTACGACAGCCTGGCCAAACACGCTCCCTATTGCGCGAAAACCACGAGAGGGATAGATTTTGCAAATTGGGATGGGGAGATCAATATGCGCAAGGCAATGATGCTGGCGGTCTGCACGGCTGCTTTGACAATTTCAGCATGTTCGAAAAGTACCGATGGTGAGAAAATCAGCAACACGCAGGTTGTTGACACCGAATATCCCGAACAGGTGTTCTGGGGCGATACCCATCTTCATACCGACAACAGCATCGATGCCTTTGGATTCGGCAACCGGCTCGACGCCGAAGCCGCGCTGAGATTTGCTCGCGGCGAGGAAGTCACCGCTACCAAGGGGGCCAAGGCGAAGCTTTCCCGCCCGCTCGATTTTCTGGTGGTTGCCGATCACAGCGATGCCATGGGCGCGACCAAGGCGATTATGGAAGCGCCACGTATCGCTTTGCTGACCAACAAATTCCTGCTCCGCTGGCATGATATGATGAACGAGAGCGACGAAGGCTCGCTTCAGGTAACCGCGGAACTGATCGATGGTGCGGCCAAGGGAACCTTGCCCGAATCCCTGACCGACCCGAAAGAGACGAGGGAGCGCACGGCGGACCTCTGGACAAAGCACGGCGAGACCGTCGATCAATATAATGAGCCGGGAAAATTTACCGCCTTCATGGGCTTTGAATATACGTCCATGCCCGACGGCGACAATCTCCACCGGGTAGTGATGTTCCGCGACAGTCCTGAGAAAATGGGTGACACCCTGCCCTTTGGCGCTCTGATTTCGCAGGATCCGGAAAAGCTCTGGGCCTATATGGATGCCTATGAGAAAAAGACTGGCGGCAAGGTGCTCGCCATCCCGCACAACAGCAATGTATCCAATGGACGCATGTTCGCGATGAACAAATTCGACGGCAGTCCGATTGACGCCGCCTATGTGAAAACGCGGGCGCTGCGCGAGCCGATCGTCGAGGTCACCCAGATCAAAGGGGACAGCGAAGCCCATCCGTTCCTTTCGCCCAATGACGAATTCGCCGATTTCGGCGTGGCCGGCTGGGACAAGTGCAATCTGAGCTGCACCAGAGACATGCCGCCGGAAAGCTATGCCGGCAGCTATGTCCGCGAAGCGCTGAAGCGCGGCCTGGAACTGACGCTTGCCGTAGGCGCCAATCCGTTCAAATTCGGCATGATCGGTTCCACCGACAGCCACACCTCTCTGGCAACCGCGGACGAGAATAATTTCTTCGGCAAGCATAGCGGCAACGAAGCCAACAACAAGGATCGCGCGCTGGCACCGCAAAATCTCGGAACCCGTGAAGGCCGCTTTGGCTGGCATTATCTGGCCAGTGGCTATGCTGCGGTCTGGGCGACCAGCAACACGCGAGAAGCCATTTTCGATGCAATGATGCGTCGCGAAGTCTATGCGACCACCGGGCCACGGATGCAGGTGCGCTTCTTTGGCGGATTTGACTATACGGCGGACGACATGGCTGACCTGGTCAAGGCCGGCTATCGCAAGGGCGTGCCGATGGGCGGCGACCTGAGCGGCGGAGATGGCAAAGCCCCGAAATTCCTAATCAGTGCGCTGATGGATCCGGAAAGTGCCAGCCTCGACCGGATACAGGTGATCAAAGGCTGGGTCGATGGCTCGGGCAAGAGCCAGGAAAAAATCTACAATGTCAGCTGGAGCAATGCCGATACCCGCAAGCTCGGCAAGGACGGCAAGCTGACTCCGGTCCCCAATACGGTCGATCTGACCAAGGGCACATGGGACAATGCGACCGGCGCACCGGAGCTGGTGACCTTCTGGCAGGACCCGGATTTCGATGCTGCGCAGAACGCTTTCTATTATGTCCGGGTGCTGGAAATTCCGACCCCCACCTGGCCGGTCTATGATGCGCTGAAATTTCGCCTGAAGCTGCCGGACGAGGTCATCAAGATTCAGCAGGAGCGGGCCTATAGTTCGCCGATCTGGTACACGCCGACGGCTTAGGCTCGTTTCCCTCTATAATTCGCGGCCGGGTGCCGAACGGCTGTCGCAATCATGCGGCAGGCCGCAGCTCAAATGGATAGGTCAGAGGTTATATGTTGCGTAAATTCTTACGAGAACCGCTGATCCATTTTCTAGGGGGTGCGCTGCTCATTTTCCCGTTTTTCTGGGCGACCGGAACTGATCGCGATCCGGCAGACTATGCGATCACCATCAATGAGACCGACATTGACCGGCTTGTCGCCGACTGGGAGCGAAACTTCCGCCGGGCCCCCATCCGGGAGGAACTGGATGGCCTGATCGACCAGGAGATTGCCGAGGAAATTTACTATCGGGAGGCCCTCCGCCTGGGCCTCGACAAGAATGATCCGGTGATCCGGCGCCGTCTTTTCAAGAAAATGCAATTTATCGAAAGCGAAAATTCGGAAGACATCGCGCCGACCGACGCGATGCTGGAACAATGGATGGCCAGGCACCCCGCCAACTATAGCTTGTCGCCGCTCTACGATCTGGAGCAAATCTATCTCGGCCAGATCAGCGCGGCAACAGCCACCGACATGGTCGAACAGTTGCAGCGAGGCACCCCGCCCGCCAAATTCGCCAAGCCCCTGTCCCTGCCCGCCACTCTCGATGACGCCACGAGCGAGGAAATTTCGCGACAGTTTGGTGACCGCTTTGCAGGACAACTGGCGGCGCTGGAACCGGGCCTCTGGAGCGGTCCTGTCCTGTCGGGATTTGGCGTTCACGCGGTCAAGGTCACCGCCAAGCAACCCGGCGAGCTGGCAACTCTCGATGAGGTCCGGCAGCGAGTGATCAATGACTGGTCCGCCGCCAAGCGGGCCGGGCAGAAGGAAAAGGCGCTGTCCCGTTACCGGGCACAATATGAAATCACGGTAGCCGGCCGGCCATGAGCCGCTACTGTGCCATTTTGTGGATATGCCTCGGACTCGCGCTGTTTCCGGCCAGCGCCCGCGCCGATGAGCTGCGCCCGGCCTATATCGAAATGACGGAGCAGCTGCCCGGCCAATGGTCAATCTTGTGGAAAGCGTCGACCAATTCGCGCCTGGGCCAGACCGGTGAAGTCATCTTCCCGGGGAATTGCAAAACCGATGGCGATCGGCGGCGCGAATTCGCCGGCAGCAATATCCTTACACGCCTGTCGCTGCGCTGCGACGGATCGGTGCAGGGAAAAAAGATCGGCCTGAAAGCGCTCGAGCTCTCAAACACCGATGCGCTGGTCCGCATTGCCCCGATCGATGGCCCCGTGCAGACATTGCGGCTGACGCCGGACCAGCCGATCGCCACGCTGGCCAGGCCATCAGTCATCTCCAATGTTGCAGCCACTTACACAATCCTGGGGATCGAACATATCCTGATGGGCTTCGACCATCTGTTTTTCGTTCTCGCTCTGGTGCTGCTGCTCAAGGGCGGCTGGCTGGTCGCCAAGACCGTCACTGCCTTCACCCTCGCGCACAGCTTGACACTGGCCGGCAGTACGCTCGGCCTGCTGTCGCTACCCTCGCAGCCGGTAGAAGCGGTGATTGCGCTGTCGATCATCTTTCTCGCCGTCGAGGTAGTGAAATCCCGGCCCGAGGATATCCGGCTGTCGGAACGCTTCCCGTGGGTCGTAGCCTTTCTATTTGGTCTGCTGCACGGCTTCGGCTTTGCCGGCGCGCTCGCCGAAATCGGCTTGCCGCAAGGCGATGTGCCCCTTGCCCTGCTGACCTTCAACCTGGGCGTTGAAATCGGCCAGCTGGTGATCGTCGCGGTCGCTCTGGCGATATTGCACGGGCTGCGGCAATTCCGCAGCCGATGGGTCAAACCCGTCAAAATTACGATGTCCTATTGCATCGGCGCTATCGCGACCTACTGGTTTATCGAACGGATGGTGGCCTGATTCATTAGACGCCTGAATTGCGAGGGGCGGGCATATGTTTCAATCGGATTCGACAGCCGTTGCTGCCTGAAGTCGGGGCGATCCATCGCCGCAACTAAGGATTTTACACCTTCGCAACCGATCCCGTAAGCTTCGCGGGGTTCAATATGGAATAGACTTAGCGTTTTGCATCCACGATAGAGGCCGCCACAACTTTGGGATTTAGCTTTCCTTTGAAACCGGAGACTGTTAATGAATGTTAACGGTGTCGCACAATCGTCAAATATCGAGTAGAATTTTGGAATGACCGACGCCCTCGCCTCCATTCTTGAAAGAATTGCGGGTTTCTCCCGTTGGCAGAAACAAGTAATTGTCTTTCTTCTGGACATCATATTATGTGTCCAGTCTATCTGGATAGCCTACTCATTGCGTATCGGCGTTTGGATCTTCTGGGATTTCGCAGTCCAGAAAGTGCTCCTCTGTGCATTGCTAACAATGATCCCGACATTTTATTTTGTTGGCGTCTATAGGGCGATCTTCCGCTACGCTGGATCGGGTACGATGACAACGCTCGTGCGCGCCTTTGTCGTCTATTCTATTCCGCTTGTAATAATTTTTATTATTTTCGGAATCGACGGAGTTCCGCGAACAATCGGTATCATTCAACCCGTGATATTTTTTATTCTGGTTGGATTTTCAAGAATTACGGCAAGATATCTGATGCTGGATATCTTGAATCGCAACCGCTTTGGCGGAGAAATAACAAATGTCTTGATTTACGGTGCCGGCAATGCGGGACAACAGCTTGCTGCCTCAATTCAATCAGAACCCAGTATGCGGTTGCGCGGTTTCGTCGATGACGACAAACGGCTTCACGGCCAGAAACTGGACGGCAGCAAGGTTTTCTGGAGTGGTCAATTGCCCGCGGTGATCGAAAAATATGGCATCAACAGTATCTTGTTGGCCCTTCCCAACATCTCCCGCAAAAAGCGCCGCATGATTGTTGAAGATATCCAACGGTTTAAGGTTCACGTGCAAACCTTGCCCAATATGAAAGAAATCATGGATGGACGTGTCTCATTCAATGATATTCGGGAACTCGATATTGAGGACCTTCTCGGAAGGGAACCCGTTGCCCCCAATGAACTTCTCTTGGGGAAAACCATAGTCGGCAAAACTGTCCTGGTGACAGGTGCGGGCGGGTCGATCGGAGCTGAATTGTGCCGTCAAATTGTCAAATTCGGTGCGCGGCGGCTGATATTGTACGAGATATCCGAATTTTCGTTATATGCGATAGATAAAGAGTTGCAGGCTTATGCTAAAAAGCTTGGTCAGGATCATATCACGATAGTGCCTTTGCTCGGTTCCGTCACCGATGCGCAGCGCCTGGCCTTTGTTTTTTCACGCTGGGAACCTGAGACGGTCTTCCACGCGGCAGCATATAAGCATGTCCCCTTGGTAGAAGCTAACCCGGTTGAGGGTGTCAGAAACAATATATTGGGTACATTTGAAGTCGTTAATGCTGCCCATTTAGCCAGAATACAGAATTTCATCCTGATTAGCACCGACAAAGCGGTTCGCCCGACCAACATCATGGGAGCAACGAAGCGAGGCGCGGAGCAAATACTGCAAGCGTTTGCGGCCAAGCCTGGAAACACCAAATTTTGCATGGTTCGATTTGGCAATGTGCTTGGCTCTAGTGGTTCGGTAGTGCCATTGTTCCGTCACCAGATTGAATCCGGCGGCCCTATCACCCTGACACACCGGGATGTCACCCGGTATTTCATGACGATTCCGGAGGCTGCACTGCTGGTTATTCAGGCCGGTGGATTGGCCAAAGGAGGCGAAGTATTTGTCCTGGACATGGGCAAATCGGTAAGGATCATAGATCTGGCAAAAACCATGGTTCAGTTGTCCGGATTGACCGTGAAAAGCGACTCCAATCCTGACGGCGACATCGAGATAGAGGAAGTCGGCCTGCGCCCGGGCGAAAAATTGTTTGAAGAGCTGATTATCGGCAATAATCCGGAGCAAACTAAACATGAACGCATCATGATGGCCCGGGAGGATTTTATGCCATGGCCGGAACTGATCAAGTTGCTTCACGAAATGAAGCACTGCCGGGACCGGGACGAAACTATAAGTCTCCTGGAAAAATTAGTGCCAGAGTTTGATCATAACCGCGACAATTTCACAAAAAAAACCGCGTCTTAATGTGAATGCCAATTTCCGGAAGTCGGCTCTAGAACTCGAGCGTGGATTCAATTTGTCTAGGTGTTGACTGTCCAGCCCAAGAAGATGGAGAAGCAACTCCGGGACTTGCTTGTCGCCGGGACAGCCCGTGCGCGGGGCGATGACCACTTCCTGCAGAGGCACGAACTGGCTTTTGGCCCTTACCCCTCACATTCGGGGTAAAAGCCAAAAATTTCGGATGATCAATAACGAAGGTGAGCGGTAACTACCCCGCCGGTGGCCGGTGAGCGTCTTCGGACCAGTCCTGACGAGCCGCCCACTCTTCCAGCGTCTCAAATTCCACTTCCGGCAGCCGCTGCTGCATGAAGTGAGTGTCCACCTCAAAGGGCCTGGTTACGTTATTATTGTTATATTCGTAGAAAGCGGTGATCCCGGCCGCCATGGTTTCACGGTTTTCCGGCGGTACATCATCGCCAAAAGCTTTGACCAGATAGTCGCCGAATTCTTTCGGGGTGCAGGGGTCATATTTGATTTCATGCCCGAACACCCGGGACAGGGTCTCTGCCACTTCCGGCGGTTTCAGACGCTGTGGCCCGCCAATGTTGAGCCACGACCCCTCGAAGTCCGGCCGGTCCATGGCAGCGACCATGCACTTGCCGACATCGTCGAGACTGATCCAGTTCGCTTCGAGATTGGCATTGTGCGGATAGACGTAGCGCTTTTCATCGACAATGAACGGCCGCGCCCAGTTGGTCAGCAGATTGTCCATGAACAGCACCGAACCGAAAACGGTGGCCGGCATGCCCGAACGGAAAATCTCGTTTACCGCGATCGTGTTGTTGCCATAAGTGAACGGGTCTCCGGGACGCTCGGGAATCCAGCTCGACGTGTTCCAGACAAAGCGCTCGGTGCCTGCTTCCTTGGCCGCTGCAGCAACCTTGCCCACCATGCTCGCGCGATCTTCGCGTGCCTGCAGGGGATGGGTATAGAAAACCGCATCCGATCCCTCGAAAGCCGGAACCCAGGTCGATGGATCGGTGAGATCAATCTGGCGGACCTCGTCCGCTGCATTGGTACCGCCAAGATCCGGATTTGCGCTGCGGGACAGGGCGCGCACCTTGTGCCCTGCCGCCGCCAGTTGCCGTATTTGGGCAAGGCCTTGCCGGCCGGTTGCGCCCACGACTGATACCAATGCCATGATTCTCTCTCCTTTTACGTTTGTGGCGACGCTAGAGAGGAAAATGCCGGGTCCCAATGCTCCATTTTGTCAGGACATTTTTGTTAGGACCGATGGTCCCAAAAATTGCTCAGGAAGCCCCAGCGGTCAGCATCGCCTGCCAGCGCTGCATACCGGAAATCCAGCGTTCCGGATCGGCACCCTTCTGCTTGATATAGTCGCCGACCACGGGATGGGGTAAAATCAGGAAGCGTTCGTCGCCAATCGCGTCGACGCACAGGTCGGCGACATGCTCAGGGGTCACAATACCGTCCTTGGCAACCGTGGACGTATCGACTCCCGCAATCATCGGCGTATCCACACCCTGTGGGCAAAGCACCGAGACCTTCAGACCTTCCGCGCCGTGGGTAATTGCCAGCCATTCGGCAAAGCTGACCGCTGCATGTTTGGTCACCGAATAGGGAGCCGAGCCGATTTGCGCCAGCAGCCCGGCCGCCGAGGCGGTGTTGAGCAGATAGCCGCCGCCCCGCTCCAGCATCTTCGGTACCAGTATCCGCGCGGCCCGGATATGGGCCAGCACATTGATCTCCCAGATATTCTGCCAGATTTCATCGCCGACTTCGGCACCGCCGCTGGTGATGATGCCGGCATTGGAAACGAACAGATCGATCGGCCCAATATCGGCTTCGACCGTTTCGATGAGGGCGCTGATATCTTCGGCCAGAGAAACGTCGGTCCGGATAGCCACGCCGCCAATCTCATCGGCGACCGCCTGGGCGCCTGCCAGATCGCGATCTGCGCAAACCACCTTCTTCGCTCCTTCTGCAGCAAAGCGGCGCGCCATGGCAGCTCCGATCCCGCTGGCGCCACCGGTGATCACGACAATCTTGTCTTTCAGTTCCATTTTGATCCTGTCCTGCTTGAATAAATTAATCACTCGCTTAAAGATGCCCGCCGACTAGAACAAGAGCAAGATTGCCTTCTGGCCAGAGCTCACTCAAACATCTAGCCCGCACTAAAGGAGAAGATAATGTACAGTCACATGATGGTCGGATCGAATGACATCGACCGCTCAAAAAAATTCTATGACGCACTGTTCCAGAGCGTCAACGGCCCGGAAGCCATGGTCGACCCCAAGGGTCGCCTGATGTATATCCATAACGGCAGTATCTTCATGGTCACGCAGCCGATTGACGGCAACGAAGCCACCTGCGGCAATGGCATGACTGTGGGATTTGCCATGGAAAGCCCCGAGCAGGCCGATGCCTGGCACAAGGCGGGCCTGGAAGCCGGTGGCACTGCCATCGAAGATCCCCCGGGCGTGCGGGAGAATCCGGGCATGAATCTCTACCTTGCCTATCTGCGAGATCCCGACGGCAACAAGCTCTGCGCCCTGCACCGGATGGGCTGAGCCTATGCCAAACAAAAGCGTCCGCATCGGCGGTGCGAGTGGCTATTGGGGCGAAAGCGCCATGGCGACCCCGCAACTGCTCGGTGCGGGCGTGGATTATCTGGTCTATGACTATCTCGCCGAGATCACCATGTCGATCATGGCGCGGGCCCACGCCAAGGACCCCGCGATGGGCTTTGCCGGCGATTTCATCAGCGCAGTCCTGAAACCCCATGCGCGCGCGATTGCCGCGCAGGGGGTGAAGATCATTGCCAATGCCGGCGGCGTCAATCCGGCGTCCTGCGGCGAAGCGGCCCGCGCCTTGCTGAAGGAACAGGGTCTGGACCTCAAGGTCGCAGTCATCACTGGCGACAATCTGCTGGCAGAGCTGGACAGGATCGCCGACACCGCGCCGACCGAGATGTTCACCGGCGCCGCCTTTCCGGACAGGGACAGGATCGCCAGCATTAACGCCTATCTCGGCGCCTTCCCGATTGCCCGGGCGCTGGCCGAAGGTGCGGATATCGTGATCACCGGACGCTGCGTCGACACCGCGGTGACGCTGGGCGCCTGCATCCATGAATTCGGCTGGTCGCCGGATGACCATGACCTGCTGGCCAGCGGCAGTCTGGCGGGCCATCTGCTGGAATGCGGCCCGCAGGCGACCGGCGGCAATTATACCGACTGGGAAGAGGCGGGCGATATCGCCAATATCGGCTATCCGATCGGCACGGTGTCACCCGACGGGTCGTTCACGGTCACCAAGCCCGAAGGCACCGGCGGCTGCGTCACGGTGGGCACCGTGTCGGAGCAGATACTCTATGAAATCGGCGATCCCCAGGCCTATATGCTGCCCGATGTGGTCTGCGATTTTTCCGCGGTCGCAATCACCCAGCTTGCTCCGGACGAGGTGCATGTGTCTGCGGCCCGCGGCTATCCGGCCCCCCACCAGTACAAGACCTGTCTCACCTATGGCGAAGGCTTTCGGGGCGGTACCTATGTCAGTTTCTACGGCTTTGATGCCGCCCGCAAGGCCCAGAAATTCTGCGACAATGTCTTTGCCCGTGCCCGCAAGATTCTGCGCGGTCACAATCTCGGCGACTATAGCGAAACCAGCATCGAGCTGATTGGCGCGGACAGCCAGTTCGGGGAATTTGCCAGCGACCACCAGCCACGCGAGGTCGTGGCAAAGATCGCGGCCAAGCACGATGAAGCGGCGGCGATCGGCATCTTGCTGCGCGAACTGGCCGGTCTCGGCCTGGCAACGCCGCCGGGGCTAAGCGGCTTTTCCGGCGCGCGCGCCAAGCCGTCGCCGGTGGTGCGGCTCTTTTCCTATCTCACACCGAAACAGGACCTCGCCATCCGGGTTGACATCGATGGCCGGTCCGTCGATTTTTCCGACCAGCCCGGTGAGGCCTTCGAGCCCTCCGCGATCATCCGGCCCGCCGATCCGGAACGGCCCGCACTTTCAGACGCGATGGTCTCCGTGCCACTGATCCGGCTGGCCTGGGCCCGCTCCGGCGACAAGGGCAACAAGGCCAATATCGGCGTGATTGCACGCAATCCCGCCTATCTTCCCTTTATCTGGGCGGCACTGACTCCGGAATCGGTGGCCCGGCGCTTTGGCCATTTTATCGAAGGCGGCGCCGATGCCGCGAAAATCGACAAATTCCATCTGCCGGGTTCGCACGCGATCAATTTCCTGATCGACGCCGTGCTCGGCGGCGGCGGGGTGGCCAGCATCCGAAATGACGCGCAGGGCAAGGGTTATGGACAAATTTTGCTCGCCCATCCGGTTGCGATTCCGGCTGCATTGACGGATAAGCTGGAAGAGTTGGAAGGACATTTGCGATGATACAGGAAGCCCGGGATTTCAAAGATGAGAGCGACACGCTCGCGGCTCTGCTCGCCGACGGGGATGACGCGGTATTTGCCACTGTCACCCAATTCAAGAGCTGGACGATAGAAGATGTTATCGGTCATCTGCATATCTGGAACGCCGCAGCGTTGATGACCCTGCACGATCCGGAGGCCTTCAAGCGGTTCATCAGCGACATGATGGCTGCCTTCAAGTCCGGAAAAGGCCATATTGATATGCAATATCAATGGCTTGATGAGCATGCCGGTGGAATCCGCGGCAAGGCCCTGTTCGACGCCTATTGCGACTATTACCCCAGGCTGGCCGCAGCCTATGGTGCAGCCGACCCCGAACAGCGCGTCGCCTGGGCTGGCCCCGACATGACAACCCGGTCAAAGATCATCGCCCGCCAGATGGAAACCTGGTCGCATGGACAGGAGATATTCGACATATTGGGCGAGCAGCGCCAGGATGGCGACCGAATCCGCAATATCGCCCATCTGGGTGTCACCACCTATGGCTGGACCTTCCGGAACCGCCGCCAGGAGCCGCCCGCGCCCAAGCCCTTTGTCCAGCTCACGGCTCCGTCGGGTGCGGTCTGGGAATGGAATGAGCCGCAGGAGGATAATCTGGTTCGCGGCAGCGCGGTCGAATTTGCTCAGGTCGTCACCCAGACCCGCAATATCGACGACACCGCGCTGGAGACGGTCGGCGATACCGCGCGTCAATGGATGGAAATTGCCCAATGTTTTGCCGGCGGCCCGGAAACGCCGCCGGCGAAGGGGATGAGGACGATGGTGGCCGGCTAGGATGGAAGAGTCCATGACCGCCAGCGAGCGCGTTGCGACCCTCGCCTCGTTTTTTTCCTGCTCACAGGAAGAAGCGGGCAAGGTCGATGCCGCAACCCGGCTGGTGCATTACCGCCACAAGGATATTCTCGCCCATCAGGGCGATCTCGGGTCCGCTCTGTGGATCGTGCTCGCCGGACGGGCACAACTGCAGATCATCGGCATCGATGGTCAGGTCAAATTGCTCGCCTCGCACGGACCGGGGGAATTGTTCGGTGCCTTTCCAAGCGAACGGATCGTCATTTCCGATATAGTGGTGCAGAACCGGCTTTCGGTCCTCGAAATCCCGACCGCCAAAATGACCCTCCTGTTGCAGGAGGAAGCCCGGATCGGCAGCGGTCTCTCCAGAATATTGGGCCGGCAGTATAATGCAGTGCTCGACCGGATGGCAGCGCGCATCACCCTGACCGCCAATGGCCGGGTCTATGCCGAATTGCTACAGGAAGCGGGGGAGGAAGGCAGGATATCGCCACCGCCTGTGATTTCCGCGCTGGCGCTGTCCGCCCAGACGACCCGCGAGACCGGGTCGCGCGCGATCAACGCCCTGGAACGGCGCGGCATCATCCGGCGCGACGATGATCAGCTGGAAATCCTGTCGCGAAGCCTGCTCGAGGAACTGGTGATTTGATCCGCGCCGGTCAGGCAATCGACCATAGCGACAACGGGCCAGAGGCGGTTTGCAATTCCCCGATTTCTTCCACCTTCTGTTCGCGCGATTGCAGCAGAATCACCATGGCGGATTTGCAGTCGGTCAGAACCGCTCCCCCGCTCGACGCGCGCGTGATGTCGCTGGCCTGTTCCAGCAGGGCAGCACCGGGCGCATCAGCATTCATGATATCGATGACTAGGCCGGTCCGGACGCTGGCATCATGCTGCAACAGCGCGCGACCGGTCGACAGCAGGTCCAGGGCATCGGTGGATATCCGGTAGTGGCCATCCCCGGCCGGCCGAAAGGGGTCGCCCCCGTCGGAAAGCGCCGACAGCATATCCCGGTCCGCATGATCTACCCACAGAATTGCCGCCACTTCCTTGCTTTCCGCTTTGGAAGAAACGGTGGTCGATGGATAATTCTTCCGGCGCGCAACGGCAATCGTAAACTGGTCGTGCCCAGTGTCGGACCAGATCTGATAAGGGCGGCGTGGCTGATCGCCCCTGCCGGCAATCGTCAGCGCCTTCGGCCAGCTCTTGAGTACCGCAGCATTGCGGATGCACTGGCCCATCGCGACCAGATCGGCCAGTTCCACAGCCAGATTGAGCGATCGCTCGTCTTCGCCGGGGAATTCGGTCAGCACGTCGAGGCTGCTCGCGGCCTCGACCAGCGCATCAAAGCGGGAGCCCCAATGCTCGCCATAAGGCGCAACCGACAGGTCCCGAAAGCGCTCCACCGGATAAGGCAAAATGATATGCAGTTCGGCACCCGTCCGGTGCAGCGCCTCGGCGATCAGTATATCCGCACCCGCCGCCAGCGCGCCAAAGCCAAAACCCGGCCGTTCGCGTTCGATGATCGCACCCATATCTTGCCGGATGGTCGGGTCTGCCGCATCCAGCCCGATAATGCCGCTGAAATAGAGGCTGGGTGGCGGTCGATGCTGGTCAAGCCAGGCCGCATCGCTGCCCTGCTCGGCCAGGATCAGCTCGAACTGGCCAATGGTGGCGGCATGATCTTCCCAGGCATAAGGCAATTTCGCGATCCCCTCTGCCAGCGCGGCGCGCGCAGCGGTTTCATCGCCCAGCAACAGCAAGGCCTCGGCCCGGGTCGCTGCCCGCCAGTAGGGATTTTCGCCCTGCCTTGGATCGCCGTCAATCAGGGCCAAGGTCTCTTTCGCCAGAGCGGCAGACCGTTCGGGCTTGCCCCCGAGCAGCGCCAGCGCAGCGGCATTGATCAGCGGATAGCTGTCCCGCTTAAGCGCCGCAGCGGTGGCATATGCCTCCGCCGCCAAACCATAAAGGCGCGCTCGCTCGGCACCATCGGATGCATTTGCCTGATCCTTGAGCAAGCGGCCCTTCAGGGTCAGCGCCTTCGGATCATCAAGGCGCGCGTCCCAGTCCGAAGAGTGAAACAGGGACCAGGCTCGTGCGGGGTTGCCCGAACGGGCGATAGAGAGGATTTGGGTGAGGGAATGCATCGGGCTGATAGGAATCTAACCGCCGGTGTTGCCGCCGGGATGGCCAATGTCCCCACTGCCCGGAAACATTGGCGAAGAATGTCGCGTTGCATCAATGGAAAAATCAAAGCCGTTTGGCCGTGAATTTTTCGCTTCTGCTCCGCGATAGGAAAAGGCGGCCAGTTGGCTCGTTGCGGGAGAATTGTCCTCGCTGAATCTGTTGAATTCCTTCGTCATATTATTGTCGCGATAAAAGATTCGGGGGTTATCAATCAATTGCGGCTTGAAGTGAGAAATCGGAGCTTTTTTGGTCTCAAAAACCCCCAACTGACTTGGAATATATAGAATAATTTCTGTATCATACCCGGTACACCGGAGTGAAGTTTCGGTCAATTTTCGAGCTTGGGACTGCGTATTATCGAATATTGGAAAACAATTGGGTTGGGGATATATATTTGATGTCAAGATATTAGTTAAAATGTCCTTGAAGTTCTTCTCAGATATATAATCTACCTCGCATATCCTCGTATATATCGGATTATTATCCCAGCTTAGACCAAGTTCGAGGAATAATATTTTCTCAGGTGAAAAATTTCTATCAGACATATTATTTCTCCATCATTGAATTTAAAGATTCTAGTCTCTTCTTCCACTGCTCATATTTAGAATTTTTTGGGTCATACTGGAAAAGCCGGTTTGCAATTTCCAGAGATCGGCGGGCATATTCCCGGGCTTCATTTTCTCTGCGATAGTCAATCAGTAGCTCGGCATAGCTCATCTGCGAGACCGCCCGCTGTTCAAGCCAGCTGTGATTTTTCGGGTCGCGCTCTACCAATCCGTCCACCAATCGGATTTGCTCTTTGCGGTGAGCAAAACCTTTTTCGATCATGCCGTTGGCGAAATAGGCATCAGCAAGCCAGGCATGGCGATTGGCCAAATCCGAAACGGCTTGATGGTCATCGGGCACAATACCAGTCAGCTCTTCTATATATTCCAAAGCCGCTGAACATTCGTCCAGGGCTCTCCTAGGCTGTGTTTTTGTGGTCAGAAGCCTGGCGCATTCACTGCCATAACTATAACCTGCATGACGGACCCAATCAGGCCGTTTTTTCGGAAGACGCATTAGCTTTGCAACGAGAGCTTTGTTCCGGGCAGTCCGTAAGCGAGCTTCCTTATAGTCCTTGCGCCAATAGGCAAAGTAGCCCAACCAGTTTTCACTCTGCGCATGCGCAAAAATACGATCGGGTTGTTCGGGGTCGCGCGCCAGCAAGGCCTCCGTCACCCGGTGCGCCTCGGTGAATTTCGCCAGCGCCTTGTCCAGATCGCCGCGCTTCTCGTCATCCTCGCCCATCGCATGCAATATCCGCGCGCGCCGCTCCAGACTCTCGGCGGGCATCGCCGACAGATCATCCTGATCCTCATAATAATCCATCGCCCGCTCGTTGACCTTGGTCATCACATCGAGCCGGCCGACGCCCTTCAGCTCGGTACGCAGATCGGTCAGCATATATTCGACCAGCCCTTCAGCCTCGGCCTGCTGATGCAGCGCTTCGTTGCGCGACTGGATTGCGAAGATTGTCATCCCGATCATCGCTAGCAGCGCGACCAGCGCCCCGCCCGTGACGGCCATCACGCGGCGGATGCGGCGAGCCGCATCGCGCTGGACCAGCGCGTCGAGGGGGACCCCGGCAATACCGGCGACAATTTTCAGAAACCCCAGCCGCCAGCCATCGCCTTGTTTGCGGAGGTCCGCTGCCAGCGGCTCGGCGCCATCCAGCAAGGCTGGCGGGAAGGCCTCCTCCGGCTCTCCACGCACCAGCGCCGCCAGCACCGGCCGGTCCGGATGCAATGACCGGAACAATTCGATTTCCCTGGCCACCCAGATTGATCCCCTGGCATCAGGCGAGCAGACAACCACCAGAACCTGCGAGCCCGCCAAAGCTTGCTTCACCGATTCGGACAGATCCTCTGCCGCAGGCAGGTCTTCACGATCCCGGAATATGCGGCCCAGGCGACCGTGATTTTCGTCGGTGATGGGGTCGGGGCGCAAGGGGCGCGGCAGCCGATAAGTCTCGATTTTGCGGTGCAGCTTTTGCGCGATCGTCGCATCAGCATGGCTGTAGCTGACAAAGGCGCGGAAGCGCACTCCTTGCGGCTCAGATTGCCCTGTTTCTGCCAATATCGCCCCGCGACCGTCTGGACAAACGATTGTGCCCGATTGATTCAGAAGAAATGGTAACGGGATTTGGGATGGGTGTCACGTACTAAAATTTCTTTTTCATAATAGTCTGCGACGATTCACCTATTACTCCAACAATATCTTAGATCAAATAATATAACTGAATAATAACTGTGACGACACGTAATTTTTTCACTTTGTTTTCAAAAACAACTATCCCTATCTTTTCAATAACTGCTGTCCACCCAAAAATCAAAAATCGATTTCTACAGACCGCATAAGGTGCAATTTCGTGATCTGTGGTTTTTTGCGATCATGTCCTATGTGGGAGAGGTGTCGCGGTCAAATAATGGTACGTAACTATCGTGAGCAAACGGCTCGTCGGCGACGGTGGTAAAATGCAGTGGGATATCTATACCCACTGGAGTGGACGGAGCGGGCAGGGACTTTTTGGAAAAGGCAGCTGGGATTATGAGGTTTGTTTGCACATCAATGAAGAATCTCCCGCGGATTCTCCCGGAAAATTAGCGTTATTTCGAGGCCTCCAACGCACTGCTTTTAGTCAATACGGTCGATCCGCCACCGCAACTAGAAGCAATAGGTATTTATGCGACTCAATGTTTGCATAAAAGAAGGACATTGAAATCGACGTAGCGGGCAGCCAACCATGTTTCGCCGTTTTTTCGGCGGCAGATTGGGGCGTGCTCAGTACACTGACACATAAGTACCTGACACGCCATTCCAGGACGGTTCCTCAAGCTGCTTGGGTTATGATCCAGACTGGGGAAATGGCAAGAGGGCGGCGAGCTCTTTGCGCCTGAAATGGACAAATCTGTCGAAATATGCGACTTGGCAAAAACAACGGCGCAGCTATCCGGATCCACCGGCTGTGACGATCATAACGACGAGGGATGTGCTGAGATTGTATAAGTTGGTTTGCGTCCCGGCGAACCGCCCTATCAGAGATTGATAGTGAAAAATAAGACCAGAACGACCGTGCATGACCGGATCATGATTGCCCATCAATGGAATATGAAATGGGAGAGCCTGCACAATTCTTAACCGGTTCAGCCTCTTCCGTGGACCTGATGGAGCTGTTCGAATTTTGAAAATCTTAGATGTCTACTACCGAAATTCTAGAAAGAGCGCGATAATATCAAAATCGAAATCGCATCTTAATAGCAGTCAACCACCCTATACTTTGTGCCAAGAAAGAGGGCCCGGATCAGCTGGAAGCATGCAGAAACAACTTAATCCGCTCAATTACTTCATCCTGCTGATCGTCGGTCATATCACTACCTGATGGCAAGCAAAGGCCATTTGCAAACAGCCGCTCGTCGATACCCGCGCCATGATAGGACGTGTCGGCATAAAGCGGTTGCATGTGCATGGGCTTCCAGAGCGGACGGGACTCAATCTCGTGCTCAAGGAGCATCAGCCGGATGGATTCTCGTGCCACGCCAGCCTCCGTAGGTTCAATGGTCAAAGCCGTAAGCCAGCGGGTTGAATGAAGGCCCTCGGATTCCGGCATGAAGGTGATGCCGGGGCGGGCAAGGCCAGCCTTATAACGTGCGAAAATTTCCCGGCGGCGGCTGACGCGCGCATCAAGCACTTCCATTTGCCCTAAGCCGATGGCCGCGCAGATGTTGGATAGACGGTAGTTATAACCATAGGTGGAGTGTTCGTAATGCGGTGCCGGATCGCGGGCTTGGGTCGCAAGAAAACGCGCCTCCTCGGCCCATTCTTTGTGGCGCGTGACCAACATCCCGCCCCCAGAAGTTGTAATGATCTTGTTGCCGTTGAACGAGAGAATTGCAGCGTCGCCGCCAGTGCCGGCCTTGCGGTTGTTCCTATAGATCGCGCCGAGGCTTTCAGCGCTGTCGACAATCAGGCGTACGCCGTATTGGGCAGCTAGAGCCTCCAATGGGTCGAGATCGACCGACTGGCCGTAAAGATCTGTTGGAATAATGGCCTTAGGTAAGCGGTTCTCGAGTTGGGCTTGGGCCAACTCTTCGGCGAGACGCACCGTATCAATAGTCCAACTCTTGGGGTCGAGGTCAAAGAACCGTGGTGTTGCGCCAAGATAGTTCAAAGGGAAAACGCCGCCTGCGAAGGTCATTGACGAAACCCAGACCTCATCCCCTCGAGAGACCCCCGCGATGCGCAAAGCCAGATGCAAGGCAGCAGAACCAGAGGATAGCGCGACGCAATGCACGTCTGCCGCTAAGTAGTCCCGCACCGTCGCCTCGAAGGCATCCAGCTGGGGCCCTATGGGTGCCACAAAGTTTGAGGCGAAAGCCTCCGCGACTCGGACCTCTTCATGGCCGGACATGTGAGGGCGGGATAGGTAGATGCGCATAGTTAGTCCTAAATTAGGGGTTTAGCGGGATTTCCGACGACGGTGGCACCAAGAGGCACATCATGGAGGACAACTGCGCCCATACCGACTATTGCGCCGGCACCGATGGTGAGGCCTTGGCGAAGGACAGCACCCGAACCGATATAGGCGTGGTCGCCGATGGTGACATTGCCATTCGCCTTCGCACCAGGGGCAAAGGTAACAAAATTACCAATTGTGCAATCATGTTCGACATACGAGTAGAGATTAGCGTGGAAACAACGTCCGATCCGAATATTCGAGGCCAAGGTAACGAAAGGGGAAAGACAGGCACCGTCACCGATCACCACCTCGTCCATCTCAAAGACAGAAGTTGCACGAGCTTCGATCAAGGGAATTTTAAAAGCTTCACATTTCGCGGCAAGACTTTCCCTCGTCTGTGAGTCAGCAATGGCAAGTGAAACAAATTTTTGTGGGTTTTCGCATTCCTGAAACTTAGTCCAATCGATGATGGCGTGACCGTTCACGTTGCCTGGGGCTTGTCCATCGTCGATGAACACCAATTCAGCATCAGGATATTGTGCGCGCAGCAGCGGCATGATCCCTCGCCCACAGCCCGCTGCCCCGTATACGCCGATTAACTGTTTCATGATGCGGATCCCCTAAATTTGGGCATCGTGGCCTCGTCAGCCGCGGAGATTCCTTCACGCTCCAGAACTTTGCGAATGGTCAACCAGATAATCTTAAGATCGAGCCTCAAACTCTGATTATCTATATACCAAATATCTAGCGCAAATTTCTCTTCCCAAGAGATCGCATTGCGCCCGTTAACTTGCGCCCAGCCGGTGACTCCAGGGCGCACCTCGTGGCGGCGGGCTTGCCTGGGTGAATAGAGCGGGAGGTATTCCATTAAGAGTGGGCGCGGTCCTATGAGGCTCATCTCTCCCTTGAGCACATTCCACAGCTCTGGTAGTTCATCCAACGAACTTCCTCGCAGGAAACGACCTAGCTCCGTCAGCCGCTCCGAGTCAGGCAGCGGGTTGCCTTCAGCATCAACCGCATCTCGCATAGTACGAAATTTGACCATCCGAAATGGTTTGCCATTGAGGCCCGGCCGGGTTTGCCAAAAGAAAATAGGTGAATCGATTTGACGCCAGATCATGAACGCTACAACAATGAAAACCGGGGATAACAACAGCAATCCGCACCCTGCAGCAATAATGTCAAGAATACGTCTCATATGAGGATTATTCCTAGACCACGTTTTCCAAGATGAAACCGGCTTCATTGGTCTCTAACACCGGTCACGCATTCGACCCACTTCATTGAAAGGCTCTCGCGCGAAAAATCGCTTTCGGCGAGCGCACGGGCATTATGTCCCTTCTGGCGCAAAACCTTCCTGTTTTCCGCAGCGGCAATTAACGCATCGGCAAAGGCAACGGGGTCGTCAGGTTCCACGGCGTATCCACAGTCATGCTCCGCGATCAGTTCGGTGAGCCAGCCGGGATAATTGTTTAGAACCGGCAATCCCGCGGAAATGTAGTCGAAAAATTTGTTTGGCGAGGTGCCAAAATAAAATGCTGGGACGTTCCTCAGGGTTTGTAAACCCAAGTCCGCGCCGGCCATCAGTCCAGTCAAGACCGACTTGGGAACCGGGTCCAGAAAAAGGACGTTATCGAGATTCTCGGCGAGGGCGCGCGCCTTCAATCTTCCCTTTTCACGACCTTGTCCGACCAAGGCGATCCGGATACTATCGATCTTACGGGCTTGGAGCAGAGCGGCCGCGTTGAGCACGGCGTCGAGTCCGTTGGCAGGACCATGCGTCCCGGTAAAGATTGCCAGCAATTGATCATCGCGTACGCCTTCGGGACGCCAGGCTTCCGAAGGCGTGGCAAAGAGCTGGAGGTCGCACCCGTTAGGCACCATTGAGATGCGCTCTTCATCCACCCCGCGTTCAGCAATTCCTTTGACGATCCCTGGAGATAGCCCGACTAACCGATCCGCTGAGTGATAGGACCCCCATTCCAGAGCGGACATGAGCCATAGCACTACCGGGTTTGTGATAACACCCATCGCGCGAGGCAGTTCTGGCCAAAGGTCGCGCACTTCAAAGACGAATGGCGTGCGTCTGAACCAGCGGGCAAATATTCCCGGGATGCCGGCGGTCAATGGCGTCGTTGTAGCAAAAACAACATCAGCCGGTTCGCACATCGCGACCTTGATGGAGCCAAACGCGAAGTTCAAAAAAACTTTGACTCGCTGAGAGAATCCCATGTGATTGCCGTAGTCGAGGTCGAATTCAATGACGTTGATGTCGTCAACGATGCCGCGTCGATGACCTTTTTGGAATGGACCATACAGCCCGGTTTTACCTTGCGCATAGCTACCGCAAACCATGGTTACGCTGTGCCCTGCGCGCAACAGAGCTTGGGCCATTTCGTAGGAGCGGGTGCCCGCGGCCCCCTGGGGGGTTGAAAAATGCTGGTGAAAATAAAGGATATGCATAATCAGAACGTTACTCTCGTAATGAGCTTGGCAGGGCGATCAACGCTGACCAATGCCATCGGGATTTCAGACTGCTTTTTGTAGTAGCGCGACTCTGCGGCGGTTTTTAGCGTCGGCTTCACCGGTAATCCATCGATCTCGATTGAAAGAGTTTGACCGTTGGCGCGGAGAATATTGCCGTCAATTTTCCAGGCGTGAGGTGCGAGACGCCACCGCAGACAAGCCTCTCGGAATGTGCCGGAAATCTCATCTTGGCAAACCAGGCCGTCCGGGCTCAACGAGATCTGCCGATGGTGGCGCGCTCCATTCGCATCGGTATAGGCCGCTGCGGCTGTCACCTTATCCCCCAAGCACTGTGCTGGCTCGACTGAATCGGCCGCAATCCAATCTCCGAACAGAAATCGCCCGACGCGGGGCATCTGGTCGCGCCCGTCGAACTCGATCGTATTGTGGGCCGCAGTGCTTGAAAACCACTCCGCCCCTTTGGCGTTGTAGCTGAAAGTGCCTGCGTCACGCAACAGGTTGACGCCGTCGTGCCAGAGATCAACGTGCAGCGCATCGGCTTGGCTCGGCCGAAACCTGAAGCGCGGGAAGCGCAAAACGGCAAAGGTGCTTTGCATACGAAGCACACTATAGCCGCCATTTGCAAATGTGACGCTGCCTTGCGGGGAGCTCGTGCCCCCCCTGGAAACGTCTAGCCAGCGCGATGGCGCATTCCACGGCCCGTCGCCGAAGGCATCCCGTCCTTCGAACAGGGCCGCAGCCAGCTGTACGGAAGGGCGAAAGTCGCGGTAATCCCCTCCAGTCAACTGCAACAGCCTTGCTCCGTCATTTGCGCCGATGTTCGGTACATCGCCCGTTTCCCGATCGACCATTGCGTCAAGCCAGCGGGTTGCCGCTGCCAGACGGACCCGCAGTTGCCGCGAGAATGGGGGCATATCCCTATGTGCCCGCCAAGCCTCGGACAAGGCGTAGCTGTCAAGCATAACCCGATGATAGTTCAGCGAATATTGGCTGAAGCTGCCATCAGGCTCGATAAGGGTCTGTGCACGCTCCTCTAGCCAGCGCCGGCCTTTTCTTGCCCAAGCATCCGCGCGCGGGTCCTCTCCTGCTAGGAAGCTGCCGCCTATGAACAGAGCTGCTGCCTCCGAGGTGCCGTGGTTGTTTTGCTGCCCGATCGCGTAGGACATCGTCGGAGCGATGCGCTGAAGATGCGCAATCAGCAACTCGATCATTCCGCGCTCTGGCCCGGAATCCTGTCCGAGCACCCAGGCCGCCGTAACCAGGTGCATAACCCGAATCGAAGCCTCTTGCCCGCATTTCCAGTTTGGCCCTTTGTAAGGTGGATTGTTTCGCGACCAGTCTGATAGCCAATTATTTAAGCGGGTCAGCGCTTGATCGTCTCCTTGAGCTGCCTTGGTGGCCCAGGCGACCACCCAGTCGAAGCGCGAAATTTCCCAGAGGCCCTTAATGTCACCGGATCCAAAGTCCGGTATCCGCCACCAATCGCGTGTGACATCGATTTCCGTCACCTTTGAGAACGGATTAGCAAACCAGTCTGGTGCGGCCTCCGGCAAAGAGGTCCTATGCCACCCGAACCTGCACAGAGAATGGTCCCAGTCAGTATTGGCCGGAGGCAGTTTGCCACGCCTTTCGCAAACGCGCAGAAAGGGTCCGGTTGCAACATCTGCTTTCAGTTTTTGAACCACATGTAGCCCGGTTTTCAGACCGAGCCGATATATAGCCACCCTAGCGACGTTAGATAGTCCCAGATCCGCATAGGTGCATAACTTGGTTTTCAGGCTCATCTCTGGTCGCGCAGGATTTCGGCTACTTTGATGGTAACTTCCGCGACTTCAAAGAGCTCTTCTGGTGCAATTGGAGACTCATTTCCGGTTTCGACCGCCTTAATGAAGGCAGCTGCACAAGCATTTTGCCCCTTGTCTTGCCGCCAGAGGTTTTGGCTCTTGAACCCTGGCCAATTGAAACCCCGTAACTTCAGAAAGTTGTCGAGCTGCAAGGTACGCCCTGCCGCAAAGACCTCGACGCGCTCCTTGGGGAAAGAGGCGCCACCGTTAGCGACATAATGAATTGTCCCGAAGGATCCGTCTTCAAACCCGAGAGTAATGGACGCCTTATCCTCGGTAATAATTTCTGTATCGGTCTCGCCCATCCGACGAGCCTGCACCGATACAATGGGAGAGCCGGCTAGAAAACGCATAAGATCAATATAGTGGCAGGCTTCCCCGATTATCCGCCCCCCGCCCACCTGCAGGTCTTGTGTCCAGTGGTCGGCAGGGATGGCACCGGCGTTCATCACCATGACAAAGCATTTGGGGGCGGCTACAACCTCCAAAAGTTTCTTGATGGTCTGCACGTGCGGAGCAAAGCGTCGGTTGAAGCCAACCATCAAGTGCTTTCCACTGCTAGAATGAGCTGTTTTGACCTCATCCAGTTCTTCACTAGTAAGAGCAAGTGGCTTCTCGACGAAGACATGCTTGCCCGAGCGTAGTGCTTTAGCGGTGAGGTGGGCATGGCTGTTGTGCCGAGTTGCAATCGCAACGGTGTTAACTGCAGTACTCTCAAGAAGCGAATCGGTGTCTGACGTCGCTTCAGCAAAGCCAATGCGACGCCCAGTAACCACCGCATTGGTGCCTCCAGCCGAGGAAATCATTTTAAGAACCGCACCTCCCGCTTTGAACGCCGGAATCAGCATTCGCGAGGCATAGTTACCCGCGCCAATGAAGCCAACCGAGGCCTTGCCGGAAGCCTCAACTTGCTGTGGTAGAAGCGAGACCGTCCGATCATGCCGGGGGACAGTGTCGTGATCATAGGTCAGAATAATAGCAAGGGCGTTTCGATCGGTGGTCAGGACCTCGTAGGCGCGCGTGGCCTCTTCAAAAGGCACCCGGTGGCTTATCAGCGGTACTACATCTATTACTCCGGAGGCCAGCATATCAAGCACTGCCTCAAAATTGCGCTGTTCGGTCCAGCGAACAAATCCGATGGGGTAATCATGACCTTCATCTTCGTAAGCCGCATCGTAACGCCCAGGACCATAGGAACAGGAGACTTGGAAGCTAAGCTCCTTTTCGTAGAAGTCAGCACGGTTCAATTCCAGCCCGGTGACGCCGACAAGGATGATTCTTCCGCGCTGACGACTCATCCGGGCGGCTTGTGTGACCGGGTCGTTCGATTTGGTCGAAGCAGTGATGATGACGCCATCGACTCCGGCCCCACGACTGAAAGCCATGCCAGCGAGAACCGGATCCTCGCCGACGCCCGGATTGCAGGTCTCAGCTCCGAATGTGCGCGCAAGATCGAGCTTTGCCGGGTCGAAGTCAATGGCGAGTACTCGGCAGCCCTGAGCGCGCAGCATTTGCACCGTCAGCAAGCCAATCAGACCAACGCCGGTTACCACGAAGCACTCACCCAACGCCGGTTGGGCGAGGCGGATGCCCTGGAGCCCAATACTGGCGAGTACGGTGAAGGAGGCGGCTTCGTCGCTTACACTTTCAGGAATTTTCGCACAGAGGTTTTTGCGAACGCTGACCATATCGGCGTGCGGTCCGTTTGAAACCACGCGATCACCAGCGCTGAAGCCTTCAACCCCGCTTTCGAACACGACGCCGACATTGCAATAGCCGAGAGGGATCGGCTGCCCGAGTTTGGAGCGCACGGCTTCTACCGTGGTCATAAGCCCGTCGGTGGCGACCTTGTCGAGCACCTGACGCACCTTTTCGGGCTGGCTACGTGCCTTCGAAATCAAACCGGATTTACCGAAATCAACGAGCATCCGTTCTGTTCCGGTCGAGATCAAGGATATCGTGGTGTCAATCAACAGGCTACCGCGCTTCCCCTGCGGTGCGGGCGCCTCAATTATTTCCGACCGGCCGGTGGAAAGATTTTGGAGAATTTGTTTCATTTTCAATCCGGTATTATAAAAGGTTATCGAGGGAACGGGCTTGGGAAATGTATCTGATCGGAATTGTTCCGAACCGAGAAGATCTAAGGTCTGGGTTAAGTATCGGGTAGCACTTTTGGAGAGCCATCTGCGTGAAAATTCTCATAGAGTGATCGGATTTTTATGAACTGCATTCCTCTGATCGGGAACCGGCTCATGATTAGCGCAGCTACCGCCATCCATTAGCACCACCATGTAGGGCAATAGGGATGGGAAGGGCAAGATTGTTGTGAGCGCCCATGCCTAGCAACTCAGCGAGCCAAACAAGCTGACGGTCGGGTATTACGAAATAAACATTCTATCATGATAGTCGCCTCCGTCACGCTGACAACCAATTCTCAATCACCCAAGGGAACGACTTTAAAAGGGAAGATCGCGAGTCGAGCCAACTACTTGGGATAAGAATCCGCGGAAACAGTCTAATGGCGCCGTCCCAGAAGACAGGCGAATGAACCATGCGGGCCATTTCGAAAGCAGATGCCGTGTCGCACTATATTAGGGCCGCATGTAACTGATAAGAACAGCCCGGTATTTGCCCTTGAATACGAAAAGACTCCCTGCGCCAGCGCCGATCGGCGCCATTTCGTCGGTAAGGGCTTGAAGGTCATCGACAGACGCTGCGCCGCCGACTACGGTCATAGGAATGGTAATAGCCGTGCGGACCTTACGGGCAAGTTCCAAGTCGTATCCCTGCATCATTCCGTCCCGGTCCACAGAATTGAGGACAATTTCTCCGGCGCCCAATTCGGCGCATTGGATAGCGAAGGCGACTGGATCGACTTTGTGTTTCTGCTTAGCATTAAGTGAACTAACCCGGTAGCTGCTGCCAAAGAGCCCCTCTTTCTTTACGTCGATTGTTACCACAACGCTTTGCCGTCCCACCCGCTCGGCCATTTCGCGTACCAGTTCAGGGCGTTCCAGCGCAGCATGACTGACCGAGACCTTCTCATATCCAAGGGCGATGATTCGGGCAGCGGTTTCAGCATTGTCCACCCCGCCACCGTAGCACAGCGGCATCCGACTTTCGGCGGCGATGTCTCTCAACAGAGCAAAATTCGGCCCTTGGCCAGAGGCCGTCGCTTCAATGTCCAGCAAGGTCAACTCGTCGACCTCTTTTTCGTTGAAAATCTTCACCGCGTTAATGGGGTCACCAACGTATTTCGGATCGTCGAATTTTTTCGTCTTGACTAAGCCGTTGCCGCGCAAGAGCAAAAACGGGACAACGCGGGACCTCAGCATCCCGAAACTCCAACAAAGTTCTTGATCAGGCGGATACCGTTAGAATGACTTTTCTCGGGATGGAATTGGGCTCCAACTATGTGGCCCTTGCGAACGATACAGGGCAGATCCCCTCCATAACTGGACGTCGAAACGACATCATTTGGGTCACTGGCGTCATAATAATACGAGTGCAGAAAATAGAATCCGTGGTTCATATCAATGCCCTGCAATAACGGGTCCTGGGCATTGCCCGTGATGCTGTTCCAGCCCATATGTGGCAGATGCGGAGGTTTGGTCAGCTTACTAGCGTCAATTCGTCTAACATGGCCCGGAATCCATCCTAGTCCTGCTTGCAGTCCCTCATCGCTGCCGTTCGCCAACAGGTGCATGCCAACGCATATCCCCATGATAGGTTTTCCCTTTGTCAGAACCTCCGTTTCCAGCGCTGAAAGGATCCCCGACTCTTTGAGCTTCGTGATTGTGGGGTCGAAAGCCCCGACGCCAGGCAGCAGAAAGTGGGTGGCCTCCTCAAATCGATGCAGATCCTCGGTGATCATATAGGGAATCCGCTCGCGATTGCAGATATTGGCAATCGCAGCCACATTGCCCGACCCGTAGTCGATGACGCAAAGCATCACCATTACCGCTTAATCGATCGTTCGATACCAATCGCCCTTAAAACCTTGGCACCGAAGTTAAACAACGACTCTTGGTTTTTATAGTCTTTGTAGCTTTTCAGCGGCATTTCGTGATAATGACGCAGTTCATCAACGCTGATGCCAAGCTTTTTGGCGATATAGGAAAACTCGTCGTCAATGGTGTCAGGATCGTAGGCGGGCTTTTTGAGGTCCTCCAAGGCCTCTTCGCGGGTCATCTGCTCTGTAAGGATGAGCGATGAGAGTTGCACCTTGCGGGTATCGTATCCAAACCGGGTCGGCATCCAGTAGCCTTCAAAAAACTTCGTAAACCGGCTTTCGAAATGCTTCTGTGGGTAGGCCCGCCAGCCATATTCGTCGCGGAGCGTATTGATAGCCAGTGCCTTGCTATAGGGCATATAGTCCAAGGGCCTCACGACCTTAACCCCGCGCAGATACCGCAAGTAGAACTTATGGAAGAGTACGGAGCTGAACGGATAGTTCTTCAGTGGCCGGGTACAGAATTTATTCCGGATGTCATTTATAAGCCACATATCGGTTCCGTAATATAGCCACTCTAGTGGATTTCGGACACATTCGGTCGAAATATTTCCGCCATTCATAATGTGCTTTACGTTGTATTTATTCGCAAACTTATAAAGTGTTGCAACGAAGGCGTGATCCTGCGGAATATCGATCTGCGAAATCCCCGACTTGAAAAATGCCAACTGAAAATCACGCATATCTTCCCAGTCGATCACCTCAGTAAAAAGGTCTAGGTCAAGTTTTTCAACCAGCATCTGAATATTGTTAACTGCTAGGTCGCTATTCCAGCCACCATCAACATGGAACACGAGCGGACGCAGGCCAAATTCTTTGACTAAAAGATGCAGCATATAAGAGCTATCAAGGCCACCACTAAGGCCCAAAAGGCAGTCGAAATCGTGGCCTTTGCCGGCGTTTCGTACATCATCGATGATAGAGGCCAGCTGCATCCGCCCCCGCTGATCAGTGTGCCAGTTCGGCTTGACGTTTGCCTCAAAGTCGCGGCAATGGTCGCAGACGCCGTTCTCGTCGAACTGGATTGCCGAATCCGTCGTGTCCATTACGCAATTTGAGCAAATCAAGTGTTTGTCTCCAGCCATCTGCTTTCGCCCTCAGTGTGGAATTGTGATTTCATCGCCTGATGGTCTCTGAGTTGTCCAAAAGCCAGCGGTAAGTGTGTTCAATCCCTGTACGAAGACCGATCTTCGCCTTCCACCCCATACGGTGCAGTCGCGACACGTTCAAGAGCTTGCGCGGCGTGCCATCGGGCTTCGCGGGGTCGGTTTGAATGTGGCCGGCAAATCCGGTGACTTCGGCCACCAAGCGAGCCAGATCGAGGATGGAAATGTCTTCGCCCGTCCCGACATTAATATGGCTGAGCATTGGTGCGGTATTGGCGTCGTAGATGTCCTTGGGCAAATTAAGTACGAAGAGGCTCGCCTCGGCCATGTCATCGACATGCAGGAACTCCCGACGCGGAGAACCCGTTCCCCAAATTGTCACGCTCTCGGCACCGGTGACAGTAGCCTCATGGAAACGGCGGATCAGCGCAGGAAGCACATGGGAATTCTCTGGGTGGAAATTGTCACCAATCCCGTAAAGGTTAGTCGGCATGATTGAGCGATAATCAGTGCCATACTGTCGGTTGTAACTTTCACACAGCTTGATGCCTGCGATTTTGGCGATGGCATAGGGTTCGTTCGTTGGCTCCAAAACACCTCCCAGTAGCGCGTCTTCGCCTATGGGCTGTGGCGCTTCGCGTGGGTAGATGCAGGAAGAACCCAGTTGCAAGAGCCGCGTAACCCCTGCGGCGAATGCCTGATGGATCACATTGCATTCAATCATTAGGTTTTCATAAACGAAGTCAGCGGGGTAGGTGTTGTTGGCATGGATCCCGCCCACTTTGGCCGCAGCCAAGATCACCACGTTTGGTTTTTCGGAATTCATGAATTCACGAACGGCAGCCTGATCCGTCAAATCCATTTCGGCATGGGTACGGGTGATGATCTCCACCGCCGCGCCTGCATCTTTTCCAGCCTGAAGGCGGCGCAGTATTGCGCTCCCGACCATGCCCCGATGGCCCGCTAGGTAAACTCTTGATATAGTCAATTAGATGCTTCCATTTACAAGTGAAAAACGGGGCGCATTGCGAAAACGGTCTCGTACAAAGTCTATGCCACGCAAAAAAACGTCGTCAAGTCGGCGAACCGGCAATTTTATGACATTGCCCTGTAACACCTCGCTTTCAGTTGCAACATGGTTTGTCGAACCACTTTCATAAATAAACTGCAAACTTTCGTTGCGTTCCCCCACTCCAAAGAGTTTCAAACCTACCAACTCCGCGATTCTGTTCGTTTCTATATTCCTTTGCATCTTATCAAAGGTGTCAGGGATGGGCTTAAAACTAAACGTACGCGCGCTAACAGCGCCCGATGCCAACACAGAGAAACTACCGATATTGGCGCCAACGTCACAAAACAGATCATCTTTACGAAGGAAATGCAGGAGAAATGCCATATCAGCAAATTCATCGAGACCAGTGTAAAAATTTCCTGTTGCCCCTGTCATCCCCCCCCCCATCACAACACGGAATCCTCTACAAAAGGAACGACTATGGGTACATGCATAGGACGATTTGCAATCTGCCACCTAATGAACCTGACGACGCCCGCAATTCGATTTCCCCGATTCAAAGGATGATTATATATGCTTAAGTATTTTCAACATGATTGAGAGCCTTCCCTATTCAGATTTCGCTGGGCATTGGTATGTCCATGTTATACTTTTTCAGGAGCGCATGACGCTTGGCTGATTTAAGATCCTCAATTACCATTTCAGCACACATTTCCTGCGCGGTAATTTCTGGCACCCAGCCAAGCTTGTCTTTCGCTTTCGTCGCATCTCCCAACAGGGTTTCTACTTCGGCAGGGCGGAAATAGCGCGGGTCAATACGCACGATCACGTCGCCGGGCTTGATCGCTGGGGCGTCACTACTATCAATCGCCGTAACTACACCAATCTCTGCCATACCATTTCCCGAGAATTCCAGCGTGATGCCAAGTTCGCCTGCTGACCACGTTATGAACTCACGCACAGAATACTGAAGGCCCGTTGCAATGACAAAATCGTCAGGCTCGTCTTCCTGCAGCATCATCCATTGCATGCGAACATAATCTTTTGCATGCCCCCAATCGCGCAACGCGTCAATATTACCCATATAGAGACATTTTTCTAAGCCTTGGGCGATATTCGCCAAGCCGCGGGTGATTTTTCGAGTCACAAACGTCTCACCTCGTCTCGGGCTTTCATGATTAAACAGAATTCCGTTGCAGGCATATATGCCGTAGGCCTCACGGTAATTCTTCGTAATCCAATAGGAGTACAGCTTCGCAACAGCGTAGGGTGAACGAGGGTAGAACGGGGTCGTTTCTTTCTGCGGCGTTTCTTGAACCAGCCCGTACAATTCCGAGGTCGAAGCCTGATAAAAACGCGTTTTGTCGGCCATACCCAAGAAGCGAATGGCTTCGAGCAAGCGGAGCGTTCCAATTGCATCGACATCCGCGGTATATTCAGGCGCTTCGAAGGAAACCGCGACATGCGATTGAGCCCCGAGATTGTAGACCTCATCAGGCTGCACCTCGGACAGTATCCGCGTTAAATTCGATGTGTCCGTCAGATCACCATAGTGGAGCTCAAGCTTAGGGTTTTCCTCGTGTGGATCTTGGTAGATGTGGTCGATACGCTGCGTATTGAACAGCGACGAGCGCCTCTTGATGCCGTGAACTTCATAACCTTTTTGAAGCAAAAATTCCGCAAGGTAAGAACCGTCCTGTCCGGTTACCCCGGTAATCAGAGCTCGTTTCATACAAATCTCCTATTTTCTTGAGGGACATTCAATCCCATGATCACGTTTGTCGCCGACCAAAATCGGCAAGCGGGTAATTTATGTGCCCTTCACAATTGTTGCTCAGTTGGTGCCGGTGGGGAAGATCGACAATGTCTCAGAGTTTTCTTTCGACTGGTGTAGCAAGTATCACATTGAACACAAAATATCGCTGCGTTAGCGCTGACACCAACAGTACTATAGGTGTGACTGACAAGCAGACGTAGATATTTTGGTAGATCGATCCGATGTAGAATATTGGAAGCGCAAATACCAATCCAATGCTGTAAACATAGAGTTGTGGGCGCAGCTTGCCAACGCCATTCATGAAATAAGAATAGATGCTGTTCAAGAATATGGAGAACACCTTCAGTGCGGAAAAAAAGGCAAAGACAAAGGTTTCTGTTGTCCGATCCAGCCAGAGCATTACAATCTTATCATAAAACATGATGCTAAAAATCAAAAGAACCAGCCCAACGATTGAGAAATATTCCTGACGCCTGAGCAATTTGAATGCCCTATCAGTTTCGCCGCGATGGATGAGCAGCGTATAGCCAGACCAAAACGGGTACATGATTATCGTGGCCACAATAATGAAGGGCGCGAAAACCTTGTCGGCTATGGCCATCTCTACGACCAGTTCGTTGGGGAAATTGGCGTAAATAAAGTAAAGTGCCATCTGACCGAGTATCGCAAACTCGATTTGTAGCAGAAAGAATGGTAAGCCGCGTTGCAAATGGATCACGCCCTGGCGGGACTTAAGGGCAAAAGAGCTAGCGGTCCTGATGACTGCAAAAAGTGGGATTACATAGTTGAGCCGCACAAGCATTAGGGTGTTGACCGCGATTGACCCAACAAAAACCAAGATGGCTACGGCCCCCACTTTATTCTCAACGGACCCGCCGTTCGGTATAAGCAATAGATACAACCCCAGAAAAATCAGCACTTGGGACGAGGCGAGGGCAAAATTAGTTGAGTGTGGCTGCTGGAGGCCTGCGAAGACCGGATGATGCGCGCGAGTTACAAAGTCTATGAGGATGAGGGACGCCAAGACAACGATTGTGGACGTATTGAACTTCTGCATCCATCCGGCGGCATATACCAATGTTCCAATTCCCATCGCGAGAATGCAAAACCCTGCCACGAAGACAAGGATCAATTTGTAATAGGTTAATACCAGTCGCGCCTGCACCGCGGTAGAGCCGGACTTGGCGATGAGGCGCGCGAGTTGGTTCCTTACGCTGCTGCCAACGCCGAAGTCTAGCGCATAGATCAGACCCGCAACAGAAAAAATAACTAGCCAAGTGGAGTAATCCTCATCCCCCAAGAAGTCGAGCATCAGCTTGACATTAAAGAATGAAAAAAGAACTGAAATAAACTGAAAGAAATAACTTTTGAAATTCGCCATGGATCAAGCCTACAGATTGTGATGACGCAAGCGAGCTATGCGGCTCGCAACACCAAATCACTGTTCGTTATTTTACGCTTAGGCGAAAATGTGGCCAGACTGATCATCAAAGGCGAAATGGACAACAGGAATATGAAACCGTACTCTGATAACGGTTCGATCATCAATATTATCAAAAGTGACGCGGATATGACAGTGAAAATCGTCTGTATTCGAGCCTGGCTTTGCCCTTGTCGAAGGCTCCATATTAAGCGTCGTCTGTTTGCGAGAACGCGAAAGCCTTTCATAATGGACAAGCCGTAAAATGCCAAAATAGGTGCTCCACCAAACAGGCCATACACCGCGAGAATGAGTACGAAACCGTTATGCGGATTGACGATTTGCCCATAATCGCCAAGGGCCTGAAGCATTCCGCCGTCCGGGGCGACCGGATTTCCGAAGATCGGATGTGCCTTGAATATGTTGAAGCCCGTGACGATGCCCGTATTGCCTGTCCAGCGCTGGGACTCGCTGAGCCCGCCATCCAAAATTAAGGCCATGCGGCTTCCGACAAATTCAACATACTCCCCAAGCGGGAGCAGGAGCAGAGCCGTCGCTCCAATGGCGTAGAGAGCAAGAAGCCTCATGCGTGCGCCAGTGCACCAGTTCAGTAGAAGAAAAGTGAATACGAACGCAATCAGGAAACTGCGGTTGAAAGTTGCAAGACCAAGTGCGACAGACATTGCCATGAACGCGATGGACCGGGCTTTGCGCTCACCACTTGAGAAGTTGAAGAACGCCACGACGAAGAATGTTAGCGAAAAAGCGACGAGCATGGCTGGTGCTGGGAAAAGTCCTGTTTCGCGCCGAGACAACTCGCTCAAGCCCCCTGCGCCAAGATCATATGCGGTTGCCGCGATCAAGTTCGCCCGCCACCCCATGGGATCAGGAAACAAGGTTACAAAATGGGCGATCCCAGCCATGAATATTGCCAGAACCACAGTGCCCTGAAAATCTTTCTCCGTAAGCAGCAGAAGCACGAAGAAGAAGTTGGCGATCATGAGGACATGCAGACTGAGATCACCCATGGCCTGCCCGACCATATAGCGGTAGAATAGAGAGATAAACGCATACAGTAAAAAGCCAGCCACTAATAATAGGATTCCCCTGCTAATGTAGAAACGTCGTCGCGAGAGTAGGAACGCTATTTGGTAAATGACCATAATCATGACTACGGAAATGTAGCCACTGGGTGGCAAGCCTAGATACTTTGGTGCGATCGAGGGGTCAGTGAACAGCGAAGCCGCCAACGTGAGGCTGATTATAACTTTTCTGAGCGACATTCGAGTCACAATTTTTCCTAGTTCGTCGATTCGGGGATGAGGGAGACCAAACTTGCGGCGGAAATCTCGGAAGTTACCGACCGTCCCAGTTCTCTACTTCGCAGGCCAAACATCTTCAATGTCTCAGTGGGCATTTCTTCAAATTTCTTAAACCCTTCCGCAAGGGCATAAGGATCGCCTGGATTGAACATCAAGCCGTTGAAACCATCTATCAGAAAACGCTCGGTTGCGCCGGTGCCGGACGATGAAATCAGTGGAAATCCGAGCACGGCGAATTCATGAAGCGTAACACCCCATTGATCTTTTCTGCTGGGGAATACAAATATATCGAAGGATTTGGTAGTCTCGATAAGCTCGGATGATGTCATATAGGGGAGGACTGTAATTCCGAGCTCGTCTTCCAGTTGTTCTCTCAATGGACCTTGGCCTATACAAACAAGTTTGCAGCTGCCGGATAACGTCTCGCGATAAATCTTGTAAGCTTCAGCTAAGAGGTCGGTCCCTTTCACGTCACGGAAATTTCCTACATAGAAAAAGGTGCGCAGACTGGCCTCCTTGCGCTGATCGAAGTTGACACCGTCACAAAATTTTTCGGTGTCGCAGGACAGCAGATTGTAAGCGATATCTGAATCCGCATAACCGAGCTGTCTCACGTAGTGATATTGTCTTGCGCCTGCGATCCAGGCCTTATCGAAATATTTCCTTAGACTAAGGCGGAAATAGATCGCTCCCAGTCTTTGTCTGAAAGAGCCAAGCCAGTTATCGTCAAATCCACACACGGTTGTGAAACTCTTCCGGTTTCGGGCTCTCTTGATCGCGGCAAGGTAACCCGCATCCATCCAACCTGAAATATAGACCATGACGGGATCGAAGTCCTCGATCAATTCCACTAACTCGTCAACTGACAAGTCTGAGCTTTTTTGGAATGTCACCCTTGGAATTTGGGGGATGTTTACTGGTTTCAAAAGATTCTTATCCCACGACACTACGTGAACCGTTGCCTCGTGGTCCTCCACTAATCGACGCATAAGGCCATCCAAGTAATTTACGTATTCAGAATACAGAAAAAGAATCTTCAAGCTTTAGGTCCTCTGGGCACTATAGGTTGCGAATTAATTTCATTGGATTCCCGGCGACCACCACATTGGGGGGAACTTGCTTATGAACAATCGTGCCCGCGCCGATTATTGCCTTGTCGCCGATTGTGACGCCAGGCAGGATTAGGGAATTATAGCCTATCCAGACGCCGTCACCTACAACTATGTTCTTAGAATAGCCTTTACCCGCGCGGTGATTTCCCGAAGTGGCGATCTCATGCGTACCTGTCACAAAATGCACGTTGTCCGAGATATCGCAATAGTTGCCGATCGACACTGAGCTTCCGGTACCGCCGACAAAAACGGAGCCACTACCGACAAAACTTTCGGTTCCAATTGAAAGCTTTAACTTTCTTGCAACCCTAATGCTCGAATAAACAACCGCTCGCTTGCCCAATCTCGCGCCCATTATGCGCAATGCGAATCGGTTCCACCCGGGGAAACGCCCCTCCGGTGCGATGGAGAGAAACAATCTCCCGATGAGCAAAGATAAGAGATCAGTCATTTTCCAAAAATTTCAAAATGGCTGCCCGCGCCTTTTCCGAGGTAAATCGGTCATTCACAAAAACCCTTGCCCGCCGCGCTGTATCTTGCCTCAACGCGGGATTCTGACCCAGTTTATTTAGCTCGGTTACCAAGGACTGCACTGAATAGTCGACATGAACGTAAGTTTCGTTCGCTAACTCAGGATATTTAAGGGAACTCACGACAACTTTCCCCGCCGACATATATTCTGCAATCTTCGATGGAAAATTATTATTGTGATTAGGATCAGATGGATTGCGCAATGACAGCGCGATTTCAACCTTCTCTAGGACCTTGAAATATTCCTCCAATGGCAACATTCCCAGATACACAATATCCGCGCCTTTTGAATTCGCCGCATCCACCAGCTCGATCAAATTTTGTTCTGAGAGGTGGAATGGCCTTCCGGAAAAATAGAATCTGATTTTTGGGCAAGCGATTGCGGTTTCAACCACCAGGTAAAGACCTGTGGTCTCTCCCAATGAGCCAGAAAAGAGGACGCCTGGCTTCGGCGAGATGACAGCAGATCCATCTTGGAACACGTCTATGATCGCAGGTAACACGATCGTCTTGGGATTGAGATCACTCCCGCATCTCAACGCAATCACACCATTCATTCGTCGATAAGTCCAAAGAAGGAAACGTTGGTAGGAATTCTTTGGTGGACTCACGTAATCTGCTGCAACGACAAAAGTCTTATGGCCTATCATCCTTGAAAGGAGGGCCAAGAATACGTTTGAATAGTCCAGATTGTAAAACACGACCGTCATCCGTTTCTCGACCGCCACGAAACGCATGAACCGCAAGGCGTCGCCGACAATCTTGATGACCAATTTAAGCGATCGCGGACCCCGAGCCTGCGTGTCAAGGAATATCTCTTTTCCCGCCAGCCCGTGCGCGCTTCTGTTACGATCCAGGAATATGGGCACGATATTGACTAGCGTATCAGGCGATAGCGCTTGTAGCAATTTCAGCTGGAACCGGTTCCCAGCCACAGAAATACGAAAATCAGCTTCAGCGAACTGCGGCTCGACAATCAGCCCAGTAAAGACGATCTTGGACTTTTTGGAACGTAACGTAGTCATTTTTGGTATCTCAGAAGTATGCCAATGAGCAAATTTTAGAATAGACATGTCCAGGATGGCAGTCCTGAACAATCTTTTTCACTTGAGCATCATCTATCTCGACGCCACCACCATTGGCAAATTCTTCGATAGTGGCGGCGATGTCTGAGGGATCGTCCGGGTCGAAAAACATCGTACCTGTTTTACAGATTTCGTGGGCGAAGGGCAAATCCGATGTCAGAACCGGTCGCCCTCTGGCTAGGCTTTCTACATAAGGTAAACCAAAGGACTCCAATTTTGTGGGTAGCAACAGAGCATGACAAGCCAAGAACCAATCGTTAATCTCTTCAAATTCCAAGATGCCAGCGTTCACAACAATCTCAGAAAGGCCTTCCGCGTTTATCCGGTCGAAAAACGTCCTGACTTCGCCGTCCTGCTGATCCAGAGTCACGATTATCTGAGCCGGTATTCCGCGGTTTTTTAGGAGTATGGCGGTGTCGAAAAGTATCGCAACATTTTTGTGTGTTGCGAATGATGACAAACAAAAGAACCGATGCGTTGGCGTTGCGCACCCGGCCTTTGGGGCTTCCGGTTGCTTGGCGGTCTGCACTGCTTCGTCCACTGGACAAGGAACGATGACAGGTGTCCTGCATTTTAACGCACGCGTCATCTGGTCGGCTACAAAGTTGCTTTGAACGGTGACTACTTTTGGGGTCCCGATCAGGGCCCGTATGTTGATGCGTTTGATCCAGCGGCCTGCGCGTTGCCGAAGGCTCATCTGTTTCCAGACGTCAGAGGCATCGGTTACGGCATAGAGCCAATCGAAGTAATAAATTTGCCTGCGAGCGAACGGGACAATAAAATCGCCAAGATTTATTAGGGTTTCAGAACCTCTCTTGATAATGGACCTGATGGGCAGATACAAAAAATATAAGATAATCTGATCTAAAGCTTTGATGTTTGTCGGGCGAAATATTACGGCTTTGAGGCCGAGTTCGCGAGCCTCCTGAATGAGCGAAGCGCTGTGGCGCGGTGAAAAAAGGATCACCGGCGAAGCTGAGATATCTGCTTGAAAATCGCTACCCAAAAAGCGGACAAAGCCAGCAAAAATGCGCAGCCCCCCGCCATGGATGGAATTGTAACCATTAACCACTAACGTCGGCTGGGAATCTTTTGATCTACTCAACGGTCGCTCGTTTCTTCACTCATTCAACTCCTCGAGCTGGCAAAAACCGATACTTCGTTACTTGATCCCAGAAAACTGGGCCTGAAACGTCTTCGTGCTTCACGTGGAACGGCCGTGACGCCACACTCCACGGGTATCGACCAAGATGCCGTCGGGTATGGCGGAACTGCGAAACTCGGCGTGATCCACAAGCATCACATGGATGTCGGCCGAGTCTGTCGCCGACGAGACAAGGCTGGCATTTTCTAGCCCGCTGGGAAGCGCCTCGATATTGGGCTCGACGATCTCAACGGGGCCATGATGAGCGGCTGCCAGTTTACGCGCGATGGCCAGCGCCGGACTTTCGCGCAAGTCGTCGATGTCGGGCTTGAACGCCAATCCGTATAGCGCCAGCGTAACGTCGGCGACTGTTTTGCCAGGGTGGCCCATCAGGTGTGCATCAATCGCAGCATGAACCTTTTCGATGACCCAGGCTGGCTTCGAGTCGTTCACTTCTCGCGCAGTGCGGGTCAGCGGCGCCTGTTCAGGCGCCGAAGAAACGATGAACCACGGGTCGACGGCGATGCAATGGCCCCCAACGCCGGGGCCGGGCTGGAGGATATTGACCCTCGGATGTCGGTTCGCCAATAATATTACCTGCCATACGTCGATATCCAGCTTGTCGCAAATCAAAGACATCTCGTTAGCGAAAGCGATGTTAACGTCGCGGAAGCTATTTTCAGCGAGCTTTGCCATCTCGGCGATACGCGGCCCCTTAGCGATGACGCACTCGGCGGCAAGAAAGGTGTTGTAAAGCGCTGCAGCACGCTCTGAACATGAAGGTGTAATGCCGCCGATCACTCGGTCGTTGGTGATCAGCTCGTGCATGACCTTGCCCGGGAGCACACGCTCCGGACAATGCGCTATGCGGATATCGGACGCCTCGCCTGCAGTCTGGGGGAAGGTAAGATCTGGTCGGGCTTCGGCAAGCCAGTCGGCCATGGCTTCGGTCGTGCCCACCGGGGATGTCGACTCCAGAATGACCAAATTTCCTTTTGCGAGCACCGGCGCGATCGACTTCGCAGCAGCCTCGATATACGAGAGGTCCGGTTCATGATCATCGCCCTTGAACGGCGTTGGCACGGCAATTAGAAACGCTTCAGCGGACTCAGGTATAGTGGTCGCGCGCAAATAGCCTTCGCGCACAGCGGCATGGACAACCATGTCGAGATCTGGTTCAACAATATGGATTTCACCGCGGTTGATCGTGTCCACCGCAGACTGATTGACGTCCACGCCGATAACCTTGACCTTCCGCGACGCAAACATTGCCGCAGTTGGCAGACCGATGTAGCCTAAACCAATAACTGAAATTTTCTCGAATTGAGTTTTCATTTTCTCTCAAATCACCTTGAGCTTAGGAATTGAATGACGGCCTCGCGGATACGGCCAGAAGCAAAGCCGTCCCCATAAGGATTGTGAGCCCGGGACATCCTGCCGTAGGCTTGCGGATCATCAAGCAAGTTTGACAATTCACGGACTATAAGGTCGCAGTCTGTTCCAACAAGCTTAACGGTCCCAGCATCAACCGCCTCTGGTCTCTCGGTCGTATCACGCATGACAAGAACGGGCTTACCCAGCGAAGGAGCCTCCTCCTGCACACCACCGGAATCGGTCAAAATGACATTTGCACGCCGCATCAAATGAACAAACGGCAAATAATCCTGAGGAGGTATCAACTTCACTCCCTCAAGTGAACCTAAACGCTCAACAATTGGCCCTCTGACGTTCGGATTCGGGTGAACGGGATAGATGATCTGGATATCATCGCGCTCTTCTAGAAGCCGAGCGAGCGCGTCACAAATTCGCTGAAAACCACCCCCGAAGCTCTCACGACGATGCCCAGTCACCAAAATTATTCGGCGTGTCGGGTCAATGCCGATGGCTTCATCAAATTCCTTGCTCAGATCAAAGTCGGCTTCAAGTTTTCCAACCACCTCCAAAAGAGCGTCAATAACAGTGTTGCCAGTTACAAAGATGTGGCCATTGGGTATATTCTCGGCAAGCAAGTTCTGTCTCGACTTCTCCGTCGGCGCAAAATGCAGGCGGGTTATCGCGGCGGCAACTTTGCGATTAACTTCTTCCGGCCATGGCGAATAAATATTCCCAGTTCGAAGACCAGCCTCAACATGGCCAACGGGGATGCGCTCATAGTAGGCGGCAAGAGACGCTGAGAGCGCAGTCGTCGTATCGCCGTGAACCAGCACTAGGTCAGGACAAACTTCCGACATGACGTCCTTCAATCCCAGTAGCGCGGCGCTGGTCATCTCGAACAGGCTCTGGCCGGGCGTCATCAAATCCAGATCGTATTCGGGTACAATTTCGAACAGACCAAGAACCTGATCGAGCATTTCACGATGCTGTGCGGTCACACAAACCTGCACATCAATCATCGAATCCTGCCCAAGCGCTTTTACAACTGGAGCCATCTTGATGGCCTCTGGACGTGTGCCAAAAATCAACAAGACCTTAAATTGCTTTACCATCGACGCTCATTCTTATTTCGCACGACTAGATCCCCCTCGACCGAATCCCTTAATTCCGCAATCTCTTGCTTCAGCGCTTCATATTCCGCAAGCTTTCGTGCCAGAAACCTCTTTGCAACCGCGGCCTTCTCACGGATGCCGCGGGGTGTAAGAATATATGCATATCGACGCCTGTCCTTGGCAGTGGTAAAATTGCCGAGCTTTATGAAGCCCTTGTCTATTAAGGCGCGAAGGAGATAATGCGCGCTCCCAACACTGATCCCAAGAGCCTCGGCAAGTTCCCTTTGCGATAGCTCCGGGTTTTCCCCTAACAGGCGAAGTATGCGAAAGCGAGTGCCCTCATGAGAACGGGGGTAATGTGACGCCATCAGATGCCTTCGGGCAGGCTACCGCACAAGCCCATCAGCGCGATGGAGCTTGAAGTGTTTGCGGACAAGATCATGTAAAGCACATGTATCGTTCATTGGGTGAACGATACCAATATTGGGGCTGATGGCAATCAAAAAAACTGCTTGAATTGAATTATATGCGGGCCATAGCTCGACCGGTGTAAGTTTGCACACTGGTTGCGCAGATTTTATCGTCAAACTTCTTGCCTATACCCAGCATGGTAGCTAGCGCAACAGCCATGGAAGCGAAGCGCGGCTGTTCTGAATTCATGTGGCATTTGGTACAATTCAAACCGAATTGTGCGATGATTGCCAAGCGAAACATTGCGAGGCAGGGCTTCGAAGTCTTCTTGCCTCTTGAAACGCAAACGCGAATTGCGCAAAGCAAATTCATTGATCAGATAAAACCCCTTTTCCCAGGCTATTTATTCGTCGGCACAACCGATGAATCCGGCCCCATATACTCTATCCGTTCCACATATGGTGTGTCCCAATTGGTGCGGTTCGGCACCAAAGCTGTCAGCGTGCCTGCTCAACTTATTGAGGAATTGAAGTCCCGCTTCAACACCGATGAATTGATAGGGCAAAATAGGGTTTTCGAGAAGGGGGAAAAAGTACGCTTGACCCATGGCCCCTTTACAAATTTGGTCGGCGAGGTTGAACAAACTGCACCCGATCACAGGGTTTGGTTGCTACTGGATGTGATGAACCAGAAAACAAGGGTGTCGGTCGCCCAATCTATGCTACAAGCAAGTTCATAGCCGCTACAAGACTGCAGTAACACGGTTTTCTGGTTGACGGCACATCGCACCGTCAACATGAAGGCCGGCGAATAGGCGCGTCAGATGTGTGCGCCCTTGAAGAGTTGCTAGAGTTGGCGAATGCCGTCACGGTAAAGGGATGCTGTATTGTTGTACCAGCGATAGCTAAGTCCGCCGGTTGATTCTCGTCTCGAAGCATATCTCGTCAGCTGACCAGCTTTCCCCTAACCTGTGGCAGGGTCCATTAATTTGGTCGCTGGATTGGGGGAAGATTGCCTGAATTTCGGCACCGAAAAAATTCGTACCGATGAGTAAACTGATTATGTTGATCGACGCATAGATGGGTCGGATGGATCCGCATTTCGCATCATCCAATGAAGCCCGAGGGCGGATGATCAGCCAAACTGAGCGGTATATTTTTTGTATCAAGAACGGTGTCCGCCCGCGAGATACGCCCGCCGCGTTTGGGCCGCACGAGACCTATAATCGCTTTACCCGCTGGAGGTGTCAGCACGTCTTTATTCAGTCATTTGCTGCGCATTACCACTTCAGGTAATGCGGCTGACTGGCTGACGGAAATCCCACCCAGTTGAAGGTCCATCCTACCGCTACCGCCAGAGCGATAAAATCGACAATATGTCTAGTAACCTCAGAAACTGGCGGCGGGTCTATACGCGCTATGTTCGCTGTGCTCCATATTTCTGTCAGCAATCGCAAAATGCTTCAATCGTCGTCTTTGTGGCTCAGTTAATGAATCCCAAGTCTAGCATAATATCAACGCTGTCTAGTTATTCACAAAATTTCGACATTTTCATCGGGGAATATGTATAGTGACTTAACTTCAAGTTTTCAAATCCTTTCTCGGAATGGGTCCGGAAATAGCTCCAGCTATATTCGAGCACCAATCTTGCGTGATAGTCCCGACCATCAGTCGTCATCATTCTGGCGAGATTGAAATAGAGTGTAAAAGAGTGTCAAAACCATCGCCATTATCAGACGCGCGACCAACTACATCCAGCCAAAAATAGCTGCAGCCTGAAGATTGATTACTGATCTGATGTTTTCCGGTTCGATTGATCAATGGCAAACGCGCCGTCAATGGTGGATTTGCGATGGTTTCAGCGCATGATATTCTTATTTCCAAGTTAGCGTCATCGGGGACTTCGCCAGCAAATTTTGTACCTAATTGCAAAACCTCCGAAGGTAGCCTGACTAATTGTCTCGCAAAAAGACCGCCTGAATTCGCAACTGCGCTAATCTGCAGATACCCATTCGTGATCTCGGCTCCATATTCGCCGTTAAAAAATAGCTGCCAATCCAACGGCGGATATTTGGGTTCATGAAGGAATGAGCCGTTTTTAATTAGCGAGTTCTCTAAAGGCCTTCGAGACACCAAATTATATAGCTCTTCTGCCCCGGCAAACTGCTTGTTCGCAACCAGCGCGCCTATCAAGGCCGCATCCGAAGATCCTTCGACGGACTCATCAGGCCTATAAAGTCCTTTACGCAATTGGACCGCATTAGCGAGCGCTTGCGGTGTAAAGGCAACCTGACCCCAAAAACTGCCGGCCCAGGGGGGGGTTTTTGATAACAGCTCGGTAAGCGGAGCTATTACCCGAGCATCAACCAGAGATTCGGCCATCATTGGTATCACAACTGCACCTGCGGAAGAGCTTGTTCTTAGCAGCGCATCATAAAGGTCGAGTAGTACTGGGAGTTGGTTGCGCCTCCCACTATCTACAATCAGCCATCCCGTTACTATCTTTTGACGGCGCGAAAGCTCAAATGCCTTTTGCATTAACTCACGGCGAACATCTCCTGTGCGTGACAAGGCTATTACAGCAATCGCATCTGGGCTGACGGCTTCAGATTGGAATGCCTCCAAAGCTATTGCTCCCCAAGTTGGATCAATCAAATCGGGAAAAATTCCTTGGTTTTTAGCCACAAATTTCGTTGTTAGATCAGAGGCCATCGCCTCAGCGGCAAAACCATTTGTCGGGATAAGTGAAAGAGCAAGCTCAGGCGATCGGGTTTTGATAATAGAACCCAAAGCCGCAGAGCCCGACATTATGGCAAGGGAAATGGCAATAACCCATGTGAGGACGTTCTTAAACATGACGTCAAGGATGTGGCTTTGAGTTAGGTCTCAACTGCTTCATTTCCAACCTTGTTCCCGTAACTATACTGATAAGCATAACCGTACCCATAGCCTGAATGCTGTGCTTGAATCTTGGTTACAATTCCCCCGAAAATTTGACTACGGGAACTCCGGACACGTTGTATGGCAGACTGGATAGCGCGCATTTTTACCCCACCGGCCTCAATCGTATAGATTACGCCTTCTACCGAGTCAGCCAGTAACGGAATATCTGCTAATCCCAAGACCGGTGGAGCGTCTATAATGACTGTATCGTAGGCGTCTCTTAGTTTGAGGACCAACTCCTTCAGCCTCGTGCTACTTAAAAGTTCGGCCGCATTTGGCGGTATCGGCCCCGCGGTCAAAGCATCAAAGCCGTACGGAGTTTTATGACGAATGAGTTCCTCAAGATTGTCGGATCCGGACAAACTGTTGCTCAATCCTGCGCCATTTTCAATGCCGAGCATTTGATGGAGAGAAGGATTACGCATATCGCCATCGATCAACAAAATACGCTTTCCTGTGCTTGACAAAACCGCTGCTAAAGCAAATGCAGAAGTACTCTTACCTTCATTTGGGCGCGTGCTTGTAAGCAGAAAAGAACGCGGTACTCCATGATCTGTCAAGAAAGACAAGCTCGTGCGTATTGAAAGATAGGCCTCCCAAATCACCGATTTTTTATCTGCAAGGCTGGCCAAAATACCTTCTTTTTCGAGATCAGGAATTGACCCCAGCAACGCAATTCCAAGCTTGGATTTAAGATCAGCTGGATCTTTCACCGTTTGATCGATCTGCTCCATTACAAATACATAAGCCATAGCCAAGCCAAAGCCCGCAAGTATTCCAAGCGCCACATTGAGCAGCAATTTTGGACTGGACGGGCTTTCGGCAGGTCGCGCGCGATCGACCACAGAAATATTATTGGTACCAACGCCGGCAACCCCTATTTCCTTATATCTCTGCAAAAGACCATCATACAGCTGACGGTTCGTGTCCACTTCGCGCTGAAAGATATTATACTGAATGGAATCGCGCCTTTCGCCGCTAAATTGACCTTTCAGACGATTAACCTGCCCCTGCAGTTTTTGTTCCCGCTCAATCGCTTCGCGGTACCGAGCGGAAGTGCCAGCCCGCGAACGCGCTTCTTCAGCTGAAATACTTTGGTTAAGTGCAGAGATCTGAGATTCAATTGCCTTCGCGGCCGGATATTCCGGCTCAAACTGCACCATAAGCTTAGCATAATCTGCCTGTGCTTTCGCACGTTCTTCACGCAGACTATTTAAGGCACCATTGGCCAAGGCATTCTTATTTCCTGATCGCTGGCGGGCCTCGCTTTCTGCCACAATTCGATCTGCTGTTGCTTGCGCGAGTTCTGCATTCAGAGCTTCGAGATTTGCGGAAGCTAGCGTTTTTTGCGATACAGTCTTACCATCGGCCGTCTGCTCAGAAGATAACGTTATAATTTCCTTGTTATCGGCATAGCCGGACAAACTACGTTCGGAATCTTCCAACTTCTGCTTGAGTTCGGCCAGTTGCTCTTCCAGAAATTTTCGAGCGTCTGCGGTCGAGTTGAAACGGCGGTCGAGATTTGATGCAATGAACTGCTCGATCCATGCGTTGGCAATTTCTGCAGATAAATTGGGATCCGGACTTTCAAAGCTGACATCAACCAAGCTTGAGCCACGAACCGGCTTCACGCGAACATGTGCTTGTAATAAATCAGCTGCAAGTTTTAGCTGTTCACTTCTCTTAGCTGCAGATTGCGCCTTGGTGGCTTGGGTAAAAATGCCGGAATTGTCAGCATCAATTCCAAACGCCTCAAAAAAATCGTCGCTCGATGCTAAATTTCTGGCGCGAACGACGCGCTCGGCGATCGAGCGAGATTCAAGCAATGAATATTGTGTTTGATAGAATTCAAGGCTTTGACCTGTTCGATCCGAGCGCTCGACTCCTTCCACATTAGTGACGTTGGCATGATCACGACTGATTTCGATCCTTGATGTTGAGGTAAAATAAGGCGTCATTAACAGCGTTATGATGACACTAAAAACGGCACAAACGGCAACAATGGCGCCAATGGCGATCTTATGCTGCAACACAACGTGCCAATATTCGACTAATGTAGGAGTGTCTTGGGGCATGTCGTCGTACGGGTCATAGCCCGCATCAATATGCTCGTTATAGTCGATTAAACTAACCATTGAATTTTAAGACCTTGCAAAACTATTTACTTGTTGAATAAGATGATTAGGGGCGTGGTGAGCAAGGGAGATGCCTGAATTATCGTTTGGAACAATCGCTTGGCCTGAGAATCCCCAACGACAATAACGTCATTTGCAAATACTTCCGGATCACCATAATTTCCGCGCCTTATGGCTTTGAGATTATATAGACCCGCGAGTTGCTGACCATTAACAGTTCGAAAAATCACCACATCATTCAATTTTGCAAATTCTCCAGTACCGCCTGCGGTGGCTACAGCGCGCATGAGAGTCATTCGGCCAATAACCGGATAAAGCCCTGGCTTGTCAACCTGTCCATCTACCGTGATAACTTGGCTGACGGTCTCTTCCAAATTGACTGTAACTTCGGGTTTTCGAACGTACCTCCCTTTAAGGCGATTTTCGATTTCATCGGCAAGCTCCCCTGGCGTCAAACCCGAGGCCTCGACCACCCCTATCAAAGGAAACGATAGGCGCCCACTGGCATCAATCTGAACTTCCTTACTTAAGTCTTCAATTCCGAAAACGTCAATTTTAAGTTTGTCGAACGGACCAATTAAATACGGACGATTGGAACTCAGCATATCAACTCTGGTTGGCTCTGCCAGTCCCTCAGTCGAGACAACAGTCACCTCCGAGCTCTTTCCCATAATCTTGGGACCTGCGCAGGACGATAGCGACAAGGCCATCAGGAGCAGTGATAGGCGTTTGATCATCATATTGGATATTCCACTAAGCATTGCCGTCCGTTAGACCAAGTCGTTTCACCCGTAAACCGTTATTGGCCCAAAAAGTCGATTTCGAATACGATTGGTGTGCTTCATCTTAGTGCCTATTGATGTTGCGCCGCTGAATAGCGCGAACATCGTCATTCAGAACGCAAACCAGAATAGCAAATAGGGTCATTATTGAAGGAACACGCAATGGATAATCGCCGATACTGGCGGCCAGTAAAAACATTATAACTCCTAGGGACATTAAAACGCGATACTTGGCACGATTGGTGCTGCGCCAGTTTTTCGCGGCCGTCCACAAACGCCCAGCAAACCAAATAACAGCGCAGACTGCGATCATTAGAGCGGGAATTCCGCCTTCTAAAGGATACTGAAGCCAGTCATTGTGCGCCTGATTTAGATAATTTTGGCGTAGCAGTTCCTGCGGCTCAAATATCTTATAGACATGCTCGAAAGAACCGAACCCGCTACCGTAGGGCATATACTCTTTGATCATTGTGAACAATGTCGGTAAAATTCGCACCCGCAGTTCTTCCACGTCATTCCCGGCAAAAAGTCGGTCTAATGCCAAAGATCGGGACAGCAGAACTGACGAAATCACCATTGCAACGATTAGTACTATGCCGATCGCGAGTATCGTCCAACGCGCCATCGGCGGGCGACTTTTTGATCGCTTATAGCTTCCCTTCGTCGAGGAACTACCTGCGTGATAAGCTCCATTAAATACCAAAAACAAACCCATCATTAGAGCGGGTATCATAAGCAGCACCCCAGCCCTCGACCCCGTTATCAGAATGAGCGGAACAAAAACCAATATTGTTGCAATCGAGGCATAAAATTTTAAAGCAGCTTGTGGGTAACTTGGCTTCAATGAACTTGCATACCAGCCCAGCATCGCAATCGAAGCGGCTAGCGTCACGGCTTGATGATTGCGATTGGCAAAAAGACCGACGCCTGTTCCAAAATTGGTTATCCGATAGGTATAAAACGGACCCCGGGCAGGACCCGAGATTTGAAATACTGCCAACAATGCACTGATTACGCATAGAATAATGATCGCTGATATTGCCCGATTTTGATATTCCCGGTCAAGATTGAGATAGAGCATCATGGCGGCAATCGGTACAACCAGCGAAAACAGAGTATTGAGAGTTTTCGATGGTGATAAAGTTAGGGGTCGCCATGGCTGCTCGATTCCAGCAATACTGGCGATGTCAGCAAATATCTGCCGCCCGGGCAATTGGGTCCAAATCGAAGGTGGCAGTGGTATTAACTGCAAAACCATCAAGGTCAGCAGCGCGCATGCAACGTAAACAGGAAACTTTCTTCCCTGCCATTGATCCGCAGTCTTGACGGTCAGCGCATAGGCACAAAATAACACCGCAAGCGGCCTTAACAAGAGCAACGACTGAATATCATCCCGCGAACCACCACCGGTAAAAAAAACGACAACCAGGAACCCTGCAAATCCGTAAAATCTCGCTTTTGGCCCGGAGATTTTTTCCCCTACGCTAGTAAATTTTTGTCCGGCCATTTTCATGGTCTCAATCTCTAAATTAAAAAGTTTAGCCAGCGGGTCTCAACCGAACCGAAGCGCCGCCATTCTTAGCTCCGCTATCATAAAAGCTGAAGTCCGTACCGGCGAGTTTTTTACCTTACAAGGATAATAGTTCCGTTGCTTAAGACTCTTAGCTTGTTCAATGCAACTGTGTCGATTTATCCATTAAAATGATGGAACTCGGAAGCATTTTGTATACACGGCAAAAAGCGGTTAGCCAGGACCCAGAGAAAAATCTTTACTCAAAGGGATGGCTCACGACCCTTCCCGAAATATAAAAATGGCGGACACGGAGGGATTCGAACCCTCGAAGGACCGTGAGGCCCTTGCCTCCTTAGCAGGGAGGTGGTTTCAGCCGCTCACCCACGTGTCCACGTAGCTTGGCTAGAGGGGGCGCTATAACCATCCATTGCGCATGCTGCAACGGGTAAAGTGGCCATTTCAAAAGGCCGCCGGAAAGCGCAAAACCGGTTCCTTGCCGGGAAGAGACTCGCACTGCCGCAGAATCGACTCAGTTCGTCGTGCGTTCATTGCACGGTCATGTCCAACAGCCGACAGCCGTTTCTGGCTGGTAATGGGAAGGAGTTAACCCATGTTACCGTTTTGCATGAAGAAAATCCTGGGAACATTTGCGGTTCTGGCTCTTGCCACCGCGCCAGCCCTGTCACCCGCATCGGCGCAGGTCGATACGGTCGATCCCAATGACGCGATCGATGCCGATCTGGCCACGCCCGATTATGACGGCAATTTCAATTCCGCCACCGCCAATCCCTCGACCGTCGACGATTCGGCGGCCGACAGCAATATTGAGGCCGATATTGTGGCCCCCTATGCGACAAATGACGGCACTGCGGTCGATGCCGTGCCGGCACCGGTCGAGGAGAACGGCACCTATCAGGATGATGACCTGATCGGCGCTGCGGAAGGCGTGTTCGGAAAGGGTGCAAAAGGTCTCGCCGAGGTTATCGAGGATATTCTGAAGAAACAGGGCCGGCCCAACGCCTATATCGCCGGACGCGAGGCGAGCGGCGCGTTCATTGTCGGGCTGCGCTATGGCTCGGGCAAGCTCTATCACAAGATCGAGGGCGAACGCCCGGTCTACTGGACCGGGCCGTCGATCGGCTTCGATATCGGCGGCAATGCGGCCAACACTTTCGTGCTGGTCTACAATCTCTATGATACCGAGGACCTGTATCAGCGCTTCCCGGCCGGCGAAGGCGCGGCCTATTTTATCGGCGGCTTCCACGTCAGCTATCTGCGCAGCGGCGACAAGGTGCTGATCCCGGTACGGCTCGGCGCCGGCCTGCGGCTCGGTGCCAATGTCGGCTATATGAAGTTCAGCAAGAAGCAGCAGTGGCTGCCCTTCTGATCGGCTGATCGACCTTTACCCGTCCGCTGGCCTCGTCTCTCACAAAAGGCGACCTCATCAAGCCGCATTTTTCCCTTTAGCCCTGAGCCTGTCGAAGGGCGCCTATCGACGAGAGGCGTGGTTCGACAAGCTCGCCACTAACGGCATTCCTGCCCGTGCGCAGAACCCAGGCGATGCGGCAATCCACCCCGGTCCACTCGCCTGGGGCCGTTGACCGTGGTTTCCGACGGGTCGTCTGACCGAATCAGGCCAGCGAGCGGACCTTTTCCATCCGCGCCAGATAGCGCGCCAATATGTCGATCTCGAGATTGACCGCCCGGCCGGGCGCCAGTTCGCCCAGCGTCGTCACCTGTGCGGTATGGGGGATGATATTGAGCGTGAACTCCGTGCCCGTGTCCTTGTCGGACACCGCATTCACCGTCAGCGATACGCCATCGACGGTGATCGATCCCTTGGCCGCGACAAAGGGCGCCAGCTCCTTTGACACCCGCACAATGACCTCGTGCGAATCGCCGACCGGCTGACAGGACACCACTTCGCCGACACCATCGACATGGCCGGTGACGATATGGCCGCCCAGTTCATCGCCGACCTTCAGCGCCCGTTCCAGATTGAGCCGCCGTCCGGCGGTAAATTGTCCGTCCGCCGTGCAGGAGAGCGTCTCGCCCGAAACGTCGACCGCGAACCAGCCCTGGCCCTTGTCGACCACGGTCAGGCAGACACCCGAACAGGCGATCGATGCGCCCATATCGACGCTGTCCATGTCGTAGCCGCACTGGATTTTCACGCGCAGGTCGCCGCGCTGATCGAGCGACTCAATGGTACCGATATCTGAAACAATGCCTGTGAACATGGGCGATCCTATCTGCAGTGAACGGATCGGAACCTAGGCGGCGCGGTCATATATCTCAAGCATATCCTGCCCCAGGTCGCGCCGCTCCCGCCGCCGCCACTGGCCGTGCGCCTCGCTCAGCTTGTCCAGCCCGATATCGGCAATGCCGGGCAGCCCGCCGCCGATGATGATCGGGGCGCGATAGAGCAGCAGCCGGTCGACCAGGCCCGCCTGCAGGAAAGAGGCGGCGGTTTTCGCCCCGCCCTCGACCAGCAGCCAGTTGATATCGGCAAGACCGGCAATGGCTTCGGGCTCGTCAATCTGCAGCCAGTGCTCCGGCCTGTCCTTGTCATTGCCCAGCACCACCGGTTGCGGCGAGCGGTCAGCGAGACCATCCAGACGCACGTCCAGTCCGGGCCGGTCGGTCCTGGCGGTGCCTGCACCGACCAGAATCGCGTCGCTGCGCGCCCGTTCGAGATGGGCGTGCGCTCGCGCCCGCTCGCCGGTGATCCACTGGCTCGATCCATCGGCCAGCGCGATACAGCCATCCAGCGACATCGCCAGTTTCAGCGTGACAAAGGGGCGGCTATTCTCCAGCCGGCACAGAAAACCGGCCATGGCGCGGCGCGCTTCCCATTCGCGGATACCGACCGATACGGGAATGCCCGCATCGCCCAGCCGGTCAATCCCCCTGCGCCGCGTGCGTTCATCGGCGTCGAGCGTCGCTACAATCACCCTTCGCGGTTTGGCGGCGATAATCGAGACGCTACAGGTCGGGCCGCGCGTGCTGTCATGGGCACAGGGCTCCATGGTGACATAGATGTCGGCGCCCTTCGCCGACGCGCCGGCCTGCGCTAGCGCCATTTCCTCGGCGTGCGGACGACCGCCCGGCTGGGTCCAGCCGCGCCCCAGGATGATTCCATTCTTGACGATCACGCAACCGACATTGGGATTGGCACCGGTCTGGCCCCGCCCCCGCTCCGAGAGCGCCAGCGCTACAGCCATATAGTGCGCGTCGGCGAAGCGGTTCAGCATTGCAGCCCGGCCGGGCGTTCCACCTCTTCCTCGCCGCGCGCCTTGCGGGCCGCTTCGGCTTCGCGTTCGATTTCCTCGACATCCATGCCGGACATCCGCCCGAGTTCCTTCATCGCATCCCGCCGCTCCGCTTCCAGCTTGTCCTTCAGACACTGAACCTCCCAGCGGTCCTGCATGATCTCCTCGTCGGTGCGGTCATTTGTCCAGTTTTCGACATAAATGACCTCCTGCGGTACATAAGTGTAGGTATTTACTTGCGGATCGAGCCAGAAAAGGAACAGAATGACGGAGGTGCAAACCATCGCCAGCGCCGCCGGGAGCAATCGCTCCCCCGGTTCGCTCTGGCGAAAGACGGCGACCAAGTCGCCAAAGCCACCGCTCACCGATACGTCTTTTAACATTCCCATGCCGCTCAAATAGTGCGGGCAGGCCCGGATGACCAGCCCTTCCCGCAAATTTGGCGCAGGAAGCAGCGGCCCGGCCATCCGAGCCCGCGGTCAGCTGTTGATTTCAAAGCGGACTTTCAGTGTCATCCAGCTTTCAAAGGGCTTGCCGTCTTGCGTCGCTGGTGTGAAGCGCCAGTATTTCAGAGCCTGCTTGCGGGTGGCGTTCCAGAAATCCGCATGCGGCGAATCGATCAGTTCGATCTGCTTCACCCGGCCATCGCTGCCGACCAGCACCCGCACACTGACCTCGGCCTCCCGCTCGAGCCGCAGCTGGCCGGGCGGATAGGCGGGCTGGAACCGGTCCGCATAGCGGCTGTTGAGGCGAGCAGCGACGATCACCGGCTCCGGCGCGATCTCGACCGGATCAAGGGGAATGGCGTCTCCCGTTCCCGCAGCTCCCAACGCTTTGCCCGACTCCGAATAGGTCGGGAATGGTTGGATTGGAATCGACAGGACATCTGCAACCGGCTGGTCCGGGATCCTTGGCCGGGTCTCCTGCGGCCATTCCGGGCGGGGCGGATCTTCTATGATCACCGGGTCGGACGGCTCCGGCTTTGCTATCGAAACTGCATTGAACGGTCCGTTGAATTTTTCCGGAACCTCAATAGCCGGCATCGCAATCACGCCGGCGATAATCGCGACATGGACCGCGCCAGCCAATAGCACGCCTTTCGTGCGCGGCGTCTTGTTCTCGTAAACCGAAACATAGCTCATCATCCTGTCCTCTCAACCATCCTCTGGAAATGGCAAAGCGGCCCGTGTCCGTTTGACTATCTGGCCCCGTTACCAATAGTAATGATATACCATTACATTAAATATTGCAAATCCGTTCGGGGTCGCGAGATTATCATTTTTTTATAATTACTTAAGTGGAAGCCGCAGCCAGCCTGGCGAGCGCGGCCTCGCGACCGATCAGCGGCAGCAAGGCGTTCATGTCCGGACCATGATCCAGCCCGGTCAGCGCCTGCCGCAGCGGCATGAACAAAGGCTTGCCCTTCCGCCCTGTCGCTTCCTTGAGCGCGCCGGTCAGGTCTTTCCAGATCTCGTCAGATGCTTCCAGTTCTTCCAGTTTGGCATGAGCGACGGTCAGAAATTCGCGGTCTTCCGGCGGCATGGCGGGCGCGGCAACCGGCCCCGTCACCACCTGCCACCACTGCTCGACATCGCCCATATCGTGCAGGTTCGGGCGAATGATCTCCCACGCCGCGGCATCCATCGCCGTCGGCAGGCGGTCCTTCACCGCCCCATAATCCAGCAGATGCACGATCTTCTGGTTGAGCTGCGCCAGTTCCTCCTCGTCAAACCGCGCCGGCGCCCGACCGAATCGGGAAAAGTCGAAACTTGCAATCAGCGGCGCGGCATCGGCCACCGGTTCCACCGGATCGCTGGTGCCGATCCGGGCCAGCAGGGCAACAATCGCCTGCGGTTCGATATTTCTCTCGCGAAAGCTGCTGACTCCCAGCGACCCCAGCCGCTTCGACAGCTTGCCCTCGGTGCCGACCAGCAGCGCCTCATGCGCAAATTCCGGCGACTCGGCGCCGAGCGCATGGAACATCTGGATCTGCACCGCAGTATTGGCGACATGATCCTCGCCGCGCACGACATGGGTGATGCCCATGTCGACATCATCGATCGCGGAAGGCAGCATATAGAGCCAGCTGCCATCCTCACGGCGGATCACGGGATCGGACAGCAGCGACGGATCGAAATGCTGCTCGCCCCGAATCCGGTCGGCCCAGGTGATCGGGCTGTCGTGATCGAGCTTGAAGCGCCAGTGCGGCTTGCACCCCTGCTCTTCCAGATCGGCCCGCTCCGCTTCGCTCAGCGCCAGCGCCGCCCGGTCATAGATCGGCGGCTTGCCGCGGCCCAGCTGGATCTTGCGCTTCAGGTCCAGCTCCTGTGCGGTTTCGTAGGCCGGATAGACCCGGCCCGATTCCTTCAGTTTCTCCAGCTCCTCTTCATAGCGGTCAAAGCGCGCCGACTGCCGCTGCTCCTCGTCCGGCACCAACCCCAGCCAGGCCAGATCGGCCCGGATCGCCTCGACATATTCCTCTTTCGATCGCTCGGCATCGGTGTCGTCGAGCCGCAGCAGGAATGTGCCACCCTCCTTCTTCGCGAACATCCAGTTGTGCAGCGCGGTGCGGATATTGCCGACATGAAGATGGCCCGTCGGGGACGGGGCGAAGCGGGTTTTGATGGTCATACGGTCCTGAATGCGTTGGTGATCGGATAGCGCCGGTCGCGGCCAAAATTGCGGCTGCCCAGCTTGACGCCCGGCGGGGCCTGGCGCCGCTTATATTCTGCGATATAGAGCAATCGCTCGATCCGCACCACCGTTTCCCGGTCAAATCCCCGGGCGACCAGATCATTCACCGACAATTCTTCCTCAATCAGGCCGTGCAGCAGGGGATCGAGTATCTCGTAGTCGGGCAGGCTGTCGCTGTCCTTCTGGTCATCGCGCAATTCTGCACTCGGGGGCTTGCTGATCACCCGCTCCGGCATTACCGGGCCCTCCGGCCCCATGCCAAGGCTTGGGCGGTTGGCGTTGCGCCATTTCGACAGTTTGAACACGGTCAGCTTGTACGCATCTTTCAGCACCGAATAGCCGCCCGCCATATCGCCATAGATGGTGGCATAGCCGACGCTCATCTCGCTCTTGTTGCCGGTGGTCAGCAGCATGTGACCGAATTTGTTCGACAGCGCCATCAGGGTGACGCCGCGAATCCGCGACTGGATATTCTCTTCGGTGATATCGACATTGCTGTCAGCGAAACTGTCTTCCAGCAACGCGTCAAAGCCTTCGACCGCCGGATTGATCGGAATCGTGTCCAGCCTTGTGCCCAGCATTTTGGCGCAGCCCTCGGCATCGTCAAGACTGTCCTGCGAGGTGAAGCGCGACGGCATCATCACGTTCCACACGCGATCTGCGCCCAGGGCGTCGACCGCCACCGCTGCCGAAAGCGCGCTGTCGATCCCGCCCGACAATCCGAGAATCACGCCGGGAAAGCGGTTGCGGTTCACATAGTCGCGCAATCCGACAATCATCGCATTGTAGATATCGGCGGGATGATCATCGAGCGCGTGGATTTCTCCTGGCGCGCAGGTCCATTTGCCACCGTCGCAGGACCAGTGCGTGTCTACTATTGCCTCGTCCCAGTCGGGCAGCTGGTGCATCAGGCTGGCATCACCATTGAGCACGAAACTAGCTCCATCGAACACGATCTCGTCCTGCCCGCCGACCCGGTTCAGGAACAGCATCGGAATTCCGGTTTCGCGGACCCGCTTGGTGGCGACCTGTCCCAGGCGCTTGTCGTCCTTCTCCACTTCATAGGGGCTGCCGTGGACCGAGATAAATATATCTGCGCCTTGCGCCTTCAGATGCTCACAGACGGCCGGAAACCAGACATCTTCACAAATCGGCAGGCCGATCTTGCAGCCCCTGAACGCAATCGGTTCCGGCAGCGGGCCCGAGGCAAAAAGCCGCTTTTCGTCAAAAGTCCCGTAATTGGGCAATTCCACCTTGTACCGGATATCCCGGATATGCCCGCCCTCCAGCAGAGCAATGCCGTTATAAAGCTTGTCGTCCTCGTGAAAGATCGAACCCACCAGCATCGCCGGTCCCGGACCTGCGGTGGCGGCGGCCAGCCGGTCGAGTTCCGCTTTCGCCCGCTCCCACACGGCCGGCTTCAGCACTAGATCCTCGGGCGGATAGCCGATCAGCTGCAGCTCGGGAAAGACGATCAGATCGCTGTCCGGCCGCGCCCCGTGCGCTGCGATCATCGCATCGGCATTGCCGCGCAAATCGCCCACACTCTGGGTCAATTGCGCCATTGTGATGATTAGCTTATCCGTCATCGCGCCCTGATAGAAAGGGCCACAGGGTCGGGCAATCGAAATTAACACAATTACGGACTTTAGATTTCACGGTCTTCTGTCTAATAGGTTCACGAAATTGTCATGGGATGCCGCCGGCGAGTCTTGCGGACTACCGTATCGGGGAAACGCCATTATGAAACTCATGTCCGGCAACAGCAATTTGCCGCTTGCCACCGCGATTGCCGAATATCTGGATATTCCGCTCACCGACGCCAGTGTGAAGCGTTTCGCCGATGACGAGATTTTCATCGAGATCCACGAAAATGTCCGCGGCGAGGATGTATTCGTCGTGCAGTCGACCAGCCACCCGGCCAATGACAATCTGATGGAATTGCTGATCAGCATCGACGCTTTGCGCCGTGCCTCGGCCAAGCGCATCACCGCCGTCATTCCCTATTTCGGCTATGCCCGGCAGGACCGCAAGCCTGGGCCGCGCACGCCGATCTCGGCCAAGCTGGTAGCCAATCTGATCACCGAAGCCGGTGCCGACCGCGTCCTAACCGTCGATCTGCACGCCGGACAGATTCAGGGCTTCTTCGATATACCGACCGACAATCTCTATGGCGCACCGGTGATCAGCGAGGACATCAAGTCGCGCCATGGTGACAAGGATATCATGGTCGTCTCTCCCGATGTCGGCGGCGTGGTCCGCGCTCGGGCTCTGGCCAAGCGGCTGGACAATGCGCCCTTGGCCATCGTCGACAAGCGCCGCGAGCAGGCCGGAGTATCTGAGGTCATGAATATCATCGGCGATGTCAAAGGGCGCTTCTGTGTCATGATCGACGATATCGCCGACAGCGCCGGTACGCTTTGCAACGCCGCCGATGCGCTGCTCGAGGCAGGCGCGAGCGATGTTGCCGCCTATATCACCCACGGGGTCCTCTCGGGCAAGGCAGTCGAGCGGGTCAACAATTCTTCGCTGCGCAAGCTGATCATCACCGACACCATCCGCACTCCGCAAGCAGCGCTCGATTCTGACAGGATTCGTATTCTTCCGATTGCCCCCCTGATGGGAGAAGCGATCAAGCGAATTGCCGACGAAAGTTCCGTCAGCAGCCTTTGGGACTGATCGGACTTGCATCAACGGCTATACGTTACCAGCACAATTCACGGATGTTGGGAATTCCGGCTTTCGCCGGGTGACGAGTTGCTATAGATGCGCTTATGACTCCAAAAGATATCGATTTCGCACAGAAGCTTGCCGATGCTGCAGGCGAGGCCATCCGCCCGTTTTTCCGGGCAAAATTTGACCAGGAAAGCAAGGGCGATTCGACCCCGGTCACCGAAGCAGACCGCGCGGCAGAAGCGGCGATGCGGGCGATCATTGAGGCCGAACGGCCCGATGATGGCATCATCGGCGAGGAATATGGAACCCGCAATGAAGGTGCTTCGCGGCAATGGGTGCTCGATCCGATCGACGGCACGACCAGCTTTATCGCGGGCCGGCCGATCTTCGGCACCCTGATCGCGCTGATGCAGGATGGCTTTCCCCTGATCGGGATTATCGACCAGCCGATAGGCAGGGAACGCTGGCTCGGCGTGGTCGGCCGCCCCACGCTGTTTAACGGCAAGTCTGCGAAATCGTCGCGCTGCCGGGAACTGAAGGACGCCGTGCTGGCCACAACTTCGCCGCATCTGTTTCCCGACCATGACGCCGAGCATTTCATGGGCCTGGCGAGCAAGGTCGCATCGCGCAAGATCATCTATGGCGGCGACTGCTATAATTACGGGCTGGTCGCCAGCGGCCATGTCGACGTCGTCTGCGAAGCGGGCCTGAAACTCCACGATTTCGCTGCCCTCGCCCCGATTGTCGATGGTGCGGGCGGGATGATGTGCGACTGGAACGGCGAACCGCTGCACGCAGAGTCAGACGGCCATGTACTAGCGATCGGCGACCAGGCGCGGGTCGACGATGTGCTGGAGGCGATTGCTTGTCATCACTAACTATAAATGACTCGGACGAACTAGCGGCGATTGAGTATCACGGGGTTGCGGGCTCCACTTCAGACTGCCTTTATGCCGTTGAGCGCATTCTCCATTTCGGAGATTGGGCAAAACATGCTTTAATTCTGACATCTGAACAACCTAAGATTCGTGAACACGCGCTCTTACTAACAAACGAAATAGGTGACCAAATTGCTGTCAAATCGGGTTTCGCCTCCGGTTATGGGGGTGAAGGTCCGGTAGGTTTTTCAATCGCCTTGGGCTTGTTTGAATTTCATAAATGCAAGCTTGAAGAAAAATTAGTCGAACGAGCCTTCTTGGAACGCCTTGATGCTTCTGCATTAACTCGAGACGATCTCGAAAGACTAGAAAATGTGGGGACGGTTCGCCCCAGGAGGCTTTACGATTATATTCAAGATGCGCACTACCCGCTCAAGTCTAAAAATAATTTATGGAATGATCGAAGAGCTTTTCTACCCTTAGCGATTATAGACCCACGGCTAAGCGATTTCGCTCTGACTTTCTGGGATAATCCCGATATTGCGCTCATGCAGGGCCATCGTCGATTAGAGACCATTGTAAAGCAGCGCATTGAGTTACCTGAACAGGAAGCTGCTAGAGTCTTTGGGGCTAAGCTGTATAGTCGAGCATTCGCTGGTGACGATTCAAAACTGAACTGGCCGAACCTATCCGATGGCGAGAAACAAGGGCGGGTCCAACTGTTTGTTGGAACTGTCCAGGCTCACAGAAACTCTCGTGCCCATAGGGAGCGAGCTGAATGTGGCCACGAACAACTGTCGGAATTTTTACTGCTAAATCACCTTTACAGGTTGGAGGCCTTAGCAAAAAGTACCGCTGACGATGAAGAGAGCTAGCAACAATTGTCGCGGTCCACTCACAGTAGCGGCCTACTCTGTTATTTCTTGCATTCTCGCCGAATCTAGCTAAAGACGCCGTTCCAATGTGACGCTCTGGCTAGTGTTGGGCTGCCACAAGTGTCCGTAACGGTACCATCTAGAGGAGACCAAAATGCCCAAGTTGAAGACCAAAAGTGGTGTGAAGAAACGCTTCAAGATCACCGCAACCGGTAAGGTCAAGCACGGCGTAGCCGGCAAGCGCCACCGTTTGATGAGCCATAACAGCAAATATATCCGCCAGAACCGCGGCACCAAGAAATTGTGTGATGCGGATGCTCGGACAGTCAAGAAATGGGCGCCATACGGCTTGGGCTAAGCCCGCCGCAGCGACATTCAAACTTACAGGATATAGAATATGGCACGTGTAAAACGGGGTACGACCACTCGTACCAAACATAAGAGATTATTGGTTCAGGCGAAGGGCTATTATGGCCGTCGCAAGAACACCATCCGCATCGCGCGGCAGGCCGTCGAAAAAGCCGGTCAATATGCCTATCGTGATCGCAAGGTTAAGAAGCGGGCGTTCCGCGCGCTCTGGATCCAGCGCATCAACGCTGCGGTTCGCGCAGAAGGCCTGACCTACGGCACGTTCATTCACGGCACCAAGCTGGCCGGGATTGAACTCGACCGCAAAGTGATGGCCGATCTGGCGATGAATGAACCGGCTGTGTTTAGCGGCATCATCAAGCAGGCGCAGGATGCTCTGGCGAAAGCCTAAGCATTTTCATAAATTCGAAGAAGCGCCGGGGAGCAATCTCGCGGCGCTTTTTTATTGGGTTTTTCACAGGGCTTGCTAGACGGGCAGCGATTAAAAACGGGACAATATGATGAGCGACATCGAGGCGATCAGGGACAAATATCTGGAGCAGATTGAAGCTGTATCCGATGGCGATGCGCTGGAAGCGATCCGCCTGGCTGCGCTCGGCAAGAAGGGCGAGATTTCGCTGCTGCTGAAAACCCTGGGCAAAATGACGCCGGAAGAGCGGCAGGAACAGGGTCCGAAGATCAACGGTGCCCGTCAGGCCGTCGCCGATGCCCTGACCGCCCGCAAGGAAGCGATGGAAACAGCGGCTCTGGATGCGAAGCTGGCCACCGAAAAACTGGATTTGACCCTGCCTGCGCCGGCTGCGCCCAAGGGAAGTGTTCACCCGGTCTCTCAGGTGATGGACGAGCTGGCAGAGATTTTCGCCGATCTCGGTTTCTCGGTCGCCACCGGCCCCGAGATCGAGGACGACTGGCACAATTTCACCGCGCTCAACATCCCGGACACCCATCCGGCGAGAGCCATGCACGACACATTCTATTTTCCGCAGACCGATGACAGCGGCATGCCGAAACTGCTGCGCACCCATACCTCGCCGGTGCAGATCCGCACTATGATGGATGTCGCAAAACGGACCGACGGCGCGGGCGAACCGATTTACCTTATTGCGCCGGGCCGCACTTATCGCTCGGACAGCGATGCCACCCATACGCCGATGTTCCATCAGGTCGAGGGGCTGGTAATCGACCGGAATATCCATATGGGCCATCTCAAATGGACGCTGGAAACCTTTGTCCGCGCCTTTTTCGAGCGGGACGATATCGAACTGCGCCTGCGCCCAAGCTATTTTCCGTTCACCGAGCCCAGCGCCGAGGTCGATGTCGGGTTCAGTGTCGAACAGGGCCGCCGGATCATCGGCGGTGACTCCCGCAGCAACGAGGGCGGCTGGATGGAAATTCTCGGCTCCGGCATGGTCCACCCCAATGTCATCCGCAATTGCGGGCTGGATCCCGATGTCTGGCAGGGCTTTGCCTTTGGCTGCGGCATCGACCGGCTGGCGATGCTGAAATATGGCATGGACGATCTGCGCGCCTTCTTCGATGGCGACCTGCGCTGGGCCGATCACTATGGCTTCAATGCGCTGGATGTTCCGACGCTGAGCGGAGGAGTGGGCGCATGAAATTTTCCCTGTCCTGGCTGAAAGCGCATCTCGAAACCGATGCAAGCGCTACCGAAATCGCCGAGAAACTGACCAGCATTGGCTTGGAAATCGAGGGAATCGAAAATCCGGCAGATGCTCTGCGCCCGTTCCGCGTGGCCAAAGTGCTGGAAGCGGCGCCGCATCCGAATGCCGACAAGCTGCAATTGCTTAAAGTTGACGATGGTTCCGCGGAGCCGTGGCAGGTGGTGTGCGGGGCGCCGAATGCGAAGGCGGGGATGATTGGTGTTTTCGGGCCTCCCGGAACCTATATTCCGGGCAGCGATTTCACGCTGAAACCCGCAAAAATCCGCGATGTCGAGAGTTTCGGCATGATGTGCAGCTCGCGCGAGCTGGAGCTGGGCGACGACCATGACGGAATCATCGAGCTGCCCGAAAATGCTGCCGCCAAAGTTGGCACCAGCTATGCCGACTATGCCAAGCTCGACGATCCGGTGTTCGATGTTGCGATCACCCCCAACCGGCAGGACTGCATGGGCGTACGCGGCATTGCGCGCGATCTGGCGGCCGCGGGTATGGGCAAACTGAAGCCGTTGGTGGAAACCGTTAGTGCTGAGCTTGTCGAAGCACGCCTAGCGGACGAGAGCCGCCCTTCGACAGGCTCAGGGCTAACGGAATTGGTCAAGCGCAGCGGCAGCGGCCCCGATGTCCGCACCGACGATCCGGACGGCTGCCCCGCTTTCTACGCGTGCACCGTAAAAGGCGTGAGCAATGGCACATCGCCCGACTGGATGCAGGCGCGGCTGAAATCGGCCGGACAGAAGCCGATCAACACATTGGTCGATATCACCAACTATGTGATGCTCGATCACGGGCGGCCCCTGCATGTCTATGATGTCAGCAAACTCGCTGGCGGTCTGGTTGCTCGCAAGGCGAAGCCGGGCGAGACCGTGCTCGCGCTCAACGACAATGAATACACGCTCGACGAGAGCATGACCGTGATTGCCGATGACAAGGGCGCCCATGATATTGGCGGCATCATGGGCGGTGCAAACACCGGTTCAGACGAAGCGACGACCGAGGTCCTGATCGAATGCGCCTATTTCACCCCGGAAAATATCGCTCGGACCGGTCAGAAGCTGATGCTGACCAGCGATGCGCGGCAGCGGTTCGAACGCGGGGTTGACCCGGCGTTTCTGGATGACGGCCTGGAACTGGCAACGGCCCTGGTGCTGGAGCTGTGCGGCGGCAAGGCGAGCAAGGTTACCCGGGCCGGCACGCCGCCGACGGAGCAGCGCAGCCTTTCCTATGATCCGGCAAAATGTCTGGCGCTGGGCGGGATTGATGTCGCTGCAGAACGGCAGAAAGCCATATTGCAAGCGCTGGGTTTTGAAATCGCGTGTCCCCGCGAAGGCGGGGACCCATCTCCCGATGGTGCCACGACCGACGAGCGGGAGATGGAACCCGGCCTTCGCCGGGGAACATGGACCGTAACCATTCCGACCTGGCGCCGGGATGTTGCCGTGTGGCAGGATATCGTCGAGGAAATCGTCCGCATCGAGGGGCTCGACACTATTCCCTCGACCCCGCTGCCACGGAAACCCGGCGTCGCGAGGCCGACCGCCTCGCCTGAACAGCTGGCCGAACGCAAGGCGCGACGGGCGGCGGCTGCGCGCGGGCTGAACGAAGTGGTCAACTGGAGCTTCATCTCCGAGAAGGAAGCCGCGCCTTTTGGCGGCGGCGACTGGTCGCTGGCCAATCCGATCAGCGAGGATCTCAAGGTGATGCGGCCGTCGATGCTGCCCGGCCTGATCGCCGCCGCCAAGCGCAACAGCGCCCGCGGCGCCTCATCGATCCGGCTGTTTGAAGTGGGCCGCCGCTATCTGGAAAGCAGCGAGCATCCGACGATCGGCCTGGTATTGACCGGCGAGAAAAGCGCGCGCAGCTGGCAGGGCGGCACGGCGAGCAAGTTCGATGCCTATGATGCCAAGGCGGAAGTGCTGGCCATTCTCGAAGCGGCCGGCGCACCGGTCGACAAGCTGATGGATTTCGGGGAAGCGGGGGACGCCTATCACCCCGGCCAGTCCGGCACGCTACGGCTGGGACCGAAGAAGATTCTCGCCGCTTATGGCGCGCTGCATCCGTCGGTGACCAAGGCGCTTGGCCTGAAGGGCGCGGCGGTCGGCGGAGAGATTTTCCTCGACGCGATTCCGCTGAAGAAGAAATCCGGCCATATGCGCGACGCCTTTGCGCCACCGGCGCTGCAGGCTGTCACCCGTGATTTCGCCTTCATCGTCGATGCGGATCTGCCCGCCGGCGATCTGCTGCGCGCAGTCAAGGGCGCGGACAAGAAGCTGATCACCGATGCCCGGATTTTCGATCTGTTTGAAGGGCCCAGTGTTGGTGAAGGGAAGAAGTCGCTGGCGGTGGAAATTACCCTGCAGCCGATGGACGCGACTCTGACCGAAGAGGATCTGAAGGCGCTTTCGGACAAGGTCGTGGCCAGTGCTGCCAAGCTGGGGGCGGAATTGAGGGGCTAGCCATGGTCGTCATGCTGAACTTGTTTCAGCATCCATTTCTCCCCATAGAACCTGCATCCAGCCAATGGATGGATCCTGAAACAAGTTCAGGATGACGATTGTTAGAAAATTGAATCTATGACCAACGCCAAACCACGCCGTACATTCGCAATCATCTCTCACCCCGACGCGGGTAAGACGACGCTGACCGAGAAGCTGCTGCTGAAAGGCGGCGCGATCCATCTTGCCGGCGAGGTGAAGGCGCGGGGCGACAACCGGCGGGCGCGGTCGGACTGGATGAAGATCGAGCAGCAGCGCGGGATTTCGGTGACCTCCAGCGTCATGACCTTCGAGCGCAACGATATTATCTTCAACCTGCTCGACACGCCGGGCCATGAGGATTTTTCCGAGGACACCTATCGCACGCTGACCGCGGTGGACAGCGCGATCATGGTGATCGACGCGGCGTCGGGCATCGAGGCGCAGACGCTGAAGCTGTTCGAGGTCTGCCGGATGCGCAGCGTGCCGATCATCACCTTCGTCAACAAGGTCGACCGCGAAGGCCGTGATCCGTTTGAACTGCTCGACGAGGTCGCCGACAAGCTGGCTCTCGACGTCTGCCCGATGAGCTGGCCGACCGGCATGGGCGGGCAGTTCGAAGGAGTCTATGACCTGCAGCGCAACCAGCTGCACCAGCCGACCGGCAGCAGCAAGCAATATGACGGGGTCACCCAGCAATTTGCAGGTCTCGATGATCCGAAGCTGGCCGAAGTTCTGAGCGCAGCCGCGCTGGAGCGGCTGACCAGCGAAGGCGAGCTGGCGCAGGGCGGCTATAGCGGCTTTGATCTCGAGGCCTATCAGAACGGTGACCTGACCCCGGTCTATTTCGGCTCCGCGCTCAAGCAGTTCGGGGTCGAGGAGCTGATCGACGCGATTGCCGACTATGCCCCCAGCCCCCGCCCGCAACCGGCCGAACCGGCGCCGATTGATCCGGAAAGCGACGATGTCACCGGATTCATTTTCAAGATCCAGGCGAATATGGACCCGCAGCACCGCGACCGGATTGCCTTCATGCGATTGTGTTCGGGCGAGTTCAAGCGGGGGATGAAGCTGACGCCTTCGGGCCTCGGCAAGCCGATCGCGATCCACTCGCCGATCCTGTTCTTTGCGCAGGACCGCGAAATTGCCGACACGGCGGAACCGGGCGATATTATCGGCATCCCCAATCACGGCACGCTGCGCGTGGGCGATACCTTGTCCGAAAAGAACCAGGTGCGGATCACCGGCCTGCCCAATTTTGCCCCGGAAATCCTGCGCCGGGTGATCCTGCGCGATCCGACCAAGACCAAGCAGCTGCGCAAGGCGCTGGATGACCTGTCGGAAGAGGGCGTGGTCCAGGTCTTCTATCCCGAGCTCGGCGCCAACTGGATCATCGGTGTGGTCGGGCAGCTGCAGCTCGAGGTATTGGTATCGCGGCTGGAGGCGGAATATAAGGTCGACGCCTATCTGGAACAGGCGCCGTTCGAAACCGCACGCTGGATCAGCGGCGCCGAGGCGACGGTCGATGCCTTTGCCAATATCAACCAGAGCTCGCTGGCCAAGGATCGCGACGACAATCTGGTATTTCTGGCGAAGTCGGCCTGGGATGTGAATTACCAGCAGGAGCGCAATCCGGAGATAAAGTTCAGCGCGACACGCGAACGCTAGTCCGGTAAATCCCGGTCATGGCGAGCAGAACCACGACCGAACAGGCCTTCCAGGCAATCGTCATCGAGGACGAGGGCCGGGTCTGCGCCGATATTCCGGAAAGCGCCTGCCAGCAGGAGCCGGGCAATTTCTTCAAACATGTCGGCGCGCTGGCGCTGACCAAGAGCGCCGACGGGCTGGTCGACCCGAAGCTGGTGCTCAGCTGGCTGATGACCTCGCTCGGCGCGCCGGTGGCGCTGATCGGGCTGCTGGTGCCGGTGCGCGAGGCGGGCGCGTTGCTGCCGCAGCTGCTGACCGCGGGATATTTACGGACATTGCCGCGCCGCAAATGGGCATGGGCGGCGGGATCGGCGGTGCAGGGTCTGGCGGCGGCGGCGATCGGGATTATCGCGATCAGCCTGACGGGCGCTGCGGCGGGCTGGGCGATCGTTCTGGCGCTGGCGATACTGGCGCTGGCGCGCAGCGTCTGTTCGGTCTGCTACAAGGATGTGCTGGGCAAGACCATCGACCGGTCGCGGCGCGGCACTGCGACCGGGCTGGCCGGTTCGATCGCATCGGTAACGGTGATCGTCTATGCGCTGGCCCTGTCCTTCCAGCTGGTCGACCGGATGGCGCTGGTGATCGGCGGGCTATTTCTGGCCGGCGGCGCGTGGATCGCGAGCGGGCTGCTGTTTGCGACGCTGAAGGAACGGGCCGGGGCCACCGACGGTGGAAAAAATGCGCTGAAGGAGGCGTGGCGCAATGTCACCTATCTGCGCGAGGATCCGCAGCTTGTCCGCTTCATCCTGACCCGCGGCCTGCTGACCGCCACCGCGCTGGCGCCGCCGTTCATGATTGCGGTCGGCAGCCAAGCCGGGGAAGGCTATGACAGGCTCGGCTTTCTGGTGCTAGCCTCGGCGCTCGCCAGCCTGCTCAGCAGCTTTGTCTGGGGCCGGCTGTCGGACCGTTCCAGCCGCAAGGTACTGGTATTCTCCGCGCTGGTCGCCGCAATCATATTGGCGGTAACCAGCTGGCTGGCCTTTGTCGGCGCGCTGGCCGGCGGCTATCTCCTGCCGGTGCTGCTGTTCGGGCTGATGATCGCCTATCAGGGCGTGCGCCTCGGCCGGGCAACGCATCTGGTCGATATGGCGGATGCCGACAGCCGCGCCGCCTATACCGCGCTGTCGAATACGGTGATCGGAATATTGTTGCTCGCCGGGGGGCTGTTCAGTCTGGTTGCGAACTGGTTTGGCGGGGAAGTTGTGCTGGCGGTGATGGCCGGGATGAGCGGGCTGGCTATTGTCGCGGCCTGGGGGTTGGATGAGGTGCAGCGGGATTGAGGCGCTTCAGTGTGGGGAGTGGTAATCGATTCAATAATGATAACGGCATTGCGCAATTTCGAGCGCCTGCGCATCACCCTCTCCTCGCACCCGGTAAATCAGCCGATGCTCCTGCGTAATCCGCCGCGACCACCAGCCTTTTAGCTGGCCGCGCAGCGGCTCGGGCTTGCCAGTTCCCTTAAAGGGATGACGGCGGCATTCTTCGATCAAAGCGTTGATTCGGTCGAGTAACTTTCGATCTTCATTCTGCCAGTGGCGATAGTCTTCCCACGCGGTCGGCCAGAAAATGATCTTCACGGATAAATCAGCTCGTGTTCCTCGCCTTCGCCGGCATCAAGACCGCGTATGGCCTCCAGCAGGCGTTCGGCATTTTTCGGCGAGGAGAGCAGATAGATTGTCTCCTCCATACCCGCCCATTCGCTTTCGGATATCATGACCACCGCTTCGCCATTCTGGCGGGTGATTTTGAGGGGAATCTTGTCGGCGACCACGCGGTCCATCAGCGCCTTGAGATTGGCGCGGGCCTTCGAGAAATTTTCCATCAGCATGGCCGATATATGTGTACCAGTATCTGTACAATGTCAACGGGATTTACGCCCTGCGGGGAGCGGAACCATGCTCCCGTCAGGCGCGATAGCGGCTCTGGATTGCTTCGCTTCGCTCGCAATGACGGTAGTGCTCCGCACTTGATGCGGAGCCCTGAGGGCATCTTGTGGACGGCAGGGCTCCGGCTCGGAGGCCGGAGCACAACGTTCAGCCCCTGAGCAGGAACACCGCATGTTCGGCCAGCAGGTTGGCTGCCGCCTCGCTGGTCTGCTTGTCGCCGCTCAGAAACCACTGGCCTTCCTGCGCATACTTCCCGTCCTCGACCAGCGCGCGGAAATCTTCGATCGTGACATGGTGGATATTGGGCGTGTCGTACCAGCTTTGCGGGATCAGCCGGGTGACCGGCATCCGGCCGCGGAGCAGCAAGGACATGCGGATGCGCCAGTGGGCGAAATTGGGGAAGCTGACAAAGGCCTGGCGGCCGATGCGGAGCAGCTGGTCGAGCATGATATCGGGCCGGCGGGTGGTCTGCAGCGTCTGGCTGAGCACCGCATAGTCGAAGCTGGCGTCGGGATAGGCGTCGAGATCGGTGTCGGCATCGCCCTGCACCACCGACAGGCCCTTGGCGACGGCGCTGGCGACATTGGCCGGGTCGATCTCCAGCCCGCGCGCGTCGCAGCCCTTTTCATCGCGGAGCGCCGCCATCAGCGCACCGTCGCCGCAGCCGATATCGAGCACCCGGCTGCCGGGGGCGATATTGTCGGCGATGATCTGCAGGTCGGGGCGGAGTCTGGTCATGCGGCGCGCTCATGGAAGCGGGAGACAGAAGGTTTTTGCGCACGAAGACACGAAGGAAAGAAGGAAAGAAGGCATAAATTCTTCTTCGTGGCTTTGTGTCTTTGTGCGAGCCGAAACGGGCGGGCATGGCCTCTGTCCTTCGACAGGCTCAGGACGAACGGAGGGAGTCGGCCCAGGACTAGCGGACGGAGCGAGCTCAGGACGAACGGAAACCGGATATTCATCTGCCCTCCCCCGCCTTGAGAAAGCCATCGACGATCCGGTACATTTCGGGATTGTCGAGCAGGAAGCTGTCGTGGCCGAACGGGCTCGACAGTTCCATGAAGCTGACCTCGGCGCCGGCGGCGTTGAGGGCGTGGACGATCGCGCGGCTTTCGCTGGTCGGATAGAGCCAGTCGGTGTCGAAGCTGATCAGGCAGAAGCGGGTTTTCGAGCCCCTGAAGGCATTGGCGAGCGCGCCGCCATGGGCCTCGGCGAGGTCGAAATAGTCCATCGCGCGGGTGATATAGAGATAGCTGTTGGCGTCGAAGCGGTCGACGAAGCTGATCCCCTGGTGGCGGAGATAGGATTCGACCTGGAAATCGGCGTCAAAGCCGAAGGTCTTGGCGTCGCGATCCTGCAGGCGGCGGCCGAATTTCTCGGTCAGGCCGGCTTCCGACAGATAGGTGATATGGGCGGCCATGCGGGCGACAGCGAGGCCGCTGCTCGGCGGGTCGTCGGCGGCATAATAAGCGCCGCCGCGCCAGCGCGGGTCGGCCATGATCGCTTGCCGGCCAACCTCGTGAAAGGCGATATTCTGGGCGCTGTGCCGCGCCGCCGAAGCGATGATCACCGCCGAGGCGACGCGCTCGGGATAGAGCGCCGCCCAGCTGACCGCCTGCATCCCGCCCATCGATCCGCCGATCACCGCGTGCAGCCGCTCGATCCCGAGATGGTCGAGCAGCATCGCCTGCGCCCGCACCATATCGGCTATGGTGATCACCGGAAAATCCATTGCCCAGGGCTGGTCGGTGGCGGGATTGACGGTTGCCGGACCGGAGCTGCCGAGGCAGCTGCCCAGGACATTGGCGCAGATGATGAAATGGCGGTCGGTGTCGATCGGCTTGCCGGGGCCGACCATCCGCTCCCACCAGCCGGGCTTGCCGGTCAGAGGATGGGTCGATGCGAGATATTGGTCGCCGGTCAGCGCGTGGCAGACCAGAATCGCATTGCTGCGCTCGGCGTTCAATGTGCCATAGGTTTCATAGGCGAATTCGACCGGCGCAAGGCTGGCACCGCTGTCCAGCGGCAGCGGCCCGAGCAGGCGGACTCTGCGGTCCAGTCCAAAACGCGTGTCTTCGGTCATCCAAAGGCAGCTAAGCGGCGAAATCCCGAGCGTCAAATGATAATGCGGTTGACTGACAGGCCGCAATGATTAGTCCGGCGTCAGAGATCATCACAGCACAGGCGGACAGAGCCAATGAACGGACCAAAACCGAAAGAATGGATCATGGGGATCGCGCCCTATGTGCCGGGCAAATCGAGCGGCGACGACGGTCGCAAGCTGGTCAAGCTGTCGGCCAACGAGAACCCGCTCGGCTGCAGCCCGGCAGCGGGCGAGGCGCTGAATGCGGCGTCAGGAGCGGTCGACCGCTATCCCGATCCCGGCTCGACGAAGCTGCGCGAGGCGATTGCCGCCAAACATGGGCTGGATCCGGCGCGGATCATCTGCGGCACCGGCTCCGACGACGTGCTGCATCTCGCCGCCAATGCGTTCAGCGGACCGGGCGACGAGATCATCTATGTCAAATATGGCTTTGCCGTCTATGATATCGCGGCGCGGCGCTATGGCGGGACGCCGGTGATCGCCGACGACAGGGATTATGGCACCGATGTCGATGCGATCCTCGCCAAGGTCACCGACAATACGCGGGTGATCTTCATCGCCAATCCGAACAACCCGACCGGCACCTTTGCGCCGCGCGCCGAGATCGCGCGGCTGCACGCGGCCTTGCCGGAGCATGTGCTGCTGGTGCTGGACTGCGCCTATGCCGAATATATGGACGAGGGGCAGGATGACGGCGCGATCGAACTGGCGGAGACCGAGACCAATGTGCTGGTCACGCGGACCTTTTCCAAGATCCACGGGCTGGCGGCGGAGCGGATCGGCTGGGGCTATGCCCATGCCGATATCATCGGCGCGATGAACCGGATCCGGCTGCCGTTCAATGTCACCACCGCCGGCCAGCAGGCCGCCGTTGCCGCGCTCGCCTCGAATGACTTTGTCGCCATGAGCCGCGCGCATAATGCCAAGTGGCGGCAATGGCTGACCGAGGAAATGGGCGGACTGGGCAATCATGGCCTGCGCGTCGTGCCGAGCCATACCAATTTCCTGCTGGTGCTGTTCGAGGGCAAGGTGACAGCGGAACAGGCCAATGCGGCGCTGCTCGACAAGGGCTATGCGGTGCGCTGGCTGCCCGGCCAGGGTCTGGTCAACGGTCTCAGGATCACCATCGGCACCGAGGAAGAAACCCGCGGGGTTGCCACGGCGCTGCGCGAGATCCTGGAAGCTGCTGGCTGATGCTGCCCTTTGCCCAGATTACCATTGTCGGGCTCGGGCTGATCGGCTCCTCGATCGCCCATGCCGTCCGCCAGACCATGCCCTCGGTGCGGATCACCGGCTATGACAGCGATCCGGCGGTGCGAGAGCGCGTGCTCGAGCTTGGCTTCTGCGACGATGTCAGCGACAGCGCCGGCGCCGCGGTTACCGACGCCGATCTGGTGATTCTCTGCGTGCCGGTCGGCGTGATGGCGGATGTCGCCGCCGAGATCGCTGCCGATCTGCCCGCCGACGCGGTAATCAGCGATGTTGGATCGTCCAAGGACAGCGTGCAGACCGCGCTTGCCGCAGCGCTGCCCGGCGCCCGGATCATTCCCGCCCATCCCGTCGCCGGCACCGAGAACAGCGGTCCGGATGCCGGCTTTGCCACCCTGTTCCACGACCGCTGGTGCATCCTGACCCCGCCCGAAGACGCCGCCGAGGGTGATATCGAGCGGCTCAAGGCCTTCTGGGAAAAGCTGGGCGCCAATATCGAGATCATGGATCCGAAACATCATGATCTGGTGCTCGCCGTGACCAGCCATCTGCCGCATCTCATCGCCTACACGATCGTCGGCACCGCCTCTGATCTGGAAGATGTGACGCGCGGCGAGGTGATCAAATATTCGGCCGGCGGTTTCCGCGACTTCACCCGCATCGCCGCTTCAGACCCGACCATGTGGCGCGATGTGTTTCTGTCCAACAAGGAAGCGGTGCTGGAAATGCTCCAGCGCTTTTCCGAGGACCTGACGGCGCTGCAGCGGGCGATCCGCTGGGACAAGGGCGACGAACTGTTCGACCTGTTCACCAAGACCCGGGCGATCCGCCGCCGCATCATCGAGGAAGGCCAGGACGATGCAGCGCCCGATTTCGGACGGACGCACGACTGACCATCGGCAAGGCAGCATCGCTGCCATCGGTTCGTTGCACTCGCACGAAGGCACGAAGGTGGAAAAACAGAACCGGTCGCCTGATGTCTTTGGGTGAGCCCGGCACCTCCGCGGCGCGCTGAACACTTGACAATTTTAGCATGTTTTATTTTCCGTGACCTTTGCCCAAAGCCGCAGGATTCCAGTCTTTTTGTCCTGTCTGAGGCACGTCGAGTGTAACCTTTCGACGGGCCCGTGGATCGGGCGAGCAGCCGCTGGCGTTGCCAGTTGATTCGATTTGTCAAAGAGCCGGTCCCGAGCAAGCGCGGGACCCGGGAGACAATAATCGATCCGCCCGGATGTAGGACAGCTTTTTTTAGGGCATGAAACCGGAGCTGGTTTCCCCTGCTCTTGGAAACCACCGGAAGGGAAGCGAAGGGCCGGCAAGTTATTCCGGCACTTGCCGAATATTCGGCAACCTCTGCAGCTCTCATCGGTTATAGCTGGGAACCCCAAAAGGAATCTCCATTGAAAATCCATTTCTGCCTATCCGGCCTGCTCATGCTTTCAGCGTGCAATTCTTCCGCTGACCAGAATGAACCGGAGGGCCGGTCTGCCGAGGCGACTTCCGCCGCCGCCGGCGACCCGCTGCACTTTGCCGATGCCAAGGGAGCTGCATTCGACGAGACGCCGGTGCTGCGCGCCCAGGTCATTCTCGACCGGCTCGGCTTTTCACCCGGCGTGATCGACGGCGAGGAAGGCGAGTCCTATGGCGCGGCGCTGCGCGCGTTCCAGAGCGCCAGGGGACTGAAGGAAAGCGGCAAGCTTGACCAGGCGACGCTAACCGCGATGCAGGAATGGAGCGATGTGCCGGCGACGCGGATGGTGACCATACCGGCCGCCTTTGCCAAGGGACCCTTTTATCCCGACATGCCCGACGCGGCGGCCGAGCAGGCGAAGCTACAGGCGCTGGGCTACAGGAATCTGATGGAGGCACTGGCCGAACGGTTCCACAGCACCCCGGCGGCGCTGGTCGCACTGAACAGCCCGACCACGAAAATCGGGGCCGGCAAGGTGATCCGCGTGCCCAATATCGCCGATGTCGCGCCGCTGGCGGGAACCGACCAGCGCGACTGGTCGGCGACCCTGCAGAAGCTCGGCGTTGCTTCCAGCCAGCCGGAGGCAAGCAAGCTGGTGGTCGACAAGTCCGAGGGCGTGCTCAAGGCCTATGACGCCGATGGCAAGCTGATCGCCCAGTTCCCCGCGACCATGGGCAGCAGCCACGACCCGCTGCCGATCGGCAACTGGAAAATCAAGGGCGTCAGCCACAATCCGGATTTCCATTATAATCCGGAACTGTTCTGGGACGTCAGCGACGACAAGGAAGCCCAGCTGCTGCCGCCGGGGCCCAATGGCCCGGTCGGGGTGGTCTGGATCGATCTGTCCAAGCCGCATTACGGCATCCACGGCACCGGCGCGCCGGACACGATCGGCCGGGCGGAAAGCCATGGTTGCGTCCGCCTGACCAACTGGGACGCCGCACGGCTGGCGCAGATGGTCAAGCCCGGCGTCGAGGCGGTGTTTCAGGAGTAGGGAGGCTGTTCGCCTGACGGTGCAGTTATTTTCGAATGCGTTGTCACCTTAATTCCCTGCCGGAGCCTCGTTCACCTATGATCCCATGGGGCGGCTATGCCAGAGCGTGGGTAGCGGTGTGGCTAAGCGCTACGCTTATGACGGTTCGGCCATGATCGCGGAATATGCTGCTACGCCGTTATATCCACGGACCGGGTGCAGATGATGCTTCATTGTGGTATGAAGGCGCCGGAACCACGGACAAGCGCTATATGCACAAGGATGAACGCGGCAGCATTACTGCCATGACGGATGCCGGCGGCGCGCTGATCAATATCAACCGCTAAGATGAATATGGTATTCCCGCCTCCTTTGGGGGCTGCTACCTTTGCCCTGGTTGCAGCATCTGTAATAAGAGGCGGAAATTTCGTGGGTTGTATGAATTCTAGGGATAAATTGATTTCTAGTCGACCTCCTATTGTCCTTATCTTTGCGATATTATTCGCGGCTTTGGCGGTTGGTTACGGGCAGTACTCGGGACCTTCGGCTTGGGGATATGACCATGTGATAAGAATGAATTCGGACCGAGGGGCCCACGATATAGCTGATTGTTTGATTCATTACAGCGAGGGGGACTCAAAAAAATCGATGGAGTCTTTGAGGATCTCCACCGTCTATGGGCCCGACATCGGGAACATGGTTTTGCGATCAGAAGACAAGAGTACTTTTATTAGCATCGGCGGCGGAATATACAATGGTAGGCAGATATCCGTAATCGTTCGAATGAGATCGACCAAAGACGGTAGGATTATGGAGTGGGTAAGGCGATGTACTTGAAAGATAACATAAAAATATTTTCTAGATCTGCGTTTATATTTTCGATCTTTATATCTAGGATAGCTGTTCATTCTGGATACCTAGGATTTAGCTCGATATATGTTACTTCTACAGCAATATTTTTATTTCTGTGCATCGCTCTATTGCTGTTTAATAATAATATATTGAAGTGGATTGCATTCTCATACATTTTGATTTCTGTATTCTATTTTATAGCACAGGCATCTGCGCTTTATTTAGTTGGTGAGCGCGTAGCTACCTCGTCGTGGATTTCTTTCACATTTTTAGCGATCGCTTTGGTGCCCCTAATATTGATGCCGGTTCGTCAGAAAAGCTGAGGTCAGAACCGATGGCATTCCGGTGACACTTGCAACAATGCCCAATTCATCTCCGCAACCCATGGACGCAGCCATGGCCCGCTGCCGATCGGTATCCGGAAGATCAGGGGCGTCAGCGACGACAAGGAAGCGCAGCTGCTCGATGAGGACCTGCCACACTGTGCAGGAATAATCGGATATACAAGCCGGCAGAATTCGGTATCCTGCAAGAAAATCCCACGTGTTACAATCAGTTGGGAAACAGCAGGAGAGTTTGCATTTGACCGAGGCCAGCACGATCAGCACCCCCCGTTCCGCCGACCAAGGCACTACCGAAACCGGCTATGGCAGCAGGAGCTATCGCAACTATATTCTCGGCATCCTGCTGACCGTCTATATCTTCAATTTCATCGACCGCACGATCATCAATATCCTGACCGAGCCGATCAAGGAAAGCTTCGGGGTGGAAGACTGGCAGATGGGGCTGCTCGGCGGCCCCGCCTTTGCCATCCTCTACACCTTTGTCGGCATCCCCATCGCGCGTTTCTCCGAGAAACATCACCGGGTCTGGATCATCGCCGGATCGGTGTTCCTGTGGAGCCTGATGACCGTATTGTGCGGCTTTGCTACCAGCTTCATTGCCCTGTTCATCTTCCGCATCGGCGTCAGCATCGGCGAGGCGGGCTGTTCGCCGCCGGCCAATTCGCTGATCGCCGACTATTTCGTCCCGGCGGAGCGTTCGACCGCCGTGTCGGTTTACGCGCTGGGCATCCCGCTCGGCGGCATGGTCGCCTATGTGTTCGGCGGCTATATCGTCGGCAGTCTCGACGGGCCGATCATCGGCGCGCTGCTGGCCAGCTGGAACTGGACCTGGGCGGTTAATGCGCTCGACTGGCAGAATATCGAGGGCTGGCGGGTGGCCTTTGCCGTTGTCGGCGTGCCCGGCCTCATCGTCGCGGCGATCGTCAAGCTGACCATCGCCGAGCCGCCGCGCGGCTATACCGATCCGGCAGAGATGCAGAACCGCGAGCAGGTCGGCTTTCGCGACGTGCTGCGGATCCTGTCGCAGAAACCCGCCTACTGGCACGTGACCATGGGCGTCACCATCGCCTCGTTCGTCAATTATGGCGTCGGCCAGTTTTTCGTATCCTTCCTGATCCGCACGCACGAGCTGTCGATCTTCGACGCATCGGTGAAGATCGCCATGGCGCTTGCAGTGATGGCGGCGATCGGCACCTATATGTCCGGCTATCTGGCGGACAGATATGCCCAGCGCTTCCCGAAGGCGCTGGCGCTGATCCCGATGTTCGCGCTGATCGGCGTGATCCCGATGCATGTCACCGGCTATCTGGCGGAATCCCTGTGGCTGGCGGTGCCGCTGATGATGGTCGGACAGATGCTGCTCTATACCTATCTCTGCCCGCTCTATGCCGTGCCGAGCGGCGTCGTCGACAGCCGGATGCGGGCGACCGCGGTGGCCGTGACCCTGTTCATCGTCAACCTGCTCGGCTACGGCCTCGGCCCGCCGCTGATCGGCGGCCTGTCGACGATCCTGAACGCAACCTTCCTGTCGGGCCTGGATCCGGCGCTGACGCTGGAGGCGTGCAAGGCGAGCAATCTGACGGCGGCGGCACAGGCCGCCTGCGATACAGCCAATGCCGACGGTCTGCGCTGGTCGATGGTATTGTTCAAATGCCTGTATCTGTGGGCGATCTTCCACTTCTATATGGCCAGCCGGACGATCCAGCGGGATATGGGGCGGTAGACTGCAACCCATCCCGCTTCGGATCAACCGGAGGTAATTCAATCATTCAGCACATTGATCGCCCGATGCACCCGGTCGCGGATATCCTCGCGGTCAAGGCCCGGCTCGATCTCCGGCTGCACTTCATAGGTGATCACGCCGCTTTTCTGGACAAAAGTATCGCGCGGGGAGACGATGCCGCTGTTCAGCGCAACCGGGACCAGCGGGATGCCGAGCAGCTTGTAGATGCCGGCAAAGCCGGTCTGCAGTTCGGGTCGCTCGCCGTGGTGGGCACGGCTGCCTTCGGCGAAGATGACGATCGGGCGGCCCTCGGCGACCGCTTTCTTCGCCTGCTTGATGATCTGCCGCATCGCCGCGCCGCCGCCGTCGCGGTCGATGCCGAGCAGGCCGTGTTTGGTCGCGATCCAGCCCCACAGCGGGATCACCAGCAGCTCCTTCTTGGCAATCACCACCGGCTTGTCGAACAGGCGCAGCAGGTCGATCGTCTCGAACATGCTTTCATGTTTGAACACGTAGAGCAGCGGCTCGTTGCGGATTTCGCCCCTGACCTCGACCCGGATGCCCAGGATCAGGCGGGCGCAGACATAGTGATAGCGGCTCCAATATTGCGCCATATAATAGATGGTCGGCGGCCAGAAAAAGGCGCCAAGAAAGGTGGCGATGATGATCGGTACCGAGCCGATATAGAAGACCGCCATGAAGATCAGCGAACGGATGAAAGCCAGCATCTCAGACCCCTGCCAGCGCCGCCAGCCGGCGCATCAGATATTTGTTATATTCGATGAACAGGGTGCCCAGCGAAGGCTGCGTCTGCACGGCGTCGGACAGGATCTGCACCTCCGGCGGCATCGCCCGTTCCAGCTCGAGCCGGGCGCGGCGCATATGCCAGTCCGAAGTGACCAGCCTTACCGACTTGTCGCCGCGCCGCGCCGCCCAGCGAGCGATCTCGAGCGCGTTGGAGCGAGTGTCCACCGCCTGGAAGCCGAGATCGATGCAGCAGTCGAACAGGTCGCCCGAGCGGGCATATTCCGCGGCCAGTTCCTTTGGCTTCACATCCCGGTCGACGCCGGAAATCAGCAGGCGGCCGGCGCTTTTGCTCCCGACAATTTCCAGCGCGCGGTCGATCCGGCCCGCGCCGCCGGTCAGCACGACGACCGAGCCGGTGTGGGTATCGGCGGAAGCGGGGCGCGGCAGGTCGATCGCGAACCAGGCAAAGCCGATGATCCAGAGCAGCAGCAGAAAGGAGAAAAAGCGCAAAATCATCAAGCGGGGTTACAATATCTTTTTCAGGGCGCCGACAACCGTCCATCGGGCAGTCACCATGGCAAGAAACATCCCCAATATCGGAATGGCGGCAATTATCAACCAGCTCCACCAGTCGAGACCGACCGATTTCACCAGGCCGGAGCCAAGCGCGCGAAGCTGCGTGCCGATCAGCCAGATGATCGCTGCCCCGCCGACCAGCCCGATCAGGCCGCCGAGCAATGCGTCGAGCGCGATACGCCGCTGGAACAGGCGACTGATCTGCTGGTCTGTGCCGCCGAGCAAATGGACGACTGCGATCGTTTCGCTGTGTGTGTTGAGCGCTGAGCGGGCCGAGATGATCACTGCAGCGGCGGTCGCCAGCGCCAGCAGGCCAACAAGGCCAAAGGCAATCCACTGGAAGGAGCGGACCAGCGATATCACCGGCGCAATATAGCCGCTGCTCGGCTCCACCCGCGCTTCCGGAGCGACCGGTGCCAGCGCGCTGCGCAGCGTCTCATATTCGCCATCGGTCGCAACCCGGGCCAGTTTCAGGTCGATCAGCGCCGGCAGCGGGATATCATTGGCCAGATCCTGCGTGCCGAGCCAGGGTTCGATCAGCGCCTCTATTTCTTCCGGGGGCAGCACCCGCACCTCCTCGACCAGCGGCATCGCGCGCAGGCGATCGGCAGCGGCTTCGGCCTGGCGGCCGCGGATTTCGGGATTGGCCTCGATGATCTGCACGGTGGCGCGGCTGGACAGTTCGTCCGAGACATCGCCCACCGCCCGGGTCATGGCGAGGCCGGCCGCCGCCGCGAGCACGGTCAGGAAGATCATGATCGCGATCACCCAGGGCATCGGGCCGGACAGGCGGCCTTCGGGGATCAGGCGGCGGTCATGAGCGGGAATGGCGAAAAACTTGAACATGCGCGCTACTGCTGCTGGTTTTTGGGACGCGGCGGGAAGCGCAGCGAGCCGGTGGGATCGGCGAGCATGCCCTTTTCCAGCCGCATCATCTGCGCGCCCGGGATCTTGCTGAGCAGATGGATGTCATGGGTGGCGACGACGATGGTGGTGCCGAGCGTGTTCAGCGCCTCGAAGAGTTGCAGCAGGCGGATCGCCATGTCGGGGTCGACATTGCCGGTCGGTTCGTCGGCGACCAGGATTTCCGGGCGGCCGATCACTGCGCGGGCAATTGCGACGCGCTGCTGCTCGCCGCCGGACAGGGTCGCCGGGCGAGCCGAAGCGCGGTCACCGAGCCCGACCCATTCGAGCATCTCGGTCACCGGCGTCTCGAGATCCTTTTCGCGGACTCCGGCCACCCGCAGCGGCAGCGCGATATTGTCAAAGGCCGAAAGATGCGACACCAGCCGGAAATCCTGGAAGACCACGCCGATCCGGCGGCGGAAACCGGGCAGGCGCTCGCGCGGCATGGTCACTGCATCCTCGCCGAACAGGCGGATCACGCCGCGGCTGGGCCGCTGCGACAGATAGAGCAGCTTGAGCAGCGAGGTCTTGCCCGCGCCCGATGCGCCGGTGAGAAAATAGAAGCTGCCGGGGAATAGGGTGAAATTGAGGTCGGACAGCGTTTCCACTCCGGCGCCATAGCGCAGGCCGACATTTTCAAAGCGAACAATTTCGTCCAACATGCCCTGCATTCCCATATCGCGGCGAAATATTGCCCGGTCGCTGAACCAATAGGCCGGGACGCCCCCGCAAATCAACTCCGCTGTCGAGCAGCACTCACCGAATCGGCAGGAAAACGCGGAAAAACCCACTTCGGTCTCAAATCGGTCAAGCAGCCACTTGCAGTTTGCCTTGATGGGGTGTTTAGAGGGGTGTCATGATTTTGAATTGTCCGGCTTGCAAAACCCGTTATCTCGTCCCCGACAGCGCCATTGGGCCGAACGGTCGGTCGGTACGCTGTGCCTCCTGTCGCCACAGCTGGTTCCAGGAAGCCGCGATTCCGGAGAAACAGCTGGTCGAGGCCGAAGCGTCCGCGCAGGCCGCCCCGGTAGCCCAGCCGGAAGCCGCCGTGGATCGCGACTGGCTGCCGACCTCGCCTGCCTCTCCGGTTACGCGCTCCGCACCACCGCCACCACCGATTTCCGCCACCCCGGACTATGGCGCCAGCGAAAGCAGCTTTGCGCACGAGCCGCCGTTCCGGCCGCGCCGCAATCCGGCAAAATTGTGGACCATGGCGGCCATCGCCTTTGCCGCTCTGGTGCTGGTCGCGGGGGGGGCGCTCTATTATTTCGGCGCGCCGCAATGGATGTCCGGCTATCAATTTGCCTCGATCGACGAAACGCCGCTGCTGATCGAGCTGAGCCAGAAACAGGATCGCCGGACTTTGCCCGACGGCACCGAATATTTCGCGGCCAGCGGAACGATCATCAATCCCACCACCAGCGACCAGAATGTCCCGCCGATGCTGGTGGTCCTGCGCGACGCCGGTGGCCGGATCGTCTACAGCTGGAAAATGAATCCGCCGGCCAAATCGCTGGCGCCGGGAGCAAAAATCAACTTCAACGAGGCCAAGCTGGATGTCCCGCGCGGCGCCAGCCAGCTGGAAGTCGGCTGGGCGGACCAGAGCCGCGACTGAACCAACGGTTGCGATAGTGGCCGGCGGGCAGCGAATATCTGTTGCGGCTGCCAACCCCCTTTGCTAAGGGCACCCGCCTACCCGGGACATCGCTGTCCCAAGCTAGTGACAGTGCGGTCGTGGCGGAATTGGTAGACGCGCAGCGTTGAGGTCGCTGTGGGATAATATCCCGTGGAAGTTCGAGTCTTCTCGACCGCACCAGTTCCGGAAAAAGCCCGGCACTATCCCCTCCCTGATCGGGCAAGCTTTACAATACCATGGGCCAGAGCATCTGTGCCCATCTTTCCGTCTGCAACGCCATCCCAACGATCGTCCCCTTTTGGCGTGCGGTGACGAGGTCTGATGCTAGTAGGCCAGATCCACCGCAATGCGGAGCGTTCGCGGCCGCAAGGGCGTCAGATAGCCATCGCTGCCGGGTACGAAGGGTGTCCCCAGAGCAAAACGGTTGCCCCGCGAATCCAGCAGATTGGTGAGGGTCAGGGTCAATCCGCGCCTGTCATTGCCGATCCGGGCAACCAGCCCCGTATCGACATAATCTCCCTGCCCTTCGCCCAGGACCGGTCCGATTCCTATGCGGGAGGGACCCACATAGCTGGCCCAGCCCTGAATCCGGAAATCCTCGTCACCCAGGACCGTTGCATAATTGACCGATCCGCGCGCAGCATGGCTGGCGACATTGGGTATGCGTCCCAGCCTTCCTATCGCAGGAATGATCACCGGCGAGGAAAAATCCGCAGCCGGACCGCCGAAGGTTACGGCTGCGAGCCGCAGCCCCGGGGAGAGCTGAGTGACGCGGCTTTCGTTGTAAACGGCGCCAAGTTCCAGCGACAGTCCTGTCAGCGGCCGTACCGCGATCGAAGCGGAGAGGCTGGTAATCCTGCCGTCACCGATATTGGCCGTGGTCGGGAAGCCGTTGGCATCGATATAATCGGCCTGAATATCACGCCAGCGGCTGTGCGAGATGGAGAGCGTCGCGTCAAACGGGGTGATGCCCTTTCTGCCAAAGCGCAGGCCTGCATCATAGGTCGACACATGATCATTGCGGAAGCGCTGCACGAAGCTGCCGTCAATTGACAGCCCGCCGGGGCGGAAACCCTCCTGATAACGGGCATAGAGGCTTATATTTCTGGTCAGCGTCGCGAGCAGCGAGGCCGAGGGGAGCAGATCCTGCTCCGTACGGCTGGCGGTTACGGCGCGCCCTGCCTGAGTGAGAGCCAGCATCGCATCGACATTCTCGCCGGCACCGCCGAGCCGCGCATGGCTGAACCTGAGGCCGCCATTGGCGACAACCGCAGGGAAAATTTCGACCGAAACCTCGCCATAGGCCGTATATTCAGTGATCGAATTGGTGACCCCGGCGATGGCCGATCGCAGCACTTCGCCGCCAAACGCACGGGTCTGGCGGGTCCGGTTGTCGACGAAGCTGGTGCCGATCACCCATCCGAGCCCGTTCTGGTACGGGCGCGACAATCTGGTTTCGCTGGTCAGCATGCGCGTGTCATTCTGCTGGTCGAAGATGCGGGGCGTATCTTCGACCACGCTGGCGTCAAACCGCTCGTAGAGATGATGATCGACATAGGCGTTGGAGGACTGGAAATGCAGGTCGCCCCAGTCCTTCATCAGCACCAGCATTGCCGATCCGTAGCGCGCCTTTGCGCCTTGCTCGACCAGACTGCTGCGGGTCAGCGGTGGCGCATCCTTGTCTGCATATTGGGCATCGTCGGTGGCGATGGTCTGATAGAGGCCGCCGATATCCGCCGTCCAGTTGTCACCCAGGTCGAGGCGAAGCGTGCCGCGTGCGCCGCGGATATTGGTCCGGTTCACATCATGCTGGCCGAGCCGCGGATTGTCGATATAGCCGCCGTCGCTGATCGAATAGCCGGTCAGTCGCAAGGCGTGGCCACTTTCGCCGAGGGGGAAATTGGCGGTCGCGGCAATATCGCCGCCAGGCGCCCCATGCTGGACCAGCGAAACGCCGGCAGAGGCGATCAGCGCTGTGCCGGAAGGATCCGGCGCCTTCGGAATCATCCGGATAACGCCGCCCAGCGATCCGGCCCCATATAGCGTGCCCTGGGGTCCTTCGAGGATTTCAACGCGATCGATATCATAGAGCCGCAAGTCGGGATCGGGCGCGTTGTAGCTAAGGCGGATGTCACCCAGATACTGACCGACGGTTGCCTGGGTCGGCCCGGTGAAGCTGGAATCCGCGATCCCCCTGATAAACAGCTTGTTACGGCCGCTGCCGAGATGGGTGGAGGATAGAGTCGCCATGCGCGACAGGATCGAATCCATGCCGCGCTCCCCGCCAAATTCCAGATCGGCACCATCCAATATGGTGACGGCACCGGCATATTTGGCATAAGGGGTGTCGATCTTGCTGGCGCTGACGACAATTTCCTCCACCGGATATCTGGGGGCCGCATTGGGCGGAGCCTGGGTCCTGGCCGGTCGAGTCTTGCTGGCCGGCCTGGCCTGGCGGCGGGCGAGATTTGTGCGGCGTGGACGTCGCTCGACACGCCAGCTGGTCGCGCCGACCCGGACCGCCCGGGCATCGGTGCCGGACAGCATGCGATCCAGCGCTTCTGCGACCTTCATCCGCCCGCGCACCGGCTTCACCGCACTTTGCCACAGCTTCGCATCGGCAACGCTGATGCTGATGCCTGCCTGGCGCCCGAGCAGCGGCAGGCTCTGCAACAATGTTCCGCGCGGCAAATCAATCGAGCGCGACTCTTCGCGCGCGGCGACGGGCATCGCAAACGAGAGCAACAACAGGATGGATAGAAAGCGGGCGATCATTTTAGCGGGTCAGCAACCATCCTTCCGTTTGTTTTTCTGCACGAATACCGGCGAGGGAAGTAAGATCGTCAATCACCCGCTGCTTGTCATCGCTGACCAGCAGGGCACCGCGGAATGGCAAAGCGGCAACATCGGGTGACACAGCAATGCTGAGGCCAGCGGTTCTGCCAAGGTCCTCAGCCACTTGCTCAATGGACGCACCATTATAGACAAGCTGTCCCTTCCGCCAGCCGCCAATGCTGAGAGGATCGACGGCCTGCACTTTCGGGCGGCCCCCCTCTGCTCCGGCTTCGATGCCGTAGCCGGCCTTGATATGAAGATTCTCACGCTCGGGATTATAGGCGACGAGTCCTTCCGACACGGCAACATTCAGCGTCCTGCGTCTGCGGACGACGTTGAAGGACGTGCCCAGATCGACCAGCCTGGCTTCCCCTGCCTCGACCGTGAACGGATCGCCTGCACGGTGAATCACATGAAACATCGCTTCGCCGCTTTCGAGCCGGGCAAACCGTGGCCGGTCCTTGTCCAGTTCAATGACCGTTCCACCGTTGATCTCGATCCGCGAGCCATCCGCCAGGGCTACCGACCGCTGCTCTCCTGCATTGGTCTCGATGCGTGTCGAGTCGCTGCCGAACAGCGAGAAGCTGATCGCACCCACCAGCATCGCCGCCATGGCCCCGCCGATCCATGTCCTGCGGCTGGCAAGGAGCGGCGACCTTGGAGCTGCAATTTCCTCTGCCGGAGCGGACAGATGCTCAAGATCGGTATCCAGACTGGCGATCCGGTCGTAAACAGCGGCATGGTCGGGACTCAGGTCCAGCCATGCGGTAAAATCTTGCCACTCGTCAAACGCGGGATCGCGTTGCCGGATCATCCAGTCGATTGCCTGCTCTTCGACCTGCGAAGCCATGCCATCACTCATCGATTTGCCCTTTCAATCTGGCGAGTGCCGCATAAACCTTGCGCAAATCGGCCTCGACGGTGCTCAGGCTGACGCCAAGCCGGGCGGCAATGTCCCGCTGGCTCATGCCTTCCAGACGGAAACAGCGGAAGGCCGCCGCCGCGCGTTCACCCAGTCTGTTTATGGTATCATCCACCCTGGCAAGCTCTTCCCTGGAAATAAGCGACTGTTCGGCGGAAGGATCTGCCCGATCGCGATCATATTCACCCCATGCCTGCTCCCGCATTCTGGCGGCCTGCGCCGACCGGTAGCGATCAAGCATCAGATTGTTGGCCGCCCGGTAAAGATAGGACAGAGGCTGCGCGATCGGACCCGTCGAGGAGCCCGCAATATTGACCCACAATTCCTGGAACACGTCTTCCGCGGCATCGCCGGCGCCGCGGACAGCGAGGAACCGAAGCAACTCGTCCCGATTTGCCAGCAGCACGGCCTCGATCCCGCGCGCGGCCCCCGATTCTCTATCCGCTCTGTTCATGAATTGATCGCTTCGGCCTCGGTGCTTCTTTTTCTGGCTGCTCCGGTTTGGGAATCGGCCATCGCGCGCACCCTCCGCCGGCGCGATATATAGCAACCGCGTCTCACCATGCAATAGCAGCATCAGCGGGTGAGCGGCGACAGAGACGGGGGCGGTGAAAATGGTTTTCTCCTGTTTGGTTCAAAATAAAGAGGCAAGGGAGAACAGGGCGCGGGGTTGGATTGCCCCCTTGCAGGATGGGAGCGGCGATTGTCCTATAGCCCTATCCGCAGGCTTACGCGGACGGCGATCGCCGCATGCCTCTGCTGTTCCTCCACCGACACTTCTCCGCCAACCTGCATTTCGGAATTGCCGGCAACGGCCCGCACGCGGCCGAGCCAACCGCTCTGGCGTTCTTCCGGAACCAGGGTGAACGGCGTTCCGCCATCGAACTGGGCCACGGTGACGCCTAGCGCTCCGCCAACCAGTTCCCGGCGACCGCCTTCCAGTTCAAAACGATACCAGCCGTCATATTGATCCTTGCCGCCGAAATCGAGACCGAGGGCCACGGTTCCCGAGACCGCAAGCTCGTCGCTGTTGCGCTCCGCCACGGTCAGGTCGAGGGCATCGCCGCCACCCGTCTCGGTATAGCCGTCCTCCTTCAACTTGTAATAATCCACGGCGACCGTCGGGCGGATAGAGAAATTGCCCGAACGCAGGTCATGGCTGACCGCACCCGAGGCCGACCACAAGGTGCCATCCCAATCAGCCGTCATTGTCTTGACAATATCTTCGCCGTCCAGCGCACCCATGAAATAGCGGGAGCCTTCAAACTTGATCGTCGCGCCGGATACACGGGCGTGGGCCAGCCAGTTGCCCGTCTTCAGGCGCCAGTAGCCCGCCAGTTCCCACTGGTTTGACCAGACTTCATTGGCATTGCCGCCATTGCCGTCCTTGCCGTTCAGATAGGCAATCGAAGCGCCGAAATTGCCGATGCCGGTCTTGTGTTCCGCACCAGCCGATATGCCCCAGCCGCCAACATCATAGCCGACAGTCTCACCGCGGCCCTTGGACGTGCCCCATCCGGCCTGCGCCACCCAATAGCCCCAGTTGCCTTCGTCCTTGAAGGGACCTTTGGGGTCAGCGAGGAACCGGGCAAGCGCGCGCGATCCCGACGTTACATTTTCAAACAGCCCGCCTTCATGTTCGGGCAGCATCTGCTGGAGCTGCTGGCGGAACTGCTCGCCATCGCCAATCGCCAGGAAAATATCCTCGACATCCTGATCCTTGCTCAACGCTGCATAGGCTGCATCAAAGCCGCTGGCTTCCGACCGGTTCAGCTCCAGTTCGGTCGCATTCTTGCGCGCAACGCTGACGATTACCTGATTGGCGTTCGCGCTCAGCGAGCCCTTGTAGAGATACGGCAGCAGGGTAGTGGAAGCCGTCAAATTGCCTGCCCCGGTCAGCGTGCCTGCCTGCACCACAACATGATCGCCCTCGGCGCTCTGGACGTCGGAGAGCTTGATCGACAACTTCGATCCGCTTGCAAAACTGGCACCCCCGGAAACTTGCAGGGCGGTATCGGTCGTGCCGCCAAGGGTCACGCCCAAGATGCCATTGTCAGTCACAGCGAGCGAGGCGATCTGAGCGGTGCCTATAAGGTCAAGCGTAGCCCCGGAGACAGTGACCGCGAGACCTTGCGAATTGGCCAGGGAGCCCGAAAAGCGCGAGGTGCCCGACAGGGTCATCATGTCCGCGCCGCCGCCAAAATCAATATTTCCGTTGAACACGGACGTGCCGGCGAGAGCCACAGAATCGGCGCCCGCGCCAAAACCGGCCTTGCCCGTATAAGCGGCATCGCCCGACAGTTTCAGCTGGTTGTTGCCCGAACCAAAGCTGCTGTTGCCCTTCATGCTGCCGTCGGCGATGTCGAATATGTCATCGCCGCCGCCGAAGCGAACATCGCCGGTGATCGACGGGGCCTTGGCCGTCGCTGCCACTGCGGTCTGGCGGACGATAACCCCTGTATTGCTGGCCGACAGGTCGATCGCGACATTACGATCGGATGTCGCCAGCGCACCGGTGGCGGAAATGGTACCGCTATTTTCGACCAGATCAACGCCGCCCGACTTGTCGACAATGGCGATGGCCGTCGCATCATTGCCGCCCGCCTTGGCGCTGATCGTGCCACTGTTGCGGATGGTGCCGAGATTGGCACCCGCCTCGATTATCAGCGCGGTGCTGGTCGAAGCGGTGCTGCTGCCGCCGGTGGCTTCAATCGTGCCGGCGTTGCGGATTTCCGGCGTAGTCGCTCCGGAGCCGAACCGGATCGCGGTCGCCGAGGCGCCGTTGGACGCGGCCTTTACCGACCCGGTGGCGCCGATGCCAATGCCGCCGTCGATCGTGACCGCGCCGCCCAGCCCGCCGATCTGCAGGCCATTCGCATTGATACCGGCATAGACACCGCTGCCCGAAATGCCGCCATCAATGACGAGACCAAAACCCGTGCCCGTGCCGGCAACCGCACCGATGGTAATGGCATCGCTGGTGTCCCCGATGCGCATCGCCGGCGCTGCACCATAAGAGCGGACGAGAGCGGATCCTTCCTTGGCATCCTCGATGCCGTCATCATCTTCATCATTGTCGGTGCTGCTGTTATCCTTTGGCGGAACCGCCAGGATGATGCCGCCCGTGACATTGCCTTCGATCGACAATGCCGGCCCGCCCTGCAAAAGGTCATCGGCGTCCAGTTTGGACGGATCGGCAGGTGCCGTGGAATAACGATAGCCCGTCGCGCTGAGCGCACCCTGCACCACAACCGCGCCGTTGACATTGCCGTCAATCCGCGCCGCCACTGCATCCACGCCCTGAGCGGTGATCGTGCCGGCCAGCCTGACATTGCCGTCCACATCCTGCAAGCCGACACCAAGCGCGCGGTCGCCGAGGACGGTGGTCTTGCCATCATGGACAAAATTCCCGGTCAGTTTTCCGCCGAGACGGATGCCGGCGGAATCGTTGCCCTCGATGGTGATCGAGCCGCTGTTCGTTATATTGCCCGTAAAATTGCCAGCGGTCGCAATACCGGTCCGGCCGGTCCCGGTAGCAAATGGGCCATCGATATCGCCGTCATTGTCCGCATCGGTCGGGCTGTAGGATTCATCCAGGATGATCTTGCCGGACGCCGCATTGGTGATCGAACCGGTAACGCCCGCATTTGCGAGAATGCCGGTTGCGTTGTCGGCATTGTTGATCTCGATCGTGCCTTCGTTGGCCACCTGATTGTTGCTGTCGAGGGTGACCGCGACGCCCGATGTCGGCTTGACTGAACCCGCCGACGTGATCCTGATATCGTCAGCAGCGCCGGACTTGATCGTTGCCGTACGAACCGGGGAGGTGGTGGCTGTCTCGATCTTTGTTTCCGCTTGAGCGGGGATCGACACGACGGCAAGCAGGCAGGTGGAGCCGAGCAGATATTTGCGCATAAAAACCCTCTTGTGATTGTGGAGATTAATTCCCTGTACAAACACAAGACGGAGTCATTCGTCCGCAGCCTTGATCAGACCCGATTATTTCTCTGCTTTTATGATGCCGCGCCCTGCATGGCGATACGCGGGCCGCTCAGTTTCCGCCGCGCGCCACGGTTTCGAGCAATGTCCGGAAGCCGCGGGCCGCCGCGACGGTTGCTGGAACATGGAGACAGCGCTCGTCATCTTCCGCCGTATGATGATAGCGGTGAATACCGAAGACCCCGGCCGCCGGCGCATAGCCCGCCTTGATCACCTCATCCAGTTCGCCGGCGGAAAGCACATCGCTCGACACCGGTTCCTCGTAGCCGGTCTGGCCAGCAAAGATCGACCGGGCGAGCGGCAGCAGTCCAGGCGAGACGGACAGATATCTCTGGCTGTCGACGCTGGGCAAGGGTGCAACCCCGGCGATGCTGTGCCAGTCGCGGGCTGCGACATTGGCGCCGATATGGAGCCAGAAATCCGTCTGGTCGACCGGCGGCGCAATCTGCTTCATCGCTTCTGCCGCCCCGAGATATTGATATTCATGGCCGGTGTTGCAGAGGAAGGAGAGATTGTGATCCGGCAGCGCCGTCGCCGCCCAGCGCGCCAGTTCGAGCCAGGCGGCAACGCCGGGACCGCGCTCGGCGGCGCAGCCAAACCAGCCGGAACGCGGCGTGGAAATTGCCAGCCAGCGTGCCTTGCCGCGATCCAGCCTGCCGACGAAATTGAACGCCGCCCGCGTGCCACCGGTGCCGTCGATGGTCAGCCGCGCCGTGCTTCTGGTCATCGCAGCAGCCAGAAAATCCTTCGCACGGTCGGGCGCGAGCAAGGCAACCGGACCGGCAAACATCGGCCCGCGTCCGTCGGCATTGAGCGCGATCACTTTGCCCGACGGACCATTGGTAATGACCACCGCTGCGCTCGCTCCCGCAGCAAAGGCCGCCTCAATCGGTGCGCGCGCGGCCCGTGCCAGTATCGAGGACCATCTAGCATGCGGCAGGTCGACGAGCGCAATGGCGCCTTTCATCGAGCCGGCAAACTGGCCATATCCGTCCACCCGGACAAGCGGTCCGGCCAGGCCTCCCGCGCCGGTGGGAACGACAACCGGTTGCGGATAGACCGGGACGCCCCCCCCTTCGCATTCCAGTTCCGCCGTCAATGGCTCGAAGAAGGGGACCTGATAATATTGCCGCTCGACTGCATAGCCGGCTTTCGCGAGTTCAGAGGCCAGCCAGTTGCCGCAGGCCACATCGCCATCGTCGCCTGCCTGCTTGTTGCCGAAATTCAGATAGCGGAACAGATCCTGTCTGATCGTTTCACCTTCCGGAGATTGCGCGGCAATCGGGGCGGGAGCAAGCGAGATGACCGCGCTCGCGCCAAGGAAGTTTCGCCTGCTGGTCTTGATCATTCGGACAGCTCTCCTCTGGATTTCGTGTTTTTCACTTTTTGTCCTACCGCTTCAATCGGACAGCCGCCCGCGATCTGTCAATATATTGTACGACAATATGATCCTTATTGTTGAGTATTTTCTTGAGCGAGCGGACAGGCGTCCTTAGGGATGGCGGGATGGACAAGACGAAAAATCACCGAGCGGGCCGGCTCGGCACTTCGGAGGTCGCCGAGCCTGTGTCCTTGGGCAGCGTTCCTGTCGCAAATGCGGTCGCCCGTTCGCTGCGTGAACGGATACAGAACAATGATCTGCAACCGGGCGAATGGTTGCGGGAAGCGCGTCTGTGCCGCGAATTTGGTGTGGGACGTTCGGTCGCGAGGCGGGCGCTGCGCATTCTGGGTGAAGATGGTCTGGTCGATATCGAGGAAAACCGGGGCGCGAGAGTGTCCGCGACCACGGTCGAGGAGGTGTTTGATCTCTATGAAATAAGGGCGGCGCTCTATGGACTGGCGGTCAGGGTCGCCTGCATGCGCGCTTCCGATGCGGAAATAGCAAATTATCTTGCCGATATCGAGCAGCTGCTGGAAGCCGCCGGCGAGGAGCAGCCAGCCGAGCGGATCATCGCCTTGAGCGAGAAAATCTTCAGCGCGATGGCCAGCCATGCCAGCGCCGATGCGCAGAAAATGATTGCCTCGGTTCGGCGCAAGACCCGGTTTCATTATTCCTACGTGGCGCTTGCGATCAATGCGCAAGATGGGGGTCCCTATGAGCACTGGCGGAAGGTCAGGGCTGCGCTGGTCGCCCGTGACGCCGAACAGGCGAGCCAGAGCGCGCGGAACATATTATATTTCATGCAGGGTGAGGTGGCGCGAATCATGCTTTCAAGAGGCTCGCGCCCGCTTGCGGCAAGCGCGGCTGCCAGGCCATGAGACGGCGATGAAGCACAGTGGGGGGAGCAGAATGCGAAATATCGGTGGAGCTTTGTCCCTGTTGATCGCCTGTGTCGCGACGGGATGCCAGCCGGTCGGAATCGACCGACCGATTACGACAGCAGGCGGCCAGCCAGCCAGCGAGGCTGCGGCAAGAAAATCCCTGCTCACCTATCTCCAAAGCCAGAACACGACCGGCTTTCTGGTCATCAAGAACAATGTCACGCTGGTGGCAGAGAATTGGCCGCCGCCGGCTGACCCGCTGTTCGATCTGTTTCGCTATGAAATGACCGATCAGGGTGAATTGCTGGAGGACGTGGCGTCCCAGCAGAAGAGCTTCGTCGCCATTCTCGTCGGGATTGCCGTCGACAGGGGGCTGGTCAATGTCGCTGCGCCGGTGAGCCAATATATCGGCACTGGCTGGTCGCAGGCGAGCCCGGAACAGGAATCGCGTATCCAGGTCGAACACTTGCTGGCAATGAATTCCGGCCTGAACGAAAAGCTGGAATATGTCGCCCCGCCCGGCACGCGTTTTTTCTACAACACCCCTGCCTATGCGGTTTCGAAGCGGGTCCTGGCCGCCGCGTCCGGCCTGTCGCTGGAAGCAATGACCGCCGACTGGCTGACCAAACCACTGGCAATGCAGCACACGCAATGGCGCGAGCGCCCCGCCGCATTTGGCGATGTCGGCAACAGCAGCGGTCTTGTCACGACACCAGGCGATTCCGCTCGCTTTGGCGCGATGGTCCTCCATGGCGGTGTCAACCCGGATGGCCATCGCATCATTTCGGAAGACGAGCTCCGCAAGATATTCCGGCCATCGGCCGCCAACCCGGCCTATGGTCGCTTATGGTGGCTCAACGGCAGCGATCATGTCGTCCGGGCCGGTGACGAGAAACGGGACGGTCCGCTGATCGCAGCGGCACCCGCCGATCTGGTCGCGGCCCTCGGTTTTCTGGATCGGCGAGTCTATGTGGTCCCCAGCCTGGATCTGGTCGTCGTCAGAACCGGCGCCAAGGCGCCCGACGAGCATTTCGATGAACAGCTGTGGCAGCGACTGCTTCCGCTCGTGCGCTGAGCGCCCGACAGCGCAGCGACGCTATCGCGCTCGGATTCCTTCGGTTCGGCAGAAGCGTCAGCCGCTCTGGCTCGCTGCAAAATCCTCCGCGATCCTGTCGCGCCAGATACCATAAGCGGGCGTGTCGGCTGCGATCGAGGCGACGGCTGACTGCCGCATCGCCTCTACCTTTTCCGCCAGCGCCTCCGGCGTCGTCGACCACAAGGCGGTGACCGCCTCGCGCGTTTCGGGGAGCAGCGACTGATCCTTGACCCGGGCGGTACAGGCTATCGCCACACCCGTCGCCATATCGGCAGCATGGGGTCCGGCGAGACGTCTGGCGTCCCGAAATGCCGCTGCATCGGACGGACCCGCATAGCACAGGGCGAGACCGACGCCGGCCCACAGATCGGCGCGGCGGTCTTCGGCCATTGCCGCGATGGTGGCCGCGGCCTTGCCGACATCCGCGCCGCTGACGAACCAGATTCCGCGCCCTGCCCCCTGATCATAGGCCCGGGATGCATAGCCTTCGAGCACGCGCTTTGGCCCGGTCAGGGTCCGGTCCGGTTCGAAATACATATTGTGATAGCCGAGGCCATCATAGGCCAGCCAGCGGTAGAAGGAATCGAGTTCGGCCATGATGCCCAGTTCGCGCCAGCGCAGTTTCGAAATCGTCAGCCCGACACCGGCGTGCACGAGAATCGGATATTGGTCGGCAAAGCGGGCAATATAGCGTGGCAGCATCGCCTTCCGGAACGGCAGGCTGTCGACCAGAGCGCTGCCCATCGCGCCGCCCTCGATAAAAAAGCCGCGCAGCAGGTCGGTTTCCTGATCCATGGCCTGTTCAAACTCACTGAAGGAGCGCGCGACCAGCGTCAGATTATAACCCCGCAGAAACGCCTTGCCGATCGATTCCAGTCTTTGCTCATGGCTCTTGTCCGCGAGATCAAAGCCGCGGACGCGAAATTCGACTCGCCGGGGGTCCAGAGCCAGATATTTCCGGATCAGGGCGGGTGGCGGTGTGAGCCGGTCTTGCTGATCGCCCGACGAATGGATTCGGCTATTCCCGGTCATGGCTTGCTGCTCCCAACATGTTCGTCTTTGCGGCAATTCGCATAGCCCAATCCCGGGTCAACGGCAAAAGTATCTTGGTCGAGCGAGACCGCCGACAGCGATGCTGGCAGTCTATATTTGTCTAAAGCGGCCACTTGTCAGAATGACATTCGAATTTCTTAACCAACTTCGCCTGATACGCCCGCCATGAGCACGAGCGAAAAGGAAGGGGCGATGAAAAGCATATTGGTCGTCGGCGTCCGCGGCCTCCCGGAGGTTAAGGGCGGCGTTGAAAAACATGCCGAGCGCCTGTTTCCCCTGGTCGCCCAACGAGGCTGGGCCATATCGGTGGCCGGGATGAAGCCCTTTCTGCAACCGGGCCAATATAACGGCGTGCAGCTGTGGCGCGCGCCGTCTCTCGGGATCCGGAAAGCCGATCGCTGGCTATATGCTGCGGCCACGCTGATCAGGGCCATCAGGGTCCGCCCCGATATTGTCCATTTCGCGCGACTGGAATCCGCAGCGCTGCTGCTGGCCTACAAGCTGATCGGCTGCAAGACCGTGGTGCGCTACGGTGCCGACTGCGATGCCCATCCGTGGAGCGGACCCCGCAAATGGACGATGCGCTGCGCCCAATATCAGTTGCGCTGGGCAGACAGTATTATCGCGCTGACGCCGGCGCTGGCAAAAAAGCTGCGCGCGTCGGGCAAAAGAAGGAAAATCCATGTCATCGGCAATGCCGTCGACCAGCCGGAACATTTTCCGCAAGATGCCAGGCCGCGGGTGAGCGGCGACTATATCCTGTTTGTCGGCCAGATATCGCAGAAGAAGAATATCCACCGTCTGATCTCGGCTTTCCGCGTCTTTTCAAAACGCCATCCGCAGGTGAAGCTGGTGATCGTCGGCGATTGGGGAAAAAGGACGGAGCGCAAACGGGTCGAGGCGCTGAACGACGACCGGATCGTGATGCTGGGCGCCCTGCCCCGGTCGGAGCTTGGTCCGCTCTATCGCGGAGCCCGCTTTTTCGTGAACCCCTCGATCCGCGAGGGCCATTCCAACACGCTACTGGAAGCGATCAGCACCGGCTGCCCGGTGCTGCTGAGCGATCTGCCGGAGAACCGCGATTTGCGGCTGGATGCGAAACATTATTTCAATCCTGCCGACGTTCGCTCCATGGTCAGCGCGCTGGGCCGTGCCCACGCCAATCCGCGCGCCTATCGGGTCTCGCCTGACCGGTTTCCGCAGTGGGACAACATAGCCGAGCAGACCGTTGCGGTTTACTACAAGCTGTTTGCCGGTGACGGCACCCCTCGCGGCGCGCAACAGGCCGCCCCTCGAAGCTAGACCAGCGGTCCCGAAACGCAACCTTCAGGGCTGCCCGCTACCCTACGCCGCTACTGCCGTCAGAACTTGTAGCCCACCTCGACCCCGAGACGGCGGCGACCACCGGGAGAGATGAACGACCCGCCGAATTCGACCGCAGTGATCACTTCGTTGAGATATTTCTTGTCGAGCATATTGTCGGCAAAGGCGGTGATGTTCCAGTTTTCGCCCTCCAGCCCGAAGCGCAGGTCGAGCACACCATAGGCATCGCGCTGGGTAATCGCCATGTCCGAATCCCCGACAAAGGCGGGAAGCGCCAGCGCCGAACCCGGCAACAGGCCGCTGAACAGCGTCGGGCCGGTGTCTTCCTGGACCGTGTGGAACCAGGTCGGGCCGGTGATGCGATAGTCGGCGCGCATCACCAGATCGAAACTGCTGGCAATCGGGGCCACCATCTGGGTGCCCAGGTTGATTGTATAGTCCGCCGTATGCGGCGACTTGTTGCCGACGGTATAAGGCCGCGAGGCGTTGGCCTTTATCTCGCTTTCGGTAAGGTTGACCGACCCGAAAATGTCCCAGCCCTCGACGATTTTGGCACTGGCATTCAGTTCCACGCCATAGATATCCACCTTGTCGATATTCGAGACCACCCGCAGCAGGCCAAAGGAGCCGACGAAAAATTCGAAGAACTGCATGTCGTCGACTTTGGTATAATAGCCGGCGAGATCGAAGGTGATCGCACCGTCGGCAGCGGATCCCTTGAAACCGGCCTCAAACGCGCTTGAGGTTTCCTTGCGGAAAACATCGTTGATCAGGATATTCGTGCCGATGAACTGGTTGAAATTCTGGTCGACGATCGCCGCGGACCCCTGGTTGTTGAAGCCGCCCGATTTGAAACCGATCCCCCAGTTGGCGTAGAAGTTCAGAGTGTCGGTCAGACCATAGCGCAGCGACAATTTCGGCTGCAGTTCCTTGAACGTTTCCTTCTTGTCCGGAATCGCACCGCCGGTCTGGCCCGGATTGATCGGCGCACCGGTGATCGGATCGGTCACCAGCGGCACCCGGTTGGACACTTTCCGTTGCTCGATATCATAGCGCAGGGCGAGGCTGACGTCGAAATTGTCGGCGACCTCATAATCGACCGAACCGAAGGCAGCATAGACATTGGTGCTGAAATTGTCCGAGAACAGTTGCGATGTCGGATTGCTGCTGTCGGGACCATTGTACAATTCGCGGATCACGCCCTGCCCCAGATCGGCGCCAAGGCTGACGCCGACATCGCGGTCGATATTGAGATAATAGGCGCCGACCTGCCAGTTGAACGGCCCGTCGCCGCTGGAGGCCAGGCGGACTTCGCCGCTGATATCGGTCTGGTTGCGGATCTGATACTGGGTGCCGTCGCAGGTGGCCGGGCTATAAGGACCGAAGGTCGAGCCATTGACCGGATCGAAAATGAACGGAACCGGATTGTTGCCGATAAAGGTCGGCGGGTTGAGCGGGAAGCCGGTCAGCGCCGCGGTCGAGGCGAAGCAGCTGTTCGACGCCGCCACCGATGCCGGGGTCGCGCCGGGGAAAGTGTAGCGGGCAAAATCGGCGGAGGTGCCATCCGCGGTCAGCGACTGGTCGACGTCGCTGTACAGCGCCCAGGCGGTCAGCGTCACCGCGTCAAATTCGTGGGTCAGCTTGACCGATGTTTCGAAGGTGGTCTGGTCGTTGGTCGGCCGGATGTTCGAATAATAGCTGAACGGATGATCGTTCACATCCTCGAAAAAGGCGGGATTCACGGCAGCAAAATTGGGCAAGTGAAAAGCCGCGTTGAAGTTGATCGAGGCACCGGTCAGATCGGCATAGCGCGCCTTGACGTCGATTTCGGCCGCGTCACCCAGCTCGGCGACAAACCGCCCGTCCACCGACCATGTTTCCTGGTCATCCACAATCTTGCGGTTGCCGAGGAAGCTGTTGCGGTAGAAGCCGTCGGTGGTGCTGTAGGAACCGGACAGCACCAGGCCGGCGCTCTCGCCGACCGGCACCGAAATATAGCCCGACGCCTTGTAAGTATTGTCTTCGGCCGCGCTGGCCTTGACGCCACCTTCCAGAGTGTCACCCGGTTTCAGCGTCTGGATGACGATCGCCCCTGCGGCGGCGTTGCGGCCATAGAGCGCGCCCTGCGGCCCTTTCAATATTTCGATCTGGCGCAAGGTGCCCTGATCCTGGTTGAGCTGGGCGGTGTTGGTCTTGAGAATGCCGTCGACCACCAGCGCCACCGAGCTTTCGGCATCGCGCGCGCCGTTGATGCCGCGGATATTGATCTGGGTATCGCCCGCTTCCGTGGTGCCGCTGACGATGGTCACGCCGGCGGTCAGCTGGACAAACTCGTCGGCCTGCTGGACGCCGGTGCGGTTCAGCATGTCTTCGGTGAACACGGTGACCGATGCCGGCACGTCGGCGAGCAATTCATTCTGCCGCCGGGCGGTGACGATGATGACGCTGGAATCCGTGCTGTCGCCGGCTTCCTGTTCGCCGCCGGCCTGGGCCTGTGCGGGGTTGAAGCCGACCAGCGCGGCAAGGCCGGCCGAAAGTGAAAGAGCTGTTTTGATGCGACGCATTTTTCTTCCTTCCCTGATGGAATATTTGCGGGCCTTTTGACCCGTCAAACAGGTTTAAACGAGCACATTGGTCCCGCTCATATAGACATAGACCTCCTGGAATTTTCCGTCCCGCACGCGCCAGAAATTGGTGTTATTGAGCAAGGTGACCCCGCCGTCGGCGTCGGTCAGCTCGGCGACAAAGCTGGCGGCGATCCGGCCGTGGGCCTCGTCGACGGTGCAGGTGAAGTCCCGATGGATGATGGTCTCGTAGGCGCCGAAGAAATCCTCGAACATGCGCCGGATTTCGTCCTTGCCGCTGTGCCGCGTAAAGGCGGTCTGGACGCAGAACAGCGCGCCGTCGTGGAAACATTCGAGCGCCGCGTCCATATTCTTGGCATCGACATTGCCAAAATAGGTTTTCGTCGCCAGCTCGATCAGTTCGTCGCGGGAGAGTTCGGGTTCATATTGCATCAGGCGTCTCCCTCTTTCAGCAGATTATCGCCGCTCATGTAGACGAAGACATGCTGGAACAGCCGGTCCCGGCAATAGAAGCGGTTGCAATTTTCGTAGCGCAGCTGCTCGCCACCATTGGGCGTGATGAGCACGGTGAACTGGGAGCAGATGGCGTTGCTGCCCGGATCGGCGGTGTGGACGAAATTGCCGTGCCAGATCTGCTCGAAGTCGGCGAACAATTTGGTGAACATCGCCTCGATCGCATCGCGGCCCTGGTGGACGGTGTCGGATGTCGCTTCGTGCAGGATCGCGTCGGGCGCGAAACAGTTGAGCACCTGCGTCATATTCTTGTTGTCGACACCGTCGAAATAGCGCTTGGTGACGATGTCGATATAGAAGGGATAGGGCAGCGGTCCCTGTCCTGCCATGCCGGGGGTCCAGTCAGCCATCAATACCATCCTTTTCTAATATCCGCGTCTTTCGGCACTTCTGGAGCCGGGAACGCTTTCTTGCTGTGGGTCAGCCCCAGGTCGACCAGCGTTTCGAGAAATTTATAGGCAACCTGACCGGGGTTGATCACCGGGATCGGCAGGGTGTCGGCAAGATATGCCGCCGACTGGTGCATGGTGGTCGACCCGAGCACGATCACGTCGGCGCCGTCCTCTTCCATCGCCAGCACCGCTTCCTTGCGAAGCTTGTCGAAAATCACCTCTTCCTTGCCGGCGAGCAGTTCGGTGACATCGGGCCGGGTCTTGATCGAGCGCAACGAGGCTACCCGGTCCCGCCAGCCATATTCGCTCAGTGTTTTTTCGTAGAGCGGAAACCATTCGGGCCACATGGTGAGCACGGTGAATTTCTTGCCGAGCATCATCGCCGCCGCAAAGGCCGCTTCTCCCGGGCCGACCACCGGAATGGAGAGCCGGGAGCGCAGCGCGCGCAGTCCGCTGTCGCTGACCGTGTCGATCAGGACCCCGGCATAGCCTTCTTCTTCGGCCGTGATACCGGCCTGGAATACGGTCCAGTCCATCAGCAGCGTGTCATGATAGCTGTCGCCCAGAGCCGCGCCCCAGGGGACCGCGACAAATTCGGGCTGGAAACCGGGACGGACAAAATCTGCTGGCAATTGCTGTGCACGGGCGGCCACGCCGGCCTCATCCATCGGGATGGGGACAATGACCTTTATCCGCTTCATTGCAATTCCGGTTCAGCCATAGTGATGCAGAAACTCCCTGACCTTCGTATATTGTATACAATTATCGTCCGTCAAGCGGAAACTGTCCTTTGGCTGAAGACTTGCCCATCGCGATTTATTCGGCCAATAGCCGGTTCATGAGCCGCGCTTCCGATACCGCCTATGAAAAAATCCGCAGCTTCATCCTGTACGGCGAGGCCCGGCCGGGTATGCAATTGACCGAGGAGCGGCTGTGCGAGATCGCCGGCGTGTCGCGCACCCCGGTGCGCGATGCGGTGCAGCGGCTGGAAAACGAGATGCTGGTGGTGCGCAGCGCGTCGAAGCGCCTGTCGGTGGCGGACTGGTCGGACGACGAGATTGACGAAATGTTTGCCCTGCGGGCGATGCTCGAATGCCACGCCGCCGAGCGGGCGGCACGGCGCATGGATGCCAGCGGCCTCGACCGGCTGCGCCAAGTGAACGGAGAACTGACCCGTGCGGTCCAGCTTCCCGCGCCCGATATCACCGGCTTTCTGGAGGCCAACCGGCAATTCCACGATCTGATTCTGGAATATGCCCAGTCGCCCCGGCTGAGCAAGTTGCTGCCGGCGCTGGTCGAACAGCCCGTGGTCCGGCGCACCGCCAATCAATATTCCGGCGATGACCTGATCCAGTCGGCCAAGGATCATGACGAGCTGATCGCGGCCTTCGCCGCCGGGGACAAGGACTGGGCGGGAGCCGTGATGACCAGCCATATAAGGCGCGCCTTCCACAGCTTTCATCTCGCCACCCGGGGCAGCGAAACGCCCTGACTGTCAGATGATTCCGCGTTCCGTGAGGTCTGCCATGGTCGCGCTGTCCATGCCCAGCAACTCGCCGTAAATCGCTTCATTATGCGCGCCAAGCTCGGGCCCGACGCTGTCGATATGGCCCGGCGTCTTGGAAAGTTTCGGCGTGACATTCTGCATCACGAAATTTTCATGCTGCGGGTGATCCACCTTTACCAGCGCTTCCCTCGCCTGGAAATGCGGATCGGCCAGCATTTCCGGAGCGCGATAGACATTGCCGGCGGGCACGCCATGTTTCTCGCACAGATCCAGCAGGTCCTGGCTGATAAAGCCGCGCGTCCATTCCATGATCAGCTCGTCCAGCTCGAGCTGATGTTCGCCGCGGGCGATATGGGTGGCATAGCGGGGATCTTCGCCGAGTTCCGGCCGACCCATCATCGCCGCCATCCGTTTCCACACGCTGTCCTGATTGCCGCCGATCAGGACGCTGCCGTCGCTGGTCGGATAGACGTTCGACGGGGCAATTTTTGGCAAGATCGAGCCGGTGCGCTCGCGGATATGGCCAGCGACCGTATATTCCGCCACCGTCGATTCCATATTGGCGAGCACGGCTTCATAAATGGCCGAATCGACCACCTGCCCCTCGCCGGTCTTGTGCCGGTGCTGCAGCGCCATCAACGCACCGAGACAGGCGTAGGTCGCCGCCAGCGAGTCACCAATCGACAATCCGGCCCGGCTCGGCGGACGGTCGGGTTCACCCATGATATAGCGCATGCCGCCCATCGCCTCGCCGATGCCGCCATAGCCGGCACGGTGCGAATAGGGCCCGGTCTGGCCATAGCCCGACACGCGAATCATGATCAGCCCCTTGTTGATGGCGCTCAGCGTCTCGTAGTCGAGGCCCCATTTTTCCATTGTGCCGGCGCGAAAATTCTCCAGCAGAAAGTCGGATTTCCCGACCAGCTTCCTGACGATCGCCTGGCCTTCCTTTTCCCGCAAATTCAGCGTGATCGACTTCTTGTTGCGGCCGACCACGGAAAACCAGAGCGGGATTCCCTGCCCCCAGCTGCGCATCGCGTCGCCGACTTTCGGCGGCTCGATCTTGATCACCTCGGCGCCATGGTCACCCATCAGCTGGCCGCAGAACGGCCCCGCTATCAGCTGACCCATTTCGATCAGCCGCAATCCTTTTAACGCCCCTTGCGTCATGAAAAATACTCCCGCATCATGCTTTCTCCTATACAAAGCACAAACAGGATTGTATACAATTTATATGAGCACGAACAGTCGCACAGAGGTCACAATTTTGGAGGTCGGTCCGCGGGACGGGCTTCAGAATGAATCCGAAATCATTTCCACGGCCGACAAGCTCGGTCTGATCACTCGCATGCTGGATGCCGGCGTGAAGCGGATCGAGGTCGCCAGCTTTGTCCATCCCGGACGCGTGCCGCAGATGGCCGATGCCGAAGCGGTGATCGCCGGACTGCCCGACCGCGACGATATATCCTATATCGGCCTGTGTCTGAACAAGCGCGGCGTGCTGCGCGGCCTGGCAACCCGCGAAGGCAACAAGCGCGGGATCGACGAAGCGGGCTGCGTGGTCGTCGCCAGCGATACGTTCGGCCAGAAGAACCAGGGCCAGACGATAAAGGAAGGCATAAGGGAAAATCGCGAGATGATCCGCTTTGCCAAGGCTGAGGGGCTGAAGGCACAGGTCACGATCTCCGCCGCCTTCGGCTGCCCGTTCGAGGGTGCGGTCGATCCGGATGTGGTCATCCATATCGCAAAGGAAATGGCCGCAGAAGGCCCGATGGAAATCGCGCTTGCCGATACCATCGGTGTTGGCGTGCCGGCCCAGGTCACAGAGCTGTTCGGTCGGCTGCGCGAAATTCTGCCCGACGATATCGGCATGCGCGCGCATTTTCATGACACCCGCAACACCGGCATCGCCAACGCCTGGGCAGCCGTTCAGGCGGGCGTGCAGACGCTAGATTCCAGCCTCGGCGGCCTTGGTGGCTGTCCCTTTGCGCCCAATGCCACCGGCAATATCGCGACCGAGGACCTGATCAACCTGCTCAATCGGTCCGGCGTCGAACATGATCTTGATCTGCGCAAGGCGATCGCCACCAACCAGTGGTTCGAAACCATCATGGGCCGTCCGCTGCCCTCGCTGGTCGCGAGGGCCGAGGCATGAATGACCGTTAGACAAGAGAAAGAGTGAAATATGGGGTATCGATTGGGTGTCGACGTCGGCGGAACTTTTACCGATCTGCTGCTGATTGACGAAGGCAGCGGCGAGACCTTCCGCGACAAGGTGCCGTCGACCCCGAGCGATCCCTCCCAGGCCGTCATCAATGGTGCCAGAGGCCTCTGCGAGCGCCAGAATATTGCCCCGCAGGATATCGAGCTCTTCCTGCACGGCACGACCGTCGCGACCAATGCCGTGCTGGAAAAGAAGATAGCCAAGGTCGGCCTGATCGTCACCGAAGGCCATCGCCACCTGATGCAGATCGCGCGCAGCCTGGTGCCCGGCGGTCTCGCTGCCTGGATCATCTGGCCCAAGCCCGAACCGATGGCCGCCCTGCAGCGCACGATCGAGGCCCCGGAACGGATGGATGCCAGAGGCAAAACCGTTCGCAAGCTGGACGAGACCAAGATGCGCAAACGGCTGGAGACATTGAAAGCCAGCGAAGAGATCGAGGCGCTGACCATCTGCCTGATGAACAGCTATGTCGACGGCAGTCATGAAAAGGCCGTGGCCGCGATCTGCGCCGAGGTGTTTCCCGATATCCCCATTTCCATCTCCTCCGATATCCTGCCCGAGATGCAGGAATATGAGCGGGCGCTGACCACGGTCGCCAACAGCGCCGTACGCCCGGCGGTGGCGCGCTATGTCGGCAATCTGAAATCGGAACTGGAGGCCTGGGGGACCAGGGCGAAGCTCAACCTGCTGCGCTCCGATGGAGGCCTGATGTCGGCCGACAAAAGCGCCGAGGCACCGGTCAACCTGCTGATGTCCGGACCGGCCGGTGGGGTCGCCGGGGCGGTCTGGGTAGCGAAAAGTGCGAATGTGAAAAATGTCCTGACCCTCGACATGGGCGGCACCTCGACCGACGTGGCGCTGATCGAAAATGGTTCGGCGCGGCTGCAGCGGGAAACCTCGGTCGGCGACCTCAATGTCCGCGCCTCGTCGATCGACGTCAAGACGGTCGGCGCCGGCGGCGGCTCGATCGCCTTTGTGCCCGAGCTGACCAAGGCGCTGCGGGTCGGCCCGGAAAGCGCCGGCGCCGTGCCGGGACCAGTGGCCTATGGCAAGGGCGGCGAACTGCCGACCGTAACCGACGCCAATGTCGTGCTCGGCTATCTGCCCGAATCCCTGCTCGGCGGCAGCTTCAAGCTCGACCGCGAGGGCGCGCAGAAAGCGGTGCAGACGATCGCCGATGCGCTTGGCATCGAACTGATGGACGCGGCCGCCGGGATCATCGATATTGTCAACGAGAATATGTTCGGCGCGCTGCGGCTGGTCTCGGTCCAGCAGGGCTATGACCCGCGCGAATTTGCGCTGATGGGCTTTGGCGGCGCCGGGCCGCTGCACGCCAATGCGATGGGCAAGCTGATGAACAGCTGGCCGGTGATCATCCCGCCCTCGCCCGGCGTGCTCTGCGCCTATGGCGATGCGACCACGCGGCAGCGAGTCGAGACCCAGCGCAGCTTCAACGAGATGGTCCAGAACACCAGCGACGAGGAGCTGACCGTCTATCTCGACAGCCTCGGCGCGCAGGTGAAGCGGGAACTGGAAGCGGAAAATGTCGCTCCCGGTGATATCGAGCTGCTCTACGAGATCGATATTCGCTATGCCGGCCAGGCTTTCGAAATTCCGCTGTCGGTTGAACCGGAAGGCCTGTCGATCCAGAGTCTGATCGCCCGCTTTGATACCGAGCACGAGCGGCTGTTCACCTTCAATCTCGACGAGACCCCGCACGAGATCGTCAATGTCCGCGCAGTGGCGCTGGGCAAGTCCGCCGATGTTGCGCCGCCCGCGATCGAAAAGGGTGAGGCGGATCCATCGGCTGCCAGGACCCGCGATCACCAGCTTTATATGGATGGCAGGATGCAGGATGCGGTGATCTATGACCGGGCGCTGCTCAAGGCCGGCAATCGCATCAAGGGTCCGGCCATCGTCACCGAAATGGACAGCACGACGCTGGTCCACAGCGGCTGCGAAGCCCTGGTCGACGCGCATGGCAATCTGATCATCAACCTGTTGGAAGGAGCGTAACATGCCCGCACGGATCATCGAAACCAACAGCGCCCCGTTTAACAAGGTCGAGGTCGACCCGGTCACGCTCGACATCATGGAAAATGCCTTGCGCAACGCCCGGATCGAAATGGATGCGACGCTGGTGCGCACCGCCATGTCACCCGGCATCCGCGAACAGGGCGACGCCTTTCCGCTGATCGCCGACCGCCAGGGCAAGATGGTGGTGGGGCAGTTTGGCAGCTTTATCGACGGCTTCCTGCGCGCCTATCCCGGCACGATCGAGGAAGGCGACATGATCTTCCTCAGCGACCCCTACAGCTGCGAGGGCGCGGTCAGCCACAATAACGACTGGCTGGTGCTGCTGCCGGTCTATCGCGGCGGCCGGCTGGTCGCCTGGACCGCAATGTTCGGCCACCAGTCCGACATCGGCGGCAAGGTCGCCGGCTCGATCCCGATCGACAGCCGCAGCGTCTTCGAGGAAGGCGTACGGATTCCGCCGGTCAAGATCTACCAGAAGGGCGTCTATAACGAGGAAATGGTCAAGGTCGTGCTGCACCAGAGCCGCAAGCCGGACTGGTGCGCCGCCGATCTCAACGCGCTGATCGCCTCCTGCCGCGTCGCCGCCCGCCGGGTCGACGAAATGTGCGCGCGCTTTGGCGAGGACGAATTTGCCAGCGCCACCGACCGGCTGCTGGCGCGCAACCACCGCGCGATGAAACATCTGATCGAGACCAGCATCGGCGAGGAGCCGGTCAGCTTCACCGACTATATCTGCGACGACGGGGTCGGCTTTGGCCCCTACAAGATCAGCTGCAAGATGTGGCGCGAGGGCGGCAAGGTCATTCTCGATTTCGAGGGCACCGATCCGCAGGCGCCGAGTTCGATCAACTTCTATCTCAACGAGAATATGTTCAAGATGTTCTTTGGCATCTACATGATCATGGTCTTCGATCCGCAAATCCTGTTCAACGACGGCTTCTACGATCTGGTAGACGTGCGGATTCCGGAAGGCTCTTTGCTCAAGCCGAAATATCCCGCCGCGCTCGCCGGACGGACCCATGCGCTGGGCCGGATATTCGACATATTGGGCGGCCTGCTCGGCCAGCGCCAGCCTGAATTCCTCAACGGTGCCGGCTTCTCGTCGAGCCCGCACCTGATGTACTCCGGCTTCGACAAAAGCGGCGAATGGTTCCAGCTGTTCCAGATCGGCTTTGGCGGCATTCCCGGCCGGCCCTTTGGCGACGGCCCCGATGGCCATTCCCTGTGGCCCGGATTCACCAATGTGCCCAACGAGTTTCTCGAGAAATATTTCCCGCTGCGGATCGAGCGCTACGAGGCGAAGCCGGACAGCGGTGGCGCCGGCCTGTTCCGCGGCGGCAACGGCATCCACATGACCTATTGCTTCCTCGAGCCGGGCACGGTGGCGATCCATGACGACCGCTGGTTCACCTATCCCTGGGGCGTCAACGGCGGCCAGCCGGGCGACCGCGCCACCAAGATCCTGGAACGCGCCGATGGCTCGAAGGAAGTGGTCAGCAACAAGCAGGACGGCATCGAGGTGCGCGAGGGCGACCTGCTGCACTTCATCACCTGGGGCGGTGGCGGCTGGGGCAACCCTCTTGAGCGCGATCCGGAACTGGTTGCGCTGGAAATCCGTCAGGGGCTGGTGACCGCGGACGGCGCGCGCGACTATGGCGTCGTGATTGCCGCCGATGGCAGCGTTGACGGTACGGCCACGGAAAGCCTGCGCAAGGAGATGGCTGCGAACATTGTGGAGACCGAAGGTCCATTCAATTTCGGACCCGATATCGAGACGCTGCGCGCCAATTGTCTGGAAGAAACCGGACTGCCCGCGCCGGTCCAACCCGGGAGCATCGCCGCATAAGCATCGCTGCGCTATTCAAAGTGCGGTTTGTGACGGCTTCCGCAAGGCCCTAGACTATTGCCCAATCCGATAACGGGAGAGGTGCCATAGTCGACAGCGAAACGGATGTTCTGATTATCGGAGCCGGTGCCACAGGCCTTGCCGCAGCGCTGGCAGCGCACGAATCCGGTGCCTCGGTGCGGCTGATCGAGAAACAGGACCGGCTGGGCGGTACCGCGGCAATTTCCGGCGGCGTGGTCTGGCTGCCCGATCACGAGCAGATGGCCGCGCAAGGCAAGACGGACAGCGCCGCCGAGGCGCTCGCCTATTTCCGGTCGCTCGACCATGGCAAAATGGACGAAGCGGTGCTCGCTGCCTTTGTCACCGAAGCCCGCCAGATGCACAATTTCCTGACCGGGATCGCCGCGCTCCAGCTGACGATGATGCCCGATTATCCGGATTATTATGGCGAGCGACCGGGTGCGAAGGCGGACGGGGGGCGGTCTCTCGACAATGAACTGTTCGATTTCAACATGCTCGGAGCGTGGAAGGATCGGGTCTTCGCCAACGGTCCCGCGCCGCGGATGATGCTGCGCGAGACACCGCTCGGCGGCAGCAATGCCATGGTCGATCCGGCGGAGCTGCAACGGCGCGCCGACCGCGATATGCGCGGCTGGGGACAGGCGCTGGTCGGGCGGCTGCTCAGAGCCTGCCTGGACCGGGGCATCGAGCCTTTGCTCGGTTGTGGCGGCTACCGGCTATGCGTCGAACGGGGTCGGGTCACCGGCGCGATTGTCGAACGCGATGGACAGCAGGACATCATGACCGCGCGGCAGGGTGTGATCCTGGCCACCGGCGGCTTCGAGTGGAACGAGGCGCTGAAACATGCCTTTCTGCGCGGCCCGCTCGACGCGCCCGCCTCGCCGCCGACCAATCGCGGCGATGGCCTGAAAATGGCGATGGCGGCGGGGGCAAGCCTGGGCAATATGACCAGCGCCTGGTGGGTCCCGACCCTCGCCGTCCCGGAAGCGGAATGGGAAAGCGGCGAGACCCGCAATATGCCGGTGCTGATCGAGCGGACCCTGCCGCACGGCATCATGGTCAACCGCGCGGGCAGGAGATTCTGCAACGAGGCGGCCAATTATTCGGCGCTGGCCGGGGCCTTCCATGCCTTCGATCCTGCGACCTATGGCTATCCCAACCTGCCCGCCTATCTGGTCTTCGATTCGCAATATCGCGAACGCTATCCGCTCGCCTCGTTCATGCCCGGCACCCCGCTGCCGTCGTGGGTGGCGCAGGCGGAGACCCTTGAGGAACTGGCGGCGAAGACCGGGATCGATCCAGCCCATCTGCCGGCAACGGTCGAGCGGTTCAATAGTCTCGCCGAGCAATGCGAAGACACCGACTTTGCCCGCGGCAAGGCTAGCTATGACCGCTTCTACGGCGACCGTTCGCGGGACGGAGCGGCGGCGACTTTGGGAACAGTAAGCAAGCCTCCCTTCTATGCCGTTGAAATCCGGATGGGCGCCCTCGGAACCAATGGCGGACCGAAGACCAATGCGCAGGCGCAGATACTCGATGTCGATGGCGAACCGATCGCAGGCCTGTTCGGCGCCGGCAATGTGATCAGCGCGCCGACCGGCAGCGTCTATGCCGGGGCCGGCGGGACGCTGGGACCGGCACTGACCTTCGGCTATATTGCGGGCCGTGCAGCGGCCAGGCTGGCCAATCAATGAGCGGATCAAGCAGGGAGACAGAATAATGAACATTCTCGATCAATTCAGACTGGACGGCAAGGTCGCTGTGGTCACCGGCGCCGGCAAGGGCATCGGCCGGGCGATTGCGATCGGGCTGGCGGAAGCGGGCGCGGATGTCGCGATCGCCGCGCGCTCGGCCGGCGATCTCGAAACTGTCGCCGACGAGATTCGCGCGCTTGGCCGCCGCGCGATCGCGGTGCCGACCGATGTGACCAGCCGCGCCGCGCTGGAGAATCTCGCCAACCGGGCGGTCGAGGAACTGGGCCGGCTGGGCATCTGGGTCAGCAATGCTGGCGGCCTGCCCGACGGCACGCCCCGCTATCTGACCCGCACGCCGGAAGAAAGCTGGGACGCGCAGATCGAGCTCAATCTGAAAAGCGTCTGGATGGGAGCTGTCGCGGCGGCGGCGCATATGGGCGATGACGGCGGCGCGATCATCAATATTTCCTCGCGTGCGGCGCTGGGCGGGCAGGTCAAGAACGGCCCCTATGGCGCGTCCAAGGCGGCGGTCAACAGCCTGACCGCCAGCCTGTCGCTGGAGCTGGCCCCGAATATCCGGGTCAATGCCGTGGCACCCGGGCCGATCCCGACAGAGAATTTCGACGAATCGATGGGCATCGATTCCGAGGAGAAACGCGAAGCGCTGCGCAAGCAGTTCCAGATCCCGCTGGGCCGTTTCGGCCGGGAAGAGGATATTGCCGCTGCGGTGGTCTATATGGCCTCCCCGGCGTCCAGCTGGGTGACCGGCCAGTGCCTCTATGTGACCGGCGGCAAGTGACTAGGCCGGCCTCCGCTTCATCCACGCCCAGACCCGCCAGTAGTGGAAGCCCGCCCATAGATTGAACAGCGCCAGGATCATCAGCGCCTTTTGCAGCGCGCCGGCTTCCAGCTCGCGATTACCGCCAGCGAAATAGTCGGACAGGCCGCCGACAAAAACCGGACCGAGGCCGAGCCCGATCAGGCCGGCCAGCATCAGATAGATGGCAACGGCCATCGCCCGGGTGCGGTCGCTGGCCAGCATCTGGACCGCAGCAAAGCTCGGCCCGAAATAGAAGGTCGCGGAAAAGGTTGGAAAGCCGAGCAGGATGATCGCCAGATTGGCATTGCCGGCATAGATGGCAGCGATCATGCCCGGCGCCGCGACCATCAGAACCAGCCCGCTGACCAGCAGCGGCAGCACCGGATCGCGCTTGCCAATGAGATCGCCGACCTTGCCGCCAAACCAGGCACCAAAGCCGCCGGTCACTCCGACCAGTACGCCCAGCTTCCAGCCCAGTTCGGCATAGTCCATGCCGTGGACCCGGACGAACAGACCGCCGTAAAAGCTCGCCAGGCCATAGGATATGAATTGCACGAGAATGCCGGCGGCAACGAGATGCCAGTAGGCCGGCTTGCGGGACAGTTCGAGCAGCGCCGCGCGCAGGGTGATCTCGCCCGCCGCCGGCTGGAAAGCCTTGGCCAGGCTGACCTTCCCGCGCGGATCCGGGACGGTGAACCAGATCAGCAGGGCGATTATGATGCCCGGCAATCCGGCCAGCAGGAAAGCGGCGCGCCAGCTGAACATCTCGGTAATATAGCCGCCGCCGGCATAAGCGATAAAGGCACCGACCGGCACCGCTGCGCCCATGATGCCAAGCGCGCCAGCCCGTCGTTCGGGCGGAAACAGGTCGGCAATCAGGCTGTGCGACGCCGGGGCGGACCCCGCTTCGCCGATACCGACTCCGACCCGAGCGAGAAACAGCTGAGCGAAACTGCCGGCCAGTCCGCACAGCACGGTCATCAGCGACCAGATGGCGATAGCGATACCGATAATCCGGCTGCGGTTCCATTTGTCGGCCAGCGCCGCCAGCGGGATCGCCAGTGTGGTGTAGAAAACGGCAAAGGACAGACCGGTCATCAGGCCCAGCTGGGTGTCGGAAAGGCCAAGATCACGCTTGATCGGTTCGGCGACAATCGAGATCACCTGCCGGTCGAGAAAGTTGAGCATGGTGACAATGAACAGCACGGCGAGCGCATAATTCGCTCGCCGTCTGGAGGCAGATTCAGAATCTGCCGAAATATCAATGCCCTCGCTGGGGCGAATGTCCTCTGCCATGTCCAAGCTATGACAGGTTTATTTTTGACCCGGCACCCTTTGTTTGGATAGGGGCCGCTTCCCTGTCAGAGCGACTGGCCATCGTCGACGATGATGTCCGAGCCGGTCACCATGCGCGAAGCATCGGAACAGAAATAGAGCATCATCGGGTCGAGCGATTCGATATCCTGCAGCCGGCGGCGATGGAAACCGGCGATCTGCGCTTGGCCGCCAGCGGTCTGGTACCAGTCGCCCTGGATTTCGGTGGGAATATAGCCGGGATGGATCGTGTTCACATTCACCCCCTGCCGCACCCATTCGCGCGCAAGATTGCGGGAAAGATGAGTGACGCCCGCCTTGCTGGCGGCATAGGCGCTGTCGCCCTCGCCGGTCAGCCGCGAGGTGATCGAGCCGATGATCACGATCCGGCCATTTTCCTTCTCTCGGCTGCCGCTGGCAATCAGCCGTTTGGCCCCTTCGCGTGCGACCAGATAGACTCCCTTGAAATTGGTATCGAGCAGCATCTGCAGCCGGTCGACCGGGACATCGGTCGACCGCCCCGTCGCCGCGACCCCTGCATTGGCGACGATTGAGTCGACCGTACCGAATGCCTCCTCCGCCGCATCATAGGCAGCGACAATCGACGCTTCGTCGGTCACATCGAGCGGAACCGCCAGCGCTTCGCCACCGCCAGCCTTGATCTTTTCCGCCAGTTCCGCCGTGCGATCGGTGCGTCTTGCACCGAGGACGACGCGCGCACCCGCCTTGGCAAACAGTTCGGCGAAACGGGCACCAAAACCCGATGATGCGCCTGCGATCAGCGCCGTCCGTCCGGCGAGGGAAAAGGGGATGTCCATTTTTTCTGCTCCGTATCCAGCCATATATCGTGGCGGGTCTAGACGATCCGCAAATGGTCGGCCAATAGTCAATTGCATAGGAGAAGATCATGATCGACACGTCCCTCGACTTTCGCGGCAAGACCGTCTGCATTATCGGCGGCTCGAGCGGGATCGGCAATGCCACCGCGCAGGCCTTTCGCGACTGCGGCGCGGACGTACATGTCACCGGAACCAGAGCCGGCGAAGCCGATTACGACAAGGCGGATGGATCCGATCTTGACGGCCTTACCTATCACCAGCTGGATGCCGCCGATGATGCGGCGATCATCGCGCTGCGGCAAAAGTTCGACCGGATGGACGTGCTGGTCTGCTCGCAGGGCATGGTCTTGTACAAGCGCGCCGAATTCGAGCCGGATAATTTTGCCAAAGTGGTGCAGGTCAATCTCAACAGCCTGATGACCTGCGCCGGGGAATTTTACGATTTGCTGAAAGAGGCCAAGGGCTCGCTGATCATCGTCAGTTCGACTGCCGCCTTCCATGCCACCGTCGGCAATCCCGGCTATAATGCCTCCAAGGCCGGCGCGGTCGGGCTGACCCGGACCCTCGGCAAGGCATGGGCGCCCGACGGTATAAGGGTCAACGGTATCGCCCCCGGCCTGATCGCGACCAAGATGACCAGGGTCACGACGGACAATCCCAAACGCCGGGAAGCCACGATCGAGTCTATCCCGATGGGCCGGATTGGCGATCCCGATGACATGGCCGGGCTGGCACTGTTTCTGGCCTCACCGCTTGCCAATTATATTGTCGGCCAGACGATCATTGCGGACGGCGGCTTGCTGCTGTGATTCAGACCAGCGCCAGGGATGGCTCCAGCTCTTCCATCACCGCCTTGCCAGTCCACCAGAAGAGCACCGTTGCCAGCGACAGGCTGACCAGCACGGTCGCGATGACCGCATAGTTGAGCGACAGGCTGCCATAGGCTCCGGCCCAGCTGTCGCTCATCAGCCCGATCAGCGCCGGCCCGATACCGTAGCCGAGCAATGTGATCGAGAGGCTGCTGATCGAGGAAGCGGTGCCGCGCTCGGTTGGCAGCACCGCTGCCTGAACCATGGAAATGGCCGCGCCCTGTGTCGACACCAGTAGGATATAGCCGCAGATATAGAGCCCGAGCGTGACTTCCAGACTCGTCGTCAGCAGACAGAGGATCCAGAATGGCATGGTCAGAAAAACCGCCACGCCGCAATACCATGGCCGCCAGCGGGGATTTTTGCGGGCAAGAAAGTCGGCGAGATAGCCGCCCAGGATCATCCCCGGCACGCCCCCAAAAAACAGCATCGCACCAAGATATACGCCCACCTCTCCCGACGTCAGATCAAAATTGCGAATCAGCATCGGCGCCAGCCAGATGGCGAAGGCATAGGCTGGCATGTTGGTGAAGCTGTTGGCAACGACCACCCGGACAAAGACGCTGTTCGCCCATAAAGAGCGCATGGTTACCAAAAACGGCTCCTGCTTGTCCGAGACGACTTGCTGCGCCTTTCGGGTGTAAAAGCGACCGCGCCTGGGTTCGCGGACCGTGTAGTAGAGCAGGATACCGAGCAATATGCCGGGCAGGCCCAGAATCACGAAGGTCCAGCGCCAGCCATAGGCCTCCGCGATCAGCCCGCCGGCGACATAGCCGAGCACCGGTCCCAGCACCGCTCCGGCGGCAAATATGCCCATCGCCCGCGACAGTTCGTGCGGCGCGAAATAGTCGGTGATGATCGACGCCGAGGGCGGACCGCCGCCCGCCTCGCCGACCCCGACGCCGAGCCGGGCGAGCAGCAGGGTCCAGAAACCCAGGGCAGCGCCACATAGAGCCGACATCAGGCTCCACAGGGCCAGCGACACCGCAACCATCGTCTTGCGATTGGTGCGGTCGGCCAGCCGTCCGGCCGGAATACCCAGGATCAGGTAGAAGAAGGTGAAAGCGGTGCCGGCGAGCAGTCCGATCTGCGTGTCGCTCAGGACGAACTCCGCCTTGATGTCCTCGATCAGGATCGACATCACCAGCCGGTCGGCGATGTTGAACATGAAGGTCAGCATCAGCATGACCAGGACATAATAGCGATAGACGCCGCCAGCGGCCGGTCCGGTATTGGTTTTCATCTGCACCCTCTCCAAAGGATGCAGCAGGCGTAGCGTGAAAAAGGGGACAGAGCCAGACAGGCGCTATCCCCTTAATTGATAGGGCAAACTTCATTTCCGCCCCGGTGCCGTTCGTGCTGAGCCTGTCGAAGCCCATCCGAACCAGCTTTCGGTGCCACGCTCGTCCTTCGACAGGCTCAGGACGAACGGGTTTGGTGGAGCTATGCCGCGGTCAGCGCGATATGCCGCCGCATATGATGATCGACGCTGCCGAACTCGCCCTCGATGATTGACAGACGCTTGAAATAGCTGCCCACGGCGAGTTCGTCGGTCATGCCCATGCCGCCATGGGTCTGGATCGCCGACTGGCCGATGAAGCGGCCGGCCTGGCCGATGCGGACCTTGGCAGCGGAGACATTTTTCTTGCGGGTCGCGTCATCCTCGTCGAGCTTGATCGTCGCCAGATAGCACATCGACACCGACTGCTCATATTCCATCAGCATGTCCGCCATGCGGTGCTGCAGCACCTGGAAGGAGCCGATCGGCACACCGAACTGCTTGCGCTGGCGCGAATAGTCGAGCGTGGTCTCGTTGGTGACCTTCATCGCGCCGACCGCCTCGGCACAGACCGCGGCAGTGGCTTCGTCGACCACCTTCTCGATCAGCGGCAGGCCATTGTCGGCGTCACCGATCAGGGCATCGCCCGAGACTTTCACATTCTCGAAATAGACTTCCGAGGCGCGGCGGCCGTCGACCGTGGCATAGTCGCGGGTGCTGACGCCCTGGGCATTCTTGGCGACGACAAAGACGGAGACGCCGTCCCTGTCGGTCTGTCCGCCCGAAGTCCGTGCGGTCACCACCAGATGGGTCGCCCAGGGCGCGCCAATCACGACGGCCTTGTGGCCGTTCAGCACATAATCGCCGCCATCGGCCTTCGCCGTGGTTTCGAGATTGGCCAGATCATAGCGCCCGCGCGGTTCGGCATAGGCAAAGGCGAAGATCATCTCGCCGGAAATGATTCCGCCGATATATTCCTCGCGCTGCGCCGCGCTGCCGCCATGTTTGAGCGCACCGCCGGCACAGACGACGGTCGGAATGAACGGCTCGACAGCCAGGCCCTTGCCGAATTCCTCCATGATGATCATCGCTTCGGTGGCGCCGCCGAAGCCGCCATCTTCTTCCGAGAAAGGCGCTGCGAGCATGCCGAGCTCGGCGAGTTGCGCCCAAAGCTCGGGCCGCCAGCCGGAGTCGCTTTCGACCACCTTGCGCCGCGTGTCCCAGTCATATTGTTCCCGGATCAGGCGCGAGATGCCGTCGCGCACCATATTCTGTTCGTCGGTAAAATCGAAATCCATATTGGTTCCCCTGTCCCGGTCCGCTTAAAGGCCGAGGATCATTTTGGTGATGATATTGCGCTGGATCTCGTTGGACCCGCCGTAGATCGACGTCTTGCGCATGTTGAAATAGGTCGGTGCCGCGTGATGGGCATAGTCCGGCCCGATCGGGAAGTCGTTGGACCCGTCGTCCGGGAAGCTGCGGAAATCCGGTGCGCCATAATGGCCAACCGCTTCCAGCGTCAGCTCGGTGAGCCGCTGCTGGATCTCGGTCCCCTTGACCTTGAGCAGCGAGCTTTCCGGTCCCGGTCCCTTGCCGGCCTGTTCGCCAGCCAGTGTGCGGAGTTCTGTGATTTCCAGAGCGGAAAGGTCGATCTCCAGCTGGCTGATCTTGGTGGCAAAGCCCATGTCCTCGATCAGCGGCTTGCCATCAAGCATTTCCGCCTTGGCGATTTCCTTGAGCTGCTCGACTCCGCGCTTGGAGCGCGCAACGCCGGCGATGCCGGAGCGTTCGTGGGCGAGCAGGAACTTGGCATAGGTCCAGCCCTTGTTTTCCTCGCCGATCAGGTTGGTCGCGGGGACGCGCACGTCGGTCAGCCACACCTCGTTGACCTCATGGCCGCCGTCGATCAGCTTGATCGGGCGGACCTCAATGCCGGGCGTGTTCATGTCGACCAGAATGAAGCTGATACCCATCTGCGGCTTCGGCGCATCCGGGTCGGTGCGGCAGAGGAAGAAGCCCCAGTCCGCGTGCTGGGCCAAAGTGGTCCAGGTTTTCTGGCCGTTGATGATATAATCGTCGCCATCGCGCACGGCGGTGGTCTTCAGCGAAGCGAGATCGGAGCCGGCACCTGGCTCGGAATAGCCCTGGCACCACCATACATCACCCGAGCGGATGCCGGGCAGATGCTGGGCTTTCTGTTCGTCATTGCCGAATGTATAGATCACCGGACCGACCATCGCGACGCCGAACGGCAGCGGCATCACGGCGTTTTTCCGGGCATTTTCTTCCGACCAGATATAGCGCTGCGTCGGCGTCCAGTCGGTGCCGCCATATTCCTTCGGCCAGGCCGGAACCGACCAGCCCTTCTTGCCGAGGATCTTGTGCCAGGCGAGCATGTCCTCACGGCTCATCTCGTCCTGGACCCCGCGAGTCCCGATATTTTCGGGATAATTATTGTCAATAAATTCACGCACTTCGGCGCGAAAGGCCTTTTCTTCTTCTGTGAATTCCAGATTCATCATGCCGCTCCTTGGTCTGAATTGGGCCGGACTATAGGCTGAAAACCGCCGGAAACAAGCAATTAACCGCGCAATTAAGCTGACGCTACGGCAAGCGCGGATCGGCGCGACCCGGTCATCGGAATCGCGCCGGTCATTCCGGCACGCTGTGCTTGTCCTTGCGGCGCTTGCCGAATCTCATGCTGCGTTCCAGCCGCGCGCGCAGCGCGGTATAATAAGCCTCGAGAAAGGCCCGTTCGTCGCCGCTGCCCGGTTCCCAGCCGATCTTCTGGCAGATCGACGCGGCAACCTTTTGCAGCGCTTCGTCCTGGTCGCTGCGCAGGACATTTTCCAGCGTCTGCAGCTCATATTCGCCATAGACTGCCAGATCATCATCGGAGAACTGATAGCGCGCGATCGGCGCCGCTCCTTCCGTACCCGACTCCGCGGCTGCCGGGGCAACAATATTGCCCAGATTCTTCTTCACATTCTGGATCACCCAGGTGCCTGCGATCACGTCCCCGCCGCGGAGCCGGTCCCGGTTGAACAGCGGAAAGAGCAGAAACATCAGCACCCAGAGAAATCCCGCAACTGCGGTCAGATCGGTCAACGTGCCACTGGCCTCGCCAGAGGTCAGAAAGATCAGCGGCAGAAACAATTCAATATCGCGGACGATATTGCGCGCAATCACCGCCTCGGCGGTCAGCCGCCCGCCATCCCGCGCCGCGACCCGGATGCCGACGGCCCGTTTTCCCCATGTCGCTGCCCGGTCGCCCAGCTCGAAATAGAGGAAATAGGCGTTGCGGAACAGAAAGACGGCAATGATCCACAATACAGCCAGAAATTGCAGTGGGCCGCTGGCATTGTCCAGCCCGCCGTCCAAGGCCAGGCCAAATGCCCACAGCAGTCCCCCTCCGATCAGCGTGACCAGCAGGATCAGCCCGATGATGATCACGATATCGAGCAGCAGAGCGCCCACCCGCGCCCCGGCTGCCGCGACCGTCACATTGAGGGGCACCCCTTCCGGCGTGACCAGGATGCGGTCAAGCTTCCGGTTTGCGGATCGCCGGATCCATGGTTCGACGGCTCTGCTGTCGCTCATGCGCCTGGCCTCCGCCGGTCCCGGCCGAAACCGAGGAAATAGATCAGCCACAGCAACAGCATCCCGCCGCCGACACCAAAGCGACCGGCGGTATTGTCGATCAGCTGCCGGGCAAAGCCTTCGAGCAGGCCGGCACAGATCAGCATGATGATGACTCCCACCATCACCAGGGCCGCACGCTTGCCCGCGTCGCTGGCCGCCTTGAGATGCGAGCGAGCGCCCGGGAAGGCGATCGAGCGACCGACATGGATGCCCGCGGCACCGGCGAGCAAGATCGCAAACAGTTCGGTCGTACCGTGGATCGAGAGCCATCCGACAAAGTCCACCGTCAGCCCCCGTTGCGCAAACACCCAGAGCATCGCCCCGAGCAAGGCCATATTGTGGATCAGCAGCAATATGCTGGGAATGGCAAAGGCAAAGCCAAGGGCGAAGGCGAGGATCGCGACCTGCGCATTGTTGCTGAACAGAAAGGCGGCAAAAACCCCCAGCCCGTCCCCTTTCTGCCCGCCGAACAGCGTACCGCGCAGCGCCTCTTCGCTCGCGCCCGGTACGCGCACATCCGAAAAATCGCCCGGCACCAGCGCGTAGAACCAGTCGCTGTTTCCGGCGACCAGAATATAGCCGATCGCCGCTCCTGCGATCATCACGAACAGGGCAATCCCGATATCAAACCGGATCGCCCGCACCGCCCGGCTCCAGCCGCCGCCAAAGAAGCTGCCGAGCCAGCGGGCGAAGCTGGTCTGGGTCCCGTAGACCAGAAAATAGGACCGCAGGGCGAGCCCCTCGAGATAATCGATCAGGCCGGCATCAAGCGAATTTTCCCGGGCGATTGAAAGACTGGACAGCAGCGTCCGGTACAGCGTCGGCAGCGCCAGGACATCCTCGTCGGACAGGCGCCGGGCCTTGCCCTTTTCCATCTCGGTGACAATCGCTTCCAGCCGGATCCAGTCTGCTTCCCGTTCCAGCCGGAAGCGGTCGCTGCGCAGCACTGCCGCGCCGAGGACCTGCTCGCTGCTCACAGGCTGCCTCGCCTTTTGATCGTCAGATAATGGTTGATCAGGCGCGGGCCGATATCCTGATGCGCGCCCTCGACCACATCAATGCCCATATGCCGAAGCCGGGTCAGGACCAGCTTTTTCTGGTCGAGCAGATTTTGCGCCGTCACCGCCCGCGCGACATCCTCGGCGCTTTCGGGAAACCGGTCGATGATGGCCGTCAGCTCCCGGTCTTCCAGCACCACGAACAGCACCAGATGCTTGTCGATCAGCCGCCCGGCCGCTTCCAGCATAAGGTCTGCCGCCGTCGGATCGGTGAAATCGGTAAAAATAATGATCAGCGAACGCCGCTGCAACCGGCTCTGCAGGGTCGACAGCGCCAGCGTGTAATTGCTCTCCTGGTGGCGATAATCGATGGTGGCAGCGGCCTGCTGCAACCGGAAAAAATTGCGGCTGCCCGAGAGAAAGGGCGTCGACAGTTCCGGCAGGGCAGCAAAGCTGAACAGGCTGGTGCGGTCGCCGGCCTTCAGCGTGATATAGGCGGTCAGCAGCGCCGCCGACACCGCCCGGTCGATCCGCGGCAGACCGTCAACCGGTTCGCACATCGCCGCACCGCAATCGAGCGCGAATATGATCTGGTTGTTCCGCTCGGCTTCATATTCCTTGGCGAGCAGCTTGCTGTGCCGCGCCGATCCCTTCCAGTGGATGCTCCGCCGGTCCATGCCCGGCTGATATTCGGCCAGCGCTTCCAATTCGCTGCCCTCGCCGCGAAATTTCCGGGCGAGCAGGCCGAAGATCGAATCGCGCAGGAACATCTGCACCGTCGGGCTGCGCACCGCCGCAATATTCGGCACCACTGCCACCTGCTGCGCACCCTGTTTCTGGATTTGTCGCCAGGCCAGCCCCAGCGGCCCTGTCCATCGCAGCCACAGCTTGCCAATCTCGCCGAGCCCGCGCCGCACCGGCACAATCGTCGCCTGACCCGAAAACGCGCCTTTTTGAGCGTCGTCGCGGTGCAAAGAAAAGGCCACCGCGCCCTCTTCCGCCAGCCGTTCGTCCAGTCCGAGATTGCCGTATATGGCCCGCGGCCCGATCCTGCCGGAAAATTCCGCCTCCAGTCCGAGAGCGAGCGGTGCGCCAATTTCGGCGCTGGGTGCCACGGCCAGCCGCACATCCTGCACCCTGGCGGCGGCCAGACCATCGAGCAGAAGCAGCAATATGAGCATCAGCGCCCACGCCGCACCAATCGCCCAGAGCGACGGCATGATCGCCGCCAGCACAGCGGCAAGCGGCGCGCCGAGCGCAATCAGCCAGATGGCCCGTGTCGTCGGGTAGAAATTCAACGCGGCGCTTCCGTCCGCTCGACCAGTCCGGTAATGATGCTGTCGATCTGCCGGCCTTCGATCTCTGCGGCCGGAGAGAGCATGGTGCGGTGGCGCAGCACGGACGGTGCCAGCGCCTTGACGTCATCGGGAATCACATAATCGCGCCCGGAAATCGCTGCCCGTGCGCGCGCCGCATGGGCGAGCATGATCGCGGCCCGCGGGCTGGCCCCGTTTTCCAGATCGGCGGTTTCGCGGGTCGCCCGGATCAGCCGGACAACATAGTCGACCACCTCGTCGACCAGCTTCACCGACCGGACCACCTCTGTCGCGGCGGTCAGCGTTGCGCCATCCACCTGCTGGGCTATGCCGAAGTCCGCGGGTGCCGGCGCGCCGCTGCGCTCGCCATATTGGCTGACGATTTTTTTCTCTTCCTCGGCATCGGGATATTCGATCAGCAGCTTGAACAGAAAGCGGTCGAGCTGCGCCTCCGGCAGCGGATAGACGCCCTGCTGCTCGATCGGATTCTGGGTCGCGACCACCATGAATCGCGCACCCAGCGCATGGGTCTCGCCATCGATGGTGACCGACCGCTCCTGCATCGCCTCCAGCATCGCTGCCTGCGTCTTCGGCGGCGTCCGGTTGATTTCGTCGGCGAGCAACAGGTCACAGAAGATCGGGCCGCGGGTCAGCGTGAAGCTGCTGGTCTGGAAATTGAACAGGTTGGAGCCGATGATATCGCCCGGCATCAGGTCGGGGGTGAACTGGATGCGCCCGAAAGCCAGGCCGAGCGTGGCGGAAAAACATTGGGCGAGGAAGGTCTTGGCCGTTCCCGGCGGCCCTTCGAGCAGCACATGGCCGGACGAGAAGAGCGCGATCAGCAGATGGTCGACAATCTCGTCCTGCCCGATGATCGCCTTGCCCACCTGGCTGCGGATATTGTCCGCCAGACTTTTCAGTTCGTCGATGGTCATCCGATAAATTCCTTTTTCCAGATATGAAGGGCTGCGGCCCCTTCGGCAATGTCTTGCGGTTTGCGGGCGCGGATCAGCTGTTCATACAAGGCGGAAAAGCGATGGCCATCCCTGTCTCCCAGAGCGTCCAGCCTGTCATGCACTTCCTGTTCGCTCGCCTGCAGACTGACACCGATCGCTGCGGCCGACTGGCTGCGGATCATGGCAGCATAGGGAGCGGCAACCAGATGGTCGCGCCGCATCCGGCCGATAAACGCAGCGCTGTTGTTGACCAGCGCGGTCTTGCCGAACTGGATGCTGCGCTGTTCCGTGACCGGCGGTCCGAACCGGTTGAACGCCATCCATGCCGCGGCGAGAGCCGCCGTGATCAGGCAAATGGTGGCAGAAAGAAACGGCGGGGAAAAGGCCAGGGTCAGCAGATTTTCCGCACGCCCCAGACCGTTGAGGGTCAGATCAAAGGTCACGCTGCCGTCGCTCGCCGTTCCCGCTGCCTTGACCAGCGCTAGCGCATGGCGGGCGGTCTGCCTGTCTGCCATCCCCGCATTGTTGAGCAGGTCGGCATCGGCAACGATCACCAGCGGATAGAAGGATTCGTCGATCTCGTCCGGGTCGGTGATGTGCGATTCATCGAGACGGTCGAGCTGCGCATAGACCCCGCCATCGTCAAGATAGGCGACCAGCGCGCCGCTGGCTGACGGGCCGCGCACGATCGTCCGGATAAAATCGCCCCTGATTGTGACCGGTTTGGCGGGTGTTTTCACAGATCCGCCGACGGCCGACGCAACGGGTCCGCCAGGCACAGCCTTCTCGTCGATCGAGATACTGACCCGGGCCGTGTCGCTGAGCATTTCCTCGCCCGGTTTATCGCCCCAGAGACCCCCGCGATATACCCAGCCTCTCTTGAGCTTCTTGTCGCTGGCCACTTGCCATTTCGGCAAGATGATCATGGTTGGTCCGATATAGGCGCGCTGCTGGAGAATGGCGCCGATGTCTGCGGCAGGCGTAAACGGCCCAGGCGTCAGGACCAGCAGGCCGGCATCATCCATCCCTGCCTGCGAACGCGAATATTGTACCGGCACACCGGTTTTTTCGAGCAGGCTGGCCAGCGCCCTGTAGCCAACGATGCTGTTCGATGCCCCGTGCGCCTCGCCATTCTTGCCCGAGGCAAGCGGATCGCCCATGCCCAGCCCGTAGAGCAGCGCCACGAAGGCGGCGAAGCTGACCGCAAACATGATCATGATGGTGGTCCGCCGGAACGGGCTGGCCTGGCCGCTCATGCGTTCGCCGCCTTTCGCCAGCTTTCGCTCAGCGCAAATCCGGCATAGGCGTCCCGCGCGGCCTGCCAGCCGCTCTCGTCGATCGGCAGCGCTGCGAATACGCCCCGCTCGACCTGCCCCGCAATCACCGCAAACATCGCGCGCGGAGCGTCGGGCAGCTTTTCAAACCGCTCGATCTCCCGCGCGGTGCTCGACGGTCGCAGCAGGTCGGGGCGGCGCTGTTCGATATCGGCGATGCTGCGCTGGAGGAGAAGCCGGACCGCGCGCTCGAACTGGCCGGCAGCAGCGAGCGTCTCGGCTTCGCTGAGCAGCGCGCGGGCGACCTCCGGCTCCGGTTGCCAGCTTTCCTCCGGTGCGGATTTTCGGCCACGCCATTGCTCGACATAGGGCGCCACGATCACCCAGATCAGGGTCAGCACACCGGCAGCCAGCAGAATCAGCAGCACGATCCGCAAGATCGGCCAGGCGGCGGCAACGGCTTCTGCAACCGGCGCAAGAAGATCGCCCAGCCACGCCAGAAAATCGCGCCACCACTGCGGGGTTTCGGGGGGCTTGGGAGCAGCGGCGGGGGTGAACTGGATCGCCGGGTCGGCGCGCATATCCTGCCACGCACCGTCAAAAGAAGCGCTCACTTCATTCACCTTGCCTTGCGCTGCTTTTACCACGGCCAGGGTGTCGCAGAATCCCGATGATCGGGCAAGCGCGAAGATCGCCCGCCGGAGCAACTTTACGGGAGACAAGAAATATGCCAGCCTGTAACTTGGTTGATAGCGGGGAGACGAACAGATGGCCGAAGCGGCAGGCAAGATGGATATCAGTCGGGTACTCAACAACACATTTGGTGTCATCACGCGGCACCCGGCCATCTATCTCGGCCTGTCCTTTCTGATTATCGGCATTCCGAATGCGCTTTTGCAAACCGCCGAAGGCAATTTCACCACCGGATCGAACGGATTCAACATTTCTACCAGCTATTCGTCGCAGGGCCTGAGTTTCTTCGTGCTGATGCTGCTGTCGATCTTGCTGCAAGCGACCCTGATCGTCGCGACGCTGAACGATCTGGGCGGCAAGCCGCTCAGTCTCGGGGAATGTATCGCCACAGCGCTCAAAAAATTGCTGCCGCTGATCGGTCTGGGAATCGTGATGGGCCTCGGCATCGGATTTGGGCTGTTGTTCCTGATCATTCCCGGGGTCATTCTCTATCTGATGTGGATTGTTGCCACACCGGTGATGATGGCCGAGGATCGCGGGATTATCGATTCCCTCAAGCGCAGCGCGCAGCTGACCTCCGGGTCCAAACGGCTGATCTTCGTGCTGTTGCTGATTTTCGTGATCATAACGACCGTCTTCGGATTGCTGGTCGCCTTTGTCGGGTCTCTCAGCACGCCGTTGCTGGTGCTCGTCACGCTGGCGATCAACACGATCAACGGAGCGCTTCAGGCGGCCGGGGTGGCCTCTATCTATGTCGACTTGCGCACCGCCAGGGAAGGCACCGACAGCAGCGCTCTTGCCGAGATTTTCGCCTGACGGTTACCGAGACCGGGAGAGACAGAAGCAACCAACCCTGTCCCAAAGGGCGCTTGGCTTCTTGATCCCGTTCGGTATAGGTTGCAAATTGCCATTCAATAGCGCGGGTGAATTTCCATGATCAAGCTGAACGTGAACGGACAGGCGAAAGCGGTGGAAGCGAATCCCGCGACCCCGATTTTGTGGGTGGTGCGCGAAAATCTGGGAATGACCGGCACCAAATTCGGCTGCGGCATCGGCCAGTGCGGGGCGTGCACCGTGCATCTCGACGGCAAGCCGGTGCGCAGCTGTTCAACCCCCATTTCCGCGGCCGAGGGCAAGAGCATCACGACGATCGAGGGCATAGCCGGCGAAGACGGCACTTTGCACAGGGTGCAGCAGGCGTGGATCGAGGCGCAGGTGCCGCAATGCGGCTATTGCCAGTCGGGCCAGATCATGACGGCCACAGCCTTGCTGGAAAAGAATCCGAATCCCACCGACGCGCAGATTGATGCCGCCATGACAGGCAATGTCTGCCGCTGCGGCATGTACAACCGCGTCCGCCAGGCGATCAAGGCCGCAGCCGGCCAGCCCGTCACCAAGGAAACGGTGGCATGAGCAAAACAGAGACCGGCAGCCCGGAGAAAAAGGGCAAATGGACGCGGCGGGCCTTCATCGGCGCTGGCGTGGTTGCCGGCAGCGCGCTGGTTGTCGGCGTAGCCGTGCGCCAGGGCAATCCGGTCGACCGGCTGAATCCGCTACTGGCCAACGGGAAAGATGAGCGGCTGCTCAATGCCTGGGTCAAGGTCGATGCCGACAATATCGTCACCGCCGTCATCCCGCACGCCGAAATGGGACAGGGCGTCTATACCGCGCTCGCCCAGATGCTGGCCGACGAGATGGACGCGGACTGGAACAAGGTGCGAATTCTCGAGGCGCCGGCGGACATGCAATATGTCTCCGATTCGATCGCCCGCGATTTTCTCGCTCCCGATCTCGAGGTCCCGGCCCTGTTCGAACCGACCGTCGCTGGCGGGATCTTGGAACTGGCGCAGGCCATGGGTTTGCAGTTCACCGGCGGCAGTTATTCGGTGCGCGCCACCGGCCAGCGAGCGATGCGCACCGCCGGCGCAGCCGCCCGCGAAATGCTGGTCGCGGCGGCAGCGAGCGAATGGCAGGTCCCGGCTGGGGAAATCACAACCGCCGACAGCATGATCACCCATGCCAGGAGCGGCAGGTCCGCACCCTTTTCGCAATTTGCGCTCGCCGCGGCGGAGCAGAGCCTGCCCGCAAGGCCGACACTGAAAACACCGGACAAATATACGATCATGGGCCAGCCGAAAGCGCGCCACGATATTCCGGAAAAGGTCGATGGCCGCGCGATCTTTGGCATCGACGCCAATGTGCCGGGCATGAAATATGCAGCGGTCAAGGCGCCCCCGGTGATCGGTGCAACGGTCGAATCCATGGACGCAAGTACCGCCAAAACCATGCCCGGCGTGCTCCAGATCCTCAATATGGGAGATTTTGTCGCCGTGGTCGCCGATGGCTACTGGCAGGCGCAGCAGGCGCTGAACAGCATCGACACAAAATATGGCAAGACCGACGGCGACGGACTCGATCAGGAGGCAATCTTTGCTCGCTACGCCAGCCATCTCGACGACGCCGGCGAGGATGGCGGCGATAGCGAAACCGAGGAAGGCGATGTCGCGAAAGGCTTTGCCGACGCGGCGGTCAAAATCGAAGCGGAATATAAGGTCCCGTTCCTCGCCCATGCCGCAATGGAGCCGATGAACTGCACCGCCTGGGTGCGTGACGGAAAATGCGATGTCTGGTCCGGTCATCAGGCGCCGGTCAAGGCGCGTCAGGCCGCCGCCGATGCTGCCGGCCTGCCGTTCGAGGATGTGACCTATCACAATGCCTATCTCGGTGGTGGCTTCGGACGGCGGGCGCAAGGCGACTATATCGCCATGGCGACGCGAATCGCCAAGGCAACGGGCTATCCGGTCAAGATGATCTGGTCGCGGGAAGAAGACACCGCACAGGATTTCTACCGCCCGTCGGCAACCAGCCGATTCCGGGGCGGACTCGACAAGGATGGCAGGCTGGTCAGCTGGGACAATATCCACACCCATCTGTTCGACCCGAAAGATGCGCCGACCGTGCCCTATTACAAGATCGCCAGCCACAAGATCCGGAAGGTCGACGTGCCGATGCAGCTACGCTTCGGCCCCTGGCGTTCGGTCGACCACAGCCAGCACGGCTTTTTCATCGAATCCTTTGTCGACGAACTGGCCCACGCCGCCGGCAAGGACGGCTATGCCTTCCGCCGCGAACTGCTTGCGGACTCGCCGCGCCATCTGAAGGTGCTCGACACCGCCGCGAAAATGTCCGGCTGGGACAGGCCGCTGCCCGACAAGCACGGTCGGGGCATCGCCCTTGTGCCGTCCTTCGGGTCGATTGTGGCGCAGGTGGCCGAAGTCGACATGAGCGGCAGCAAGCCGAAGGTCACCAAAGTCCACGTCGCTGCCGATCCAGGCTTTGTCATCAATCCGGACGGCTTTACCGCACAGATGGAAAGCGCGATCGCCTATGGCCTGACCGCCGCGCTCTATGGTGATATTACGCTGGCCAGCGGCAAGGTCCAGCAAAGCAATTTCCACGACTATCCGATGCTCCGGATGGGCGAGATGCCGGCGATCGAGGTCGCGCTGATCAACGGCGATCACCAACATCTCGGCGGCGGCGGCGAGCCCGGTCTGCCACCGATCGCCCCCGCCGTGACCAATGCGATCTTTGCTGCCACCGGCAAGCGGATTCGCGAGCTGCCCCTTGCCAAACATGACTTTGCCTGATCGGAACCGAACCATGACCCCAGCCCGTACATTTGCCTGCCTGTCCGTTTTCCTGCTGGCCGCCTGTGGTGTCGATCCCGCCCCAGAACCGGTGGAACAGATCATCGTGCGCCAGCCCGACGCCCCGCCGGTGGCGATCGCTGCTGCCGATGTCGCCACAGCGGCTCCGACCAGCGCGCTGGTCGCGGAAGGCAAAGCCGCCTTTGCCAATTGCTCCGTTTGCCATGCTGTCGCCAAAGATGCGCACAATGGGGCCGGCCCCAATCTGTTCGGGATCGTCGGCAAGCCCGCCGGACAGGTCGCTGGCTTCGCTTATTCGGATGCGCTGAAGGCATCGGGGATCATCTGGACCGCCGCCGAACTGGACAGTTTTATCGCCGGTCCGGCAGCCAAGATTCCGGGCACGACGATGATGGCCGGACCGATGGTGGATGCGGCAAAGAGACAGGCCGTGATCGCCTTTCTCGAAAGCACCAACGCCAGTTGAACGAGCATTCCGGCATCATGCTGGCGCTGCTCGCTGCCGGCCAATCCCGCCGGTTTGGCGATCAGGACAAGCTGAGCGCGATGCTGGACGACAAGATGCTCGGCCTGCACGCCGCCGAAGCCGGATCGGAAATGCCGTTCGCCGAAAAATGGGTCATCGCTCCGCCAGACCATCGCTGCGCGGAAGGATGGCGCGATCTTGGCTATCAGATCATCGCCAATGAAGACGCGGCGCAAGGCCAGGCGACCTCTGTCCGGATTGCTGCTGACCGCGCCATCCAAAGCGGAGCCTCCGGCCTGTGCATCCTGCTGGCCGACATGCCCTTTGTGACGGGCGATCATCTCGGCAAGCTGCTGACCGACTTTGCGCAGTCCGGTGGCATTGTGGCATCCGCGCGCGAAGCGCGCGCGATGCCGCCAGCGGTTTTTTCCTTCGACAGTCTGAAGGCGCTGACCTTGCTGCAAGGGGACGCCGGCGCTCGCGGGTTGCTGGCAGATGCCCGGCTGGTCGCCGGCGACGATCATCTGCTCATGGATATCGATACGGTCGAAGACCTGCTTCTGGCCAGGGAAAAGACGGAGAGACCAGGCTAGAGAGCCTTCATCCCCGGTCCAGTCGGCGACCCAGTTTGACAAAAAATACGATCAGGAACGGCACCAGCAGGAAGGACAGGACGACCTTGGCGGAACCCTGACCCAGCAGCAACTGGCCGATCGGGCGCTCGCCGTAGAAAGCGATGGTGATGAAGATGACCGTGTCGACAATCTGCGACAGGGCGCTGGCAATGGCGGCGCGCAGAGCCAGCAATGCACCCTTCATGCTGGTCAGGCGGGAAAAGATATAGACGTTGAGAAACTGCGACACGCCATAAGCGATGATCCCGGCAAACATTAGCCGGGCACCCTGCGATAGGATGATCGGAAAGGCTTCCTTGGCTGGCTCATACATGCCCGGATCGGTCGGCAGCGCCAGCACGAGCTGGATCAATACAATCGCGGTGATCAGCGGAATGAAGCCGAAGCGGACCAGCCGGTTGGCCACGGCCCGGCCATGGAGTTCAGCGACCGAACTCGACAGAACAACCAGCAGCAGAAACGGGAAAATCCCGGATTCCACCGCCAGCGGCCCGATCGCAACCTGTTTCGCGCCCAATATGCCCGCGATGCAGGTCATCCCGCCATAGAGGACCGCGAAGACGAACAGGGATCGCGGGATGAGATTGGTTTGTGCAGTTTCTGTCATCGCGAAGACCTAGCGCGGTCCGCGCCGAAAAAAAAGAAATAGTCACGCGCCGCATTTTTTCTATAGGGAAAAAGAAACCGATTATATCAGATCGCGGCCCGGTGCCGCGCGACCGGGGGCAATTTGCAGAGACTGGCCGTTTATTGTGGCGCCAATGCCGGGAAGAACCCGGCTTATGCCGAAACCACCATTTTGCTGGGCAAGACCATGGCAGCGCGCGGCGTCGACCTCGTCTATGGCGGTGGTCGGCTGGGCCTGATGGGAATCATTGCCGACACCGTACTGGCCGATGGCGGACAGGTGCATGGCGTGATTCCGGAGATGCTGAAAGATCTGGAAGTGGCGCACAAGGGCGTCACGGAGCTGCACATCGTCCGGAATATGCACGAACGCAAAGCCAAGATGACCGATCTGACCGATGCCTTTGTCGCCCTGCCGGGTGGCGTCGGCACGATGGACGAACTGTTCGAGGCCTGGAGCTGGAATGCGCTGGGCTATCACAACAAGCCCTTCGCAATATTGAATATCGCCGGATATTGGGATTCGCTGATCGCCTTTCTGGACACCATGGCAGACCAGGGCTTTGTCTCCGCCGAACGGCGCAAGCATTTGATCGTGTCGGACGATATCGACGATTGTCTCGACCGCCTCGCCGCTGCCTGCACCGCTGAAGCCGGAAGTTTCAAATGGTGAAGCAAATGCTGCCCCCGTCCGTGTCCGGAAGACAGACATGATGCCAATCCTGACCAGCCTCGCGGGCATGGCGCTGATCCTGCTCATTGCCTTTGCCCTGTCGACCGGGCGACGCAACATCCGGTTCCGCGTGGTCGGTGCCGCTTTCGCCCTGCAGGCCGGCATCGCCGTGATCGTGCTATATGTTCCGGCCGGCAAGCGGATCATCCAGGCAATGGCGTTCGGCGTCTCCAATCTGCTCGGCTATGCCTCGGCCGGTACCAATTTCATCTTCGGCCCGCTCGCCGACCCGACGATTGGCGGCAACAGCTTCGCCATTGCCGCCCTGCCGGTGATCATCTTCTTCTCGGCGCTGATCTCGATCCTCTATTATCTCGGCGTGATGCAGTTCATCATCAAATGGGTCGGTGGCGGCATCCAGAAGATCACCGGTATCTCCAAGGTCGAATCGCTCTGCGCCGCCGCCAATATCTTCGTCGGCCAGTCCGAATCGCCGCTGGTCATCCGCCCCTATCTCGCCAGCCTGACTCCATCGCAGCTGTTCACGGTGATGAGCGTGGGCATGGCCGGCGTCGCCGGCACGATCCTCGCCGCCTATGCCGCGATGGGTATCCGCATCGACTATCTGCTCGCCGCCGCCTTCATGTCGGCACCAGGCGGCATATTGATGGCCAAGATCATCATGCCGGACAATCCCGAAGATCCGGCACCGGAAGAACTGGTGATGGCGGTCGAATATGAAGACGAGAAGCCCGCCAATATCATCATGGCCGCCGGCATGGGCGCCCAGACCGGGGTCAAGCTGGCAGTGGCAGTCGGCGCGATGGTGCTGGCCTTTGTCGCGCTGGTCGCGCTGGCCAATGGCCTGCTTGCAGGCGTCGGCGGCTGGTTCGGCTATCCCGAGCTCAGCTTCCAGCAGGTGATCGGCTATATTTTCGCGCCGATCATGTATCTGATCGGCGTGCCGTGGGACGAGGCGCTGGGGGCCGGCGGCCTGTTCGGCACCAAGGTGGTGCTCAACGAATTTGTCGCCTTCATCGAACTCGGCAAGATGCAGGACGGCATCTCGCCGCTGACCAACGCCATCGTCATCTTCGCCCTGTGCGGCTTCGCCAATTTCAGCAGCATCGCCATCCAGCTTGCGGTCACCGGCGGTCTTGCGCCCAACCAGCGGCCGGTCATTGCACGGCTCGGCCTGCGCGCGCTGGCGGCGGGTTCGCTGGCCAACCTGATGAGCGCGGCGCTGGCCGGCATATTGCTGTCGCTCGGCTGAGCGATCCCGATTGACAAACGCGCCCGAGGACACATTTTAAGAGCATGACCCAGACCGCAGACAGTTTATCCGCCGTTTCGCTCGCCCTGGCCGACCAGGATCCCGATGGCTTTGCCGACCGCATCGGTCGCAGCTTCGCCGACTGGGGCTTTGCGGTGGTTGCCGACCATGGCATCCCGGCCGAGCTGATCGCGCGTGCGGAGGCCATGTCGCGCGTCTTTTTCGCGCTGCCCGAGGATGTGAAGCGCGCCTATCACATCGCTGGCGGCGGCGGGGCTCGCGGCTACACCCCGTTCGGGACGGAGAGCGCCAAGGATTCCGATATCAGCGATCTCAAGGAATTCTGGCATATCGGCCGGGAGCTGCCTGCCGGTCACAGGTTCGAACCCTATATGCCCGCCAATGTCTGGCCAAAGGAACTGGACGGCTTTCGCGAAACCTATCTTGAAATGTTCGCCGCCTTCGACAAGGCGGGTGCACGCATTCTGGAAGCGATCGCGCGATATCTGGACCTTGCCCCCGATTTCTTCGTCGACACGGTGCGCGAGGGCAATTCGGTGATGCGGCTGATCCACTATCCGCCGGTACCAGAGGATTCTCCTGCCGTCCGGGCGGGCGCGCACGAGGATATCAACACCATCACCCTGCTGATCGGCGCCGAGGAAGCGGGCCTCGAACTGCTCGACCGCAAGGGCAACTGGCGCGCCGTCACGCCGAAGGCCGGCGAGCTGGCGGTGAATATCGGCGACATGCTGCAGCGGCTGACCAACAATCGCTTGCCGTCGACCACTCACCGCGTGGTCAACCCGGCCCCGGAGCGGCGCGGCTTCTCCCGCTATTCGATGCCTTTCTTCCTGCACTTCCGGCCAGACTATCTGATCGAGACGCTGCCCAGCTGCATCGACGCGGCGCATCCCGATCACTATCCGGAACCGATCACCGCCCATGACTATCTGCAGCAGCGGCTCCGCGAGATCGGCCTGATATGAAGCCCAAAGCGGTCGGCATCAGTGGCGGCAGCTGTTCCGGCAAGACCACCCTGACGCGCAGGATATTCGAGAAGCTGGGCCCCGAGCAATGCGTCATCCTGCCGCAGGACGACTATTTTTTCGGGCTGGGTGATGCCCCAGCTGGCAAGGGCGGGCCCAATTTCGACCATCCCGATGCGGTGGATTTCGAGCAGCTGTGCGCGCAGCTGGAGCAGCTGAAAAAAGGCCAGGCGATCGACCGGCCGCTCTATGATTTCCCTACCCATATGCCAAAGGTCGAGACCGAGCGGACCGAAGCGCGGCCGGTGATCCTGATCGACGGCATATTGATCCTCCAGCACCAGCCGCTGCGCGAGTTGCTCGATCTCAGCATTTTCGTCGAATGCGATTCCGAAACGCGCTTTGCCCGACGACTCGAACGCGACGTCCGCGAGCGCGGGCGCACGGCGCAATCGGTACACGATCAGTTTGCCAATCAGGTCGGTCCGATGCACGATATTCATGTCGAGCCATCAAAAGTTCATGCCGATATCGTGATAAATTCGCAACAGTGGGGCACCGCCTTTGACGACCTGTTCGAAAGCATCATGTCCCGAATATAGCACGGTAAAACAAGGGGATGGCTTAGCAGGACCCAGCGGAAAATCCGATTTTCTCGCCGAAAAACGCATCCGGAATTTTGCTTGAAATAAATAAAATGCTGCACCGCGGCATTTCTCGTTTCACTTGAGACAAAACTGTCATTTAAGGGCCCTAGAGACGGCCTGCTTTGGTCGCACTGTCAATAGTTTGCAGTCGATCATCTTATGACATTTTTATTTTTCTAGTGGTTCATGAACGGGGAATTCATATCATGAAAATCAAATATCTTCTGGCTGCCAGCGTTGTCAGCCTGTCCACCGCCGGCCTGATGGCCGTGCCGGCAGCAGCGCAGCAAATCACCTCCGGTATTGAAGGAACGGTCAGCGACGAATCCGGCAATCCACTGTCTGGCGCGACCGTGGTCGTCACCGACACCCGGACCGGCGCACAGCGCTCCATCTCGGCGGGCGAGTCCGGCCAGTTCCGGGCCGAAAGCCTGACCACCGGCGGACCTTACACGGTAACCGCTACTGCACCGGGTTATGAAGGCCAGACCCTTGAAAATGTCAGCATCAACCTGCAGGGCAACACCACGCTCGGCTTTACGCTGACCAGCGGCGCCAGCGAAAATGTCATCGTCGTCACCGGCGCACGGGTCGCGATTTCGCAGCTGGCAATCGGCCCCGGCCAGTCCTTCGGCGCAGCCGAACTGGGAACCTTCCCGACCCTGACCCGCGACATTCGCGACTTCATCCGCATCGATCCCCGCGTCAGCCTTGACCGCTCCGGTTCCAATGACCGGGTCAGCTGCCTCGGCGGCAATGACCGCGCCAACTCCTTCTCGGTCGACGGCATCATCCAGTCGGACGTTTACGGTCTTAACGGTACGCCCTTTGCCTCGCGCAACTCGCTGCCGCTGCCGTTCGACGTCATCGCCGAAACGTCGGTCGAATTCGCGCCTTATGATGTCGAATATAGCGCCTTTACCGGCTGCGCCATCAACGTCGTGACCAAGGCCGGCCAGAACCAGTTCCATGGCAGTGCCTTTTTCACCTATTCCGACAGCGGCCTGCAGGGAGACAAGTTTGCCGACACAGACCTGACCATCGATCCGTTCAACGAGAAACGCTATGGCGCGACCTTGTCCGGTCCGATCATTCCGGATCACCTGTTCTTCTCGTTCGGCTATGAAGAAGCCAAGCTCGGATCTTCGCAGGTTACCGGACCAATCGGTTCCGGCTTTGGTACCGAATTGCCGTTCGTCACCGAAGCGCAGTTCAATGCGGTCTCCGACATCGTCCGCCAGAATTTCGGTATCGAGTCCGGTGGCATCACGCGCAGCCTGCCAGAATCCAATCGCCGCTTCTTCGGACGTCTCGACTGGGTGATCAACGACCAGCACCGCTTCGAGACCACCTACCAGCGCCTCGACGAAACCAAGGTCAGCTCGGACGATGTCAGCACATCGAGCCGGACCTACTCCGGTAACAACACGTTCTACAATTCGGGTACTAAATCGAACTATTATTCGGCTCGCCTCTACTCGAACTGGACCGACAATTTCTCGACCGAAATCCGGGCTTCGCGTTCGGAAGTGCAGGATCTTCAGGATCCGGTTGGCGGCGGTGAAGCCCAGAGTGGCAATCCGATACCGCGGATCGTCGTCGGCGTAACCAATCCCGACAATGGCGAAAGCGGTTCGCTGGTCTTTGGCCCAGGCTTTTCCCGCGCCGCCAATGACCTGAAGACCGAAATCAATCAGTTCAAGGTCAAGGCCGATCTCGAGGCCGGTGATCACAAGCTGACCCTGGGCGGCGAGCTCAACCAGACCAAGGTGTTCAACCTGTTCGTCCAGAACGCAACCGGCACCTTCACCTTTGCCAATGTCGCCGACCTGCAGGCCGGTCTGCTGGCCTGCGGCTCCAATACCTTCCCGAATGCTAACCAGATTCAGGACGGCAATGATCTGGCCACCTGCCTGGCGGTTAACAGCCGTGGACAAGCGGGTACAAATGCTGCAGCGGGCTTCTACGGCAACTACTCTTTCTCCGGCGATGTCAATGATGCGGCCGCCAACTGGAAGCGCGGCCTGTTCTCGGTCTATGCGCAGGATGAATGGAAAGCGACCGACCAACTGACCCTGGTCGGCGGTGTCCGGGTGGACTGGCTGGACGGCGATGCACCGGCTGCCAACCCGTTATTCCTGTCCCGCTACGGCTTCACCAACGCCAATGCGTTCAGCAAGGTTGACCCCGTGCTGATGCCGCGTTTCGCTGCCACCTATGACATGTTCAACGACGGTTTCTTCAGTGATACCCAGGTCCGCGCCGGCGTTGGTATTTTCACCGGCGGTGATCCGTCCGTATGGCTGTCCAACGCGTTCCAAAACAACGGCTTTGGCGTCGGCCAGGGACAGACCGGCGTTCCAGGCTGCGTTCCTGCTGGCACCCAGCTCGCTGTGCCCACCAACGGTTCGGCACCGACAGCACCGGCGTGCGCCGTCAATGAGGGTGTCGGCAAAGCCGCTGCCGGCCAGGGCGACACCCAGTCGACCGATCCAAATTTCAAGACCCCAACGGTGCTGCGCGCCAACTTCGGTGTCTCTACGACCTTCGGTACCGGCAACGGCGGCTTCTTTGACGACTGGAAGCTGAACTTCGACTATATCTTCAGCCGCTTCCGCAATCCGGCCGATTTTGTCGATCTGTCCCAGGTGATCGACATCACCAAGGGCAACAACGGCTTCACGGTTGATGGTCGCCCCATCTATGCCGCGATTGACCCGAACAATGCTGGTTGTAACGCGACCCTGATCGGGACGGGTGGATTGTCGCCGACATATTCCAATGTCACCAACGATTGTTTCGTAACCAGCCGCGACGACGAAATCCAGCTGACCAATGGCAAGGCCTTCAACAGCCATGTCGCTTCGGTCCGCCTCTCCAAATATTGGAATGGCGGCCTGCTAACCGACAACGGCAGCGTCAGCTTTAACCTCGGCTATGCCTATACCAACGCCAAGAACAACCGCTACAATGCCAGCTCAACGGCAACCTCGAGCTACGATATTGTTGCCTCGTTCGACCGTCAGAACAATGCAGTGGCGACTTCGGAGTATGAATCGCGCCACAACATCACCTGGGCGATGAATTTCCGCGAGGAGTTCTTCAGCGATCTCGCAACCCAGCTGGGCTTTGTCTTTGTCGCACGCTCGGGTCGTCCGTACAGCGTAACCTTCGACAATGGCGGCGTGTTCAATGACTCTGCCTCGGGCAACGATAATGCGCTGCTCTATGTACCGACCGGCCTGACTGACCCCAATGTCGTCTATGTCGACAATGTTGTCGGCGGCAATGTGGTCCAGACAGCTGCCGATGCGGCTGCGGGTCTCGACAGCTATATCAACGCCAACAAGTGCATTGCGAAATATCGCGGACAATCGATCCCGCGCAATAGCTGCCGCAATGACTGGTTCTTTGATCTTGATATGCGCCTGTCGCAGGAACTGCCCGGACCGGGTCGCCTGTTCGGTGTCGAAGACAAGATTCAGGTCTTTGCCGACTTCAACAATGTCCTGAACCTGATTGACAGCGGCGCCAACCTGTTCCGGTCGCGCAACTATACCACTCCGCTGATCACTGGCGGCGTCGATGGCAACGGCCGGTACGTGATGAAGGGCTTTAGCCCCGACGATACCAACTTCCAGAACCTGTCCGCATCGCTGTGGCGGATCCAGCTGGGTGTTCGCTACGAATTCTAAGCGAACCAGGAGAGACAAAAAGAACGGCGGTGCTGAAAAGCGCCGCCGTTTTTCTTTGCGGCTTCCGTGACGCAGAGGCCCATAAGGTCGCGCAACGCTGGACAACCGTTTCCCTCGCGAAATCTTTACCGGTTCATGCTAGACACTCCGCGATCAACTTTTTGCGGAAGCCAATATGCCAGACACCGATATTTCCCCAATTCTTGTAACCGGTGCCGCCGGTTTCATTGGCCATGCGGTTTCGACGCGATTGGTCGAGCGCGGGGAATCGGTGATCGGGATCGACAATCTCAACGATTATTATGATCCGGCGCTCAAGGCGGCCCGGCTTGCCAATCTCAATGCTCTGGACGGCTTCCGCTTTGCCGAAATGGACATATCCGATGCCGATGGGGTAAAAACGCTGGTTGCGGACAGCGGCGTGCAGCGGATCATTCATCTCGCTGCCCAGGCAGGGGTGCGCTACAGTATCGACAATCCTTTCGCCTATCAGAAATCGAATCTGCAGGGCCATTTGTCGCTGCTGGAGGCCAGCCGCCATGCCGAGAATTTCCGGCATCTTGTCTACGCCTCCTCCAGCTCGGTCTATGGCGACAAGCCGATGGGCGGCGTCGGCTTTACCGAAGACGAACCGGTCAATGACCCCATCTCGCTCTACGCCGCGACCAAGCGGTCCTGCGAGCTGATGAGCCAGTCCTATGCAAAACTCTACGGCTTTCCGCAGACCGGGCTGCGCTTCTTCACCGTCTATGGCCCCTGGGGCCGGCCCGACATGGCCTATTTCGGCTTCACCCGGAAGATTCTGGCGGGCGAACCGATCGAGGTCTACGGCGAGGGCAGGATGGCCCGCGATTTCACCTATATCGATGATATTGTCGACGGCATTTTGGGAGCTCTCGACCGTCCGCCGGCGCCGCACAGCAACCGCATCCTCAATATCGGCGACAGCCGGCCCGTCGGCCTGATGGAGATGATCCGGACACTGGAGGAATCGCTGGGTATCGAGGCGCAGAAGATCATGCGCCCGATGCAGCCGGGGGACGTTACCGCCACCTTTGCCGATGTCTCAAAATTGCATGCTCTGACCGGCTATGAACCAAAGGTCATGCTGGAAGACGGTCTGCAGCGCTTTGTCCGCTGGTACCGGGATTTTTACGGCAATCTGCCGCCGGCCTGAGTCAGCGTGCCTCGGCGCGCAGCATGACCTGCTGGGCGACCAGTTTCAGCTGTTCGTTCACCCCGGTGTCCGCACAGACTCCGTCGCGGAACATGCCGCCCGATGCATTGATTCCCACACCGAGCGGTGTCGGCCAGCCGCGCAGCGAATGGACGATCGAGCGCAACGCAGCAAGCGTGCTGCCGACTGCCTGCCAGCCATAGGCGGTGACGATCAGCCCGATCGGCAGGCCATCCAGATAGACTCGATCATCGGTCGCAGTTTCCTCGATATAGTCGATGGCATTCTTGACCAGACCGGAAACAGTGCCGTGATAGCCGGGACTCGACAGGATCAGCCCATCGGCGCGGCGCACCAGCGCGACCAGATCCTTGCCGGTCTGGTTGATTCCGGCCGGGTCGGAGCGATAATGCGGCAGTGCCATCATTCGATCCGATCCGAACAATTCGGTCTCCGCTCCTGCGGCTTCTGCGGCTTCGAGCGAAATCGCCAGCGCCATCTCGGTCGAGGAAACGGGGCTGGTCGTACCACCGAGACCAAGGATGAAGGGTTTTTTTGTCTTGTCCACGGTGCTGCCATACCGAGGAATGCCCGGCAATTGCAACGGACTTGTTTCTTAATTGACCGATTAAACCGGGCGGATTAAGACCGGCCCAAAGGCGGAGCGCTGCGAGCCCGCCTCATCCCCTCTGGCCAAAGGACATTCCCATGCGCAAATTTACCGAAGAACAGCATATGTTTCGCGATGCCTATCGCCGCTTTCTCGCCGACGAGGTCGCGCCGCGGATGGACGAATTTCGCGAGGCGGGGATCGTCGACCGGGAAATCTTCAGGAAAGCCGGCGACCAGGGCTTTCTGATGATCTGGCCGGACGAAAAATATGGCGGGATGGGCGACAATGATTTCCGCTACGAGCAGATCATCATCGAGGAAACCGCGCGGGCTGGCTGCGGCGAATGGTATAACACGCTGCACAGCCGGCTGGTCGGGCCCTATCTGAAGAATATCGGCAACGAGGAGCAGCGCGAGCGCTTCCTGCCAAAATGCGTCAGCGGCGAGACGATCCTCGCCGTAGCGATGACCGAGCCCGGTGCCGGCAGCGATCTGTCCGGCATGAAGACCATGGCCAAGGACATGGGCGACCACTGGCTGCTGAATGGTTCGAAAACCTATATTTCCAACGGCATCAACGCCGATGTCGTGATCGTCGCCGCCAAGATCGACGGTGTCGACGACAAACATGCGATGGTGCTGCTGATCGTCGAGCGCGGCATGGAGGGCTTCGAGCGCGGCAAGAATCTGGAGAAGATCGGCCTGCACGCGCAGGATACCGCCGAGCTGTTCTTCAATGACGTCAGGATACCGAAGGAAAACACCCTGGGCACGCCGGGCAAGGGCTTCATTCACCTGATGGAGGGGCTGGCCGAGGAACGGCTGATCGCGATGGTCGGCTATGCCGCCTCGGCGCGGCGCGCCTTCGACGTGACCCGCGAATTTGTCATGGAACGGGATGTTTTCGGCAAGAAATTGTCGGATATGCAGAATACCCAGTTCAAAATGGCCGAAATGGACGCAAAAATCGACATGCTGCAGGTCTATGTCGACCATTGTGTGGAGATCCACAACCAGGGCGGGCTCAACGCCAATATCGCCGCCAAGGGCAAGATGCTGGGCAGCGAGATCGAGTGGGAAATGGCCGATCTCGGGCTGCAGCTGCACGGCGGTGCCGGCTATATGAAGGAATATGAGATCAGCCGCATCTTCACCGACGCCCGCATGAGCCGCATCTACGCCGGCTCCAGCGAGATCATGCGCTATATCGTTGGACGCGATGTTTTCAGCCAGAAATATCAATCGATCCTCGAATAGTTTATGGTCGGGGCGAACGAGGAGGAGGCGAGTCGCCCCTCTCCTGTAATTGACGTTTACGTAAACTGCTTGACTGTGCTGCAGTGCAACATTAGCATTGGTGGCAAGCCATTACATTCTTCCAGCGAGAGGACCCCCTATGACCGAAGCCTTAATCTATGACGCCGTCCGATCGCCGCGCGGCAAGGGCCGCACCGACGGCAGCCTGCACGAAATCACCGCTCTTGACCTCGCCTCCCAGGTGCTGGCATCGATCAACGATCGCAATGAGCTCGAAGGCCATGAAGTAGAAGACATCGCCTTTGGCTGCGTCTCCCCGGTCGGCGAGCAGGGCGCGGTGATCAGCCGCATGGCGGCGCTCAAGGCCGGCTATGCCGACACCACCTCGGCGATCCAGGTCAACCGCTTCTGCGGGTCCGGTCTGGAAGCGGTCAATATCGCGGCCGGCAAGGTCTGTTCCGGCGAAACCGATCTCGCCATCGGTGGCGGTATCGAATCCATGTCCCGCATCCCGATGGGCAGCGACGGTCTCGGCGGCATGGCCGACCCGACTCTGGTCTTTCAGGAATATTTCGTGCCGCAGGGCATTTCCGCCGATCTGATCGCCACCAAATATGGCTATAGCCGCGACGATGTCGACGCCTATGCGGTCGAGAGCCAGAAACGCGCTGCCAGGGCGTGGGACGAAAATCGCTTCGCCAAGTCGATCCTGCCGATCCGCGACGTGATCGGCGAGGTCGTGCTCGACCGGGACGAACTGATGCGGCCCGAAACCGACATGCAGTCGCTCGGCGCACTTGGCCCCGCCTTCAAGATGATGGGCGAGCAGATGCCCGGCTTTGACGATGTCGCGATTCTGAAACATCCCGAAGTCGAGAAGATCAACCACGTTCACCATGCCGGCAACAGCTCCGGCATCGTCGACGGATCGGCCGCAGTGCTGGTCGGCAACGAAAAGGCCGGCGAGAAATACGGCCTGAAGCCCCGCGCGCGGATCGTCTCGATGGCGGCCATCGGTTCCGAACCGACGATCATGCTCACCGGCCCCGAATTTGCCGCGAAGAAGGCGCTGGAACGCGCCGGCATGTCCGCCAGCGATATCGATCTGTGGGAACTGAACGAGGCCTTTGCCGCCGTGGTCCTGCGCTTCATGGATGCCATGAATGTCGATCACAGCGTGATGAACGTCAACGGCGGCGCGATCGCCATGGGCCATCCGCTCGGCGCAACCGGAGCGATGATCCTCGGCACCGTGCTCGACGAACTCGAACGGTCGGACAAGTCCACCGCTCTGACCACGCTCTGCATCGGCGGCGGCATGGGCATCGCCACGATTATCGAACGGGTGAACTAGTATAACGGATTGCAGTGCCCCTGCGCAGGCAGGGGCCCATCTCCTGATCGTGCCAAGCACAACGAGTCGGAGATGGACTCCTGCCTTCGCAGGAGAACATGAAAGGAACAGAATATGACCTACGAAACATTCACCGTCGATATCGACAGCGACGGCATTGCCCTTCTCACCATCGACCTGCCCGGCCAGTCGATGAACGTCTGGAACCAGGCGCTGATCACCGATTTCAAAAGCTTCGTCGAGGAGCTGATCGGCAACGACGATATCAAGGGCGCGGTGATTACCTCCGGCAAGCCATCCGGCTTTCTCGCCGGCGCCGATCTCAACATGCTTGGCGCTTCCAAGGCCGACAGCATGGCCGAAGCCTTTGAAAGCGCCTGGGAGCTGAATGGCATCCTGCGCCGCATGGAAACCGGCGGCCACAGCGCCAAGGACCTGCTCAAGGGCACCGCCCATGCCAAGCCGGTGGCCTGCGCGCTCAACGGTCTGGCGCTCGGCGGCGGTCTCGAGCTGGCTCTGGCCTGCCATTATCGCGTCTGCGCCGACAATCCGAAGATCCAGCTTGGCCTGCCCGAAGTGCAGGTCGGTCTTTTGCCGGGTGGCGGCGGTACCCAGCGGCTGCCGCGCCTGTCCGGCCTGCAGGCCGCGGGCATGATGATCATGATGGGCAATCCCGCCAATCCGCAGACCGCCAAGGCGCAGGGCTTTATCGATGAAGTCGTGCCAGCCGACGAGGTCGTTGCCAAGGCGAAGGAATGGGTCAAGGCCAATCCCAAGGCGTCCGCGCCATGGGACAAGAAGGGCTATAAATTCCCCGGTGGCGCCGGTTCGATGGACCCCCGCGCCGTGCCGCTCTATCTCGGTTCCTCGGCAATTGCGCTGAAACAGAGCAAGGGCAATTATGAAGCGGTCAAGGCGATCCTTTCCTGCCTCTACGAAGGATCGATGCTGCCGATCGACACCGCGCTGCGCGTCGAGAGCAAATATTTCACCAAGCTGCTGAGCGGTCCGCAGGCCAAGAATATGATCCGCACCCTGTTCATCAACAAGCAGGCGGCGGAAAAGGGCGCGGCGCGCCCCGAAGGCGTCCCGAAATCCGAGATCAAGACCGTCGGCGTGCTCGGTGCCGGCCTGATGGGCTCGGGCATCACTCATGTCACCGCCAAGGGCGGGATGAATGTGGTCGTCCTCGACCGCAATATGGAAGAGGCGCAGAAGGCGATCGCCTACAGCCAGAAGATCGTCGACAAGAATGTATCGCGCGGCAAAATGACCAAGGAAAAGGCCGAGGCTTTCATGGCGCGGATCACCCCGACCGACAATTATGACGATCTGAAGGATGTCGACCTGATCATCGAGGCGGTCTTCGAACGGCCCGATGTCAAGGCGGACGTGATCCGGAAAACCGAGGCGGTGATTGGCAAGGACGTGATCTTCGCCTCCAACACCTCGACCCTGCCGATCACCGGCCTCGCCAAGAACAGCGAACGGCCGGACCAGTTTATCGGCATGCATTTCTTCTCACCGGTCGAGAAGATGCCCTTGCTGGAAATCATCCCCGGCGCCGAAACCGGTGACAAGGCGCTGGCGACAGCGCTCGATTACAACGCCAAGATCCGCAAGGTTCCGATCGTCGTCAAGGATGTCCGCGGCTTCTACACCAATCGCGTGTTCCCGCCTTATGCCAATGAAGCGATGCTGATGGTCGCAGAAGGCGTGAAACCGGCGCTGATCGAGAATGCTGCCATCGCGATGGGCATGCCAATTGGGCCGCTCGCCGTGGTCGACGAAACCACGCTGCAGCTCGGCTATGACATTATGACATCGACCAAGGAAGAAATGGGCGAAGCCTACGTCCCCAGCGGCACCGAAAAACTGATGGACATCATGGTCAACCAGATCGACCGACGCGGCAAGCGTTTTGGCGGCGGCTTCTACGAATATGGCGAGGACGGTTCGAAGAAATTGTGGCCCGGCCTGGCCGAGCATTTCCCGCTGGCAGAAGAACAGCCGGAGGTCGAAGAGGTCAAGCAACGGCTGATGTTCATCCAGCTGATCGCCACCGCCCAATGCTATGACGAGGGTGTGGTCTCCGACCCGCAATCGGCCGATCTCGGCGCGATCTTCGGCTGGGGCTTTGCGCCCTGGACCGGCGGTCCGATGAGCCATATCGACACAATGGGCGTCGACAATTTTGTCCGCATCGCCGACAATCTGGCGCAGAAATATGGTGAGAGATTCAAGCCCCCAATGAGCTTCCGCAAGAAAGCGGATGCCGGCGAGAGCTTTTACAAGGCTGCTTAGGCTGCCGCCTCAGACGAAAAGAAAGGGCTCCTTCGGGGGCCCTTTTTTTGACCGTCACGAAAGACGGCTGGCAAGCGTGTCGACTTTTTCGGTCAGCTGCTCGATCTGCCGGGACAGGGCGGCGAGCGGGGTGCCGTCAGCCGCTTCACTTTCCGGATGAGCACCGTAATGCGCCCGGAATAGCGCGACCATATCGTCCACCACCGGCTTCTGGTCGCGGGTGCTGCGATCGGCCTCCATTGTCATCTCGATCGAGCGGGCGCTATATTCCAGACTGCCGTAGAATATGTCGCGCGCCTGCCAGAGCACCGCGTCCGCGCGCAGCTCGCCGCGATCCTGCCCGCGCAGGAACAGCCGGTCGAACACCGCCACATAATGGCGCAGATGGTCGCGCGAAACGCTGACCTCGCTGTTGTTGCGCCGCAGGGCGAAGGTCAGGTTGATGAAATCGGCATTCACGATCACCGTATTGAGATGATAATGCGCCAGCGCGCGCAGACGGCCAAAGAAATCCGTGGCTTGCTCTGCCGCCATCACGTCTTCGGCTTCCAGGGTCAGCCCGTCCCAGAATTGTTGCAGCACCGCCAGCATCAGTTCCGCCTTGGAATCATAATAGCTGTAGATCGTGCCCTCGCCGATCCCGGCGCGGCGGGCAATTTCCTGCATCCGGGCCCCGTCGAAACCGTGATTCACGAAGATGGTCCGGGCCGCTTCCAATATGGCCCGCTCCTTGCGCTCCAGCTTGGCGCGCTGGGTTTCCGAAGGGATTGCTTTTGAAGCCATGGATTGTCTCTTTATGAACTTGACTCGATAATATCGAGTGCTATTCAATTAGCCTTTATGGACTCGTCGTGTCAAATGGCGAATGGTTCACACGATCAAATCGGAAAGAGGCGCCCCACCCATGCCCCAGTTTAAATCGAAGATCGCCGTTGGCTCCGACAGTTACGAGCAGAATCGCAAGGACATGCTGGCGCTGATCGATCATCTGCGCAGTCTCGAGCAGCGCGCCGTGGCGGCATCGGAAAAACGCCGGCCGACCTTCGAAAAGCGCGGCCAGCTGACTCCGCACGAGCGGCTGAAGCGGCTGCTCGATCCCGGCATGCCCTGGCTGCAGCTCTATAATATGGCCAATTATCTGGTCGAGGACGACAATCCCGAAACCAGCATCCCCGGCGGCAGCGCCATCCTCGGCATCGGTTTCGTCAAGGGCGTGCGCTGCATGATCTGGGTCGACGACAGCGGCATTCGCGCGGGCGCTGCGACTGCGGGCGGCTGGGATGCCAGCAAGGGCGCCCAGAAAATGGCGCAGCAGTTCAAGCTGCCCTTCATCCATCTGGTCGAGAGCGCCGGCGCCAATCTGATGGAATATAAGGTCGAGCTCTGGGCCCATGGCGGCATGCTGTTCCGCAATCTTGCCTGGCTGAGCGCAGCGGGTATCCCGACCATGGTCGTGCTGCACGGCCCGTCGACGGCAGGCGGCGCCTATATGCCCGGCATGTCGGACTATGTGATCGGCGTGCGCGACAATGGCATGGCCGCGCTCGGCGGCGCCGCGCTGGTCCACGCAGCAACCGGCGAAGTCGCCGACGATCGCGAACTGGGCGGCACCGAAATGCACGCCTCGACCACCGGCAGCGTCGAATATCTCGCCGATGACGATGCGCATGGCATTGCCATTGCCCGCGAGACCATGGGCCGGCTCGACTGGAACAAGAACAGCACGCCGATCCGCCGCAACGATTATGAGGAACCCCTCTACGATATCGACGAGATCGCCGGGATTGTGCCGATTGACTATACCACACCCTATGACGTCCGCGAGGTCGCCGCGCGGATCGTCGACGGATCCGATTTTGAAGAATTCAAGGCACGCTATGGCCCGAACACCGTCTGCATGCAGGCGAGCATCATGGGCCATGCGGTCGGGCTGATCGGCAACAACGGCCCGTTTGATCCGGAAGCGGCCGCCAAGGCCACGCATTTCTTCCAGCTCTGCGACCAGTCGCAGCTGCCGATCATCTTCCTCAACAACACCACCGGCTATATCGTCGGCACCGAATCCGAGCACAAGGGCATGATCAAGCTGGGCAGCAAGATGATCCAGGCCGTATCCAATGTCCGGGTGCCGAAACTGTCGCTCTATATCGGCGCGAGCTTTGGCGCCGGCAATTACGGCATGAGCGGCACCGCCTTCGAGCCCGATTTCCTGTTCAGCTGGCCCAATGCCAAGACCGGGGTGATGGCCGGCGCGTCGGCCGCCAACACGATGAGCCATGTTGCCCGGGTGCAGGCGAAGCGCAAGGGCGAGGAACCGGACGAGGAAGCGATCGCCAGGCAGGAACAGCGGATCAAGGATATTTTCGAAGCGCAGGAAAGCGCCTTCTTCACCTCCGGCCGGGTGCTCGACAATGGCGTGATCGACCCGCGCGACACCCGCAAGGTGCTGGGCTTCGCGCTGGAAACGATTTTCGAGGGCAAGAACCGCACGCTGCATCCCAATGCATTCGGGGTGGCGCGGATATGAGCAAGCTATTTGATTGCATCGTGTTCCCCCGCGAAGGCGGGGGTCCATCTCGGAAACATCCGTCTGGCACAGAGGGCCAGGGGCAAACGCTGCCATCGCGTCTGGAAACAAGGGCAGGAGATGGATCCCTGCCTTCGCAGGGATACGTACTATGACCAATCTCCCCGAAAACAAAACCCTGGAACTGGACCTGCACCAAGGCTGGCTCACCATCTGGTTCAACCAGCCCGACAATCGCAATGCGCTGAGCGATGCGCTGGTCGCGGAGCTGGCCGCCGTTCTGAAAGGCGTACGCGACGACCGCTCGGTGCGCGGCATTACGCTGCGCGGACGCGGCGGGGTCTTTTGCGCCGGCGCGGACCTGAAGAATTTCAGGGAGAATTTCCAGCAGAGCGGTGACCGGGCAGCGATCATCACGATGTCGACCGGCGCGGCGGAGATTTTCGACCTGGTCAACACCGCTCCGCAAGTGGTGCTCGTGCTGATCGAAGGCGCGGCGATGGCGGGCGGCTTTGGTCTGGCCTGCTGCGCCGATGCCGTGATCTGCGAAAGCGGTGCCCGCTTCGCGATGACCGAGACTGCCATCGGCGTGACGCCGGCGCAGATCTCGCCATTCGTGATCCAGAAGCTCGGCTATGCCACCGGCCGCAGGCTGTTGCTGACCGCGGCGCGGTTCGACGGCGGCGAAGCGCACCAACTGGGCTTTGCCGACTTTATCGCCGACGATGTCGCCGGCTTGGAAGCGATCGAGATGCAGCTGCGCAAGCAGGTGCTCGGCTCCGCACCCGGTGCCATCGCTGCGACCAAGGAGCTGCTCGGCCAGATCGCCGGCCAGCCGCGCGACGAGGTGGTCCGGCTCGCCGCCGAGAATTTCGCCGACCGCATGGTCAGTGACGAGGCCAAAGAAGGCGTCGCCAGCTTCTTTGAAAAGCGCAAGCCGAGCTGGGTCGTGAAGCCGGAATGAACGACTATCGGGAAACTCTTCCGTTCGTCCTGAGCCTGTCGAAGGACAGCTGGCGCAATGCCATGCTTCGACAAGCTCAGCATGAACGGGTTGAAGGAAAATTAGCATGACAAGAATCAACACCCTCCTGGTTGCCAATCGCGGCGAAATCGCCTGCCGGGTCATGCGCACCGCCAAGGCACAGGGCATGCGCACGGTTGCGGTCTATTCCGATGCCGATGCCAAAGCACCCCATGTTCAGATGGCGGACGACGCGGTGCGCATTGGACCGGCTCCGGTCAATGAATCCTATCTGCTGGCCGACAAGATCATCCAGGCGGCAAAGGATACCGGCGCCGATGCGATCCATCCGGGCTACGGCTTCCTGTCGGAAAACGCGGCATTTTCCAAGGCCTGCGCCGATGCCGGCATCATCTTCGTCGGCCCGCCGGAAAAGGCGATCGACGTGATGGGCGACAAGGCCCGCTCGAAGCGCGCGATGATCGCCGCCGGCGTGCCCTGCGTGCCCGGCTATCAGGGCGATGAGCAGGCGGACGACGTGCTGATCGCCGAGGCGCAGAAGATCGGCGTGCCCTTGATGGTCAAGGCCGCGGCGGGCGGCGGTGGTCGCGGCATGCGGCTGGTCCATGATCTGTCCGACGTGCCCAATGCGATCAAGCTGGCGCGCTCGGAAGCGGAAAATGCCTTTGGCAATGGCGAGCTGATCCTCGAAAAGGCGATCATCAAGCCGCGCCATGTCGAGATCCAGGTCTTTGCCGACAGCCACAGCAACACCATCCATCTCGGCGAGCGCGACTGTTCGGTGCAGCGGCGCCACCAGAAGGTGATCGAGGAAGCGCCCTGCCCGGTGATGACGCCGGAATTGCGCGAGCAGATGGGCGCAGCGGCGGTCGAGGCGGCGAAGGCGGTCGATTATGTCGGCGCCGGCACCGTCGAATTTCTGCTCGACCAGTCGGGCGAATTCTATTTCCTCGAAATGAACACACGACTGCAGGTCGAGCATCCGGTGACCGAGGAAGTGACCGGACTCGATCTGGTCGGGCTGCAGCTGAAAGTTGCGTCAGGCGACTTGTTGGGTCTGGAGCAGGCGGATATCACGCTCACCGGCCATGCCATGGAAGTCCGGCTCTATGCCGAAGACCCGGCGGACGATTTTCTGCCAAGCACCGGCCCGGTCCATCTGTGGAAACCGTCCGACCTGTCGCGCGTCGACAGCGGCATCCGGACTGGCGGCGAAGTTTCGCCCTTCTATGATTCGATGGTCGCCAAGATCATCACCCACGGTGCCACCCGCGACGAGGCGCGGCGGCGGATGATCAAGGCCCTGTCCGAAACCGCCTTGTTCGGTCCAAAGACCAACCGCGATTTCCTGATCGATGCGCTGGACAAGCCGGATTTCGTCAGTGGCGAAGCGACCACCGCCTTTATCGCCGAAAATTACGGCGAGGACGGAGTCGATCTCGGCGAGTATGATTTTTCCTCCTACGCTATTGCAGCGGTCATCCACCACAAGCTGCGACAACAGGCGGCGCACCGGCTGGCGCTCAACGTCAATCCGGAGATGCTCGACTGGTCGAACACCGGTGCGCTGGAAACCGTGGTGCAATATGCCGAGGGCGAGGCTGCCCAGACCGTCCATGTCCATGTCGACCGGCCCGGCGAGTATCGGGTGATCGCGGGCGAGGACAAGGCTTCGGTCACCCTGATGAGCCTGACCGCCGACCATGCGAAGCTGCGGGTCGATGGCCGCACCGTCGAGGCCATCTATTTTGACGATCACCGCACCCTCTATCTGGCGCTGCCGACGCGATCGCTGACGGTGACCGACCAGACCGGTCTCAGCGCCATGGAGGATGCCGGTGGCGGCGGCACCGTGGTCGCACCGATGCACGGGCTTTTGCTCGAGATCCTGGTTGAGACCGGTGCACGGGTTAGCAAGGGCGACAAGCTGGCGGTGCTCGAGGCGATGAAGATGCAGCACGAGATTCTGGCCCAGATTGACGGGACCGTGGACACAATCGCCGCGACCGCTGGCAAGCAGATCGCGGCCGACGACCTGATTCTGGAGATTGTCGCGGATGAGGAAGCGGAAGAAGGTTGATCTATTCCGTTCGCCCTGAGCCTGTCGAAGGGCAGATGGTGCGAGACCGCGCTTCGACAAGCTCAGCACGAACGGTCTAACGGTCTACAAGCGCCCTTCGACAGGCTCAGGGCTAAGGGCAGGGGAACTATCTTATGAACAACAAGATCTGCGATCTGCTCGGCATCGAATTTCCGCTGGTCGCCTTCTCGCATTGCCGCGACGTGGTGGCCGCCGTGTCCCGCGCCGGCGGCATGGGCGTGTTTGGCGGAGTCAATTGCTCGCCGGAAACGCTGGAAGAGGAACTGAGCTGGATCGATGCGCATGTCGACGGCAAGCCTTATGGTCTCGATATCATCGTCCCGAACAAGGTCGAGGGCAAGGGCGAGCAGCTGGATCCGGAGGCTGTTCTGGCGGCGCTACCGCAAGAACATAAGCTCTTTGCCAATGACATAATGCAGCGTCATGGCGTCGACCCCGCCCGGATCGCGGACGATATCGAGGCGGTGCGCCGCGAACAGGTCGCCTTTACCGACAATTTGCGTGGCGGCACGGCAGCGGCGATACTGGAAGTCGCCTTTCGCCATCCAATCAAGCTGATCGCCAATGCCCTGGGCATCCCGCCGCAGGTGATGCTCGACATGGGACAGAAGCACGGCGTTCCCGTCGCCGCTCTGGTCGGTACGAAGGATCATGCGATGAGCCAGGTCGCAGCCGGGGTCGATATCATCATCGCCGTCGGCGGCGAGGCAGGCGGCCATACCGGTGATATCTCGACCATGGTGCTGATTCCCGAGGTCTGCAACGCGCTGGCCCAGATCGGCGACGAGACGCCGGTGCTGGCCGCGGGCGGCATCGCCACCGGTGCCCAGATGGCAGCGGCCATGGCGATGGGCGCCAGCGGCGTCTGGTGCGGCTCGGTCTGGCTGACCACGGTCGAGGCGGAAACCAATCCGGTGGTGAAGCAGAAGATGCTCGCCGCCAGCTCGCGCGACACGGTGCGCGCGCGTTCACGCACCGGCAAGCCGTCGCGGCAGCTGCGCTCGCCCTGGACCGACGCCTGGGAAGCCGAAGGCGCGCCGACCCCGCTGCCGATGCCGCTGCAGTCGCTGGTCGCCGAACCGCCGCTCCGGGTGATCGACAAGCTGAGCCAGGGCGACAGTCAGGGCGCGAAGGATCTGGCGACCTACTGGGTCGGCCAGGGCGTCGGCCTGATGAACGAGCAAATGACCGCCGGCCAGGTGGTGCAGGGCTTCAAGGAGGATTTCCTGACCGCCTATGAGCGGCTCTCGGCCAGTCTCGCCGACTGACCACCCCTATCCATCCTGCGCTTGTCGGCGCTCTGATTGCACCATATGTTCCGGTCAGCTTCGCACGAAAGAAGCCGGGATGAGGATGGCATGACAGACACAACACAACCGCTGGCCGGGATCCGGGTCGTCGAATTTTCCACCATGATCACCGCCTCGCTGGCGACGATGATGTTCGCCCAGCAGGGTGCCGACGTGATCAAGGTCGAACCGCCCGGCATCGGCGATCCGATGCGCTGGTTGGGCAGCCAGAAGGCAGGAATCTCGGGCCTGTTCCACAATTGCAACCAGGCCAAGCGCTCGATCACCCTTGATCTCAAGTCGCCCGCCGATGTCGCCAGCGCCCGGCAGCTGTGCCTGCAGGCGGATGTGGTGATCCACAATTACCGCCCGGGGGTGATGGACCGGCTTGGACTGGGCAGCGCTGCCCTGCGCGACGAAAAGCCGGAGCTGGTCTATTGCGCGATTACCGGCTTCGGCCACGAAGGGCCGCTTGCGAACCGCCCGGCCTATGACCATGTGATGCAGGCGATGGCCGGTTTCATGACGCTGCAGGGCCATCCCTCCGGCTTCGCTTATGTCAAGACGCTGATCTGCGACAAGGTCACCGCCTATACCGCGGCGCAGGCGATCACCGCCGCGCTCTTCGCCCGCGAGCGCAGCGGCAGCGGCCAACATATCGACCTGTCGATGCTGGAAAGCTGCATCGCCTTTCTCTGGCCCGACGGCGGCATGCATCTGACGCTGAAGGGCGAGGATGTGGCCCATGGCGCACCCTTCGCGGATTATTATCAGCTGCCGCTGCGCTCGACCGACGGCGCCATCGCCTATGCGGCGATGACCGATGCCCACTGGGATGCGGTGTTCGATCTGGTCGGCAGGCCCGACCTGAAAGTCGAGGAAAGATATAAGGGGCTGGCCAATCGCAGCGTCCATATGGCCGAGCTGGCCTCGATCATCGCCGGCGAAAAGCCCAATCTGACCAGCGCGGAAATGGTGGCAATGCTGGCCAGCAACGATGTCCCGGCCGCTGCCTGCCTGTCGCTGGAAGATTTGCCGACCGACCAGCAGGCGCTGGCCATGGGCATTTTCGAACAGTGCGAGCATCCCCTTCTCGGGCCGGTGCAGCATGTCACACCGCCGGCCCGCTTCGGTGGCCGCAAGCTGGCCCCCTGCGGCCCCAGCCCGGCGCTCGGCGAACATGGCGAAGCGATTCTGGCCGAACTGGCTGCCCGCCCGCAGCCATAGAGCGGATCAATCGACTCCCGCCTTCGCCATCTTGTTGCGTAAATCTGCGATCCGGCTATTCTTTCCAGAAAAATATAAGGAGAGAATCGCATGACCTGGCAGATGGCCGATATCTGGGAAAATATAGCCCAAGCGATACCCGACAAGCTCGCGATCGTGGATGGCGACAAGCGCTATAGCTGGGCAGACTATGAAAATCGCGCCGCCCGGGTGGCGCAGGTGCTGACCGACCATGGCCTGAAGCCGGGCGCAAAGCTGTCGATCTATTCCTATAATGCGGCTGAATATCTCGAGACCCAGTTCGGAGCCTTCAAGGCGCGGATTTGCCCGGTCAATGTCAACTACCGCTATCTCGAAGCAGAGCTGACCCATGTGATCAACAACAGCGACAGCGAGGCTTTGGTCTTCCAGGCGCAATTCGCTCCGCGCGTCGCCGCGATCCGCGACCAGCTCGATCAGGTCAGGCTGTTCCTCGAGATCGACGACGGATCGGGCGAACATCTCGAAGGTGCGGTTTCCTACGAACAGGCGCTGCAGGCCGCAGAGCCGATGCCAGTGATCGAGCGGTCGGACGATGATCTCTATATGCTCTATACCGGGGGCACTACCGGCATGCCCAAGGGCGTGATGTATGATCAAAAGACATTTGCCAGCCGGCTGCTCGCCAAGGGTTTCGAAATGCGGATGATGGAACCGCCTGCGGACGCATCGGGCTTTGGCCCGCTGGTCCGGCAACTGCACGAGCTCGGCGCAACCCCGCGGGCCATTCCCGCCTGTCCGCTGATGCACGGCACCGGCATGTGGATCGGGGCGATGATCCCGCACAGCCTCGGCGGCTGCGTGATCCTGTTCAACAACAGCCATTTCGACCCTGCCGCGCTCTGGCAACTGGCGGCGCGGGAAAAGGTCACCGATATCACGATCGTCGGCGATGTTTTTGCCAAGCCGATGCTCGCGGCGCTGGATGACGCCAAGGCCGAGGGGCAAATCCCTGATTTATCCTCCCTTCTGATGATGGGTTCCTCTGGCGTGATGTGGTCGACCGAGGTGAAACGCGGGTTGCTCGCGCATCTGCCGCACATGGCGATCGTCGACAGCATGGGTTCAACCGAGGGCAGCATGGGCACGGCGATCACGACAGTGGAAAATATCGACGACAGCCAGACCGCGAAATTCGAGCTCAACCCGACCACCGTGGTGCTGACCGAGGATGGCAAGCCCGTGGCACCCGGCTCCGGTGAAATGGGGCTAATCTGCAACGGCGGGATGGTCCCGCTCGGCTATTACAAGGACGAAGCGAAAAGCGCAGAGACCTTCAGGACCTTCGACGGCGTCCGCTATTCGATCCCGGGCGACTTTGCGACGGTTGAGGCGGATGGCTCGATCACCCTGCTCGGACGCGGCTCTGCCTGCATCAACAGCGGCGGCGAAAAAATCTTTCCGGAAGAGGTAGAGGAAGCGCTGAAAACGCATGAGTCGGTCTATGACTGTCTGGTGGTCGGCCTTCCCGACGACCGCTTTGGCCAGAAGGTAACCGCCGTGCTGTCGATGGCAGACGGCTTCCGCTTCGATGAAGCGGCGCTCGCCGAACATGTCCGCACCCGGCTGGCTGCCTACAAGGCCCCTCGCGCCTTCATCCTGGTCGACGAGGTGCCGCGCGCGGCCAATGGCAAGGCGGGTTACAAGGCCGCCAGGGACATTGCGTTGCAGCGTGTGCAGATAGCGGCATAGACCTCGGATACGGTCGCTGCTGACAGATCATTCCTCCGGCCGGTCATTGACGGACCGGCCGCACAGGCCCCATGGCCGTCCGATGCTGGTCGAGCTGATTCACAATCCCGCGTCGGGTACATTTGACGAATTCCGCCTGGATGTCCTCTCGCGCGCTTTTCAGGCATGCGGAGCCAGGGTCAGGCTGGGCCGGACCGAACATGACGGGCGGTTCGAAATTTTTCCGGAGTCCGACCTGATCTGCATATCCGGTGGAGACGGCGCGCTGCGTCTGGTTGTCGCGTCGATGGCGAGAGCGGGTCTGGCAAAACCGCTGTGCGTCTACCCCGCCGGAACCGTCAATCTCGTGGCCCGGGAACTGGGCTATTCCTCCGATCCGGAACGATTTGCCCGGGAGGTCATGGCGGGCTTTCTCGCCGGAAAAAGCGCGCGGCTGGCGGCACCGACCGTCACCAGCGACGGCCAGCCCTTTGTCGCCTGCATCAGCGCCGGGCCGGACGGGCAGGCGGTGGCGCGGCACAGCCCGGCGCTGAAGAAGCGGATCGGCGGAGCCGCCTATGCCTGGGCGATGGTTCGGCTGCTGGCGGACTGGCCGCGGCTGCATTTTTCGCTGACAGTGGACGCGGCTGACGGCAGCCAGAGCGTGCTTTCAAGCGCCGCCTTTTACGTGATCAAGGCCCGCCACTATGCCGGCAGCTGGACGCTGGCTCCGGCGGCGGCGATGGCGTCGGATATCTTCCATATCGTGTCGCTGAGCCGGGCGCGGCGCCGCGATTTCATCGGCTTTCTCGTGACCGTCGCGCTTGGCCGTGATCCGGCGCGGCTGGCCTTTGTCCGGACGCTGCCGGCCCGTCGCCTGACGATAGCGGCCGAGGATGAACCCTCGCGACTGGCCGCCTTTCAGGTCGACGGCGACATGATGCCGGTACAGGCCCGCGAAATCAGGATGAGCGAAACGGCCGTTACCTACTGCCTGCCGCTTCCGGAATGATTCACGCTTCCTGCGCAGCCCCGCAATGCGCGGCGATCAGGTCAACCATTTCCGGCAATTTGCTCGGCGGCAGATCATGGCCCATGCCCTCGACCAGTTCAAAGCGTGCACCCTTGATATTGGCCGCGATATCCCTGCCGCAGGCTGGCGGAATAAGCGGATCGTCGGCGCCATGGATGACCATGGTCGGCACCTTGATCCGGTTGGCCACCGGCCGCAGATTGCCGGTATCGATGATCGCTGCCATCTGGCGTTTCGGGCCAGCCGGATAGAAGGCCCGTTCCTGCGCCAGTTTCATCATCGCCCGGCGTTCTTCGGGGCGGTTGCGCCCCTCCTCCGACGCGATCAGCGACGAGAAGGCGAGACCCAGTTCCAGCGCCTCGTCGGGAGTCCGCGCCTTGGCCCGGGCCGTCTGCATCAGCACCCGGCGGACATCGGCATGGGCCCCCGGCAGCCCGGGCCCGTTGGTCGAAGACATGACCGGCGTGAAGGACAGGACCCGGTCCGCATGGTCCGCGGCGATCAGCTGGCCGATCATGCCGCCCATTGAGGCACCGACGATATGCGCCTGTTCAATCTCCAGCGCGTCGAGAACGCCGACCGCGTCCCTCGCCATATCGCTCAATGTATAGGGCGCCATCTGCCGCCGCGGGAACAGGCGTTTGGTGATCAGCTGGCGGATCGGATTGGGCCCGCGCACGCCATCAAATTTATAGGACAGGCCGACATCCCGATTGTCAAAGGTGACAACCCGAAAGCCCTTTTCGACCAGCCCGTTGACGAAATCCATCGGCCAGTAAATCAGCTGCGCCGTATAGCCCATGACCAGCAAAATTGCCGGATCTTCCAGATTGCCGTGGTCTTCGACTTCAATATTGATGCCATTGGCGATGACTTGCATTGGGTTATCCCGCTTGATCCGAAAAAAGGATCAGTACCAGAAAGCCCGGACGTTACAAGAAGCGCCGCGCCCTGGGCTAAGGCCGTTCGGCCCGGTCTGGCGGGCCGCTATCATTCTGTGCGATGGTGCGGCTGGAACCAACGGCCACGGTACCCAGCCGGGCGACCTGATGGTCGTCGTCGACCACCGCCCGCGCCGCCAGGATTGGCGACACCCCGATCGCCTGCGCCGACAGGGTGCCGACGCGGAGGCTATATTGGCCGTAGGGCACGCCATCGAACAGGAAAAAGCCGTCAAATTCCGTCTCGGTTTCCCGGACGACACGGCCAGCGCCGTCGACCAGTTCGAGGCCGACACCGGCAAGCGTGCCGCCGCCACTGCGGATCAGCGTTCCCTCGACCTCGCCGGCGCTGACCAGCGGCAGCTCGACCGTTGTCGCGACGCCGGGGCGCGGCGTGATCACTATGCCGGGCAGCGCGGGCTGGATATAGGGGCTGGGCAGGCTGCTGCTGTCTATCCCGATCAGTACAGGCCGGAACGGCTGCAGATTGTCGATGACCGCGCGTCCGCTGGCGTCGGTTGGGGTAAGCGCTACCGACTGTCCGGCGGTCAGCTCGACATGTTCCGCCAGCCTCTCTCCGGGCTGGCGAATACCGTCCCGGTTTTTGTCGTAAAAAACGATCGCCATCGCTTGGCCGCTATTGGCCAACTTGTTGTTTGAAATGCGGAATTTTCCGCTCCGCGGATCCGGTCCGAGACTGAACACCAGATTGAGTCCGGCCGCCACCGATCCGTCGCTCGCGGCCTCCGCGCTGGCGGTCAGCGAGAAATGGTCGAACCGGCGCACGATTCCGATTGCGGCCCGTCCGCGGTTCAGTCCGGCGTCATAGCCCAGTTCCGCACGCCAGTCGGATCGCTCGCCGGCGCGCCATTCGCCAGTGAAATTGACTCGTTCGAACCGCTTTTCGGGCGCCAGACGATAAAGCGCCTCCCCACGCAGCCGCACCTTGCCGATCCGGCCATTGGCCAGCAGTCGTGCGCCCAGCCGGTCGGGCGGGTCGGGTCCGATATCGCTGAATCCCTTTTCCCAGTTGAGTTCACCGGTCAGCGAGAGCCGGTTCAGATTGAGCGACATGCGACCCGTCAGGTCGAGACTGTCGCGCCCGTCGGCACGGGTGTCATATTGTGCGTCGATATGAACGGGCACTGCCTTGCTGCCGATCTTGAAGCTGTGGTCGACCGAGACACGGTGCCGTGATTCGACATTGTCTTCTATCTGGTCGGAGACAAAGCCGCCCCGCGCCCACACCGATTCGGCGGTGATATAGCTATTGCCCAGCTGGCCCAGCAACTGGCCGCGAAAAGCCATACCGCCGCCCAGGTCCGATGCCGCAGAAAGCTCGGCCAGCGCCGGACCCACGGCCCGGCGAACCGATCCTTCCAGATAGTCATGGCGGGTGCCTTCGATCTGCAAGCTGAACAGCGATGCGGCCACCGAGGTCTTGGCGTTGAGCCCGCGCTCCACCCCCACGCCGCCGCGCCAGCCGCCCTGACGGACCGGGGCCTGCGTGCCCAGCCGGACGAGATCCTCCCCGGCTTCATGGATGCCGGCCCAATAATAGGTTTTTCGTGGCGGAATGGAGTCCAGACCTACCGGAATGACCTTGATATCGCGCCGGATCTGTCCCTGCGGGCCATAGAGCACGATTTCGAAGCGATTCTGGCCATAGAGCAGCGGCACATCGATAAATTCAAACCGCCCGTCAGCCCGATTTTCGGCAAAGGCGAGCAGCTGGTCGTTGCGATAAAGTTCGGCGTCCCAGCCGCTCGGCAGTTCGCCTCGGAAACTGGTGCGGTCAAAATTGTCCGGCCGCTCGATCGGACGGTTGGTCACCAGGGCGCCTCGGCCAGCGACCGACTGCGAGACCAGCGGGGTGGAAAAGGTTGATATATCACCGAGAGCGAAATGCGTCGCCTTTAGCGGGCCAAGCAATTGCCCCCTGGGATCGGTACGATAGGCACGAAGCCGCAGATTTTCCGGCACGCCCCTGTTGTCCGACGACAGGCGCGCATCAAAGCTTGCCTTGCCGACTTCGCCCGATGCGTAAAGTTCATAGCGCAAGTCAAATTGCTGCCCCGATCTCTTGTCCTTCAGGCCACCCGCGGACACCACGGCATCGACCGACGGTGTCCGCCACAATTTATAGGGTTCCGACGATTGCGGCAGGCCGGACAGATCAAAGCTTTTGCTCGGCCGGATTTTGGCCGCCTGTTCCTGGCGCGCCAGCGCGCGCTCAAAGGGCAACTGCGTCTCGGACCGGATGCTGAGCAGGGCATTGGACATATCCGGCGTAAAATCTACCGCAAACCAGCGCGACAGGCTTTCCACGTCGACGCACCAGCCTTCGGGCACGTCATAGACTTGCCCGGACGTCAGTTTTGTGCTGCTGCCCGCGATCTCGACCGTGCCGGTATCGCGGTCGATCGTCAATGTCTGGCTTTCAGAAAAAATCCAGCCAGTTGCGCGGCGCGACTTTTTATCGAGCCGAAGCGGGATATCCATGGCGATGATCATGTCGGCAAGATCAACGCATATGCCGGAATCGGTCTGATAGCCCCTGACTCCTTCGCCGAGACGATATTTGCCCGAGCGCAGATCGAACAACAACGCATCATCATCGCTGGCAGACCAGCCGCTGGTCGCAGCGGCTGGCGATGCAAGGAACAGCGAAGCCGCCGAGATCGCAACAATCCCCGCGGCCCTGACCAGCGCACGAAGGCCCTGGCCAATTATATTCTGTCGCTGCCCCATTTTTACATCATGACCGTTTGACGGCGTGGCGCCGTCTCAAGTCATTGACGAATAATGTTTATCTGATGACCATATCGGATTTGGCGATCAGCGCTCCGCCATCATTGGCTGCCTCATAATAGGCAACCGTAACGGGTCCGTTGAGCTTCGCTGCAATGTCCGGCGACACCGGCAGGGAGACCGTTCTTTTGGTCACTTCCGGATAGACGGCGATACCGCGCGCGATCATCACCGGCTCTTCGACGCCGGGCTTGGTGATCCGGATTTCGCCATAGGTCGAACGATCGCCCGACCGGCTGAGATCGAAGGCAAAGGATTGGCCATCGGCATCGTTTTCCATGCGGCCGTTGGCAATGGCTGCGGTCGCCTGGAGATTACCGTAGCGAACGATGACCGGAATGGTCACACCGTAGATCGGCGTCAGCGCGATCGTAAATCCGCCGTCCGGGACTTCCCGATCGGTGACCGAACGGGCTTCCGGGATCGCCCGGAAAAGCAGATGCACCCGATATTCTCCGTCAGCCAGGCCCTCGGGCGCGCGAACACCCAGGCGAATGGCCTGTGGCTGGTTCGGCGGCAGGGTAACCCGGCGCGGCGCATAGCGAATCATCGCCTTTGCGGCCTGCTCCATGGCATTGGCCTGGTCCTCGCTGACTTCTTCCAGCCGCCCATCCGGCGTCATCCGGCGCAGTTCGAGTGAAATCCGGTAGGTCGCAGTTTCCGAACCGATATTGTTCAAGATCACTTCTGTACCGCGGTCTCCGTCCAGCACCACGCGCGTGGGTGCCACCAAAAGATCGCCAGCGGCCTGTGCCGGCGCGCTTGTCATCATCATTGCTGTCGCAAGGCCGGTCAGCCCGATGCAACAGCTCTTCAAAGCCCTGAAAGCCTGGTTGGTCATCATATTCTCCGTCTTTACTGGTCATATTGCACGGATTAGGCGTTCTTTTTCCGCCTTCCCGGCTGGGCTTATGAAGAAAGATGGTTACCAAAGAGCTAACCACAGGGCATCGCGGGTATCGGCTTGCGCCGGTCAAAGCCGCGGGCACGAAAAACCCGCTCGCGAGCGGGTCGCGAGCGGGTGATTCTGGTTCTGTCTGGCGACCTGTCGGCCCCTGACAGAGTCTTCAGTTATAGTTGACTGTCACGTTGAAGCTGCCTTCATAGGCGCCGTCGGCCTGGTTGGCACCCACGTTGAGCAGTCCGCCGACGTTGAAAGAGCCGGTGCCCCCGGTCAGCGTCAGCGTTGAAGCGCTGGCGACAATATTGGCGGTCATGCTGTTGGTGCCGCTGGTCAGCGTAACGGTCGGATCCGAAGCAACGCTCACGGTTTCGCCAGCCGTGCCGGTGACATCAAATCCGGCGGCGGACGTGGTGCCCGAGCAGACGAGGCCGGCACCGCAGGAACGGCCGCCAGCGCTGACCGATACGGTCGACGCAGCCGCGCCGGTAACGATCGTGCCGAAATCGAGGGCGCTGCCATCGGAATTGACGGTAACCTGTTGCAGGATATTGGCGCGAGCATCTGCGGTCGCTGTATCGGCTCTTGCCGCTGTTGCGCTCATCAGCGAAGCCACAAGCACAGACGAGGCCAAAACGGCCTTGGTAAATTTATTCATAGTTACTGGTCCCTATTTTTTTGCGTGGTTGAACGGACGCATGCGGTGTAGCCGGACCAAACCCACTGGTCGGCTATCGCCTGTGTCAGCATTCAGCCGCTCTTATCCTGTGGAAAGAATAAGGCTTTGCTGCAAGTTATGGTTAATTTGGAATTAACCTGCTAAGTCACCGATATATAAAGTAAATATCGGGGTAAAACCGGACGGTCCCGCGCGCTTCAGGGCCAGTCCCGGACGATTGGACGCCCGACGGACGCCCGAACTCTAGATATGTTCGCCGGTCAGCCGCTGGCAAATCAGGTCAAGCTGGTCGAGATTGCCATATTCAATCGCCATGGTGCCGCCCTGCCCCTGCCCGTCCGGCCGGATCTTGACATTCAGGCCCAGCAGATCGCCGAGATGGGTTTCCAGCGCCTGGATATCCGCATCATTTTCGGACAGCGACGCGCCCGCTTTCCTGGTCGACGGCGTTTTGCTACCGGCCAGGGCTTTGCGAACCAGCCGTTCGACGTCTCGCACCGATAATCCCTTTTGGGCGATCTGCGGCGCAAGCTCTTCGGCATTGGGGGCGTTGATCAGCGCGCGGGCATGACCCATGGTGAGCTTGTCATCGACCACCAGCGCCTTCACGCTGGCCGGCAATTCCAGCAAGCGGATCAGATTGGCAATATGACTGCGGGATTTGCCCACAATCTCGGCCAGTCGCGCCTGACTATGGCCGAAATCCTGACTCAGCCGCGCATAGGCCTCTGCTTCTTCGATAGCATTGAGGTCCTTGCGCTGGACATTTTCGACGATCGCAATTTCCAGCGTTTCTTCGTCGTTGAGATTACGGACGACGGCCGGAATCTGGTGCAGGCGAGCGCGCTGTGCGGCGCGCCAGCGCCGCTCACCGGCGACAATCTGGAAATTCTTGCCGTGCGGGCGGACGACGATCGGCTGGATCACACCGCGCTGGCGCATGCTGCTGGCCAGTTCATCCAGCGCATCGGAATCGAACGTCTGGCGCGGCTGGTCGGGATTGGGCCGGATATCCGAAACCGCGATCGAGCGCAGTCCCTCGATGATCGTCCCCGTGGCGGCGCTGCTTTCCTCGGCAGACTCGCCGGTGACAATCGGCTCTTCGCGCTGAATATCGCCGAAGAGGCTGTTCAGCCCCCTGCCCAGTCCGGTCACCCGCTTGGCTGGGCGCTTGGCCGTCTCCTTCGCCGTCTCCTCATCGGCCATCAGGCAGCCACCTTGCGGTCGGGCAGACGCCCGATCAGCTCGCGCGCGAGATCGATATAGGCAACCGATCCGCTGCAGCGATGATCGTAGATCAGCGCCGGAAGCCCGTGGCTCGGCGCTTCGGACAGACGGACGTTGCGCGGAATCACCGTATCAAAGACAACATCGCCCAGACAGGCCCGGACGTCATCCGATACCTGCTCGGTCAGCTTGTTGCGCCGGTCATACATGGTGAGGACCACGCCCATCACCGAAAGCTGCCGGTTGAAACGGGCCCGAATGCGCTCGACGGTCTGCAAAAGCTGACTCAGCCCTTCCAGCGCGAAAAATTCGCATTGCAGCGGCACCAGCAAGGACTCGACCGCGACCATAGCGTTGAGCGTGAGTAAGCCCAGCGACGGCGGGCAGTCGATCAGAATGATATCCCAGCGACTGTTGTCGGCGGCGTCCAGCGCCTTTTTCAGACGGTGAGTGCGCTCCTCGAATTCTACCAGCTCGACCTCCGCACCGGACAGATCGACGGTGGCGGGTACAATTTCGAGGCCCGGAACCTTGGTCTGGTTGATACAGTCGGAGAGCGAGACATCATTGATCAGCAGATCGTAGCTGCTGTTGACGCGGTCGCCCTGCGACAATCCGAGGCCGGTGGAGGCATTGCCCTGCGGATCGAGATCGATCAGCAGTACTTTCCACCCGCTTGCGGCCAGCGCGGTGGCCATATTGATCGCTGTGGTTGTCTTGCCCACACCGCCCTTCTGATTGGCTATTGCGATACGAACCATGGCAGGTCTACCCTAAAAAACCGGTTTCTAGCCCTTGCCCACCAAGATTCCGGCGTCCGGATCGGTCAAACTATGTTCCACGTGAAACATTTTTTGCCGTTTTGGTGACAGGCCTTTCAACTCCCTTACCGCATTTTTGCCTTTAGGTAAGAGCCAAACCGTATTTTTTGTGGAAAAGCGGTGCGAAAGTGCGATGAGCCGATCCAGCGGAGCGAAAGCCCGCGCGCTGATCACGTCGGCGGGGAAGCTTTCGATATTCTCGAGCCGGTCTGCCAGCACCAGCGCATGATCGTCAATAGCAGTCTGGTCGATGACATGATTGAGAAACTCGCATCGCCGTTTCCGCGATTCAACCATCTGCACCTGGTACTTGCCGAGTATCGCAATCACGATACCGGGAAAGCCGGCCCCCGTCCCGAGATCCAGCCAGACTTTGCCGGCCTCGGGCTTCGGCGCGTAGCGCAACAATTGCGCGCTATCGACGATATGCCGTCCCCACAGACTGTCTGCGCTGGCTTTGGAAATCAGATTCTGCCGCTGCATCTCGTCGCGCAGCAGCGCTATGAACAGTTCGAGCCGCTGCCATGTTTCACGTGAAACATCATATTCAGCGCGCAGCCAGGCCTGCGCCTCATCTTCGGTCATGCGGCCAGCGTCCGGCTGTGGCGTCTGGCATGAACGAGAATCGCGGCCAGCGCGGCCGGTGTAATGCCCCTGATACGGGATGCCGCAGCCAATGTCTCCGGCCGGGCCTTGGTCAGCCTTTCGACCATTTCATTGGAAAGACCGGCTATTCCCGCATAGTCGATATCGGTGCCGAGCGCGATCTGCTCGTTGGCGCGCAAGTCCCGCAATTCCGATTCCTGCCGTTCGAGATAGGGTGCATAGCGTGCGTCTTCCTCGATCTCGGCCAGCAGTTCGGCGTCGCCGTCGCGCAAACATGCTTCCAGTCCTTCCAGCGAACGGATCGAGATATTGGGGAAGCGGAGCCAGGAGAATAGGCTTTGCCGGGTTCCGTCGCGGCGCACCTCGACACCGGCCTTTGCCAGATCATCGGTGGAGCAGCTTCGGTCGAGCACTTCCAAAATGGCAGCACGGGACGCTTGCCGACGGGAAAACCAGTCGGCCCGTTCCCCCGAGACGCATCCGGTTTCGAGCGCAATCGGAGTCAGCCGGGTGGACGCATTGTCTGCCCGCAGCCTCAGACGATATTCCGCGCGGGCGGTCAGCATCCGGTAAGGTTCAGTGACACCCTGCAGCACCAGGTCGTCGATCATCACCGCCATATAGCTCGTGCCCCGATCGAGCAGCGGAGCCTCCCTCCCCTGCACGGCGCAAGCGGCACCCAAGCCAGCGATCAGTCCCTGTGCCGCCGCTTCCTCATAACCGGTCGTGCCGTTGATCTGCCCGGCGCAATAAAGACCTTCGAGATCGCGAACGCGGAGCGACCGGTCCAGAGCCCTGGGATCGATATGATCATATTCGACCGCGTAGCCCGGAACCAGTATCTCGACATTGGCCAGACCGTCCATGGTGCGAACGAAGGCGACCTGGACATCGGCGGGCAGCGAGGTGCTGATGCCGTTGGGATAGACGAGATTGCTGTCGAGACCTTCCGGCTCGAGAAAGACCTGATGCGAATCGCGATCCGCAAAGCGGTGAATCTTGTCCTCGATGGAGGGACAATAGCGCGGCCCCTGCGCATCAATGGCCCCGCTGAACAACGGCGAGCGATCAAGCGACGCCCGGATAATCTCATGGGTTTCGGAGCTGGTCCGGCTAACCGCGCAAAAGGTCTGCGGTACCTGCCGTCCGTTCGACAGCGGCGACATTGTCCAGCCATCCTCATCCGATGGCTGCTCGGGCAAGGCGGCCCAGTCGATCGTCCGCCCATCCAGGCGCGGCGGCGTTCCGGTTTTCAGACGGGCGATTGGCAGACCCGCATCGCGAATCTGCTGGCCCAAAGAAACCGACGCTGCCTCCCCGGTCCGCCCGCCGGCGACCGTTTCCTCGCCCCGAAACAATTTGCCGTTCAGAAAAGTCCCGGTCGCCAGAACCACTGCCTCGGCGTGAATTTCCGAACCGTCGGCCATGCGGATACCGGAGACGGTGGAGCCGGACAGAATCAGGCTCGCGACCTCTCCCTCGATGATGGTCAGGCCATCCTGCGCATCGAGCATCCGGTGGATGGCGGCTTTGTAGAGTTTCCGGTCAGCCTGGATCCGCGGCCCCTGCACCGCCGTGCCCTTGGACAGATTGAGCATGCGATAATGGATAGCAGCGGCATCGGCAGCCCTTCCGATCAGGCCGTCAAACGCATCGACCTCGCGGACCAGATGGCCCTTGCCCAGCCCGCCGATAGCCGGGTTGCAGGACATCGCCCCGATACTGTCGCGGGTAAAGCTGACCAGAGCGGTCGACACGCCCATGCGCGCTGCCACGGCAGCGGCCTCGCAACCGGCATGGCCTCCGCCAACCACAATGACATCAAATTTCCGCATCATGCCGCGGCCCATAGCCCAAGCGGCTTTGCAGGTCAAAATCTACCGCACCGGTCATCTGTTCCACGTGGAACAATCATTTGCCGATACAGAATTTACCGAACAGCCCGTCGAGCATATCCTCGGTGCTCGCTCTGCCGGTAATCGCATCCAGCGCCTTGCGCGCCATCCGCAGATGCTCCGCCACAATCAGATAATCGGTCTCGTCCATCATCACCCCGAGGTTTTCGCAGGCCGCGGCCAGATGGTCGGCCTGCCGCGCATTGATGCTGACCTGATCGATGTCCGGCAATATATCTTTCGCCTTCTCAATCAGAAAGTCGACCAGCGCATCCATCCCCTCACCGCTGACCGGCGAAAGCGTGAAGGACCCCTCGCCCTTCGGCAGATGATCGGGGTGATCACTGCGCGACCCGACCTCGACCAGATTGTCGGAACGCGGGCCCTGCCCTTGCTCGCCGAGCCACAATATGATGTCGGCGCTGGCAAATTGCTGGCGGGCGCGGTCGATCCCGATCTGCTCGATGATCTCCACTCCGCTCTCCCGCACGCCCGCCGTATCAATGAAGAGAAAGGGAACACCGCCGAGCGCAATCGGCACCTCAATCACATCGCGGGTGGTCCCCGCGATATCGGACACGATCGCTGCTTCCCGTTCGACCAGCGCATTGAGCAGAGTCGACTTGCCGCTGTTCGGCGGACCACCGAGCACCACCCGGATTCCGTCGCGCAGTTTTTCGGCCCGCGGCCGGGCCAGCAGACCACTCATTTCCTCGACGAGAGATTGCACCGCCTGCCGGACCCGATCGGCCTGCGCCGGGGTCACATCATCCTCGTCGGAAAAATCCAGTTCGGCCTCAACCTGGGCCGACAATTGCAAGATGCGGTCCTGCCAGTCTTCCACCTTGCGTGACAGCGCGCCGCCGGCATTGCGCACGGCCGCCTTGCGCTGCAGCTCGGTTTCGGCAAACAGCAGGTCGGACAGACCCTCCGCTTCCGCCAGATCGATCCTGCCGTTGGTAAAGGCCCGGCGGGTAAATTCTCCCGGCTCCGCCCGGCGCAAGCCACTGATCTGCTCGAGCGCGCCCTCAATCGCTCGGATAACCGCTCGCCCGCCGTGACAATGAATTTCGGCCAGATCCTCTCCGGTGGCGCTGTTCGGCCCCGGAAACCAGAGACACAGGGCTTGGTCCAGCATCTCTCCATTAACCATATCGGTTATATTACGCAGGGTTCCGACACGCGGTTCTGGTAAACCACCGGTCAGGCCGGCCAGGGCCTTTCCCGCCGCCGGACCGCTAATCCGCAGGATTCCGATCGCCGCCGGCGGCTGTCCGCTCGACAGGGCGAAAATGGTGTCATCAGCGATCATTATGGCTGTAAACGGTAGCTAGTCGGACTTTTTCTTGGCAGATGCCGATTTTCCGCCGCCCGCAGCGCCCATCGCGCCGGTCACAAAGGACGAAAACATTTTCAGACCCGCCTCGCCCATCGGTGCGATGATCTTGGTGAAATTCTGGAGCTGCTCGACCGAATTGGCGCCCTGCAGAAATTTCGACATTTCGTCCACATAGCGTTCATTCAGTTGCGCCACATCCGGCAGGCCGATCAGTCGGCGGGCCTCTTCCGGCGTGCAATCCAGTTCAACGGTGACTTTCATTATGTCTTCCTCTGTTTGACCGTTGCAGCGAAGTTCCCTCCCTCACCCAACAGGCTGATGTTCCACCTTGCCTGCATCTGATATGGGGATATTGTGACCAAAGAATCAAGTGATGATACAAAGGAGCTGGAAAATGGGCGCTATGGAACAGGTAAAAACACTCGAAGCAGACGCGGAATTCCGCTGCTATGTAGCAAGGCCGGATGGCGAGGCAACGGCTGCGATCATCGTGATTCAGGAAATCTTTGGCGTCAACAAGGGCATCAAGGCCAAATGCGACCATTGGGCGAGCCTTGGCTATCTGGCGCTGGCGCCGGATCTCTACTGGCGTATCAACGAGGGAACCGATCTTGATGCCGATGTCGAGGAAGAGTTCCAGACCGCGCTCGACCTGATGGGGAAATTCAATCAGGATCAGGGGATTCGCGATATCGAGGCGACGATCCACTTTGCCCAACAGGCGATCGGCAGCCACAAGGTCGGCTGCGTCGGCTATTGCCTGGGCGGCCGGCTGGCCTTCATGACCGCCTGCCGCACCGATATAAGGGCCTCCGTCGGCTATTATGGCGTGGGCATCGACGGTCTGCTGGACGAGAAACATGCCATTTCGCATGAGGTGATGCTGCATATCCCGACCGCCGACGGCTTTGTCTCACCCGAAACCCAGGCCGCGATGCACGCCGGACTGGATGACCATCCCAAGGTCACGCTGCACGATTATGAAGGGCTGGACCACGGCTTTGCCGCCGAGTTCGGCGAACGCCGGAACGAAACCGCCGCCAGCCTGGCCGACCGGCGCACCGAAGCCTTTTTCGAGGAATATCTGGTGTGAGCGCCCGCGACAATCTGAAGATCTGGCACCATCATATCCAGAACAAGGGCCAATCCGGACTCAGCGACCAGCTGGCCGAGGACGCGGTGTTCCACTCGCCCGTGGTCCACACGCCCCAGGCCGGCAAGCCCATCGTCTTGGCCTATCTCAGCGCCGCTGACATGGTGCTCGGCAATGACAGTTTCCGCTATGTGCGCGAGATTGTCGATGACGAAGCCAATATGGCGATGCTGGAATTCGAGCTCGAGCTGGACGGTATCCACGTCAACGGCGTCGATATCATCAGCTGGAACGACGAGGGCAAGATTCAGGATTTCAAGGTCATGGTGCGGCCACTAAAGGCGATCAACAAGGTCTGGGAAGAAATGGGCAAGATGCTGGAGACGATGAAGGCTTAGGCGAGCCTCTCTTGGACATAGGCTACGCGCTCTTCAACGCTGGTTTTTGGCAATTCAACCAAATCATATCCATAGGACCGCCACGCCGCGGTGACGGCGAGGTAAGTGGCCTTGGCTTCCTGCCAATCCTGAATCCGGTCCTCATCGCCATGGTAAATTGCCTGCCAGGGCGGTGCGACAAAGATCGGGCCGGCATAGCGATAATTTCGGCATGCGCGATCGAGCTCCTCCGGTCGTGATATACCCATCAAATCCAGAAAGCCTGCATTGTCGGCAAATCCCCGGTCAAACAGCCAGCGCCCAGCTCCGGAACAGGCACGGTTGAAATTCTCGATATCCCGTTTCAGGATTTCCAGCGCATAGGACAAGGGGTCCTGCATTCGCAAATCACGACCACCGGCTTGTGCCAAAATCGCACGCCCTGACTCAGGACCAATCGGAATACCTTCATCCGCCAGCGCATCGCAGAGAGTCGTTTTCCCTGATCCCGGCCCGCCGGTTATTACCGCGATATCCTCGGCATTTCGTATCACCCGAACAGCGTCAGCACGCCAATCGTCTGATCATCACCCAGCAAGCCCGTATAGATCATCTTGCCGGCGACATAGACGATCACCGCCAGACCCAGATAGGCGATCCACTTGTAGCGTTCGATATATTTCGCGATGACATTGGCGGCCAGCCCCATCAAGGCCACCGACAGCAACAGGCCGATGACAAGGATCCCGGGATGCTCGCGCGCCGCGCCGGCCACGCCCAGCACATTGTCGAGACTCATCGACACGTCGGCAGCGGTCACGCCCCATACGGCGCCCCAGAAGGTCTTGGACGATTTGACGCCGCTATGTTCGTCTCCCACAATCTCGTCGGACCCTGCGGATTCGCCTTCGTGGAAAATCTCGCGATAGAAATTCCAGCCGACCCAGAGCAGCAGCAGGCCGCCGGCTAGGACCAGCCCGACGATCTGCAACAGCTGCACCACGATCAGGGCAAATATGATCCTCAGCACCAGTGCCGCGCCAATACCGATCAAAATCACCTTGCGCCGCTGGTCCGCCGGCAAACCGCCGGCCAGTGCGCCGACAACAATCGCATTGTCGGCCGCAAAAACGAGATCGATCAGCACCACCTGCCCGAAGGCCGCCAGCGCCGCCGGCGAGCCGATATTGGAGAAATCATGGACAATCGCGCCCCAGATATCGGAAAAGGAGCCAAGTCCGCTGGCTGCAGAGAGAATAGAAAGCAGTTCAATCATCACAAAACCGATCGTCCATAATAGCTTATAACCGGCATAGGGTCATAAAATTGGTGAAGCAAGGCGCTCCATTGCCGATATTCCGGCGACCGCCGAAAGCCGTCGCGGTGCGATTCAATTCGGTCCCACTGGATCAGCAACAGATAGCGTGCAGGGTCATCCGCAGATGGCCTGACCTCGATCGATTGAAAGCCCGGCTGGCAGGCAACCAGCGGCCTGGCTTTTGCGAGCGCCGCCACGAATGCCTCTGACTGCCCCGGTCGGACCTGCAGAATCGCATGTTCGACAATCATCAGGCCAGCCTTGCCGTGCTATTGATTCATACTGTCGAAGAAATCGTCGTTGGATTTTGAATCCTTCATCTTGTCGAGCAGGAATTCCATCGCGTCGATCGTGCCCATCTGCATGAGGATGCGGCGGAGCACCCACATTTTCTTGAGCTTCTCGTCCTCGACCAGCAATTCTTCCTTGCGGGTACCGGACTTGCCGACGTCGAGCGCCGGGAATATCCGCTTGTCCGAGACCTTGCGATCCAGCACGATTTCGGAGTTGCCGGTGCCCTTGAATTCTTCGAAGATAACTTCGTCCATCCGGCTGCCTGTATCGATCAGCGCGGTGGCAATGATCGACAGCGAACCGCCTTCCTCGATATTCCGCGCAGCACCGAAAAAGCGCTTAGGCCGCTGCAGAGCGTTGGCGTCGACACCGCCGGTCAGCACCTTGCCGGAGCTTGGCACCACAGTGTTATAGGCGCGGCCGAGACGAGTGATCGAGTCGAGCAGAATGACGACATCATGCTTGTGCTCGACCAGGCGTTTGGCCTTCTCGATCACCATTTCGGCAACCTGGACGTGGCGGGTGGCGGGCTCGTCAAAGGTCGAGCTGATCACTTCGCCCTTCACCGAACGCTGCATGTCGGTCACTTCTTCCGGCCGCTCGTCGATCAGCAGCACCATCAGATAGACTTCCGGATGGTTGTCGGTGATCGCCTTGGCAATATTCTGCAGCAAAACGGTTTTACCGGTCCGCGGCGGCGCCACGATCAGCGCGCGCTGGCCCTTGCCCTGCGGCGAAATGATATCGATCACCCGGGCCGATTTGTCCTTCTCGGTCGGATCAAGACTGTCGAGCTTGAGCTTCTCGTCGGGATAGAGCGGCGTCAGATTGTCAAAATTGACCCGGTGACGCACCGCGTCGGGATCGTCGAAATTGATCGAGATCAGCTTGGTCAGCGCGAAATAGCGCTCGCCGTCGCGCGGTGCCCGGATTTCGCCTTCGACGGTATCGCCCGTGCGCAGGCCGAATTTCCGCACCTGATTGGGAGAGACATAAATATCGTCGGGGCCGGCGAGATAATTGGCATCCGCCGAGCGCAGAAAACCGAAGCCGTCGGTCAGCACTTCGATCGTGCCGACGCCCATGATCTGCTCGTCATTGTCCGCCAGTTCCTTGAGGATGGCGAACATCAGATCCTGTTTGCGCAGGGTAGAAGCACCCTCGACGCCAAGCTCTTCGGCCATCGACACCAGGTCTGCGGGCGCTTTTTTCTTCAATTCTTTTAAATGCATGGAGTTTTATCCAGATATGGCAGGAGGTTATTTCTTAAATTCGCATGCGCGCAGCGTGTCGCTGTCGTCGATTCACATGAAAGATCGCCCGGACGGGCTTTGGCGGTTAATTACGCCTTTGTGATTTCGCTGTCAACCAGGCCCCGTCAAAACGGCTTGATGATCACCAATATGACGATGATGGCGGCGGCGATTCCGGGCACTTCATTGACCAGCCGCAAAGCCTTGTCGCTCATCGTCCGCTCGCCCCGGGCCAGTTTTTTGACATAGCCGATCATCCAGCCATGATAGCCGGTCAGCAACAGCACCATGAGCAATTTGGCGTGGAACCAGCCCTGGGTGAAGGCGCCGATATTATAAGCGAGGGACAGGCCCAGGATCCAGGTGATGATCAGCGACGGATTGAGAATGATCTTGCGCAGCTTGCCCTCGCGCTCGATCCATTTCGCATCCTCGTCCGAACCGACGGCGCATTCCTGATGATAGACAAAGAAACGCGGCATCATGAACAGCCCCGCCATCCAGAAGATGATGAAGATGATATGGGCTGCTTTTAACCAGAGATAGAGCATGGAGATAATTTCATTCATTGCCTCACGAGTGTAAGCAGATTTTCGACATGTTCAATGGGCGTGTCCGGCAATATTCCGTGGCCGAGATTGAAAATATGCGGCCGGTCTCTAAAAATATCGAGAATATGCCGAGTGGATTTTTCCAGCGCCTCGCCACCGGCAATCAGCGCCAGCGGGTCAAGATTGCCCTGCAGCGGCATTCCGGCCGGCAGATTTTCATGGGCCCAGACCGGGTCGACCGTTTCGTCGAGACCGATCGCGCTGGCCCCGGTTTCGCTGGCATAAGCGACCAGCTTGGCACCGGCGCCCTTGGGAAAACCGATGATCGGCAGATCCGGATGATCCGCTTTCAGCCGCGATATGATCGCGGCATTGGGCGCGATGACCCATTTTTCAAACTGCGCCGGCGACAGTGATCCCGCCCAGCTGTCGAACAATTGTACGGCATCGACGCCGGCGTCGATCTGACCGAGCAGATAGGTGACCGTATTCTCGACAATCGCGTCGATCAGTTCGGCAAAGGCCGCTTCGTCGCGATAGGCAAAGCGGCGCGTGGCTGCCTGGTCCTTGCTGCCCTGCCCGTTGACCATATAGGTGGCGATCGTCCACGGGCTGCCGGCAAAACCCATGAAGGTCGTTTTGTCGTCGAGCTGCGCCGCAACGTTCCGAACCGTCGCGTATATAGCCTCAAAATGCTCGGGAGCGCCCTCCAGAGAGGCCAAAGCCGCGTCCAGCAACCTTGGGGCCAGCCGGGGTCCCTCTCCTGTCTCAAACCAGAGCTTCTGGCCCATCGCATGCGGCACGATCAAAATGTCGGAAAACAGGATCGCGCCGTCAAAGCCGAACCGGCGGATCGGTTGCATCGTGACTTCAGCTGCCGCCTCTGCATCATAGCAAAGTTCAAGGAAACCGCCCTTTTGTGCCCGCAATTCGCGATATTCCGGCAGATAGCGGCCCGCCTGACGCATCAGCCAGACCGGCGTCTGCTCGGTCTTCCTGCCGAGCAGAGTCTCGAGCAGAATTTTGGGGGAATCGGTCTCGGTCGGCATAGGGCGATGGTGATCCATTATAATATCTAAGTATTTAATATAGATTGTTGTTGATGATAGAGCGTGGAAAAGGCGGTAACCTGCCAGCGCCGCAAATACAAACAGATTGACAGACGCCGCTTGCTGCAAATCTGACCGATTCCGAAAATTCATCCCCGTTATCCACAGGCTGGGGATCAAATCTGTCAATGTTGGTGGCCTGTGGATGAAACGGCCGGAATCGGGGAAGAAGCGGAGGGACCGATTTATCCCCGCTTTCATCCCTTGCTTTATCCCCCGTGAAATCACAAAGCTTAGCCGATGAACCGTCTTCACCTCCATCTGCTTTCGGATTCAACCGGCGAGACCCTGGAAAATATCGCCAAGGCGGCGCTCGCCCAGTTCGACGGGGTGGAAATCATCAAGCATTTCTGGCCCATGGTCCGCTCGGAAAAGCATCTCAACCGGATTCTGAGCGAAGTCGCCGAAAATCCGGGGCTGGTGATATTCACCATCGTCAATCGCGATATTCGCGCGAAGCTGGAGCGCGAATGCCGCCATCTCGGCCTGCCCTCGGTTCCCGCGCTCGATACCGTGACCGATGCCTTGTCCAATATGCTGGGGCAGGAAGCCAAGGCCAGGCCGGGCCGCCAGCATATCTTGGACGCCGCCTATTTTGCCCGGGTCGAGGCGATCCAGTTCACCATCGCCCATGACGACGGGGTTGGCTGGGAAAATTGGGAGGAAGCCGATATCGTGCTGGCCGGCGTGTCGCGCACCTCGAAGACGCCCACCTCCATCTATCTGGCCAATCGCGGCTACAAGACCGCCAATATCCCGATCGTCCCGGAATCGCCGCCGCCCGATTCCCTTTTTCATCTGAAAAATCCGCTGGTGGTGGGCTTGATCACCGGCGCCTCGCGGCTGGTGCAGGTCCGGCGCAACCGTCTGCTGTCGCTCAACCAGGCACCGGAAACCGATTATGTCAACGAGGACAAGGTCAAGGCGGAGACCCAATATGCCCGCCGGATGTTTGCCGACAATGGCTGGCCGATGATCGACGTGACGCGGCGCTCGATCGAGGAATCGGCGGCGGCGATCATCAATCTCTATAATGAGCGGCACATCGAATCCGGCGATATGCAGAAGACCGTTTCCGATGAGTGAGGCGCGCCTGATTCTGGCATCGAAAAGCAAGGCGCGCTTGGCGATGCTGACCGCCGCCGGTGTCCCGGTCGAGGCCATGGCCGCCAATGTCGACGAAGAGACTCTCAAGGAAGGTCTGAAAAGCGAAGGCGTGACCGCGCGCAATCTCGCCGATGCGCTGGCCGAGGCCAAGGCGCTGCGGCTGTCGCGGCGGATCGGTGCCGGAATGGTGCTCGGCGCCGATCAGGTGCTGGCACTGGAGGACGGCAGGATGCTCGACAAGCCGGCTGATCCCGCCGATGCCATCGCCCAGCTGAAATTGCTGTCCGGAACCAGGCACAAGCTGTTCAGCGCCGCGGTAATCGCGGAACAGGGCATTGCCGTGTGGCGCCATGTCGATATCGCCACGCTTTCCGTCCGGCCGCTCGGCGATTCCTTCATCGAACAATATGTCGCATCGGAATGGGACAATATCCGGCATTGCGTCGGCTGCTATGAAATAGAGGGCAGAGGCGCCCAGCTATTCTCGGCCATAACGGGCAGCCAGTTCACGATCATGGGTCTGCCGCTCCTGCATTTGCTGGACTATCTTCGCATCCGGTCTATTTTGCCGTCATGAACCAAGATATGCCCTATGCCGAAGTTATCGGCGATCCGATCGCCCATAGCAAATCACCCCTGATCCACAAATTCTGGCTGGACCGGCTGGCGATTGAAGCGGATTATCGCGCCTCTCATGTGTCGGCGGCAGAATTGCCTGGCTATATCGAGCAACGGAGCGCCGATCCGGCATGGCGCGGTTGCAATGTCACCATTCCCCACAAGATCGCGATGCTCGATCTGGTTGCCGATCCCGGCGGCGTGCGCGAGAAAATCGGCGCGGTAAACACCGTGATTCGCCAGAAGGATGGCAGCCTGATCGGCACCAATACCGATGCCGCCGGTTTTCTCGCACCCATTGCCGACAGCGACTGGTCCGGAAAACATGCGATCGTGATCGGCGCAGGCGGCGCGGCGCGCGCGGTATTGTTCGCCCTGAAGCAGGCCGGCATCGGGGAGATCACCATCGTCGCGCGCAGCGGACTGAAGGCAACCGGCCTGCTCGTCCAGGCCTCGGCCAAGGGCAGCGTGCTGCCGATGGATGCGCGCTTGCCAGAGGCGGATCTGCTGATCAACGCCAGCCCGCTCGGCATGACCGGCAAACCGCCGCTGGAGATCGATCTCGATCCCCTGCCAAGCGACGCGCTTGTCTATGACCTTGTCTATGCGCCGCTGCAGACGAAGCTGCTGCATGCGGCGAAGAAACGCGATCTCGCGGTGGTCGATGGTCTCGACATGCTGATCGGCCAGGCGGCGCTGGCCTTCGAACTGTTTTTCGGCGCGACGCCGCCAATGGAAGATGATGCCGAACTCAGAAAATTGCTCGTCGCCTGATGCCGCAGGATCGGCCCTTTATCATCGGCCTGACCGGTTCGATCGGGATGGGAAAATCGACCGTCGCGCAGATGTTTGTCGACGAGGGCGTTCCCCTGTTCGACGCCGATGCGGCGGTCCATCAGCTGCAGGGTCCGGATGGCGCTCTGGTGGAGCAGATTGAAGCGCTGTTTCCCGGCACCACCAATAGCGAGGGAGTCGACCGGCAGAAGCTGGGCGCGGCGGTGCTCGGCGATGCGGCAGCGCTGCAGCGGCTGGAGGAACTGATTCACCCGGCCGTGGCCGACTTGCGCCGGGCCTTTCTCGAAAAACACCGCGACCAGCCGATCATTCTGTTCGACATCCCGCTGCTGTTCGAAAAGGGCGGTGCCGGGGGGGTTGACCATATCGTCGTCGTGTCGGCCGGCCCCGAGCATCAGCGTTCTCGCGTGCTCGCTCGGCCGGGCATGAGCGAGCAGCGTTTTGAACAGATCAAATCCCTGCAAATGCCAGACGCCGACAAGCGGCAAAAGGCCGATTCCCTGATAAATACCGCGCTGTCTCACGCGGAAACGCGTCGGCAGGTACAGAAACTTGTCGAGAAACTGAAAGCATCTCTTGCGTAACCCAATGTTCAGTCCGATATCAGACATATGCGGGAAATAATTTTCGATACCGAAACCACCGGCTTTGATCCCCAAAATGGAGACCGGATGGTTGAAATCGGCTGTATCGAAATGATCGACCGGATCGAAACCGGCGAGACGTTTCACTGCTATTATAATCCCCAGCGACCGATGCCCAAGGCCGCCGAGAATGTGCATGGCCTGTCCGACGTCTTCCTGTCCGACAAAATGCTGTTTGCCGACGGCGCCGAAGAATTGCTCGCCTTTCTCGGCGACGCCAAGCTCGTCGCCCATAATGCGCAATTTGATTTCAATTTTCTCAACGCCGAGCTGGTCCTGTGCGGCCACAAGCCGATCTCCCGGTTCCGCATGGTCGACACGCTGGCGATCGCCAAATCCAAGCATCCTGGCGCCAAACTGTCGCTCGATGCCCTCTGCTCGCGCTACGGCATTGATCGCAGCCACCGGGTCAAACATGGCGCGCTGCTCGACGCGGAATTGCTGACTCAGCTCTATATTGAACTGACGGGCGGGCGCCAGATCGGTCTCGGCCTGGCTGATGATCGCGAGCGGGTCGATCCCGTGACCACCACCCGGCCCATGTTACAGCGCCTGGAGCGCAAAACCTTCATTCCGCCGCGCGAGCATCATGCGGACGTAGAGGAGCTGGCGCGGCACAAGATATTCATTGCGGGAATCGATAACCCGCTGTGGACAGAGATTTAACTGTATTGCGGTTTGCATGACGGTACAGACAAGAAAAGGAGAATGATTATGGAAGTTCGTGTTTCAGGCCACCAGGTGGACACCGGCGACGCTCTGCAGACCCATGCCGAGGACCGGATGAATGCGATCGCCAGCAAATATTTCGCCAAGGCGATTTCGGCCAATGTCACCGTCAGCAAGGCTCCGCATGCCCAGTTCAAATGCGACATTGTCACCCATGTGATGCAGGGCCTGATGCTGAAGGCCGATGCCGAAGCCGGCGACGCCCACCAGGCCTTTGAACAGGCTGCCGACAAGATTGAAAAGCAGCTGCGCCGCTATATGCGCCGGCTCAACGATCATCATGTGCAGGCGCAATATGCCGCGAAACAGGAAGAGGCCGCCTACCGGGTTTTTGAATCATTCAAGGAGGAAGAGGAAAGCGAGCTGAATGGCGAGTCTCCTCCGATCATCGCGGAAACCAGCACCGATATTCCCGAAGCCAGCGTTTCCAATGCCGTGATGATGATGGATCTGCGCAATACCAGCGCCCTTTTGTTCAAAAACTCTGGCACTGGTGCCCATAATATGGTTTATCGCCGGTCCGATGGCACGATTGGCTGGGTTGAACCGAATCGCTGATCGAACCCCATCGATTTTTAAACGGTCGGATTACGGATTTTTCTGATAGCTGACCCAGGTCGCATCGACGTGCGGCTCCCGGCCCGGCTGCTGAATGGGCTGAAATGTGCCGGGTCAAAAGGAAGAATGATGACCGATTTGTCCGTCAGAGTGGAACTCGCCGCCGTGCGCGATTGCCCGGAGGTTGCCGACAAAAAGGCTATTTTGTCCACGATCGCCGGGATCGCGCAGTCCTGCTACGGCCTGGATGCCGCTACGATCGAAGCCGGTCTGGTGGCGCGCGAAGAGCTCGGTTCGACCGGTTTCGGACGATCCATCGCGATCCCGCATACGAAACTGGCCAGCCTCGACCATTGTGTCGGGATTTTTCTGCGGCTTGCCGAACCGGTCTCCTTCGACGCCCATGATGGCAAGCCGGTTGACCTGATTTTTGCGCTGCTGTCCCCGCAAAAGGCGGGAGCGGAGCATCTGAAGGCGCTGGCCGCCGTTTCCCGCTTTCTGCGCGACGAGCATATGGTTGCGAAACTGCGCGGCGCCTCCGGCCAGGACGCGCTCTATGCCCTGCTCAACCGGCAGCGCGAGCAGTGGGCTGCCTGAGTTCGCACCATGACCGATGATGCCGGAACGGACAGCGAAAGCGGCGGGGCCCAGGAACATTTCCGGGCTCTGGAGCGACTCTATGCGCAAGCACCGATCAACCGGCTGTTCGAGTCCCGGCTGGAAATTGCGGAAGCCGGAAAGGCCCGCATATTTTTCCACGTCGACGAACGCTATTATCATGCGGCCGGCGCGGTCCACGGCACATCCTATTTCAAGATGCTGGACGATGCCGCCTTTTATGCCGCGAACAGTCTCGTCTCCGACCGGTTCATCCTGACCACTGCCTTCAACCTGCTGTTCACCAAGCCGCTCAAGTCCGGTCCGGTGATCGCCGAAGGCCGGTGGGTAAGCGGAAAACGGCGCGTGTTCGTTGCCGACGCGCGATTGATCGACAGCGAGGGCGACGAGATCGCTCGCGGCACCGGGACATTCATGCGCTCGCACATCCCGCTCGCGACACTGCCTGGCTATAGAAAAGATGATTGAGCCGCGGCTGTCCGCGGAAATGAAGGTGAAAACCCTTCTCAGACTGGTGACCCATCGCGGGGGGTTCGGTGCGGTGCTGAAAAAGGGCGACAGGATATCCGGCGCGATCCTTGTCCAATGCGTCGAAAAGGGGGAAAACCCTAGGCTCCTGGAGAATATGCCGTCCCTCGACGGCGCCCCGAACTGGCAGCAGATATGGCCGCAAGATACTGATAATAATAGAGAATTATCGGATTATCTCGCCCGGAGATCCCGCTTTGACCCCGATATGTGGTTAATTGAACTGGACATCCCGGATGCGGAACGGCTCATCGCCGAAATGGGTCAGTAAACTTGACTTTAAACCCCAGGACCATATTTGGCCTTCAACTTTGATGCGCAGGTAGCCGCCGGAGCCTTATCGGGCAGGCGGGAAACACGCAGACGGGGAGAACAGAAACAGACCCGCATTTTGGTTTTCATGGTCTGTTTTTTGCAATTTTGACGAGGATGTCACGATTTGCTCTGCTCTCACCGCATTATGTTATAGGTTAATGAGAAAATTTTTTCGTGCAACAAGCGTCCTGTCGCTTGCCCTGACGGTGGTCGCGACCCTGTCGTTCACCGATGCGTCTTTGGCTTTGGAAGCCAGCGACGAGACGCCTGAATCCGAAATTTTTGTCGATCCCGCCCTGCTGGCAGCGGATGAATCGAATCCAGAAATTATTTTTGGCGAGCGGCAGGAAGTTGTCGCTGAAATTCCCCGCGATGTGGTGCGGTCCGACCGGATTGCCAATGGCGAAGCTCAGAGCGATGCCAGTGAAAACAGCGATTTTGTCAATGATGATGCCTCAAGCTTGCGTCAGCTGGTGCGTCAGCAGGCGGTAGACGGTACGCTCGATCAGGAAATGCAATGCCTCGCCGGCACCGTCTATTTCGAATCCAAGGGTGAATCGCTGCAAGGCCAGCTCGCCGTTGCCCGTGTTGTTCTGGCCCGGGTCAAATCCTCGCGCTTCCCCGACAGCATCTGCGGTGTGGTTTTTCAGCGCAGCCAGTTTTCCTTTGTCCGCGGCGGCAAAATGCCTCCGATCCGGACCGGTCAGCAGCATTGGCGCAATGCCGTTGCGATTGCCAAGATCGCGATGAACGATGGCTGGGAAAGCTCGGTTGAAGGCGCATTGTTCTTTCACGCCCGCTACGTCTCTCCGGGCTGGCGTCTCAAACGCCTGGCGACAATCGACAATCATATCTTCTACCGATAGTCTCCCAAACAGACCGATAGAATAAAGGCTCCCTGACCGGGGGCCTTTCTTTTGTTCTTTTTATGTTCTAGCGATGACGAATGATGTCGATGAATGATTCGCTTGGCCTGCTGACTCATTGTGATGAACTGACCGGCGCGCAGGCCGTGGCCCGCGGCGTCGCTCGCATGTTCCATCGCCACGATATCATGGTGCTGCCCGAGGTCAGCCTGAGAAACAGGCGCCGGGCGGATCTGATGGGCATTGATGCCAAGGGACAGATTGTCATTGTCGAGATCAAGGTGGCGCGGAGTGACTTGCTCGGCGACGCCAAATGGACCGAATATCTGGACTATTGCGACCGTTTCTACTGGGCCTTGCCCGTCGGTTTCGATGCCTCCCCCGTCAGCGGGCCGGATTTTCTGCCGGAACGCACCGGACTGATCATCGCCGATGCCTATGATGCGGAAATGATGCGGCCGGCGGCGACCAGCGCGCTTGCGCCAGCCCGCCGCAAGACCGAAACGATGAGGCTAGCCCGCCGCGCCATGCAGCGTGCCGCCATTTCAGCCGGCTGGATCGATCCGGTGGCCGGGCACGATCCGGGTTTTCAATAGCCGGCGATCAGCCTTCCGGTCCGAAAAACCGTTCCTTGCTCGCTGGTTTCTTGTCGGCATCGGCCTTCTCGATTTCCGCCAGGATACTGGCTGCCCGGCGATCCCGTTTCGCATAATCGCGAGCGGACAGGCCGGCAAGCGTGTCCGGCCGGTCCGGATTGGCACCATTGGCCAGCAGCAGACGGACCAGTTCGGTATCGCGGAACTGCACAGCCCGGATCAGCGCGGTCTCGCCTTGCTTGTTGGTGTCATTCACATCCGCTCCTTTTGCCAGCAGGATACGGGCGCCGTCGACGAAGCGGAGCTGGGTGGCGAGCATCAGGGGAGTCAGACCTTCCTTGTCCCGAATATTGGGATTGGCGCCTTTTTGCAGCAGGAACACGAGCCAGGTCGGGTCTTTCCGTTCGACCACGATATGCAGGGCACCACGACCGGTGGAACTGTCGCGCGTGTTGACAATCACCGTACCGGGGCGATTGAGATATTTGTTCGCTTCCTCGCCGTCGCGGTCATCGACCGCTTTCAGAAAATTATAGCTGTCCGAAAATTGTGCCGCAGCCGGAACGGAAAAGGAAATCGCTGCGACCGCGATCCATGCGTAGCGCAGGAAGAAGAGGAAGGTTCCGCTGCCCCGCGCGCCTGAAGAATCTTGACTGAACATTTTTCGCCCCATTTCGTTAACCGGTGAGTCGCCACCCATATCAGCGGCTGGCACGGCTTATCAAATATCTGTTGAAATTGATCAACTAGCAGACCATGTCTGGCCCGGTAATGAACAATATCACTCATATCGTAAAAATGATCCTCGCCACGGGGCTTCTCGCCCTTATGGCTGCCTGCAATTCTGCGCCGGACGGAAGCGCCTCGGTCGATGCCGAACCGCCGCTTGCCGGTGCCAAAATCGGCGGCCCTTTCACATTGACCAACCAGGATGGCGAGACGACCTCGGAAGCGCAGTTCAAGGGTCAGTATCGCATCATCTATTTCGGCTACAGCTATTGCCCGGATGTTTGTCCGGTCGATCTCGCCAATATCATGCTCGGCCTGAAGCAGGCGGAAAAGGAAAATCCGGCACTGGCCAGCAAAATCCAGCCGATCTTCATATCGGTCGATCCCGAGCGGGACACGCCGGCCGTGCTAAAACAATATGTTTCCGCCTTCCACCCGCGGCTGATCGGCCTGACCGGGACGCCGGAGGAGATCGCTGCGGTCGCGAAGAAATATCTGATCATCTACAATATCCGGAAAGACGAGGGATCGACCGAATATCTCGTGGATCACAGCCGCCAGGCCTATCTGTTCGGACCGGATGGAGAGCCGCTGGCGCTGCTGTCCTTTGACGGCACTCCCCGGCAGGTTGCGGATGAAATTGCCCGATGGGTGCGCTAGAGCCCGATCAGCCGTTCTGGGAAGCGCCGCTCGAATCGCTTGATCGCGGGCAGTGGGAGGCTTTGTGCGACGGCTGCGGCAAATGCTGCTTGCTGAAAGCCGAAGATGAAGACGACGGTCAGATTTACATGACCAATATCGCCTGCAAATTGCTCGATCTCCAGGAGGCGCGGTGCAGCGACTATCGCCACCGCAAATTTCATGTCCCCGATTGCGTCCGGCTGACCCGCAACAAGCTCGAGGAATTTGACTGGCTGCCGGACAGCTGCGCCTATAAATTGCGCGCCCGGGATCTGCCCCTGCCGTCCTGGCATTATCTCGTCTCCGGCGACCGTGAATCAATCCACGCGGCCGGCCAGTCGATCCGTGGCAAGGTCATACCCGAAAGCAAGGCGGGGCCGCTTGAACAACATATTATCGATGCGCCTTTTTAGCTCATCCCGTTCCGAAGCGCTCGCCATCAACCTCGACGGAGTCAGCTATCCGCTGCAGTTGCGGCGATCGAGGCAGGCCCGGTCGATCATTGTCTCGGCGGATACCGTCAAGGGCGTCGTCCGGCTGACCCTGCCCCCCTATGCATCGGAAAATCAGGCGCTGCGTTTTGCCCAGTCCAAATCCGACTGGCTGAACGCGCGCTTTGCCGAAGCGGTGCCGCCGGTTCCGGTCAGGGATGGCGGCGAGATCGCGTTCCTGGGCGAGCCGTGCGTCATTCGCTGGTCCCCGGACAATCCCCGGACACCGCTGCTGGTTGACGATGAAATCCGGCTGGGCGGGCCTGCCGAACATGTCGAATCCCGGGTACTGCGCTGGCTCAAGGCCGAGGCCCGCGCGATTTTTGCCGAAGACCTGCAATTCTACTGCCAGCGAGCGGGAACAGATATGCCCCGGCTGGCGGTGGGTGATGCCAGGCGGCGCTGGGGCAGCTGTTCCAGTCGCCAGTCGATCCGGCTGAACTGGCGTCTGGTCATGGCACCGTCCCATGTCCGCCGGTCGGTGGTGGCGCACGAGGTGGCCCATCTCACTCATATGGATCATAGCCGGCGCTTTTACGCCTTGCTCGACCAGATTTATGAATCGGACCGCCGGGCAGCGGATCGCTGGCTCAAGGCGCATGGTCGTGGTCTGCATATGGTCGGAGCGGACGCCCATACCCGACCGGCCCGCTGAACCGGCGGTTTATTGCGGCTCGATCCGGGCCGCTTCTGGGAGCAGCGATTCCGGAGGATTTTGCGACGGTTGTGGCTTCGGTTTCTTGACCGGTGCCGGCTCCGGCTTTTTCGCAGGAGCAGTTTCCGGTCTGCGAGGGGCAGGATCGCCGCCGCGCCCGAGCACGGAATCGATCCAGTCCTGATCCAGCTGCGGCGTATCGGCCGCCTCGCCGTCTTCCATATCATATTCAACTCCGCGGCCGGTCTCGAGCGGCATGCCGTTTTCGTCGACATAGATACCGTCTTCCGGGGCACCGAACAGCTCGCCGTCATCCGGCTCCAGCTGCCATTCCGGCAGGACCAGCTCGGTATCAAATTGCTCCACCTTGCGCTTGGCGACCGCCATCTTCATGAATTGCGCAAATGCCGCGGCCGGCGCCCGGCCGCCCTGCAATCCGCCCACCGGTTTCGCGTCGTCGCGGCCCATCCAGACGCCGGTGGTCAGGCCGCTCGAGAACCCGAGGAACCAGCCATCCTTGTTGCTGCTCGTCGTCCCGGTCTTGCCGGCAACCGGCCTGCCGATCCGCGCTGCACGACCGGTACCGGTGTTGACCGCGGTCTGCATCAGGTCGGTGATCCCGGCTGCCACCCAGGGATCGACCAGCACGCGGCTGCCGTCAAACTTGCTCTGATAGAGAATATCGCCCTTCATCGTCTGCACCTTGGTGATGCCAAAGGGGGTGATGGCGACGCCCTTGGCGCTGATTGAGGCAAAGGCGCGGGTCATGTCGATGACGCGGACATCGGACGTGCCGAGCACCATTGAGGGATTGGTGTCGATCGGGGTGGTGATGCCAAAGCGCCGTGCCATGCTGGCGATCGAGGAGGTGCCGATATCATTGCCGATGGCGGCCGCGACCGTATTTTTCGAAAAGGCAAAGGCGGTGCGCACGTCTATGTCTCCCGCATAGCGGTTGCCGCTGTTGCGGGGCGTCCAGTTGCCAATCGTGATCGGCTCGTCGGTCACCGTATCGTCCGGCGTATAGCCGGCTTCGAGCGCGGCCATATAGACAAAGACCTTCCACGCCGATCCCGGCTGCCGGACCGCCTGGGTCGCCCGGTTATAGTTGGAAGTCACATAATCGGTGCCGCCGACCATCGCGCGCACCGCGCCGTCCCGGTCGATCGCGACCAGTGCGCCCTGCGCACCGGACGGCACATTCGCCTGGATGGCGGCGGTGGCCGCGCGCTGCATATCGAGATCCAGCGTCGTCCACACTTCGATCGGCTCGACGCTTTCGTCGATCAAGAGATCCAGTTGCGGCAGCGCCCAGTCGGTGAAATAGCGTACACTGTTCTGCCGGGGTTCGGGAGCCAGTTCGACCGCGGCCGGATTGGTGTTCGCTGCTTCGTCGGCGGTTATCGCACCGGCATCCTGCATGACCTTCAGGACCACGGTTGCCCGGCCGATCGCTGCGGTTGCGTCGGCCGTCGGCGAGTAGCGCGAGGGTGCCTTGACCAGGCCAGCGATGATCGCCGCCTCGGCCAGGTCGAGATCTCTCGCGCCATGGGCAAAAAAGCGGCGAGACGCGGCATCGATGCCATAGGCACCACCGCCGTAATAGACCTTGTTTAGATAGAGTTCGAGAATCTGCTGTTTCGAAAATTTCCGCTCCATGGCGAGCGCCAGCAATATTTCGCGGCCTTTCCGGCCAAAGGTGCGGTCATTGTTGAGAAACACATTGCGAGCCAACTGCTGGGTGATCGTCGATCCGCCCTGGGCCCAGTGGCCGCGCTGCATCCTGACCTGAAGCGACCGCGCGATACCGATCGGATCAACCCCAAAATGGCTTTCGTAGCGCCGGTCCTCGACGGCAACCATGGCGTCTTTCATTACCTCGGGAATCTCGGCATAGGGCAGCCACTCGCCATAGCTCGGCCCCATGGAAAACAGCTCCTTGCCGTTGACATCGAGCACCCGGATCATCTGCCCGTTGGGCGAGGATTTCAGATCCTCGAAGCCGGGAAGAGAGGAGCGAACCACCAGCACCGCAACCACCAGGGCAATGGCGCCAAGAATCCCGATCACCAGGCCGGTCTTGGCCAGCCGCCAAAACCATATGCGCACCGGCCCCTGCTTCTTGTTGCGTTTTTTGGCCCGCGCCATATTGATCCACCCACTCTGTCCGGAACTCAAAATTCCCTAGCGTGCTAGCCCCTTACTGCAGGCTGAACGGCGAAGCACAGGAAAAATCACTCTGGCTTGGGTTCGAAAGCCATTGCGGCGCTGTTCATGCAATAGCGCAGGCCGGTTTCGGTCGGACCGTCGGGAAAAACATGGCCAAGATGGCCATCGCAGGTCGAACAGCGGATCTCGACCCGGCGCATGCCGAGGCTGTTGTCCTCGATCTCGGTGACCGCCTCGGCATCGGCGGGCGCGTCGAAGCTGGGCCAGCCACAACCGCTGTCAAACTTGTGTTGCGATTCAAACAATTTGGCGCCGCAACCGGCACAGAAAAATTCGCCGTCGCGATATTCGGTGTTCAGCGCTCCGGTAAACGGTCGCTCGGTCCCGGCCTCGCGCAGCACATGATATTGTTCCGGTGACAGCTGTTGCCGCCATTGTTCGTCGCTCAATATTGTTTTTTCCATTCCCGCTAAATGGGCGCTGGATAGCGCCCGGTCAAGGCATCGGGCAAAGAGAAACATCCGGCACCGGGATCATGCTTAACGCGATATTAGGCATATCGGGCCATGGTATGCGTCGATGAATATGCTGGAAAAATCCTTGCTGGTCGGTGCGACCATCGCTGCGGCCCTGGCCTTGCCGCCAGACGACGTACAGGCCCAATGCCGTCTCTGCGCGACCAGCTCCGGCTCTGCCGGTCTCTCCAGGCCGGCGGACGGACAGCCCGAAATCCCCCTGCAGATCGAGATCACGACCGATCTCGATTTCTCGCGCCTCGCCGTGCTGGGCAACAGCGGCGGCGTGGTCCGGATTGATCCGATGTCCGGAAACCGCCAGATTCAAGGCAGCATAGCCAATCTGGGCGGCATGGCCCTGCACGGCCAGGGGCGATTGACCGGCGAACCGGGCCGCAGCGTCCGGATATTCCTGCCGGAGCGGATCCAGCTCAGCGCTCCCAACGGGGCGACCGCCGAGCTCGAACGGCTGGAAACCAATTTGCCGGAGCTGGCGCGGCTGGACCAGACCGGCCGACTGACCTTTGCCTTTGGCGGCCAGTTGCGGGTTCGCGGCGACGCCAGCGGCCAGTTCCGTGGCCGCATTGCCATCACCGCCAATTACGAGTGACCTAGCGGCTGCTTGCCGCCTTGCGGGCAATCAGCAGCAATTCCTCCTCCAGCAGCACCTGGTCCGGCTGGCCGCTGCTTTTCATTGTGATTTCAAGTTGTAAAATCCGTTCGATCAGGCGCGCGATATGGGCCGACGACCAGATTCGCAGCTGGCGCTTGAAATGATTGCGTTCCTTGAAAAACACGCTGGGATGTCCGGCAACGGACTCGATATTGCCCCCCTTGTCGACCTTGCTGCGCAGCTCTGCCAGTTTGGCGAGATGGCGGAGCATGATCCGGATCAGGCCAATCTCGCTGATTCCCTGGGCCCGCGCGGCGGCGATTTCCCGGGCCAGCCGGGCCGCATCGCCGTTGAGCGCGGCCTGGATCAGCAGATTGATGTCTTCCTCGTCATTTTCGGCGCCGAGCAGCAGCAGAATATCCGCGTCCGGTGTCTGCGGATTATCGGGCGTCGCATCCAGATAGAGCGCGATTTTTTCGACTTCCATCCGTGCCAGTACCAGATCATTGCTGGTCAGGGCGGCGATTTCCTGGGCCATTTCCCGGCTCAGCTGCAGCCCTTCAGCCTTGGCGATGGACTGGATCGCCATCCCGGCTTCCTGCGGTGTCGTCTCATAACAGGTCGCGATCAGGGCATCGGGCGCTGCGCCGACGCTTTTCGCCAGAGCCGTCTTGTCGCCCATCCCCGGCGCGATGACAAATACCGGATCGCCACCGGTCTCGCTCGCCAGCAAAGCCTCGATGGCCGCCGTGGCGCGGACCGCCTCGCCGCTGTTCAGCCGCACCACGATATAGCGCTTGTCGCCGAACAGAGAGGCGGAATTGGCTTCGTCATTGAGCCGCCCGGGCCGGTCGGCGATATCGGAGATGGTCATGTCCACCCGTTCGGCCGATTGCGCCATCGGCTGCACCAGTTCCTCGACCAGCGCCTGGCAACGGGTGACATTGGGACCGCAGAGCAGGATCAGCCGGACCCGATCGGCAGCGGCTTGATAGCGCCTGACAATCTCTTCCGGCTTGACCTTCATGGTTCGGGTGACGCGCTGGCCTCGGTCCGGGCGAAAAGGGAGAGGCGAGTCACGATCTGGTTGGAAACCCGCGTCGCGAGATTTTCCAGCGCGGTATCTTCCGCTGCCACCGTCGCATATTCCGAGGACACCACGTCGATACCGGCATCCGAACCGGCGGTGGCATCTAGTACGACCACCGAATCGGACAGGCGGACCAGCTGATAGCGGGCGCGCAGGGTTCTGCGCTCGCGGGTGATGCGATCGTCGCTGCGGACGCCGAATCCGGCAATCTTGTCTTCCAGGACGATGGTCAGGCGATATTTGACTTCCTGCCCCTCAAACGCCTCGAGCTGGTCCTTGAGCGCATTGCGCACCAGCCAGCCAGCCTTGCCGGCAATCGGCTCGATTTCGACCCGACCGAGTTCGCTGGCGACCACGCCGCTGGTCCCTCCGGCATAGAGCGGGCGCAGATTGCAGCCCGCCACCAGGGTAGACAGGGCCGCGATCGCGATGATCCGGGTCAGCATGCGCGTCATATTACGATATTGACCAGCCGGTCGGGCACGACAATCACCTTCTTTATCTCAGCACCATCCAGACTACGCTGCACCTTCTCCGACGCGAGGGCAAGCGCTTCCAGATCTTCCTTGCTGCTGCCCTTGGCCGCGGTCAATGTGTCGCGCAGCTTGCCGCGCACCTGCACCGCGATCGTGACCTCGTCCTCGACCAGCAGGCTTTCATCCACCGCCGGCCAGGGCGCGTCGGCGATCAGGCCGCTTTCGCCGAGCAAAGCCCAGGCTTCCTCGGCAATATGCGGCACCATCGGCGCGACAATCCGGGCAAGCGCCCGGATCGCAATATTGCGGTCCAAAGAGGGCTGGGATTTCTCGATCAGATTGACCAGTTCAAAAATCTTGGCGACCGCCTTGTTGAACGACAGCGCCTCGACATCATCCGCGACTCCGGCGATGGTCTGGTGCAGCTTGCGGTTGAGCGGCTTGTCTTCCACATCCGGTGCATCACCGGAATCGGCGACGGAGATGAACAGGCGCCAGAGCCGCTGGACAAAGCGCCAGCTGCCTTCAATCCCGGCCTCGGACCAGGGCAGGTCGCGCTCGGGCGGGCTGTCGGACAGCATGAAGAAACGCACCGCATCGGCACCATATTGTTCGATGATCGGATCGGGGTCGATAACATTTTTCTTCGACTTCGACATTTTCTCGACCCGGCCGGGGGTCACCGGCGAGCCGTCAGCGATCATCGTCCAGTCGGTGCCGTTCTTCTGAACCTCGTCCGGGGAAAGCCAGCTGCCATCGCCATGTTTGTATGTCTCGTGCGTCACCATGCCCTGCGTGAAGAGGCTCTCGAACGGCTCCTTAAAATCCAGCTTGCCGATGCTGGCCAGCGCCCGCGTCCAGAATCGCGCGTAGAGCAGATGCAGGATCGCATGTTCGACACCGCCGATATATTGCGTCACCGGCAGCCATTGCTTCACGACCTCCGGATCAAAGGGCCGGTCGTCCGGCTGGCTGGCAAAGCGCAGGAAATACCAGCTGCTGTCAACAAAGGTATCGAGCGTGTCGGTCTCGCGCCGCGCCGCCTTGCCGCATTTCGGGCAGTCGACATGCTTCCACGTCGCGTGCCGCTCCAGCGGGTTGCCCGGCGTTTCAAAATCGATATCCTCCGGCAGCACCACCGGCAGCTGGTCCTTCGGCACCGGCACCGGACCGCAGGCATCGCAATGGATGATCGGAATCGGCGTACCCCAGTAGCGCTGGCGCGAAACGCCCCAGTCGCGCAGCCGCCAGGTGGTCTGGGCCTTGCCCCAGCCTTCCGCTTGCGCGCGATCGATGATATTCTGCTGCGCTTCCTCGCTCGTCATGCCGTCGAGAAAGGCGCTGTTCACGATTTTTCCGGGCCCGCTATAGGCTTCGTCACCGGTAAACAGGGCGTCGGTTGCCTCGCCATCGGAAACCACGCGCTTGACCGGCAGATCATATTTGCGGGCAAAGTCGAGATCGCGCTGGTCGTGCGCCGGCACGCCGAACACCGCGCCCGTGCCATAATCCATCAGCACGAAATTGGCGACATAGACCGGCAGCTGCCAGTCCGGATCAAGCGGGTGATTGACGGTCAGGCCGGTATCAAAGCCCTTTTTCTCCATCGTCTCCAGCTCGGCCGCCGTGGTGCCGCCCGCCTTGCACTCTTCGGCAAAGGCCGCGAGCGCCGGATTCTGGCCGGCCAGCTGCCGGGTCAGCGGATGATCCGCCGCCAGCGCGACAAAGCTCGCCCCGAAAATCGTGTCCGGCCGCGTGGAAAACACCTCGACGGTCGAAATATCGGCTTGCGGTTTGGCGAGGGCGAAATGGAATTGCAGGCCCTGCGACTTGCCGATCCAGTTTTCCTGCATCAGCCGCACCTTGTCCGGCCATGCCTTGAGCTCGCCCAGCCCGGCCAGCAAATCTTCGGCAAAGTCGGTGATCTTCAGAAACCACTGGCTGAGCTTGCGCTTCTCGACCTGGGCGCCGGATCGCCAGCCCTTGCCGTCGATCACCTGTTCGTTGGCGAGTACGGTCATGTCGACCGGATCCCAGTTGACCGCCGATTCCTTGCGATAGACCAGCCCGCCCTCGAACAGGTCGATGAACAAGGCCTGTTCCTGGCCATAATATTCGGGGTCGCAGGTTGCCAGTTCCCGGCTCCAGTCAAAGGCGAAACCGAGCGTTTTTAGCTGGCTGCGCATCGCCGCGATATTGGCTCTTGTCCATTCACCGGGATGGACCTTCTTTTCCATCGCGGCATTTTCCGCCGGCATGCCGAACGCGTCCCAGCCCATCGGGTGCAGCACTTCAAAGCCCTGCATCCGCCGGAACCGGGCCAGCACGTCGCCCATCGTATAGTTGCGGACATGGCCCATGTGGATGCGGCCCGATGGATAGGGAAACATCTCGAGCACATAGCTGCGCGGTTTGCTGCTCGCGTCGTCCGCCTCGAACACGCGCGATTCGGCCCAGCGCGTTTGCCAGCGCTTATCCGCCGCCAGTGGATTGAATCGCTGATCGGTCATTGCGGCCCCATTATGTCGCAGGAAAAATTAGTTGCTGATCGCACCGCGCCGCAGGTCGCGGGCCTTGGTGAGGATGATCTGTTCCAGCTTCTGCGTGGTCGCTGCCTTGACCGGCGCGTCCACCCAAGTGCCGTTTGTGGAGACCTGGCGCGAGGCACCCACGCGCAACGCATCGGCGCGCAAATCCTGATCGAGGATCGAAACATTGATTTTCATCCGCTCGCCCGGATTTTCCGGGTTCACATACCAGTCGGTCAGGATAACCCCGCCATTGCTGTCGGTCTGGGTCAGCGGCATGAACGACAGCGCGTCCAGCGAAGCGCGCCACAAATAGCTGTTCACGCCAATTGTCGTCACCTGGGACGCTGCCAGATCGGCCTGGGGCCGTTCCTTGCCGCCACAGGCGGACAGCAGGGACAATGCCAACAGGCTAGCGGTTGCAGGCCGCAGGAAGAAAGAAGGTTTGAGGCGGGACATGAAGCGCTCCTGGTTGCATATTGCGCCGATACGAAATCTTTTTTGCAGGATTTGTTTCGGACATGATATCATTTCAGCGCTCTCTATAAATGCTTTGCCGCAAGGGGCAAGCACAAGCGCATGTTTTGCTCTTGTGCAGCACCGAGTGAACCCCAGTTGAATGAGGGAAATATCATCCTCGGTTCATCTTCTTTTTGCTAGGACTGGCCACCAGGGTCTGGACAAAAGCGTAACCGAACTGCAACAGAAAACCGCTAGTTTGGAAAAATTAGACAAAAACAGTATGTTGACTCGTGCAGATTGGCATATTTTGCTATATTGCAGATCATACAAAGGGGAAGCATTTTCATCATGACGAAAAAGGTTAGTCATTTCGGTTGGTTAGCGACGGGACTCGCAATCTCCGGTCTTGTCATGACTCCTGCCCTGGCGAAAGTGCTTTCCAGCGATGACAATATCGTATCCCTGAAAACCCTCGGATCGATCGGTTCCTTCACGGTAGCCGGTGTCGATCCCGATCTGGCTGCCAAATATAGTCTCAACGCCTTGCGCGGAAATAGCAGCTTCAAATTTACGCCTGCTGGCGGCACGCGCGACGGCGAGCGTTCGGTCACGGTGGTTGTTCGTCAGAAATCCGATGCCGATGCCGTGTCGATTCGCGAAAATATCCTCGCTGGCGCACCCGGATCGGGCATGATCAGCACAGCGAAAATTGCGCCTGTCTCCTACAGCCTGGGCTCCGCCAAGGGGCTGAAGAGCTTTGCGATTCCGGTCAAGAAACTGGGCAGCAACCTGCCTGACCTGTCCGAAATCGGCTCCGGCAAGCTGATCGAGGATCAGGATTCCGGCAAGAAGAGCCGCTTCAGTCCGCGCATGTCGATCGATGCCTCGGCTCCGATCAACGCGGCACCGCGGGCTCTCGATGCCAGCCAGAAAGATTATACGCTGGATGTCGGCGGCAGCTATTCGCTGACCCGCAATCTCAACGTCACCGCCGGTCTGCGGATCAATAACGAGCGCGACCGGATGGCACCCCTGACCGACAATCGTCAGGATAGCCAGGCGGTCTATGTCGGAACCCAGTTCCGCTTCTAGAAATATCGCTCAGCTCAGGGCGTCGATCGCGGCCCAGCCATGGGTCCGATGATTCCGGACCATGTGGTAGCGGCGCGCGGTCATCCCGCCGAGATAGATGACCACACCATTGCATAATCGCGCCAGACGCCGCGCCTGCATGCCATTTAGCGGACGCTGGCCGGGATGGGACCGGGTCGAAAAAATCGGTGAGAGAAAAAATATATCGGCGCCCGAGCGGTTGGCCTGCTGAATCTCACCGGCGTCATGCACCGGTGCGCTGCGCAGCAGTCCGCCGATCATGGGCCGCCGCGCCATGCGGCCATGCACGCCATCGGCGCGCCAGAGCCGGGCCAGGGAAGGGGATCCGGCCAGCATCAGCACATGTCCGCGCCGCCGCGCCAGCTTTCGGATGGTCTCGAACCGCGCCCGGCGCCGGCTCTCGCTCAGATGATGGTGACGAAAGACGATGCCGCTGCCACGCGGCAGGCGCAGGATCGCCTGGTCGAGCGCCGCATCGTTCCGTTCATCGGTGAACAGCCATATCCGCGGCAGCGAAGAACCCGACGGTTTCAGGGGGCAGGGCTGGTCTCTCGACATAAGCCGGCCTATAGACGCAAGCTTGGCGAAAGAGAATGACTGAGAGAGATTAAACCTTGGCAAAGCAGGCACTGAAAGAGATCACCGGCAAGATAGAAAAGGCGGCGCGAATAGCGGACCGCAAGCCATCCGATATCACGCTTATTGCCGTGTCCAAAACCCGCAGCAGCGACGATATCCGGCCGCTGCTGGAGGCCGGTCACCGCGTCTTCGGGGAAAACAGGGTGCAGGAAGCAGCGGACAAATGGCCCGCGCTGAAAGCGGACTATCCGGATAGCGAGCTGCACATGATTGGCCAGCTCCAGTCGAACAAGGCGGCTGAAGCCGTTGCCCTTTTCGATTATATCCATTCGCTCGACCGGCCTTCGCTGCTCAAGGCGCTGGCGAAGGAAATGGACCGGCAGGACCGGCGCATTCCCTGTTTTGTGCAGGTCAATATCGGGGAAGAACCGCAAAAAGGCGGCTGCGAGATTGCCGCTGTCCCCGAACTGGTCGAGCAGGCGCGGCAAGCGGGGCTGAATATCGCGGGGCTGATGGCCATCCCGCCGGATGACAGCAATCCGGCTCCCTATTTTGCGCTGCTTGCCAAGCTCGCCCGCGACCAGGGGCTTGCGGGCCTCAGCATGGGCATGTCGGAAGATTTTGAAAGCGCGGTCAAGCTGGGTGCCACCCATGTCCGGGTGGGCACGGCTCTCTTCGGGCCACGCCCGACGCCGGCCGGCTAGTCAGTTTTCGCCTTTTTCCCGCCGTTCCTGTCCGGATTTTTTTCGCTGTCCTTGGCTGCCCGGTCGGCCTTGCGTTCTTCCGGCGTGTCCGCGGCGACATAGCTGATCACGACGTCGCCATCCTCGATCACCGGCCGGGCATCGGTGGCAAAGAATAGCAGCCGCCGGTCCGGCTTGAGCACGGCCAGCGGTTCCTCGCCTTCTTCCAGATTCCTGCGATAGTCTTCGGCGGTGAATTTTTCGGTGATATTGGTCTTGCTGAATCGCCAACCGGCCAGATCACGGTCCAGCAAAGTGCCAAAATCGGCACCGGATTCGAACAGCAGCCGACCATGGCCGACCCGGCTCTTGCTCTGGCTGTCATTGGCCAGCCGGCTGATCTGCTCATAGCCCATTTCCGGGCCGAGATCGGCGGTGATCAGCTGGTTCTGGCTGTCATTGTCGGTCGCGGCGATCAGATGCTGATATTCGCCCATGTCGATATTGTCGTCATGCGCTTCTTCGAGCACGTCCCCGTGGCGAGTGGCCAGACCCTCGCTGTGCGCGCGGCGCAAGGCAAAGCGGCTATTGTCCGTGATCAGCACGTCAATATCCAGCGATTTCAACATTTTGCCAAGGGCAATCGACCAGCGATTGGCTCCGGCAATCAGCACGCCTTCCCCCTTGCCTTCGGAAATCCCCAGCCGTTCGGCGACCCAGGAGGCGGAAAAGCCGTGCGCGAAGATCGTCGCGATGACGACCGCGAAACTGAGCGGCACCAGCGCTTCCGCGCCGGGCAACCCATAGTCGACGAGCCGAATCGCGAACAGGCCGGTGATCGCCACCGCCACGATCCCGCGCGGCGCGATCCAGGCGATGAACAGCCGTTCGCGCCAAGGAACCGAACTGAACAGCAGAGCGATCAGCACCGAGACCGGGCGTACCACGAACAGCAGCAGGATCAGGAAGATGATGAACTGCGGCCGGAACTGCTGCACCGTTTCCCAGTCCAGCGTCGCCGAAAGAATGATGAACACGCCCGAGATCAGCAGCACCGCGAGATCTTCCTTGAACCGGTACAGCGCCTGGCTCGAATAGATCTGCCGGTTGCCCATCACGATGCCCATCACAGTCACGGTAATCAGCCCGGTTTCATGCTTGATCAGATCGGCGATGACAAAGCCGGCAATCACGGTCACCAGCAGAAAGGGCGCCTTCAGATATTCCGGCACCAGCCCTCTGGGAAACAGCCAGGTGACGGCAAAGCCGAGCCCCGCACCGATCAGACCGGCAATGAAGCTTGCTGCCAGCACATCCATGCTGATCACGGCGATATTGGCATTGGGGCCTTCATACGTGATATAGGCGTAGATTCCGACGGCCAGCAAGGCGCCGATCGGATCGTTGACGATGCCTTCCCATTTCAGGATATTGCGGACCCGCGACGGCACCCGCAGCGTGCGCAGCATCGGGCCGATCACGGTCGGCCCGGTCACGATCATGATACCGCCGAGCAGCGCCGAGATTTCCCAGGACAGGCCAGCGCCATAATGCGCGGCCGCCGTGCCCAGGACCCAGGCGATCGGACCGGCGATCAGGACCATCGTGGTCACCGCTCCGCCCGCCTGGCGCAATTCGCGGAAATTCAGGCTGAGACCGCCCTCGAACAGAATCACCGCCACGGCCAGCTTGATGATCGGCTCCTGCAGGGCACCGAAATCGCGTTCTGGATCAATGATGCCCAGCACGGGGCCGGCGATAATGCCGACGATCAGCATCAGCGCAATGGCCGGACGACCGGTCCGCCAGGCGATCCACTGCGCGCCGATGCCAAGCAGGCCGATCAGCGCGATCTTGACCATTAGCGAATCTATAATTTCCATATTATGTCCTTGGCGGGTTTTGCGGGCTTATGCAAAAAACTTTCCTTGCCCCCGGGAATCAGGATGGTTCGAAATGGTCGATCGCTTCCTCGATAACCCGGTAGACGGATTCGAGTTGCTCGGCAGTGATACAATAAGGGGGCATGACATAGATCGTGTTGCCCAGCGGGCGCAGCAATATGTCCCGATCACGGAAAAAGCGCAGCAGCCGCGGGCCGAAATCGGACATATAGTCGCCGGCGCCATCGTCGATTTCCAGCGCCAAAATGGTGCCGCACTGGCGCAGGCCGCTGATGTTCGCCTTGCGCTGCAGTCTTTGGGTAAACGCCTGGTGCGAAGTGATAATCGCGTCGATTCGCTGCTTTACCGGCTCGTCGCGCCAGATCGCCAGATTGGCATTGGCCGCTGCGCAGGCAATCGGATTGGCGGTAAAACTGCTCGAGTGAAAGAACATCTGTGCACGGTCTTCGGAAAAATGCGCCTTATATATGGCATCGCTGGCGGCGGTGACGGCCAGCGGGATCACTCCGCCGGTCAGCCCCTTGGCCATGCACAATATATCCGGTTCAACACCCGCCTGTTCGCAGGCAAAGATGGTGCCCGTGCGGCCCCAGCCGGTCATCACCTCGTCGGCGATGAACAGCACGCCATGCGCACGGCAGATCGCAGCGATCTGCGCCAGTACCGCAGGCGTGTAGATTTTCATGCCGCCGGCGCCGAGGATCAGAGGCTCGACGATCAGCGCCGCTGGCGGATCGTCGGGGTTGCGGCAATATGCCTCCAGTTCTTCCAGCGTTCGCTGTTCCGTTCCGGGTTCCGGGAAGGACAGGGTGCCGACATCGAACAGCAGCGGCGCATAGGCGCGGTTGAACACGCCGCGCGCGCCGACCGACATCGCGCCGATCGTGTCGCCATGATAGCTGTGCTCCATCACCAGGATCTTGTGGCGCGCCTCGCCGCGATTGTGCCAGTAGCCCAGCGCCATTTTCAGCGCGACCTCGACTGCCGTCGAGCCGCTGTCGGAAAAGAAAATATGGGCGAGCGATTCGGGCAGAAAGTCCGCGAGGCCCTCGGCCAGCGCGCGCGCCGGCGGATGAGTCCAGCCGGCAAAGATGATCTGGTCCAGCCGGGCGCTCTGCTCCTGGATCGCGGCGACGATTTTGGGGTGGCAATGCCCATGGGTCTGCACCCACCAGCTGGAGATGGCATCGATAATCTCTGTGCCGTCCGCGCGGTAGAGCGCCGCGCCCTCGGCTCGCGCGATTTCCGGAATTGGCTCGCCCAGACCGTGCTGGGTGAACGGGTGCCAGATATTGAGGCTCATGGCGCAAAATCCGCGACAGCGAAATTGGCATCAAAGGCGGCCGTCAGAGTCGCTGGCGACAGCTGGTCGATGACCGGCAGCCGCCCCAGCCGCCTGACGTCGCCCATCCGGCAGATGGTCTGCTCGCTGCCGGCCTGTTCCGGGCCGACAAAGGCGATGCCGTGAATCGCAATGCCGCGGCTGCGCAGCGCCTCGATGGTCAGCAGGCTGTGGTTGATCGTGCCCAGCCGGGTCGAGGCGACAAGGATCACCGGCAGGCCCCAGTGGGCAAAAATATCGGCAAACAGCAGGTCCGGATTGACCGGAACCAGCGCTCCGCCGGCACCCTCGATGATCAGCGGGCCGTCGACCTCCGGAAGGACCAGATCGTCGAGACCGATGGCAATTCCTTCCTCAGCCGCGGAAAAATGCGGCGAAGCGGGAATTTGCAGCCGGAAACGCTCGGGCAGGATCCGCGATGAATCGATGCCGCCGAGCCGAGCCACGGTCTCGCTGTCGGTGCCCTCGGCGAGACCCGCCTGGACCGGCTTCCAATAATGGCCGTCAAGAGCTGCAGTCAGCGCCGCTGCAAAAACGGTCTTGCCGATATCGGTATCGGTACCGGTGATGACGAACTGCCCGCTCATGCCGCTTCTGCCACCGCCAGCGCTTCCTCCAGCGCCGCCGCAAGGCTGCGGATGTCATCCGCCGTTACATTCAGGGTCAGCGAAATGCGCAGGCGCGCGGTGCCGGCCGGCACCGTCGGCGGACGAATCGCCCGGACATCGAATCCCTTGCCTTGCAGCAGTGTGGCCACGGTCACCGCGACCCGGTCGTCGCCGATGATGATCGGGAAAATCTGGCTGTCCTGTCCCTCGGCAAGATTGAGACCGGCAAAACAGCTGCGGGCCAGCGCGATATGGTCGGCCAGGCCGGTCTGCAGCGAGGGCGTTTCGGCGACATGGACAATCGCCTGATGGGCCAGATGCGCGGTCAGCGGACTGGGTGCGGTGGAAAAGATAAAGGGGCGGGCGCGGTTGATGAAAAAGTCGCGGAGGACGCTGGGCATGGTCAGCAGACCGCCCTCTCCGCCCAGCGCCTTGCCGATCGTCCGCAGGATCAGGATATTGTCGCGCTTGCCGAGTTCCGCGGCCAGACCGGCGCCGCGGTCGCCGAAAACGCCGACGGCATGCGCCTCGTCGATCACCAGCATCGCGTCATGGCTGTCGGCAATGCGTGTCAGATCGGCCAGCGGTGCCCGGTCACCATCCATGCTGTACAGGCTCTCGACCGCAATCCAGACGGTGCCCGTCCCCCCGGACGCGCGCCAGACCCGGATGGCCTGTTCCAGGGCATTGCAGTCATTATGGGGGAAAGGCTGGAACCGGGCGCGGCCCAGCTTCATGCCGTCATGGACGCTCGCGTGGATGAACGCGTCATACAAAAGGAGATCACCGGTCTGCGGCAGAGTGGCGAACAGGGCGCTGTTCGCGGCAAAACCGGAGCCGAAGAACAGGCTGGCCTCCGCGCCATAATGGCTCGCGGCAAAGTCCTCCAGCGCTTCATGCTCGGGATGATTGCCGCCGAGCAGCCGCGATCCGCCCGAGCCATGGGCGATGCCATTGGCAATGGCCCTTTGCGCGATGGCCTGCAGAACGGGACTGTGTGCTAGCCCCAGATAGTCATTGGACGAAAAATCCTTGCCCGCCGGCATCAACAGCCGCCGCTTGCGACCTGCCTTTTCCAGTGCCGCAAGCTGGTCGCGATAGGGTTTGAATCGATCCATGGCCGGACCGTTAGCAGTCAGGGGGCGTCGGTGACCAGAGGCAATGCAAACTGCCGTTCATCGAGCGTTTCTATTGCCCGGTCGGCAAAGGGCAGGGGAAAGCAGACCGGCTGTTCCTTCAGGCCAATGATCGCTTCGGCCGGCCCGCCGACACAGGCCTCGATCGCCGGGTCATGCGCCGCCATGCCGCCGGTCAGGGCGCCGAAGGCGGGCAGGATCAGATGCCGCGGACCGCGGACAAAGCAGCGCCGGGAAACATGGCGACCGCGCACCGCGACGCGCATCTTGGGATGATAATGGCCCGATATTTCCGGCAAGCGGCTGCTCGGGGAAGCCTGGTGGCGGAGGGCAAGGCCCTCGCCGGTCCATTCGTCGACCACCGATCCGCCCCACAGGCCAGAGACATCGCGGTCGTGATTGCCGGTGATCCAGATCCAGTCCAGTGCTGCGGTCATTCCGGCGAGTCGTCTGGCCGCTTCCGGTTCCAGCCGCGCCTCGCCGCCATCGTCATGATAATTGTCGCCGAGACAGAAGACCGTGGTTGCGCCGGTATCGCGGACCAGCCCCGCCAGTTCCTCCAGCGTCGCCTGGCTGTCATAGGGCGGCAGCATCTGGCCCTGCCGCGCATAGAAACTGGCCTTTTCCAGATGCAGATCCGCCACCAGCAGCGCATTTTTTGCCGGCCAGTGGAGCGCCGCCGGAGCGACGATATCAAAGCGGTGACGAGCGAACAGAAGGGGAACCATGCTGTCGCTATGCGATGAACATTCTGGCGATGCAAGCCGCTCTATTGGAATTTCCCCGACAACCATCCTATATGCGCTGCCATGACCGAATCCGAATCTCCCGTAAAAGTCGCTGCACTCTATCATTTTGCTGTGGTCGAGGACCCTGCGGCGCTCCGCCTGCAAGTGCTCCCGCTGTGCGAAAGGCATGGCCTGAAGGGCACGATCCTGCTTGCTCCGGAAGGGATCAACGGCACCATCGCCGGCGCGCCCGATGCGATTGACCGGGTGATTGACGGGCTGCGGGCGCTGCCGCGCTTCGCCGATCTCGAGGTCAAATATTCCGAAGCCAGCGCGATGCCTTTTCTGCGGATGAAGGTCCGGCTGAAGAAGGAGATTGTCTCCATGGGCGTCGAGGGCGTCGATGCCGCGACCGAAAAGGGCCATTATGTCGATCCGGCGGAATGGAACAGTCTGATCGCTGACCCCGACACGATCGTGATCGACACCCGCAACGCCTATGAAGTGGCGATCGGTACGTTCGAAGGCGCGATCGACCCGAAAACCGAATCCTTCCGTGACTTTCCGGCCTGGTTCGACGATTTTTCAGAGAAATTGCGCCAGGATTCGGAGAAGAAACCGAAGATCGCGATGTTCTGCACCGGCGGCATCCGCTGCGAGAAAGCGACCGCCTATGTCAAGGCGCAAGGCTTTGACGATGTCCGCCATCTCAAAGGCGGCATCCTGAAATATCTTGAACATGTCCCCGAAACCGACAGCCTCTGGCAGGGCGACTGTTTTCTGTTCGACCAGAGAGTCGCCGTCGGCCACGGGCTGCGCGAAGCCGATTATGCGCAATGCTATGCCTGCCGGATGCCGCTCAATGCCGCCGACCGCGCCTCGCCGGACTATATTCCCGGGGAAGCCTGTCCGCATTGCATCGACCAGCGCACGGACGAGCAGCGCGCCCGCTATCGCGAACGCCAGCGCCAGGTCGAGAAGGCTGCGGAAGAAGGCAGGCAGCATCTGGGCACGGCATGACCGGTCTGGCCGACCTGCCGGTCCTGTACAGCTTCCGCCGCTGCCCCTATGCGATGCGCGCCCGTATGGCGCTGCTGGTCAGCGAGACTACCGTCCGGCTGCGCGAGGTCGTGCTGCGCGACAAGCCCGACGAGATGATTGCCGCCTCGCCCAAGGCCACGGTGCCGGTGCTGGTTCTGCCCGACGGCGAGGTCGTCGATGAAAGCCTGGCGATCATGCGCTGGGCGCTGGGCCATAATGACCCGCAACACTGGTTGCAGGGAAGCGATGCCGAAGCCGTGCTGATCGCCGAAGCCGACGGCCCGTTCAAGCATCATCTCGACCGCTACAAATATCCGGTCCGCTATGACAATGTCGATCCGCTCGAGCATCGCGCCGGGGGCCAGGCCTTTCTTGAAAAACTCGATTCCCTGATTCAGAAGTCAGGCCAGCTGGCGGGAGAGTGGCCCACCCTGGCCGACCACGCGATATTTCCCTTTGTCCGGCAGTTTGCCAACAATGACCGCGACTGGTTTGACGGCTTACCTTTGCCAGCCTTGCAGCAATGGCTCGCCGACCATCTTGCGTCGCCGCTATTTGCAACAACCATGCAAAAATATCCTCAATGGCAAAGCGGTGAAGAGGAGCCCGAGTTTGGTCGTTAGGACCATGGGTAAGCGATAGAACAGAAAGATGGATCCCAAATTCTGGAACGATCCCTTTGCCGGATGGAGATCACCGGCAAACTATTTGGCGCGAAACTTCCAGACCTTCAGCGGACGATGTCCGCTGCCACGACCGCAAAGCGATTATTCGGGCTGATGTTGCGACCGTTCCCTCGGCCTTAAAGGGTCGGCAATATCACGGCACAAACTGGTCGCGGCATTGGCACGGCGCAGCAGCTGAAACTTGCCGTACTGTGCGTCATCCGTGAAGCCATCCCTCAAAGCTTGTTCGAAAGCCAGCTTCTCGGGGGGAGAAGGGTTTTCCATTGCTGGAAAAAACCTGCGATAGAATGAAGGGCTACTGATTGCGTTATTAAACACGACCCATTCAGCATTTTTCGTTACCTCAAGGCAGGTTTCAAGATATTGAGAGGGCGTCGAATATTGCGGAACCAATATATCAAAGCGGGCGGGGTGAGTTCGCTTGGCCAAAAATGGCAAGAGCGGATCATAGGGGTAAATGAAAACAGCATCGCTCGAAGGAACATGACTTAATCGTTCTAACAATTCGGCTGTTCCATGATCGTTCATTATTGTTATCGCGCCTGCTTGAGTTATTGTTTGCGGCTTAGATGCTGCATCAGCAGCCAACACGATTATCGGCGACGCGATCAACAGAAATGCAGCTATGCTTCCACCCGTTCGCAATGGGCCGGCTGTATCACTTAAGAAAATACCAATGAGCCCCGCAAACAACGGGAGAGCAAGAACGACACAAAAAGAGATATGAACAGCATCCGGTCGAGGAAAACAACTCAAAAATCCGGACAAGGCAAATAGACAACCAATGCTCCAGTATTTTTCACGCCATAATGTCCTTCCGCGGCGATATAATGCCAGAACGAGCAAACAAGCCATGGCGGGAAAGACTCCGACAAGCACTATTTGCTGAATTGTCATAAAGGCACCAAAGGAAACACGCTGTATATTTGAATAATTATGTATCGCAAATAAAATGACCTGGTCAAATGCCTCGTCTATCGTGCCTTGGTACCACAAGAACAACAGGATGGCCGCAAGCAGCAATAAACCACTTGATATAAATTTGATTATATCTGTTAAGGACTTTTGCAGCAGCAGGCTTGTGAAGGCTGCAAGCACGATTATGGCCCCTCTGTGGGTGGTGACAAGGGTGGCTGCACTAGCGGCAAGGCCGGCGAGAATTGGCTGTCTGGATTTGCCATCAGCCGGCATAAGTGACCACATAGCTATCATTGAAAACATACTTGTGAACCAGTGATGGTTGATTTGTGTCCAGCCTCCTTGAGAGGCAGCAACCCATGAGAGGGTCAGAAGCATTGACAGCCCGGCACGCCCCGACAACGCCCGGCAGCAGGAGTAGGTGAATCCAGCCGTTATAGCGATTACAAGCACTGCTAGCGATCGCGCTGCAAATAAGGATGATCCAAACACTGAAAGCCAGGCACTTGTCAGCAGGAAACCTCCAGGCGGGTGAAATTCAAAAAAGTCGCGATATAAAATTTGCCCGTGTATCATACGGTCTGCGGCATGAAGCCATATTCCCTCGTCCCCCAGGCCCCAAACGGTACGGAGAAAAGGCAAGCAAAGCAAAGCCGCTAAAATAGATACAACAAAGCTCGAATGGCGATGCAAATGTCCCAACTGTCTGAGCGACCGCTTCATAAATATCCCAACGCTTTTTTGATCATGGCAGTCACCATGTTACCTCGTTCACAACAAAATAATTCAACGATATGGTGAGGTGACGGTTAAGGGCTAATAAAGCAATAATTTGTTATTTGGCATCGCAGTAATTTACGCTGTCATTGAGCGGGAGCCATGGCTCCCGTCAGGATTTTAGCTTTGGATAGAAGCAAATAGCAAGACCTTTGCTTCAATGGTATCGCGCTGCTCTCCGCCCTGATTCCGAAGCGATCCGGCTAGGACTTGAACCGTGTGCCAATCTGCTGATCGATATGAAGTCGCGCATTTTTGGGGGCCAGGAAATGAATCTTCCGATTGGGAAAGTCGATCGCGACCTGGTCGAATTGCCGCAGTACATCCATGCCGAGCAACAGCGTCGGCTTGTCGGCCAACCCAAATCGCTCAAACGGCGGTGGATCTGCAAAGGCTACCAGAAGCGTGGCAAAGCGGGCGCGGCCGATACGGAATTCCCGCAATCTGCCAAATTCCACGCCCAATGTCTCGCCGGTGACCGCGATCAGCAAATTGTCATCCCCGACCTCTTTTGCGCGTTTCAGCAATCTTTTGTGCAATATAGTGTTGGCGATCGAAACCTGCGCTCCCGTATCGACAATAACATTGACCTTGATCCCGGAAATCGTGGCATCCGTGAAAATCAGTTGGCCGGACCGGCGTTTGGCAGTCACGACGATTTCACGCGACTTCGGTCTGCTGCGCGCTGTCTCGGCATCTTCAATGACAATCTGGTTGGCAAGAAAATCAAATAATATGCGCTGGTCCTGCAAGCCATCGAGTCCCAATATCCCGTCGCCACCGATATGTCTTGCAGCCAGAACCGGCGAAATCAGGCCATTATAACTTTTCTGACCGAGGGTAAGGCTGGGCACATAGACCATGTCCACCATACTGGTGCCGGCAATGCTCATCAACTTGGCCGGCTCTTCGCCTTCCAGCGCCAATTGGTCGGCGATCCGGCGCGAGATCACCGTTCGTTCCGCGCCGGTATCAATGACAAAGGCAAAAGGTCCCTTGCCCTCGATGCTGACGGGAACGGTCATCCTTCTCGCGCGATCCTGGTCGATATCGACGATCTCGCCTTCAGGACCGACCCGGCTGCCCGGCTCCAGCGGCTGACCAAAGGGCAGGGGGTAAGCCATCGCCAGAACGGACGCCAGAACAGCGGGCATGCTGGTCAGAAATGCGGACATGGCCTCTCCCTTATTATTTTTCCGGGCCGCATCAGCATAGTTTGTTGTCCGGCAATTGCCAGACCCATATCATGGACCAACGCCCTGCCTCGACCAACGACCACCCTAGGCATCTTCCGGCAGCAGGAAATAGATTTTGCGATTGGCAAAGTCGATCGCCACCCGGTCGAACCGCCGCAAGGCATCCATGCCCAGAAACAGCGCCGGCGTCTTGTCCAGCCGCAAGGCCCTGAAGGGTGCGATATCGGCAAAGGCGATCGGGATGATGCCGAAGCGGGCGCGCCCGATCAGCAGCTCCTCGGCAATGCCATAATCGGCCGGTACCGAGCGGCCGGTGATATCGACCAGATTCATCTGTGTCATTGCCGATGATTTCAGCCGCAGCCGCCTTTGCAGTGCCTTGTTGCCGATCGACAGTTCCCCGCCGGTATCGATGATGATGCTGGTTCTGACGCCGGCAATCGTCGCGTTCGTGAAGATCAATTGTCCGGAGCGACGTCTTGCCGTCACCACGATTTCGCGCAGCGACCGGCTTTTCAGCGGCTCGCTGATATCCTCGACCGAAATGGTGCGGCCCAGAAAATCGAACAGAATCCGCTGTCCCTGCAGACTGTCGAGACCGAGCACCCCGTCCGCCCCGATATGCTCGGACCGGAACGTCGGCGCAATCAGCCCGTCATAGCTGCGCTGGCCAAGGGTCAGGCTGGGCACAAAGACGGTCTGCACGACGGTGCTGCCGGCGAGCGCCACGATGGTTACTTCATCCTCGATATCCAGCGCTAGCGCGCCAGAAATCTCCTTCGACACTATCGTTCGCTGCGACGCCGTATCGATGATGAAGGCATAGGGCCCGCCCTCGTCAATGCGAACGGAGACGGTCATCCGCTCAAGCCGGTCCCGATCAATCGCGATCCGCTCGGCGTCAGGCTGGATGAACTGGTCCGGCAGGCGATCGGCAATATGGGCTTCGGTTTCCGGTTCGACCGGACCGGATGCGGCCAGGGACACCGCGAACAGTGATGCGCAGAGGGGATAGAGCATGGTCGAACAAGCCATGGCTTATCCTAGGTCAAAAACCATCTGCGTCCAGACAGGATGCAATCAGCTGCCTGGCCTAATCCGCGTGCATGGCCTCGTTGATCAGTGCTTCCGCCTCGATCAGCAGCGCGTCGTCGGTCGCGCCCTGCGCCACATGCTCGCGCCCGATCATTACCAGCACCGGCACCGCCAGCGGGCTGACCCGGTCGAGTTCGACATGGATCATCGACCCGGCGGCGCGGTCGAGCAGGTCGCCGAGCCGCCCGACATCGGTCATCCGGGCCCGCGCGTCGGCCCAGGCTGCCTGCATCAGCAGATGGTCGGGCTCATATTTGCGCAGCACGTCGAAGATCAGGTCGGTCGAAAAAGTGACCTGCTTGCCGGTCTTGCGCTTCCCCGGATGCTGCCGCTCGACCAGGCCGCTGATCACCGCCACTTCGCGGAAAGCGCGCTTGAGCAGGTGCGATCCCTCGACCCAGTCGAAAAACTCGTCTTCCAGGATGTCGGCGCTGAACAAAGGCGCGGGATCGGTGACCGGCTCGACGCTGTAGCAGGCCAAAGCATAGTCATTGGCGACAAAACCGACCGGTTTCAGGCCGCGATCCTCCATCCGCCGGGTCAGCAGCATGCCAAGCGACTGGTGCGCATTCCAGCCCTCGAAGCTGTAGCAAATCATATAATGGAGGTTTTTGTGCGGGAAGGTTTCCACCAGCAATTGGCCCGGCTCCGGCATCACCGAGCGATGGTCCTGCATCTCCAGCCATTCGCGGACATCGTCCGGAAAGCGCGCCCATCCCGCCCGGTCGGTCAGCAGCCCGCGCACCCGGTCCGACAGATGGGTGGTCAGGGGCAGCCTCGCCCCCATATAGCTCGGGATCATCGCCGCTTTCTTGGAGGCGCGGACAATGACATCGCTGCTGTCCATCTTGATCATTTCAAGGCTGAGACCGGCGAAGAAAAATGTGTCGCCGACCGACAGCATCGCGACAAAGCCCTCCTCGACCTTGCCGAGGCTGCGGCCGTTCTTGAACCGCACGGTCATCATCGCCGCATCGACGATGATCCCCGCGTTGAGGCGGTGTTGCGCGGCAAATTTCGGGTGGGTCAGGCTCCAGAAGCCCTTCGCATCCCGGCGCAGCCGCTTGAACCGGTCATAGGCCTTCAGCGCATAGCCGCCATCGCGGATGAAATTCAGCACCCGCTCTAACTGTTCCTTGCTCAGCGCACTATAGGGCAGGGCGGACTGTACCTCGTCGAGCAGCGCGTCCTCCTGAAAGGGGGCGGCGCAGGCACAGCTCATCACATGCTGGGCGAGTACATCGAGTCCGCCCGCACGGAACGGCTCGCCGTCTCGCCGACCCTCGTTGACTGCGTCGAGCGCCGCCTGCGCCTCGAGATATTCGAAGCGGTTGCCCGGTACCAGCAGCGCCTTCGACGACACGTCGAGCCGGTGGTTCGCCCGCCCGATGCGCTGCAGCAGCCGCGACGATCCTTTCGGTGCCCCCATCTGGATGACACAGTCGATATCGCCCCAGTCGACCCCGAGGTCGAGCGAGGCGGTACAGACCAGCGCCCGCATCCGGCCTGACGCCATGGCGTTCTCCACCTTGCGCCGTGCTTCCTTGGACAGGCTGCCGTGATGAATGCCGATGGCGAGGGTGTCGTCATTGATATCCCAAAGCTTCTGAAAGGTCAGCTCGGCCAGAAAGCGCGTGTTGCAGAAGATCAGCGTCATCCGGTTGTCCCGAATCTGCTGCATCACCTGCGGAATCGCATAGGCCCCGGCGTGGCCGGCCCAGGGCACCCGCACCGGATCGCCCTCCGGCGTTTCCGGCAGCATGATCGACAGATCGGCCGGCGCACCTTCTGCGCCGAGCACATGGGTCACGGTATCGATATCGCCATAGGGTGCAAGCCAGGCGCGAAAATCATCCGGCTCGGCGACTGTGGCAGACAGCGCAACCCGCTGCATGGTCGGCGCGATTGTCTGCAGCCGCGCCAGCGACAGCGCCAGCAGGTCCCCGCGCTTGCCGGTGGCAAAGGCGTGGACCTCGTCGATCACCACGCGCCGGAGACCGGCGAACAGGGTGAAACTCTCCGGCTGGCTGAGCAGCAGATTGAGCGATTCGGGCGTGGTCAGCAATATCTGCGGCGGCTTCACCCGCTGCCGCGCCTTGCGCGCCGCCGGCGTATCGCCGCTGCGCGTCTCGATCGTGATCGGCAGCCCCATTTCCTCGACCGGCGTCAGCAGGTTGCGCTGCACATCCACCGCCAGCGCCTTGAGCGGCGAGATATAGAGCGTGTGAAGAGTGTCACTGCCCTTCCGTTCGCCCTGAGCCTGTCGAAGGGCGGGTTGCGCCACGCCAGATGCTTCGACAGGCTCAGCACGAACGGGTTTCTGCGCCACCTGCTCAACCAGTTCCACCAGTGTCGGCAAAAACCCCGCCAGCGTTTTCCCCGCTCCGGTCGGTGCTGTCAGCAGGGCATGGCGCCCCGCCCGCGCCGCTTCCAGCATCTCCAGCTGGTGCTGACGCACCGCCCATCCCCGCGAAGCGAACCAGTCGGCAAGGATCGGCGGAATCGGATCATCGGGCATTGCACCCGGCAGACGCTTTGTCGCTATTGTTTCAACTCCGCCATCAGTCCGAACAGCTGGACCACATCCGGCGGACTATTGTCGCCGGCATATTCCCGGTAAAGCGTCGAGACATTGACCGCGATCCGCTCGCTGTCACCCCAGGCGGAAAAATCGCCGAGCCTAATATCATGCGCGGCGTCGCGCACCGACAGCCCGGCATCGAACCGCTTGCGCGCTTCCTGGTCGATATAGCGCAGATAATCCTGCACCCGCCGGACGCCGTGCACATCGGTGATCGGGCCGTGTCCCGGCACGATGGTCTCGGCCCTGAGATCGATGATTCTGTCGCACGCTGCAATCCAGTTGCCGACCGGCCCGGCCCACATGATCGGCGTGCCCTCGATGAACAATATGTCGCCGGTAAAGACGGTCTTGTCGCCCGGGACATGGACCAGCACGTCGCCCGCCGTATGTGCGGGCCCGACCTCGATCAGGTCGACTTTCTTGTCGCCGACCGTCAGGCTGTGTCGGCCGCTGAAGGTCTGGGTCGGTAATTTCTCCTCGACATCGGTGAAATCGAAGCTCCCGAAAATATCGACCAGATATTGCCCGGCCGGTCCCATAGCCCTGGCCTGCGCCATGATCGCGGCGAGCTGGCTGGCCGGCAGCTCCGACATTTCACGCGCACTGGCTTCCGATGCAATCACCTCGGCATGGGCGCAGCAGCCATTGCCGTGGGTATGATCGCCATTGGCGTGGGTGTTGACGATGACCCCGATATCGTCCGCTGCCACCCCGGCCGCATCTGCCATGACGCCGAGCATCTCGCGGGTCAGGCGGGCATCGAACAGGGTATCGACGAGCAGCGATTCGCCGCCGTCAGTGATCAGGCCGGCATTGGACCAGCCCCAGCCGCCATCGGGCTGCAGATAGGCGTAAAGCCCGAATCCGGTTTCAACCAGACCCTTTTCAAACGGAATTGCCATCACCTCTTCTCCCGCATCATGCACCATATGCGACATATCGTCGCAACTTTCCAATGTTTCAAACGTAAGTGGCTCGATAATGGCGACACGGCGATCCTTGCCGACCGTAAATTATTCTCGTATCTGGCGAGTGGGGCAATTTCATCGCGACCGCAGCGGCGAATCCAATAAGAGCGACATATTATGGACAATCGGGGAACGTCGAAAAGCCGCATCGAATGGGGGTTCATCCTCACTTTGCTGGTGGTTATTTCGTTCGCCTTCGCGCTCATTATCGAGCCATTTTTCGGTGCCATCGTCTGGGCCGTGGTCGTCGCCGTGCTGTTCCGCCCGGTCTATGATCGCCTGCTGGGCGCATTCCCGGGACGGACCAATCTGGTAACGGTGACCACTCTGGTCCTGATCCTGTTGCTGGTCGTCGTCCCCGCGATTCTGCTTGGCTTTGCGATGGTGCAGGAAGCGACGGGCATCTACCAGCGAATCCAGGCCGGTGATATCGATTTCGACGCGGTCTTCGGGCGATTTGAAAGATCCTTGCCGCACTGGATGCAGGTTCAGCTCGCAGCCTATGGCTATGGCGATTTTGCCAGCATCAGGGCAGAGGTCGAACAATATGTTTCCGCCATCCTCGAATTCCTGCTCGGTCAGATACTCAGCGTCGGGCAGGGGGCCTTCCAGTTCATGCTGGGTCTGGGCGTGATGCTCTATCTCACATTCTTCCTGTTGCGCGACGGTCCGGCGCTTAACGACCGTATCGGCGAGATGATTCCGCTCGAGGAATCGAAGCGTCACATTCTGATGGAACGCTTTCTCGCTGTGATCCGGGCGACGATCAAGGGCAGCCTGGTCATCGCGGTCATCCAGGGCACGCTGGGCGGACTGGTCTTCTGGGCGCTCGATATCCGCGGTGCGCTGCTGTGGGGCGTGGTGATGGGCGTATCATCGCTGATCCCGGCAATCGGTACGGGCTTTATCTGGGTTCCGGTCGCACTCTATCTGCTCGTCACGGGCGATGTCACACAGGGAGTCATATTGATCCTGTGCGGCGTGTTCGTGATCAGCATGGTCGACAATGTCGTGCGCCCGATTCTGGTCGGGCGGGATACCCGGATGCCCGACTATGTGGTGCTGATCACTACGCTGGGCGGGCTGCAATTGTTCGGTATCAACGGCATCATCATCGGCCCGCTGGTGGCGGCGCTGTTCATCGCCATCTGGAGCATTTTTTCCGATATGCACGATGTGCATGAACCGGAGAGAGCCAGCGACTAGCCGCCTAGCGGCTCGCTTCATCTGCCATCGCGATCATCGATCGGGCGTGGCGCAGGGCCACCGCGCGATGGTCATGACCATAGCCGCCACCCAAAGCGCTGGCGACGGCAATGCCCCGGTCCCGGGCCCGGCGGATGACCATCCGCTCGCGCCGTTCCAGACCGGCATCCGTTAGCGCGAGCCGCCCCAGCCGGTCATCGACATGCGGATCGACGCCCGCCTGGTAGAGCAGCAGGTCCGGTTCGAAGCCTGGCAGAATTTCGTGCAAGGCCTCGTCCAGAATAGCAAGATAGGCGTCATCTTCGATACCGTCGGGCAGCGCGATATCACGGCTGGAACGCGCCTTGCGGGTCGGGAAATTGCGCTCGTTATGGATCGACAGGGTGAACACATCCTCGCGCCCGGCCAGCAAGACCGCAGTCCCGTCGCCCTGATGCACATCGAGATCGACGATCAGGATCTTGCGCGCATCGCCCTGGGCCAGCAGCCGGTTGGCGGTGATCGCGAGATCGTTGAACACGCAATAGCCGGCCCCGGTGTCGGCGAGAGCATGATGGCTGCCGCCGGCGCTGTTTGCGGCATAGCCGTGCTGCAGCGCCAGCCGCGCGGCCAGCCAGGTTCCGCCCGATGTATAGCAGACGCGGCTGGCAATCGCGGCGGACACCGGAAAGCCGATGCGGCGTTCTATCGTTCGGGGGACGGTCGCGGTCAGCACCTGCTCGACATAGTCGGGATCATGTACCGCCTCGATCCAGTGACGCTCCATTGGTGTCGGCTCGTATGCGATATGCCGGGGCGCATGGTCGCGAATCGCCTCCATCACCAGCTGATATTTGTGGAACACAAAGCTGCCGCTGGCCGGGCGCGGTGCGACATAATCGGCATGGTGGACGATATGGAGCATGATGTTGCGGAGTCAGGCCCCGCGGATCAGCTGTCCGGGCCGGGCGCCGGTCGACTGGTCGAACCGGCGGATGATTTCCCCCGACACGATGGTGGCATCATAGCCGGTTGCCCGCTGGTGCAGCCTTTGTCCGCCCGCGGGCAGATCCCGGACAATCTCCGGCAGATGCAGTTCCAGCCGATCCATGTCGATGACATTGATATCGGCCTTGGCCCCGGCGTGGAGCAGGCCGCGCCGGTTCAGGCCTACGGCGCAGGCTGCCTTGTGCGACAGCATATGCACCGCTTCGGCGAGGTCGAACCGGTAGCCATTGGCTTTCTGCACATATTGCTTGAGCAGATAGGTCGAATAGCTGGCATCGCAGATCGCGCCATAATGGGCACCGCCGTCGCCAAGACCGGGGATGCAGTGCGAATGGCTCAGCATCTCGTGGGCGCTGGCCAGCGTGCCATTTTCATAATTGCCCAGCGCGGCGAGGAACAGGCCCTTGCCATTGGTATCGAGCAACCGGTCATAGGCGATTTCCTGAGGCGTGCAGCCTTTTGTGGCGGCCTGACCGGCCATGCTCATTGCTTTAGGGGGCGCATAATCCGGCGGATCATCCAGCGGGAACAGCCAGTTCCAGTCGCGGGCCAGGGCGTTGAACGGATGGCCGGGCTCGAATTCCTCGGCGAGCAGCGCCGCGCGCATTCCCGGATCGCGCATTGCCGCGACCTGCTGTTCCACGGGCAGGTCCGCGATCTTCGCCCAGCTCGGGCAGAGGATGAACGGGTGGACGGTCAGTTCCAGCCCGGCGATCAGCCCGATCGGACGCGGCATGATCTGCGCGGTGGCCTTGCCGCCGCTGGCATTGGTGCGGTCCAGCATCTCCAGCACCCGGCGCCAGCGCGGCGGGCCGTCATTGCCTGAGGCCAAAGTGAAGGTGGCCGGCCGGCCGCTGCTTTCCACCACCCGCTCGATCACCTGATATTCCTTGTCCCAGCCGACAAACGCATCGAGCACGACCTGGAAGGTGCCGGTCCCGGCATCGGCCATGCCTCCGCAAATCGCCTCGAGCTCGGCGATATCGGCCTCGAAGGTCGGGATGCTGCCGCCATCGGCGGTCTTGTGGATCGACAATCGCGAGGTGGCAAAGCCGAGCGCGCCCGCTTCCATCGCTTCGCGGCACAGCTGGCGCATCACCGCCAGATCCTCATCATTGGCGGGTTCGCGCGCGGCCCCGCGAGCGCCCATCGCATAGACGCGCAGCGGCGAGTGCGGCAGATAGGCGGCTATATCGATATCGCGTTTGCCGCTGGCGACCACGTCGAGATATTCCGGAAAAGTCTCCCAGTTCCACGGCAGACCATCGGCCATGACCACACCGGGAATATCCTCGACGCCCTCCATGACATTGATCAGCATCTCGTGATCGGTCTTGCGGCAGGGCGCAAAGCCGACGCCGCAATTGCCCATGATCGCCGTGGTCACCCCGTGCGAGGACGAGGGGCTCAGTTCTTCGGCCCAGATCGACTGGCCGTCATAATGGGTATGAACATCGACAAAGCCGGGCGTGACGATTCTGCCGGAAGCGTCAATCTCTTCCCGGCCGGTGCCCGACACTTCACCGATAGCCGATATCTTGCCGTCGCTGATTGCGATATCACCGTCGATCAGATCACCGCTGCTGCCGTCGGCAATGGTCCCGCCGCGTATTATCAGGTCAAAATCCGCGGACATGATCGTTCCTTACATCTCAGATGCGCCAGTCTAGCCCGAATATCTAACCATAGACAATATGGTAAGCCATTATGAAATTGGACAGGCGCGATCTTGGCTTCCGGATCCCATCAACTAAAAGTTGGGAAATTTTCCCATCAGTCAGCATCAACGAAACAGAGGTTCTTGGCGTGTTGACACTAAGAAGTTGAATAATAATAATATATTCAAACTGGCACGGCCCGTGCAAAGCTGTTTTTATCTTCGCTAACAGGAACTGCGAAGGCCAGATTTAGAAAAGGACCTTTAAAATGACCAGTGTAAATATCCAGAACCATGTCGCCGCCGCTTTTGCCGCACTTTTCTCAGCCGCGATTCTGGTTGCCGCGAGTGTTGGCCCGGCTGTTCAAAATTCTGTTGCCCTGATCGCTTAAGGCAAGCCCGAGGGAGGAAATATTATGCCCCGCTTCACGTTTCGTCAGGAAATCGCAGCCGCTTTCGCCGCCATCATCTGCTCGGCCATCTCGATACTTTCTGCCATCGGTCCGGGAACCGACACAGCAACGACGTTCATCTGATGCCAATCGACCGGGATGAAGCGGCCGGGGCCGGGACTAATGCCCCGCCTGCTCGCCGCGCTCCAGCCCCGACAGAGCCAGCTGCTCGTCGATCTGCGCCATCAGCCGGTCGAGCCCTTCCTGCGATTTCGCTTCGGCGCGGGCGACCAGCACATCCTGGGTATTGCTCGCGCGCAGCAGCCACCAGCCGTCTTCGGTATTGACCCGGGCGCCGTCGGTGTCGTTGACCTGCGCGCCGCTCGCGGACAGGCGCGCCAGCACTTCGTCGATCACCGCGAACTTGCGGCTCTCGTCGACCTGAAAGCGCATTTCCGGGGTGTTGATCATCTCGACCATGTCGCTGCGCAACTGGGTCACGCTCTTGCCGATATTGGTGGCCGCCTGGATCAGGCGCACCGCAGCATAGGGCGCGTCGTCGAAGCCATAATAGTCATGCTTGAAAAATATATGGCCGCTCATCTCGCCGGCGAGCGGCGAGCCGGTTTCCTTCATCTTCGACTTGATCAGGCTGTGCCCGGTCTTCCACATCAGCGGCTTGCCGCCCAGTTCCGCGATCCGGTCATAGAGCGCCTGCGATGCCTTGACGTCGGCGATGATCGTTGCGCTGGGCTCGCTCTTCAGCACATCCTCGGCATAGATTTGCAGCAGCTGGTCGCCCCAGATCACGCGGCCCTCGCCGTCGATCGCGCCGATGCGGTCGCCGTCGCCGTCAAAGGCCACGCCGAAATCGAGTCCTTTCTCGGCGACCAGCGCCTTCAGGTCGGCGAGATTCTTTTCCTCGGTCGGATCGGGATGATGATTGGGGAAGGTGCCGTCCACTTCGGTGTAGAGCAGATGATGCTCTCCGGACCCCCGCTCGGCGAGCAGGGCGGTCAGTTTCTCGATCACCGGGCCCGCTGCCCCATTGCCGCAATCCCAGGCGATCTTGAAAGCACCGCCGGTGAAATTTTTCAGCAGGCGGGCGACATATTCATCTTCAATATCGACCCGCTCCTGTGTGCCGCTTCCCTGAGCCCAGTCTCCGTTCTCTGCCATGGTGCCGAGTTTCAGAATATCCGCGCCAAAAAACGGCCGGCCCTGGAACACCATCTTGAAGCCGTTATAATTGGCGGGATTGTGGCTGCCGGTGATCATGATGCCGCCCTGGACCTGATTCAGTACAGATTCGGCATAATAAAGCATCGGAGTGGGGCCCATTCCGACAGAAATGGCATTGATTCCGGCATCATTGAGACCCCGGATAAGCGCCGCTTCCAGCATCGGCGAACTGGTCCGCCCATCATATCCGGTAGCAACCGCCGTGCCGCCATCGCGTGCAATCAGCGTCCCGAAACCGCGACCAATCGCATAAGCGTCATCCTCGCCCAGCGTTTCTCCGACAATCCCGCGAATGTCATATTCGCGTAGCGAGGTGGAATGGAAATTATGGGCGGTTGGAGCAGTCATGTGGGGGTCTCCGGCTAGTTGGAATGGCGACCCTGTCTAGAAGGACAATATCGGAAAATCCAGTGTTACGAATGAATTGCGACAGGTTGGTTACCGCCGGCGAGATGCTTCCAATTCTTCCAATAATATGTCGCGCGCCCGGTTGATCATCTTCGCCAGCTGCTCGTCGCCGCCATTGTCGGGATGATGTTCCTCCAGCCGTTTCTTCCAGGCCGCGTTGATCTCCATAAAGCCGGCGTCATCGCTCACGCCGAGCAGCGATCGTGCCCGGTCCAGTTCGAAACTGCGCGGTTTGCGCTTCGGCTCCTCGCTGTCGCGCGCGGGTATCAATATCCGCCAGCCGCTCAGAAAGGCTGCGCCCGCAAGCATGGCGCCGCCCATGATCCACCCGCCGCTGCGCAGAAAATTGGCCCCGACCAGAGCGATGACCAGCGCCAGCCACTGATTGGAGGTCATGGTCTTCGCCTTGCCCGACAATATCAGCCAGGCCAGGATTGCGCCGCCGAAAATGAGCAAGGGCAGCATCGATCAGGCGACGAGCTTGGGCTTGCCGAGGCCATTATCGCCGCTCGCAGATGTGGTCGGGGCGGGTTGCGGCAGAGCCAGATGCTTGATCAGTTCGCGCAGTTCCTGGCGTGCCGCCAGATGGCTTGTGGCAAGCCGGCCAAGATGGCCCTTGTCGAGCATGGTGAGGCCGGAAGGGAACAGCTCGCGATAAATGACGCGTTCGCTGAGGCCCGGAATGATCCGGAATCCGACGCGCTGGGACAGTTCCGCCAGCGCGGCCACAATCCGCTTCATATTATGCGCCTCGACATATTGGGTCCGGTTCCTGAGAAGGACCCAGTCGATCGTGGCGCCGTCGGCCTTCGCCCGTGCCTTGCGCGCGTCCCAGATCAGTTCGGCGTAAAAGCTCAGTTTGCGGACCTTGTAGGTTTCCGGATCGACCTGCCCGATCAGATCGAAATCGACAAAACTGTCATTGATCGGCGTCACCAGCGTGTTCGCCCGGGTTGCGACAAAGCGGGCGAATTTGTCGTCGCGACCCGGTGTATCATAGAGCAGAAAATCGGCGCCGTGACTCATCCGTTCGATCAGCTGCTCGAGCCGCGCGAGATTGTCGTCCTCGAACACGCTATAAGCCGGCTGCGGAATTTCGATATTCAGCCGCTTCATCGTCGCATCGCGATTTTCCAGATAGCGATAGGAAGTGCGTTGCCGCGGATCGAGATCGATGAGCGCGACCTTGTGTCCCTGATAGGCGAGCGCCACCGCAACATGCACGGCGGTGGTAGACTTGCCGGTTCCGCCCTTTTCATTGGCGAAGACGATATGATGCGTATTCTTGGTCACGTTTTGAGCGATATCCCTGTTCTTGGCCCTTGCGAAGGACGACCCCCCGTCCCATAGCTTAGACGAGCCACAGGGCAAAATCTAAACGCAAAGAGTGATGCATGCAAATTGTTCGACAGCTCGACCCGTTGCGGGACGCCTTGGCGGAACTTCGCAAGCCGGGTTTGAAAATCGGGCTGGTTCCCACGATGGGAGCGCTGCACGCAGGCCATATGCGTCTGGTCGAAGTGGCGAGAGAGCATTGCGACGCGGTGGTGGCATCGATCTTTGTCAATCCGACCCAGTTTGGCGAGGGTGAGGATCTGGATGCCTATCCGCGCCAGGAAGCTTCCGACGCCGCGTTGCTGGAAGCAGCCGGGGTGGAATTGCTGTGGGCCCCGACGGCGGACCAGATGTATCCGCCCGGCTATGCCACTAGTGTGAGCGTCAGCGGAATCAGCGACGGCCTGTGCGGTGCAGCCCGGCCCGGCCATTTTGATGGGGTCGCCACCGTGGTGGCGAAACTGTTCAACCAGACTCGTCCCGATGCGGCTTTTTTTGGAGAGAAGGACTATCAGCAGCTCGCGGTCATCCGGCGAATGGCGCGCGACCTTGATTTTACCCATGATATCGTGGGCGTGCCTACGGTTCGTGACCCGGATGGTCTCGCGCTGTCGTCGCGCAATGCCTATCTGACCGAACAGCAGCGAGCCGATGCGGTCGCGCTTCCGGAAACGATGCGGGAAGCGGCGGGCGCTATCGCGGCCGGCGGGGATGTGGCGACGATATTGGCAGAGGGAAGGGCCCGGATACTTGCCGCCGGCTTCCACAAGATTGACTATCTCGAATTGCGCGACGCCGATACGCTGCTGGCCCTGGATAAATTTAACCAGCCGGCCCGCCTTTTTGCCGCCGCCCATATCGGCCGCACCCGGTTGATCGATAATATCCCGGTTTCCTAAGGCTGAACTTGATAGCGTTAACCAGAAAAGCGGGGAACTTTGCCTGATTTCCCCGACTTTTAAAGCCGAAAGGCGAATCTCGCGCGATTCTCGTTAACCATTTCTTTAGGAGATTGCGGTGAATGTTCACCTGTCGTCGCACATCGCGGCACGGAAACAGGGACTGAACATTATGGGCAACAGCATGAAAAGCGCCGCCTTTCTGATCGAAAGCCGCCTCGCAGAGGCAGCGCGAGGCAGCAACAATGCATATTTTGATCTGGGCGTGATCTACTCCACCGGATCGAGCGGCATCGATGTCGATCTGATCGAAGCGCACAAATGGTTCAATCTGGCGGCCTTGTCCGGGCATGACGAGAGCAAGATTTGCCGGGCGGAAATTTCTCTGGAAATGACGGCGCGCGAAATTGCCGAAGCCCAGCGGGAAGCGCGCAACTGGCTACAGCAGACCAGCCGCCGCGCAGCTTGAGTCTCAGGCCAACTTTTTGAACGGCCCCATCTCGGCCAGAAATTCGATATCGGCAGCAACCGCCCGGCGTTCGCGGTCCAGATAGTCCGAGATCGCTGCGCGAAATCCGGGATCAACGATATAATGCGCCGACCAAGTCGGCACCGGCTGATAGCCCCGTGCCAGTTTGTGGCTGCCCTGCGCCCCCGCCTCGACCGTCTTCAGCCCGCGCGCAATGGCCGCATCAATGGCCTGATAATAGCAGATCTCGAAATGCAGGAACGGGATATTGCGCGTGCAACCCCAGTAACGCCCGTACAGCGTGTCCGCCCCAATGACATTGAGCGCACCTGCAACCGGAACGCCGTCCTGCATGGCGAAGATGAGCAGCAATTTGTCCGCCATTTTCTGTTGCAACAGATCAAAGGCGCTGCGCGTGAGATAGGGCTGACCCCATTTGCGCATTCCGGTGTCCTGATAAAATTCCCAGAAATAATCCCAATGTTCCGGCTGGATATCTTCGCCGGACAGGTGAACAATATCCACCGCTTCCTGGGCCTTGCTTCGTTCCTTGCGGATTGCCTTGCGTTTCCGGGACGACAGGGCGGCGAGAAAATCGTCAAAACTGGCATAGCCATCGTTCTGCCAGTGGAACTGGCTGTCGGTCCGGATCATCCACCCGGCTTCGCGGAAATGGGGCAACTGGTCTTCGCTGACAAAAGTCGCGTGCACCGATGAAATGCCGTTATTCTGCGCCAGTTGTTCTGCCGCACGCAACAGGGGGACGGCAAGCGTCTCGTCACGCAGCAGCAGGCGCGGGCCCGGCACCGGTGAAAAGGGCGCGGCAATCTGGATCTTGGGATAATATTGGCCACCGGCATTCTCGAACGCATGCGCCCATTGCTGGTCGAATATATATTCGCCCTGGCTGTGGGACTTCAGATAGCTCGGGACACAGGCGGCAATTGTTCCGTCCTTGTCTTCAATGACGATAGGAAGGGATTTCCAGCCGGTGCCCGGACCAACGCTGCCGGATTCCTCCATCGCCGAAAGAAAGCCGTGGGAGACAAAGGGATTGGCCTTGCCCGCGCAGGCATCCCACTGGTCCGCGGGCAGGCTGGCGATATCATCGGCAACACGGGCCAGAATTTCTGTGGGGGCAGCGGGAGAATCAGACATCGACTTCCATGCTATCAGCTCTGGGGTATCTCATAAACCGGTTCGTCCGCGTAGCGGAAGGCGGTTTGCTCCTGTTCTGTCGTACGGACCGTCCAGGTCATCACCGGCAGGCCCCGTGCCCGCTGCGAGGCGGCAAAGCGCGAGGGCAGATCGCGGATATCATAGGCCAGAAAATCCGGCTTCGCTATCCAGATATTGCGGTGGCGGGCGATCCGGCCGCGCCAGTTCTTGCCATGTTCTTCGGTGACCACCAGGCCGCGCACAATATGGTCTGCATTGCTGCGAAACCAGGCGCTCACCAGCGGATTGAAAGACATGATGGCCGCTCTGCCACCATAGCCTTCCAGCGCCCGGCGTACCGACAGGCACAGCGGGCCGACGCGCCGGTTGCGGGACTTGAGCTCGATCAGCACAGGAACGCGTCCGGCAATCTGCTCGAGGGTCTCGCGCAAGCGCGGAATCTTTCCGTGACCATCCCGCAAGTTGATCTGGTCGATATCTTCCGAGCGCAAATTGCCGATCGGTCCAGAGCGCTCGGTCAGGCGGTCCAGTTCATAGTCATGAAAAACAAAGGCGCGGCCATCTTCTGCTGCCTGGACGTCACATTCAATGCCGTGACCCAGTTTGATCGCGGCTTCAAAGGCGGCAGGGCTGTTCTCCAGTACGCCATGGCCATGCAGCCCGCGATGGGCATAGGGCTGGCCCTTCAAAAATGCCACACGACCGGGTGCTGGTGCCGGCGCCAAAATATTGTCGAGCAGCGTCCCGATCACTCGGATTTCAGGGCAATGATGGCGTCGACCTCGACCGCGACGCCGAGTGGCAGAGAGGCGACTCCGACAGCGCTGCGAGCGTGCAGGCCGGCAGCTCCGAAAATCACTTCCATCATGTCGGAACAGCCATTGGCGACCTTCGGGTGGTCGGTATAGTCGGCGGTGCTGTTGACGAAAACGCCCAGTTTTACAATCCGGTCGACGCGGTCCAGCGACCCCGTTGCCTTCTTGATCTGGGCAGCAATCATCAGCGCACAGGCCTTTGCTGCCTCTTGTCCTTCAGCCAGCGACATATCATCACCCAGCCGTCCGGTGATCAGCTTGCCGTCGCTCATCGAGACCTGGCCGCTGATATGCAGCAAGCCGTTGACCTCCACGGCCGGCACATAGGAGGCAACGGGAGCAGCCGGTGTCGGCAATTCAATGCCCTTGGCTGTCAGGGCTTGTTCGATATGATCTGTCATTGGATAAAACTCTCACGCATGGTTGGCAGGGTCAAGCTCTTGCGAAGACAGGTCCATCGCCGGAGCCGGTTTTGCATTGTCAAACTTGTCCGATATCCAGGTCACGGCTTCGTGCCAGGAGTCGATGCGCACGTGCGCCGCCGGATTGGTCTCGATATGCTTGGCCATGATCGGTTCGCCGACCATCTGCAGACGCCACACATCGGGCGCATGCTTGGCAACGCTGCCATGCTGGTGGCCCAGATCGTCGACAAAGACGGTGACGGAAGGATTAAATTCGGCAAGAATGCTGGTCAGCAGCTCGCCCTTGCCACCCTGATTGGTATAGACGGGAAAATCGATGCCCACGGCCCTGAGCTGTTCCGCTCGCGCTTCCCGGCGATCATCCAGCAGATTGGTCAAGATCACCACATCGGCCAATTCGCCGAGCAGATTGATCGATTCGACCGCGCCGGCGATCGCGCCCTGCCGGTGCATTTCGCTGTCGAAAAATTCCTTCAGCATCGGCCAGATCTGCTCCGGCAGCACCTGTGTGCCGTCATGCTTGTGGCGCAGGGCATTGGCAAAATCGCTGCCATTTTCCAGATCGAAATGAATATGCTTGTCGCTGTCCAGCCATTGCTGGAACGGCACGACCATATGCAGCAGAACTTCATCGCAGTCGCTGATCAGAAGCGGCCTTTTAGTCATGAAAATCTCCGGGGGAATTGAGATGATGGGCGGCAGCGGCCAGTTTGGCTGGCGGGACACCGATAGCCTCGGCGCAGGCAAGCAGATCGGGTTCATGATTGGCAAGAAAGCCGAGCAGGGATGCCAGCATCGTTGGGTCTTCGAGGCCGGATCTGAGTTCGCGCGGATCCAGTCCGGTAAGCGCAAGCAGCCGCTCCGCCCGGTCCTGATCCTGCAGCACCCAGCCGAGCGCCTGCAAGGCGATGATTTCGCTGTCGGGTCCTAGATTGGGATTTGTTTCCATTACTGCTTTCGCCTAATGGTTCGGCTGCAAGTTTGAAAGGGCAAATCCGGTCGTGGCAAAAAGAGTATTGGTGGTTGAGGACAATGAACTGAACCTCAAACTATTCTGCGATCTGCTTCGGGCCCATGGTTTTGTGGTGGAGCCGGTCAGTGACGGTCGGGAAGTGCTCGAAAAGGCGCGCAGCTTCGTGCCAAATCTGATTGTCATGGATATCCAGCTGCCGCATGTCAGCGGACTGGAACTGATCGAGCAGATCAAGAAAGACGGCCAGCTCAAGATCATTCCGATCATGGCCGTGACCGCTTATGCCGGCAAGGGTGACGAAGACCGGATATTGAGTGCCGGGGCAGAGGCTTATGTTTCAAAGCCGATATCGGTCGCGAAATTCATCGAATCGGTGCAGCAGGTGCTGCACCGCTAAAGCTGGGCCAAAAGCTGCTTATTTGATTTTGGCTTCTTTGAATTCGACATGCTTGCGAACGACCGGATCATATTTGCGCTGCACCATCTTTTCGGTGAGATTGCGCGGGTTCTTACGGGTTACGTAGAAAAATCCCGTGTCCGCCGTGCTGACGAGTCTGATCTTTACATTGGCTGGTTTCGCCATGGTGCATTCCTTAAGGCCGAAGCTGAAATAAAAACAGCGACGCAATCGGGCGCCGCATTCGTTCGCCGGGCTAATGGTGAAAATGCCAGCGGATGTCAAGAAAAAGCCGCTTTGCGATGAGGCGCGTCAAAACGGACGGAATTTATCACTTCTTAACCATGTTTTTGCATGGTGGCATTGCAGCGGGAGACAATTGCGATGAATCATGACCAGAATCTGTTCGTTCAGACCGAAATGCGGAGCCTGCTCGACAATTTACCGGCGGAATTGGCGAGTGAGCATCCCCTGCAGTTTCTGATGCACCTCGATCATATCCGGCAACGGGCAACGCAATATCGCCTGTCCGCTCTTCGCGATCTCATCTTCGCGCTGGAAAGCACGCTGCAACCGGCCATGCTGTCGGGTGGCGGTACAGTCATCGCCCGCAACTATCTTGAAGCGATGCGCGCCACGCTTGACTGCGGACAGCTCAGCCCCGCCATGACCGAAGCGCTCATGGCCAATGTAGCGCTCCGCCTCGGCGGCCAGCCCTAGCCGCCCGGTCTGTGGATGCATTTCTAACCTCGCTTTTTGCTCTGGCGGTCGCAGAATTTGGCGACCGGCCCCAGATTCTTTGTGCCGCCCTCGCGATAAGATATGGCCGGCTATCACCGATTCTCTGGGGTCTGGGACTGGCCACATTGTGCAATTGCGCGATTTCCACAATTGCCGGCCAAGCTGTGCACCAGTGGATCAGCGAAGATGCGCTGCAACTTTTCTATGCCCTGTCGCTGATTTTTGCCGGCTTCGGGATGGTCGCGTGGCGCCGCCCCGTCGACTTGCTGGAAAAATGGACGCTTGGGCCGTTCTGGACATCTTTTCTCGGTCTTTTCATTCTGCAATTTGGCGACAAGGGGCAATTTATCCTGATGGCTACCGCCGCCCGGACCGGCATGGTGTCGTTTGCTGCTGCCGGAGGGTGGTTCGGGGTGATGATTGCCTGCGTGCCTGCCATCCTGTTTTACCGCCAGTTGACCGACCATTTGCCGATGGCGACAATTCGTTATGCAGGCGGCGCAGCCTTTCTCTTGATCGGAACGGTCGTTGCGCTCACTGCATGGGGGATTTTCTGACCGACTCGGTGACGGGCCCTTCAAATCGATATTATCGATCTGTCAGAGCAAATCTTCTCACTGTAATATGCCGCCCATCCTCCCTATTTTTAAATTTTTAAGACGTTGACTGGAAAAAGCTCACAAGGAGAAAGACAATGACCACGGGTGACAATGCAAAAAAGGCTGTAGCCGAAGCACTGAACGGAATTTTGGCGGACAGTTTTGCACTTTATCTCAAGACCAAGAATTTTCACTGGCACGTTTCCGGACCCCATTTCCGCGATTATCATCTGATGTTCGATGAGCATGCCGCACAGATTCTCGCCACCACTGATCTGATTGCCGAACGGGTCCGCAAAAATGGCCACCGCACCCTGACCTCCATTGGCGATATTGCCCGGCGGCAGACGGTTGCCGACAATGACGATACCAAGGTTGCGGCGGCTGACATGCTCAGCGAATTGCGCGCGGACAATCAGAAGCTCGTGGAAAAGCTGCGCGAAGCGAAGGAGTTGGCAGGAGAAGCCGGCGACAATGCCACCGATGGCCTGCTCGATGACTGGACCGACCAGGCCGAAGAGCGCGCCTGGTTCCTGCTCGAGATCGCGCAGAAAGACTGATTCACTGGGACGCGTCGTTCTGGAGTACCGGATAGACGTTGCCGTCGGAGAGACCTCCCGCTGCCGGACTGCCTATGCAGTCGGCGGCGCGAGCTGTGTGTCTGCAATCCGCTGAATTCTGTTGCCGAATCACCACAGATTTAATCAAATTGTAACATTCGTCTGGAGTATTTTCCCAGAAAACCGGACTTTCTTCATCCCTGATTGTTGGCGATTAGAATTTTTGCTTTGATTCGACTCCGAAAATCAAGCAACCTGATGACTTGGGGCTATTCTGGCCGGTTTTTACAGGGGTAATTACTTCCATGGACAATAATTTCGGATATTCCAAACGATCGGTACTTCTGCGCACTGCAGCAGCAAGTGCCATTGCAACTCTGGCTCTTGCAACGCCAGCGCAGGCAATTGTGCCCAATGACAATTATACGCCGACTCAGATCCTGGACGAGGATACCGGAGCGAACGGTGTCGGCATGTTTGCCCGCGGTGACGGCTTTGTCTGTTCGGGTACCCTGATCAATCCGCGTACCGTTTTATTCGCCGCCCATTGCGTGAATGATCGCCCCGAGAGCGATTATGGAACGGTCGTCAATACCGCTTGGTCCTTTGATTTCGACGCCAACCAGCTCCTCAATTTCATTCGTGATGAATTGGGTATCACCAGCGGTACATTTCAGCAGTCAATCAACACGTTTCTCGTAAATCAGATCTACTGGAACGCGCAATCCACTGAACAAGCGGCCAGCCAGGGGTTTCTGGAAGGCGATATCGCTTTAGCCAGCCTAGCGACGCCGGCCGGTAATATTCCGACATGGGCGCTGCTGTTTTCGCCGCTTCCGACACCTGATTCCATCAGCGATGCAGATGGCACCGGCTATCATGTAAAAATTACCGGCTATGGCCGTACCGGCAGCGGAACAGCGGGTTCGAATGTCGGAATCGACTTCCGTCGCCGGGCTGCGGAAAATATGCTCGGCTCGCTTTCCTCCTTTGATTCCCGTGACGCGTGGCTTTTTGGCGATGATTCAGGGGGCCTCCCGCAGGTCCTTTATCGCATGGATTTTGATGATCCGAACAAGACCAATCCCTTTGACTTCAACCTCTACAAGGACGAGCCTCGCGAACGCGAGGGCACGACGGCAGGAGGTGATTCCGGTGGTCCGCTGATTCTGGATGCAGCGAACAACAGCCTGTCGACCGAAGATTTGCAAATTGGCGTCCTGTCCGGCGGTTCGCGCTTCTTTTTCGAACAGGTGTTCAGTTCATATGGCACATCAAGCTTTTATCAGCCCTTGTTCCTGTTTGCCGACTATATCGCTGCGAACAACCCGTACCGTTATGTCAGCGCGAAAGCGGGCGACGGCGCGTGGGAAGATGCAACCCACTGGCAGACCGATCTGGATCCCGCTTATCGCGTCATTGATGCCAACGGAAATGTCGTAAACGGTTTTCCCGACACCCAGTCGGCTGGTCGCTTTGGGGATAGCCCAGAATTTGGCCAAGTGTGCTTCGATCCGGAAGGCGATAACCTAGGCGACGGTTGTTATGATTTTGCTACGGGCGAAGAGGCGCCGCCATCGCGCCCCGCACCAGCGCCCACTCCCGCCCCAACGTCTGCGGTCGCGGGCGGTAGCAACCTGACTTCGGGTATCGGGATCGTGGAATTTGGCGAAGCTTCCAACGTATCCGATCTGGCCGCTGGTGGCGATGCTCAATCCTCCCAAGTGGTCGCGCAAGTCGGGGCCAGCACTGCAACACCCGTCGCGGTTGCATCTGCCTCCTCGCCCGCTGCACGCGCCGGCATGATCATGGGTGCAGAACATCAGGCACAAGGCAATGGGGTGGAATTCGCTATCCAGGCTCCACAAAGTGGCGTGGAATTGGCCGAGGAAGAGTCGCAGGCTCCTGGCGATCCGCAACCAGCACCGACGCTGGCCAACGGGCTGGCTGGAGCAACGGATTTTGTCCCTGACAATATTGATCCGACTGTCAGTGCTGACCCGGCCGAACAGGTCAATGCTCGCTATTTTGATGTCACGCTGGATCAAACCGGCACCACTACCCTGAGCAGTGATAGAACCATTGATCGTATGAGTGTCAGCGGATTGGCTGGCTTGAATATCGCTTCGACCGGAAGTTTGACGTCGCTTATCGATATCACGCAAACCGGCGGCCGCATTTCGGTGGACGGCACTCTGACCAGTGCGGGCGACTATTCTCTGATCATGGGGCTGTTGACCGGGTCTGGCACAGTGGTGGCGCCGATGGTAACCAGCGTCGCAGGGGGAATTGCGCCCGGAACCATGGGGACGATCGGTACGTTGAACATCGACGGAAACCTGATCCTGTCATCGGGAACGACCTCGTTTATCGATCTCGGTGCACCGAATAGTTCCGATCGCATTGCGGTGACAGGCGAAGCCAATCTCGGTGGCAATATTGGACTGGCGCCGGTGGCCGGTTTCCAGACGGCTACGCCTAGCGTCTACCGGATCTTGACGGCCGATGGCGGAATCACGGATCAGTTTTCCGGTGTTTCGAACCTGTCGGCAATCCTGCTGACGAGCCTCACCTATAGTGCAAACGCTGTCGATCTGACGGTTCGCGCCCAAAGCTATCAGAATGTGATAGATCAGGCCAATGCTGTTCAGGTCAGCTATGCCGCCCTGATGGACCGCAATCGTGGCAACGGCGCTGTATCCGAATTGTTCTCGTTCCTCGATTTCACTGACGCAGCGACAATTCAGCAGACGTTTAACAGTTGGGCTCCGACGACGGAAACCACGGTGCGCTCTATCGGCAAGTCGGTGGCGACCAATATCGCTAACTTCTTCGATGCGCGCATCTCGTTGGCGGATCGTGACTCCAGTGGTGGCACCATTGCTACGATAGGCCGACCAATGCAAACCGCTGCCCTGGCGCTTAATGGCGGCGTTGGCGGAAATGCGACGGTCATGACGGACTTTGCCGCAGCCAGCGCCGCTCAGGATGTGGAAACTATATCCAATGGTGTTAACGAAGATATCGCCGTCTATTTGGCGGGCGGATATCTGGATGGCGAGGGGCGTTCCATGCCGCTTGCTGGTCAGCCACAGGGCAAAGATGACTTTGACGGTTTCTTCATCGCGGCTGGTATTGAACATTTTCTGTCGGATACCAGTATGATCGGCTTGGGCTTCCATTATACTGATCTCGATGCAACCGCCGCTCTGGGCAGCACGTCAAGTGGCAAGACGATTACCGGTACGCTCTATGGCCGGACAATGCTTGGACAGCTGGCTTTGGATACACAGGTCACTGCAGGTGTTTATGAGGCCACCACGCAACGCAACCTGGCTCTGGGTCCGCAGGCATATATGCTCAACAGTCAGGACGATAGCCTGCTGTTCACATCGTCTGTTGATCTGTCTTATAAGCTGGGTGCCGGTGGGTTCTCTTTCGCACCGACAGTAGGCATGCGTGCGACCAAGATTGATTTCAGCAACGTGATTGAAACCGGTGGACCGATGGCGCTAACCACGTCGCGGCCCGATTATGACAGTCTGCAAGGTCGCGCGGGTGCTGAATTTGAAGCAGGAGGCGGCAGCAACGTGCAGTTCTTTGGTTCAGCATTTTACGTGCACGAATTTCAGGATGCGCAGACCAATGTTGCGGCAAACTTCACCAATGGCGTGGGCTTGCTGGCCCCATTTGCTCTGGCTGGTCAGGATGACGACTGGTTTGAGACGGCTGCGGGTGTTCGCGTCAATGCCGGCAATCTGTCGTTTGGGCTGAGTGGATTTACCACCATCAAGCGTTTTGATGCGGAGGCGCGCGGCGTGTCAGCATCGGCCACCATTCGCTTCTGATAGGCGCGTTCAACAACGAAAAAGCCCGCCGGACCTGTTCGGCGGGCTTTTTTGTGCCCGCTCCGTCAGCGTGAGGGGCACCGTCAGGACGTAAAAAAAGGCGGGTCCATGCCCGCCTTTTTATTCCTTTAACTGGGACCGGCTATTTTGCGACCAGATTCACTGCCGCTGTCTTGCCCCGCTGATCGACTTCCAGTTCAAACTCCAACTTGTCGCCTTCTTCCAGCCCGCGCATACCCGCGCGTTCGACGGCTGAAATATGGACAAATGCGTCCGGCTGACCGTCATCGCGCTGGATGAAGCCAAAGCCCTTGCTGCCGTTGAAGAATTTTACGGTGCCCGTGGCCTTCTCTCCGGTCAGCTCCCTGCGAGGAGGGCCGCCGCGTTCCTCTCGCGAGGCTCCACCACCGGCAGGAACCTCAATAAGATCGCCTTCGATCTGAATGTCGGAAGCGGACACCTTGCCGCCCCGGTCAACCAGCGAAAAGCGCAACGTCTGTCCTTCCGCGAGACCTTTCAGTCCCGCTCGTTCGACCTGACTGATATGGACGAAGACGTCTTCGCCGCCACCGTCCTGCACGATGAAGCCAAAGCCCTTTTGCGCATTGAAAAATTTGACCGTCCCCGTGCTTTCACCGACGACCTGATCCGGCATGCCGCCGCCCCGTCTGGGGCCGCCCGAATCACTGTCCGGTCGCGTGTATCTTTCAACGGGAGGGCCGTTATCACCTTGATATCCATCGAAGTTTTCGTCGCCGAAGCCATCGCGTTTGTCCCGGCCTCTGCCTCGCCGGTTTCTATCAAAACCCATTCTTAAATCGTCACTTTCAATTCGCCCTGTCCAGTAATAGCAACGGCGCGGCGGACGAATTCCGGACCATTGTTTTGCACGAATCCCATTCACGTGCTGTGCAATCATACAGAAAAACACACGAATAAGCGAATGAATTCGATGGTTGGTTAAAGAGTCATCCGATTCCCACGCTCAAATAGCCGGCATCAGAAAAGCCAGGTTTTCGGATCAGCGATAGGTTGATGCTTTTGCGCTTTCAGCAGAGCGAGTACCGAACGCACGAGAATCCAGACAGCAAGGGCGATCAGAATCGGGATGCCGATCAGGATAAAAGAGAGAATGCTCCCGATAATGCCGACCAGGAGCCCGATGAGGAATGTCATGATATGAAATTGTAAATGGCTCTCTTCCCACGTTCCTGCGACCTCATCTTTCCAGACCAATGCAAGAATGAATCCTAACAGGCCGGTTACGCCAACCACAAATCCCCCGATATAGAGGAGTGAGACAATGGTCGCCTTGTTGAAATCGAAGCCGGGAGTCGCTGAACCGGGTATTTTCTCTGCCATATTCCTCACTCTCGTTGTAAGTGCCCTATGCCATGCGAAAAGACGCTCAAACTAAACTTGCTGTTTGAGGCAGCCTGCGGCACATAGCATATCCAATGATGAGCTGCTGTCAATTTTCGCAGCCGGCATTCTGGCCAAGGTCTTCAACCAGCGGTCCGGAGGATATCATGCCGATACAGCGGTTGCGAAAATAAAGTTGGCCCACCGATAAGATAGACAGGCAAATAGTAATGGCAGTTTTTTTTCACGAGGAAGATATTCCCGCAGGCGCGCTGGCGGATGGGACCGTTGCCGTGGACACAGAAACAATGGGGCTCCAGACCCACCGGGACCGCCTGTGCCTGTTGCAGATATCGGATGGTAAGGGCGACGAGCATCTGATCCGTTTTGGTCCGGATAGCGACTATGCTGCTCCCAATTTGCGGGCTGTTTTGACCGATCCCGACCGGCTCAAACTTTATCATTTTGCGCGTTTTGATCTTGCCGCTATCGAACATTATATGGGCGTGATGGCAGCACCCGTCTTCTGCACCAAAATCGCCTCGCGACTGATCCGCACCTATACGGACCGGCATGGACTGAAGGAGCTGGTGCGCGAACTTCTTGCTCAGGATATTTCGAAACAGCAACAATCCAGCGACTGGGGCAACCCGGAGCTGAGCGAAGCGCAGCGCGAATATGCTGCGTCGGATGTTCGCTTTTTGCACAGACTGAAGGAAGAGTTGGAAATCCGGCTCGAGCGGGAGGGCAGAACCGCTCTCGCCCAGGCCTGCTTCGATTTCTTGCCCGACCGCGCCCGGCTGGATCTGGCGGGCTGGCCGGAAACGGATATTTTTGCACATGCCTAGACATTTGAATCCCTTGTTCAGTCTTCGTAATTTTGATTGCGGGAATGCAGTTTAGCCATGTCAACGGCCGCAAAGCTGATCCGGACCAAGCGCCAGGAATTCGCCGCTCCGAACGGCAAGCATGATCGCAATGTCAAGTTGCTGCGATTCATTCTTCCTGTGGCGGTCGGGATATTGGGGTCGATGCTGGCTTTGGCCCCCTTCACCATGCGGGGCGAGTTGAGCTTCGTCCTCGATAAGAATAGTGTCGATGTCGCGAAAGAGCGGATGCGGGTAACCGAGGCTCTCTACCGCGGCGAGGACAGCGAAGGGCGGCCGTTTTCCCTGAAAGCCGGTTCTGCCGTGCAAAAAAGCTCGGCGGAAGCGGTTGTCGAGTTGAATGATCTTTCCGCCCGCATATTGCTGAAAGACGGTCCCGCCCAGATACGCGCCCGTTCCGGGCGCTATGATATGGATGAGGAAAATGTCCGGGTGCCCGGGCCGGTTCAGGTCGAGGCGGCGAACGGATATCGGCTGTCTACCAGTAATGTCATCGTTGATTTCAAGGAGCGCAGCCTGCGCAGCGAAGGGGTGGTGGAAGGAAGGACGAATATCGGAACGTTCAGGGCGGATCGGCTGGAGGCTGATTTGGCTGGACGCACCGTCAGCCTGAATGGCAATGCGCGATTGCGGATTGAACAAAATGGACTAAGAAGACCCTAGATGAAACTGAACCTTTTTCTTTTCCTGTCCGTCGGCAGCGCGCTCCTCGCCGCATCATTTTTGCTTCTGGTAGGCCCTGCCCCGGCGCAGGTTTTTGGCAGTCATGACAGCAATGCGCCGGTGAATTTCGATGCCGGACGGATCGAAGTCCAGGATCGTGCCGATCGCGTGGTTCTATCCGGTGCGGTTCGTGTCGAGCAGGCGGGATTGGTGCTTAATGCCGCGCGGATGACCGTCGCCTATCGCAACAGCGGCGGGATCGAAATTGACCGGATTGATGCGTCCGGCGGGGTCACGATTCGCAAAGCCGGCGATACAGCGTCCGGCAATGTGGCCATTTACGATCTCAATCGCCGTCTCATCACCTTGATCGGCAATGTCACGTTGACACAGGGAACAAACCGTCTCTCCGGCGGGCGGCTGATTATCGATCTCGCCTCGGGTCGCTCGACGATAGATGGACGTTCTGCGGGAGGCTCTTCGGTCGGCACGCCGGATTCCAGTGGGCGGGTGTCCGGTACGTTCACCGTGCCGCAACGGAAAGAATCCAATCCCGGCCAGTAATAGCGCGCAGAAGCTTCGCCATGGAAAAGCGGTGCGTCTGCCAAGCCCATGATGCTTGATTTACGGTGATAAAAGTCCATTTTCAGTCTACCATGCACAAAGCTTGCCAATCCGGATGGTGATGGGGCATGCTGATGATCAACAGCCGAACAGCCCATGCAAATGAGGATGAATGATGAACGATACAGCCGTTACTGACCCGCCGACAATGGCCGATCCCGGGGCCGCCATGGCCAGTGACGCCATGGAACATGGCTTGGCAGTGGTTTCTATTGCCAAAAGCTATGACAAACGTTCGGTGCTGTCCGATGTTTCGCTGTCCGTCGGCCGCGGTGAAGTCGTCGGGCTTTTGGGCCCCAATGGTGCGGGGAAAACGACCTGTTTCTATTCCGTCATGGGTCTTGTAAAGCCCGACGCAGGGCGGATCATGCTCGACGGCGAGGATATTACAGCCCTTCCAATGTATCGTCGGGCAATTCTCGGTATCGGCTATCTGCCGCAGGAAACATCCATTTTCCGCGGGATGACCGTTGAGCAGAATATCATGGCGGTGCTCGAGATGGTGGAACCCGATGCCCGTACAAGAGAGGAAACGCTCGACCGGTTGCTGGATGAATTCGGCCTGATGAAGTTGCGGAGTTCGCCGGCGATGGCCCTGTCCGGGGGCGAGCGGCGGCGTTGCGAGATCGCCCGGGCGCTGGCGGCAAGTCCTTCGATCGTGCTGCTGGACGAACCCTTTGCCGGCATTGATCCGCTCTCGATCGCCGACATTCGCGATCTGGTCTGCCAGCTGCGGGAGCGCGGCATCGGCGTGCTGATCACCGATCATAATGTCCGCGAGACGCTCGATATCGTCGACCGGGCCTGCATCATCTATGACGGTCAGGTCCTGTTCGCCGGCAGCCCCGAAGACCTGGTCGCAGACGCCAACGTCCGCCGGCTGTATCTCGGCGAAGGGTTCGCTCTATAACAATGGCCCTCACGCCTCGCCTCGATTTGCGACAGAGCCAGTCGCTGGTGATGACGCCGCAATTGCAGCAGGCGATCAAGCTGTTGACCCTTTCCAATCTGGAGCTTGAAACCTTCATTTCCGACGAGGTCGAGAAAAACCCGCTGCTGGATACGGGAGAGCTCTCGACTGAAAGCGGTGAGGAAAGGCAGGACGACTCCGCTGCCCAGGGCAGTGACGAAATATTGTCTGCCGGCCCTTCGGAGTCGGAGGCTGCTCTGGATATGGAGGGGCACACGGACAGCTTTACCAACAACAGCCTTTGCGACAGTGATGGCCCGCTCGACGGGCAGCTCGGCCTCAATGGCGCGAGCTCCGGTTCCGGTGCCATCGGCGATTCTGCCGACTTCGAGAATATGCTGGCCGCTGAAATCACGCTGACCGATCATTTGATGGATCAGGCGGGCACCGTTCTCTCGGGTACCGACCTGTTCGTGGCGCAGCATATCATCGATCAGATCGATGAATGCGGCTATTTGCAGGCCGACCTTCTGGAACTGGCCTATCGTCTGAATGTCGGACTGGTCGACATCCAGCGGATATTGGGTGTCGTGCAGACCTTTGATCCCGTCGGGGTTGGCGCAAGAAATCTGGCAGAATGCCTGGCGCTGCAGGCCAGGGATGCGGACCGCTATGATCCGGCAATGGCGCGGCTGATCGACAATCTGGATTTGCTGGCCAAGGGTGCCTTGCCGCAACTCAAGCGGATTTGTGGCGTCGATGATGAAGACCTGATGGATATGATCAGCGAGTTGCGCAACTATGATCCCAAACCGGGCTGCAAGATCGGAGGGGGCGAGGTGCAGTCCGTGGTGCCCGATGTCTTCATTGCCGAACGGGGGGACAAGTGGATCATCGAAGTGAACAGCGCCACCTTGCCGAAGGTGCTGGTCAACCGCAGCTATTATAGCGAGCTCAAGGACGGGGCGCAGGACAAGCAGTCGAAGGAGTGGCTCAACGAATGTCTTGCCGATGCCAACTGGCTGGTTAAGGCGCTGGACCAGCGGCAGCGGACGATCGTCAAGGTGGCGACTGAAATCGTGAAGCAGCAGGAAGACTTCTTCCGCAAGGGTGTGGCGCATCTGCGGCCGCTGACGCTGAAGAATGTCGCCGAGAAGATCGAGATGCACGAGTCGACGGTGAGCCGGGTGACCTCCAACAAATATCTGTCCTGCTCGCGCGGGACGTTTGAGCTCAAATATTTCTTCACCAGCGGCATCCAGTCGTCGACCGGCGGCGAGGCGGCCTCGGCGGAAGCGGTCAAGAGCCATATCAAGACGCTGATCGATGGCGAGGACCCCAAGAACATCCTGTCAGACGACAAGCTGGTCGCGCTGCTGAACGACAGGGGCTTCGACATTGCCCGCCGAACCGTCGCCAAATATCGCGAGTCGCTGGGGCTTGGCAGCTCGGTGCAGCGCCGCCGGCAGAAGGCGCTCGAAGGCCGGGCCGCCTAAATCGGCTTGCGCAGCACCGCGAATTCGAGCGCATCGCTTTTCGGCAGGCCGAAGCGCGGATTGCCGTGGGGGAAGGGGCGATATTCACCGGTCCGGACATAGCCACGGCGCTCGTAATAGGCGATCAGCTCTGCCCGCTGCCTGATCACGGTCATTTCCATGACCTGCGACTGCCACTGCTCCCTGGCATAGGCTTCGCCATGGGTCAGCAGCGCCCGGCCGAGTCCGCCTGCCTGGAGCGCCGGATCGACGGTCAGCAGACCGAGATAGGCGACGGAGCCGTCGACTCGCGACAGCTGCACGCAGCCCTGCAGCTGGCCTTCGCTTTCGGCGAGCAGAAGCCGCTGGTCCGGATCGGCGAGAATCGCCGCGAGCGATTCCGCGTCGGTTCGCTGACCATCGAGCAGGTCCGCTTCGTGGGTCCAGCCGCGCTTGGCGCTGTCGCCGCGATAGGCGCTTTCAACCAGTAAATGGAGCGGCTCGATATCATCGCTACGGGCAGGCCGGATATTCATGTCAGCCGGATCCCGTCGGCTTCCAGGACCGCATCGTCCCGAACCTGCCCGGTCACCACTACCCGCTTTTCGACTTCGTCAACCGGTACGCGCAGCAGTTCGAGCCGATAGCGGGCACCATTGTCGCACTGCAGGAGGAAGCCGGCGGCATCGCGCTGCAACAGGCCAGCATATTGCCGATCATTTCCATTATCCATTCCCATCAGACAGCGGCGAGCAGGGTCTCGCTGATTTCCCAGAGCCGCTCGGCATCGGTGTCATCGGCGATATGCGGGGCGCAATGCTGAAAGGGGGGCGAGTCCGGTCCCGCCAGCTGGGCGACATCGCAATCCTCACAATAGACGCCGGGCATGGCATCCAGTAGCGGCGATGTCGCTGCCCACAGGGTGGTGGTGCAGCCCTGCGTCGGCGTCTTGAAGATTTCGGCGACGGCTTCCGGCACCGTACCATCCGGGTTCAGCCAGCCCATTTCCACTTGTTCCTCTTTCGGCAGATGTCGCTGAAGGGGCGTGAAAATGCCGCCCGGGTGGACCGAGAAGGCACGACCGCCAAAAGCCTGCATCCGCCGGTTGAGCGCATTGGCGAACAGCGCGTTGGCACTTTTCGCCTGGGCATAGGCGACCCATTTCTGATATTCGCTATGTTCGAACTGGATATCGTCCCACAATATGCCGTTGCGTCTGTGGGCAATCGATGACAGCGCCACCACCCGCGGTGCTTCAGCCTTTTCGAGCAGCGGCATCAGCGCCCGGGTCAATGCGAAATGGCCCATATGGTTGACCCCGAACTGGCTTTCCCAGCCGGGTCCGACTCGGTCCAGCGGGCAGGCCATGATTCCGGCATTGTTGATCAGCAGGTCGAGCGCATCGATACTGTCATAGACCGAGGAGGCAAAGGCGCGGACCGAATCGAGATCGGCGAGATCCATTTTGGCCGTGGACACGTCGCCTTCGATCGTCGCCAGATTTTCCTCCGCCTTGGCCGGATCGCGCACCGGCACGATCACCGTGGCGCCAGCACCCACCAGTGCCCGGGTGGTTTCCAGACCGATGCCGGAATAGCCGCCGGTGACAATCGCGGTCCTGCCGGTCATGTCAATGCCGGCAAGAATCTCGTGCGGTTCGCTCTTGGCGTGAAAGCCCGAGCCGAGCGGTTTCTGGTCTGCTGCTGCCATTGTCTGAATCCTTTTTCCTGCCGTTAGCCTTGAGCCTGTCGAAGGGTGCTTATGGTCTTGCGGCGTGGTTCGACAAGCTTGCCACTAACGGCAACAAACACCCTCATTGATCGCAGGCCAGTCCTTTTACCCGTGCGCCTTTACCCCCAAAATCTCTGCTGCCGACATATAGGCATAGCCCAGATCCTCGGCGACCGCCTTGTAGGTGACATGGCCGTTCCAGACGTTGAGGCCTTCCGCCAGATGGCGGTCGTCGCGCAGGGCGGTTTCCCAGCCCTTGTCGGCGATGGCCAGCGTGTGCGGCAGGGTGACATTGTTGAGCGCATAGGTCGAGGTGCGCGATACGGCGCCCGGCATATTGGCGACGCAATAATGGACGATATCGTCGATGACATAGGTCGGGTCCTGATGGGTGGTCGGTTTCGAGGTTTCGAAACAGCCGCCCTGGTCGATTGCGACATCGCACAATACCGAGCCGGGGCGCATGGTGCTCAGCATGTCGCGAGTCACCAGCTTGGGCGCTTCCGCACCGGGGATCAACACGGCGCCGATCACCAGATCGGCCTCGGCGACGCATTCGGCGATATTGGCCTTGTTCGAAAAGCGCGTCTTGGCGCGGCTTTCGAAATGGGTCCCGACCGATTCCAGCACCTCGGGATTGCGATCAAGGATCGTTACATCCGCGCCGAGGCCGGCGGCCATCTGCGCGGCGTTGAAGCCGACCACGCCGCCGCCGATGATCGTCACCTTGCCGGGTGCCACGCCGGGGACGCCGCCAAGCAATATGCCGCGACCGCCATGAGCCTTTTCGAGCGCGGTGGCGCCGGCCTGGATCGACATCCGTCCGGCGACCTGGCTCATCGGCTTGAGCAGGGGCAGTCCTCCGCTGCCGGTCACGGTTTCATAGGCGATGCAGATCGCCTTGGACTCGACGAGATCCGCGGTCTGCTCCGGATCGGGGGCAAGGTGGAGATAGGTGAACAATATCTGGCCCTCGCGCAACATGGCGCGTTCGATCGGCTGGGGTTCCTTGACCTTGACCACCATCTCGCATTGTTCGAAAATTTCGTCCGCGGTGGCGGTGATGGTGGCACCCGCGGCGACATATTCGGCATCTTCCGCGCCGATGCCGAGTCCGGCACCGGTCTCGACCAGCACGTCATGGCCATGCGCGATCAACTCGCGAACCGATTCCGGAGTCAGGCCGACCCGATATTCGTGATTCTTGATTTCCTTCGGGGTACCGACGCGCATGGGAGGCTCCTGTTCTGATGAGTCTAAAGGCGTTGCATTACCAGCAAATGACGGTCCGCACGATACGCTGCGTCATATGGTTGCGCTATTGTGGAGCTTTCCTGATCGGCACCGGCACGGTACAAATATTGCCATAGCCGCCATGGGCCGCGATATATTGGAGAAGCGCCGGACTGTAGCTGGCGAGATATTCATAATGCGGTTGCTCGGCGAGCGGCAATTCGCTGGCGAGGCGGATCGAGGAAATCGGCACATATTGCGATTTGTCCGCATAGAAGCCTCCGGGATCCGTTCCCAGCGGCAGATTCTGCAAATGCTCGAGCCCGTCGATCACCCGGCCGACCATGCCAAAAGTGGTGTCGAGGCTGCGCGCTGCCTCACCGGTAATCACCGACAGTTCGGCGCCGCTGCCGGTGTCCGGCGGATCATAATGGGCCGGCGAAAGCGCGCCGCGACAGGTCAGCGGATAGGCCCGTCCCTGCTGGTCGCTGCCAATCGGCCAGCCGCCGCCAAAGCCGACTGACTGAGCGCCGGAATTTTCATAGATCATTTTCATCAGCGGCTGGATGTCGGTGCCCTGATATTGGTTGCTGTAGGCGACCGCTGCCTGAAGCGCCGCCCGGTCCGTGTCGCGTTTCGCGCCCAGCGCGGCGTTATAATATTCGCTCTCCGGCACCGTCTCCAGCCCCTTGGGCACGGCCTTGGCATCGGGATTGCCGCCAAACTGGGTGACAAAATCCCTGGCGACGCGGTAGATCTTGGTGCCGTCCCACCAATGGCCTCTGGCAAGCTTGCGGACATTGCGGACATGGCCGCCGGAAAGCGCCCCCGGGAGCAGCTGGATCACCGCCTGGCGCTTGCTGCCGTCGGCGGCATCGGGCAGGGTCAGGATCATGAGATCGCCGACCGGGATCGGCAGCCAGTGCTCGGCGGGAGCGGCGGCGAGTATCTCGGCAGGAGTCGGGGCCGGCGCTTCTTCCTGCGCCAATGCTGGGGAAAAGCAGGCGACCGTGATCGCGAAAACAGCGAGGCGCATGGATCGAAACCGGTTTTTCATGCTGTTCTTTCTATGGCGAGCTTTACAAAGTTTACAGGGTTAAGGAAAGGAAAGCCTGCCCCTGCAGAGCGTTCCCCGGCGCAGGGCGCGAACGACGGAAGCTTCGGTGAAGCTTTCCAAAGCCGAGCGGTCCAGACGAGTTCTGAGGGCGCGGTGAAAGGGCAATGGCGGGACAGTTCTGGGCCCCGGCCTGCGCCGGGGAACGATCTTTGGGTCACACAGGGTCACACGGGTCACACCCCCTAATGCAAGAAAGTCTTTTTGCTTGAGGGGTACTGAAAACTGCCGATGGGAGGGTGCTGGAATAGACGGGGTGAGGGATTTTTCCATAGGGCAAGGGTAACCGAAGTTACCAGGTGTAGGAAAGACAATTTTGGTCCGTTAGTGGTGAGCCTGTCGAACCATGCTTCTCGGTCGATAGGCTAAGGACTAACGGAACATTCACTTCCCGCTCACCCGGCGCACCGGCACCGGAATATTGCAGATATCCGCGCCGCCAGCCGGCACGATGAAGAACGGATCGCGGCGATTGGCCCGGGCATCGGCATATTTGGCGAATGTCTCGCCTTCGGTATTCAGATATTCGAAGCGCGGCTGGTCCGCTGCCGGCAGGTCGGTGGCCAGCCGGATCGAGGTGATTGGCACGCGTTTGCTGGCATCCTCGTAGAAACCGAGATCGCCCTTGCCGCGCGGCAGGCTGGAGAGATATTCGATCCCCTCGATGACCCGCCCGACCACGGCAATATTGCGGTCGAGATGGCGCGGCGCATGGCCGATGACGGTGTACAGTTCGGCGCCGCTGCCGGTATCGGGGGAGTAGTTGCGGCCAACGCCGACTGCGCCGTAGCAGTGGACGGGCCATGAAGTTGATCTCTTATTGCTAACAGCAATTGGCCAGCCGAGAAAATGTGCGGTGCCACTGGCATAAGGGTCACTTTGTATTGTGGAACGCATGAACTGTGCCCAGACCGCGAAGCCGTTTTTTTCTGTAGGAGCTTCAGTCAACTCCTTGGCCCGTTTAAGGAATATCTCTCTAATCGACGGGCTGGCCTCTTTCTGATATTCACTCTCCGGCACCGTCTCCAATCCGTCCGGCAACGCCTTCTTCTCAGTCTCATCCCCCCATTGCACGACATAATTGTCCTGCACCCGGTTGATGCTGGTGCCGTCCCACCAGTGCGCCTCTGCCAGCTTGCGGATATTGCGGATCCAGCCCTGCGAGAAAGGCGGTGGCATCAGCTGGATGACCACGCGGCGTGGGTTGCCTTCGGCATCGGCGGCGAGCTCCATGATCAGCAGATCGTTCGGTGTGATTTTCACCCATTCGCTGGCCGGGGCCGCCTCGACGATCGCATTGGGGCTGGGATATTCCGGTTTGTCAGCTTCCTGGGCGGAAAGGGGAGCCGCCAGGGCAAGAGCCGCGAGCGATGCGATGGAGCATAATCTGTTCATGGTGATATCCCGCCTTGTCCCGTTAGTACTGAGCCTGTCGACCCGAAGGGCGAGCGTAGCTCAACGACGCCTATCGACCGAGGAGCGTGGTTCGACAGGCTCACCACTAACGGATTATATTTCCAACATTCTGTTCGTCAGCACCCTAAACCGACAGTATCACTTGCGAAAGCGCGAATCCCGCACTAGGGAAACGGCGCTGTCTGATATTCGACCAGATTCACGGGTCGGGCGGCATTTGCGGAGACGTGGCAGAGTGGTCGATCGCGCACGCTTGGAAAGCGTGTATAGGGCAACCTATCGAGGGTTCGAATCCCTCCGTCTCCGCCACTCCCCTGTTCCCACCCACCCCGAGATATCCTGTAAAACCCGCAGTTTATTGCGGGTTAGCGAGTGATTCGGGTCCTCATTTGTCCTCAGGTTTCCACCGGTGTGTGATTTGGAATGTGGGAACAAATGTGGGAATATCAGGGCTATGGGAAGACTATCCGCGACCGCTGTGAAGGCAGCAACCAGACCCGGACGGCTGAGCGATGGCGACGGCCTCTACCTGGTGATAAAGCCCGGCGGTGGGAAAAGTTGGGTCTGCCGGGTTCAGCGGCATGGCAATCGCCGTGATCTGGGTTTGGGCAGTGCCAGCAAGGTCAGCCTGGCTGTTGCCAGAGAAAGAGCGCGCGAAGTGTGCGCCTGGGTAGAGCTCGGCCTCGATCCAGTGTTCGAGAGACGAAAGGTTCTAGGTTTCCCGACCTTCAGGGAGGCCGCTGCCAAGGTCTTGGCCGCGAGCAAGAAGAGCTGGCGCAATGCCAAGCATCGTCCCGAATAGTATTCCAGCATGGCCCCGCCGCGACCAGCGTATCGCTAATCCAAGCGGCCGCCGACCTTTTTCCATTGCTGCTGTTTAGCTCGAACAAATCGTTTGTATCGACAATCGAAAATGGACCGACCGAAACACGGGCAGTCGCAGAACTCAGATGCAAACGCTGCGACTTTGCAGACCATAGTTCATTGATCTTTGCTTTAAAGGCAGGGCAGTCATCGACGCTTACGACATCTGATGGTGAATCGTCCGACGCTGGATAGCTTGCCAAGAGCATCGAAATGCTCGGACCCGAAGGCTCGCAGACGCCACCTATCAGCTTAATTTCTATCTGCCGTTCGCCACGGCCTAGATAAATTTCACCGTACGGAACAGCAATCGCAACACAAATCTGTTCGTGGATCTTCTGCGTTTCCTGATCTTGAGGTCTCGAAGGCGACTCTGCTCGAGCCTGCAAGCCAGAAGTAATGGTAAGCGTACCAAATGCTGTAATCATGGCTAGAATTCTTCGAAAGCGTTCATTCCTGAAGATCATTGGCAACCTGTCCTTCAAAAACACCGTATAATGCGGAATGTTTGTAAACATTCGCAGCCATCGAGGATACGTCCACTTCAAGGATTCAAAGCAAGTGTGCCTTGATGTCCGTAATGTCGTCGTTAGACGAACGGCAGCTTTCCTGCCTTCAGGAGCCCTAAGCGGGCTATCCGCTTGCGGCCCAATTGCCGCCCGTCTGAAATGCGCCCATTTCGGACCTTACAGCTCGATTTATGGGTTCCCAATAGCGGATGGTCCTCATGGCCATTCCGGCCAATGAGAAACGCGACGGGAATTTCAAAATGCAAGGCTCAAAACCCGGAGGCCTAGCACTTTGCTGACTGATGAGGGACTAAGGAAGGTCCTCCGGTGTCATCGACATTATCAAATCAATGAAGCTTTTCATGGCCAGTCGCTCGAGCCACGGCATCTTGTCCGCGAACGGTTTTTCGAAGCCTGCAAAAATAGTCATGCCCTCCATGGATCCCGACATGAACAGCGCGATGGTTTCGCACTGAGCTTCCGACAGTGTGGGATTGATCTCCGATATCAGTTGCATCATCGGCCGCCGGGCCCGGGCATAGAGTTCCTGAACCCGTTCGAACACGAATTCATCATGGTTTGACAGGGCCCAGAGCTCGGGAAAAAAGCGCGTTGTCTTCTTGGTGCCGATATCTTCCAGAATCAGAACGCAAATCTCTTGCAGGCGATGAACCGCCGTGGCGCCTTCTTCATGAACGATCGCGTCAAATTCGATTTCGTAACTGCTGATCACTGCATTCAGCAGCTCCCTCACCAGATCTTCCTTGGTCGGAAAATAATAGGTCAGATTGCCTAGTTTCACACCACTGGCTGCCGCGACTCGGCGCATGCTTACTGCCCGATATCCCTGATCAATCAGCAGATCGAGCGCGGATTTCAAAATCTGTTCATAGACATCTCGCCCCTTGTCATAGCCGCCCTCGCGCTCCGTCAGCACCAGATCCGGCACTCTGAAATTGTTGATAAATCTTTTTTTCACAGCAGGTTATCTCATTTATAAAACAAAGAATTAATCTAGGACGACTGACAAATTTAGGACACTTGACAAAAATAGAACAAGAGTCCTACATTCAGCCCATAAGCGCAACCAAGGGTTCGTAACCGATGCGCATAAAAGGGGTGGTTGAATGAATATTGCAAAAATTATGGCCATTACCTGTCTGGGCATTGTGGCACCGGTTGGCGCCCATGCGCAAGGCCCTAGCACGCCACCGCCGCTTGCTGCAGAAGTTATTCCCAATGTCGAAGTCTTGCCGTCCGATTATCCGGCCAGCTGGATCATGGTGCACGACTTCAACTTCAATGCCATGGTTGATGGCCGGGGAGTAGTGGTCGATACGGCATCGCCCGAACGTCCGGTGAAAGGGACGGTGCAGATCGCGCAATTCGGCAATGTGCTGCTGCCCCGAAACAAGCCGGAAATATACACCACTGGAACATATTACTCCCGGCTGTCACGCGGCGAGCGCACCGATGTTCTGACGATCTGGGATAAATCAACCTTGCTGCCCAAGGGCGAGATCATCCTGCCCGGCGGCAAGCGCCAGCAGCAGGTGACCTACAAGAATAGCTTTCAGTTCACCAACAATGAAAAATGGGCGCTGGTTGCCAATTTCACGCCGGCGCAATCGGTGACCGTGGTCGATCTTGAAAAGCGTGAGATCCTGTCAGAGATCGACCTGCCGGGCTGTACCATGATTTATCCAACCGGCGAGCACGGGTTCAGCACATTCTGCGCAGATGGCACAGTGTCGACGCTGCTGCTGGCTGCCGACGGCACACTTGCTTCCACTCAAACAACAAAACCGATATTGGAAGTTGACGAACAACCCCTGTTTGCGATGCCGGCCATGGTCGGCAAGACGGCCTGGTTCGTTTCCTATTATGGTCAGTTGCAGGGGTTTGACTTTTCCGGTCCGGTTGCCGTTCCGATCGACGGGACTTTTTCTGTCGGCACGGCTGAGGGCGGCTCACCTGAATGGCGGCCCGGCGGCTGGCAAGTCATCGCGCGGGTGGATCGCCCCGGCATAGCGGGCACAAACGGGTTCGAGTGGGACGCCATCGAACTGCCCAGCCAGTTGATGGAAGACTTCGCCTGGGACCGGGACGTGCTGCGTGACATGTCCGGCCATTTCCGGACGGGAGCGCCTTTGCCCGACGCGCTGTTCGACAAGCTGCTTGCCGCCCGTCAATTTCTTTCGGGCATGTTCATCGTGCGTCAGGTGGAATTCGCGTTGTTCGATCTGTTATTGCATCTGGGAACAGGCGGCACCGACCCTATGGAAGTAATCGAGGCAGTGCGGGACGAGGTTGCGGTGGTTCGCCCGCCTGTCTGGCATCGCTTTCCTCATGCCTTTTCGCATATCTTCGCGGGCGGCTATGCCGCGGGCTATTACAGCTATCTTTGGGCGGAGGTGCTCGCCGCAGACGGTTTTCAGCGCTTTGCCGAAGCGGGGCTGGTCGATCGGCAGACGGCGCAGAAGTTCCGGGACGAAATCCTGGCGCGCGGCGCCAGCCGTCCTGCGGCTGACAGTTTCCGGGCGTTTCGTGGGCGGGATTCGGACCCGCAGGCCATGCTGATCCGACATGGACTGACAGATGATGCGGTCGCCTTGCCGACATGACCGACGGCCTTGCATTTGAAACCATCTTGTACCGACAATTGAAGTCGAGGGACGCCGCGATCTATCGCGCGCTTTGGCTCGATGCGCTGCACCTGGCGCCGTCATCCTTTGGCAGTTCTCTTGAGGTGGAGCAGGAAAAGGAGGCAAGCGAATTTGCTCGTGCGATAGAACGCAATGCGATCTTTGGCGCCTGGAACGGCACCCGCGGCCTGGTCGGAACGGTGGGGCTGTCCGTAAGGGCCGGTCCGAAAACTCGCCACAAGGCGGTGCTCTTCCGCCTGTTTGTCGCGCCCGACTGGCGAGCTAAGGGTATCGGGTACGCCTTGGTCCAACAAGTCGTCCATGAGGCCCGATCCTCGGTGGAGGCGGTGCAACTGACCGTCGCGACCCAAAATACCGCTGCGGTCCGGCTCTACGGCACCTGTGGCTTTCGCGAATACGGGCTTGAACGCCGAGCTCTGAAGGTCGGCGACGACTATGTGGACGAATATCTGATGGAGTTGACGTTCGATGACTGCCGATAGTCAAGATACCGCTGTACGTGCCTGGCGTGCGGAGGCCGTGCGCCGGATCAAGGCGGACTATAACCGATCGGCCGACACGCATCTCATCCGGATCGACCTGCCGCGGCATCCGGGGATCAAGCTCTCTCTGAAGGATGAAAGCAGTCATCCGACCGGCTGCCCTGTTCGCGCGGGTTCGGGCGCTGCGTATTGCGGACGGACCGGACGAAGTGCACGCCCGCACGATCGCGCGTCTGGAACAAAAGAAATATGCCGACTGACCCCTCCGGGGCAATGATGTGATCCGCAAGCTGCCGCGCATCGCGGCAAATCCGAGGGGAACCTGTGAGCAATCGAAACAATGGAGACAAGACCGAAGCCGGGAAGGCGGAAAAGAAAGTGTGTTGGATATCCGGTTTCCCCCCGATCCCGGCTATGGATCGGGTGTCTACAGGCGTCGCATCCGTCTGACACGCAAAGAGCAGTTTGTGCTGGCGGAGATGGAAGACGATCCGCACGCCATGAAGTGCAAAATCGCGCATGATGGCGATGCCGTCACAGCGGTAGAGGCGGATTTTCGTCATTATCCGTTGACGACATGCCTCGGTGCCATTGCCCCGCTTCGCGAAATCGTCGGACTGCCCGTGAATATCTCGACAGCCGATTTTTTCGCCGGTGGCAGAGCGCGAGCAAATTGCACCCACATGCTGGATCTCGCATGGCTGGCCTTGCGTCATGTCGGGCGCGATCAGGTGGAACGGCATTACGCGATCGATATTCCGGATGAGCAGGGCGGCATAATCCATGCAGTCTTGCTGCAGGACGGTCAGCCCCGTCTTGAGTGGCGACTGGATAAGGGCGTTGTCACCACGCCCGGCCCGTTTGAGGGACGCAATCCGCTGAACGGGTTCAACAGATGGGCGATCGGCACCTTGCAGGAAGACGATCTGGAGACGGCACTTGTCCTGCAAAAAGGCCTGTTTGTTTCGGGCGCGCGCCGGTTCGACCCGGGTCCCGGTCCCCTGGATCAAGCCGAGCAGACAGGATTGGCCGGAATCTGCTTCGGTTATGGCGCCGAACGCATCGCGACCGCACGGCGTTGTGAAAAGGGTCGGCGTGATTTCACCGCCCATCCGGAGCGGCTGCTGAAGTTCCTCTGACCCTCCCGGTATTTTTGACGCACAGCCTTGTCCGTCGTGCTGCGGCACAACAGCTGGTCGCTCGTATCCCTGCGCAGAACTGTCGTTAGCGGGTGACTTTCCGCCCCGCCAGTCTCCAGCTGTAAGTCCCGGATCCCTCTTTCTCTGATGCCCTTCAAGCGTCTTCTCGAGCCTTTCAGCGTCTCTCAAAAAGATATTCACACACGTGATAGTGAGTATTGACAGGGCGACATATCGTGGCGTACATGCTGCCCCAGTTGGTGACAAAGAGCACTGGCTTGGAGGAGAGGTTCAAATGAAAGCAATATTATTCGCGTCTGCGTCAGCAATAGCCTTGCTTGCGCAACCCGTATCGGCTCAGGTCCAGACGACCGAAACAGCTGCCGACAGCACCGCAAAGAAGCAACAGCGCGGGGACAGGGAAATCGTGGTCACCGCCACCCGGCGCACCGTGCGGCTCCAGGATGTTCCGCTCAGTGTCACGGCTTTCAACCAGGAGGAGCTGGATGATCTCGGCATCGTCGGATTCGAGGGAATAGCCCAGAATACGCCCGGCATCGTCGTCAACCGGCCGACGCAGAATTTCAACAATTTCACTGCCCGCGGCATCAACACCAACGGCTATAGCGCCGGGCTGCAGAGCGCCGTCGCCATCTATGTCGACGAGCTGCCGATTTCGGCCAACGGCAACTCGACCATTCTCGATCCCAATCTCTATGATGTCGAGCGGGTCGAGTTTCTGCGCGGTCCCCAGGGCACATTGTTCGGCTCGAACTCCCTGGCCGGCGCCATGCGCATCATTACGAAAAGTCCCGACCTCGATGAATTCGAGGCCTCGGCCAGCGTTGACCTTGGCCTGACCGGCTCCAATACGGTGCGCCAGCGCTACAATGCGATGATCAATATCCCGTTGATGACCGACGAGGCCGGCCTGCGTGTGACCGGCTATTATCGCAACGAGGACGGATGGGTCGACAATATCGGAACCGGCGTCAAGGATTCCAACAGTCTCGAGGCCTATGGCGGCAGGGCGACCCTGATGCTGCAGCCAAGCGACCGGATGCAGGTCAAGCTGCTGGTGTCCTACGAGAACAGCCAGCCCGCGGATTCCGGGCTGACCAATCCGAATCTCGGCAAGTTCGTACGCCGTTCGGATCGGCCCGACCTGTTTCAGGGTGAACTGACCAACTATAATGCCACGATCAACTACGAATTCGATTTTGCCGAACTGATCAGTTCGACGACCATGTCCAATTATGATGCATCCTTTTATGTTGATCTCGCAGGGACCTATGATCAGGCCTTTCCCTTCGCGCTGGATGCCTATGGCTATGACGACCTGTTTGTCCAGGAATCGCGCCTGGTCTCGCGGGGCAAGGGCCCGTTCGAATGGGTTGCCGGCTTTTTCTATTATGACAAGCGCCGGACGGTCGATTTCGCCTATCGCTCAACGGAGGAATATCTGGCCGCCAATGGCCTGACCGGCCTTCCGGACGAATATTACCAGCGTTTCAATTCCTATACCGACCAGACCGAGATCGCCGGCTTCGGCGAACTGACATACCGGTTCAGCGACAGCTTCTGGATCACCGGCGGCCTGCGTTATGGCAATACAAAAGTGCAGAGCTTCACTCGCGCTGGCGGTTATTCCAGCAACTATCTGACGGCGGCCTATTGCCGGGAACTCTTTCCCGCCTGCGGCTTCTTTTTCCCGCCGCTCACCATAACGCCCAATGCCTATGCCGAGGGACTGAAGGTTTCGGATGATCGTCTGTCCTGGAAGGCCAGTGCATCGTGGAAACCGAATAGCGATCTGACCACCTATGTCACCGTCTCGACCGGTTTCCGGACACCGGTGGTCAATGCCCGTGCTGGTCTGGCCCCGCCGGCGGCGGCTCCCAATGACATTGTCATCCCGGACGGTGCGAAATCGGACGGTGTGACCAACTATGAAGTCGGCCTGAAAGGCAGCTGGCTGGGCGGTGACCTGACCGCCAATCTTGCGGCTTATTATATCGACTGGAAGGACATCCAGGTCCAGGCGAACCGGGTCTCCGACTCGATCCAGTTTGCCACCAATATCGGCGGTGCCGAAAGCTATGGGCTCGAATTCGAATTTCTTGCCCGGCCGTTTGCCGGTCTCAGCCTGGCGGTCAACGGATCGTTCAACCGTGCAAAGGTCACCGACCTGTCACCGGTCGAAGCCGCGATTTCGGGTGCGGTGCCGGGCGTCCGTCTGGCCTCGCCGCATTTTCAGGGATCGGGCACCTTGCGCTATGACTTTGCTGTCGGCGATGGCAAGACTGCCTTTGCGGCCCTGAACGCATCACATGTCGGATCATTTCCGAACCAGTTCCCCAATGTTCCGGGGAACCCCAATGCGGTAAGCCCGACCTATGACTTCACCGAGGCGTGGACCAATGTGAATCTGTTTGCCGGGGTCAAGCTGGGGGCGCTCGACCTGACCGCCTATGTCGAGAATATCTTTGACGATTCCTCGATCACTTATATCCATCCGGAAGCCTTTCTCGATGGACGCTATGCCCGGCTCCGGCCGCGCACGGTGGGCCTTCGCGCCAATTATCGCTTCTGAACGGATAACGGAAAATGGACTTTAGGATGATCTGCCGTCTGCTGCCGCTTGCTCTTGTCGCAACCGCGTTTTTGCCAGCGCCTTCTGCCGCCGCGACCGGCCCCGTGGTCGAGGCGCCGGCGGGCAAGGTCGAAGGAAAGGCGAGCAGGGGGATGCATATTTTCAAGGGCATCCCCTATGCGGCGTCCCCGACCGGAAAGCTGCGCTGGGCACCGCCTCAGCCGCTTTCCGCCTGGCAGGACGTCCGCGATGCCACCAAATTCGGCCCCGCATGCATGCAGCCGAAACCGCGCGGCCCCAGCATCTACGCCTGGGACCTGCCGGCGATGAGCGAGGATTGCCTGTCGCTCAATATCTGGGCACCGGAAGATGCAAGCAATGCGCCGGTATTTCTCTGGATCCACGGCGGTTCGCTGACCACCGGCTCCGGCGGCGACCCGCTCTATGACGGCAGCGCGCTTGCCGAGCGGGGCATGGTTGTCGTTTCGATCAACTACCGGCTTGGCGCGCTCGGCTATTTTGCGCATCCCGCGCTCAGCGCCGAATCGGCAGACGGGGTGTCGGGAAATTACGGGCTGCTCGACCAGATTGCGGCGCTCGCCTGGGTGAAGCGAAATATTGGCGCTTTCGGCGGTGACGCCGGCAATGTGACGATCGCCGGGGAGTCCGCGGGAGCGCTGAGCGTCATGTATCTGATGGCGGCACCGGACGCACGCGGACTGTTCCACAAGGCCGTCGCCCAGAGCGCCTATATGGTGTCCGCGCCGGCGCTGCGCGAAAAGCGAAACGGCATGGTGCCGGCGGAGGAACAGGGCATCGACCTTGCGGCAAAGCTTGGTGCATCCGACCTTGCCGCGCTTCGCGCGCTGCCGGCGGAAGAAATTGTGACCACGGCGCCGGCGAACGGCTATTTCCCTTTCCCTGTCATCGACGGCAAGACCGTGCCCCGGCAACTGGTGGAGACCTTCGACCGCAATGAACAGGCGCCGGTGCCGATTCTCGCGGGCTTCAACGCCGGCGAAATCCGCTCCCTGCGCTTTCTGCTGCCCAAGGCACCCGCCGATGCGGAGGCCTATGAAGCGGCCATTCGGGCAAATTACGGCGAATTTGCCGATGCCTTTCTGGCTCGCTATCCGGCAAAGGATATCGACGAAAGCATGCTCGCCGCCACCCGCGATGCGATGTACGGCTGGACGTCCGAGCGACTGGTGTCGAACCAGGCGGCGCTGGGTCAACCCGCCTATCTCTATCTTTTTGACCATGGCTATCCGGCGACCCAGCAATGGAAATTGCATGCATTTCATGCTGCCGAACTGCCCTTCCTATTTGACACGGCCAGCAAGACCCCGCCGCTTTGGCCGAAGATTCCGGACAAGCTGGCCGAGCGCAAGCTGATCGACGCGATGGGCGATTATTGGACCAGTTTCGCCCGGAGCGGGCGACCCTGGGCCCAGGGTCAGCCCGACTGGCTGCCTTATTCAGAGGACAGGGCCTTCATGCATTTTGCCGACGAGCCGCATATGCGTCACAATCTATTTCCCGGCACAGCGGCGCTGCACGAAGCGGTTGTGTGTCGCCGTCGGGCAGCGGGCGATATGCCGTGGAACTGGAACGTCGGAGTCATTTCGCCACCGCTTCCCCCCAAAGCAGAGGGCTGCCAATGATCGACGGCGCAATGCAGGATTATGCACTGACGCTCGACAAGTTTCTTTCCCACGCTGCAAAATGGCACCCCCTTGCGGAGGTGGTGTCGGCAGCGGCGGACGGAACGGTCGAACGGATTGGCTATGCCGAACTCTATGATCGGGCGCGCGCGGTTTCTGCCACTCTGCACCGGCTGGGCGTGCGCCAGGGCGACCGCGTGGCGACGCTGGCCTGGAACAGCCGGGGGCATTTCGAAAGCTGGTACGGAATCATCGGCATGGGGGCAGTGTGCCACACGCTCAATCCGCGTCTGACGGCCAAGAATCTCGGCTCGATGCTCGGCCAATCGGAAGCACGGGTCCTGCTGGTCAGCCCGGACCTGCTGCCGCTGGCGCAGGCCGCTTCGATCGAAGGCAGCGCGATAGAGCATATCCTGCTGCTCGATGATCACGGAGCGGCGATCGAGGCAAGCGAGGGGCTCGTCAATATCAGTTCGCTGGAAACAGCGATGGCCGCTGAAACGGCGGATATCGAATGGGGGCAGTTCGACGAACATATGCCATCCGGTCTCTGCTTTACCTCGGGCACGACGGGAGCACCCAAGGGCGTCACCTATACGCATCGCGGATGCTATCTGCACACGATGCGGCAGCTTAGTGCCGATGTCATGGGCGTGCGGTCGCATGATGCGGTGCTGACGGTGGTGCCCATGTTTCATGCCAATGCCTGGGGCCTGCCGTTTACGGTACCGGCTGTTGGTGGCAAGCTTGTCCTGCCTGGCCGCCACAGCGACGGAGCGCATCTGGCTTCGCTGATCCGGTCCGAATCTGTGACTCTGGGGGTCGGCGTTCCGACGGTCTGGCTGGGTCTGGTGGAGCATCTCGAGAAAGAAGGCGGCGATCTGCCCTCGCTCGAACGGATTCTGGTCGGCGGGGCATCGATGCCGCCAGCCCTGATGGAGCGGATCGAGCAACGGCTTGGCGCTGAGGTACAGACGAGCTGGGGAATGACCGAATTATCGCCGCTTGGCACGGCCGCCATTCCCGGTGACCCCGAACGGGCGCCCGGTGTTTCCGGAAGGCCGGCGATCGGGATCGATCTTCTGCTTACGGACAAGGAAGGCCTGCCACTGGATGACCAGCGCGGGCCGGAGGGTCATTTGCGGGTCCGCGGGCCCAGCGTCGTTGGGCGCTATTTTGGTGATCCCGCGCCGGCGACCGATGCGGATGGCTGGTTTGATACCGGCGATCTGGCCCGGATTGATCCTTCCGGCAATATCAGGATCACCGGCCGCGCCAAGGATCTGATCAAGTCGGGGGGTGAGTGGATCAATCCTGCCGAGATGGAATCGCTGGTCGGCGCGCTGCCGCAGGTGTCGCTCGCTGCGGTTATCGGCCGGACCGATCCCAAATGGGGCGAACGGCCGATCCTGCTGGTCGAAACCTGCGACGAAGAGATTGATGACGAGGCTCTGCTGGCCCCCTTGCGCGAAGGTGTCGCCTCCTGGTGGATACCGGACGCAATCATCCGGCTGGATCGGATGCCCCTGGCTGCCACTGGCAAGATCGACAAAATACAATTGCGAGCAGATTACGGATAAGTGTAGGGCATCCGGGGTTGAGGCCGGTTACCGGCAGGTGCAGAAGGAAATGAGTTTGGCGTCGAAAGCAAAAACTGCAGTCAAGAAATCGTCGAAGGCGGAGCAGCGCGCCGAGATGATGGAGCAAATTCTAGATGTCGCCGAACTGCTTTTTTCCAAGCATGGCTTTTATGGTGTAACCCTGAAGGACGTGGCAAAACAGGTCGGTGTCCATCACACGCTGCTCAACTATTATTTCGACGACAAGCAGACGTTGTTCGATGCGGTATTCGCTCGGCGCGCAGTGGTGACCATCGAAAAGCGGATGAAGGCGCTTGATGACTATGACAGGGCGGCTGGCGACAGCCCGACCGTAGAGGGGGCACTGCATGCCTTTCTCGACACCGATCTCGATCTCTATATCGAGGGCGGGGAGGGCTGGAAAAATTACGGCGCATTCGGTGCCCAGGCATCGAACAGTCCGGATGGCGCGGAATATATGGACAAATATTTTGATCCGGTCGTGCTGCGCCTGATCGAGATCTTGAAAAAGGCGCTGCCGGACTCGGCCGAGGAAGATATTTTCTGGGGCTATCATTTTGTGACCGGCGCACTGATGCTGACTCTCGCGCGGACGGGCCGCATCGACAAATTGTCGGACGGGCTGTGTCATTCAGAGGATTATTCGGCGGTCAAACTGCGGATGGCGCGGTTCATGGCCGCCGGGTTCAAGGAAATTTGCGAGCAGCGGAAGCAGGACAAAGGCTGAGGCGGCTAGCAGAGCGGGCCATTGGCGGCGCATAGACATAATATTCACTCACGAGTGAGTTACTATAAGAGGAGAGGAGCGGTTCATGATCTATATTCGGAAATATCTGCGCCCTTCGCACACGGCGAGACCAACTGAGGCAGCGCTTATCAGCGATGGCGGTCAGCACGGGATCAGACAGGGATAATTCCGAGAGCGAGCGGAAGGCAGATGCCTGCCGTCGCTATCGGAGCAAAAAGGGAGAAGGACATTGGCTACCAAGACGGACGCTTTGCCGGATGGCACGGGCAAAAAACAGAACGAGAAGCTGGTTATCACCGCGTCCTCTTTGGGAACGGTATTTGAATGGTATGATTTCTATCTCTATGGCCTGCTTGCCAGCGTCATATCAGCGAAATTCTTTTCCGGCGTCAATGAAACCACAGGCTTTATTCTGGCGCTGATGGCCTTTGCCGCCGGCTTTGCGGTGCGACCGTTCGGCGCCTTGGTCTTTGGCCGGGTCGGAGATATCGTGGGGCGCAAGAAGACCTTTCTCGTCACCATGGCGATCATGGGCCTGTCGACCTTTGCCGTCGGCCTGCTCCCTTCTTATGAAAGCATCGGCATCGCCGCTCCGATCATCCTGATGGCGCTGCGGCTGTTGCAGGGTCTGGCGATCGGTGGCGAATATGGCGGGGCGGCAGTCTATATCGCGGAACATTCGCCGAAGGGGAAGCGCGGCTTCTACACCGGATTTATCCAGACCACGGCGATGATGGGACTGATCCTGGCATCGATGTTTGTCGTCGGCTTGCGCACGACTCTCGAGGCGGACGACTTTCTCGCCTGGGGCTGGCGTCTGCCCTTCCTTTTCTCGATCGTGCTGCTGCTGGTGGCACTGTGGATTCGCCTGCAGCTCAACGAAAGCCCGGTGTTCCAGCGGATGAAGTCGCACGGCCAGACGTCCAAAGCGCCGCTCACCGAAGCCTTTGGACAGTGGAAAAATCTCAAAATTGTCCTGATCGCGCTGTTCGGTGCGGTCGCGGGGCAGGCGGTCATCGGTTTTTCCGGACATCTCTATCCGCTGTTCTTCCTGGAAAAAATTGCCAAGGTCGACGGCGCCACCGCCAATTTTCTGGTAGCGACGGCGCTGACCATAACCATCCCGCTCTATGTCTTCTGGGGCTGGCTCAGCGACAAGATCGGCCGCAAGCCGATCATGATGTCCGCTTGTGTAATCGCTGTCTTTGCCTATTTCCCGCTCTACAACGCGCTGGTCGGTGCGGCGAATCCGGAAATGGCGGCGGCGATAGAACGCTCGCCGGTCACGGTTGTGGCCCATGGCAGCGAATGTTCGTTCCAGTTCGATCCGATCGGCAGCAACAGCTTTGATGAAACCAGCTGTGATATCGTCAAATCCTATCTGGCGAAAAGCGGAGTCAATTATAACAATGTCGAGGCCCCGGAAGGGAGCATTGCCTCGGTTCAGATCGGCGACCGCACGATCGTCGCGCCCAATCCCGCCGGCCTCACGGACGAGGCGACGGTTGCGACCATCGCCGCCTTCGGGGTCAGTGTGGAAAGGGAACTGGAAGCGGCCGGCTATCCGACCAGCGCCGACCCGGAACAGATCAACCGGTTCCGCGTGCTGTTGATCCTCTGCGCCCTCGGCACGCTGGGGACCATGGTCTACGGCCCGCTTGCGGCGCTGCTGGTCGAGCTGTTTCCCGCGCGAATCCGCTACAGCTCGCTGTCGCTGCCCTATCATATCGGCAACGGCTGGATCGGGGGCTTCATGCCGACCGTCGCCTTCGCGATGGTCGCGGCAACCGGCAATATCTATCAGGGGCTGTGGTACGCCATCATCATCGCCGGGATCACTGCAGTGGTCGGGATATTGTTCCTTCCCGAAACCTACAAGCGCGACATCGAGGCGGACTAGCCCGCCGATGTACAGAGGCACTAGCCGGGAAGGCCGTCCCTTGTCACCGCTTGACGGCGGCGCAGGGGGCGGCCTTCCGGTCTCCAGATATCGTCAATCATCGCCTTCTAAGCCCGGCCATTCTGCCACCGAATGGCCTGTGTTATCGCTCGGAGCGCATGTGGTTCTGATGGCGTAACGTGCCCAATTACCAAATCCTGATTTGACATTTGCCTAATTAGGCTCTTTATGTCCTCATAAGGCTATAGTTCTATGACCGCTCGCAAGGCTGCATGAGTCGCAGCGAGATGGACAAGGCCATGGGCACAGGGAGTTGAGATATGCGTTTTTTTTATAAACTCATGATAATATTGGCGATAGCGGGCTTTGTCCCTTTGTCTGCCCAAGCCCCGGTCAACCCCGACAGCGGTGGCGATTCCCATTCCCAGCCCGGCAAGTCTTCTGCACCGCCGTCGGAAACAGTCGTTCTCGACACCGCAGATGTGACGGCATGGCTGGACGGCTTTATGCCTTATGCCCTGGAGCGCGGCCAGATTGCCGGTGGTGCGGTGGTCGTGGTGCACAACGGGCAGCCCATCGTTGAAAAGGGCTATGGCTATGCCGACTTCGCCACCAAAAAGCCTGTCGATGGCAAAACCACGATGTTCCGCCCCGGTTCGATTTCCAAATTGTTCACCTGGACGGCAGTGATGCAGCAGGTCGAAGCTGGAAAACTCGACCTCGACAAGGATGTGAATGCTTATCTCGACTTCAAGATTCCTCCTTATGACGGCAAGCCGATTACGTTGCGCAACATCATGACCCACAGCGCCGGATTCGAGGAATCGATTCGCCATCTGATCAGCAATGATCCGAAAGCGGTCATGGAGCTCGGCAAATATTCCAGGGAGGCCCTGCCGGAACGGGTCTTCGCCCCGGGCACCACGCCCGCCTATTCCAATTATGCCACCGCGCTTGCCGGCCATATTGTCGAACGAGTCAGCGGCATGTCCTTCGACGATTATGTCGACCAGCGCATCTTTGCCCCGCTTGGCATGGCGCATTCGACCTTCCGGCAACCGTTGCCGGCAAAGTTCAAGCCATTCATGTCGAGCGGCTACAAAAGCCTGGCTGCGCCCGCGCAGCCTTTCGAGATCGTCATCCCCGCACCCGCCGGCAGCCTGTCGGCAAGCAGCGCCGATATGGGCAAATTCATGATGGCGCATCTCGCCGATGGCGGCAAACTGCTCTCGCCGGAGACGGCGCGCATGATGCACAATTATCAGGCACCCAATATCGGTCCGCTCAATTCCATGGCTCTCGGCTTTTACGAGCAATGGATCAACGGGCGGCGCGCCATCTCCCACGGCGGCGACACCGGTCTGTTTCACAGCGATTTGTGGCTGTTTCCCAAAGAGAATATCGGGCTGTACATCACGATGAACAGCGGCGGGAAAGAGGGGGCCTCGCACGCTGTCCGAACCGCGCTGATTCAGAAATTCGCCAATCGCTATCTTCCGGACAACAGGCAATTTACGCCGATCGACGAGGCTACGGCACGCAATCATGCCGAGATTATGGCCGGCACCTATGTGATGAGCCGCGGTTCATTCACCAATTTCATGAGTCTGTTCGGCCTGCTCAGCACGACCAAAGTTCTGGTGGGGCCGGATGGCAAGATCATGATTCCTTCGCTAGACGGCATGAGCGCGGGTATCCGGGAATGGGTCGAGGTCGAGCCCTTTATATGGCGTGACACGACGACCGGGGAGCGGCTTGCGGCCGAAGTGAAGGATGGCCGGGTGGTCCGGTTCAGCATCGACTCATTCTCGCCCTTCACGGTGCTAGAGCCGGCACCTGCGGTAACCAATGCGGCGTGGCTAACCCCGGCGCTGCTGGCGGCGCTTGCCATCGTTCTGCTCGCGGCACTGGCATGGCCGACGCGGGCGCTGGTGCGGCGCAGCTACAAGGCGGAATTTGCGCTGACCGACCGGTCGCTTCTCGCCTATCGTCTGTCTCGGGTCTGCGCATGGCTGGTGCTTGCAGCCGTCGCTGGCTGGGTCGGCCTCGTCGCTGCCTTTTCGGCCGATATCGGAAGCATTGGCGGGCCTCTCGACTGGCTGATCAACCTGCTCAGGGTCATTACGCCGGTTGCGTCCATCGGTCTGCTGGCCACCTCCATATGGCATCTGGTCCTTTCGGTTCAGAACAGGCGCCGCTGGACGATGAAGCTGGGGGCGGCCCTGATGATCTTCGCCGGGCTGGTGCTGACCTGGGTCACGTTCCAGTTCCATCTCTACGGCTTCAATATGGTCTATTGAGGAAGGGGCGGAAGTACGGAGGCCTGAAGCTCCTGGTGCGTGCCCGTCCCGTGATCGAAGCGGGGGGCACGCGCGACGACCTGCAGCAGATCCTGCCGCCGTCGCAGCACCCGCAGGCACGGCTCCGCTCTACCCGCAGTGCGCAGGCCGACTAAGCAGATGTTCTCGAGACTGTATTCCAGCCAGCAGGGTGAAACACGACCCGGGACTATGTCTCTCTAGATATCGTCGATCATCTCGGCCAGCGTCGCTAGGCATTCGCGGGCCAGCAGGGTGCAGCGCTCCGGCGACCAGCCCTGTTCGGCATCGGGCAGATCGCGATTGTCCTTGAACGGCATCTCCAGCGTCATCGCAACCGCGCCAAAGCGTTCGGCGAGCTGGTTGGTCGACATCGCCAGATTGGCCTTGCCCTCGGCAGCGGTGGGATAGCCGAGCTTGGTCTGGAAATCCGGCGTCCGTTCGGCGAGCCGGTTGCGGAAGCCGTGATATGTCTCGAGCTGCGCGTCGGTGATCGAGGGAATACCCTCGAAGCCGGCGATAAAGACCGCCGGAATCGCTTCATCGCCATGCACATCCATTGCGAAATCGACTCCGCTCGCGTCCATCGCATCCCGGACACACAGCACTTCGGGCGATTTTTCGGCGCTCGGCTCGTGCCATTCGCGGTTGAGATTGGTACCGGCGAAATTGGTTCGCAGATGCCCTCTGCACGAACCATCCGGGTTCATATTGGGCACGATATGGAGGCGGCATTTCTGCAACAGCCGCCGCGCATGCGGGTCCGAGGGATCGGTCAGCATGTCCAGCGCGCCTTCCATCCACCATTCGGCCATGCTTTCGCCGGGATGCTGTCTGGCGTAGAGCCAGACCTGCTTGTCGCCTGAGCCCAGTTCCACGCAGTCGATCGGCTGGCCTTCCAGACTGTGGCCAAGCGTTCGCACCGAAACCCCTTCGAAACCGGCGGCCTCGGCGATCAGATCATGATGCCGCTCGATGCTATAGGGGGCGAAATAGGCGAACCAGATGATATTGCTGCTGGCGGTGTAGCGGATCGTCAGGGTGCCGCTGTCTTCGTCATAACTGCTCGGCGCGCGGCCCCAATAGGCGCGGTCCTCGCTGACGCAGGCGTCATAATCGGGCCAGCCCTGCGGATAGGCCGATTCCTTGAGGCCGCCGATATTCAGTTCCAGTTCGTCGCCAATTTCGCAGGTGACCCGGAAATGGAACCACTGGAAAAACTCGCTGTCCTTGTCCTTGCGGATCGACAGTTGGGCGGTGGTGCCCTCAAGGGCATGAACTTCGATATTGCCGCTATCGAAAGCGCTGGTGATTTTTATGGTCATGGGACGGTGATAGTGGTTCCGGACACTCCGGGGAAGTCCTTGAATAAGGCTTCTGCCAATTTTGACGCCGCGAGGCCCGGCTGCGATGCAGGGGAGCCCTGTTTGGCCTCGATTGATGCGCGGCCTTCCCAGATCACATTGCCATTGGCGCGATGAGCGATCCGTACCGATAGCTCCGTGGCGATCCTGTCCTTCGGCGGCCCGCTCAGGTTGATCCCGATGCCCAGGCCAACGCCGGACCCGTAGCTTCCGGTGCTGCCGCCCACTCCGACCGATACGGGAGACCGTGTTCCGCCGGCGGTCAGCACCGCCCGGTCGATCGTGTAGCGCACGACATATTCGCTATTGTCCGGATTGTCGCGGGCTTCGGTAAAGCCCACGCGCTGCAGCTCGCGCAGCAGCGCGGCGGAATAGGTCATATATTCGATACTGCGGCTGTCGTCCTGGTCCGGGAAATTGGGCTGGATGTGAACGGATCCCGGTATGATCGGGGCGACCTCGGCGTTGTGGAACCGGGTGACGTCCACCGGCGGCGTCATCGCCGCGCATCCGGTTAGCAGCAATGCTGCCAACGCCCCTGTCACAATTGATGGAAAAGCGGCCATGATACTAACTCCTCTACACACCCCCGACATATCCTAGCGCATAATCGCGGACACTGCGGCAAAAAAATTGCATCCGCACGCGGGCACGGTTAATCGATTGAAGATTGCGGCGGGCTAGACAGCCGATACTGAGAACTGACGAGGATCTGCAACCCATGGCAAAACCGTTCACGATTCTGGTTACTGGCGGCGGCGGCTATATCGGCAGCCATGCCGTGCTTGCGCTGCGCGATGCAGGCTGGCCGGTCGCGGTGATCGACAATCTCACCACCGGCTTCCGCTGGGCCGTGCCGGAGGATGTCGCTTTCTACGAAGGCGATATCGAGGATTCTGCCCTGCTCGCGCAAATCATCGCGGATGAGAATATCGGCGCGATCATGCATTTTGCGGGGTCGATCATCGTCCCCGAATCGGTCGCCGATCCGCTCAAATATTATCACAACAACAGCGCCAAAAGCCGCAGCCTGATCGAATCGGCAGTGAAGGGCGGGGTCCGGCATTTCATTTTCTCGTCGACCGCTGCCACCTATGGCATTCCCGAGGAAAGTCCGGTCAGCGAAAGCACGCCGCAACGGCCGATCAACCCTTATGGCATGTCCAAGCTGATGACCGAACATATGCTGCACGACGTTTCGGCGGCCCACGATCTGAATTTCTGCGCCTTGCGCTATTTCAACGTCGCCGGGGCGGATCCGCAGGCACGGACCGGGCAATCGACCGCTGGCGCCACCCATCTGATCAAGGTTGCGGTCGAGGCGGCGCTGGGCAAGCGCGACAGCGTGGCGGTGTTCGGGACGGATTATGACACCCCCGACGGCACCGGCGTGCGCGACTATATCCATGTCTCGGACCTCGCAGCCGCGCACGTGCTGGCGCTCGAGGCTTTGATCGCCGACCCGACTCGCAACCATCTGCTCAATTGCGGCTATGGCCGCGGCTTTTCGGTGCTTGAGGTGCTCGATGCCGTAGACCGGGTCACCAACATGAAAATTTCCCGGAAAATGGAAGGCCGGCGCGCCGGCGACCCCGATTCGCTGATTTCCGACAATCGCGCGATCATGGCGCGCTTTCCCTGGCAGCCGAAACATGCCGATCTCGACGAAATAGTCGCCCATGCGCTGGCCTGGGAGCGCAAACTGGTCGAAATTCGCGGAGAATAGCGCTGGTCGCTTGACTTTGGCCGCCAGCGACCTTAATTGCCCTGCTTCAACGCAGCATTGGCTGCTCTCAAGAAATTCAGATAATCAAGGCGTGGTACCAAAATGAAAGTCCGCAACTCTTTGAAGTCGCTTAAAAACCGTCACCGGGATTGCCGCGTTATCCGTCGTCGTGGTCGCACCTATGTGATCAACAAGACGAATCGCCGGTTCAAGGCACGCCAGGGCTGATTGCCTGCCGGTGGCAGATGAATCTGCCATTTCCACAATTGATACCGTCATCTTCGATATTGGCAATGTCCTCTATCGCTGGGATTTGCGCTGTCTGTTTGAAAAGCTGATCGATGATCCGCAGGAACTGGACTGGTTCCTGAATCACGTCGTCACGCCCGAGTGGCATTTTCAGCATGATGCCGGGCGGCCCTTTGCCGCCATGGTGGCAGAGCGCAGTCGTGAATTTCCGCAATATGCAGAGCATATCCTGGCCTATTCGAGGCGGTTTTCCGAAACCATACCGGGGCCGGTCGAGGGCACATTGGAAATTGTGCAGGCGCTGGCGAATCGCAATGTCCCGCTGTTTGCGATCAGCAATTTCGGCGCCGAATCCTGGGCGCAGTTCCGGCCAGCGGCACCGATCTTCGATATATTTGCCGATATCGTCATCTCCGGCGAAGAAAAAATGATCAAGCCGGACCCGGCGATCTTTCACCTGGCGCTTGACCGTTTCGACCGGCAGCCCGGACAATGCCTGTTCATTGATGACAGACAGGACAATATTGCGGCTGCCGAGCGGATCGGCCTCGCTGGCCATCATTTCAGGGAAGCGGCCCTGCTCGAAAGCGAGCTGAAGGCCCTGCGGCTGCTCTAGCTGCGTTTCAGCTCATCTCCGCTCAGCCGGACGACATGGAGCAGATTGGTCGAGCCCGGAGTCCCGAACGGCACGCCGGCACAGACGATCAGCCGCGACCCTGCCTCGCCCAGCTTGTGGCGCAGCGCCATGCGCTTGGCCTTGGCAATCATTTCCTCGAAATCCGAAACATCGCGGGTGACAACTGCATAGGCACCCCACAAAAGTCCGACGCGCCGGGCGGTGTGACGGTTGGGGGTCAGCACCAGCAGCGGCACCGATGGCCGCTCCCGCGCCATCCGCCGAGCGGTCGAACCGGAGGACGTATAGCAGACAATGGCCGAGGTCGCGATCGTGCGCGCGATATTGAAACTGGCCGCCGCCAGCGCATCCGCGGTGGTCTCGTCCGGCACGGTTTCGGTGAAATGCACCCGGGCGGCATAGGACGGATCATTTTCCACCTGCGCGGCGATCCGGTCCATCATCGTTGCCGCCTCGATCGGCCAGTCGCCGACCGCCGATTCGGCGGACAGCATGATCGCGTCGGCGCCGTCATAGATGGCGGTGGCGACATCGGACACTTCGGCGCGGGTCGGCGTGGGCGACTTGATCATCGATTCCAGCATCTGCGTGGCGACAACCACTGGCCGTCCCAGCTTGCGCGCGGCGGCCACGATTTTCTTCTGCAGCGGCGGCACCTGTTCGGGCAGCAGTTCGACGCCCAAATCGCCGCGCGCCACCATCACCGCGTCGGACAGTTCCAATATCTCGTCCAGCCGGTCGATCGCCGCGGGCTTCTCGATCTTCGCGAGCAGCGCCGCCTTGCCACCGATCAGCCGCCGGGCCTCGGCAACATCTTCGGGGCGCTGCACAAAGCTGAGCGCGATCCAGTCGACGTCCTGCTCGAGCGCAAAGGTCAGGTCCTTGCGGTCCTTCTGGGTCAGCGAGCTGACCGGCAGCACCACTTCCGGAACATTGACGCCCTTGCGGTCTGAAATCTCGCCGCCCACGATCACCTTGGTCTCGACGCTTGTGCCATCGGCCTTGGTGACCTCAAGGCGGATTTTCCCGTCGTCGAGCAACAGGGTATGCCCCGGCTGCAGCGTGCTCAAAATTTCCTTGTGAGGCAGGCTGACACGTGTCGAGTCGCCCTTTTCCTTGCGCATGTCGAGCGTGAAGCGGGCGCCTTCTTTCAGCATCACCGGCCGTTCCGCGAAGGTTCCGATGCGCAGCTTTGGCCCCTGCAGGTCGGCAAGAATGGTAATCGGCCGACCGACCTTCTTTTCCAGCGCCCGGATCGATGTCACATTGGCCGCATGGGCCTTATGTTCGCCGTGGCTCATGTTCATCCGGAAGGCATCGACCCCGGCACGATAGAGTTTCTCGATCATTTCGGGGCTGCCGCTGGACGGACCCAGCGTGGCCAGAACCTTGACCTTGCGGTTGCGAGAGAAGATTGGCGATGCCATTTTACAATTCCTTTGTGGCGCTTTGCCCGCGCCGTCCCTATTCCTGTTTCATGACAGGTTAAAAACAAAAAACAACGGAAACGAACATGACCAAGCAAATATCCGACGCCGCCGCCGCCGCTGCTTTTCGCCGTCTCGTCACCCATTTGCAGCACCGCCATGATGCGGAAAATATAGATCTGATGGGGCTTGCCGGCTTCTGCCGCAACTGCCTCGCAGACTGGGTGATGGAGGCGACCAATGACGCTGGCGGCGAGATGACCAAGGAGGAGGCCCGCGAGGCGATCCATGGCATGCCGGTGAATGAATGGAAGCAAAAATATCAGACGGAGACCACCCCCGAACGGCTCAAAAAGATGAAGGAAAGCGTGGCCAAAAACGCCGACGCCTCTTAAAGACCGACTTCGAATCCGAACACCATAATTCAAGGGAATGAAAGCATGAGCGAAGGCAATGTCGCCGCAGACCAGCTGCGTCTGTTTATCGAGCGTATCGAACGGCTGGAAGAAGAGAAAAAGGGCATGGCGGACGACATTCGCGATGTATATTCCGAAGCCAAATCGCAGGGCTATGACGCCAAGATCATGCGCCAGATCGTGCGTTTGCGGAAGATGGAAGCCCATGACCGTCAGGAAATGGAAGCGATTCTCGACACTTATAAAGCGGCGCTCGGCCTGGCCTGATGATCGCGGTTCGGTCCGCGACGGTCGCCGACGCGAACCGTTGTGCCGAAATCTACGCACCCTTCGTGACCGACAGCTGGGTCAGCTTCGCGCTGGATGCTCCTGATTCTGAGCAAATGTCCGGTCGTATTGCGGGCATCCTGCAATCGCACGACTGGCTGGTTGCGGAAAGAGAGGGAGCGGTGCTCGGTTACGTCTATGGCTCCGAGCATCGCACGCGGGCGGCCTATCAAACCAGTTGCGACGTCGCAGTCTATGTCGATTCCGCATATAAGCGTCAGGGGGTCGGCCGCCTGCTGTACGAGGCGCTGTTGCCGCGGCTGAAAGACAGAAACATCCACGCCGCTTTCGCCGGCATCGCCTTGCCCAACCAGGCGAGCATCGCTCTGCATCAGGCGCTGGGCTTTGATCTGGTCGGCACCTACCGGGAAGTCGGCTGGAAAATGGGCGGCTGGCGCGACGTGACCTGGTTTCAGCGGTTGCTCTGACGAGCGCGCGGGATTAGCATCCGCTTTGCATCAGGCAGGAACAGGACAAACGATATGATCGTCACCACCACACCGGCTATCGAAGGCCATGCGATCCGCGATTATCGCGGGATCGTGATCGGCGAGGTTATCGTCGGCGCAAACCTGTTTCGGGATTTGTTCGCCAGCATTACCGATATTGTCGGCGGCCGCTCGGGCAAATATGAAAATGTCCTGAAACGGGCGCGGGACGAAGCTTTGGCCGAAATGGAGGCGGAGGCTGCGAAGGTTGGTGCCAATGCAGTGGTCGGCGTCGATCTGGACTATGAGGTCGTCGGCGAAAAAGGTTCGATGCTGATGGTGTCCGCATCGGGCACTGCCGTCCTCATCGATTAAATTCCCTCCGGGCGCATCAGCAGCATATAGATCAAACCGCTGATCGCGATCAGATTATAGGCCATGTGCATGGCGATATTGGCCCACCAGCCATAGCGGATCCGGGCATAGCCCCAGATCAGTCCGCCGACCAGTTGCGGCAGGACAAAGGGCAGGACAGCCGCCTGATTGTCGCCGGCATAGTTGAACACATGGACGAATCCGAAGAGCAGCGCCTGACCCCAGAAGACCAGGGGGAAGATCCGGATATACCAGCCGGGCACAGGCGATTTCCAGAAGCGGACCAGGCCGATGAGAACCGCAAGGGATATCACGGCGATCAGCGCGATGGTGGGGATCGTTGCGACAAGGCCGAGTTGCTTCAGAAAAAAGGAACCACCAATCCACGCGATCAGGCCGGAGAAAAGGATCAGCCAGCGGGCCGTGCCGATGATCCAGAGCCGGAACATCAATTCTTCGGCGATCGGGCCGACCAGCACCACGATCAGCAGGATCTGCCAGGGCGGAAGATTGAATAATGCCGACATGTCGCTCGACATTTTGACGCCCAACAGCGTCATGACCGGAAAAAGGACAGCGATGATCGCCGCAACAATCAGGCAGTTCAGCAGGAAAAGCCATGCGACCCCTGCTGCCCGTCGCTCTTGTCCGGCCGCAGGGAGAGCTGGTGCAGGCGCGCGGACAAAAAGGATCAGATCACGGGCGGTGGACCGCAATTGACCGATCGACCATCCAATGGTTGAGTTGGGCTCAAACATGCGCCAAAGAGCCTCGATAAGAGTATAAACAGGTAACGGACGAATCCTATGGCAGGCCACAGTAAATTTAACAATATCAAGCACCGCAAGGGCGCGCAGGACAAGAAGCGCGCGGCGCAATTTTCGAAACTGTCCCGCGAAATCACCGTCGCGGCCAAGTCCGGCATGCCGGATCCGGATTTCAATCCGCGCCTGCGGCTTGCGGTCAACAGCGCTAAGGCGGTGTCGATGCCCAAGGACAATATCCAGCGGGCGATCGACAAGGCATCGGCGAATGAAGGCGATGATTTCACCGAGGTCCGCTACGAGGGCTTCGGTCCCGGCGGCGTGTCGCTGATCATCGAGACTTTGACCGACAATAATAACCGTACTTTTACCAATGTTCGTACAATTATGTCACGAAATGGCGGTAATCTGGGCGAAAGTGGGTCGGTTTCGCACGGTTTTGACCGGGTCGGCTATATCCACTATCCGGCCAGCGCAGGGGACGAGGAAACCGTCCTCGAAGCCGCGATGGAAGCGGGTGCCGAGGATATTTCCTCCGATGAGGACGGCCACGAAATCTGGACCGCCATGGAAGATCTCCACGAAGTGTCCGGAGCGCTCGAAAAGACACTCGGCGAAGCGGAAAGCGTGAAACTCGCCTGGCGCCCCTCGGTCCAGGTGGAAGTCGACCAGGAGCAGGCGGAAACCCTGCTCAACCTGATCGATCTGCTGGAAGAGGATGACGATGTCCAGACCGTCTGGGGCAATTATGACGTGTCCGACGAGATCATGGAAAAACTGAACGCCGGCTGATGTGGGAATTTGCCGCCAAGGCCGCTCTCGCAGGAGTGATCGTGGCCGTGGTGGCAGGCATTGCCCAGCGTCAGCCCAGTTTCGGGGCGCTGGTCGCATCCCTGCCGCTGATCTCGATATTGGGCATGATTTTCCTGTGGCATGCGCGGCCTGACGCGGAAAATATGGCCCTGCATGCCGAGGCGACCTTCTGGTATGTCCTTCCATCTCTTCCAATGTTCCTGCTGATTCCGGTGTTGCTGCGGCAGGGAATCGGCTTCTGGCTGTCGCTGGCGGCCGGGTGTGTCCTGACGATCAGCCTTTATCTGATCATGGCCTTTGTCGGTCGCCGGCTGGGCCTGCCGATCTGATGGGCACGATCTGAGATGATCATTCTTGGCCTCGATCCGGGCCTCGGCACCACTGGCTGGGGCGTGATCGTCGCGGACGGCAATCGCCTGTCCCATATCGCCAATGGCCAGATCAGGACCGATCCGAAAATGGCGCTGGCCAGCCGCCTGCTTCAGATCGACCTCGAACTGACCGACCTGCTGCTGGAATATAAGCCGGATGGCGCAGCGGTCGAGGAAGTGTTCGTCAACAGCAACCCGCAGAGCACGCTGAAACTGGGACAGGCGCGCGGCGTGGTGCTGCTCGGCGCGTCGCGGACAGGAATCGAGATCGGCGAATATTCGGCGCGGACAGTGAAGAAATCCGTGGTCGGCGTCGGCAAGGCCGACAAGGACCAGATTCAGGCAATGATCAGGATTTTGCTGCCGGGCGTCAAGCTGGCCGGCCCGGATGCCGCCGATGCACTGGCGGTGGCGATCACCCATGCGCATCATAGGAAGCGCTAAACGATCCAATCGCCGTTCGTCCTGAGCCTGTCGAAGGACCATGGAGCGCGCGAATCCGTACTTCGACAAGCTCAGCGCGAACGGAACTGGACTTGTGCCGCCCTTGCATTAATACAAGCCCATGATCGCAAAACTGACCGGAACCATCGACGAAATCGGCATCGACAATATCGTGCTCGATGTACAGGGCGTTGGCTATCTGGTCTTCTGCTCGTCCCGTACCATCGGCGCAATTGGCGGCAAGGGCGACGGCGCGACCATCTATACCGAGATGCAGGTCAGCGAGACCGATATGCGGCTAATGGGTTTTTCCAGCGGGTCGGAACGCGACTGGTTCCGCCTGCTGATCTCGGTGCAGGGGGTTGGCGGCAAGGTCGCGCTGGCGATCCTGTCCGCGCTGGAACCCGGCGAGATTTCGCGCGCCGTGGCGACGGGGGACAAGGCGATGGTGACGCGGGCCAATGGCGTCGGGCCGAAGCTGGCGCTCAGGATTGTCAACGAGTTGAAGGATAAGGTGGGCGGCATTGCAGTTGATCCGGTAAAGGGTGCGGGTGGCGTCGTGCACGCGCCCTCAAGCAACAGCGCCGATGCGGTCAGCGCGCTGCAGAATCTAGGGTTCAAACCGGCGGATGCTAGCGCTGCGGTGGCGTCGGCGGATGCCGAGGCCGGCGATGGCGCGACGCTCGATGCGCTGGTCCGGCTGGCGTTGAAGAAGGCGGCGCGGTGATGGACCGACTCCGCATGCAGACTCCCGGACCTTTTATTTGTCACCCTGAACTTGTTTCAGGGTCCATTTCTCCATGCTCGCAGGCTGTGATTGGCGCGCGGTGGATGCTGAAACGAGTTCAGCATGACGAGTATGGGAAGTCAGTCGCTTATCGGCGGCAGTCCCAGGTTTACCGCCAGATCCACCCATTGCGGGTTTTCCGATTCAATCAGGTTGATCTTCCATTGGCGATGCCAGGTTTTCAGTTGTTTCTCTCGCGTGATCGCACTGGTCATGTCGTCGAACATCTCAAAGCGGACAAGGCGATAGACCGCATATTGCGACGTATATCCAGGACTCAGGTTGTTGCGGTGCTGGTAAAGGCGCTGGAACAGGTTCGACGTTACGCCGATGTAGAGCGTGCCATAGGGTTGGCTGGCGAGCATGTAGACGCAGGGTTGTTTCACTTGTCGCACGGGCGGTATATGGGCGCACCATGGACCCTGAAACAAGTTCAGGGTGACGCATTCAGGGGTATTGGCCGTTACTGACAATCCGCATCTTACGCCCGAGCGGCAGCCGGAAGACATAGACGCCGCCCTGCGCCCCAAAACCCTCGACGAATTCATCGGACAGGAAGCAGCACGCGGCAATTTGCGGGTGTTTATCGAGGCGGCCAAGGGGCGAAGCGAGGCGCTGGATCATGTGCTGTTCTTTGGGCCTCCCGGTTTGGGCAAGACCACGCTGGCACAGATTATTGCGCGGGAGCTGGGGGTCGGGTTTCGGGCCACTTCGGGGCCGGTAATCGCCAAGTCCGGTGATCTGGCGGCGCTGCTGACCAATCTCGAGGAAGGCGATGTCCTGTTTATCGACGAGATTCACCGGCTCAATCCGGTGGTCGAGGAAGTGCTCTATCCGGCGATGGAGGATCGCGCGCTGGATCTGATCATCGGCGAGGGGCCATCGGCGCGTTCGGTGCGGATTGACCTCCCAGCCTTCACGCTGATCGGCGCGACTACGCGCCAAGGGCTGCTGACGACGCCACTGCGCGACCGGTTCGGCATTCCGGTGCGGCTCAACTTCTATTCGACCGAGGAACTGGAAAAAGTCGTCCACCGCGCGGCGCGGCTGCTCGATCTCGAGATTGCCCCCGATGGCGCCACCGAAGTGGCGCGCCGGGCGAGAGGGACGCCGCGCATTGCCGGGCGTCTGCTGCGGCGGGTGCGGGATTTCGCCAATGTCGCGGGGACGAGACTTGTTGACCGGGAAATCGCCGATGCATCGCTGACCCGGCTGGAGGTCGACAGCATCGGCCTCGATGCGATGGACCGGCGCTATCTGCATATGATTGCGGACGTTTACAAAGGCGGCCCGGTTGGCGTCGAGACGTTGTCGGCGGGCCTTTCGGAACCGCGTGACACCGTGGAAGAGGTGATCGAGCCCTATCTGATCCAGCTTGGCCTGATCGCCCGGACCGCTCGCGGCCGAACGCTCAATGACCGCGGGTGGAAACATCTCGGACTGAATCCGCCTGAGGGAAAAGAGGTGGACGGGGAACTGTTCGATTGACGCCAGAGTTCCGCATCAGGTGCGGCGCACAGCTATTGTCCGATCTGTTCCGCCGATGCCCAGCAGGCGTGGGTGCCGCTGGAAATCCGGTGTGGCAATATGATCCTGCAGACTGGGCCTGCTGCAAGGTCTTTCGCGTCGAGGATGATGCACTCCGACCGGTCCTGCGCCATATCGGTGATGAAGCTGATCAGATAGCCGTCATCCTCTGACCGGGCATTGGCGCGCGGGATGAAGGGCGCTTCGGAGCCGAAGCGCTGCTCGCCGAACGAGACATGTTCCGCCTCGCCGGTTTCCAGATCATGTTTGGTCAGGCCGTTGAACAGGAACCAGCCCGGCTGGCCGGTCACGCTATAGACATAGCGATAGGGCCGGCCGGCATATTTCGGGTTGAACATGCCGAATTCGACCGGATAATCGTCGAACAGGGTCTCTTCTTTGGTCTCGCCGGTCTTCCGGTTAAAGCGCCAGCGGTGCAGTTCCGGCCTGAAGCTGTGCAGATCGAGGCTCGCACCCATGCTTTCATAGCCGGGCGGGAAATCGGTCAGCGGCGGCGGAACCGGGTCATTCTGGAAATAGCCGTCGAGCACGACTTCGTCACCATCTTCGAAGGCATTGGCCCAGTGCAGCACATAGGTCGGCTTCGCCTTGAACCACTGGATGTCCTCCGGCTGGCCCATCCGCGGCAGGATACCGAAACGGGTCGGCATGTCGGGATGGTAAGCCGGAATCCGCAGCTTGCGCTCGAACAGTTCCTCTTTCCAGAACAGCGGGCAGTCGTTGAAAATGGCGAAATTTTCGGTGAACGCCATGTCGTGCGGCAGGCGGGGACCAGGCAGGTCGATCGCAGCCAGATGCTTCAGCCGGTTGTCGGGACCGACCACGCCATATTGCAGATGCGGCTTTCCGATCGCATAGTTGAAGAACAACAGTTCTCCGGTCGCCTCGTCAACCTTGCAATGGGCCGAAATGCCATGATCCGGCACCCAGTCCGCCGGACCGAGCGTCGCCAGCGTTTCCGGGTCGAGCCGATAACCCTCGCCGCACAGATAGAAGGTCGAAAGGATCGCCCCGGCGTGGACGACAACGTCGGTCGAGCTGCTGTCCTTGACGCTGCCATGGGCGGTCATGCCGGGCCGTAGCGCATCATGCGGATTGCCCATCAGGCCCGGCCAGAGCGGGCCGCCTTCCTGCTGCTCGGCCTCGAACCCGGCGGTGCGCACAAAGCGGTTGCGATAGGTCGCCTTGCCGCCCTTGATCCGGATCGTATGGATCATTCCGTCGCCGTCAAAGGGATGATAGCGGCCCAGACTGTCATGGACCGGATTTTCGGTGTTGCGGACATAGAGGCCGTCGATATCGTCCGGGATATTGCCGATGATCTCGAGATCATCGGTGTCCAGTTCTTCAAATACCGGCGTCCAGGCACCATTGCGATAGGGATGGTCATTCGGCTCCAGCGTTGCCTTCACCTGGTTGACCGGCGTGCCCATCAGTCGCGCAGCAGTTCGTTGATGCCGGTCTTCGACCGGGTCTGCGCATCTACCGTCTTGACGATTACGGCGCAATAGAGCGACGGGCCTGGCATGCCGTCGACCTTCACCTTGGGCGGCAATGTACCGGGAACCACGACAGAATAGGGCGGCACTTCGCCGATCCAGATCTTGCCGGTGATCCGGTCAACAATCTTGGTCGAGGCACCGAGATAGACGCCCATCGACAGCACCGCGCCCTCGCCGACGCGCACGCCTTCGGCGACCTCGGCCCGCGCCCCGATAAAGGCACCATCTTCGATGATCACCGGGCCAGCCTGCAGCGGCTCGAGGACACCACCGATACCGGCGCCGCCAGAAATATGCACATTCTTGCCGATCTGCGCGCAGCTGCCGACCGTCGCCCAGCCATCGACCATCGTGCCTTCATCGACAAACGCGCCGATGTTGACGAAGCTCGGCATCAGCACCACGCCCTTGCCAATAAAAGCGCCCTGACGGACGATCGATCCGGGAACGGACCGGAACCCGGCTTCGCGGAAGCGGTTTTCGCCCCAGCCCGCAAATTTGCTTGGGACCTTGTCCCAGTGGTTGGCACCGCCGGGTCCCTCAATCAGATGATTGTCGTTGAGCCGGAAGGAGAGTAGTACCGCTTTCTTTAGCCACTGGTTGACGACCCACTGGCCATCCTTTTTTTCCGCGACCCGCGCGGTCCCGTTGTCGAGCATGGCCAGCGCCTGGTTGACAGCGTCGCGTTCGGCTCCCTGGGTCGTGAGACCCAGGGATTCACGTTTGTCCCAGGCGGTGTCGATTATGGTCTGCAATGCTGCGGTCATGCCGGTTCTTCTTCCTTCGCGCTGTGGAGGCCGGTAACCCAGCTTTCCAGATCGGTGATTTCATGGTCAATATAGGCGGGATCATGCTCGCGGCCAGCCCATTCGGCACCGGTGTTGATCCACACCGTGGTCATACCCAGTGCTTTGGCCGGTTGCAAATTTCGGGCGGTGTCTTCGACAAATAACGCGCGGGTCGGATCAATGCCGGTCGCAGCGATCATGCTCGCGTAGGCACCGGACTGTGGCTTGGGCACCAAATCAGCGTCAAGAATGTCATGCATCTGGTGGAACAGTCCGTCCAGCCCGCGTAATTCCAACACCCGTTGGGCATAAGGCCGGTCTGCGTTGGTGAACACCAGCTTCTCGCCTGGCAGCGCTTCGATCGCTGCCCGCACGAGCGGAGCGGGTGACAGACGGTCCATATCGATATCATGGACAAAATCGAGGAAATCGGCAGGGTCCGTGCCATGATGGTGCATCAGGCCGGCCAGTGTGGTGCCATGGTCGTGGAAAAAGCGCTTCTGGATTTTCCGCGCTTCCACCAGATCGCAGTCAAGCGCCTTGGCGATATATTCGCCCATCTTGATATCGATCAGCGCGAACAGGTCGCACTCGGCCGGATAGAGCACATTGTCGAGATCGAAGATCCAGTGATCGATATGGGAGAATTGTGGTGGCATGGCGCAATCGCCTAATGTCCGTTTCGGGCAATCACAAGCAGCAATATGAATCAGGCCCGCGCGCCCGCATCCTCGACACTTGCACTATTGTGGCGCAAGGCCTTGAGAACCGTGTCGACAATACCGTCTGCATCGAGTCCCGCCTCGGCATATTGCAGCTCCGGCTTGTCCTGCTCCTGGAATATATCCGGCAAGCGCATGGTGCGAATCTTCAGCCCAGCATCGGTCAGGCCATTGTCGGATGCATAGGTCAGGACATGCGCGCCAAGACCGCCGACGGCAGCTTCCTCGACCGTGACGGCCACTTCATGGGTGGTGAGCAATTTGCGTATCAATTCCTGATCAAGCGGTTTGGCAAAGCGAAGATCGGCGACCGTGGTGCTGAGTCCCCTGGCTTCCAGCCGTTCGGCTGCCTTTTTCGCTTCTTCAAGCCTCGCGCCCAGCGACAGGATCGCAACCTTGGTGCCCTGTTTTATGACCCGGCCCTTGCCGATTTCGAGCTGCTCGAGTTTTTCGGGAATTGGGACGCCAGTGCCATTGCCGCGTGGATAGCGAAAGGCAATCGGCCCACTGTCATGCAATGCCGCAGTGTAGGTCATATGCGCCAGCTCGGCCTCGTCTGCCGCGGCCATCACGACCATATTGGGCAAAGTTGCCAGATAGGTGACATCGAAGGACCCGGCATGGGTGCTCCCATCCGCGCCGACCAGCCCGGCGCGATCGATCGCGAACCGGACCGGCAGATTCTGGATCGCCACGTCATGCACGACCTGATCGTAGGCGCGCTGCAGGAAGGTCGAATAGATGGCGCAGAAGGGGCGCATACCCTGCGCAGCCAGTCCGGCGGCAAACGTCACGCCATGTTGCTCGGCAATGCCGACATCAAAGGCCTTGTCGGGATGAGCCTTGGCAAATTTGTCGACGCCGGTGCCCGATGGCATGGCCGCGGTAATCGCGCATATCCGCGGGTCGCTGTCGGCCAGTTTGGCCAGCGTTTCGCCAAAAACATTCTGATAGGCTGGCGGTCCGCCGCCCGGCCCCTTTTCCTGTTTGCCGGAGATGACGTCAAATTTGGCGACACCGTGATATTTGTCGGCCGCTTCTTCGGCGAATTTATAGCCCTTGCCCTTTTCGGTGACGACATGGATCAGACAGGGGCCTTCGGCCGCGTCCCGTACATTCTCGAGCACCGGAATCAGATGATCCAGATTGTGGCCGTCAATCGGCCCGACATAATAAAAGCCGAGTTCCTCGAACAGGGTCCCGCCCATCGTCATGCCACGGGCATATTCGTCGGTTTTCCGGGCCGCATCATAGAGCGCCTTGGGCAGCTTGCTGGCAATCCGGCGGGCCAGCTGGCGGACGCCGAGAAATTCGCGCGAAGATACGATCCGGGCGAGATAGGCCGACAGTCCGCCCACCGGCGGAGCGATCGACATGTCGTTGTCGTTCAGGATCACGACCAGCCTGTTGCCAGCGGCCGCGGCGTTGTTCATCGCCTCATAAGCCATGCCCGCGCTCATCGCACCATCGCCGATCACCGCTATGCCGCGGCCAGGCTTGTCGTTCAGCTTGTTGGCAATCGCGAAACCGAGGGCGGCGCTGATGGACGTGGAACTGTGGGCTGCGCCAAAAGGATCATATTCGCTCTCGGATCGCTTCGTGAAACCCGACAGGCCGCCACCCTGACGCAAGGTCCGTATCCGGTCCCGGCGCCCGGTGATGATCTTGTGCGGATAGCATTGATGGCCGACGTCCCAGATAAGACGGTCTTCCGGTGTGTTGAAAACATAATGAATGGCGGTCGTTAATTCGACCACGCCCAGACCCGCGCCCAAATGGCCACCGGTTGTCGACACGGTGTCGATCACTTCGGTGCGCAGCTCATCGGCAAACTGGCGAAGCTGCGCTGGCTTCAACTTGCGCAAATCGGATGGAAAGGAGACGTCATCCAGCAATGGGGTATTCGAAACCGGCATATTCACTCCCTGTTTGATGCCATCTTTAACGGCATCGCACCGCTCTGTCGAACGTTCAGCAGGACGCCCGCTAACATAGGTTGCCAGGAAAGGAAGATCAGTTGCATTTCTGGCAAATGCCGCGAACCTCGATCACGGGGCGGATGGATTTGAATCCCTCGGCTTTTGCGACTTGGCGTACCTGCTGCGACAAGGAATCGTCATCCACATGGGTGGCTTCTCCGCACGTGTCGCAGACCAGAAAAATACAATCATGCTCGCAGCCTGGATGGCTGTTAGCCAAATAGGCATTGGCGCTTTCCACCCGCATTGCGAGATTATTCGCTACGAACAGGTCAAGAATCCGATACACGCTATTCGGTGCAACACGTTTGCTGCGGGCGGCGGACACCAGCTCGGCAATGTCATATGCCGAAGCAGGGCGGGAGAAGCCGGCCAGTGCCTCAAAGATCGCGGCCCGCGTATCGGTCCACTTTTCACCGGATTTTTCGAGATTCGCGCGGGCTGCATCCGCCAAAGAATCGCCATGATGCTCAAGATGATCGTGTTTTCCCATCCCGATAATTTAGGGACGTTTGACCAGAAGGGCAATGGGGCGCTAATTAATGGGTGGCGCGGTAGTTCAGATCGTGGGCCAGAGCGAGCAATCCGACGCCCAGCATCGTGTAAAAAATTTCCTGTCCGCCATGGCCACCATCATGGCCAAGCGTAATCGCCCCCATCATAATGCCTAATCCCAGGCTGCCGATAGCCACCGGCATCATATAGCCGTGATCCATCACACCGCGTCCAAGGGTGAACAGGCCGAGGGCGATCGCAATGCCTAATCCAATTTCATGGATTAGCGGATCGAGCAGCATGCCCCCCGCGGAAGACAGGATTGCGACAAAAGCAATAGTCGAAACACAATGCACAAGACACAGGCCCGACACCATGACGGCCATACGGTCCCAAAGGCCGTCCCTGACCAACACGCCGTCTTTGTCCCACAGTTTCGCTGTCGTGAACACGACTCACCATCTCACTTCTTTTATGAGCGACCGATATAGAAACAAGTGTGTTAAGATACAACATAACATTTTTCCCAGTTTCATATCTTCGGCCGCGTTTCTGGTTGTCAGCGCAGAATTTTCATACCACATAGCGGCGCATGACCGAACCGATCGCCATGAATCCGCCGGCTGACACGGCAACACCCCGTCCGATAGCGATATCCAACTGGCTTTATTCCGTAGCTTTTCTGGTTTTCATCATGGTCGTCGTCGGCGGTATCACCCGTTTGACCGAGTCGGGCCTCTCGATCACTGAATGGAAGCCGATCACCGGTGCCCTGCCACCATTGAGTGAAGCGGACTGGCTATCGGAATTTCAAAAATATCAGCAGATCCCTGAATATCAGGAAATCAGCGGGCCCGCCGGAATGACCCTCGCCGATTTCAAGTTCATCTATTTCTGGGAATGGGTTCACCGGCTGCTCGGACGGATGATCGGGGTGGCCTTTGCCCTGCCGCTGCTCTGGTTTGCGGCCAAGCGTGCGATCCCTTCCGGCTATGGTGTGCGACTGGTTGCACTGCTGGCTCTGGGCGGTCTGCAGGGCACGATCGGCTGGTGGATGGTCAGCTCGGGTCTCAGTGAACGTACCGATGTCAGCCATTTCCGGCTGGCCGTGCATTTGTTGACGGCGCTGTTCATCCTTGGCGGGCTGGTCTGGACAGCGCTTGACCTGCGCCAGTTGGCGCGCGGTCAGAATCGCCCGGCGCGCCTGACCGGGCTGGGCATGGCTGTGTTGGCGGTGCTGGTCGTTCAGCTGCTGTTCGGTGCCTATACCGCTGGCCTGAACGCCGGCTATGTCTCCAGCAGCTGGCCGCTGATGAACGACTATTTCGTTCCTGGCGGGATCAATTGGGCTGCCGGTATCTGGTCCGCGCTGAACAATGATCCCTATCTGATCCACTTCATCCATCGGTGGTGGGCCTGGGTCGTGGTCGGTGTTCTGCTGATCCTTGCGCGCAAGGTGCGACCGATTGACCGCCGAAGCTCCATTGCGATCCATATTGCCTTTGGCAGCCAGATATTGCTGGGCATCGCCACGGTAATGACCGGCGTCGACATCCATCTTGCGGTGCTCCACCAGGCGGTTGGGGCGCTGGTGGTGGCGGCGACTGTCTGGGGTGTGCATATACTTGGCCGATCGGCGCAATGAAGGGCGCATTGCGCTGAACCCGAGCGCAGTACAGGCTCGTAAAAATCATTCGCGGGAGCAGGGGTAAAAGCGCGTTCGGTACTATTATACCCGTTTGCAAAGCCCCACTTTCGCTTGACTTGCGGCCATAACAGCGCCAATAGCGCCCCAGTTTGCCGGACTCCTGCGAATCAGGATCGTTCGGCATTTGTTATTTTTGAATCCCATTCTCCAAGAAGGAGCCACCCCATGAAGGGTATCACCAAACAGACCCAGTCGGCCAAGCCTGCTGAAGTCGAAAAGAAATGGCATATCATTGATGCCGAAGATCTGGTCGTTGGCCGGGCAGCCTCGATCATCGCCAACATCCTGCGTGGCAAGCACAAGCCTAGCTACACCCCGCATGTGGATTGCGGTGATCATGTCATCGTGATCAATGCCGAGAAGGTGAAGTTCACAGGCAACAAGACCAAACAGAAAACCTATTACAAGCACTCCGGCCATCCCGGCGGCATCAGCGGCACGACCGCCGAGAAGGTTCTCGAGGGACGTTTCCCCGAGCGGGTTATGGAAAAAGCTGTCGAGCGGATGATCCCCAAGGGCCCGCTTGGCTTTGCCCAGATGCGTGCTCTGCATGTTTTCGCTGGGACCGAGCATCCTTATGCCGGCCAGAACCCGGTGGCGCTCGACGTCGCTTCGATGAACCGTAAGAATAAGGTGGGTGCATAATGTCTGACGTAAAAACCGATCTCGCTGATCTGAAAGATATCGCTGGCGCGGCTGTGGCCGATGCACCGGCTGCTGCTGAAGGCGATGCGGCTCCTGCGGCCGTTGACCCCCCCGTATCCACCATGCCGCTGCGCGAGCAGGAGCTGGACAAGTTTGGCCGGGCCTATGCGACCGGTCGCCGGAAAGATGCTGTCGCTCGCGTCTGGCTGAAGCCGGGCAAGGGCAAGATCACGGTCAATGGCCGCGATCAGGAAACCTATTTTGCCCGTCCGACCCTGCGTCTGGTGCTCAATCAGGTTTTCGCAATCACAGAGCGCGAAGGCCAGTATGATGTTGACGTTACCGTCAAGGGCGGCGGTCTCTCGGGACAGGCCGGTGCGGTCAAGCACGGCATTTCGCAAGCTCTGACCAAGTTCGAACCTGCCTTGCGTTCGACCGTGAAGGCAGCAGGTTTCCTTACCCGCGACAGCCGCAAGGTCGAGCGGAAGAAATATGGTAAGGCAAAAGCGCGTAAGAGCTTCCAGTTCTCCAAGCGTTAAGCGGAACCCCAAGAGATATCGAAAAAGGCGGCCTGCGGGTCGCCTTTTTTATTTGGATAGAGATTATATTATTGAGGAATCAGCCACGGCGCTGTGGCTCCCTGATCGCGGCGCGGCTGGAGATGAACAGGATGACCGTCGTCAATATCGCCGAGATCAGCATCACCCAGGCGGCTCCGATCGTTCCGAATGTGGGCAGGAACACGGCCAGCAGAAGGCCTAGCGCAACCAATCCGAGGACCCTGGCCATGAGCGCGTTACGGGCGCGACCGGCCGCCTGAAGCAGCGGCTCAAGGCCCAGACCGGCGAGGCTGATAATGGTTGCTGCGCCCAGTAGCAGCAGCAGCGGATAGGCTGCGAGATATTCTGGACCTGAAATAAGCGCGATGATATTTTGGCCCAGCGCCAGGAGGCCGATGAACAGGATGCCACCGCTGATTGCCGAAACCTTCAGGGATCGCCAGAACAGCGCCCTTGATTCCCGCGATTTACCAATTGCGAACAATCGCGAAAGCTCGGCAAATAGCGGACGGGCAAACACCTCCGCTAACCGGTTGAGACTGTTGGCCACCTGGTCCGCCAGACGGAACAGCCCCGCCGCGGCAGGACCGACAAAGAACCCAACAATCACGACCACCAGTCGCTCGCGGATCACGCTGACCAGATAGGCGAGATTGGTGAACAACAGAAAGGCCATGAATTCCTGCCGACTGGGTGGCAGCACTTCGATAGCCTCAGAATCGTGCAGCGGATGAACCCAGTCCTGTCGTTGCCACACCATCCACCACATCACCACGAAGCTGACAAATTCGGACAGGCCCCACACGATCAAAAAACCTGTCATCGACGGCAGTGTCACGAAAAGGACCAGAGCGCCGACGAACCGGACAATCGGGATGATCGCATCACCGAAGGCATTGCCGCCAAAGCGGTCCTGGGCGCGCAATATGCCGGTTGGCGTAGAACGAACCGACAGGAAGACGATGACGCCATAACCCATGATTGCCTGCTCTACCGGCTTGCTCCAGCCGAATTCTGCGGCGCCATAGGGAAGCATCAGCCACAGGGCTCCACAGGCAGCCAGTCCGCCGATGAATTCGATCCAGAAATTTTGTGTGGATAATTTTCGAAAGGCCTGCTGCTGGCCAGCAAGCAGATAGGGCACGCCAAATTGCACAACCGCTTGCCAGGTCTGGAGCTTCAGGATGGCCGTCAGCACCTGAATTGCACCGACAATGACCATGAATTCGCCGAAGCCGGCGACGCCCAATGAGCGGGTCAGGATGGCAAGATAGAAAATGCTGAGAATCGCACCGACGCCCTTGGCAGAGAACAGCCAACTGCTGTTGCGAAATACGCGGACGAGAGAATCCTCGCTGCTGGACCATCTGGATAGAATGTTTCGCGGCACAGGTTTCAACTTTTCGAATATGGGTTCCGGCGATTGAGCCTGTCCTTATCCTAATATCCAGATATTTCCATATTTCTGTTGCCGCGAGTGTCTTGAAAAATTCACATCCACTCGTCACAAATATCGCATGAGCACTCAATTTGATTTGATTCTGCTTGCAGCGCAACGGGCAGGTACAACCAATCCGCTCGCAGAAGCCCATGGCGTCAGCCATAAATGTCTGGTCCCGATCGTCGGCGAACCGCTGATCGCCAGGACATTGGCGTCCGTAACCTCGCACCCTGGATGCAGAGCTGTATATATTTTGATCGAACCCGACGGGGAGCCAGCGGTGCGGGAGATTGCGGAACATTTCGCAAGTGAAGACAGGCCCGTGCATTTCATTGCATCAGACAGCAATATCGCCGGCAGCGTGCTACTCGGTTGTGAGCAGGGCGACGCGCCCTTCGTAATCACGACCGCAGATAATGTGCTCATCAAACAGGACAGTATCGATGGCGTGATGAATGCGATGGCTGCAGGTGCTGACGCCGTCGCCGCTCTGGCCCTTAAGGATGATGTTCGCAGCGTTCACCCGGCGGCCCAGCGCTTCTTCTACGAGTTCCGGGACAATGGCTATGCCAATTGCAACCTATATGGAATTGCAGATCGGCAAGCTTTGAATGCGGTGGAAATATTTCGTGAAGGCGGGCAGTTTATGAACCATCCCAGGCGCCTTGTGAACGCCTTTGGGCTGTTCAATATCCTGTTAATGCGCTTCGGCTGGGTCAGCATTGACGATGCCTTCCGACGCATGTCGAAACGCTTTGGAATCGACATCCGAAGGGCGCCCATAAGCGATGGGACTCAGGCTATAGATGTCGACAACGACCGCACCTACCGGATTGTTGAGGCGATCCTTGAAAACCGGGTTCAAGACCTGAAAATATGATTGATTTCACAAGGATCGGTAAAATATATTCCCATCTATACCCAAGAATAACAGCATGATCTCACAAACACTCGATATCAGGCCGCTTTCGATTCCTGATGAAGCCAAGGCGCGACTGAAATTCCTATATCTCGCAAAACACGCCCTCTGGGGCGGCGGGATGCATCCCGAAGATGGCAATCATGCCATATACCATCACGAGATGCGAATCAGTCTGGAGAGCCTGGGCATCAATCTGACGGTTGCCGACAATTATGAAATTCTGTTCAGCCATCCGGGAGTGGACTTTGTTTTTCCGTTGCTCAACCGCGGCGGCTTTGTGAACAGTGAGATCCTGATACCGCTTCTCTGCAACATGCACCATATTGCCTATGTCGGAGCCATGCCCTTCATGCGAGGTTTGGGCGATGACAAGTCGGCTTCCAAGCTTGTGGCGACACATGCCGGTGTTCCGACCGCGCCATGGTTTTGCTATCGCCGGGGTGCGCCGGTCAATGAGTCGGACTGTCCAGCCGCAGAGCGCTGGGTGATCAAGCCCAATGCGAGTTCGGCAAGTTGGGCCATCTCGGATGCTTTCGACTGGTTTGGAGTCGCGAACGCAGTGGCTGGGATTCATGAGCAGGGACATGACGCCATAGTCGAGCCTTATCTCGATGGTTATGATGTGCAGGCTGCATTTATCAGCTCAGGGGGCCCAAAGGCCCTGCCCATGCTGATCTATGAGCGAGAAAATACACAGAAATTGTGGACCTATTATGAGAAGCGGGATCTGGTGCCGAATACGGAAAAAGCGACCTTGAAGCGGTTTGACGACCCGGAACTGGCTCCGAAAATGCAGGCCATGGCCGAAAAAATTGCCCGCGAATTTGAACCGTTCGATTATGGCCGGATCGAATTCCGGCTGAACAGGGAAACCGGCGAGATCAATTTTATCGAGATTAATTTGAACTGCAACCTGTGGTCTGAGAAGGTAGTGGCAAAATCAGCGGCGGCAGCGGGTTTCAGTCATGCCCAGTTGCTCGAAACGATCCTCGCGGAAGGATTGAAGCGCAACGGCCTGATCGCTTAGCAATCCGAGCAATGCAAATTTGAGGTGGATTGTCGGGCGTTGGCTGCTAGCAAGACACTATGAAACAAGACAATCGCATCGCTGAGATCACCAATTTCGTCACCCATCTTGAATGTTCCAAAACGGGCGGGCTCTTGCCCGCGGGTACCATCCAGAACCTGTCACCCGCGGGTGCGCCGATATTGGTGCGCTATGATCTGGCGGCGGTGGCCGAAACGCTGACCAAGGAAAAACTGGCTGAGCGGCCTGCCGACCTCTGGCGTTATCGAGAGTTGTTGCCGGTTGCCAGCGCCTCCAACATTGTCTCGCTGGGTGAGGACATGACACCGCTGATTTCGCTCGACAATTCCCTGGGGTCGCATGTGATCGTCAAGGATGAAGGGCGGTTGCCGACGGGGTCGTTCAAGGCCCGCGGGCTGGTTGTGGCGGTATCGATGGCGAAGGAACTGGGCCTGACCCGGCTCGCCATGCCGACCAATGGCAACGCGGGAGCGGCCATGGCTGCCTATGCCCGGCGCGCCGGGATGGAAGCGTTTGTTTTCTGTCCGGATGATACACCGGAAGTGAACGTCCGGGAAATTGCCTTGCAAGGGGGAAAAGTGTGGCGCGTCAACGGGCTGATCAACGATTGCGGAAAGATTGTCGCGGACGGTGAGGCGGAAATGGGCTGGTTCAACCTGTCGACGCTGAAAGAGCCTTATCGGATCGAGGGCAAGAAGACGATGGGCCTGGAACTGGCGGAACAGTTGGGATGGGAAATGCCCGATGTGATTTTCTATCCGACCGGTGGCGGTACCGGCCTGATCGGCATGTGGAAGGCGTTTGACGAACTGCAGGAGATCGGCTTCATCGGCTCGAAGCGGCCGCGGATGGTGGCGGTACAGGCGACGGGCTGTGCGCCGATTGTCGATGCCTGGGAAAAGGGCCTGGACCATGCGCCCTTGTGGGAAAATGCGTCTACTGTAGCAGCGGGCATCCGGGTGCCGGTGGCCATTGGTGACTTTCTGATCCTGCAGGCGGTGCGCGATTCGGGCGGCTTTGCGATTGCGGTTGAGGATGAAGCGATCATCGCGGCGCAACAGAGGATTGGGCAGGAAGACGGTCTGCTCCTTTGCCCTGAAGGCGCAGCCACCGCTGCGGCCTATCTGCAGGCGCTGGAAGAGGGATTGATCGACAAGTCCGACCGGGCGGTGCTGTTCAACTGCGGCAACGGGCTGAAATATCCCATGCCTGCTGCTGATGCCGCGCTGGATCGCCATCAGCCAATCGACTGGACCGCCATTGCCAGTGCCTGAGCGAGTGGCGAGGGTTCGCCCATGAAGTGGCTTGTCTTCATTGCGGCCCTGTTGCTTGCCACGGGAGGATTTTCCTGGTGGTTTTTCCTGCAGCCGGGACCCAAGCAACTGGACATGGTCAATAATGTCTTTCCGGGCGACAGCAATGCCAAGTTGCTGGTCCAGGACCAGATTTACGATGAGAGACTGGGCCTGGGGCTCAATATCTGGACTCCGCAAAACGCCGGCACCGAGCCGCTTCCGGTGGTTGTTTTTATCTACGGCGGCGGCTGGCGCGACGGGGCCAAGGACCAATATGCCTTTGCAGGCCGGGCGCTGGCTAGTCGCGGCTATATCGTCGTGTTGCCGGACTATCGTCTCTTTCCGGACACACGCTTTCCCGGCTTCCTTGAAGACAGCGCCAAGGCCTTGGCTTGGGTGGATGATAATATCGGCCAATATGGTGGGGATACACAGCGTATCTTCCTGTCAGGCCAGTCTGCCGGCGCCTATAACATTATGATGCTGGCGCTTGATGCGCAGTGGCTGGGTCGCGAGGGCAAGTCGCCCGACCTGATCCGCGGCGTCGCAGCGCTGGCCGGACCCTATGATTTCTATCCGTTTGATTCAGAGGCCTCCAAGCAGAGCTTTGGCGACTATCCGGACCCGGGAATGACCCAGCCGGTCAATTTTGTCCGCCCGGATGCACCGCCCCTGTGGCTTTCCAGCGGCAGTGATGACACTCAGGTAAGGCCTCGCAACAGCAAGATATTGCGCGACAGGATACGCGAAGCGGGCGGGAAAGCGGAATATGTAGAATATCCCGGTGTCGATCATCTGGAGATCATGATGGCAGTCGCCAAGCCGTTTCGGTACAAGGCACCGGTGCTCGACGATATGGTTGCCTTTTTCGACCGTCACCACTGATTGCGGCGATTGAAAGCCACACAGTCATTTTTGCAGCGCAAAACGGTTGAGATAGAGGCACTTCTTGGTTATGCCGATCCGCAGAACAAGGGAATCCGACAGACATGGCCACTTTTACCCTCCCCAAGAATAGCAAGATCCGCAAAACGGGTGAGTTGCACCAAGCGCTGACCGGCGGGAAGAAGCGACCGTTCAAAGTTTACCGCTATGACCCGGATACCGGCGAAAATCCGAGGTATGATACATTTGAAATCGACACCGATGAATGCGGACCTATGGTGCTTGACGCACTGATCAAGATGAAGTCGGAACAGGATGCGACGCTGACCTTCCGCCGTTCTTGCCGCGAGGGCATTTGCGGATCCTGCGCGATGAACATTAACGGAAAAAACGGCCTGGCCTGCACCACCGCGATCGAGGATTGCGGCAGCAAGGTTACCATTACGCCGCTGCCGCATATGGAAGTGATCAAGGATCTGGTTCCGGATTTTACCCATTTTTACGCTCAATATGCCTCGATTCAGCCATGGCTGAAAACAGTCACGCCGACACCATCGGGCAAGGAACGGCTGCAATCTCCGGAAGACCGCAATAAGCTGGATGGCCTGTATGAGTGCATCCTGTGCGCCTGCTGTCAGACCAGCTGCCCGAGCTACTGGTGGAACAGCGACAAGTTCCTGGGCCCCGCAATCCTGTTGCAGGCCTATCGCTGGCTCGCAGACAGCCGCGATGAAATGACCGGTGAACGGCTCGATGAGCTGGAAGATCCGTTCCGGCTATATCGCTGCCATACGATCATGAACTGCGCCAATGCCTGTCCCAAGGGCCTGTCCCCGGCCAAGGCGATCGCCGAGATCAAGAAGATGACCGCCTCCCGCGAAATCTGACGACCGGCGAGCATTGATGGCCGAACCCGAGCGCAATTTTGTCATAAGCGATCCTGACCCGGCCAACCCGGGCTGGAACAGCTGGGTGCTGAATGATCCCGATTGTTACAACAGCTTTCTTGGCCAGATGATTGTCCGGCGTGGCGGCGACGGGGTGAGTGAGAATATCGCCCGGGTCCGCATGTTCCCCGAACGCAAACACCGCAACCTTGGGAATGCGGTGCATGGCGGCACGATGATGGGGTTTATCGACTGTTCGCTGTTTGCGGCCATGCGGGTGCTGGAACTGGGGCCGTCCGGCTATGCGGTGACGATGGAATTGCAGACTCATTTTATCGGTGGCGCCAGGCTGGGCGAACCGCTCGAAGCGCGGGTGGAAATCGCTCGAGAAACCGGACGCTTCCTGTTCATGCGCGGGCTGGTGGTGCAGGGTGACACGGGTGAGGACAATATGGCCTCTTTCACCGCGATCGTGAAAAAGGCGCCGAACCAGAAAACCGATCTGCAATGAGTCAATTTTATCAGCGCTATCAGGCTCTGATTGCGCAAGGGGAACTCCGGCCCGATCCCGATCAGGAAGCCTGCGCGCAAAGCCTCGCCCGTCTGCAGAAAGAACTGGAGGCGGTTCCGTCGCGCGGGAGCCTTTTGTGGCGCACATTTGGCAAAAAGCCCGCCCCTCCCAGAGGGGTATATATGTGGGGCGGGGTCGGGCGCGGCAAATCGATGCTGATGGACCTGTTTTACAATAATCTGGCCGTCGAGCGGAAGAAGCGCGCTCATTTCCACGAATTCATGCTCGATGTACACGCCCGGATCCGCGAGGAGCGGAAGAAGGAACTGGGTGACCCTATCCTGCCGGTAGCGGCTGCTCTCGCAAGCGAGGCCCGTTTTCTCGCCTTTGACGAGATGGTAGTGAACAACAGCGCCGACGCGATGATCATGTCGCGGCTGTTCACTGCCCTGGTCGAGGCGGGGGTTGCAATTGTCACGACTTCCAACCGTCCGCCCGACGATCTTTACAAGGATGGCCTGAACCGCGAGCATTTCCTGCCATTCATCGAGTTGCTGAAAACACGGCTGGAAGTGGTTTCGCTGAATGGCCCCACCGATTATCGGCGGGAGCGACTTGGGGACGCCGATCTTTGGCATGTACCCAATGGTGAGGCTGCCACGGAAGCCTTGCGGGAGACGTTTTTCCGACTGACGGATTATTCGCCCGATGATGCTGCGAATGTACCGAGCGAGGAATTGATCGTACCGGGCGGACGCAGCCTGCATGTGCCGAAATCGCTGAAGGGCGTCGCCGTCTTCTCTTTCAAGCGGCTTTGCGCTGAGGCACGGGGCGCGCAGGATTATCTCAGCATCGCCCGGCATTTCCACACGGTGGTGCTTGTAGGCATTCCGCGCTTGTCGAAAGAAAACCGCAACGAGGCGGCGCGTTTTGTCACTCTGGTCGATGCCCTGTACGAATATAAGGTGAAGTTGCTGGCGAGCGCGGAGGCTGAACCGGACTCGCTGTATCCGGAAGGCGACGGATCGTTCGAGTTCGAACGAACGGCGTCTCGCCTGATCGAGATGCAGTCCGACGAATATCTGGCACTGGGCCATGGTGAGGGAGAGCTGCTCCGCCCCTGATGCGGAGATCTCGCAGGTTCACCGTATTTCCTGCCGCTCCGGCGTCAGCTAGATCAAGCTCAGACTGTCCAGATCCAGCGCCATCCGGGCCGGGCGTTCCGCCATCGCGGCGAACATCCGGTCGCCGCGTTCGGTCTGCTCGACATGCAGCGAAGCATTGATCGCCATGATGAAACCGGAAAAGGCGTGGCGACGATAGTCCTGCCAGAAAGATTCGAAGTTTGGTGCCGCTGTCCGGGCGTCGAGATAGTCTGAGACCAGCCGCTCTTCGTGGTGCTGCCGGTCAGCGGGATCGGCGAAGCTGGTGCCGATCATATAGGCCACGTCATTGGCCGGATTGCCGAGCGAACAGGTCTGCCAGTCGACCAGCGCAGCGATCCGTCCGTCGGCGTGGAAGAGAATATTGTCGAGGCGCATGTCGCCGTGGGTAACGGTCTGCGCCGGCGGTTCGTGCGCGATATAGCGGGGGAGTCGGGCGATCAGTTCCTGCCCGAGATCCAATATGTCGGATGACAGCAGCTCGCTGAATCGTTCACGAAAGGCGGGATAGCCGGCAGGCAGGCTGTTCTGCAGGAAATCACTGTTGCCCGCGCCATGGTGCAGCCATCGATAGGGTTCGAAGCCGTGGGATGGCCGGACATTGTGCAGCGCCGCTGCGGCCGCCAACGTGCTTTCGACCTGAAGCAGAGAGGCCCCAGCCAGCTGATCACCTTGTGCGGCAGGTGTCATATCCTCGAGAAGAAGGACAAATTCCTGCTCATTTCCGGTAATATCTGCATGATAGCATTTCGGGCAGCTTACACCAAAGCCCGCGGCCATATCGCGGTACCAGCCGACCTCCATATCGTAGAGATGGAAGATCGCCGCCGCGCCCCGGCTGACCGGATCTGCGCTTGGGCATTTGGCGATGAAACTGTCCGGGCCTTCCCGACCCGCCCAGTCGCAGGTGAAGCGGTAGCTGTCGCAGACCTGGCCGGTGCCGACGGGTTCGTGGCGGATCGAGCGCAGCGATCCAGGGGCGGCATCAAAAACTGCTTCGAGAAACGGCTTCTCGAATTCCTCCGGGCTGATCGGGAAATCACGGCTCACGGGGCAGGATCCATCAGCCCGGTCAGGCCGCTGGTCGCGTGGAGGCCGATAAACAGCTGCTCGACGACTCCGATGCCATGATGTTCCTCGCCATCCACGGTCAGCACGGCATCGCTGAGCGCCTGGATATGGATGGTGGTCATGTCGATTGCCGGGGTGGGATCGAGGGTGATGACATCGTAGCCGGTCTCCAGCTTGCCATGATCCATGCCGTGGCCCCACAGCGGGTGAAGATAGCCGAGGCCGGACATGTAGAAGGTGCGCGCCGCGTCGCCGGTGCGGGGGGTGATGCGGAGCTGGCCGTTGCCGGTGTCGAGCGCGACCTGCCTGATCTGCCGGGAGCCCGAATTATAGCTGAGCTCGATGGTTTCGGGCTCGAATTCCTTTGCCTCGCCGGAGATCGCATCGACCACGCCGCGGCGGTTCCAGGGCAGGCCTTCGCCGTCATCATTGCTGTGGAAGAAGCAGGCGTGCCGGTCGAAATTGAGCGGGGTCCAGAGCCACCAGAATTGCGGAAAGGTGCCGGCTGGCGGTGGCTGCGAGTCCGCTGCGCCGATTGGCCTTATGCCCCAGCTGCGATCGCGGGTGCCTTGGCATCCCGCGATATCAATGTCCTGCCCGTCGACGGTGATCGTGCCCGACCAGTCGCCATTTTGCGTCAGTCTGGTATAGTCCATCATCAGCCGGGGACCGTCGCGGCGAGTGAAGCGAGGTTCCTCGATCGGCTGGTGGCGGGCGGTAAATCGGATATCGGCGGTGAGGGGACTGTTGTTGCCGGTGACGGTCAGGCCAAGCTTTTCAAGAGGTTCGATGATGGTGATGGTGATCGGGCCGACGGTCAGGTCGAGCCGCTCGCTGTCCATTCTTTTCGAGGCGCGCAGATTGTGCTGCTGGCCGCCGATCGAGACGCAGAAGGCGGCGTCCATGATATCGAGCTGGGGGTAGATGCCGAGGGCGGCGGCGAAGAAGATTTTGCCGTCGGCGCTGTAGCCGTTGAAGAAATAGCGGTCATAGAAATTGCGGTTGCCGCCAGACAAAGCCATCGGTTCCGGCGTCTGGTGCAGCGGATATTCGTCCCCTTTTGTCAGCATGTTGCATCCTCTTTTTTCTGGCATCATGGCAAGGGGGCGGGGGTTTGGGAAGTCAAAAACTGGAAGAACTGGAAGCATGTTTAGGTGATTGCCGCTATCCGGAACCGGCTTTGCGGTTTCTGGCAGTTTCTACCCGTACATTGTTCTGAAACAAGTTCAGGATGACGAAAGGCTGATTAAGTATAATGAAAGGGACAGCCCACTATTGCTACTGCGAACCAATTGCAAAGATAGCGGTCAAAATGCTGCTTTATCCGGTTGAAATTGTCATTTTAGGGGCCTAATCCGGCCCATAATATCCTTTTCGACTCTATTTCAGGAGAATTTCTTACATGGCCCGTAACAAGATTGCGCTGATCGGCGCAGGCATGATCGGCGGCACGCTCGCTCACCTCGCAGCTTCCAAGGAAATGGGCGATGTTGTCCTGTTTGATATTGCCGAGGGCATGCCGGCGGGCAAGGCGCTCGATCTGAGCCAGGCCGCTCCGGTTGACGGGTTTGACTCCAATCTCAAGGGCACCAGCGACTATGCCGATATTGCCGGCGCCGATGTGATCATCGTGACCGCAGGCGTGCCGCGCAAGCCGGGCATGAGCCGCGACGATCTGCTTGGCATCAATCTGAAGGTCATGAAGGCCGTTGGCGAGGGCATCAAGACCCACGCGCCGGACGCCTTTGTTATCTGCATCACCAACCCGCTCGATGCGATGGTCTGGGCCCTGCGCGAATTTTCCGGACTGCCGCACAACAAGGTCGTCGGCATGGCCGGCGTGCTCGACAGTGCCCGCTTCCGGCATTTCCTCGCCGAGGAATTCAATGTGTCGGTCGAAGATGTCACCGCGTTTGTTCTCGGCGGCCACGGCGACACGATGGTTCCGGTTCCGGCCTATTCAACGGTTGCCGGTATCCCGATCCCCGATCTGATCAAGATGGGCTGGACCACGCAGGAAAATATCGACGCGATCGTCAAGCGGACCCGCGGCGGCGGCGGCGAAATCGTTGCTCTGCTGGGCAATGGCTCGGCTTATTATGCGCCGGCGACCAGCGCAATCATGATGGCGGAAAGCTATCTCAAGGACAAGCGCCGGGTGCTGCCGGCTGCGGCGCATCTCACCGGCCAATATGGCGTCGACAATCTCTATGTCGGCGTCCCGTGCATCATCGGCAAGGATGGCGTCGAGAAGATCATCGAAATCGAACTGAGCGAAGAAGCCCAGGGCAATTTCGATGTGTCGGTCGATGCGGTGAAGGAATTGCTGGAAGCTTGCAAGGCACTGGATCCAAGTCTGGCATAATCATGGAGATTGTCGCGATTTGGGCGGTTTCAACTCTGGCTGCCGGAATTGCAGGTTGGTTCAATCGTTATGCGGGTTTGGCGGTTATTGGAGTCGTTCTGGTATTAGGATTTCCAATAATTGCTCTGACCAACTTTTCGATCAAGGCGGTGGCGTTGTTTGCGGTGCCTGCATCGATCGGCTTTTTAATGGGTGACGGCATTCGTCGCCGTCGGGAGAATTTAGAATGAGCATTTTAATCGACAAGAATACCAAGGTCATCACCCAGGGCATGACCGGCAATACCGGTACGTTCCATACGGAACAGGCTTTGGCTTATGGCACGCAGATGGTTGCGGGCGTTACGCCGGGCAAGGGTGGCACGACCCATATCGGTCTGCCCAATTATGACACCGTGGCAGAAGCCAAGGAAGCGACCGGCGCGACTGCCAGCGTTGTTTATGTTCCACCGCCATTTGCAGCGGATTCGATCCTCGAGGCAATTGACGCGGAAATCGAGCTGATCGTTGCGATTACCGAGGGCGTTCCGGTGCTCGACATGGTGCGCGTCAAGCGCGCCTTACAAGGTTCAAAGTCGCGCCTGATCGGGCCCAACTGCCCCGGCGTTCTGACTCCCGACGAATGCAAGATCGGCATCATGCCGGGCAGCATCTTCAAAAAGGGCTCGGTCGGCGTGGTTTCTCGTTCCGGTACGCTGACCTATGAAGCGGTGCACCAGACGACGGCGGTTGGCCTCGGCCAGACCACGGCGGTCGGCATCGGCGGTGATCCGGTCAACGGCACCAACTTCATCGACGTGCTCGAGCTGTTCCTTGCCGATGACGAAACCAAGTCGATCATCATGATCGGTGAAATCGGCGGCAGCGCGGAAGAAGAAGCGGCGCAGTTCATTGCCGACGAAGCCAAAAAGGGCCGTTCCAAGCCGATGGTCGGCTTTATCGCTGGTCTGACGGCGCCTCCGGGACGCCGCATGGGCCATGCCGGTGCGATTGTCTCCGGCGGCCAGGGCGGCGCGGAAGACAAGATCGCGGCGATGGAAGCGGCCGGTATCCGGGTTTCGCCTTCGCCGAGCGAGCTGGGGACCACGCTGGATGCGATGCTGAAGGAGAGGGTTTGAGTTATTTGGAGTTCCTCGATTTTGTGTCCTCCGCCGCAGGGCGGGGTCCAGACGATCGGACGGGACCGTTCTGGGCACCGGCCTTCGCCGGTGAACAGTGACGGCTCGGTAAACTAAAATGGGCAAGCCCGGATATGTTTATATCATGGCGAGTCAAAGGAACGGGACGATCTATCTGGGTGTCACAAGCAATCTGCCCAAACGCGTTTTTGAGCATCGAGAGGGTTTGATTGAAGGTTTCACCAAAAAGCACGGATGCAAGTTACTTGTCTGGTTTGAAGCCTATGATGATTTGCAGGAAGCAAGGGCAACCGAATTGCGGATGAAGAACTGGAACCGGCAATGGAAGCTCAAGCGGATCGAGCGGATGAATCCCGACTGGCGGGATTTGTGGGACGAGATTGTGAAGTGAATGGCCTGTTGCATTGGTGTTCCCCGCCGCAGGGCGGGGTCCAGGCGATCGGACAGGACCGTTCTGGACACCGGCCTGCGCCGGTGAACATCAAGGGATGGCTTGGACTGAGATTGCGAAGTGAATAGACGTTGAATTTCTGTTCCCTGCCGCAGGGCAGGGTCCAGACGATTGGACAGGACAGTTCTGGGCCCCGCCCTTCGGCGGGGAACGAGGTAGCATATTATGGGTTTTGAACAGCAGGATTTTATTGGCGCGGAGCCGGAGCAGGGGCCGAGCTGGCAGCGCAAGCACTGGCCGGTTGACGAAGCCGATGAGCTGAACAGCGCGCTCGATCCGACAAAGATGGGGATCGAGATCAAGGCGGCGGCAGAGAAGGCCGGCGGTACCATGTCCGAGGACCAGGTCGCCAAGGCGGCGGAAAAGTCGATCCGGGCGATGATGCTGATCCGCACCTACCGGGTGCGCGGCCATCTGGGTGCCAATCTCGATCCGCTCGGTATTTCCAAGCTGGAGGAGCCGGCCGACCTGACTCCCGAATTTCACGGATTTACCGCCGAAGAGATGGACAAGCCGGTCTATCTCGGCGGCGTGCTCGGTTTCGAGACGGCGTCGATCCGCGAGATCGAGGCGGTGCTGCGGGCCAATTATTGCGGCTCTGTGGGCCTGGAATATATGCATATTGCCGATACCGAGGAACGGCGCTTTCTGCAGGACCGGATGGAGGGCAAGGATGCCGCGATCCAGTTTACCGCACAAGGCAAGAAGGCGATCCTCAACAAGGTGATCGAGGGCGAGGAATATGAAAATTTCCTCGGCAAGAAATATGTCGGTACCAAGCGCTTCGGCCTCGACGGCGGCGAATCGATGCTGCCGGCGCTGGAAAATATCATCAAATATGGCGGCCAGGCCGGGGTTCGCGACATTGTCTACGGCATGGCCCACCGCGGCCGGCTGAACATTCTCGCCAATGTGATGGCCAAGCCCTACAAGGTGATCTTCCACGAATTTCATGGCGGATCGGCCAACCCGGAAGATGTCGGCGGATCCGGCGATGTCAAATATCATCTCGGCACCTCCTCCGACCGCGAATTTGACGGCATCAATGTCCATATGAGCCTGGTGCCCAACCCGTCGCATCTGGAAGCGGTCGACCCGGTCGTGCTCGGCAAGGTCCGCGCCCAGCAGGTCGCGCGCGACGATCTCGAAAAGCATGACCAGGTGTTGCCGGTGCTGATCCACGGCGATGCCGCCTTTGCCGGTCAGGGGATTGTCTGGGAATGCCTCGGCTTCTCTGGCATCCGCGGCTACAATACTGGCGGCTGCATCCATTTCGTGATCAACAACCAGATCGGTTTCACGACCAGCCCGCAATTTGCGCGCTCCTCGCCCTATCCGTCTGATGTCGCCAAGGGCGTGCAGGCCCCGATCTTCCACGTCAATGGCGATGATCCGGAAGCGGTGACCTTCGCCTGCAAGATCGCGATCGAGTTCCGCCAGCGCTTTGGCCGGGATATCGTGATCGACATGTGGTGCTATCGCCGCTTCGGCCATAATGAAGGCGACGAGCCGAGCTTCACCCAGCCGCTGATGTATGCCGCGATCAAGAAACATCCAAAGGTCAGCAAGCTCTATGAAGCGCGGCTGGTCGAGGAAGGGGTGATCGATGCGGGCTGGGCCGATGCGACCCGCAAGGCCTTTGCCGATCATCTCGAAACCGAGTTCCAGGCGGCGGCGGACTACAAGGCCGACAAGGCCGACTGGTTTGGCGGTCGCTGGCAGGGCCTGCATATTCCGGCCGATCCGGAGAGCGCGCGGCGCAATGTCGAAACCGCGATCGATCCGAAACTGTTCGACAGTCTCGGCCGGACGCTGACCACCGTTCCCGAGGACCTCAATATCCACAAGACTCTGGGGCGGGTGCTGGAAGCCAAGGCGCAGATGTTCAAGAGCGGCGAGAATTTCGACTGGGCGACCGGCGAGGCGCTGGCTTATGGATCGCTGGTGTCGGAAGGCTATAATGTCCGCCTGTCGGGGCAGGACAGCGGGCGGGGGACCTTTTCCCAGCGGCACGCGGTCTGGGTCGACCAGAAGACGGAAGAAAAATATGTGCCGCTGAGCACCGTTCGCCATGGCCGTTTCGAGGTGCTCGACAGCCCGCTCAGCGAATATGGCGTGCTCGGGTTCGAATATGGCTATGCCGGCGCCGATCCGAAAACGCTGGTGCTCTGGGAAGCGCAGTTCGGCGATTTCGCCAATGGCGCTCAGATCATGATCGACCAGTTCATCGCCTCGGGCGAGGCCAAGTGGCTGCGCGCCAACGGGCTGGTGATGCTGCTGCCGCATGGCTATGAAGGCCAGGGGCCGGAGCATAGTTCGGCGCGGCTGGAGCGGTTCCTGCAGCTGTGCGCGCAGGACAATATCCAGGTCGCCAATATCACCACGCCGGCCAATTATTTCCACGTGCTGCGCCGGCAGATGCTGCGGTCGTTCCGCAAGCCGCTGATCATCATGACGCCGAAATCGCTGCTGCGGCACAAGATGGCCGTGTCGAAGGCCGAGGATTTCCAGGGTGACCAGCATTTCATGCGGATCCTGTCCGACACCAATCCGCCCGCCGACAAGGATGTGAAGCGGCTGGTACTCTGCTCGGGCAAGGTCGCCTATGACCTGATCGAGGCGCGCGAGGCGGCCGGCGACAAGAATACCGCGATTGTCCGGATCGAGCAGCTCTATCCGTTCCCCGGCGAGCCGCTGGTGGTCCGTCTCAAGCGGATGACCAATCTCGAGACTTTGGTCTGGGCGCAGGAAGAACCAAAGAACAACGGCAGCTGGCATTTTGTCCGGCCCTATCTGGAGGATTGCCTGGCGCAGGCGGGCGTCGGGCCGGGCGAGCCGGTCTATGCCGGGCGCGCGGCTTCGGCTTCGCCGGCAACGGGTCTGGCGTCGCGGCACAAGCAGCAGCAGGAACAGCTGATCGCAGAGGCACTGGGGCATAAGACGAGTTGAGGGAGCCGTTCCCCCGCGCAGGGCGGGGGTCCCTCCCGATGATTAGGCGAGGCGAGGACAGGAGATGGGTTCCTGCCTTCGCAGGAACACTATAAGCTACGAAAGCAGAGTTGAGATTATGGCAACAGAAGTAACAGTCCCGGTACTGGGCGAATCGATTACCGAAGCGACTCTGGGCGAATGGCTCAAGCAGCCGGGCGACGCGGTCGCCGCCGATGAACCGATCGCCAGTCTGGAAACCGACAAGGTCGCTCTGGAAGTGCCGGCGCCGGAAGCCGGCGTGATGGGCGAGCACAAGGTCGCGGTCGGCGACACGGTCGAGGTTGGCGCAGTGATCGCGACGATCGAGGCCGGCAGCGGCTCTGCGGCCAAGTCCGCCCCGGCACCGGCCCAGGCCAAGGATGAGCCGAAGGCCGAAGCGAAGCCGGAGAGCAAGACGGACGAGCCCGATGCCTCGATCACGCTGTCGCCGTCGGTGCGCCGGCTCGTGCTGGAACATGGCGTCGACCCCAGCCAGATCAGCGGTACCGGCAAGGACGGCCGGCTGACCAAGGCGGATGTCGAGGATTATGTGAAATCCGGTGCGCAAAAAGCTCCGGCTGCCGAGCAGGCCGCAGCCGGCAGTGCATCACCGGCGCCGGCTGCCCCGTCCGGCCACCGCAACGAGGAACGCGTGCGGATGACCCGGCTGCGGCAGACCGTCGCCCGGCGCCTGAAGGAGGCGCAGGACACGGCGGCGCTGCTGACCACGTTCAACGATGTCGACATGAGCGCGGTGATCGAGACGCGCGGCAAGTATAAGGACCTGTTCGCCAAGAAACACGGTGTGAAGCTCGGCTTCATGGGTTTCTTCGTAAAGGCTGCCTGCATGGCGCTAAAGGACGTGCCGTCGGTCAACGCGCAGATTGATGGCGAGGAAATCGTCTATCACGACTATGCCGATATCTCGGTCGCGGTGAGCGCGCCCAACGGGCTGGTCGTGCCGGTGATCCGCAACGCCGAGGCGATGAGCTTTGCCGATGTGGAGAACACGATCGGCGATTTCGGCAAGCGCGCCAAGGACGGCACGCTGACCATGGCCGACATGCAGGGCGGCACCTTTACCATTTCCAACGGCGGCGTGTTCGGTTCGCTGATGTCGACGCCGATCATCAACCCGCCGCAGTCGGCGGTGCTCGGCCTGCACCGGATCGAGGACCGCGCGGTGGTGGTCGATGGCGAAGTGGTTGTGCGGCCGATGATGTATATGGCGCTGAGCTATGACCACCGGCTGATCGACGGGCGGGAAGCGGTGACCTTCCTGGTGCGGATCAAGGAAGCGATCGAGGATCCGGCACGGCTTTTGATCGATTTGTGAGCTGTTTAACAAACACAACTCGTCATCCTGAACTTGTTTCAGGACCTCCAGAGATCCTGAAACAAGTTCAGGATGACGAACGAGAAGGTGAAATATGACCGACAATTTTGACTATGATCTTCTGGTAATCGGCTCCGGCCCCGGCGGCTATGTCGCCGCGATCCGGGCGGCGCAGCTCGGGCTGAAGACCGCCTGCATCGAGAGCCGCGAGACGCTGGGCGGGACCTGCCTCAATGTCGGCTGCATCCCGTCGAAGGCGATGCTGCACGCGTCGGAACTCTATCACGAGGCCCATTCGGGGGCGCTGGAGAAATTCGGTGTCAAGCTGAGCGGAGCCAAGCTGGACCTGAAGCAGATGCATGCCGAGAAATTAAAGGCAGTGAAGGAACTGACCGGCGGTATCTCGATGCTGTTCAAGAAGAACAAGGTCGAGTGGATCCAGGGGCGCGGGTCGTTCGAGGATGCGCATACGGTCAAGGTCGGCGACAAGAGCTATACGGCGAAGAATATTCTGATCGCGACCGGGTCTTCGGTGACGCCGCTCCCCGGAGTGGAGATCGACAATGACAAGCATGTCGTGGTCGATTCGACCGGCGCGCTGGAATTGCCGAAGGTGCCGGGGCATCTGGTCGTGATCGGCGGCGGCGTGATCGGGCTGGAACTGGGATCGGTCTGGCTTCGGCTGGGCGCGAAGGTGACGGTCGTGGAATATCTCGACCAGATATTGCCGGGCATGGATGGCGATATCCGCAAGGATGCCAACCGGCTGTTCAAGAAACAGGGCTTTGACATCAGGACCGGGACCAAGGTCACCGGCTGCAGCGTCAAGGGCAAGAAGGCGACGCTGACCATGGAGCCGGCGAAGGGCGGCGACAGCGAGACGCTGGAAGCCGATGTCGTGCTGGTCGCGATCGGCCGGCGGCCCAATGTCGACGGGCTGGCGCTGGAGAATAGCGGCGTCGAAACCAACGAGCGCGGGCAGATCGAGGTCGGCCATGACTTCCAGACCGAGGTCGAGGGTGTCTATGCGATCGGCGATGTCACGCCGGGCCCGATGCTGGCGCACAAGGCCGAGGACGAGGGCATTGCCGCAGCGGAATTTATCGCCGGTCAGCAGGGCATTATCAACCACGACCTGATTCCGGGCGTGGTCTATACCTATCCCGAGATTGCCAGCATCGGCAAGACCGAGGAAGAGGTGAAGGACAGCGGCACCGAGTATAAGGTCGGCAAGTTCCTGTTCGCCGCCAACAGCCGCGCCAAGACCAACCGCGACACCGACGGCTATGTGAAGATCATCGCCGATGCCAAGACCGACCGGGTGCTGGGCGCGCATATCATCTCGTCGCTGGCCGGCACGATGATCGCGCAGGTTACCCAGGCGATGGAATTCGGCGCGACCTCGGAAGATATTGCCTATACCTGCCACGCTCACCCGACCCATTCGGAAGCGATCAAGGAAGCGGCGATGGCGGTCCAGGGCAAGCCGATTCATATGTAGGTTCTTCAGAATCAAAAAATGAAGCATCGTGTCCCCGCGCAAGCGGGGATTCATCTCGCGGACTTGTTTCGAAGAGCAATGGATATTTATTACGGGACCTGACGTCGATAACGAACTAGAATTCTGATCGGAACGATTGGGAGATGGACCTTGGCCTTCGCCGGGGAACAGTCGGAGCACGCCGTATGAAGCACCATAGACTGATGCGCTGGCATGTCTGGCTGGGCTGGCTGATCGGGGTGCCGATCATCCTGTGGACGGCGAGCGGGCTGCTGATGGTGGCGCAGCCGATCGAGACGGTGCGTGGCAATCATCTGCGCAGCGAGGCCCCGGCGCTGGATGCAATCGATGCGGTTGCGCCCAGGCTGGAGGGCCGGCAGGCGAAAAGCCTGACCCTGCAGCAGAACAGTGCCGGTCCCTTCTGGGTGATTGCCTATGCCGATGGCGGCAAGCGCCGGGCTGATGCGCTGACCGGGGCCCTGCTGCCACCGGTCTCGGGCGCCGAAGCCAATGCTTTGGCCCGCGCGGCCCGGTCCGACAAGGCGGCGATCCGGTCGGTCACCTTGTTCACCGCAGACGATGCGCCGGCGGACCAGCGCAGTGGCCGGCCCTCGTGGCAGGTCGTGTTCGACGATGATGCGCGTTTCTATATCGATGCCGACACCGGCGAGCTGCTGTCCGTGCGCACCCGATTCTGGCGTGCGTTTGATTTCATGTGGGGCCTGCATATCATGGATCTGCAGGATCGCGAGGACACCAGCCATCCCGTCCTTATCCTGTTTGCCGCCCTGTCGCTGGCCGGTTCCATATTGGGTTTTGTCATGCTGTTCACCCGGCATCGGCGCAAACGGCGAGCCGCACGTTGAACGCCGCGATTCTCTATAACGCGCTTGGCTGGCTCGACCTGTTCGGAATCGCGGTGTTCGCCATTTCCGGCGCGCTGGTCGCCGCGCGCAACCGCCAGACACTGGTGACCTTTGCCTTTTTTGCGCTGGTCACCGGCGTCGGCGGCGGTACCGTGCGCGACCTTTTGATCGGAGCCCCGGTCTTCTGGGTACAGGACACGCGGGTGCCACTGCTCTGCCTGAGCATCGCCCTGCTCGTCTGGATCACCCCGGCCAAAATCTGGCGTCCAGCGGCGGTCGACTGGTTCGACGCCATCGGTCTGGCGGCCTATTCGGTATTCGGGGCAGCCAAGGCGCTGCAGCTCGGCATCGATCCGCTGCCGGCCGCGATCATGGGCGTGATCACCGCCAGCGTTGGCGGGGTGATCCGCGACCTGATTTCGGGTGAACCCTCGATCATTGTCCGACCGGAACTCTATGTCACCGCAGGCGCGCTGGCCGCCTTTGCCTTCGTGCTGCTGGCGCAAACCGGAATACCCGGGATCATCGCCGCCCTGATTGCCTTTGTCGCCGGCTTCACCCTGCGTGCTCTGGCGATCATCAAAGGCCTGTCGCTGCCCGCCTATCGCGGAGCGGAAGAGAAGGAATAGGCCAGCAGCCGGTCGATCCAGCTGGCGGACGCGCTGCTGTTCCGGCGGGTAGCGGGGCCGCACTCCAGGCAGAGAGCCTGCACATCTTCGCGCGCCATCAGACCCTGCGCCGTGGTCAGGGCCTGGCCGACAATTGCCTTTTGCCGTTGTGCCGCCCAGCTGACGATGCCGGTCACCGCATGATTTTCCTGCCGGATGAAGGGGATGCCGCCAAAGGGAATCCAGGAAAAGCGCGATTGCGGGTCGAGATATTGCGGGTGATAGTCGCCTTCCGCCAGGCCGGCGCGCCGGGCCGCTTCGGCCAGCGCATCCTCGATGCCGCCGAAGCCGTCGACCAGACCGAGTTGCCGTGCGGTGCCGCCATCCCAGACGCGGCCCTGGCCGATGGTATCGACCTCTGCCGGTGTCTTGCCGCGTGCGGCGGCGACCAGTTTGACGAAGTCGCCATAGCTGTTTTCGACACCGGACTGCAGGATGACGTTCAGATCCTCGCTGAAGCCGCCGACGAAATTCGGTTCGCCGGACAGCGGAGTGGTCTGTACGCCGTCGGCAGTGACGCCCCATTTTGCCAGGGCCTTTTCAAAGCTGGGCAGAACCGCGAAGACGCCAATGGAACCGGTGATCGTGTCCGGCTCGGCGAAAATATGGTCACCGGCGGTGGCGACCCAATAGCCGCCGCTGGCCGCGACATCGCCCATCGATACCACGATCGGCAGTTTCTTTTTCCTGGCCTCGAGCAGGGCGAGGCGGATTTCCTCGCTGGCGAAGGCCGATCCGCCGGGGGAATCGATGCGGACGACGAGTGCCTTGATCTCGTCTTCGTCCAGAGCCTTGTAAATCTGTTCGGCAATGCGTCCGCTGGCGGCCATGCCGGGGCCGGTTTTGCCATCAACGATTTCACCGGCGACGGTGATCACCCCTATGGGGGAACCATCGCTGTCCACGGGACTGGCCGCGACAAAATCATCATAGTCGATGCTTTTGAAACTGTCCGGCGAAGGGGTCTCGTCGGTGCCGACCTGTTCGGCCACAAAGCGATCAAAGGCGGTCTTGTCGCCGAGCTTGTCAACCAGCTTCTGCTGCATGGCGACCTTTGCCAGATCGCCGCCGGCGGTCCTGGCAAAAGTGGCGGGATCGTCGGCGAACGGCCTGATGACCGCTTGCGGCCTCGCCTTTGTTACTTCGCCGAGCCAGCTGTCCCACAGGACGCCGTAAAGGGCCTGGGATGCTTCCCGCGCGGCGGGCGACTGGTCCGAGCGCATATAGGGTTCGACCGCGCTTTTATAGGTGCCGACGCGGTAAATATTGGCAGTGACGCCCAGCTGGTCCATCAGGCCCTTGTAATAGAGCCGGTTGCCGCCGGGGCCGGCAAAGATGATTCCGCCCATCGGGTCGAGCCATATTTGCGTGGCATGGGCAGCGAGCTGATAGCTGTCATCGCTGTAGAAGCTGGCGAAGGCGTAGACGGGCTTGCCTGCCTTTTTGGCCCGGTCAAGCGCGGCGCCAACATCGGTGAGACTGGTCTGCCCGCCACCGGCAAAACGGCCAAGGTCGAGCACGATGGCCTTGACCCGGTCGTCAGCAGCGCTGGCATCAATCGCATGAACGACATCGCGCAGCCGATATTCGCGGGGGCTGTCGCTGCTGCCGGACAGAAAATCTTCGATTTTCGGGGCAGCCGGTTCCTCGACAATCACGCCATTCAGATCGAGCAGCAGCGCGCCGTCGCGGATCGCGGCGCTGTTCGGCTGCGACGACAGCAGGGCATAAAGCGCGCCAAAAAACAGCAGCATGGCGATCAGCACCATGCCATCCTTTATGGCGACCAGAAATTTCCACGCCGCACGCGCAAATTGCATATATCTCTTCCTGTTTTGACCGGATTGGCCCCCTCTATATGGGATGGGCTGGCCATATTACCAGCGGATAAGACGCGGCACGAGCAGCCTTCCGACAATCGCGCTGAGCAGCACGGGAATCGTGAACCAGAGGCCGATATAATAGATGTCGTTGAACGGGCAGTGGAGATTATAGGCCGCTGCACCCAGCGCGCCCGCAGCAAGGCCGACCAGCCAGCCAGCGCGTTCCGGCGATGTCGGCGCGCCCCGCCGCAGCCAGAGGGTCAGCCCGCTGCCGATGGCCAGCGCGGCGATGCCGCTGACGGTCAGGCATTTCAGTCCTTCCGTCGGGCGCAGAGCCTCCACCGGAGGCATGGCGATCGCGCTCATGATCGCGGCGGTCAGCGGAAACAGTGCAGCAGTGATCAGCGCCCAGATCCAGCCGCGGCTCAATTTCCCGACGCCGGGCCGGGCCATATTGACCGCGGTGATCGCCGTGGCGATACCGAGCATCAGCAGCACGCCGCTGCGCAGGAAAAACATTGCGTCGGCCATGCCCGTCATCAGGTCATCGCGCACACCAAGCGCAGTCGCGACGATCAGCCCGGCGACCAGAGTGAGACCGCCGACGATCGCCAGCCCGCTTTTCGGTTTCAATGTCCGGACTGGTTCCAGCTCCTCGACCAGCCCTTCGATCAGGCTATTTGCAGATCCGTTCATGTCACTCACTCTCGATTAGGGCGCTCATTTTCTTCAGGCCCCGATGGATATTGACCTTGACCAGAGATTCCGACTGGCCGGTTTGTGCGGCGGCCTCGATGATGCTCAGGCCCTCGATCTTGACGAGGCTGATCACCTCGGCCTGTTTGGCCGGGATCATGCCGAGCAAGCGCTCGAGACTGACCCTGGTGGCGACATCCTCGTCCTGCGGGTCGGCGATCATGTCTTCATAAAGCTGGCCATGCTCGTGCCGGTAAATCTTGCGCAGGCTGTCGATCCAGCGGTAGCGGCCGATGGCGGCGAGCCAGGGCAGGAAGGCCCTGGCCGGATCATAGCTCGCCCGCTTGCGGTGTACCGAGATCAGGGTCTCCTGCACCAGATCGTCGATCGCTGCCGGGCTGATCTTGCGGGCGAAATAGCGGCGCAGCCATTTTTCGCATTCGACCAGGAGGGTTGAATAGCAGAGCCTGTCGCCGCCCTGCGCGCGGATCATCAGATGACGGAAGGTTTCCTCGCTTGCGATCACGGGTCAGCCCGGCCAGTTCGTCAGTTTTGCTAGCCTGTCCGGCATGCCGCTACCCCTCGTTTCGCATCATTTTGCATCATGGCGCCGGCCCGGATCAGCATCAGGACATGCCGCATCGCGCTGGCTTCTGAACCGAGTTCGAGGGCATGGCCCAAAAGGTTACCCATGGTGACCGCATCGGCGATTTTTTCGGCCATGGCCTGTTCCTCTGCGGTCAGAGGATGGATCGTTATCCGGGCTTGCGGACGGACAATCATCAGCGCTCGTGGATTTGTGTCGCCCAGGCCCGCCAGTTCGGGCGAAAGCGGGCCGGTCAGCGCGATCAGCCGCAAGGCCGGGTGGGGCGCAAGCGGCAAGGCCAGAAGCTGCGCTTCGGCAAGGGTCGAGATGTCATCGAGACGCAGCGGCTCGGCCTCGGCGCTGCGATAGCTCTCCAGCCAGGCCCACTCGATGCGGGCCAGATCAATGTCGCTGTTATCGCAGCCAAATGCGGTCAGGAATGCGGCAAAATCTTCGGCGATGTCGTTGATATCGCAGGCCAGAATATGGTCCTGCTCGATATAGGCGCGGGAGAGGGTATGGAATCGCTCATGCCCCAGATGCGCGTGCAGTTTCGGATAGGCCTGTTCCAGCGCCACCAGCCGGGCATGGGAAATCGTGTTGGCATGAGCTTTCAGCCCGAGCAGAGCGCGCTCCCGGCTTCCGGCGAACAGATCGGCGGGGAAATGGGCCGGGCCCTTTTGCAGGCAGGCGATAAAACGGGCCTGACTGTCAGCGAGCGAGGGCATGGTCTGCTTTGCTGGCCGCGGTGCCGTTCAAGATCATGTCCGCCTTGGCGACTTCGGCGATCAGCACTTCATATTCGGGGATATTGCTGTCCCATTCGATCAGCGTCGGTCTGGCACCGGCGCGGGCGATAAAACGCCGGAACAGGCGCCAGCTGGTGTCGCTGACCATCGAACCATGGTCGTCGATCAACAGCGGGCCGCTGGCATGATCTTCGCGGGCATGGCCGGCCAGATGGATTTCACCGACGATGGCCGGGTCTATGGCATCGATATAGGCGTCCATGTCGAGATCGACATTGGTCGCGCTCACCTCAACATTGTTGATATCGAACAGCAGGCCGCAGCCCGCCTTTCGGCACAGGGCGTGGATGAATTCGGGTTCGGTCATCTCGTCGTCTCGATAGCTCAGGTAGCGCGACGGATTTTCGATCAGGATCGGACGGTGCAGCCGGTCCTGAACCTTGCCGATTTCGCCGGCGACATGGGCAAGCGCTTCACAGGTATAGGGAACGGGCAGCAGATCGGGGTAGCGATCATGGGCGTTGCCGCTCCAGCTCAGATGGTCGGACACCATTGCCGGTTGATAGCGATCGCACAGCGCCGACAGCTTTTCCAGATCAGCGACGTTGAGCCCGCCGGCGCTGCCCAGCGACAGGCCGGTGCTGTGAAAGCTGAGCGGAAAACCTTCGGCGATGGCGCTGAGCCAGCGGTGCGCCGGACCGCCATCGCCAAAATAATTCTGGGGATGAACCTCGACCCAGGACGGGCGCCTGGCTGTCGCGGCATCGTCCAGCATATGGTGATAATGTACCGGCTTGAGACCTATGCCGCCTGATCGGGGCAAAGAGCGAGGCGCGACAGCCGCCGACGAAGCGGGAGGGGCAGGGATAGCGGCCATCCACGGAATTTAGCGGCATCAGCGCTTTTTGGAAACCGGTTTCGCATGGCCGGTGAGCGCCCCGGCGGTTGTTTTGAAAGGAGGGACATTCTATTTCCTTTTTTGCAGGCGGTTGCAGGGGCAAGCCGGTCAATCGCGTCAGGAAACGCGTTCGGCGGGCGGACGATCCGGTTGTACCACCCCTCCGCAGCCATGATATTGTCAGGCAATTGATTCGCAATGCCTTGGAAATCCAACAAAAATTGAATCAATTATTTTCTGCTCTTTCCCTTGACCGCCGATGAATAGCCACTACATGAGCATCGTTAGCACTCGAAAGGAGAGAGTGCTAATTCACACAGATTCTGCTCTTGCGACCGGCAGCGAACGCGCCGGTCTGGAGAGATTTGGATTGGACAAGAAAGGGAAATCTATGAAATTTCGTCCATTGCATGACCGTGTACTGGTGCGCCGCGTTGAAGCGGACTCCAAAACCGCAGGCGGCATCATCATTCCGGATAGCGCCCAGGAAAAGCCTTCCGAAGGCAAGGTCGTGGCTGTTGGCCCGGGCCTGAAAGACGAGAATGGCAAGTCCACCGCGCTTGACGTCAAAAAAGGCGACAAGATCCTGTTCGGCAAATGGTCCGGCACGGAAGTCACCGTCGACGGCGAAGAGCTGATCATCATGAAGGAAAGCGATATTCTCGGCATCATCGAGAAGTAGACGCTTACGCCATCACAATTTCAATCAACTAAGCAGGAGACACTAACATGGCTGCTAAAGACGTAAAATTCGGCCGCGACGCTCGCGAGCGCATCCTCAAGGGTGTGAACACGCTGGCCGACGCCGTTAAGGTAACCCTCGGCCCCAAAGGCCGCAATGTCGTGCTCGACAAGAGCTTTGGCGCACCGCGCATCACCAAGGACGGTGTATCGGTTGCCAAGGAAATCGAACTGAAGGACAAGTTCGAGAATATGGGCGCGCAGATGCTTCGCGAAGTCGCATCGAAAACCAATGATGTGGCCGGCGACGGCACCACCACCGCGACCGTTCTCGCCCAGGCGATTGTCAAGGAAGGCATGAAGTCCGTGTCGGCCGGCATGAACCCGATGGATCTGAAACGCGGTATCGACCAGGCGGTTCTGACCGTCGTTGCGGATCTCAAGAAGCGCTCGAAAGACGTCAAGGGCAGCGAAGAAATCGCCCAAGTCGGCATTATCTCCGCCAATGGCGATCGCGAAGTTGGCGAGAAAATCGCCGAAGCGATGGAAAAGGTCGGCAAGGAAGGCGTGATCACGGTTGAAGAAGCCAAGGGTCTCGACTTCGAACTCGACGTTGTCGAAGGCATGCAGTTTGACCGCGGTTACCTGTCGCCTTACTTCATCACCAACCCGGACAAGATGGTTGCCGAACTCGACAATCCCTATATCCTGATCCACGAAAAGAAGCTGACCAACCTGCAGCCATTGCTCCCGATTCTGGAAGCCGTTGTTCAGGCCGGCCGTCCGCTCTTGATCATTGCCGAAGATATTGAAGGCGAAGCGCTCGCGACCCTGGTGGTCAACAAGCTGCGCGGCGGCCTGAAGATCGCTGCGGTCAAGGCTCCCGGTTTCGGTGATCGTCGCAAGGCGATGCTCGAAGATATCGCGATCCTGACCAAGGGTGAAATGATCTCGGAAGATCTCGGCATCAAGCTGGAAAGCGTTACGCTGAACATGCTCGGTGAAGCCAAGAATGTCACGATCGACAAGGATAATACCACGATCGTCGACGGCGCTGGCAAGAAAGCCGACATCAAGGCGCGCGTGGAAGCGATCCGCAACCAGATCGAAAACACGACGTCCGACTATGACAAGGAAAAGCTGCAGGAACGTCTGGCGAAACTCGCTGGCGGTGTTGCCGTGATCAAGGTCGGCGGCGCATCCGAAGTCGAAGTGAAAGAGAAGAAGGACCGTGTCGACGACGCGCTGCACGCAACCCGTGCGGCTGTCGAAGAAGGTATTGTCCCGGGCGGCGGTGCTGCGCTTCTCTATGCTACGGCAGCGCTTAAGGGCCTCGAAGGCATCAACGACGACCAGACCCGCGGCATCGACATCGTTCGTCGTGCGCTGCAGGCTCCGGTTCGCCAGATCGCTGAAAATGCGGGCTTTGACGGCGCGGTTGTGGCCGGCAAGATGCTCGACCAGAAGAGCAAGGAATTCGGTTTCAACGCATCGACCGATGTCTATGAAGACCTGGTCAAGGCTGGCGTGATCGACCCGACCAAGGTTGTTCGTGCAGCCCTGCAGGACGCTTCCTCGGTTGCCGGACTGCTGATCACCACCGAAGCGGCCGTGGCGGAACTGCCATCGGACGACAAGGCTGGCGGCGGCATGCCCGACATGGGCGGCATGGGCGGCATGGGCGGAATGGGCTTCTAAACCCGACCGTCCGGCGCAAGCCGACACGCAATCAGAAAGGGCTGGAAGGAAACTTCCGGCCCTTTTTTGTGGGAAAGGGCAGATGCATTTGCAAATGCGGCGACTTGTGCGATGAGGTTCTATTGCCAATCTCAGCAACAGGATGATCTCTATGCGCAGCCGTCTTTTTCTGACCAGCTCTTTTCTGATGGTCGGTCTTGCCGTTCTGTCGCCGACGCCGGCGACGGCGGCTCCCGAACTGGAAGTCCAGGCGGCGGCCAGCGAAACCGACCGGATCAACAAATGGTTCGACGAAAAATATGAGGAACAGCTGAAGTTCAGTCCGATCGAGCAGACCATGATCGGGCGCAAGACCGACTATGGCCTGATCGACGATTTCAGCGAAGCCGGGGCGGACCGGGAACTGGCCTGGCTACGCGGCGTCGTCGAAGAGATGAAGAGCCGCTTCGACTATGCCAGGCTGTCGCCGGAAGCGAAGACATCCTATGATATCTGGCTGTACAATCTGCAGCAGCAGGAGGCGGGCGTACCGTTCCGGACCAACCGCTATGTGCTGCACCAGCATAATGGCCTGCAGTCCTTTTTCCCGACCTTTCTGATCAACACGCACAAGGTCGAGACCGAAGCCGACATGCTGGCCTTCATCCAGCGTCTGTCCGGCGTCGGCACGGCGCTTGACCAGTTGCTCGTGCGCGCGCAGGCCAATGCGGCGGCCGGCACCCGGCCTCCGCGCTTTGCCTATGAAGGCGTGATCGACCAGTCGACCAAGATCATCAGCGGCGCGCCTTTTGATGAGGGCGAACCCTCCGCGATCTGGACCGCGACCGAGGAGAAGCTGCAGGGGCTGGTGGACAGCGGCGTGATCGACGCGGCGCGCGCCTCGGTCTTGCGCGAACAGGCAAAAGCGGCGCTGACCTCCGCCTTCGCTCCGGCCTATCAGCGGATCATTGCGTGGTTCCAGGCCGATCTGCCCCATAGCGACGCTGGCGCCAGAGGAGTTGGCGCACTGGCGAACGGGGAGGCTTTCTACAATTATCGCCTGGCCAACCAGACCACCACCGAACTGACCGCTGAGCAAATCCACAATCTCGGCCTGTCGGAAGTCGCCCGCCTGCGCGGCGACATGGAGGCGGTCAAGGATCAGGTCGGCTTTGACGGCGACCTCAAGGCCTTTTTCAAGTTCATCCGCGAGGATGACCGTTTCTATTATTCCGAGGACGACGCGGGCGCGAACCAGTATATCGCGGCGGCCAAGGAGCATATTGTAGGGATCAAAAAGCGGCTGCCGGACTATTTTGGCATATTGCCCAAGGCTGATCTCGAAGTGCGGCGGGTCGAATCCTTCCGCGAGCGCGATGGTGCGGCCCAGCATTATCGCAGCGGCACGCCGGACGGATCGCGGCCGGGCATCTATTATGCCCATCTCTCCGACATGCGGGCGATGCCGATCCCGACGCTGGAGGTGATCGCCTATCATGAGGGCCTGCCCGGCCATCATATGCAGATTTCCATTGCCCAGGAACTGACCGGTATCCCGACCTTCCGCACGCAGGCAGGCTATACCGCCTATAGCGAGGGCTGGGGGCTCTATTCGGAGACGCTGGCCAAGGAAATGGGCGGCTATCAGGATCCCTATTCGGAGTTCGGGCGGCTCACCAGCGAGATCTGGCGGGCGATCCGGATGGTGGTGGACACCGGTCTGCACAGCAAGGGCTGGACCGAAGAGCAGGCGGTGGCCTATTTTCTCGCCAACAGCTCGATCCCCGAAGCCGCAGTCCGCTCGGAAGTGCGCCGCTATCTGGTCAATCCGGGCCAGGCGACCAGCTACAAGATCGGGATGATCAAGATTCTCGAATTGCGCGCCCGCGCCAGGGAAGCGCTGGGCGACCGGTTCGATATCCGGACGTTCCACGATGTGGTACTGGGCGGCGGCGCTCTGCCGCTGGGCATATTGGAGCAGCGGGTGGATCAGTGGATTGCGGCCATGAAAGCCGCTTGAGCGCTTTTGCCGCGCCGGTGGAAGAACCTGTTCCAAGGGGCGCATAGCCATAGCGCTCCGCCTCGTGAATTAGAGCGCCATGTCTGACACTGCCAAGCTTGCCACCGGTTCGATCAGCGGACATCTGGTCAGGCAAACAGCGCCGATGCTGTTCGGGATTGCCGCGATCATGTCGATCGGCATTGTCGACGCCTATTTTATCGGTCAGCTGGGTTCCAGGGAACTGGCTGCGGTCAGTTTCATCTTCCCGATCACGATCGCGCTGTCCTCGCTCGGTGTCGGCGTGATTGCCGGGATCAGCTCGGTCGTGTCGAGAGCGCTGGGATCGGGCAATCCGGGGCGAGCGCAGCAGCTTGGCAATCTGGGCATGGCGATGGCGGTCGGTTTCGGCCTGCTCGTCGCGGCCACGCTCTATCTGGTGAAAGGCCCGCTGTTTGAGCTGATGCAGGCGGATGATGAACTGCTGCCGCTGATCGATGCCTATATGACGCCTTATGCGCTGGGCTTTCCGCTGTTGCTCGTGAACATGGGGGGCAATGGCGTGCTTCGCGGGCAGGGCGCAGCTAAGCGCGCGTCCGCGCTGCTGCTGGCCTTTGCCGGGGCGAACTGGATTCTCGATCCGATCCTGATCACCGGAGTCGGTTCGTTTGAGGGATTTGGCGTGGCCGGTGCGGCCTATGCCACGATTGCCGGCTGGGCGATCGGCACGGTGCTGGCGATTGGCTTTGTCCAGTCGAGCAAGATCAAAATCAACCCGGCCTGCCTGACGGCGGCCGGCTGGGCGAGTGGTGTCGGGTCGCTGATCAGGGTCGGCGGGCCAGCGGCCCTGTCCAATGCAATCAATCCGGTCGGCCTGTCGATCCTGACCGCCTTTCTCGCTCGCTATGGCCAGGACGAGGTGGCCGGTTTCGGTGCCGCCGGGCGCTTGCAAAGCTTCGCCGTGGTGCCGATGCTCGGCCTGTCCAGTTCCATCGGCGCGATTGTCGGACAAAATTGGGGCGCTGGCCAAACCGGGCGTGCGCGCAAGGCCCTGGTGCAGTCGATCGGCTTTTGCCTGGTTTATGGATTGCTCGTCGCCGCCATTCTGGTGCTGGCCCGCGACTGGCTCGGCGGATTTTTCAGCGAAGATGCTGCCGTCCTGGACGCGTTGAGCCGCTATCTGCTGATCGCGGCCTGGGGATTTGCCGGCTATGGCGTGCTGGTGGTGGTCAACGGAGCCTTTAACGCGATTGACCGGGCGTCTCTGGCGCTGGGCCAGTCCGCCGCGCGGGTCTTCCTCGTCATGGTTCCTTTTGCCTGGCTGGCTGGCACCGTTCTGGGTGCCGACGCGATATATGCCGGGGAACTTGCGGCCAATATTATCGGCGGACTGGGGGCGGCAGCGCTCGCCTGCTATATGATGCGCCGCTAACCACGCGCGAGATGCTTTTCGAGCGCTTCGATTCGAGGACGGGGCCGGGTTCTCGGCGCTGCTGTGGAGAGCCCTGGGTTATCGGTTCCCGATAAGGGGTGGCTTTGATCGTTTGACCGGCCCGGCGGATCAGGGCAGGCGGGCCCGTAGGCCGGCTTTGCGGGGCAGCACGAGGGCAGGGAATGCGGCTTGCAGAAAAGAAACAATATTTCTGCATTCTCGCTCTTGACCGAATCAGTTCATCCCTCTAGAGGTCTTTTCATCGGCACGACGCGGCTCACATGGGCCCCACGGTGTTGGTCGTCAAAATTAGTAACAACGGTTCTCCCCGGTAGCGATAGCGGGAAAAATCGTTGTCTGCGTTTTGATGGGCTCTTTGACATTGTAATAATAGATGAAGGGACATGTGG